>FZPS01000189.1_pt46 | contig 990847 bp, 746 predicted proteins | sample 1817821 | NCBI WGS metagenome assembly FZPS01 (sample SAMEA104158645, study PRJEB21678) | metagenome | place: Germany | collected 2015-04-21
TGCAAAAAGCCGGTTTAAAAAGTAATTAGCGTGTTTCATAAGCGCCTCCGCTTAGATTTTTGTATTAAAATATTGATGCCAAATATAGTAAAATGTTTTAAAACGAATGATATTTTTCGTAAAAAAACATCCAAATATCTTAGGCAAGTTCAAAAAAAAAGTCGGATTTGCGCTTGGTGATTATTGTTTTAAAAGCAAAAAGGTTGTTTGTAACCAATTTCAGCGATAGTAACGCTACCCCCGTTACCTTTACCAAATGAGGAAATCCTGTCGCTTAACCTGATTAAGATAGTTTTCAGGCATAGCATGGCTTTAAGCCATACTTTGACTTTGTTATTAATTTTCCGGCTTACTCCACATCCGCTTTGGCTTTTAAACTTACTCTGATGACTTATACTCCCTCACCGAAAGTGAGTTGTAAAGAATTAACTAATTAATCAAATTACGAGATAAAATTAGAACTTGGTTTTATCGGATTATTTTCAACTATTTTGAGATAGGCAAAAAACAACTCTTTTCCCAAAATACACTAAAAACACACCTCTTATCAGGGGTTATAAAATTTTTGAAAAGCAGATGATAAATGATTTTGAGGGATTACAATCTCTCCAACTTAATTTCATTCCCTAACGAATCCATGATAAGCGAATAACGTATCAATTCGGAGTCTCTAACGATGAATTCATAGTTCATCATATCAGAAGCATACACAACAATGGAACTCATTATTTCGTACCCGGGGTCAATATTAGCTTTTACAAAAGAGGGGATTTCCGAAAAAGAGCTATTGACACGACATTCTAACAGTTTCCCAGATTTATCGAAACGGGTAATTTTCTCAATCTCTTCGTCATAAAACATTGCTTCGTACAAGTTTGGATACTTACACCAAACAATATTAGTAGCATTTGGAAAATGTTTTAAAAAGCCATTTTTCACACTTTTCGGAATGCGGCTTTCAGGGCTTCTAAATATTTTTTTTAAATATTTCATCTTAAAAAAACTCAGTATTCTGACGATCAAATTTTAAAAAGTAACACTATATCAAGGATAACTTCCATACAACGACTTATAATTAAACACCAATCTAACTCTTGCGCGCATGAGCCTCATCTTAACAGCGCTCTCGGTAAGTCTCATGGAATTGGCAATATCTTTAATAGAAAGATTATCCTTATATTTCATTAACAGCATAGCCTTTTCTTCGGTATGAAGCTGGTCGAGTAATTCAAGAATACGCGAATAATGCAGATCGGTAAGATCCTCTTCGGTTACGTCAACTATTTCAGGCAATTGCTGTAGTCTGTTCCACTCAGGATAGTGAAGCCTTTTGTTACTCCTCAAATAGTCTATGCAATGATTATAAGTAATTGAATAAACCCAGGTATTAAAAGAGGATTTCCCTTGAAAACTATTTAATTTTTCAAAAACACCTGAAAGAATATCATGTGCTAACACCTTTGATAGGTCTTTATCATTAACAAGGCTGTCACATTTTCTTAAAACCTTCAAATAGTATCGCTTATAAAGAATAGAATAAAGATCCGTCAGGCCTTTCTGTGTGATTTTAAGCACCAGATCCTCATCGGATAAGCTTTCATAATCTTTAGTTTTTCCAATCATTTTAAAGCCAAAGGTTTTTAAAACGACTTCAAAAATAAAATTTCTTTGTTACTTTTTTCAAACAGACCGTCTAATTAATAATAAAATTTAATAATGTTGACGATAAATAATCTAAACTTTGTAATTTTGCGAACAATTGAATTTTAACAAATTATTAATTATTAACTTTTTATTATTTAAAAACTATGAAAAAACAAATTTTGTTCGTTTTTGCAGCGCTTATAATGGTTGCTCTTGCTACAAGTTGTCAAAAAGTTCCCCAAGAACAGATTGATGCTGCCAAAGCAGCTATTGAATCCGTAAGGGCTGCTCAAGGCGACCTCTATGTTCCTGAAGAATTTGGCGCATTGCAGGATTCGCTTGCATCAGCTATGGCCGCTATTGAAGTGCAGAAATCAAAAACATTTAAGAATTTCGATAAAGTGCGTACTTCTCTTGAGACGATCATTCAGACCGCACCCACAGTAATTGAAAATGTAGAAACTGCAAAAGAACAGGTAAAATTAGCTACAGAAGAAGAAATTGAGAGTATAAAAGGGCTATTGGAAGAAAACAACTTACTGATGGCTAAAGCTCCAAAAGGTAAAGAGGGCAAAGCAGTTCTGCTTGAGATCAAAAACGAAATGGATATGATCGAAAATTCTATAACAGAAATTACTGAATTGATTGCCACAGGCGATTACCTAAAAGCACAAGCACAAGCAAAAGCAGCAAAAGAGAGCCTTATGGGCATTCATAATGAGCTTTCTGAAGCTATAGCAAAAGTTGGTGGTAAGAAATAATCACTGTTAATGTAAATTTTTTCTTTAAAAGAACCTCGACAATATTGTCGGGGTTCTTTTAGTTATTCTCTTTAGTTTTTTTCAAAAAGATGTATCCCTCTAAAAATTGAATAAAAGTAAGAAACATTAATTACCACTAAAATTCTTTTTGTGAAATTTTATATGACTAAGAAGGCGCGGATAACGACAATCATTTTAGTGATTATTTTTGTTTTGTTAGGTGCGGGAACCATTATTGCAATAAATATGAAGCCCGAAGCCCCGATAGCTGAAGTTGAAATGGCGCGACAGGCTCTGGCATTAGCCCGAAATCAAAAAGCGGAAACCTTTGCTAAAGAGACATTTGTCAAAGCCCAACAACTTTACGACTCGGCAATGATAGTATGGAATAACGAAAATGAAAAATTCTTTTTAAAAAGAGACTACCAGCAAGTACGCGAATTAGCTACACTCTCAAAACAACAATCTGATTTAGCAATTGAACAGGCTGGCAAGTCATTTAAAAACCTCGAGACAGCTATCCAAAGGAAGCTAATATACCTCAACAAATTGGTATCTGAAATAAAAGTATTATCCCGTTTTCCGCTCCCATTAAAAATTACCAACAGTCTCTCCAAAGGGAAGTTGTTACTAAATGAAGCGCAAGCTACCAGTAGAGATGGAATGCTTCATCAGGCAAACAATAAACTAAACGAAGCTGAAAATCTATTAGAACACGCTCACTCGAAAGCCAACAGTCTTATCGAAGATTATTTTAAAAACTTTGATAACTGGAAAATGTGGAAGGCTAACACCATCAGAGACAGCAAACTTAACAAAAGCGTTGCAATAGTGGTTGACAAATACGCCGGCAAATGCTTCTTATATAAAAACGGAGCTTTGACCCATGAGTTTGATGCCGAACTTGGAAAAAACTGGCTTGGCAACAAAAGGCAAAAGGGTGATAAGGTAACGCCGGAAGGACAGTATAAAATAACAGATAAAAAAGAAAATTCCCGTACTAAGTATTATAAAGCGCTGCTGATTAATTATCCTAATGATGATGATAAAAAGAGATTTCAAAATGAGGTAAAAAATGGATCACTTGCAGCAAATTCGAAAATCGGAAATTTAATCGAAATTCATGGGCATGGCGGCAAAGGTAGCGACTGGACTGATGGGTGCGTGGCTTTGACAAACTCCGATATGGATATATTATTCAAAGTCGTTCAAAAAGGAACACCAGTAACCATTATAGGCTCCTCAATTACTCTGGCGCAGATAAAAAAACAATAACTAAACAGAGTCTATTAAAGGATAATAAAAACAGAATCCGAACTAATTTTTAACTAACAAATGCTGAAAGTCATTAAAAATAAAACGCTTAAAAAAGTATTAAAAATTAGTATTGGTTTTTTAGCCGGCATTATTTTTATCTTGTTTGTTTTTTGGTTTTTTATCATTGCCGTACCGGCATCCCACGATTTTTCCATTCGTCAACATAAAAAGTATATTACACTTTTACCTGAGGAAACCACAAAACTTTATCAGGGCTATATCACCAAAACCGAAAAAGAGCTTCAAAAGTTAAATACATCCTATAATTCATTAACTCCTAACAAACCATATTTAGTAATTAACACGACTAAAAATCATTTTTTTCTATATAAGTCAAAACAAGACCTTTTAAGAGAAGGATTTTGCAGTTCGGGAAGTTACGTTCAGCTCATTTCGAATGATGATCGTCAATGGGTTTTTAAAACCCCAAAAGGGATGCATACAATAAAAAGCAAGACTCGTGCTCCTGTTTGGAGAAAACCCGATTGGGCATTCATCGAAGAGGGTTTGCCAGTACCATCGGCCACACACTCATCGCGTTATGAGGCTGGCGTTTTAGGCGACTATGCACTCAGCCTCGGAGATGGATACCTGATACACGGCACTATTTATAAAAGATTCCTTGGAATGCCAGTAACTCATGGCTGCATCCGACTGGCCGATGATGACCTGGAAAAAGTATATAATACACTTAGCATAGGATCAAAAGTATATATCTATTAAAAATGGAAAAGCCAGAACCGAAACCTACCACAAACGGTGATAACAAAAAAAACCGAATATTTAAATGGATTTTAATAGCAGGCTTCTCTATCTTTTTTATTTTCATCCTGTATTACTTTATCATGATATCGCTGGCAGCGAGAAAATGGGTTTCGGATTTCAATAAAAATTATAAAACAGCGCTACTACAAAGTGATTCAAGTAGCCTTCAATTTATTACTGACTCGACATTTCGTACGTTGCACCAACAAATTGCCTTTACAAAAGCACGTCTTGATCTGACAAAAGCCAATCCTTTAGGATTAAGTATTGATCTTTCTGACAGCAGCGCTAAATTAATAATCCATGGTGTTACCGTGCACTCTTCGAAAATACGACAAGTAAAGATCGCTCGTAGTCTTTTAGCCGTTGAACCATATTATTTATCGCTGGAATTATCGAAACCATTAAAAGTAAAAACCGAAGTTTCATCCATCCCAAAAGAGCCTATCCAGATAATAACAGCCCCGAAAGACACAATTGAGGCTGCACAAATTTCCGCAATACCTGATACAACTACTACTTGTTCGACATTTTACAAAATAATATTTGAAAACAACCTTACATTATTCGTATTTCAGAAGCCGAAAACTAACAAATTGTTTGACTTGCAGTGGATTTCGTTCTTATATAAAGCAAGAGCCCCACAGGTTAAAGCCAACATAGTGAGTATCCTCAAATTTAAAATACCCGAATATTCACCAGAAATTCTTATCGGACTTCCCGAATGGGAAGCCAAAACAATTTATCGGGCATTGCCCAAAGAGGGTTTGGTTGCTTTGCGACTTTACTGATTTTGAACTTTATCCGCAGCTCGGTAAGAAACTCGAAACCTTTTCCCCGGCTTAAATTTCATATTATTGAGCCTGCCTGGATTTCGTAAACATTCAATATAAAGCATACTCATCAAATCATGATTTCCGGAGAACTCGAAAACGTTAGTATGCATTATAAAAATTAGACTATCGCAACCAAATTTTAGTTCTGCTTAAAATTCACCACGATTTTTATACTAAAACGGGATATAACGTTAGCCATAAAGCTAAAGTTCCTGAGAATCTATCACGAGTTTTTATTTGATGTTGAGAAAACTATTCGAAGGTAAAAGTAAGCATGAAAATCTTTGATCGCAGACTTTCGATACTATTGGTGTAGAGGTTATTTTCCCTGAGCAGCATATCCCTCATGCCATACGACATGGAAAGCTCGACACCGAATTTAAACCAGTTCATGTAAATGTCAGTGCCAACGCTAAACATATAATAACTGTCGGATCGAAAAAGTTTTGGTTCGTAGTTGTTCGGTTCGGTCTTGTTTGCCTGCGAAGCTAAATCGAATGAGTATTTTATTCCAGTATTAACATATGCTCTAAAATTGTGTACCCTTTTCGATTTATATTTCAGGTAAAAAGGGAATTCCACAAATGTAGAATTGATTTTTTGATTAAGTACGCGCTGTAGGGTATCTCCGCTTTTTGTAAAAACACGTGTATCATAAAGTAGCTCTCTGCTGCCAAATGACAAGCTGGGGATAAGCCGCAAATTAAAATATTCCCCTATCCGCTTATCCCCTACTATTCCCACCGAAAAGCCTAAACGTGGCAAAGCCTCAATACCATAAACCGTTGCAGAATCAATCGCTGTTAGTTTCATATCAACCTCAGGGATCTGAGTCCCTTTGAAGTAAAGCTGATGGATGTTCTCTTTTGGTTTCAGTATAAAATCCATTTGGTTCACTGCCAGAATAAAACCAAAATGCAACGGTTCATCGTCGTAGAGTTTAAGATTGGGAACTCTGTTTATCTGCGGAAATAACGATAAAGGAGTGAGAAAATATATAAAAACTACTAATACGAGCTTTAAGCCTATCCTGTTCAAATGCTGATTTTTATTAATTTCTTGAAATAACGCCTCTATTATGCTTTTATTTTCAAGCTATTGATCAGAGTCCTTTACTTATTATTTCTGACATCAGTTTTTCTTTATCCACCGGAACCACACCTACGCTTTCGCAGACTAATCCGCCTGCCAGATTACTAATGGCGGCAATCTCATAATCGCTAAACCCGGCAGCAAGCGCAAGGGATGCAACACTAACAACGGTATCGCCAGCGCCGGAAACATCAGCTATCGAACGCAGATGAGCCGGTATGTGATGATCAGAAAAACTACCATCAAGCAGATGCCGGCTAATAAAAATACCTTCGTCCGAAAGGGTAGTCATCACAATTGGAATATGTAACTTCTTATGCAAAGCTCGTACGGCTTTTCTAATCTTCTCAAGGCTGAAGTCAACAAAAGGGGTACCCATGCCATCAAACAATTCTTTAAGATTTGGCTTAAAAAGATCTACATGATGGTAATTAAGAAAATTTCTTCTCTTAGGATCCACCACTATGGGAATCACTTTTTCCTGAGCCAGATCCACAACCTTTTTTATAAGATCGGGGGTAATAACGCCCTTGTCATAATCCTGAAAAATGATTGCATTTATCGTTTTAGCTTCAATAATACTTTTTATCAAATTAAAAAATACAATTTGCTCGGCCTTATCAATCATTGTATCTATCTCTTCATCCACGCGAAGCATTTGGGTATTACTACCGATTACCCGAAATTTCGTAGTTGTAATGCGCTTTCCCGACTGAAAAATTCCAATAGACGTAAGGCTGTTTTCGTGCAGCAAGTCCTGAATTACTTTGGATTTATCATCCTTGCCAACTACCGAACACAGATAAGTTTCTGCTCCTAAGGCTTTTAGGTTGAGCGCAACATTAGCTGCTCCGCCAAGACGATTAACACGCTTTGTTACTTCTACAACTGGAACAGGCGCCTCAGGCGAAATACGGCTGACCTTTCCCCAAAGGTATGAATCAACCATTGCATCGCCAATAACCATAACCGACAATTGGCCAAACTTCTCAAAAATACCTTTTACATCTTCTGTCGAATAACGCATCACGTAACTATTTGCTATTGCTTATTTTAATTGTTCAAGCGCCTTTTTGATCCTTTTCACCGATTCAGTAAGGTCATCTTTTGAACAGGCATAAGAGAACCTGATATAATTTACACCGCCAAATGCCGAACCAGGCACCAAAGCAACATGAGCCTTGTCAAGAAGGTAAAGGCATAAGTCAGTATCATCCTTTATTATTTTATCTCCATCCGACTTCCCAATATAGTACGACACCTCAGGAAACACATAGAATGCTCCATCCGGAACGTTGGTCTTCATACCGGGAACATCAGCTAAAAGTTTTAAAAGATAATCGCGACGTTCGCGAAACTGTCTCTGCATCTCAGCAACTTCAACCAATTCCGAAGGCGCCGCCTGAAGCGCTTTCAATGATGCCATTTGCGAAATAGTGGCAGAACCACTTGTGTATTGCCCTTGTAATGTGTTACATGCATCAGCAATGGCTTTGTTGGAAGCAGAATAGCCGATACGCCAGCCAGTCATGGCAAAGCCCTTCGAAACACCATTGACAACAACAACACGATCCTTAATAAAATCAAACTGAGCAATGCTTTCATGCTTGCCCACAAAATTGATCATCTCATAAATCTCATCAGAAACTACATAGAGATCATCTTTTTTTGCCAGAACTTTAGCAATAGCCTCCAACTCATCCTTACTGTAAACCGATCCGGAAGGGTTACATGGTGAGCTGAAGATGAACAGCTTCGATTTCGGTGTGATATACTTCTCAACCTGTTCGGCTGTAACTTTAAAGTTTGTCTCTATTGATGATGGGATAATAACTGACTTCCCCTCAGCCAGCTTCACCATCTCAGGATACGACACCCAATATGGCGCAGGTATTATTACTTCATCGCCCGGGTTTACAAGGCAAAGTAATGCATTAGCAATAGACTGCTTGGCTCCACCCGAAACGATAATCTGATTCATGGCATAATCGAGGTTATTATCACGCTTCAGCTTAGCGGTAATGGCCTTACGTAACTCATTGAAACCAGCCACTGGAGGATAATGAGTAATATTTTTCTGAATAGCGTCAATACCAGCCGCCTTAACACTCTCGGGAGTATCAAAATCAGGCTCTCCAATACTTAGGTTAATTACGTCAATACCGGCATCTTTTAACTCTCTGCTCCGACGGGTCATCTGCAAAGTAGCCGATTCTGATAAACTATTCACACGGTTAGAAAGATGGTGATGAATCATGTCTTAAATATTTTAATGATTAAAATTAAGATCGCAAAGCTAAATAAAATGAAAATGTAAATAGCAATAAGACCAAGATTTTGATAAGATGAAAGATTTTTTCATCACTTTATTTTTTTGTTTATACTAAATTCTATTGTCTTTAAACCCCCTAATTCCTCGGACAAAAAATTAACATATAAGTTTTATACAGTAAGTTAACAGTAGAATTCAAAAAAAAATCTTACGTGGAAAGTCTGTTCTCAAAAGTAAAAAGGGAGGTGAAACGTTGCTATGAATTTTAAAGTCTTCATAAACGTGAGGATGTATTTGAAAAATCTGTTCAGAGAATAGGGGGTTAAATCAAAATTATTACGGTTCCTTTGATGAAACAACATTGCCTGAGGAGCTAATCAAATGAAAAATGCAATGAGAACTGTCTATTCATTACAAAAAATAAAGTTTTGTGGTTCAGTTTCATTACACGAAATAGTATTTTATGGTTCAGTTTCATTTCAAATTACCATCTTTGTCTATTCTAAATGCCTAATAACATGATAGAAAGACAAATTACACAATTTCATTTTTCGTTTTAACGATTGTGTCCGCTCCGAAAAATAATCTAAGCCACAAATTCACGAATGAAAAACGAATATCTATGCATTTGTGACAAGCTTTTATTCTATCTTTATAATCAATGCTACTGCATGGGCTGTTACGCCCTCCTCTCTGCCTTCAAAGCCTAATTTTTCATTTGTTGTGGCTTTTACTGAAACTCTTTCTTCCCCGATCTCCATTATCTGGGCTAATCTGCTGATCATCTGCGGGATGAAGGTTGCGAGTTTTGGCTTTTCTAACACTATTGTGGCATCTATGTTTCCAATGGAATAGCCTTTTTGTTTAAGCAGTTCGGTTACTTTTTCGAGTAACAAGGCACTGTCAATACCTTTATAGCTTGGATCATTATTCGGAAAGTGGAATCCGATATCTCTAAGGTTTGCTGCGCCGAGCAAAGCATCGCAGATAGCATGTATCAGCACGTCGGCATCTGAGTGTCCGATTGCCCCTTTGCTATAAGGTATTTTAATACCTCCTAACATAAAAGGCATTCCGGGCTCAAGCCGATGTACATCATAACCAACGCCTATACGTATTTGCATGATATTATTTTGTGCCAAAACTAACAAAAAAACCGGCAGATCTCTCTAACCGGTTTAATTATTTCACTTTATTATATCTGAACCCTAAAAATCGTCGAAGTCGAATGAGAGTGTAAACCTAAGTGTATTCTCTAAGGGGTTACGCTGTTGAGTAGGTATTAGGTATGAAAAATCAAGCCCGAAGACATTATATTTCAAGCCGGCGCCCAGAGTGAAATACTTACGATTTCCTTTGTTTTCATGTTCCCAAAAATATCCGGCTCTGACTGCAAAAGCTTTGTTATACCAATATTCCGTTCCTATGCTGTAATAAAACTCGCGCATCTCTTCCGAGAAACCACCAGGGGCATCATACCACGATTGTAATAACCCTTGAATAGTGTTTACGTTAGGATCTTTACCGGCTTCTATTTTTTTATTTCCATTTTCATCTGTAATAGTTTGTCCGTTTTCATCAAGGGCATATATCGGCGGTGTTGGCACCAATAATTTATTAACATCTGCGAAAAACGACAATCTGTTGTATTCATCCAAATCAATAGATAATCTTGGCCCAAAACGTAAGTTGGTTGGGATAAAATCGGTATCAGTGGTAGCATCGGAGTAAGAAATCTTTGAGCCGATATTGGATATGTTAAGGCCAAAAGCAAATTCGGCATACTCAACGTTTCGCCAGTTCAGCTCCTGCTGATGATACACTGAGACGTCTGCTGCTATTGACCGCCCGGGCTTCGTAGCCACACCGCTGACATTGATTCCCTGGGTCAGATTGGAATTGATGTATCTGGCAGCTACTGCGCCCGACCATTTATCCGAAAACTTTCTTGAATAGGTAGCATCTATTGCTAATTCGTTAGGGCGATAATTGCCGATAAAATCGCCACGGATATCTGTAAAAGTAATATCTCCTAAGGAGAAGAAGAGCAATGAGCTGGCTATAGTCTGTCTATCGTCAATTTTATAAAATCCAGCAACGTATGCCAGGTTTATGTCGCTTACGATAGCTCTTAGCCATGGGCTATAGGTAGCTGCAAATCCAGCTTTAGAATCAATAAAAGCATATTTGGCCGGGTTCCAGTGCATTGAACTGGCATCAGGCGTTGTAGCTACACCGGCATCACCCATGCCGCCTGCACGCGAATCAGGAGCAATCAGTAAAAAGGGCACAGCAGTAGTTATGGTATTAGTCTGTCCCAAATAATTGGGTTTGTTTTGACCTTGGATAACGTAAACAGTTAAGAGGAAGAACAAAAGTAAAAAAAATGATCTGTTAATCATAGAAATTATTTTTTCCAATTTGAAATTAAACATGTTAAACGGCTATTCATTTTTAATATTGTTTTTAGTTTACCGCAATTAGTTTGAGATAATGAGTTTTTGATTGATCACTGATGTACCTCCCAATGCAGATGTTACTTCGATGCGATAAACATACAGCCCCGATTTAAGTTTCGTGTTATTTGCTTCTCCGTTCCAGTAGATCGGTTCGATATTGTACCCGCTACCAACGATTTCGATAGGGCCAATAGTATGCACCAATTTTCCTGTGAAATCGTGAATGTTGATTTTGATTGTGAGAGGGCTGTCGAACTGATTGTGTTGAAATGTGAAGTAGGTATATTCTCTAACTGGGTTAGGATAATTAAAGACCTGAGTAATGTTAGTTTTAATATTGTCCGAAATGATAAAACTAATTGTTGCTACGGACGAGTTGTTAACAACATCCCATGCTTTGAGTCGCAGGTTATACTGGCCATTTGGCAAATTATTCAAAGGGAAAACGATGGAGCCTGAACGAAAATCGTTGACTTGTGGCACATAATAATCATTAAGAATAAAGCTATCATTTACAGGGCCATCAAGATTTGCTACTATATCATGGCCGATGCCGATTCCAAGATGATTTATTCCGGATTCGTCATAAAGGTCAACGTATAAAGTTGGGCTGTTATGTGTGGTGCATCCGTCATAAAAAGTTTTGGAATTAAGGTATAGCTCTATATCCGGCCCGGATTGATCTTCAATATTTTCCAGATATCCTCCAAGAATTAAATTATTAAAATAGCCTGCTGCATCATGTTGGCCATCAGAGGCATACAATGATAGCTTCCCTGCTCCATAATTATACATGATATCTTGCGGGATGACAAATGAAAACAGAAATCGTCCATTTTTTACCTCGGCCATCCCTTTATAAATGATTTCCTGCTGGAGATCGAACTGATATACCATACTTGCCGGATCATTGGCCAGGGTACTTATTTTCTTTGCTTTATCGTATAGTACCGGAAATAATGTACCGTTAAAGTTACTGTGGATGGTGTTAATATCATGATCTGCAATATATCCGCTAAACTTTACGTGATCTCCTGCCTTTAGAGTATCGCGGTATATGGTTGCAGGCTTTCCGTTTATGGAATCAATAATAATTTTACTCTCAGGGAAGGCAATCTTAAGAGCAGGATTTCCAAACAGGGTGAAATTTCGGAAGTGAACATTGTTAGGGACTTTTGAACACATTATTAGATCGCCTACACGTGGGTATTGCCCTGTTGATGCACTAAATAACGTATCGTAAATACGCATGTTGATCGTCAGGTTATATGATGCAAATGCAACTCTTGTTGTTGACATTAACGCAATTGCTCCGCCATTAGGATTTAGAATTACGTTTTCGCCAGCAGATACCAGACTAGGGTTATCATAAGGGGTAAACGCGCAGGTAGCGGTTATCATAACGGGTAATTTGCTATGGTTGTTCCATGATAAAATATCCTGAATCTGTACTACACGCTCGTGTGCCAGGGCAATTTCGCCGCCATGGCCGATATAATTTACAAATAAGGCGCCCCTGTTCATCTGTTCATTAATGGCAATGGTAGCATCCGGAAATCTGTCTCCCGCTGATGTTTTCTCCTGATGGTATGCATCAAAATAAATCTTATTGATATTTATCGTCTTGTTTCTCTCCCTAACAAGCTTAACAAGTACTGTATCAGCATTTATGATATGAAGGTTATTGTCTTCGTCGTCGGCAATGAAACAGAAGTCATTTCGCCACTGGCCTTCATTATCGGGCGACAAAGTCATGTACCTCTCATATTTATCAACAAGCTGCTTGGCTTCAAGTAGTGTATTCACAGGGAATCTGCCAATTCCGATATCGAGATTTCCTGCAGCATCAGCCCCTTCGTTTTCATCCATAAGCCCGTAAAAGTCATCTGTAACATAGGAGGTTGTAAAAATGAGTGATTGCTTCGACTGGAAGGTTAGAATAAAATTTTTGTTGTTCTCAATTCTATTTTTCGGATCGTAAGACCCATCTCCGAAAAGCAACAAATACTTCAATCGGGGTGTCTCTGGCGATTTTTGATAGATCATTCTAACAAAATCACGAATTGCGGAGGGATCGGGCTTCCCGGAAGAAAACTCATTATAGATATTTTGAGGATCAACCAAGTGTACAGTCATATTATCAATCGTTTCGTGAAGGGCTTTTAGCCTTTCAGCCTGTTCAAAAAAGTCAGAGTGGCTAACTATGATAAAATCAGCCTCACCAAGCGCATGAAGATTTTGATTGCTTATTTTCCCAAGGATTTCAACAGAATAAAATTCGGTATGATCGAAAGCGATGAATTCGCGTAACAAATTAGTCTCTGAAACAAATGAACAAGTATCTCCACTCATGTTGAAATTGATAGATCGTACATCTTGATGATCGGTAACATCCCAGATTGTTACCTGGCTATTTACATTGGTCATTTTAAACCGCGCAATGGTATCGAGATACATTGCCATCACATTTCGAAATGACATTTGGCTCCCATGATACTCTAACCGGTTGATTACGTTTACATCAATATAATTAAGCCATCCATAACTCTCCTGAGTTGGCTTATTGTAAACAACATCAAAGCTGATGGATTGATTGCCGGGAATGATAAGTCGGCGGGTACCGTCAAACTCGCTGGCATATCTAGTGCTTGTAGGGGTTACCTTCGGCAAGGAAAGATTAAAAAGCAGTTCCTCGTTTGCATAAATATCAAAAAATGATTCTACAAACGATCTGGCAGCTACGTCAATGGAGATAAATACATTTTCATTGACCTTTCGATAAGGAAAATCGAAAGTATAAGTTCGGTGGGTAACATCAAAGAACTCATGGCTATACCATTCTGAACCGCTCTTGATCAAATTAATACTGTCAAGGTCGAATGTTTCGTAATAATTATAACTGGTTACCTCATGGATAGGTAAGGTTAAAACCTGTTTCTGAGGGATGATTCTTTTTCCTTGTCCCTCCTTTACGGTTACGAAATAATAATTGTAGTCAGAATACTTATGTCTATCAAATTTAAAGGCGAGGTAAATAGGAACATAACTCCATTTGTCGGGGCCTTCGGCATAAAATAAAATGTAGTCTCCTTCATCAAAGTTACCATCATTGCCATCGTAAATCGCTATAGCTATTTCTTGTAAATCATCACGTCGAGCATCGCTATTCTTTTCAGGCAACATGCCTCCGCCATTACCAAAAATACGAATATGATCGGGGTTTACACCGGATAAATTCATCCCCATTGCTGTAAGGTCGGAGTAGGTTAATTTATAAATACCATTTTTTGAAACTGAGATTTTAAACCAATCACCTTCTGAAAGAACAGAATTGTTAGTAAAAAGAGCAGACTTGTTCATCATAGTGGCATTTTGATCATATGTGGTTACAATCTCTATTTGAAAAGAGATAAGTTTTTCGATTAAGCCTGTCTCAATATTTTTTCGCAAGGGTAGGATTGTCAGTTCAGCATAGTGGCGATTACGAATTATAGCTATTGACGATGAGTATGTAAGCTGCTCAGGAATCAAATGAATATCTTCGACATCTTGTAACTCAAGCTGATTATCAAATTCCTGATATACAGTGTTAATGATATTGAAAGAATATGCAGTTTCTTTTTTTTCGATACGAAAAAGCCGGCTATAAACCGGTAATAGTCCAAATTCGGGTGCATTAATAGCATCAGTAAAATATAACACCTTCAAAGATGCGTCATTCATCTTAAACTGTTGAAAGTCGCTCCATTGAATTGTCTCATCTAAAACCGAAGGCTGTGCAATTAAAAATGAGAGAGTGGATAGATACAATATCGTAAATATCAAAAGCTTTTTAGTCATTATTATTTAGTTAGACTTATTGTTTCAAATATCATTTGAGAATAACCAATTTGTTGGATCCTGAAGCAATTTTACCGGCATTATCTTTAGCAATGATGCTATAAATATAGATCCCTTTTCGTAAAAACATACCATTTCCATTGGTTCCATCCCAATAGATAGGATTGATGGTAAACGAGGTACTGGTATCAAATTGCTTCAACGTAACAACATTCCTTCCGGATAGATCAAAAATATCTAAGGTGATCTCTAATTCGCTATCAGCTTTGTTGTGGTTAAAAACAAAATATGTATAGTCAGTAACCGGATTCGGATAGTTTCTCACACCCTCGATAACCATATTATCTTGACTTATCACCTCAAACTCAATAAAACTTTCTGAAGAGTTGTTGAACACATCCCATATCTTGAATTTTATTTCGTGTTTTCCAGGAGTAAGGTTATAAAATGGATATCTAACTCTTCCGCTTTGGAATCCACGTAAATCAGCCTGATAAAAATCATTTAATAAGAAAGGGTTATCTGAATTTCCGTCTAATATTGCTGTAATATCATGGCCTATACTATTCCCTACGGTGTTTATTCCACTTTCATCAAACACCAGTGCAAGCAAGATAGGGTTTTCATTCGTTATACCCCCGTTTACAAAAGTTGTATCATTCATGTATAGCATAATTTCCGGTCCTTTGTTATCCATCTTGGCAGTAGTATCGTAGCCGCCGACAACAATATTATCATAAAATCCTGAAGCATCGTTATCCCCATCATCTGCATAATAGCTAATCTTTCCAAATCCGTATTGATATGCAATATCCTTCGGTACTATAAATGAAAAGGTAAATGTTCCATTTATCACTTCGGTTCTTCCATTAAAAAGGGTATTCTTGCGTAACATAAAGGATTTGGGGTAACTTCCCGGGTCTTGTCCCAATGTGGTTACCTCAGTCTCTTTATCAAAAACGGTGATATTTAAAACTCCATTAAAATCAGATACTGCATTATTAAATTCGTCAGTTATTCTACCCGAAACAGTAACTGTCGAGAGCGCTTTTAGAGTATCTGGCTCATTATTTTCATTGATAGGGCGTTGGTTAATGTGTGTAGTTTCGATGTTATAGTAAGGATGGGCTATTTTCAGCGCCGGATCGCCGAGAAGGATATATTTTCTATCGTTAAGATAGTCAGGGCTCTCCAACTTTGCAATACGTAATAAGTCGCCCATTGAATAAAACTCTTGTATGTTTTGTTCAAAAGCGTATTTATAAATGCCTGCGATTAAGCTTAGATTATGCGATCCATAAGTAAGTCTTGATGTAGTAAATAGGGCTATTCCTCCACCTGAAGGATTTAAGAAAACGTACTCTCCTGCTGAAATTCTCCCAGGGTCGTCATATCTAGCAAATTCGCAGGTTGCTGTAATAAAAACGGCTAATTTGTTATAGTTTTTCCAACTGTTGATATCAGCGTTTTCGAGGATACGCTCGTGTGCCCAGCCAAGCTCCCCACCATGGCCAGTATAGTTAATAATCAAAGTTCCTTTTTCTATTCGAGTGTTTATAGCTTTATTAACTGACGGATAGCGAGCGCCTCCAGTAGTTGATTCCTGAAAATAGGCATCAATATAAATTTTATCTACGTTATAATTTTTATATGTTGTATCCACGTAAACCGCAAGTTGCTCAGCCTGTTTCAGATGTATATTTTGATTTTCATCATCTGCTACAAAGGTTACTACATTACGCCAGGGGCCATAATTTTCAGAAAAGGTGGCATAATGAATTGTTTTATCCACAGCCATTTTGGCCTCTTGAAGAGTTCTGACAACAAAACGTCCTATGCCGACATCGAGCATTTGGTTATCGCCCGTACCCTCATTTGGGTCAAGAAATCCAAAATAATCGTCAGTTGCATAAGAGTAAACATAATGATCAGAGTTTACCGATTGAAAGGTATGAATGAAATTAGTGTTATTGCTCAAACGCTCTTTCGGATCGTATGAGGCGTCTCCAAAAAGCAAAAGATAACGGGGTTTTTTACCTGTCTTACCTCTTTCGTACAACATACGCATCATATCCCTAATGGCTGTAGGATCCATTGAGCCTGACGAAAATTCGTTATAAATCAAATCCGGTGTTACCACATACGTATTCAAATCAGAATATGATGTATGAAAATCTGCCAACCGTAAAGCCTCCGGTAAAAAATCGGGATGTGTTACTATCACATAATCAATATTGGAAATCGCATGGAGATTTTGGTTAGCGACAGGCCCAACAGGCTGCACATCGTAATATTCCGTTCCGTCGAAAGCAATAAACTCCCTCACTGATTCTTCAGTAGGTAATGTAAAGCTCATCATGTTTCCCGAAAGAGTAGCCTGAATACTTGTAACATTGTGCCGATCAGTAACCTCCCAGATAGTAACACCCGAATTTACATTTCGAAGCTGAAATTCCGTTACCTTTTCATAATCTTTCGACCATACATCCCGAAATGCCATTTGGCCGCCAGTAAATATATTTTCACGCGTTACGTTAAGTCCAATGTAATCAAGCCACCCTACCGCATTCGTTGCAGGCTTATTGTATTTTAATCCAACGTTAATTTTATCGTTAGTAACATAAAATTTTAGTTCGCCTACTCCCTCCTTTGCATATAGTCCTTCGGGGTTATCCGGCGTGCCGCCGATGGATATAACCAATTGGTCATTATCGTTAATATTTGCTACAAAGGAGCTGGTAAGAATAGATTTGGCATAAGTTCTTATCTTAATATGTTGTTGTACATCTTTTTTAAGGTTAGGGAAAGAGAAGTTGTAATCATAGGTATTGATCAAATCAAAAGTTTCACCATACCACTCCCTCCCCGATTTTATTAGATTTACCTCATCCAGCTCATGAAACGTGTAATCGCTGATTGAGGTTGAGATATAATTTGCTGTCAATGTTGATGGCGGTTGGGCAGCTACACGCTTTCCCGTACCTTTATCAACTGTTATAAAGTAATAAGCCCAATCATCATAAAGGTTTTTCTTATGCGCAAACCGGAAAAGGATAGGCACAAAGTTCCAAACATCGGGGCCAATACCGTAAAATACAAAGTAATCACCCTGGTTAAATATCCCATCACCGCCATCAAATACTTCAATCGCCGTTTCTTGAAGATCATCAAAACGTGGCGCTGAATTGCTTTCGGGAAGCATTCCTCCTCCATTGCCAAATACTCTTATGTTAGCTGACTTTAACGAATTGACATTCATACCCATTCCTGCAAGTTGGTCATAGGTTACTTTAAAAATACCGGTCCGGTCAATTTTGATTTTAAACCAGTTGCCAGACGACAATACTGAGTTATTTGTGAAATTGCTGCTTAAAACCTCTTTCTCAAATGACTGCGAGTAATTTAAATAAATTTCACCTGAAAGCAACTTTTCTATTTGTCCATTTTCAGGATTTATTCGAAAAGGTAAAAGAGTAACAATCGCAAATGATTCTCCTCTTGAAAGGCCTATATCAGCCCTAACATCAATACTTTCTCTAAGTAAATGGAGCGAATTGAACCACTGCAGTTCGTTGCTCTCCATAGCTATGAACTTAGGACTTTGTAATTGAGCCGATAAGGATGAAGGATTTCCCTCTATTTTAATCACTTTGCTAAAGTACGGGGTAAACTCGTCATTCTCATAATATCTGGCATCATCAAAATTGAGATATTTAAAAAATTCGCCTTCCGAGATATTTACCTCAACGGGTACATTCCATTTAATGGTAAACGGAGTAATGGTATTTTGACCTTTCAAAGCCGTAATCCAACATATTGAAAAGACAAAAAATGAAAGAAAGATCAATTGTTTTTTAAGCATAGGTGTTATTTTTATCAAATAGTGATCAACGTTTTACCAGTCTCATTTGTTCAGCAATAACTTCCGGCACTTTCTGCAATTTCATAGAGCTTTGAAAATTTATCTTCTAAAATAGTATCTTGAAAAACGAATAAAAAGAGGCTAATATTGCTGAATATTTTTTGTTATCGTCTTTGGATAATTATTAGAGTTGTTTTTGAAAAATTTATTGCTTAAGCCGTTAACAAGTATATTAAAATAAAATATCGTTCCTCTAAATGAGTTAATAGAGAGATTAATAGTTGCGTAAAGGTTGCTTTTGGATGATACAATTGAAAAAAAACATTTTTTCTACAGCAATATTTTTCTTGATCCTATTTACGGCAAGCACACAGGATTTTCCTTACTCTCAGTTTTATGCCAATCCATTATATCTCAACCCTGCTCTTGCCGGTTCTGAATACTGTTCGAGGATAAATTTAAATTATCGCAACCAATGGCCATCGCTGCCCGGGATGTTTACCTCCTCCAGCTTTTCTTTCGATCGCTTTTCCGAATTCCTCAACGGTGGCTTAGGTTTACAGTTAAATTACGACAAACAGGGGGAGGTCTCTATCAACCAGTTGATGGTTTCGGGAATGTATGCTTACCGGCTTACCATTAGCCCCAAAGTAGAGGCAAACATGGCACTACAAGCTACATATGGACAACGTGGGTTGAATCTTGAAAATATGATTTTGCCGTCTGGCCTGCAGAGCAACAATCAAACCCCAGTGGTCGGCATAGCTGAGGATGTTAAATATATTGACTTTACAAGTGGTTTCCTTATCGGTTTTAACGAAAAATATTTTCTCGGAGGCGCTGTACATCATCCTACACAACCCGAAATTGGATTTTTGGAGGAGCATGTTTACAAAATGAAAATGAAAATCACCCTGCATGGAGGTGCAAACTTTGGCGGAGAAAAATATCATAGCCGTTATTCAAGTTCGGAAATAGTAGTATCTCCGAACATTTTATACCAACAACAGGGTAATTTTAAACATATTAATATAGGCAGCTACTTTACCTATGAGCCTTTAGTAGTCGGGCTATGGCTGCGTCATGCCTTTAAAAATCCTGATGCCGTAATATTTTTATTAGGTTTGCAGCACCAAAAATACCGTTTAGGTTATAGTTATGATTATACATTGTCCCAAATTGGAGCTGCTGCAGGTAGCGCCCATGAAATATCTTTTAGTTGGATTTTCGCTTGCGATAAAAAAAGTAGAAGAAGAGGGGCAATAAAATGTCCGAGTTTTTAGTTAGTTACGTGTTTTTATAAAACTGTCAAGCATGTTTAAAAATCAGTATTTGTCCTTTTTTGCAATAATCATTTTCAGCCTGTTTTTAATGCCATCTTGTAAAGGAATTTTTGGCTCGAAAAACAAAGTATCCCCTACAACAGGCTGGGAGTATAACAATCCGAAGAATGGAGGATTTGAAGTATCTCGTTATCGTGAGCAGGAAACAGGCCCTGGCTTAGTGTTCATCGAAGGCGGCACTTTTGTCATGGGGCAAAATGATGAAGATATCATGTTGGAGTATAACAATCCCCCCCGACGGGTAACAGTTCGTTCTTTTTATATGGACGAAACGGAAGTTACAAACCTCGATTACTTAGAGTATCTTTATTGGTTGCAAAGAGTATTTGTTAGTTATCCGGAAGTTTATAATAACGCATTGCCCGATACCCTTGTCTGGCGCGAACGTCTTTCGTATAACGAGCCATTAGCCAATCTCTACCTTCGACATCCGGCCTATCATGACTATCCGGTTGTTGGTGTAACATGGATCCAAGCCAATGACTATTGTTCTTGGCGTTCCGATCGTGTGAACGAAATGTTGCTCATTCGTCAAGGTATTCTTTCTGTTAATCCAGATCAGGAAGACTATGATAACTTCAATACAGATGCATATCTGAAAGGACAATACGACGGGTTAGTTAACAAGGCGTTAATTGATCTTAGTCCAACCGGAACCGGCGAACGACGTGTAAGGTTAGAAGATGGTATCTTACTACCGAAATATCGTCTCCCTACCGAAGCAGAATGGGAATTCGCAGCCTTAGGAATAGTGGCTCGTTACGAAAACGTCGCCGAACGAAGAATTTATCCATGGGATGGCAGAATGGTTAGAAGCACTTCAGACAAACGTACTTATGGCCAATATCTTGACAATTTCAAAAGAGGCCGGGGAGATTATATGGGTGTAGCAGGTTCATTGAACGATGGCGCCGATATCACTGCACCGGTTGGCACATATCCGCCTAACGATTACGGACTTTACAACATGGCAGGAAATGTAGCCGAATGGGTAGCTGATGTTTATCGTCCGCTTAGCCACAAGGATGTAGATGATTTAAGCCCTTTTAGAGGTAATGTATTTCAAAAATTACTAATGCAGGACGGCGTTCCTGCCGAAAAAGACAGCCTTGGAAGAATGCGTTACGAAAACATAAGTATAAATGATGCCGCAAATCGTATAAACTATCGCCAGGCCGACAATAGAGACTATTTGGACGGAGACCGAATGTCGGTCATTGATCAATCGAAATGGCGATTAACTAATGATGCAGCTATGATAGATACAACTATCGTAATGTACGATTATGGGAGATCTTCGATGATCAGTAATAATTCGAGAGTAGTAAAAGGAGGCTCATGGAGAGATGGCGCATATTTTTTAAGCCCCGGTGTGAGAAGATTTATGGATGAAAGAACCGCCACTAATTATATAGGCTTTAGGTGTGCAATGGATCGTGTTGGCGGCCCAATAACATCTAAATAAATTAACAAAATTCAAAAAATCCGTTACAGTTTAAAGTAACGGATTTTTTTATTTCCTTTAATATGCCCTGAATTTATCAATGATACCAACCAAAAATATATAACAACTCTCAAGAAAGAGGTTTTCATGTAAATTTGCAGTTTATGAAAAACCTCACATGAAAAATATTAATACTCAATCGTTATATAAAATTTTTTGTCAGCATCCCGCAATTTCCATTGACTCAAGAAGTATTACTTCGGGAAGTATCTTTTTTGCCCTAAAGGGAAACAATTTTGATGGAAATCAATTTGCACGTCAGGCAATTGACAATGGCGCATCGTTTGCCGTAGTTGATGATCCTTTACTTAAAGAACAGAAGCAGATGCTGTTTACCCCCAACACTCTGACTGCACTGCAGGATCTGGCAAGATATCACCGTCGGAAATTGCAAATCCCGATAATTGGCATAACCGGAACTAATGGAAAAACAACCACCAAAGAGCTGATAGGAAAAGTATTATCCCAAAAATTCAACACACTGATAACCAAAGGGAACCTCAATAACCATATTGGCGTCCCTCTTACTCTGCTAAACATTTGCCCTGATACTCAAATTGCTGTGATTGAAATGGGCGCTAATCATCAACACGAAATTGCCAATCTTTGTAAGATAGCTAACCCTACTTATGGGCTTATCACAAACATCGGTAAAGCTCATTTAGAGGGATTCGGCAACTTTCAAGGGGTTATCAATGCCAAATCAGAACTCTATACATATTTACGAGAAAATAACGGTGTTGTATTTATAAATCAGGATGACAGTTTGCTTGAAAGCCTGGCCTACGAAATTGAAAAGATCGGTTACAGTCAAAAGGATAATGCCTTAGTAAAAGGGCAAATAATTACTGAAGCGCCATTCCTGTCAGTGGAAATATTTATCAAGGAGACTAAGTTTCAAATAAAAAGCCAATTGATTGGGGCATATAATATTAATAACATCTTAGCTGCTATTACAGTCGGCAGTTATTTTAATGTTGAACCAGAGCTGATAAAAAGCGCCGTTGAAACCTATAAACCGGATAACAATCGTTCGCAATTTATCCGTACCAAAAATAATCAAGTGATTATGGATGCTTACAATGCAAATCCATCAAGTATGGAGGTAGCAATTTCAAACTTCTCAAAATTCCCGGGTAGCAACAAAGTAATGATACTCGGCGATATGCTTGAGCTGGGGCGCGAGGCTAATAATGAGCATCTGAAAATTATTAATTTAGCTATTTCTTCGGGAGTTGAGAAGATTATCTTTGTTGGAATGATTTTTAAAGATCTCGTTAAAGCGATGCCAATAGAAAGTTATTTAGAAGTGGATGAGTTGCAGGAACATTTAAAAACAAACCCATTAACTGATAAAACAATTCTTATTAAAGGATCCCGCGGGATAAAACTTGAAAAATTATTGGAGATACTTTAAGAATTAAAATGAAAAATAGTGAAACAAAATCGTACAGAGTTGTTGGTCTTATGTCGGGCACCTCACTGGATGGCCTCGATATAGCATATTGTCTTTTTTGGGAAGAAAACAACAAATGGCGCTTTAAGATTCCTGTAGCCCATACTTACGACTATCCGCAAATCTGGAAAAGCAGGTTACGCTCTGCCGTATCTATGAGCGGACAGGAACTCGTACAACTCAATAATGAATATGGAAGATATCTTGGCGAACTGGCAAATACTTTTATCCTCGACAACAGCCTTCACCCCGATCTTATAGCCTCGCACGGACACACTGTTTTTCATCAGCCTGAAGCCGGCCTGACCTTTCAAATCGGCAGCGGAGCTGAAATTACCGCTGTAACAGGCATCACAGTTGTTTGTGATTTCAGGTCGCAGGACGTAGCCTTAGGCGGGCAAGGCGCTCCATTAGTACCTATCGGAGATAAAATGCTGTTTGGTGAATTTGACTTTTGCCTTAACTTAGGAGGGTTTTCAAATATTTCATTCGAAGAAGATGATGTAAGAAAAGCCTTCGATATCTGTCCGGTAAACATTGCCTTGAACTATTTATCTCAAAAGCTTGGGGTAGAATTTGATAAAGATGGAGCATTGGCCTCTTCCGGAACTTTTTGTAGCAGCCTCTTTAACGCTTTAAACGGCTTGCCATTTTATGCTGTCGAAGGCCCGAAATCGCTCGGTTGGGAATGGCTGCAAGCACAATTTCTCCCTTTGCTTGATGATGATAATTCACCTGTAAAAGACAAACTTCGTACTACGATAGAGCATATCGCTTATCAAATTTCACTGAAAACAAATAAAATATCAGACGGAAAGATATTAGTAACTGGCGGCGGCGCTTTTAACAAATTTTTGATCAACAGAATCGGCGATCTTAATAATAATACACTGATTATCCCTGAAGATAAGATTATAAATTTCAAGGAGGCATTAATTTTTGCATTTCTCGGTTTGCTGCGATACCTCAACAAGCCAAACTGCCTTGCCTCCGTAACCGCCGCCACAACCGATCATTCGTCAGGAGCCATTTATTCGCTTTAGATAATTCCAAATTAAATGCTTGTAATAAGCACACTAAGAATTTAGTTGAAAAAACGCCAAATAGAACAAAATTGCGGCGAAAACGGTTGAATTTAGATTTAGGAAACTTAAATTTTAAAATTTTCCAATATCAAATTCAATGAGCTTTCTATCTTATCGGCTTGGGGGGCTTGGTCGTAACGCCGTGCAATGGATGCAAGATGCTGTAGAATAGCAAATGCACGTTCGGTCTCTTGCGAATAATATTCCCGGAAGTAATTACTAAGCTTAGCATAGTACTGAAGATCGGCTTCATAATTATTCAAAATAATAGTTGAGACCTCATTACCTTTTTCCAGCGCTCCCGCTGCGTAGTAATATTCCACCATTGGCAAGGTGTACATATCGTAATATATCTTGTCGTTAGGAAAGTATTTCTGACAGGTATCGAGTACCCTGACCGCAGAATCCATTTTATTGAGATCAACAAGTGCAGATGCAAGTCGTAAATAATTCTGTTTTGGCATAATAGAATTTCGACGGCTTTCAGCGTCAACATATACATTGGGTTCGTTAAGCCTACCCCAGCGAGCTTTATTTACCAACAAATCATAGCATCGGTCAACATTTATACCTCCAATTCCTTCCATAAGATGATCGGCAAGAAGCGGCATAAACCGATAAGCAAGCCCCTCTAAATGGCAATATTTGGTCAAATCAAATACTCCTTCAACAGTAGATGGACTGGTAAAATAGATTGGTCGTTCCCAATTATTAGTTGCAATAAAATCGAGCATCATCAAGTCATTCTTATATAGGATTTTTTGATTTACGTCCCACGAGATTTCCTGAGGTATTCTGTCTCTTTTTTCTTCGTTTACAATTCCTCGTCTGATAAGATCGTCAGCATCTAAGGTAATTTTTAGGTTTTTCGTAGGAAGATAATTGATATAGGTTCCATCCTGAAGCTGTATTCTCGTTCGGTTATCGTTGTTTGCAATAAAATCAATAATCTCTTTTAACTCCCACCTGCCCGAAATACGATCGAGGTAAGGCACATAATTGTTAACCCCTTTATCATAATTTTCCCTACTGATAGTAAACCGCAAGGGTGGTGAATCATATACCATTCTCATCTTTTGGTGTATGTACCATTCTCCTGAGGCGAGCATAAAATTTACCACTCGGATATCGGGCCTCACTCCTTCCACCTCTTGTGCATACCAAAGAGGGAAAGTATCGTTGTCGCCATTAGTAAAAATAACAGCATTTGGTTCGCACGATTCCAAATAATTAATTGCAAAATCGAGAGCTGCATACTTGCCAGAGCGATTATGGTCGTCCCAACCATCTTTAGCCATAACTCCGGGAACTAACACTAAAGTAACAATAGTGGTAAGTATTGCCGATAGAGATTGACTAAGAAATTTATTCAACGAATTAAAAATAGCATATACTCCAAGGCCTATCCAAATGGCAAATGCATAGAAAGAGCCGACATAGGCATAATCACGCTCACGGGGTTGAATTGGATATTGGTTTAAATAGACAACAATGGCTAAGCCGGTCATAATAAAGAGCAAGGTTATCACAATTCCGTTTTTATAATCCCGGTTGAACTGAAAAAACAGACCGATAAGTCCCAATAGTAATGGCAACATATAAAACTTATTGTTACCCCAGTTTTGCATGCTTGGCGGCAGGTCTTTCTGATCTCCAAGTCTTTTAGCATCTAAATTGTTAAATCCTGTTATCCAATTTCCGTTTTCCACTTCACCATGCCCTTGAATATCATTTTGCCTACCCGAAAAATTCCACATAAAATAACGCATATACATAAACCCCACCTGATAGCGGAAAAAATATCTCAAGTTCTCCGCGAATGTAGGTTTGTAAATCACCTCTGTTTCCCCTCGTTCATTCACACTTCTGACAGGCACACCTTTTATTTTCCCCCAACGTTTGTATTCATTGATCTGCGTATTTTTTAAGTTGTACCACATCCTCGGAAACAGTGTACAGAATTCGGGATCGTGAACAGGCTCTGAGTCTTTACGTAAATCGGCAATTCTATACTTCCCTTCTTTTGTATCGCGGATATACAAAGGGCTGCCATCCTTATAATCAATAACTTTTGCATTGTAATAAGGGCCATATACCAAAGGAATACTGCCATATTGTTCACGGTTTAAATAGGATAAAAGCCCAATAGCATCATCGGGACTATTTTCATTTATTGGCGTATTCGCATTTGCTCTGATGATTATCAAAATGAAACTTGAATAACCTATTAGTAAAAAAGCGAAGCTAAGCGCTACCAAATTGAGATATGCTTTCTTATGACGGAAGAGATAAATGCCGCCCGCTATCAAACCACCCATTAACAACCTAAAAAAGAAATCACCGGCGGAGGTGCTTTCAGCCAGAATAAGTGAAAAAAGTATTAATGATAATCCTATTGTAACATTTCTAAGAGTGTTGTTAGTTATAGTGGTAACTTTAATAAATAATACAATTAAAGTAACCAGAAGTATTGCCAGGAAAATAGTACCTGAATTAAAAGGTAGCCTGAAAGTATTTACAAAAAGTATTTCTGTGTGTCCAAATAGATTAACAATCTCAGGAATTACGGCATACATAATAAAGGCCAGGATAATAATGGATATAACGCCTGCTACCAACATGCCTTTAAGCGAAGGCTTGTATTTTTTGAAATAAAGCACAAAAACTATAGCCGGGATAACTAACAAACTGAGCAGATGCACGCCAATTGAAAGTCCTATCAAATAGGCTATCAGTAAAAGCCATCGTGATGAGTGCGATTTTCCCTCTTCGGCTTCCCATCGTAGGATAGCCCAAAATACTATCGCGGTAAATAAAGAAGACAACGCATAAACTTCGCCTTCGATAGCTGAAAACCAAAATGAATCACTGAACGTATATGCCAATGCACCTACCACACCACTTCCAAAAACGGCTATCATTTTTCCGGTAGTCATGCTACCATTTAACAATGCTAACTTACGAGCAATGATGGTTATACTCCAAAAAAGAAATAATATCGTAAAGCTGCTAGATAGAGCTGACATTACATTAATCATCAATGCAACTTTGGAAACGTTGCCAAATGCAAATAAAGAAAAAATCCTGCCAACTAACTGAAAAAACGGAGCTCCCGGCGGATGCCCTACTTGGAGTTTATATGAAGTAGCTATATACTCGCCACAATCCCACCAGCTTGCTGTAGGCTCAATAGTTGAAAAATATACTATCGTAGCTATCAACCAAATACTCCATCCAATCAGATTATTATACTTTTTGTAATTTTCCATTAAATTATTCTTTTTAAATAAAATACGATGGTGCGAAGATAGTAAATAATAGGTTTTTACTTAAAATGATATTATTAATCATTTGATACATTAAAAAAACCGCTCTATATCAAGTATTTACAGAACGGCTTTTACTATTTTTCAACAAATATTAAAGCAAGTGGTACGAAACTGCTACTCCAGCAGTTACTACGGCAGCCATAGACATAAGTTTGATTAGAATATTAAGACTTGGCCCTGAGGTATCCTTGAACGGATCGCCCACGGTGTCGCCAATAACTGCTGCTTTGTGATCGTCCGACCCTTTTCCGCCGTAGTTCCCCTCTTCAATGTATTTCTTTGCATTGTCCCATGCGCCGCCGGCATTTGCCATGAAGATTGCAAGAGCAAAACCGGCGCTTATGGTGCCGATTAACAAACCGGTTACAGCGGGCACGCCAAATATCAAACCGACAAATATTGGAATAAAAAGAGCAAGCAAGGATGGAATAAGCATTTCTCTCTGAGCGCCTTTTGTTGATATCTCAACACAACGTGCATAATCAGGTTCAGCTTTTTCTTCCATAATACCCTTTATTTCACGAAACTGACGACGGACTTCATCAACCATCTTCCCTGCTGCACGACCAACAGCATTCATAGTAAGGCCGCTAAACAGAAATACTGACATAACCCCAATCATTACACCTACCAACACTTTGGCATTCATCAAATGAATATCATAATAATATATGAAGTCAATGAACTGGGCATCTTTAGCAGGAACGCCATTGATCAACTCATCTGAGCGCCCCAGAAAATTCACAAACATCATCTTCACTTCTTCGAAGTAAGCGGCTAAAAGCGCAAGCGCTGTTAAAGCAGCGCTTCCTATCGCAAATCCTTTCCCTGTTGCAGCAGTAGTATTTCCTAATGAATCAAGCGCGTCAGTACGCTGGCGAACCTCTTTGCCAAGGTGTGCCATTTCGGCATTCCCACCGGCATTATCGGCAATTGGGCCATAAGCATCGGTAGCTAATGTGATCCCTAAAGTAGAAAGCATACCTACTGATGCAATACCAATACCATAAAGGCCATAGTTAATGCTTTCAGCATCAAAGGAAAATAGATTTGGAGTGGCGAAACCGTAGGCAAGCGTAATAGCGACAACAACGATAATTAACGGTATTGCAGTAGAAATAAGACCAATACCTACTCCGGATATAATAACCGTTGCAGGACCTGTATGGCTACTGGCAGCAATCATCTTTGTTGGTTTATAGGCTGATGCAGTATAATATTCAGTAGATTGCCCAATGCCAATACCTGCTAAAAGGCCAACAACTATTGACCCCCACAGCCCAACATAATTTGGAATATTAAGAAAATAGAGTATTACAAATGAAAATATTACAATGAAAAATGCGGAAGAGTTTACACCAAAACCGAGGGCCCTTAGTAATTGCTTTTGAGTAGCGCCTTCTTTAGTCTTTACCAAAAAAACGCCGAGGATGGAAAGCAATGTTCCCACTGCGGCAATAAGTAACGGAGCTAATACAGCATTTATTTGAATTTTTTCGCCATAAGAGAGGTAAGCTGCAGCGCCTAACAGGGAGGTGGCGAGAATTGATCCGGCAAATGACTCAAAAAGATCGGCTCCCATACCAGCGACATCTCCTACATTATCTCCAACATTATCGGCAATGGTTGCTGGGTTACGAGGGTCGTCTTCAGGAATATTAGCTTCAATTTTCCCAACTAAATCAGCCCCAACATCGGCTGCCTTTGTATAAATACCGCCTCCAACACGTGCAAACAAAGCTTGTGTTGACGCACCCATACCAAAAGTAAGCATAGTTGCAGTAATTGTTAAAAGCTTTATTCCAGGAGTAGTTTCTGGAATAGCAAGGTTAAGAACTATAAACCATAACGAAATATCAAGTAAAACCAAGCCAACGACCGTCAAACCCAACACGGCGCCACTTCTGAAAGCAAGACGCAAGCCACCGTCAAGACAAGTACGACAAGCATTGGCAACACGAGAGGAAGCAAAGGTTGCCGCTTTCATGCCAAAGTAACCTGCTAAACCAGAAAAGGTACCACCCGTTAAAAATGCAAAAGGGACCCAAGGATTTTGTATCCCCAAACCATAAGCCATTATACTGAAAATAACAGTAATGATAATAAATACAATACCCACCACTTTATATTGCTGACGCAAATATGCGCGCGCACCCTTACGCACATGAGTGGCAATTTTTTTCATAACATCCGTACCCTCCGGCGCTTCCATCATTTTTTTGAAAAAGTAATAAGCAAACGACAGAGCAAGCACCGAAACAACTGGCGCTAACCAAAAAATAGCTGGAAATTTCTCCATACCGCAAATGAGTTTAATTGATACATTAAACAATAAATTTATTGCTAACAGCAACAAAAGTAAAACTTATCGAAAAACAATTTGCCTTATTTTAATAAGATTTTTAAATTTGGAATAATTCTATCTACGCAAATCAATATCTAATGAGCTGCAATCTACTTCATTATAAGTGAATAGAGCCGACAAAGATTAAACTCAAATCAAATAAAAAAAATCCTTTTGGCTGAAATAATGATTATTTCTGTTGAGAAATATTTGATAAAATATTTGAAAATAGCAACTCGATCAAACATTCTCAAGTGCTTGATCAAGTTTAAAAGGATAATATTCTTAATAATTTGGAATTAGAACAATCTTCCTTGTTCAGAGTTTTTTGTCTTGCCCAAATGGTGGTATGCTATTTCGGTAGCTTCTCTACCTCTTGGTGTACGCATCAAGTAACCTTCCATTATCAGAAATGGCTCATACACCTCCTCGATAGTTCCTGGATCTTCACCAACAGCCGTTGCTATTGTAGTAAGACCAACAGGGCCACCACCAAATTTGTCTATTATAACCGAAAGAATTTTATTATCCATTTCATCTAAGCCGTATTTATCAACATTAAGCGCTTCTAAGGCAAGCTGAACAATAGGCATTTTTATTGTACCGTCGCTTTTTATTTGAGCAAAGTCGCGCACACGTCGCAAAAGAAGATTGGCGATACGTGGCGTACCACGACTACGCCTGGCTATTTCAGCAGCAGCTTCATCCAAAATATCAACTTTTAAAATACTTGCCGATCGTTTTACTATTCCCATAAGAGTTACTGCATCGTAATAAGCCAAACGAAGATTTATTCCGAAGCGCGACCGTAAAGGCGCAGTAAGCAATCCTGAGCGGGTGGTTGCACCAATCAAGGTAAAAGGGTTTAAAGATATCTGCACACTACGGGCATTAGGGCCTGTTTCGATCATAATATCAATTTTGTAATCCTCCATGGCAGAATATAGATACTCTTCCACAAGTGGTGTTAGGCGATGAATTTCATCAATGAAAAGGACGTCATCTTTTTCCAAATTGGTAAGTAATCCGGCTAAATCGCCCGGTTTATCCAATACAGGGCCTGATGACACTTTTATTCCCACCTCAAGTTCATTGGCAATAATGTAGGAGAGGGTAGTTTTACCTAATCCTGGCGGCCCATGCAAAAGCACATGATCAAGCGCTTCGTTTCGTAGCTTAGCAGCTTGTACAAACACTTTCAGGTTCTCCACCACCTGTGCTTGTCCTGCAAAGTCGTTAAAATGTGTGGGCCGAAGCACTTTTTCAATCTCTTTCTCGCCTGCTGAAAGGGAAGATCCAGTAGCATCAAGATTAATATTTTTCATCAATTGATATTTTTCACAAAAGTAGAAAAATATCATCATCATTTGTTTAAGACTCGATAGAGATGAAAGCGAAAAAGCTGCTTTGATTAGAAGCCTTTTCGAATAAGTCAAAATTTTTATACATTAACCCGAATTAATCAAAATAAAGCCCTTTCGGCTGGATCACTGGTATAGTGATGGTACTCACGATTAAATACGTTAGGTACTGTTGTGTTTATTAGAAACACTTAATCATTTACTCATCATCAAACGCTTAAGTTAGGTTAATCCTGATCGGCTAGAAAACGCTCGGCTTCAAGAGCTGCCATACAACCTGACCCGGCAGCAGTTACAGCCTGCCGGTATATCTTATCCTGAATATCTCCTGCTGCGAACACTCCAGGCACGTTAGTAGCTGTAGAATCTGGCGCTGTGATAAGATATCCGGCGTCGTCCATTTCTAACTGACCTTTAAAAATATTTGAATTGGGCTGATGTCCGATAGCAACAAAAAAGCCATCTATCTCAATATTTTTGATCTCACCAGTTTTAACATTCTCTACGATTACCCCTGTAACTGCTTTCGAAAAGCCCTCCTGTTTACCGGTAATTTCTTTAGGAATACTATCCCATACCATTTCGACATTAGGAAGTTTTAAAAGCCGCTTTTGCATAGCCTTAGAAGCCCTCAGTTCGTTGCGGCGATGGATAACATATACCTTTTTACTCAATTTTGCAAGATAGGAGGCCTCTTCAGCTGCGGTATCACCTCCACCAACAACGGCTACTACTTTATCTTTATAAAAATAGCCGTCGCAAGTAGCGCAAGCCGATACTCCGTATCCGTTATACTCCTGCTCCGATGGCAAACCAAGCCATTTTGCCGATGCACCGGTAGCAATAATTACCGTCTCTGCCAAAATTTCTTTCCCGTCGTCAGCTTTAGCTTTAAAAGGACGCTTTGAAAGGTCTATTTCAACAATCTCACCCCAACGTATGTCGGTGTTAAAACGTTCGGCCTGCTGTTTTATCTCCTCCATCATCTGTGGTCCCTGAATACCTTTAGGATATCCTGGGAAGTTTTCAACTTCTGTTGTTATGGTTAATTGCCCGCCGGGCTGCATACCTTGATACATCACTGGATGCAAGTCGGCACGTGCTGCGTAAATAGCAGCGGTATAACCAGCCGGCCCCGATCCTATGATAAGACACTTTACTTTTTCGATTGAGTCGCTCATTGAAGAATATTTTTTTGTTTACTAATTTTTTTCGCATTGTCGAAAATCATGCCAAAATAAACCGCCTTAATATCACTTTAGAAAGAGTAACATTAAGATTGATTAAATTAAACGAATAGTGAATGGTAATAATGCATAAAATGTCTAAAGTTTTTCATAAACTGTAAGCGTTCGTGTGCAACAGGGTTGAAACTTCGGGATTGGAGTAGTTTTCATGTTGCATCCAACGTTTAACATCTTCAAACATCTGACCTATAAAACCGACTCCATTACGGTATAATGCTGATAACACTTCTGAAACATTAGGGCAACTTGTGAAGCAGCTTTCATTTTTTCAACACTATCATTTAATCCGGAATTTCCAACTATAATGGGCTTACGAAGTGTTAAGCTTAAAATTTTAGATTTAATTTTTTTATTCTTTATTTTAACTTTAAGGCTCCGTCTTTTTATTGGCTTATAGCTTAAATTACGTTTTAGGATTTTCTTTTTCTGCGCTCCAAAAAAAAATAATTGTAGTTTTGTAAATCAAACTGACAAAATGCCACTTATAATAATATAAATGTCAACCTTATAGAATACAAAACATGAGTATTAGAAAACATTTACTCAAATATTCCAATCGTTTTATTTCAGGTTATGTAGTTTTGGTTACAGACTTGATCATCGTTGCTTTTTCATTTGTTGCAGCTTATCTAATCCGTTTCAATTTTGTTATTACAGAAATCAGTCAGTGGAAATTGCCTTTATACCTGCCGATAATTTTAATAATTTCCGCTATTGCCTTTATTATTTCCCGTTCGTATGTAGGGATTATCCGGCATACAAGCACCGATGATGTAATCAGGATTTTCAAAGCTGCCGGCATCGTATTTTTAACTGTTATTTTTCTTAATTTTATTATTGTCCTGTACGGTTGGCCAATCAAAAAGGTAATCCCTCTCAGTATCATTATCATACATACTCTTACTACATTGTTTTTAATGATATTCACCCGGCTTGTTGCAAAGATAGTGTGGATTAATCTTTTAAAAGGGGGTAGAGATACTATTAATGTTATCATTTATGGAGCTGGAAAAACCGGGATCCTTACAAAAAATACTCTTAATGCCGATGTGGAAAACATCTATAATATTGTTTGTTTTATTGATGATAATCCCGGAAAAATTGGTAAGAGCATTGAAGGTATTCCTGTTTTAAATCCTTCGGCCATTACACCACAATATCTGAAAAAGAAAAAAATCAAGGAGCTGATTTTCGCAATGCAAAATATTGCTCCATCAAAAAGACGTGAGTTTGCCGATGCTTTTTTACAATACAACATAGTCATTAAAAATGTACCGCCTGTAAACCTTTGGATCAATGGAGAATTACAAACTAAACAGATACGTAATATCAAGGTTGAGGACCTTCTAATGCGCGAGCCAATTATATTAGAGAAAAACATAGTACTTGAACAAAACCGGGATAAAATTATCCTAGTTACTGGCGCAGCAGGCAGTATAGGGAGCGAAATTTCGCGGCAATTGATGCACTGCAACAGCAAAAAATTAATCCTTCTTGATCAGGCTGAAACGCCGCTGAATGATCTTTATCTTAATCTCAAGCACACCTTCACCGACTTTTCTGACCGTGCCGAGGTGCTTCTTGCCAATGTAACCAATGAAAGGAGAATGGAATGGGTCTTCGATCATTTTAAACCTGAAATAGTATATCATGCTGCTGCATACAAACATGTGCCTATGATGGAAGAAAGCCCGGTAGAAGCTGTAAGGGTTAATGTTTTTGGAACTCAAACACTCTCAAAAGCAGCAATCAGACATAACGTTGAAAAGTTTGTAATGATCTCGACAGACAAGGCGGAAAAACCTACCAACGTGATGGGCGCAACAAAACGGATTGCCGAGATGTTTATCCAAGGCCTTCATGAAGATAATCAAATAAAGACAAAATTTATTACTACAAGGTTTGGAAACGTATTAGGATCAAACGGCTCCGTCATTCCACTCTTTCAAAAACAAATAGAAGAGGGTGGCCCGGTAACGGTAACTCATCCTGAAATTACACGATATTTTATGACAATTCCAGAGGCTTGTCAATTAGTTTTAGAAGCTGGAGCGATGGGAAATGGAAGTGAAATATTTTTATTCGATATGGGAAATCCCGTAAAAATTGTTGACCTTGCCCGTAAAATGATAAGACTGTCGGGGTTGAAACCCGACAAAGACATCAAAATCGAATATACAGGGCTAAGACCTGGCGAAAAGTTGTTCGAAGAGCTTTTGTTTACTACCGAAAACACTCTTAACACCTACCATCCTCGTATTACAATAGCCCAAGTAAGCCCAACAAACCATAAGTTTCTCGAAAATAAACTGAATGATCTGGAAAAGACCCTGACAACAAATGATAATTTCAAAGTTGTTGCATTATTAAAAGAGATAGTACCTGATTACCGAAGCAACAACTCAATTTATGAAAGTTTAGATAAACAAGATTCGGTTTCTGATGAAACATAAAAACAGAAGTCTATTGTTCAAAAATAAAATCAATGCAAAAATCTAAAATCAAAAGGACTAAGAAAAAATCAGCAGATAATCAATTTCAACCTATCAAAATCATTTATGGGATAATTATTTTGGCCTACATCTTTATCCCGACATTTACACCTAATTGGAAATCTCTTGATACAAACACACCAAAGTTTTTTATGACCGCTGTACTGAATTTGGCAGTTTTTATCTTTTTTTTGACAAGCGGCTATTTCAAAAAAAATCCGGCATTTTTCAAGGGCTTTTTAACTGACCCTATTGGAATTGTTTATTCAGCCCTGCTTGGTGTTACTTTACTTTCTTTCACCCAATCAATAAACATTCTGGAATCGGTACTACAATTTTCAAAAGTCTTTACAATATTTGCTTCAGCTTTTAATATATCGATGATTTTAATGTACGATCTTCGTTTTTTAAGGCTGATCATAATCGTAATGGCAGGGCTTCTTGCTTTCGATTCAATTTCTGTTTTTCATAATATTAATAAGTTTATTGAGGGCGAAATCAAAGCAATCACTGACATCAAGACTGTCTATTCAAATAAAAACATCCTTGCTTCAGCAATTTTTGTAAAGCTGCCTTTTGCTCTTTATCTGTTTGTTTTTGAAAAAAAATGGTTGAAATGGATTAGTTGGCTAATATTTACCTTAGGGGTGGTAGCTACTTTTTTCATGGCTACACGAGCCTTTTATCTTGGTCTTACTGTCATTTCAATTTTCTTTATCATATACCATCTTGTAACTTATTTTCATAAAAAAGAGAGAGAGGCTCTAAATCTTACAGTTGCATATCTTGTTTCTCTATTGCTGGCTTACGGTCTTTTTACTTTTACTCAGGAAAATCTATATCCGCAATCGAAGAAAAGCCGGCATACATCAGGTGTTATTGACCAGATGGCAACCTTGCGAAACCCAAAAACAGCGAGTAGACTTAGGGTTGACGCTTGGCGATGGTCGTGGGAGCTGATTAAAGAAAAACCATTGCTCGGCGTTGGTACGGGCAACTGGAAAATACAGAGTTTAAAGCTTGAAAATCAAAAAAATCGAGGTTTCATATACCTCTATAAAACACACAACGACTTTATTGAGATCACTGCAGAAACAGGCATTTTCGGCGGATTACTTTTCTTAAGCCTATTTTTGCTTATAGCATGGAATTTCCTAAAAAGATTCACCTACCAGAAACGCATTGAAGACGAAGGTGAAAGTAAAATTGATGAGTTAGGAAAATATATGTTTATCGCAGCGGTAGGAATGGCTTTTTACAGCGTTGACGCCCTGTTCAATTTTCCTGCTGATCGCCCTGAAATCACAGCATTATTTGCATTTTTTGTTGCAGCCGGTGTTGCCACCTCTTTTCAACAAAAAATTGATGATCATCCTACGAAGGAAACTAAAAATAGGCTTTTATCAAACAAACTTTTCCTAAACGTCATCTGGATAATAGCCTTCATCATGCTTGCTGTGTCAACATGGATTTTGTACATTAATTTCCAATCAACAAAAACCCAAAGGATTGTTTATCAAGAAATTATTAAAGGCGCTTTAAAAGAACCAGCCGATAATATACTCACAGGGTTTCCTTTTTTACCCCAAGTAAGTGTATGGGGAGAACCCATAGAGACGTTGAAAGCGCGTTATTTAATTAATGAAGAGAGGAACGAAGAAGCTATCGAGGTGTTAAAAAACGATCGTTCATCACCTTGGGATGCGCGGCGTGAGTTGTTTTTGGCCACTGCTTACAATAACCTGAAAGAATACGACAGCGCCATATATTATTCGGAAAAAATGGCTGAACTTAAACCAAACTACTATCGCAATGTTCAATTGTTGGCATCGCTTTACGAAAGGAAAAAAAAGTATGGTAAAGTAATAGATCTTTACAATAATTTTTTAGATGAGAATAAAACAGAACCCCAGGCATGGATTCATATTAGCAGCTTATATATAAATAAAAATGATTTGGAAAAAGCCTTTGAGCTGATTAAAGTTGGTTTAAAATACAATCCGAGGGATAGTCTTATTAAAAAACAACACAGTTTTCTTTCACATAAATTGAACACCGAACCTCACCTTCCAATTTATAATGAGGCAACTGAGCTGTTCAAAAACAAAGAATATCAAAAGACGGTTGAGAAATTAAATGAATTTCTTGAAAAAGTGCCAGACTACACTTCGGGGTATCAAATAAGAGCCTTTTGTTATTATCATTTGAAAAACACAAAAAAAAGCATTGCCGATGCTGATTATGCCTTAAAATTGGGTTCAACCAATGCTGGATTAATAAACCTGAGAGGTGTTTGTAAACTTGACCTTAAAGATACAGAGGGGGCATGTAAAGATTTTAAAAGAGCTATGGATATGGGCGATAAAAGCGGTGAGAGCAACTGGAAACGTTTTTGCCAAAAAAAATGACAAATCTTGATTTAAACATTTGAGATAATATTAGTACAAACAACGCTTCCAAATAAACTCGATTCATTAAAGCTAAATGATCTTTTTAAACTGTCTTATTGCCTCCTGTAATATCTCATCCTTTTCATTAAAAGTAGGATAAAAACCTTCGTTGTCTAATATATTACGACCTATTAAGGCTTTTAAAAGCGCTTTAATATCCTCTTTCATGGCATTGATACTTTTAGTATCTCTTTCAAGACCTTGGCTATCGGCATAGCTAATAAGATCGTTGAACATGGCCTCTGAAACCTTGAAGTTGTCGGCAAATTTTCTTAAATTATCATATTGATTAAGGGAATTACGATTAGCATCTGTATAATCCAATGCAAAGTCATAAATCAATCCTCTTCCTATCAACCGATTGTAATAAACCAACTCTTTAGCATTTCGAATCGGGATATAAATATCTGGCATAATTCCTCCGCCGCCATAAACTATCTTACCCTTTTTTGTAAAAAATTTCAACGAATCATCAAAATGAATACTATCAGCATGAAAAACTTCACCGTTCACAAATCTCTGATGAAACTCGTTAAAATATTCTTCTCTGCCGTTACCATAAGGTTTTTGAATAGACCTTCCAGTGGGTGTATAGTATCTGGCCGTAGTAAGCCTAATGGCCGAACCATCAAAAAGCGTGATTTGTTCCTGAACCAAGCCCTTACCAAAGGATCGCCGGCCGATGATTATTCCTCGATCATTATCCTGTATGGCTCCAGCAACTATTTCACTTGCCGATGCCGAGCCTTCATCAATTAAGATAATAACAGGCTCCTGCTCGAACTTTCCTTTTTTAGTGGCGAAAGCGTATTTAGTAGCCCTATTTTTCCCTTCTGTATATACAATAAGTTGCTTGTCAACAAGAAATTCATCTGCAACATCAATCGCAGCTTGTAAATATCCACCTGCATTGTTACGTAAATCAAGAATTAATTTTGTCATTCCTTCATTTAGAAGCTTACTAAGAGCATCTGAAAATTCCTCCGATGTTGTTGAAGAGAATTTGCTCAGCTTGATGTAGCCAATATTTGCATCAATCATATATGCGATATCAAGGCTGTAGGTTGGAATAACGCCACGTGTAATATTAAATTCAAGAAGTTGGGACTCACCTCTACGAAAGACTTGAATATTAACCTTTGTGTTTTTTTTGCCTTTCAATCGTTTCATGATGTTTTCACTAGTAATTTCGGAACCAACTACAGTATCTCCATCCACTATAACAATCCGGTCGCCAGCCTTAACACCAACTTTGTCGGAGGGTCCTCCAGCTATTGGAATTATTACCATAGCAGTATCCTTTTCAATCCTAAACTGAACTCCAATTCCCTCAAAGTTACCTTCTAAGTATTCATTGGCCTGATCAAATTCATTGGCAGAAATGTATTGCGAATGGGGATCAAGATTTTCCAAAATCTCTATAATAGCATCTTCCTCAAGTTTTTCTAAGTTAACGGTATCCACCCAATCGCGTTTGATATGACGCAAAACATCACCTACTTTACTATATTTAGAAAAATCAACTGAGAAAATATTACCTTTAACCGTATCCCGCGGCACAAGCCGAATCCCGATAATTATTCCAAAAATCAAAACCAAGGCAAAAAGGATGGGTAAATAAATTGTAATTTTGTGTTTAAAATTGCTCATCGTAAAAGGTGAATAACATTAAAATAAGAAAGGAACATAAAATTTACTTGTTAACGTACTTTCTTTTATAATCTTATATATCAACAATCCTTATGTCGAAGCTGTTCATTGTACCAACTCCTATAGGTAATCTCGAGGATATAACTTTACGGGCGTTGCGAATTTTAAAAGAAGTTGATTTTATACTTGCTGAAGACACCCGCAACACGGCAGTGTTATTGAAGCATTATAACATTTCAAAACCCCTGCATGCTTATCATCAAAACAATGAACATCAATTGGTGAATAAGCTTTGTTCACAAATTGCTGAAGGAAAAAAAGCTGCGTTAGTAAGCGATGCTGGTATGCCTGCTATTTCCGACCCAGGCTTCCTACTGATCAGAGAATGTTTAAAAAATGCCATCCCTGTTGAAACCTTACCTGGACCTACAGCCCTGTTACCTGCATTGATAAATTCGGGATTACCGGCAGATAAGTTCTTTTTTGAAGGATTTTTGCCAACAAAAAAAGGACGGACTACAAGATTAAAATTTTTGAGCGAACTACCATTTACTGTAATCATTTACGAATCACCACATCGGCTACTCAAGACACTTGAACAACTTGCCGGTTATTTCAGTAAAGAAAGAAAAGCATCAGTGTCGCGTGAATTGACTAAGATTTACGAAGAAACAATAAGAGGCACCCTGCAAGAGATCATCCTTCATTTTGAACAAAGCGCCATCAAAGGTGAATTTGTCATTGTTGTTGATGGACTAAAATAGAAATTCCGACTTTTATCCCTTAAATCCGCTCCGAAAAGTACTTTTAGCCACAAATACACGAATATCCGAAAAAATTGTTTTAAAAGTGAACTCAAACCTTATTACATTAATCACTTTAACTAAATCTTTTACTTTATGCAATATGTTTATGATTATCCTCGTGCTTCTGTAACAGTTGACATCATAGTGTTTTGTATGTTTGATAAAGAAATGAGCGTACTCCTTATTCAACGAGGGAAAGAACCTTTTAGAGAAAAATGGGCACTGCCGGGCGGATTTATTGAAATTGAAGAGACTCTTTTAGAAACTGGCAGGCGCGAACTTAAAGAAGAGACAGGGCTTGAGAATATCAACCTCCACCAATTTAAATCATACGGCGATCCGCACCGCGATCCACGTGGCAGAACAATCTCAGTTGTTTTTTATGGTTTCACTACACCCGAAAATTCATCGGTGATTGGAGGTGATGATGCAAGTGGAGCAGCTTGGTTTCCAATAAACAGATTGCCAGAATTGGCCTTTGATCATAATCAGATATTAAACGACATGATTTCATCCAATTATTTTCAATCCGAAATTAATCAATAGAGAGCCCAATTGCGCTAAATATTAATTATGTAGCCAATCACGATTAAGTGTTTATCAAATGCTTAATATAAGTTCAAAATCCTATCCCAAACATTGCTTTTACTAAAATATCGTTTTGTTACACCCTAAAATAGAGATAAAAAAATCCCGAATATTTAAAATATCCGGGAAATTTTTATTCAGTTATTATTAATACTATTGGGTATCTACTTCGAGCGTTATCCTTGTAGTGTAAATCTAATAGGCATAGTAAATTGTACGCGCACTGGTTTACTGCGCTGCATACCTGGTTTCCATTTAGGCATAAGTTTAACTACTCTGACGGCTTCTTCATCACATCCACCGCCTATACCACGTAAAACCCTTACATCAGTTACGCTACCATTAGTTTCCACAACGAAAGTTACGAATACTGTACCTTGAATTCCGCTCTCACGTGCCAACTGTGGATATTTAATATTCTCCTGCAAAAAACTCATTCTTGCCTCATCGCCTCCAATATATTCAGGCATTGATTCAACTACAGTAAATATTTCGAGCTCTTCTACCACCTCCTCTCCTTTCGTTACTACTGGAGGGATAAAATCAGCAATCTCTGTCATTTGCGTAGCTTCAACATCAATTTCGATAGCATCCTCTACCTCTACGTTATCTTCAACGATATTGATTAGTGTAATTTGCCTTGGTGGGGAAGATGGAGGTGGTTTTGCCTCTTGTTTAGTAATAGGGATAATCTCTTCGGGAGCATTATCCACTTGCACTTGAATATCAAAGCCGGTTGCTCTTTCGTAAGACTTATAGTTGAATGCCAAAAGTACGAAGAGTAATGCAATGACTAGACCTATCTGTAAAAAAATATTTTTTTTGTTTTCAAGGTCGGCTCTTTCAGTTTTTTTTGCGTCCATAATATAATATTTTTAATCAATTGTCTGCATTTAAATAAAAACGAAACGGGGCTTGTACATATTGTATAGTTTACTCTATATGATGTTACAGCTTTTCTTTAAATCAAATCTTTGTATCCGGCAGAATCTAACAAATCCATAATATCGGATGGATTATCAGGTTTTATTTTTATTATCCACCCTTTTCCGTAAGGATCGCTGTTTATTATTTCAGGATTGTCCTCAAGCTCCTCATTAAATTCTATTATCTCACCAGTTACAGGCATAAAAAGGTCAGAAACTGTCTTAACAGCTTCAATAGTGCCATAAGTCTCTTCCTTTTCCAGCGTTTCACCTACAGTTTCAACCTCTACATAAACGATATCGCCTAATTCATTCTGAGCATAATCTGTAATGCCAACAATGGCAAAATCACCATCCATACGTATCCATTCGTGCTCTTTAGTGTACTTTAAATTGTCTGGAATGTTCATAGTTTTAATAATTATAATTTGTGCAAATGTAAAAAAAAATAAAAGAATGAAATAAGAAGCAAAATAAATTTGAAAGTTAATTTTTGTCTTTAAACTTATCCATTTGATTCTATTTGTTTTACGTATAATTGTTAATAACAAAATGGGCATCAAATTCCAAAAAATTACAACTTCCGAAAAGACATATTTAATTAGCAACAACAACAGATGTCAAATAATAAAATACCGTCCGTTTTATTTTGGCCATTGTTTTTATAACTAGTGACCCCAGCGGGATTCGAACCCACATCGTCAGAACCGGAATCTGAAATTCTATCCGTTGAACTATGGGGCCTAAATATTTACAATTGGCAAAAGTACTCTTTTCGCCAAATAAAATTAATGACAACAGTAGGTAAATAATAAACAACAATTTCTGAAAATGTTTGTCAGAAATTAATTTTATCAGGGCTGATTTTTTAGTTAGAGATTTTCTTTTTTTGTAGATTTGCGCTATCTGGAAAAATGCCAAAAAGTTTTTGTTTTCTCAAACATTAAAACAAAATAGTCATGAGGTTTTGGTTTATAACTTTTTTAGTAATACCGCTCTTTTTATCGGCTCAAATGTATGATGATTTTAGTGATGGGGATTTTACTGCTGACCCGCCGTGGTATGGCGATGTTGATGATTTTATCGTTAACAGTTCTTTTCAATTGCAGTTAAACGCTGCCACAGCAGGAATTTCTCATTTATCAACACACTATGAAATGAACGGTGAAACTGAGTGGCAATTTTGGATAAAGATGAATTTTGCTCCATCTGACAACAATATGGCGCGTGTTTATCTAGCCAGCGATAAACAAAGCCTTAATGGTCCATTAAATGGTTATTTTTTACGATTTGGCGAAAACCTCTCTAATGATGCCATTGAGTTATATCGCCAAAACGGCGAAACACTAACTCTGATTTGCAGAGGAACTGACGGTTTGATTGCAAACGCTTTTCAACTATGGCTTCGAATTCGTCGTGATGTTTATGGGAACTGGACAATTGAAAAGGATAATACAGGGTATGGAGTTTATCAACAAGAAGCTACAGGCTTTGATGATCAAATATTAACATCCTCATTTCTGGGTGTTTATTGTAAATATACAGTAAGCAATATCAAAAATTTTTGTTTCGACCAATTTTATGCGGGGCCACATATTATTGATAACGAACCACCTCAATTGGTTAACATTGATGCAACAAGCGCAAATAACCTCGACATTTATTTTAATGAGGCATTATTACCCGCACAAGCTATCAACACACAGAATTATTTTGTAAGCCATAGTATTGAAAACCCAATGATCGCTCAGCTTGACACCCAAAATCCAGGGAAAGTAATGTTGCTTTTTGACCGTTCTTTCCCTAACGGGATGCCGCTAACGATCACGATTAAAAATATTGCTGATCTAAACGGAAATACTGCGCCTACTATCGAATCAGAATTTATGTGGTTTCGAGCTTCGGCATTTGATGTACAAATAAATGAAATAATGGCAGACCCCGATCCCCCTGTGGGATTGCCAAATGTCGAATTTATCGAAATCCTAAATACTACTGACAAAGAAATTAATATATCGGGATGGAGATTAATAATTGGAAACACCATTAAAGTATTTTCCCAATTAAAGCTACAACCTAATCAATATTTGCTTGTCGGGCACGAAAACTCAGCTCAAGAGCTATCACAATATGCCCTTTTTTATGGATTTTCAGGATTTCAACTACCAAATAGTGGCCAGACGATTACTTTGAAAAACATGTTAGACCAGGTTATTTCAACTGTTACCTATTCGGACGAATGGTATGATACAAACAAAAAAGACGGAGGCTGGTCGCTCGAACAAATTGATCCGGAAAACCCTTGCGGCGGAAAGAACAATTGGACTGCCTCTATCAGTTCGACAGGCGGAACACCGGGGGCGCCAAACTCTGTAAAAGCAAACAACCCAGATATTTTAGCTCCTCAAACTGCCAGAGTAGAATATATTTCAACAACAGAAATTGTTTTACATTTCTCCGAACCAATGGATAGCCTATTACTTAATGTTCCTCAGAGTTATCACATCTCCCCCTCCATCGGATATCCGACACAAGCAATAGTAAAAGAACCTGATTATTCAAGGGTAGCTATCATTCTAAATTCGGAAAATCCTTTGAAAGAAGATGTTGTCTATGCTCTTGAGGTGTTAAATGACCTTTTCGATTGCGCAGGGAACTTAATAGACAAATCAAAAATAACATATTTCGGAATCCCCAGACCTGTGAATCCTAATGACATTGTGATCAATGAAATATTGTTTAATCCTCGAGAGGATATTGTCAAAGGTGTTGATTTTGTGGAAATCTTTAATATTTCCGATAAAATACTTGATCTAAGTACGTTGGTTTTAGCCACAGAGGATAAAAGTACCGGTGAAATCAGCACACCTAAAAATATCAGTAAGAATGGGCTTTTACTTTTCCCGGAAAATTATATGACGCTTACCACCAACCCCGATGTTGTAAAACAGCAATATTATACTGAAAACCCGGATAATTTTACTAAAATGGAATCTTTGCCACAATACAGTAATGCAGATGGTATAGTGATTCTTGCAACGAAAGGACATGAGGTTATTGATCGGGTAGAATATTCGGAGAATATGCATATCCCACTTCTTAAATCCTACAAGGGAGTATCATTAGAAAGAATTAACCCGTTGCGTCCATCAAATGATATTACTAACTGGCACTCTGCTGCTGAAGATTTTGGATTTGCTACACCAGGGTATAAAAACTCTCAATACTCTGATGTAACATTTATTGATGATCCTATAACTATTCAACCCGATATTTTTTCTCCGGATATGGATGGAAAAGATGATGTGTTGAACATCAATTATATGTTTGAATCGCCCGGCTTTATTGCCTCCATCACTATTTTCGATACACGAGGACGGTTAATTCGGAAGCTTATCCAAAATGAACTTTTAGGAACCGAAGGTACGTTTAGTTGGAATGGAATTACTGATCATGGGCAAAAAGCTGCTATCGGCATATATATTATTCTTTTTGAAGCTTTCGATCTGAATGGAAATAAAAGAAATTACAAAAAAACGGCTGTCCTTGGCGGATACCTTTAATAGTTCAAATAATCAAATTACAATTTTTATATTATTGACTTTATTTATTAATAAAACATAAATTTCATGTCTAAAATCAAAACACTGTATCTTCATGGCTTAGATAGCTTGCCGGTTTCTCAAAAAAATGAAATGATGGAAAAAGTAGGGTTTGAAGTGTTTGCACCTAAAATTGATTATCGGATTGAAAAAAATATTTATCAAAACCTCCGTCAGAAAATTATAGAGAGGAAAATAGAGTTTTTAATCGGCAGTTCACTGGGGGGATACATCTCTTTTTGGTTAGGCGAGGATTTAGGATTGCCTTGCCTTTTGTACAATCCTGCGATGACATACAGCAATCAACTTGATGCATATATCCCCGAAATAGCTCTTGGAAAATGCCCGGCACGTTTTATTGTGATCGGCAATCGCGACGAAGTAGTTGACCCAAACGAAAACTTAAACTTTTTTCGCCAATTAAATATTGACAATTGTTACCAGCGGATCATCGTTTGCGAATGGTTAGCACATCAAATAGATTTTCAAAGCTTTGAAGAATTAATCGCGTGGGCGGCCACTAGTTATAGAGTTTTTAAAAAAAGTTTGTAATAAAAATCATTGAAACCACTCCGAAAAGTAATTTCAACTAATTAAAAGACATCCATATCCAATAGGGAAAGGACAACAGAATTGAGGCTATATATTGAAGGCCTTTTTAAAAACATCCACATAATCAAGACATTCCCAGCCAAAATACTTAACCTTCTTAAAAATCTTTTTTTGATTGTTTATCACCTTTACAAAGGTGCTGTCATCTTCATAAAAAACTTCTACTTCCTTATGATAACAATCCCTTCCAAAATGACCATAAGTGGCTGTTTTGAGGTAAATTGGGCTTTTTAACTCAAAACGCTTTATAATTTCAAAAGGAGTTAATTTATAATTGGCTTTAATGATTTTAGCAATCTTACTATCACTCAACTTATTACCATTTTTATCTTTTACTTTTGCCGTGCCGAAAGTATTTACAAAAAGGCCTACCGGTTCTGCTATACCTATAGCATAAGCCACCTGGATAAGCGCTTCGTCAGCAACTCCCGCAGCAACCATGTTTTTTGCCAGATGACGAGCAGCATAGGCTCCGGAACGATCAACCTTTGAAGGATCTTTGCCTGAAAAAGCGCCGCCGCCATGGGCAACTTTGCCGCCATAAGTGTCCACAATAATTTTTCTGCCTGTCAACCCTGTATCACCATTTGGACCTCCAATAACAAATTTCCCTGAAGGATTAACAAAAAGTTTATAATCATCTTTGAAAAGATGGCGGTATTTCTCGGGCGTTTCACTGATAACTCTTGGCAGCAAATATTTCTTTACATCATCGGTAATTTGCCTGAGCATAGCTTCATCTGTGTCAAATTCATCGTGAAGCGTCGAAACAACTATAGTATCAATCCTGATAGGATGATTGTCATCATCGTATTCAATAGTTACCTGCGATTTTGAATCAGGGCCGAGATATGTCATCACTTTACCTTCGTGCCGGATTGCCGCTAATTGCTGAAGTATTATATGAGCCAGCTCAATAGAGATTGGCATCAGATTATCCATTTCGCGCACAGCATATCCAAACATCATGCCCTGGTCGCCGGCACCTTGTTCTTCTGCAACCTGCTTTACAACACCTTTATTTATATTATCCGATTGCTCGTGTATCGTTGAAATGATTCCACATGTATTACCATCGAAACGATATGAAGCCTTGTTATAACCAATCTGATTAACTACCCTACGAACAACCTCTTGAGGATCAACCCATCCGCTGGTTTTAACCTCGCCACTACAAACTACTAACCCTGTAGTAACCAAAGTTTCGCAAGCAACCTTCGATTCTGGATCAAGTTTTAAAAACTCATCGAGCAGAGCATCCGAAATCTGGTCGGCAACTTTATCAGGATGTCCTTCCGATACTGACTCTGAAGTAAATAAATAACTCATGACTCTTAATAATTTTAATTAATAAAACAAGGGGAAATATTGATCGGCGAGCCTTTAAAACATATTGTTTCAACATTTTTTATGGTTGCAATCTATCAAATCTCTCCATTGACAGGGTAAACGATAAACCCGATAACTTTGCAAAAATATGAATTCCGTCTTATTACGATTTATTTAAACCTGTATTTGTCTAACAAAAAAGGGGACTTTTAATCCCCTTTTTGCCCCTATTCATTAATTTTCCTTTAAAGCCTTCATCAGCTTTTTTCGACTAAAGAAAATTCTACTCTTCACTGTGCCAATCGAGAGGTCAAGATGTTCAGCAATCTCTTTGTATTTATATCCTTGATGATGCATCTGAAATGGAATCCGATGCTCGTCTTCTAATTTACTAACGACTTCTGATATCTCTTTGTGGGATAAAATCGAATCAGGTGTTGCCTCCTCCGATGCACTCCCGGAATTTAAATAGATAAGGTCGTTAGTATTATCAAACTTTGTACTCATCTTAACGTTACGCCTATAGTTATTAATGAAGGTATTCTTCATTATGGTGTATGTCCACGCTTTAAGGTTAGTATTAGCTTCAAATTTATCCCGATAGGTAAGCGCTTTAAGGTATGTCTCCTGAACGAGATCCCTTGCGTCATCAGCATTTTGAGTGAGCGATTGTGCAAAATAGGTAAGATTATCTTGTAAACTTGCAAGTTGGCTATTAAATTCCATTGTACTCATAACAATCAATTTTAAATGTTAATAATGAAAATTTCTAATTTTAAATCCTAATGATTAATAAAATAGAATTTCGCGACAAAAATAAGTAATCATTCAATACGCAATTTAAATTAAGACTAATTAATTCTTAAAATCGTTATTAAAGTATTTGAAACCTGAATTAATTAATTGAAAATGTGCAAGTTTCCCTTAAAAAAATTTTTTGTTAAACTTTATTAACTATCACGAACAACCTAAAAAAAACATTTATTTGTAACGTTTTGATTCTCAGCAATAACTAAATAGCTCCACATAATAATGAAAATATGCGATACCTCAAATCCAAAAAATAAATTTAATAAAGCACTGCTATTCAACAAGTTTAGCTTTTCCCTCAAGTTAAGTAAAAGGTGATACCATAAAGGTTCGGTTTATCTATGTAAATCTTAGTATTGTATTCAACAAGCCATTTTCAATCTTTTTTCTTGAAAACAACCGTACTCAGATTCTTATCAAGCCAGAAATTGATCATATTTCTAAATTCATTATAATCAATCTGATAAATCATTTGCGTGTTTAGCTTAAGCTCTCTGTTGATTTCTATCTGATTTCCTTTAGGTTTTATTTCAACAGAAACGGTTCCTACATTATTTTTCAGACGTTCGTTAAAGCGTTTGTTTATTAATGTGTAATCTAACGGAAGTGTAATTGTATAGCTGTATTTTTCCACGATCGGATAGGGCAAAAACAAATTGCTCTGCCGTGTTTTGTCTAAATAAGCTATTCGCCATTTTTCAAAACCGCCGGTTATTACCGGCAGCTGCCAACTATAGTAACCATTATTATCAGATATTGATTCTGTTGACTCAACTTTGACCAAAAGTTCCGATTTTGCCACATTGCTGTTTTTAATAGAAATTGCATCATCGTCTTTTATCATTTTGTTCGAGATCAACGATTTAAACTTTCCTTTATCATTTTGCAATAAAAGGAAGGGATTGTTTGCGCCAGTCAATTCTACCTCCATTATCCCCGATGGTTTTAATTCTTCATTAAAAGAAATTGTTCCTTTAATATTTATTTTATTATCCATTTTCACAGGTTCGACCGGCGCACGTGAGATACCTTTAGAAAGGGGAATGAAAATATTTTGTGCCAGGCTATATTCAAGCGACTGATTGCTTATTTCCACTGCCGACATGTAAATTGTACCAAAACTTTTGGTATTCACTATTAATACAAAATCGTCAAAAATGGTAAGATTAATAGCTTTTTCGTCAAATAATGATTTCGGACCAACAATTGCAGGTGTAGCGTTAAAGTTGGCGTATTTAAGTAATGTAGCAAGCAACAATGTTTTTTCCAATTTGTTTCCTCCATTGCTTTTCCAAATCTCTTCAGGTGTTCTTGCTCGATAGGCTAACCATTCCGGATTGTATCTTTCGAAAACGATATTTTCAACTACAGCTTTTTGTATTGTCATCAATGTTTCAATTTCTTCAGTCTGCTTACTTCTAAGATTATCTGTCCAGGCTTTCATTTCATCATTTATTTGCAGTTCGAAAGCCTGCTGGTTGGTCAGCCAATTTATTGTTTCGGCTACCCCTATAACTGTTGTAAAAAGTAATCTCGGCGCTGAAAGTTGATATTTTCCCTGAAGGGGTTCCTTTGGAGAGGCTTGCACCCCATTAAATTTCCACACATATACTTTTTGATTAGCCTCAATCTTTATTTCCGGTCCTGTTCGTAGCCCGATCATCCGATGATTAAGTTCCTGATCGGAAGGGATGCGGACAATAACCTCCAGTTCAGCAATAGGCGATGACTCCTGTATAAGGACATTACCCATAAAACCAGGCAGGTAACCTTTTGCTGAGGTAAGCGTATAATCAAGAAATATTGTAGCTCCCATTTCGGTAGCAGTATGTGTAACTACCATCTCTTTCATGTGATTAGCTGTGGCTGAAAAGGCAGCATCTCGCGGCAAAACTTCATTAAAAGCATTAGGCGGCGTTATTACTTTTGACCCATCGGCCATTACTGTATATGCATCGTTAATTTTCAAATTTTGAAATTCCGGATTGTAAATTATAAATGTTTCGCCATACAGTCTGTTAAAGGAGAATTGAGTAATAAGCTTTAATTGCTTATATTCCCGGTAACTCGTGCTTCCATCAGCTTCGAGAGTAAATTCTTTTATAAACTTTTCAAAAATCGCATCTGCGTTTTCATTTTGCGAAAACAAGAAATGGGCAAAAAAGAGACTTAATATAATCAGACAATTTTTTTTCATCATTATCGGTTTTGAATATTTTGTAGTTAACTAATTTGATTTTTTCAGTACAACAGGCATTTCAGATATTTTTTTCTGACCCTTCACCGCTTCGCGAAATTCGTTCCAATCAGCAGCTTCATATATTCTCTTTCCTAATACTATCTCTTGATTCAACTGAATTGAATTCCCTTTTATTCGGTAACCCCCCGAAAAACGAGCACTATTTCCTGATGTAGTTTTATTTACATCGGGGAGTAACGGTTTAAAATTATCGGGAAAAGTTATTGTCTCTTCCAACTCAACTAACCGGCTGCAACGATCGCGAAAACCATATTTTTTCTCTTCCTGATCGGTATTAAAATAAAGATGTCCCATTGCACGACTCATGAATGGTGTAGCCAGTAAAGGGGTAAATATTATCTCATTATCACCGGTAATGGCATAACCTTTAATTTGATATGAAATGTTAATAGTAATTGGGCCGGAAAGGTAATCTATCGGATCACCATAGTCCATCTGAGTAATCACGGCAGCAGGGTGAACTTTCAACAATTCGGCTTCTAATGCTTTATCCCATTCTGATTTATACTCACGGATAAATATACCCCTCACTGCTGCGTCTGTTTGTCCTTCAGCTTCAACAGAAAGACTTCCTTCAAGCGTTCCGTCAGCCATAATGCTTGATCTGGCTTTTATTTTCAGATAATGATTTTCAGGTGGTGATACAGGAGTTATCATAAGATCTGCGCCTTCGGGCAATCCGATAAGGTAGTTTTGTTGTTGTTCAGCGCTTGACCAAAGTTCTCGGATAAAAGGAACCCAGGTGGGGTCAAGCAGATGGAATTTGCCATCGGAGAGCTTAACAACCGTAACGCTGTGGTTAAAATGATCGGCAGGTATATCTTCGATACGCGAGCCAGCCATTGTCATTGCAGCATAAGTTTCAAATCCGGCAATCCGTAAAAAGGAGATGAGTAAAGCCGCCTTATCTTTGCAAACACCACAACGATCGCGAAAGTTCATTTCGGTATTATGAAGGGTGTATCCCTCATTTGAACCCATCGAGATACCGGAGTATCGCATATTATCGCCAACCCAATGCGTTAAAATAGAGACGCTATCTAACTCTGTTTTGGCATCTTTAAGTAATTCTTTTACGAATGCTTCAGCTTCAGGGGTTGGTTCAAAGCTGCCATAATCTTCATTTACGTTGTAAAACCATCTTGATTTTGCTTCCCAGTCAGGGCTTGTGGTAAGAATAAGTTTTGGAGCTACGTCAAAAAAATCTAACATATTTGGTTCTCGTTTCAATGGCATGAAATTTTTCATGGAAAATGTATATATATGTTTTCCATTTTCAAACCTCAATGATGATTGACACTCTCCGTTATAGAACTGATACTGTAAGGGTTTATCTGCCGGAAGTTGTGCTATATATACTTTTTCGAGCATCGGGTGGTTGCTCCAAAAAGGCACAATGTCATAATAATGACCGCGCATTGGTGGGATAAAACGATCATCATCGTCATCCATCAACAGTGCATAGGTGAAACCTTTTTTAAAGTATTTCAATTCGACTACATCACCTGGCTCAAGCCTTCCAACTTCAATCATTTTTTCGCGTGCCCCCCAGTAAATTCCCCGAGCAGGTGCGGCATAATCTTTTACATTTTTTAAATCAAGGATTTCGACATCACCATTTCTGCGAAAAACTCTTAACAGCCTAATCTCTGCATCAGCCGAGATCGGATCATAATCTACTTTTATTACTCTCAACTCCAATGCTCCTGCCTGCGTTAGTACTTTAAATAATTGATGAATATGAAAATGACTAAGGCCAGTCTGTTGTACATCTACCCGTGTACTATCGAAAAGAACTAATACATTACTTCCCTTGTATTTATCAGCATCCCCTGATGTTTTAATCAAATCTTCAACAGGATCGGCATTAATAATAAAACCACAGAAGATTAACACGAGCATTAAAAACAATTTTTTTATCATACTATAAAATATTGATGGTTAATTAAAAATTGGCGAGCATATTTAAAAAAGACCTTCAGCGTATCTTCAGAGATTATTAATTGGTTCAACTCAAAATTGAAATATTATCAGATTAGGCCAATATGACTTCCTTAAAAAATGCTACTATCCTCTTACTTATATCCTTTCGTTATTATCCCGCTAAAATAGATAATCTTTACAGAAATAATTCAATCAATTAATAATATCAAAAACAAAAAAGGCTGCCTCATTTTTGAAACAGCCTCTTTTAAATATTCTGAAAAATTATTTTACAATAAGTTTATGTGATACTTTTTCAGCGCCATTTGAAACTGTGTAGAAATAAATTCCGGATGTTAATGCTGAAACATCGAAAGATATAGTATTAAACCCGGCATTCATTGATTTAACAGGGAGTTCAAATACTTTTTGGCCAGTCATATTAAATATTTCAAATCCAATATTTGCAGCTTTGTCAAGTTCAACACCAACAATTGTCGAACTGGTTGCAGGATTTGGATAGGCTTCGGTAACTTTGAATGGTGAAACCATGTTCGCAGGTTTTTCAATCCCAACGGTAAAGTTCATATTGTTATGGATTACCCTGTTGACAACAGCGTCATGGTCTTCGTCAAGATATAATCCTGGAAGGTTGTCAGCTTGATAGATAAGCTGGAAAGCTCCTGAACCATTAGTTTTATCAGCAAGAATAGGATAAATACATTCATCATAGAGATGGAAAATATTATCACCTTGTAAGTCGTAGAAATCACCCCATGTTTCTCCAAGGTCATAGGAAAATCTTGTCCAGATATGCTTATAGTTCATTGTACCATCAGCAGTAACATAGGTTTCTGTTACTGACGAATAGGCAACCATAATCATGCTACCTTCAATTGCGATTGTTGGCATTGTAGAAATTCCGAGGGAACGATATGCATTAAATGGCGTATCGTTAGTACCTTCAAAATCAAATATAAAACCACTATTATTTACGTCCTGTGTCCAACCTACTAACATGCCCATTTCTTCAAGATATTCTGGCATCATTGTACGGTGTGGATTATCAGCTTCTGGAATTTGCCCCATGCTTTCGTTCCAGTATCCAATACCATCGGTATATGGCCAGTAGCTGTAGGAACCCGGATCGGGTGGTGCAGATTCTAAACGAGCCACGCGAGAGATACCCCATACTACATGCACCATTCCATTATCATCAATAGCAAGACTAGCTGATTGATCAACTGAATATAAAGTATCGCTTGTTAAAGTAGATTGTACATCAAAGAATGGATATGGGTGTTCCCAAATAATGATTTTCTCCCAGGACTCACCATTGTCTGTTGATTTAAGTAAAAACAAATCTTTCCAAGCACTTGATTGCAACAATGCCACAGTATTTCCTTTAAAAGCCATGGTGTAATCATCAGCTCTGATATTCAGATAATAATCAGAGCCCACGCCATCAATTAGCTGATGCTGAATATCCCATGATTCTCCACCATCTGTTGAGCGGTTGTAGAGTAATGCTCCATCCTGTCCCATATATGGAGTTCCACCATTTCCTGTTGGAGCTGTGAGGGCAAAAAGATGGATATACTCATTATTTTGTCCGGAGCTGATCATACGTGGCCACAAATATTGTGGAGCAGCTGTACCATTGGGGCCATTATATGTACTTTCTATCCATGCCCCAGTACCTTTTGTCTCTCTTTTCAAGAGAAGTAAAGGATTACCTCCTCCCTGGTGTGATACGACAAACTCTCCGTTAGCGCCCCATTTTGTAATGGAAGGCCAGCCGGCTTTCTTAGACTCAATTCTCGTTGATGGTTTAGGCCCCCATGAAGAGCCATCAAAATAGTTGTAGCCTGTACCCCTGTCAGGGAAAGCAAAACCACCAGGACTTTCGACACCACGCGTACAAACTGCCGCCATAGTCCCATCATCCCAAACAACAAACCTGTTAGCAACAGTAGAGTTAGTCTGAAGATCATAGATGGTCTCAATGATTTCGGCTTCATCACCCAACATCTTTGCTTCTTTCATAAGCCCCGGATAAGTATAATTGAAATTAACCATAGGAGCCTCAAGATCAGAAGGCATTTCATACACTCTTGTTAACGACATTTTTGTTAATTCTTTTGATATAGGTACCCTTTTTTGCGAATAAGCAATGGTTACCAAACAAAAAGAAAGAACTACAAGTAGAACCTTTTTCATAAAATTAAGTTTTTAATGGGTTAATAAATTCTTTTACGGGTGCAAAAATAAAAATATCAAGTTAATTGACACAATTAATGAAACAAAAAATTTAACTCTAAAAAAAAGTTATAAAATCTTGATAATATCAAAAAAAGCGCTGCTCCATCTTTTGTAGTCCTCACAGCAGCAACTATTGAAATGTACACACTTATGTTATTTAAAGAAATATCTTTTTATAAACAAAAATTTAAGGATCCGGCGTTACTCTCTTTTTTATAAGCTATCTAATTGGGTACAATTAATTTACATTTAGGGAAGATTAGCATCAGATTCGGTTAGATTTGTCTTCGAAATTTGCATTTTTTAGCTACTCGCTAATTGAATTTAAAAACTATAATTTTTTATTTTGTAAAAGCAAACATAGCCTACATAACCTTACTTTTTTAAAAAAAAACGATAAAATGCTTGACTTCGCCTTTCTATTCATCTATATTTGCAGTCATTTACAAAAACATATTCTTTTCTAACTTCATAAAATTATGAAATTATCACAGTTTAAGTACCATTTACCATCCGAACTGATTGCTTCTCAGCCACCTGAAAATCGGGATCAATGCAGAATGATGATTCTCGACCGTAAAACAAAATCTATTGAGCATAAGAATTTTTCTGACATTCTTGATTATTATGATGACGGGGATGTTTTTGTACTCAATAATACAAAAGTTTTTCCTGCAAAGCTTATCGGCATCAAAGAAAAAACCGGCGCACGCATCGAAGTTTTTCTACTTAGAGAACTTAATATCGAAACGCGGTTATGGGATGTTTTAGTTGATCCTGCAAGAAAAATCAGAATCGGCAACAAGCTCTATTTTGGCGAACAAGACGAGCTGGTAGCTGAAGTGATTGATAACACCACTTCACGTGGCCGAATTTTGCGATTTCTTTACGACGGCCCCTATCCTGAATTTAGAAGAATGTTGCAAGCTATGGGTAAAACGCCACTACCTAAAGCTATAAACAGGGAGGTAAAACCTGAAGATGAAGTCTGGTATCAAACGATCTTTGCCAAACACGAAGGAGCAGTAGTAGCTCCAACGGCAGGTCTCCATTTCACCCGTGAGCTTATGAAACGATTCGAAATAAAAGGAATAAATTTTGCCGAATTAACACTCCATGCCGGTTTGGGAAATTTCCGCCAAATTGAAGTAGAAGACCTTTCGAAACATAAAATGGACTCGGAAGATATGAATGTGGATGAAAAATGTGTTGAAATAGTAAACAAGGCAAAAGATGATAAAAAACAAATTTGTTCGGTAGGAACAACCACCATAAAAGCAATAGAATCTGCCCTGACCATTTCAGGACATTTGAAGCCCTATAGTGGTTGGACCAACAAATTTATCTATCCGCCTTATGATTTCAAACTTGCAACCTCAATGGTAACAAATTTTCATCTCCCAATGTCGAATATGTTGATTCTTACAGCTGCATTTGCAGATTACAATTTTTTGATGAAAGCATATAAGGAGGCGGTTCAAAAGAAATATAAGTTTTTTTCTTATGGTGATGCTATGCTGATATTATAAAGATTAAAAGCCTTTTCCATTAATAAAAAAAACGCTATTCGAATGAATAAAAAATAGTTTTGGAAATAAGTGTGTCTCTTTTTTGTTTTCAAGTTTACTAAAAATGTCTTTAAAATAAGAAAAACAGCACCCTGCAAGTATGAATAAAACTGTGATTATTGTTGCTGGCGGATCGGGCAAGAGAATGAATTACGGCATTCCCAAGCAGTTTATTACCCTATCAGGACTGCCTATACTAATGCATACAATCTCTCGGTTTTATCATTCATGCAAGGACATTAACATCATTGTTGTATTACCTCCCGACCATATTGAAACATGGAGCCGGCTTTGTTCTGAACATAGTTTTTTTATATCGCATAGAGTTGTAAAAGGTGGAAGCCAGCGTTTTTATTCAGTAACAAATGGCCTCGAATATATTGGCACAGGTGAGTTAGTTGCTATTCACGATGGCGTAAGGCCATTAATTACTAAAGAACTTATAATGCATGGCTACGAAACCGCCTCTACATTTGGAAGCTCTATCCCTGTAATACCTCTTCCTGGGTCACTTCGTAAAATTGAGGGCAACCATAGTTATTCCATTGATCGTAACCACTATTGTTTGGTTCAGACTCCACAGACTTTTCAATCTGAGCTTATTATCAAAGCCTATAGTCAGCCATATAGAAAAGAGTTTACTGATGACGCTTCTGTTTATGAAGCTGCCGGCTTTCAAGTTCACCTTATTGATGGAATATCTGAAAACATCAAAATCACACTTTCTATGGATTTAAAAATTGCGAATGTGCTTATCAAAGATTTTTCACAATAAACACATTTTAAAATGATTTTTTACATAGGCTGCTTATTTTTGCATAAAACCTAATTCGGATAATGGAAAATAGACCAGAGCGCATAATACTTGGCATTGATCCCGGAACCACCATTATGGGATATGGAGTAATAAGCGACAATGGAAAGTCAGTTACGATGTTGGCAATGGGTGTAATCAAACTATCAAAATTTAATAGCCAGGCACTGAAGCTGCGAAGGATATTTGAACGTACACTTGGTTTAGTTGAACAATATAAGCCTGATGAACTTTCGATTGAATCGCCCTTTTATGGAAAAAATGTTCAGTCAATGCTTAAGCTCGGCCGTGCGCAAGGTGTTGCTATGGCGGCGGCTCTATATCGCGACATCCCAATATTTGAATATTCACCCTTGGAAATTAAAAAATCAATAACCGGAAATGGTAGCGCCTCCAAAGAACAAGTAGCCGCTATGTTAAATCGTTTATTAACATTTGATAAAAACCCGGAAACATTGGACGCCACCGATGGGTTAGCTGCGGCAATGTGTCATTACTTTAAACGAACAAAAGGTATCAAGGGAAAAACTTATGCAGGATGGAAAAACTTTCTGGCTGATAACCCTGATAGGATCAAGAAATAACAAAAGAATAAAATATCTATTAGGTAACTAAGAACAAAACCGGATGTTACGCTTTTAGTTTTTCGGTCAGCCACTCTCTGGCATTCACAAAAGCTTCAAACCATGGAGACACCTGATCAGTTTTTCTTTTTTCAGGATAATAGGGCCATTGCCAGGGGAAAATAGCACGCTCAATGTGTGGCATCATAGCCAAATGTCGGCCATCATATGAGACAATACCTGCCGCACCAAACGGCGAACCATTAGGATTACCCGGATATTTCTGATACGAATATTTGATTGGGATGCAATAATTAGACTCGTCCTGCGGAAAATGAAATCTCCCCTCTCCGTTAGCTAACCAAATACCAAGCCGACTACCTGTCAATGATTTCAACATCACCGAATTATTAGGTAAAATATCAACAGTGAGAAAAGCCGATTCGAACTTGCCTGAATCATTGTTTTTCATTTTAGGATGCTCTTTATGATCGGGATAGATAAGGCCTAACTCGGTCATTACCTGACAGCCATTACAAATACCAAGGCTTAATGTGTCGGCTCTACTATAAAAATTACGAATTGCAGTGTTGGCTTTATCATTGTATAATAATGCGCCAGCCCATCCTTTACCTGATCCAAACACATCAGAATTGGAAAAGCCCCCCACAAAAACAATGAAATTTATTTCTTCTAATCCCTCTGTACCTTTGATAAGATCGGTGGTATGGATATCCTTCACCTCAAAGCCGGCAAGGTGAAGCGCCCATGCCATCTCACGATCGCCGTTTACCCCTTTTTCACGAATAATCGCAGCTTTAATCTTCTTCCCGCCCATCTCTTTAGGTTTTATTCCGAATTGAGAAAATTTCGCTAAAAAAATATCCGAAAAGTTAAAAATTAATGGCTGCTTCTTGTAATTTCTGTAACGAGCCAAGGCAAACATAGGCTTAGTTTGATTACGATCGAAAAGATAAGAGGTCTTAAACCAGATATCCCTCAACGAGTCAATATCAAAATGATGAACGGTACCCCAATTTTGAATTCTAACCTCTCGTAACGAAACATACTTACCGATTTTAAAAGCTACTATACCGGAAGATTTGAGTAACGACAAGACTTCTTGATCTTTTTTAACCTGTATAATCACAGCGGGTTTTTCGCTAAAAAGTAATCGTATCAAGTCCTTTTCACATAATTCAGTAAGATCTATATCCAGTCCGCCTTTCAGGTTTGAGAAATTCATTTCGAGGAGGGCAGTAATCAATCCACCAGACGAAATATCATGTCCGGCAATAATTAAGCCTTCATTAAGCAAGTTTTGAATGGCTTCAAAACTCTTCTTAAAATATTCAGGATCAGAAATATCTGGAGGGGTCATCCCAAGCATTCCAAAGGTTTGGGCAAAACTGCTACCGCCTAATTCAAATCCCGATTTAGTAAATGGCACATAGATAATGTCCGTATTTTCATCATTAGACAATACTGGTTTTACAATTTTTTTAACATCAGAGACTTCTGCAACAGCAGATATCACCACTGTGCCCGGAGCAAGCACCTTTTGTCCGTCCGGATATTTTTGTGTCATCGAAAGTGAATCCTTTCCTGTTGGAATGTTTATTCCCAGCGAAATAGCAAATTTACTTGCAGCTTCAACCGCAGAATAAAGACGTGCGTTTTCTCCTTCGTTACGAGCAGGCCACATCCAGTTTGCAGATAATGAAACACCTTTCAAACCATACCTAAGAGGAGCCCAGACAATGTTAGTCAAAGCTTCTGAAATAGCAAGAACCGATCCTTTAGCCGCATCAATCAAGGCGGCGACCGGTGCATGGCCAATGGAAGTAGCAATGCCATTAACACCCTGATAATCAATAGCAACAGCACCAAGATTATTCAATGGTAATTGTAGTTCGCCGGCGCATTGTTGTAAAGCTATTTTTCCGGTTACCGAACGGTCAACTTTATTTGTGAGCCAATCTTTACATGCTACAGATTCTAATTGAAGCACATTTTCAAGATAGTCCTGAATTTCAAGAATATCATATTGAAGTTCAACAAATTGATCGTTAATAATGTTATCCGTTAAAATAGTTTTTGGCGTTTTTCCAAATAGATCCGAGAGAGATAGATCCATTGCATGTATTTGAGAATTCTCCCTTTGAAATGTAAACCGTAAGTCGCCGGTAATCTTTCCGACTTGATAAAACGGAGCTCTTTCGCGTTCGGCAATTTGTTTTAACAATGACACATCTCTATCTTTTATGACCAGCCCCATTCGTTCTTGCGATTCATTACCGATAATCTCTTTATCCGATAATGTAGGATCACCGATTGGTAGTTTTTCAATTCTTATTGCAGCGCCGGTCTCTTCTGCCAATTCAGAAAGGCAGTTTAAATGTCCGCCAGCGCCGTGATCATGTATGGCTATAATAGGATTTTGATCTGACTCTGCCATAGCTCTGATCACGTTGTAAACTCTCTTCTGCATCTCCGGATTTGAGCGTTGTACTGCATTCAATTCGATTTGATGATCAAACTGACCTGTTGCCACCGATGAAACCGCACCGCCTCCCATTCCAATCCTATAGTTATCGCCACCCATAACAATCACTAAATCACCAGGTTGAGACTTCTCTTTATGAGCATCAATTCTTTTTCCAAAGCCTATACCACCCGCTAACATTACGACCTTATCATAACCCCATTTTTTGTCATCACTATTAAATTCAAACGTTAACAAACTTCCACAGATAAGCGGTTGTCCGAATTTATTGCCATAATCGCTTGCACCGTTTGAAGCTTTGATTAAAATATCCAATGGCGTGTGATAAAGCCACTGACGCTCAACAAATTGTTCTTCCCATTGGCGAGTTGCTTCAAGCCTTGGATAGGAAGTCATATATACTGCTGTGCCTGCAAGGGGCATACTACCCTTTCCACCCGCCATTCGGTCGCGTATTTCACCGCCTGAGCCGGTTGCAGCTCCATTAAAAGGTTCAACGGTAGTAGGGAAATTATGGGTTTCGGCTTTTAACGAAATAACGGTATCAATAACTTTCGTTTTAAAAAAATCAGGCACATCTTGCCTTACAGGAGCAAACTGCTCAGCCTGAGGGCCTTCTATGAAAGCCACATTATCTTTATATGCAGAAACAATATGATTGGGATTTCTCCTGGAGGTCTCTTTAATCAACGAAAAAAGAGAGTGCGGCATCTCTTTACCATCAATAATAAAGGTACCATTAAAAATTTTATGCCGGCAATGCTCCGAGTTAATCTGTGCAAAGCCGTAAACTTCTCCATCAGTAAGTTTTCGTCCTATTCTTTCACTAAGTTCATCAAGATATTTTACCTCATCCTTGCTTAGCGCCAGTCCTTCAGTTTCGTTATAAAGCGCTATATCTTCGATAAAGAGAATAGGATCCGGCAGCTTATCAATAGTGAATAACCGCTGATCAAGTCCGGTATAAAGCGATGATAACAAAGGGTCGAAGGCAATATTTTTGTTTTCCACTTTTTTGAACTCTTCCATTCGGCCAATCCCTTTAATCCCCATGTTTTGAGTTATCTCTACAGCATTTGTACTCCATGGTGTAACCATCTCTTTACGTGGTCCGATAAAATATCCATCAATTTTATCTGAAATTATCTGTTCAGCACCATTCAAAAGCCACTTCAGCCTGATAAGTTCATTATCGGTAAGCGAATTGTTTTTCGATAATGCAATAACCGATGATTCGTTAGAAAAGAAACAGATCATAAATACGTTGTATATTTATTAAATAGAGACAAAAGTAGGAAATGAATTTAGATTTAATGTTTTAAACGATTAATATCTTTTTTTAATTCCTGTAAGCTCAAAAATAGGGGTGTTACGTAAATAATTAAAAAGCGGAATTATGAGTCAAAATGCTGAACGTTTTCTGGCCTGCTTTAACGCTATAGAGAGGCATCTTCAAAAGAACTTCAATAATGGCAATCATGGGCCATTCAGGATGTTACTAAATACTGCTGCCAACAAAAACGCTATTTATAAACGGTTCTTAGATGATCTTTATGCTATCGGAGATTTACGTAATGCTATTGTTCATAGCGATCGGTTTGATGGCCGACCTATTGCCGAACCAGTGGATGAAATTGTTGAGAAAGTGGAAGAGATATGGAACATCATTCAGCATCCCGACAAAGTAAACATCTTTGAAAAAAAAGTACTGTATTGTTTTGTAGATGATTATCTTAGCAAAGCATTAAATATAATGCTAAAGCACAAAATCACCTTTATTCCTATTTTGCAAAATAACTTAATTATTGATGTACTTAATGGCAACCACATCACCTATTGGCTTGCCAACCAAACGACTGTCTCCACCACCGAAACCACTATCCGCGAAGTGCTGCTCCATGCCGAATATCGTGGGAATTTTGCACTAATATCACGCAAAGAATCAGTATATGAAGCCATTGAGATTTTTAAGAAATCATACCGCGAAGAGCCTAAAAACAGATATTATGATGCGATTATCATTACAAACCATGGTAGGAAAGATGAAAAAATGACCGGTATAATCGTTTTAAAAGATATAGTTACTTATCTGGCTGATAAAGAGATATAAAAGTATCTGAAGGTCCTTTTAGTTTATCTTCACCGTTCAATTTTATTTTTTATCCACAATAGTTGAATTAGCCTGAGCCAGTGGTGTCATCAAAATATCATTTACGCAAACGTGATCAGGCAGTGTAGTTATAAAAAAGGCTATCTCAGCAATATCTTTTCCCTCTAATGGCTTATATCCTTGATATACTTTTGAGGCCCGCTCTTCATCACCTTTGAATCGGACTAAAGAAAACTCCGTTTCAACCAATCCGGGGGCTATTTGAGTAACTTTTATCCCATTGCCAAGCAGGTCAATACGCATTGACTTAGTTAAAGCGTCCACAGCATGTTTAGTGGCACAATAGACGTTGCCTTTTGGATAAACCTCTTTACCAGCTATGGATCCAATATTAATAATATGGCCTTTTTGCCGGGCAATCATTAAAGGCAATACAGCTTTAGAAACATAAAGAAGCCCTTTCAGGTTAGTGTCAATCATCTGTTCCCAATCATCGGGATTACCATGTTGTATGGGATCAAGGCCTACGGCAAGTCCGGCATTATTCACAAGTATATCAATTGATTTCCATTCATCAGGCAAACCATTAATTACTCTCTCTACTGACTCACGATCAGTAACATCCATTTTAAGTGCGAGTATATTTGCCTTTGTATTGGAAGTAATATTTGACTTCAAAGCGTTAAGCTTATCGAGCCTACGTCCAGTGATAATTACATTAATATCTTTTTGGGCAAATTTTAAAGCAATAGCCTCGCCAATTCCAGAGGTAGCGCCGGTAATAAAAGCAATCTTCATATAGTACAGGATTTATCTACATTTTTAAATCATAACTACCAAAAAACACCTAAAAAACCTGTAAATAATCAATAATTTGGTTTTACGCCCCAAAAATTAGTGTTCTCATCGGCATCTTCGCCATAAGCTTTAAAATAATCATCGCCCACAACGTAAGTACATTTTTCACCGGCAATTTGCGAAAAGAAAACTTCAAATTCGTCTCCTGTCTCTATCATAGTTACCTGTGTAAATTTTTTATCATTTCGCTCTACCATCAGGTTTTTATGGCATAGGGGACAATAAAAATCAATATGCTCACCGGCGATTATTTTAAATGTAGGATGCTTAATAGCTCGGTAATCTCCCAATTCGGGTGTTAATAAAATCAACCCTCGGGTACCATCATGTTTTTGTGCGGAGAGGACTATCCGTTCGTTCAGATAAAGTTGCCCGGAACAGAAAGGACAAATGAAATTTTTTTGCATGATTTTAATGGATTATTATAAAACAAAAGTCATTTTTTCAAGACAAATTTACAAATTTTCAATATTTGAGTTTGATTAATTTTACAAATATGATGTTTTCAATCTGCATACTATTTAGTTACAAAACACCATCATCATTCATATATTTCGAGCAATACCCAAAAAAATTTTATCTATCGTGGAAAATAAAAACTTTTAGCGTTTCATCAGCTTTCAAATAGCCTCGATACATACTTGATGTATTAAAAGGCATAGCCAAATTTCCATTTTTATCCAAAGCTATTACCCCACCATTTGCACCAATATCCTTCAATTGTTTGTTTACAATGTCATCAGCAACATCTTTGAGGTTTTCGTTTCGATATTTCATTCTTGCAGCGATATCGTAAGCGACCACGTTACGGATAAAAAATTCTCCATGCCCTGTAGCAGAAACTGCACACGTATTATTATCGGCATAAGTTCCTGCTCCGATAATCGGCGAATCGCCCACACGTCCGAACTTTTTATTAGTCATCCCGCCGGTTGAAGTGCCGGCTGCCAGATTTCCATTTTTATCTAAAGCTACACATCCAACCGTTCCTTTATGTCCATAATCTTCTTTTTCAAGGCCGTTTATATGCTCATCCCAGCTCTCTTGAGTGAAAAAGTATGATGGATCAACAATATCCAATCCCTGTTCGGAAGCAAATTTTTCGGCTCCTTGTTTAATCAACATAACGTGTTTAGTCTGTTCCATAACTTTTCGGGCTGCTGAAATAGGATTTTTTATTACGGTAACATTTGCAACGGCTCCAGCTTTACCGGTTTTTCCATCCATTATTGAAGCATCCATTTCGTTAATTCCATCAGCGTTAAACACGGCGCCACGACCAGCATTAAAAAATGGCGAATCCTCCATTATCCTGATAGCTGCTTCAACTGCATCGAGGCTGGAACCTCCATTTTTAAGAATTTCACCGCCCATCAACAGAGCTGCTTCCATCCGTTCCTTATGCTGAGACTCTTTTTCAGCAGAGAAAGTTTCCTGATTTATATAACCGGCGCCTCCATGAATAACTATTACCCATTCAGGACATTGATCCTGAACAGTTTGTTTTTCGTCAACTACGTTTTTACATGATACAATCAGTATAAAAGCTACTGGTACGATAAATAAAAATCTTCTTTTCATAATTTATCAATTGAGTAATGATACAATTCCTTTAATATCAATAATACCAAATAGGTCGGCGGAAGTAATCAGGATTATGACAATAATAACCCATTTTAAAAACTTAGCGCCCTTTTTAACAGCCATACGTGCAGCAAAATAAGCCCCTGCAATAGTTCCTAAAGCTATCATCAGACCGTACGCCCAATTAATCTGATTATTTAAAATAAATACAATAAGAGCGACAGGGGTATAAAGAAAAATTATAAACGACTTAATAGCATTGGCTTTAACAAGTTCGTAACCAGCGCTAAGAACAATTCCTGCCATCAGAAAAAAACCAACCCCTATCTGAATAAAACCGCCATAAACACCGATAAGAAAAAATATTAAGATCTGCTTCCAAGTTACTTTTGCGTTTACAAGGTCTTTTCTCTCTTTCAGCCACAGCTCAGGCTTGTAAAGAATAAAAACCAACATCACCAACAATATCACTCCGACAACACGTTCAAACACTTTTTCATTAATATCAATAGCTATCCAGGCGCCAGCCACCGAGCCAAATAACGCCGGAACACCTAACCAAAGCGCTTTTTTTGTGTCTAAGACTTTTTGAAACTTAAAGCTTGAACTGGCTATAAAAGTTTGCGTCAGTACATTGATTCGATTAGTGCCATTAGCAATGGAAGGGGGTAATCCAAACATTAATAGAATTGAGAAAGAAACAATGGAACCACCACCAGCGAGGGTATTGACAAATCCGGCAAAAAGCCCTGTTAAGAAAAGTACTGTTATCTCATACCAGCTCATTACGATGCTTTTATTTTTTTGATTAATCGAAGTACTATATTTTCGATTCCAACAGCATCATATCCACAGTCATTCCACAACTGCCGTTGTGTGCCATGTTCTATAAACTTATCGGGAATACCGAGTGAAACAACAGTTGAATTAAAACCCTCTTTATTCATAAGTTCAATCACTGCCGATCCCAATCCTCCTTTTATCGTACCATCTTCTACTGTAACGATATTGCTATAATCCCTGAAAATATTGATTAAAAGGTCGTTATCTAAAGGTTTCAGAAATCTGATATCCACATGTGTAATTGTTATCTCTTTTTTCTCTAATTCGTGGCAAGCTTTGATTACTTCATTTCCGATATGGCCAATAGAGATAATTGCAACATCTTTTCCTTGTCGTACAATTCGACCTTTACCAACTTCAATTTCAGAAAACGGCAATTGCCAATTTGTCATCACACCTTTTCCTCTTGGGTATCTAATAACAAAAGGGCCTTTGTCATTTAGTTGAGCTGTGTACATCATGTCACGCAATTCCTGTTCGTTCATTGGGGAACAAATTGTTAATTCAGGAATTGCTCTTAAATAAGCCAGGTCGAAAGCGCCATGATGTGTTGGGCCGTCCTCACCTACTAATCCGGCACGATCAAGGCAAAAGACAACATTTAACTTTTGGAGCGCAACATCATGAATCAATTGATCGTAAGCTCGCTGCATAAAAGTAGAGTAGATATTGCAGAAAGGTAGAAAACCTTCTGTAGCTAAACCAGCAGCGAAGGTTACGGCATGTTGCTCGGCAATTCCTACATCAAAAACGCGGTGAGGCATTTGTTTCATCATCAAATCGAGTGAGCAGCCGGTTGGCATTGCCGGAGTAATACCTATAATCTTTGGGTTTTGTAATGCCAGTTCAATTATCGTTTTCCCAAATACAATCTGATAGTTAGGTGGTACCTGTTGATGATCAACATCGTTATTAATAAGCTCTCCGGTTTTTTTATCGAAAGTAGAAGGTGGCGCATGATAAATAACGGGTTGTTTTTCGGCCATCTCCAATCCTTTACCTTTGATGGTTACGATATGTAATAGTTTTGGGCCTGTAATATCTTTAATGTCACGGAGTAACTTGGTCAATTTCAACACATCATTTCCATCAACAGGGCCAAAATATCTGAAATTAAAAGCCTCAAAGAGGTTACTCTTGGTAAGGATACTGCCTTTTACAGCATTGCCAACCTGTTTGACAATGGCTCGGGTGTTTGCACCATATTTAGTTCCTCCACCCAGAAGATGCCAAATTTTATCTTTAAAGCGATTGTAAATTTTTGAAGTTGCAATATTTGCAAGATATTCTTTTAAAGCTCCTACATTTTTATCTATTGCAATACCGTTGTCATTCAAGATAATAAGTAAGTTAGGATTGTTTACACCAGCGTTGTTAAGCGCTTCTATTGCCATTCCGCCAGTTATAGCACCATCTCCTATCACAGCAATATGATGCCGATTATAGAGGCCTTTCATTTTTGCAGCTACGGCCATTCCTAATGCCGCCGAAATAGATGTAGAGGAATGACCTACTCCAAAAGCGTCATATTCACTTTCCGACATTTTAGGAAAACCGCTGATACCATGCTGTTTGCGATTAGTATGAAAAACATCGCGCCTGCCTGTTAATATTTTATGCCCATAGGCCTGATGACCAACATCCCATACCAACTTGTCGTCAGGTGTATTAAAAACATAATGTAATGCTACGGTAAGCTCAACAACGCCAAGGCTCGCTCCGAGATGAGCAGGATTGACAGAAACGGCATCAATAATAAATTCCCTCAACTCATCGCAAACATCAGGAAGTAACGACTCATCAATTTTTTTAAGATCAGCAGGATTATTGATTTCAGACAAATATTTCCACGATTGCCTGTCCATATTTTTTTTTAGAAAACTTTTGTTAAACCGTTATTAAAAAATCATCGAAAATATAATGACCTAATTTTAAAGCTTTATTAATAAGCATAGAGTTGAATTACTTTTTTCATTAGTCAATATCAATATTTAGTTACAGAAGGCCAAGTTCAAGTTTGGCTTCATCCGAGAGTTTATCTTCATCCCATGGTGGGTCGAAAGTAAGATCAACCTCAACGCTTTTAACTCCAGGTACTGAAAGTATTTTTTCGTTTACTTCCATAGGCAGACTCTCAGCTACCGGACAATTGGGCGAAGTAAGCGTCATTTGAACATAAACATCTTTATCGTCGGAGACAATAACTTCGTAAATTAAACCCAAATCATAAATATTAATCGGTATCTCAGGGTCAAATATAGTTTTTAATGCTTCAATTATGTCGTGCCTTATGGCAGATTTATCGCTCATTGTATCACTTTTTAGGATTGTTTTGTTTAAGTTTTGGTTTTAAATACCATTGCGTACAATTTCATTTGTTTAATCATCGAAACAAGGCCATTTGATCGCGTGGGCGAAAGATGCTCACTCAATCCGATTTCATCAATAAAACCCAGATCAGCATTGATTATCTCATCAGGGGTAGCATCCGAAAGCGCTCGAATAAGCATATTTATAATTCCTTTGGTGATCACCGCATCGCTATCAGCATAAAAATACACTTTACCATTCTTAAATTCAGGATGAAGCCATACATTTGATTGACAACCGGTGATAAGATTATCCTTAATTTTATATTTCGAATCAATCAATGGCATATCCTTACCCATCTCGATCAAGTAATTATATTTCTCGAGCCAATCGTCAAAAACGCTGAACTCTTCAACTATCTGATTCCCTCTTTCTTCAATTATATTCATTTTTTAAACTTTTCATTAGGATAGTATTTCTTTTACCTTTTCAATTGCGTCGCAGAGCAAATCAATCTCTTCTCGGGTATTATATACGCCAAATGAGGCTCTGATAAAACCTGGAACATTATAAAAATCAACAGTTGGCTGTGCGCATAGATGTCCTGTACGAATAGCCACACCCAATTTATCCAATAATACAGCTGCATCATAAGGATGAACACCCTCGATATTAAATGAAATTAATCCAGTTTTTCTTTTAGCTGTTCCATGAAACTTAAGACCTGCAATTTCAGCAAGCCTATTATGTCCATAATTTAGCAGGTCGTCTTTATGGTTAACTATAAAATCATAGCCAATATTACTGAGAAAATGTATTGCAGCTTCAAAACCCAACGCTCCGGAGACATTTGGAGTGCCTGCTTCAAATTTAAAAGGTATTTCATTATAGGTTGTCTTGTCGAAAGTAACTTGCGCAATCATCTCGCCACCGCCCTGCCACGGATCCATTTTATCAAGCAGGTTTTCTTTACCATAAAGAGCGCCTATGCCCATGGGAGCATACATCTTATGTCCTGAAAAACAATAAAAATCACAATCCAACTCTTGCACATCTACTTTTAGATTCGACACCGCCTGCGCTCCGTCAATAAGAACTACTGCGCCAGCATCATGGGCTTTTTCTATAACCTCTTTTATAGGATTAATAGTGCCAAGCGAATTTGAAACATGAGTAATGGCAACTATCTTGGTTTTGGTATTAAGCAATTTTTCAAACTCCCTCATGATCATCTCACCAGAAAAATCAATAGGAGATACTTTAAGCTTAGCCCCAGTCCGACTGCACAACATCTGCCAAGGAACAATATTACTATGATGTTCCATCCTTGTTATGAGTATCTCATCATCTTTTTTTAGAAATTTATTGCCATAAGAATTGGCTACCAAGTTGATGGATTCAGTGGTTCCTTTGGTAAAAATAATTTCCGATGAATTTGAACTATTGATAAACTGCGACACGCTGGTACGTGCTTTCTCAAAAGCAACAGTAGCTTCCTGGCTTAAAAAATGCGCACCACGATGAACGTTACTGTTTTCCCATTCATAATAATCGCTAACTCGTTTAACGACCTTTGTCGGTTTTTGAGTTGTGGCAGCATTGTCAAGATAAGCGAATGGCTTACCATAAACCATACGATTTAAAATTGGGAACTGCTCTCTTATTTTTAATATTTCGTTATTCACTAAAATTAATCATTAGAAAAGGGCTGCAAATTAGTAAATAATTAAGAAATGATTTATGAATATCATAAGTACGAAGCCTTGTCCTTAATTAGTATGCAAGGTGCCAAGGCATTAAAAAGAGATACCACTCCTGATGTTACATCAAAATGATCAAGAAAATGTTTTTTTTATCTCCATCGTGGCGCGGATAACACTTTTGGCAAAATAATTCTTATCAGTTATTAAAAAAGGGATAACGAAATTTATTGATTAGAGACACTGGTTCCGTGTTAGTCTGGTTACGACTCATGAGGCTACAACATCAGCGCTCCATCAGTATCCTGTACTATAGACGACAACTTCTCCTTTTTGGTAATGTAACCTACCATTTCAAAATTATTTTCTTTACTATGGTTTTTTGGTTATTTGTTTTCTTAATAATTAATTTTTTGTAAAAATCATTTGTATTTTATCGCTGTGGCTTATTTTCCTCTAACAAAAGGATTATTAAACATCTCATGCCCGATAGTAGTTTGAGGTCCATGTCCCGGATAAACTACATAATCTTGTGGAAGTGTGTACAATTTTGTTTTGATACTCTTTTCCAGCAGATCAAAATCGCCTGTTAGTAGATCAGTGCGTCCAATGCTGCCCAGAAAAAGTACATCTCCAACAATTACAAATCTCCCAAAATGATTTACAAAACACACATGACCATCAACATGACCCGGAGTATAAAACACTTCCAAAGCAAAGCTCCCAACTTTTATTGTATCGCCATCATTTATAAAATTCATTGGCTGAACGATTTGGTCAATATCAACACCAAACATCCGACCCTGTGATGGAACGGTTTGCAATATCTTGAACGATTCAGGATGCATCAGCGGTAATAGACCATATTGTTTATTTACATGAGAAATACCTAGGACATGATCAATATGGCAATGTGTGTAAAGATGTGCGACTGGTTTTAAACTATTATCTGAAATAAATTTGTCCAGCTCATCATTTTCCTGGACATTGCTACATCCAGGGTCAATTATTGCACACTCGCCGCTTTCATCATAAATAAGGTATGTATTTTCTTGAAAAGGATTAAATACTAAACGTTCAATTTTTATCATTTTTAGGATTACTTTGTTTAATCATTAAAACTAATGCCGTTATTCCGGCAAAATATTTTGAAATTTACAAAGTTATCAATATTCAAAATTCAGTGTGAAACGTTTACCAGATTAAAAAGTTCATAATTCTGCATAGGTTAATTATGCTGCCAATTTATACGCGTTTATTAGCTTTGCCGAAGCCTCGATTGCTCATCGTCGGGCTTCTGTTATTCCTTTTGCCACAATTTGGCAAAGGGCAGTTTTATGAAGGCTATCAGATGGAATTTGGGCGTAGCCGGGTACAATACAAAGACTTCTTTTGGACTTATTACAAGTTCGACAGATTTGATATCTATTTTTATTTAAATGGAAAAGAGCTTGCCGAGCATACCGCGCAATATGTAACCATTGAGCTGCCACAGATGGAAAACAAACTTGGAACCTACATAAGCGGGAAGGTTCAATTTATTATTTTCAACAACCTTAATGAGCTTAAACAAAGTAATCTTGGCGTAAATGCCAATATAGAGTACAATACCGGAGGGGTATCACATATTCTTGGCAACAAAGTAGTTCTTTATTTTGATGGCTCTATCATTAATTTCGAAAAACAAATCAGACAAGGTATCGCTCATATTCTACTGCAGAATTCCATCTTTGGCAGCAATATCAGCTCCCAAATGATCAATTCGTATTTACAAACAATGCCTGAATGGTTTACCCTTGGATTGATTTCATATCTTGCCGAAGAGTGGAATACCGATATTGATAACCGGATAAGAAACGCCATTGTATCAGGGAAATATAAGAATTTCAATCGTTTGGTAAGTGATGAATTGTATGTAAAAGATGCAGGTCATTCGTTCTGGAAATTTATTGCCGACAAATACGGCAATGATAATGTGATAAATATTGTTAACATGATTAGGGTGAGCCGTAACCTCAATACAGGATTTCAATATGTTTTGGGCAAAACAGTTAAATCATTGTATGCTGAGTGGTTCACTTATTTTAATAATATTTACACGGCCGAAGCCAAAAAGTTTGATCCCATACCTGACGATGTACGCATCAAAGGCAGGCGCATTTTAAAAAGAAACAATCATCAACGTTTTTTTTCACAACTCAAAAGCTCATCCAATGGCGAACACATAGCCTTTGTTACCAACGAAACCGGCAAATATCATATCTGGCTTTATGATTACAAGACACGTAAGCTAAAAAAGCTTCGAACAGGAGGCTATCTCCTTGATGAAAAGGTTGACTACTCCTATCCTATCCTTTCATGGCACCCGACAGGAAGAATTCTTAGTGCGATCGTTGAAGATAAAGGACTTAATCAACTCTATTTTTATGACCTTATTGAAAAAAAATGGTCGCAACGTAACCTTTTCGGTTTTGAAAAAATACTGGACTTTTCATATTCCGACAACGGGCAAATTTTGTTGATGTCAGCCGTGCAACAAGGACAAAGCGATATTTTTACCTTCAATTTAATTTCAGGGAGTTACGAGCGGTTAACCAATGATTTTTATGACGATCTGAACCCAAGGTTTATAGAAAACTCAACCAAAATTGTCTTTAGCTCAAACCGCAATAGCGATACCCTCATCATGGGAGAAAAATCCGATTTTGAAACCGTAAGCAAGAATTACAACATATTTCTTTACAACTACTCAACCAGAAGCCAGGCGCTGAGAATAATTACAAATATTAAAGATGCTAACGCAAAACAACCTTTTACTTACGGAAAAAATTATCTGACCTACTTAAGTGATAAAAATGGCATTTACAATCAATATCTCGGAAGAATTGACAGTACCGTAGCTTACGTGGATACCGCAGTACATTATCGCTATTTCACCCATTCATTTCCAATAACCAATTATTCAAGTAGCATATTATCTCATGACATTTCTCCAAAAGGAATATCCAATGCATTTATAATAAATAATAAAAGATTTGAGCAGCTATTCAAGAAAAATCTATTATTACCGGAACACTTAAAACCGGTTCAAACTACCGCAACCTATTATGCTGATCAAACAATTTCCGACACAAAATCCTTTGGGCTGCTGTCGGGCGAAATAGGTGAAGGGATTGATAACATTGAAGACACACATGATCGGCCATTATTACATCGCGCAAGAAAAAGTTTTAAAAACGTAATGAGAGATGCGGCATCAAGCGCTGATTTTGATCCTGAATATCTGATAGACACTTTATTGAATGATCAAGTGGCAACCTTTGATCCGGAGTTTAAAATGCAAGGCACAATCGGCATAAACATGCCCGATAGCTTAAATGCAATGATGGATCGTTTTCGCAAAGAGTTAAAACAATCAGACTCAACCAAGAAATTTACTTTTCCCATTCAGCGTAATTATTACACAGAATATTCAATAAATCAAATTGTTACTCAGCTTGATTTTTCTTATCTCAATCAGATGTATCAGCCTTTTTCTTTCACAAATTCTCCTTATTACTCAAATCCCGGGTTTAGTCCTACTTTTAAAATTGGGATAACCGACCTGATGGAAGATTACCGGATTATAGGAGGCATGAGATTAGAATTTGATCTGGTTAACAAGGAATTTTTCTTGCATTTTGCCAATTTAAAAAATCGTTTTGACAAGGAGATCATTTTTCAGTATAGGAATCTTGAAGAGGTTATCGGCTCAAACTATATTATTCGACAAAAAATTTATGAGGGCTATTACATTGTTACCTGGCCATTCAATCGTGTTTTAAGGTTGCGAACTACACTACTTGCCCGTAATGAGAATTATATTATTACAGGTCCTTATGAACGGTTACTCAAAGCGCCAAATGTCATATTTAACTGGGGTGGCGCCAAAATTCAGCTTATTTACGACGATTCGCGAGAGCTTGGATTGAACCTACCGCAAGGCAACAAGTTTATGATCTTTGGGGAGTACAATCAGAAGATAGATCGCTCGGGTAATAACCTGGCTGTTTTAGGATTTGATATAAGAACCTACAAACGCCTTCATCGTTCTTTTATCTGGGCTAATCGTATAGCCGGAAGCACAAACTTTGGCAGCGACCGCTTGATTTATTTCATGGGAGGAACTGATGGATGGATAGCGGCAAAATTTGACCCTACAACCCGAATTGACCCAGATCAAAAATGGACTTACCAAACGCTTGCCACCAATATGCGCGGTTTTAAGCAAAATGCTCGTAATGGCAATAATTTCATAGTTTTAAATTCCGAGTTACGGTTCCCGCTCTTCACCTATCTTCTTAATAGACCTATCAACTCCGATATTTTGAAAAATTTTCAGTTAGTAGGTTTTGGAGATTTGGGAACAGCATGGTCAGGGTGGAATCCTTATGATGAAAACAACATGCTTTACACCAAATACGAATATTTTGGACCTCTCCGAATTAAAGTACAGTACGAAAAAGATCCTATCGTTGGAGGTGTAGGATTTGGAGCGCGAACAAAGCTACTCGGCTATTTTATTAAAGGTGATCTGGCATGGGGAATCGAAGATGGAAAAGTAAAAAAAACACCAATGTTTTACTTTTCATTAAGTTTGGATTTTTAAGTCCACTCCAAAAAATATCTTTAACCACAAATACTTGAACTTTGATCATTAACCATGAACAAATATTAAATATGTAAACCATTGAAACTATGCAATATGTTCAAATATTAATTATGCGAGTATCAAAAAAACTTTGTTTTCAGGGCAGACTTATTTTTAATCTTTTACAGAATCTTTGAAAAATAGACTGTTGTTACTTTCCCTCTGCTTTTTAAAATCAAATAATATCTGTTTTCTTTTCTGAATTACCTTTGTGCCGTCAAGGAAGTATTAATTTTATTTCAAAAGTCATACTATGAGCGATTCTTTACATCATGAATGCGGAATTGCGCTTTTAAGATTACTCAAGCCATTGGAATTTTATCAGGCTAAATACGGCACTCCTTTTTATTCATTGTTGAAGATACATCTAATGATGCAGAAACAACACAACCGAGGGCAGGATGGCGCCGGGCTTGCAAATCTCAAACTTGACATCGAGCCAGGCGTTAAATATATCAACCGGTACCGTTCCAATTCACCGACTCCCATAATTGATATTTTCAACCATATCTATCGGTTGTTTAGCAAAATCCAATCATCCCACCCCGAACTACTAAATGATGTTGGTTGGCTGAAAAAAAACATAGATTTCACCGGCGAACTGTTTCTTGGTCATCTTCGTTACGGTACATATGGAGGGCATAATATTGAAAACGTACATCCCGTATTACGTGAAAACAACTGGATGACAAGAAGCCTTGTATTGGCCGGCAATTTCAATATGACCAATGTAGATGAGTTATTCAACCAATTGATTGAGTTGGGGCAATATCCGATAGAAACCACGGACACTATTACCATTCTGGAAAAAATAGGCCATTTTCTGGATGAAGAAAATGAGATTCATTATCAGAAATATAAAAAGAAGGGTTTGGTTAAAAAAGAGATAACGGATAAAATAGCCTCGGATCTTAATATTAAAAAGATACTTAGTCAAGCTGCAAAATATTGGGATGGAGGGTATGTTATTGCCGGGCTGCTTGGCCATGGCGATGCATTTATCATGCGCGATCCCTCTGGTATCAGGCCGGCGTTTTATTATTTTGATGAAGAAGTAGCCGTTGCCGCCTCCGAACGTCCGGTTATACAAACATCTTTTAACGTTAAGGCAGAACAAATACAAGAGCTAAAGCCCGGTCATGTGCTTATCATCAAAAAGAATGGGCGAATCACTGAAGAACAATTCACCAAACCAAAACAAAAACAGGCTTGTTCTTTCGAAAGAATCTATTTCTCCCGCGGAACCGATAAAGATATTTATAAAGAACGAAAAACTTTAGGAAAGCTACTTATGCCATCCATCCTTAAAAGCATAAATTATGATTTGGAGAACACGGTATTTTCTTATATACCCAACACTGCTGCTGTTGCTTTTAAAGGATTGACAGAAGAGCTTAATATTTTTTATAACAAACTCAAAACTGACCAAATCTTAGAACTGGGAAAAGATGCAAATGCCGAAAGAATAAATAAAATATTAAGTAGTTCTTTACGAATTGAAGATATTGCCGTCAAAGACATCAAACTTCGCACTTTTATTACTCAAGAAAATAGTCGTAACGATCTGGCAGGCCATGTGTACGATGTTACCTATGGAATAATCAAAGAGGGAGTTGATAATCTTGTGGTTATTGATGATTCAATAGTCAGAGGCACTACACTCCGACAAAGCATAATTCGGATACTCGACAGATTAGGGCCTAAAAAAATTATAATAGCCTCTTCCGCTCCTCAAATCCGATACCCCGACTGCTATGGTATTGATATGACAAAACTTAGTGAGTTTGTAGCTTTCAAAGCTGCAATAGAACTATTGCATGAAACACGGAAAGAATATATTATAAACGAAGTGTACAAAAACGCAAAAGCCCAGGAGCAAAAGCCCAAAGAAAAGATCGTAAACTATGTAAAAAATATTTACAAGCCTTTTACTGCACAGCAGATTTCTGAAAAAATTTCTGAAATTGTTACACCACATGGTATAAATTCCAAAATAGAGATCATTTATCAGTCAATAGAAGACCTTCACACAGCCATTCCAAATAATCGTGGCGACTGGTACTTCACAGGCAATTATCCTACTCCTGGCGGTAACAAGGTGGTTAACCGATCATTCATCAATTACATCGAAAATCGAAACGAAAGAGCATATTAACCCGAATAATGTTCTATATAGTCAGCTAACTGATTAAGCTCCAATCCTTCTGATGTTTTTTTAATTGGCTTAATCTTTCTTTAAGAATATGATTGTTGTTTTTTACTAAATCAGGATCGCTTTTAAGGATTTCGGCAGCTAAATCGCGGGCATATCGTAACATTTTTTCGTCGCGAATGATGTCGGCTAATCTGAGATCGAGCATCCCACTTTGCCGGGTTCCATGCATATCGCCCGGGCCTCGTAGTTTCATATCCACCTCGGCAATTTTAAAACCATCAGTAGTTTTTACCATTGTATCAATTCTTTTTTTGCCATCCGCCGTAAGTTTATAGCTTGTCATTAATATGCAAAACGACTGTTGTGCTCCACGTCCAACCCTCCCGCGCAACTGATGAAGCTGTGATAGGCCGAAACGCTCTGCATTTTCTATCACCATTACCGAAGCATTGGGAATATCCACTCCAACCTCAATCACTGTAGTAGCTACCATAATTTGAGTTTCACCTTTGATGAAACGCTGCATCTCGAAATCCTTTTCATCAGTTTTCATCTGGCCATGCACAATGCTAATCGCATAATCAGGCAAAGGAAAAGTTCGAGAAAGGCTTTCATAACCTGCCATTAGATCGGCTAAATCCAAATTTTCCGACTCTTTTATTAGTGGATAGACAACATAAATCTGCTGCCCTTCGGCAATTTTCCTTTTTAAAAAACCATATAGCATCAGTCGTTTATTGTCATAATAGTGATAGGTTTGAACAGGTTTTCGACCGGGTGGTAATTCGTTAATTACAGAATAATCTAAATCTCCATATACCGTCATGGCCAGTGTACGTGGAATAGGAGTAGCAGTCATCACTAAGACGTGAGGCGGCATCTCATTTTTTTGCCAAAGCCGTGCACGTTGTTCAACTCCAAAGCGATGTTGTTCGTCAATAATTACTAATCCAAGATTTTTAAATTGTACAGTATCTTCAATAAGAGCATGTGTACCAATAATTATGTTCACGACGCCCGACTCTAATCCATCGTGTATTTCCTGCCTTTCAGCCTTTCGGGTTGATCCTGTTAGAAGTTTTGCTTTTAAATCCATTCCGAGCAGTAAATCGCTGATAGTTTTAAAATGCTGTTGGGCAAGAATTTCGGTAGGCGCCATAAGGCTGGCCTGAAAACCATTATCAATAGCAATGAGCATACACATAAGCGCAACCAATGTTTTACCGCTTCCAACATCACCTTGCAGCAATCGGTTCATCTGATGGCCACTTCCCATATCAGCCCGAATCTCTTTAATAACTCGTTTTTGAGCATTAGTCAACTCAAAAGGGAGATAGCGCTTATAAAATGTATTGAAATTGTCGCCAACGAGTTTAAAAACATGTCCTTTAAGCCTTATTGTTCTAACATACTTATACCTGAGTAATGCAAGCTGAATAAAAAATAGCTCTTCAAACTTTAATCTTGTAGTTGCTTTATTGAGCAATTCCTTATTCTCAGGATAATGAATATTAATAATAGCAGTATGGCGAGAAACAAATTTAAATCTATTGATTACCTGTGGCGAAAGAGTTTCCGGTAAAGTTTCTATTTGCGAAATCAGCAATTTCGTGAGCTTAGCAATACCACGGCTATTGAGATTTTTTGATTTTAATTTTTCGGTCGAAGGATAAAAAGGCCTAAGTTGCGAACTTAAAATATCAAAATCCTCTACCGGTTCAATCTCAGGATGTGAAAGGTTAAATTTGCCATTAAAATAATTTGGTTTACCAAAAACAATGTATTCAACGTCGGCCTTAATTTTTTCTAACGCCCAATTAATCCCTTGAAACCAGACCAGCTCAATAATGCCTGTATCGTCCTTTAAATATGCTGTTAATCTTTTCGCACGTGCAGCGCCCACTATCTGTGGTTGAAGTATTTTGCCTTTTAATTGGAAATAAGTCTGATCATTATCAATTTCATTGATATTCGAAAAAGTACTACGATCAACATACCGAAAGGGAAAGTAATTTAGAAGATCGTCAAATGTAGAAATATTCAATTCCGATCTGAGTAGTGCGGCACGCTTTGGGCCAACCCCTTTAAGGTATTCGATTGGCGTTTTCAAAAATTCGTATGACATACTCGCCGATTTGTTGAATTTACAAAAATAAAAAAACTCCCTGAGTATTTAGCCTTCAGGGAGTATGTCATTTTGGAATAATTTCAGAAAAATCAATAGGCCCAAAGTTCTTGTTCAAAGTCTCTGATTTCGTTTTTAATCCGTTCCGATTCAAGTAATGCATCAATACCGGAGGTGTACGAATCTATTCTACGATCGAATACGTTATCCTCTTTAATGATATAGCTGCTAAACCTACGCTGCATAAACATTTGATCGTATGACAAGCGACGTGCGCTATTACCAGAGTTAAACACTTCATTTTGCGCCAATAAAGGTCTTATTTCGGGGAAATAAAGCCAAAACAAAGGTTTATACCCTCTAAAAAGGTTCGTTGTAGGATCTATATCTTCTTTAACAGGACAAACACCAATAATACGCACCTGCATTTCTGAACGTTGTTTATCAAAAATCCAGTCTTCTTTAATCCATAGAAATTTCACATCCTGTGGGTCAAATTCAATATCAACTGTTTGCGTAATAAATGTTCCGGGATTATTTGGATCTTCCTGCCTGATTGTTTGTTGTGTAGTAAGATTTGTTTGTAATTGGCTGACAGGCACCGGTAACATTTCTTCAAAATTATCAGAGCTTCCCGTTGCATCGTAAGCAGTAATATCGCCATTTAGCATAGCATCCCATACTACTTGCATAAAGCTTCTCCACTTGCCTTGGGGAGTTTGCGGGAAATAAAAAAACTGGTTCATTTTTTCTCTGAAATCAATAGAAGTCCATACCCGTTTTTCCCAAAATACATCCGACTCGCGCAAATATGAATATGGTATTGGTTTCAGATCATTGATATGAACTCTATCATATGCTCTATCTCGCGGTTCTGTAACTAACTGAACTTGACTGCCAGGCTGGCTAAAAGAAACTTTTAACACTAACAGGAAAATTCCTAACAGTAAATTTTTTACTATGTGATTTTTCATATATCGTGAATTGCTTTATTAGTTTAATGTTAATGAAATAGGGTTAAGCGGGCGATCTGTTCCGTCTGGCCCTCGAGCAATAATATCTTCGAACCAAACCCTATCGCCTCTGTTAGCATTTCTGATTCGGTTTTTCATCTCATCGGTAAGTCGGTTACTATTCGATTTAAAATCAGTAACTATTGACCCTGAGAGGGTTGTCATTTTAAAAGAGGTGATTCTGAAATTAAGGTCAAATTCAAAATCCTGCGGCATGCTTGCCTCAATAGCATTTACCTGCGCCAAAACGTTTCGATTTATAGCTCCCTCTTTATATCCTGCTATTAAGGCAGTTGGGTCGGGTACTCTTTTTATTCTGTAAGAGTTATCACCTTGTTTTTTCAATTGGCCATCAATTCGTGCCGAAACAGTAACAATTGCCTCTTTTTTATCAACGGGAACCGTTACGATATAATTTCCGGGTTTGTTATCTTTTCGTATGTGACCTACCGAAATTGTTACTTCAAGATTTTCGAGTGGCACACCGGGGGAAGAGACTGAGATTGGATTGTCAACACCGGCATAAAATACATTCATTTTAGTTGCAGAAATGGTAGTTGTAGGCCTTGCTACTACATAGTTAGCAGAAAATGGATAGCTATTCACTTCACCTGTGCCGGTAGTAAGCCTAAAAATTCCAGCAAACCTCTTAAGCCCTTCGGTTTGTGCTGGGAAATTAACTTTAACTACTCCTTTTTGACCTGCTATGGGTCTGGCTCTACTTATTTGCTCATCAGTCATTCTATCGGCGCCTTCAAGTATGTAAACTTCCGGGTCCTGACGGGTATCATAGGCGGCTACAAGGATTTCAGCTTCGTATCGGTCGCCAATAAATACATAGTCTCTTTTTGGAAGAACTCGGGCTGCTACCGTATCATATTTAAAATCAGCGGCATCAATTGAAGCTAACAGATAGTTGACCACATCAAATTCGGCATTATAAACCTCTGTGGTCATTTTGTTTAAAATAGCCAGATTCGCTGCTAATACGGTATGATAAAAATTGTATTGAACCCAGTTCAGATGATTTCCATCACGATCCAAATAATTCCCATCGGTCTGAAGGCCGATTTTAATTTGTCCTCTATTTTTTTCATCAACAAGACTTAGTATTTTTTCACGATAGTTGATGATTTTATTTTTTAGTTTAATACCCTCTCCTTTAGTTCCATCCGTTGAACCTGCCATAAAAAAGTTAGTAGTAGTAGTAAAATCATCCAGTTTTGCCAATTTTTTTACCGGAATAAGCTTTGCCGAGTCATAAGGAATTCTTTCAGTTACTTCAATCAGCCGCCATTTAACATCGTCAATGTAATTGATCATTTCAGTCGAGAGCCTCTTCGCTTCTATCGCCTTGTCACGAAATGGCTTTACCTTATTTTGGTTTATTTGATACTGCTTGTCGAATGTATTGTAGAGTTCATTTAATTTTTCAGAAAAATTCTCATTTGTAAGAGCTACACTTTCATTTACAACAACAAACGCATCCAACACTTCTTTGGAAACATTAAGTGCAAGTAATGCCGTGAGTACGAGGTACATCATAGCGATCATTTTTTGCCGTGGGGTCTCTTTATAACCAGCCATTGATTTTGGGTTTAGATTATTCGAAAAAGCTATTTAATGTTCATGGCGGAAAGCATATTGCCATAAACACTATTTAAAGAAGCCATTCTTTTGGTTAACATCTCCATCTCACGCTGATATTGATCAGTTTTATTAGAAGATTCCTCAAGGTTGGATAGGAATTTATCAAGCGTTTGCTGCATTCTTTTAGAAGCTTCGACTTGTCGTTCAGAATTCACAAGTTGCAATTCGTAAATTTTATTTAACGAGGCTAATTTTTCAGAGAGTGTGGCCAACTGTTCGTTAAATGCATCGCTATTACCTGCCGATTTTCTAAGCTCCTCAATTGTTCTTGAAATGCCTTCGGCCGACATATAGTATGAATCCGACAATTTAGAGACAGACTCTGATGTGGTCTTAATGACAAGAGATAAGTCCTCGGAGGCACGAATATCCTCTCTTAATGTACGAGCGGCTTCCTGATAAGAATTTTTCAATCCTGATGCGGCATGTGATACTTCTTGTACCTGCTGAGTTAATTCGTTTGTAGCTTTAAGCTCGTTATCTAATGCGTTTGATGTATCTCTATAGGTTTTGGCCAACGTAGAAACCGATTGAGAAGCCGTTTTCATGTTGGCAACAAAGTCATTTGTGGCAATGCTTGCATTAGAAAGATCATTAAGTTTCGATGCACTCTCACTCAATTTTGTAAGCCCTGTACCGAGGCTATGAATCACACTGTCATCCAATTTAACATCTTTCAACATCAAGTCCAGTTGTGTCATTTGATTACTTCCCGTTCTGACAGAAGCTGATTTTCTTTCAAAAGGAGTGTCGGGTTTTATTCCATGGTAATCTTCTATTAGTTCCGGATACACTTTACTCCAATCAGGCTCAACGTGAGGCTTTTGTAAAGCAGAGAGTGCGAAAATAATAGCCTCGGTCATCATACCCATCAAAAGCATTTCATTGGCGCCGGCATAGTGATTGATTTTAAAAAGCGCGCCAAGAATAACAACAGATGCACCTAAACCGTAAGCGACTGACATAAACCTTCTGAAAAATGGTGTTTCCAACTTTTCACTAAATGATTTTTTAGATTTTACTTTTGTGGTCATTTCCATATTTTGATATAGGATATTTTAATTAAATGATTTGAGAATATTAAAACAGTTTTATTTTTATCTACTAACTAATAAACATTTGATGCACGGCGTGGATTATCACCTCTTGATCTGCCCAGGTAGGGCATAATACATCTAAAACCAATATACGATTTAGCGGTATCTTGATATTCATAATCCTTTGTAGAGACTAAAAGGTAATACTCAACATCTTTCCATGAGCCGCCTTTTACTATTTTTCGTTTCATGGAAATAGGATCATCCGGTTTTGCTAAATAACTGTAGTCGGGGTTTAAATCCCATGTAAAAATGTTTGCCGATTCATCAAAAGCGCTGTTAGTCCATTCAGCTACGTTCCCCGACATATCATACAGTCCGAAACCATTTGCCGGATAATGCCCTACAATGACAGTAGTAGCACCACCATCATCAACATAATTTCCTTTATTAGGTTTGAAATTTGCCAACAAACATCCTTTATCATTTCTACTATATGGTCCTCCCCAAGGGAACGGATTAGCCTCGAACCCTCCACGGGCAGCCCATTCCCATTCGGCTTCGGTAGGAAGACGAAAATCATTGATGCCAGCCCGTCCTTTTCCCTGTAAATAACTGTTGAACAATGCTGTTCTCCATACACAAAAAGCTCTGGCCTGGCTCCAATTTACACCAACAACAGGGTAATTATCGTAGGTGGGATGCCAGAAATAGGATTTGGTAAGAGGTTCATTATAGCTATAAGGAAAGTCATGAATCCAGCAAAGTGTATCAGGATACACATTGATAGTTTCTTCTTTTACATATTTAGTCCTCCCGTCCGGACCAATCTCACGATTGGCAAAACTTGCATCTTCGGGGTCTCCCTTGTTGGTAAAATCTTTACGTGCAGCAGATTGCAAATCAATCCAGAAATATTTATATTTTAATTTTCGCGTGTCAATTTCTTTCTTTCTGAAAAAACGCTCTTGCTCAGGAAGGTACATCTCTTCTAAAGTTTGAGCTGTCTCCTCGTCATCCCATTTAATATCGGTTCCCCAATTTAAAAACGGAGGATCATAAACTTCACCTGTTTTTTTGTTTTCTTCAATAAGATAGGCATCCGGATTTACCTGCCCAAGAAGGTCTCTGGCAATAGAATCTCGGACCCAATGCACAAACTGGCGATATTCGTTATTGGTAATCTCGGTTTCGTCCATATAGAATGAATTGACGGTAACTCGTTTTGGGTTATTAATCTGAGCATATGGAATATCCTCTTCACCTACCCCTAAAACAAAACTTCCGAGTGGGATGAAAGTCATCCCGTATGGGTCTGGCTGGCTGAATGATGGGCGCTTTGTAACACCTACCAATTCACCGTTTCCTGTATTTTTACACCCACTAATTAAAATTAGGGCTAGAAAAAAAAACAATAATCTCTTCATGTGTGCTGCTGATATTACAGTCAGGTTAACGATTTGATGCATTTTTTATTATTGTTAATTATTTTTGATTCCTTATTTTCAACAAGTTCTGATTAGTTTTTAAGACATTTCTCGCAAACGATTTTCAAAAGAGATAAAAGACAAGGTTTATTTTATAAGAATCTTGTATTTCTATAACTTTGTTTATATTTATCAATCTCAACTTTAAAGCAATAATTTACCCTAACCTCATGGCTACCAAAAGAACCAATTGCTGAAGTTGGGATATCATAAGAGTAACCTATGCTCAACTCTTTGAACTGGATTCCTAAAATAATGGCTGCGGCATCCTGTAAGCGATACGTCAGCCCTCCCCATATCTTATTATTGAACCTGAGTAAGGCTGAAAAATCATATTGTGCCGAAGTACCGTCGGTTTTTAACATCACTGAAGGCAAAATGTCAATAGAAGGAGTATTCGGCAAGGTAAATTCATAGCCACCTATGACATTTATCTGGCGTTTAAGCCGCATTCTTGTTCCATCATTTTTCTTTGCTTCTCGTAATTGCAGCACCGAAAGGCCGAGATAATAGTTATCGGGAACGCTATAGTAAAATCCAACTCCACCGTCGAAATACATATCAGACTCTTCTGCTTCACTTTGCAAAACAGGATCAGAACCTTTACCGTCGGGAGCTTCAAGGTTACTAAAATTCAATGATTTATTAATTATACTTAATTGTAATCCAATGCCCAAATCACCAGCGCCTAACATTGTTTGATATCCATAAGTCAGATTAACCGATATATCGTCCTGGTGCCCAATCTTATCCTGAATAATGGTGCCACCCAAACCTCCTCGTAGCGCTTTAACGGGTGCATTTATGGTAAACACATAAGTTTCGGGAGCAACATTAAAAGAATTTCCCGCTGCGTTGGTTTCTTTAAATCCCACCCATTGCTGACGGATAAGACCTCCAACACAAATACCGTTAGTAGTACCGGTAACCCCTGGATTATATGCAATTTTATTAAACATGTATTGACTATACTGTGGTAGCTGTTGCGAGAAACCAACAATCCCGAAACAGTAAAAGAAAATCAAAACAGTATAAAACTTACTTGTCATCAATACAAACCAAAATTAATCAATAGCCTGCAAAGAAAATAAAATTCATTTTAATCATTACCCAAACCAACTGCTACGAGGTTTAATCTGAATAAAGTGTTTCAAAAACGAATTTCTTTATTTGATATTGCTGAAAAGTACTATTTGAAACCCTAAAATTAGATTTAGTATTAAAGCAAATCCTCCAAATTATTCTTAATTATGACATTTTCTGAAGGATTTAAATCGCATATTGTCTCTAACGCTTTATTAATAAAATCGTTTGTGGTATCTATATACTTTATCGAAAGGTTGATGCCGGTATTTTCAAAAAAGATAAATCCGTTCTTAGCCATAATTTTGAAAGTTTCAGTCGTTGACACCATCTGATTAGTATATTTTTTAATAAGGGAAGCGGCTACCTGCTCAACATTAACTTTGGTAGCATCGGAGAAAAACATCTCTCCAAAAAAAAACTTTTTATCAATGAAATGATAGATAAATCGTATTCCGGTATTAAAAACCCTTTCTCTGTATCCTAACCTTTGCCAATAAAAATCCAGATACTTAGTAATGTCGTAACAACTGTACCTTTTGTTTTTCCTTAACAATGATCTAAAAGTTATTCCAAATTTATTATTTTGAAAATCAATTCGTTTGTCAGTATTAAATACTGAAATTTTATCGGATGGCTGAATGGCCCCTTTGTAATGATTTAACGCATCTAACCCAGCACAAGCTAAAAAATACTTTTGCCGGGTTAAGTTCCGAGTTTTCAGGCCAATGCCATATTGTTGAAAAACATAACTAAAGCGACCATATATCAACCTTAATATCAACAAAATAACTCTTTTCATACTTTAACTCTTCAGGAGATTCAGTAATTATTAACTATCTATTCAGATTATTTATTACCCAACTTAACACATGCAAATTATTAAATACATCTTTTATCATTTTGAAAAATAAAAAATTCAATAATATGATATGTTTTGTACCGGTTGGATAAAAGATTAATTTGTTTTTTTATCATAATTGTTTAGCGGGTTTATCGCGAAAAATGTTGTGATGTATCAAAATATCAATCGAATCTTTTTTTTTAATTTTGTATTAGCTTACGAAAAGTAATTTTAGCCACAAATACTTTAACTTTGTTCAGTAACCATGCACGAATATCTAAAAAATTTAGTTGTCGGGGCCAAGTCAATTTTGTGTTACAATGTTGATGCGTATTATCTTATTAGCATGTCCTTAAAAATATCATAATAGCATCCTTAGTGATTAGTATTCAATTGATTAAAGGCAATTAAGTTACTGGAATTCGCAAAAAACATTAAAACAGATGAAAACAATCATCATACTTAAATTCTCCTTTAGAGAGTTTAAAAAAAGCTTTTTACTTTTTTTGTTCATTCTAACTACTGTTGTAGCACACTGTCAACAAAGTGGCGCTGGGCAACAGTATCAGAATCAATCTTATGTAACTTTTCCTGAAAATGTTAGAGCTCCCTATGAACTTCCAGCAATCTGGAGCCATCAAAATAAAACAGAGAATCCACATTTTATAATTGTTTTTTTAGAAGCAAACCCAAGGATTAACGATATCCCTTTAGAGCCAGGTGATTTTATCGGAGCATTTTATACCGACGATTATGGAAATCGAAAATGTGGAGGCGCCGATTACTGGCTTGGCGATGAGAATATTATTTTCCCTTGTTATAGAGATGATGATTCGACAACAGAAAAAGATGGTTTTTTACCTGGTGAACAAATATATTTTAAGTTGTTCTGTTGGGCAACTCAAAAAGAATATGATGTAACCTTAGTCGTTTTTGATCCTTCATTTGTTACTACTGATAAATGGTATCCTCTTGGATTAAGTGGCATAATAAACATTGCAACTTTCACAGTTTTTGACGCCTACGCCACGGCTACGCCTAACCCTATATGTATTGGCGATGAAGTAACCTTAAGTGCAAATATTTTAATAGGAACTACCGGTAATTACACCTATTTGTGGACATCAGATCCTGCCGGACTGAATTCCACACTACAAACGGTTACCCAAAACCCAACAGTTACTACTACCTATTTTCTCTCTGTAAGCGACGGAACAAATATCTCACAACATAACATTGAAGTTATTGTAAATACGCCTCCATGGATAACCCCCGGACCTGATCAAACAATTTGTGAGGATCAAACAGTGTCAGTAACAGCTTTTCCCGAAAACAATTCAGGGATTCTTTGGTCAAGCAGTGGAGATGGGAGCTTCAACAACCCATCATTGATAAATCCGGTTTATACACCAGGGACAGCCGATAAGGCAAATGGAAATATAACCCTTATTGCTACAGCTCTACCAAAAGCGCCCTGCATTGAGGTTGCTACAACTGATATATCGGTAAAGATCAACCCCATTGCATCTCTTGAACTAATTGAAAATATCTCATTCTGCAAAATTGATGAGATGTGGATAAGCGCTGAGGCTACCAACTACTCCTCCATAGAATGGACAACTAATGGTGATGGCACAATAATAAATCCAAATTCAACTACTATCCGTTACATTCCAGGAAGTTTTGATCTCTCTTTAGGATATTTTAAGCTCACTTGTTGCGTGAATTCTATTGCCCCTTGTACCCAAAATGTTTGCAAACAAACACTTGTAACCATTGTAACTCATCCTACAGTTAATTCACCAGTAAACAAGAAAGGTTGTGAAAACACGGCAATATCATTAAATGCTATTGCTAAAAACTATAGTTCGATATTATGGATAACTAATGGGGATGGGATATTTAATAATCCAAACATTTTAAACCCATCATACACGCCTGGTGTTAATGATAAACTCAATGGTGGTACCGTTGTAACCGTAACTGCCTTTGGAAACATTGGCTGCGAGGCTTTTCCTGCTTCAAGCAACACGACGATAATTATTGAGTCAATGCCAAAGTTGAATCCAGGAAATACCGGTATTTTCTGTAAAGGATATCCCTTGCAAATGGATGCTTCGGCGCAATTCTATAACTCATTAACTTGGTCAACATCTGGAGATGGAACTTTCAATAATAAAAATATTCTTAATCCAATTTATTATCCCGGCGCTAACGACCTTGAAACGAATTCATTCGACCTCACGCTCACTGCAACAGCTAAGTCCCCCTGTACAGGAAGTGTCTCTTTAGTGTTACCCATTACTCTCGTTACAGAAACTACTGCCCTAATATTAACAGCAGCCGGACTGGAATTGTGTAAAGGAGATACCCTACAGCTAAACTCAGAGGCAACAGGCTATACTTCAATTCAATGGACTACTACAGGCGATGGCAGTTTTGACGATTCTACATCGTTGAATCCAATATATTTTCCAGGCCCTGTAATTGACTACTCAGGCATTCCCATCCAACTGAAACTAACTGCTTTCACTCCTCAAAATTGCGGTCCCAATATTGAAAAAAACATTCAGGTTTCATTCAATCTATACGAGCCAGAGGTCTTTATTGGTGAAGATGCTACCATTACCGAACCCTCAACATTTTTCACAAACCCTGTTGTACCAAACTACACTTCTTTGTTTTGGCAAACTTCGGGCGACGGACAATTTGAAAACCCCAATAATCTCATAACAGAATATATTCCCGGAATTCTTGATCTTCAAAATGGATCAACACTCCTTATTCTTACTACAGTAGGACAAGGTAATTGTTACGGGCCAGCATTAGACACACTCATGCTAACCATTTTTAGAAAACATCAAATAGAGATGGAAACAGGCTGGCAAGGAATTTCATCTTTCGTTACTCCGTTATCAAGTAGTTTTGAAATACTTATGACACAGATTTCCAATCAATTGGCAATAGCCCAAAATATGTTGGAAACTTATTGGCCAGAATATGGTATTAATACCATTAATGATTTTTCCAATCAAAATGGTTATCAAGTCAAACTAACCTCGCCAACAACACTTGAAGTCATTGGATACGATTTCAAACCTAAAACAGTAAATTTTTATTTTGGCTGGAATATCATGCCGGTAGCTTCAGGATGCAATATTCTATCTTCAACTATCACCGATCAACTGGGTGATAAACTGATAATTATTAAAGAAATAGGTGAACAGGGAGTTATTTGGCCACAGCAGGGTGTTTATCAAATTCCTTATTTTATTCCAGGAAAAGCTTATATGATCAAAGTTACAGAACCAGCAACCGTAACTTTTCCAACCTGTACTAACCCGAAAAAATAAAGAGCTAATAGCGTTTGCTTATCTTTTAACCCATGGTTAATATCTGACAATGACCAAAATAACCAGTCTTCAGCTAAATCCCGCCAAATTATTGGACATTCAACATTTGCAGTGAAATTGATATCATTTTCCGCAATATCTTTTTATAACGTTGTATGCTTCAACAATACCTAACTCGCCGGCGCTGCTCAAATCAAAACAAGCCTCTGCGTTGCGGTTAAGATAGATCAAGGTAAGCGCCCGATTGTAAAAAGCCTCAGCAAATTCCGGATTCAAAGCAACAGCAATGGTATAATCTTTAATTGCACCTTCAAAATCAAGCATTCTATTTTTAATATTTGCTCTGTTAAAGTATGCGAAATACATGTTAGGATTAAGTTTTATAGCTTTGTCGTAATCAGAAATGACTGATGCAAAATCGGGTATTTTATTTTCTCTCTCATTTTGCGAAAGGGCAGACCCATCGGCGCTAAGAAAGATTGTCGGTTCGGTATAGTCAAAGGAATATTGAAGCTCAATCAATTCAAAAAGAACGGTAGCTCTACTGAAATAGGCTTCAAAATAATCAGGATTTAACTCAATGGCTCGGCTAAATGAAGTGTAGGCTTCTGAATAGTTCATCAACATCCAGTTCAGAACGCCTTTAACAAAATAATTATCGGCATCAAACGGGTTAAAATACATGATACTATCTACCTGATCAGAAATCATCTTGGCTTCGGCAACGGAGAGTGAAACTTTTTCGCTATTGATTCCAAGCGAAAATAAGTCGGAATTGTATTTAAACTCTTTCAGCGGTTCATATACATAGCCTCTCTTTTTCTCATCCAGGATTACCTTTTCCGAAGGGTAATAATAGATCATCACATTAGGTTTAAGCTCAATTAATACATGTTGATATTGAATTCTTCCTTCCAAAATATTGTAACTATTAAAATCAGCTTCAAATTCAATTATTCTTTTAAGGTAGTCGGAATCGGCTGAATATTTCTGATCCAGAAGGCTAAAATCATCATCATTCAATAAATTAATAATGGCTATAGCATATTCATAATCTTCGTTTGCGCCTTGATAATCTTTTAGTTCCTGCTTTGCGGAAGCCCTGCCCATATAAGCTGCTGCAAAATCAGGAAAGAGTTTTATTGCTTCGGAAAAATCATCAATAGAGGCATTATACTCTTTGAGATTTAAGTTGATGATTCCGCGATTATACCAGGTAAAAATATTTTTAGGATTAATTTTTAGTACCATATCCATGTCTGTCAGCGCATCTCTAAACTCTTTCCGGCTCGCTTTAATCAACCCGCGATTATAATAAGTCAGGTCGTTATAAGGATCTAATGCTAACACACGATCAAAATCCAGTATTGCAGCCATCGTATCCTGTAAATTGATATGCAAAGCCGCGCGATAGAAATATGCAAGCGTATTATTGGCTTCAAGCTTAATTGCCTGATCAAAATCTCTGATTGCTTCCTGGTATTCACCCATCATTTTGTAAAACAACCCCCGTTTTACAAAAGCATCTACATAATAGATATTTAATCTGATAGCCTTATTACAATCTTGTATAGCGCCTTGTAGATCATCATTTTCAGCTTTTGCAATTGCCCTGCTAAGATATGCCTGTTCAATATCAGGACGATAGATGATTAAGGTATCAAAATCGCTGATTGCTCCCTCAAAATTTTTCATCCTGATTTTGGTTATCCCACGGCTGTAAAGAACATTAGGATTATTAGGCCTACGTTCTAAAGATTTGCTAAAATCCTCTAACGCACTGAAATAATCGAAAAGGTTGGAACTTACTACACCTCTGTAATAATAAGCTTCAGGGTTATAATTATCATTCATAATAGCACGGGTAAAATCAAATTCAGCGCCCTTCAAATCACCTAAAGCAAGCTTCGCTCTTCCTCGCAATAAATAGGGCTCCGACAAATCAGGCCTACCACGAACTAAGATATTGAACGTTTGTATAGCCTCAGTGAATTTTTTTGAATTCAGCTCATCAACACCTTTTTTTCTAAAAAAGTCAACGTTTAGTTGAGCTTTTCCAAAGAGTGAAACGAATATCAAAACAGAAAGAAATAAATATCTAATCAGCTTCAATGTACAAGTTGTTATATTTTGGTTTTTCAGATAAGCATGATATCCGATCGCATGTTCTTTTCCCTGCATTAATACCGGCATCTTCAGCTATGGTTAGCGCCTTGCCTTTTACTAATGATACTCCTCTTTGCAGGATTGAAAAGAACAGACAACAAAATGTAAAAAAGGATCACAATAGGAAATGCATAAAACTTCAAAAATAAAACCAAAACCAAAGCTACAAACAAGAAAATATAGCGTGTTGAATTTGCTGTAAAGCTTAGTGTTTTGAATTTAAGCGACATTAACACAACTGAAGAGACCATTAAATATGAAAATACAATGACAAGCAGAGATAAAACCCAGTAGTTTTCTATTAAACTTTTCACCATAGTATGATTTGATATGGATGCCTGATGTAAAACTAATGGTAATGATGCAAAAAAGATAGCGCTGGTCGGTGTTGGCATTCCGATAAAATTTTCATTCTGCCGATTGTCAATATTGAATTTGGCAAGCCTAAACGCTGAAAATACAGGAATTAATAAGGCAACAAAAAGGGCAAAATTTATGTTGTAAACCAAAATCAGAGGAGCGTTGCTTGAATTATTCATAAGATGGAATATGATAAATCCAGGAGCTAATCCAAAGGAGATGACGTCAGCCAATGAATCGAGTTGCAGGCCTATTTCTGAACGAACCTTTAATACTCTGGCCAACGTTCCGTCAAGGAAATCAAAAATTGCTGCCATCCCGATTAAATATGATGCTAAACGTAATTCGCCGCTAAAAGCAAAAACAATAGAAACGCATCCGCTTAATAGATTTAACAGCGTTACAAAATTGGGTATGTTTTTTCGTATCATCGAATTTGATTTTATTTGCCCAAAACTTTTTATGATAAGTAACAGTTATTTAAAACAAGCGTGTAAAATTAGCCTTTTCAATTAAACATAATACCAAATAACCGATGAGCCCTGAAGAATTTATGAGACTGCCTGCCGTAGAACGGGTAACATTAATTCTTAATGACGGCAGAGAGCTAATGGACAGAATTTATCTATATTACCTCATAAGACTTTACAAGATTTTTGACTTTTACATCGAATTATGGTATTTGCCTGCGTCCAATAAGATTGACAAAATTTCAATCGTTGAGTTAGATGACGTTATGCATCTATACGAAAAAAACATTGATATCTCCGATATTTTTAACACTTAATGATGGCGTTGGATAGATTAGTTCAATTGAAGATAGAGGATTTTTGGTACGAACTGCCCGAAAATAAAATCGCAAAATTTCCTCTGCAAACACGAGATGAGTCGAAACTACTTGTTTTTAACGGGATTGATATTCAGGTTGATCATTTTAAAAATCTCGCCACCTATCTGCCTAATAATTCCACTTTAGTATTCAATAATACAAAGGTGGTAAACGCCCGTCTTTTTTTTAGGAAAGAAACCGGCGCTTTAATTGAAATATTTTGCCTAGAACCTTCAACGCCTTTCCCTGACATTCAGATCGCTTTTCAACAAAAAGGCACGGCGCTTTGGAAATGCCTTTTAGGCAACGCACGACGATGGAAATCAGGTGTGTTGAGCGGTAAATTCAATCACGGTAATACAACAGTGATTATAAAAGCCGAAAAAATCTCTCAACTTGCTGACGGATTTGAAATACGATTTACATGGGAACCAGCAGATCTAACCTTTTCAGAACTTTTACAGTATGCTGGCGAAGTACCTCTTCCACCTTATCTTAACAGAGAACCTGTTGAAAGCGATAAATATCAATACCAAACAGTATATGCCGAAAAATATGGATCAGTAGCCGCTCCAACGGCTGGCCTGCATTTTACCGATAGAGTTCTCGAAAGCCTGTCGGCAAAAAGTATTAAACCAGCCAACCTGACTTTACATGTTGGAGCCGGAACATTTAAACCCGTTGGAACAGAAGGTATAAAAGCACATATAATGCACTCCGAGCAAATAACTGTAACCCGAAAGCTGATTGAAGATCTTTTAGAAAATATAGGAAATATTATTGCTGTCGGAACAACCTCAGTAAGAACGTTAGAGAGTCTTTACTGGTTTGGTGCAAAGCTTGAAAACGATAACAATGCAAGTTTTAACATTCATCAATACGATCCTTTTCATCTTGAAACAAAAAATGATACCTCAGTAGAAACCGCTCTCATTAATGTTTTAGATTATTTGAAAAAAAATCAGCTTGAGTCCGTAAATGGTTCTACCCGTTTGATGATTGCACCAGGTTACACTTTTAAATTGATATGCGGAATGATAACAAATTTTCATCAGCCGCGCTCAACCCTGTTGCTATTAATTGCCGCCTGGCTTGGAGATTATTGGAAAGAAATTTATAAATATGCTCTCAACAATGATTTTCGGTTTCTCAGTTATGGCGACTCCTGCCTTTTTATTCGGCAAAAGATTTAACCTTTTTTGGTTTTTTGATTTTCCAGCCTGTGCCCTTGTAAAAACCAAATGTGCTTAAATGTGAGATAGCCTTCGCCTTGTTGCTAATGGTTTGCAAGTATTTGCAGTAGCAAATTAGAAGCATTTACCTATCCGTTTATAACAAAGTTACTTGGAAGCACAGACTTTCGATTTACCCTTCACTTGTTATTGCCACATACACGGTGTTATGGGCTATTTTTCTTCTTTTTAAGTCCAAAAAAGATTAACACTAAACCTGCGATTAATAAAAATATTGAACCCCAAACGTAGCCTTTACCATATTGTGTCAAAATATTGTAATCAAATAAATATCTGAAACCTTGAAAAAAACCAATTAGTAACAAAACTATTCCTATTATCAGAGCAACTTTCCTCATTTCTTTTAATAAAAAAAAGTCAGGGCTATGACCACATAACCCTGACTATAGTAAAAACTATTTTTTTACTGTTGTCGTAGTTGGAGTATAAAGTCCGCCAGTTAAAGCATTCAATAAACCGTCAATGAATGTGTGTTCTATGGTTACGGTGTAATCCTTTGCAGTGCCAGCCATTTTCGTTGGGTCGGAAGTTTTAATTGCAGCTAAACCATAAATTAAATAATGGTTTCTCTCTTTAATTTCAACACCTGTTTTAGCGCCTTCGCCCACTGAAAAAGTATATGTGTAGCAAGAAGTCATTAAAACTGAAACAGCAAACACTAATGCTAAACTTAAAACAATTTTCTTCATACTTGTTTGATTTAATTTTTTCCTACTCATAAGGCTTTTCGGATTACGCCCCGTTTTTTTTAGTGGGATCTGGTCTCCACTATCGAAGTTCGATAATAATATTTTTTGTCACGCTGGGTGGTCAGCCCGTTGGTTTTTGCAGACCATCTTTATTTTTTAAACTTGCCCATTTCAAAATACTCTATAATTGCTTGATATTGCTATGTCAGAAACGCATCCATTTTGATTGTCGGTTACAAAGATATGCTTCCATGTTCCACCCGTATCAAACGATTTAGCAATAAATGCCCCCTCCGATTCCCATGAACTAACGCAAATAGTATCCTGACCCACACAGAGGATTTTCATAATATTACCGTATGAGGGTGGTGGTAATTCAATTACATCCCATGTGTCGCAATTGTCTTCATAAAACAAAAATCTATCGGAACCAGTTCTTCTACTATAAATATTCCAAACCGCACTAATAGCTATAGTCTGAACACTAAAACCATAATTGTTATATACTAGTTCCCAACTTTGTGCATTATCTTTTGAACGGTAAACATCTCCTGTTTGCTGGCTATTGCCAGCTCCCATAAAAGCATATCCGGAATCATTTGTTGCTAAAAATCGAATTGTAACAGTATCAGGAAAATAAAGTTGCTCCCAAAAATTTTGTGCAAAAACAAATGTTAGACAATTTGTAAAAATAACAATCAGTCCGATTCTTATTTTCATTAATGTTGGATTTTTACGATTGTCAAAAGTAATACATTATTTTTTCTGATAATTTTATTTGTTTCAATATTTTTTCTTAACGGGGCTAATTAATCTCTTTTGGTTTTTTAGCTTCTGATTTTTGCTTCGGCAAAAACCAAATGTGCTTAAATGTGAGATAACATTCACATTATTGGTAACTACCAGGGAGGCTTTTCATAGGCTTTTTTTTTGTAAAACAATAAAAAATGTACGAAGTCCCGAAAGACTTCGTACACTTAAAACTATCATAACCGTTGTAACAAAAGCTCGCTCGGGCTTTTATTACAACTATAAACTATTAGTTAATAATCAGCTTTTTAGAAATTCTTTTTCCATCTACTTGCACATTGCATAGATACACACCTTTTTTCAGTTCAGGGATATCAAGTCGGAGTTGATGTTTACCTTCATTATAAAACTTTACAGGCATCTTCCATACTGTTTGTCCAATGAGGTTCGAAATCTCAACGCTAACGGCAGCTTTAGTCTTGGTAATAACATCAATAAAGGTATATCCTTTACAAGGGTTAGGGTAATTTTGCGATACGCTAAAATTGAAAGCCTCTAACTCGTTTGTTCCTTGTATAACGCTGAGGTCGGCATCGGTGAGTATAAAATTATCCACAAACCAGTATTGTACAGGATTACCTAAATCAAGTGGATCAATTTGTTGAAACGCAAACGGTACTTTATATGTACCATCTCCCATATCCAAAGCATACTTTGAGCCGGTAGCCATATAAGAACTATACCAGGCTGCTGTAAATTGGGAAACATTATATACCTCGGAATAGGTATTATTTATCGCATCATAGCCAACGCAATAGATATCCGGTTGATCATTTTCGCCGTAATCTTCAATATCGGTATCTATCCACGAGAAAAATAGTTTTGTACCATCTGGTGTAGATGCAAGATAAGGCCGATTGTCTTCGCTTGATGGATCGCTGCCGGCCATCGGAAACTCACCACGGAACGTCTTCAATAAGGTGAGCAGTTTACCGTACCATGTTTCACCCTTGTCGGTAGAGAAAGCATGAATCATAGCTACCATACCACCACACCCCTCAACGCCGGCATGTGAAGTATAGATTGACCAATCCTGACTACCAATTCCAACACTAAAAATCAAGTGTGGATTCCCATTAAAATCAACAGTAAGTCCATGGTCAAAAGCTGAAGTAAACGGAATGTCTTCACGATCAGGATAAGGGGGTTCGAAAAGTATCTCTATCAATTCGTCAGTTAAATATTCTAAAACCACGGGAAGTCCACTTGCACCGCCTAATTGCACATTATAAGGACCATCCCAAGAATCCCCACCATCGAAAGTTTTATAAAGAATAGGATGATAACACCCCTCTGACTCTACGGTATTTTCGCCATTGTTCGAAAGATAGGAAATATATCCAATCTCTCCATCAGGGGAAAAGGCAACTTTGGCGTCTGCCACACCTACAGCAGTTCCCGATACAGGGCTGACACCGCCAGCTGGCATGTATTCGGTAAAACGATCCATTTCAAAATCGCCAATTTCAGGATTAAAATATCCTTTGGTGATTATAAAAAAATCTGCAAAAGGTTGTCCAACACCATTGTTTGAAGGATCAGCACACATTGCTAACCCTTTACTTGTAATTGTATAGGCTTCGGGCACACCCTGAAGAAACTCAGGTGTTGCTGCAACATTGTGTTGTGTAGGCGGTTCGGTACCCGAAAATTTATGAACGCCATAACCATATCCACCCCAGGTACCATTATTTGATCCGTCCAGCACTGCTGCAAAATAAGCTTGATAAGCATTGTCTGGATCAGTATTCCCCAGTGGATTATAAATTCCACCCTGCGGATAACGCCCGTTAAAATCAGCGGAAGGAGCTTCATAAACCTGAATATTGTTCGTCCAGGTTTCACCGCCATTAAGCGATAAATCGTATGCAAGAAATCCTGACCCAGGACCGTGTGGGGGGATATGCATTCGGTGAATAAAAGATACTGCATTTATTGCAGGATCAGCCCATAGGTTCTGGCGGACGCCTAACATCCCAAAACCATTTGCCGATGTTCCCAACTGCCTTAGCACAACAGCCCTATCGCCGCTTGGCACCGATGCCGGAAAGGGCTTTGGAAGCTGGCCATTGCTCGAATGATTGGTATAAACACGTTCAATAACTCGACAATCCTTTAAACCCTCTTTAATTTTGATTTTTTGTTGCCCAAATACCGCAAAAGATATTACAAGGCTTAATGAAATTAATACAGCTTTTTTCATAGTAAATTGTTTTTATGGTTTATATTATTACTCCGTAAAGATATAATTTTTTTTAAATAAAGACTTTTAGTCAAATTTATTTTCAAGATCCCGTTCAAAACCCATACTTTCTAAAATATCTGGAGGAAGAGATTTACAGTATTTCAGCCTGTAAACAAAAAAATTCTGCACATGCTTTTTACCTTTAAATCCTTTGATTATCACGGGTTCACTTATCTCGTCAAAATATGTTAATAGGGATGGATCGGGAGCTTTGTATGCGCGACTGGAGGTAATATAATATGCATTTGACGTAGGATAAAGTTCTGGCCGTAAGCGATTGATCCAAGCATATTTATGCAAGTTTTTAAGCTCTCCTATGCCAATCACATTTTGCCCCGAAGGCTTTGCAACATAATAGTCAATGTGTGCGGCCGGAAACCACCGAGTTACAACTATTGGCGAGGCTACCGACATCTCCCCGCTCTCAATATCTTCAAGTCGAAATTGCCTGAACTGACTGCCAAAATTCCGCCAACCCGAGAGGTCTAATGTAACATCGTTCTTACCTAATTTTGTCGGATCGTCTGTAGCTGGCTGACCTATAAAACCTGTTTTTATCTCCGCCAAAGCAATACCTAAACCAACTACTAACAAAATCACACTTAAACCTGCCGGAACTGGGATCGTTAATTTTTTTTCTTTGTTTTTTTCTGCTAAAAATATTGCAGATAAAAGGATTAGCGAAACATACCCCGGACCGCTCCAATGTGGAAGAGTTGGCCTGAAGAGGGCAAAAAGTAAAAAAAGACCTGCCAGGGGCAAAGAGGTAAGCAATAAGATCTTTTTATAATCGGTGTTCAATGAAAATTTTTTTCTAAAAAGAGCTATCAGGGCAATAATAATTACCACAAAGTTTATCGGATTATTATATAAAATTTGTCCGGCAAGTTCAGTAAAAAAGAGATCAGGTCTAACACCTGAAGTAAATAAGTTTACACGCTCACCATGAAAAGTAAAACTTATAAAATTGTACTTATAGTTCCAATAAATCACCGGCAAAAACATTACAGCCGAAATCAAGATAGCTACATACAGTTCAGTAGTTTTCAGCCATTTAGGATTATAAAAGAGAATAAAAATCCCAATTGCAACCCATAGATATGCTGACGTGTATTTCGATAGCATAGCCAACCCTATGGTAAGGCCTAATAGTAAAAGCAACTGACGGCTTCTTGCAGTCAACTGTCTGTCGGGTAAAACATGTATTAATATCATCAGGCTCAGCAACCAAAAAAATAACTGAGGAGTATCAGGCATGATAAAAATGCCGGTAATTACAAAACAATACACCGAACCGGTAAAAAAAATGGCAGCATAAAGCCCGGTTAAACAGTTTTTTAACTTACAACCAATTCTATAGACCAACCAAATATTTACGCCTCCAAGGATTACCGAGCTCAAACGCAAAAACAATTCGCTGTCGAAGTGAAGATTTAGGGTTGTCAGCCAGATAAAAAAGCCTACCATCGGCGGATGATCAAAATGGCTCCAATCAGGATAAAGAGCGTAAGTCCAGTAATAAACTTCATCATTGCCCAACTCAACATACCAGGCAAGAAACCCTCTGATCAGCACCGAAGATATAATTATTGACCAAAGAAAAAATCGAATGCTTTTATCCAAAGAAGATGAGGCAAAATTTTTAGAATGCTCCGACATAGTTTTTGATCAATATTTTTCTAAATATTGTTCAAAGTAAAAGAAAAAAATGATTACAGAAAAAAGAGTTTTTAAACAATTATCATCCAAAGGGAAGTATGATAAAAACCATGACGTCCCATAATGAATGACTTATCATATTTATAATCATTGAACGATACTTTTGATAAAGCCATCCCCAAAAAATCCCGCAGGTAAGAGCGGCAATCAGAAGAATTATGTTGCCGGTAAAAATGTGGACTACAGTATATAGGGCTGTTGCTAAAACTAATCCTGACTTTTTTCCTTTTTTTATTTCTAACCTTCGCTGAACAAACCCCCTCCAAAAAAGCTCCTCGCCCGGCCCGATAATGAGCAACATAAGAATAAGGATACGAAGGTCGGAGGCATTTTGCTTAAAGTCATAAACTCTTTTTATCTCAACCCCAGCGCCACTATACAAAATACCAAGAAGATAATTACCAAAATAAAATATCATGAATAGAATCAAAGCAAAAACTAATCCCAGTATTGCCTTTTTTACAAGATTTTCTTTAAAATCATTGACTAATAATTTCAGATTTTGGCTGTCGGTATAGAATACAAATGACAAGAGAATTATAAGATTGGCGCTCATCCAATACCAGAAACCAAACCAGTCGGTTTTTTTAAAAATAAACATGACCGAAAAGAGTACTACACCTGCAACAGTTATCAGTAACGTTATTCTGTTAGCAGATGACAGAGAATCCCTTTTATGCCTCATCAGAAAAAATTACGAAACAATGATTCAATAACCAAAGCGCCTGTACAAAGCAATCCAAATATCAAGTTATACTGTGCTGTAGCGCCATCCAACACAATAAAATCCAGAGGGTTTTTTGGTTGTTTTCTATTTAAAGCTTTTTGCCAAAGTTTTAAAGCCGAAGGCAAAGAAAAAAGTACAATAGCAAAACTAAATGGCATAGCAGGAAACTCCGGGAAAAGAAAATAGGGAATAAAAATAAGGGCAAGCACCATAAAAAAGGGTGCAAAAATCAGGAAGCCGTAATAGTTTAATGATTTCTTATCACCCAATACGGATGCAATTGTATAGATATGACCATCCGCATCGCTGGTAATATCACGCCAATTATTAGCATGTAGGATTGCAATTACGAGGGTAGCAATAGGCATTGACCACAGCACCGGTATCCACGATAATGTTCCTGTTTGTACAAACCATGCTCCTAAAGCTCCAAATATGCCAAAATTAAGGAAAACAGCCAAATCGCCGAGTGCGTGATATTTCAGCGCTATCTTTCGGCCTTTAGTATAAAAGATTCCTATCAAAAGACCCGGAACGCCAATGAGAAGTAACTTAAGACCAACCAGCCAAGCCAGCAAGAAGCCTATCAAAGCGCCGATTGTTAAAAATCCTATTGTAGCAATAAAAGCCTCTTTAATAGTTATAATTTTTCTGACTACACCTCCACTTACAAGGGTTGGATATTTATCAAAACCATTTTTATAATCAAAAATGTCATTCAAGATATTGGCCCCGGCATGAAGGAAAACCATCCCGAAAAAAGCCAGTAAAAAAAACCAGAAATTAAAAGAGACGTTGCCATAAACATAAGCAAGCACCGACCCAAAAACAACAGGCATAGTAGAGGCCGGCAACGAAAAGGGACGAATACTGATCCACCAGCTTTTAAAAAAACCCATTGATATGTCGTTTGGCATTAATTGAAGTTTTATATCAACACCTGATCGGACAAGATTACCTAATTAGACACATATACCTCAAAACATTAATAACTAACAAAAAAAGCTCTCTAAAAATTAATCCTTGTCTGATTTTGATTTGAGAATAAAGATATGAATTAGTATTTGAGTTATCAGAATTATTTAGCCACAAAGGCATGAATTCAAGTTTTTTATTTGTGAATTTGTAATTAGTTTGATGAGCTAAATAGGGATTGAAACTTCATAAAAAACTATTTTATTTAGTTTCCGGTAACGATGTTGTAGGTGTCCTTTGCAATCATCATCTCTTCATTTGTTGGCACTACCAAAACCTTAACCTTAGATGATGGCGATGTAAGTACGACCTCTTTTCCTCGTAAGCCCTTATTAAGTTCAAAATCAAAATCCACACCCAAAAATTCAAGACCTTCGATTACTTTAGCACGGGTATCGCAATCGTTTTCTCCAATTCCTCCGGTAAATACAATGATATCTACGCCTCCCATTGCAGCAGCATAGGCGCCGATATATTTTTTTACGCGATAAGCATACATCTGTAGAGCCATCTTAGCCCTGTGATTACCCTCATCAGCCGCCTTCTTTACATCACGCATATCGGATGATACTCCCGAAACGCCTAATACTCCGCTAAACTTATTGACTAAAGTGTTTGCAATTTTTGAGGATATATCTTCTTTATTTATTATGTGGAACAAAGCCCCCACGTCAAGGTCGCCGCAGCGCGTGCCCATCATCACACCCTCTATCGGGGTCATACCCATTGAGGTATCTACCGACTTACCATACAGTATTGCCGCCATCGAAGCTCCATTACCAAGATGACAGGTTACAATTTTTTTAGTTGCGATATCTTCTCCTAATATTTCACAAGCTCTGGCCGATACATATTTATGACTGGTTCCGTGAAACCCATAACGGCGTATCTTATGTTTTTCGTAAAGCGAATAAGGAATTCCGTACAGATACGAATATTCCGGCATAGTTTGATGAAACGCCGTGTCGAAGACACCCGCCTGAGGGACATCAGGCAAAAGCTGTTGCATAGCATAAATCCCTTTGAGGTTTGGCGGATTATGCAGAGGAGCCAAATCCGTGGAGATTTCCAATGCTCGTATTACTTCGTGAGTTATTGCCACACTCCCGCTGAAATCTTCAGCGCCATGCACAACACGATGGCCTACGGCGTCAATATCCTTTAAGCTTTTCAGGCTACCAAATTCAGAGTCTGTCAAAACGCCAAGCAAATATTCTATCCCGCTTTTATGATCCAATATCTCGCCTTCTACTTTTAACTCCTTTCCGTCGTTACGTTCATGCTTGATCAATGCCCCTTTTAGGCCTACCTTATCTACAATTCCTTTTGCAAGCACCTCAACCTGAGGCATCTCAAAAAGTTGATATTTAATTGATGAACTTCCGCAGTTTAAAACGATAATTTTCATTGTCTCTTTTTATTACAGTTTAAATCATTAAAACATGTCACGTCCTAAATTTTTGATACTACCGGTTTTTATTGATTTCATGTTCCCATCCCATTTATAAAAACCTTCTCCCACACGCATTCCAAACATTTTTGCCCTTACCATCCTAGAGATAATCGGTGAAGGTTTATATTTCAATTCACCAAACTCATGGTAAAGGTTTTGCATCCATTTATGAATTTTATCCACTCCGTAACGATCGGCCATTTCGAATGGGCCAACGGTATTCCCTGTAACTTCCATCATCACCTCATCCACTTCAGCTACCGAAGCAACTCCCTCAGTAAGTATATCGCAAGCTTCATTGATAATGGCTACTATCATTCTTGTACTTATGTTTCCAGGCGATTCATTGATTTTTATAACTTTTTTGCCAATCATTCCTGCAAACTTTTTTACAGTGAGGAAGGAGGCTTCATTGGTGTGAAAATGCGACACAACCTCCACCAAATTAATTCTTGACACCGGACTTATAAAATGCATGCCCAACAAGCGCTCCGGATGTTCAAGTGCAATGGCAAGGTCGGAAATCATCATTGTCGCAGTATTAGAGGTGATCACTGTGTCGGGTTTTACTACTGCCTCCACTTTTCTTAAAACCTCTAACCGTTCTTCTAAGTTCGCTCCAGGCTTCTGCGAATTTATCGTTTCGATAATAATATCGCAATCGGCAAGATCGTGGTAATGGATAGAACCGTTAATACGCGACATAACCAATTTTTTTTCACTACCTGTCATTCCCCAGCGGTTGATTATGATATCAAGTTGATCCGACATACTTTTGAGAATAGTTTCAATTAACTCTTCATCAAGATCAATAAAAACCACCTCAATACCCTTTTGACTGATAAGCAAAGCTATCTCCTGCCCAATAGCCCCACAACCGATAAGTCCAACCTTTTGTATCTGACCTGTTACTTTCAATTGTTTATTCAGGCTAAACCTGTCTAATGTAATGGACATAAAAATTTATATAAAATTGTAAATCAAATTATTAAAGTAGAACCTTTAGTTCTATGTGTTTGAAATTTCTGCAAAATTAACCAAATGAAAGCTTCAACCTAATGAAAGTAAATTATTTAAAATGGATATAAATTTAAAATTTAATAAACATCTGTGGATATTCCGGTTTGATTTGTGCCACCCCAAAAGACCAGTCTATCCTATCTCAAAAACAAACGAGATAAGCTATGGCAAATAAACTTGATCCTATGGTTTTGAAACAAATTCTAACCTTGCGCAAAGAGGGTTGGAGCAACCGCAAAATAGTGTTAACAACTAATTTACAAAGCAAATTTACAACATTCGTATGTCATTTTTTATCATAGACGATTTTTACTCTTTCTTATTTAATTGTATTTAATACAAACATCTGTCAAATGGCTCAATTCTAACAGATGGCCGGTGCCAATGCTTTTTTCTTGGATGATATACCTATCTTTTTTCCGGACAGCTATGATAACAACTTAAACATGCAACACATTTTTCACCAGAAACACTTTATACAATAGCAGTAAAAAAGCCTTTCGATACATTTAGCACATTACATGATACTACAAGCGTAATTCCTGTTTTTAAATCTTTCATTTTTATAAGTGAAAAAGAAAGAGTGTTAAGGGGTGACTAAGAAACGTGCCGAAAAAATAATTACATCTTGCACGAAGTGTATCAACCAAGCCCAAAAAATGCCTTTGGTTTCGAGTATTGATTTTGCTAAAAACCATCCTAAAAATCCGGCTACTATTACGCCGGCAATTCCGCCCGGATTTCCCCAATAATGAACTATCCCAAATATCAGAGCTGAAATCAGCGGTATGGTTCTTTCTTTTAGTTTGCCTTTGAGTACTACCACCACACCTAATCTCGTAATGCTCTCTTCTACAAAGGAATTGGACAATGAAAAAACAATACTAAAAAGCAAAATAGTTAGTATGTTGCTGCCTGATATTTCATTTCCTTTTATAATCTGAAAATAGATAACTATGGCTGTAACAACATAGATGATTATTCCGATATTTCGCCCAAAATGAAACCAGTTTTCATTCGGTTTCGGTTTTATTCCAACCATAGGTACGGGACTTATTTCAGCAGAGATATTCCCTTTTCTAAAATAGCTTTGAAATTCTGCCCTTTTAAACCACCATAAAATAAACAAGAAAAGAATTGTGTATAAAAGCGTGATTGCTTGATATGCTATTTGCTGATTTATCAGTCCAGACAGGTTGTCGAAAATAACAATTCCATTTGTCCATTTGCCTACAAAAATCAATGAAGTTGTTAAAACAATGATTAACAATAGAAGTGCAACATCCTTTAATTTCATGATCAATATAAATTTTAAATTAGACTATCAGATTATTAAATAGTTCTTAATTCCGAGACAGAGACATGCATCTCGTTACCATCTTCATTTTTTGTCTTGACACAAAAAAACGAAGCAAAAAAAACCAAAACTGCGCCCGCTTCGTTCGAAAAATTGACACTCGAACAGCTAAATCGTCCAAACTCGATGGTGCCTTATAAGTACCCAAAAGCTGTCTTTACTATTGAGGCAGCCCCATTTCAACAAATTAAAAAACTTTCTGTGTCCCTCACTCCGAGAGCGTTGATTTACAATGAAAAATTAATTCGATACGTTAACATTGGAGCAAATCCTTGCAACAGCATTTCTTTGTAAGTGCCTTCATCAATGTCATACATCAAATTGTAAATATTTCTTTGGTTTGTTAAGTTTTGTAGGTCAAGAGCAAGTTCATCTGTAAATTTCTTCCGGTTTTTCCTGTAACCTATTCGTAAGTCTGTTCTGAAATAGTTTCGTAGTTGCAGTTCATTCGTGCGATTTTTATCAAACACTACTTTACGCTCTATTTTACTCTCCTCCTCTAACACGGGAGTGTAGCGTGTACCACCTGCCAATGAACCTTTTATATCAGCAAAAATTGTCCACCCTTTCTTAAGTGGCAGTTCATAACCTGAAGCAAGGTTAAACAGATATTTTCCGTCGAAAATAGTGCTCCATTCTTTATTATTAAATCCGTTGGTATATGTTGATCTGTACAAAGTAGAATTAAACAACAAGTAATAATTCTTACTCATAAATTTTTCAATTGTAAACTCGATCCCATAATTTTTCCCCGTACCTTTATTAATAAGATTTCCCTCACGCATAATCACATTTTCGCCAGCTCCACCAGCTTGTAGGATAGTATAATTATCATTGGGGTCGTCTTTCACAGGAATATTATACAGGTCCTGATAGTAAACCTCTGCTTTCACATGCCAATCGGGAGCAAAGCCCCAGCTATATGAAAAGTCAATATGTGCACTCTTCATAAATCCCAGATTCTTATTGCTGTATTCTATTTCATTTTGAGGAGTGAGCGTTCTGATAAAATAAAACGAACGTGGGATCATCTGACTATACAATCCGCTCGCCAATGCAAAGGTATGTTTTAAAGCAGGTGTATAACGAATACCAAACCGTGGTTCTACCGCATAAGTTTTGTTCAAATCAAAATACATCCCATGTAAACCACCTGTGAGCAGCAACTTCGATGTTACATTTTGCCTGTATTGCGCATAAGCACGCCAAAGACCGAAAGCTCCTTCTTCGTCAACATTAGTAAAGACCTCCATTTCATCAGATACCGACTCTTTTTCTAAATAATCTACATCATAAAAGTCATACTTCACTCCGGCTTCTATTAATGAAGTGTAAGAAAAACGATGTTCTATTTTTGAGTAGAGTGAATATTTATCTTCTAATGCTTGTTCGTCCCATACCAATTTCCACTCTGCATTCGGCTGAATCAGAGACATTGTATCAACCGGCATATGGGTATCGCTTCTTACAAAAGAGAGTAGTGTAGTAAGCTTTGTTTTCGGAGTAAAATCAATGGTATGCGTAGTTCCAAGAACGTATGTTTTCGCATCTATCTTTATACGTTGGTCCATTTGTTTTAATAAATTCTCATCTATATCTACATCTTCCACTTCCGATGCTACAAAGCTAATTCCGCTACTTCCGTATAATGCAATTACAGAAAGGTTATTTTTCTTATTAATATCGAAATCAAGTTTCATTGTAAAATCCTGATATTTTGGTGTTATACCTGTATAAAAACCTATCTTCTCCATCAAGTCAGGAATAGAATATCTATACGATGCAAGGTAGGACGAATTACTTTTCTTTGAAAAATAGCCTTCCGAACCGAGTTCAAAACCATTAAACCCCATTTGTCCCCAAAATTCATGTTTTTTGCTGTTACCCTTTCTCATTTTCAAGTCGAATATCCCCGCCATTGCATTGCCATAGGATGCTGGCCACGCACTCATGTAAAAGTCTGAATTTGAGAGCAAATTGGTATTAAGCATGGTAACCTGTCCACCCGTCATAGCTATGCCTGTATTAAAGTGATTCAGATTAGGAACCTCCACACCGTCCAGCGACCACTGAACGCCTATGGGGGAGTTGCCTCTGATGATAATATCATTTCGTGAATCGTTGGCAGGAATAACTCCTGGAAAACTACGCACCATACGAGCCGGGTCACCCAGCGAACCTGCAAACCGAAAGGTTTCTTCCGTGCTGAAAGTTCTTGCTCCTGTTACAGTCAACTTGTTAATCGGACGACTTTTATCGTGTCTTGCCACCACCTCTACGCCTTGTAGCTCAACAGAGGAGGGCTCCAACACTACATTCAGCACAACTTCTTTACCTGTATTTACCAATATGTCAATTGTTTGCGAAAGAAATCCAACACTACTGAATCTTAATTTTTGTCTTCCAACGGGAACGCTGAAAGTAAAATTACCTTGTTCATCCGTTATCGTTCCTATTCCGGGTTCGCTCCCCTCGACATATATTGACGCCTGAATCAACTCATGAGTATGGTCGCCCGAAACCACTACGCCTCTTACTGTTTCCACTAAATCATTTTGTGCAATACCTACCGATACTGACAAAAACATAAGTAATACAATCCACAATTTTTTCATACTTACTTTCATTTTTAATTAATTTTTTGCAAAATTAACTTGTATGATCATTAAAAAACTTACCCTAAGATAAAAAATGAATTTATAGGAGTTTTTTTCTAATTCTACTTAAACTTTCGGGTGTAATTCCCAGGTAGGAAGCAATGTGTTTATTGGGTGTTCGTTGTAATATATGTGGTTGTTTTTCAAGCATTTCACTATATCGTTGTTTGGCTGTTTTTGTTAAAATCTCGATTTGTTGCATCTGTTTTTGAATGAACAAATTTTCGGCTGCTGTTTGGCAAATAATTCTACCGTAATTGGTTTGTGAAAGCTCAAAAAATTTTTCACGACTAATGCTGAATAGTCTGCATTTTTCAAAACAAATAACTTCAATTTCAGTAGGTTGGTTGGTAAGAAAAGACATATAATCAACCAATAAATCGCCTTCGTAACACAGGTCAATGCAGATGTAATTGTTATTTGAAAATAACAAAATACCGCCCGAACCTTTGAGAATAAAATAAAAAACGTCGGCTCGTTCGTTGTATCTTTTTAGGATATCGTTTTTTTGCTTTTCGACAACTTCGCCATGTTGTACAAAATATTCCCAAACCTCTATAGGCGCTTGATAAAAAGGATCGAAAATGGCTTTAAATTCTTTTGCTATCTCTTTCATTTTAATTTTAATTCAATTGGCTTTATTATTTATTTTTTCTAATAATTTCAGATTTATCTTTAACAAAAACAATTTTCGCTATTGGCACAACTTGTGAAAATCATAACAGTGATAAAAGTAACATAATAACCCATATAACAGTTAAAGAAGTATGGTATTCTTTAATTTTCTCATAAATACTTGTTCGAATCAATTAGTTTTATTTTTTACAGAATAGCGTTTACGTAGCGGCTTTAAAAGCACTATAACTAATAGTAAAACACCATAGAAAAAATAAAACGAGTGTAGCCAGTGAAAACCTTGCAGGAAATAGACTTGCATATAAATCCAAATAATAAGTGCAAAACCTATGTACGCCGACCAAGTCCAAGCCCAATGCATATCGGGAAGTAGGTTTAAAGCCTGTGCAAACTTACAATCCTTGCGTTTTATCAGTCCCCAAACAACAAAAATCGGCATCAACCCAAGTACAGTAAACAAAATCAGTCCGGGTATAAGAAAATTTTTAAAAGGCGAATGTTGCAAAACCAATTCGGGTGTCATTTCCATCCATCCTTCGGGAAACACCAAAAAAGCGCCTCCTCCAACTAAAGCGCCTGCCGAAAGGATGAGCAATAAACAAACTAATAGATTTCTTGTTCTCATACAGTTATAATTTGTATTTGATACAAAAATACCCATATCACACTTAGGTACGAAAGAAAAGGAGTTAAGTTTTTATGAAGATTTTATTCTAATATTTGGGTTATTACTAAATCTAACTATATATTTTTGTACACCTCCTCAAACGGTACCCTAAACCGTTCTCCCCAAATTCCACATGTTCCTTTTCTAATTCCACAAGGGATCACCATAGTGATTTCGGCGCTACAAGGCAGTTTGAGTAACTTTTTTACCCTACGGCTGTCAAACCCTTCCAATGGACACGTATCATAACCGATTTCAGCCATTGCAATCATAAAAGTCTGTGCCGCCAAACCACAAGTTTTATGTACAACCACACGCATATCACTTTCAGAAAACGATGTTGCCATTGGACGGAAAAGACTGATAGATGCAGTAAGAATCTTCCTAAAAATTCCAAGCAATCCGAAAAAACGACCGTACATAAACGGTATCAAGCGGTTGTAGTAAAGTTGGCGATCTTTCCATCGCCTCTCTTGTTTTTCCGGTGGACTATTACGAGCAATATTCCCTTTTTCAAATTCCAAATTAGCCTTTGAACGTTTACGATGTAAATCTCTGCGAGTTACGAAAACCACAATTTGTTTAGCTGTTTCTGTTGCTTTTTGATCCAGGCAAGCATGGGATATTTTTTTCAGCATCTCAGGGTCGGTTATGTGATAAAATTCCCACAATTGCATATTGGAACTATTGGGTGCAAGCGTTGCCAATTCGATGCAGCGCTTCACCTTTTCAGTGTTTAGCTCTTTCGCTTCGTCGAAGTAGCGAACAGAACGGCGAAATTCAAGGACTTCTTGTAATGACATTGTATTTTATTGTTATGGTTGATTAATCATTTTTGTCTAATAGTAGCTTCCCTATTGTTTGGCCAAATAGTCTTGAATTCTTTGGTGCATTTATCGAAATTTTATGACCGAACTTTTCTAATTCTTCTTTAGTCTCAAATAATTCTTCATCTCTAAACCTTTCCGGGGGAATTATCATTAGAATATTTTTCATAAAATCTACTTTTAAACAATCGTTTTTTAATATGGCACATAACGGTTTGCGTGTGTGTGCAGTAGCGGATTTCGGAACACAAAACTGTCAATACACCGCAAAAGTTGATGCGAGGCAGAATGTACAATTAACCACGCTACCCTCCATTGTATCAAACGCCCGTTATGTGGCGTAATTCTTTCTTTTTCATCAAAATTTAATGCCAAGTCTTATCGGAATTAACAATGATTGTTGTGTTATGGTAAAACCTGATTTTGCATAAATATCAATTTTCTCTGTCAGTCTATAATTTAGTCCTGTCGATAATTCAACAAGTCCTGTTCCCGTGCCATTTTCATATTGATTCCAAATGTGACTATATCCGATTTTCAAATTAACAAGTGGTGTTAGTTTGGTTTTTAAAGGCAGGTATTCAAAGTCTGTAAATGCATAAAATCCGTTTATCCCTTCAAAATTTAAGTATCCGATACCAATTCCCACAAATAGTTTATTTTCAAAATCAATACCGTTTACAATATTAAAATCTATACCGTTTTGTTCGTACAAATTATAACCTTTCCAATTTGGACCAGGGTCAACCTGTATTGTATTATTTTGATACATTAAAAATCCTGTCTCAGTTTTTATCGAATAACTAATTTGTGAGTATCCTTGATTAATAGTCAAAATCATAGTTAACCCGATTATAAAAAATTTTATTTTATTCATCTGTTTCTTTTGTTAATATTATAGTTTCTGCTGTCGTCTTATTATGCCACATAACGCCTGAGGCTAAAAGCTGGCGGGCATTTCGGAGCACTACCCTGTCAACCTGCGATAAAGTTTATTAGATGTACTGCCCTTCAAATTTGCATTATCATCTGCCCGCTTGATTTTAGCCTTTGTTAGCACACGTAAATATCTCATATACATATTATTAGAAACTAATACTATAACTTACTGAAGGCATAATCGGGAACATACTTAATTGCTTTAAAACAACTTCATCACTATTATTCGATTTTTTTTCAAAAAAGTAATAATATGGATTCTTGCGGTTATATAAATTATACACACTTATACTCCATGTTCTTGTTCCCCATTTTTTTTCTTTATTAAAATTGAACCCAATATCCATTTTATGATAATCTCTCATTCTAAATGTATTTATACCTTCATAAACATATATTTGCTCTAAACCTGTTTCGGTCATTATAGAGTATGCACTAACTGGCAATGTAATGGCGTTTCCTGTGCCATATACCCATGTTAATGAAAAATTAATATTTTTATTAAGGTTGTGCATGACAACAATACTAATATCATGGGGTCTGTCATATTTAAAGAGATATGAAATACCATCATTAATATTTTCAAATTGACGAGTTGTTTTTGAGTATGTATAGCCAATCCACCCTGTAATCTTGCCAGTTTTCTTATTAATCAATAGTTCAATCCCTTTTGAAGCACCTTTGCCGTTTTTCTCAATTTTATCTTGCCAGTCAACAGTAGAACCAAAAACATTAGCCCCAGTTTTATATGCAATTAAGTTTTGAAGTTCCTTGTAAAAAAATTCTATTGATATTTCGTAATTCTGATTGTAAAATTTTCGAGTTGAAGCTGCACCTAAAGCGTATTGTGTGGATTTCTGTGGGATTACATTTTTTGTCGCTGGCAACCACAGATCTGTCGGCATACCTGTTCCGGAGCTTGTCAACAAATGAATATTTTGATACATCTGAGAATATGATGCTTTTATCGAATTATTCTCACCTGCAGAGCAATTCACTAAAATCCGAGGTTCCAAATTAACAAAATTTGTATCTTCTACATAATAGTGAGAAAACCTACCACCAGCATTTATTGAAAAACCTTTTCCTAATTGAAAAATATTTTCTATATAAATGGCATTATCAAGGGCATGTAATGAATAATTCCCAAATATAGTATCAGTAATGGCAGAGCTATTGGTGTTGTGTTTAAACTTTTCGCTACCGGGAATAAAAGTATGATAAATACTATTGGCACCAAAAACTAATTTATATTTTGTTGAATGATAGTATTCAATATCAAACTTTATCGCTAAATCGTTTATGCCGGAAGTAAACCTGTTAAATATAGTTTCTTTATCTGTTCCTGTTTTATTATTATTTTCAAACTCAGTATTGTATTTGTATTGAGAATACGAAATAGTAGTATTGCTAAACAGTTTAGTGTTGAATAAGTGATTCCACCTTACAGCAATTAGATTGTTTCCCCAACCCAAAGATGACCTGTTCATGTATTTACTATTATCTGAATTATCTTTCATTTTAATAGTCATTTTGTCCTTTCCTGAATAAACACTCAGATATAACCTATCATTATCAGACAACTTATAATTAAATTTGGCATTAAAATCATAAAAAGTGTAACCCGCAGATACCTTATCAAATACTATCTTAGACAAAGGTCTTGTTATCAAATCGTACATAAACCTACGAAATGAAATAATGTATGAGCTTGTATCTTGCTTGATTGGTCCTTCAATGGATATTTTTGAGGCTACCATGCCAATCATTGCGTTACCTTTAACTTCTTTTAAATTGCCATCTTTCATTCTTATATCCATAACAGAAGACAACCTATTGCCGTAACGTGCAGGGAAACCACCTTTGATAAGATTTATGTTACTAATTGCATCGGTATTAAAAATTGAAACCAACCCGCCTAAGTGATTCACGTAATACAAAGGGACATCATCTAACACCATTAAGTTTTGATCAGGACTACCACCTCTAACATATAAGCCACTGGTACCCTCATTTCCTGATTGAACGCCAGGCATTAACTGTATTGCCTTTAAAACATCACTTTCACCACCCAACGATGGAAGTAACTTAACTTGTTTAATGGGAATGGAAACAATGCTCATCTCAGTTTTTTGCTCGATAGGTATATCTTGACTAGCAGTAATAACAACTTCATTTAGCATCAAATTGGGCTTAAGCTTGATATTGAGTTGTTTGTTTTCTTTCAAAATAGCAGTTATTTCAAAGGTTTCATAGCCCACATAGGAAAAAAATAAGCGAACAGAATCGCCTTGAGTAAAGGAAATGCTGAAAAACCCATAACTATTTGATGTTGTGCCAGTTTTTGACAAAGCCTCAAAAACACTTGCTCCTATTAGTCGTTCTCCTGTTTGCATATCTTCAATATAACCACTAACGGTAATATTTTGAGCAAATAGACCGCTTTGGTAAATTATAAAGAATAAGAAAATTTGGATTCTCATAAAAAATTAAAATTGATAACCTAAACTTATTCCACTTGTAATTAATCTACCTTTTGATAGGCCAGATGAGAATATATGAGTTCTTGAATAAATCAATCCCAATTGAAATTTGTCATTCAATGAAATAGTATAATGAAATGAAGTTGTAAAACATGGTTTTAAATAACTCATTGAAACAGGCATATTAGCAGGCAAAGCTACTTCTGTTTTTTCTAAAAAACAATAGCCAGCAATCCCTGATAATCTTATTGAATGTATTTTTAAGAAATCAAACACCCCTTAAGCCAATCTGTAGGGCAGAGGCATGAAATTGGTCGTTAACAAATGAATTATCTCTATTGCGACTTCCATTTGACAAGGTTAAACTTCCTGTTAGATATAAATATTTGTTAAAACCTCTTGAGCAACCTGCACTTAAAAACACACCATTCAAATTGTAATTATAATTTGCATACCCTGTAATAATTTCAATGCTTTTGTTTCTCTTTACTTCTTGTGCAATAACCAATATCGGCAAAAAGGCAAATAATAATAAAATGATGTTTTTCTTCATGTGTAATTATTTTAGTTTTTGTATAGTATCTATTCTTTCGGTATATCCTGCAAATATCCCATAACCACCTACAACATTTGAAAACATTTGAACTGGCTCACCAGAACCTGCCCAAAAATCAAATTCCTGGCCCGCTAAATGAACTGCCAGTTTTTTTTTATATTTATAGTAATTCTCTGAAGTATTTCTGAAATAAACTATTACTTTATAGTTTGGGTCAACCAATTCGCCTTGCCCTCCTGTTGGCTTACTATATGTAACTGGATAATAGTTTATTGCCAATTCTTTTTCCTTTCCACTAATAAAGGCATCGGAAAATACTACTGTATTAGGAAAGTAATCATTTAAACCCTCAGCAACGATAATGGGGTCATTTGAAAAACAACCTCTATCCCATACTTCATCTTCAAAAAGAAGATGTTTTATAAAAATTTCGTAATTATTTTTTGCATTAGCATCATCCAAAAATGTTATAGTAAATTGTGAATAGTAATCCCCATGCTCATTAACGCCAACACTGTCACGGAAACCACTTACAATTAAGGGCAGTGCCATTTGCTTAGGAATATAATCTCTTGCGGTAACCTTCTCAAAACCATTAGATATTACATCTATTCTATATTCAGAATTTGCAAGCCCTAAATGACTTGACATGTAAATTCCTTCACCCATATACTGAAGAGTGTCAGTTATATTCTCTGAATAAATAATGACTCTGGCATTCTCAATAAATAATTCCTTCTCGTTAAAAGGTGTTCTTGTTTTTGTAAGATATACAGATAAAGGAGCATCATTAGTAAATAGAGAATTTACTACTATTTTTGAATCTTGCATAGGTAATTCAATGTTTATTTCTTTGGTGCAACCAAATATTAAAAAAAACAGACAACCAAAACAAATTAATCTCATATATTTATGTGTAATAGGGAGTTGGAATAAACCAACTCCCTAAAAAACGAACTTAATTACAATTTATTGTCAATGTTGTAGAATAAGGCCCATAACCTGAAACAGAATCATCACAGTAAAAATTTACAGAGAAATAATACTGTTTTAATCCTCTCATGCTGCTATAAGGTCTATAGTTATACACTCTGCCGTAACCACCTTGTGAATTCGAAGGAATTGATTGCTGAGATGCTCCACTGCGATTTTGGGTATACGAACTGCCACTTGGACAAGTTAAACTAATATAAGCAGAACCTCCCCAGTGATCTTTTTTGATCTTTGATTGCAAAGAAAAATAAATTCCAGCTTTCTGATAAACTACCTTGCACTCCACATTGCCACCCCAAACTGCCCAGTTTTTAACTTTTTCTTTATAAGATGGGCAACCTGACTTTGTATATAACGCTTCTATGCCGTCTAGTCTGTCAAATACATCATCATTCGTACTGAAAGTTCGTTTACCATTTTTTTCTCTTGTTTCAGGTGCTGAATACACAGTCACTATTTCATTCAACGCGTCAATTTCAAAAATGTTTTCTGCTATTTGAATAATCCCCTGCGGATTTAATAGTGTTGCTAAAAGTTCATCTTCAATATTGATCGCTTCTCTTTCCTTTTGATTTAGCACTGTTCTCATTGATTGGAAACCTATGCTTTTTTCAAACAAATCAAAGGTGCTTTCCTCAATATTTGAGAGTATTTCAATTGCTTCGGCATAATCTGCTCGGTTTTCAAAATACAACCTGTCTTCAAGCACCTTGACCTTGATGTTTTCAAAAGTCATTATAGGCTGTAAGTCATCATTTGAAACAAGTACATCTTTTTTGCAACCTGTAAACAAATTGCTTGAAAAAATTAGGAACATAATAAATACAATTCCTTTAAATTGGTAAATTTTTAATGATTTCATTTTGATTAAAATTTAAAATTATTGCTTACTCTTATAGGATTTTCAGCTTTCTCCCCTTTTTTTATATTGAGTATTGGTCTCAATTTCATTTCATAATGGGTGGTCAGCCCTGTGTTAACCGTCAGTCATTTTATGTTTGCTAACGTCTAATTTACGAAACAAAGTTACAACATTCGTAAATATTATACTTAAGATATTTGTACACCTTTTTGACTTTACAATTCCCTTTCTTCAATACTCAACCACATTAAACTCAATTCTGTCAATAGTACCTTTATAGTATTCATAATCACCTTCCGGCAAATGCCACATAACCTTAACCTTCTCGCCTATTTTCAATTTATATTGAGTTTTATAACTCTCTACAACAACCGAAAACTTGACTTTTTTGTAACTGTTTTTACCTGTCGTAAAATATCGGTCAAATGTTTCAAAATGTGTAAAGAGCCCCTCTTCATTAAAGTAAAATATCCCTGAAACTTCAATCCCATTATCCACAACTGTTCCCCGAATCGAATAATCGTCTATCTGTTCCCATTTTACATTATCCAAAAGCAGATAGCCCGGAATAAGCATAAACTCGCAGAATGTCGTTATCAATGCCGATTGTGCCACTTCTTTACTGTTATCGAAAGCCACTTTTATCAAATTCAGTAGCTTTACGTTCATCTCCCCATACCCATCACGATATAGATCTCTAGCCGCCACAGGCATACCTAAAATTTTCATATAGGCTGACCTTCCTATTGGCTTTACAGAGTTGAATTGCGTTGTATGAAGTTTTCTCCACTCTTTTTCCGGCGACATTTTTAACCAAGATTCAGCCCAATACACATTGGCATTTATAGGAACAGGCGTATTTACATACCCGCAAATCCGAAGGTACTTTTTCAAAGGTTCAGGTAGATCTTTTATTAATTCTTCGGTAAAAAATTCAATCTTATGAGCTTTATTCCTTTCTATCAGTTCGGATTTATCTTTTATAAAAACGCTTTTCATATCTGTACAACTTGTAAAAATTAGCAACACTAATAATACCGATAGTATTCTTTTCATTTCAAATTTAGTTTGTTGTGTTTAAGTTTAAATCAGACACTTAAACTCGTTAAAATTGCCGCTACTACACCCATGAAATTACCTGCCATGTGTACAAAAATTGCATACGCATTGTTATCATATTTTTCTTGATAATAACCGGCAATTAATCCAAGAACAAAAGTGAAAACTAGTGTTCTAACAATAAAAAAAGTGTTCGCGCCCGACGTTATCAGAATTAGATGCGCTAAACTAAACGCAACGGCACCAATCATTACCGGAACGCTAATATGCCTTTTAAATAATTTTATCCCCTTATTTTTTAGTGGCTTTAATATGTTCTGAAGAAAACCCCGAAATAAAACCTCTTCTGCCACACTTGCATAGATAAATATAAAGAGGAAAACCTGCAATGGGGACATCAAATCAAATGCAAAATGAGATTCGACTTCGCCTCCTAAACCTTTTGTCAGAGCAACCATAAAAGTATTGACGATTATCGCTGCCAAGAACCCGAATAGTATTGGCTTTAGTGTCTTTTTAAACTTAGGCCATGCCATATTATACTTCACATGCTTTTTTAAACCGCAAATCAAAGTTATGGAAAGTATCAGCAAAGTCGTGTGCGTTACAAACGAGTAGGGAAGAAAGTTAATATTCAAATTGATGTTTCTACCCGCTAAGGTTGCTAATAAGAATACTATTGCTGTTAATAGAATTCCATAAATCATTCGTTTACTAATTTTCATTTTTCTATCTCCTATTTAATAAGTTTTTATATTGTTATTATCAAAAAATCAACCACTTGTTAACGAGTAGTTGGTTTTATATTTTTACTTCCGCAAACGATTAACCAAATTGCGAAAACCACTTCCCACAACCCGCCTGGACCGAGAAAATAGATGCTCCACTCCTTTCCAAATAGCTCCATCAGAAAGCCAAAAGCAAAAACAGCATAGCCTATGGCCCCCCAAATCGCCAACCAAGATGGTGAGACTTTATGTTTGTACAATGTCAAACACATTGGAATACTGCCAATCCCTAAAACCAACATTGCAAGAAAATATCCCAAGTCGTCGGATACAACACCTTTCAATAATATTGTCGAAAGAGCTAAGGCTTCAAAAATTCTTGTAAAAAAATAAATATTGCCAACTATTGGATTGTATCGGGTCAATGTTTTTCTCAATAAAATCCCGATAAACAGGACCATTGCCGAGTTGGCGAGAATTAGTAATGCGCCTAAATATTTTTCAGGCTTATCAGCACTTTCAAACAATTGTCTTCCGATACCGTAGGCTAAAAAAGCCAATAAAAAGAAAATCCCGATTATTCGGGCATTAAAAATTGTAACTGAATTATTTCTATCTTTCATTTCTTCAATATTCGTTGAGTTAATGAAATCATTGTCCTATAAGAGATATCGGGGTGTGCTGTTTGGTTTACGGTTCCGGCGATATAGATATTTTCTTTTGGACTGTAAAATGTCAAAGCGCCTGAAAGTCCTGAATGCCCTATAAAATATGGAATTGCACCTGTAGGATCAAAAATCCAAGGAAGCTTAAACAAATGAATGCCAACACCTGCACGCATTGGGGGAAAAATTCTGTTCCATTCTTGCAATTCGTCAATATAGGATAGTGGGAATAATTTGCCTGTGAAAAATGCTTCAATAAAAACAAGCATATCCGCAGAAACCGAAACCATTCCACCATCTGGTCCGAAAGAGGTCATTGCTTTGGGAATTTTCAACTCCTTGCTTTTATGATATAACATCTTTGGTTTTTCATCGGTTGCATCTTGATAGAGATATGTTTTTGTTAAACTAAGTGGCTGAATAATGCGGTCTTGACAATTTTCAGCATACGATTTATCCGTTATGGTTTCAATGATTTTTCCCAAAAGCTGAAAATTAGCGTCCGAATATTTTGCTTTTCCTTTTGTTCCGGGCACAAAGAGAGGAGACATTTTTTTTGACCTATCAATTGATTCTTCAAAAGTCCAAAACTGATCATTGCCAGCCATTAATTCATTTTCCAAACTCTTACCGCTTGCTCCTTTGTCTTGAAAATAATCAGGAAGTCCCGATGTGTGGGAAAGCAAGTGTCTGATGGTTAATTCTTGGGAATAATCTTTGCCTTTGTAAAAGTGTAATCCCGACAAAATTGAAGCGTCAATGTATTTACTTATTTTATCTTCAAGGCTTAACTTGCCTTCTGCTCTCAGTTTCATAATTATTGCAGTAGTAAACAGTTTCGTGGTACTTGCAATAAAGTAAGGCCGGTCTGTAGTTAAATTACCCGATGCCCCTTGCCAAGTTTCCGTATCTTTTTTAAAAGCAAATGATGTCCCAAATACTTTTTTGCCATCAACCACTTTATCCAAAAGAGCTTGAAGTGATTTTTCTTTTTCCGTTGTCATTTCTTATTCTATTGATAGGTTAGTGATTTTTATTCTGTTGTTTTTAATAAAGTCAAACGTCAATATTGTTAAGGAGAGTAAAGAACTTATAATTACAACCCAATAACTGTACTCATCATACTTATTGTCGGCTAATGTGTTAACTAACATTATTATAAAAAGCGCTGAGTAAACAACCCAAAAGTTTCTAAGAAATAGATAACCCAGCGCTAATAGCAATCCAATAAATCCCATAGTAACGGCTAACTCTATATCTTGAAACAGTGAGTCAATGTAAAATGAGAAAAAGAAAAAGATGCTGATTGAAATAACTAACAATACACTTTTTATATTGTTCTTTTTCCAATCGTTTATCGTGTTCGGAATTAATAAAAACGCAAACAAGCCAATTCCAAGAGACATCGGGAAAAACAGAAGTATATATTTCAGAATTAAACCCCAAGAATATTTTAATTCAATGACTTTAACAAAAGCTCCTGATAATATTGTTGACAACAAAATGGCTAAAACCAAGAAAAGATAACCTATTATTTTGTTTGAACTTTGTTTGTTGTAACTCCAACGAAATCTGTTTTTAAAATATATTGGAATAAAACATCCGATTATGCCTGTAAAAACAATGGAAAATAGTAAACTTGATAGTTGTGAGTACCGCGTTTTGATGCTTATCAGTTGAGAAACTCCCCAACAGATATAAAAAATCGCAATCGAAAAGATTACTAAAAAAGCTGAGTTCGTTTTCACACATCTAAAATTCAGATAAATACAAAAATATTCATCTTACTTACAACTAAGAGAGAAAAGGTGTTAAGTTTCTGTGAAGATTTTCTTTCCTCGGATTTTACAAGTTAAGCTGTCGCCACTTGCGGTTGCTAACGGTTTGGCGCTTGGCGCAATGGCGGATTTTTGAAAACCACTCTGTCAAGCCACGACAAAGTAACATAAAAACCGCAAACTATAATATCTGTTTCAACCCCGCCATTGTGCAAAGCCTTGCTGTTGGCAGAAGTATTTCTTTTCATTGCATTCTATTTACGTCTTGAGTTGTTTGTAAAGCTCCGATAGCTTCAAAAACTTCGTCTTGATTTTGCGTTTCCGTCCAACCCTTTAATGCTAATTCCTTTCTTATTTGGTCTTCGGTTTTGTCCTTTACAAAGTGGTAAAACGCAAAGTCAACAACTTCTGGTTGAACTCTATCAAGTTGGTATTTCGTTAAATTTCTTATAACTGCCATTACTGTCACATAGTAGGTTATAACAAGTTGCAAAATCCAATGAATTACTAAGCCAATCCACCCTGTATTTAGTGTTTTGATTGTAAGTCCTTGTTCAAATTTGATTTTTAGAAACTCAAAAAAACCAATTCGGTCATAATTGTTCTCATATAATATTATCTCGTATTGAAAGTATTGATTTAATAAATATGTCAAACCAATTGTCCCTAATATTACATAATGGAGTTTGTCGTAATTAGTGAAGTTTGAAAACTTAATTAAATACTTAAAAGTAAAACCTATTGCAAATCCGACTAAAAACTCAAAAAGTCCAATAATGTAAAATCCACTTATGGAAACCTTTGCAAGTAAAAAAGCAATTAAGATTGAAAGTATTGAACATCCAACAATATGAATGTAAAATTTTGGTTCTCTAATTTCTTTAGGTTTGGGTAAAGAATCAGGAACTACATAATCGTCCCAATTATTTACAGTTTCTTTTTCATTTACAAGGTTTTGAAGTTCTTCTCTATCAAAGGATTTTTCTATTTCTTGAAATGCGTAAATGAATAATTGGACACGTTTTGAATTTCTACCAACATCCCACATTTCATTTCCAAGAGTCACGCTTTTTACTTGAATTTTTCCATAATCAAAAGTTGCTGTAATTCCTTCTGTCCAACGCTCTGTCCCTAATGACTTTTCGCTTCTTTTTGCTTCAATTGATTTGTCGTCTTGATAAACTATGTCCCAACCTAAATCTTTAAATGTCTTTTCTGCGATTGCAATAAATTCCTTAGCACTTAGTCTTGTGCTAAATTCTGAAGCATATTTCGGTGTCCAAGCGAAACTATGCTTCTTTTTAATTGTCTTTTCGTATTGTTTATATTTCTCTTCCATTTACAAGGTGTCTTTTTAATATTTCTGCCAACGTCTAATTTACGAAGCAAATATACAATATTCGCAAGAAACAAATAACATAAGTTTGTCATTTCAAAAATTATTAGACATGTATTCCATACACGTCAGAAAAACGTATTTCATCAAGTTGGAGAATTAACTGTTTGGTCTTTTCGTCCGTTTTTGTCATCTACCAACATAGATAGCGCCTATTCTGTTAAGTAGTTGAAATAAATAATACTTGATCTCCAATATTTATATCATAAAAATTGTATCTCGTATCAACTATTTATTCGTCAATTCGTTTTCAATCATAGTGAATTATTTTTCTACCGCAGAGTTCACAAAGGATGCGCTAAGGTCGCGGAGTTTTTTCTTTGCGTTCTTTGTGTAAAACCTTTGCGTTCTTTGCGGTTTAGCTATTGTTCTTTTAACCGCAGAGTTCGCAAAGAAGGCGCTAAGGTCGCAGAATTTCCTTTGCGTTCTTTGTGTAAAACCTTTGCGTTCTTTGCGGTTTAATTATTGTTTTTTAACCGCAGAGTTCACAAAGGATGCGCTAAGGTCGCAGAATTTCCTTTGCGTCCTTTGCGTAAAACCTTTGCGTCCTTTGCGGTTTAGCTATTGTTCTTTTAACCGCAGAATTCACAAAGAAGGCGCTTAGGTCGCAGAGTTTTTTCTTTGCGTTCTTTGTGTAAAACCTTTGCGTCCTTTGCGGTTTCATTATTATTTTTTAACCGCAGAGTTCACAAAGGATGCGCTAAGGTCGCAGAGTTTTTTCTTTGCGTTCTTTGCGTAAAACCTTTGCGTCCTTTGCGGTTTCATTATTGTTTTTTAACCGCAGAGTTCGCAAAGAAGGCGCCAAGGTCGCAGAGTTTTTTCTTTGCGTTCTTTGTGTAAAACCTTTGCGTTCTTTGCGGTTAGATTATTATTTTTTTAACCACTCAAACAAGCGGTAACGATTACCATCCATGCCCAACTTTTCATAAACATGAGCTGCAATTCTATTGTTATGTACCATATATAGTCTGATACCGGCTATTTCATTATCTCTTTCAACCTGTTGTTTGATATTTTCATACATTTTCCTAAACACACCTCTTTTCCTGTATTTTGGGATTACATATACTGATTGTATCCACCATACAATAGAGTTACGCCAATCGCTCCATTCATAAGTGATCAAAAGGGAGGCTACAATAAGATTATTTGCTTTTGCAACATAATACCGTCCAAGATTTGGATTTTTGAAAACATTTTGCACACCAAGTCTTATGGTATTCTCATCAAGCTTTACCTTTTCAGTTTCCCAAGCCATGTCAATCTGAAAACCGATTATCATTTCCTGATCTTCCGGCGACGCCTCTTTTACAGTTATTTGTAATGCCTGATCCTGTTGCATAAAATAATTATTTAAAAGTGATCGTTTACCTTAGGTGCATATTGCACGTTTTAATTAATAACTTACTACTTGCAAAAGCTCCTCGTTCTTCGGGGAGTTTTTTTTATTAGTAGTCTTGCAAGTCGTTTACAGTTCATGATCAATCGTTAAAATAGCTCTTAGTTATTCCATTTCTATTTTTTAAGGAGCGCCTGATACATTATTTCGATCGGATGATAAGCCGTTCGGCCAGTACCATCCTTTATCTGATGTCGGCACGATGTACCCGGAGCAGCAATAATCACCTCTGTTGACGCTTTGCGCACCTCCGGAAACAGTACTAACTCGCCAATCTGCATTGAAAGTTCATAATGCTCAGTTTCGTAGCCAAACGAACCAGCCATGCCGCAACATCCCGATTTAATCTCCTCTACCTGAAAATTTTCAGGTAAAGAGAGCATCACTTTCGTAGGTTCAATTGAGGCGAGCGACTTTTGATGACAGTGACCGTGCAGTTTGATTTTTCTATGTTCCATTGTAAACAGGTCGCGGGATATTTTTCCAGCTTTTATCTCTTTTTCGAAAAACTCATCGAACATAAGCGCATTTTGGGCTAATAATTTTGCCTCCGGCCTAAGTTCTGGATCAACCAAATCCGGATACTCATCTCTGAAAGAGAGTATTCCTGACGGCTCGATACCAACTAACGGAGTTTGAGCATCAATGATATTTTTAAAAGTTGTTACGTTGAAATTGGCAAATCGGGCGGCCTTTCTTATCAGTCCTTTCGAAATAAATGCCCTGCCACTCTCTTTATGAACAGCTATTTTTACTTCATACCCAAGCCGTGTGAGCAGCTCCACTGCTTTAATACCGATTTCGGTATCATTATACTCGGTAAACTCATCAATAAAGAGGTAAACACTTCCTATTGGTTTCCGGTGAGGCAATAATTTATGTTTGTTCCTTTTAAGCCACCGAGATAGTGTATATCGGTATAGCAATGGAATGGATCGTTTTGGAGCAATTCCCAATACCCTTTTAAATAAGTTGGCAATGAATTTATTAGTAAACAAATAATTGGTAATAGCAGGAAAGAGCATTCCGATCCTGTTAAGAGATGATATATATGCTACTGCACGTGTTCGCAAAGGTATTCCATGCTTATCCCACCAATGTTGTAAAAATTCAGCTTTATATCTTGCCATATCCACACTTGACGGACACTCAGATTTACATCCTTTACACGATACGCATAAATCCATTATATCATAAATTTCGCTATGATCGAAAGGATTTTTCTTTGGCGAGAGTGTCAGAAATTCACGTAAAATATTGGCTCGTGCCCTTGTTGAATTTTTTTCATTTCGCGTAGCCATAAAACTCGGACACATTGTACCGCCAATAATTTCTGTTTTGCGGCAATCGCCCGACCCATTACATTTTTCCACTGCTCGCATCACCCCTTGGTCATCGGAAAAGTTAAAATAGGTCCTGATTTTACGAGTCTTCTTCCCGGGATCGTAACGTAAATTCGTCTTCATCGAGGGGGTATCAATAATCTTTCCAGGGTTAAAAATGTTGTTCGGATCCCAGGTTTGTTTAATCTCTTTTAGGAGGTTGTAGTTGTGTTGTCCGATCATCAGAGGGATAAACTCTCCGCGCAGCCTGCCATCGCCATGTTCACCACTGAGCGATCCGCGATATTTCTTTACCAGTTTTGCCGTTTCAAATGCTATAGTATGAAAAAGTTCGACATCTTTTGGGTCTTTTAGATTAAGTACCGGTCGAAGGTGCAACTCGCCTGTTGCAATATGGGCATGATAAACCGCTTTTAAACCATATCTATCAAGAAGTTGTTGAAATTCTGCAAGATAATTTGGTAATACTTTCGGATTTACCGCAGTATCTTCAACCAATGACACCGGCTTTGCATCGCCCGCAATATTTGACAACACCCCCAACCCTGCTTTACGCAATGCCCATACCCTTGATATATCCGAACCGAATATTCGAGGAAAATGATATCCAAACCCCGCTCCACGCATATCCAATTCCATCTTCTCAGCAACATCGTCAATCTCTTCTTTAGTTTCCCGTGCCCATTCAATAATTAAAATAGCGGCTGGGTCGCCCTTAACAAAAAATCTGTTACGCGCCTGTTCAAGGTTATTTTTGGTTTGTTGTAAAATAACATTATCCATAAGCTCAACAGCGCCAGGCATGTATTTTAGTGCGATAAGGTTAGCCTGAAATGCCTCTTCGAGCGAATTAAAATGAACACATATCAATCCTTTTACCTTTGGCGGCAACGGAACAAGGTTCAGTTTTATCTCGGTAATAAAGGCAAGCGTTCCTTCTGATCCTGCTAAAAGCTTACAAAAATTAAAACGAACATCTGATTCACTAAACGGCTCAGACTCAAGTAATAAATCAATTGCATAGCCCGTATTTCGCCGCTTCACCATAGGGTCGGGATACTCCTTACGAATTTCTTCTTTGTTTAGCGGCAAAGACAAGATATCGGTAATATTTCGATAAAGTTTGTTTTCAAGTGTTTCGCCAATTTGTTTTTGTTGAAATTCCTCCTTTGATAAGGCTTTAAATTTTACCATAGAGCCATCGCTCAGAATAGCTTCTATTTCGAGTGTATGATCGCGGGTGCTTCCATAAATAAGAGAATGGGCACCGCAAGAATTATTACCAACCATTCCACCAATTACACAACGATTCGAAGAGCTGGTTTCAGGTCCGAAAAAGAGGTTATGGCGAGCCAATGCAATATTCAACTCGTCGAGAACAACACCAGGTTCAACCCTTACCCACCTCTCCTTCGGGTTGATTTCGATAATTTTGTTCAGATATCTTGTAACATCTACCACAATACCATTACCCACTACCTGACCGGCAAGAGATGTACCGGCGCCACGCGGTATCAGGGAAACTCCATGCTTACCTGCGAAAAGCACTAATTTACGGATATCCTCTTTATTTCGGGGTTTTATTACTGCCAGTGGCAATTCCCTATATGCTGATGCATCAGTAGCATAAAGGATTCGGCTTGAGTAGTCTTTTAGTAAATCACCCTCAATTTGATTTCTAAACTTTTTAAGCTGATGTAGAATATATGATTCGCTCATTAAAGGCAAATTTTTGAGTGTAAAAATAGACAAAAATGAAGTTCCACGAAGATTGGCCTTCAAGTCGTAATAATAACTTATAAAAAAAAGAATAACAGATCACTCGCTCTACTCTTAAATTCAAGGGATAGATTTTGATTTTTCATTAACAAGGTTTTAAAATCTATTTACTACAAGATGTAAAGAAAATAAATCTACTTTTGTATGTTTGTATAAATTTATTGTCAGCAATTATTAATTCCGGACAACATTCATAAAAAAACAAAGAGACTACCGGAAAGACTTATGAGTAAATTTCTAATATTAACTTAAATTTAATGATATGGCAAAGAAAAAAATCGTTCACGTTGGAGGTAACAACTCATCGAATATCGGAACTACCGAGACCTTTAAACCCACTGCCGAAAGCAAAAGCAAAGCCACTCGGTTGCGTGTAATATCTGCTATACTTTGGCTATTGGCCATTGGCGCACAGGTTGTAGCGATCTCCCTATTGTTTAGGCAACCCATCAATATGATGTGGATAATAATTCTGATAGTAATAGATTTAGCATTGGCAATAACAGGTTCCATTTTATGGAAAAAGTCAAATCGGTTAGACCCTGCATCAGAGAAAAACAAATTTCTGTTTTTTATGCAGAGCCAGTTAGGGTTGGTAGTTGCCATTATCGCATTTTTACCGCTTGTTATATTTATACTTACAAATAAAAACCTTGACGCTAAACAAAAGGGAATCCTTGGTGGCATTGCTGGTTTAGCTTTGATAATAGCCGGAGTTACAGGAATAGATTTTAATCCGCCATCAGTTGAACAATATACTGAACAAACTCAAAGAGTTGAAGAGTTAACTGGAAAAAACGAAGTCTATTGGACAAAGTCGGGAACAAAATATCATATTTACGAGGATTGCCATGCCATTAATAAGGATGTAACAACAGAGATTTTTCAGGGTACTGTTGCCCAAGCAAGGGAATTGAAAAACATCACCGAGCTTTGTAAATTTTGCGAAAATAGGGCTGCTAAAGAAGTTGAAAGCGATACAAAGCAAGAAAAATTGTTGGAAATAGAAAAAGAAGAATAGTCAAGCAAAAAGTATTTTTTAACTGTATTCTTCAACAATTTGGCCAGTTAAGTTAGACACCCCTCCACAACTAACTTACACAAACTACTGATTTTATCTTTATTTTAAAGATAGTTGATGTCAATTTGACTCAAATTTAGTTTTTGAGAACATTAAACAATTAAGCGCTAATTATCAGTAGAATAAAAATTGTATTGAACAAATACTAAATCTTAGTTATCTTCATAAAATCAATAGTTCGCCCCAAAAAAGCTTTCTATTGATCAGTTTGGGTTAAAAAGCGCCTTATCTTTTTTTCAAATTCTTCCGGTTGATCTGCATGAAGCCAATGTCCGGCATTCTCAATGGTTTCGATCTCCGCTTTAGAGAAATTGCGATAAATCTGATCAAAATCATCATAAGTGATGTAATCGGATTGGCCGCCACGAATAAATAGCGCAGGTTTAGTAAAAACATTTTTCGATTCTATTCCATCGAGAATCTCATCCATATTCGAGTTTATAGCTTCTAAATTAGGCTTCCATGCAAACTGGCCACTTTGACGTCTGTAAAGATTTTTCATAACGAACTGCAAAATTCGCTGGTCTTTTATCGCAACAGACAACTGTCGGGCAATATCATCTCTGGTCTCTGCTTTATCAAAATCAACACTCATCATGGCATCTATCATGCTAAGGTGTAGTTGTTGTTTGTGGTAACTTCTTAAGCTCACATCAGCGATGATCAAAGCTTTTGGTATTTCCGGATTTTTAAGAGCAAAAAGCATTGCCACCTTACCTCCCATAGAGTGACCTAATATTATCGGATTCCTTATCTGTTGCCTGTCAATGAACTCCTTCAGATCATCACACATGGCAAAATAATTATGTACAGGATGATGTGGCGAACGACCATGATTGCGTTGATCGAGAATAAAAATTTCAAAGTCAGAAGCCATTCTCCTGGCAAAAGAAACCCAATTATCAGAAACCCCAAAAACGCCATGCAAAACAATGAATGGCTGCCCGTTGCCATAATGTCTATAAAAAAGTTCCATTTCAATGTATGCTTTGATCAAACTAAAACCTGCATCTCATAAAAATGAGATAGCCGAAACAACTTTTTAAAAAAACAAAGTTATACAGTTCCGGTTTAGCGACATCTTGTAAAAGCATTCGTAAGCTTTTAAATACATTCATTTTAAATCCGAAAAAGACATTTTATAAAGCGAAACGATGATGCATTAGGATAAATACTACAATTACATTTGATAAATGAAGCTTAATAGCAGGTTACGATTTTGTAACTTTTTCTACTCACAAAATTCAAACAAACAAATAAACTCGTCCTGTTAAAGGGTTAATTTCGAGGTTTATTTACTTTCAATTATTTCATAATTAACTATTTACAAAATTATTGATAGTATAAAAAAAGATGACATCTAAAGATACTTTTTATATAAAGATATATTTCTAATTTTGCAGCCCAATTTTTTTAAGGGTTTGTGATGGATTACCTTAGAGAATATAGTATTGAATTTGCAAGTTTAAAGGTTGGCATTCATCATTTTAACTACGAAATTGGATCAAAGTTCTTTGAAGCAATAGACTATTCGGAGTTCAAAAAAGGGGAACTGAAAGTCAATCTTGAGTTGGACAGACAGCCGAGGATGTTAGTTTTTAAAATTGACATCAAAGGGTATGTTGAAAAGGAGTGCGATCGTTGCCTCGACGTGATCAATTATCCTGTGAATGTCGTCCACAAATTGATTTTCAAATTTGGCGATCAATGGGAAGATGTATCTGATGAAATTATCATAATCCCTGAGACGGAACATCAACTTAATATGGCACATTACCTTTATGAATTCATCAGTCTGTCGTTACCAATGCAATGTATCCACCCCGACGATGAAAACGGGAATAGTACATGCAACAAAGAGATGTTGATACTTTTAAGCCAACATTCAAAAAACCGTGAAGTTGATCTCCGATGGGAGATACTTAAAAAACTAAATGACAAATAACTGAATTTTAATAACATTATATAAACTTTAACAAATGGCTCATCCAAAACGCAAAGTCTCCAAAGCAAGGAGGGATAAAAGAAGAACACATGACAAAGCTACCATGCCGACCTTGGCAAAGTGTCCGGTAACAGGTACCGTACACATTTATCACAGAGCATACTGGGTTGATGGCGATCTTTATTACAAAGGCAAGTTACTCATTCAAAAGACTGAAGCATAATTGATTATCCAATTTAGTGTTTTTAATAATCAGTAACTAAATGAGAATTGGCCTGGATGTGATGGGTGGTGATTTTGCCCCTGAAGTTACCATAAAGGGTGCACTTCTATCCCTTGACGAGCTGCCGCATGATGTACAACTCGTGCTAATAGGCGATGAAGCCTTTCTCACTACTAAACTATCCGATTTAAATATTCCTCCCGGGCGCATTGAAACAGTTTATTCATCGGAAGTAATAGAATCGGGTGAAAAACCACTGAAAGCTATTTCGACAAAGCAAAATTCCAGTATTGTCATTGGATTGCGTATGCTTCGAAAGGGCGAGATTGATGCGTTTTCAAGCGCTGGCAACTCAGGCGCCATGTTAGTTGGGTCAATGTATAGCGTAGGACCAATCAAGGGTGTCATCAGACCGACAACCTTTGCACATATCCCTCAGGAAAATGGAAATACTTCCATCTTACTTGATATCGGTACAAATACTGACACCAAAGCTGACGTACTTTCGCAGTTTGCGCATCTGGGTTTTATTTATGCACAAGAGGTTATGGGGATCGAAAAGCCTCGAGTGAGCCTACTTAATATTGGCGTAGAAAAGGGCAAAGGGAACCTGCTTACCCAGTCGGCTTATGAGATGATGCATGAATCGAAGGAGTACTTTTTTGTAGGTAATATCGAAAGCCGTGACCTATTCAATAACAAGGCAGATGTCATTGTTTGTGATGGCTTTACCGGAAACATCCTGCTAAAGCAAATTGAAGCCTTTTATCGCATCATGCAAAAGCGCAACCTGCTCGATGACTATTTCGAGCGGTTCAATTACGAAAACTTTGGCGGCAGCCCAATACTTGGACTTAACGGTACCGTTGTACTCGGACACGGTATATCAAGCGCTATAGCAATTAAAAACATGCTTAAGCTCTCATATAATATCGCCACAACCAGACTTTCTGATAAAGTCAAAGAGGCGCTTTACAAATATTCCAATTAACAGCATTTCAATAGATTATGACTAAAATAAAAGCCGCTATTACAGGGATACATTGTTATGTACCACCGTACGTGCTCACTAACGATGAACTTGCCACTATGGTAGATACCAATGAAGAGTGGATTATGACGCGTACCGGCATTAAAACCAGACATATATTAAAAGGAGAAGGAAAAGGAACCTCAGATATGGGAGTCGAAGCAGTAAAAGGACTGCTAAAGAAAACCAACACCAATCCGGATGAAATTGATTTGATGATTTGCTCAACCGTAACACCGGACATGCAGTTTCCTGCAACAGCAAACATTATTGCCGACAAGGTTGGTATAAAAAACGCTTTTCATTTCGATATCAATGCCGCCTGTTCGGGGCAGATCTATTCGCTTACCACAGCAGCTATGTACATAGAGACAGGTATGTGTAAAAAAGTAATCATGGTTGGCGCCGACAAAATGTCTTCTATCGTTGACTATACCGATCGAACCACCTGCGTACTTTTTGGCGATGCCGCCGGCGCTATACTTTTAGAACCGACAACAGAGGATGTTGGCATAATTGACTCTATACACCAATCGGATGGATCAGGGAGGATCCATCTTCATCAAAAAGCCGGTGGTTCAGTAAAGCCAGCTTCCCACGAAACAGTAGATGCCCGTGAACACTATATCTATCAGGAAGGTCAACCTGTTTTTAAATTTGCCGTTTCAAAAATGGCGGATGTTGCCGTTGAAATGATGACAAAACATAATATTCGCCCTGAAGATCTTGCATGGTTGGTTCCTCATCAAGCCAATATGCGCATTATAGAAGCAACGGCTCGCCGAATGGGTATCCAAAAAGAACAAGTGATGATAAATATAGAGCGGTATGGCAACACCACTTCAGCAACTATTCCACTTTGCATTTGGGAATGGGAAAAACAACTTAAAAAAGGGGATAACCTGATCCTTGCTGCTTTTGGAGGGGGATTTACATGGGGCGCCATTTACCTGAAATGGGCCTACGATGGTAAAGCTGCAGCCTCAATAGAAGTCTAATCTTCGGGAATGACTTTCTTACGACTTCCCTGATACATTTCATATTTCACAAAACGACATTCAAGAGGGCCGTTAAAAAGTTTTATCTTGCGTGATGTGCGTAAGCCAACCGACTTTAAAGCTTCATAATCCGACGTGATCAACCATGCATCCCAGCCGGCATATTTCTGTTTTAAAACATCACCAATCGTTTTATAAAAGCTTTTTATATCCCGTTTTTGAAGGCGCTCGCCATAGGGTGGATTAGTGATAATCGTACCTGATTGGTTTACGAGTGGAGAGCTATCTTCAAAGGCCGCCTGTTTTAAAAGAATTACATCATCAAAACCAGCGGCAGCAACGTTTTGCTTCATTAAAGATAATGTTTTCTGATTTACATCCGACCCAATAATATGCTGTTTTATTTCGACTATTTTACCATTCGCTTCATCTTTCACTTTAGTCCATGTATCATTATCAAAATCAAGCCAATTCATAAACCCATAACTTTTACGATGGTATCCTGAAGGGATCTTAGCGGCTATCATTGCAGCTTCGATTAGCAATGTACCAGAGCCACACATAGGATCGTAAAATGGGTTTTGACCATTCCAGCCGGCAATCATTATCATTCCGGCAGCCAATAATTCACTAATCGGCGTATCGCCCTGCCATTTACGATAACCTCTCTTATGCAACGATTCGCCAGAGCTGTCAAGAGATAGTGTACACCAATTGCCAGTAAGATGTAAATTGATCAAAACATCAGGATTCGATATCCTTACTGAAGGTCTATTACCCTCTTTTTTACGAAACTGGTCAACAACAGCGTCTTTTACCTTTTGAGCTGCATAATGGGAATTTGTTATGGGGGCTTTACTCAATATTGCATCTACTGCAAAAGTTTGCTCAACATTGAGGTAGTCGGACCAATTAACTTTAAAGATTTCATTATAAAGCTCATCTTCATTGTTAACACTAAATTCAGCAATGATTTTCAAAACACGTAAAGCTGTACGGCAAGTATAATTGACTCGGTACATGCAGGCTGTATCTCCATTAAAAGATATAGCACGATTGAGCAACCTAACTTTTTCCCCACCAGCAGCAACAATCTCATTAAAAAGCGTCTCTTCAAGGCCAACCATTGTTTTGGCAATCATAGAAAAGGATTTACCAGACCGCTTCCTGAACTTATTAGCTGAATTGTGTTTAAGCATAAGTAGGATTAATCAATTGTGGTAAGCATATTAAGATTTTGCAGGAGATAGAGTGGCGCTTGGCATTCGAAGATACAGTGATACAATCTAATTTATAGTGTCAGCTTAATGAATATCAATACCTTTAAATTTCGTCTTAACGCAAAATCAATTTTTCCATGCCACCAAATTGTTTATGCACAAAATATATTCCCCGGTGAAATTCGGCAGTATTTATCTCCATCTGATGATCAACCCATACTTGAAGCACTTTCTCGCCAAGCAAATTATAGATTGTTATCAATACGGGATCATCATCATTTACTATAACTGTTATTTTTTTTGTAGCCGGATTCGGGAATATGGCAAATAGCCCATCAAAAGCTTGTCTCTCTTCAACATTTATTCCATAATCATTTGTTAAATTGAAGGTATGTGCTTTCCAAACAAATTCTCCAACACCGTTAGGAAGACGCGCATAGGCCGAATCAGGACTTGCTCCCTCATAAATTACCTCGTCAACTATTTGTTGGAATGGGTCAGAAAAATAAAGAGCGCCACTGTTATTGTCCAGAGTAAAATTAGCATGTAATCCCTCCTGCCCCAAATCATTATCGCACCAAACAATCAGATAACCATTACCTTCAATTACCGTTCCTTCAGGGAATTGCCATTTATTCAACACATAATAATCATCGGTAAGATAGCATCCACTCAAATCACAAGGCTCTGTCGAGTTATTGTAAAACTCAATCCAGTCGTCGTACTCACCGTTTGGATCCTGCACTGATTGCGTATTATCCGGCATCAATTCGTTAATTACCACCTGACAGTCAAATTCGATGTTGTTAGGTCCGTTGAAAGTGTGATGCTGCCAAATAAAGTTGCCGACACCATTAGGCACGCGGGCATAAGCCGTGTCAGTCGGTGCAAAGCCATAGGTAACCTGATCAATAATTTGAATATAAGGCGATGCTAAAATCACATTTTCACCATTTTTGGATAATGAGAAGTTGGCATGTAACCCCTCCTGATTCAAATCATTGTCGCACCACACAATCAGATAACCATTACCTTCAATTACCGTTCCTTCAGGAAATTCCCAACGATTGGGTTCGTTTATCTTATCAGAAAGATAAAACCCGCTAAGATCAAATGGCTGAGATGAATTATTATAAAGCTCTACCCAATCGTCGTATTCGTCATCAGGATCTTGCACTGCTGAAACATTATCAGCCATTAATTCATTAACTACAACATCGCATTCGATAAACGGGCCATTATGATCATTAAAGGTATGCTGTTGCCAAACAAAATCCCCTACTCCATTAGGCACTCTTGCATAAGCTATATCAGGACTACCTGAAGCATAGACCACCTCATCAACCGGTTCCATATCAGGGCCTGACAAATAAATTGCACCGCTACTATTGTTCAGGCTGAAATTAGTATGTAATCCTTGCTGGGTCAGATCGTTGTCGCACCATACTATAAGATATCCATGACCTTGTACTGTGGTACCGTCAGGGAACTGCCATTTGTTTAGCTGATTTGCATTATCAGAAAGATAATAACCGCTTAAATCGCATGTGTCGGACGAGAAATTATAAAACTCAATCCAGTCGTCGTACTCTCCATCGGGATCTTGAATCGAATTTGTATTGTTAGGCATTAGTTCGTTAATCACCATTGGGCTAAAGAATGGAAGATCATTAGGTCCATTGAAAGTAGGTTCTTGCCAAACAAAATTTCCTGTACCGTTAGGTACGCGGGCATAAGCCATATCGGGATCAGAGGGACCAAATACCACTTCATCGGCTACTAAAAGATTGGGAGTTGAGAGGTAAAGCTGTTCTCCATCTTTGGAGAGAGCAAAATTGGCATGTAACCCCTCCTGCCCTAAATCATTATCGCACCACACTATCAGATAGCTATTTCCATTAATGATCGTTCCCTGTGGAAATTGCCACAAATCGAGCTGGTTCTGTTTATCGGAAAGATGATATCCGCTCAGATCTACCGGCTCGGCAGTAGTGTTAAACAGCTCTACCCAATCATCATATTCACCGGCAGGATCGGTAACAGCAGAAACATTGTTCGACATAAGCTCGTTGATCCTGACGGGGCTATCTAAGATCTGACCAGGTTTAACCTGATAAATATATACATCGTGTTCAGCGCCTTGAGGTTCATATTTTGCCGTTTTCCATGTATCATTAGCTAATGCTTCAATATAAAACCTAACCCATTGGTTGGATGCATGAGCGGGTATCTGTGCTCCATAAATACCATCACCTGCAACACCATCGTTGTGGTTACCGTCATCGAACATCTCAACACGAGTAAACTTCCCTATCAAACCAGTTCCATAATATAAAATCACCTTATGCACTCCCTGTGTTGCAGTAACGTTTGCGGTGATATCCACCGGTTGAAATGGGTCTGGTTTAATAAAGTTCTGCCCCTCAACACTATAAATGACATTGGAAATTGTAGGCCCTGTGCGGTTAACTTCGGTATTATTTAATATGAAATTACGTCGTGTTGAGCAAAACTGTTTCAACTTTGATAATTCCGATTGAAACTGCGTAAATGAATAAATTTTCTTCGGGTCATTCTGCACATTTGTACTTATTCTTGCAGCCCAATCGTCAATCAATCCCTGAATAACGGGCAAGTCAAATGTTGTTTCCATTAACGTTCTGATATGTGCTAAATAGCGCTGTCGGATTTCGGGCACAGCCATCAGCTTGTTCATCAGAGGATACGCTGTATTGTTTTCTTTATAAAATGGAGACCATTGTGAGGCTTTCTGAACACTCATGCAGCTATTGCCATCATATTCAATTGGTATCATTCGGTTAGAGCCTACATCGAAATAAAGGTAATAATCCATACCCCCCTTTTCAATGTAACTGTCGTCGTCAGTAAAAAGAATTTCGTGTGCAAGAAACCACAGCGATCCGTCAATATCTAAATAATTAGCCAATGAATCCATTAACAGATTACTTGGTGTATTATTCAACACGTAACATGTATTTACAAGGTCGTCCCACGGATTAGGTTTATAATATTTTTTTATTTGGTAATATTGCTTGTAGGTCGTAGTATCCCAGCCGAGCCAATTTAACGAGCTCTTACCGGCTCCAAAACCGCCACCACCGCCCACTTTTTCGGCTCTCCAGCGTGTTGCATCAGCGTCAACAAACCATTCTTTCACATGTTTCCGGTCAAACTTTTGTACATTGACGTAAATACCCCAGTTCTGGTCATTGATAAATAACTGAACATGATTACCTCTTGCACTGGCAATATGTTCACGGCTGTATTTCAGATAAAGAGCTTCCCGTAATATCGAAGGATCCCCGTAACTATTAAGAAGTTTGAGGGTCTCGTAGCCCTCGATGTGTTGATCGTTATGAACCCAATCAAGTTCAATGTTAAAGGATTTCTTTTGACCTTGCACAAAAAAGTAAGAGGTCATCCCTCTAAACCTAACGCCAACGCTATCAAAAGTTGCGCCCTTGTAAACAAGCGTGGCAGGGATGTTGGTCTGCGAGTTATAATTGGAAGTTAACAATTGCCAATAGTTGGGCTGACTAAAACTAAGCCAAATTGTATCAATTACATATTCATCATAAAGTCCTGTAGATTCAACGCCTCCTCTGATCAATCGTAAGCTGTCATCCGAAAAATGAAACATACGTGGAAGAGATTGAGAAAAAACTGTACTTGCGTAGAGAATAATGACAAAAAGAAGAGAAAAAGTTTTTTTCATGATGGTTTATGTTTTACTTTTTATATAAAACCCTTATTTCATTTGACATAATCGGAATTATAATTATTCCGAAAGCTCGTATAGAAATTGCGTTTTTTTTTTAAATTTCCTATCAGGGTGTCCAATAAGCATTTTTCAATGTTTCAAAGTAGTCTTAATGATTCTAAAACAAGCAAAAATAATATTAATAGACTATTACAACACAATTAGATGCTTCTGTTACCTTTCGAATAAAACTGCAAATCCTTATTATTATCGCAATATTGTTTGATAACTCTAAACAAAATAAGAGTTTTGGTTATTTATTTCGGCAAAAACATTAGTCAAAAAAAACAACTCAAATTAATCTTTTATCACAATATGATGGTTATTTTGGTCGCTGTTAAGTTAAAATCAGGAACAATTTTGTACAGCGTTTAACAATTTTTTTCATACTTTTACCAACAAAAAAATAATTTAGCATGTCACAGGCCAAAAAGTTTGGAACGTTTACCGGCGTATTTACTCCATCATTTTTATCTATCATTGGAGTTATCATGTACCTTCGTCTGGGTTGGATTGTAGGGGAGGCCGGAATATTCAAAGCATTAGCCATTATTTTATTGGCACATGTTATTTCTATCACAACAGGTTTGAGCATTTCATCAATAGCTACCGATAAAAAGATTAAAACCGGTGGTATTTATTATATGCTTTCCCGCAGTCTTGGGCTACCGATGGGGGGCGCTATCGGCATTACCCTTTTTATTGGTATGTCATTAAGTATTGCCCTTTATCTTATTGGTTTTGCTGAAAATTTCCTCGGGGTAGAGTGGATACGTACTTTTTTTGGATTAGGAACAACATTAAATGATATTCGAATAGTAGGTACTGCGGCAATACTTATCCTTTTAATTATTGTTTTTATCAGTACATCGCTCGCTTTAAGGTCTCAATTTGTAATTCTAACAACTATCATCATATCACTTATAGCCATTGTTTTAAGTTTGATATTTAGGGTGGATGTACGGCCTGATCATATAGCTTTTGGCGCACGCCCCGACGGGCTTCCTTTTGAGGCAATATTTGCTATATTTTTTCCGGCAGTTACTGGTTTTACTGTTGGTGTGGCAATGTCGGGAGATTTGAAAGACCCAAAAAAGTCAATCCCAAAAGGAACAATGCTTGCAATTTTAGTAAGTATGGTTATCTATCTCAGTCTTGCTGTAATGTTTGGTTGTTTTGTTGACAGGCAAATTCTTCTTAATGATTACAACTTTTTATCCAATATTGCTTTTTGGGCGCCATTAGTTATTGCAGGGGTCTGGGCTGCTACTCTTTCATCAGGGCTTGGTAATCTTTTAGGCGCTCCACGAGTTATGCAAGCGATAGCACGAGATAAATTAATGCCCAAAGTCTTTGGCAAAGGCGTAGGAGTGAACAACGAGCCGCGCAATGCCCTTATCCTCAGTTTCATAATTGCACAAATTGCAATTTTAATTGGAGACCTTAACGTTGTGGCTCGTGTAGTATCAATGTTTTACATGGTTGCTTATGGGTTTATCAATCTCAGCTATGTTCTCGAAAACTGGGCAAGCCCTGATTTCAGGCCGAGCTTCAGAATACCCGGATGGATTGGTATCATCGGCTTTATTGCAAGCTTTGCAATAATGTTCAAGCTTGATGCATTAGCAATGACTATCGCCATATTGTTGATGTTTCTTTTGTATTTTTTTCTCTCAAAAAAAGACCTTAAACTCGATTATGGCGATGTGTGGCAAAGCGTATGGTCGTCAGTTGTAAGATCATCGCTGATACAAATAGCTCGAAAAGGAATTGAAGAACGCAACTGGCAACCCAACATCATCCTATTCAGCGGGCATTCAGAGAGTAGGCCTCATTTGATTGAATTCGGAAAACAATTAATCGGCAACCAAGGGCTGCTTTCAAACTTCGATCTGATAAAAACAGAAATAAGCGACCCTATAAAACCACGGCACAAACAAAGTTTACCTTTCGACAATAAGGATTCAATAAAAGGCTTCTTCTCAAGGCAGCACTTCTGTAGCGATCTTTACGAAGGGATTCGCACCATTTCAAGTGTTTACGGTTTTTCCGGAATAGAACCTAACACTGTAATACTCGGCTGGGGTAGGCAAAGTAAGGATCCTGAAAAATTTGTTCAGACGATAAACTACATCTCAGCCCTCGACCTGAACGTACTTTTGATGGATTATGACAAAAAAGTGGGATTCGGCAATTACAAACAGATAGATATTTGGTGGCGAACAACAGAACATAACGGAAATCTCGGCTTAGTACTGCAAAAATTCCTAAAATCATCAGAAAAGTGGCTTAAGGCCAAAACACGAATTCTTATTGTAAATCCAATAAACGATCAAAAACATATAATTTATTGGAAGACAGAAGATATCCTCGACAACATGCGCATAAAGGCGGAGATTAAAGTAATAAATAATCAAATCGAAAAACGTTCATTTTATGAAATCGTTCAAGCTGAATCGGCACACTCGGACCTGATATTTCTCGGATTACCAAATATTGTTTCCGGTAAGGAAAAAGAATTTGTAGAAGAGACCAATGCTCTTTGTCAGGATATCGGAACGGTAATCCTATTAAAAGCTTCTACCACCTTTAAGGAGCTTAATATCGGGGCAAAGAACATACAGATCAGCCAAAGTGAAACTCTACCCTACACCGAAGAAAAAACTTTCGAACCGGTTATTCAAACTGAATTTCTGGAAATTCCCGGGAAAATTGAACTATCCATTGAATTAAAATCACTTCATGAGAAGTTACTAAACCTTGCGAAGCATCAGAATAGTGAGTATTATAACCGGCTATTCGATCAGCAGAACAGCCTATTGGATAATGTAGCCAAATCAATTGAAAAGCACTTTTCAGGTCTGTTGAAAAAAATAGAAGATACCAACGATGGGAATATCAACATTTTGTTTTCAAAATATAATGCCAACCTTTGGTTTCGACTTCGCAGAATTTTAAATGATTACCGGGATGAAACTCTTATAATCATTGAAAAAACATTGCAAGAGAGTATAACCAATTATAGGGAAGAGATAGATAAAATCATCATTAGTTCACCTTCCTATATTAGAATTCCATTAAATAAATTTGATTTACGATCTTATGTTGATGATCCGTTGAGTGAAAAATATATTAAATCCAAAATCAAATTTTTAAAACTCCTTTCATCCAATAAAGAATCAGAACACCTACTAGCCTATCAAAAAATATTAGTGAGATTTACGCAGCAAAAGCTAAACGCATTACATCAAGACCTGATGGAGAGCATGGGTTCTGATTTATCGCATTTGCTTATGATGATCAAATCAATAAGCAGTGAAATCTATGACAATCTAAACATCTATTTATCCGAAAAAGATTTAAAAAATCCCGAACAACTGATAAACAAGAAAAAATTGGAAATTGCAGAAAGGCTTCAGTTGATGATGAAAATTAATACTGAAAATCATGCTGAAATCAGTCAAAACATCATAGATAAGACAGCTAAATTAGCTTTAGATTTAAATAAGGCTTTTAGCGTTTTCCGATCAAATAATTATCACTTAAAGCATTTTCGTCAAAGCTCAATTTCGAAAAATATGATTGATGAGCTTCCGGCAAAGACAACAAAAAACCAAAAGCTAATCGTTGATTATATGTTGCTTGAGCTTAGCCTTTTTTCGGTACAATCGAGATTCAGAAATGCATTTTTAGAAGCTGAAGACGATATTGAACAGGTATTTGACGAGCAAATTATTCAACGGCAGAAAGAGATAAAGAAATTTCTTAACGATTATAATAACAAACTAATCACTAATCCAAAGCAGGGATTCAACCTTGTAAATGTCCCTGAGCTGGAACATAGCGCCATGATTCAGGAGCTTTTCAATCAATTGATACAGCACACCTTCAACAAGATTAAAGAGGCTAGCAAAATACTACCCGAACAGGTTGAAGTTATTGACAATGCATCAATAAGAGATTTTCAGGATATTCAATTTCAGCAGATACAAACGAAAACTATTTATGTGTCGCGTATGCTCGACTTCCTGTTGCAAAGCGAATTTGCCGATGAAGTAAAAGAATCTATCAGTAACATATCGGAAAAGCTGTTGCGCTTAAAAACAGCTACCAATGAGATACCACGCACGCTTGACTTCATTTTAAATCCTGAAGTGATAAAGAAAAATGAAAAAAAACTGACTACAGAGGAAAAAATAACTCTGATAAAGAGACATGCCGAACTGATTGATGTGGAGATAACAAATGCTTTAGAACTCAAAAACAATATCGTCCAGATATTCAGGAATCGCTTTAACACAATCGGAGAAAAGCTTACGCTGTACTCCTTTGTTGATAATGCCGGTATGATGGATTCCAAAATCAGGCAGAAAGAGATAAAAAAAGGCGCCTCCATGTTGAGAAAGATTAGAAACTCAGCGGCGGAGTTCATACAAAAACAGATTAATCAATACTGGTACAGCCAAAGCATCGGTACCATATTCAGGCACAGATTAAAAAGTGAACTCGACAGAAATCGTTTCAGGATAAACGAAGCTCTTGAAATATTAGATAAAGTATCAATTGATCAAGAGATTGACAATAAGTTACCCTATTTTTACAAACAGCTTTTTATACGTAAGCAATACTATCTCAGCGAATTGTGGACGGGCAGGGAGAGGGAACTTAACGAAGCCGAAAAGGCAGTACGGCGTTACCGATCCGGGATCATGGGAGGCATATTAGTAGTAGGGGATCATTTTTCGGGTAAAACATTTTTTTCACATCAGTTCATCAACAAGTTTTACCCCGACGCAAATACTTTCATCTTAACACCGCCTTATGCCGGCTCTACAGATGTAAGTCTTTTCAAAAAATCGCTTGAAAGCGCTCTTGAGGTGTCGGGGTCGTATTACAAAATGTTTAATTCATTGCCGGTCAACAGCGTAATAATTATTGATGATCTGGCTCTTTGGTGGGAACAGACCGAAACCGGCTTTGTCGTTGTAAGTCAGTTGATTGAGCTTATTAATAAGTATAGCCGTCAATCTCTTTTTGTGATCAACCTAAACCGGTTCAGCTATGAATTAATGCGTCGAATGTATCCGATTGACAATTATTTTATCAGCATTATTGAACTAAGCCCATTTAGCGCTGCCGAGCTTCAGAAAATTATCATGAAACGCCATAATTCAACAACACTGAATCTTAGAATGTATAGTGGCGAGAGTCTTCGCTCATGGGATTATGCAAGAATCTTTGCAAAACTCGCAAGCATCTCGGGCGGTAACGTTGGAATAGCGCTTCATGCATGGTTATCTAATATTGCCGATGTAAAAGAGGATACGATTTATATCCGCATACCACAAAGCCCTGATGCATCAGTGTTGGATAATCTAAACCCACGATGGTATCTGATCTTGATACAACTGATGTTGCATAAGCGCGCAAACCTGCAAAAGTTGGCACGTATATGCCGCCTTAACACACACGAAATAAAAGAAACCATAGATATCCTAAACCGATCAGGTATCATTTCCGAGAAAAATCCTGGTGTATATGAGGTAACTATCACCTTTTATCCCTTTGTACAACAAAAACTTATCGAAAAAGGAATGTTATAAACGACAAATCATGGCAAATTTAAATATTTCAAACCTTGGTATTTATACTTTGTTGATAGTGGCGCTGATACTCTTCATCGCCCTCCGGTTACTCACTTGGCTCTTCCCACTAATAATAACTAAAACCGAACGGCGAAAAATTGCGCTGCGCTACAAATCCTTATGCGAGCTGCTAATATGGGTTTTGTTCCTGTTATGGGCAGTACAATTTCTTTACACCTCCAACCAACCTTTTGCATATGCTTTATTTGCAATTCTGTTTCTAATAGTTGCATACTCCGCCTGGGTAGGGCTTAAAGATATAATTGCGGGCGCTTTTTTGAAAGCAACTCACAAATTATCAATCAATGAGCTGATAACAGTAGGCGATTATTCAGGCAAGATTGTCGGTTTCGATCACTCCAACTTATTGCTCGAAACAGCTCTTGGCGAAACACTCTATATACCGTACAGCTCGTTACTTGGAAAAGTGATTGTTAAAATGCAACCTGCTGAATCAATACACCGCCACTCGTTCAAGTTCGAGATTGACAAAGCTCACTCTACAAGGGAAGATACAGAAAAAATACGAGGGTTTATCCTTACCATGCCATGGGCTTCGTTAAAAAAAGAACCACAAATAAGGTATGTTACCGATACCACCTACGACAAGCAAATAATTGAAGTTACGCTCTATTCCATCGAAAAGGAGCATTTTCAGGATATGGAAAGGCTTATCAAAGAGAAATTTTCTACATCTCAAGACTAACCCCCAAAAATTAGTTCAGCTAAAAAGGGATTTTTTTGACAGCCTTACGAGCAGGCGCTTTGCGTTGGAGTTTTCTAGTTATTACAGATTACTCTGAAGTGTTTATCCACCATCTGTTTATCTAACAGATTCAATGTTATAAGATTAACACTCCAGTATACGGAAAATGAAATTATTCCAGATAGAGACAATAAAATTAGCTCCATGATTCCAAAACTTCGTTCCCAAAATACCAATCCGAAAGCTAAGCCTGACATTAAACAAAGTAATCCGGTTAACTGAATAATTGTCATCCCCAAAACCCTCTTCTTAGATTTAATTTTTTTCCAAAGAGGGAGGGTCAAGACACACTGGATTATCATTGCAATAATCGTTGTTACCGGTACAATTAGCGTAAAAAAACCGTTGTCGGGTGAATTGAAACCATCTCCATTGCACACAATAAGATTAAACAATATTAATAGTCCAATCACTGCCAAAACACCGAGCAATGTCGGTAAAACTATCGCTATGATTTTTGATTTCATATTTTTTATTTTTAAACAATCAAATCATTAAGATATTATTCACGTTTGATATCTTTTTTATTAAGACACAAAGACACTTACCAAACTCAACAGGCATAAAAAGCGGCCGATTTTTGCAAAATATCCAAGAAGACGGAGGATATTGAAAACGCTACTGCATTTAACACATCTTTACACAGATAAAAAAAATGAAAAAATCACCCAAAGAATTGTACCTTTGCACTTGATTTCTAAAAAGTTAATAATAAATTTAAATTCTAAACTTAACATGCTCACTAACAATTTTATAAGACGTCATAATGGAATTTCGGAAAGTGAATATCCAGAAATGCTGAAGATGGTTGGCGCTGCCACATTAGATCAACTTATTGATGAAACTATCCCTGAAAAGATCAGGTTGCAACATCCTTTAAATCTTCCAGATGGGATCAATGAATATGAGTATCTGGCGCATTTAAAATCGTTGGGAGCAAAGAACAAACTATTCAAGACATACATCGGTCTTGGTTATTACAACACAATTGTTCCAGGGGTCATTCAGCGTAATATTCTTGAAAACCCCGGTTGGTACACTGCCTATACACCTTATCAGGCTGAGATTTCACAAGGCAGGCTTGAGGCTCTTCTCATATTTCAAACTATGATTGCCGATCTTACCGGCCTGCCCATTGCAAACGCTTCGTTACTCGATGAAGGTACCGCTGCTGCCGAAGCAATGATAATGGCTTTCAACTCACGTTCTCGCGAAGCAGTAAAATCAGGTGCAAACAAATTTTTTGTCAGCAAAAATCTATTCCCTCATTCGATTGAAGTTCTTAAAACCCGTTCAAAACCATTGAACATAAAATTAATCATTGGCGACCATGAGTCTTTTGAGTTTACTAAAGATGTCTTTGGAGCAATTGTTCAATATCCTGATCAGCATGGTGAAATTTATGATTACTCGAAATTTACTGAAAAAGCACATTCTATCGGTGCGATGGTAGCTGTTGCCGCCGACCTGCTCAGCCTCAGCCTGCTCACTCCTCCCGGCGAATGGGGCGCCGATATTGTTCTTGGATCAAGTCAGCGTTTTGGAACTCCAATGGGATTTGGCGGACCACATGCAGCATTCTTTTCCACCAAAGAAGAGTTTAAAAGAAACATCCCTGGAAGGATTATCGGCGTTTCTGTTGATGCTAACGGGCAGCCGGCTTTACGAATGGCATTACAAACCCGCGAACAACACATCAAACGCGAACGTGCGACTTCAAACATCTGCACAGCACAAGCCTTGCTCGCAATAATGGCTGGAATTTACGGAGCCTATCACGGCCCAAATGGTATAAAATCAATAGCTGAACAAATACACAAACTTACGGCAAACCTTGCTGAACAGCTTGAAAAACTTGGACTTAAGAGGATAAATAAATTCTTTTTCGACACTCTCACTTTTGAAACTTCAAATGTAGAGGTGGTTGAAAAAACGAGAAGGATTGCACTTAAAAATCAGGTTAATTTCAGATACGACAATACGTTGATAGGGATAAGCTTAGATGAAACCACAAGCGAAACAGATGTAAAGAAAATTGTTGAGATTTTTGCTGAGGCATTAGGTAAACCGTTGATCTCTTTTGAGTTTTCCGATAAAATACAACTTCCTGAAAACCTGATCAGAAGCACCCCTTACCTTACTGATCCGGTATTTAACAGCTATCATTCCGAAACTGAGATGATGCGCTATTTAAAGAGGCTTGAAAATCGCGATCTGGCGCTCAACCGTACAATGATTCCACTTGGGTCGTGCACAATGAAACTCAATGCTGCTGCCGAGATGTTTTCGCTATCGTGGCCTGAATTTAACAATATGCATCCATTCGTTCCGGAAGATCAGGCTGAAGGATACCTTGAACTGATTAAGGATTTTGAAAAAGATCTATGTGAAATAACCGGTTTTGCTGCAGTCTCTTTTCAGCCCAATTCAGGCGCTGCCGGTGAATATGCAGGTCTTTTAGTGATTCGTGAATATCTGATAAAAACGGGTCAGGGACATCGCAATATATGCCTGATCCCCGCTTCGGCACACGGCACCAACCCGGCAAGCGCTGTGATGGCAGGCATGGAGGTTGTCGTTGTAAAATCGGATTCTAATGGAAATATTGATGTAAACGACTTGCGCGAAAAGGCCGAAAAACACAAAGACAATTTAGCGACTCTGATGATTACATATCCTTCAACGCATGGCATCTTTGAACAAGATGTTTTGGATATAATCAATATTATCCATCAAAATGGCGGGCAGGTTTACATGGATGGAGCAAATATGAATGCACAGGTAGGCCTTACTAATCCTGGTTTTATCGGCGCAGATGTTTGTCATTTAAATCTACATAAAACTTTTGCCATACCCCACGGCGGTGGCGGCCCCGGCGTTGGGCCTATCGGTGTAGCAAGCCATCTGGCGCCTTATCTGCCAGGCCATAAACTGGTAAAAACCGGCGGTAAAGATGCCACAACTGCTGTCTCCTCAGCTCCCTTTGGCAGTGCGATGATCCTACCAATATCCTACGGTTATATAAAACTGATGGGGGGTAAAGGCTTAACTCTTGCAACCAAAATAGCAATCCTAAGCGCTAATTACCTGAAAAATGCCCTGAATGACCATTACAAAATTCTTTATACCGGGAAAAATGACCGTGTCGGACATGAGATGATCATTGATTGTAACGATTTTAACAAAACTGCTGGTATAACTGTGATTGACATAGCCAAAAGGCTTATGGATTATGGCTTCCATGCACCCACAGTAGCATTCCCAGTACACGGTACTCTTATGGTTGAGCCTACTGAAAGCGAACCGCTTACAGAATTGAAGCGATTTGTAGATGCAATGATTTCCATAAAAAAAGAGATATTAGAAATTGAAAACGGTAATGCAGATAAAACAAACAATCTTTTGAAAAACGCACCTCATACCCTTTGTATGGTTATTTCCGATGAATGGACCCTACCCTATTCACGAACAAAGGCAGCATTTCCCATAGATTGCAGCAAAGCTGATAAATATTGGACACCAGTAACACGGATTGACGAAGCCTATGGCGACCGTAATTTAGTATGTACTTTTGATAATAACTCTGCTTTTGAATCATAAGCTTAACAGTCTGTTTTTAGTTTCCGTTCTATGCCCCTTATCCTGAATATCGAAACTGCTACTCAATATTGCTCTGTAGCTCTATTTGATGGAAACAGGACTTTATTGGAGCAAAGTAAAGAGAAAAATGCTCATGCAGAGATTATCACCGCGATGATCGAGAAGCTTTTGATAGAGGCAGGCGCAATACCTTCAATGCTGGATGCTGTAGCGGTAAGCATGGGGCCGGGCTCCTACACCGGATTACGTATTGGCGTATCAACGGCAAAAGGCCTATGTTATGCACTGGATAAGCCATTGATAGCTATAAGTACTTTGCAGGCCTTAGCCTATGGAAGCAGGAATCATATCAAAAACAATCCGGAATACTCTGAAAACACTCTTTTCTGCCCCATGATTGATGCCCGAAGGATGGAAGTCTATTCGGCATTATTCGATATTAACATTCGGCAGGTAAGAGAAACGAAGGCGGAAATTATTACTGAAAATTCATTTTCGGAAGAGTTAAAATTGGGGCATGTTATTTTTTCAGGAGATGGCGCTACGAAATGCAAAAGCTTTTTTAAACAAAAACCTAACGCCATCTTTTTAGATGATTTTTTACCTTCCGCAAGCTTTATGGTAGAGATTGCATTGAAAAAATACAATAAAAATGCCTTTGAAGATATAGCTTACTTCGAGCCTTTTTATCTAAAGGATTTTATTGCTGCAAAGCCAAAAGTGAAGGGGTTATACTAAAAAAAGAGGAGCAAAAAGTGATGAAAGGATCAACAATTAGTAAAATTTGTAGGTGATCCCGGTAAGCCACGAGATGGAATATGGGTGGTTTCGCAAATCATTGCCGGCGTTAATAGAGCTTATTGAATACCTGAACGAAGGTTCCATATTAAGATAAACATTTTTAGAAATCGCGTAATCAAAACCGACGCCTATCAGGCTATTAAGAACTGCCGGAGCAACATTTTCAACTATTCCGGTTTGTAGTTTATCCTTTCCGCTTTCGAAATAAGAGCGATTGTTTACTAATATTCCCGGGCTAAGTCCGCCGAGAATATTTACTGCAAATCGTTGATCCACTACTTTATATTGCATCACAATCGGCACTTCAAAATAGTCGAGGTTTTGAATAAATGAGCCATTTACCAAATAGCCTCCCGAAACAGTATCTTTTGAAGAGACCTGCTGTTGGATCATTACCGATTCGAATTTCTTTGGATTAATAAAAACCGCTCCGGACGAAGTTGACAATTTAAACATGCCTGATCTTCCCTCATCAACTATCGCTAATACCTGTTTATTTTCCTGCCCTATGCGCGATACATACATTCCAGTTTTAAGGCTCCACTTATTATTAAATGAATAGCTAAGGCTTATAGCCGCACCAAAATTCATTATGCTATTTTCAACATCGTTGAAGTATGATTTGTCAGATTCACCTGAAGCATTTGAGCCAAGCAAACGATAGGAATAAACCGGAGCAAGCCGAGGGCCAATACCCCAGTTTCCTGAGGAAGATTTTTTTTCCTTTTGAGCCAAAACATCAGTATATTCTTCCTGATCGAGCAAATCCCTGATGTAATGGGCATCGTATTCTATTCTATCGAAAATTTCCTTTTCCCCGTAAAGAGGCTCTTTAATTGTTTCGGCCATATCTTCGATAAGTTCATCACTCACTTTACCATCTAAGGCCGGTAACAAATCCAAGGCAACATCCTCTTCCGGGAGAATTGTTTCAGGTATCGGATCGGATTTTACATCTTCTTTAGTAGTTACCGCAGGCTGTTTTACATGAGTATCAACTTGTTTTTTATCTTTTTCTTCGGATGTTGAAGTTACTTGTTCGACCGGATATATCTTTTCAACCTTTCGAACTTCGGTTTTCGAAGCAGGTGTTTCAATACTTGCCGGTGTATGTTTTTCGGCGATTGGCAGTGTTGTGTTATCTCTTTGGTATTGTGATAAAAAGTATCCTGCAGCAAAGGTCATAATCAACAAGATAAGTGCAGCAGCAGCCCGCCATAGCCAAATGGGGGCAACTCTGCGTTCTTTTTTCAGATCAGCCTGAATCCGTTCCCATGCGCCTTCGGGCGCCTGAGTCTGATAATTTTTCAGGTAATCCTTAAATAACTTGTCAATATTTAAATTTCTGTCAGGCATTTATATTTTTTGATGAAACGTAAAAATGTGCTTTGACTTTTTGCTGAAGTATTGTGCGTGCACGCGAAAGGTTTGACTTTGATGTGCCTTCAGATATATTCAATTTTTCGGCAATTTCTTTATGCGTAAGGCCTTCTAAAGCATAAAGGTTAAAAACTGCTCTGTATTGTGGTGTAAGTTCCTGTATTAATCCTATGAGATCGTCGGCAGTAATGTTACTTACAATATCATCTCTATTAATATCATTTGCCGATTCAATATATTGATCATCAAGAAGATATAATGGGCTTTTCTTTCTATATTTTTCAAGGGCAGTGTTAATCATAATTCGCCTTATCCATCCCTTTAATGAGCCTTTTCCTTTGAATGACTTAATGTTCTGAAACACTTTAAGAAAACCTTCATGCAAAGTATCTTCTGCATCAACTCGATTTGAGGAGTAATAAATACAGACCCCAAACATCTCGTTGGCAAAATGATTGAAAAGCTCCTGTTGTGCTTTAGCTATGCCCTTAATGCAACCCTCTATTACTTTTTGTTGATCCAATATTGAATCCTATTTTTGAAATGGCCAAAATAAGTCAAAACATTCAAAGAACGCTTGTCAAAGACTTATATTAGACGTACTAATAAAAATTTTGGTTGCGTAACTCTATATTTCCAAATTTTTCGCAGCAATAAAAAATCCTTTGATGAACTATACGCAACCAATTTTTAAAACGAATCATCTAAGCATTATCAAATAATAAATCAATTGTATGTCAACCATCAAAAATTTGATTTTAGCCATTGGTAAAAATGATAAATTTAAAATAAACTCAAAACTATCATTTTACATATTATTAGCAACCTTTTTTATTTTACTCATTGCAGCAGAAAGTATTATTAAACAAACCTTTATATCTTTTTAAGAGTAGTTTTTTTTCATGGTTACAAATAAAGTAGTTAATGGATTGATTTGATTGTAAAAATTGAGCCACAGACTTTGAGAAAATCTGTGGCTCTTCTATTTTTCTCGGAATTTAAAAGGCAATCTTAATTTTAAGGCTGCCTTTTTTGTTAAAATCCTGCTACCAATCTTATTTAATTACCCCTAACTCTTTCCCAACTTTAATAAATGCATTAATAGCTTTATCAAGGTGTTTGCGTTCGTGGCCTGCCGATAGCTGTACCCTAATACGTGCAAGTCCTTTCGGTACTACTGGATAATAGAAACCTATGACGTAAATTCCTTCTTCAAGCAATCTGGAAGCCATTACTTGCGAAAGTTTTGCATCATAAAGCATAATAGCACAGATAGCTGATTTTGTAGGTTTGATATCGAAGCCTGCTGCAGTCATTTTCGACATAAAATACTCTGTATTATCGTGAAGCTTATCTTGCAGCTCATGCGTTTCCGACATCATATCAAACATCTTAATACCGGCATTCACAACATTCGGTGGTAATGAATTGGAAAACAAGTAAGGCCTTGAGCGTTGGCGCAGGATTTCGATAATCTCCTTTTTACCGGTGGTAAATCCGCCAATAGCTCCTCCAAACGCTTTCCCAAGTGTTCCTGTAATTATATCCACTTCGCCACGAATATTAAACAACTCAGTTACACCACGGCCTGTTTCGCCTACAACGCCAGCCGAATGACACTCGTCAACCATAACCAATGCATCATATTTTTTACAAAGTTCAACGATTTTATCCATTGGCGCCACATTGCCATCCATAGAGAAAACGCCATCGGTAACAACTATTCTGAAACGGCAATCCTGTGCAGCAATCAATTGCGCTTCCAGGTCTTTAACATCAGCATTCTGATAGCGGAATCGTTTGGCTTTGCAAAGTCTTACACCATCAATGATTGATGCATGATTGAGCGAATCGGAGATGATAGCATCTTCCTCTCCAAGCAGGGGTTCAAAAACGCCTCCATTAGCATCGAAGCAAGCTGCATATAAAATAGTGTCATCGGTGCCAAAAAATTCAGCTATTTTCCGCTCAAGAGTCTTATGCAAATCAGTAGTTCCACAAATAAAACGTACCGACGACATACCATATCCATGCGTATCAAGCGCCTCTTTAGCTGCTTGTATCAGTGCAGGATGGTTGGATAATCCAAGATAATTGTTGGCACAAAAGTTTAATACTGTCTGTCCGCTGTCAAGTTTTATTTCGGCCTGTTGTGGCGAAACGATTATTCTTTCATGTTTAAATAATCCAGCCTCCTGAATAGCAGCCAGTTCTTTCTGAAGATGATCTTTAATTTTTCCGTACATTGTAACGTGATTTAAAATGTTTAAGTTTTACTTGTTATTCAAATAATAGACTGCAAAAATAGTGATTTCTTTAGTTTCGGTATTTGATCTTTGCAGTTTTTGGATAATTCTTGGATCAGCCCAGATGTTTTAATAATCAGGATTAGACTTCTAAACTCAATAGTTAGGCCCTAAAATTTTTTCTATTAATTTATTCGGATCTAAATGACAAAAAAAATAATCTTTTACCTTTTTTCAGTACTTTTGCGACATAATCTTTTTTTCTTAGAATAAGCTAATCAACTGAAGCTGTGAACAATTTAACATCAAAAAAAATATCGAGCGCATTAATATCCGTTTATGACAAAACCGGTATTAATACCATTGTTAAAGCTTTATTAAAAAATGATGTTGAAATAATCTCTACTGGCGGAACATATGATTACCTGACTAAAAAAGGTTTTTCATGTAAAAAAGTTGAAGAGATTACCACCTATCCCTCTATTTTAGGCGGTAGAGTTAAAACATTGCATCCACTTATTTTTGGCGGTATTTTATCGCGACGCGACAATCAGGACGACCAGCATGAATTGGAACAATACAAAATACCTACGATTGATCTCGTAATCGTTGACCTTTACCCTTTTGAAACCACCCTAATTAACACTCAAATAGAGCAAAAGATCAACGAAATGATTGATATTGGAGGAATCAGTCTTATAAGGGCAGCAGCTAAAAATTATAAAGATGTGGTTGTGGTACCATCTGTAAAATATTATTCCCATTTTCTTGAGATTTATTCAAACAACGATGGTAGATTTACTATTGAAGAGCGAAAATTTTTTGCTGCCTGTGCTTTCAATATCTCTTCACATTACGACACTGCTATTTTTAACTGGTTCAATCGCGAGGTAAAGCTGCAGGTATTCAAACAGAGTATTACCGATGTAAGTCATCTCCGTTACGGTGAAAATCCTCATCAGGAAGGAGTCTATTTTGGCAATATTACCGAACTTTTTGATCAATTGAACGGAAAAGCCATTTCCTACAACAACCTGAATGATATTGAAGCTGCTATCCAGCTTGCCAACGAATTTGACGAAGTTTTGGTGGCTATTATCAAGCATAATAATGCCTGTGGGCTTGCTTGCCGGCAATCATTGACCGAAGCATGGGGAGCTGCATTAGAAAGCGATCCACTATCAGCATTCGGAGGCGTTATTATTACAAATAGAGCAGTTGATTACCATACAGCATTAGAAATAAATAAGTTGTTTTTCGAAGTTATCATTGCCCCAGATTTTGAGCAAAAATCCTTAAAACTTCTCAAACAAAAGAAAAACCGAATCATCTTGCGTCAAAAAGTTTTTGCGCTGCCAAAGTTACAATTCAAATCTGCGCTAAACGGTGTACTGGTTCAGGATAAAGACTTAGTTGAAGAGGACAAGATAAAGTTAGATTTCGTAACCAAGAGCAAAGCCTCATCCGAAGAGATTGAAGATCTTTTGTTTGCCAACAAAATTGTAAAACACACGAGATCTAATGCCATAGTGTTGGCTAAAAACAAACAGCTCCTTGGTAGCGGTATCGGCCAGACATCGCGCATTGATGCTGTTAAACATGCTATAGAAAAGGCAAAATCGCATGGTTTCGACTTGCAGGGAGCAGTAATGGCTTCCGATGCTTTTTTTCCTTTTTCCGATTCGGTAGAAATGGCATATAAAGAGGGGATCAGAGCGATTATACAACCGGGAGGATCACTTCGTGATGCCGACTCAATAGACTATTGCGACCAAACAGGCATGTCAATGGCATTTACCGGAATACGACATTTTAAACATTAAATGAGTAGATTTGCATTCGTTTTATCTAAAGTAACTAATTGACAAATTTCATAATCAGAGTATGGGTTTATTTTCATTTTTCACAAAAGAAATTGCAATTGATCTTGGCACAGCCAATACAATTATAATATACAACGACAAAGTAGTTGTTGACGAACCTTCTATTGTTGCCATTGAGCGTAGTTCAGACAAAATCATTGCCATAGGGAAGCGGGCGCAGATGATGCACGGCAAAACTCACGAAAACATCAAGACCATACGGCCTTTGCGCGATGGTGTTATTGCCAACTTTCAGGCTGCCGAATACATGATTCGTGAGATGATTAAAATGATAGGTATTAGAGGTTCTATCTTTCCACCAGCGCTTAAAATGGTGATTTGTATCCCATCCGGGATTACCGAAGTTGAAGAGCGCGCCGTAAAAGATTCAGCCGAGCAGGCCGGCGCAAAAGAGGTAAAACTGATACACGAGCCTATGGCGGCTGCAATAGGTATAGGTATTGACGTATTAGAGCCTACCGGAAACATGATCATTGACATTGGAGGAGGCACATGCGAAATTGCGGTAATCACCTTAGGCGGCATTGTAAACAACAAATCAATACGCGTAGCCGGCGATGACTTCAACGCCGATATTGAAGACTATATGCGTAAACAACATAACATAAACATTGGAGAACGTACTGCCGAACGCATAAAAATTGAAGTCGGCGCTGCACTTCCAGAACTTGACAACCCGCCCGATGACTATGCCGTTCATGGTCGAGATATGCTTACTGGCATACCCAAAGAGATCATTGTCAATTATACCGAGATAGCACATTGCCTTGATAAATCCATCTTAAAAATTGAAACGGCAGTGATGCAAGCTCTCGAGATGACACCACCGGAATTGTCAGCAGACATTTTCCGTACGGGGGTATATCTTGCCGGCGGCGGCTCAATGCTCAGAGGCTTCGACAAGCGCTTACACCTTAAAACAAAACTCCCTATTCATGTAGCCGAAGACCCATTGAGAGCCGTTGCACGCGGTACCGGTATTGCATTGAAAAATTACGATAAGTTTACTTTCCTTATTAAGTAAACCTGTTTTTGATATCCCTGTAAAGATGCAAAATCTATTCGCATTTATCTGGAAGAATTCATTTTATTTCCTTTTTGTTTTGCTCTTGGTTCTCTCAGTCGTACTCATGGCCAGGAATAATTACTATCATCGAACGGTTATGATAAATACAACCAATGAAATAACGGGTGGTATATTATTGGTTACAAGTAATTTTTCGGATTACATGAAGCTAAAAAGAACAAACAGGGAACTCGCCGAAGAAAACGCAAAGTTAATTTCTCAAACAAAGGAGCTATTCTTAGACGCCTCAACGAAAGCTATTCCCTCTCCCGACAGCAATGTATTAATACCACAATACGAATTTATTGCCGCCAAAGTAATAAGTAATTCGGTAAACCGGCGCAACAACTACATAAAGTTAGACAAAGGCAGATTTCAGGGTATAATGCCAAATATGGCTGTAATTTCACCTGCCGGAATTGTTGGGCATATAGTAGAAGTATCGAATCATTTTAGTTCGGTGATGTCGGTGCTTAACCGTAACTCAAGGATTAGCGCCAAACATAAAACCTCAAATCATGTCGGCTCCCTTCTTTGGGATGGAATAGATTATCGCTTTGGGAAATTGGTAGATTTACCATCGCATGTTAAGATATTTCAGGGGGACACTATAGTTACCAGCGGGTATTCTCATTTATATCCCGAAGGAGTTATTATAGGTACGGTTCAAGAAGCAATACTTGAATCAGGCGCCAGCTTTTATAACGTAACTGTCTCTTTTTCAACAGATTTTAATAGGTTATCGTATGTATATGTTGTAAATAATCTCTTTTACAACGAATTGGACAGCCTACAACAGTTGCAACCCCAAAATGAGCCTTTGCGATGATTATACAAAATGTAATACGATTTATCGCTGCCTTGTTATTGCAAGGGCTTATATTTAATCAGATAGGAATCGGAGCCTACCTCTTCCCAATGTTTTATGTTTATTATATCCTAATGTTACCATTCGAAACCAAAGGGTGGGTTTTACTGATTACCTCTTTTTTACTCGGCCTGGGTGTTGATTTTTTTTCTAACTCTCTTGGCTTACATTCAACGGCATCCCTTTGTATGGCATTTTTTCGCCCGGGGGTCATCAGGCTCTTGACTGTAGGTAAAGATTATGAAACACTTGTTTACCCAAGCATCAAAAAATTTGGCTTTTCATGGTTTTTCAGTTATACAGTAATTCTTGTCATTATTCATCATACGATATTTTTTATCCTTGAAGTATTCAGCTTTTACGAAATCAGGCAGATTATTTTCAGGATATTAATAAGTTCCATAGCTACTATATTTTTAATCTTTATGACGCAACTACTTTTTTTAAAAAGAGAAAAACATTAAAAATCAACTAATTCACAATTAATCACTAATAGATAATATCAATTATGAAAAAATCATTTTTAGCAATTATTCTTGCAATGTTTTTATTCTCGTGCAGCACTCCTGAGAATCAGTTCGAAATCATCGGTAATCTGCCCGAAGCCTCCGACAACTGGGTAGTACTGGCCAAAGCCGTTGACAATGATCTTAAGACTATTGATTCGGTAATGGTAAAAGGGGGAAAATTCTACTTTAAAGGGATCATTGATTTTCCTGAGATGTATTACCTCTATTTCAAAGCTGACGACAAATATTTAGGTTTTTTTATCGAACCGGGTAAAATGAATATAAGTGGTACTTTCGATGAGCCAATATATGATGGGTTGCCCATACAGGCGTTATACGATAAATTAATGCACGACCTGAAGTCATGGGAAGGTCAATTTGAAATTTTATCAGCTCAATATCGCGAAGCTTCAGCGAAAGGCGACTTAGATATGCAAAAAGCCATTGAGGAGAAAGCTGAATTAATTGAAACTGAGAGAAATGAACATATAATGAAATTCATTGAAGAGAATAGCAACAGCGTGATTGCTCCATTTTTGCTTTACAACAACATTCACAGCTTTGATATAGAAAAAGTGGAGGCCATTACAAATGTCATTGACTCCTCAGTACACAAGTCGGTTTATTACACCTTACTTAACGATGAGTTGGAAAAGCTATTAAAGGTATCAATTGGTCGGATGGCGCCTCTCTTTTCTCAAAACGACCCTGATGGGAGTCCAGTAGCGCTCGAATCGTTTAGAGGGAAGTACCTGCTTATTGATTTCTGGGCATCATGGTGTCAGCCTTGCCGATTAGAAAATCCAAATTTGGTAGCCAACTATGCCAAATATCGCACAAGAGGGTTTGAAATTTTTGGAGTATCCTTAGATCGCGATAGAGCTGCATGGCTCAAAGGTATCGCCGACGATAACCTCACATGGCCACAGGTATCCGACTTGCAATTCTGGAACAATGAAGCCTCAAGGCTTTATGGCGTAAACTCAATTCCTGCCAACTTCCTCCTCGACCCCGATGGAATTATTATAGCTAAAGGCCTTCGTGGCAAACAATTGGAAGATAAGCTGGCAGAGATATTTCCATAGAAAACATTAAATCATCGTACAGAGCTAATTCAGTTTGTTACGGTCATGATTTTTGGTTTTAGCAACGACCGATTATAAATCAGTATTAAGTAGGGTTTGGTGAAAAAGATTTTGGCAACTGAATATCGTGTTGAGTGTTTTTACCAAGAGCTAATTTAGTCAAATTTAATGAATTTTACTGCAACAACACGCTTTTAAAAAGCACTTTATGTTGGATTATTGATTGATTCGAAATTAAATCATTTTCCATTGATTTATGCACAAGTACATGTGCATAACTTTCAGGCTGGGCTTTGCTTTTAAGCTCAAAAAACACTACTTTTGCAAAAATTTTTACAAAAATGTCTTTCGAATACGGTGAAGATCAAATACGCACGCTCGACTGGAAGGAGCATATTCAAACCCGGCCCGGAATGTATATCGGCAAGCTGGGCGATGGCTCCTCGCAGGACGACGGTATTTATGTGTTAATCAAAGAGATAATTGACAACTCTATTGACGAGTTTGTCATGGGAAATGGCAGGAGAATAGACATTGATATAAGCGACAAGACCGTTACCATCCGCGATTATGGACGCGGGATTCCATTAGGAAAAGTTGTAGAATGCGTATCAAAAATCAATACCGGAGCAAAATACGACTCTACTGCCTTTAAGAAATCCGTTGGTCTGAACGGCGTAGGATCGAAGGTGGTAAATGCGCTTTCGTCATATTTTAAAGTACAATCGGTAAGAGACGGGAAGTTGAAAATAGCAGAGTTCAGTAAAGGAGAAATTATAAACGATTATGCTGAAGGCCCTACTGATGAGAAAAATGGAACTCTGGTAACTTTCACCCCTGATATCAGCTTTTTTGGCAATTTTCATTTTATCCCCGAGTATGTTGAAAAGCTGCTATGGAATTATGTTTTCCTCAATAATGGCCTCTCTATCTATTACAATGGCGAACGTTTTTTTGCTAAAAACGGCCTTCACGACCTTTTAGAGCGTTACACCAACGGCGAGGCCCTCTATCCTATTATTCACATTACCGAAGGAGATCTTGAATTTGCCTTTACCCACATCTCCAACCAGTGGGGCGAAGAGTATCACTCTTTTGTAAACGGACAGAACACCACCCAAGGGGGTACCCATTTAGCCGCATTTCGCGAAGCAATAGTAAAGACGATAAGGGAGTTCTTTAAAAAAGATTTTGAGCCGGTAGATGTACGAACTTCAATTGCTGCAGCCCTTAGCATAAAAATACAAGAACCGGTTTTCGAATCGCAAACCAAAACAAAACTCGGATCACAATATATTGAACCAGGCGGTCAGACAGTGCGTAACTATGTGATAGACATTGTAAAGCGTAATCTTGACAACACACTACACATAAACCCACAAACTGCTGAAATTATTTACCAAAAAATATTAAGCTCCGAAAAGGAACGCAAAGAGATAGCAGGTATCAAACGGCTGGCAAAAGAGAGTGTAAAAAAAGTAAGTCTTCACAATAAAAAATTACGCGACTGCCGTATTCACTATAACCAAAATCATGAACAACGGCTTGAAACTACACTATTTATTACCGAGGGCGACTCAGCCAGCGGGAGCATTACTAAGTCGAGAGACGTAAACACACAAGCAGTCTTTTCGCTTAAAGGAAAACCTTTGAACAGCTACGGAATGAGCAAGAAGTTCGTTTACCAAAACGAAGAATTCAACTTGCTGCAATCGGCGCTAAATATTGACGAAGATTTGGAAAACCTACGCTACAACAACATTGTCATTGCTACGGATGCCGATGTAGATGGCATGCATATAAGGCTCTTGCTGCTTACCTTTTTCCTGCAGTTTTATCCCGATCTTGTAAAATCAGGACACCTCTACATACTGCAAACACCGCTTTTCAGAGTAAGAAACAAGAAAGAGACAATATACTGCTACGACGATGATGAACGTAAAGCAGCAATTAAAAAACTTGGACCCAACCCGGAAATAACAAGGTTTAAAGGCTTAGGAGAGATATCGCCCGATGAATTTAAACACTTTATCGGAGCATCTATGCGCCTCGACCCTGTACTGCTGCGAAAAGGACAACCCATAAAAGAGATGCTGGAGTTTTATATGGGCAAAAACACCCTCGAACGTCAGAAGTTTATAATAAAAAACCTCAGACCCAGCGAAATAATGCTCGAGAGTACAGTGTAAAGAATGCTCCCTTAGTTAAATACAACTTGATCAAACCCGCTTTTTTTTTCCCAATTTGCTTTACATGAAGCCCCTTTATGTTGAACTGTTGGTTTTATAAGGTTAATCTCAATACAGTTTCACTTTCAGGAGATAAAAAGTTCGGCTGCTATTCCGTCAGCAAATAATTTACCTTGATCGAAGAAAATAAATTTTTGATTTTTTTGGAGGATCAACCCACGCTCTAATGATTTTTTAAAGAGTAGCAAAAAGAGTAAAACTATTCTGAAGAAATTCTTGCCAAAGGTTTAAAAAAAGGATTATGTTTGCGCTGAATTACTAAATCGGTTTTGCTTCAATGAGTAAGGTGTTTTTACGTTACCTATTTGCTTGTAAGCGGTACCGATTTAAGGTATATTCAAGAGTTATGATCAAGTTAAAAACAAATATGGTCTGCGAAAGCCAACGGGCTGGCCACCCATAGTGACAAAAAAAATGTATTATTGAACTTTAAAAGTGGAGTCCAGAAACCACTTAAAAAACGGGGCGTAATCCGAAAAGCCTTACGAGTAGGATAAATTAAAATTTATTTTTTATGAAAAATGTCATTAAGCTTTTGATTTTTGTTTTAGTCGTATCAATGACCACAGGGGCTTTTGCTCAAAATTTTGGATTAAAAGGCGGTTTGAACTTATCAAATATCCTTGCCAAAGATGACAACACCACTTACAGCGATGATTTTAAAATGAATCCGGGATTTCATATTGGAGCCACAGCTGAATTTCCATTTAGTGATATGTTTTCTTTTGAAACAGGCTTGTTATTATCAACAAAAGGATACAAGATCAGTGAAGAAGAAACATTTATGGGTAAAAAAATAGAGATGAAAATTAAAACGAACCTCTTTTACCTTGATATTCCTTTAACAGCCAAAGCTTCGTTTGATTTAGGTGACGCAAAAGTATTTGGTTTGTTTGGTCCGTATATAGGTATGGGACTAACCGGTCAATCTAAAACTGTAACAACAATTGATGGCAAAACTGAAAAAGAGAAAGAAGATGTTGAATGGGGCTCTGAAAAAGGTAAATCTGATTTAAAGAGATTAGATTTTGGTTTAACAATAGGCGCTGGTGTTGAAATTGATTTGTTTCAAATTGGATTGGGCTATAATTTGGGCTTAGCAAATATTTCACCTTATAATGATGGCGGAATGAAGATTAATAACCGGGTTATAGGATTATCAGTCGGTTATAAATTCGGCGGAAAATAAAAACCAGCCCATAACATTATCTAAGTGATAATTGCGGGGTTTTGTAGCAAATTGTACGTTCTGCAGGTAATAAACCTTTTTGCAAACTTGAAACAATGATGCCTTAAAACCCCGCAATTTGGTATAAACTTGTAATTAACAATTCTATTAAGATTGCCAAGCCCTAAAAATAGGTTAACATTAAAATTTAGATTTCAGATTTAGTTTTTTGTAATTTTTTATTCAATAAATGGTACACATTCGCGTCTCATTTAATTGGTTTATTTGATTAATGTATAGAGTTTTATAAAAATAACATTAATTAAAATTGAAAATGATTACGAATGTTTCAACTTTATTTCGTAAAGCATACGTTATGGGCAAGTTTAAGAAACTACGCAACGGAATGACACAGGCAACAGAATCAATATTTGACAGTTCTTAAATACTTCTAAAGCAAAGAAGAATTTTTTTTAACAAAAAGTGGAGACCAGAACCCACTCAAAAAAAACAGGGCGATACCGAAAAGCCAAACGAGTAGGATACATTAGAACAATTTTAAAAATGGAAGACAAATATAAGAAATGTCCTTATTGTGCTGAGGATATTAAATTTGACGCAATAAAGTGCAAACATTGTGGCGAGTTTCTCGAAATAGTAGATCAAACAGAAAATAACAAAAAAGGAGTTTGGAGATGTAAAAAATGTAAAGAGGAAGTTGAAGATAGTTTTGATATTTGTTGGAGTTGTGGTGCAAATAAGGAAGGGGTAATTGACAAAGAGTCTAAATTCGAATTTAAAGAATTAAAAAAAGAAGTTGGAAATACGAATTCAACAGGAGGGGGCAATATTACGTTATTCGCCATAATTTTTGCTGCACTTGGTTTTGGATTAGGGTATTTGATGTATGGTAAAATTCTGGGAACGAATTCCAATTGAATACATTTTTTCATCTTCTGGTGTATTAGATAGCCTTTTCCTTAATCCAATTAAAGAAAGGATTATAATTTCAACTATCATTGGAGCTATAATTGGTGGAATAATTGGATATTTTAAATCTAAAATAAACAAAACCAGCCCATAACATTGTCTAAGTGATAATTGCGGGGTTTTGTGGCAAATTGTACGTTCTGCAGGTAATAAACCTTTTTGCAAACTTGAAACAATGATGCCTTAAAACCCCGCAATTTGGTATATACTTGGCTGTTAGGTTCAAAGCAGAAAAACGCACATAATTACCTTGATCGGAGAGAATAAATTTTTGATTTTTTTGAAGGATCAACCCAAACTCTAATGATTTTTTAAAGAGTAGCAAAAAGAGTAAAACTATTCTGAAGAAATTCTTGCCAAAGGTTAAAAAAAAGCGTTATGTTTGTACGGAATTATAAAATCGGTAACGCTTTAATGGTTAAGACATTATTACGTTAACCATTTGCTTGTAAGCGGAACTGGTTTGCGGTATTCAAGAGTTATTAGTTCATAAAAGTACGAAAACAACAAAAAAATATGCTCATGTACCACAAAAAAAGAATTTAACAAATCAGGGCGCCCTTTGATGACCATTGAAACAGATAAACTTACCAGCCTCTTGAGCAAAAAGGTGCAGTTATCCAACCAGAACCGGAGCGTTAACCGTACTTTTAAAACGAAGGCGCTTTATAAACCCATTAACGAAAATAGCATTACAGACTTTTAATATAAAAAACAGCAATAGAGTTGAACCTTAATAAAAACAGATCATGAAAAGAAATCTAACTATTATTTTGATCGCTATTATGTTTCCATTGAGTATCTTTTCTCAGATTAGTAATGAGATAGCAACATATGTTGATAGTACTGAACTCTTAGTTCATAATGGCAGGAAGATGATTCTTAAAGAGCTAGCGGATAACAATTTGGTTAAAACAAAAGAAATCTATGATTTTTTAACGGAGAAAACAAAAGATAAGCCCTTTTCTGCATTCTATTTTATTGAGGATTTTTATATTAATATGCTTGTAGGCGATTGGGAAACGGTAAATAACCTGATGCTTGAATATGAAAAACACAAAAAGAGAATTGTTTATCCAAATTCCCATACAATAGTTTATAAATTATCCGAACTGACCTTGAGTAACAGACAATCTATTTTGGTAAGTTGCAACATGTCGCAGATTGATGAACAAGCAAAGCTGCTTATTACCGGTTTTTTAAAATATATTGAAAAGCAACCACCAGATAAAGAATACAATGAAATACTTGTTGCATATAAAAAGAAGTATGACAATAAGAAATATGACAGCTTTGTAAATGGATTTATGCCGCACATGATAATTAAAGCCTCCTGGAATTTATTTTTTGGTTCGGGTATGGTTTTTACAACAGGTGATTTAGCCACTAAATTTTCAAATAATGCCCTATTCAATTTTGGGATGGATATTAATGTTCATAGAGTTTTTGCCTCACTTTACTTAAAAGGAACAAGTTTAAAATTGAAAGACCCCTTTATGGTAACTTCAGATACTGATACATTAAATTTTGAGTTAAATGAAAAATTTTCATATTTAGATGCAGGTTTAAAAGGCGGATATTTCATTGTTAGGAGCAATCGTTTTCATTTAGCTCCTTATGCTTCTATATCAGGCAGTCATCTGGAAAGCACAAAATATGACGACCCAAAGGATAAGGATTTAGAATATGAGATTTTCAATTCATTTACTTACGGAATTGGCTTACATACCGAAGTTAAGATTTATGAATTTGAAAGTAAAAACTACTATTATTATGGAGGTACGGCAAATGGGCATATTAGCATCAAATTTGAAACGGGATACAATGAAATATTAAAGTTTAAAGATTTAAATTCTACCGGAAACACTCCATATTTTCTATGCTCATTAGTAATAGGATTTGGGCAGTTTTAATAACCACTTTTGCTAACACGCAATAATATAACAAGCAACAAAGAGATAAGCAAAAAGGGGAATATCCAATTTGCTGTTAAGAAAGCCCTATTATGTTGAGATGTTGATTTTATAAGGCTAACTTCAATGCAGTTACGCTTTCAGGAGATAAAGAGTTCGGCTGCTATTCCGTCAGCAAATAATTTACCTTGATCGGAGAGAATAAATTTTTGATTTTTTTGGAGGATCAGCCCAAGTTCCAATGGTTTTTTAAGCTGATTATTTAGATGGGTTGCAAAGTCGTTACCAAAGAGTTTTTTAACAAATTCGGTATCAACACCCCACATAGTGCGTAAGGCAGTCATAATGTATTCATTAAATTGTTGGTTTTTTGTCAGTTCTTCAAGTTCGTAATATGTCGTGCCTTCCCTAACAGCTTTCAAGTAGTTAGAAATATTTGAAACATTCCATCTCCTTATAAAACCGTTGTACGAATGAGCCGACGGCCCGCAGCCGAGATAACTTTCGCCCGACCAGTAACTTTTATTATGACGTGAATATCTATCCGGTAAAGCAAAATTGGAAATTTCGTAATGCTCATACCCTGATTTTGCCATACTTGTCATGATAATTTGAAATTGCTCTGCCACTTTCTCCTCTTCCACCTGCTTATATTTCCCTTTTTTTATGAAAAGGTCAAGCGCTGTCCCAGGCTCAACGGTAAGCGCATAGGCCGAAATATGAGGGATATTATAGCTCAGCGCACGATTGATATTTTCAATCCATTGCTCGTTGTCGAGTGTTGGCATTGCATAGATGAGGTCAATACTGATATTTTTAAAACCATACTTCAGCGCATTTTGAATCGCACTTTCGGCTTGATTTGCTGAATGAACACGGTTGAGGTAAGTCAAATCCTCGTTTCTAAACGACTGAACACCGATGCTCAATCTGTTTACAACAGTTTGCGAGAGCGCTTGGAGCCAACTATTTATAAGGTCGTCAGGGTTTGCCTCTACGGTTATTTCAGCGTTGGGATCTATTCCAAATGTAGCGATCGCCGTATCTATTATCTCGTTAATCTGGTTTATGCTAAGCAGCGAGGGCGTTCCTCCGCCGAAATAGATGGTATTTAATGGACTACCGTTAAAAAACCCGGAATTTGATCTTACCTCAGTTTGAATTGCCTGAACTATCTCGTTAATATATTTTTTTGATGCTATCGAAAAGAAATTACAGTAGTGGCATTTTTGCCTGCAAAACGGGATGTGGATATAAAGCCCTGGCATATTATGTTACAGCTTTACTTTTTTGCGCAAGATAATCCTGAAAGTAGTGCCTTTGTCAATTGTGGATGATTTTACAAATATTTTGCCGCGGTGATAGTCGCGAATAATGCGTTGCGCCAGCGAGAGGCCAAGCCCCCAGCCACGTTTTTTACCGCTATACCCGGGGTTAAAAATGCTTTTAAACTTCGATTTTGGGATCCCTTTCCCGGTATCGGTAAGGTCAATAATGATATGACCATTATTCTCTTCGATATTTACTGAGAAGGTACCCTTTGATTCCATTGCATCTACGGCGTTTTTTGTCAGGTTTTCGATCACCCATTCAAAAAGGTGCAGGTTAATTGGAGCAATGATTTCAGTATCGGGGCCGGGGGTGATCTCGTATGTGATCTTACGTGAGGTACGTGTCTTCAGATATTCGATTGAGTTGTGTATAACCTTCACTATGTTTGTGTCAGTAAGTTTTGGCAGCGCTCCTATCTTAGAGAACCGGTCGGTAACTTTTTCGAGCCGTTCAACATCTTTCCTTAGCTCGCTTACAATCTCCGGATTTGGGTTTTCCTCTTTTAAAAGCTCCATCCATGCCATCATTGACGAAAGCGGCGTTCCAAGCTGGTGAGCCGTCTCTTTAGCCAACCCTACCCATACCTGGTTTTGTTCCGATCGCCTTGCAGTATTGAACATCATGTATCCGATAAATAGGAACAGACCCATAATCAGGATTTGGACTATAGGGAAATAGCGCAGTTGTGTAAGAAGAGATGAGCCTTTATAAAAAATGTAACTTTTGCCTAAGTTGGTAAGTTCGATTTCTATAGGAGGATTGCTGGCTGCCATCTCTGCAATGGTCTTTTCAACAAAGAGCGGCTCCATGATTTTGTTTGGCTCTATATTTCCAAAATCAATCACTTTCTGTTTTGTGCTATCAGTGATGATCACCGGCACACTGGCGGCATTGATAACCACTTCGGAAAAGAAATCACTGACAAGGTCGTTGAGCACTTGATGCAGCTCGCTATGCAGCTTTGAATCCTTATAATAGAGATAGTTCTTTTTATTTTGAAAATAGCGGGCAGGAATTGGAGGATAAACGGAAAATTCATCTAAGAGCTTACCTGACAAAAAGGTAACGGTATCTTCGTTAAAATCAACATTTTTGGTGTTTATTATCCGCCCGTCTTCATCGGTGAGGATTATTGGGATTGTGCTGTTGTACCGTATTATATCCACGTAAAAGGTGAGGTCAACATTAGGATCGTCGGTACGGATCAGTTGTTTGTATGCTTCAGCTAACAGTACAACACTCTTACGGTCTTCTTCGCGTATTTGCTGGAAAAACTGTTCGATATACTTTACAAGTTCGGTTTTACGGTAGATAGCGTCAGCCCAGATCTTTACATTGGTCTGCTCCTGCTCCGCCACTTTGCGTACAATAATACTGGTATAGTACATTGATCCGCTTACTATTGCAACCGCAAGAGCAAAGAGGAACAATTTCCATTGTTTTTTGCGCGCGTAAATGTTGAACTTTACCATTGTAACAGATATGGAATCAAACGTTAAAACCAATACCTTATTATTTTAGATTTCTTAGTTGATTATGTACCTTTGTGCATTAAATAAAAAGAACTTTACTATGAAAATACCTCAGAGCAAGATTTTCAAGTTGATGAAAACGAAGGCCGGAGCGCCTCCCGGCACGCTGATCAATACATTTGCACAGACCTCTGTACACGAATCCACAAGGCTAATTTCGGTAAGCGATGATAGCAATCAGGACATCATAATAGAGGATTTTGAGAAGCTCCCTTCACGGCTCTGGCCAGAAGCAACAAACTGGCTTATTTTCACTGGATTAGGAGATATAGATAAACTCGAACATCTTGGCAGTGTATTTCAAATAAATCCTTTGATCATCGAAGATATTTTAAATGCCGAGCATTTGCCAAAGGCAGAAGAGACAGATGAGTCTTTATTTTTTGTGATAAAAATATTAACAAGAAATACTGAGACAGACTCTTTTGAGACTAATCACGTCTGTTTTCTGCTTGGTAAGAGATTTATAATTACTTTCCTCCAGCGCAACACTTCGCTTTTCGATAATTTTATCAAAAGAATTAAAACAGTAAAGGAGAGCCCTCATCATTATACCCACGATTATATATTGTATCAGCTTATTGATATCATTGTTGATCATTATTATCTGCTTTTTAATCAAACCGACGAAAAGTTAGAAGAGATAGAGGAAATCCTGATGAGTGATCAAAGTGCGGATATGACAAGTATGATACAACAGCAGAAAAGAGAGCTGAATTTTATCAGACGTAATATATTGCCTGTTGCTGAGGCTGTAAGGATTTTATTAAAAATCGAAAGCGCTTTTATCAAAAAGCATAATCGCACTTTTTTTAACGATATCGCTGACCATTTGCAGCATTTGTTAAGCGCCACCGACAATTATCGTGAAACCATTACCAGCCTGTATGAGCTTCAGATGATGAACTACTCAAACCGGATGAATAACGTAATGAAGTCGCTTACCATCATTGCAACTATTTTCATCCCGCTAACGCTGATCACCGGTATCTATGGGATGAATTTTACCTATATGCCCGAACTTTCTTTACGATGGAGTTATCCTGCAGTACTGATATTTATAGTTGCCGGCGGCATAGCCATGTATCTGTATATGCGGCAAAAAAAATGGTTTTGATCCAATGAAGCGAAAATTAATAAGGAGAAATCCTTTTAGTGAAAACTTAGAACAACCTATATTTGCACACTTAATCAAAAATCATTATTTATGAAAAAGTCAGACTGTTGCTCCTTTTTAGGAACATTTTTTTTAGTTTCTTTGTTTTATCTTCTTTCAACCCAAAGTGTAATGGCACAAAATCAAATTCCTCTTGAGGATTTTTTCCGAAACCCTGAAAAGACCGGTTATCAAATCTCGCCTGATGGAAAGTTTTATTCTTACCTGGCACCTTATGAAAACCGTCTTAATATTTTTGTTCAACAGATTGGCAAAGAGAAGTCTATTCGCTTGACTAACGAGACCGATCGGGATATTGCCGGTTACTACTGGGCAAACAAGAATAGGATTCTTTACTTAAAAGATAAAGGGGGTGATGAGAATTTCGCGCTTTACGGCGTTGACAGGGATGGAAAAAACTTAAAATGTCTTACCTGCTTTGAGGGTGTTCGAACAATGATCGTTGACGACTTAAAGGATTTCCCTGACGAAGTGATCATCAGTTTGAACAAACGTACTCCGGTGGTATTTGATCCATACCGGTTGAATATCAAAACCGGTGAGATGACCATGCTTGCCGAAAATCCTGGAAATATCCAGGGGTGGATGACAGATCATGAAGGGAAGTTACGTATTGCAATAGCTATTGTTGATGGTGTAAACACACAAATTCTTTATCGCGACAGCGAAGATCAGGAGTTTAGACCTGTGCTCACTACCAACTTTAAGGAATCGGTGTCGCCATATTTTTTTGATTTCGACAATAAAAATGTCTATGCTACTTCCAATCTTGGAAGGGATAAATCGGTTGTCGTGCTCTTTGATATTGCCAATGGTAAAGAGATAGAGGCGCTTTACGAGCATCCGGATTATGATATTTCATCGGTTTCATTTTCCAGAAAAAGGAAAGTGGTAACCTCTGCCTCCTTTGTTTCGTGGAAGCGTGAGCGTCATTTCTTCGACCAGCAGACTAAAACGTTATTTGAGAATCTTCAAAAACAGCTTCCTAACTACGAAATCGGCATCTCTTCTTTGGACGACAATGAAAATATGTATATCATCCGTTCGTATTCTGATCGTTCACTCGGCGCTTATTACCTTTACGATTTTGCGAAAAACAAACTCACAAAGATCCATGATATAAGCCCTTGGTTAGATGAAAGTAAGATGGCGCAGGTGTTTCCTATTGAATACGAAGCCCGCGATGGATTGGTTATACCGGGTTATCTTACCCTACCTAATGGGTTAACAATGGAAACGGCTCATAATTTACCTGTAGTTATCAACCCGCACGGCGGCCCATGGGCACGCGATAGCTGGGGTTTTAATCCTGAAGTTCAGTTTCTTGCTAACCGCGGTTATGCCGTCTTACAGATGAACTTCAGAGGATCAACAGGCTATGGCAGGGACTTTTGGGAAAGGTCATTCAAACAATGGGGTCTCACTATGCAAAACGATATAACCGACGGGGTTTACTGGCTGATCAACAAAGGCATTGCCGATAAAGACCGGATAGCTATCTATGGCGGTAGCTACGGCGGTTACGCCACACTGCAAGGCGTTACGGTAACCCCCACTCTTTATGCTGCAGCGGTGAATTATGTTGGCGTATCCAATCTTTTCACATTTCTGAAAACCATACCTCCATATTGGCAGCCATTGCTCGACATGATGTACGAAATGGTTGGAAATCCCGAAATTGACACGGTACAATTTAGAGCTACCTCGCCCGCTTTAAATGCACACAAAATAATAACTCCACTCTTTGTTGCACAGGGCGCTAACGACCCGCGCGTCAACAAGGCCGAATCGGATCAGATTGTGGAAGCATTAAACAAAAGAGGCATTGAGGTGGAATATATGGTAAAAGATAATGAAGGACACGGCTTTGCAAATGAAGAGAATCGTTTCGATTTCTATAGAGCGATGGAAAAGTTTCTGGCAAAGCACATTAAAAAATAGTAAGTTTTAGATAGCGGAACGCCGTGTTATAACAAATAGCGCTTAAAGAGCGCTGAGATTTATATTATTGTTGAAGACACAAAGTCAAATACTTAACAACAACAGAGTGTTGTAACGGAGGCATGTCCGCTTTGTTAGCCTTTTAAAGGCTTGTTCTTAACTGCGATTTCTCTTTATCCGATTACCTTATCAGTTTTGCTGTTCTTAATTCATCATTAATAATGATGTAAACAATGTATATCCCTTTTTTGAGGGTGTTAACATTTAGATTAATCATATTATCGGCACGCTCAGGAAAATGTTCTATTAAAACCTCCTGCCCATGCAGGTTAGTGATAATAACCTGAACGGGGTTTCCGGTTATCCGCTCATCCCGAATGTAAATGGCCTCTTCTGCGGGGTTTGGATATAGATACAAGGCCGACGATCGCTTAATTGGTTCGTTTATGCTTACTATTCCGTCTATTTCAGTTATTCCGGTATCATCAGGGTCAAGCCATGGCTTGAGCATGGTGGAATCTGCTGTTGGCACTCCATCCCATGAGTAGGAGAATTTCCCGTAATAATCCGGTTTATATACATATTTACAGCTTGCTTCGCCGCCGGTGAGCTGTCCTATTATCCTTCCATTGTTGTCGAACAGGGGGCTTCCCGATGATCCGCCTTCAGTAACGCCCCAGTTTGTTTCGGTTTGCGCCCAAATAACCCGCCAGTGGGTATTGGGAATTGTCCCCCAGTTTGATGACTTGAGTGTGTCGGTATAGGTGCTGATTTTCTTAATATCGCCATCGGGATGATGTATGGAAGTACCACTTGGGCTTGGTTCATTGGCAATGCTCCATCCATTGTAAAAAGGATTGTAAGTTACAGGAATGTTTTCGTTGAGCTTCAGCAGCTTAAAATCTGATGCTTTACCTGCTGCACCGCCGTTACCTGCTAACTTTTTAGCTCCTACTATTGTATAACTTTTAAATGTGGAATCGCTCTCCGGGTCATCGCAATCATCGCCTTCGTAACGGAAATAGAAAACCCATTGGTCATAGTTTTCTTCCGAGGCATGTGGCCCACAATGATCGGCGGTAAGCAGGAAAGGTGTACAATCGTTTCGTGCATTGTTCACAATTGACCCTGAACACCAAAATGATGAGAAGCCAGATTTGACGATAATCCTAACCACGCCGTTCTTCTGGTATTGCCACTCCTCTCCTTCAGGGCAGTTTACATTTACTTCGCAGGTGTCGGAAGTTCCAAACCCACGCATATTAAAAAAACGGTCGGCAGTGCGATAAACGTAACCTACCTCATTGATCACTATTTGAGGCTTAACTGATAGTGCAAATGGCTCTGAATACTCGAGAATAACCTCCTCACCTTTGATCATTTCCGTTGCAAAGGATTTGTCGGCAGAGTTTGTATTAGAAGAAAAGGCGCCAATAATCTGCTTTTTGTCGGCGCTGTATAAGAAAAGATTTCCACCGGCTGGAATTTTAAAGCGGCTGTAATATAATATTAGAGCCTGAGCGCCAGGAGATTTAATACTTAATCTGCAAATCCTTCTACCATCAGGCAATGATTCCCACAGCCCCTCCTTGGCAAAATCTATTTTAACAGGTATTGATTCAGCAAAACGGTAAGCAACAGCATTCTTCTGATAAAATCCATCCTCACTTTTTAAATGCTCTATATCAGGCGGAGGCACAGTTACAACAGGATGATGAGATAATGAACCAGAATATTCTATACTGGGTGGAGTACCCTGTTCACTAATTTGTGCAACTGCCGAAAAGTGTATAAAAACCGCAAAAATGCTATAAAACAACAGTAAATAACTCTTTTTCAAAATAATAAAATTAATAGGTTATTCCTGACAAAAATATAGTTTTTCGGTAATCTCTTTAAAGTCGTCGTCTATCTATCCTTGAGATACTGAAATAAAAAAACAATATTGTTGTTTTATCTTAAACCTTTATTGTTCGGATAGCAATCATGTAACAGTAATGGATTGGCTAAACATTCATTTGGAATGGAAAAAATATATTTTTGTCTAAATCAGATTAAAATAAAGGGCTATGATCGAGTATTTTTCAGGAAAACTTGTTGAAAAAAATCCTGCTTACGTCATTCTTGAGCAGAATGGTACGGGTTATCTAATTAATATTTCACTCAATACTTTTTCGTCAATTAAAGACTTGGATGAGGCGAAACTATACGTTCATCTGACATTTAAGATCGAAGCCACAACACCCACCGGTATTGTTGTTTATGGATTCTTTGATCAAGCTGAACGATCGTTGTTCCGTATGTTAATTTCAGTATCGGGAGTAGGTAGCAGCACTGCCATGCGGATGCTATCTTCGCTGTCGTATCAAAAAATTACAGAAACCATCAGGGCAGGCGAACTTGCAACATTGAAAGGGATAAAAGGGATTGGCAACAAGACTGCACAACGGATTATTGTAGAGCTTCAAGATAAGATAGGAAAAGAGGCTCTCGCTCCTGAATTTTTAGGCTGGGCGCACAATACACAAAAAGAAGAGGCGTTAATTGGGCTAACTACGCTGGGTTTTGGAAAACATGCATCAGAAAAAGCATTAAACTCTATTCTGAAAAAGAATCCGAATCTAAGCGTTGAAGAACTAATTAAGGAGGCTTTAAAAATCCTGTAAATAGTAAGAAATTGAGAAGGTTATCTTTTATTTAGCTAAAAACCAATTAATTAAATGACTTTCGCTGCGTTACCTTTAATCAAAGCTTACTGATTTTTTTTGATTGCTTATCAACTAGCAACTGATAATACTTTTTGATACGTAGATTAACATATATACTACTTTTCGCATTGCTGGCTCTCTTTTCGTTGGCCGCAATCAATCGGTCAACTGTTAAAGAGACCAATAAGCATGTTTTAAACCCTGATCCTTTTCGGTTTTTACGCCCTGATACGATAGAATTAATCTATCCTTTTGCAAATCCAACGTCAGTAACTGAATTAAAACCTGAATCTCCTCTTTTCCTTAAAGAGCCTTCCAACGTTCAACAGCAAGTTGAGTACGACCCTGAAACAAATGAGTACACGATCAAGGAAAAAATGGGTAAGCTCAATTACCGTACTCCCTATTCCATGACAGCTACGGATTACATGAAGTGGGATCAAGAGAGGGCTTTACAACAATATTGGCGAGAACGTGCAATTTCTGCCGGTCAAGTGGCCTCCGGCACCGGCCTGATACCACAGATTTATATCGGCGGCGAAATTTTTGAGAAGATCTTTGGATCAGGAACGATAGATATCCGCCCACAAGGCTCGGCTGAACTTACCTTCGGCGTATTGGCCAACAAACGCGAAGACCCTACATTGAGTGTAAGGCAACAGAACATAGTAAATTTTGATTTCCAGCAACGTATTCAGATGAGCGTATTGGCCAAGATTGGTGATAAGATAGAGTTTCAAACAAACTATAATACTGAGGCTTCATTTGAATTTGAGAATAAATTAAACCTAAAATATGAAGGAAAAGAGGATGAGATTATCCAACTCATTGAAGCCGGAAATGTTACGCTTCCTCTTAACAGCACGCTAATCACTGGAAGCCAGGCCCTTTTTGGTATTAAAACCAAACTGAAGTTTGGACGTGCAACTGTAACCACCGTGTATTCGGAACAAAAGAGTGAGACTCAAAGTATAACAGTTCAAGGTGGCGCGCAGACCAATGCTTTTTTACTCAATTCGGATCAATACGAAGAAAATAAACATTACCTACTTGCTCAATATTTTAGAGAGACGTATGATACTGCTCTCTCCGAACTACCTGTGATACGATCAAACGTTAACATTACAAAGATAGAGGTGTGGGTAACAAACATTGGCGCTGCCGTTACCGACAATCGTAACATCATAGCATTACAGGATCTGGGAGAAAAAAACCCATACAGCCCGAATGTTACCGGAAAGCCAAGCGTATTTCCTGATAACTATCGTTCCAATAACCTGATGGAGATGCTTTTATCTTTTGAGCCGGATATCAGGGATATTAACAAGGTATCGCAGATAATCACAGACGCGCCATTTTATTTTGAAGCCGGGGTTGATGCAGTGAAGGTGGAAAGCGCCAGAAAGCTCAGCCCAAACGAATACACTTTTAACGGCAAACTTGGCTTTATCTCGCTAAATACCACCCTAAATCCTGATCAGGTTCTTGCTGTGGCCTTTCAGTACAATGTTATTGGCGACACGACACTTTATCAGGTAGGCGAATTTTCTGACGGCGGTATAAACTCACCGAAAAACCTTATCGTCAAGTTGTTGAAAAGCAACTCCCTTAGCACAAGAGTTCCTATTTGGAATCTGATGATGAAAAACGTTTACCCCATCGGAGCTTATCAAATTCAAAGCAAGGATTTCATTTTAAATATCCTCTATTCAGGAAATCAAAATGCTGTACCGACAAGCTATCTGACCGACGCCGGCAATGCAAGTGGTATCCCGCTTATCAGGGTGCTCAACTTCGACAACCTTGACCCTCAGTTAAATCCACCCTATGATGGTATCTTCGACTTTATTGATAATGCAGCCACACAAGGCGGCACCATTCAATCTACAAACGGTAAAGTCTATTTTACTGTATTAGAGCCATTTGGAAGCTATTTACGCGCTAAAATAGGAGATGATGATATTGCCGATCGTTTTGTTTATGATTCGCTATACACATTGACAAAAACGGGAGCTCAGCAGTATCCTGAGAAAAACAAATTCATGTTGGAAGGATTTTATAAATCCTCATCAGGATCGGAAATCTCGTTGAACGCTATCAACGTGCCGCAAGGTTCGGTAAAAGTAACAGCGGGAGGAGCCCCTTTGATGGAAAATGTAGATTATACGGTGGACTATACATTAGGACGTGTGAGGATCATCAATGAAGGTGTGCTCAATTCGGGAACTCCAATAAATATTTCGCTCGAAAGCCAGTCATTTTTTAGTGTACAGACTAAAAGGATGATGGGAACACATATTGATTATCGGATAAACGAAAATTTTAATATCGGAGGCACCCTTCTCAACCTTACCGAAAGACCGTTAACCCAAAAGGTAAGCTACGGCAACGACCCTATTTCAAATACAATCTGGGGTATGGATGTCGCCTATCAGACACAATCGAGGCTGATAACAAAAATTGTGGATAAACTGCCTTTTATTGCAGCCAAAGATGAATCCAGAATAAACATAGATGGTGAATTTGCACATTTTGTCCCTGGTCATGCTAAAGTTATCGGATCCACAGGAACCTCCTACATTGACGATTTTGAGGCTGCTAAATCTACCATTGATCTGAAAAATATGGCCTATTGGCAACTCTCCAGTACACCTCAAAAACAGACAACAGCCGATATGTTTCCAGAAGCGGCGCCCTCCACTGGACTGGCATACGGTTTTAATCGTGCAAAACTTGCCTTTTATGTTATAGACCCACTTTTTTACGACGAGACCGGTAGCCTTAGACCTTCAAATATCAACCTTAACGAACTTTCGGATCATCAGGTTAGGCAGGTGCTCGAGACTGAGGTTTTCCCAAATAAAGATGTCCCAAACGGCGTACCTACTAACATTCCAATTCTTAATCTGGCCTATTATCCTTCGGAGCGAGGACCTTATAACTATGACGTTGAAGGGGAGCCAGGAATATCTGCAGGTGTCAATGCCGACGGGTTACTAAATTTACCAGAAACACGTTGGGGAGGCATCATGCGTAAGATCGAGTCAACAAACTTCGATGCCACAAACGTAGAATACATTGAGTTCTGGTTGATGGATCCCTTTGTAAAAGGCGCCGATAACTCCGGCGAGCTTTATTTTAATCTTGGTGATATTTCCGAAGATATCTTACGCGATGGAAGAAAAAGTTTTGAGCATGGACTTCCGCCAACAGAAGAGGTAGAGAATGTAGATACAACGATATGGGGAAGGGTGCCTTCATTTCAGGCTTTAGTGGATAACTTCAGCAATGTACCTGGATCAAGGGCTTTCCAGGATGTGGGATTGGATGGACTACGTACTGAAGATGAACGGTCATTTTTTCAAACGCAATTTCTCGAACCTCTTGCAGCTTTGTATGGTTCCGAATCGGAAGCTTACAAACAGGCTATATTAGACCCTTCTTCTGATAATTATCACTATTTCAGAGGTTCTGATTATGATAAAGACGAGAAATACTCCAGTATCCTGGAACGTTATAAAAACTTTAACGGCCCTGATGGGAACTCGCCCACAGAGGACATTAACCCCGAATCATATCCTACCGCTGCTACTACTCGGCCTGATGCTGAAGATATAAACCGCGACAACACACTTAGCGATGATGAACGCTATTTTCAGTACAAGGTACTTATTGACCCCAACAAGATGAATGTTGGTGAAAATTATATTACTGACATATACAATGCGCAAGGTATCCGACTTCCAAATGGTCAGATCGGCGAGGTAAAATGGTATCAGTTCAAAATTCCGGTAAGAGACCCTGAGAAGATCATCGGAGGGATTCAGGATTTTCAGTCAATACGCTTTTTGAGGATGTTTTTGAAAGGGTTCGAAAACCCGATCGTCCTACGTTTTGCTACCCTTGATCTTGTTAGAGGAGAGTGGAGAAGATACCGATATGATCTGTTAGCTCCTGGCGAGTACATACCAAATGATATTCAGAGCGAGACCTCATTCGATATTCTTTCCGTTAACATTGAAGAAAACGGCAAAAGGCAGCCTATCCCTTACGCCATCCCGCCGGGAATTGAACGTGAAGTGAACTTAGGCACCACAAACCTGCAACAACTCAATGAGCAATCAATGGTGTTGAGGGTATGTAACCTCATTGACGGCGATGCGAGAGGGGCTTATAAAACTACCGACTTCGATTTCAGAGATTATGGCTTTATCGAAATGTTTGTACATGCCGAAAAACTTATAGACAATCAGGAGCTTAACCATGGCGACCTCACCGTCTTTATGCGTTTTGGCGCCGACCTCACCGAAAATTATTATGAATATGAGATACCATTACATTTCACACCTTGGCATACATCATATAATGAGCCTGATCTGATATGGCCTGAAGAGAATAAGTTTAAAATTGACTTGAAACGTCTTGTTCAGTTTAAAATCGAACGTAATGAGCAGATGCGAAATGCCGGAGCCACCGGTATCAGCCTGACAATGCCTTTTTATGCTTTCGATGGTAATAACAGGGTAACAATACTCGGCAGCCCAAATCTGAGTAGTGTAAAAGCCATAATGATTGGGGTTAGAAATCCTAAACAAACCTCATTTTCGATAAATGATGACGGAGAGCCTAAATGTGCGGAAATTTGGGTTAACGAATTGCGCCTTACCGACTTCAATAACCAAGGAGGATTTGCTGCAACAGCAAGGCTTAGAAGCGACCTCTCCGACTTTGGAAATATCACCCTTACAGGATTATTCAGCACACCCGGGTTTGGAACAATTGAAAAGAAAACCAGCGAGAGATCAAAAGAGTTTATAAAGAATTGGGACTTCTCCTCCAACCTCGAATTAGGTAAGTTTTTCCCTGAAAATGCCGGTATTAAGATACCAATGCACTTCGACTATTCGGAATCGAGGACAGACCCTAAATATAACCTGCTCGATCCGGATGTTTTACTCAGAGAGGATGTCAAAACATTCGATACGAAACAAGATAGAGATTCAATAATCAGAATCAATCAGGATTATGTTCAGCGCAAGAACATAAACTTTATTAATATGAGGAAAACAAAAATGGGCGCCTCACAGAAAACCAATTTTTATGATATCGAAAACTGGGGATTCACCTATTCATATTCCGAAATATATGCCCGTAATGTTGATTATCAATACGATATACAGAAGAAATATCTGGGAGGAATCGGTTACAACTTCAATACCGTCCCAAAAAACTATCGTCCTTTTTCCTCTATTAAATTTTTCAGCCCTAAACCGTTGACTTTCATAAAAGACTTTAATTTTTACCTACTCCCTAAGCTCTTCTCCTTCCGTACCGATATGATACGCGAATACAACAAACGTCTTTTGCGTAATAAGAGTCAATATGCGGTATTGATAGAGCCTACTTATTTAAAAAAATGGGACTGGACACGTAATTACAGCTTGAACTGGGATTTAACAAGTTCGCTCAGAATAGACTATAAAGCCGATGTGGGCTCATATATTGACGAGCTGCCCGGAAGCATTGAAAAGGATGATCCTGATTACAAAATAAAAAAGGAGAGGATTAAAACGGAGATTAAAAACTGGGGTAGCAAGACATTATATAATCAGATGACAGGGATCAACTATACCCTTCCCATCAGCAAGCTGCCATTACTTGATTGGGTAACTGCCAACGCGCGCTATCAGGTGAATTATCGCTGGCAGGCTTCGCCTAAGTCGCTACAAGCACGTTTCGGTAATCAGATTGAAAACTCTAGCAACATTCAATTAAATGGAAGCTTATCCTTTGATAGAATTTATGATAAGATACCCGGACTAAAAAAGATAAATCAGCCACGAAGCCCGCAGCGGGCAGGTGGGATGACACGCCCGGGAATGCAACAACAACAACAAAAAAAATCGGAACAGGATACCGTTAAAAAAGAGAGACCTGATTATTTCAGAATAGCGGGAAACACTTTTCTTAGACTATTAACCGGCTTTAAACGTGCTTCGCTGGCTTATTCACAAGGTAATGGCATTTTATTACCCGGCTTTGTACCCGAAGCGGGTTATGTAGGCAACGACTGGGGGCAAAATGCACCAGGAATGGGATTTATTTTTGGCAGCCAAAAAGATATACGCCCCAAAGCGGTAGCAAACAACTGGCTTACGATGGATACTTTGTTAAATTCAGCATATATCACGAAATTTAATGAACAGATAAACTTTAGAGGTAATTTTGAACCATTTGCTGATTTTAAAATTGAGCTCAATGCCGATCGAAACTACTCGCTCAACCATCAGGAATATTTCAAAGCAGATGCCAATGGAACATTTGCTTCCTATTCGCCACAGGAACAGGGTAATTTCAGTGTATCGGTACTTACATGGGGTACGGCATGGGCAAAGGATAACGACAAAGATCAAAATGAAAATTTTGAGAGATTAAAAGAAAACCGCAAAGAGATAGCTTTTAGGCTGGCTAACGCAAATCCCAACTGGTCAAAAACAAAAGTTGATTCTACCGGATTCCCCGAAGGATATAGCTCATCGCAACAAGAGGTGCTTCTATATAGCTTTTTGGCAGCTTATACAGGCAAAGAGGCCGCTAATATCAAACTAAACACAATGCCTGCCATACCAATGCTGAATTGGCGTTTAACGTATAATGGACTTGCAAGGCTCGAACCATTCAAAAAATTCCTCCGAACGTTAACCATAACACATGGTTATCGGAGCAATTACAGCGTTGGCTCATTTCAAACAAACCTCCTCTACCGTGAGTTTAATGGGGGCGCTTCAGCGTTCGATGACAATCATAATTTTATTCATGAACATTTAATAGCGCAGGTGAGCATAACAGAGCAGTTTATGCCACTCATATCATTCGATATGAACTGGATTAACAGTTTGATGTCCAAGTTTGAAATTAAAAAGACAAGAAGCCTATCGTTAGGATTTGTCAACAATCAACTTACCGAGATTAACTCAAACGAGTATGTAATAGGGTTGGGATATCGTTTTAAAGAGGTGCAGTTTAGTATAAGAAGCACTACCGGCGGCAGCCAGGGAAGCAGAAAAACTGTAAAAAGCGATTTGAATGTTAGAGCCGATTTCTCCTTAAAAACCGATAAGACAGTGCTTCGAAGGATAGATGAAGATCTTAATCAAGTGTCGGCAGGTCAAAAGGTTACCTCACTCAACCTTTCAGCCGATTATACCGTAAATCAACGACTTAACCTCCGAATCTTCTTCGATAAAGTTACCAACAATCCATTTGTATCTTCACAATATCGCACTTCAACTACTAAAGCAGGTATAACGCTAAGATTTACCCTCGCCCAGTAAATTTGTTGAATGAGCTATTGTTACTTCTCTCGGCTCCATGGCCATGCCATGATACCCCCTTCGAGGACTTTTACATTTTTGTAGCCGTTGGCTTTTATCACCAATGATGCTTCGTAGCCCCTAAGCGATATTTTACACCAAACAACGATTTCGGTATTCTTATCTTCCGGCAGCTCATTAATACGACTACGTAGCTGTCCGAGCGGAATAAGTTTTTCGCCAATGCCAAGGCGCATTTGTTCGAACTCGTTCGGATTACGTACATCTATCAGATGGATTGGCTCTTTGTTGTTCAATTTATTTTTCAGTTCTTCAGAAGATATGCCTTTGAACAATCCTCTCAGTTTGTTTTGCATAATATGAGCCGTGGCGATGCTATGATCAATGGCGAGGGAAAATGGCGGAGCGTAAGGCAGGTCGGCATTTACCATATCTTCAACAGTGAATTTACCCTTAATTGCTATTGCCCAGATAGCCAACTGCTTGCTTACATCGCCAGGGCCAATTACTTGTGCTCCTAGTATTAATCCGCTTGATTTATCAACTACCAATTTGGTTATCAGTAATTGTCCTTTCATGAATCCGGGTTTATCAAGGCTGGTGTTTACAACTGTTTCGATGTTATTAAATCCTAATTTAATGGCATTTTGTTCAGATAAGCCAGTTGATCCGACACCATAGTCGAACACCTTACAAACACCTGTTTGTATGGTTCCGGGATATTTGGCCACATTTCCCAAGATCACGTTCTCGCCCGCAACCCGTCCTTGTAGGTTGGCCAAATCGCCAAAGGGAGCATGAACGGGTTTTTGTGTTATCAAGTTTGGTATCTCTACGCAATCGCCGACAGCGTAAATATCCGGATCGGAGGTCTGCATATAACCATTTACAACAATTCCGCCGGTTGGGCTTATTTCCAAGCCGGCATCTTTAGCAAGTTTGCTATTTGGAATTACTCCTATTGCAACTACAGCTAAATCGCACGGAATCTCAGTGCCATCATTTAGTTTTACAGCTTTTAGCTTCCCGTTTTCTCCTAAAAATGAAGCGACGCCATTTCTTAAAATGACATTTGCCTTGGTTTGTATGTATTTCTCAATCAGGCGGGCTAAATGTTTGTCAAGGAAAGTTAAAAGCTGTGGCAAAAGCTCAATTAATGTTATTTCAATCCCCGCCAGATTCAACGCTTCCATTGTTTCTATCCCAATCAGTCCTCCACCAATAACAACGGCCTTTTTTATCTTACCCTCCTCGCCTACTTTTCGCAAATAATCGGCATCGGATAATGATTGCAAAGTGGTTATTCCGTCAAGATCGGCGCCAGGGATTTGAGGTTTGCGTGGAACAGCCCCGGTAGCTATAATAAGCTTATCGTACTCTAACGTGCCCTTTTCTCCTGTAAGAAGATTTTCGTATTCAACTTTTTTTGCTTTACGATTTATTGATGTAACCTCCGTATTAACATGAGTAACGATTTTCTTGGCATTCCAGAAAAATTTCGAATCTCGGATAACCCCGGCAGGTGAACAAAGTAATTGATCGCGATCATCAAAAAAGCCTCCTACATAATAGGGATAACCACAAGATGCCATTGACATATCGGATGCCTTTTGAATCATAATGATCTCGGCGTTTTCATCGAGCCGGCGAGCCCTGGAAGCTGCTTTAGGACCAGCAGCAGAGCCTCCAATAACTATTATACGTTTATTTTTCATGATGTTTTTTTATTAAATCAGTTATAAAATAATATGATAAATAGGCGGCAAAATTAATATTTCATTTGCACCTTGGCTAAATTAAGATTAAAGGCTATTGAAGATCAAACTCTACACTTTCTGAAAGAAGATTGAGATATCAGAATTATTTTTTTTGCTCAATTATTTCTAAATAAATTTGACGTTCAACATATTAAATCAGAAAGGTATTTGCAAAAGCTTCCGATACAATCAATTAAAAACGTTTGCTAAAATACAATCCATTTATGTTTTATTGTATTCATTACTAAATGAGCAGTATTGCGCGAATTGGTTTTGAAAAGAATATTGGCGCGATGTTTATCAACAGTTCTTTTACTTAAAAATAGTTTTTCACTGATCTCTTTATTTGAAAGGCCAAGGCAAATCAATTGAAGAATTTCGGTTTCCCTTTCTGACAGATTAATTCCTGTGTCTTCTTCCAAGCTTTTTTTATTCAAATTTTTGACGATACTTAGGAGCAATTCGTTCGAAAAGTAATGATCGCCGGCCATAACCGACTCAATAGCTTCTCGCACTTCAGCTATTTCCGAGTTTTTCAACAAAAACCCCTTCACACCGGCATCAATCATTTTGTAATAATAGGCTTCGTCGCCAAACATTGACAGGGCTATAATTCTGATATCGGGATATAACTCGGTGGCACGGCGTGTGGCTTCAATACCATCAATTATTGGCATGCTTATATCCATCAACGTTACATCGGGAAGGTGAGTTGCAAGTGATTGCAGGTATTCATTGCCATCGTTGGCTTCGGTAATCTCAATATTCGGATAACTATTGACGAGTAAAAGGCGAAGCCCGTTGCGAAATAACTTATGATCATCAACTATTGAGAGTGTAAATTTCCTACTTTTCATTTTAAACTTGGCATTTTTAACTAAAAGAGTTCATTTAAACATTATGTTTTAGAGTAAATTATTGTTTCTTAATGCCATTGGCATCCGAACACAGAAAAATAAACGAATAACTGTTTGGCTAATTTAATCTATTTTCTTACGAGCTTTATAACGGCGCTAAATTGGTATTTTATTTTCATCTTGAATTTTCAACTCTACTGTAACAATGATACCTTCATCGGGCCAACTTTCAATTTCGAACTTACCGCCAAGTGAGCTGATTCTCGAGCGGATATTGCCAATTCCCATTCCTTTATTATCGGCCATCAGCAGCTTTTCCTGATCAAAGCCAATCCCATCGTCTTGATATAGTAATTTCAGTTGATCATTTTCTTCATCTAAACTTATCAAAACTTTGTTAGCATCTGCATGTTTCACCGTGTTGTGTATCAGTTCGCATACCGTTCTGAACAACACTATTTCCATGTTACCACCATATCTCTGATCAATGATATTTGTTCTGAATTCAAAACGCAGCTTACTGGTTTGCTCCAAATTGTCAATAAACGATTGTATTGCAGTGGGAAGTCCGAAGTTTTCAAGCATGTGAGGACTCAGATTGTTAGAAATCTCTTTAAGAGTATATATTGACTCATCTATTGTGGAGATCATCCTTTTAAGTATTTCGTGTCCGCCGGTCTGGCTTTCATTTAGTGCCGATGTTAGCAGTTTTGCTGACGAGAGCAAGGGGCCAAGTCCATCGTGCAGCTCTTTGGCCAACCGGTGCCGTTCGCTTTCCTCGGTGCGGATAATAGTGTTAAGCAGACGTTTGTCGGCAGCCGAACGCACCTCCTCAAGCTTAAAAAGATAATTAAGCACCTTTTTTACATAAAACATCCCCACCAACATTAGTAACGATATTATTACCCCAAGCCAGCTATTGAGCATCAGTATGTTATCGGAGATAGCCTTATCCATGTACGAAAAGTATTCAATCACACGCCTTACAGCCATTACAAAAAGAGCTATCGAAAGCAAAATCCAGCTCGAATTATACTTTGTGGCTCTAATCAGGCTAATAACAATAATTGCAGCGCCAAAATGGAGAGCAATGGAAAAAATAAGAGCATATTGTGTAAGCATAGCAGTAATTTTTGATGTAAAGATACAAAAATGCCAGACACATAAGTTTGACAAGTTCATTAATATTGTTTGAAAGCAATATTTTAAAAAAAATGCCCTGAAACATTTATACTATTGGAGAGACGATTTCTGATATTATCTTTCAAGATGGAGATTATTAACAAGTCAACATAATAAGTTTATTTTGCGGCATGAATGATTTTAGAAAAAATGCAATCGTAACAGGCGCTACCGGCGCTATCGGTACAGCTATTGCCAGACAGTTAGCTGTCAAGGGTTTTGATGTAACAATAATTGCCAGAAACGAGCAAAAGGCATTAAAAACCGTGAATGAGATTCAAACAAGCAGTAAAAACCATAATGTAAGCTTTTTACTTGCCGATCTATCAGTAAAGTCCTCTATACAACAGTTGGCTAGTAACTGGGAGCGACCGCTTCATGTGCTTATCAACAATGCTGCCGTTACACCCCGCACACGCGAAGAAACCAATGAGGGCATCGAGTTACAATGGGCTACAAATGTTTTGGGCTATTTCTGGATGATCAACTGTTTTACGCCATTTCTTAAAATGGCAGCGCCGGCAAGGGTAGTAAACGTAGCCAGTTATTGGGCCGGCGACCTTGACATTTCCGATTTGGAGTGTAAAAGACGGCGATATGACAACGATATGATCTATCGTCAAAGCAAACAGGCAAACAGGATGCTCACTATTGTTTTTGCTGAAAAACTAAAGCCTTTTGGTATTACTGTAAATGCTGTTCATCCCGGTGATGTAAACTCGACCTTGAGCAACAACCTTGGATATGGAGGCTTCCAAACGCCGGATCAGGGCGCCGACACCCCCGTATGGGCTGCCACACAACCAGAACTGACAGACATAACAGGGAAGTATTTTGAACGAAGAGAAGAGACTACTTGTCAGTTTGCATCCAACAAACCTTTGGCATACAAGCTTTTTGAGATTTGCGAAAGATATTAAAACGGTTAGTTATCAAATCTTTTTAACTCAAAAGTATTTCCGTCAAAAACACCATAAGAGAAGTTTGTGAGCCAATCGCCCAGGTGGATGTAGTAGCTGTTATCACCGATCTTTTCCATATTTACCACATGCCAATGTCCGAAAACGAAATAATCAATCTGCCGGCCTTGTGAGAGTATATCCCTGCAATACACAGCAATCCTTGCATTTTGAAAATCATATTCCTCCCCCCTTTCGGCCTCTTTTATCAGATTCGCATATCGGCTTTTTGCCGACCAATAGAGGCCCAACCACACTCCTATATCAGGGTGTAGCCACCTGAACAAAAATTGATTTATCTTTAATTCAAAAACATTTTTTAAAAATTTGTATCCCCTATCGCCGGGGCCTAATCCATCGCCATGTGCCAAAAAAAAACGCTTCCCGCCAATCACCCTCTCTATTGGCTGGCGATACATTGTCATACCTATTTCCTTTTCCAGATAATCGAATGCCCACATATCATGATTGCCTTTAAAAAAATGGATTGGAATACCGGAGTCGGTTATTTCGGCAAGCTTACCCAGAAGCCTGACATACCCTTTTGGTACAACAGTTTTGTATTCGAACCAAAAATCAAAAAGATCGCCCATTAAAAAAATCTCGACAGCATCATTTTTTATCAAATCAAGCCAACGGATAAACTTCTCTTCCCGTTGTGCGCTACTTTTCCTGTCGGGGATTCCAAAATGTAAATCAGAAGCAAAATATATCATTTTTATAGGAAGTTAACAACCCTGTTTTCAAAACTTTCGGTAAAAATAAGCATATACAGAAATACTGAACTTTACCACCCTCTTTTTCGGAAATCTTCGGTTTATTATCAATGTTTAAAGTACTCAGCAATAGCTTTTTTTATTTCTCCGAATTTTTTACCCTTAGCCACAATCGCGCCCTCTTCGTTACAAAAATAGTAATATGGCAAATCTTGGGGGATGTTGAAAAGAGTTACAACCGGCGAGCTGATTCCATTGAGATCAGAAACGTTGATCCATGTTAATCCATCCAACCTGACAGCATCTTTCCAGTAACGCGCCTGATGATCGAGGGAGACGGCATAGATCTCAAAACCCGAATCCCTATAATCATTGTAAATATCTTTAAGCTGGTGATTTGCTGCCCGGCAGAGCGGCGACCACGATACCCAAAAATATACTAATACTGCCCTGCCTTTCAAATCAGAGAGCCTAAACGAAACCCCATCAGCATCATTTAAAATAATATCCGGAACAGGCCGGCCAGCGCTTAAGCTTTCTTCAATAACCCGCTGATCTGTAAGGCGTTCTTTTATTTCCGATACTCTATTGTGATGCTCCAAAACATGACTGTTGTCAGGATATTTCTTCATCAAAACACTATCAATAAAACAATAAATATCAAAATCCTGCTCGCGGTCGAAAATAGGCTGATTTGCAAAGCGATGGTTTATCAGCAAAAGGGATGCAAACGAGCCTGAATTATTAAGGATAAAATTTTTTGTAAAAGAGTACTGATCTTCAACCAGTTGCCTCAAAACGCTATCAACATTCAGTTTGACGGCATAAAAGTTCTCGAGATGTGTACTGTTAAAAAAAACCTTACGTAATGAATCGAAAACAGTTTCTCTCTCAGCAGTTTTTACAAAATAATTCTGAAGCAGTTGGGAATCCTCATTTCCCGAAATCTGATATTGCATTGAACCAGGAGCAGCATCCGAGGTTATCTCAAGTTTGTCGTCAGGATTGATAATAAGTGTAATAAACGATCCATCAGTAAAGTGCAACATATAAAAACCCGTTTCTTCGGCCTGAAAATCAAAACTAAAACTGCCATCCGTTGAAGCGATTACAGAATCTACTTTGATCATATTGTTAATAGTCAACTGTTGAAGGACGATCTTTTGTCCCGCCATTGCGCCAAATCTCCCTTTGATAGTTGACTGCCGCCGATCGTCATTTGAGGTACAGCTAATCAACGCAAACCCTATGATCAGCATTAGAGAACAGACTGCTAAAATCTTTTTTTTCATAAAAAAACTGAAATTAATGCTTTATTGCAAACGAACGAAATTATTAGGATAATTGATACCTTTTAAAAAAAAATCTAAGAGGCAATTTTTGAGTTCGTTTCACAAAAAAATTAGAATAAAAAGGTAGTTCGATACTTTAAAAATATCAGCTTTTTAATATTCATTATTTTAGCCATTTAAATAATTAACCATTAAAGCTGAATAAAAGAATCTAACATATGGATTATCAGCACAATACAAAAGAATTGTATTAACTATAAAACTTCACCTCATGAAACATTTTCTTCTCACTTTGCTCATTTCGTTGTTCTGTATTTCAATTTTCGGCCAGGGTTGGCGAAAAGATGAAATGGAGATAAAAGTAAACATTGATACTGAAGAACAGGCTAGTATGCTTTACCGGTTGAAACTTAACGGAGATATTTATCCGGGCTATGCGAGGCTATTTGTAACGCCGGTTGAGGTCGAAAGGATTAAAAGTCTGAATTTCGACTATGAAGTTCTCATCCCCGACCTTAACAAACATTATGAGAACTTTTGGCAAACACGTGATGCCTATCACTCCTACGATGAAATCATCGAGCTTGCCGACAGCTTGGTAGAACACTTTCCGGATATATGTAAAAAAATCATTTACGGCACCTCATTGGGCGGTCGTCAATTGGCTTGCCTTAAAATCAGCAGTAATGTAAATGTGAATGAGATAAAGCCACAAGTCGGTTTTGATGGAGGTATTCATGGCGACGAGATAGGCTGCTCAGAAAATGTCATTCGTTTTGCTCGTGATCTTTGCTTGAATTATGGAAACGATCCTACAATAACAAACCTTATTAATACCCGTGAGATTTGGCTTTACCTGATGGTTAATCCCGATGGGCGCGTCAATATGGTACGATATAACAATAATGGCGTTGACCTTAATCGCGACTGGGGCTATATGTGGGAAAATGAGGGCGGTAGTACAGGAGCCTTTTCACAAATTGAATCGAAAGTTCTGAGAGATTTTGTTTTTGAAAATAACTTTGTCGTACACACCTCCTATCACAGTGGCACCGAATACATCTCGTGCCCATGGAGCTACAGAGCATCTCAACCCCCTGACTATAACCACATTTTACAGCTTGCCGGTGTTTATGCCAATGTTTCGGGGTACAGCAATATGCCTTACGGTCAAGGCTATTCGGGAATGTACCCGATCAATGGCAGTACCAAAGACTCAAACTATGGACTTAAAGGGTCTGTTAGCTGGTCATTGGAGATCTCGATGAGCAAGCAGCCGCCCGCATCACAAATAATGATGTATTACAACTACAACCGCCCGGGAATGATTGCCATGATTGAGTATGCCGGATACGGTATAAGAGGGATAGTAACCGATGCAGTAACAGGCGAACCAGTAACAGCTTCAGTGTTTGTAAATAACTTTCTTCCCTGCTTTACTGATCCGGAAAATGGTGATTTTCATAAATATCTGACTCCAGGCACATATAGCGTTAAGGTGAAAGCTAATGGTTATGCAACAACTACTGTAAATAATGTTGTAGTAACGGCAAATAATGCCACAGAGGTCAATATTACGCTTCAACCCGAAGACCATAAAAGTATTTACAGAGTGATAAGCTGCCATATCCCTAATAATAATCCTGCCGACCCTGGCGCTGCTTGGAATGTTATTGGTCCGCCAGACAATCAATACTATTCGTTAGGAAAAAACGGATGGATCGTAGTGGATATGCAAGAGATGATTTATGATGGGGCAGGTCCGGATATTATTGTTTTTGAGGGGGATAACACACCCGAGGGTTATACTCTTTATGCCGGCTCCACAATGGATGGCCCGTGGCATTCAATGGGTACAGGGAGCGGTACAACGGAGTTCGATTTTGTAAATTGCACCTTGTCGGAAGCTCGTTATTTCAGAGTGTTGGATGATGGCGATGGATCAGCTAATGTTAACGGAGCCGGTTTTGACCTTGATGCAATACAAGTTTTAAGCTCTATTACAGGGCCTTATATAATTATGAGTGATTATGTTGTTGATGATTCGGCAGGTAATAATAACGGTCAACTCGATCCGGGCGAAACGGCAACGTTCGTAATTACCCTGAAAAATGTAGGAACTGAAACTGCACTTGACATCATCGGTTCATTGACCAGTTCGGATGAATACATCACTGTTCTGACCACTTCACCACAAGTTTTCGGTAATATTGAGATCAACAATACGGCCACGGCTCAATATACTGTGAGTGCAAGCAGTTCAGCGCCAGCCGGCCACACTACAAACCTTAATTTGGAATATGCGGGCACCAATTTAAACTCACAGGTAAAGACAATACCTGTCCTATTCCCTGATTATTGTTATCCTACGGCAAGTTGCTCATTTGGCGATGGATTTACGGGATTCTCTTTAGAGCAGATCAACAATATGAATAGCGGCTGTTCGAATGATAACGGCATTAGTGGATATGGTGATTTTACCTCGATGACTACAGAACTTCAACCGGGAAATACTTATACGGTATCGTGGAAGAGCGGATACAGCAACCAGAAGGCAAGCTTATGGATAGACTTGGACAACGATATGAGTTTCAGTGATAATGAACGCCTGATCACTGACTTCAGCTTATCGCAATCCAACACCCTTTATACTACAAATTTCACCTTGCCGGAATCTGTTCTACCGGGCGAAAAGCGTTTGAGAATACGGGCTAATTGGCAAAGCTCCTCCTCCAATCCATGCTCAAACTTCACTTATGGCGAAACAGAGGACTATACCGTGATCATCCCCGGCAACACTCTAAATGCTGCTTTTATCCCAAGTGTTACGGAGATCTGCCATGGCGATCAGGTTCAGTTTACGGATCAATCAACCGGAAATATTACAGGTTGGCAATGGACTTTTGAGGGAGGGACACCCTCTACTTCCAATTTGCAAAACCCGTTAGTTACATATCAAACACCGGGAGACTTTGACGTTAGCCTTACCGTTACCGACGGTTCGAATAGCAACACTTACAGCCAGTTGAACTTAATACATGTTTTTGACGACTCTCCAGTTCCTTCAATGCCATCAGGTCCTTCGAACCTGTGTCAGGCTAATGAGCCAACTTCATACACCTCATCAGCTCCCAATGCCACATCCTGGTTATGGAAACTGGAACCTGCACAAGCCGGCACGATAAGCTTTCAAGGCGCAGCCGCCACAGTAAACTGGAATGAGAGCTTTTCAGGCTCAGCTCTACTTTCTGCAGCAACTAGCAATTTGTGTGGAGAAAGTCAATATTCAAATCCCTTAGTTATAGAGATAATGCCATTTCCGGCTGATGCCTCAGCAATTGAAGGTGAAGATAAGGTTTGTCAGGGGGGTATAGATTCTTATGAAACAAACGAAATAGAAGCAGCTACGAGTTACGAATGGATCCTTACGCCTGCACAAGCCGGCAATCTGACTTCAACTGAGAATGAATGCCAAATAGAATGGAGCAAAACCTACGAAGGGACAGCATCGCTTAAAGTAAGAGGATCAAACGAATGTGGCTTTGGCAACTGGTCGCCATTATTTGATATCCTTGTCGAAAATTGCTCTGGAATTAACAAAGTTGTTTCCAATAAAATTATCATTTATCCTAATCCCGCAAATGGCTTATTTTATGTAAAAACAGGTTTTCCTGACAACATTAAAGTAAGAATAACCATAACAAATATTTCTGGTATCAAGATTTATGAACATGAAGGGATGGATAATGACTTTACCATTGATCTTAAAAATGTATCCAATGGAATTTATTACATAAAATTTGAAACCGAAGAACATACCTTGGTTAAAAAGATTATGATTAATCAGTAAACCGTTAATCCGAATGACTATCTGATTTTAAATGGACTCTTTTGTGTTTCAAAATAATATTTTAAAACTAAATCTTATTTATCTCACATTTTATCTTTTATCATGAAACAGTTTTTTATTCTATTAGTGTTGTTAACTAACTCGTTAACTCTCTTTTCTCAGGAACGATTGATCATCCGTTTTACCAATCCCGATCCGGTTATTGTAAAGCATTTTGCTAGTAATAATTATGATATCGCAGCCTTCCATCCCGGCGTTTTTCTTGATCTCGTAGTAACTGAAGATCACTATAAGGAGTTGTTATCGCAAGGTTTTGAAGCCGAAATATTTCAAACCGAATCGGAGATGCGTGCAAACCTCACATCAAAGGCGGACAACATTCCAGGATACAGGGGTTATGTGCAGGCGCTTGCCGACTTACAACTCTTGGAAGCTACCTATCCGGATATTTGTAAGCTATATGATATCGGCGATAGCCGAGGAAAGGTATATTATAATGAAGGGAAGCAAAATTATGTAAACTATCAGCACGACATCTGGGCTTTAAAAGTATCGGATAATGTGGAGCTTGATGAAGATGAACCTGCTATATACTACATGGGCGCACATCATGCCCGCGAGCCGCTTAGCACCGAAGTAGCATTTTACGTTTTAGATCATATTATTGAAAACTATGGCGTAGATCCGGTAATTACTGAAAATGTAAATTCAAAAGAGATATGGTTTATACCAATTGTAAATCCCGACGGCCAGAAAATTGTTTTGGATCAAACAGACACCAATTGGCGTAAAAATATACGCGACAACGATAATAACAATCAGATTACCTTTTCTAATAACGGATGGAGTTATCCTGATGGCGTTGATATAAATCGTAACTATGGATGGCAGTTTGGCACCGAAGGCACCTCTTTCGATCCGACAGATGTTACCTATTGTGGGCCGTCAAAATTTTCCGAACCTGAAACCTCTGCAATTCGCGATCTTATGGCATCACGACATTTTGTTGCAGGTATTTCTTATCATACTTACAGCGAGCTTGTATTATGGCCTTACGGCTATACTACCAACGCTATAGGCCCTGATAATGCTGCTATCTCAGCGCTTGGAACAGCCATGGGCAACTCAATCCCAAAGTTAGGCTCCGGAACATATACCCCTCAACCGTCATGGGCGCTATATCCTTCCTCAGGTGTTACCGACGACTACGCCTACGGAGAACATGGGATATTCAGCTATACCATCGAGCTGGGCACACAGTTTATACCACCTGCAAGTCAGATATTACAAATTTGCCAAGCCAACATTCAGGCAGCAATGATACTTCTCAACAGAGTTAACACTTCAACTCTTACCGGACATATTACCAACTCAAACACCGGTGAGCCGGTAGTAGCAGAAATATATGTTGATGGAATTGATAATACCGGACTTTATAGAAAACCCTACAAAAGCAATGAAAATTTTGGAAGATATTATCGGTTTCTCCCAAATGGGAACTATAACGTTACCATTTCAGCTTTTGGATATATAACCCAGACCTTTCAAAACATAAATATTAATAATGTCGGACAGACGATTTTGGATGTTCAGCTTGTACCATGTCAATCTTTTACAGTAACCGGAACAGTTACCGATATTGATACCGGAGAACCGATTGCTAACGCCTCCATTGTAGTTATTGACACTCCGTTACCAACTTTTTATACGGATGAGAATGGTAATTATACTATTCCTTCAATTTTTGAAAACACTTACTCATTTAAGATATGGGCGCTGAATTATGCCACCCTAATACAAGAAATCACCATTAACGCCCAAAATCTTCAATTTGATTTTGAACTAACCGAAACGAATGCCGTCAGTTTTGAAACGGGTGTGTTTCCCGAAGGATGGACCTTTGGCGGTAATGCAAATTGGACTATTGTAAACACTGCAGCATGGGATGGCGAGTATTCTGCCAGATCTGGCGCCATAGGTAACAACCAGAAATCAGAGATGAAGTTTACCGTTATAGCAGCTAATGCGGGAGTTATTTCTTTTTATGTAAAAGTATCATCAGAAGCCAACTACGATTTCCTTAGGTTTTATGTTAACGAGCAACAAAAGGGAGCATGGTCAGGCGAGTTAAACTGGACAGAGGTATCAATACCTGTGAATGCCGGTACAAACAATTTTAAATGGGTATATCAAAAAGATATATATGTCTCCTCCGGCTCCGATTGCGCATGGGTAGATTATATCATTTTCCCGCCCTCAGCCACAATAAATGCAAATGCCGGTCCAGATACGGAAATCTGTGCTGATGAGACACACCAATGTCAGGGAACGGCATCTTTTTACAATTCGGTAACATGGTCAACATCAGGGGATGGTCAGTTTTCCAACGCCTCCAGCCTGACTCCCATTTACACGCCAGGCACAACAGACATTAGCAACGGTGGTGTTACACTTTCATTAACAGCCTATGGCGATGGAGGAACATCAAAAACCGATCAGATGATCTTAACAATAAAACCGCTACCCGGCACAGGAACACAAATCACTGGAATAGATGAAGTTTGCGCCGGAAATAGTGAAACATATTTTTGCGAAATAATTGATGACGCTGATGAGTACGAGTGGAATATTCAACCTTCAAATGCCGGCCAAATAACAATTCAAAACGATAATGAAATAATGGTAGAATGGAATATTAACTATGAAGGCGAAGCAATTTTAACTGTTAGAGGAACGAATGAATGTGGTTATGGCGACTATTCTGATGATTTTATGGTTACAATTCTTGATTGCTCCTATATTGATGAAATAGATAATCAAAATGCAACAATTTATCCTAATCCGGCAAAAGATCAAATCATCATTTATCCTAATCCGAACATGGAAGGAGTATTATCCTTAAAAATATTCAATAATCTTGGGGTGGTTATCCACAAAGCTAATTATCAATATAAAGCAACGGAAAACATAGTAGTTGATCTTAAAAATACTATTTCAGGTGTCTATTATGTTCAGATAAATACCGAACGACACAGTTTCATCAAAAAACTCATTATCAATAAGGATATGTAAAAGGCTTGTGGGTTAACTTATTTTATGGAACTTTTAATAAAGATATATTTTTATTTTTGCAGAATTGTTTTAAACAATATCACTATAACGTATTAACAAACATTAAATTAAGCTATGAAAAAAAATAACTTGTTATTGCTATTAGTTCTCTTAATCGCTTTAATACCCTTCAATATTAAAGCCCAGCGTAAATTATCATTAGATGATGGCGAATACAGAAATGATGTACAAGTAAAGATGGGTGAGCTAAACCCTTACGAAGTACTTGATACCCGTATTGATAATATGAGATATTGGCGCAAAGCCGCTGCCTTAGGTTTAACTCCGATCGAGCCTTATCATGAGGTTGGGTTAGGGCAATATAAGGGCAACCGGATCAATGCAAAAAGCGTTGTCAGAGATGATTCTCCCGATGTGCCTGTTACTAAGGTTAACTCAACACAAAGTGAAAACTCCATTTTTATCAATCCTAATGACACTGAACACGTTCTTCAGTCAAACAACTCTACACAAAATCCGGTCGGTCAGCTTTATGGCGCAAACTATTTCTATTCATTTGACTTCGGGCAAACCTGGGGAGGCTCAATTCAGGGAGCGGGTGGTACCAACTCCGGCGATCCTACAACAGCGATCAACCTGAATGGAAGACAGTTTGTAGGGTATATTCATTCCAACGGCGGGCAAGGGGTATCATACTCCGACAATGGTACTACATGGACTCCGGTAATATGTGCCTATGCCGGTGGCGGCGGCTTGCTCGATAAAAATCATCTGTGGGTTGACAACAGCGCTACAAGCCCCTTTGTTGGCAATTTGTATAACGCATGGACTGACTTTTACGGGCCAAACAACAACAATATTGAAATAATCAGATCAACCAATGCTGGGGTAAGTTGGACAAATAAACAAAATATCAGCTCGGCAGTGAACGCCGGAAGTCATAATCAGGGAGTAAATATTCAAACAGGCCCCAATGGAGAAGTATATGCAATTTGGTCAATTTATGATAGCTGGCCATCCGATGAAAAAGCCATCGGCTTTGCAAAGTCAATGGACGGTGGAGTAACTTTCTCTACAGCCACACGAATCATCAATAATATCAAAGGAATACGAACTACCGAGGTGGGAAAAAATCATAGAGTAAACTCATTTCCATCTATGGCTACGGATATCAGCGGCGGCGCTTACGATGGAAATATATACATTGTCTGGGCTAATATTGGTGTACCAGGTGTTAATTCCGGTACTTCAACCGATATTTACATGATCCGTTCCACCAATCAGGGGCAGACGTGGTCAACGCCTATAAAGGTGAATCAAGACCCAACGGGATTGGGTAAAAAACACTATTTCCCATGGATCACCTGCGATCCTGAAACAGGTGCGCTAAGTGTCATATTTTATGACGATAGAAACGTAACTTCCAACAAATGTGAGGTATGGTGCGCCAACTCATTTGATGGTGGCGATACATGGGAAGATTTCCGTGTTAGCGATGTTGATTTCACACCAGCCCCTATTTCCGGCCTCGCCGGAGGATATATGGGCGACTATCTCGGCATTGCAGCACGAGGAGCAAAGGTTTATCCCGTTTGGACCGACAACCGTACAGGAACAGCAATGACCTATGTTTCGCCGTATGAAACCAACAACCTGCCACGACCATTCGATTTGTTGGCTACAATTATATTCGAAACAGGTGAAGCACAATTGACATGGCAATTCGAAAATGTTCCGTCATTCCAATATTTTATCATATATCGGGATAATGTTCAAATAGCAACGACAACAAACTTGCAATTCTCCGATTATCTGCCAACATACGGAGTGTTTAAATACGTCGTAACGGCAATGCACGACGAAGGCGAGTCCAGCGGAACAAGCACAATTGTGCAGTGGGGTGATGCACATATTAGCGTTGACCCGGAAGAAATCATCGAAAATATTGTGTTGGATACCACTTCAACACGATATATAACTGTTGAAAATACCGGACAATTAGATCTGATTTATGAGGTGTCAGGCTCAACACAGCCAATCCGTGAGATTACGGATTATTGCATTCCTTCAGGGAATTGCTCTTGGGGCGATGGCATAACAGGCTTTTCAATGGGTGATATAGTAAACATGAACAATGGCTGCAGCCCAGGAGCTTACGGCAATTTTACCAACATGAGCACCGAAATACAGCCCGGGCAAGTTTATTCAGTAAGCATGTCAACAGGATATAGCAATAATTTCGCTACCATTTGGATTGACTTCAACAAAAATGAAACGTTTGAGTCCTCGGAAATAGTGCTCAGTGGTTTCGCTCTTCAAAATTCAAATCAGGTTTACACTACAAATATTACCATACCTGATGGTGTAGAAAGTGGTGAAACACGGCTAAGGATAAAGGCACAATGGTCAAGCACTCCCAACGACCCTTGCGCCTCAATGAATTATGGAGAAACCGAAGATTACACAGTAAATGTGTGTGGCTGGATGTCGGTACAAAGGGTAACCGACACGATAGCGCCAGGCAACACTAAAATCATTGCCGTCAATTTCGATTCAAGCGATCTGGAAGAGGGTACCTACTACGGTAATGTAAAATTGGAGACCAACGATCCTGATAAACCGGAAGTAAATGTTCCCGTTACACTTAATGTTGGCACATCTTATCCGCTTGCCCTAACCGTTGTTGCTGATCCGCCAACAATATGCGCGGGAGAAAGCTCGCAGCTCAACGCTATTGCTTCAGGTGGAACCGGCAGCTATACCTATCTGTGGACTTCCGATCCTCAGGGATTTACTTCAACAGAGCCTAACCCGGTTGTATCGCCTCAGGTTTCTACAACCTACAATGTTGAGGTGAGCGATGGAGTAAACTCTTTGAGTGGGCAAACAACAATAATCGTTAATACGGCGCCTGATCAGCCAGCAACACCACAAGGGATCGCTTCCATTTGTGCAGGAACGTACCAGTCGTCATTTAATACTGACGGTGCGGCAAATGCCTTCTTTTATAATTGGTTTATTGAACCGGCAGAAGCCGGAACCATTTATGGAAATGGTCTGGTCGGAACCGTTACATGGAATCCTGAATTTATTGGAACAGCAGATATAACCGTATTGGGAGTAAATGACTGTGGTAACGGAGAACTCTCACTGCCGCTCACAGTTACAATGAACCCACTTCCGGTGGTTGATCTTGGCGAGGATCAGACAATTTGCGCCCACACTTCTATTACCCTTGATGCCGGTAATCCAGGAGCTACTTATCTGTGGTCAACGGGAGCTACAACCCAAACTATAGTGGTTGATTCTACCGGAATAGGAATAGGCGCTGCTAACTTCTGGGTGCAGGTTACCGATAACAACGGATGTACCGGCACAGATGAGATAACCATTGATTTTAAAGACTGCACTGGAATCTACGATATGTCAAGCACATGGTCGTTTGATGTTCATCCCAACCCTTCAAGCGGAGAAATAAAACTTCAACTCGAAACGCAAAACAGAAATCCGGTTACAATAAGCATTGTTAACTCATTAGGAAAAAAAGTTGCAGTTTTGAATAATGTCATCGTGGCGCCCACCTATTCCGTAGAACTAAACCTTGCCAAATACGGCAGTGGAATCTATTTTTTACGCATAGATGGTAACGATGTAAACCTGAGCAAAAAGATAATTATCCAATAATCATTAATAAGTTTTTTTCTTTTTTTTACCAAACGGTTACAATGACTTTTGCTTTGTAACCGTTTTTTTTATCCTAACACGCCATATTTTATTTTAATTAGTTTTGCTCAAAATATTAATCATACTAAAAAGAATCTTCTTCATTAATTGTTACTTTTTGACATCATAACATAAAACCCATGAAGACCTATACGAAACTCATCGCCATATTTTTTTTACTAATATCCACTTCGGCTTTCGGATCGGAAAGTGTGAATAAAAAATTATCATCTCCAATATCTTCGTTACCGGAAAAGGCTCTTGTGGCTGATATATCAGATGTTTTTTGGAGTATCAACGGATATGTTTACCTTAGTGAAGAATCTGCAACCCCTTTCCCCGGTGTAACGATTACTTTTAGTGGATTAGGGTCAACGTTAACCAATGAAAACGGATATTACATATTTGATGTTCCTCATAACTGGAGTGGAACAGTAACCCCTACCTTTTGCGGCCCATCATATGGATTTCAACCTGAGCAACGGGTTTATCCTCCCGTCAAAAAAAATTATACACAGCAAAATTATTATGCTGTTCAATTAAATACTTTCACCATTTCGGGTGCTTTTCTTCATTTTAAGTCTGGCGAGCCGCTTGCAAATACATCTATCAGTTTCACTAATGAGATGAGTGTTACCACCAATGAAAACGGATATTATTCTTTAACGGTTGACCCGTGCTGGAGCGATACGCTTAAACCGATATCATCTGATTGGAACTTTATTCCCGATTTTAAATATTATTCAAGTGTAACCACAGACTTTGAAAATCAGGACTTTGAATATAGGCCTAAATCTTTTGGATTACCGCCAGGGTGGGTTTTTCAAAACACCGGAACAGTACATATTGTTTCAGTTTTTTCTACTTCAAATCCAAATATCTGTGGAGTTCCTCTCAACCAAGGTGATTATATTGGAGTTTTTTACAAAGGAACCGACGATGAGTTACATTGTGCCGGAGCAGGCGAGTGGACAGGAACTTCAAACACAGGGGTATTCATTTATGGAGATGATGCCTACACACCTGAAAAGGATGGGTTTTTATATGGCGAGGTAATGAACTGGAAAATATTTACATGGACCACCGATGAAAAAGAGTATGAGGTTTACCCAAGTTATCAAAAAGGAGGTTACCTTGTGTCCGACAACAAATGGTATAGTGGAGGGCTCTCGATAGTAAACGGCCTAAATGTATATCTAAATCAACAAATAGTTATACCGGAAGGATGGAGTGGGATATCAGGATATGTTAACCCGTCGCCAAAGCCAGATTACGTGTCAGGAAACCAAATACAGTTTTTATTAGCCCCAATCTCGGATGATCTGATAATAATTCAGAGTCTTGTTGCAATGTACTATCCTTCACAAAATATTAAAACCCTAATTAACTGGAATGTAAATTCGGGTTACAAGATTAAGGTTAACAAAGATGTAACATTTGAGCTACCCGGCTGCCCTATTACCGACCGAACACTTTCATTAACTGCAAACTGGAGTATTATGCCGGTGAAAAGCGAGTGCAACGTCTCGGTACAAGCACTCTTTTCCGGTATTATGAACAGAGTTAAGGTTGTTAAAGAGATAGCCGGCCCTAACGTCTTTTGGCCGGCAATGGGGATTAGTACACTTCAAGTATTAGAACCGGGAAAAGCATACATGGTTACATTAACCCTAAATTCATCAGTTACCTTCCCCGAGTGTACCAATCAGAAATCAGATGCCCAAGGAGCTAACGCCATTCATATTAACAAAACAAATTGGACCGACCCGATCGTTTCACCATCAAATCATATAATAGCCATAGAAAGCGAAGCGGTTAAAGGATTTGGAAAAGGTGATTATCTGGGGGCTTTCACTCAAGATGGAACCTGTGCAGGGCTTGCTGAGATAAAGTCGTTAGACGAAAACATGTCAATCGCACTTTTCGGAAACGACAATACGGAAACCTACAAAACCGGCTTTTTTGAAAACGAACTGATAACTTTAAAATGGTATAGAACCTCCACAGATGAAATTTTTGACCTTATAGCCGAGTTTGATCCATCAACAGGCTCTGAAAATGGAAGATTTACGGATAACGGCCTCTCCATCATTACGAAACTGAACATCGTTTCGGGAACAGGAGAAACAAACCACCATATAACCCCTCATATATTTCCCAATCCGACCACCGGAAACATTAATTTGATAGCGCCGGAATCAACCTATACAATAAAGATAACTGACGTGCTTGGAAACATAATCCACGAAAATGAATATACCGGTAGCAATAATGTTGACCTAAGCCATGTGCGGAGAGGCCTTTATATAGTGAGCCTTCAAGGCGCCGATTTCATCAAAACCGAAAAACTTCTACTCAGGTAGTCATCATTCGGCGTCAATCCAATCTCCATTCTCTTTTATCAATTCAATTAGCCTATCCATCGCTTCGGATTCGGGCACACCTTTTACAATAGCCGTTTTTCCTTTAAAAAGTGCCGCCTTGCCCAATCCCATTCCTATGTAACCATAATCTGCATCAGCCATTTCGCCAGGCCCGTTTACAATACAACCCATCACAGCGATCTTCAAACCTTTCAAATGCGAAGTCTTCCGTTTAATAGCATCAAACACAGTTTGAATATCATATAATGTTCGCCCGCACGAGGGGCAGGCAATATACTCAGTCTTGAAAATCCTGACGCTGCAAGCCTGTAAAATATTGAAAGAGAGCTCAACCAACTCAGCCGAAGAATAAGAGTTACCTGTAATCCAAATACCATCGGCTAAGTTATCAAGAAATATCGGCCCAAAGTCAATTGCAGCTTCAATCAGAATATCTTTTTGCGAATAACTCTTTTTCAAGATAACAGGTAATTTAGAGCTTAGTTCTCTTTTCATTTTCAGAAAATCACGAAACTCAATGATACTTGCCTGTTTTGTGGATTCAAAAACTATCGGCCGCTGTGGAATGAAAAGCCCCTTATCAACGCTATCAGAGCTTTTGATATATGTAAAATCAACAGAAGTTTTATCACCATCTATCTGCAAATCCGGCTTGAGAGAACCATAATCTCCACGCACATTAATTACCAATGGCTTCTTCTCCTCGCTCTTTAGCAAATTGCGATCATTAATCTCTGGCTGATATGAATGCGGCAAGTTAAGATAGTAATCTCTATCAAAAGGTCTATCAGTCGCAAGATCATCGAAATAGCCAATTATCTCTTTCGCTGCCGGAATTTCATTTTCCGGCTTTTCGGTAAGCGACACACGAATGGTGTTGCCGATCCCATCGGCTAATAATGCACCTAAGCCTATTGCAGACTTCAACCTGCCTTCTACGCCGTTGCCCGCTTCAGTTACTCCAAGATGAATGGGATAGCTCATCCCTTCTGCGATCATCCGTTTCACTAACAGCCTGTTGGCATAAACCATCATCCTTACGCTGCTGGCTTTCATCGAGAGAACAATATCATGAAAATCATTGCGGCGACAAATACGTACAAATTCCAAAGCAGCCTCCACCATACCTTCGGGCGTATTGCCATATCGCGAAACGATCCTTTCGGATAAAGAGCCATAGTTGGAACCGATCCTTAAAACGGTTTTGTTCTTTTTACATATCTCAATTAGCGGCAAAATCTTTTCGGAAATCCTTTCTTGCGATTCCTTAAAATCGGCATCGGTAAAAGAGACCTTGCCAACTTTTCTGTCGGTATAATTGCCCGGGTTGATCCTCACCTTTTCCACTAACTCTGCCGAAATCAATGCAGCTTCAGGGGTGAAATGGACATCGGCAATTAGGGGGATATCATATCCTGCACGGTGTAATTCATCTTTTATTACACTAAGATGCCTTGCTTCCCGTATGCCGGGAACTGCCAACCTGACTATCTCGCAACCCGTATCGGATAAGCGTTTGATCTGATCTAAAGTAGCGATAGTGTCGAGTGTATCAGTATTGGTCATTGACTGGACTCGTACCGGATTATTTCCGCCAATCCCAATTTTGCCAACCATTACCTCCGATGTGGGAAAACAAGTGATCATTGTCGTATTTTTTAGCAAAATAAACCTAAATTAATATTTGACGATACTTATTCTGAGTTTACCAATAATGATTTTGATGCTAAAATTATTATTTTAAGCGGATACAACGAACAAACGCCAAATAATAAATGGTTACTCCTAAAACTAATAATTTGTCGAATAATGGCTCCCTATTGCATAATTCGGGATTAATTAGCCTCGTAAGATCAATAATTCGGCGGAAAAAGGTTTTTATGGTTTTGTTCGGGGGATGGCTAACTAAATCCTACAACAATAGCTGCCCAATTATTCAAGGTTTTCTTTTTCAGAAAATGCAGGTTGTGCTCCTCCGACTTCTTCAAGAGCGTATTGATATCCTCTTCCAGAAAGCCGCTAAGGAAAAGCTTGCCTCCCTTTTTTAATGCTTTTGCGTAAAAGGGTATATGCTGCAGTAAGATATTACGATTTATGTTGGCGAATATAGAGTCAAACTTTTTGTCTTCAATCAATGTTTCGTTACCATGCTTACAGGTAATTTCCGGCACTTTGTTGCGCGCAATATTTTCCTGTGCATTTTCGAATGCCCAGATGTCGTTATCTATTGCCAATCCGCTTTTCGCTCCCATTTTTACGGCTAAAATTGCTAATACTCCCGTACCGCAGCCCATGTCGAGGATCTCTTTTTGTAGCCAATCCTCTTCCAAAATAAACTCTATCATCATCTGTGTCGTTTCATGGTGCGCTGTTCCGAACGACATCTTTGGCATAATCACAATGTCGAATTCGGCAGTGGTATCAACATTATGAAATGGCGCTCTGACAAAACAACGATCGTCAATCATCACCGGCTGGAAATTATTTTCCCATTCCCGATTCCAGTTTCGATCCTTTATCAGTTCACTCCTCCATACGATAGGTATTCGCTTATTGACCCAAACCAACAGTTTTTCAATCTCTTTCGGTTTATGCAGATCTTCCGAAACATATGCCTTTATACTCTTTCCCTCTTCGGTGAAGCTATCGAAACCGGCTTCTGCAAGCCATGCCGGTACAATCTCAAAAAAATCTAAGTCGGGCTGTGCTTTAAAGGAAATTGTATAACAATAATAATTCATCCTACTGATATTTAATCCATTTCCATAACTCCTGGTAATTCACCTTTTTACCATACATCAATATGCCGGTTCTATAAATTTTTGCCGCTAACCAAGTGGTCATTAAAAAGCCTGCGATCAGCAAAATAGCTGATAATGCCACTTCCCATAATGGTACGCCAAAAGGAATACGTATCATCATAACAACCGGCGAGGTGAGCGGAATGATAGAAAACCAAAATGCAATAGGGCCTGAGGGGTTATTTACGATCATACCTAACATTACCATAGAAAGGATAAGAGGTAAAGTAACCGGCAGCATAAATTGCTGAGAATCTGTTTCGCTATCAACGGCTGAGCCGATAGCAGCAAAAAGAGAGGCATACAATAAATATCCTCCTATGAAAAAGAATAAAAAAGCAACGATCATCACACCATAATTGATTGAGTTGACCGCTTCAACTATCATGTTAAGTTTTATTGTATCACCTTCATCCATCTGCTCCGATATATCTATTAACTGTTCTTTATTAAGCGCTTTCCCCTGTCCGATAAACATTTGTTCTGACTTTGTCAGTTTACTCATATCCAAAACGGTAGTCTGCACAACGGTAACTATTCCCAACGTCAATATTATCCAAAGGGCAAACTGTGTGAGGCCTACCATTGCTACGCCAATTATTTTACCCATCATCAGTTCGAAGGGTTTTACCGACGAGATGATTACCTCGACAATACGGTTAGTTTTCTCCTCCATTATACCGCGCATGACCTGGGTGCCAAAAAGGAAGATAAAAATGTATATCAGGATCCCGGCAAAAATCCCAACGCCCATTTGTAACTCCGTAAAGCTTTTCTCCTCATCGCCGCTTTCGGATATTTTGATGGTATTAACAACGATATTGGTTTTGATAGAGCGAATCACCTCCGGATCAATACCTGAGGCTTCAAGCTTAAGACTCTCAACCTCGTTTTTCATAATGCTTTTGATGTATGATGTTACTTCGAGCGAAGCCTGCCCCGAAGAGTAAAATATTGCCGTGCTTGGTACGCTGAGTTCGGTTTTCGGAATCCAAACCAAACCGTAATCGCCGCTTTTCAACAGATTGGCCTTAGCCACTTCTACATCTATCGAAAGCTTTGTAAATTTCATGGTTTTAGTGTCAACAAAACGATCCTCAAACAATCCCGTATCATCCAGAATCTGTATTCTTTTTTCATCGGTATTCATAGTGGCAAGTATAAAAGGAAGAACCCAGATGCCTGCCATAAGAATAGGACCAAGAAAAGTCATCACGATAAACGACTTTTTCTTAACTCGGGTCAGATACTCGCGAAGTATGATAATTTTGATCTTGCCCATGCCGGTTTATTTTTTAAATTCATTTACTGTTGAAATGAAAATATCGTTCATCGAAGGCAGAATCTCGGAAAAACCATGCACTTCGACATTTTTAATTGCGTAATTCAGCAATATATTCGGTGAATCCTCTACAGGTATTTTGATCCTGGCTATAGTCATGCCGTTTTGTGATATCTCTTCCACCAACTGATAACCGTCAGGAAGCATCTCGGCAAAGGATATCGCCGATGTTGGAAAGGTGATTTCGAAAATCTTTTGTTTAAATGATCGCCGTATTTCATCAACGTTCCCGTCAAGGATTTTCTCCGACTGATTTATCAGCGCTATATAGTCGCAAAGCTCTTCCACCGAGGCCATGTTATGAGTCGAAAAGATAATGGTAGCTCCCTCATCCCGAAGTTTAAGGATTTCATCTTTCAACAGGTTGACGTTTATAGGGTCAAATCCGGTAAAGGGTTCGTCGAAAATCAAAAGATCGGGTTTATGTAAAACAGTTACCATAAACTGAACCTTTTGTTGCATCCCTTTCGATAGCTCTTCCACCTTTTTGTCCCACCATGTTGTTATTTCGAACTTTTTAAACCATACTTTAAGCCTCTCTATTGCCTCGTGTTTGCTCAACCCTTTTAGCTGTGCAAGATATATAGCCTGTTCACCGACTTTCATCTTTTTGTACAGGCCCCGCTCTTCGGGCAGATATCCGATTTTCATCACCTCGTCACTGCCGAGAGGGCGCCCGTTAAGTAAAATTTCACCTTCATCGGGAGCGGTAATGCGATTGATGATCCTGATCAGCGTGGTTTTGCCTGCCCCATTAGGGCCGAGCAGCCCGAAGATGCTACCTCTCGGAACGCTGATGCTCACATTATGAAGCGCCCTGTGGCCGGTAAACTGCTTGCTGACGTTGTTTACCCTAAGTGTCTCCATGTAGAGTAGGTTTTTATTAAAATTCCACGCAAAAATAGAAACTTTTCGCCGGCACGAAAGATGTTTCCCAATTCATCACGTGAATCATACCAAACTCCACCTCCAAACCTCAAATTGCAATCTATTTTGCAAACAATTAACGGGATAAATGCAGAGGATAACTAACATTTAAATGCGCCTGCTCAATATTTATTTTTTTACAGATACAAAGGCCAAAAAAGGAAAGTTTTCCTGACATTATGCAAACAGCGACTACGGCAACGACGCACCCCCCGGCATCTATATAATCGCAATCCAAATTGACGGACAACAAGCAGGCAGCGTAAAGGTGGAGAGAAGGTGAAAATCTATCCTTTCAAGATGATAATATGATTTTGCACTAACAATAAAAGAGTTTTGAAAAAAATTTTTTTATTATTATTGTAAAGTTGATAAAATTTAGTATTTTTGCTTAATTAAGTTTATTATTAATACTTAAAAATAAAATGTTATGAAAAATATTGCTTCTTTGCGGATGCTTCTCCTACCCATGCTATTGTTTTTCATTATTGGGAGCGGGCGCTCACAGGAAACCTACACCCGCTCCATCACAACCCCCTGGCGCTGGTTGTCGTTCCCAAGGCTGAAGCGTGAAGCAAATAACCCTGTTTTGGCTATACCGGTTTTAGAGAATCTTGATCCAATACCTGACAATTTATATTTTCACAGCAATGAAGAAGGTTACCCACAGTTTATATCCAGGAAATATGGTACTTGGGATGAAATATATTTTAATAATATTTTCAGTACCAAAGGATACAAGTTAAATATACTGGATGTGGGTTCATTTACCCACACCATGTATGGTACCGATCTCAATCCCAACACACCGATTCAGCTTTATGCAATGCAGAACAACAACCCGGAGAACTGGATCGGTTACTTCCTTCACCGGCCACTGATGCCGGAGGATGCTTTTCAGGGAGTGTGGGAGTACCTTACTGAGATTAAAACACAGTATTGGACAATGGCCAAGATAATTATCAACGGCCGCCCTACTTGGTTAAGAACTTCCAACGTTACGCCTATAAAATACGGAGATGCTTTGGTGGTTAAGGTGTCGGAGGATTGCACATTGTATTGGAACCAAACATGTGAACCCGCCGGAGAAAGCCTGAGAGTAGCGCCGGAGTACTTCGACTACATTGAATATGCCGACTATCAGCCATGGTTTATCCAGACCGATTCACTCGGCGACGTGAAGGAAATAGGGCTGATGGCCGGAGATGTTTGCATTGGAGCCTCAACGGTGAAAACAGGCGATACCCTTGTAGGAGTGAACGCATATACGCAGGCTGTTCCGCCGGGAACGCCGATTACAATAGCCACATGGGATGGGTTAAAATCTACAGCCGCCATAACCGGAAAGTACTTTGTAATCAGGCCCGAAACGGGCAGAAAGGAATATCGCACGGTGCATACCGGAGAGGGACAACCCTTTTATTACATTTCGTTCACCGGCCAACAAAATGAACTTCAACAAAACAGAGAGCAAACGGCATTTCTCTCGGGCATCAGCCCTAACCCCTGCAAAGAGGCTGCTTTTATACGTTTTAATGTTTTGAAAGAGGCCGATGTTGCCATTGAAATTTCAGATATAAACGGAAGACGGATCTCAACAGTTGCAAAGGGTGTGTATCCGGAAGGCAGTTTTGAGGTGGTATGGAAAACCACAGATGCATATGGCAAACCGGTGGAAAACGGAATTTATATCGTATCGTTAGCGGTTGACGACAGATTTATCGAAAACCAAAAGGTAGTGGTAATCAGATAACCCCAAAGCCATGAAAAACCTTATCATCGCCACCATACTGTTGGCAAGCACGATTTCACACGCGGCTGTGGTTACGGTGAAGCAGGACGGAACGGGCGACTTCACTCATATTCAGCAGGCAATCAATGCTGCCGCTGTAAACGATACTGTATTGGTATGGCCGGGAACCTACTACGAAAACCTAAGCTTTTACGGTAAAGACCTTACACTTGCCAGCCTATACCTTACTACGGGCAAAAGGGAATATATCGCACAAACCATTATTGACGGCAATAAAAACGGCAATGTGATTACCCTGCAGGATGGAGAAACATTAGCTACAATGATCTGTGGATTTACTATTCAAAACGGAAAAAAGGATTTTAGTAACTTTTCATGGATGAAAGAAGGGAGTGGAATATTAATACGTCAAGGAAGTGCAAACATTTCAAATAATATTATAAAAGGAAATAGAGCATTTGCAGGTGCCGGACTATCAGTTGTGAATGGAACTGCAAGGTTATTTGGAAATCACATAACCGATAATGCGGCATATTACAGGGGAGGTGGAATTTTTTACAATAATCAGGAGCACCCAGTTTATTTTGACACAATTGAATTGAATACTGTATATCTTAATTATGCCTATACTGGCAGTGATTTACTTATAATTTCTACCGGACAACCGCAAGTGATCGAGTTAGATACCATGACTGTATTTAATCCTGATATCTATTTTGCTCTTTGTATTGATGGTTTTTCAAATCCGGTCAATGACCTTACGTTGAATATCCGGCATCAGAAAATCGAACCGGTTGCTGCCGATCTCTATGTAAGCCCACAGGGGAATAATAACAATTCGGGTCTTGATCCTGAACATCCATTGTTATCAATCAATTTTGCCATGACCAAAATCCAGCCCGACAGCCTTGTGCAGCGAACAATTCATATTTTGCCCGGCACATATTCTCCTCAAACAACAGGCGAAAGATTTCCAATAGGTGGACGTTCAAACATAAAGCTATCTGGAGAAAATATGTATTCTACCATCATTGATTGTAATTATGATGGCTACTTTTTCTCAAGCTTTCATATGGATATTATTGAAATAGAGAACTTAACTTTTATACGTGGTGTAGGACCATCACAGTCTCCTATCGCAGTTTACAGTGGCTGTATTAGTCCTTTTCATGCAAGAAAAATCATCATTTCAAATATCAAAATTGAAAATATCTTATATGCCTTTTCCCAATGTGTAAGCTGCTATCAACCCGATAGTGTTTATATCAAGAATTTTGATTGTATGAATAGTATTGGTGTACAGGCAAATCATTTTAGTAGACACATGGATGATTTTCCTATGTATGTGAGGATAGAAAATGCCAAAATACATGGCAATACCTATTACGATGAAGGCACATTTCTATATGGCGGTTATAAAAATCTTATTGTATCAGGCGGTGATTTAAACAATAAGATATGTACCGGAAAACTTATAAATGTAGAAATTACCGACAATATCTCTTGGGATACCTGGTACTCGATCACTTGCGGCCCCGGTTGGGCAACCTCCAAAAAAGTAAAGTTGTATATTGTAAATGCCACAATAGGAGGCAACAGGGACAGGATGAACCTTCCAGGAACCAACAGCACCGTAAAAGGCAGCCAAGTAAACATCTACAACTCGATCTTTTACGATAACAACTCCCCCGATATATCCATCTACTGGTCAAATGAAACAAAGCCTGCGGAGATCAACTTTCACTATACACTCTTCGAGAACGGTGCAGCGGGCATTATGGATAACGCCGGCAACACCATTGTAAATTGGGGGGAGGGCATATTGGATCAAGACCCGCAATGGCAAGGCTATGGAGCCAATCCATATGCACTGACAATCAATTCGCCATGCATTAACGCCGGCACGCCGATGTACGAACCCGGCATGTCGCCTCCCTACATAAAAGAAGAAAACGAAAGATACATCCTCTATACGCCAAATATGGATACCATCCACCTTCCGGCAACCGACCTGATAGGCAACCCGCGTATCGCATACGGCAGAATAGATATGGGAGCTTACGAGTTTGCCGATATTACAATAAACATCCCTTCGCCGGCAAAACTGATCGGCGGAGAGATTAAGGTATTTCCAAATCCATTCCAAAGCAGCACAAATCTTCAGTTTACACTGCTCAAAGGGGGCCAATGCGAAGCGTTGATCTATGACCTGAACGGACGGAAGGTGAAAACACTGATGAACGCCTTTACCCCGCCCGGAAACTACCGGATGCGCTGGCACGGCGACAGCGACTACGGCAACGACGCACCCCCCGGCATCTATATAATCGCAATCCAAATTGACGGACAACAAGCAGGCAGCGTAAAGGTGGAGAGAAGGTGAAAATCTATCCTTTCAAGATGATAATATGATTTTGCACTAACAATAAAAGAGTTTTGAAAACGTCTGTTTTTTTTAATTGAAATTTAGCAGTTAAATTTCAATTAAATGATTTGTACCCGATATTGTTCTTAACAAACACAAAACCGGAGTTGGCTTCACAAAGTCAATAATTCGGCTTAGAAATGTTTTCTATTGCCTAACTTGGGTTTATCGTGATAAAGATTTATTCTGGCATTTATCTTCCTCGTCTAATAATGCGTTTGGTTATTCAAGGTCAACCTCAATGGTTGAACCGTTAAAAGCGGCAAAAACCCCTAATCCGCCTTCGATATTTGAATAAACCGGCGATGGTTCGGAAAAGGGATTCTCTCCATCGAAATTAAAAACAGAGCGATGATAATTATAATAATGAATGTCGGTCAGAGCTAAAAAAAGAGTAACAGGATTAGGTTCTTCATCTAAATAAATCCAATTGGTTTTATAAATAAAATATTCTCCATCCTTGTTAATGTCAGTAACGAACTCTTCACCCTTATCCATGTATATTGAATACAGATGAAAGGATTCTGGTTCAGGTGCGTAGAAATATTTATAAACGCCACAAATTCTATAGTAATGTCCTTGTCCATTTAAATCGCGAAAACGAAAGTTGATGATTTTTCCGCCATAGGTATCGCTTTGTATGCTTAAAATCTCAATGTCAGGCGGATTTTCACCGGGCACAGTACAACTTGCAAATAGTTCTTCCCCCTCTGAGGCTTTAACGTATAAATTATAAGTCTCGCCTTTTTTGATCTCAAGCTCCGTGCTGATATACTGCTTAATAGAATCATTGTAGGTCAATGGATACTCTATGTTCTTATTGCGTATGACTATTTGTGCATCATCCACCTCATTATTTGATGGCCCTTGGCATAACTCCGTTGACGAATAAAGAAGCAAGCTTGAAGTGAGCATTACTTTAACGGTGTCCATACCGGGATATAGGTATGAATGAACTACTAACTTTTTACGGCCAGGGTCAATATCAACATCGGTTATCATGCGTTCGCAAGCCGACAAGACGAGAATGTTTATAATTAAAAATACTTTTACTATACTTTTCATGGTATTAAAATTTAAAATTATATGTAACCGAAGGAATGATAGGGAATATACTCACCTGTTTTAGTTTGCTTGTTTCGGTATTTGTTTCCCAATCATATTCTCTACTGATAAAATAGAAGAATGGGTTAAGCCGGTTATATGCGTTGTAAAGTCCAAGCTCCCAGATACGTTCATGTTTTTTCATTTTTTTATGAAATTGAACTGCAATATCTAAGCGATGATACGGTTTCATCCGAAAGCTATTAATTTCGCCATAATCATAAATCTCCGACCAACTGTAGTAATGATAAAAAGGTGAATCTCTCATACTTTCAAATGGATCGTGTGATTGAGAATAATAGGAGCCTAATGGTAGCGTTACTGCATTTCCGGTTCCATATACCCAACTTCCTGAGAGCGTAATACGTTTGTTCAACTCATGGATCACTACTATACCAATATCATGTCGCCGGTCGTAACGCGCCCAGTATTTTTTTCCAAAATTGATTTCATCAAACTGAAGTTGTGTCCACGACAAAGTATAACCTATCCAGCCGCTTGTCCGCCCCTCCTTTTTATGCAACAACAATTCTGCTCCGTACGACTCTCCTCTTCCTGCCGTAACATTATCTTGCCATGTATAACTCTGAACTTCCGTAGGGTCATCAATAAGTAAAAAACTTGAGCCGGGTTTATATCCAAGGATGTTTTTGCTTTTTTTAAAATACCCCTCCAACGAAACTTGTATTCCTTTTTCCACCAATTCTTTAGCTATACCTGCCGATATCTGTGACGAATGTTGCGGTGCGATTCTGTCAGTGGAAGGCACCCAAAGGTCAGTTGGCAAGCCTATACCTGTATTGCTTAAAAGATGAATATACTGATTCATAACCGAATAAGCCGCTTTGAAGGAGATGTTTTTTCCAAATAAATAATTGACCGAAAGGCGAGGTTCGGGAGAAAAGTAATGGTTTTTATCAGCTATAAAATGAGCCATTCGAAAGCCTGCATTTACTTGAATAATATTTTTGAAATTGAAATGATTTTCAACATAAACGGCGCTTTCAAATGAGGTATAATCTGTTTTACTCTTAAATTCGTGGCTTACATTATCGTCAATTTCTACTATCGCGCTGGGTAAAAAATAGTGATGCGTACTTTGCATCCCTGTCCTCAGGCTGTATTCGGGAGAGTGATGATATTCCAAATCGTATTTAAGCCCAACATCATAAATTCCACTCGTGTATTTAAGCTCGTATTTATCATTCGAACTTCGATATTCTTCATAAATGTTCAGATTGTACTCGCTATAGATGAGCGAGGTATTACTAAAAACCCTGTTGTTAAAGAGATGGTTCCAACGAATCGTTCCGGTTTTATTTTGCCAGTAAAGGGCGCCTTTATCTTTACTGTTGCTATATTTGCTTACAAAATAGAATTTATCACGTCCAAAGTATCCGCTTAAATAGAGTTTGTTTTTTGGGCCAAAATCGTAGTTGAGTTTTGTGTTTAGATCATAAAAATAATAACCGCCCCTTTCGTCTTGTGGCATATAAGGTGCAATAAGCAAGTCAATATAGGTTCTCCTGCCCGAAACCAAAAATGATGATTTTCCTTTAACCAAAGGTCCTTCTAATGTCAGCCGTGAGGATATTAATCCAATCCCTCCCTGCCCGCTGATTTTTTCTTTGTTACCATCTTTCATTGTCATTTCGATAACCGATGATAGCCTGCCGCCATGCCGTGCCGAAAAGCCTCCTTTAGTGAGTTCAATACTTTTAATTGCATCGCCGTTAAATACTGAAAAGAACCCAAAAAGATGTGAGACATTATATACAGGGGCATCATCCAAGATTATCAGATTTTGATCGGGGCAGCCACCTCGCACATAAAGCCCGCTGCTACCCTCCGAGCCTTTTTGTACGCCAGGCATCAGTTGCAAAACCTTGAAAACATCCTTCTCGCCTAAAAGCGCCGGAATATTTTTTATCTGAATCACAGGAAGCGATATCATACTCATCTGATCGCTTTCGGTCAATCGTCTATACTTTTCGGCAGAAACAACTACCTCCGAAAGTGTAAGATTCGCCTCCAATTCTACATCTATTTCAATGTGTTTATTTAGATTTACCTGTTCTTCAACAAGCTGATAACCGACATACGAATACTGAATTCTGTATGAGCCGACCGGCAGGCTTAAAGAGTAAAAACCATAATTGTTGGTAGTCGTTCCGGCACGCTGTTCGGGAAGATAAATATTTACACCCGGCAATAACTCCTGACTGCCCCTCTCCCGTACAAATCCACTGATCGTGAAACGACTTTGCGCCGCCGAAAAAATTGAGAATAGCAAAAAAAACAAAATCAAACAAACAGATGTCTTTCTCATAAAAAAAACTTTGGCAATTAAACCAAAATTAAGAGCGCTTATTTTGCCGCTTGGAAATTTAATTTAAGACGGATCAAACTTTTGAGATTGCATAAGTGATTAAGCGCTTATTATCAATGCATTAAAAACTGTGCTGAACAATCAACAAATCGGGATTGGCCTATTAATGCCGAAACCTTTGCACGATAAAGGGTTTGAATTTGATAATCAATTGGAAATCGGGAGAAACAGTTATTAATCGTTACTACAGTATAGCTTACGATCTTTGTGTCGAAAAAAACCTATAGCGGGTTAGTCCTCTTCAAAATGCTACTTGTAGGGATATGGAACTGACTTTCGGTTGAGCGTTTTATTATAAGTAAGTAATAAGAATAAAAGTGGATGCTGTTGTGGGTAAGTTGGGTAAAAAGAAGAAATCTTCGCTTAAGGAGTCAACAACATTCGGTAAAAAGCGGGCTGAAAAAGTAATTAGTGTGTTTCATCAGCGCTTCCGTTTAAATTTTTGTTAGTAACATACTGGCAGCAAATGTAATAAAAAGATTAAAATGTATGTTACTCATTTTTAGTTTGTTTTATTAATTTTTTATTTTTCTATTTGGTTTTATCTTCTTCTAACCATAAAAAAGATATTTTTGCTTTTTTTCATTTGTTATTGAACTCACACTAAATTTTAATTTTTAATATTTATGAAAAACATTCTTGTTATTGGATCAGTAGGCCAGATTGGGTCGGAGTTGACTCTTGAACTTCGCAAAAGGTATGGAAATAACAATGTAGTAGCTGGTTATCGTAAGACTCAGCCTTCGGTGGAGCTTGCCGAGAGCGGTCCGCTTGAAGTTGTTGACGCTACCGATATCGTCCGTTTGGCAGAAGTTGTTAAGAAATATAAGATTGACACCATTTACAATCTTGCAGCGCTGCTATCGGCAGTTGCTGAGAAGAACCCACAGGCCGCGTGGAATGTAGGCGTTAATGGAGCTTACAACGTTTTGGAAGTTGCCCGTGAATATAAATGTGCTGTCTTTTTCCCAAGTTCGATTGGCGCCTTTGGGTTGAGCACCCCACTTGATAACACGCCTCAGGATACAATTCAGCGTCCTGGCACAATGTACGGCGTTACAAAAGTGGCTGCCGAGCTGCTTAGCGATTACTACTTCAAACGATTTAGAGTAGATACACGCGGGGTTCGTTTTCCGGGAATAATCTCAAATGTTACGCTTCCCGGCGGAGGAACGACAGACTATGCCGTGGAAATCTACTATGCTGCAATTAAAGACGGTAAATATACATGCCCGCTCCGCAAAGGTACCTTCCTCGATATGATGTATATGCCCGATGCGTTAGATGCTGCTATTGATCTGATGGAAGCTGACCCCTCTAAATTAAAACATCGGAACTGTTTCAACATTACTGCCATGAGCTTTGACCCCGATATAATTTATAACTCGATAAAAAAATATATCCCAAACTTTAAAATGGACTATGATGTTGATCCTGTGAAACAAGGGATAGCTGAATCGTGGCCAAATAAAATGGATGATAGCGCTGCCCGTGAAGAGTGGGGATGGAACCCAAAATGGGACCTCGACAAAATGACACAGGATATGCTAAAGGTGATTAAAGAAAAACATGACAAAGGGCTGATATAGTAAATAGCTAATAATTTTTTAAACCGGAAGTTAGGGCAAGATTAATTTCCGGTTTTTTTTTTGCTTGTTAAAGAGTGTTGTTGGAAAGTATTAGCTTGCAAATAGATAATCAGTTTGGGATAAATCCAAATTCAAAATAGAGCCTTATAAGCATTAACCAAAAAAAACCGCTAACTTTTTATTGCTTTTCTTCCCAATGTTTTGAGTCGCCCCACTCGTTGTAAGCTATTTCGTTTTTTGCTAATTTAATACGCTCTTCAAGACGTGCTAAGAAATCATCGGGGCTATCGGTGGTCATAGGTTTGTTTTCATAAAGCTTATACTGATCGCGGTAAGAGTAGGGGGTAATATTAGGCATTATCACGTTTGCCCCTATTTCTACTGCTTTTTCTCTGCCGGTTTTGTCTATTGCTTGTAGCGCAGTGGCTGCAGCGATATTTATATCTTTCATCAATATGCGTAGCAGCGCTATCATTTTCAATGATAATTCGAATCTTTTTCCGATTGGTAATAACAGATGACGCAGGTCATAAAGCGGTGTATCATGATGTTCGATATATGGTCCCATACCTACCATATCTACATCAATAGATTTCATCCAAAGCAGGTCGCCGGCAAGGTCGTCGTAAGTTTGATAAGGCAATCCGATCATTACCCCGGTACCAACCTGATAACCGACGTCTTTCAAATATTCAAGACATTTTAGGCGATTATCAAAATCATGTAATCTGTTATTTGGATGCAATTTGTAAAAAAGATCACGGTTTGAAGTCTCAATTCTTAAAAGATAACGAATAGCTCCAAGGTCAAACCATTTTTGATAGGTATCTTTTTCCTGTTCGCCACACGACAGGGTAATTCTAAGTTTTTGATTTGTGGCGCCGTGAATTTTGCTAAGCAGATTGCTAATCCTGTTTACAAAACGCTTGTTACTCAATTCGCCCGATTGTAGGACAATAGAGCCATATCCATTTTCGTAAGCAAAAATGGCGGCATCTACTATTTCATCATCGCTAAGATTATAACGCTCTGTTTTACGGTTAGCGCTGCGAATCCCACAATAATAACAATTTTTAGAGCAGATATTGGAAAACTCAATCAGCCCTCTGAAATATACTTTATCTTGAACATAAAAACGCTTTACCTCCGTTGCTTTTCTGAAAAGATCTTGCATCGCCTCTCCTTCTGCCTGCAACAGAAGGATAATATCTTCGCGTGAGAGGCTGCTCTTATCAAGCAGATTTTTTAACGTTGACATGCTTCATTTACTAATTGTGGTACATTAAACGGATATTTCTCCTTTTATGTGTGGGTGGCTCTGATAATTTTTCAAAACGAAATCTTCAAATTTGAAATCAAAAATATTTTTAATCAACGGGTTGATCTCCATTTTGGGCAATTGGAACGGATTGCGTGTGAGTTGTAGTTTTACCTGTTCGATATGATTTAGATAAATATGGGCATCGCCAAAGGTGTGAATAAACTCTCCGGGCTTGTAACCGGTTACCTGAGCAAACATCATCAGCAACAAAGCATAAGAAGCAATATTGAAAGGTACTCCAAGAAAAATGTCGGCGCTGCGCTGATACATCTGACAAGAAAGTTTGTTGTTGGCAATATAAAAATGAAAAAGGATATGACAAGGCGGTAGCGCCATCTTTTCTATTTCTCCAACATTCCAAGCATTTACAAGGTGTCGGCGCGAATGGGGGTTCTCTTTGATCGAGCGTATTACCTGGCTTATCTGATCAATATATCGTCCATCTGCTGTTGGCCATGATCGCCATTGAAAACCATAAATAGGGCCAAGGTTTCCTTCGCCGTCAGCCCACTCATCCCAGATGGTTACATTGTTGTCGTGCAAGTATTTTATGTTGGTATCGCCCTTTAAAAACCAAAGCAACTCATGTATGATGGAACGTAGATGTAGCTTTTTAGTGGTTAATAGAGGGAAACCTTCGTCAAGATCAAAACGCATCTGGTAACCAAAGATGCTCAGGGTACCCGTTCCGGTACGATCTTCCTTTTTAACCCCATTGTCCAAAACGTGTTCTAATAAATCTAAGTATTGTCTCATTTTGAAATGTAACTTTTATGGTTAAAACATAAATCATTTTTAATGGAAAATGTTCAACCTGCTTTATTCTGTATCTCCTCCATCACCCTTAAAAAGTTCCCTCCCCATATTTTTATAATATCCTCTTCCACATATCCTCTCCTTAGCAGCTCCATTGTTATTTTTGGAAATTCGCCGACATCAATACAATCTGCCAATCCTCCGCCACCGTCAAAATCACTTCCTATGCCAACATGGTCAATCCCGATGGTCTTCACAATATGATCAATATGATCCACATAATCCGACACGGTAGCAAGTTCGATAGGATACTTAAGATTCATTGCCTGCCATTCGGCGCTAGCCATAGCCGATTCTTCATCCGACAAGTCCTTGAAATATCTATATTTAATTAATAGCTCATTCATAACGCTATCACGCTGTAGATTGGGTGGGAACGTTTTTACATAATCGCTAAGGAGGCAAACCTGTATAACGCCTCTGTTTTTTGCCAATGCTTTTAACATTTCGTCAGAGAAATTGCGGGGATTGTTACAAATTGCCCGTGCCGATGAGTGCGATGCAATAACAGGCGTTGTGGATAGTCTGACGACATCAAAAAAGGCGCTATCGGAAATGTGCGAAACGTCAATCATCATTCCGATGCGGTTCATCTCTTTAACCACTGCCTCTCCAAAAGCGCTCAACCCGTTAAATTCGACAGTGTCGGTTGAGGAATCGCAGATGTCATTGTTTTTGGAATGACAAAGAGTGATGTAACGAGCGCCTCGATCATAAAAATATTTAATCAGCGAAAGATCATTACCTATAGGATACCCATTTTCAATTCCTAAGAGAAAAGCACGTTTTCCGCTATATTTCAGTCTTTCAATATCTGAGGCATTAAAGGCTATTTCAGCCTTATCATTATTTCGTTTTAATACCGAAACGATAGAATCGAAAATAAGATCGGCACGCTCAAAGGCTCTCGCATTGCCTGCAGCCGAGCGCTCTCCCTGAACTATAAATACTGCAAGAAACAATGCATCAAGCCCGCCCTCTTCCATACGTGGAATATCTACCTTACTACCTTCTTTACGAGCATCATGGCGTTGCCCAAAATCAAACCCTGCATGAATAAAATACAATGGCGTATCTGTATGAGTATCAATAGTAATGGCTTTACTATGAATCCTTAATGCCTCTTCCAGCAATTTTTTATCAGCGCTTGTAGTAGTGCAGCCAACCAAAAGGAACGCAAAAAAAAAAGAGAAATATTTCATTTAACGTTAAGCTTAAAAAAACGAAAATGTTAGTGGCTTCAAAATTATGCTTTTTTAAGAAAATTATTCTAAAACTATTAAGCGCTTGATCGTAAGTATTTAATACGAAAACAAAATGATTATTTTTTTACAATCTCTTAACTAATTATCTCTTTTTAGCCAATTGGGAGGTTGGATAGTTAAAGTAAAAAGTGTACTTTTGAATATTCAAAACAAGAATTGGTCTTATTTTCTACCTACAAAATAAACAATAATGTATTCGGAATCAACAAATAGGCTATTACCAGACTCAAAAATTTTTTCATCTATCGTTAATTTAATGACAGTGCACCCAGCTCTTCGACAAACAATAAACGACTCTGTAAGTTATTCCGATTTTCTTCAAAACTTGAAATCTATGGCGCTTTCATTTTTATCAATGAATTCGGCTATTGAAAATATAAATACCTATATTCAAAGTGGCATTAATGGGATGTTAGAATTAAACTGGAGAAATCTGGCAGCTATTAGGGTTCTCGATTATATCAATAACACGGGCAGGGAGCTTGTGGATAGTAATGATGGGAAGAGGCGATTTATCAATGAGCCATTTAAGCCGCTTTGGGAGTTTATAGCTTACGGCAACGTGATTGCCGGCAATGATTATTATGTTGATATTTACCAACTTTTCCGACAACTCACGGGCGTACTGAAACCCAAAACCCCTGACCGTAGCGAAGTTGAGGAGTGGATGGACAGACATCCCTCAGGTTTGGAAGAGAGGATTATTGAAATGAGGGAGATAAACAAAAAACGAATTTTAAGCATCATTATTCAAAGGATTGATGACGGGCTTGTGAAAAGTGAGCGATATAAATTTTCGCCAGATATGACATGGAACGAAAAATATAAATTAGCGTTGCAATGGTGGGATACTCGACATTTTCATTTAAAATTTGCAATACGCACTCCTGAACTGTTGAATGAGATGCTTGATAATACTCTTTCTGATGAAGTTTTGTCAGTACTTGCTAAAGCTAAAGAAAAGAAAATTCCAATTTTTGTAAATCCTTACTATTTATCGTTGTTGCTCATCAACCCTCCAGATGATATTGCAAAGAGTGATCTTGCTATCCGCGATTACGTTTTTGTTAGCCGTGAACTTGTAGAGGAATATGGCGCTATCAAGGCCTGGGAAAAGGAAGACAATGTAGAGCCTGGTAAACCAAATATAGCCGGTTGGATTTTGCCAACGTATCATAACTTACATCGCCGTTACCCTGAAGTAGCCATCCTGATTCCTGATACTGTAGGACGTGCATGCGGTGGTTTATGCGTCTCTTGTCAGCGTATGTATGAGTTTCAAAGTGGGTACCTTAATTTTGAAATTGACAAATTGCGTCCTAAAGAAACATGGACATCTAAACTCCGCAAATTGCTTACTTATTTTGAATTTGATACACAACTAAGGGATATACTTATAACAGGCGGTGATGCATTAATGAGCCGGGACACCTCGCTTAAGACCATACTTAATGAAGTGTATGAAATGGCTTTGCGAAAAAAAACAGCTAATATGTCGAGGCCTGATGGAGAGAAGTATGCCGAGATGACAAGAATAAGATTAGGAACGCGATTACCGGTTTACCTCCCGCAACGTATCACACCTCAGTTAATATCTATTTTGTCGGATTTCAGGAAAAAGGCAGAAAAGATAGGATTTAAGCAGTTTGTAATTCAAACACATTTCGAAACGGCCATGGAGGTAACACCCGAGTCCAAAAAGGCTATTGAAGCATTACTTTCGGCCGGTTGGATAGTAACAAACCAACAGGTTTTTATCACTGCAGCAGCCCGTCGCGGCCATTCCGCAAAACTTCGAAAAGTACTCAACGATATTGGTGTATTGCCCTATTATATTTTTTCAGTAAAAGGATTTAATGAAAATAAACATAATTTTGCCACAAATGCCCGATCAATGCAGGAGAGCGCAGAAGAAAAGATTATAGGACGCCTATCTGAAAATAAGAGCGTTTTTTTAGCCCAACAGCTTTCGGATGGTAAAAACATAGTTGACAAAATCCGCCGCTTCCGCCGTGAGAATGATGTCCCTTTTATCGCAACAGGCCGTAATGTGTTGAATCTGCCAGGCGTTGGTAAAAGCCTTACATTCAGAACTATTGGCATAACGTGTAATGGCCGGCGTGTACTTGAATTTGAACACGATTCAAACCGCCGCCATAGCCCGATTATTAAACAGATGGGAAAGGTGATTATCGTTGAATCGAAATCGGTAGCCGAATTTATTAGGCAAATGATGAAAATGGGCGAGGATGGACGGGAATATGAGACACTTTATGGCTATTCAATAGGTATAACGGAAAAGAGATTTCCGCTTTACAAATGTCCCAAATACGATTTTGAAATTACTGATACCCTGACAAACCTTAAACTTGAAAATATAAATCGCACTAACAGATGATAGATTATGATAATTATAATTTTACCCTAAGTCAGCTTTCCGACAGAGCAAATAGAATAAAGAGTATTCCTTTAAACGACAGTTTAAAAATGGAATATTACCGAAAGATACTCAACCTTGTTGATCTGACGACACTTGAAGGCAGCGACACTCCCGAAAAAATTGAAACCTTATGCCGTTACGCTTTAAGGCTTCAATCCGATAACGCAAATAATGGCACTGTTGCGGCAGTATGTATCTATATGCCATTTGTCGAGCTTGCCGTCGGACTATTACAAAACAGCCCTCTTGAAGTGGCTACAGTAGCGGGAGGATTTCCATCAGGGCAGTTGCCTGTTCATCTTAAAAAGCAGGAAATTGAGTATGCCGTGCAACAGGGCGCCAACGAAGTGGATGTTGTAATATCCCGAAGCCTGGCATTAATGGAAAAATGGAATGAGCTTCAGGAGGAAATAATTCAGATGAAGGCTTCTTGCGGAGAGACAAAAATGAAAGTAATCTTAGAGACGGGCGAGCTGACAGAGGTTTCAAAAATTCGAAAAGCCTGTGAATGCGCCATTAATGGAGGGGCTGATTTTTTGAAAACATCTACCGGAAAGATAAAACCGGCTGCCACACCCGAAGCTTTTTTGATAATGTTGGATACAATTAACGAATACCGTCAAAAAACAGGCAAAATGATTGGTGTTAAGCCGGCGGGCGGAATAGCCACACCCGATGATGCACTGCACTACTATTTGATGGTGAAAGAGACTTTGGGTAACGAATGGCTCGATAAAAAATGGTTCAGAATAGGAGCAAGCAGGTTAGTTGGAAATCTGCTTGAGAGGATGAAATAACAAATAAATGAGTAGCCGCCAGATTAAAATAATTCAATTCCAACTTTTAGTATCATCGTAAATTGTTGGAGCAAATTATTCGTTTTCGCTTTTTAAAAAAAAAATTGTCCCTGTAACTATTTGGCTTTTGATACCGTCATAAAGTCGAAATTAAAATTTATAAATCATGAAAACTAAAATTCAAATTTTAACCGGAATTATTTTAGCGGTATTTTTCATTTTTAAAAATGAAGATGTTTTAGCACAAAAGATTAAAGGGAACATGGAGGTGGTTAGTCAGAAGCGTATAGTAGATGAATTTACCGGCATCGAAGCAGGCAGTTTCTTTGATATCTATCTGACGATGAAAGACGAACAATCGGTTTTGGTGGAGACTGATTCAAATCTTCAGGAAGAAGTAAAGACATTAGTTACAGACAACATATTGAAAATTAAAGCATCTAACCTTAAAAACACCTCTAAGGTAAAGGTTTATATTGCTGTGCCTGAAATCAACTATATTAATTTAAGTAACGCTGCGAGGGTGGAAGGAACAAATAAAATAGAGGCTTCAGCATTGGAAATCATTGCTACAGGAGCTTCACAGATCAAACTTGACATCAATGTATCCGAATTAATCCTTAATGTAAGCGGCGCTTCTGACGTAAAGCTGACCGGTAATGCAGGCAATAGCGAAATAACTACCAGTGGCGCTGCAAATTTGGTAGCTAAAGCGCTAAAAACAAATACGGCAAATATAAAAACAAGCGGCGCCTCGAACGTTATTATTTTTGTTAACGAAAATGCAAATACCAGCGCAAGTGGCGCCAGCGACATAAAAATTCTCGGAGAACCGAAAATTGAAATAAAAGATAATGATGAAGGTACATCACGCGCCAAAATATTTGCAGTAGAAGAGGATGAAGATTATACACGAATTACCGCTGCCGGAATAGACATCGAGGTAGTTGATGGCGATTCAACAATGGTAAAGGTTGGCAATAAATCTCTTGTCGTGGATAAAAAGGGAAACGTAAAATACACAGGCGACAAAAAAAGTAAAAAGAAGTTTAATGGGCATTGGGCAGGATTGGATATAGGAATTAACGGTTTTGTAGATAAAGACTTTAATACCGGGAAACCTAAGGGCTATGAATTTCTTAACCTTAATTATGAGAAATCAATTGATTTCAGTATCAACTTTTTCGAGCAGAATTTTAATTTGATAAAAAACAAGTTCGGCATAGTAACAGGAGCTGGTTTGCGGGTTAGCAATTTCCGTTTCGAAGATCAAAGATTAATATTGGTGAATGATTCTGCCCGGATATTTGGTTTTTCCGACCCATTGGTCAAATGGCAGAAAAGCAAGGTTGTAAATAATTATCTGACAGTTCCCCTAATGTTGGAATATCAGACTAACCCTAACTCAAATCGCAACAGTTTCCATCTTTCTGCCGGTATGATATTTGGCTGGAAATACCGCACTTACACCAAAATGATGGAAAAAGAAAACGGTAGGAATGTTGTTAAAAACAGAGAGACATTTCACATGAGCCCTTTTAGATACGACCTTAGCGGGCGAATTGGATGGGGCGTACTCAATTTGTATGCAACTTACTCACTCAACACTTTATTCAAAAAAGACGAAGGCCCTAAACTGTATCCCTTTGCTATTGGGATTACCATTACAGGATGGTAAGTAAAATCCGGTCATTACATTTGAAACAAACCCGATTGGTTCATGAATGCGGCCGTATCATCAATAAAAAGTATTCTCTAATAATTAGTTAAAAACATAGTTCTTTTTTAACTCTTCCGACTGAATTTTTGCGAATGGTTAATCAGGGTTGATAATAAGTTTTTTTACATTTGCCACTCACTAAAACGATAATTAATTGTTAGTTCTATAAAAAACAATTAATGTGAATCAGTCGGAAAAATCGAAAATCCTTAGTAGTTTTTATTATCCAGCCCTGATTGTAGGTTTTATGTGGCTGGTTAAGGTCCTGGAAATGGCTTTTGGAGTTCAATTGTATAGGTTTGGGATTTTACCTTTGACATGTAAGGGGATTCCAGGAATACTAACCTCACCGTTTATCCATTCAAACCTTGCCCATATTACTTCAAACAGTCTTCCGTTATTGGTTTTAGGTTCGTTATTGTTTTACATTTATCGCACTATTGCCTGGCGGGTACTTATTTTTATCTGGATTATCACCGGCTTTTGGGTGTGGATATTGGGTAGGGACTCTTTTCATATAGGCGCCAGCGGTATTGTTTACGGGCTTGCATTTTTTTTGTTCTTCAGTGGTATTTTCCGTAAAGATAGCCGGCTACTTGCTATTACATTTTTAGTGGCGTTTTTGTATGGAAGTATGGTTTGGGGGATTTTCCCCGATCTTTTTCCTAAAAAAAATATCTCATGGGAATCGCACCTTATGGGAATGATTGCAGGAATCGTTCTCGCCTTTTTTTACCGGAATGAAGGCGGGCCTGCCCGAAAGATTTACAGTTGGGAAATAGAAGAAGAGACAGATTCTGACGATGACGACCCTGATGCCTATTGGAAAAAAGAATCTGTCGAAAAACATAAAGATAAGCCCGACTCACCCACAAAACCTTTACAGATAAACTACATTTATAAAAAATCATCAAAAGAAGAAAATAATAACAATACATAAATTTAAACTAATTACCATGCGCGAAGTATATATCGTTTCCGCTGTACGTACTCCTATCGGGAGTTTTGGAGGTAGTTTATCCTCGTTATCGGCAACTCAACTGGGAGCCATAGTTATTAAAGCGGCAATTGAAAAAGCGGGAGTCGCCCCTAACGATGTTGATGAAGTATTGATGGGAAATGTTTTGTCTGCCAATCTGGGGCAGGCTCCGGCACGCCAGGCGGCGTTGTTTGCCGGATTACCTGATTCGGTACACTGTACTACATTAAACAAAGTCTGTTCGTCAGGGCTTAAGTCAGTTATGTTTGGCGCACAGTCAATATTGCTTGGCGATAATGATGTTGTGGTGGCAGGCGGTATGGAGAGCATGTCTAATGTTCCACATTATATAACGGCGGTACGCAGAGGCATGAAATTAGGGCATAGCCAACTCGTTGACGGAATGATTAAAGATGGCCTATGGGATGTATATAACGACTATCACATGGGAAATGCAGCCGACAATACTGCCAAAGTAAAAGGGATTACGAGAGATGAACAGGATAGGCTCGCAATAGAGTCATACAAAAGGGCAGCGAAGGCTGTTGCAGAAGGGAGATTTACATTGGAAATCGTGCCGGTTGAGAGCCAAAGTAAAAAAGGAATCGTTTTAGTAAAAGAGGATGAGGAGTATCGAAATGTAAATTTTGATAAAATGCTTGAATTAAAGCCTGTTTTCAACAAAGAGGGCACAGTTACTGCCGCTAACGCTTCCACCATCAACGATGGCGCTGCAGCGCTTGTTTTGATGAGTAAAGAAAAAGCCGTTGCACTCGGAATAAAACCGTTAGCAAAAATTATCGGCTATTCCGATGCCGCAAATGCCCCTGAGTGGTTTACTACTGCTCCCGCTAAAGCAATTCCTAAAGCAGTTGCCAAATCTGGACTAAACCTTGAACAGATTGACTTTTTCGAAATCAACGAGGCCTTTGCTGTTGTGTCATTAGCTGTGATGAAGGAGCTAAATCTTGATCGTGAAAAAGTAAACATCTGGGGAAGCGGCATTTCTCTTGGCCACCCATTGGGCGCTACTGGAGCAAGAATTTTAGTAACCTTAGTAAATGTCCTTCAGCAAAACAATGCCCGTTATGGCGTTGCAGGCCTGTGTAACGGAGGCGGTGGAGCCTCAGCAGTTGTAATTGAAAATTTGATAATTTCAAAATAAAGTAATAGTATAAATATTTTGAAAATAATCCTTATCCACTTTTTTCATCTTAAGAGATTAAAAACAAATTGGACAAGAAAAAAGTGCTTACGATTTAAACAGAATATGCGCTCGCACAGCGAGAAGTAGTGAGAGTTGGATCGCTTGCAAAATATTTATGATGAATTTTATTAAGTTCAATAAAATTTTTTGTTTTCTTTAGCTAAGTTGCTCATAAACAGGCTGCATAGGTTAATCTTTACGTCCTCAGTCAGTCAAAAAAAAATTAAATTTCATTACAATAAATCTTTACTCATTTATCAAATTTTAAGTTATATTTGCAGCTTCATTTTGATCTTTACTAGAAAAACTTGAATTACTAATTTAATTAATGGATATGAAAAAGAATTCTAAAAGCTATATCATTAATTGCCCCATTCATCAGAAGCAACGTAGTTTGGTAATCGAAGCAAAGAGAAAAATAAACCATTCAAACCGCCGGGTCGAAAAAACCATTTATGCTGAAGATGTTCAATTTTTGGCCAAACAACTCCTTGAATGTGATCAGTTTGAAGCAAATAAGGAAGATTGCAAACAATGTCATCAATTTGCAACAACCCAACATCAATCGGTTGAAGGTGTACTTAAAGTGATAACCATAGGATAGTCCTTAATCCCAAGCTATTTTTCAATTCTAATTCTTGCGTCAACAGCAGTGATCCTATCTGCACTACCGAGCAGAGGGTTGAGATCAAGTTCCATTATTTCGGGCGCCGCTGATACCAGAGCCGAGAGCCTTCGAAGTATTTCTACAAATTGATTTTCGTTAATGCCTTTCCTGCCGCGTATCCCCTGTATGATTTTGTAGCTCTTCAAACCACGGATCATCTGTAAAGCCTCATCGGTCGAAAGAGGGGCTAAACCTGTGCTGACATCTTTTAATACTTCAATGAATATGCCTCCCATACCACAAAGGATAAGATGGCCAAATTTTGGTTCAAACTTGGCGCCTGCAAAAAGCTCAATTCCAGAGATCATTGGCTGTATAAGAATAGCTGTAGTGTCGGGAATTTTAATCATCCTATCAAATTCAGCTTCTACCTGTTCGGCATCTTCGACATTCAACACAACACCGTTGACGTCCGATTTATGAACCGGCCCAACTACCTTCATTACAACAGGAAAACCAAGCTTTTCAGCGCCTTCGACTGCCTCATGTTTATTTGCAAACACCCCTTCGCCAACTCGCGGAATTCCTGCACTATCAAGTAAAACTTGTACCTTCTCAGGGGCAAGATAGCCATCATCACTACTATTAATAATTCTTCTAATTGATTGATGGTCAACATCTGGCAAATCAACATGAACAGGCGCTGGAGCAGGATTGTGATATACCCTGCACAGAGCTTCTCCTAACAGCGCTTCGTCAGGAAAATTGACACGACCGAAAGATAGAAACTCGGCAACTTCATCACTCGCAGTAAGTACTGATGGCAAAACAGGAAAAATAGGCTTGCGGCAGCTCTTCATCTTTTCGTTCAATACGCGATATGCATCGAATACTTTTATCAAACCTGGAGTTCCAAAAATAACTACCATCGCATCAATTTCATCAAACGTTTTATCGCAATAATCAATGATGAGCCCGAATTGCTCCACTGTACCGGTAGCAAGGAAGTCAATTGGATTAGCTACTGACGATCCATAATACAGTTTGTCAAGTAGCTCTTTAGTAGCCGGATGATTGATATGCGGCACCTTCATTCCTCCATTTGAAAGCACGTCGGTAAGCATAACAGCAGGGCCTCCGGCATGAGTGATAATTCCAATATTCGGCCCCGGCAGTTGCTTATTCATAAAAACAGAGGCTGTATAGGTCAGGTCTTCGCGCCCATAGCAGCGTAATATTCCTGCCTTCTTAAATAGAGCATCCACAGCAACATCGGAACTGGCCAGCGCTCCCGTGTGAGAAGAGGCAGCGCGGCTTCCTGCTTCTGACGAACCAGCTTTTATAGCAGCAATCCTGCATCCTTTACGAATTAAAGATGAAGCATGCTTGAGTAACTTCTGCGGTTTAGTGATTGTTTCGATATATAAAAGCTTCACCTTTGAACTTGTTTCTGAATCGAAAGAGACATCCATATATTCAAGGATCTCTTCGACACCCATCTGCGCACTATTACCTACCGAGAAGACATTGTTAAAAGTTAACCCTTTAGGAATTGCCGACTCCATGATAAATACGGCTGTAGAGCCTGATCCTGAAATGAAATCAACACCTTTAGGGTCAGGCTTAGGAATGGGCAGAGTGAAGATACTGGCATGTGCCGGAGTGATCACTCCAATACAATTAGGACCGATCAGCGAACCTTGTACCGAGTTGACAACTTCAACGATTTTTTCTTCCAATCGTCTCCCAGCATCACTCTCTTCGCCAAAGCCTGCAGAGATAATAATAAATGCTTTTGTGCCTTTATTATATGCTAAAGCCTCCACTACCGAGAGGGTATATTTAGCGGCAATGGCAATAATAGCAAGATCAACCTGAGGAAGATCATCAGTATTTTGAAATGAACGGATACCCTGAACTTCTGTCTCTTTGGGATTTGAAACGTAGAGCTTACCTTTAAAACCATTGTCTATAAGATTTTTCAGGATTTTACCTCCTGGCTTTGAAGTATCGTTTGAGCCTCCAACAACGACAATACTTTTAGGATTGATCAATTCTTTATTAACCATAAATTTAGAAAGATTAGGTTTAAAAATGTTGCGAAAATACTATTTTGCCATAAAAAAACAGGGTTTACAATTTAAATTTAAAGCTAATTTTGACTTTTTATAATAAATAATGCCTTGAAACGACTTTATAAATTAACAAGACAAATATTGCCAACATTACTTTTTTTGCTTTCGGCAGTAATTATTGCTCAGGAGGCAAATGTTGAAAACCGAGCAATCCAAAATTATCGGGTGATGTTTTATAATCTGGAGAACCTTTTTGATATCTATGATGATCCCGACACCCATGATGATGAATTTACTCCCACGGGCTCCAGAAGATGGACCAACAAAAAATTCTATGCTAAATTGAATAATATCTATAAAGTGGTGATGGCTGTAGGAGGATACGAACCACCTACAGTTGTAGGAATGTGCGAGGTTGAAAATGAATTTGTATTGCAACGTCTCCTCAACAATACACCACTTAAACAATTTGGGTATAAATTTATTCATTACGATTCGCCCGATAGCCGAGGTATTGACGTCGCAATGATTTACAGAGATGATAAATTTACCCCTTTCCATTCCGAGGCCATACCGGTAATATTCCCTGATGATCCTGATTCGAAAACACGAGATATCCTTTACGTAAAGGGACTAATTGGTGGTAGAGAAATGATTCATATTTTTATTAATCATTGGCCGTCAAGATACGGTGGATATATGGAAACTAAACCAAAACGCGGCAGAGCAGCCGAGATTTTAAAACACAAAACCGACTCCCTTTTTAATATTAATCCATCAGCAGTTATTGTTATTATGGGTGATTTTAATGACGGCCCGAATGATGAAAGTCTATTTAAAACGCTTGATGCCAAAAATCCTGAAAATGATATCCAAACGACGGCGCTTTACAATATGATGCTCGTTGATAGAAAAGGTTGGGAACATGGAACCCTCAAATATCGCGAATATTGGGATACATTTGATCAGATAATCATCTCTGGCTCATTACTTGACAAAACAGGTAATTTGTGGGTGGATCCAAATCAAGAAGTTATATTTCATAGCGACTTTTTACTTCAACCCGATGAAAGGTATTTGGGCAAAAAACTAATTAGAACGTATTTGGGATTCCGATACATTGGCGGTTATAGTGATCATTTACCCGTTTTTTTTGATTTAAAGATGAAAGTGGAATAAAATAGATATTAAAAAAATATTACGCTCTGTTAATCAATGTTTTAAAATTTCAAATTTCAAAATTTTAAATTGGTTAATAAAATTTAAATATTTTTAGCGGCAAATTCCATTGTCTATTTGGAAGCTATTTAGTGAATAAAAACATGTTTGAGAATAAGGATAATTTGAATAGTTCAGAATCAGAATCGGATGGCAATTCTCTTGCTGGCCACATGTCAGCATTCTTTAATAGAAACCATGAAAATAACTTCTCTTTAACTAACCTGCCTGTTCCCTTACTTATAGTTGACGAATCAGGAACCGTTTTGAACTGTAATCAGGAAGCTTTAGAGTTTTTAAATTGTAGCGAAGATGAATTGAATTTTTCACTTTTTGAAATGATACCTCCTGATTATCAGCCTTATACTACCACACTATTAGATAGTGCAAAAGCCACCGGCAAGCCGCAAATGGGCGAAATGATTCTAGTTCTGAAGGATGGCAAAGAGACAAGGGTAAAAATTTTTATAAATCTTTACGTTAGAAAAAAAGAGGATGTCCTTTTTACCATCGTAATTGCCGACCTATCTGATGTAAAACAGTTTTATGAAGAGAAGCTTTTTGAGATAGAATTGAAATATCGTGAATTGGCCGAAAGTATAAACGAAGGTATCTACATGACTGAGTGGAGCACAATCACCAAGGTTAATACACCTTTACTTAAGATATTTGGTTATAGCGAGTCGGAAGTTATCGGACGTAGAGTATGGGAATTTGTTGTCCCTGAATATCGTGAAAAGATTAAAAAGATCTCTTTACAAAAAATTAAACAGATGGATAACTCGCCCGTTGAGGTACAGGTTCTACGAAAAAATGGAACTCGTTTTTGGGCAGAGGTAAGGATAAATATTTTTAAAGAGGAGCACAAGATATTTGGTGTTTTATCAGATATTACAAATCGGAAAGCTGTTGAAAAAGCATTGAAAGAGAGTGAGTTGAAGTATCGCTCGGTAGTTGATACCATGAATGAGGGAGTTGTAATGAGAGATATTTCGGGGAAGGTTGTTACCTGGAACCAAGCTGCAGAGAGAATTCTTGATATGACCTCAGAAGAAATGCCTTTTTTCAACATATTGGCTCCACACTGGAAAGCTGTAAAAGAAGATGGAAGCGCCTTCGATATAAATGAACATCCTGCTGTAATATCCCTCTCCACAGGAAAAGCCGTACAAAACGTGATAATGGGAATTCACACTAAAACAGGAACTTTTAGATGGATCAGGACTAATTCAGCGCCGGTAATGAATAATAATAAAGGTACTATAAAGGCAGCCGTTTCTTCATTTTCCGATATTACATATCTAAAAACTACCGAAAACAAACTTCGGGAAATAAATTCAATAAAAGATAAGCTTTTCAGTATAATAGCCCATGACCTTAAAAGTCCTTACAATGCCCAGATGGGTTTTCTTGAACTACTTATGGATGCAGACCAACATCATACGCCTGAACAACGAAAGCAATTTATTCAAATGCTTTACGAAAGTACCAGGCAATCGTTCGCCCTACTTGATAATCTTTTAGTTTGGTCGAGAAATCAAACGGGTAAAACACCCTTTCAACCAAAAGAATTTGATATCGTTGAGATGATTGATAATGCAGTCAAAATTTTTGAATTATCGGCAGCAGTGAAAAAAATTGCGATTAAAACCAAAATAGCACAATCAAATTTTATAGTACGCGCCGACTATGAGATGACCAATACCGTGTTACACAATCTGCTATCCAACGCTATAAAATTTACCCCATCCAAAGGAACAATCTCTATTTCCTGCAAGCCGGCAAAAAGAAATCAATTGACGGTTTCGGTAAAAGATACTGGAATAGGAATGTCAGAAGAATTTGTTGAAAAGCTATTCGTTTCTGATGATATACACTCTACACCAGGCACTGAAAATGAGAAAGGCACGGGGCTGGGACTATTCATCTGTAAAGAATTTGTTGAACGTAACGGCGGTAGAATTTGGGTAAAAAGCGCTTTAGGAAAAGGAACAACATTTTTTTTTACTATAGGCAGCGCTGGTAAACACGAGCCTGGTCAATGTAAATGTATATTAAACATCGAGGATGTTTATAATGAAATTATTAAAAACCCGGAAGTAACAGCACGATTTAATAATGATGTTGCCTTTGCTTTTTATCAGAGCTTTAAAACTTTTAAAAATAAAGATTTTCAGGTGTTTTCAAATAAGTTGAACAAGCTGATAGATCAATATCAGCTTGAATCGCTTAGCCAGTTCGCCAAATGCTTTAACCAAAATTACTCTACTTGCGAAAAAAACCAGTTAAACATTTGCTTTCGCGAGCTCGAAAAGCTATTTGATAAATTGAATTTCATGCCAATCATTAATCCAAGATAAATCAACACTCTAAGTATAATACACATTTTTTTACCCTAAGTCAGCTATAGAGTAACCACAAGCGCTCCTGACTGGGATACATCAAAAAAAGGAACTTGATTATCAGTGCAGTACCTATGCCATTGACGGGCTCTCCATGGTGTATTCGATGAATCAAAAATAACTCTTTCAAACGTGAACATCTTCCCAATTTGATCTAAAGGGATAGGGCAGTTTTTCTGAAGAATGACCCAATCTACTTGAAGCGGTTTGTCAGAAAAAAATGGTTGAAATTTGTCGTTTAAAATTGCTATTACTTTATCAAAAGCCTGAATGACACCATTTGCATAAACCTTTAAATTCCCGTCTATTTGTGTATCCTCAACTGACATTACCTCTTCGAAAATCAATTGTTTTTGTTTGTGTATTCCAGAGTATATCCTTGCATTTTTGATATTAAAATCTACAGTCTTTTGATCTAATAACAAAGAGCTGTCGGCAATTGAGATTAAATCCTGCCCCATCACCAGGTCTATAGCCGAATATCCCTTTACGTTATATACAATAATTTTGTTCTGTTCAATCACCTTCATTTTCTGAAACGTGATGCTTGCAGTAAATATTAATAAAAGCGAAAGAGTTATAACTCCATATTTCCCCTCTTTTGCAACTAAAAATCTAACTAAGAAGATGATAACAAGATAAATAATAATAACTTGTGCAAAATTCAACACAAGTCCTTCAACTCTTGCTTGCGGCAACTTATTAACCCATTCCACTGCCATATTCAGAAAATATACCTCGTAGTAAAGGACTTTGGCAATCCATGCCGAAAGCTGTAACGACACAATAGCAACGATCAGGGTAGCGATACCGGAATATACAATCAGCCACACAACGGGAATTACCACAATATTGGCAAGCAGGAAATAGAGTGGGAACTGATTGAAATAAAATATTGCTAACGGAGAGGTGCCAATCTGAGCTACTATGGATATAGCAGCAAGTTTCCAAAAATAATCTAATACTGCATTCTTGAAAATCAGTTGCCTATAAACGAAATCATAAAGTGAAATAATCCCGATAACCGCTGAATAGGATAATTGAAATCCGACTTTAGTGATCAGGTAGGGGTCGTAAGCAAGCAAAATGAAAGCTGATGCTGCAAGGATATTGTATGAGTTAGATTTTTTCCCAATAAGCTCACGCCAGGTAAATAAGCTAAACATCACGCTGGCACGTAATACTGATGGAGCTAATCCGGTGATAAATGCATACATCCAAATGCTACCCAACAGAATAAAGAATTTGATAATCCGGCCAGATTTTGAGGTTAGCTTTTTAAGTAAAACACTTACGATCATGAATATGATACCCACATGTAATCCCGATACACATAGTACATGTAAGGCTCCTGCTCCGGCATAATGGTTTCGAAGCTCAGGCTCCATGCGATCGTCGTAACCGAGCAAAATAGCTGCGACAACAGCAAATTCATTCCCATCGAGGCCCTGCTCCTCAAGAGTACGCAGCATGATGTCACGAGCCTTGTAAGAGAGACTGAAAATTGGATTGACCTGTCCTTTTTTTATACGTTGCCAATCGTTGCTGCCAAGCCATGTTTGATGGTATATGCCACTATGAGAAAGATAGCGCTGGTAATCGAATTGATGTGGGTTGGAGGGCGAAGGAACATGGTTGTAAATTGCTTTGGCAACAATAATATCTCCATATTTAAGAGTCTGACTAACACTGTCTTTCTCAAGATAGATAAGGATTTTTCCAATAGTTGGAAATTCGTTAATGGAGTCTTTTAGCATAACAACCTTCCCGAATGCCCTTACGCTTCTTGCTCTTTCTGACGGCTGCTCGCTGATTCTGACAACCATCAGTTCAGAGCCATCAGTAACATGGCTGAAATGGTTGGAACGGTATAAGTCGGTTTGTACCAAAGTAAGAGTATAACCTGTACTTAGTACGAAAACATTTAAGAACAGGCCGGGCAACCAACGTAATGAATAAGTTTTTATATAGTGAGTGAAAATGGTCAGAAAAAGCAGTAAGAGGGTTATGATGATTAGCCACAATGGCTGTATAAAATGAGGAACTGGTAGATAAATCGCTGATAGGATTCCTATCCCAAATGGGATGATAAGCCTGAAGAAAGGATATGAATTCCAGAATTTCATGGCATCCGTTTGGATTCGATCTCAACGGTAAAAATAAGAAAATATCTGATAGAATATGTAGTTGGGGGCTATCCTCGTGTAAAAACCCATGTTGATTTGTCCGAAAAACTCTGATTAAAATGATAACATTCTGAGTCAAAGAGTTTTATCTCGTCAACATTCTCAAGCCTATTTGTAATGATATACCTAGCCATCATCCCCCGCGCCTTTTTGCCGTAAACCGTAATAAATTTATAAGAGCCACCGGAGAAATCCTTAAATTGTGGAGTGATAACCTCAGCTTCTAATCTTTCCATTTTTATAGCACGAAAGTATTCGTCAGAGGCTAAGTTAATAATACATTTCGCTTTTCGTTCTTTTAATTGCTCATTTATCATATTTGTAATAGAATCCCCCCAAAACTGGTATAGGTCATCACCTCTTTTGTTTTTAAGTTTAGCGCCCATTTCAAGCCGATAGGGTTTTATGAGATCTAATGGACGCAACAAACCATAAAGGCCTGACAAGATACGTAGATGCTCCTGGGCAAACTCCAAATCATCATCAGTTAAAGTTTCAGCTTTCAGGCCGTTGTACACTTCGCCTTTAAACATCAATACCGCGGGCAAAGCATTTTCGATAGTGAATGGTAAACCCCATTCCAGGTACCGGAGCGCATTTAGATCAGCAAGTTTAGGATTGACATTCATCAACCGTTGTATCTGCGATGGAGAAAATTTTTTTAAAATCTCTACTAATTGGGCTGCTTGCTTTAAGAAATGAGGTTGAGTGAAATCAAGTGATGGTATTTTTACTTGTTCGTTTAATGTCTTGGATGGAGATAATAAGATATGCATAATCAACGCATTAATGAAATAATGACTTAAATTATTTGATTAAAACGAAAGCTATCGTTAATCAAAGGGTGAGAGTGAATTAATTCTGTAAGGAGAGCGGCCAGGGTATCCAAACGTGGCGGGATACCAAGGATTATATGGGTTTACGCCTCTGCTTATGCCTACTTCGGCGCCAAAATGAAAATTATCGTTAACAAGATAGTTGATACCGAAAGAGACCCCTTCGCCACTTAAATCTAAAGCGTAAGGATTAACCTGTGGCTCATTAAAAAGAGACACCTCTTTAAACACTTTGGTTGAGATCAGCAATCTGGGGTTGATCAAATATTCACTTTCGGCGTACATAAGCGTTTGCGTGATGTTATGATCGAAAATCTGCATGCGCTCAGGGAAGTGAGGTATAAAAGGGTTGTACCAACTTAAAAAATTAGAATTTTGAATTCGAAGACCACTATTGATCCTCCACTTATCAGAAAGTTTGTAACTGAAATGTGGCGAAGTGAACACCCCAAACATCTGCCCGCCAGATGAGCTAAACCCAAAAGCGCTACCAACTTCGAGCCTGAAACTTAATTTTTTATCAAAATTAAAGGGTAATAATCCGGGGCGAAAAGAACGAATAGTAACTGAATCCTCTGAAGTTACCGCCGGAAAGGAATTATGATTAGGCTCCTGAGCAGCCAAATGAAGTCCTAAAAACAGGATCAGTATGAAGTACACCCTTTTCATAGTAAAGAAACATAAAATTAGGAGGTTTCAAATTTAGTCATAAATATTAAACCAGGGTTTAATTTCATTTCATGCTTAAATGGCAGGCCTATCTGATTTGTCCAACTGAACTAACCAATTGAATACATGATAAATAAAAACTATTTAAATTAAAACCTTACTAAACTCAAATTAATCCATAGAGAACTCCTTTTTCATTTTTCAAAATTTTTGTAACCACTTCAATTTAATAGCGTCAAAACCAATAAAGCTCATAGACATATTTTAGTAACCTTTTAAAAAATAATATTATGACCTCAGTTGAAATTTTAGTTCCAATCAGCCTTTTTGCTATGATCGCCTTGATTGTGTATATACAGGCTCGAAAAAAGATTCATCTAACCCTAATCCAACACGGGAAAGATGCAAAACTCCTCAAAACAGAAAAAGATGCTAACATATCGCTGAAAATCGGCCTGCTGATGGTAGGCATCTCGCTTGGTATCCTTATTGGGAACATTCTTGTAGCAAAGAAGTATATGGCAGAGGAACCAGCATATTTTTCCATGATTCTGATATGCGGCGGAGTTAGCCTGATACTATATTACTTTCTGATTAACAGAGAAGCAAAAAAAACTAAAACTGACGAAAATAAAACTGACGAAGAGATATTTTGATAAAGATTTAGGTAAAATATTTTGATGCTAAATTAATATTTTTCTGTTAGAAAAAATTACCGTAAATCCTTATAATTCACCTGTTTGACCCTGTCAGATTAATATTAAATATCCACTTTTCAGGCAACTGTTCTCGGCAAAAAACCCTCTTTGCCGGTAGATTTATTTTTAAGAGTTTTATTTTGCACAATTCTTGATCATTGGACTGATCAAAATTCCAAATATTATGAAGTTATTGAAACTGGCGTTTTTTATTGCCATTTTATCAGCAATTGTTCTATTCATCACAGCAAACATTCCTCCTATGGACAAAAATTATGATGATAAATGGAAACAGGTTGACTCGTTGGTCAGTTTAAATCAACCTCGTTCGGCGCTTGAATTAGTTAATGAGATATACAAAATAGCACAAAACGAACAGAACAGCCCGCAACTGATCAAAGCAAATATCTACCGAATAAAGCTTATGGCCGATTATGAGGAAGATTACCTTGTGAAGGCAATCAGTGAAATAAAAACTGAAATAAAATCAGCAGGATTTCCTGAGAAGCAGGTTTTACATTCACTTCTTGGGGATCTCTATTTACGTTATTTTCATACTAACCGTTACCAGATTCTCGAAAGAAGTAAGGTGGCAGGAGAGACCAGCGACGATATTCAAACCTGGGATGCCGCTAAATTACTTTCCACTGCCGCTAGTCATTTTGAGGTATCATTATCTCCGGCTAATCAATTACAAGGAGTGGACCTGAAAGCTTTTTCGGCAATCTTATTAGAAGAAAAAGACTCAAAAATATTTAGACCTACACTATACGACTTCCTTGCACACAGAGCTATTGATTTCTATGCTTCGGGCGAAACAGGAATAACAACAGCAGCCGACCAGTGGAAACCCGATCATCTTAATTACTTCAACTCAGTAGAGAGTTTTATAAACCTGCAACTTCCTGAAAATATCGCTGGAACGTTTTCAGGAAAAATATTGGCAATTTATCAGGAGCTTTTACTGTTTCATCTGAACGACAAGGACGTACAAGCGCTCATTGATGTTGACCTTAAACGCCTTAACTATGTGCACTCAAACACAATAATTACCGAAAAAGATGGGCTTTACCAAAATGCGCTAAACGCTTTGCTGAAGAAATTCAACAACTCTCCCTACTCTACCGCAATAGCATTTGAGCTGGCCATGTTTCATAATACCAAGGCTTCGGAATATAATCCCAACATAGCTGATGATTATCGGTGGGAAAGGAAAAAAGCATCTGATATTTGTCAGGAGGCGATCAAGAAATTCCCTAACACTACAGGAGCGGCAAACTGCCTTATCTTGCTTGACGATATGATAAAACCATCGCTTTCAATACAAACTGAAATAGCAACTACGGCCGAAAAACCCTCTCTTGGATTAATAAAATGGAAAAACTATAACAAAGTATGGTTCAGGTTGATTGCCATAGATTACAAAGAATATCAAGAGTTATCGTGGAGAGTGCCGATTGCAGACCTTGCCACCAAACTCATTAAATTGCCTGCTCTCGAAAACTGGAGTATAGACCTCCCTGATGAATCTGATCTACAACAGCATACGACCGAATTCAAAATACCGGCGCTGCAAAATGGATTTTACATACTGCTTGCCTCCGGCAACAAGGACTTCTCAGGAAAAGATCATCAACTTGCATGGACAAATCTTTGGATCACAAATTTAACTTTCATACATAAGAAACTTGAATCAGGAGGTGTTGAATTTTTTGTTCTCGACCGCATAAAGGGCACACCAAAATCAGGAGTTAAATATAAAGCTTATGCACGGGTTTATGACTTTAAAAACCGTGAATATAATGATAAGCTCCTTGCTTCAGGAACCTCTGATCGAAATGGATACATCTCTATCCTGCCATCGCAACAATCCGCCAATACATCAATTACTATTGAGCTAAGTGAAAAGAAAGACAGATTTTTTCCGGAAACCTCTTTTTATCTTGGACCTACCATAAAGACTGATCCAAAGCCTGAAATAAAAACCTACTTCTTTACAGATCGAGCTATATATCGTCCCGGCCAAACAGTATATTTTAAAGGTATAATCATAGAAAAAACAGGCGATGAGCAAAAGGTGAAAGCAAATTATGAGACTAAAGTTGATTTTTTTGATGTTAATTTCCAACTGATCTCATCCCTCACTCTGACTACAAATGAATTTGGATCGGTAAATGGCGCTTTCATTATCCCTACCGGAGTTCTCAATGGAATGATGACAATACGTAATAGCTCAGGAGGTACTACTTTTAATGTAGAAGATTATAAACGACCCACGTTTGAAGTAGATTTTCTACCGATTCAGGATAATTTTAAGTTAAACACCGAAATCTCTGTCGAGGGCGAGGTGAAGGCTTTTGCAGGCTATATGATAGGTGGCGCCAATGTAAAATACAACGTTGTGCGCAGGAACATGTTCCCTTACCGATGGCTGTCTTACATGGATTTCTTCCCACGATCGTCGGAAACAGAAATAACAACCGGTGAAACACAAGCTGATGAAAACGGCAAGTTTTATATTAAGTTTCCAGCAATCCCTGATCAGCAAATAAACAGGCGCTTCAAGCCGGTATTCTCCTATACGGTAAATGTTACAGCTACCGACATTAACGGCGAAACGCAATCAGGTAGCCAGATGATCATAGTAGGCTACGAAGCGCTTTTATTGGATATAGATATCCCTGAAAAACTCGATCGCAATCAGGTGAAATCTTTTAATTTGGAAACGGAAAATTTAGCTGGCGTAAGACAAAAAACCATTGTTAGCGTTGAAGTATCAAGATTAATTGATCCTGGAAAACTTCTAAAAGAAAGGCTCTGGGAACAACCCGATCAATTTATTATTCCATCGGATCAATTTATTAAAGAGTTCCCTGAACATACGTTTAAAGATGAATTAAGTCATGATAATTGGGCTGTTGCTGAAACGGTATTTAGTAAGAATATTAATACGGCAACGGATAGCTTATTGAGGTTCGATAATCTGTCGAACTGGAAATCGGGTAAGTATGTTGTTGTTTTAAAGGCAACCGACAATTTCGGCACTCAGGTAGAAACCAAAAAATATTTTGACCTTTTCAGCCTCACTGACCGCCAGCCACCCGTTACAGTTTACAATTGGTTCGTACCATTGAAATCATCCGGCGAACCGGGCGAAGAAGCTACATTTCTTATTGGTTCGGCAGCACAGAGAGTAAAAGCGTTATATGAGGTGCAGCATCATGGCAGGACTATTAGCCGTCAATGGATTTCGTTAGAGAAAGAGCAAAAAGTTATAACAGTACCTATTAAAGAGGATTATAGAGGAGGATTTACAATACAATTAACTTTTGTTGTTAACAACCGCGAATTTAATAACAGGATGTGGGTAACCGTACCGTTTACCAATAAGCAGCTCGATCTTACTTTTGAAACGTTTCGCAACGTATTGGAACCAGGTGGGAAGGAAGAATGGAGAGTAACGGTAAAGGACAAAAAGGGTGATCAGGCTGCAGCGCAAATGCTTGCATCTATGTTTGATGCTTCTTTAGAGGCTTTTGTGCCTCACAACTGGAACTTTAATCTTTACATACCTAATTACTTAAGTAACCCTTGGCAGTTATCCGGAAGTATCGGAACCTCGGGAGGAAATAACTGGGATTTCACTTTACGTTCTCATAAGTCTTTCCACTTCAATACATACGATCGCCTTAACTGGTTTGGCTTTAACGGCTTTAGGATAAGTGATTCATTTTTTTATAAAAGCGGTGCAATGTCAAGGGACATGGTACAAATGAATACTCAAGAATTGGCTGTCGTAGAGGAAAGTACTCTTATAGTTGATGCATACGATGACGGTAAACTTGCAGAAATGGAAACTGCCGAAGAGAAAGCTGAAAAAGCTAAGCGGATAGAGCCTTCATTATTAAGGCGGGACTTTAACGAAACTGCATTTTTTTACCCTGAATTGCAGACAAACGATAAAGGAGAAGTTATCATTAAATTTTCTCTACCCGAATCCTTTACCAAATGGAAATTCATGGCATTAGCAAATACCAGGGATCTGATGACAGGTATGATGGAGCAGGAATTCACAGCAACAAAAAAATTGATGGTAATGCCAAACGTGCCACGCTTCCTGCGCACGGGCGACACTCTGCAATTTACTGCAAGAATTACTAACCTCTCCGAAGAATTGTTAACGGGAAATGCAAGCCTTGAGTTTTTTGATCCGATAACAGAAAAAAATATTACCGAAATATTAAAAACAAAAACAAAACAAGGAACATTCTCTGTAGCAGCCGGTAAAACAACATCGGTAAGCTGGAATATCACTGTTCCCGAAGATTTTGGCATCATCAGTTATCGTATAAAAGCTACTGCAGGCAACTTTTCTGACGGCGAGGAAAAATCTGTTCCGGTAGTGCCGAGTAGAATTTTAGTTACTGAATCATTACCCTTGCCAATTACCGGCGCAAGCAGTAAAGCGTTTGAATTCAACAAATTGGTTGAGTCGGGCAAGAATACTACAATCAAACATCAAAGCTTGACTTTGGAATTTTCGACCAACCCCGCATGGTACGCTATTCAAGCGCTGCCGGTGATCTCCGAACCGATTCATAAAAATTCACACTCCCTCTTTGCTGCATTTTATGCAAACAGCATAGCATATTATATTTCAAATGCAAACCCGAAAATCAAAAATGTTTTTGAAAGCTGGAAAAGCCAAACTCCTGAAGCATTTCTTTCAAACCTCGAAAAGAATCAGGATTTGAAAGCCATTATCTTAGAACAGACGCCATGGCTATTGCAGGCACGAAATGAGAGTGAACGTAAACAAAGGATAGCGCTACTCTTCGACTTAAACAATATGCGCGACCGACTTGACGCATCCCTGAAAGCCTTGATACAAATTCAATCACCAAATGGCGGATTCCCATGGTTTGAAGGAATGCCCGACAGTAGGTATATCACTCAAAACATTGTTGAAGGATTGGGCAAATTGCAAAGTGTAAGAATTTTAAGTGCGGTAGCGGATGAAAGAGTGGAACAAATGATTACAAAAGCTATCCGATATTTAGAAGAGAGAAACAAGGAAGATTATCAGTATATTTTGAGTAGGAGAAAAGATAAAATCGAAGAAGATAATCTGTCAGATATTCATATTCAGTATTTATATGCCAGAAGCTTTTTCCCACATATCAAGATGAATCCGAGCTGCGAAACCGCATTCAACTATTTTAAAAACCAATCCGAAAAGTATTGGGCGAAACGAAATATATATCTCCAAGGCATGATCGCATTGACGTTACAACGCTACGGTAATAATAATATACCACCTTTAATTGTCAAGTCGTTAAAAGAAAGAGCATTGAAAAATGAGGAGATGGGCATGTACTGGCGACACGAAAGCGGTTATTATTGGTATCAGGCGCCTTTAGAGTCTCAGGCAATGATGATTGCTGTTTTTGATGAAGTGGCAGATGATAAAGAGGCTGTAGAAATGATGAAAATCTGGCTCTTAAAACAAAAACAAACACAGGATTGGAAGTCAACACGGGCTACCGTTGACGCTATATATGCACTGATAAAAAAAGGTAAAGATTTATTGGCAGAAACTGAAAAAGTTAAAATTGAAGTGAATGGCAAAGAATTGCTAATGAATGAAGTAGGTAAAAGAGAAGCAGGAACAGGATATTTTCAAAAAACGTGGAACTCTCCGGAAATAATACCACAAATGGGCAATATAAAAATTACAAAAACCGATGATGGAATAGCCTGGGGAGCAATATATTGGCAGTATTTTGAAAACCTTGATAAGATCGCGCCACATAAAACCCCTCTTTCGATTACAAAAGAGCTATTTGTTGAAAAAAGAGGAACGAAAGGTACTGTTATTGAAAAATTGAATGATGAAGCAAAATTAAAGATTGGTGATAAGGTGATTGTACGAATCGAATTGCGTGTGGACAGGAATATGGAATATGTTCACATGCAGGATATGCGTGCATCGGCGCTTGAACCGGTAAATGTTCTTTCAAGCTATAAATATCGTGGAGGTCTGGGATACTACGAAAGCACAAGAGATGCTGCATCACATTTCTTTTTCGACTTCCTACCAAAAGGAACATACCTATTTGAATATCCTCTGATTGCCTCACAAATTGGAAGTTTCTCCAACGGAATAACCACTATTCAATGTATGTACGCACCTGAATTTACTTCACATTCCAAAGGAATAAGGATTGTGGTGGAATAGATCACCATAAAAAGTAACATGTGATGAGCCTTATTTTTCAAAACACTTAGTTTTGCCGAAAATAAGATTAGATGGAATCCATTTGTGTATTTTGCGGCTCAAGCGTTGGTAAAAGGCCTGAGTATAGCGAGACTGCGAGAAGTTTTGGAAAGCTAATAGCCAGCCGTGATATCACCCTTGTATATGGTGGTGGCAATATCGGATTGATGCGCGAAGTGGCTGATGGCGCTTTGGAAGCCGGCGGTAAAGTAATAGGCGTAATGCCCAAATTGATCGTTGACAAGGAAATAGCGCACAACAGCCTTCATGAATTGAAAATTGTAAATACCATGCATGAGCGCAAAGCTTTGATGGCGAAGCTATCGGATGGATTTGTTGCCTTGCCTGGCGGCTTCGGCACCATTGACGAGCTATTTGAAATTATGACATGGAATCAGCTTGGGATAATTAACAAACCTTGTGGATTGTTAAATATTGAGGGTTACTTCAACCATCTTTTAGAGTATATATCTTGCGCCGTTAATGAACGCTTCGTCAGACCTGAGCATCAGGCAAACCTCATTGTTGACAATGACCCCGAAGAATTAATTGACCGATTGGAAAAGTATAGATCGCAGGTTGCCGAAAAATGGATTGAACGCTTAAAAGTTGACCTTATCTAAAACTGCCCTATGATAGTTATTGGAATTACCGGAACTCTTGGAGCTGGCAAAGGAACCATAGTTGATTATTTAGTTAAAAATAAAGGGTTTAACCATTTTTCTGTTCGTAGTTTTATTGCTCAAGAAATTCAAAATAGAGGAATGACGGTTAACCGCGATAGCCTTACCGAGGTTGCCAACGATTTGAGATCAGCAAATTCGCCATCCTATATCGTTGATGCACTCTATTCCCAAGCTTTAAGAATTGGCAAAAACAGCATCATTGAAAGTATAAGAACACAAGGTGAAGTAGAGAGTCTTAGAGCAAACGGCAATTTTTACCTTTTTGCAGTAGATGCACCTGCCGAAATTAGGTTTAAACGGGTTAAACTTCGTGGATCAGAAACCGACAATATTGACTTTCAAACATTCTTGCAAAATGAAAAACGCGAAATGACAACTATTGATCCAAACAAACAAAATCTGAAAAAATGCATTGAAATGGCAGATTTTATTTTTGAAAATTCAGGAACCATAGCTCAACTTGAAGAAAGGGTTAAAAAGGTCATTGAAAAACTTTTATAAATAAGTCAACTTTTAAAAGTAATTTTAGCCGCAAATACTTCAACTTTGATCAGTAACCATACACGAATATTAAATATATAAACAACTGAAAATCTTTGTTTTCGGAGCGGACTTTTAAAACGAATCATTATGGAACAATCTTCATCGTCGAAAGGTTATCAGCGTCCAACATGGGACGAATATTTTATGGAGCTGGCTAATACCGCTGCTAAACGCGCCACTTGTGACCGAGGTAGAAGTGGATGTGTTATCGTTCGCGACAAGCATGTGTTGGTTACAGGATATGTTGGCTCTCCGCTTGGCTTACCGCATTGCGATGACGTTGGACATCTGTTGAAAAAAGTATATCATGAAGATGGCCGGATAACACAACATTGCGTAAGAACAGTACATGCCGAGCAAAACGCAATCTGCCAGGCAGCAAGGTTGGGGATAGCGCTTGATGGTGGCACATTATATTGTAAAATGACACCTTGCCACACCTGCGCAATGCTGATTATCAATTGTGGAATAAAAAGGGTTGTATGTGAACGAAAATATCATGCGGGCGAAGAGTCAGAGAGGATGTTCCGCCAAGCTGGAGTTATAATAGATTTTTTTAATGATGAAGTGGAGCAATACGATAATCAATAAACTCCCCTCCTATGCATCTTTTTGAAAACTTTTTTATTTGAATTTCGCTAAATGCTGCCAGGCGGCAAATAATATTCAGCGCTCAGCCCCGAATCAACTCTCCTGATTTCATATATCGTCAGATTGGTTTTAGGATCCGAATAGATAATTTCAACATCTGCTTTTTCTGTCTCCTCAAAAACATCTTCTATTTCCTTAAAAACTGCTTCGTTGTTGTGTTTCACCATAACGGTAATTTTGGAAAAGGCTACCAATAGCTCAGATGCAGTAAAAGGTTTATCAAGCCAGTTGAAAAACTTGCCTTCTGATTCTTTGAATAAACAAGTGTTAGGATAGAGAGTATTGAGTTGCTCTCCATACTTTTTAACACCTCTTGGCGTCATTAACATCCCGAATATCAGGCCGGCCTCTTTTTTGAAATGCCAATTGTCGGCGCTTAAAATGAGTACATCAGACTGTGGTAACTTTTCAATTTCTGTTACAATCTCTTTTTTGTAGCTCAGATTCTGCCTTCTTATTTCAAGATATTTCTTATGCTGCTTTATACTTTTCGGATTCGACAACATCATTAATGCTACCAAGCTGTAAATGATTGCTTCGAGCCACCATTTCCTGAATTGAACAATCTCAATTAAAACATTGATCGAGAGGTAACATATAAATACTGTCAATAAGGAATAAGGAACAAGATAATGCCCTGCGTACTGCTTTGAAATGATTAAAATACCGACTATTAATGTTGCTGTGAAACCTGCCAGCGCTGCTATATATCGTTTGTTCCCAATCCTGCGTCGCACCCAGGGCAGCAAAGAAATGATAAGGACCAAAAGAGCTAATATAGTAATATATACAAGGTATTTTTCCGACTGAATAATGGCCTTCAATTGTATAAAAAACTGATCAGGATCAATTACGGAGGCCTTTCCGCTCCCATACCTTCCGCTATTTATAGCAAGCGCCTTTGTCCATCTAAAAAATTCCCTGCTCCTTTTAAATATTGGGAAAGTGAAAATTAAAAAAGAGAGAGCTGTTGTACCCAAATAGTAACTCTTTTTTCTAATCCCAGTTAGTAAAAATAAAGGTGCAAGAAAAAATGGTAAAAAGGTAAGTTTTAATGAGATTCCAAAACCAATAATTACTCCATAAACAAGCCAACTTTGATATTTCAGTTTTGTATTATTGAAGTACCCATAAAGATCCAATACCGTTATACTACACAAAACAATAACATGAGCAATAAACCAAGGCTCAGGCATAAACCGTTCAATGATGGAAATCACATGTTCAACCACAAATGGCGAAAACTGAATAAAAATAGCAGCAGGAAGGTTGCCGGTTTTACGATAAATACACCACCCAACGAAAAATATTATCAGGGTAATGAAAACAATCATGCTGATATTTAGTGCATTAAGATAAAAATCAGGGTTTTGTAATACATCCTGCGTAAACGAAGATGAGGGACGAAATAAATGAATAATCCTCATTATTATTGCCGCAAATACTATCACTGGAGTGCCTGGTTGATCAATAAACAGATTAATACTACCATGCCCTAACGCAATGCCACTGAACAGTAAAATAAATTCCGGATCAATATTAAACATCGAATAGTTTTGATTGGCAAGCCTCAAATTGATACCGATAAAAATTAAAACCACCGGAATAACGGCAAGCAACAATATGCTGAAAAGCTGCTTAAATAATATTTTTGAATGCACGGCTTTCTAAAATTTAAAAGTACAAGATGTTTATTTAGCTTTTTTTGTCAAAACTAAAAGTTTTATCTTATTTCAATAATAAACTTAAACCCAAGTTTATCATTAGAAAATCTTTTTGAGTTGTAAAATTGATTTTCTTTTAGCAATCCATATTTAGTATTGTTCGGTGCAATTTTCATTGTGGTTGTTATATGTTTTTAATCTGAGTTAATGCTCTAATTAATTTGATAATAACTACAAAGCCACTCATTTAACGTCTTCAAATTAAAATGGCTTTAAAATACTATTTTTGGCGCTTTAATTAATGCACACATTATTTATGTTGACAGAGGAAAAAAATCAGGAAAATTTAGAAACGCGATCGTCCGTAAATTTTATTGAGGCTATAATAAACGAAGACCTGAGATTAGGAAAGAACAATAGCAGGGTACATACCCGTTTTCCGCCTGAGCCGAATGGTTACTTACATATTGGTCATGCCAAGTCAATATTGCTTAATTACGGTATTGCTTGCAAATACAACGGAAAATTCAACCTCAGATTTGATGATACCAATCCCATTAAAGAAGAGCAGGAATATGTTGACTCAATCATGGAAGATGTCCGCTGGCTTGGCGCTGATTGGGAAGACCGTCTCTTTTATGCTTCCGATTACTTTGATCAGTTGTACGATTGGGCAGAGAAGATGATTTTGGATGGTAAGGCTTATGTTGACGACCAGTCTGCTGAAGTGATTGCCGAACAGCGTGGTGTGCCAACCGCACCAGGTATCGAAAGCCCATATCGAAATCGCTTACCGGAAGAAAACCTTGACCTGTTCAGGAGGATGAAAGCCGGCGAGTTTCAAAATGGAGAAAGAGTGTTAAGGGCAAAGATTGATATGGCATCGCCAAACATGCACATGCGCGATCCTGTGATGTATCGTATCCTACATGCATATCATCACCGCACCGGCAACCAATGGTGTATTTATCCTATGTACGATTGGGCACATGGCGAGTCCGACTACCTTGAAGGCATCACTCACTCAATCTGCACGCTTGAATTTGAAGTCCATCGCCCTCTGTACGACTGGTTTGTGGATCAGATACAGGAAACTGATTATCGCCCGCGACAAATTGAGTTTGCCCGCCTTAACCTCTCTTATACCATTATGAGTAAACGCAAACTCCTTGAGTTAGTAAAAGAGGGTTATGTGAATGGCTGGGACGATCCCCGTATGCCTACAATATCCGGCTTACGAAGAAGAGGATATACGCCGGAGGCTATAAAAGTTTTTGCCGAAAAAGTAGGAGTGGCAAAACGAGATAATGTCATTGATGTCAGTTTGTTGGAATTTAGCATCCGCGAAAACCTGAATAAAACTGCCAAAAGGGTAATGGCAGTACTAAATCCGGTAAAACTTACTATTACTAACTACCCACAAGATTTAACAGAAGACCTTATTACCGAGAATAATCCCGAAGACCCGGACGCAGGTATGCGTACCATTCCATTTTCAAAAGAATTATTCATCGAACGCGATGATTTCATGATTTCGCCTCCGAAAAAATATTTTCGACTCTCCCCAGGTAAGGAAGTCAGATTAAAAAGCGCATACATCATAAAATGCAATGATTATCGGCTGGATGAAAGAGGAGAAGTTGTAGAAATTTTCTGCACTTACGACCCTGAGAGCAAAAGCGGTGGCGCGGGCAGCAACCGTAAGGTGAAAGGCACATTGCACTGGGTTACAGTAGCTCATGCTATTGATGCTGAAGTTAGATTATTCGACAGGCTTTTCAAAGTGGAGAACCCCGAAGATGTGGCTGAAGGAGAAGACTATAAAACGAATATTAATCCCGATTCATTAAAAGTTCTGAACCAGTGTAAATTGGAACCTATTATGGCAAATGCCATACCTGGCGAAAAATTTCAGTTTCAGCGAATTGGCTATTTCACTGTTGATCCTGATACAACGCCTGACAAACTTATATTTAACAGAACAGTTCCATTAAAAGATAGCTGGTCGAAAAGCGCCTTGTAGGTAACTAATATCTCGTTAAGGCTGAGTTGATCAACAGGAATTTCTTTTAGCCAGAACCATTGATTCTATAAGGCTAATCACGATTTGAATGTTGTTAATTGAGGTGGGTTTATTTATAAAGTTGACTAACCGGTAGAGTTTATCGCCAAATACGATATTTACAAGTCGTTGTAATACCGCAAAATCAAAAAAAAAAGACATAAAGTAATAAGCCTCGTCGGTTTACTTTATGTCTTTTCTCTATTAAAAGATTTATAGTTCTATCTGCCTAACACAGAAAAATTATGAATTGTTTTAATAAAACATTAATCTGTTATCCTCAATTTTTGATTCTTTTTCCAATGCTCTGATAAAGGCATTTGAGTTTACCCTCGATTCAAAGGAGTTGCGTAATTGGAAAATAGTTGTACCAAAATCATTTACTTCTGGCGCAGGGGTCAAACGATCAATCATAGCAACGAAAACTGCATTATAACCGGCTATAGGTTTGGATATCTGTTTCGGCTCAACAGTAAACATCTGTCCAATAACATTTGGTTCGCTACCAAAGCCAGGGATATTTCTTGCAGAGAATGATAGATTTTTTGCAGTATCAACTTTTGAATTCATATTCGAAGCAAGATCGTTTAAGGTAGTTGCATTAAAGTCATTGATTTTTTTCACCAAATATTCACCTTTTAATTTGTTGACTACCAACGGCCTTATTTGTTCTTTTACTTGCTCGAACGGTGAATAGCCTTTATTTTTTATCTCTTTAAGCGCCGCAATAACGAATTGTTTATCGTCTTCAAAAATTGTAGAGACGTCGCCAACTTTTGTAGTTTCCCAAAATGCCCAACGTATGATTTGCCTGCTTTGCTCCACTCCCGGGATTCTATTTGATGTGCTGCTTATCCGTTCGGCAGTTCTTTTGTTCAACCCCTGATTAACAACCGCAGTATCGAATTTGGCAAGTGTGCGGTTTTCGCTGGCAAATTTGTTGGCTTGCGAAAAGACCTGACGATAGGTTTGGCTGCTGGGTTCAACAGTACGCGTTATTTGCCCTATTTTCACCTTAGGGATAAGTGCTGTCTTCCCTGTAACAAGTAATACATGAATTCCTAATCCGGTTTCCATAGTATCTGGCTCATTTACTTTTAATGAAACCCCCTCTTTGAAAAAATTGGTAAAGCTTCTGTCGCCATCAGTCATCCAGCCCAATGCGCCTTTATCTTCTGCCACAGAAGGATAATCTGAATATTTCAAAGCCAATTCCTCAAATATAGAGGGCGCTTTTTTCAAAGCCGTAAGAATACTATCCACCAATACTTTGGCCTCTTCTTCCGAACGTTCGTTGAGCTGGAATCCTGCCCTTGCGGTGCTATACGAAACCAGCATTTGGCTCATTTCTATTGAATCGGGACGTTGCTGAAAATCCAAAACTTTGATGATATGGTGTGTATCACCTTCGATATATGGAGGGAATACAGTATCAATCTTTGCGCTCATAATTGATTCAGCTAATGATATCGGCAAGTCTGATTCTTTTTTATATGTGCTATCGAATCTTGTATCCGAAACGGAATTGATGAAGACGGCAGGATCTTCGGCATCTTTAAACTGAACATATAGTCGGTCAACTTCTTCTTTCACATCTTGCCTGTCTTCCTGAGTCGGTAAAATTTCAAAAAGGACGTAGTCAAAGGTTCTCGAATCTTCCTGTCGGTAGTTATATATATGGTCGTTATAATAGTTTCTCAAGTCATTATCCGTTACATTGATAAGAGAATCTGCAACATCAGAATATTTAGCTGCAACGTATATCACATCAGCGTTTTGATTTTTTATTTGGTAATCTAATTTTGCGAAAGGTTGTGGTATATGGTAATTTTTCGATAACAAATTTTTCATTTTGGTTCTGATAATATCGTCCTTTACCATTCGCTCAAGGCTTAGATATCTTCTTTTCATTTCAGGGCCTTGCTGATTAAGGTTCTTCAAGAAATTGCGAACAACTTCCGGGTCGAACGTTTCCGAATTTGGATCGCGGAACGACTGTTGAACATAACGATTTGGGTTATCGCCAATTATTTCGTTCGAAAGCTCCTCTTTCGTAACTATCAGTCCAATCTTTTTATAAACGTCGTTAAGTATTGTTTCTTCAATTATCTGATTCCAAACTTGCTGACGAATTTGAAATTCCTCTTCTGCCGGCACTCTCTCGGTTTGTTGCTGTGCTCTAAGGTTCTCAAGCTGTTCGGCAACCCTGTCATTGTAATTTTGAATAGGGATTTCCGTTCCATCAATTTTACCGATAATAGTGATTGGTCTATTTCCGCTTGGACGGAGAAAATCGCCGAGCACAAACGCTGCCAAAGCAATACCAACTACGACTACAAGTAGTCCTGAATGCTTTCTTATTTTTCCTATAACTGCCATTTGATCAAGATTTTTTTAAAGGGTGCAAAAATACAATAGATAATGAAACCTGAAAATTTATTTTACATTGATTTAAGAAACTTATTATTCGCTATCGGTAACGATTTTTAAATTGATTGTTTCAATCCGGTTAATAGCGGCTTCGAGTATGTTGAATTCCAGATTGTTAATTACGATTTTTTCATGGAGGTTGGGGATACTTTGATGATGAAAGATAATAAGCCCGCCTAAAGTTTCGTACTCTTCCGACTCAGGAAGATTTAAATCGTAATGGTCGTTCAGGTAATCAATTTCAAGACGTGCTGAAAAGATATATTCATGGTCAGAGATCTTTTTTTCAATGAGTTGTTCAACATCAAATTCGTCGTCAATTTCGCCGAAAATTTCTTCGATCACGTCTTCAATAGTAACTAAGCCGGATGTTCCGCCAAATTCATCTACCACTACCGCAATGCTTTTGTTCCCCTGAATAAATGTAGTGAGCGCTGTGCTGGCAAGCATTGCTTCAGGAACAACAATGATGGTTCGCAGTATTGATTTGATAGATTTAGGGTTTTTAAAAAGATCGGCGGAATAGGTATAACCGATAATGTTATCAATAGAATCGCGGTAAATAGGGATTTTTGAATGGCCGGATTTAATAAATGAGTCGCGCAATTTATTGATAGGATCATTTTCATCAAGTGCGATAATCTCAGTACGAGGCACCATACACTCTCTTAACTTTACATTTCGAAAATCTATTGCATTTTGAAACATTTGGATTTCCTGTGTTGCCGCTTCATTTATCTTATCTGCTTCCGCAGAGTATTCTTTAAGGTAATGGTCGAGGTCTATAAGGCTAAAAACCAAATGGTCGTGCGAAAACTTAATGTTACTGAATCGTTTTACAATAAATTCCGAAAACCCAATATATACTTGAATTACAGGATAAAGTAAATAGTAAAGTATAGTAACAGGTACGGCAAAAAAAGACAAGATCTGGTTTGGATTGATTCTGAAAAGAACCTTTGGCAAGAACTCGGCAACAATTAAAACTATGATGGTTGCAATAAGAGTTTGAGATAGCAATATCGAAAAATCGCTGCGAATTATTGGAGGCAAAATTTTGTCAATCGGATCTTTAAGTACTTGTGCCATAAGAATCCCATATACAACAAGTACAACATTATTTCCGATTAACATTGCGCCGATAAATTTGGAAGGGATACGAATAAATCTCGAAAGGATACGTGCCGAAAAGCTTCCATTATTTTTATCCACTTCTATCTTTAATCGGTTTGCACTAATGAATGCGATTTCCATCCCTGAAAAGAAAGCCGAAAAAATTAAAACTATTATTATGTAAATGTAAGTGTACATTATTCGGGTTCGTTGTCCTGTATAGTAAATACACCATGAGGATTGCGCAATGTATAGTTTGTAAGGCTTTCATTTGCGTCAAAACCATCGCCATAGAGCACACCATCAGGACTTGTTCGTTTTACGAAAACGTTAGAAAAGATTTTTTGTTCTTTACGGTTCCAGATAATATGTTCTGTATTAAGTACTTCTTGTTTATCATAATTATTGATCACTACATCATCTTTTACTTCCATAATGTTAGTCTCTTCCCAGCTTACGCCATAATTAGCAGTAAGGGTAGCTTTTACGTTCATCATTGAATCATAAAAATAGAGTGTAAGCCCTTCGGGGAATTCAAGATAGTGATCCTCCTTAATGTAGCGATTAAGTAATGGTGAAACGATTTTCAAAATAATTTTGCCCGAATCGCTATAAACGGCCTCTATGTTCTTGGCTGTTTCCAATGGGATATTCTCTTCTAATGTAAGCGATGTTATAGTTTTCATATCATTTTTACAGGAGTAGGTTGTTACTCCTATACAAATAATCAAAGCAATAGTCTTTGTTAGGGTTCTGAGGTAATATTTATTAGGTTTGGCGCTCACATTAGCATAAATAAAACAGGAGAGTTGCTATTTGAAAGCTCTTACCTTAGTTTTTTCGTTTATCCAACATTCCACAGTATAATCGTCGCCTTCAGTCAGGTTATAAAAGAAGATGGTTTCGGAACTTGGAAACTGCTGCGAATAAATAGCTATCCTACTTTGAGCTATTTCAGCTACTTCAGGGTCAATTTGTTTGGCACGTACATATTTGTCAACGGCTACCCAGTAAACGACTTTTTTTGTCAGCTCGTTATCGCCACATTCCGAAGAGCTTGAAGCATACATATCGCCAATAGAAATTAATATGTTACCATTGTTAGGTTTTAATTCAAGCGACTGTAAAGCATATCTACGGGCTGTTGAATAGTTCTTTAATTGTTGATGAACCTTAGATATTAAAAAGAGGATATCTGCTTTTTGATCTTCATTGTTATCCTCAATTGACTTCTCAAGATAAGGTAGGCTTTCACTGTATTTTTCTCTTTTTATAAGCATTTTACCAATCATCAGGTTCGATGTTGGCGATGGATCAAGTTTATTCAATTGTATTGAAGCGTCAAAAAATAGTTGTGTATCGGTACATCCCTTATTGTCAAGCATTTTAGTAATTTTCCTTAGTAGATTAATATCTTCTGGATTTTCGTTGAATTTTGGCTGATAAATGCTTACTAGGTCCTCGCAAGTAGCATAAGGTTCGAAAGCCACATCAATGCTTCCTTTTATGTTTTGCCATGAAGCTACTACATCAGCGTCATCTTTATTAGCTTCTATGTTGTAATCCATTATCTGGTTAAGCTCGTCATATACTTCTAATACTGTTATTTTTTCTATCAGGTTTTCATCTGCCATTTGTGTTACCGAGCGAAAGTAATAAGCCAACACGAACGATTCCGATTCATTTCCTTGCAGTTCAACTGACCTTTTGAATATCGGATAGGCTTCTTTAAAAGCATCGGGACGGTATTTTAGCAGATCAGTTCCTTTGCGCCCAAGGATATAGCCTTCACGTCCAAAATTTTCAATCCGTTGATCGTAAATCATCATGAGCGTGTCAACATATTTGTCTTTTTTATCTTCCGATTTTTCATTTCTCAAGAAATGTTCAATCATCACCGGGCCATCAATGTATGTATATTGAGAAGCAGCCGGGCAATTAAAAAACACCCATCTCCATGGACCAATAGCATCATTCACCGTTGAGCTGGTAAATTCACTGGCCCTCCATTGTTTGTAAAACTCCCGATAAAGTGAAAGATTGGTTACACATTTTACACTATCTTCACCATACTTTTGAGGGTTGTCTGGTAATAAAATGACTGTTGCCGGGGTGTTAGCGTTAGTTCTTAAACTATTTTCGGCATTTATTAATGACGAAAAAGCCAAGAGCAGTATAAGGCTAATTGTTACGATTTTGATTAATTCTTTCATTTTAAATATGTTTAATAGATAGTAACTTGTTTTTTAAATAACATTTATAAAAATGGTTAATAATATTTTCGTTTGATAAACCAGCGCTCCCAAACTGAAACACCCAGGTTCACTCTAAAATAATTGTTTTGATAAAGATCGTTAACTTTCGTTCCGAACCTTCCTATTTCAAAACCCAAATTTATTGTTGTTAAAGAACGAGGTAACGGAAAACCAAAACCAAAACTAATACCAAAATCTTTAATTTGGGTATTTTGCAAAAATAAATGGGATTTATTATACCTAAATCCAGCCCGGTATTTTATTTTTTTCCAGTATCCATCAATAGATTTGTCGCTTGGAAAATATTCGCCGCCAATGGCAATCTGAATACTGTTTACTAAGGAATCCTGAACATCGAAAGCTTTGAATTTACTCCAGTTTTGCATATCCACATCGGCGCCTACCATCCATTTAACACCATTTCTCAAAACAATTCCAACTCCGTATTTTTCGGGAATTTCAACAATGCCTTTATCAGTGATGTAAACTATCGTATCGCGAAATGATTCTATCCCCATCGAGGTTGTGAAAAAGGAACGAACAAAATAATTGTGATTGGCTGATAATTTCTGCGCAGGTGCATATAGCCCGCCAATACCTAAAGTCATCTTACTTGTAATCATTTTTTGGTATTGCACCCCAAAATCATAATAGAGATCGCCCAATTTCACCTGATTATCAACCTTAGTATTGATAAAACCTAATGAATCGGGAAAAACAACGGAAGAGGCTCGTGTTAATTTACCAAAAAGGTAAGAGCCACTAAAACCTATTGCAAGGTTATTATGAAGTTTCAATGACGCTCCGATAAAAAATCTGTTTACACCACCCGTTCCTTCAAATGCAAATTCCGAATTTCCAATCTCAGGAACTAATTCGGTATTTTTTATTTTATAACCTAAATTGCTATATGGAGTAAGGCCAATGCTTACTTTTATCCTTCCGGATACAGGAAATCCAAATAGGAGATAACCAAGCGATGCATAATTGGAACTTCCTGATAAGGTTTTAGTAGAGATACTACCGAACTTGCTGCTTAACCCGCCTTCAAAAACAAAAGAGAGCGTGTCGAAGTTGGCATTAGAGGCTGGGTTATTAAGATTTACATGAAACGGGCTGCTCAAAGCATTGGAAATGCCTCCCATTGAAAAACTATAGGTTGAATTTGATGCGGATAACTCACCTATCCCAAATCGTGAATAAGGCGAATTGACATCAACCTGTGAATAACCTGCAAGGCTAAAAATCAAAAAGATTAATAGAGATAATTTTTTAAAACCTTTGCTACTGCCTGTTAACATTAAAATTTAATATTGCATTTAGTCCGGTAAGTACCAAATTTTCGGCGACAAAGATGCAATTTTTTAATTTTTTGTGAAAAAAATTCACATCACCACCAGAAAAAATTACCAACAAGTCGGTATAAGAAGCTTTATAATAGTCAATTATCTTGTCCACTTCAGCTATTGCACCCCAAATTACACCTGATAATATTGAGTTCTCAGTAGTGTTACCGGTAAGTTCAACATCGGCCTTTAGACTTATTAACGGTAGTTTGCTGGTATAGGTATGTAAGGCCTTTAAACGCATTGTCAAGCCAGGAGAGATAGCGCCACCATGATATCTTTTTTCAGAGTCAACAAAATCATAAGTAATAGTAGTACCGGCGCTAATAATAAGGCAGTTTTGTTCTGGAAATTGATCAGCAGCAGCTACTGCCATGGATAATCTGTCTTTGCCAAGCGTAGCCGGCGTTTTATAAAGGTTGATAATCGGAAGTAGGGTGTGATGATCAAATGTAAGATATTGAAAACTGTTTTTAAGAAAAACATTTACATCATCCGAAACATCAATTACTGCCGAGCTAAAAACATATTTCACATCTCTTTCGGCGGTGAAAGTCTTCAATTGGTTCACTGTCAGTTCAGATGTTTTTAACAAATCAACTATTTTATCATTTACAAAAATTGCAGCCTTGGTAAGGGTATTTCCAAAGTCAATGATCAGCCGCTGATCGTTTTTATTGTTGATTGAACAAAATCTATTCATTTGCAATGAATTAATAGAAAAATGATTACAAAAGTAATTTATACTTTTTTTAAATTGCAGTTGAGTTAAAAAAATTATCTCAAAATTAAAAAATGAAATTATCTTTGCAACCCAATTTTCAGACAAGGTACCATAGCTCAGTCGGTAGAGCAACGGACTGAAAATCCGTGTGTCCCTGGTTCGATTCCAGGTGGTACCACTTTCCCCCTCCCTTTCCTCAATACGTTGTTTCCACCTCTTTTCATAGCAATGTATCTTTTTAAAGCACAAAATGTTATCTTTGCTCAATAGATTATCTATTGTATTATATTTTCTAATCCCAAGGAGTAATAAATGAAAAAGCTTAAAATCCGTGCTAAAGAGTTAAAACGCATTGGTTACAAAGATGATAGCCGGATTGCTCGTGTTTTGAAATTAGTTGAAGAAAATTTCAAAAGAGATGAAAAGACTGAAGTGATGCAATTATTGAGTGAGTTACTTCTTAATCCAAAAGACTTTATCAAACATGAAATATTTTCGGAATTAGCTTATGCCCTAACCTCTGGCAAGGCTACTCAGAATAAAAAAGCCGGCAAAACTATTTTGCATCGTTCACCACTTGATTTTAAGGTTTATGGTGCAGATGGCATTGATTCCGAGACTTTTGAGCAAATGACAACAGCCATGAAAATTCCGGTAGTTGTAAAGGGAGCGCTAATGGCTGATGCTCATGTAGGCTACGGATTACCCATTGGAGGGGTGGTTGCTGCCTATAATGCCGTGATGCCTTATGGAGTGGGTATGGACATTGGCTGCAGGATGTGCTTGAGTATTTATCCCGATTCTCCTCTGATCCTTGATAAAAATCGTGAACAGTTAAAAAGTATCATCATCGAAAATACGCGTTTTGGACTGTCGGAGTTTAATGATATTGGCAACCATGAGCTTATGGAACGGAAAGAGTTTAAAGAGATAGATTTCTTGAAATCATTGCAGAAGTTATTTTATAATCAATTAGGCACATCGGGGCATGGGAACCATTTCGTGAATATGGGGTTCTTAGTTGTAGATGAAAACTCGGCTGAACTTGGGCTTCAGGCAGGAGAATATTTTGCTGTTTTATCTCATTCCGGCTCAAGAAATTTTGGCGCCAGAATAGCAAATCATTATACCGATATTGCACGTAAAAAACTTGGGATAAGTGGTCAGGGCGCACAGCTTGCATGGCTCGATTTGGATAGTGAAGAGGGACAGGAGTACTGGCTGGCAATGACGTTAGCCGGAGATTACTCTTCGGCCAATCATAAGATCATCCATTCAAAGCTATCAAAAGCTTTAGGCAGCAAGCCGATAAAAATATTCGAGAACCATCATAATTTTGCATGGCGTGAAAAACTTTCTGATGGCCGCTGGATGATTGTTCATCGCAAAGGAGCCACTCCCGCTAATATTGGAGATATTGGCATTATACCCGGAAACATGGTGTCGCCGGCTTTCGTTGTTTCGGGTAAAGGAAATGAGAAATCACTAAATTCAGCATCTCATGGCGCAGGCCGTCAGCTATCTCGAAATATGGCAAAAAAAACGTTAACACCGGAAAGTATGAAAAAACATCTTAAAAAACATGATGTTACACTTATAGGAGGCTCAACCGACGAATCCCCCGATTCGTACAAAGATATTTTTCAAGTAATGGAAGCACAAAAAGAGCTTGTAAATATCCTTGCGCGTTTTTATCCAAAAATTGTAAGGATGGCGTAGCAAAATCCTGTTGGGCTTAACTATCAATTTTATGCCGTTGATATGTCCGCAATAGTCTAATTTCTATTTCATCTCATCAGACTAAACAGCGATTATAAAGGCATTATCATTCCGGATTTTCAGAATAGTTTAGTCTTCTGTAAAATTAGAAAGGGTGTTGTGCAACCAATCCCGATTAAAAAAACTTTATGACAAACCCTATTTGTTCTCCAAATTGCAATCTGTTGTGTCTTCCCTTATTATGCTAAAAACAACTTCATCATCACGTTTCATGAGATAATGTTCACGGGCAAATTTTTCCTTTACCGCAGGATCATTTTCGAGTTGGTCTAAAAAGATACTGTCCTTTCGAAGTTCATCAAGATAGAATTGTTTTTGCTTCTCTGCCTTCTTCACCTCCGAACGCAGCTTTATATGGTGGAAAAGATTATTTTGATCAAAAAAGATTATCCATACCGCAAAAGCAAGAAAGATTAATACATACCGGTTCCAAAATATTTTGTAGCTAAATTTCATTGTAGTAATGACAATAGAAAAGACAAACAAAAGTAATCCTTTTTGCAAAAAGCAATTCAGCACACCTCTTTTTCTAATAACCTTTTCGCATTATTCTTACTAAACAGAGATTTTATGTAAAAGCGATTTTTCGTATTTTGTATCAAAAAAAATGAATGTCGAAACAATCAAAACATGATATCTATGCACAAAAAAGATAAATAGATTAAAATATTGCCCCCATTGTTGGTTTAAACCTAAAGTGAAAATATTCTCCTATAAGAGCTGATAAAAGAATTGAAATCATTATCAGGATGATTTAGTATTTTGATTTAGTTCCTTTTATGACTATTTCACCGAGTAAATAACCATAAAGCTGAATAGATTCATAAAGCGCTGCCTACATAAATTATATTCACAATTCGACTTTAACCAAAACTCCTAATTTTGCTTACGAATTAAGTTTTTCATTTTTATAAAAATCACACTGATGAAAAGAGTATGTTTTTTTAAATCAAGTTTTGTTATTAGAGCTTTATTAGTGAGCTTTAGCATTTTACCCTTTTGGAATTTTCTCTATTCTCAATCCGAAGGCTTTAGTTTAAAAACCGAAATATACCAGCTCAAAAACGGGCTTACCATTTACCTTAATGAAGATAGTGCGCTACCTAATATTTTCGGAGCTGTTGTGGTTAAAGGCGGTAGTAAACGCGATCCTGCAGACGCCACCGGAATTGCCCATTATTTCGAACATATCATGTTTAAAGGAACCGATAAAATCGGAACTCTCGATTATGTTAAAGAAAAAATCTATCTCGACAGCATCGCCGAGCTTTATGATAAGCTGTCATCAGTTACCGCTGCTGAAGATAAAAATATGATTCAAAAGAAGATCAACCGACTTTCGATTAAGTCGTCGGAATATGCCATTCCGAATGAGACTGAAAAGATATTAGGTGAGATGGGTTGCGCTTATCTTAATGCCGGCACAAGCTACGACGGTATCGCATATTTCAATGTGCTGCCATCAAGTCAACTGCAAAAATGGATGATGGTCTATTCACATCGTTTTATCAACCCGGTTTACAGGCTATTTCAATCGGAATTAGAAGCTGTGTACGAAGAGTATAATATGTATAGCGATAATCGTTTTGCTACCGCTCTTGAGGAGTATTTATCTCACTTTTTTCCCGATCATCCCTATGGTGTTCCAATAATTGGTTATCCTAAAGATTTAAAATATCCCTCTATGTCGAAGATGCATGAATATTTCGAAACATATTATGTAGCCAACAATATGGCTCTTATCCTCTCCGGCAACTTTAATATAGATGAGGTTAAACCGATGATAGAGAAATATTTTGGCCAATGGCGAAGCGGTAAAATCCCCGAAGCGCCCGACACATGGAAAATAGAGCCATTCAAAGGAAGGGTAGAGGTAAACAAAAAACTAACTCCTGTAAAGTTTGGCCTTAGAGGCTATCGGTCGGTACCTCAAAACCATCCTGATTCGCCGTTGCTTGACGTGATCGGTATGTTACTTACTAATTCAGCTCAAACCGGACTTATGGATCAACTTGTGATTGATAATAAGCTGATGGCAGCCCAATTGATTGGCGACCATCGTGCTGATGCCGGAGGAGAATATATTCTTTACATACCAAAACTAATTGGTCAATCATTGAAGAAAGCTGAAAATCTTATTGAGGAGAAACTGAACAAGCTCAAATCAGGAGAGTTTGATAATGATCTTTTGGAAGCCGTGAAAATGGAAATTATCATGGGCCATAAACAGAATTTTGAAGATCAGTTTAATAGAGGTTATATGATGATATTCTCTTTTATGAATGAAAAAGAGTGGCAAGATATACTCGATTATCCTGAGACCATTAAAAAAGTGACTAAAGAAGATATCGTAACCATCGCAAAAAAGTATTTTGGGGATAATTACCTTTCATTTCATTCCGGATCAGGGCTACCAAAAAAACCTGAAACTATCAAGCCGCCATTCGAAAATATACCAGCTAAAAACACCGAAGAAAAATCGGAATTTGCAAAAATGATTGCCGAAACAAAAGTAGCATCATCACCACCTCAATTTATTGAGTTTGGCCCTCCCGGACAAAAGACTAAAGACGTATTGATAGATAACATCACCGATCTGGCTCACCTTTATTGGGTAAATAATAGTGTGAATGATGTTTTCAACCTTAAAATCAATTATGGTATTGGCACCTATAAAATGCCTATTCTCGAGCCCGCTTCTGAATACATAAGCCTCGTTGCTCCTTTTTCAATGACGTTTGCCGATTACAGTAAAGAGTTACAAATGTTGGGAGGCACACTTAACGTAAGTGCTTCAGAAGATTATTTAACAGTAGAAATAATAGGCCCTGAACCCAACATAAAGCCTATCTTGAAATTAATAGGAAGACTTCTCAGCAATCCAAGCCTTGACGATAGAAAAATCAAAAACCTCTATGAGTCATATAGGGTAGTGGAAAAAATGAATAAAAAGGACCCTGAAACATTAGGTTATGCGCTTTATTCGTATGCTGTTTACGGTAAAGAATCGGAGTTTCTAAAGGGACTCTCGGCAAAAGAGATAAAAAAGCTTAAAGCTGCCGACCTAACTTACGCAATTTTAACAGCATTAACTTATGAGGCCGATTTTCATTATTCCGGTACTCTTGATTTCGAACAGGTTAAAGAAAATATTAACATCCATCTGAACCCCAAAAAAATTGTCAATAAAAGTCAGTCTCCTGTAAAGAAGAATTATGTTGCCTACAGCGAACCACAGGTATTTTTCCTTGAGGAATCGTCAGCCTTGCAAAGCAAAAACTATATGTTCATCAAAGGCAACACTATAACAGAAAAAGAGAAACCCTTGCTAAACGCATATTATGAGTACCTTGATGGAGGTATGTCAAGTATTATTTTTCAAGAGATACGCGAGTATAGGTCTTTAGCCTATGCCACAGGCGCCTCTTTATTTATACCATTTTATAAAGATGAAGAAACCTCATTGACAAGCTTTGTTGGTACGCAAGCCGACAAAACCCAAGAAGCTATTCAAGTAATGCATCAAATTATCACCTCACAACCCGAAAAAAGTAATCGGATTGATATGGTGCGTTCCTCGTTAACGCAATCTATAAACAGCAAGAAACCTCCATTCCGCCAAATATCATATCCGGTAGCCGGATGGATAAAACAAGGATATGATGAGGACCCCAGAAAAAAATGGGTAAATGTTTACGAAACAATGAGTTTTGATGATATAATACAGACTTTCAACAATCAGTTTTATAAAAAACCCGTTATAACAACGATAATTGGAAAAAAGAAGCGAATCGGAAGCGAATGGATGAAGGAGTTTGGAAAAATAACAGAAGTTAAGAAAAAGGATATAATAAAATAATAATTGTGATAAAAACCCTTGATAATCAATATATTATTTAATGAACGATTAACTTCTGAAAATAAGGGCTACACTATATACAAAACTGACATCTGTAAAAATTCCAACTTATTATGCTTAACGCTGAAGAAATAGTAAAAAACATCGTTACAACTTCATCGGACAAAATTGATAAAGAAGCGCTGTTAGATAAATACCAAGAGCCTGTATCTCGCTTTTTCCATTATCATCTGCCGGATGGTATTCCAGATCAACAATTTTTCAAAATACCCATGACCGGAATTATCAAATTAGTAAGTTGGACTCATTTCAAATCCATACTTTATGCACATCCATTTATAGGTTTTTTATGGCAAGCAACATTAAAAATGGGAATATTACCCATAAAAGGTTACGATTATCTCTTTAAAGATCAGGGAGCTACGCGGTGGACTTTTTTCAAAGTCATTCCTTTTATGAGTGAGTCGGGCGATGAAGTAACACGCTCGGCCGAAGGAAGAGCGAAGATAGAGTCGCTCTTTACTCCACATCTACTCATACATCCAGATATTATTTGGGAAGCGGTTTCTGATGAAGAAATTACTGCAACGTGGAAAATTTTTCAGGAAACAGAACCGATACATTTGATTATTGGTAAAAATGGCGATTTAAAGTCGGCGTACCTACGACGCTGGGGTAACCCGGGCGGAGTTAAAAAGTATGAATATCATACTTTCGGAATCAATGTGTTGAAGGAAAAAAAGTACAAAGGCGTTATTATCCCTACAAAAGGCAACTCCGGCTGGTGGTTTGGAACAAAACAATACGATGATGGCGAATGTTTCAGGTTCGAGGTGGCTACGCCTTAAGATTTTAAAATAAAACCTATACCACTGTGAATTAAACAATCTAAAGAAAAAGTATAAAAGCGAATCTTTTTTTGCTTAAAACTATTTTATAGGTTTCAACCGTACTGAAGATGTATAAACACCGGCAAAGCACAGGAGCGTACAAATTGCAAAGGTTATTTTCATGCTTTTAAGCAATTCCAATGAGAGATCCGGCGATAATTTTACATTACCAATAACCAATGATATAGCCATCATAGCGATACCCATACTAAAAGCCTGCCCTGTAAGACGCATTGTTCCCGTTGTTGCTGATGCCATACTATAAAACTTTTGTTCTACTGAACTCATGATAACATTAACATTTGGGGATGAGAAAAACCCAAAACCCAAACCAAGTAAGGCTAATATAAAAACAAGAAAGTAAAAACTTGTTGTCCCTGTAATAAAGACAAGTAATAAAAGCCCTAATGCTACTATAGCCATACCAATAGTGGCTAAAAGTGATGCGGATATTCTATCCGACAGACGACCGGAAACCAATGAGGTAACCGACTGAATAATTGACTGGACAATCAATACAAGTCCGGCCTCTTTCGGATCAAGGCCGCGCACATATTGCAGATACAAGCTAAACATAAAAGCAATGGCAAAAGTGGCCGAATAATTGATTAATGCTGACAAAGTTGAAAGCCTAAAAACTTTATTTTCAAAAAACAACTTAATATTAAATACGGGGCTATCAATCCGACTCTGATACTTTGTAAATGCAATTAAAAATATTATTCCCAAAATGGTCAGTATTATTCCAGTTGTTTTTGGCAATAAAGAAAATCCATATAAAAGACAGAAAAGCCCAATTCCATAAAGAATAGATCCAAGATAATCGAAACGTGATTTGACGACCTCCTTCCATTCATCTTTTATAAAAATAAAGGTGCCGATAGTAGTAATTATTCCAATGAAACCCGCTACAAAAAAGATGCTCGGCCATCCAAAATGTGATGTTAGAATGCCACCGATAAAAGGGCCTGCAGCCAGCGACATGTAAACTACAGAAGTTTGTATGCCTAACACCCATCCTCGCTTTTCAGCTGACACTGAAGATATCAAAATAGCAGTGCCCGTTCCAAACATCATTGCGCTACCTAAGCCCATCATTGACCTCCAGACGATAAGCCAGCCACCGGAAGTAGTTAAACCTGCAAAAAATGAAAAAACTGAAAAGAGTGCAATCCCAAGACCAAACAAACGCTTCCTACCGACCATGTCGGCCAGCCTGGCACAAGGAATTTGAAGTATTGCTGTGGCAAGCATATAAGAGGTTACAACCCAACCAGACATTCGAGCATTCAACGACAGTTTTTCATTTATAACCGGCAACGCCAGATTAATAGCCGACGACATAAAGGGAACCATAGCGCCGGCTAAAGAAATTACAGCAACAATAAAATTAGATTTTGTAGTCTTTTGAACACTCATAAAATATTATCAAGGATTTACCTTTCGACAATTAGAAACCTAAACAGATATCAATATTTAAACAAACCAAACGGTAAAAGTATTGGATTTTTTTCGATAAATCATTATACAAGTCCATGAGAAGCTTTAGCCCTAATCAATCAACAGAAAACATCCTTGGTATTGAGCATTAGCACCAACCACACTTAGATCCGAAGTTCCAAAAAACTGATTGTTGAAGTTGAAATACCAAAATGAAATCATAATTTAGAAGGACTTTCGTAAAACAGGCGGCCATCGCTCTTTCTATTGAAAAAACTTAAGGACAAAACGGGTGTTATTTGGCAAGGAGAATACTTCGATACTTCCACCATGGTTTTTCATAATTTGTCGGGTAAGACTTAACCCAATACCGGTACCGCGCTCTTTGGTTGTGAAAAACGGAATAAAAATCTGATCCACTATTTCCGTTGGTATGCCCGGGCCATTGTCTTGAACAGTTATCTCAATATAACCGCTTGATGAACGACTTGCTATAATAGTTATCACTGGATTTTCCTCCTTTTCAACAGCCTGTATTGCATTCTTTATAAGGTTAATTAATGCCTGCGACAATTGGGTTATGTCCGCTTCAACAACTAAATCAGTCGAGGATATTTCGATATGCTTTTGGATTAACTGAAAATTAGGTTCATTTTCTAAAAGTAACAACAAATGCTCAATCAGCTCTTTCACTACCAGTGGTTTACGAATTGGTTTGGAAAGCCCGGTAAGCCTGCGATACGACTCTACGAACTGAATCAAACCGGTGCCTCGCTCGTTGATTACTTCCAATCCTTTAACCGTATTGGCAATTTTCTGATCGTCAACGGAGGCTGTTTTTACTGTTGCTTCATCGTTGAGTTTATAGTAATTTAGCAAGGTTTCACTCAGGGAGGTGATGGGAGCAATAGAGTTCATAATTTCATGTGTAAGAACCCGAATGAGTTTTTGCCACGATTCAATCTCTTTGGCGTCTAATTCATTGCTGATATCATGAACCGAGACTATGCGCAAAGCGTTATCATGCCTTTTAAAAGAGGTAACCTGTAAGGATAACTGTCTGATTCCATTCTCGTTTCTTACTTTTACAAACTGATTCTGGTTGTCTTGTTGTAAGCTGAGAAAAGCATTGTAAAGCTTGATATCCACACGTTTCAATTGCTCAATATGGTTTAAAAACGAATAGTTGAGCAAACTTCTGGCTGCCGAATTTGCCAACAAAATATTCCCACTATCATTCATAACCACTATACCGGTGGCTACTTGCTCCAACAAAAGGCTGTAGTACTGTTCCTGCTCGCGGTTTTTTAATTTAACCTCTTGAATCAACTGGTTCATCCGATTCAGACTGCCATGCAGTTCTTTTGTCGGTTTGTGCCGGATTTTTTCAGAGAAAAACAAGGTGGAATCCTGGTTTTCAATTGCATTTAAAAAATAAGAGAGCTTTTGGGGATTGCGATTAAATAGCCTGATAATCCTATAAATCACCCAAATTATTCCTATTATACATAATACAGCATACCAATTCAAGGCTTGAACAGACAAAAACAGCAGGCCGGAGAAAACGATCAGCAGAAGAATATAGATCGCCAAACGAAGATAGAGAATCCGCAGATGCATGATGATTGTGTTTTTTGATGAATCGTTACAACCGATACTTTTTTAATTTATTATAAAGCGTTTGCCGGCTAATTCCCAATTGAGCTGCTACGGCAGTTAGGTTTCCTTCATGCTGACGGATGGTTGCAGCAATCATCTGTCGTTCCATCTCCTCCAATGTCTGTGCGCTTGTCTCGGGAAGTTTGTTTTCCGGAAAAAGGAAATTGCGCCGTGTAAGAGTAGTGCCTTCACTCAGAATAACCGCTTTTTCTACTGCATGTTGCAATTCCCTCACATTGCCCGGCCAGGAATATTTTTTCATTGTATCCATCACTTCGCTTTCAAATTCCAAAGTGGGTTTATTGTACTTTGCACGGTAAATATTCAAGAAAAAATTGGCTAACAACGGAATATCTATCAGGCGCTCACGCAAGGGCGGAATCTCAATTTGAATGGTGTTGATGCGATACAGCAAATCCTCTCTAAACACTCCTTTCTGTACAAGGGAATGCAAGTTGCTGTTGGTAGCGCACACCAGCCGGATGTTAATAGGGATTTTCTTATTCGATCCAACTTTTACTATTTCGCGATTTTGCAGCGCTGCCAACAATTTTGCCTGTAGTGGCAATGAGAGGTTGGCAATCTCATCTAAGAAGAGTGTGCTTCCTTTTGCAATCTCAAACTTGCCTGCCCGATCCTCTTTTGCATCGGTAAATGCACCCTTAACATGGCCAAACAGCTCACTCTCAAATAGTGTTTCTGAGAGCGATCCCATATCTACACTCACCATCAACTCGTTTGCACGTAAGGATTGCCGATGCAGCTCACGGGCAATTATCTCCTTTCCGGTTCCGTTCTCACCGGTAATAAGCACATTTGCATCCGTTTTTGCTACTTTCGATACTATATCAAGAATTTGCCTAAACTGGGGAGACTCGCCAATAATCACTGCTGATTCCTTTTTTGCTGCTGCTTTCAGGTTTTGCTCCTTCTCCTTAAGCAACTTCACCTCTTTACGGGAGTTGCGCAACTGAATAGCCGTATTGATCGTAGCAACCAATTTGCTGTTTTCCCATGGCTTCAACACAAAATCAACCGCCCCCTCTTTTAAAGCACGCACTGCCAATTCCACATCACCATAGGCGGTAATCATAATCACCGAATGATTGATATCGTGCTCTAAAATACGCTGAAGCCAGTAAAAACCTTCGTTCCCCGTATTTATACCAGCAGCAAAATTCATATCCAACAAGATGGCATCAAAATAGTGAGCCTTTAACAGTGATGGAATCTGATTGGGATTAGCGGTTGTAACCACCTGCTCACATAAAGGCTGCAACAAAAGCTCCAATGCGTTCAGTACACTCTTGTTGTCTTCGACTATTAAAATTCTACTTTTTTTCATAAACTGATTCCTCTGTCCAAATGGATTGACTGACATTAACTCCATAATCACCGAACAAAAATAGTCTTTTATTATCAACTGTCAAAAAACAAGACAATGGGTGTCTAATATTTTTACGCTTTAAAAAATAACAAGAAGCTTATCTTCTTGATAATTAGCTTTTTAAATTTATGGCACTACTATTGACAATTGGAAATAGTAATTCTTTTGTGAATAGCATTTTCTCAATTGCTCATTAAAAATTGACATGAAGTACAACATTTTACTAAGTCTGTTTTTGTTATTTGCTTTAAGGGCGGTCGAGGCTCAGCAAATGGATCTGAATCAATGCATCCGTTATGCTTTGGACAACAATCTCGCAATAACAAATAAAAACCTCGAAGAATCTCTCAACAATGAACTATACATGCAGACAAAACGGAATTTTCTGCCTCAGATTTATGGCGGGAGTTCGGCCAATAAACAATACGGACGCTCCATTGACCCCACTACTAATAGTTTTGTGAACCACGATTTTTTTTCAATGAATTTTTATGTAGATACGCAATTGGAGCTTTTTAGAGGGTTTAGCCGGATTAATTCCATGAAATTTCAAAAACTAAACTTGTTGATCGGCCTTGAAGAAAGCAAGCAAAAGAAGATGGAGATTGCATTTGAGGTGATGAACCACTATTACGACCTTCTTTATTTTACACGCTTGCACGAAATCGTTCAGGAGCAGCTTAGGCTTACAATTCTTAATACAGAAAAAATTAAAACAATGATCGGTTTAGGTTTAAAATCCGAATCGGATCTCTTTGAAATGAAAGCCCAACAAGCCACCGAAACGCATAATTTGCTCTTAGCTGAAAATCAGTATGATTTAGCTGCTATCTCGTTGAAAAGCCTGATGAACTGGCCACTGTCCAAAGAATTAAACCCGGTGGATGAGAGCATGGAAAATACAATTGCTATACAGCCTTCTGCAGATAGAGTTTATGAGGCAGCCTTGCTACATATGCCATCGGTATGGAAGGCAGAACTTGATGTGGAAGCTGCCGGAAAACAACTCGCCATCGCAAAAGGAAATTTAGCTCCAACATTGACGTTGGGAGGAGGAATCTATACCAATTTTGCCGATTCGCGAAAAGAAGAATCTCATAACGGTTTAGCCGAACAAACCATCCCTTTCATGGAGCAATGGTCTCAAAATCTAGCGCAATCGGTTTACCTGAATCTGCAAATTCCAATTTTCAACCGATGGTATGGTAATTCACAACTGAAACAGGCAAAGTGGAGAAAAACAATGGCAGAAAACCGTCAGGAAGAAGAACAACAGAAACTATATCGGCTTGTAAACGAAGATGTTCAGCAGTTGAACTCGCTGCAAAAAGAGTTAGACCTTTTAGAAACAAAAAAAGAGGCAACACAGGAAGCATTTCTAATAGCCGAAAAAAAATTGGATCAGGGGCTAATCAGTATCATAGAATTTTACACTGCAAAAAACCAGCTGGCACAAGCCGAAACAGAGTGGATACGTACCCTGCTTCAATTGAAGATAAAAGAAAAAACAATTCGTATTTATCTTGGCGAAGAGCTGTTTTAATGAAAACAATAAAAGAACGCTACTATTTTAAATAAAAAGAAGGATGACAATGGAAAATATGGACAGAAAAATTGAGAAAAAAAAAGGCTTAAAAAGAAAGCATTTCTTTTGGATAGCGGGGGGTATTGTAATCGTATTTATCCTTTTCAGAATTATTTCCGAAGCAGGCACAAAATCGCTCTTGGTTGATCGCGATAAGATCACCATCAGTTCCGTTATCAGCGGGCAGTTCAACGACTATATCCGTATTAGCGGGCAGGTGGAGCCTATTGCAACCATTTATTTAGATGCTGAGGAAGGCGGGCGGGTAAAGGAACGTCTGATTGAAGAGGGGGCAATGGTAAAAGCCGGCGAGGTAATTCTCAAGCTCGAAAACAGAACTCTCTACCAGGAAATAATGTTGAGTGAATCGGATCTTGCCCAAAAAGAGAATATGCTTCGACAAACACGTATCAGCTTTGAAAATCAGATGATCGAAACGCGTCGCAGAATACTCCAATCACAGTTTGAAATCCAAAAAAAGAAACGAAATTTTAAACAACAGGAAGCGCTTTATAATGAACGGCTTATTCCTGCCGAAACATGGCTGCAAGCCAAAGAAGATTTTGAATATGCGGTTCAGGAACAGCTTATCAACGAACAAAAAGCTAAGAACGATTCCATGATTATGATATCGGAGATGAACTTACTGACGGATGACCTTGCTAAGATGCGGCGAACGCTTCAATTGGTGTATGAGCGTTTGGATAACCTTAATGTGAAAGCTCCAGTGGACGGACAATTAGGGATGTTGGATGCAGAAATCGGACAAAATATCGGCCAGGGAACCCGAATTGGTCAGATCAATGTGCTTACCAATTATAAGGTACAGGCAATGATAGACGAGCATTATATTGACCGGGTACGCCACGGTCTGGTCGGTTCTTTCGAGCGCCAGGAAAAAACCTATCACCTGAACGTGCGCAAAGTGTATCCTGAGGTTCGGCAAGGACAATTTAAAATTGATCTGGTCTTTGAAAACGAAAACCCTGAAAATATCCGCACCGGACAGACCTATTATATCAATTTAGAACTTGGCCTACCCGAAAATGCGATTATGCTGCCAAGAGGAGGCTTCTTTCAAAGTACCGGCGGGCAATGGGTTTTTGTGTTGGATAAGTCAGGCAGCTTCGCTACAAAACGCTCTGTCCGCTTAGGAAAGCAAAACCCGCAATATTACGAAGTGATTGAAGGACTACAACCCGATGAACAGGTAATTACTTCCGGGTATGAGAATTTTGGGGATAATGATAAGTTGATTTTCAATTAGCAATGAACAATTGGCAATGTGCAATTAACAATTAGCAATTAACAATGTACAATATAAAGCTTGCCATACGGAATTTGTTGCGTCAGCGCATGGGGACGGTGATCAATGTCACCGGGTTATCTTTGAGTTTAGCCGTCTGTTTACTGATAGCATTGTTTGTACAATATGAATATGCTTTCGAAAAACACAATCCGGAGGCAAAAAATATCTACCGCTTGCTGAACGATTTTGACGGGGAACGCGACCCGATTCATCCGCTTGTTTTTTACGGCAAACTTACTGATGCCATCCCCGAACTTAATGATGGCGTGATGGTGGATTTGAACAATGAGGATTATTTCGTGGTGGATAACGAACAGTGGATATTGTCCGGCGTGATACAGACCACCAACGAGTTTTTCGACCTGTTTAACATTCAGATGGTGGAAGGTCCTCAAAACCCTCTCACCGATGCCAGTTCAGCCGTTCTTTCACGAAGCGAAGCTAGGAAGTTATTTCCTGACGGCAATGCAGTGGGTAAAACCATTCGTCAAAGGAACAACTACGACTTTACGATCAGAGGTATTTACGAAGATTTGCCCGTTACCACCACCTATCGTCCAAACCTTATTCTTAATATTCACGCGAAAGAAGTGACGGATAATCATCAATATACATCGATGAAAAATGAGTCCATTCATTTCTTTTTCCGGTTACCCGAAAACGCCGATCAGGCTTCTGTCGCGAAAAAAATAAGGGAACAGGCCAGAACAGCCTATGGCATTGATGACTATAAGGGAACATACGTTTTTCAACCTTTGACTGATATTCATCTGCGTTCGTCAGATACAACGTGGGATTCAACGGAACGTTCCGATATAAAGGTCGTGAGACTCTTTATCATCGTGGCAGTGCTCGTATTGCTGATTACACTGTTCAACTTTATCAACCTGTCCGTGGCCCTGCGCACTAAACGGAATTTCAATACCGGCATGCAGAAGATAATGGGAGCGGAAACGAGAAATATTTTCAGTTATCTGTTCACGGAAACCTCCCTGCTTGTCGGGCTATGTGTTGTAGCAGCTCTTTTCCTGACATCGCTGGCATTGCCCTATTTCGGAAAGTTGATGGGAGCTGAAATGGATTTCACGCTTGCCAATCCCGTCTTGTGGGGAGCCATCGCGGTTATCGCACTGTTCAATGTTTTATTGCCCGTTTTGGTGCAACTCTGGTACCAGATGCGGGTGAATCCGTCGGCTACCATTCGTAGCAAAGGACGCGCGTTACCCAAAAAAGGGAATATTCCCGTGGCACAAACGCTTACCGTAGTACAAATAGCCATCAGCATCTGTTTGATTGTCGGGGTGGTGGGCATCAACAAGCAGTTTGATTTGCTGCTGCATAAGAAGCTGGGTTTTAACAAGGAGAATCTGGTTACCATCCATAACCCGTGGAGTGACAACATGAATCAGCGTTATAAATTGTATAAACAGGAACTTGAAAAACTTCCTTCGGTATCCGGAGTAACCGGTACGTGGAATCCACCCGGACACACATTAAATAATGGAACCACAATGTTTTATGAGTCCGCTGGGGAAAAACGGCAACTTCACCTAAGAGCAGCACCCATCGATGGAGACTTTTTTGAGGTTATGCAGACCCGTTTTTTAATGGGCCATGCTTTTCTACCCACCGATAGCAATAAAATAGTAATCAATGAGAAGTGTCTGCAGAATATGAATGTAAAAGACCCTATCGGAATAAAAATACGACACGGTTTTAGTAACCGCGATTACGAGATTTGTGGTGTGATTGAGGACATTCAGAACCTCTCTTTACAGAATGAAAGTTCTCCTGCTGTTTATTATCTCGAACCTGAGTTATGGGTCTTTATGGTGCGGTTAAATCCGGGAGATATACGTAAAACCGTTGCCGAAATGGAACGTTTATGGAAACAAGTTGAACCAGATCAACCTTTCCGTTTAAGTTTTGTAGATGAAGATTTGCAGGCCAACTACACGCGCGAAATACGCACGCGAAAACTGCTGACCATCATGTCGCTGTTAGCCATTTTCATTTCGATGCTCGGACTGTACGGCTTGTCCATGCAAATCATCCAGCAGCGCACGAAGGAAATCGGCATCCGCAAGGTGAATGGGGCAACCATTTCGGAGGTGTTGGGCATGCTCAACAAACGTTTCCTGTTTTGGGTCGTGGCCGCATTTATCATCGCAGTCCCCCTCACTTACTACGCCATGAAAAAATGGCTCGAAACATTTGCGTATAAAACTGAACTGAGCTGGTGGGTATTTGTTCTCGGCGGTCTGGTTGTACTGCTCGTCGCCCTGGCCACCGTGAGCTGGCAGAGCTGGCGGGCAGCAACGAAAAATCCGGTGGAAGCTTTACGCTATGAATAGCTCAATTAGCAATGTGCAATGTTCAATGTACAATTAACAATTAGCAATTAGCAATGAACAATTAATAATGGTTAATAATAAATGGTCATGAAGAAGAATGTGGTAAAAGAGAAATCGTTTGATTTTGCTGTTCGCATTGTGAATTTATACAAACATTTGTCGCAGGAGAAAAAGGAGTTTGTTTTGAGCAAACAGATTCTACGAAGCGGTACTTCCGTTGGTGCAAACGTGGAAGAGGCCATAGGGGGAATTTCAAAAGCTGATTTTAGGGCAAAACTGTCAATTGCTTATAAAGAGGCGAGAGAAACTACCTACTGGCTACGTCTATTGCATGCAAGCGAATACTTAAATGATAAAGAGTTTGATTCTATCTTTTGTGAGGCCGATGAATTGTGCAAACTACTATTTACAATCATTAAAAGCTCAACTAAATAATTATAAGTCATTCATATTTAATTGTTAATTGCTAATTGATTAATTGATTATGTTACACCTAAAACAGGCTTTTCGCAGTTTACTTAAGAATAAACTGTTTTCAATTTTAAACATTATCGGTTTTGCTATTGGCTTTACTGTTTGTTTGATTATCGCTCTGTATGTTTATCGCGAAAACAGTGTCAACTCCTTTTTTCCTGACGCGGAACGAACTTACAGATTGAAAGATGCCGATGAGAACGAAACTTATTTCGATTTAGCTATTTTTCCTGTTATTAAGGAGGAGTATCCCGAAATCGAGAAAGCGATGTCTATGTGTTATTCAGATGACAGGGAAAGTCCTACCACTGTCAAAATTGGCGACAAATTTCTGGATGTTTATGAGATGATATACACCACCGACGATTTTTTCGAGTTTACGGGCATAGATATTCTTGTATCCTTGTCAGATAAGCCGTTTGCTAATAAAAACTCAATTATCCTTAGTAAATCAGCAGCGATAAAATTGTTCGGACATTATGATGTTGTAGGTGAGCCGGTGACACTTTTCGATTTAGACCTTGTGGTAGGTGCTATTGCGGATGATATTCCATCTAATGCCACATTTGGTGCGGATATATATCTGCATGATGATACAGAAGAATTCTCGGTGGTTAACGATGAAAATGGCAGATACCTGACAAGAGAATTCTTTCTCACTGTGAGGAAAGGGACGGACGTAGAGGCTCTGGCTCAAAAAATGAATGTCAATTTTCCCGAAAATCGCACAGATATTGCGAGTGTATTGCTTCAACCCGTCAAATCTATTTATTTTTCCGAACCCGACACCTCTGAGTCTCATAAATTGGGTAATAAAAAAATACTTTGGATTTTTACGACAATCGCCTTACTCACGCTCTTTATGTCGCTGTTCAACTATGTAAACTACACTATTTCAAAGCAGTTACAAACGCTTAAACAGATGGGTATTCGCATGGCTGCAGGTGCCGGAAAAGCACAGCTTTTCCGATACTACTTGGTTGAGATAGGTTTATCGGTTTTAATCGCCTTGGTGTTTGCTATTTTATTCACGGGCATGGCACTGCCATTTGCGGAACAGTTGCTTCAAGTTAAACTCGATATTTTATGGTTGTTAAAACCCTCAGTGTTAATAATTTCCGCTTTAGTATTGATACTCGTTATTTTACTGTCGGCATGGTTTCCGGTGAGTTTTATTTGGCGATCAAAAATTACATTATTGTTGAGCAAATCTCACAAGCGTATTAAAGCAAGCTCGCTGTCTAAAGTAATGACAGTAACTCAATTGGTTATCTCTATTGTTTTGTTATCAAGTCTGATGTTGATAAACAAACAGTTAGATTTCGTCAAGACCGCCAATTACGGGTTTAAAACCGAGCAACTTTTAAGAATTGATTTACCCGAAAATTTTAGCGATAATTATATTGAGAATTATTTGGTTGTTAAAGAATCGTTTTCAAAATTGCCGTTTATAACTGATTTGTCGCTAACAACACACTCTCCCGGTGCGGGTTGGTCACGTAACTCAGTAGAAGATGCAGAGGGTAACAAGTTAATGATCAATACAATGCAGATAGATGCCGATTTCATCAATACGTTTCAGATAGATATTTTACAAGGCAGAAGCGGAACAGAGGCAGATATAGGCAAAAGTGTACTAATTACCGAAACCACGCTTAAACAGCTGGGTTGGGACGATTTCGGAGGTCGCAAACTGTTTGGTTTGAATGTAATCGGAGTAGTAAACGAGTTTCAGTATAACTCAATGCACAGCCTGATAGGTCCAGTAGCTTTTATCTATTCTGACCGTTTTTATACTTCGCTAAATGTAAGGTTATTACCCGAAAACTTCGGCGAACAGCTCTCGCAAATGGAGAAAGCATGGAAGCAGGCAGGTATAGAGCAACCATTACAGTTTCAGTTTTACAACGAGTACTACAACACGCTGTATAAGAAAGAAGAACTGGCTGCCAAAGCGCTGAGCCTGTTCTGCATCGTAGCCTTTATAATCACCTGCCTGGGACTGTTGGCACAAATCATTCAGGTAACTGAGCGTCGGGTGAAAGAGATTGGTATCCGTAAGATAAACGGGGCAAGCATCGGAGAAGTAATGAAAATGCTCAATAGAGAGTTTGTGATTGCAGTTTTAGTCTCGATTATTATCGCCACACCTATTGCCTATTACGTTGTATCGCGCTGGTTGCAGGGATTTGCTTATAAAACAGGTTTAAGCTGGTGGATTTTTGCATTATCGGGATTAACCGCACTGATTGTAGCATTAGTTACCGTTAGCTGGCAAGGCTGGCGGGCGGCAAGTAGAAACCCGGTTGAAGCATTACGATACGAGTAAATCAATTAGCAATTAGCAATGAGCAATGAGCAATTAACAATTAGCAATGAGCAATGAGCAATTAACAATTAGCAATTAACAATGAACAATTAATAATTATCAAATAACCATTAATTTTTAGAATATGATACGTACAGAAAACTTAACAAAAACGTTCCGCACGGAAGAGATTGAAACAATGGCTTTGAATAAGGTTAATCTTCAGATAGCTAAGGGAGAATTTGTAGCCATTATGGGGCCTTCGGGTTGCGGAAAATCAACCTTGTTAAACATTTTAGGCTTGTTGGACAACCCCACTGAGGGACGCTATTTCTTTGATAATCAGCAGGCAGGACATCTCAAAGAGCGTCAGCGAACACAAATGCGAAAAGGAAATATCGGATTTGTGTTTCAGAGTTTTAACCTGATTGACGAACTAAATGTGTTTGAAAATGTGGAGTTACCGCTTATCTATTTAAAGATACCAACACGCAAACGAAAAGAGATGGTGCAAACAGTACTTAAAAGGATGAATATCGGACATCGGGAAAAACATTTTCCGCAGCAGCTTTCCGGCGGACAGCAGCAACGAGTAGCCATTGCACGGGCTGTAATAGCAAATCCAAAGCTGATACTTGCCGACGAACCTACCGGAAATCTCGATTCCAAAAACGGACGCGAAGTGATGGACTTACTTAGCGAACTTAACCGAGAAGGAACGACCATCATCATGGTAACACACTCACAGCACGATGCCGGATTTGCTCACCGTATCATCAATCTGTTCGACGGAATGGTTGTGGATTAGAAAACAGACAAAGAGCATTTAACAATTAACAATTAACAATGAGCAATTAGCAGTTAACAATTAACAATTAATTATGAATAGTCATCAATTGAAAAAACAATTCCTGTGCTTTAAAAACCCATTGTCAATTGCACATTGCTAATTGCAAATTAAAAATTGCCATGAGACAGCTTTTTAAAACTATTATGCGCTACCGGCTTTCTTCTGGGCTGACATTGTTGAGTCTTGTGGTAGCCTTTTTGGGCATTATCGTGCTGACGCTCTACGTGTCGTATGAGCGGAGCTTCGATGGATTTCACAAGAATAAGAATGATATCTATTTGATGTCGTTCAAATATGATATAGGAAGTTCTTTGCCTGTGCCGATGGAAGAGCTCATCAGGCACGAAGTGCCAGAGATTGAACGGAGTGTGGTCATGCGCGAATGGTGGGACAATGAGTTTTACCGTACTGACCAGGCGCCCAGGGATGCTATTCGGAATAAAGCGATACATGCTTCTGCTGATTTTTTCACGATGTTTGATTTCCCGCTCATCACAGGCGATGTCCAAACGGTACTTTCCGTTCCTAACAGCGTAGTCCTTTCGGAAACTATGGCTCAAAACATTTTTGGCACCGCTGACGTGGTGGGAAAACAGTTGCTGGCAAGTGGTAGTGAACTCACCGTGTCGGGCGTGATGAAGGATATGCCCAAAAACACATCGTTCAATTGCGAAGCCATTGTACCACTTGTTATACAGGAAAATCAGGATTGGAGCGAATGGAGTTTCAGCATTTTCTTTCAACTGAAAAAGGGGGCAGACAAAGCTGAAGTAGAGAAAAAAATCGCCGGCATCGAACGGGTTACAGGAATTCTGACTCAGATAGCCGAAAGTTTTTCTCCCAAAGCGGCTGCTGTGGATTTGATGCCGCTAAGTAAAATCCATTACGGTTCACGAGGTTACATGTTTGCGTTCATCAATAAAACAGTACTTAATTTACTCTCTGTACTCATCCTGGTACTGTTGGTCATGGGTGCGGTCAATTTCATTAACTTCTCCACTTCCCAGGCACCGTTGCGTGCCAAATCGCTCTCGGTACAGCAAATTCTAGGCGGAACCAAATGGAGTGCCCGCCTGCAAATCATTGGTGAAGCGGTCATACTGTCGCTGACGGCATTGAGCATCTCGTTTATCATCCACAGTCTGATATTTCAGCGTTTGGAAAACCTGTTTCAAATCACCGGTTTGTCGTTCGAAGGACGTGAACTGTTTTATGCCGGGTTCGTGCTGTTTGCCGTTATCTTCGGCGTGATTGCAGCGTTTTATCCTTCACGCTATATCACATCGCCACCCATTTCGCAAGCCGTGAAAGGTAAAATGTTCTTTTCGGGAAAAGGGAAAAAATTCCGCAGTGTGCTTATTACCATTCAGTTTGTATTTGCTATTGCATTGATTTCCGCTTCGCTCACCTTCGAAAAACAATTGCAATTCTGGAACAATTTCGACATCGGTATTGATAAGGAAAACGTGCTCTATCTGCAAACTTCCAATATGTTGCGAAAAAGTCATCAGGCTTTTGCCGACGAATTGATAAAAAATATTGAAATTACGAATTATTGCTATACTCAATCGCTTCCCGGACAAGTAGGTATGGGCTGGGGACGTATAGTGGACGGGAAGCAGATTCAAATGCAGGCGTGGCCAATTGACGACCGGTTTATAGACTTTTTCGGGATAAAAATAACGGAAGGTCGTGCATTCCGGCAGGGTGAAGCCGATATGAATAATTTTATCCTGAATGAGAAAGCCGTGCAAAAATTTGGTTGGGAGAAACCGTTAGAGAAAAAGTTTGGAGGTCTTGGAGCTATGGGAGAAGTTGTGGGAGTTGCAAAAAACTTCAACTTCGAGTCGCTGAAAGGAGAAATTACTCCTATGGTCTTCTGGAGAACAGACGATCTGAAATTCAATATCCTGATAAAAACCCGTGGCGGAAACTTTACACAAATTCGAAAATATGTTGAAGATACAGCCAAACGATTCGACCCTGATGGAACTTTCGAGGCCCGCTTTTTAGATGAAGCATTGGAACTACAATACAGCAGGGAGACCCGTATTGCACGATTTATTGAGTTTGTTGCACTGTGGAGCATTCTATTAGCATTGACCGGACTGTTGGGGTTGATTATCTTCATATCACGCGACAGAATTAAAGAGATAGGCATACGAAAAATTAACGGCGCTTCCGTAATCGAAATAATACGTATGCTAAATAAAAATGTGTTGGTGTGGGTAAGCATCGCTTTTTTAATAGCCACGCCCATTGCGTATTACGCCATGCAAAAATGGTTGGAAAATTTCGCCTACAAGACTACGCTAAGCTGGTGGATTTTTGCCCTTGCCGGCTTGTTAGCATTGGGAATAGCACAGCTTGCAGTGAGTTGGCTAAGTTGGAAAGCAGCAACAAAAAATCCTGTGGAGGCATTGAGATATGAATAAGGTTCAAAAAAAATAGACCAATCTAACAATACGAATAATTTATCACTAAATATTAAAAAATCAAATTAAAATCGAAATATGAAAGCAATCAGATTAGCCGCACGGAAGCTATTCAGGAAAGGAGAACATACCACCACGCGTATTCTCTCGCTTGCTACCGGATTAACCTTTGGCCTTATCTTATTGTCCGAAGTGTTCTTCTATTTTAGTGTAGATAGCTTCTATCCTGATTCAAAACGCATTTATGTTGTAAATGAAAATTTCAAGGCAGACAAACAATCTGATAAGATGACAACCCATCCGCTGGTAAGTGGCGCTATTGGTCCCGGATTAAAAGCAGAAGTGCCGGGTATTGAAGCTGCAACAAGGCTCAACTCAATAGGTACTATGGTATTTTATTCCGAAGATAACCGAGGCTTTAATGCTCATTTTGTTTTAGCTGACGAACATCTACCTAAAGTTTTACCGCGCCCTATGATCAGTGGTCTGGCCGAAGAGATACTAAAGACACCCATGAACTGTATGGTTTCCGATGAGATAGCCCAAAAGATGGGTGGTAATGTAGTAGGACAAGTAATTGAAATAAATGAATTTCCGGGAAAGAAACTCACCATTGGCGGCATTTTTAAATCACTGCCCGAAAACACAAACTTTTTATATGATATTGCTATTTCAATGGTATCCACAGCTCAATTCACATGGGATGGAACGGAAAACTGGTTAGGAAACGACCGCTATTATACCTGCGTGAAATTAGAGAAGGCAATATCACCGGAATCTCTTGCACCAGCTGTACGCAAAATGCAAGAAAAACATCAGAATATTAAAGAATTAGAACTGAAGCACGGAGTAGTTTTAAAATATTCGTTTGAAGCAATTCAGAAAATATTTGTAAACCAGCAAAAGAATATATTATTCATTCTTAGCGCAATCGCATTTATTGTGCTTTTTGTTGCTGTGATGAATTACATGCTTCTAACATTAAGCACCTTAGCTGTCCGTTCAAAGACTTTAGCCATTTATAAATGTTATGGAGCAGAAAAACAGAATCTTCATGGAATGATTTTCGCTGAGAGCTCCCTAAATTTTATTCTCTCATTGCTTGTAGCTTTGGCGCTTATACTGTTGTTCAAACCCATTGCCGAAGCTCAACTTGGCCATAGCCTTCAGGCTGCTCTTAACAGGCAGGTAATCGTTCCTCTTTTACTCATACTTGTGTTTTTAGTTTTCGTAATCAGTTATTTTACAGGACGAATATTTACTAAAATACCGGTGGCAGCTGCTTTCCGAAGCTATCAGCAATCAAAAACAAAGTGGAAAAAAGCGCTGCTTGCCGTTCAGTTTATAAGTGCATCTCTGATTCTGACAATATTGGTGGTTGTAGGTTTGCAGTTTGAAAAAATTAAAAATACGGATCACGGCTACAGCGCGGAAAATGTCTATTATACTGAAGTGAGCGGCATGGATCCTCATAAGATAGAGGCTGTACTGAATGATCTGATAGCACTGCCTGAGGTTAAAAATGCCGGATTCGGTTGTGATGTACCTATTTACGGAGCTGCTGGAAACAATATATTATCACCTGACGGGGAACGGGTACTGTTCAACTTAGCCGATTTCTATTATATTGATGAAAACTACTTTTCAATTTTAGATATCCCCGTTATCGAAGGAAAGGGTTTCGAAAAAGAAGAGTCGAGCCGGCAGGATGTGATGATAAGTCGAAATGCCGCAGAACTGTTAATCTTGAACAATGGATGGCACGACGGAGTTATTGGACGTAGCATTTCAATAACTGAACACGGAGACAATTTCAGGATTTCAGGCATTTACCCTGACATTATTGAAAAGCTTATCAGCGCCGATGAAAATCGTCCCTCCGTTTTTTTCTACATGCCAAGGGAAAAATTCATCGAAACACTTGAGTCCGATCCCAGCTTCTCTTTTTTAATCTTGATTAAAACAGTGGAGGGTAATCATCCGAATATCATGAATAAATTTTCAGAGATAATCAACAGAGCTATGCCTAAGGGCGAGATAAAGCTTTATAGCCTTGAGGCAGAGAAGGATAATGCCTACCGTTACCATAAAAGTTTCAGAAATGCAATTTATGCCGGGAGCTTAGTGGTATTGTTGGTTACCGTGATGGGCGTGCTTGGATACCTTAACGATGAGATCACCCGACAACGTAAAAACATAGCAATTCGCAAGATAAACGGCGCAACTGCAAACGATATAATCCATTTTTTTATTTACAAAATTGGGAATATCGCGGTTCCTTGTGTCATTTTTGGAGTTGCTGCCGGATTTTTACTCGCCCGCTCTTGGATGCAAAACTTTCCGGTGCAGATCAGCTTATCTTGGTGGATTTTTGTTCTTGCCGGCGGATTTGTTTTATTACTTACCGGCGTCGTTACAACTATGAATTCCCTGAAAACTGCCAATAGTAACCCGATTGATTCACTGAGATACGAATAAGGGATGGGAGCAATTTGCAATGGGCAATGAGCAATTAGCAATGAGCAATTAACAATGAGCAATGAGCAATTTGCAATTGCGATGTACAATTTAAAACTTGCCATAGAGAATTTGTTGCGGCGAAGTTAGAGAACAATTATTCGGGCTGTCGGCTTATCGCTATGTTTAGCAGTGTGTTTAATCAGTGCACACTTTATAAAGTACGAATATCCCCTGTCATTGATCTCATTTGTTCTTTTGTGAGTTGATTCGTAATCAGCCTATTATTTTTCTATCCATTTTTTTAGACTAGCTCATCATCATTAAAAAATTAAAAGTAATAATTTTTCTGAATCGGTTTTTTACTACCTTTTCATACAGTGCAAAACTATAAATGCTGAACCCTTCATTTTAAACTTACACAGTTTATGAGATACTACCTTTGTTTTATAAATGCCGATAACATTGGCAATTCCACTTCCTATTAATGTTTCGTACTCCAACCTGTAGAATTGACACAAACTTAATACTTTTGAGGCTGTTTTTATTAGTAATAAAATTTTTATGAAAGCTATACTTACTATCGGGCTACTCATTTGCTCAAATATTTTTATGACTTTTGCGTGGTACGGACATTTAAAACTTGCAGAGTATCCGTGGTTTAACAAACTGTCGTTGTTCGGAATTATTGTTTTTAGCTGGGGCGTTGCTTTTTTCGAGTACTGCTTTCAGGTTCCGGCAAACAGGATAGGGTTTGTTAGCAACGGCGGACCATATTCGTTGGTACAGCTCAAAGTGCTGCAAGAGGTTATTACGCTTGTGGTTTTTGTGGTTTTCTCTTACTTGGTTTTTCAGTCGCAGGTAAAACCCAACCATATCATAGGGTTTGTGCTGTTAGTGTTGGCTGTATATTTTATTTTTAAGTGATAAAATTTTGTAGTGAAAAAGCTTTCTCTTATTTATTAAAGATTGGTAATTCGAGCGCTACAATTATAAATAATAGTGTAAATAAATGTGAATCAAAGTCCTGTACCGATAATCGAAATGAACTAAATAATCTTTGTAAACGATCTTTATTATTTAAGATTTAGTGATGTCGGCAGGATTTGTTGTTCCCAGTTTGTCTTCCGGAACGGTTTTGCCCAATTTTTCAAAATATTTTATCCAGTAAGTATCAATACTGTTGTTTTCAGGATTTTTGAATGACATTGCTAAAGGCTCAGAAATTGGATTTCTGAACGAATCTAAGAACGCAAAACGGGCCAACTCGCTGCAATAAAACTTATTTTTGGTTTCTTCGTAAATGTACTCCTATTTTTTACCCAAGTTGTTTTAGGCGTTTTTACCACGCCTTTGGGAGGTTTTGCTTCTAACACGTGGGTCTTGCCTTTTTCAATAAACACAAGTCAAGTTGTTTACATCTGTTACCTCAAAAGTAATTTGCGATGCACTAACTAAACTATCTTTTACCAGATTTGGAGTGATGCATTGTGTTATCATTTTCTACTCAAATTCTATAGGGTTGTAAGGAAGGGAAGCATTTGCCGGACTAAATACAAATTTGCCGTTAATCTTCTTCACATAAGTCACACATATTGACGCATAATAGCTTGTCATATCGCTATATTTTTTCTTCAGCATACCATTAAGCAGCTCTCTGGTTGTCAAAATATACTTCCTGTTACATGTTTCGATGGGAAAATTGACCGTTTTGATTCCAATACATATAAACACATAATGATTTTTGCTTTCATGCACTTTAAGAATTAGACCAGGCAGACCGAAAAACAAAAAAAGCGAACCTCAAATGTTGAAATCCGCTACAAATAGTCGGGGTAGTAAGATTCGAACTTACGACATTCCCGATCTGAAAAATCGGGACGCACTAACCGAAAAACAAAAAAAGCGAACCTCAAATGTTGAAATCCGCTACAAATAGTCGGGGTAGTAAGATTCGAACTTACGACATTCCCGATCTGAAAAATCGGGACGCGCTAACCGAAAAACAAAAAAAGCGAACCTCAAATGTTGAAATCCGCTACAAATGGACGGGGTAGTAAGATTCGAACTTACGACATTCCCGATCTGAAAAATCGGGACGCACTAACCGAAAAACAAAAAAAGCAAACCTCAAATGTTGAAATCCGCTACAAATAGTCGGGGTAGTAAGATTCGAACTTACGACATTCCCGATCTGAAAAATCGGGACGCACTAACCGAAAAACAAAAAAAGCGAACCTCAAATGTTGAAATCCGCTACAAATAGTCGGGGTAGTAAGATTCGAACTTACGACCTCCTGCTCCCAAAGCAGATTTTTTTTGTTTCTTTTGTTTTACAAATATTTTCATTTTGCGATTTATTTAATTGCAATGCAACTATTTATATTAATCAAATATTTTCTTTGTTTTCCTTTGTTATTCGAATTTTTTGTAATTTTGTTTACACTATGTTTACACCAAAGGAAATTTAATGCGATGGCAAACCTCAAAATAATTCATTATACAAGTAAAAAACTAAAGGATAAAACCAGTCCTGTTTTACTCCGATTAACCATAAATCGAAAAGTAAGAAATTACAGTTTACCTGACAATTTCCATTGCTTAAAAAATCAATGGAATAAAAATAGCTCCTCTTTTAAACCTACATACCCTAATTATAATAAGGCCAATAAACGACTGGACGAAGCATTGGCGAGAGCGAGGGATATTTGCATGGAACTGAACCGAAAAAATAATGATAAAGGTTTTAGCCATGATGAATTTGCTGAAAAGTTTAAAGCAACCAATAAAAATTTGATGCTTTTTAAATACTTTGATGAAATCTACAAACGATTAGTAGCGGCTAATAAAGTAGGAAATGCAGCAACCTATTTAGATACAAAAAACCAGTTTCTTAAATTCTTAGAAACTGATATTGAAATGAAAAATCTGACTTTGAAAATCTTAAATCAGTTTGTTGAGCAATGCCAGTCAGAAGGTCAAAAAGATACTTCAATCTGTGTAAGATTAAGAACTCTTAGAGCTTTATATAATAAAGCCAGAAAAGAAGAGGGTTTAGAAAATTATCCTTTTGAAAATTTTGACTGGAGCCAGTTTAATCTTCAAACCGAAAAACGGGCAATTTCAAAAACTGATCTTTTGAAAATTTACCACCATGAAATTGGACAAGGTGAACCAGGATTTGATAGCAGGAATTTTTGGCTTTTCTTATACTTCTGTTATGGTCTGAATTTTATTGACTTTGCAAAACTAGAGCCCAAAAATATTATCACTGATGAAGGGCAAAAAATACTTGTTTATTATAGATCAAAAACCAAACGAATTATTAGGGTTCCTCTTTCAGCACAAGCATTGAAAATTCTTGATATTTATACTAAACAGAATTTTGGCAGCAAGTACATTTTCCCAATACTTAACCAGGAAATCCACCAAAGCCCGCAGCAAATTAAAACAAGGATTAAAACAGCACTAAAAAAGGTAAATGAGGAAATGAATATAATTGCGGAAAAATTGGAAATTGATAAAAGATTAACCAGTTATGTTGCCAGACATTCATTTGCTACAATCTTAAAAAAGGAAATGATACCAACGGCTATTATTTCAGAAATGATGGCACACGCAAACGAAAGCGTTACACAAACCTACCTTGATAGCTTTGATTTTGAAACAAAGGCAGCAGCAGCCTCAAAATTGATATAACCATGAACCCAGAAAAAATAAATCAAATAGTTCCAAAAATTTATAAACAGATTATTGAAACACTGGTAAAACTGGAACCGGATTTTCGAAGGCTTGAATCAGATGTACAGCCCAATTATACTAAATTAAGTTATCTCATTGAACAATCATTACCGGTTTTATTCAAAGCTGGACAAAGCGAGCTAAAACAGTTACTCGAATTGTCGAAACTGGCAAAACAACACTTCAAGTTGAAGTATAATAAAAAGATATTTGCAACTGATTTTATTTTAATAAACCAAGCCACTGTTAACAATCTGTTATATGAATTCCAAACATGTGAAATACATGAATACTTTACTAATAAATACTATCAATTGTTTAAAGTTTGGCGCACAAGCGAAACAGAGAGTTTTTTAAACTCTATTTCACTGGATCAATGGGTTCCTGGATTTTCTGTTAACACCTTTGTTAAATTTTATGCTGTTAGAAAATTTGACGGGAACATTGAAATTCAAAGACAATATATTACTGGTGAAAATGAGCAAATGATCGTTTTTGATGAAGTGAAAAAGGAACTTTCAGAACAATCTCTATACTATCAAAAAACGTTTGTTGAGCAATTCAAAAAAGATTGGAGTTACAAAGAAATCAATTCCTGGTTAAAATCAGAGGAAAAAGCATTTTTGAAATTTTCTTTAATGGTTAGGGATAGGTATGATAAACTAAGGAATAACTTTGATAGTTTAATTGAAATCTTGAACATTGAGATCGAACAACGTAAAAACTCACCACCTGCAAGTTATATCCGTTTACCAATAAAAGACGAAAAGAAAAGACAGGAATTTATTTCATTTGTGTATTTTGGGCTAAATGGCCGATGCTTTGAAACCACAAAAGAGAACTTTGAGAAAATTTTTACCCCTGATAAATCATTTACCAAAATCAAATGGAAATTAAAGCCTAATACATTTGTTCATTTATTCACCGGATTTGAAAGTTTAAATATTGATGGATTTGATATTTCTTTTCCTGGTATTGCTGATCCAAACACACCAGATATTTGGACAACCTTATCCGATAAGTTTGATTTTGATTTTAAAGGAAATACCCCTGCTAATGAAAGATTAGCAATTATTAAAAGAAAACAGCAAGTGCCCAGGGATTTAAAAAACTTCATAACATTTATAAGCGGTCTCAAAGGGTTGTCAAAATAAATAACCCTTTTCAACCCTTTTCTGGGGTGGCCATGTATTTCCTTTGTCGTACTAAAAATTAAGGACAAATGGAAAATTCTGAAATCTTCAAGAAACTAAATTCAATCGAAAGCCGCCAAGCCAAAATTGAAACTCTACTTCTATCCCAGAAGCCGGTACTTACCTTTGAGGAATTAGCCGAATACACCGGGTATAGCAGGTCATTCCTCTATAAACTAACTATGGCCGCCCAAATACCTGGAGCCTATAAGCCGACCGGTAAGCACTACTTTTTTGAGAGAAAAGCCATAGATCAGTGGCTTTTATCTAACAAACCCGAAATAGTGTAAGACATGAACCAAACAACCATTACCCCGGAAATGATCAAAGATCACGCAAAAAATATTAGCGATGGATTTGAAAAAAATTTTCCGGTGCATGCACTCCCTGAAAAAATCCAATGCCTCATTGAGGCATTAAATGACGGCCTTAAATATCCGGTAGATTTTGCGGCATGTTCAATGCTATTTGCCGCCGCTATTGCCATTGGGAACACCCATAGAGCCAGAGTCATGAATAACTGGACAGAGGGCGCAACCTTATACATTGCTTTAGTTGGCAGGCCTGGGACCAACAAAACCCACCCCCTAAAGTTTGCCCTTGATCCTATCCTAGACAGGGATAGACAAACATACAAGGATTATCAAAAGGCTAAATCCGAATATCAAGCATTGTTGGGACAAAACAAAGATGGAACCGAAATGCTGCCAAAACCCTATTGGAAAAAGATTATCATTTCAGATTTTACACCGGAAGCCCTTAGCGTAATACACCGCCATAATTTACGTGGTTTGGGTGTTTATTCTGATGAAATAAACCAATGGTTAAAGAACTTCAACAGGTATTCCACAGGTAGCGCAACCGAATTTTGGTTAAGTAACTTTTCAGGAATACCAATAACCATTGACCGAAAAGGCCAGGATCCTATACTAATTAGCACCCCTTCTATTAGTGTCTGCGGATCCATTCAGCCGGGAATACTGCAAGAACTAAGCAGGGATAGCAGGAGCCAGAACGGATTTATTGACAGGATTTTGTTTTCTTTTCCTGAAAATCTCAGAAAAGAATACTGGAGCGAAACAGAACTTAAAGAAGACGTTCCGCAGTTGTGGACAAAAATTATCAACAATCTTTTAAATATTCCATTAACCATCAAGACTACCGGTGAAATTGATCCTTTTATCATTGATTTCTGCGATCCTGCAAAAGATATACTCAGGAGCTGGCAGCGGAAAAACACCGATGACGCCAACAACACCGAAAGCGAAAGTCTAGCCGGAATATATACTAAACTGGAAATCTATTGCATTAGGTTTGCGCTGATCCTGGAGCTATTACAGGTGGCCGCAAGCGAAAGTGAAACCGTAAACCATAGACCTCGTATTGGGACCAGGGCAACCGAGGGAGCTATTCAAATCACCGAATATTTCCGGCAAACAGCCAGACGGGTTAACTCTATTCTTAATAATACACCAGTTGAAGGATTGGACACCCGAAAGAAATCAATTTATCATTTGTTACCGGCTGAATTCAGCACCGACAAGGGTTTGCAAATTGCTTATGAGAATCATTTTCCTGAACGAACCTTTAAACGGTTCCTTTCGGATGGGATTTTCTTTGAAAAACTTGAGCATGGAAAATATAAAAAGCGACATTAAGCACCCCCGGCACTTCTGGCACTTTTGGCACTTTGTGCCCAAAATGCCAAAAATGCCACACTATTAGAATATGAAAACAGCTTACAAATATCAGTTACAACCAGGTAGCAAAAAACACCTTTGCCCGGCTTGCGGGAAACGGCGCTTTGTCCGATACATTGACAAGGAAACCGGCGAACTACTCCCGGAACGTTTCGGACGCTGCGACCGGGAAATAAATTGCGGCTATAATTTGAACCCTTACAAAGCCGGGTATTTAACCAACACGGAACAAAACACCTGGAACCCACCACCACCCCCAAAGCCACAGCCATCGAGCTACATTAACCCGGAACTATTCAGGCAGTCATTAAAGAACTATAACCAGAACAATTTTACAACCTGGCTAACCTCACTGCTTGACCTGGCAACCGTTAATGAACTTGTGAGCCGCTACCATATAGGAACCAGTAAGCATTGGCCAGGCGCAACAGTGTTTTGGCAAATTGACCAGAACGGACTTATTCACAGCGGAAAAATAATGCTTTACAACCAGTACGACGGAAAAAGAATAAAAGAACCCTACAATCACATAAATTGGGTTCACAAAGTCGCAAACCTGCAAAACTTTAATCTTTCACAATGCTATTTTGGTGAACATCTCCTGGCTTTTAACCCAACAAAACCAATCGCACTTGTTGAAAGTGAAAAAACGGCCATTATTGCCAGTGTTTATTTACCCCAATTCAACTGGTTAGCAGTTGGCAGCCTTAATAACCTAAGCATCGAAAAGTTTAGACCGTTAGCAGGGCGAAAAATAGCTTTGTGGCCTGATCTTAATTGTTTTGGAAAATGGAGCCAGAAAGCAACTGAATTACAAAAGGAATACCCCAGAACCAGCATAACTGTTTCTGATCTCCTGGAAAAGAAATGCACTTTTATTGAACGACAAAAGGGGTTTGATCTTGCAGACTTCCTTACCAACTTTAACCCCCGGCTTTTTCAGGAACATAAAAAGACCCTACCGGAACTGATCAGGGAACAATGGCAAGGACTTAACCAAAAGAATTGGATAATCTCACCAATCAAGTATCCCACAATAACCCGTTACAATTTGGAGATTTTAACCGAAGACCTGAACCGGAAAAATGGTTTAAATATTACACCTAACCAGTATTTACAGGAATTTTTAAAACTTAATTAATAACTAAAAAAAACAAACAATTATGCTCAAATTATTAAATGGTATCCTATACGATACCTCAAAAGCAGTAAAGGTTTTAGATGCAATAGGCAAAACCGGAAAACGAACGCTACTGAAATTTAAAAACGAACAGTTTTTTATCCGTCAGGAAGACCCACCCAAACAATTTAATATTTTGCCATGTAATAAAGATGAAGCAATTGAATTTGTTGAAATTCACAGCAATACCATTACCCAAACAGAATACCAGGAAATATTGGAAAAGCATTTCGGTATTAAACCGAAAGCGATTAACACTATTCCTTATGGATCTATTATGGTTTTCAAAGATTTTTTTGCAAACACTCTTTATTCTAATAACGGCAATTTTTACCTTCATTCAGGTTCAGATTTTCCGAAAGAAATAACCAAAACAAAGGCTTTGCAATGGATTGAGAAAAACCAGGGCGTAATACCTGAAAAAGACCTTAAAAAGATTATTGATAATTTTTTTCCTACAACGCCAAAAGCATAATTATTAACTAAATAAATTGAAATATTATGAAAGTACTAATTTTGTCCAGGATTGAGGACTATTCAGTCCGGCGAATTGCTCACGAATTGCGGACTCACGAAGAAAAACCGGAAGTTGAAATTATTTCACCGGTTGATCTGTATTGCTATTTGTCAGCAACCAACAAAGGCCATGATCGCCTATATCGGAAAAGTGGCGATGAGTCTATTCAAATAAAAAGCAAGGAATTTGACGCCCTCATTCCCCGAATTGCCGGAACTGAAATTTTTCATCATGGTTTGTACATAGTCAAACAAATAAATGAGAATATGCGAAAATTTTCAACTGGAACAGAACCTGGCCTTAGAGCTTGCTCCGATAAATTTCGCACATGCCAGATTTTGAGCGCAAACCGGATAAGAGTACCCAAACAGGTTATGAGCTTTAGACCAAAAGACTTCAAAGAGCAATTAGACCTTGTAGGCGGTTTACCTGCAGTTGGTAAGACCTTAACAGGTTCAAAGGGCGATGGGGTTTTTTGGCTTGAGGGCGAACTTTCAGCCAGTACAACCCTTGCAGCTTTTTCAAAGCAAAATATTTCAATTGTTCTTAATCAGTACATCAACACAGGAGAACCCAAAGGAGATTTAAGGGTTTTTGTAGTTGGAGCTGAAACGAAGGAACCGAAAGTTTTTGCTTACAAAAAATTCACACTTGATGGAGATTTTCGGGCAAATTATAGCAAAAGCAAACGAGGCGAAAAAATTGAAATAACAGAAGAAGAACGGCAAATGGCCATTGATAGCGGAAAAATATTCAGGCTTGGAGTTACTGGAGTAGATATAATGAGAGATGCAACCGATAACGACAAACCCTATGTAATAGAGGTAAATGGTTGTCCTGGTCTAAGTGGGGTTGAGGAGGTTACCGGCGAAAATGTAGCTAAAGCAATCGCAGATTATGTACTCCAAAACTACAAAAAAGGCGGCAAACCATTATCTGCAACCCAATATTATGATAATTCAGATATTGGAGCAATAATGTTGGATTTTGATGCATTTATAAAAAATAGATGGAATTTTTAAAATTAGCAAAATCCTGATTAAATGATTAAAAGGCCTCAAATGTTAGAGGCCTTTTTTTTATATTCAGGTTATTCCGTCATAAATCCTTTTTTGAAACTGAGTTGCATTTGCAAAATTGTTTCGGAGCGGGTCGGCTTATTTTATCAATTAATTTTCTGTAAATATTTTTTCTGAGGGGCTAATTATTGATAATCAAATAACTAAGATGTTTTTTTTTAAAAAAAGCGCAAAAAATGCTGTTTTTCGGATCAAACTTATGTGAATTTGGCTTTTTTTAATAAGATTTTAATGATTGCAGGGATATTTTCTATCTAAATAGCTAAATATTTACCTCTTACTCCTTTTATTATTGTTTACACTATGTTTACACCAAATAAAAAAGATTAAGTGTTTTTAAACGCTTAATCTTTTGATTTTCAGTTGTCGGGGTAGTAAGATTCGAACTTACGACCTCCTGCTCCCAAAGCAGGCGCGCTAACCGGACTACGCTATACCCCGAGATTATATAGACCCCGCGGAGAGAGGGGGATTCGAACCCCCGGTACCCGTAAAGATACGACAGTTTAGCAAACTGTTGGTTTCAGCCACTCACCCACCTCTCCAAAATATCAAATAACTTAAGTTGAATTATTTTGGGGGTGCAAAAATACAAAAAGATTTATCACCCACAAATTTTTACCACTTTTTCTCAAATTCTTTTCTTTGCAACAAATCAGACTATATTATGTTTAACAAAGTGCATTATCATTTTGTGTGGTAGATGAAAAAATTATTAAAAATTATTGGATTTATCCTCGTTATCATTATTACCTATATCACTATTCTAAAACTTTTTCCGAAAGAGATCAACCGTTTTCCATTTTTAGTTTTACTCTTTATCACCGATCTCTATCTATGGAACTCTTTCAAAACCTGGAGAAAAAGACAAAAGCTTGTAGTTAGATCAGTGTTGGCTTTTTTGTATTGGAGCCCTTTAATAATGCTATCTATACTGATTGTTTCACAGGTACTCAAATTTGAAATGATAGCAGATGAAAAAGCAAGCATTTTGATCAAGGGTTTCATTTTTAGCGCTTATGCAGCAAAGCTTTTACCGATTATGTCTTTAATTCTTACTGATTTGATAAGAGGGGGTAAATTATTGGTCAATCTAAAACATAAAAAGACGAAAGAGAAACTTTCAGGTACACCGATCAGCCGTAACTTGTTCCTCCGTCAAATTGGACTTGTAAGTGGTGGATTACTCTTTTCCGGCCTGATTGTCGGTATGATAAAATGGGTGTACGATTTTAAAATTCATCATCATTCCATTCGCTTTCCCAACCTACCCAATGGCTTTAAAGGGTTCAGAATAGTGCAAATTTCAGACCTACATTTAGGAAGCTGGTATGAAAAAAAAGACCTTGATAATGCTATTGATAGCATTAATAAAATGAACCCTCACGTGATATTTTTCACTGGTGATCTTGTCAATTACAAAACTGACGAGGCCTATAAATTTAAAAAAAGCCTTTCGAAACTCAGAGCTGACTATGGGGTTTTTGCAATATTAGGTAATCATGATTACGGTGATTATAAACGTTGGCCTACACCAAAAGATAAAGAGAATAACCTAACGGATCTTTTTGATTTTTATCGAAATATTGGGTGGAAGTTACTTAAAAATAACTACGCAACTATTGAGCGCGAAGGGGGAAAAATAACAATTATTGGAGTGGAAAACTGGGGAGCAATAGCACGATTTCCTCAATATGGCGACATAGAAAAAGCAATCAAAGGAGTGGAAAAAGCTGATTTTAAAATTTTGCTTTCACATGACCCATCCTACTGGGAAAAAGTTATCAGCTCCAATTACACTGATATTGACTTAACACTATCAGGTCATACGCACGGATTTCAATTTGGAGTTGAATCAAAAGTCATTAAATGGAGTCCGGCACAATATGTTTATAAATATTGGGCAGGGCTATATTCAAAAAAGTCGGACAATGGCAATATTCAGTATCTTTATGTAAATCGTGGACTTGGAACAATAGGCTACCCAGGACGTGTTGGTATTTTACCGGAAATAACGCTGATCGAACTTAATAGCTAAAAGATTTCTGTTTTTTCATCTTTCAACTTACTGATTCACAGTATTACATTTTTTTATTTTCAAAGCCCTTTGAACCGGCAACTCATGCAACTATAAGATTACCATTTTTGCTTTTGATTTCGGCTTTACATAAAATCATCCTCTTTTGCTATATTTGAAATGTTCTTCGCCAAAAGGTAAAGATTTAAAATCAGATTTAAAGGCAAGGAAATCTAAAATCTTTAAAGAGAGCTCTTTATCTAATTTATCAATCTCATATCTAAAAACAATATTGACCCTTTTCAAACCATCGTCTATAATTAAATCGGCGTCTTTACCGTCATCCGAATGCAACCTTACCTTAGCCAGATAGTCATCCTTTACCTCAATTTCGACCATACCCATATCCTTAGAAATTGCAAAACGTACCTCATGAACATGCTTATAATGCCGGTTTTTGATAAAAGGGAAACTTTTAACAAATACTGTCTTGTCGTACATTTTATTAGTAGAAGCCTGATATAGATAGTTATTAAGTCTTGATTCCCTCGGCTTAAAATCAATAATTTTCCATGGTTCGCGTTTTGCAGGTGGTAGCGCATTGGCACGTTCAAATAGCTCATGCATTATTTGAATAAAATTATCGTACTTCACGCGGTTCGCTTCATAGTTTTGTTGGATCCTAAATATTTTATCCTGTATTTTTGCACTTTCCTGAGAGCTTCTCTGCTTTCTTCGGGCTTCATCCCTTTCCGCTTCTTCTAACCAGTGTGTCATCATAATATTTCACTTATTCGTAATGTAATACCTGAACCTCTTCCTTAAGAATCATCATAGCGTTGTCGGCTAATGCATCCATATCGGAAACAAATGGAGAGATAACTACATGACCTAATTTTAAGATACGTTTTTTAACCTCATCAGTAAAACATTTGGATTGAAAAATATTTCCTGAAAGTAATATGGCATCAACATCCTGATCAATTACAACAAACATGGCTCCAATATGTTTGGCAACCTGATATGCCATTGCCCTGAGAACAATATCGGCTTTAAGGTTACCATTTTTTATTAACTCCTCAACTAAATTAATATTGGTAGTACCTAAATGTGCTTTCAATCCACCATTTTCGACTAATATTTGTCGTAATTGATTCTTTTCATACTTTCCGGAGAAACAAATCTCGATAAGGTCGCCATAGGCAATTTCACCTGATCGTGTCAATGCAAATGGTCCATCACCATCATAAGCCTGATTCACATCTATTACGCGTCCTTTTTTGTGTGCTCCTATAGATATGCCACCTTCTCCAACGTGAGCAATCACAAGATTGAGATCCTCATAGTTACGGTTGATGGACTTTGCATAACTTCGTCCGGCAAATTTGTGATTGAGAGCATGAAATAATGATTTACGCTGAAACATGGGATGACCGCTAACCCTTGCTAGATCATCAAGCTCGTCCACCGAAACGGGATCGGCCATATAGGCTTTTGAATTAGGTATCAAACTTGCAATATGATCAGCGATTAAGCCACCAAGGTTGGTTTCGTGCATGTAACAACTCTTTCTTAAATCCTCTTTCAGAGCCTCATTGATCTCATAAATTCCCGATTTAATTGGCTTCACAAGTCCACCTCTTGCCATAATTACAGAAATGTCGTATATGTTGATATCATTATCTCTCAATTCGTTAATTATCTGTTCTTTACGTCGGGACTCTTGTTCAAGTACCGATTTGAAAACATTCTCATCATCTGGTCTTCTAAACTTAATGGTTTTGAAAAAAATCCAGCTTGAATTTTTAAAAATACCAATCTTTGTGTCATTTACCTGAGGATAGATTACAAGGATCTGTGGCGTTACCATAAAATTATAATTTTTTACTATTAAATTTTTTCAAAAATAATAAATGTGTATCACATACTACTTCTTTCAATTGTCCAACAACTTCAAAAAGGCCTCTGTAATTTGCCAAGCGATGCATATTTGGTAACATTCATTAAGCTTTCGCAATTTTTTTGGAGAGCATCAAGCGATTGATTTTCAATATTTATCCAATTGTAAATATAAAGAAAGTTGATGTTAGTTTACCACTTTGATTTAATCAATAACTAGATAAAGAAATTTTTATGACCATTCCATTACCTGTTCTACAAAACATTAATCAAAAAAGGAATCCAAAAACCTCTGCCAAAGATTTTTTTACTACTTGATTTACCAATGAGTAATCCTGTTTTACACCAAGTTCTTTTTCTAACGAAGTAACGGCTTTATCAGTAAAACCACAAGGATTTATCAACTTAAAAAAACTAAGGTCGGTATTTACGTTAAGAGCAAAGCCGTGCATCGTTAAATGACGGCTAGCCTTGACCCCGATAGCGCAAATTTTTCTGACTTTTGGCGGATCTTGAACATCAAGCCAAACGCCGGTAGCGCCATCCATACGCTCACCCGTCAGTCCAAAATGCCTTAACGACAAAATAATACCCTCTTCAAGTAGATGGATATAACTTTTTACGCCTAATCCAAATTGTTCTAAATCGAGCAGAGGATACCCCACAATCTGGCCAGGACCATGATAAGTAATATCGCCGCCGCGATTGGTTTTATAAAATGAAACGCCAAGCTCCTTCAACTGGCGATTGTTTACCAGAAGATTGCTCTCTATTCCGCTCTTACCAAGCGTATAAACATGATTATGCTCACAAAATATCAAATAGTTGCTCGTTGAGGTTCCGGTAACTTTTGCCTTTAGGTTGCGATTGAAAATATCTTCCTGAAAAGCCCATGCCTTGACATAATCAATAAGGCCAAGATCAATAAATGTTGTTGGAACGAACTCTGCCACCAAATTAAATTTAAACAGTTTTATCTTTTATAACATGTCTTTCAGCACGATAGCTTGAACGAACCAGCGGGTAGCTTTCCACAAAGCGAAATCCTTTTCGCAACCCAGCTTCTTTCCATTTTTCAAACTGCTCAGGATGAACATATTCGGCTACCGGCAAGTGTCTTTTAGTGGGTTGAAGGTACTGGCCGATGGTCATCACGCTACATCCTACAGCCAAAAGATCGTCCATTGTTTGCAAAACTTCATCATTCGTTTCACCCAATCCCACCATAATTCCTGATTTTGCTACTAAACCTGAATTTGCCATCTGCTTTATTACCTCAAGGCTTCGATCATATTTAGCAGCGCTACGGATTTTAGGCGTCAGCCTCCGAACAGTTTCCAGATTATGAGAAATTACTTCAACACCGGTATCTATGATAGTCTGGATGAGATGACTTTTCCCTAAAAAGTCAGGAATCAGCACTTCGAGTGTAGTTTCAGGATTAAGCTTTTTCACTTGTCTAATGGTTTCAGCCCAATGTGTAGCTCCGCAATCGGGCAAATCATCACGATCTACAGAAGTAATCACGCAGTGCTTAAGCCTCATCAATTTTATGGATTTAGCTACATTGAGAGGCTCAGCAGGATCTAAGGGAGCAGGCACTCCAGTTTTCGTTGCACAAAATTTACAGGATCGTGTGCATATATCTCCAAGAATCATAAAAGTAGCCGTACCACGACCCCAACAATCTGCAATGTTAGGACAAAGACCGCTCGTACAAATGGTATGCAGCTTATGCCGGTTTACAATATCTTTTACCTGTACATACTCCTTACCGGCAGGTATCTTTATTTTCAACCATTCAGGCTTACGAATGGAATGATTATTCATTTTAAAATAAGTTTTGGCAAAAGTAATGATTTAAGCATTTGTAGGAATTAATGATTTAAGGACTAAAAACCTTATTTACATAATTGGAAATTAAATGGTGTCCTTCTGTTTAAAATGTCTTTGATCTGATTATAATATGATAGCTATTCATGAATTAAAACATTTGAGTATCTTACAAAACATGTTGACGATTAATTTAGCAAATCATCATTTTTACCGACAAATTTATTATTAACCATATCTTTGTTGCCCATTATTTTATAAAATTAATATGGCTCAAATACTTTCAGAACAAGAGATTATCAGAAGGCAGTCGTTGCAGGAACTTATCAATTTGGGTATCAATCCATATCCGGCGGATGAGTTTGAAGTCAATGTCAACACCTTGGAAATACACGAAAATTGGCCTGATAAGAAAACCTTTAATGAAGTAAGCATTGCCGGTCGAATAATGAGTCGGCGGATTATGGGGGCTGCCTCTTTTATAGAGCTTCAGGATCAAAGCGGCCGCATCCAATGTTATATAAAACGTGATGATATTTGCCCTGGTGAAGATAAGACCTTTTACAATACGGTTTTCAAGAGGTTACTTGATATTGGTGACATCATTGGGGTAAAAGGTTATGTTTTTACGACACAGATGGGCGAAACCACTATTCATGTAACTGAGTTAAAGCTTCTTGCCAAATCGCTGCGCCCGTTACCAATAGTTAAAGAAAAAGATGATAAAGTGTGGGATGCCTTCACCGATCCTGATTTGCGTTATCGCATGCGCTATGTTGATCTGATAGTAAATCCTGATGTTAAAGAGACATTTAGGCTAAGGACAAAAATGGTTGATTCTATTCGTAATTTCCTTGATGCACGAGGATATCTTGAAGTGGAAACCCCGATCCTTCAGCCTTTATACGGAGGCGCTGCTGCCAGGCCGTTTACCACTTTTCACAACACCCTCGACATGACCCTTTACTTACGTATCGCAAATGAGCTTTACCTGAAACGCCTTATTGTAGGTGGGTTTGATGGGGTGTATGAGTTTTCCAAAGATTTCCGCAACGAAGGGATGAGCCGTTTTCATAATCCGGAGTTTACACAAATCGAGCTTTATGTTGCTTATAAGGATTATGAATGGATGATGAACCTAGTGGAAGAAATGATCGAAAAGGTTGCTATTGACCTGCACGGAACTACAAAAGTAAAAGTAGGCGAACATATAATTGATTTTAAAAGACCCTGGAAAAGATATACCATGTATGAAGCTATCAGCCATTTTACTGGTTTTGACATCTCTGCAATGGATGAAGATGATTTAGTGGAGGTGGCTGCAAAGCTCAATATAAAACTTGACCCTTCGATGGGAAAAGGAAAAATAATTGATGAAATTTTCGGCGAAACCTGTGAACCTAATCTCATTCAACCTACTTTTATTACAGACTATCCGATAGAGATGTCGCCATTGGCAAAAAAACACCGAACAAAAGATGGATTGGTAGAGCGTTTTGAAGCCATTGTAAACGGAAAAGAACTCTGCAATTCATTCTCCGAATTGAATGATCCTATTGACCAGCGCAAGCGTTTTGAAGACCAGTTGGAATTAGGAAAACGTGGCGACCAAGAAAGTATGTTATTAGACGAAGATTTCCTTCGCGCATTGGAATATGGTATGCCACCCACTGCCGGACTTGGAGTTGGTATTGACCGCCTGGCAATGATCATGACTAACTCAAACTCCATTCAAGATGTACTTCTATTTCCTCACATGCGACCTGAAAAAAAGAAAATAAGTAGTGAACATTCAGAATTTTTAGCCGCCGGCATTCCGGAAGTATGGATCAATCATATTATTCGTGCCGGATACTCAAGCCCTCAAGTTTTAAAAGAATCCAAAGCCACACAGATACATCAAACCCTAAATAGCTACCGAAAAAAAAATAATCTTCAAATAACGGCATTGAGTTTGCGAGAGGTGGAGGCTTGGTTGGAAAAATTAAAATGAGTAAGAAAACTTGTGAAATAATAAGAAAAATAAATGTTGACTAAAGATAATGCACTTTAATTTTACCTAAAAAACACTAATTTTTGTTAAATCTTAAATATCAAGTAACTAAATAACCTATATTTTTTTATAAAGCTTTTATCTTTGCGGCGAAAAAAACAATTCAATAATTAATTAATAATTTTAAAACTCATGAGAAACATTGTATTACTTGCGTTTTTGTTTTTTGGAATATATGCTAATGCTCAAGACATTAACGCTGCTATTGAAGAATTTAATCAGGGCAATCAGGCTCTTCAATCGGAAGACTTTCCATTGGCTATTCAAAAGTATAAGACAGCACTCGAAATTGCAACCACTTTAGGCGAAGAGGGGCAAGAGTTAATGGCTGCCGCCAAAAAGCAAATCCCAACTTTATATTATCAGATTGGAATTCAAGATTATAAAGAAAAAAACAACGAAAAAGCAATAATTGAACTGCAAAATGCCATTAAATATGGTGAGGAGTATGGCGAGCAAGATATGGTTGACAAATCAAAAGATTTAATCCCCAAGATCCATTTTGCCAGAGGTAACGATCTTTTTAAGGATGGCAAATTTGACGAAGCTTTGGGTGCATACTCAGAAGCTATCGAACTTGACCCACTTTATTCAAAGCCGTATTGGGGGCAAGCATTAACTTACCAAAAACAAGGAAAAAGTGATGAAATGGTTGCTGCATTCAAAACCTCAAGGGAGAGGTCAATAGCTGAAAATGATGAGGCTTTTGCAGAACGTATAAATTCGACAGCTAAGCGCCTCCTGCAATCCGAAGGGGCAGGATACCTAAAATCTCAAAAGTGGAATGATGCCATTAAATGTTTTACCACCTCCAATGATTTCAAGGCCGATGATCCAGATACATATTATTATCTTGCACTCTCGTACAACGGTCTGAAAAACTGGAATATGGCTATCGAAGCAGCACAAACCGGAGTTGACTTGTCAGAAGGTGAAAGCAAAGACAACAAAGCCAAATTTTATTTCGAAATGGGAAACGCATTTAAAGGTGCCAACAACAACGAAAAAGCCTGCGAAGCCTACAATAATGCAAAGTATGGTCAGTTTGTTGAAAATGCAAACTATGAGATAACTCAAGTATTGAAATGTAATTAGTCAAATATATTATATAGACAAAAGAGAGGCTGCTTGAAAAATGAAGCGGCCTCTTTTTTTTAACAAAGCAATTAGAAATGCGGTTAAGCGCAAGCATCATTGTTCTTGTTAATCGTAACTCATTAAAAAACTTTGCAGATTTATTACGATAATTTTATGAAAAATGTGTTCGATTAATTTATTCAGGAACACAAAAAGTTTGGTTTCTTGCTATATCCATATTTTCCGGAAAACAAAAGCAGTAACTTTCTAAGGATTAACAAGCGAATCTATTTAGAAGATAAATATCTTCAACATTGTGAACTTACGCCGTTTCAAAAAGAATTTTTACGTTTACTTGCTAAGTATAGCAACCGATGCAACGTAAAGCATTTCACCAACTAAGACATTTCATCAATCAAGTTTAAATGTGTTTGCATACCGAAATATTACTTTGGGACCCATGAAGAAAAAATCCTGATTTGCAGCAGAAAAAAAACACACCTCAGCAAATTGTTTGTCAGTTCGGATAATCCTCTAAAGGAACTCAACGTTAATGATATCAAAGAAGTAATTTATTGAAAAAGAGAAATTTTTATAAATCACTAAAAAAGACCTTCTTCCTTTTAACAGGATGCTGTTTGGTGATTCTGCTAAGTGTTTCGTGCCAGAACAAATCGTTACGTTACCCACTCCTCCAATCAACAAATAAAAAAGAATACGTCAATGATTTTTCTATTGGGATTAATAATGATGAATTAGAACAGATTGCTGCCAATGTAAAAAAGGTTTTTTCTATTGTTGATTACGATATATATCATTTTTCTGAAAGCGCCGGGATTACTCAATCTAAGCTTGCTCAGATAAACCTTAGGCGTAGTAGTGAAAGCAAATCTATCTTCAACGAATCGGTGTATGGTACGGCCACCATTTTGCAAAACAACCAAAACGGAATCCTCCTTTTAACCTGCTCGCATATTTTGAATAATCCAGACACCATAATTAGTTTTTTTGCTGAAGCCAACAAACAAACTCTTATTCAAAGCGTTGCAATAAAAAAATCTCAAATGATATTTATCCATGGCAACATAAACAACAACTTGCTTAAAATCATTGCAATTGATCCTGAGCGGGATCTTGTCCTACTCGGTAGCAATGAGCTGTTTGATCAAAACGAACAGCCTGAGTTTAAGCTTAAAGCAGGCAATTCAAATACTTTGCAATGGGGCACGCAGGTTTATCTAATGGGTTTCCCGGGAGGGCACCAGATGCTCACAAAAGCAAATATCGGAAAACCTCATTCTTCTTCAAATGGCGATTTTATTGTTGATGTATCATTTAATCCTGGTGGAAGTGGAAGTATTATAATAGCAATAAACAAAAACACGCACTATCTCGAACTCGTTGGTATAGTAAAATCTGCATCAGCTACATACACAAACGTTTTAATACCTGAAAAAGAGGGGAATCAGGAAATTTATAACCCTAACATGCCCTACGAGGGAGATTTATTTGTGAAACGGGCAAGAAATATCAATTATGGAATCACATTCGCTGTTTCGGTAAATACAATACGCGATTTCTATATCCAATCCAGAAAACAAATAACCAGGGCAGGATTTAATTTGGATAATTATTTTGAATTAAAGTGAAATCAATAATTGTTTTAAAAATAGGATTTTTGCAAATGTTTTATATTTGGAACTGGATAAGGTTAAGGTAATAACTATGAATTACATAAAAAGAAACAATAAATAAGTTAAATAAATGAACAAAAATCTAATTTACATTATTTTGGTTGGGCTACTTTTAGTAGCAGGTTGCAAAAGTAAAAACCAAACTTCGGAAAGCTCCAATGAGTCGCAAGTGATACTATCTGAACAAAAACCAGGAAATACCCAACAAAAGACTGGTAAAATAAAAACGGATTCCAAACCTGGATTTAGCAACAAATATGATCGGGGGCAAAAAAAGAGAGAATCCATAGTTGACAAATTTGATCCTTTCGGCAATCTTATCGAACGAACTGAAAACGATTATGATAAAAACGGGTTTGTCAAGTTTAAAAAACGTTATACTTATCGCTACGATGAAAAGCAACGGAGGATAGAACAATGGTTTTATCAATACACGCCCGATGATAGACCAGTTTTTTCACACGTCAATTATATAAAATATGACAACATGGATAACAAAATAGAGAATATCTTTATCGGATATGACGGGCAGGGAAATGAAAGCAACTGGGCAAAAAATCTTTATAAAAACAATGCAGATGGTAAAGTAACCGAGGATGTTACCTATAATAAGCAAGGATTTCCAGTTTATAAAATAAATTACAATTATGAAAATGGCATGTTGATTAGTGAAAATTCGGTGTATTACGATGGCAAAGGTGGAATCATCAATAAGCAAACCTTGTTTTACGATGAATATGGTACAGTAATTAAAACCCTTGATGAGTAGTGCAAAAACAAATCCCTCTTGCCGAGTTGTTGCGGCCCGAATCGCTTGACGGCTATCTTGGGCAAAAACATTTGCTTGGCGAAAATGCTATTCTTCGCCGAAGTATAGAGAACGGCAATATACCTTCAATGATTTTATGGGGGCCGCCTGGTGTTGGAAAAACTACCCTTGCCTATATCATTTCCCGAACGTTGAAACGCCCTTTTTATACCTTAAGCGCTGTCAATTCAGGAGTTAAAGAGGTGCGAGAAATAATAGAAAAAGCACGGATCGAACAAAACGCCATCCTTTTTATTGACGAAATCCATCGGTTTAGTAAATCGCAACAGGATTCATTATTAGGCGCTGTAGAAACCGGAATCATTACCCTTATTGGCGCCACAACTGAAAACCCTTCTTTTGAAGTCATTTCGCCACTATTATCGCGATGTCAGGTTTATATTTTGAAACCCTTGGAGAAGCATGACCTGGAACAGATGATTTTATTGGCACAACAACATTTGAAAATACAAACAGGAAAAATAATAGATATTCTCGAAAACGAAGCGCTTTTAAGAGTTTCAGGAGGAGATGCACGAAAACTGTTCAATGCAATAGAATTAGTGGTAAAGGTAAAACACAACGATATTGAAGAAATAATCAAAATAAACAATGAAGATGTATTGCAAGCCATTCAACAAAATCTGGCACTTTATGATAAGGCTGGCGAGCAACACTACGACATCATTTCGGCTTTTATCAAATCCATCCGCGGCAGCGATCCCAATGCAGCAGTTTACTGGCTGGCACGAATGATAGAGGGTGGCGAAGACCCAAAGTTTATCGCTCGCAGGATGATCATCCTGGCGTCGGAAGATATTGGCTTGGCAAACCCAAATGCGCTTTTGATTGCAAATACATGTTTTGATGCAATTCATAAAATTGGCTGGCCCGAAGGCAGAATCATACTTTCACAAACAGCAGTCTATTTAGCTACATCGCCAAAAAGTAACTCAACCTATCTTGCAATTGATCAGGCAATTGAAATTGTTAAAAAAACAGGCGACTTGTCAGTACCGCTTCACTTGCGTAATTCGCCCACCAAACTAATGAAACAGATCGGCTATGGAAAAGGATACAAGTATGCGCATGAGTACAACGAAAATTTTATTGAACAGGAATTTTTACCGGAAACTATATCAGGAACCAAGTTTTATAACCCTGGAAAGAATACTCGAGAAGATGAAATCGGTAAATGGCTGATACGTCGTTGGAAAACAAAATATGGATATTAATTTAATAAGTTTGAAAAAAATCCCATTATGGTAAAGCATACAATCATTCAAAATATTCCGAAAATCAAAAATACCCACTCAGGTAATTTTTTTCTTATCGCCGGGCCTTGTGTTATCGAAGATGCACTTATGCCTTTTGAAATCGCCGAAGTATTAGTAACCCTTACTTCCAAATTACATATACCCTTTATTTTTAAAGCCTCGTATCGCAAGGCCAATCGCACAAAAGCAGATTCTTTTAGCGGTATCGGTGATAAAGAAGGTCTGGAGATTTTGAAGCAGGTATCCGAACAATTTCAAATTCCGGTAATCACCGATATTCATTCTAACGAAGAAGCAGGCTTGGCAGCTAAATATGTTGATGTTTTACAAATCCCGGCATTTCTCTGCCGCCAGACCGAGCTTTTAGTGGCTGCTGCTGAAACAGGAAAGACTATCAATATTAAAAAAGGTCAATTTTTATCACCTGAAGCCATGAAATTCGCTGTAGAAAAAATCAGAAAAGCAGGGAACGACAATATCATTTTAACTGAGAGAGGTACAACTTTTGGCTATCAGGATCTTGTTATTGATTTCAGAGGAATACCGGTGATGCAGCAAAATAAGGTGCCGGTTGCACTCGACTGTACACACTCGCTTCAACAGCCTAATCAATCTTCAGGTGTATCGGGCGGTCAGCCACAAATGATAGGAACAGTTGCAAAAGCAGGCATCGCTGCCGGCGCTGATGGTCTTTTTATCGAAACCCATCCAAATCCTTCCAAAGCGCTCTCCGATGGCGCCAACATGCTAAATCTTAATTTAATAGAAGAGTTATTATTCAAATTGGTAAAAATTATACAAGCTTTGAGAGATTAATTTTGACACTCCTTTAATCTCTTTATTTTTGTTTAACTATTTTATTAAAAATCAATTTTTAATTCCCCTTTATAAACTATTCAATTTTAATTAGTTATGTACCTATCACTTTTTAAAATCTTTACAAATTAGCTTTTAATCTATAATGTATGGTTTTATAAGGCTTACCTACTTAATTTTATTTATACTTTTGTTACTTGATTAACAATAGTGTTTAAATTACATATAAATAAATTATTGATAACATGAGTAGTACGCCATTAAATTCAGAAATTGTCAAACAAAAGATTCAAGAAAACAAAATAAAGAACGTTGGAAATGCTTCTATTCGTGAAGTTAAAAAATTAATTGACGACATAGAAAAAGCTACCGGTGAAAAGTTTGTGAGGATGGAGATGGGTGTTCCAGGCCTTCCACCCACCCAGATCGGAATTGAAGCACAAAAGAAAGCCCTTGACAAAGGTGTTGCTGCAATCTATCCTGATATCTTTGGTATCCAGCCGCTCAAAGAGGAGATAGCAAGATTTGTCAAGAACTTCATTGATTTGGATGTTAGCGTTGATGGATGTCTTCCGACAGTTGGTTCAATGCAAGGAAGTTTTGCAGTATTTATGACCCTTAACAGGATGCATAAGGAACGTGAAGGCACCTTATTCCTTGATCCCGGCTTTCCGGTTCACAAGCAGCAATTGCGTGTTATGGGGCAAACCTGGGAAGCATTTGACGTATATAATTATCGCGGGGAGAAGTTACGCGCTAAATTGGAATCATATCTAAGTACCGGGCGATTTTGTACTCTATTATATTCCAACCCAAACAATCCTTCATGGATTTGCTTTACCGATGAGGAGCTGCAAATAATCGGGGAATTAGCCACTAAATATGATGTTATAGTGATTGAAGACCTTGCATATTTTGCAATGGATTTCCGTAAAGATTACTCAAAACCCGGTGTACCACCTTACCAACCTACAGTGGCCAAATACACTGAAAATTTTGTACTTCTGATTTCAAGTTCAAAAGCATTTTCATACGCCGGCGAACGTATCGGTATGCTTGTCATCTCTGATAAAATATTCCATTCAACAGCTCCTGACCTTTTGCGTTATTATAATACCGAACGTGTTGGCGCAGCTTTGATATTTGGATCAATTTATTCGCTCTCGTCAGGCACCAGCCATTCCGGGCAATATGCTTTGGCCGCAATTTTAAAAGCAGCTAATGATGGTAAACTCAATTTTGTGGAAGTAGTAAAAGAATATGGCGAGAAGGCAAAGATTATGAAAAAAATGTTTACAGATAACGGATTTAAGATTGTTTATGATAAGGATATTGATAAACCTATCGCCGACGGTTTTTACTTTACATTTTCTTACCCAGGGTTCACGGGCGCCGAACTACTTGGAGAGTTGCTTTATTACGGTATTTCAGCTATTACACTTGATATTACAGGTAGTGAGCGCACCGAAGGTATAAGGGCATGCGTTTCACTTGTTCCACGTGCGCAGTTTCCTTTACTTGAGCAGCGTCTAAAGGCATTTCACAAGAATCACAAGAGTTGATTAAAATCATTTCAAATAAGTATAAACAGGGCATTTTAGCTATTCTAATTTGTTGAAAAGCTTTATTTTCGTGCCTAAATTGTCAATAACATAGTTTTCAATAAAAATTAATAAATTATGGCTAAAGTAATAGGAGCGATTGTCGTTGATACCGAGAGATGCAAAGGCTGTGAGGTATGCGTAGCGTCATGCCCCATGCAGGTAATTGAACTATCCAAGGAGGTCAATGGCAAGGGCTATCATTTTGCTTATATGGCACAACCCGATGCATGTATCGGTTGCGCCAATTGCGCTATCGTATGTCCCGACGGCGTCATCACAGTATATAAAGTTAATAAAAGGGCATAATTATCAGACTAAAAAAAACAAAGATATGGGCGAATTAAAATTAATGAAAGGAAATGAGGCAATAGCCGAAGCAGCTATTCGCGAAGGCGTTGATGCTTACTTTGGTTATCCTATCACACCTCAGTCTGAAGTTCTTGAATATCTTATGGCAGAACAACCTGAAAAACGTACCGGGATGGTTGTTTTGCAGGCTGAGAGCGAGCTTGCAGCTATAAATATGGTTTATGGAGCTGCTGCTGTCGGAAAAAAAGTTCTTACAACATCATCCAGTCCTGGGATCAGCTTGTATCAGGAAGGTATTAGTTATATTGCAGGCGCCGAACTGCCTTGTGTAATTGCAAATGTGGTGAGAGGCGGACCCGGATTAGGAACTATTCAACCATCACAAGCTGATTATTTTCAAACCGTTAAAGGTGGCGGCCACGGTGATTATAAGCTTTTTACTCTTGCACCATCATCAGTTCAGGAGATGGCCGATTTTGTCAGCCTTGGTTTTGAAATAGCATTTAAATACAGAACACCTGTTATGATACTCTCGGACGGTATGATAGGCCAGATGATGGAAAAGGTGGAGCTAAAAGAACAAAAACCACGCTGGACGGATGAAGAGATAAAAAAAATGCACGATAAATGGGCTACTATTGGTAAGACTCCCGATCGTGAACGTAACATAATCACCTCTTTAAATCTCGATTCTGCAATTCAGGAAAAACATAATCACAAACTTCAGGCTAAATTCAGAAAAATGGAAGCCGAAGAGGTGAGATACGAATTGTTTAACACCGATGACGCAGAGTATTTAATGGTAGCATACGGCTCAAGCGCCCGTATTGCTCAGAAATCTATCGCTTTGGCTCGTGCTAAAGGCATTAAAGTAGGACTATTACGTCCTATTACCCTATTCCCATTCCCCGAAAAGCCGCTTGCTGACCTGACGCCACAACTAAAAGGCATCCTGTCGGTTGAGCTTAGCGCCGGGCAAATGATTGAAGACGTAAAACTTGCTGTACAATGCAAAGTAAGAGTTGAACACTATGGGCGCTTCGGTGGAATGATTCATTCGCCGGAAGAGGTATTGACTGCATTTGAACAAACATTTATTGGAAAATAATCATGAAACTACAAGAAATAATTAAAGAAGAGAACCTGGTTTATAAGAGAACCCCATTGATGACCGACAATGTTCTTTCCTATTGTCCGGGTTGTGGGCATGGTACCGCACATCGTATCGTCATGGAAGTTATCGAAGAAATGGGAGTACAAGACGATACAATAGGTATTGCACCAGTAGGGTGTTCGGTACTGGCTTACGATTTTATGAATATTGATATGGTTCAGGCTGCACACGGAAGGGCGCCGGCAGTTGCTACAGGAATAAAACGCACATGGCCCGATAAGTTTGTATTCACCTACCAGGGCGACGGCGACCTGGCTGCTATCGGAACTGCCGAAACCATACATGCCTGCAATCGCGGCGAAAACATTACTATCATCTTCATTAACAATGGCATTTATGGGATGACCGGCGGGCAAATGGCGCCAACCACCATAGAAGGGATGAAAACCTCAACATCTCCATACGGAAGAGATTTGCAGTTGATGGGTAATCCATTGAAAATTACTGAATTAGTAGCACAGCTACCAGGGACTTATTTTGTTGCAAGACATTCTGTTCATAACCCTGCTGCTGTTAGAAAGACAAAAAGAGCAGTCCAAAAAGCTTTTCAGATACAAAAAGAGAGAAAAGGTTTAGCATTTATCGAAATAGTCAGTAATTGTAATTCAGGATGGAAACTCCCGCCGGTAAAAGCAAATCAGTGGATGGTGGAAAACATGTTCCCATTTTTCCCTCCGGGAGATATTAAGGTAGATGGTGAACTTGTTAAAAAAGAATAATCTAATTGCCATCAAACCAATAAAGAAGGTTGCAATAAACCAATTATTAAAATAGTACGAACAAAAAAATACGATACAACCAAATATTTTAAATCATCAAATCCTTTTACTTATTTTGTTTATATCAAATTAAGTAATCAGGGCAAAAACATATTAAGCTATGACTGAAGAAATAATTATAGCAGGTTTTGGTGGTCAGGGAGTACTCTCGATGGGTAAAATTCTGGCCTATTCAGGAATCATGCAAAATCAAGAGGTATCGTGGATGCCTTCCTACGGCCCGGAAATGCGTGGCGGGACAGCCAACGTTACCGTTATCGTGAGTGATGAAAGAATCAGTTCTCCTATTTTGAACTTTTACGATACTGCCATCATACTCAACCAACAATCTATGGATAAATTTGAGAAGACAGTAAAACCAGGCGGCTTGTTATTATACGATCCCAATGGAATAAATCGTCATCCCGAAAGGCAGGATATCAAAATTTACAAAATTGAAGGAGCAAAATTAGCAGCCGAAATGGGTAATACCAAAATATTCAACATGATAGTATTAGGAGCTTTTCTTAAGCTAAAACCCATCGTTAAGTTCGAAAATGTAATACGAGGCCTGAAAGAGTCAATCCCTGAAAGATATCATAAACTTATCCCTTTAAACGAAGCCGCTCTGAAAAAGGGAATGGATAATCCTGTAGAACTGAAACCAGGAAAAAATTGATTGACAATAAAAAACATCTTTAAAATTTAAAATAAATACCTCAAAGAATAATCTCTTTGAGGTATTTTTAATTTTTTCCGAAATTGATAATTGACCTGAAAAACCTTTTGGATGAAAAGGCAGATCGCTACAACTCGGTTGAATTTATCGAAACCGACCCGATCTCAATACCTCACATGTTTTCTAAAAAAGAAGACATCGAAATAGCTGCTTTTCTTATCGCTATTATAGCATGGGGGCAACGTAACACAATAATCCGTAACGGAAAAAGGCTTATGGATTGGATGCAAAATAGTCCTTTTGATTTTATTTTAAATTTTTCAGAAAAAGATCTTGATCCTTTTAAGAAATTTGTTCATCGCACCTTCAATGGTATTGACTGCGAATACTTTATGTGGGCATTGAAAAATATTTACCAAAAATATGGCAGTCTGGAAAATGCCTTTTTTGAAGACTCTTATCCGCCAACAGAAAATCCACGTCAGGCAATAATAAATTTCAGGAGGCTTTTTTTCTCTCTAAACCCGTTGAACCGTACTCAAAAACATATCGCCGATCCTTCCAAAAATGCTTCGGCAAAGCGGATAAATATGTTTTTACGATGGATGGTTCGTAAAGATAATAAAGGAGTTGACTTTGGTATATGGCAAAAGATAAAACCATCGCAATTAGTTTGTCCGCTCGATACTCACTCTGGACGTGTGGCTCGAAAGTTAGGGCTTTTAAAACGAAATAGCGATGATTGGAAAGCTGTTGTTGAGCTTACAGAAAACCTATCGCTATTCGATCCTTATGACCCGATACGTTATGATTTTGCACTATTCGGAATGGGAGTTTTTGAAAAATTCTGATCTGAGCCTACTAATAAGCAAATGTGAGGATACATTCAAAATATTTAATTAATAACGAAGTTAATCATTATGATAAGATGAATTAGGCTAATTTGAATAAAGGTTATTGATAATGATTATTTAACTTTTTAAACCAAAATAATATGACATCAAAATTCAAAAAGCAGATTATTCATTTCTTCCTTTCGTTATTTTTTTTAACCCCGATCTTTAGCGTTGCACAAATTAAAGCTGACGATATAACGGGTTTGTGGCTTACCGAAGATAAAGATGCACATGTGCAGATCGAAAAAAAAGGCAATGCTTATTTTGGTAAAATTGTGTGGCTCAAATTCCCGAATGATGATGATACAAACACACCAAAACTCGACAAAAAAAACCCAAATGATAAACTAAAATCAAGACCCATATTAGGTTTAAACATTTTATCAAATTTCAAATTCGATGGTACCAAAGAGTGGAAAAATGGCAAAATTTACGATCCACAAACCGGAAAAACGTACAGTTGTTACCTCGCTTTTACTGATAAAACAAAGAATAAATTGAAACTCAGGGGTTTTATTGGCATCTCCCTACTTGGCGGAACTACCCACTGGACAAGGTTAGAATAACTCCTTTTCATAATTTTACAATGCCGACCTTACAATTGATTCAATGTATTCAGGCAAACCATTTATTTCGCTGGACGACAGCTTAGAGATATCCACAACAGGATGAATCGTTAGTTTTATATCTGCCGGTGATACAGTACCTCTTTCTTCAAGAGTTTTATAGGTTCCATCAATAGTTAACGGAACCACCAAACTATTTGCTCCCGTTACCAACTTAAAACTACCCGATTTAAAGCGCCCCATTGTATTACTCCTGCTTCTGGTACCTTCCGGAAAAATCACCATAGGATGCCCACCTTTGATATTAGCTATAGCCTGATTTATAGATAAAACGGCGCTTCTGGCATTTGAACGATCAATCATCACACATCTCATAGCTTTTAACCAGAAATTTAAAATCGGTATCTTATTTAATTCCTTTTTTGCAATAAACCCAATGGCGATAGGTATATATCCTACAATAAGGGGGATATCGGCCAACCCTTGATGATTGCTGACAAAACAAATGTTTTTCTCTTTGGGTAAATGCTCCAAACCTCGCACCTCAACCCTTATATCGAATACAAAAAACGCATGCCTTGAGTATAACCTGCCTATTCTGTTAACCCAGCGATCCGACAAATTATGCAACTTAAAAAAATTCATAATAATAGCTGGAAACACCAAAAAGGGTGAGACAATAGCCATAAGGCTGATATAAAAAACAAAAAAGGAGTTTCTCCAATTAAAATTGAAAGAGACCTTTTCTTTTTTTGTCATTGTTTTATAAAAATCAAAAAAATCAGAGGCAAAATTAACCAAATCCAATGTACTTTTGCCGACTGTTAATTTAATTCTGATTAGCACTATGAAGAAAAAGCCCCGCTTAACTTTTTGGCAAATCTGGAACATGAGTTTTGGATTTCTTGGTATTCAGTTTGGTTTTGCATTACAGAATGCCAATGCTTCCAGGATCTTACAAACTTTCGGCGCCAACGTTGAACATCTTTCATGGTTTTGGTTGGTTGCTCCTATTACAGGGATGATTGTTCAACCTATTGTAGGCCTTATGAGCGACAAGACATGGAATCGTTTTGGCCGGCGTCGTCCATATTTTCTTGTAGGTGGTATTTTATCATCCATCGCCCTTGTGTTGATGCCAAACGCCCCTCATCTGGCCAGCTTTATTGCACCAATGTTTATAGGGGGTGGTTTGCTGATGATCATGGATGCTTCAATGAACATATCCATGGAGCCGTTTCGTGCACTTGTCGCCGATAAACTTCCGGCTGAGCAGCATACACTCGGCTTTTCCATTCAATCGTTACTTATTGGGATAGGAGCTGTGGTAGGATCGTGGCTACCTTATATTCTTAGCAATTGGCTTGGAATTCCTAACGAAGCATCCGGCAAGGGGTTGGTAGCGCCAAATGTCGTTTTTTCATTTTACATCGGAGCTACCGTACTGATCTTATCAATCCTTTGGACGGTCTTTACCACTAACGAGTATCCACCTGAGTTTTACGAAGATACAAGAGACAATATTAAAAAGAAACAAAAGTTCAGGATTCCGGCTACAATGTGGCAATTGCTGGCGGTTCAGTTTTTTACATGGTTTGCTCTGTTTTCGATGTGGGTTTACACCACGCCCGCTGTAGCAAAGCATTTTTTTGGTTCTACAGACCCTAATTCCGCAGCTTATCAGCAAGCAGGCGATTGGGTTGGAGTGCTGTTTGGTATTTATAATGGTATTGCAGCAGCCATAGCATTACTTTTACCTATAGTAGCCCGTAAAATTGGCAGAAAGCCAACACATGCCCTCGCTCTCGGCTTAGGCGGCATTTCATTTCTTTCGTTTGCAATAATCCCAACTTATGATCTGTTGTGGATCCCGATGATTGGGATCGGGATTGCGTGGGGTAGCATACTGGCAATGCCATATGCAATGCTGGCCAATGCCATTCCTGCCAAACAGATGGGCGTTTTTATGGGATTGTTTAATATGTCAATAACTATTCCGCAGATTGTAAATGGTATTTTTGGAGGAATAATCCTTAAATATGCTTTTAATGGCGATCCGATAAAATCTCTTTATATGGCAGGTGTTCTGCTATTAATTGGTGGTGTAAGCACTTTCTTTGTCAAGGATAAAATCAACGTATAACAGCCTCTTTTACTAAAAAGCTTAAAGGTGTGTTTTGGTATTTTAACCCGGATCAATATTCATGAAACGTTTAAAGAGGTTTTGCCCCTGAATACAGCATTACGACCTTCGCTTTCGGCAGGAAGCAACAATTTACCTTTTGTATCGAATGATGTTAAAAAATCAGCGAAATATTTATTAGGCGCTTTTCCATAATAATATTAGACTCCGCTGTAGCGATTATCCCAAGAATTAATAAAACTATTCAAGCAAGAAACTAATATTATCGTTCGGATTATATTCCACCGGTTCCTTACCAAAGTTAAAGACTATCATCGGCCTTGCTCCTTTCAATTCGATTTTATCATTTTCCACCTGCAACAGAGTAGCCTCACGAAGTCCTACCACCGTCATCCTTTTATTAATTACCAAAAACTCCTCGATACGCTGCTGACGCGTTTCTCCTCCATGTCCGGCAGGTGACACATCGAGGTAGTGGGGATTGATCTGAAATGGAATTAAGTTTAAGCAATCGAAACTTTCCGGTTGGATGATAGGCATATCGTTGGTTGTTCGTAGTGTCGGACAAGCGACGTTACTACCGGCGCTCCAGCCAATAAAGCTAATCCCTTTTAACACACGTTCCCGGATGGCTTTCATAATGTTCAACTTGTGCATCATATAAACAAGATGAAATGTGTTACCACCTCCTACGGCAATAGCGTCAGCATCATTGATTGCCGAGATCGGATCGTCGCAATGATGTACCGAACGAATATGCAAACCAAGATCGCCAAAAACAGCCTGAACCCTTTGTTCATAAACATCATAAGATTTCTCAAGGCTTATATTGGATAACCCTACGCCAGCATAAGGCACAAAAAGGATATCCTTTACGCCACTACCCGACATAAAATCTGATAAATACTTGCGTGGCCAACCAAGATAAGGCTCTCCGGGGTTAGTAGAATTGCTTAGCAAAAGAAGTCTTCGTTTCATGATCATTTATAATTAGTGATTTAATGTAGTTAAGATTTGCAAAGATGTAATTTAATTTTCAGAATAGAGTTTTAAGTCCGTTACAAAAATTAGTTTTAGCCATTAATACTTCAATTTTGTTCAGCGACCATACACAAATATCAAATATATAAATCATTGATGCTCTGCAATATGTTCAAATATTAAATACATTAATATTTAAAAAAAAATCGTTCCTAAAGCGAACTCAATTTTAAACGGTCAAATGATGAAAAAAGATAATCCATCATTCATGGAAAACAAAAAGTAATTTATCTTCTTTCAATATCATTTTTCAATCTTGGAAAGTTCATGTTCAATTACCTCGTTGAAGTAATGTTTGTTCAAAGAGTTATATATCTCTTTTGCTGCGACAAGATAAGCTGATGCGATATCCCATTTTGCTAATCTTACTGCTGATCGCCCCTCTTCGAAGTATTGCCACGCTAATTTCTCCAATAGATCATTAACCGCACCAGCGACAAGTATCAATCCTGAGTTTGCTTTCTGATAATCGGCCGCCTGACCAAGATATCGCCGGGCAAGATCGGGATTACCGGCACTCATCGCCGACTGAGCAATACTGAGATAGGAATCATATATTCCAAACTTTGATTTGGCCATCCTATTAAAGATTTCCAAATTGCAGTCAATTTCAGCATTAATCCGACAAACAACATCAGCCGAGGTCAAGAGCAAAAGCGATTCGTTGTATTGCTCATGTATATAATATTCATCACTTCGGGCAATATAATTTCTTACGAGTTCTGCGATCAGCTTATTTTGTAAAATAGAGGTATCAATCATGCTAAACTGCCGTGCAACCGCTAAAAACATTTGGCGCCAGTCAGTATCGTCTTTAAAAAACTCAGCAAAACGCATATAAACAGGTTCATGAAAATGAATAACCCTTCCCATCTCTTCTACATAGCCAATTTGTATTTCTATAATCCGCTCAGCAGCCCGATGATAATCCTCTCCATCCAACCTGAAATCAATTAACTCCAACCTTCTCGTCAACTGAGTTCGAAGTCTTCTAAGATTTGAATTAAGGGTTCGCTTCCCAAGTTGCCACTCTTCTTCATAATCCAACGGAACAACTAAATCAGTGTGAAATTTAATTGTATCAAGATATGCTTGGAATACCTCGAGATCGTAAATAGAAAAATGATTTTCAAATAAGGCATCGTCATTTTCAGGCTCAATATTTTCAGCTTTAGATAAAGAAAAATTAATTAATTCAAGATTAGCAAGATATTCATGTATTTCATTCATTACACGGTTAAACCGAGCAACAGATTTTTCATTATAAGAAAACCTGATGTTTATTATTTCAAAACTGGTATTGTTAAAGTCAGCGCTTTCAGGCAACTCCAGAATACTCTTTACTTGCTCTCCTTTTAGCAAATCTTCTGATGTCCAATTAATAGTTTCCCCGCTATTTTGATTTATAATTAGTGTAAAGCCATAAAGTTCAGGCACAAAAAGCGAAGCAATATCAAAATTTCGATAGGCCAATTCGCCAAACATTTTAATTTGAGTAAAACGGCTGATGATTTCAAGTTTTTTTTTAGATATCTCTGTAATAGCAATCTCAATATTGTACTCAAGGCCGTAGCTTGTTCGATAGGGATTGAGGTAATTTATTTTAGCCAGTTCCCTAACAAAATAGTTATCCATTGATGCTTCCACGCCTCTGCTGTATTGGAATAAATATACCGAACTTACAGAGGTGTTATAAAGAGGTTCCGTTTCTGAAACCAACAAAACAGGAATTAACAGAAATATAATTGCAAAAAAAATGTTCCTCACATTGTTATTCTTTTATTCGCCAAAAATACACCTTCATTATTATTTTGTTAATTTGCATCAAAAAAATATGAATGTCTTGTTGCTTGGCTCTGGTGGGCGGGAGCATGCGTTAGCATGGAAAATAAAGCAAAGTCCTCTCCTAACCCATCTTTTTATTGGCCCTGGCAATGCCGGCACTTCAGCATTAGGAACCAACATTGATCTTAATCCTGAAAATTTTGAAGAAGTTGCAACATGTGTTGCAAATAACGACATAGAGATGATTGTGGTCGGCCCAGAAGCATCGTTGGTAAAAGGGATTTACGACTTTTTTAAAAACCACAATAAGCTTGGAAATGTAAAAGTTATCGGACCTTCGTTAAGAGGCGCACGACTGGAAGGAAGTAAAGATTTTGCAAAGGAATTCATGAAGAGACATAATATCCCTACAGCATTTCATACGACTATCACTTCCAAAAATTTGAACGAGGGCCTAGCTCTGCTCGAAACAATGCCGCCTCCATTTGTTCTAAAAGCTGATGGGCTGGCAGCCGGTAAAGGGGTAATTATTACCGATAATCTAAAAACAGCGCAGGAAAAGTTAATTGAAATGATATGCCACAAAGCATTTGGCGCTGCATCAGAAAAAGTAATGATTGAAAAATTCCTGAACGGAATAGAATTGTCGGTGTTTGTGTTGACTGATGGCAAAAACTATCTCATTCTGCCTGAGGCAAAAGATTATAAAAAGATTGGCGAAGGCGATAGAGGACCTAACACAGGAGGAATGGGAGCAGTATCGCCGGTTGCTTTTGCCAATCAAACTTTTATGCAAAAAATTGAACAACAGGTGATAAAGCCGACTATTAAAGGACTTGCAAAAGAAAATATTGATTACATAGGATTCATTTTTTTCGGATTAATAAATGAAAACGATAATCCAAAAGTGATTGAGTACAATTGCCGAATGGGCGATCCGGAAGCAGAGGTAGTAATACCACGGATAAAAAACGATCTGCTTGAACTTTTTTTGGCCTCAGCCAATCAAACCCTTTCAAACCACAAAATTGAAGTTGACCCACACGCTGCGGCAACTATTTTTTTGGCCTCCAAAGGATACCCGGAACAATATGAGAAAGGAAAAACTATCGTACTCCCCGATATCGGAATCGGTTCTATAATCTTTCATGCGGGATCGCGTCTCTCAGGCGATACTCTACTGACAAACGGAGGCAGGGTTATGGCAGTTACTTCGATGGCTGATTCATTAAATGAAGCGCTTGACAAGTCCTATGCCATCGCTGAAAAAATTGAATTCGAAGGGAAATATTTCCGGCGCGACATAGGAAAGGATGTTCTTCCTATAAAAATAGAGTAGAATTTACAAGTTGAAGAGGATATCATAAAATGTATCTTAAATTATTCAGGGCTAAGTTTTTCGGTCAATATCTGGCTTTATTGTTTTTAGCAGTTCTGCTAAGAATTGACACCTTGTTTAATCCGGAAATGTTTGCAAATTTCGACTCGGGTTTTAAATTTGAAACGTTAATTGCTTTTGAACGATCATTTCCGTTTCTGGCAGCAATAATCTCTCTCATTATTCTGATACTTCAAGCATTACTTTTAAATCAATTACTTGAAAACAACCGTATTACACCACTAAATCAACTTCTAACAGCAGCAATATATATCACCATAACAAGTAGCGCAACGCCAATTTTACAACCAAACATCATGCTTTTAGTCAACCTGATCATGATTTTGGCACTCAATATTATTTTCAACTCGTATGGCGAACAATTTTCATATAAAAGGGTTTTTGATGCCAGTTTGTTAACAGGCCTCTCTTCTCTATTACATTTCCCGACAGTTTGGTTTCTCCTCTTTCTCTGGGTATGCCTGATGATCTATCATAGTTTCACTTTTAGAACGCTACTCATCACAATCACAGGAGTTGCTTTACCATGGCTCTATGCAGCATTGTATTTTTTATGGACCGATCAGTTACAGGATTCGTTTTCATGGTTTATAAACAGCGTTTCAAATATTCAACCCCTCAGTTTAAAATTCGATCCATACATTTTTATAGTCTGGATTCTCTTTTTCATTCTTTTTATTTCAGGGTATCGGGAAATATCAAAGCAGATTTCTACAAACTCTATTGAAATCAGAAGGAAATTCAAGGTATTGATTTTCTTTTTCGTTTTCTCGTTGGCAACCTCATTTTGGGCTGGCGCTGAGCTGAAATTTCATCTTTTATTAACCTCAATCCCACTATCGGCAATATTATCGGTTTATTTATCGCAAACAAAAAAAGTGATCTTAACCGAAACGTTAATGATATTAATTCTGATTTTCATTTTTATAGGTAAAATAATCTATTTGATATAATCGTGCTTCGCAAGCGACATAGCGCCATCAATATTGAAGCCGGATGTGATGAAGCTGGAAGAGGCTGTCTTGCCGGACCTGTTGTTGCTGCTGCCGTAATTCTGCCCGATGATTTTGAAAACGACCTGCTCAATGATTCAAAAAAGCTTAATGAAAAAGAGCGAAAGTTCCTTCGTACAGTTATAGAGAATAAAGCACTAACCTGGGGGGTAGCTTTTGTAGATAATCACAAAATTGATGAAATCAATATTTTGAATGCCTCAATCCTCGCAATGCATCTTGCGTTGGATCAACTGACGATGAGTCCTGAGCTAATTATTGTTGATGGTAATCGTTTTAAGCCATATCGCAATATTCCTTATCAATGCTTTGTCGGAGGCGATGGATCATATATGTCAATAGCAGCAGCATCAGTTTTGGCTAAAACGCACAGAGATGAGTACATGCAGAAAATTGATGCCGAATTTCCGGAGTTTAATTGGAAACAAAATAAAGGTTATCCAACCTACGAACATCGGCAGGCCATAATAAAACATGGCAAAACCTGCTATCACAGACACTCCTTCAAACTGACTTTGCAATTAAAAATGGAGATTTAACCCGAATTAATCAATACAAAACACTATTGTGATGAAAATTATATAATTTTAATTTTCGTTTTAACGGTTGTTCCCGCTCCGAAATCTCTTATGGCACATAAACTCGCACGTTACCGCCAAAAGTTTGCAAAATATTTATAGCCAATTTGATAACTTGCAATTAATTATTTTAATTTTGTAAGATAAGTACAACTTTATGACTCCAATCCCCCAAAAAAGAAAGATTGGCGTCATAAAATAGCACAAATAAACGTGTCCTTTGTAAGCTTAATGAAGCAAAAACATAATAATTACAACTATGAAAAAAAAATTGAAACGGCAGTGTTCCGCAAAAATTTACAGCGGGCAACAGTAACGAAGTCCACAAAACGGCTTCTGGACATAGCTGCAAACTATTAACTGTAATTAATAAAAACAATAAGCAATGAAAAAACTAATTCTAATTTCGACAGTTTTGTTCCTAACGCAAATTAATTTTGTTAATGGACAATGCATTGCAGACGCAGGACCAGATGTGATAATTTGCGGCGATTGGTATGGCATGGATTCTGTTCAACTGGGTGGAAATCCAACAGCAATTGGAGGAACACCTCCCTACACCTACATTTGGGAAACAACATGGCAGGTTGGAACATGGATTTACACAGCATCTGACTTTTTAGATGACACTACCTCTGCCAACCCTACTGTTATTTCTTCCGGTGAGAATTTGATATTTAAATTGACAGTTATTGACAGCAAATCAAATATTTGCACAGATTCTGTAAACGTGAGGTTTTCAATATTTGGCACACATCTCGGAACATGTAATTATGTAATTCAGCACGGAGACTCTGTTTTTCTTTCCAACTTTCACAATGTACTTGGCGGGATATCACCAGTAAATTACTTGTGACGCCCAAACCATGGTTTAAGTGATTCAACAAGCCTGTCGTTTTGGGCAAAACCTGATTCATCAGTTGCATATTATCTTACAGCAACTGACTCTGCTGGTTGTTCAGCAACAGGAGCCCCTGTATATTTTGTAACTGTAAAACCTGTTTCAATAAATGATCAAGAAATTGGACAATTAGTTAATTTATATCCAAATCCATCAACTGACCAAATAACAATTTGTTTTAATGTGAAAAAGCTAGAAATAAAGATTATCGAATTTTACAATAATAAGGGTCAGGTAATACATAGACTGAGAACAAATGAAGAGACAATTAAACTGAATACCATCGTACTATCAAAAGGACTGAATTTCTATAAAATATACACTTCGGAGGAACTATTAGGTCATGGGAAATTTATAGTAAAATAAGAAAAACAACAGTTAACAAAGTGTAACATTTATAAGGATTTCAAAGGATATTCAAGCGTTTTAGCCTGTTCAAACTATCGTGTAGGCGTATAGTTAAATCGCCCGAACTCTGCCACTGGTCATATTGCGAGGCCGTTGAGCTTAATAATAAAGTGATGCAGATTCAAGCATATCAATTTGTAAAATACGATAGAAACACTTCGATAGAACATATTGAAAAAGTTCATAACACTGGGGCTGTAATATGTTTCGATTTTGAAAATGGAATACTCAATCCTTTAGAAATGGATATGTCTGCTTCATTAAAAGAAGAAGTAAGAGAGATATTCAATACATTGTATTCCTTGATTTATAGTTTTAACAAAGACATAAAAGTCGGAATTAGAATAAACAGTATTAAAATATCAGATTTTGAAAAAGATTTGATTGGATTAAGGGCAAAACATTTGATTCCATATTTATTCCGAAAATAGAGCAATTCGATGAAATTCAATTAATTTTAGGCAAACTAAGTGAATTCCAGATTGAATATAAAAATCTTATCCCTATAATTGAGTCCAAAAAAGGTTTTGAAAATTTAGCCAACATATTACAATCAATTAAGAAGCTAAGCAAAATTGCATTTGAACATTGTGATTATAATCTTGATATTGGCGCATATCCATTCTTTCATCAAGATAGCTGGGAATATTGGAAATGGATAACTGTAATTACTGCAATCATTGAAAAAACAGGAATCCAACTAATAAATTCACCATATTTGAACACGGCTAATGAGACATTCTTCTGTTCAATGTTAGATTATATCACAATAAAGAAAGATCATTTCTGTGGACAACTTACTTTAACTACACGTCAATAAGAATTATGTAAATCGAGAAAATCTAACGATAAGAACTTCACGAAAAATCTTAAAAACAAAAACAAGATATCGGTAAATAAAAATCTTGCTTTGGAATTGTTATACGAATTTGAAGCCAACAACAAACTGAAAGGATTATCAAAATCTAATAATGGATTTCTTTCTTTTCAAGAATATTTAGCGTCAAAAAAAAAAATTATAAGCGATACGAGATTATTAAATGAATTATGTATTGTCGGCGGATGTTTTGCTGTTCAATACAATGTTGTTTTCGAAGACCTGTTTCACCAAATATTGAGACGGAAAATTAAGGATGACTTTAATATTAAATTAAATCTTAACATCATAAGATACGAACGATTTGGCAATGTGTTGAATAAAATAAAAACACTTTCAGATGCGAAAAAACTCGATTTGATAGTATCTCACGTCAGACCGGAACCATATTACAAAAGGAATCAATAATTCATAAATTTCTAATATCATGTAATTATATTTTTGGCAGTTTGATTGGTAATAAAATCTATGCTCTAAAAAGTTATTATCAGACTGTAAAAGGAATAATAGATTTTTGCCATGAAATCAGCATCAAGTACATCATTCTTGGCCCAAACCGTAGAAATAATAGTTATTTAGAACCTTCATTATGTAAGAGTTTGGGTTTATACATTCCAAGCAAAATTGATGGAGCTTACTTATGGGATTTATCGAAACTAAGAAAGCTCGAACTCCTAATTTTAGACGACTTCGGTTCTTCGATTAAACGATAGCGCTAAAATCCCGTCTATTGTTAATCTTTTTGGACAAAAATTGTGGGTTTAAAAGTAAGCATAATATAAGCCCATGAAGAAAAGGAGCTATTTCCCTTACCAACCCCCTGAATTTCCTCCATTGTTGCGCCTGGTAGCATAACCGAATACCCCCCTCTGAGATTTAATTCGGAGCGAAAATTAACGTTAACTCCCAAGTCTAATTCTGAACCTAAATATTTATCAAGATCGTTTACCTTTTGGTTTAAAGCAAAATAATGATAATCAAGGGATAGTCCTATCTTTTTATTTACCATAAAATGTGTTGTAAGATAGAGATCGTTTAGTCCTCCCTTTGAAGTTGCGCGTGGAAGATTGTTAAAATAATCCATGTAGCCGTACACAAGATGACGTACCCCGTAAAGCAAATCAAAAAGTTCATCTTTCGCTGTATTATTTTTTTCGCCGGAGATCAGCGATGCACCTAATCCACCGGTAAATCGGCCAATTTTCTGATCGGCTTTTATGTTGAAATTCCAGGCTTCCGCACTCCTGCCATCGGCGCTTTTACCGTTTTGGAAATAAAACGAACTCCAACCTGTAAAATCCTCTTTTTTGTGATGAACCCAGATGCCGTAAGAACCTTTCATATAAACTGTTTGGTCAGTATTACTTTTTGTATATCCTGATCCGAGAGCTATAACCGATGCTTTCAGATTTGAATTGAACACCTTATGAACCCTCAGGAAATTGATGGTTCGCATTTTATCGGAAGGGTAATAATTGTCGAAAGAGTTATTCTTATTGGCAAACCATGAGAGGGCTAAGTCAACGTCCCAATTGTTTTTTTTAAATTGATATAACAGCGCATCGTAAAAAATAGCTCTATCGTTCCAGTTTCTTGCTGAAAGTAGTCTTCCATCATCATAATTAAACATCTGCCTTCCAATCTTTAGTGACGAATTGTTCAAAAACGATAACTGCATCCATGCTTCGTTCAGATCCAAATTCGCAGTATGGCCAAAAGCGCCTGTCGGATTAAAGATATTATCGTCACCCCATAATCTCACATCCTGAATGCTGATGTACGTTTTCATCCATTCTTTTTGATACATAAAAGAGAGTCTTGTTCGTTGGGCAACTAAATAAGCCGGTTTTAGTGAATCAGTTTTAAGAGCCCCATAACCACTTCTCATTTCAACTCTTGGCCTGAACTCGCCGGCGATAGTAAGCTGCGCTTTTGTTACTACCGAAATTGATAATGATAACAACACCATAAGAAAAAATTCTTTTTTCATTTTAAACATCTGTAAATTAATAAGATAAATTCAAATCAAATTTTTTAAAGGGAACAAAAATAGAATAAATAATACTACGAGAGGCGAATATTTTTTTGTTTTCGTTAAAAAGCTTCATAAACATTAAGATTTGACAGTTTATGGCGGTGTCTCACAAGTACCCAACTGCTACTTTACTTCTCTTTTTGGTTGGGCGGATAAAATATTTATGATAAATTGACTATTTTTGCAGTTAAATAAATCTTTCATTTCTAAACAACTCATGGAGATCCAGGCAATTAAACAACGTTTTGGGATTATCGGCAACGATGAAAAGCTTAACCGTGCCATTGACATTGCAAGGCAGGTAGCCGCTACTGATCTCACTGTTTTTATCACTGGCGAGAGTGGTACCGGAAAAGAGGTTTTTCCGCAAATTATCCATCAGTTAAGTGTGCGCAAGCATAAATCCTATATCGCTGTTAACTGCGGAGCAATACCTGAAGGTACTATTGATTCGGAACTGTTTGGACATGAAAAAGGATCATTCACCGGCGCTCACGAGGCGCGTAAAGGATACTTCGAAGAGGTGAATGGCGGTACCATATTTCTGGACGAGGTGGCTGAATTGCCTCTCTCCACACAAGTCAGGCTGTTAAGAGTACTTGAATCGGGTGAGTTTTTAAAAGTAGGATCATCTAAAGTCTTAAAAACTGACGTAAGAGTAATTGCAGCCACTAATGTACAAGTATCCGATGCCATACAAAGGGGGAAGTTTAGGCAGGATTTGTATTATAGGCTCAATTCCGTACCAATCCACATACCGCCGTTAAGAGAAAGAAGAGATGATATCCACCTGTTATTCAGAAAGTTTGCAAGTGATTTTGCAGAAAAATATAGAATGCCAACACTGCAACTTACAAATGAAGCTGTTGCATTACTCACCAGTTATCGTTGGGATGGAAACGTCAGACAATTGAAAAATATAACCGAGCAGATTTCGATTATCGAAAGTGAACGATTAATAACCGAAAGCACATTGCAAAAATATCTTCCGAAAACACCAAGTTCCTCACTACCAGTTATATATTCAAAAGATGATTTTCATAATGATATTACAGATAGAGATATCCTCTATAAAGTTTTATGGGATATGCGACGTGATATCGCTGAATTAAAAAGATCAGTGGATATTATTAAAAACAGTGAAGATCATAAACTTCCTACTGATGCCGAACCAGTAATCATTAAGAATTTCTTAAACGATATTTCGGAAAGTGTGAAAACTTTTGACGATAGTATTTTAACCGATGATGATTATGTGCAAATTACCGAAGAGCCGGAAAGTGTTACAAAAAAGCCTGAAGAGTCTCTTTCAATTGCCAAAAATGAAGTTGAGATGATAAAAAAAGCACTTGCCAAACATAATGGCAAAAGAAAAACTGCCGCAAAAGAACTTGGTATTTCCGAACGCACTCTTTACAGAAAGATAAAGGAACACAACATCAATTAAATGGTGATTAAATATAAAATATTTTTCTGGGCTTTTCTGTTTTTGTTTCCTTTAATAAATACTTCGTGCCGGGTTAATTATTCTTTTACCGGGGCCTCCATCCCTCCGGGAGTTAAATCAATACAGATTGATAATTTCCCAAATAACGCATTGTTGGTCAATCCAACATTAAGTCAAGAGCTTACAGACGCCCTTCGCAATAAATTTCAATCGCAAACAAGCTTAGTATTGGTAAATCAAGGCGGTGATCTTGTAATAACCGGCGAGATAACCGATTATAATACCAAACCAACCGCCATACAATCAACCGATATAGCAGCATTAAACCGCCTTACTATCACTGTGAAGGTTTCGTTTGTAAACAATTTCGACAAAAACCAAAGTTTTCAAAATCAAATATTTTCCAGATATTTAGATTATCCAAGTACACAAGATCTAGTAAGCGTACAAGATATCCTCGTCAAAGAGATTAACAATTACCTGATTGAGGACATTTTTAATAAAACCGTTGTTAACTGGTAATTAATCAAGTCATTAAATTTATTTTTTCAAACATTTACTATGGCGTTAATAAGACCTATAAACGGAATATCTCCAACGTATGGCAAAAACTGTTTTTTTGCAGAAACTGCTGTAATCATCGGCGATGTCGTAATGGGTGATAATTGCAGTGTGTGGTACAATGCTGTATTGCGTGGTGATGTCCATTATATCAGGATTGGCGACCATGTAAATATTCAGGATGGCGCTATTATCCATTGCACTTACAAAGTGGCGCCGGTTAATATCGGTAGTTGGGTATCAATAGCCCACAACGCTATTGTTCACGGATGTACTATCCACGATCACGTATTAATTGGAATGGGAGCAATAATCCTTGATGGCGCTGTTATTGAGAGCAATTCCATTATCGCCGCCGGAGCAGTAGTTTCAAAAAATACAATCGTAAAATCAGGATCGGTATATGCCGGAATTCCGGCAGAAAAAATAAAAGATATTGATACTAATCTATCCGAGGGCGAAATAAAAAGAATCGCTGAAAATTATTCTTTGTACGCCTCATGGTACAAAAAATAAAACGAATTTATGCTTGTCGGCAAGCATAAGTATTATTTCCAATTAAGCGATTTTATTTATCAGGTCAACTACTCTTGCTGAGTATCCCCACTCGTTGTCGTACCATATCAATACTTTAGCTGTTTTGCCATTAACTATTGTACTGGCAGCATCAAATACTGCTGAGTGCGGGTTATGAATGATATCTACCGACACAATTTCATCCTCAGTATATTCAATAATTCCTTTCATTGGGCCTTCAGCAGCTTCTCTGATAGCCTCATTTATCTCTTGCTTTGTCGCTTCTATTTTCAAATTTGCCACCAGATCAACTAATGATCCTGTCGGGGTAGGCACTCGTACTGCTATGCCATCGAGTTTGCCATTCAATTCAGGTATTACTTGACCTACTGCTTTAGCAGCGCCGGTAGTAGTAGGTATCTGAGATATAGCAGCCGAACGTGCACGACGCAGGTCATTGTGCGGCGCATCAAGTATAACCTGATCGTTAGTATAAGAATGGATAGTGGTCATTAAACCGTTTTCAATTCCAAACCTATCTTGCAGCACTTTGGCAATCGGCGCAAGGCAATTGGTGGTGCAAGAGGCATTAGAAATACATTGATGACTATCTTTCAGATCGGCATCATTTACCCCCATAACTATAGTTGCGTCAATCTGATCTTTTGAGGGCACGCATAGAATAACCTTTCTTGCGCCATTTTTCAAATGATCGCCATAGCCACCTTTGTTGCTTTCGCGCGAGCGGAATACGCCGGTACATTCAATCACAACATCAGGTGTTACGGCCCAAGGGATATTTATTGGCATCCTCTCAGCCGAAACAGGCACTTTCTTACCATTAAGGATGATATTATTTTCGTCAAATTCAACCGTTCCGTTAAATTTGCCCTGTGTTGAATCGTATTTTAATAAATGGGCTAATACCTTGGTACTTGTAAGATCGTTAATGCCAACAATCTCTATATTACCTCTTTCCAAAGCAAGCTTTAAAACATTCCTTCCAATACGGCCAAAACCATTAATCCCAATTTTAATCTTCGTCATATTTGTTTGATTTTAAAATTCATTGCAAAAATATAATTCACGGTTTTATAACAATAAAAGAAAGGAAATGTTATTAAAACTCAAAAGTTAAAACAGATCAGAATCGTGAATTTTAATAGGCTAGCATAGTTGAAAATAAAAAAAGGTAAAGAACAAAAACTAAAGATAGATTTTTATAAAAATTTCACCTTTGCTTCGTAAATAGGATTTTAAAAGGAAAAATAGATACAATGAAATTGCTTATAAAACAAATTAAAGAACATGAGAAAATCGCCAATCTATTAGAAATAAATGCGATAGAGAGGCAACATTTGATGAATCAGGTTTTTACTTTTGCAGATGAATATATAGAAAGCCTATCTGAAGCCAGGTCTTTTATTAGCAAAAAAGTAAAACAAGATTCTTTAAAGGTTAAATCCAAAACTAAATCTATTGATAAAATCCTGGCCATTTTTAAGGATGAAGTAACCGAGAATGGTATTCGTACAGCCTCTGGCGGGCATATTGGCTATATCCCCGGCGGTGGCATATATGCATCGGCGCTTGCCGACTTTTTAGCAGCAGTATCAAACGAATATGCAGGTATTTATTATGTCTCTCCCGGCGCCGTGGAGATAGAAAACGAGGTAATAAACTGGATAAAAGATATATTCTCCTTTCCAAAATCTGCAATTGGGAATTTGGCATCGGGTGGCTCAATCTCCAACTTAATAGCGCTAACAGCAGCACGAGATAAACATAAAATTAAAAATGAAAAGATACCTAAAAGTGTTGTTTACCTAAGCCATCAGGCTCACCATTGTATTCATAAGGCGTTGCGAATTATTGGTTTAGAAGATGTAATAATACGATATACCCAATTGGACGAGTTCTTTAAAATAAATAGTGTCGTTTTAGAAAATCAAATAAAATCGGATAAAAAAAATGGACTAAACCCTTTTTTGGTTATTGCCAGCGCTGGAACGACCGATGTTGGAGCAATTGATCCTTTGAATGAGATAGCAGAAATTTCAAAGAAGCATAAATTATGGTTTCATGTGGATGCAGCTTATGGCGGCTTTTTTATTTTAACATCAAAGAAAGATCTTTTTAAAGGTATTGAAAAAGCAGATTCTATAGTTGTTGATCCACACAAGGGTATGTTTTTACCCTATGGGTTAGGTGCGGTATTAATTAAAGATGCAAAAGCCGTATTACATTCACACCATTATTCTGCCAATTATATGCAGGATGCTGCAACAGATGATCTGTTGAAAAGTCCTGCCAATATTTCGCCCGAACTTACAAAACATTTTCGAGGGTTGCGCCTTTGGCTACCGCTGCAACTGCATGGATTAAAACCCTTTATTGCCTGCTTAGAGGAAAAACTACTACTTACCCGCTATTTCAGGGAAAAATTAAAAACACTCGGCTTTAATGTTGGCCCCGAACCCGACCTCTCTGTGAGTTATTTTTGGTATCCCGTAAAGGGTAATCAAAATGAATTTAACAAAAGGCTGATGGATTATATTCATCAGGATGGATCAGTCTTTTTAAGCTCAACAATACTCGATAATAAATTTGTAATCAGGATGGCAATTTTATCATTTCGAACAAAAAAAGCAACTATTGATAAAGCCCTGACTATGATTGAGAAAAGCCTTAAAAAAACAAAAAAGGAGTTTAAAATTAACTCTGATTAAAAAAATACACCATACCCACAAGAAAAGAAAGAAGTTGATATATCTGATGGAAAAGCCTTTTGTGTTGAACTATTGATTAAATCAGGTTAAAAAAATTGTGTTGTAAAAAAAGGCTGCCCTCATAATGGGGACAGCCTTTTTTTATTATTATGTCATATCAAAACATCTCTGACCCTTTCAAAAAAATCTGATAAACGAAAGCATCATTGAAATGAGTAACAGACCATGCTATTTTACGATCAGCTTTTGAGTTACCTTTTCAGCTCCTTTTATTGCTGTATAGAAATAGATACCAGGTGCGTAACCGGAGACATCAAAAGTAATAGTATTATTTCCGGCTTGCATTGATCTGGCTGGGAGTTCAAACACTTTTTGTCCGGTCAGGTTGCATATTTCGAATCCAACGTTTGCCACCTGATCAAGGTTTATGTTAATGTTGGTAACACCTGTAGCTGGATTTGGATAAGCCTGAGTAACATTAAAGCCTGACATCTTTTGAGTTTCTGGATTGTTAATTCCTTGTGTAAAGGTCATGTTATTGTGAATTACACGATTGATTACAGCATCATGATCTTCATCAAGATATAATCCAGGAAGGTTGTCAACTTGATAGATAAGTTGGAATAATCCAGCGCTATTTGTTTCGAAAGCAAGTATGGGATAAATACACTCATCATATAGATGGAAAATATTATCGCCTTGTAAGTCATAGAATTCGCCCCAGGTACTACCTTTATCATATGAATAACGGGTCCAAATATGTTTGTAGTTCATTGTTCCATCTGCGGTTACATAAGTTTCAGTTACCGAAGAATAGGCAACCATTATCATACTACCATTTATTGCAATTGTAGGCATTGAAGAGATGCCTAACGAACGGTATACGCTAAATGGGATATCGTTGGTTCCTTCAAAATCGAATATATAGCCACTATTATTTACATCCTGTGTCCATCCTACAAGCATACCAATGCTTTCAAGATATTCGGGCATCATTGTATGGTGTGGATTATCAGCTTCAGGGATTTGCCCCATGCTTTCGTTCCAGTATCCAACACCGTCGGTATATGGCCAGTAGTTATAATAGCCAGGATCGGGTGGCGCTGCTTCGAGTCGGGCTACACGTCCAATACCCCAAACAACATGCACCATTCCATCATCATCAATAGCAAGATTTGCCGAGTTATCCACGGCATAAAGTGTGTCGGGCATAAGGGTTGTGTTAAAATCAAAGAATGGATAAGGATGTTCCCAGATCATTATTTTTTCCCAATTATCTCCATTATCGGTTGATTTCAATACAAATAAATCCTTCCAAGCACTTACCGATAGCAAAGTAACAATATTACCTTTAGAAGCCATCACATAATCGTCGGCGCTAAAGTTTGTATAATGGTCTGATCCAAGATCATCAAATAGTACGTGTTCAAAATCCCACGTTTCTCCACCATCTGTTGAGCGGTTATAAAGTAATGCTCCATCCTGTCCCATATATGGAGTTCCACCATTTGCTGCTGGAGCTGTGAGGGCAAAAAGATGGATATATTCATTATTTTGACCGGAGCTGGCCAAACGTGGCCAAAAATATTGTGGGGAAGCTGTTCCATTAGGGCCATAAAATGTATTTTCTGTCCATGCTCCAGTTCCTTTTGTCTCTCTTTTCAGGAGAACTAAAGGATTATTTCCTCCCTGGTGTGATACAACAAACTCTCCATTAGCGCCCCACTTTGCAATGGCAGGCCAGCCCGCCCTAACGGTCTCAATCCTATTTGACGGTTTTGGCCCCCATGAAGAACCGTCAAAATAGTTATAACCAGTACCTCTGTCAGGGAAAGCAAAACCACCTGGGCTTTCAATACCACGGGTGCAAACAGCAGCCATTGTTCCATCGTCAAAAACAATAAAGCGATTGCCAAGAGCAGTATTTGTCTGAAGGTCATAAATTGTTTCTATAATTTCGGTTTCATCACCCAAAATCATTGCTTCTTTCAAAACACCTGGCGAGCTGTAGTTGATGTTTATCATCGGAGCAACGGGATCAACAACTGAATTATAAGCTCTGGTAATGCTCATTTTTGTAACCTCTTTCGAAAAAGGCACGCGCTCCTGAGCAAAACCTGCTAACACAAAGCAAAATACACTAATTAGTAAAATTGTTCTTTTCATGATTAAAATGTTTATGTGAATAGATAACTTTAATGTGGACAAAAATAGATAATTATTATTTAATGATAATCCAATGAAATTAAAAAAAAAGACCCTTGACAATGCAAGGGTCTTTTTTTTTAATTTTTAGTTTCTACTTTACGATCATTTTTTTAGTTTGATTTTCGATTCCATTATTTATTGAATAAAAATAAACGCCAGGCGTAAGAGTAGAAATATTTAATCTGATATTATGATTCCCAACAGGGAAAAATTTTGTAGGGATTTCCAACACTTTTTGTCCGGTTAAATTAATGACCTCAACACTAATTTTCGAAGGTTTATTCACTTCCAAGATCAAATTAGTAACATTTACAGCCGGATTTGGATAATTCTGTGATACAGAAAAATCTCTTTCATAAGGTTTTGACAGTTCATTCACACCTACAGTAAAATCCATTTTGTTATGAATAATTCGGTTAATAATCGGTTCATGGTCATCATCGCCATATAAACCTGGTAGATTATCGGCATTATAAAAAAGATGGAAAACGCCATCGCTTGTTGTGTTGGAAGCAATCTCCGGCCAGATAGATTCGTCATAGAGATGGAAAATGTTATCGTGTTGCAGATGAATAAATGGCCCCCAAGTTTGGCCTTTATCATAAGAGAACCTATTCCAGATTCTTTTATAATTATATACTCCATCGGCTGTAATATATGTTTCGGTTACTGACGAGAATGCTACAGCGACCATATTACCATTTACTGCTACTGTTGGCATACTCGAAATACCTAAAGAACGATACACATTAAATGGTGGTTCACCTGATCCTTCAAAGTCAAAAATAAAACCGGAATTATTCAAGTCTTGTGTCCATCCTACAAGCATCCCGATGCTTTCAAGGTAATCTGGGCTCATGGTATGGTGTGGATTATCCGCTTCAGGTATTTGCCCCATGCTTTCGTTCCAGTATCCAATGCCGTCGGTATATGGCCAGTAGTTATAATATCCAGGCTCGGGTGGCGCTGCTTCGAGTCGGGCTACACGTCCAATACCCCACACTACATGTACCATCCCGTCATCACCAATAGCGCAAGATGCTGAATTATCAACCGAATAAAGAGTATCAGACATAAGCGTTGTATTGAAATCAAAAAATGGGTAAGGATGCTGCCACACTATAATTTTTTCCCATGTGAGGCCATGGTCGGTAGTTTTCAAGAAAAACAAATCGTTCCAAGCGCTTGCTACCAATAACACAACTATATTATTTTTTGAAGCAAGCATATACGAATCGGCTCTGATTGCAGTATAATAATCTGAACTTAGTTCTGGCAATATTTCATTATGAGGGTTCCATGTTACTCCCCCATCGTCTGAGCGGCTATATGCAAGCGCAAGCTCTTGTCCTGCGAAATCATTGTATGAATTATAAAATATATGTATTATTTCATTGTTATCGCCGCTTGTGGCAATTCTTGCCCATGAAGGTTCAAAGTCTCCTCCTGGCCCGTTGAGATCGGATCCAATCCAGTCCCCTGAACCTTTATTTTCTCTTTTGTTAATACGTAAGGGGTATGGCGCTGTAGCAGTTGTATGTGCTACTACTATCTCGCCATTAGCTCCCCATGGAGCTATGCTTGGCCATCCCGTTCTATAAGAACCTTCGATACGGGAACTCGGTTTAGGCCCCCATAATTCACCGTCAAAATAATTATAACCGGTTCCACGATCAGCAAAAGAGGGTGGGGTTTTTCCAAAAGTGGTAGTAGCAGCCATTGTACCATCGTCCCAAACCCAAACACGATTAGCAACAAATCCATTAGTCTGCATGTCGTACACAGTTTCTATGATCTCTGTCTCAGTTCCTAACATGTTTGCATCCTTTAAAACACCTGAAGACTCAAATGTCAGGTTGGTCATCGGTGGAAATATCGGATCGCGAAAATTATCATACTTCAACTCAACAGATTTGTTTACCTTTTCCAATGAAACGGTAGATTTCCTTTCTTGTGATATCCCTAATAGAACAAAACACAGGGATAATGCTAATAGTAATGTTTTTTTCATGATGTTAAAAAATTAATTAAACGATAAGTTAGTGAGTTTCTAATTGTGAGACAAAGATAAAAATTTTTATAAGTCTTAAAACACAAAATTCAGATTTTCATTGAAAACACAACTTTGAGTCAGCTCCCAAAGGTAATTTTAGTCACGAATACTTTAACTTTGTTCAGTAACAATGCACGAATATTGAATTTATAAGCCATTGATAATCTGCAATATGTTCGATGTGTCAAACACATGAATGTCTGAAAAATTTTATTTTCAGAGCCAACTCAATTTTTAATAAAAATGATTGACTTTTTTTTAAGTCAAGAGTGATTTTAAATTTAGTTAAACAATGGCATCGTTTCCAGAGCAAATTGTGTTTTAAAGGTTCTTTTTATTTAACACCAGTAATTTATTAGCGAGAAATTCTAAATAAAACGCTCACATAGTAAAAAAGAGGAAAAGTAATTAGCAAGCACATAATAAAAAAACAAAGTTCATAAAAAAAGATATCGCAACAAGCCATTAACTGAAGAGCAAAAGCCGTACACCTGTGGAAAATCAAGAATCAAAAGAAAGGTTGAGTACCTATTTGGATTTTTGAAGTAAAACATGAATGGATTGGTTGTCAAATAGTTTTGAATAGCAATGGCTATAAGTATAATTTGGTTGATTAATTTGTCTTGTAGCATGTTTAAATACAAACAAATTGTCCATCTAAAAAAATACTAAGTTCTAAATAGCTGATAGAAAAAAAGATGTGTAATTTTGTAAAAGTTGAATTTCTCGATACATTTGTACTGAAAAAAACTGAATTTTTAAAACCCGACTATTACTAGTTTGAAGTTAGTGTTGGTTTTTCAATCAGCAGTGATTAATAAATTTGACAATTTGAAAAAGATGGTCTTAAAGAAAAGAAAGAGTTTCATCAAAAAGGAAAATCGCCCTATTGTCCATATTAAATTCACTCGAAACGACTACATTTCCGAATCACTTAGTATTATTGCTTTTTTGGCTATGTGGTTATTAACTTTTTATGCAATTGTAATCGCCTCTCTTCCTGATACCATACCCATACATTTCAATTTAAAAGGCACGCCCGACGGATATGGAAAAAAATTAAACCTGCTAATAACACCTTTGGTTAGTACTGTAATTTATATCGGTATGACGATCATCAATCGTTACCCGCATCTTTTCAATTACCCTGTAAAAATAAACGAAAAAAATATAGTCGAGCAGTATCTTCTCGCTACCCGCATTATTAGGCTGATAAAACTGGTAATCATGTTGTTGTTTTTTATTATTAAATTTTTCATTATTAAAAGTGTACTTTATAATAGGCCCTTTGTGGCATTTTGGTTTGTGTTAATCATCCCTGCTTTCTTTTATGTGCTATTCATTTTTTACATACTCCGATCTATAAAAGTCAAATAAGATTGATTCATGGCAGCTCAATAATATTGATTTAGAGTAAAACGGTTACATTGTTCATTGAGCTTTTCAATAAAGCCTCTTTAACATTTTTATTTCCAAACTGGAAGTGAAAATAATTTAGTTCTATAAAGATACAACATGAGGATTGATTGACTTACTTTGCATTTTATTTTAATACTATGGACTTCAAACAGATTATTACTGGTATTTATGATGAAGTAAAGGCTTCTGCACCAGATGGTAAAGTATCAGATTATATACCCGAGCTTGCGAAGGTTGAACCGGACAAATTTGGTATTGCACTCATAACCACCAAAGGTTCTACCTTTTCAATAGGGGATGTGGAGGAAAAATTTTCAATACAGAGTATTGCTAAAGTGTTTCTACTTTCATTGGCCTTTTCGATAAGGGGCGATTCCCTTTGGGAGAGGGTAAATGTGGAGCCGTCGGGCAACCCGTTCAATTCTGTGGTTCAATTGGAATATGAAAAAGGGAAACCGCGTAATCCGCTGATCAATCCCGGTGCGCATGTACTTAGCGATATCCTGTTAACGGAACTTAATGATCCTTATGAAGCATTCCTTCAGTTTGTAAGAAAGATAACCGGAACCCGATCTATTGATTTTAATGAAAAAGTTGCCAAGTCGGAGAAAAACTTAGGCTATCGTAATGCTTCATTAATCAATCTGATGAAATCTTATGGAAATATTGAAAATCATATAGATGCAGTTCTTGATTTCTATTTTCACATCTGTTCAGTCGAAATGACATGTGAGCAATTAGCAAAAGCCTTTCTGCCTTATGCCAACCTTGCACAACCATTTGACTTTGCCGGCGTAACGCTTACCCGCAGTCAAATAAAAAGGATCAATGCTATCATGCTTATGTGTGGCTTTTATGATGAGTCGGGAGAGTTTGCATTCAAAGTCGGACTGCCAGGCAAAAGTGGCATCGGAGGTGGCATAGTAGCCATTAACCCCAAACAATTTAGCGTGGCTACATGGAGCCCTCGTATCAACAAAAAGGGGAACTCAATTTTTGGAATGAGAGCACTCGAGATGCTTACTACCAGAACGGAAGACTCTATCTTTTAAGGAAAACAAGAGACAGTAAAATTGTTAAATAAACCAAATTTCTAACTGATGTAATTAGTTCTTCCGACAATATCCGTGATTTGTAAAGCAATTTTTTCCGGCTCGTTCATACCGTCTAACCATTGTATTTTAATCCCTTTTTTTTCCATGCGCCTGAACCATGTCATCTGTCGTTTAGCAAACTGATGAATAGCTGTGTTCAGCTTTTCATACATCTGGTTATAATCTATTTCTCCAATCAGATATAGCGTGATGTATTTGTATTCGAGACCGTAATAGATAATATCTTCAGGCTTTAAATCATTTTTTAGCAACCCCTCTACTTCATCAATCATGCCTTCGTTCAACCGCAATTGCAGACGTGTGGAAATTCTTTGCCGAATTATTTCGCGTGGCATTTTAATTCCAAAAATCAAATTTTTGTTTGCCTTTGATATTTTTTGCTCTGTATCCTCTGTTTTATTTACAAAATGACTTGCTTTTGCAACTTCAATTGCTCTGATCAGCCTATTTCGATCGGTAATATCAGTAGTATTGTGCAGTTTGGTCAGTTTAACTAATATCTGTACTAATTCATCGTGGCTCATAGTGGAAGCTTCGTGCCGGAATTGCTGATCTTCAGGAGCTTCTTCCAAGGTGTATAAGCCTAATGCCGTCTCTAAATGAAGCCCGCTGCCACCACATACAATCACTTTTTTTCCTCTTTCTGTAATCTCCTTTTGGGCTTTCCGAAAATCATTTTGAAAGTCGTAAATACTATATTTGAAGCCTGCCTTTACTATGTCAATAAGATGTACGGGTACAGAAAATCCTTTTACTACATAGTCGCCTATATCCTTGCCGGTACCGATATCCATTTTTTGATATACCTGCCTTGAATCAGCAGAAATTATCTCTGCGTTTATGTCGTGGGCTGCTAAAGCGGCAATGCGGGTCTTGCCGGTGGCAGTAGGTCCAAGGATAAAAATCATATTTTTTCCACTCATGCTAATTTAATATGGCGTTGCAATTTACGTTCTTTTTCTGTAAGCAGATCGCGAAGCATATTCATTTCGTCAACTGATAATTTTTCAAAATCTTTTACATTGGACACATCTGGTTTTTCAATATCGGAAAAGAGTTTTGACCCGAGGAGTTCTTTAAGTTTCTCTTCATCGGTTGTTTTGTAGTTTTTGTTATCGGCTTTTAAAAACTGTAAAATCCTTAATCCGTCGAACCGTTGCATGCAAGCCTTTACAAAAGCATCCACATTACTGCTATTCAGGCGTAACGGTTCCCAAAAAGAACTCCCGCCACTCCATTGCAAAAGAAATTCATCAAGTGCAACAGGTATGTCTTTTTCATACAAAAGTGGAAATAGAGCGTAAGTGTCGGCTATTTTTTTAAAACTCTCCATACTATAAATCGGATAGCTATCCCAATTTCCATCTTTCCCGCGAATCATTGCCGGCCCGGTGCCAAAGTAAACCCGATCAGAAAAACGAGCCGCAGGGTTTACAACAGTTTCGCAGTTGATTATAACCCTACCGGCCTTTCTCAGCTTTTGAATAAAATAAAAATCTTCGCCGCTCATTTTAGGCGTTAATCCACCAACCCTCTTATATACCTCTACACTACAAGCCATGCCCGATCCTATTGCCGAAAAACAATAGGGATTACGTATAGCCATAAGATTGATAGCATAACTCCGCATATAAATCTCGTATCGGAGAATGGCGCAATCAGCTTGCTCGTTACCTGTTAGATTATGATAATAGGGCGCCTGTAAGCCGGTAGCATCAGGATAACTTTCCAAAGCATTTATTACCGAATCAAAATAGTTAGAAGGATAATGGGTGTCAGCATCGAGGGTGAGAATAATATCAGTGTTTCCGGCCATTGTACATGCAAAATCCATTGCTGTCTTCCTTGCCCAGCCTACGCCATGCCTTTTGCCAATCCATCCGTTTCCTTTGCTACTTCGATCAAGCAGGAAAATACGTTTATCGTTTATTCCTTGTAAGTAATTTAAAGTTAAAGCATTATCATGGCAAACGCTTACCTTTTCGGGACTATCCCACCATTCCTCCGGCTGATTTACACAAACGATAAGATTCCACTCTGCATAATCCTGCATCATAATATCTCTAATGAATTGCCGGATATTTTCCGATTCGTTGAGCGCCGGCAAAGTGGCAAAGATCTTAGGTCGTTTGTTTTTATTTGTATTTATCAATTTTTGATTGCCGAAAAAAATATTGTTTAAACAAAATTTGTTTATAACAGCCTTGAAATCATCCTTTAAGATTTAAAAGAGGTTATTTTTTAAGATTGAATTCTTTATTCTTCTTCGGATACTCCTTTCAGATTTTTCATTAGGAAATCGGTAATTTTTTTATAAAGATGAAATCGGGTGTTGTATCCGGTATAAATTCCATGATTTGAGTTTGGGTATAACATAAGGTCAAAATCCTTATCGGCTGCTACTAATGCCGAGATGAGGTCGTAGCTATTTTCCGGATGCACATTATCGTCAGCCATGCCGTGAACAAGAAGATATTTCCCTTGCATTTTATCAACATGATTGATAGGTGAGTTATCATCGTAACCATCAGGATTTTCTTGGGGAGTACGCATGAAACGTTCGGTATAAATATTATCGTAAAAACGCCAATTAGTTACCGGAGCAACTGCAACAGCCACACTGAATATCTCAGCGCCTTTGGTAAGACATAATGTTGACATATACCCTCCGTAACTCCAGCCAAATACGCCAATTCGATTTTTATCCACATAAGGCAATGTGCCGAGGTACTTAGCAGCCTCTACTTGATCAATGGTTTCATATTTTCCAAGTTGGAGATAGGTCATTTTTTTAAATTCTTCACCACGAAAACCAGTTCCACGATTATCAACGGAGACTACTATAATACCCTCTTGCGCAAGGTATTGTTCCCACATATCGCCGCCGAAAGAGTTCCTTACCGTCTGGGAGCCAGGCCCACCGTAAATGCTGAAAAGAACAGGATACTTTTTTGTAGAATCAAAATTATGTGGCATTATCTTCCATGCATTAAGCTCGACTCCTTCAGAAGTAATTATTGTGAAAAACTCCTTCGGTGAAAAACCATATTCATTGCGTTTTTCAATAAGCTTAGAGTTTTCGGCTAATTGCCTGATCTGATCGCCATTTTTTCCGTTATTCACCGAATAGACGGGTGGTGTATTTGCATCGCTGTAAGTTTTTATGAAAAAGCTGAAATCGGCGCTAAACTGGGCGCTATTCCACCCTTTAACCGGGGTTAATTCTTTTTTCTTTTTACCATCGAAACCTGTAACATATATATTTCGTTCCAATGGTGATTTTTCTGTTGATTGATAATAGACCTTTCTATTTTTCTGATCAATGCCAAGCAGATTGGTAACTTCCCAATTACCTTGTGTGATCTGACTTTTTTGCTCCCCTTTTATGTCAAAAAGATAGATATGGTTAAAGCCATCTTTTTCGCTCATGAGGATAAACTCTTTATCATTATCGAGAAATATTATATCGTCGTAATTGTTGTCGTTTATATAATACTTGTTTTTCTCGGAGTATATCACTTTTGATTCTCCTGATGAAGCATCTGCCACTAATATTTCAAGATGATTCTGTAGTCGGTTTAGGCGTAGGATTGCCAGATTTTCCGGATTCGATGTCCATAGTATACGGGGGATATACTGATCCGTTTCGGCGCCGGTATCCATCAGTGTTATCGTACCAGTTTCAAGGTCGTAAACGTGTATGGTAACGATAGAATTAGCTTCTCCTGCTTTCGGGTATTTGTAACTATGGTAATCAGGATATAACATGCCATAAGTGGGTAACCACCACTCTTTTACTTCCGACTCATCAAAGCGCATGAATGCAATTTTTTTACTATCCGGCGACCAATGAAATCCTTTTGTTACAGCAAACTCCTCCTCATAAACCCAATCTGTGGTACCATTGATGATGTGCCTATCCAATCCATCGAAAGTAATTTGTTTCTCCTCATTACTATTTAGGTTTTTGATAAAGAGATTGTTGTCCCTCACAAAAGCTACCTTGGTGGCATCTGGTGAGAAATCTGCCAAGCCTTGCTTGCCATTTGACGACAATTGAGTTAATTTTCTTGTCTTCAGATCAAAAACAAAATAATTTGATCGTGATGAATACCGATAGATAGGATCGGTATCAGTTGGGAAAAGGATTTTGCTTTCGTCGCCGCTTAGCTCATATCCCCAAATAGGTATTGAAGTGGAATCGCCGGCAGGAATCAATTCGTCTGAAGTAACAATTACTTCCGACAAATTACCGGTTTCGTAATAGTAAGCATTGATGGAATCAGGTTTAATCTGAATATAACGTTTACCATCCTGAAGTGGCTGTAAACCCTGTGCCCTTTTAGCCGAAAACTCCCGGGATTTAAAAACGAGATCAAGCGTGAGCTCTTTTTCTTTTTGTGCTTGCAATGAACTAATCAAGCAGACTATAACAAATAATAACAGTGTCTTTTTCATGTTGAACATAATTATTGCATTAAAAAATTAAAGAGAGTGATATGTTACCTTTTTTAGCTTTTCCCACGATCCTCTTGTAAAATCGGGTATTTGTACTGGCATTCCACTGTTTGCTACCGAAATTCTTGTCAGTTCAACTAAAGAGGACCATTCGGCGGCATCGTAAACGTCCTGATCAAGGGGCAGTCCATTGCGCAGGCAGTAAATTAGCCGGTAATCCATAATAAAATCCATACCGCCATGGCCACCAACTTCTTTCGCACGTTCACCCACTTCAGCAACAATTGGGTGTTTGTATTCCTCTAACAATTCCTTCATCTCATCATCCGGCATCCAATAATGTCCGTTAGGTTCGAGGGCAATTCCCATGCGTGGCCATTTTTGCGCAAAGCCTTTAGTGCCGCTTACCATGTGGATACGGCTATAGGGCCGCGGGCTGGTTACATCGTGCTGAATCATCATGGTTTTGCCACGATGGGTCTTTATTATGGTGGTGTTCATATCACCTTTTTTGTAATCCCGAATGGAATAATCTGAATCCTTTCCAAAGTGTTCACGTGCATATTCCGACATACCAAACTGGTTACTCGATACCGAAACTAACCAATCCATCTTGTCGCCACGATGTATATTTAATATGTGAGCTATTGGTCCTAAACCATGAGTGGGATAGAGATTTCCATCAAACCTTTCGTTGTGTTTTAATCTCCACATATCCCAATAACCTGTTGTATCGTCAAAATTCAGCCACCGCAGGTCGTGGATATAGGCGCCTTCAACATGTACTATTTCACCAAAAAGGCCATGTTGAGCCATGTTTAAAGTAGCCATTTCGAAGAAATCGTAATTACAGTTTTCGAGCATCATACAATGACGTTGTGTTTTTTCTGCAGTGTTTACAAGCTGCCAGCACTCCTCTACCGTTAACGCTGCTGGAACCTCTACAGCTACATGTTTACCATTTTCCATCGCCAAAACTGCAATAGGCGTATGCAAATCCCAATGTGTGCACACATAAACCAGATCAACATCTTTGTGTTTACAAACCTCCTTCCAGTCATCCGGCCCGGTATATACCACAGCCTCGGGTTTTTCCATCTCTCGGAGTATATTCTGTGAATGTTCTACATTTTTAGGTACTACATCGCATAACACGGTAATAGTAGCCCCTTCAATATAGCTTAACCTTCTCACTGCACCCGAACCTCTCATGCCAAGCCCGATTATTGCAATACGAACATTATCAATAGGCTCGCACTTAAGCTCAATTACGTCCGTTTGGCCAGGCTCACGCTCAGGTATCGCAAACATCTTACGAGGTTGAAAAAGATAAGATTGGTCTTTTGATTGGTGATTTGTACAGCCCAAAAACAAAATGGCTATAAAAAAAAATGTCAGAATAGAATAAGAAAATGCTTTCATGGAAAAAAATAATTATCCGTTAATTGTTTGTTTACAAAAATATAAATTTGATTTGGGACTTGAGGTTTTTAAAAAAAATTCGATTTGTAAAATTTAACACAAAAAGCCGATGTTTAAATGGTTATACAACTTCTGCAACAACAAAAGCGCTTCCTCCAACAAAAATAAGATCGTTAGTACGGGCATTTTTTCGGGCAGCATCGAGTGCAGTCTTTACCGAGAGATAAACCTTGCCGTTTAGCCCAAACTTTTTAGCATCCTCAGCCAGCACAACGGCATCGAGCCCTCGTGGTATATCAGGTTTACAAAAATAATATTGTGCCTCTTTGGGAAGCATGGCGAGAATAGGTTCTCTGTTTTTATCGTTAACCATGCCAAAGACCATGTGTAGATTGTTGTGTCTTGTTTGGCTTATATTAATCAAAACTTGCCGGATACCATCTTCATTATGGCCACAATCGCAGATTGTCAATGGGTTTGAGCCTATCGTATGCCAACGGCCTGAAAATCCTGTGTTTTTTATTACATTTGCCAATCCCTTTTCAATTGAACTTTCGGAAATTTGAAACATGGAGTTTTCTTTCAAAATCCGTATTCCCTCCATAACAGTGCAGAGATTGTATTGTTGGAAACTACCCTCTAACGGAAATCGAAAATTTTCGACAGTAAAACCTGAGTCATGCTTTATTCTGATTTTATTATGAGCTAACTTTAGTACTCTCCAGTGTTGATCTGCAAAGGTAACAGGCGCTTTAAGCTCATTGGCCCGATCAGTAAAAATATTGCTGATCTCCTTTTGTGTTTGTCCAATTACCACAGGTACTCCCTGTTTTATAATACCGGCTTTCTCAAAAGCAATCTTCTTTAAAGTATCTCCAAGAAAATTCATGTGGTCAAAGCCTATATTCGTAATTACCGAGAGCAGTGGGGTTATCACATTTGTTGAATCGAGCCGCCCCCCTAAACCCACCTCTACAACAGCGACATCAACTTGTTCTTTTGCAAAATAGTTAAAGGCCATCCCTACCGTAAGCTCAAAAAAAGAAAGACACATAGCTTCAATCTGTTCTTTGTGATTGTTTATGAAGTCAGTAACTTCCTGTTCGGAAATCATTTTTCCATTAACCCGAATACGTTCTCTGAATGTTTTTAAATGAGGAGAAGTGTAAAGTCCTGTTTTATAGCCAGCCTCCTGCAATACAGATGCAATCATGTTTGAGGTTGAACCCTTTCCGTTTGTTCCTCCAATGTGAATTGATAAAAAATCTTTCTCAGGATTTCCAAGGAGCCTACATAAATCTAACGTATTTTTTAAATCCGATTTATAGGCTGCAGCTCCAATACGTTGGTACATTGGTAGCTTTTCGAACATAAAATTGAGGGTCTGCTGATAGTTCATCACATAAAATTCTGTTATGGCAGTAAACTAAAGATTTTTGGTTTTACATCAAACAAAAAACTACGGATAGTGGAGGCCAAAAATAGTGGTTATCAAAATAATGAGTTAGATTTTTTAAAAAAAATCAATATAATGGTTTGAATAGTTTAGATTTGCAGAAAAAAAGAGCGTATGACCTTCTCAATCATTGATTACATTGTTTTTACAGGTTATTGCCTTATCATAGTAGGGCTTGGCCTGTTTATCTCTACACGAAAGAAAAGGAGTGAAACCAACTCGAACGATTATTTTTTGGCAGGCAGGGCTTTGCCATGGTGGGCTATTGGCGCTTCATTAATTGCTTCGAACATCTCGGCTGAGCAGTTTATCGGAATGTCAGGGTCGGGTTATGCGATAGGGTTAGCTATTGCCTCATACGAATGGATGGCAGCTTTGACGTTGTTGATTGTAGCAGTGTTCTTTTTGCCAATCTTTCTTAAAAAAAAGATCTTCACCATGCCTCAATTTCTCGAAGCCCGATTCGATAAAAGGGTTAAAACTGTGATGGCTCTCTTTTGGCTGATTGTCTTTGTTTTTGTTAATCTTACTTCAATATTGTATTTGGGAGCGCTTGCGATGGCGAAGGTCATGGGGGTTCGGATGATCTATGGGATACTCGGCTTAGCCATTTTCGCAGCTATTTATTCTATTTATGGCGGGCTTAAGGCTGTAGCCTGGACTGATGTGGTTCAGGTAATTTTTCTGATAGGAGGCGGATTGCTTACAACCTACTTCGCATTAAACTATCTCGGCGGAAATAATGGTTTTTTTGAAGGCTTCAGGCAGTTGCTTGCAAAGGCGCCGGAGAGATTTGACATGATACTTGAAAAAGGAACATTGATGATCTCCGATGGAAAAGGTGGAACAAAAGATGCTTATCTCGATTTACCGGGCATCAGCGTTCTGATTGGCGGGTTGTGGGTTGCAAACCTGTACTATTGGGGTTGTAATCAGTATATCATCCAACGTGCTTTAGCAGCCAAAAGCGTTAGAGAGGCTCAAAAAGGTCTTGCTTTTGCGGCTTATCTGAAAATTTTAATGCCACTCATAGTGGTAATCCCAGGTATTGCAGCTTTTGCGCTGAACGCTGATATAACAAAATCGGATGAGGCTTACCCATGGCTTCTACATAACTTTGTTCCATCTGGAGTTAAAGGATTGGCATTCGCTGCGCTGGCAGCAGCTATCGTAAGCTCTCTGGCATCAATGATCAACAGTATCAGCACAATATTTACGATGGATGTTTATCGGGAATATTTTCACAAAAAGGCCTCTGAACGTCAGTTAGTAAAAACAGGACGTATTGTAAGCACCTTAGCGCTACTTATCGCAGTGTTGATAGCTCCCATGTTGTCTAATATTGATCAGGCATTTCAATATATTCAAGAGTTCACCGGTTTTGTAAGCCCGGGAGCGTTGGCCATTTTTCTGACAGGATTTTTTTACAAAAAGGCCACCTCCAATGGTGCATTAGCAGCAGCAATAGGCACTTTTGTGTTTTCGTTGATCTTTAAAATATCTTTCCCCACATTACCTTTTTTAGATAGAATGGGTATAGTGTTTCTTCTGTGCATCGGGCTTATTTGGATTTTTGCACTCCTCGAAGGAAACAGAGTACAAACAAGAGCTATCACCATCCACAAATCCCAATTTCATACTGATAGAGTATTCAAAATAGCTTCGATCGGAATCATAATTATTTTAGTTTTTCTATATGCAATATGGTGGTAATCCGAATTGAGGAAATACTTTTTTTTCAATTAATAACACAATTCCTTTTATTAGCAGATAACAATACTTTATGATACCAACCCAAAAAGATAGATTGGTGTATTAAAATGAAACGTGTAAATGAGTAAGCATTCATTATAAAAGACAAAACAAATGACAGAATGGAAAAGGAATTTTTGCAACATATAGACAAAGAAGAAAAATCCAGCCCAGAAAAGCAAGAGTGTGGCTACCATTCACTACAACTATTCCTTCGCAGCATACACATGTTTTTTACGCCTCTCTTGCTGCTAATAACTATTTGTTGATTTTAAAATAACTTTACAATTAAAAAAATGTATAAAACTCAGAAATCTTATATTACAAAAGATAAAAAAATGCTGGACTTAATCAATGAAAATTATTCATTGTTACTTTGTTTGCAACATTTTGATATTGACTTTTCTGTTGACAATTCAACTGTTGAACAATTATGTGTTGAGAATAAGATTAATCTTAACGCATTTATCGTTATTGCAAATTTGTATAATGGATTTTTCCCTGTTGATGATGAAATAAATAAAATTGACAATATTAAGCCAATTTTACATTTTCTTAAAAAAAGTCATTCTTTTTATATCGAAGATAAGTATCCTGAATTAAAATACTATCTGGAAAAAATTAAAAATGTTCATACTAGTAGAGATTTTCAATTAATTGAACAGTTTTTTAATGATTACTTTGAAGAAGTGTTGGAGCATTTAAAGTATGAAGACGATATAGCTTTTCCATATTTTTTTAGTCTTGAAAGAAAAGATAAAATTACACAGTCAAAGTCATTCTCTGCAAAAGAATATAGAAATCATCACACAGACATAGAAACAAAACTTACTGATTTAAAGAATCTGTTTTTAAAACACATTAAGATAAAAAGCGACTTAAACGTTAAGCGTAAATTTCTCAACACATTATTTGGGCTAGAATTTGATTTAAAAATCCATTCTGTTATTGAAGAAAAGGTATTAATTCCTCTAATTGAAAGAATTGAAAATGAGCAGAATGAATAAAAGTAGAAAAAATATAGCTGTGATTGAACCTTCAAAAATACTTTATGAAGGGTTGTTTGCTTCAATTTTAAAATCGGAATATGATTATTCTTTTTACTATTTTGATAGTTTTAATGAAATAGAATTATTTTACTCCAAAAAGGAAATATCTGTTGTTTTGATAAATCCGGGATTGATTCAAAATAGATTAAACGAGTTTGCTAAAATAAAAAATCAATATCCTGACATTCTATGGATTGGGATAATTTATTCTTTTTTTGATAACTCAATCCTAAAACTATTTGATGATACATTTTCAATTATTGATGACATCTCAATAATTATTCGTAAAATAAATAGCCTCTGTAATAACAATTTTACAAACAGCAATGAAAGTGGTCAATTATCGGAACGTGAAACAGATGTTTTACACTTTATTGCAAAAGGTTTTTCAAATAAAGAAACAGCTGATAAATTAAATATCAGTATTCACACTGTAAACACACACCGCAAAAATATTATGGAAAAAACAGGAATCCGAAGTCTAGCAGGACTTACGATTTATGCTGTATCTAAAGGTATTATATCTATTGATTAACCTTGCCGCATCACTTGTTTTGGTTATTAATCCATATAAATTTCATCACTTTTAGCGATTTTCCGATTGACATTTTACTCCTTTTTTTGCACTTTGATTTAAAATAAATAAACGGAGATAAAATGAAAAAAATAATCATTCTGATGCTTGGGCTTGTATTGATATGGCAGGTTAAATCACAAGAAAAAACCGATGCCATGTTATTTGGCGATGTAAAATCGGCAAAAACCCTAGAGCATATACCTTATTCTACAATAATGGTAAAAGGTACGAATATTGGCACAACTGCTGATGGCACTGGTCATTATAAACTTGCAAATTTACCTGTAGGCAAGTGTACAATAGTAGCTCGGGCAATCGGATATAAACAACAAGAGAAAGAGGTTGTCATGGAAAGAGATAAAGCAGTAAAAATCTTTTTTCAATTGGAAGAAGATGTTCTATCACTTGAGCAAGTTGTTGTTACTGCAACAAGAACTGAACATCACTTAAAAGATGTGCCCGTTAGAACTGAAATAATTTCAGCTAAAACAATTGAAAATAAAAATGCTAGTAATATCTATCAGGCATTAGATGGTACCCCGGGCGTTAGAGTGGAAAATCAATGTCAATTTTGTAACTTTACAATGGTTCGGATGCAAGGGTTGGGCGCAGAGCATACTCAAGTACTAATTAATGGACAGCCTATCTATTCCGGATTGGCGGGAGTTTATGGTTTGCAGCAAATGAGCACGGTGGATGTGGATAAAATTGAGGTAGTAAAAGGCGCAGGATCAGCATTGTATGGGAGTGGAGCAATAGCGGGTGCGATCAATATTGTAACCAAAGAGCCCGATTTTATTCCTACAACTACATTGGTTCTACAATTAGGAAGCCATAAAACAAATCGGTTTGACCTAAACTCATCGATGCGTAATGAAAAGGGGAATATCGGGTTAAATATTTTTGCTCAACGTTATTCTGAAGGGGCTATTGATGAGACGGGACCCGGGATGACTAGAGAAGAGGTGAAGAATAAAGATGGGATTTCAGACAGAGTGATGAGCAATTTGACCAATGTGGGTTTTGGTTTGTATATCAATGATGCGTTCCTAAAAAATGATCAACTGATTATTCGTGGAAAATCGGTTTTTGAGAACCGTGAAGGGGGAACCATGACTGATGATTATTTCCGTAATCCGCTGACTGATGGAACAGAGAATATCACTACCGACAGGTATGAACTTTCTCTTAACTACAATAAACCGATTAAGACGAAGTCGGAAATCAATTTCAGTATGGCTTTCACAAATCACAACAGAAATGCCACAAACGACTCCTATTTGAACGATTACATGGCAACGCATGGTGATTCAGTTCCCGATTTAAGAGAGATGAGACCCTATCTTGCCAATGAACACTCTTTGACTTCCACTTTAACTTTTAATACAAGGCTGAAGAAACACAGTTTCATTGTTGGGGTACAAGGCTTTTATGATATTCTTAAAGAATCCGGAATGTATGTAGTAGTGGATGAAACCAGTCCTTTTTTAGGCACTTCGTATCGTTCAACCTCTAATAAATCGGCAAGGGAGTTTGGTGTGTTTGTTCAAGATGAATGGGGCATTACCGATAAATTCATGATCGTGCCCGGTATCAGACTGGATCATCATCATTCGGGAGAAGAGTATGTATCTGATCAACAAGTATTTGAAGCTGCAAATTTTCCCAAAACAAACTTCGATGAGACGGCAGTCAATCCTAGAATGGTCGTGAAATATGCTATATCCGATAAATTTACTTTACGCGCCAATGCCGGTGCAGGATTTCGTGCTCCATATGGTTTTTCTGAAGATTTACACCTTTGTAGTGGTTCTCCACGTGTTTGGAAATCATCTGATTTAAGTCCTGAAAGATCGGTAAGTTACAATCTTTCAGCAGATTACTACGGAAAACAATTTAGGATAAGTGCAAACCTATTCCGGACAGATCTGAAAAATAAAATTGGCTTTACTGATGCGGATCCCAATATTGCCGCATTGGGGTACGATTATCAGTGGAAAAATATTGACGATGCTTTTGTACAAGGAGTAGAATTGTCGTTAATGTTTAACATCATAAGAGGTTTCAATTTGGGTGTTGATTTCATTTATAATCAGGGTAAATACAAAAATGTAAGAGAGGATTGGGTTAGCACAGAATATGAAAAAGTGAGTCAATACATTTCAAGATTCCCTACCACAACGGGCAATTTTAAAATTGAATATACGCCCAAAACTTGGACCTTTACTGTCATCGGTAACTATCAAGGAACAATGTATATTGACTACTACAGTGAGGATGAAACCTTGTCAAAAATCAAGAAAACGGAGCCGAATATGATATTTAGTGCGAGAGTTTCCAAGAAAATCAAGCAGTTTAAACTGTATGCCGGCGTGAATAATATCTTCAATTATGTTCAGGACGAAAGACACCTGGATGATGCAGCCTTTATGTATGCTCCGGTGTATGGCACTACGTTTTATGGCGGAATATCAGTGACTATAAGTCATTGATTTAGTATGAAAACGGAGGAATAAAAACGTACTGATTTTAATTTGGATATCAGTAGTTATCATTACCAAAATCAAGCAAAAAAACGAAAAGTATTTATTTCAAAAACTGAAACAACAAATTCGATTAGGGTCTTTTATGTTCTATCAGATGCTTAAGTGCCATAAAATATCAAGTTTTTATGTAGTTAGCCGCTATTTACGACTATTAAAACACTCATTTTTTTATTTTTTGTTTTTTTATGGTTAAATAAAAAAGGGGGAGGTAGGAAGGTGCCACATCTTAAAAGAAACTGCTGATTTCTCAAGCTGGACACTCTGATCAAATGACTTAAAAATACGAGACAATGAGCCTATTTAGTAACTTTATAAAAAATGCAGCAAAACCTTCCGATACTTTTTTAGGTAAAATGATGCTTAAGGGTATGAACTATGGACACCAAAAAATGGCTTTGTGGTGCATTGATAACCATATAAAACTGTCCGGGAATGAAGATGTTTTAGATATTGGTTGTGGTGGCGGGCAAAATATTACTAACTTTTTGAAACGTACTAATGGCAAAGTCTATGGCATTGACTATTCACTTGCAAGCGTTGAAAAGTCTTTGAAGAAGAACAAAAAAGCCGTACTCGAAAAGCGTTCTGAAATTGTGCAAGCCAACGTTTCGGCTATTCCGTTTGAAGATGAAGCTTTCGATTTAGCAACTGCCTTCGAAACTATCTATTTTTGGGAAAATATAATTAATGACTTCAAAGAAGTGAAACGAGTGTTAAAATCAAATAGTAAATTTGTTGTCTGCAACGAATCCTCAAAAATGGAAGGAAACGAACGTTGGACAAATATCTTGGATATGAACATTTATACGGCGGAAGAAATTGTTGACACTATGCAACAAGCAGGTTTTGCCGATGTAAAATCATATAAAAAGGAGAACACGCAACAAATATGTGTAATAGGTAAAAAATGATGTTGATCACATTAAAGCCGATAGGAATAATATATACTCCCTTTAAAACCAAAAGTGGAATGCCGATTCAGGCAAGTGGAGCCTTAGGAATAAAAGGACATATAGTATTAAATGAAGAATTTCTTCCCGGGCTGGCAGACCTTGATGGATTCTCACATATAATTCTGATTTATTACTTTCATAAATCAACGGGATATGAATTATTGACCAGGCCTTTTCTTGACAATACAACGCGGGGAGTTTTTGCAACAAGAGCTCCTAAAAGACCTAATCCAATCGGCTTTTCCGTTGTGCGAAATATAAAAATTGAAAAGAACATCATCTATGTAGAAAATGTTGATATACTTGACGAAACACCTCTTTTAGACATAAAACCATACGTTCCCGGCTTTGATATTCACAAAACAGAAAAAAATGGATGGCTTGAAAACAAAACGGACGACCTGAATAATACTAAATCAGATGGAAGGTTTAAATAAGCAATTGGAGTTTAAACAATCATATGTCAAAAAGAACTACCAATTCTCCAGATAGAGCCTACACAAAAATTACCAATCGCTACGACGATGTGTTGACAGCACGCAAGTGGTGGAGCCGTCTTTATATGAATTGCATTTGGAAAGTGGACGACAATTTGGTGGCAAAAGAGGTGTTAGAGATGCTACCCGATGATTTTCAAGGGGAAATTTTGGATGTTCCGGTAGGAACAGCCGTTTTTACTGCCGAAAAGTTTCGCAATATGCGGAACGCAAAAATCGTGGGTGTCGATTTTTCAAAAGATATGCTCAGTATTGCCAATGAACGTGTTTTTCGTGAAAAGATTGAAAATGTAGGGTTGCAACATGGCGATGTTTGTAAACTTGCATTTGAAAATGAGCGTTTTGATGCGGTACTTTCTATGAATGGTTTTCATGCTTTTCCCGCATCAAAATACAAATCGTTTTGTGAAATCTATCGTGTACTTAAACGAGGCGGTATTTTCTTGGGTTGCTTCTATGTTAGGGGGGAACGCCGCATCGCCGATTGGATTGTTCGCTATGTATTAGATAAGAAAGGATTTTTCACTCCGCCACATTTTACAAAAAAGGAAGCGATAGAATTGCTGAAATCATTTTACGGAGAAAAAGTAGAGGTAAAAAATCATCGCTCAATATTGATTTTTAAGTGCGTGAAGTAAATGAATAATAAAGAGGAAAATAAAACGGTATTTGTTAATAAACAGTATCACCATCACCATCATCATACACACACGCAAAATGTTCGGAGGAAAAAGCTATTATGGGTTACGCTACTCAATTTTTCCATAAGCTTGGTACAAGTAGCAGGTGGAATTATCTCCAACAGCCTTTCCCTTATTTCCGATGCGATACACAATTTGGGAGATACATCCGCTATTTTCATTGCCTTTTTAGCCGGGAAACATGCCGCTAAGAAACCTGATGCTCAAAAGACTTTCGGTTACAAACGTGCCGAGATTTTAGCGGCTCTTTTTAATGGAGTGGTATTGATCGCCATTTGCATTTTCCTTTTTGTGGAAGCCTACAAACGCTTCATGTACCCACAACCTATCAAGGGCGGAATCATGCTGACAGTAGCTGTTTTCGGACTGTTGGCTAATTTAATTTCGGTGTTGGTATTGCAAAAAGACAAATCGCACAACCTGAATATACGTGCTGCGTACCTGCATTTGTTGGGCGATACGCTCTCCTCCGTAGCGATTATTGCAGGCAGTATAGCTATTCTCTTTTGGCAAGTTTACTGGCTCGACCCGCTCATAACTGTTGCCGTTGGAGTTTACATCATCTACCACACCTGGGGCGTGGTACGCCAAACGGTAGATATCCTGATGCAGGCAACACCCCGCCACATCGACCTTCAAAAAATCAAACAAAGCGTGGAAACCTTACCACAAGTTGAAAATATTCACCACCTGCATATATGGCAAATGGATGATGAACATATTCATTTAGAAGCTCATCTCAATATGTCTCAAGACATGTCGCTTAGCGAAGCTCAATCTGCTCGTCATAACGTGGAAAGGGTATTAAAAGAAAAATTCGGCATAAGTCATATTACCCTGCAAATTGAGTATAAAGGTTGCAAGAATAACAACGAGTTGATTTTTGGTAGAGAAAAGAAGAAACTATCTGATAAACATCAAAATTAATTTGTTTTCAAAGGTAGATTCAATCCTAATCAAGCATTTGACAACACTAAATTGGGAATACCCTCGGAAAATCAATAATCTCACCTAAAATGCTTAAATAAATACCTAATTAAAGACTATAACTCACAGTAGCGAGAAGTGCATTGCAGTGAGTTTCGAAAGAAAAAGAAGTTGATTGAGCCCTACGCGCAAAACATAGAATCTGCACGACACTCAGGAACATAAGGAAGGATTTGCATTATATTCAGGAATTACAAGGTCATAGTAGCAACAAGACTACCGGGATTTATACCAATGATAGCGCTAAAAATTTGCAAAATCATAAAAACCCATTTGACGATTTCAACAAATTGTTTTACCTTTGATAAACAAGTGAAATTTTATGGTACCAACCCAAAAAGATAGATTGGTGTGTTAAAATGACATACATAAAAGAGTTACAAATGGATTATGAATAATGAAAACGAAAAATCGAATAAACCGCAAAGAACGCAAAAACAACTCCGCGACCTTTGCACATCTTTTGCGAACTCTGCGGTTAAAAGAACAAGGGTTAAACTGCAAAGAACGCAAAGATTTTACGCAAAGAACACAAAGAAAACTCTGCGACTTCTGCACATCTTTTGCGAACTCTGCGGTTAAAAGAACAATAGTTAAACCGCAAAGAGCGCTAAGATTTTACGCAAAGAACGCAAAAAAAACTCTGCGACCTCTGCGCATCCTCTGCGAACTCCGCGGTTAAAAAAAATCATTATGATTGAAAACGAATTGACAAATAAATAGTTGATACGAGATACAATTTTAATGATAGAAATATTGGAGATCAAGTATTCTTTATTTCAACTGCTTAACAGCACAGTTACAATCTGCATTGGAAGGTGCTAATTAAGGATAGGATTACTAAACAGTTAATTCTCCAATTTGATAAAATGCGTGTTAATGACGTGTATAGAATCCATGTCGAATTATTTTTGAAATGACATACTTATGTTATTGGTTTTTTTACGAATGTTGTATATTTGTTTCGTAAATTAAATACTCCCGGGCATTGTAAAACGACATACAAACTAAAAATATGAGTATAGATAACATTAGACAATTCATAAAAGAAAAAGCGGAAGAATTTGGTGCCAAGACAGACAACGAATTCAATAAATCGTATGTGGAAAGAAACAACACCGGACAAGATGCACTTAAAGATAACGGAGCATATTTTGGATTTATCCATCCAGAAGAAGAAGTGTCCGGACCATTTCACGATTTTTCATTAACAATTTTTCCAAACGACCAAAACAAACCTTGGGTAGTATGTCTTGGAATTGGTTCAAGTGGTTTCAAAAATGACTACGAACTTGCGACATATCCAGGACTAAGAAGATTATTCTCAAAATTAACAGATGAAAGAGGCTTTTGCAAATCTGACTTTTCAGATATAGAAACAAGTTTACCAAAATCAATCACGGGTAGCCTCGACTTGCAGCACGTTAAAAACACAATTAAAACTTACACCAAAGTTTTACCAACTTGCCAGATAGTAGACGCCCCAGAAAGCGAAAAAGGAAAGCAAATTATTGCTGCCTTTGTCGCTGGATATGCAAAGCTTAGAGAATGGCCTTCCAACAAAGACCATAGAAAAGCAGTTTCAGAAGCTTTAAAGCCATTTTTAAAGACAGAAACAATTAATGAAACCGAAGAAATAACAAATCTTTTAACAGAAAGAAAGTACATAGTGCTTCAAGGTCCTCCGGGAACTGGGAAAACAAGAACAGCAAAAAGTGTTGCAGACAAAATAGGTGCTAAAACTTTTTTCACTCAGTTTCACGCAGAAACAAGTTTCTCTGATTTTATTTTTGGAATTCGACCTGATACAGCAAACGAAAAACTAAGATACAAAGAAAATCTAGGTAGTTTCTCAAAGGCCTTAAAATATGCCATTGACCATAATAATGAAAAGGTCGTATTAATAATTGACGAAATAAATAGGGCTAACCTCTCCAATGTATTGGGACCTGTTTTTTATCTATTTGAACATAAAATGGATGTTACGAATGTTGAAATAGAAATTGCTCCCAAATTCAAAGTAAAAAAACTGCCTGACAACTTTTCTGTAATTGCCACAATGAACACAGCCGACAGAAGTTTGGCCGTTGTTGACTTTGCTCTAAGAAGACGTTTTGCCTGGTACACGCTAAAGCCAAAAGCCATAAAATCTAAACAATTTTTTAATGAAGACTTTTTCAGGTTTCAAGAAATATTTGACTGGTATGCCTCAAGCACAGAATTGAACTTACAACCTGGTCAAGGCTATTTCATTGCTGACTCCGAAGACGAAATGAAAAATCGTATACGTTATGAAATATTTCCTTTGATTAAAGAATATTTACAAGAAGGGCTTTTGCGAAATGCTAAAGAAGAGTTCAATAACTATTTCTCAACTAGAATAAATCTATCTCTTTTCGAATGACAAAGTCATTAGATGTTTTTTGCGAAATACCTTGCTTAACTGAACAATCAAAACAGTTGAGTGGAGGTGCCTTACAAAAAAGGTGGTTCAAGTCAGCAGATAAAAGAATTATTGGACAATATCTTCAGAAATTTATTGATTATAACTTTGAGCAATTTAAATTTCTCGGTGTTCAACCATATATAATTGGCTCAGACCAAAGTACAGCTTTGACTTTCCGTTCATCGGGTTTCATTGGCTCTATTCCTTTGAGAGCTTCTGACACTGGAAAACAAATAGGTGATTTTGTAGTTATGCCTAGGTTTACTGGGCCCGACAGATTTGAGGACTACATAGAAATCTTAAACCTACTTGGAACTGATATTAGTCCAGAAGTCATTGATAGTTTACCCTTGGCATCAGGTAAGAATTTCAGACCCCCATTATACCTGGAGGCTGTAAAATTCATAGCAGCTCTTGAAAAATTGACAATGAGGTCTTGGAGAAAGTTTGACAATATTGAGAAGGTTTCAAGTCAGCCAACTGGGCAAATTAATTGGCCAAAATATATCAACAACGAATACAAAGTTGAAAACAAATTACAATTTCCGGCAAGAACAAATGTTCTAAGTGAATTTCATATTGAATATTCTGAAATTAGATATGTCTTTGATATTTGTAAAAGTGAACTACTTTCTGTTAGTACACCACAGAGGATTAGGAACACATTACGAACCAAATTAAGTTTCCTTGAAGAACGATTATATCATCACAAACCTAGTGCGACCAACAAAATTGCAATACGGTTTTCTGATAGTCCAAAAGTGAAATCTTGCAAGGAGCAAGCAAATAGAATTTTAAATTTCAACCTGGTAGACAGCACAGCTTGGCGAGTTGACTTTTCTGATGTATTCGAAAAATTCATTCAATATATTTTTAAGGAAGCTGCAAAAGAAACTGGAGGTCGACTTTACTCAAACTTTAAGTTTCATTGTAGAACTGTAAAACATTACTCTTGGGAACTAAAGCATGTCGAGCCTGATGCAATTTATCAAAAAGAAAATGTTTTGATTTTTATAGACGCTAAATACAAATCGAATTTATATAACAAGTTTGACCAAAGTGAAGTACTGAAAGAAGACCACAGGCACGACTTACATCAAATAATGGCATACTCTTCATTCAGTAAGACAGATTTTAAATTTGGATTTCTGTGTTACCCATCGGAACAAATCGAGTTAAAAAGCATTCAGTATAAAAACGGCATTAATGAAGCGACAAATACGATATTGATTTTAGGTGTTCCTTTGAGAAAAGACAGCATAAACGAGACAAAAAGACTATTAACAAATGAACTTAACGAAATTGAAAGAAAAACAACAATCCGGTAATACGCGATATAGTTAATTGCCGGTGCAGTGTGTATTCGAGAGATATAGCCCGCATCAAAAGTAATTGTAACTTGATAAGAAAGTGCTTCGAAACCGGCAACTAAAATATACAGCCAAAACGATAGAACCAAAAGTTTGCAAAATATTAAAAGCCATTTGATGGTTTGCAACAAATAATTTTACTTTTGCTGAATAAGAACAACTTTATGATACCAACTCACCTCAAAGAGAGAGATTGGTACCATAAATTGTAATATAAAAACGAGTTATTGGCAAGTTTAAAAAGAAAGACGGTCTGCAAAAGCAAACGGGCTGACCACCCAATGTGACAAGAAAACTTATTAAATAACTAAAAAGTGGAGGCCAGAACCCACTCAAAAAAACGGGGCTAAATCCAAAAAGCCTAATGAATAGAGATAATTAAAAATAATTACATTAATGAAAAGAGTTTCCTCTGTAATAGCCATTATGGTTCTCTTCTTTTCCTGTTTGCAGGCACAGGAAAGGATCGTAAAAGTTGACTTTGAATCGGGCGCCTTTTACAACAATCCAAAAATCCCATTTGATAATTCATTTGTAATAATGGGTGAAACGGGCAAAGACATCGAATTTGTGAAAGCAAATATTTCCTACGAAGGAAAAAATTACATTCTGCATTCCTTTGTATGGAACAGGGTTGAACAAAACACATCAGAAACATTCAATATTGTTGTGCCTCCTATTTTGAGATCCAACACAAAATATGATTTTGAAATTATTACCTACCGACTACTAACGCCACCCCAAAAAGAAAATTTACTCAAAAATGTAGAAGAACGGGTACGGTTTCTTTTGATGAACAATATCTATTTTGACGGGATGAATGTTGTGGTGAGCAAGCCAAAAGATGTTTACAATAAATTAAATCAACTTATCAACGAATCGCTAAAGCATTTTGAGTCAAAAAATTTCATCCCCATACAAGCGCCTTCTTCTTTAGTATTGGAAGAATTAAAAAAACAGAGCGACTTTAGATTTAACAGATTCTTTAAGCGAACTAACCGAATGGAAAGGGATGATATTACAAATAAAGTTGTTGCCGATAAAGTAGAGCATCTTGTAGCTTTAATCAACTCGGAACTCAAACCCTTTATAAATAGCCAATTAGTTCAACAACACAGACAAGTAAATGTCAAATCTGTTGAAACAGACAAAGAACCTTTTACCCTTCCTGTAAATATTGGAATGTATGCATGGGACAAAACGGCAAGCATAAATAATACATCGGTACACAACATTAATTTTACCCCGGGAGTAGGATTAACTTTACCTTTTAACAACAAAAGCCAACTTACCTCACGATCGCGAGTGTTCGATTCTTTTGGTTTTTCTGCCGGGGTGTTATTAAAACCCGTTGTTGACAACAACGGCATTGAATACCTAACTCCAGGCGTAAATCTACCCATTTATACCGGTCTTGGTTTCAGGGTGTTTGAAGTAATACGTTTCAACGCAGGAGCGCTTATTTTAGGAGAAGAAGGGAGTCAGGGTTTTGATAATTTATCAGTCATATTAACCGCCGGATTGGCTTTAGAACTTAACCTATGGATGGGAATAAAAAAATAAGAGGGTTTGTAATTGTTAGCGCTATTGCACTTACCCTATTTTCATGCAGAGTGCAAACACCGACCTACGTAGGTTTATATGTTGACAATTCTATTCCCTATAGTGATTCTACTACTTATATCGGTGAAGTTCCTTTGGACATAGTTGATACAACGACTGTCGTTGAAGCAGAGCCGAAAAGTGATTTGTACCCTGCCAAAGAAATGATCATACTATCTTCTGACAGTGTATATCAACATGAAGTTAAGAGCCTGCTCAAGTGGATTACTGACTCTGTTCAACCACTTCGTCATCAGGTGTTTGAGCTTCAAAAACAACTTGCAGGAATACCGGATACTAGTATTACCAGGGAAAAGCAACAAGTATTCCGGAAAGCGGATAGTTTGCAAAAAGAACCTGATTTTAAGCAACTGGTGCAGAAAAAAAATGACACGATTACTATGTTGCGAAATCAGGTAAATGAACTTAAAAAATATACTGACCTGAAGGCTGATACAGTTTATATTGCAAAAGAAATTGTAACCCAATTCCAAGGGGACAGCATACAAGCAGATCATGAAACTATCCGCTTGCTGAAGTCAAAAGATGACACAATCCTGTCGTTGCGCAAACAGGTTAATGAGCTGCAAAGCAAAGGTATCACTAAGGCAGACACTGTTTATGTGATACGAGAAAAGACAGGATCATCAGTGGCGGAAAACCAGCAAAACGATCAACTTATCCTGCAGCTTCTGAGGACTAAAGATGAACAAATTAACAATCTGCAGAATCAAGTGAATTCATTGCAAAATGCATCTCAAAGAATGCCTCAGCAAACACAAATAAGCAGAGAGCCGGCAAAGGTACAGCCGTTAGTCAACCAACAACCCAACCATTCTACCCAGCAACTAATAAAAACTAAGGATGATCAAATACAACTATTACAGGATCAGCTGAGCCAAATGAAATCATCAGCCGCCAAAACGTCGCAGCAAGCTCAGGTGACTGGAGAGCCAAAACAGGTAGCCCCCTTTAGCATCCAGCAAACCGATCTGTTAACCCTGCAAATGTTCCAGGCAAAAAATGATACAATTCAATTTCTTAGGGATCAGCTGCATAATCTTCAGCTTCTACCTCAAATAAGAGATACTGTTTACATAGAAAAAGAGATAAAGGAAGTGCAACCTGTAAAAGAAATTGTCGTCCAACAAAAAGAAATTGTTGACCAACCAAAAGAAGCTGGCTTCCAATCATTACACGACACTATAAGTCTGCTTAAATCTCGTGTGTTAAGCCTTGAGGAACAAATTATACCCGTTAAGGATACAATAATTCTTGCAAAGCAGGATGAAAAAGATGAACCTCTCACTGTAACAACAGATACTACACTCCTTGTAGCCTATTACTTAAGGGGAAAAATAAAACCAATTGAAGAGGAAAAAATTTTACAACAGATTAAAGAATTGTACAGGAACAAAATCATTACAAATGTAACGCTTTCAGGATATACCGATAGTTCGGGCGATAAAATCATAAACAAAGAAATCACCAATCGGCGCCTGAATTACATATCAGAAATGATTATTCCATGGATCGCAAAAGATAAGATCTTCTTTCAAAATTTTGGAGATGTTTTTGCTTCGGATGTTGTGATAGAGGATGAACGCAGAGTTGAAATAAGAATATACACAAAATAAGATAACAGTTTTTTTAAGGCGGATTGCGAAAAGCCAAACTAGCAGCTAGCGCTAACTTGAAGCATCTCACATAAAATAAGCATTGTTGTTTATTGAATGTTGATTACTTTGAAATGCTTGCCTATACTTAGCTTAGCCCGTTAGCAAATATGGCGTAAGACAGAAAAAAGTATATGAGTATCAGTTATCATGATAAATTCTTTGTAATTACGACTGACACAGACAATTAACAGTCTGTCAAACTAGTTTAACTACCCATTCCTTAAACAGATTTTATAATCTCGTTATCTACTAATTTTGGAATGATAATTAGTGTAATTAACTCATCAGGTTTTATGTTAATTTTTTGATGCTCTGAATAGCAATCTTCAAGTTTACATTCGCGATTTCCAATAACACTTGCAAGCCTAAGCCGGCTTCCCAAAGCAGTAAGAAAGGAAATCAATCCTCCATTTAGAACAGCCGTTGTAAGGATATCACTTAAAGTAATCTGATTTCTAATCTGCACCGATCCGACCTGCTGCAAGGTTTCGGCTAGCCGAACCATACTCCTTTTACAAAAGGTGATTACCTCATTTATATTTACTCCCGCTCCGAAAGCAAGAAACTTTTTATCTTCAACCATAAAGTTTAATTCTGCAACATCAGAAATATCGAGGATTCTCTGCAAAGTCATCTTATTTTTAATATGTAAATGACGGGTGTGTGTCAAACCATTGATAACCAAAGCATCCGGATATCTATATTTAAGGCGTAGAGCCTCTTCAAGAGTAAATGGCTTTAGATACATCAGACCCATGGTCTCCAATATTTTCGTATTCCTGTCATCTTCTATGCTATGCAAAAGTTCTACAATCTCTTCTTCTGGAGCATTAAAATTGTAAATATCGGACGGTGGGTCTATTTTAGGTTCGTCTCTGTTGATTATCAGTTGCTTGCCGTGCATCATCGGCAGTAGAAGTAAATGCGGATCAAAACTCTTATATTCCAATCCCCCTCTACCATCCAGTTGAGCCAGTGAAACAGAAAAAATTTCGTAATCCTTCCTGGCATACTCTTGTATCAAGCTGTTTTTGTTCTCAATCGTACAAAGAAATTCAAATACTGTAGCAGATGGCTTAAAAGCTACTGGTTCAGAAAAATTAATCGAGATTATTTTTCCATTAAAAACAAATGAAATAATGGTGGTGAAAGCGCTCATTTAATATCGTGGTGCAAAACAAACCGATAGTAAGTCAACAAAAATAATTCTCCCGGAGTAGTTAATTATCCAAAGCTTTTTTCTCTTTAACAATTCCATTTTCCCATATTTCGATCATCACTAAATTTCCCTTTTCGTTATAAACCCTCCACTCGCCTGACTTCAGATTATTTACGTATTCGCCCTCTGAGCTTACAACTCCATTAGTATAAAAATATCTGGCATGACCTGACAATACCCCTTCGCTGTAAACAGCTTCAAGTTTAGGCAGTCCGTTCATAAAATACTGCTGCCATTTACCATCTTTTACGTCATTTGTATAATTGAGTATTTCAATAATCTGGCCATCAGGATGGTAGGCTTTCATTTCACCATTTCTGATTCCATTTTGATAGGTTTCTGTAGTTAACAAATTACCCGCTTCGTCAATAAATCTCCATAGGCTATCTTTTTTTTGATTGATATAAAGCCCTTCGCTCATCACATTTCCGTTAGGATGAAAGGAGCGAGTAAACGAACGTCTTCCATTATCAGAGATATAGGATATGGTTTTTAGCTTTCCATTTACGTCGTATCGCTTAAACTCGCCATAAGGAATATCATCTTTAAACTGGCCTTCGTACTTCAATCTTCCTTCTTCGTCAGTTTGTCGCCAAAAACCCTGTTTCAGCCCTGCCGAATCTTTTTTATTGATATCATCAGAAACCTGACCATATATGGTTGTTGAAAAAGCCAAAATCAAAACTGAACTTAAGATTACGGGAAATTTCATATTTTGAAAATTTTCTATCTGTAACGCAAAATACAAAGTAATATTTAGGAGCATAATAAGTGATACAGCACATTAAAAAAAGTACTTCCTGTTGATTATTTAGTTTTGAAAGAGCTTGCTTAGAAGGTTATAATCAGCTTCTGCTCTTTAAACAGGTTGTAGTTCTCTCCTTTTATTTTTACAAGGATTTTTTCTGAGACCCCTTCCATTTTCAATTCAATCTTTTTAGCGGTTACATTAAAAAATATCCTGTCGGAACTTAGTCCGATATTAAACCTAATATCTTCCCAATGTTCGGGCATATTGGGAGAGATATACAACATTCCATTTTTGATATCTACTCCAGCGAAAGATCGTAAAGCTACTAAAACGGTACCGGCCATAACACCTGTATGAATTCCTTCGCCGGTTGTGCCTCCCTGTATATCGGTAAAGTCGCTGATAAGCGCCTCCTTATACAGTTTCCAGCTATCCACCTTATTGCCAACCTTATTACTAACATAAGCATGAACCACTCTTGAGAGTGTTGAGCCATGCGAGGTTCGCCCAAGGTAATAATCAAGATTGCGCTTCAAATAATCCTCCGTCAAGCAATATCCTAATCGTTTAAGAATTTGTGTAACCTCCTCTTCGGTCAAGTTGTAAAAGGTCATTATCGTGTCGGCCTGTTTAGCGACTTTATATTCATCAGCCGATTTGCCTTCAGCTTTCAACAGCCGATCCATCCTATGCACATTACCATATTTTTTCTTGTAAAAATCCCAGTCAAGCTCCTTTAAGTCAAAATATCCATCATATTGGGCAATGATACCATTCTGAACAACGATATTTATTTTTGTGGAGATATCTTCCCACTTCGTCAGCTCCTTATCGTTGAGAAGCAACTTCGATTTTATCAGAGCTTGATCGTCAGGTTTCAGTAGTTCCAATAAATCGGGAGCTTTGCTCATCATCCAGGCTACCATGAGGTTGGTATAGGAGTTATCTTTCAACCCGCCTTCTGTTGAGTTGGGATATGCTTCGTGAAACTCATCAGGTCCCATAACATTTTTAATAGAGTATCTGCCTCCATCACAATCTTTTTCCACCATTGATGCCCAGAATCGGCATATCTCAAAAAACATCTCAGCGCCGTAATCTCTAAGAAAATTTATATCTCCGGTAATCTTCAGATAATTCCATATATTATAAGCTATGGCTAATGACACATGTCGTTGCAATGAGCTATAATCATCCCCCCATTTTCCCGAAACAGGGTTAAGATGAATTATTTGAGTCTCTTCTCTTCCATCGCTACCGCTTTGCCAGGGAAACATTGCTCCCTTATAACCGTGTTCGATCGCATATTCACGGGCTTTGCCAAGCCTCCGATAGCGATACATCAGCATGGAGCGGGCAGCTTCGGGAAAGTGCATAGCATATAATGGCAGAATAAAAAGCTCGTCCCAAAAAATATGTCCGCGATAAGCCTCTCCGTGTAAGCCTCTTGCTGTTATGCTCGCATCAAAATGCTGATTGTGCGGCGAAAAAGAGACCATCAAATGGTAAAGATGCAGTCGTAAAAGTTTTTGTGCCAGCCTGTCGCCTTGAATATTAATATCAATCAGACTCCATATTTTTTTCCATTCTGCTTTACTATCTTTAACAAGTTGATTAAACGAGATCGTTTCGCTGATCTTTGCCTTGGCATCTTCAAGCGGATTGGGCGAATCGTCGTGTTTAGAGGTGTAAATTGCTGCGACCTTCTCAACTGTAAAAACCTGAAATGTTTCAATCTGCGTACTAAAAAGCATATGAATTTCACTTTTATCTATGATTCTCTCTTCTGTAGTCAAAACACGTTTGTTTTCAAGGAAAACATCGCATCTCACAGCCTGTGCTATTTGAATGCCTGATTGAGATGTCTTGGTAACCAACCAGCAAATATTATTTTCAGCGCCGGCATTGTGAGATTGCAAATGTTTTTGATTTAACTGGCGGTAACGATCCACTCCATCGTTAATAATATTACCATTAAGGGTGGATCTCAAGGTAATTTTCCCTTTATAGTTAATAGGTGAAATAGTATATTTTAACGCTGCGAGATGCGGATCTTTCATGGATGCTAAGCGCCACGACTGGATCAGGGTTTCCTTACCATCACTATCTTTAACTGTAATTACACGATGCAATATCCCATTACGAAAGTCTAAGTTACGGTAACAATCCACTATTTCAGCTTTGTTAGGGTCGAACCAATCTCCCCCATCTATTCGAAAGGTGATCTGTAGCCAATCTGGTATTCTGACAAAATCTTCATTTTCTATATCGCGTTCAGCAACTCTTGAAACAAGCCGGTTGTAGAGACCTGCAACATAAGTCCCTGGATAATTTACCGGATTGGCTACTGATTCTTCGAAAGCCCCACGGCTGCCGAAATAACCATTACCTATTGTCAATAATGCTTCGCGCGAACGCTCTTTTGTCTTATCATAGTCGTAATAGCTAAGCGACCAGTTGTCATCCTCAAGGCCGTTACAAAACCACTCTTCGATATCTTTTAACTCAATTTCGCCCAGGTCGCCCACAACTATGTCAGCGCCACTTTGTTTCAACGCTTTTGCGTTTCCTTCGCGTGCGATTCCCAATACCAATCCAAAGTTACCATTCCGACCGGCCTGTACACCCGAAACTGCGTCTTCAACAACTACAGCTTTTGATGGTGTACATTGCAAATGTTTACAAGCCGTTAAAAAAATATCGGGAGCCGGCTTACCTTTTAATCCCATTTTTTCAGAAACAACCCCATCAACACGTGTTTCGAAAAGATGAAGCAAGCCGGCAGCCTGTAATACAGCCGCGCTATTTTTACTTGAAGAAGCTAAGCCAATCTTTATATTTCTATCTTTCAACTGATGGATTAGCTTTACAGTAGATGAATACACCTGTACGCCATCACGCTGTAATATCTCATTGAATACTTTGTTTTTCCGGTTACCCAACCCACATACCGTCTCCGCATCAGGTGGATCAACGGGTAAACCATAAGGGATGCCAATACCCCTGTGTTCCAAAAACGACTGAACACCTTGATAACGAGGTTTACCATCAATATAGGGAAGATAATCGCGTTCATGATCGAACTCTATGAATGGCTGATTGTTGCGTTTAGCCCATTTTTTTAAAAAATCATCGAACATCATTTTCCATGCTGTGCTATGCACTAAAGCCGTTTGAGTTACCACGCCATCAAGGTCGAAAATTACGGCTGAAAAGTTACTTTGAGACATACACTTTAAGTATTTAATCAGATTATGTCAATAAAAAAAGCAAAAGTAGAAATTTTGAGTCTTGCTGGCTTTGCAGCCAATTACTATCAACATTATCTTAATCGTCTATGCATTTGGTCAAATGTTTGATTTAGGTTTATTAAGGCTTTTGACAGAAATAGTGGAAACTACACCGACTAAAACAAGCATACCGCCAATAAAATGATAGCCATATAACTTTTCATTTAGAAAAACTACACCTCCAAAAACTGCAATCACTGGGCTTAGATTGTTGAAAACCGCTATTTTGGATGCTGAAATAGCCGTTAGCGCATAGTTGGAGAGGAAAGAGGTAAGCAGCGAAGAAAGAACCCCAAGATACAATATAGGTATCAAGAAGCCGGAATGAGTCAGCGGGTCAATAAATTTGAAAGGAGTGCCATTTAAAAAATGATGAGAGAGCGCCCAAATGTTGAAAATGATAAAAGCAAGATAACTCATCAATACTGTAAGTTCAACCGGCGAAAATGTATGGCCGAGTTTTCTTCCGATAGTGTAATAGGCTATAATAGACAAAACGGAAAGCAAAAGTAATACGACCCCTAAGGGATCGGTGTCGTTTTTGTGGATACCGGTTTTAAAGATAATGTAAAACACACCGGCTACAGACATTAAGATGCCGGTTTTTTGCAATAAATTCGTTTTCTCTTTCAAAAAAACCGAAGCTACAAGGGTAGTTAACACCGGAATCACAGCAAAAATAATTCCCGCCTCAGAAGCAGTACTATACTGTATTCCAAAAGTTTGTAACAGAAAAAACATGAGCGGGTAAAACAATGCCAAAAGTAAAAGGGGCTTGATCCTTGAAAAACTGAAACTCGGGAACTTAACCAAGCCAAACAACTGCATCAAAATAAGTACAAGAAAAGCAAATGAAAACCGATGCGCCAGCATAACAACCGGATCGGTATATCGGAGAGCCATCTTCATAAAAATAAAAGATAAACCTACAATCGCAGTGTTTACCGACATGCCAAGATAGGCCAACAACTCTTTTTTCAATATTTTTTTCATGCTGATCGCAAATGTACAAAAGAGAAATAAAAGCGATAGGCAATGGTTGATACAATAAAATTTAAAAAGAAATGTTTTTTTAAACTAAAATTATTACTTTTGTACCGAAAAACGTTTTTATTACAAAATGTTCGATGGCTGTTAACGATACCCGCGATATAATTTTGTCTGTTGCTGATAGGCTTTTCAGCCGTTTTGGGTTCCATAAAACTTCGATGGACGAGATTGCTAAAACTGCACGAAAAGCCAAAGGGTCGCTCTACTACCATTTTGCAAGCAAAGAGGAGTTATTCAGAGAGGTAATTTCTAAAGAGTTTGGAAATCTGAAAGCCCAACTAAACCCTATTGTTGAAAATAAAGAATACAGCGCTTTTGAAAAACTTAAAAACTATTTGCTCAAACGGATGGAGATTTTAAACTCAGCCTCAAACTACCACGAAACCCTTAAAGCTGACTTTTTCGAACAATTCCATTTTATTGATGAGTTAAGAAGTGATTTAGATGAATGGGAAAAAGAAAAATTTAAAACAATTGTGATGGAAGGTGTCATGGCTGGAGAATTTAAGGTTAGCGAAAATATTGATGTAATACTTGATATCTTTTTAATGGTTTTGAAGGGGCTTGAAATTCCATTTTTTCTGCAAGGTAAATACAATGAATATGCGCCGCATTTCGAAGGATTGATTTACATTTTAAACAATGGAATAGCAAAATAATTTTTTTTAATTAAAACTGACTATAAAACATTAATAGTACAAATATTATAATTTTAATCATTAATAAACAGGGATTTAGCCCTTTTAATTTTTTACGAATTTGACTTTAAAACATTAATAGTATAGATATTACAAATTTTATGGCATTCCAAACCAAATTAGCAGAACTAATTATCCGCCTGAAGTGGCTGATTATTATTATTGTAGTTGCGCTGAGCCTTTTTTTCGGATATGGGCTTAGGTATATTACTATCAATCCAGATATTATCTCTTCATTACCTGATGGTGATCAAGTGGCTCATCTTTACAAGCAAATAGGTAATGAATTTGGTGGTAACGACATGGGAATTATCGTTCTAGAAACCGATGATGTTTTCACTTCAGAGGTTCTTGAAGGTATCCGACAAATAACCGACAGTATCCAGTTTACTCAGGGGATTTCCTATGTAACAAGTATGACCAACATTATGAATATTACCAGTTCGGAATGGGGTATCGAAATCGGGAAATTGGTTGACGAATATGATCTCCCCAGCGAGCAAAAAGAGCTGGATGAACTACGGGATTATGCCATGTCGAAAGAGATGTACAAAGGAACTATCATTTCTGATGATGGAAAAGCCACAGCAATCATGTTTACTTTGCAGCCCGAGGGGGATAAACAATCTGTTGCCCGAGAGATTAAAACAAAAATTGAAGAGATGAAGCTGCCCTGGAAACTTTATTTCGGCGGGCTCCCCTTAATGATGAACGATGTAAACGACCTGATACTTAATGATATAATATGGTTGATCCCTGTGGTATTTATATTTATTGCAGGAGTTTTGATTCTTAGCTTCCAATCACTCAGAGGATTGCTTATGCCATTGCTTGCAGCAGGAATCGCCATACTTTGGACAATAGGAATTATGGCCTACATAGGATACGAGCTTACCATTGTTACCAATATTACGCCAGTTGTTCTGGTGGCAGTTGGAAGCGCATATGCCATCCATGTGGTTAACAGTATAAACAACTCAAAAACAGGAGATAAGAAAAAGACAATTGTCAAAGCGCTGACTTATATCATTGTGCCGGTAATCCTTGCATCAAGCACTACAATTGTGGGATTTATTTCTTTTGTTTTTGGATCTTATCTCCTAATGATCAGAGACTTTGGGGTATTTTCCGCGCTTGGAACAGCCATAGCATTACTACTTTCAATCTTTTTTGTACCAGCGCTAATTGCTGCATTTGGAAAAGAACAAAAAATAAAATCCACAACAAAAAAAGAGTCTAAAAACACCTTGATAGACAGACTTTTGATGCCGCTTGTGCATTTTGTGTTCAACCATCCGGTCAGAACATTAAGTATATGGGGAGGTGTATTAATAATATGTATCTGGGGCATTTTCCAAATAAAAACCAGCATCAACATTGTTGATTATTTTAAAAAGAACAACCCCACTCGCATCACCGAAAACATTATGCAGGAAAAATTTGGTGGCACCATGCCGATATTTTTGGTTTTTGAAGGTGATATTCAGGAGCCGGAAATTCTAAAAATGATGATGAAAACAGAGACCTACATGAAAACCGATCCAAATATCACTATTGCTCAATCCGTTGCCGACCTAATAGAACAAATGAACGATGCCATGGGCGAAGGGCTTGCTATTCCGGATGAAAAAGAAAAAATTGAGCAATTATGGTTTTTACTTGACGGGCAAGAAATTATGGAACAACTTGTGAACGATGACCTGTCGAAAGGAATTATTCAGGCCAAGTTTGCATCTATTGATAGTGATGAGATGGAGACATTCATCAAAAAAATGGAGGTCTTTATCAATGAAAATCAAAGCGATAATTATATAATGAGCATCACCGGAATGCCATCTATTTATGTACGACTGAACGAAAGCCTGATAAAAAGCCAGTACACAAGCCTTTTGATTGCTATTGCAATGGTGGTGCTGATTGTAGGATCAATTCTGAAATCACTAAAAAAAGGAGTAATTACAGCTATACCGGTAGTTACCACAGTAATTATTTTATTGGGCTTTATGGGAATTACCGGGATCACCTTGGATATAGCTACCGTATTGGTTGCAAGCATTGTAATGGGTATTGGTATAGATTATTCCATTCATATTATGACCGGCTTCAATAATTTCATTATTGCTGGGGAGGGTGTAGATTCGGCTATTGAAAAAGTGTTATTCTTCAGTGGAAAAGCTGTGGTAATCAATGTATTATCCGTTTCGTCCGGGTTTATTGTACTGCTCTTCTCACAGCTTGTACCTCTTCAGAACTTTGGACTTCTTATCGCAGTAAGTATGATAGGCTCAGGTTTAGGCGCTCTCACCATACTGCCGGCGATCTTAATTTTAGCAAACAGAAAAAAAAATTCAATTAATAATAAATAAAATAAAAGTAAAAATCATGAAAAAAGTATTTAGAATCAGTATCTTAGGATTAATTCTTCTCTTAGTAGGAGATATAAGCCTGTCGGCACAATCGGCTGCCGATATTGTAAAAAAAATGGACCAGGTTGTCTATTCACCCAAAAACATGAAGGGGAAAAACAAAATCATCCTTATTGATAAAAACGGCAAGGAGGAAGTGCGCGAAGCCATTGTAAATCAATTGGGTAATAACAAGCGTTTGATGCGTTTCACAGCGCCGGCCTCACAAGCAGGCATTTCTGTCCTCTCGCTACCCAATGATGTAATGTATTTATACCTACCCGCTTACGGGAAGGAAAGAAGAATTGCATCGAGCGCAAAAAACCAAAATTTTGCCGGAACTGACTTCTGTTATGATGATATGGAGTCTGTCCAGTTTTCGGATAAGTATAATTCAAAAATGCTTAGTACGGAAAAGGATGTTTTCATAATTGAACTGACGCCAAAAGCAAAATCAGATTATTCAAAATTGATCATTCACATTAATAAGGAACACTATTACAATGAATTGATCCAGTATTTCGACAAGGCCGGAAACAAATTTAAAGAGGCTCACTACCATTTTACCAAAGTTGGAAATTACTGGAGTGCATCAGAAATAGTGATGACCGATTTGAAAAAAAATCACACTACGAAAATGCAGATGTACGATGTTCAATATGATACCAATCTGACCGATGATGATTTTACTGTGAGAAAATTGGTTGAATAAACAGTGAATAATGTTTCATTTTTTGCTTCATTTCAATTAAAAATGATATGACCAATAAAATTTTTGCTCTAATAGTAGCCTCTCTAATAATATTTTCCGACTCGACATTAGCCCAAAATGAAAACAGCCTTGGATTTACCGGCAATTTACGTACCGACCAACGCTTTTTGCTAAAAGATAAAAACGATTGGGCATGGAATGAAAATCGCTTAACTATTAATCTTGATAAGCCCTTTTCAAATCAGGTTCGTTTTCATAGCGAAATGTGGATTCGTAATTTTGGGTTACCATCTCTATATTCAATCAACGACCTGTATAACAAAGGAATTGTTGATCCTTATCAGTTTGAGATCAGGGAAGCTTATATTCGTATAAATAATTTTCCGGGCAAAAAGTTTGATCTTACTTTGGGTAGGCAACACATCAACTGGGGGACTGCTGATAAGCTCAATCCGACAAATAACCTGAACCCTTACGATCTGGAAGACATACTCGACTTCGGTCGCCAGCGTGGAACAGAAGCATTAAGTATGAATTATTACTTCAATAATGATTTTTCAGTTCAGGTAGCGCTTTTTCCTTTTTTTCGTCCGGCAAATATGCCTGTCGGGATTTTTTCAGGTCTGTTGAATCCAAAGATGGAACTGCCGGGAAATCTTTATATAAAAAGCTTTTCCGACTCCCTGATCATGCCTCGCCTTAATCTGAAAGAGAATCTAACAGGTGGATTGCGTTTTAAAGGTTTTGCTGCCGGTATTGACTTCTCTCTCAGTTATGCCTTGGCTTACGACGGTCTTCCCGTTCCTTTAAAAAACTCATTCGAGCGGCTTGGCTTTGACGGGGCCACTAAACTTCGGTCGGAACTTATTTTTTATCGGAATCATATCATTGGCGCCGATCTGGCTACAACTTTAGGTGGATGTGGCATTTGGGCTGAAGCGGCAATGTTCATACCCGAAAAAGATGTGATAATGACAAATAAGTTTGCAGCCGGATTAATAGTTCCGTTTCCGTTTAGCGTAGATTCACTGTACATTGACAAAACTAAACCCTTTGCTCGTTTTATTGTAGGTGGCGATTATATGTTTGCGGATGGATCGTACCTGAATTTGCAGTATCTCCATGGATTTATTCACGAAAGAAGAGTAAAGGAGTTGAATGACTACTTTTTTATGCGATATGACCGAAGCTTTTTTAGGGAAAAATTAAAGATAAGCCCACTTTCAGGAGGCTTTATCGTAACTGACTGGAATAGCCTAAAAAAAAACTACGCCATCGTTTATATCCCCGAAGTTGTTTATATGGTTACTCCAAATGTGGAAACGAGTATTTCTTCAGTTATTTCAGATGGAAAAGGCGATAATCTTTTTTTGGGATTAAAAGACCTGAACATGATAATGGTAAAAATAAAATACAGCTTTTGACGGGAATTAAAAGATAAATCGGAAAAAAAGGTGACACAGAGGTCACCTTTTTTATTTAAAATCCAGAACGCCAAATAATATGAGAGTCAATTGTTTTATCTTATAAAAAAATATGAAAAGACAAGTTGGACCTTTCATTTGGTAAAAAAGAAAAAATTAATAAAACGAGCAATTTTAAAAATTATATGGAGAGGCAAAGCAAAAAAACTACGCTGGAAATATGGAATTAAATACCCAAGCCGCGAAGGTATATTTGTAATTTTTGGCTATCCTGCTGTTGAGTATAAAAAGGGGTTGAAAAGGACTTTTGCCTCGGTTACAATAGCAAATGGCTGAAATTATGCTTACGATATGATTTTTAAAAGTTGAGTCTGCTCTGAACTAAGTTTTTCAGATATTTATGTATCCAACATTTGACTATATCTCGGATGTCCCTTTTCTAAATAGTTGTTGATTCATCTTTTTAGCTGTTTTAGTTAAGAGACTCCAAAAAAGACTACATTCGACTTTCAAGTATAGCTATCACTTTTTCGGGTGTAACCAATTTTTGTTCACCTATAGCTACAAATCCGTTTCTTTTCAGATTCTCAACTACTTGTACGATTGTAGTTTTATTAAGCTTATAATCGGATAATCTTGTTTTAGCGCCAAGGCTGATAAAAAAAGCTTCAGTTTTAGAAATAGCTTTTTCAATACGTTCTTCATCATCTCCATTATTTATGTCCCATATCCTTTCAGCATATTGCAACAGTTTTTCTTTTTTAATCTGCGACATCACGCGCATCATTCCCGGCCATACTATAGCCAAAGTGCTTGCATGATCAATATTATGCAACACTGTAAGTTCATGGCCTATTTTGTGTGTAGCCCAATCAGTTATCAATCCTGTAGCAATTAGTCCATTAAGCGCCATTGTTGAACACCACATAATATTCTTGGCAACAGACATATTTTCAGGTTCATTTACATAATTCAAGCCTTCTTCAATCAGAGTTTTCATTATGGCTTCGGCAAACCGGTCATTTAGTGGGGCATTTTGTTGGAAAGTCAAATACTGTTCTGTAACATGTACAAATGCATCAATAACACCGTTTATTCGTTGGCTGTGTGGCAGAGTACGAGTGAAATTCGGATCGAGAACCGAAAATCGCGGATAAGTAAATGGAGGTGTGCCAAAATCAAGTTTCTGGCCGGTTTCCTTTCGTGATATCACCGCAAAAGCATTCATTTCCGATCCGGTTGCCGGTAAGGTCAACACGGCGCCAAAAGGAATTACGGATGTAACCTTTAATTGATTCTCTAATATATCCCATGGTTCGCCATCAAATAAGGATGCAGCAGCAATGAATTTGGTTCCATCAAGCACCGAACCTCCACCTACTGATAATAGAAAATCAATTTTCTCTTTCCGACACAAATCCACAGCCTTCATAAGAGTAGAATATTGCGGATTTGGTTCAATACCACCAAACTCAATAAAAAAGAAGTCCTCGAGAACGCTGACTACCTGATGATAAATCCCGTTCTTTTTGATTGATCCACCGCCGTAAGTAAGCATAATACGTGCATTGGCAGGGATCTCAGCGGAAATTTTATGTAAAACATTTTCGCCGAAGATAATTTTTGTTGGATTGTGGTAAATAAAATTTCTCATAGTTAACTTTGTTCTAAAAAATTTTAATCAGCTCTACGGTATAGATCACTGTTGATCCGGCAGGTATCAAATCAAGATAATTACTATTGCCATAGGCAATGTCTGGTGAAAGATAAAACTCGAATATAGCGCCTGTTTGCATTAGCCTAATACCCTCTGTAAGGCCTTTTACCAAATGACTGAGTTTAACGTTTACAGGCCCTTCATCATAGGTCATATCAAAGGTAGTACGATCAATATACATTGCGCGGTAATGTATGCTGATACTATCGTCGAGCATGGGATAGGGGCCGTTTCCAAACTTCAGTATTTTGTATTGCAACCCGCTTGGCAGTGAATGAACACCTTCTTTTTCTTTGTTTATAAGAAGAAATTCTTCACCCTTTTTCCTGTTTTGTGCAAGCATTACTTCAAACCTTTGCTTTTCGATCTCTTCTAATTCAAAAGAAAACTCCTCAATAAGACGATTTTGCAAAGTGTCGTCCAACAAAGGCTGCCTGTCGTTTAAAGCATCGTAAAGTCCTTTATAAATAAGTAATGGGTTGGCGCCGATCTCCTTTTCAGCAATTCCAACACCATAGTCATATCCCATAATATAACTTATTGTGTCCATACGGGTTGTAGGTATTATATTTTCAATCTGTTCTACATTTTCAACTTCCTGATGACAGGCGCTTAGAATAAACATTATTAAGATGACCGAAAAGATATTTCCCTTGAGTTTGGAGGAGAAAACTGGTTGATAGTAAAAATTTTTGAAACTCATGATCAACTTGTTTTTATGAATAACACATTGAATTCACTTAAATCTTTCTTTAAATAATAATCTCTTATTTCTTTTAAAAATGTAATCGCGTAATTTTTTTGTCGGATCATGCTAAAAAAAAAATCAAAATGTACATTGCACCAAGATATCATAACCGATTGTTCTAAATTATTGTTAAAAATTTAATCATGATTTTAACATTGGCAAATGCGCAATCTGGATTAATTCCCTACGCAAATATATTTTATTTAAATCAACAGTGTGTTACTTTTGAAATTGCTCATATTCCTCTAAAATTGTAATCTTTTCACATTGTTGAAAATCAAACATAAGTTCCATTTTTATCTTCAATGGATTTTTATATGAAGCAGAGGTTATTTTAATTTATAATAGAGAAGTTTATTAATTTTGCTACCATTAATTTTATTAATCAACATTTTACACCTATGAAACAATTTTATTGCATTTTGACAATTGCGTTGTGTCTGTTGGTGGTTAACACTTTTGCGCAGCAAGTTTTACTTCAACAAACTGTAACAGATGCAAGTAAAGGACAAATTGTTCTTACAGAAAAGGCTTCTACACAATCCCCAATCAATGAATCTGTTATTTTAGGCGGCACTTCCAAGTCTCCTAATATTAACTGGCGACTCACTGAGTCGATTGCTATTGGGGCGAACCTTAGAATTTCTCAAGAGGCTCAAAAAACTTTTATCTCATGGTATTTAAACAATTCCAGAGCCTCACTGTATGGTAATAGCCCCACGCCAATCTTTGAAATTCCGATTGACAATGATTTTGTGGAGGCTCCGATTGACATGACCGCAGATGGATTGTACTTAGCCTTAGGAACTGATAATAAATTGAGGGTTTTTGATGGGGAAACTCATATCCTCATTTGGGAAAAAGATTTTGAAGGTTATGTACTTGCGTTTAAAATTGCTGAGGGGGGGCAAAAAATTTATTTGGCGGAGACTGAAGTTGCTGGAGAAGCAAAATCAAGAGCAAGCGCTTATATCATCGGCCAGGATGATCCTCTTTGGACAACCGACTTCGAGGGTAACGCAACCGCTTTTGCTATATCAGGCGATTATTCTAAAATTGCATTTTGCCAATATACTGGGGTTAACAAAATGCACATCTTGAACGGTGAAAATGGAGAGGTGATTTTCGATACATTTTATTTCAACGAACATCCACCGGCTTTCAGTTACGATGGTAAGTTTATCATTTTGGGTGATTATAATGGGAAAGCTTATCTATATGAGTATGATGAAGATGGCGACACCTATTTTGAAAAATGGAGCTTTAAAGTTGGCGGTGGTGGATCATCAGCCTGGGTTGTTGCTGCTAGCATTTCAGCCGATGGTTCAACGGTAGCAATAGGTACTTTGGTATTCCTCTCTGCCGATTACAATGGAGAGATTTATATTTTTAACACCTATTCCAATGAGCCAATTTGGGTTTATGAAGATTGTGGTGATTCAATTGGTTCAATTTCTTTATCTGATGACGGGTCGCTGATTGCAGCAACCACTTGGGGGCCAATGGATCATTCAAAACCAGATTATTTTCTATTTCGAAAACAAAGTAATGTTCCCATATTTACAATTAATACGGTAGGCTCACTCTATTCGGTTGTTCTTTCACCTGACGGCACCTATTGCAGCGTTACAGGCAAGAGAGTTCACGCTCGGATGATGGGGTGTGGCGGTTTTTTATATAACATTAATACTGATCCGGGAGGAGGTAAACTTACCGGTAACATACAACTTCAAGGCGCTGATAGCTTTGAAAATGCTAAGATAGTTATTGAAGGTATTGACAACTATTACGGATATTCTGATGAGGAAGGCAACTTTGAGATAAAATATATCCCTGCCGGTTCATATACTGTTACAGCATCAAAAGTTGGCTTTTATCCTGATCAAACTGATGTTGTGATTGACGAAGGCGGCATTACCACCATTGATTTTTCACTTCTCCCGACAGGAAATCCACCTGTAAATTTATCTGCTACACAAGGGGCGGATTATACCATTTCGCTCAATTGGGAACACCCAGATCCCTCCGCAACAACAGGTTTTAATATCTATCGTAAGTCTATTGCAGAAGAGCTTTTTCCGGAAACGCCCATTGCAACGATAGATAACAACCTTCTTGAATTTATAGATGCTGACGTGCAACCATTGATTACATATTATTACGTTGTAACAGCTATCTTCGATCAAGACTCTGAAAGCCCATACTCTAACGAGGTTCAGGGTTGGATGGCATCAGGTTTTATGACAAACGAAATCAGCGCATACGTAGGCACAACTCCTGTAATAGACGGAACCTTGTCGCCAGGCGAATGGGACGATGCTTTTTCACTCGATGTTTCAGATTTCTACGGCACATACGACGGCAACCCAAATCCTGTTGGCAGCGTGACGATGTATTTTAAAGTAAATGAGGAAATGACTGAATTCTATGTAGCTTGCATTGATCAAAATACAACTGTACTACAAGATAACTACACAATCTCTTTGTATATTGATGATAATAACGATCATAAATTTCCAGCGACAGGAATTAACATTGAAGGTACTTATTGGGCGCGCTATTTCGCAAGTAGAAGCTTAATTGTCTATCGTCCTGTTTACTTTGGCGGTGGTGTAGGACAAATTTTATTTATTCCCGACCAACAGATAGCAGCCTCTGATGCTACCGGTTATGTGGTTATGGAATTTGTTATACCCATGGGTGATGACGAATATTGGAAATTAAATCCAAATGAATTTAACCAAAGCGGATTATTAACATTTAATAATGATTTTGATTCCTACTGGCCACCACTTAACCAACAGATATTATATCCATTGACCTATGGAACGATTACCTTTGGCGCCGAAGATGAAGTTCCCGATCCGCCAACAGGAACACACATTACATGGAATAGCCCAACAGCGCCGGTAACAATAACCATGAGCTGGCAACAGCCGCCAATCAACGATTTCGACCACTTTAATATCTATATGAACGAAGGTTCGGGATTTGAACTGCTTGGAGAAACCATAGGAACACAAGTTTTCTATACAACTAATAATACTGACTCCACATTGTTTCATGTAACCACAGTTGATAAGGCTGGTCAGGAGTCGGAACCATCCGAAAATATGATTTTTAATGTACCCCAAAGCATCAACGAGATTGTGGGATCACAATTTTTCAACATCTATCCCAACCCGAGTGGTAACATTACAAATATTAAATGCGAAATCGTTAACCCCGGGTTTTATTCTATACGAATTTTTGATTTAAATGGTCGTTTGATCCAAACTCTTTGGGAAGGAGACCTGCTATCGGGAGATCACTTTTTCAGATGGAACGATAAAAATGATAATACAGTCGAGCCTACACAAGGCGTTTTTTTGATTAATATAAAGGGAGGCAATGTTGACATTACTAAAAAGCTAATAAAGTTATAATCAGCGCCTCCAAAAAACAACAAACCTGACAGGGTAATTATCGGTAGTCATTTTTGCCGGAAACCTGTCAGGTTTTTTAATGTTAAAACATAACATCCAAGCTTTACAGATCCTATTTTTAACTAAGGATAGTTATTAAAAACATCTATAATTTTTACTTCTTAGCAAGGTATTTATCTCCTCTTTATCAAAATAATTGGGATCGGATTCCCTCTGCAAACATATTTCATTAAAATCAACAGTGAGTTCCTTTTAAAATTGCTCATATTCCTCTAAGATTGTAATCTTTTCATATTTTTGAAAAGTTAGACATAAATTCCATTTTTATATTTAATGGATTTTATATAAAAAAAAGATGGCTATATTATTATTTTTATTGGAGAAATTTATTATTTTTGCTACCATTAATTTTATTAATCAACACCTTACACCTATGAAACGATTTTATAACATTTTGACAATTGCGCTGTGTCTGTTGGTGGTTAACACTTTTGCGCAGCAAGTTTTACTTCAACAAACTGTAACAGATGCAAGTAAAGGACAAATTGTTCTTACAGAAAAGGCTTCTACACAATCCCCGATCAATGAGTTTTATATTTTAGGCGGCACTTCCAAGTCTCCTAATATTAACTGGCAATTCACTGATCCGGTTGCTGTCGGGTCGACCCTTAGAGTTTCTGAAGAGGCTCAAAAAACTTTTGCTGCCTGGTGGTTAAACAATATCAGAGCTTCACTGTATGGTAACAGCGCCACGCCAATCTTTGAAATCCCGGTAAATTCAAATTTTGACTTCCCGGTTGACATGACCGCCGATGGATTGTACTTAGCCGTAGCAGCATCCAATAATTTGCGGGTTTTTGATGGGGAAGTTTATACCCCAATTTGGGAAAAAGATTTTGAAGGTCATATAACTGCGTTTAAAATTGCTGATGGGGGGCAAAAAATTTATTTAGCTGAGAGTTCAGTTGGTGGAGAGGCAAAATCAAGAGTAAGCGCTTATATCATCGGCCAGGATGATCCTCTTTGGACAACCAACTTCGAGGGTAACGCAACCGCTTTTGCTATATCAGGCGATTATTCTAAAATTGCATTTTGCCAATATTCAGGGGTTAACAAAATGCACATCTTAAATGGTGAGAATGGTGAAGTGATTTTCGATGCATTTTATTTCAACCAAAATCCACCGGCTTTCAATTATGATGGCAAGTTTGTTATTTTGGGTGATTATAGTGGGAAAGCTTATCTGTACGAGTATGATGAAGATGGCGACACCTATTTTGAAAAATGGAGCTTTAAAGTTGGCGGTGGTGGATCATCAGCCTGGATTGTTGGTGCTGACATTTCAGCCGATGGCTCAACGGTAGCAATAGGTACTTTGGTATTCCTCTCTGCCGGTTACAATGGAGAAATTTATCTTTTTAACACCTATTCCAATGAACCAATTTGGGTTTATGAAGATTGTGGTGATGAAATTTGTTCAATTTCTTTATCTGATGACGGGTCGTTGCTTGCGGTAACCGGTTGGGGCCCATTGGATCATTCAAAACCAGATTTTTATCTATTTCGAAAACAAAGTAATGTTCCTATATTTACAATAAATACACCCGGTTCACTCTTTTCGGTTGATCTTTCACCTGACGGCACCTATTGCAGCGTTACAGGCAAGGCAGTTCACGCACGGGAGATGGGGAATGGCGGCTTATTATATAACATTAACACTGATCCGGGAGGCGGTAAACTTACCGGTAACATACAACTTCAGGGAGCCGGTAGCTTTGAAAATGCTAAGATAGTTATTGAAGGTATTGACGACTATTACGGATATTCTGATGTGGAAGGCAACTTTGAGATAAAATATATCCCTGCCGGTTCATATACTGTTACAGCATCAAAAGTTGGCTTTTATCCTGATCAAGCCGATGTTGTGATTGACGAAGGCGGCATTACCACCATTGATTTTTCACTTCTCCCGACAGGAAATCCACCTGTAAATTTATCTGCTACACAAGGGGCGGATTATACCATTTCACTTAATTGGGCGCACCCAGATCCCTCCGCAACAACAGGTTTTAATATATATCGTAAGTCTATTGCAGAAGCCCTTTTTCCGGAAACACCCATTGCAACAACAGGGAACAACCTTCTTGAATTTGAAGATACTGACGTGCAGCCATTGATTACATATTATTACGTTGTAACAGCTATCCTCGATCAAGGCGCTGAAAGCCCATACTCTAATGAGGTTCAGGGTTGGATGGCATCGGGCTTTATGACAAACGAAATCAGCGCATACGTGGGCACAACTCCTGTAATAGACGGAACCTTGTCGCCAGGCGAATGGGACGATGCTTTTTCACTAGATGTTTCAGATTTCTACGGCACATACGACGGCAACCCAAATCCTGTTGGCAGCGTTACGATGTTTTTTAAGGTAAATGAGGAAATGACTGAATTATATGTAGCTTGCATTGATCAAAACAAAACAGTACTACAAGATAACTTCACAGTCTCTTTGTATTTTGATGACAATAACGATCACAAATTTCCAGAGTCAGGAATTGACATTGAAGGGAATTATTGGGCACGCTACTTCGCAAATGGAAGCTTCATTGTCTATCGTCCTATTTACTTTGGCGGTGGTGTAGGACAAAATATCAATATTCCCAATCCACAGTTAGCAGCCTCTGATGCTACCGGTTATGTGGTTATGGAACTTGTAATCCCAATGGGTGATGATGAATATTGGAAATTAAATCCAAATGAACTTAACCAAAGCGGATTATTAACATTTACTACAAATTTTGATGCTTATTGGCCTCCACTTAACCAGCAGGTATTCTATCCATTGACCTATGGAACGATTACCTTTGGCGCCGAAGATGAAATTCCCGATCCGCCAACAGGAACACAAATTACTTGGAATAGCCCAACAGCGCCGGTAACAATAACTATGAGCTGGCAACAGCCACCAATCAACGATTTCGACCACTTTAATATCTATATAAACGAAGGTTCGAGATTTGAACTACTTGGAGAAACCATAGGAACACAAGTTTTCTATACAACTAATAATACTGACTCCACATTGTTTTATGTAACCACAGTTGATAAGGCTGGTCAGGAATCGGAGCCATCCGAAAATATGATTTTTGATGTAGCCTTAAATATCAATGAGGCTATGGGATCACAATTTTTCAATATCTATCCCAACCCAAGTGGTAACATTACAAATATTAATTGCAAAATCGTTGAATCCGGTTTTTATTCTATACGAATTTTTGATTTAAATGGTCGTTTGATCCAAACTCTTTGGGAAGGAGACCTCCAATCGGGAGATCATTTTTTCAGATGGAACGGTAAAAATGATAATGCAGTCGAACTTACTAAGGGCATTTATTTGATTAATATAAAGGGAGGCAATGTTGACATTACTAAAAAGCTAATAAAGTTATAATCAGCTCTTACAAAAAAACAACAAACCTGACAGGGTAATTATCGGTAGTCATTTTTGCCGGAAACCTGTCAGGTTTTTTAACGTTAAAACATAACATCCAAGCTTTACAGATCCTATTTTTAACTAAGGATAGTTGTTAAAAACATCCATAATTTTTACTTCTTAGCAAAGTATTTATCTCCTCTTTATCAAAATAATTGGGATCGTATTCCCTACACAAATATATTTCATTAAAATCAACAGTGTGTTACTTTTGAAATTGCTCATATTCCTTTAAGATTGTAATCTTTTCATACTGTTGAAAATCAAACATAAATTCCATTTTTATCTTCAATGGATTTTTATATAAAGCATAGGTTATCTTATTTATAATAGAAAAGTTTAATATTTTTGCTACCATTAATTTTATTAATCAACATTTTACACCTATGAAACAATTTTATTACATTTTGACAATTGCGCTGTGTCTGTTGGTGGTTAGCACTTTTGCGCAACAAGTTTTACTTCAACAAACTGTAACAGATGCAAGTAAAGGACAAATTGTTCTTACAGAAAAGGCTTCTACACAATCCCCGATCAATGAATCTGTTATTTTAGGAGGCACTTCCAAGTCTCCTAATATTAACTGGCAATTCACTGATCTGGCTGCTGTTGGGGGGAACCTTAGAATTTCTCAAGAGGCTCAAAAAACTTTTATCTCATGGTTTTTAAACGATTCCAGGGCGTCGCTGTATGGTAATAGTGCCACGCCTATCTTTGAAATCCCGATAGACAATAATTTTTTGGAGGCTCCGATTGACATTACCGCAGATGGATTGTACTTTGCCTTAGGAACTGATAATAAATTGAGGGTTTTTGATGGGGAAACTCATATCCTCATTTGGGAAAAAGATTTTGAAGGTTATATAATTGCCTTTAAAATTGTTGAGGGGGGGCAAAAAATTTATTTGGCGGAGGGGTCAGTTGGTGGAGAGGCAAAATCAAGAGCAAGCGCTTATATCATCGGCCAGGATGATCCTCTTTGGACAACCAACTTCGATAGGAACGTAACCGCTTTTGCTATATCAGACGATTATTCTAAAATTGCATTTTGCCAATATTCAGGGGTTAACAAAATGCACATATTAAATGGTGAGAATGGTGAAGTGATTTTCGATACATTTTATTACAGCCAAAAACCACCGGCTTTCAGTTACGATGGTAAGTTTTTCATTTTGGGTGATTATAGTGGGAAAGCTTATCTGTACGAGTATGATGAAGATGGCGACACCTATTTTGAAAAATGGAACTTTAAAGTTGGCGGTGGTGGATCATCAGCCTGGGTTGTTGGCGCTGACATTTCAGCCGATGGCTCAACGGTAGCAATAGGCACTTTGGTGTTCCTCTCTGCCGGTTACAATGGAGAAATTTATCTTTTTAACACCTATTCCAATGAGCCAATTTGGGTTTATGAAGATTGTGGTGATGAAATTTATTCAATTTCTTTATCTGATGACGGGTCGTTGTTTGTGGTAACCGGTTGGGGCCCATTGGATCATTCAAAACCAGATTTTTATCTATTTCGAAAACAAAGTAATGTTCCTATATTTACATTAAATACACCCGGCTCACTCTATGCGGTTGATCTTTCACCTGACGGCACCTATTGCAGCGTTACAGGCAAGGCAGTTCACGCACGGGAGATGGGATGTGGCGGCTTATTATATAACATAAATACCGATCCGGGAGGCGGTAAACTTACAGGCAACATACAGCTTCAGGGAGCCGGTAGCTTTGAAAATGCTAAGATAGTTATTGAAGGTATTGACGACTATTACGGATATTCTGATGTGGAAGGCAACTTTGAGATAAAATATATCCCTGCCGGTTCATATACTGTTACAGCATCAAAAGTTGGCTTTTATCCTGATCAAGCCGATGTTGTGATTGACGAAGGCGGCATTACCACCATTGATTTTTCACTTCTCCCGACAGGAAATCCACCTGTAAATTTATCTGCTACACAAGGGGCGGATTATACCATTTCACTTAATTGGGCGCACCCAGATCCCTCCGCAACAACAGGTTTTAATATATATCGTAAGTCTATTGCAGAAGCCCTTTTTCCGGAAACACCCATTGCAACAACAGGGAACAACCTTCTTGAATTTGAAGATACTGACGTGCAGCCATTGATTACATATTATTACGTTGTAACAGCTATCCTCGATCAAGGCGCTGAAAGCCCATACTCTAATGAGGTTCAGGGTTGGATGGCATCGGGCTTTATGACAAACGAAATCAGCGCATACGTGGGCACAACTCCTGTAATAGACGGAACCTTGTCGCCAGGCGAATGGGACGATGCTTTTTCACTAGATGTTTCAGATTTCTACGGCACATACGACGGCAACCCAAATCCTGTTGGCAGCGTTACGATGTTTTTTAAGGTAAATGAGGAAATGACTGAATTATATGTAGCTTGCATTGATCAAAACAAAACAGTACTACAAGATAACTTCACAGTCTCTTTGTATTTTGATGACAATAACGATCACAAATTTCCAGAGTCAGGAATTGACATTGAAGGGAATTATTGGGCACGCTACTTCGCAAATGGAAGCTTCATTGTCTATCGTCCTATTTACTTTGGCGGTGGTGTAGGACAAAATATCAATATTCCCAATCCACAGTTAGCAGCCTCTGATGCTACCGGTTATGTGGTTATGGAACTTGTAATCCCAATGGGTGATGATGAATATTGGAAATTAAATCCAAATGAACTTAACCAAAGCGGATTATTAACATTTACTACAAATTTTGATGCTTATTGGCCTCCACTTAACCAGCAGGTATTCTATCCATTGACCTATGGAACGATTACCTTTGGCGCCGAAGATGAAATTCCCGATCCGCCAACAGGAACACAAATTACTTGGAATAGCCCAACAGCGCCGGTAACAATAACTATGAGCTGGCAACAGCCACCAATCAACGATTTCGACCACTTTAATATCTATATAAACGAAGGTTCGAGATTTGAACTACTTGGAGAAACCATAGGAACACAAGTTTTCTATACAACTAATAATACTGACTCCACATTGTTTTATGTAACCACAGTTGATAAGGCTGGTCAGGAATCGGAGCCATCCGAAAATATGATTTTTGATGTAGCCTTAAATATCAATGAGGCTATGGGATCACAATTTTTCAATATCTATCCCAACCCAAGTGGTAACATTACAAATATTAATTGCAAAATCGTTGAATCCGGTTTTTATTCTATACGAATTTTTGATTTAAATGGTCGTTTGATCCAAACTCTTTGGGAAGGAGACCTCCAATCGGGAGATCATTTTTTCAGATGGAACGGTAAAAATGATAATGCAGTCGAACTTACTAAGGGCATTTATTTGATTAATATAAAGGGAGGCAATGTTGACATTACTAAAAAGCTAATAAAGTTATAATCAGCTCTTACAAAAAAACAACAAACCTGACAGGGTAATTATCGGTAGTCATTTTTGCCGGAAACCTGTCAGGTTTTTTAATGTTAAAAACATAACATCCAAGCTTTACAGATCCTATTTTTAACTAAGGATAGTTGTTAAAAACATCCATAATTTTTACTTCTTAGCAAAGTATTTATCTCCTCTTTATCAAAATAATTGGGATCGTATTCTGTTCCTAACCAGTCGGCTGCTTCATCATATCCGGGCGACTTAATATCTTGTAAATTTGCAAGTAGGTTTATGTATCCTTCTATTCCACCGGAATCTTCAGGGGGGCATCTCATTTTACCTGTAAGGCATATCGGATATTTAAAAGTAGGATCTGGTGGAAGTATTTTTTCTAATGTTATGGTATGCAACCATCCATCTCCAAAATCGTACTCATAAAGAATTTTATCATTTTCAACTTGTAACAGATCATGAAGCCTGACCTTTTTATAATCTATGTCATTCATATCATCCCAAAAAAGATCGCCTTTTGTCTTAGGGGCATAAAAAACATCTCCAACTACGAAATGATGTAAATGATAATTTTCCCATCCCATAGCGGTTTGAATCACTTTATGGAAATCAGCGAGCAATATGTTGGACGCAATCACTAAACGTCTCCAGATCCTGGGTTTAGACCCATTAAGTGATAATTGTATTTGATATATATCTTTTTTCATCCTAAATATTTATGTAATAATAGTTAAAGCGGTTTTGTTCAATTTATTTCATTTTTTTATAATTTTTTAATAAATGCCACCTCTTTTGGGGTAAGATGTCTGAATTTTCCACGAGGCAAATCCTTCTTTGTCAATCCTGCAAATATCACCCTGTCGAGCTTTACTACATCATAACTTAATGATTCAAATATCCTCCTGACAATACGGTTTTTACCTGAATGTAACTCAATGCCTATATCTTTTTTATCAGCCCCGTCTCCTACGTAGGCTATTCCATCTACTTTAATGAAACCATCCTCCAACTCCAGTCCTTCTCCAATCTTGATCATATCATTTCGTGTGAGCGATTTGTTCAAATAAACATGGTAAAGTTTTGCGATACGACTGCGGGGGTGAGTAAGCTTTTTCGCCAGATCGCCATCGTTGGTAAAAAGAAGAAGCCCGGTAGTATTACGATCGAGGCGTCCAACAGGATAAATTCGCTCTTTGCATGCTTTTTCCACAAGTATCATTACAGTATTACGCTTTTCCGGATCATCAGTTGTGGTAATGTATCCTTTTGGTTTGTTAAGCAGCACATATTGTAACTTCTCCGGTTTAAGAGTTTGTTCACCGATCTGCACTTTGTCCCGAATATTGATTTTTGTACCAAGCTCAGTAACAACGATACCATTTACCTTTACAGCGCCTGCAGTAATAAGATTATCGGCCTCCCGACGAGAACAAATACCAGAGTTAGCTATAAATTTGTTAAGGCGTACCAACGAAACTTCAGATTTTGATGATGACCTATCTCCGGTAATCTTTTTTTCAGTTTTTTGGAAAGATGGCCTTATTATTTTCTTCGAATTATCAGATGTACGACTCTGTTCTACTTCATCAAATCGTTTGCTGATCAGCCTGGCAGTTTTTTTCGAGCGGCTTAGATTTATCTTTTTAGTTGTGGATTTAGAAAAACCAGCTCGTTGTTTGCTATCCTTACGCGATCTCTTTTCTGATTCGTTGTTTCTCATGTTCCGAAAATGGATTTGTCTGCAAAATTAATAAGACTGGTCGTTAAATAAAAAGATATTTATTGGTTTTCTAAAAAAAAGACTTTGCCCCGAATTAAATATTTGTAACCAGCCTAATAAAAAATGTACTGAACACTTCTCAGTCGGGATTGACTTCATATAATCAATAGTTCAGCTTAAATGTGCTTTTTATTACTCAATTTGGGATAATTATTTAGCCATTACATAAAGATGAAAAACCTAATGTGGAAGTACAGTTTATTAAAAATAAATCTGTCAACTAAATAAAGAATTCCAATAGCAATAATTATTATTGTTGGTATATAGCCAATTGTAAACGAGTCGAAAATATTAAAAAACACTTTTACAATACCGTAGAGTTTGTCTATATACAAAAAGGCATTAAAATCATCGAAAAGACCTTTAGGTATAAAATATTGGAGTAGGTCGAAAAAATGAATAAAACACCCTAAAGCTACAATGGCAGCAGCTATTAAACCCCATTGCCACCATTTTAAAGAAGTTGATTTTTCCACCTTATTTGCTAGCGAAGTGGCTGGGATGACTTTCATAACTTTTGCTACAAAATCATCAGAAGGCTGATCGTCGGGAATCTGGCGTATCAATTTTTTCAGGAACTCATCGTGTATGTCGTTATTATTTCGCATATTCATTTTCAAACAGTTTTTTAAATTCTAAATAGATGCGTTTTCGTATTCTATGAAGTTTGACCTTAACATTGGAAATGGTCAGACCGGTTATTTCGCTGATCTCCTCAACACGCAAATCCTTTTTATAAAATAAGTCTAACAATAGATTTTCTTCCGGAGGTAGTTTTTCCATTATTTTATACAATGTATCTATTTGCTTTTCAAGATCGTGGTTTTCACTTTGTTCGCTTACTTGACTGATAAACTGGGTTTCAATAAAAGGATCATCAATTGACACGAAGATTTTTTTCGGTTTTCTTGTTTTCGATATTGCTGCATTATAGGCAATCCTGTACAGCCACGTTGAAAATTTGGATTTCCCTTCAAACTGTGATAACGATTTGTAGGCCGATATGAAAACATCCTGAGCCAACTCTTCTGCTTCTAACCGATCGTGAATAATTTTTTTTATTACCGAAAACACTATATCCTTATGTCTTTCCACAAGGTTAGCGTAAGCAGCAGAGTTACCCTGAAGCACCTGCCTGATATAAAAATTATCATCCCGATATGTCATACGTTAACATTTGACGCTTAACACCTTTTATGGTTACACATTGCCAAAAGTATCCTTTAAAGTTTAACTTGTTATTGCCTATAGCCTTTTTTAATTACTTTTACCGTCCATTTAATTAGGTTTTCTAAATGACTAATCATACGGTACTTTCCAAATTGCATCCTACCGACATTGCTGCGATTATTGAATCTCAAAAAGATAACGAGCAACTGATCAGTTTTCTGATGCTTCCAAAGGATCTGAAAGCTAATGTTTTTAGTTATTTCTCGCCCACTATGCAAGAGGAGATGGTTCAAAAGCTGGGATCAACTCAAACTGCTGAGATACTTGAAAATATGGCGCCTGACGACCGAACCGAAATACTCGAAAACATTCCGGACGAATTGGTTAAGGAGAGTATCAATCTGTTGTCGGATAAGGAAAAAGATATTGCCCTTACTTTGCTTGGATACCCCGAAGGGTGTGTAGCCAGGCTTATGACACCCTATTATGTTCAGGCAAAAAAAGATTGGACGATAAAAAAGACTTTTGAACACATTAAAAAATATGGAAAAAAAGCTGAGACTTTAAATTTCGTGTATGTTGTGGACGACCATAATAAGCTCATTGACGACATACGCATTGGCAAGTTGCTGATGTCTGACGAAAAACATACTTTGGAATCTATATTGGACTATGAGTACAAAAGTTTGATAACCACTATGTCGAAAGAAGATGCTATTCATTATTTCGACAAATACGACCGTGCCGCACTGCCGGTTACCACTATTGATGGCACACTTGTAGGTATCGTCACTTTTGACGATATTATGGACGAGATAGAAAAACGCGACACCGAAGACTTTCAGAAGCTTGGAGGGGTAGAAGCACTTGAGCTTTCATATACAGAAACGCCATTATTTACATTGGTTCGAAAAAGAGCTTTCTGGCTTACCATACTTTTTGTAGGTGAGATGTTTACCACCAGCGCGCTAAGGTACTTCGAGAGCGAAATTGCTGCTGCTGTTGTGTTAGTGCTTTTTATCCCTTTGATAATATCAAGCGGTGGAAATTCCGGATCACAGGCTTCAACATTGATAGTAAGAGCTATGGCATTAAAAGAATTAACGTTAAAAGATTGGTTTTATGTGATACGTAAAGAACTGTTATCTGGTCTTATGTTGGGTTTAATTTTGGGCACGGTAGGTCTATTAAGGATTGTGATATGGCAAACTGCAGGGTTTTATGATTATGGAGACCACTGGCTTCAGTTAGGATTTACTATCTTTTTTTCTCTTATTGGAGTAGTTTTATGGGGGACTATTAGCGGCTCTATGATTCCACTTATCTTGAAAAAAGCAGGTTTAGACCCTGCTACTTCTTCTGCTCCATTGGTAGCCACACTTGTGGATGTTACGGGGATAATTATCTATTTTAGTGTGGCTGCGTTATTGCTTACAGGAAGATTAATGTAATAATAATGACATCATTGTATAATCATAAGTTGAACAAAGAGACGGTTAGCAAGTTTGTTTTAATGAAAGGTTTTTTAAAGATAAAATTACCAGAATGAATGATCTTTAACCAAAAAATTAATTTTGTAAAATCATCAGACTGAAACAAAACAAAGCATGGAAAAGCTTAAACTCGAAATTTTAGGCATGTCTTACAGCCAATCGCAAAGTGGAGCTTATGCGTTGATCCTCGGAGAGGTTGGCGGAGAACGCAGGCTGCCAATAATTATCGGTGGATTTGAAGCACAAGCTATTGCCATCGAACTTGAAAAGATGAAGCCTGCACGACCATTAACCCATGATTTATTGAAAAGAGTTGCCGATGCATATGGTATTGGGTTGAATGAAGTTATTATCAATAAATTCCTCGATGGAGTATTTCATGCTCAGTTGATTTGCAATGATGGAAAGCAGATTATGGAAATTGATTCGCGTACATCCGACGCCGTAGCTCTCGCACTTCGATTTAATTGCCCGATATATACTTACGAAAGTATTATGTCGCAGGCTGGTATCGTTGTACATGAAGCCGGAAAACCGGAAACTGAAGAAGCGGCAGAAACCGAGAGTGACGATCCTTTTGCTCGTTTTAATGTGCAGGAACTGGAAGAGATGATACAAAAAGCTGTAGAATTAGAGGACTATGAAAAGGCGTCGAGGATAAGAGACGAGATCAAACGCCGTAAAAAACCGTAACATGCGACAATTTCGTGTTTTTTAACAAAATCATCAATTAATTTTTGGTATGAAATATTCATTTTTGTTCTTTACCCTTTTCCTATTTACCCCATTCGTTCTCTTTAGTCAACTTAATCACGACTCCTTATCAATTACCGAAACTTCCGAAGTTATGTCTAATGAACCGGAAGTTGAAGTATCTGGTTCGACAACTCACGATGAAGCTACCGTACAGCCTCAACCAAGCGTTAAACCTTTTGTGATTAGGGATAAAACTAGTTTTTCAGTTATGGCATTGATAAGGAGCCTGTTTGGGATTTTTGTTTTAATCCTCATAGCCTGGCTTTTCAGCTCCAACCGCAAAGCAGTATCATGGAGGGTGGTAACCATCGGCTTGTTAATACAAGTTTGTCTGGCTTTTGGGGTCTTATTTATTCCGGCGGTAGAACTTACTTTTGAGTTTATTGGAAAGATATTTGTCAAGGTTCTTGATTTTACTAAAATTGGAAGCGCTTTTCTATTTAACGACCTGATGAATATTGATAATTTTGGATACGTCTTTGCTTTACAAATACTACCTACCATTATCTTTTTCAGCGCATTAACCAGTGTGCTTTTCTATCTGGGGGTCATCCAAAAGGTAGTGTGGGCATTGGCTTGGCTGCTAACAAAAGCATTGAAGATTTCCGGAGCCGAAAGTCTGTCGGTTGCAGGCAATATTTTTCTTGGTCAAACGGAAGCTCCTCTGATGATAAAAGCTTACCTGCCAAAAATGAACAATTCGGAAATGCTTTTAGTTATGGTTGGAGGCATGGCTACTGTAGCAGGTGGTGTTATGGCAGCATATATAGGCTTTCTTGGGGGAAGCGACCCCCAACAGCGTCTTATTTTTGCTAAACATTTGCTCACCGCTTCGGTAATGGCTGCACCGGGTGCTATTGTGATGTCAAAAATCCTAATGCCTCAAACTGAAGAAATTGATATGAAGGTAGAGATTGGGCAAGAAAAGATAGGAAAAAACTTCCTTGACGCACTCTCAAATGGAACTACCGAAGGCTTGAAACTGGCTGCCAATGTAGGAGCTATGTTATTGGTTTTCTTCGCATTTATCGCTATGGTCAACTATATCTTATTGGTCTTTGGCAGATATACCAATTTGAACGAGGTTGTTACATCGCTCACTGGTGGTCAATATGATAAAGTCTCACTCGAATTTTTGCTTGGATATACATTTGCGCCTCTGATGTGGGTTATCGGTGTCAATTCGCAAGATATTACCCTTCTCGGGCAGTTGCTTGGCGAAAAGCTTATCGCTAGCGAATTTGTTGGATATACAAGTCTTGCATCAATGAAAGAGGCTGCTGTTTTTGCCGAACAAAAGTCGGTGATCATGGCTACGTACATGCTTTGCGGATTTGCTAACTTTGCCTCTATAGGTATCCAGATTGGCGGTATCGGCGGGCTTGCTCCAAACAAACGTTGGTTTCTTTCTAAATATGGAATTAAGGCCCTCATTGGAGGAACATTGGCCTCTTTGCTTTCGGCAACAATAATTGGAACTATTTTGGGATAACAGAAACGATTTCTGTATTTTGTAACTGTGTTATTTTTACTGGTTTACAGACCGGATGGTTGGATCAATTTTAAAATCTCATCTACATATTCTCTTGAGTTATAAAGTCGTATTACCTTATGTTGGCCGCCTAACTTATTCATCTTTTTCATCCATTTATAAAATGTACCTGAAGGAGCTACGTGTATTATCGGTGGGGCGAGGATCAAATTTTTGTAACGTTTAGCCTCATAATCGGAGTTAAGCGATTTAAGTGCGGTATCAAGCGTTTCTTTGAAGAAATCAAGATTATCAGGAACTTTTTCAAATTCGATAATCCATTCGTGTGCTGCTTTAGAAAATTCATCATCAAAATAAACTGGGGCAGCAGTATATTCTGTAATGATGGCATGACACTTCTCGGAAGCTATTGACAAAGCTTTTTCGGCATTATCAATAATTAGCTCCTCGCCAAAAGCATTTATAAAACTTTTGGTTCTCCCTGTTATTCGGATACGAAAAGGGTTTTTAGTAGTAAACATCACTGTGTCGCCAATCAGATAACGCCAAAGCCCGCCATTTGTAGAAATTAACATGGCATAATTTTCACCGAGTTTTACCTCATCTAATAGTATTGTTTTTGGATGTTCATTTTCCAATTCATTCATAGGAATAAACTCATAGAATATTCCGTAATCAAGCATTAGCAGCATATCGTTTTCATCGGTTCTGTCCTGCAATCCAAAAAAGCCCTCCGAAGCGTTGTAAGTCTCCATGTAAGTCATCCGTTCATGAGGTAAAAGAAGCTTGAACTGTTTACTGTAAGGGCTGAAATTTACCCCGCCATGGAAAAACACTTCGAGGTTTGGCCAAATCTCCAACATATTTGTTTTTCCTGTGTTGTCAAGAATTTTTTTGATAAGTACCAACATCCATGAAGGTACTCCGGTAATGCTGGTAACATCATGAGAAGAGGTAATTTGTGCCATTTTTTCAATCTTGCTTTCCCACTCTTCCATTAGCGCTATCGAGGTGCTTGGAGTACTTTTTAACTGCGCCCAGAAGGGAAGGTTCTTAATAAGAATTGCAGATAGGTCGCCGATAAAATAGGAATCGCCATTACTCTCGGCAATATTACGGCTACCACCCATTACAAGGCCTTTGCCCGAAAAAACACGTGAATCGGGATGGTTATTAAAATAGAGAGCCAACATGTCGCGACCGGCATTGAAATGACACTCTTCAAGAGCCTCACTGCTTACCGGGATATACTTGCTCTTATTTTCAGATGTGCCGGATGATCTGGCAAACCATTTTATAGAGCCTGGCCAAAGTAAGTTTTGTTTGCCTTTGCGTAAATCGTCAATAAAAGGTTTAAAGGAGTTGTAATCGCCTATCGGAACCCTTTCTCTGTATTCATCAAGACTTGAAATGGATTTATAACCGAATTTTTTCCCCCATTCAGTATCTTTTGCAGTGGTAATCAACTTTTTAAACCAATCAATCTGTACCTCAAACGGATACTTAATAAAAAGCTCAATCTGGTGTATTCGCTTCTTGATCAACCATGTTAAAAGTGAGTTAAACATTGACTAAAAGAAGAATTTAAAAAAATTGGTCTTACAAAATTAATACTATTTACCTTTCAGCCGTATCCAACTACAAAAACACTATGAAACCTGTTATAAACCCTATTAGATGAAAAGCTTTGATAAAAAACTGAACTCATTTATGCATAAAAAAGCTTCAAATAATTGCATTTTTTCCAGATGTTTTTTGTGGAAAATATAAAATGACAATACTTAGCCATCGGGTTAAGTAAATCCAAAATCGTTTTTTTGCGATAAAGAGTTAAATGAAAATCTGATTCTGCTTAACTTTGCGCTTTTATTTTGATAAAAATATGATATCATTCCCAAACGCTAAAATTAACCTTGGTCTTTCTGTTATTGCATGTCGTGATGATGGATTTCATAATATTGAAACACTCTTTTATCCTGTGCCTTTGTTTGATATACTCGAGCTGGTAAAATCATCGGACATAAAAACTAAATTTACCCGTTCGGGGATTGTAGTTGCCTCCGATTACGATAGTGATCTTTGTATGAGAGCGTTGAACCTTTTGAAAAAAGATTTTGAGATTCCTCCTCTAAAAATCCATCTCCACAAAAATATCCCGCCAGGCGCCGGGCTTGGCGGTGGATCGTCCGATGGCGCTTTTATGATCAAAATGCTGAACGAGTACTTTGAACTTGGGCTTACAGAACAACAGATGGAGAATTATGCCGGAATCCTTGGAAGCGATTGCCCATTTTTTATTCGTAACCATCCCCGATTTGCAAAAGGAAAAGGTAACGAATTTGAAGATGTGAACATTGACCTTTCCGGTTACTTTTTACTGATAATAAAACCGCCATTTAGTATAAGTACCAAGGAGGCTTACGAAAGTATAAAACCTTCAAAATCACAAGTTAACCTATATAAGCTAAGTGAGTTGCCAGTAAGCCAATGGCAAGGAAAAATGGTAAATGATTTTGAAACTGTAGTGTTTAAAAAACACCCTATACTTTCTGAGATAAAGTCGAATCTATATGAGCTTGGAGCTGTTTTTGCCTTAATGAGTGGTAGCGGAACGGCAATTTATGGCATTTTTAAACATGAAATAAATCCCCATCATCATTTCCCTGGCTTTTTCTGCCATAGCGCATGGTTGACCTGAAAGAAGTTATTAAACAAAAAACCCGATGAGTAACTATTTTTTCATCGGGTGTATTTGGATTTTTAACGGATTGGTTTTTTATCCTCCGAAATCATCATAGGCAATGTTTTCTATTGGAACACCATAATCGTCGAGCATTTTTAAAACTGCGTCATTCATCATTGGCGGGCCACAAATATAATATTCTATCTCTTCTGGTTCAGGATGGGTTTTAAGATAATTATCAAGTATTACCTGATGTATGAAGCCAGTGTATCCGGTCCATTTATCTTCGGTTTTTGGTTCCGATAATGCGACATGAAATTTAAAATTCGGATTCTCTTTTTGGATCTTTTCAAAGTCGTCCATATAAAAAAGTTCTCTCGTTGAACGGCCACCATACCAGAAAGTGGTTTTCCTCTTTGTTTTTTCAGTTTGGAACAGGTGAAATATATGCGACCTCATTGGTGCCATTCCTGCTCCACCACCTATAAACATCATCTCCTTGTCGGTAGGTTTAATGAAAAATTCACCATAAGGCCCTGAGATAGTAACCTTATCGCCCGGCTTACGTGAAAAGATATAAGATGAACATATTCCCGGGTTTACTTTCATAAATGAATTAGTCTTTCTATCCCAAGGCGGTGTTGCAATACGAATATTTAACATTATGATGTTGCCTTCTTCAGGGTGATTAGCCATTGAGTAGGCTCGGAAAATAGACTCGCTATTTTTCATTTTCAGATCCCACATTTTGAACTTATCCCACTCATCCCTATAGGCTTCTTCAACAAAAATATCTCTACCGTAATCCACTTCAATTGGGGGAACATCAATCTGTATATATCCTCCCGATTTGAAATTAAGATTCTCGCCTTCGGGCAGTTTAACCACAAATTCTTTAATAAATGTAGCAACATTATGATTGGAAACCACTTCACATTCCCATTTTTTCACTCCGAACACTTCCGGTTCAACATGGATTTTCAAGTCCTCTCTTACCTTTACCTGACAAGCAAGCCTCCAGTGGTTCAACTGCTCTTTTCTTGTAAAATAGCCTACTTCTGTTGGTAATATTGATCCACCACCATCGAGTACCTGACATTTGCACATGGCACAAGTGCCGCCACCACCACAGGCAGAAGGTAGATATATCCCTTCGTTTGACAGTGTTATGAGTAACGCCCCCCCCGGATCTACTTCAAGGTCCTTCTCGTCATTGATAGTTATTTTTACTTTTCCCTGTGGAAGAAGTTTCTTGCCGGCAAAAACCAATAAGGCTACCAACAATATTATTACCACAAAAAATATTGCAATACTTATTACTATAATTCCTCCAGTACTTGTAGCTAAAACCATTTTTTAAAATTTAATAGTGTTTTCAATTACAGTTTAATTCCCATAAAGCTCATAAAAGCTATACCCATTAACCCGGCTACAATAAATGTAATTCCAAGCCCTCTGAGTGGCGCCGGCACCTGACTATATCTGATTTTTTCCCTTATAGCCGCAATTCCTACAATAGCCAAAAGCCACCCAACACCTGAGCCAAGCCCAAACATGGTAGCCTCGCCAATATTTGCGTATTCGCGCTCCTGCATAAAAAGCGATCCGCCGAGCACAGCGCAGTTAACCGCAATTAAAGGAAGAAAAATTCCAAGTGAATTGTACAAGGCCGGTGCATATTTTTCTACAACCATTTCAACCAACTGTACTATTGAAGCAATAACAGCAATAAAAGTTATAAAACTCAAAAACCCCAGATCAACGTCTGCAAATGAGCTTGATATCCAGGTTAGAGCGCCAGCTTTTAACAAATAATTGTCAATCAGATAATTAACAGGGACGGTGATGCCAAGTACAAATACCACGGCAATTCCAAGTCCGACTGAAGTCTTCACCGTTTTTGAAACAGCGAGGTATGAACACATGCCCAAAAAATAGGCGAAGATCATATTATCAACAAAAATTGCCCGAACGAAAATGCTTATCATGTTTTCCATTTTATCTCAATGTTTTATTCAGGTTGAACATCATTTTTTAATCATATTTAATCTTCGATCAGTTCTTTGACCTTTGCACGCTGTACCCATATTATAGTACCAACAACGATAAGCGCCATCGGCGGAAGGATCATTAATCCATTGTCTTTGTAACCTATATCATACAGAAATTGTGGTATAACAGGATATCCCCAGATTGTACCAGAACCAAGCAGTTCTCTGAAAAATGCAACAACAATCAGTATTAGCCCATATCCCGACGCATTTCCAATACCATCAAGAAATGAGGGCCAAGGTTTATTGCTCATCGAAAAAGCTTCAAACCTACCCATGATGATACAGTTTGTAATAATTAATCCCACAAATACCGAAAGTTGTTTGCTGATATCATAAACAAAAGCTTTAAGTATTTGGTCAACAAGGATTACTAAAGCTGCTGCTACCACAAGCTGAACGATAATACGGATACGTGGCGCAATGGTTTTCCTTAAAAGTGATATTACCACATTACCAACAGCCAGTACTGCTATTACAGAAACAGCCATAACAAATGCCGGTTGCATCTTAACGGTAACTGCAAGGGCCGAACAGATACCTAAAACTTGTACCGTAATAGGATTTTCACGACCCAAAGGCGTGGTAAGCAGCTTTATATTCTTAGATGAAAATAATGGTTCTCTTGTACTACTCATTGTTATTAATATTTTTCTTGATATATGAAACATAATTTTCAATGCAGTCTTTTAACATTTCAGAAGTGCCATTACTAGTAATAGTACCTCCTGAAACTGCATCAACGCCATGTATGGGATTAATAGCGCTATTGGCTACACCACCTTTAACTACAGAAACGGAAACAAAATTTCCATTTTGATCAAAAATTTGCTTCCCTTTAAACTGATTTTGGAATTCTTTTGTGTTAATTTCAGCGCCAAGACCAGGTGTTTCGGATTTATGGTCAAATGAAGTGCCGGCCACGGTGTTGAAATCACTATCGAAAGCTATGTTCCCCCAAATCGCTCCCCACAAACCCACACCTTGTAACGGAACTACATATTTAAGCTCGCCACCAATGTCCATGATATAAAGAGGCCATTTAGGGTTACGTTTCGCCTTACCATATTTGAAATCCTTTTTTAGCTTAAGTTCATCTTTTAAAACAATGTTAAAAGGGCGCACATCACCTTCGATCAACTTGCCGTCAACGTATCGGCAAACTACATCACCTTCGGAATTAATAGCCAACTCTTCAACTATATATTCCTCAAAAGCTTCATTTGCTTGTGATCGTGGAACATCTACTTCTGCAGCGCTTAAAATTCCCTGAAATTTTTCATTTTCGATATTTTTATTTTGATAAGGCTTCAGAAGCTCGGATGCTGTAGATAAAGCTGCCGCAACAATAATAACCATCACGGAAGCATAAATATAAATGTATCGGTTGCTAAACATCTTGATTTAAATTTTATGTTGTTGCTAACTGCGTTTTTTGAAATCTCTTAAGCCTTTTGTTAATGTTTGCTTTAACCACATAATAATCAATAAGTGGAGCAAAAACATTCATCAGTAAAATAGCCAGCATCATTCCTTCCGGATAGGCGGGGTTTAATACTCTGATAAGAACGGCCAAAATACCGATTAACAGGCCATAAATCCACTTTCCACGATTGGTTTGAGCTGCTGTTACAGGATCAGTAGCCATATAAACAGCGCCAAAAGCAAATCCGCCAATAATAAGGTGATAGTATGCCGGCATAGCCATATAAACATTTTCTGGCGCTATTATTGGCCCAAGAAAATTGAACAGTAATGCAAGCGCATAACCACCGGCAAAAACAGATATTATAATCTTCCAGCTTGCTATACCGGTGTAAATCAAAAATAGGCCGCCAAGAAGAATGAGTAAAGTGGATGTTTCTCCAACCGATCCAGGGATAAAACCAAAAAACATATCGGATGGACTGGGTAAAGAAGCAAGAGGCTCGTTGACCATCAATTTCCCAAGTGGTGTAGCACCCGAAAGAGCATCAGCAACCCAAACTTTTTCTCCTGACATATCCTGCGGATAGGCAAAAAATAAAAATGCACGTGCAGTTAATGCGGGATTAAGAATGTTCATACCAGTACCGCCAAACACCTCTTTACCAAATATTACTGCAAAAGCCGTTGCAAGTGCAACCATCCACAAAGGAATATCGGGTGGAACAATAAGAGGAATCAAAAAACCTGTTACAAGAAATCCTTCATTTACCTCATGGCCCCTAATTTGAGCAAAGGCAAATTCAATCCCCAAACCTACTACATAGGAAACTATTAAAATTGGTAAAACCTTACGGGCGCCAAAGAGCATATTTGCCCAAAAACCAGACTCAACGCTATTAGCAATAAAGTGCTGATAACCAACGTTCCACATTCCAAAAAGCAGTATAGGTATCAGAGCCAGAACAACCATGCTCATGGTGCGCTTCATATCCATATAATCACGAATATGGCTTCCACTAAATGTTGTTTTATTAGGTACAAAAAGAAAAGTCTCAAATGCATCGAATGTAGAATGGAGATACTCTAATTTACCCCCTTTCTGAAAATTCGGCTTAATCTTATCCAGATATTTTCTGATAGCATTCATTCTGATATCCTGATTTTAAAATTGTTAACTCATTTCTTTTCTCATCAGATCCAAACCCTTTCGTACAAGAGCCTGAATCTCCGTTTTCGAAGTGTCAAGGTATTCGGCCAAGGCAAAATCCTCTTCAACCACCTCGTAAATACCAAGGTTTTCCATGGCTTCAACATCCTCAACAATGATAGCTTTAAGCAATTGCAATGGGTAAATATCGAAAGGAAACACTTTTTCCATCTCGCCTGTCATTACCAGCGCCCTATGCCCACCATGAAGATTGGTGTCGAGCCTGTATTTTTTGTTTTTAGGGTGCAACCAACTAAAAAAGGTTCTGGAATGGCTGAATTTGGAAAAACCTGGTAAAGCCCAACCGATAAACTCATAATAATCACCTTCGGGAAGAACGGTAATTTGTGAATCATAAAAACTAATAAACCCCTGTTGATCAATTTTAGTCCCGGTCAATGGATTCCCGGAAATAAATCTAAGATTACCCTCTTTCAGATTATTTTTTAAAATATCCTGAATACATGCACCGATTTTTGTTTTTACATAAGCCGGCTTAATAACCTCCGACCCTGTTACGGCAATAATCTTTTCAGCATCAAAATATCCTTTCAGGAATAGCCGCCCGATCGTAAGCACTTCTTGTGGACGAAGGTGCCAAACAACCTCCCCTTTGTTTATAGGATCAATTTTATTTATTTGTACTCCTACATTGCCTGCTGGATGAGGCCCTTCAAAATAATTAAACTGAACTTTTGAGGTTTTAGTAAAAAATTCAGATATTGATTCGCTACGTTTCAAATTAAGATGAATTTTGCCGCTTGTTAGTTTTGCCAATGCATCAATTCCTGTTTGAAACGCCTCTGCCTCCCCATTAACAATAAAATTATAGTCAGGAGCTAATGGACTGGTATCGAAAGCTGAAATGAATATCGCTTTCGGCTGATCGTTAGGATTAGCAACAACGTTATAAGGACGTTGACGAAGCATTGGCCATACACCGCTTTGCACTAATTTTTCAATGATCTGTTCCTTGGTTAAAGTGTTAGGATCGCTTTTACCGAAATCTTCATATTCCTGAACTGTGCCCGGCTCAATAATAATTTCAAATAAAACACGCTTAGCGCCACGCCTAATTTCTTTGACAATACCGCTTACCGGAGAGGTTAACCTGAGAAAATCCCATGTTTTATCATAAAATAACTGTGTCCCGGCTTTCACCTTATCGCCTTCCTGCACAAGCAACTTGAGAAAGACACCGATAAAATCGCCAGGCTTGATCGCATAAAAGCCAGAATCTACATGACTAATCTCCTGATGAGCGCCGCCAAGTAATTTAATATCAAGACCTTGCTTAATGGTAATAGTTTCCGACATAATATTTTTTGAAATTGTTGTAAGTTGTTCAACTAACTTTAAAAAAGGTTACAAACATAAAAATTCTATTTAAGAACTGAATTGTTTAATAAATAATATTATTGCACTAACTTGATCAATATAGCCTTAATAACAGGGTTTAAGAGCCTTAATTTTTTATCGGACAACAATGATTTTTAATTAAATCCCAACTAAATTTTATTGTGAATTCGTAAATATTTAAAAAATTAAATCGTTCGTAGTTATTTTCTGACTAAAAACCTAAGAATTTTGTTCTATTTTTGAATTCTTTTATTTTACAAACTAAACATCAAGTTAAGTGAAAAAAATCATCATATTTATAATAATAGTTTTTCATTTTTCGCTCCTCCAAGCCCAATCAGGTTATTATGAAAAGAGATATTTACGAAATGAAGATTTTGTTTATCAGCCTAATATCCGAACGGTATTGCTTTACAAAATGGGATTTGAAATGTCGGAACCTATAATTGAGCTTAATTCAGACGATAAGTTAGTACTGTCGTTTGATGATCTTTCTGAGGATTATGTAAGGTATGAGTACACTGTAATACACTGCGATGCTGATTGGAACAATTCCGACCTGATGCCTAACGAATATCTTGAAACTTTTACTGACGATTACGTAAATGATTTTGAGTATTCAATCAACACAATGCAGGACTATGTTCATTATAGCCTTACTCTTCCTAATGACGTTATTAGGATGAAGTTATCGGGTAACTATCTGCTCAAAGTATATCCTGCCGGTCGGCCTGATGCCCCTTCTTTAACCCGTCGTTTTTTTGTTGTTGACCATGCAATCAGAGTTGATGCCACCGTAAAACAACCTTACAATGTTTCCGAGCGCAATTATCGGCATGAGTTACGATTTAGTATCAACCTTTTAGGACTTAGGATTGATGATCCACAAAATGAAATTAAAATGACGATCAGACAAAACGGACGATGGGACAATGCGATTACTAATTTAAAACCATGGGAGATGCGTGATGGGCAATTATGGTTCAAAGAAGTGGGAGGATATGTGTTCGATGCTGGAAACGATTTTCGATATTTTGATATTAAAAGCTTGAAATATAACTCGATGCGCATTAATGCTATTGAATATGATCATATTGGGGGTTATCAGGTTTTTTTACATAACGATGAAGTCAGAAAAAAATATCTTTATTCCCGTATCCAGGAAAGCATTAACGGAAGGTTCTTAATCAAAACGGAAGATTTCCCGAATAGTGATTTACAGGCTGAATATGTAACGGTTAATTTTTTCCTGCCATATCCCAATCCTTTGGTAGAAGGAAAAATATACCTAATGGGCGGACTTACTCAATGGCAGTTTCTCAAAGAGAATGAGCTTACCTACAATTTTGAACGTAGAGGTTTTGAATCTTCAATTTTGTTAAAACAAGGCTTTTATAATTACCAGTATATCTTTCTACCAAATAATTCACAAGTTGGAGATGTTACTCTTATCGAAGGTAGCTTTTATGAAACCAACAATGAATATACCTTTTATGTATATTATCGCCCAAAGGGCACCCGTTATGATCAACTTGTGAATATTACCCATATCATTTCGCATCCCTAATTTGGGATTGTAAAATCTTTGATTTTTTCATACTGATCACCGGAGATAAAAAAGGGTAAGCTACCTGTATCGCACCGCTACAACCGCCTACCCTTGCTGTCTTCCGACCCTGGGGGAATTCAGCAGGAGCTGGTCGTACAGGACTTACCCTGTCAGCAAAAATAATAATTTATGCTATCATGAACCTTAATTTCTAAATTTTCACCTCCAATCGTCGTATCATTTGTACCTTTGCTTACGTTTAACAATAAATTAGGGCTTGATGAAAAGCTTTAGTCAACTGAATATTAATAACTTATGATATGTTTTTTAACTATAAAAATGCAAGGAGTTTGTATTTTTATATTATAAAGCTTGTACCTATGATAAAGTACACATCAGCCGACCAGTTAACAATTGAGAAGTTTAAAACCCCTTTTGAGATTAATCTATACAGGTACAATCGTTTGGTTAAACTTTCCCAAATCATCCCATGGGATGAGCGCGAAGCCATCGAAACAAAAGAAGAGCAGACAATTGGAAATAATATTGAAGGTAAATTTGGACAAGAAAAAACAGCTTACAACAGGGCACGAATTCACACAGCGAAAAGTAGTGAGAGTTGGAGCGTTTGCATTATGTTTTCGATGAAACTCATTAAGTTCATTAAGATTTTTTTGTTTTCTTTTGCAAAATGGTTCAAAAACAGGTGGGGTAGATTTTTTTTATGCCTCAGCCGGTCAAAAAACTAAATTTCATCACAATAAATCCTTACTTTTTCAACAAACCTTAAATTATAAAATAATGGAAGAAATTAAACCCTCATCTTTTAGAGTTGCTATCAACCAAGGGCTGTTACTTGGGCTGGCGTTAATCATTTTTTCACTAATTCTTTATGTGGCAGGAACAGGGCCTAAAAGCTCACTCAACTACTTAACCTATCTAATCATTGTTATTGGTATGTTTTTAAGCATGAAACAATGGAGAGATAAGTTTAATAACGGGTTTATAACTTATGGAAATGCTTTTAAACATGGATTTTATGTAATTTTAATTACTGGAATTCTAACAGCTATCTGGACTTTTATATTTTACAATTATATAGCTCCCGACGAAGTTGCAAAGATAATCGAAGCTACCGAGGAGAATCTTTATAAAAGTCAACCGAATATGAGTGAAGAACAAGTTGAGATGGCTCTCAAGTGGAGCAAAATGTTTGTGAGTCCTAAAATAATGGCATTAACCGGTTTTTTTGGAAATATCATTTTAGGGGTTATCCTTGGAGCAATTCTCTCTTTTTTTATCAAAAAGGAAAAACCTGCTTTTAGCGAATAACAAATAATTATGGATTTATCGCTTGTTATCCCATTATACAACGAGGAGGAGTCGTTACCAGAGCTTTCAACATGGATTGAAGGTGTGATTAATAAGATGGGGCTGACCTATGAAATCATTTTTGTTGACGATGGCAGCAATGATAATTCATGGGAGGTGATTGAAATGCTCAATCATAAAAATCCTAATATCAAGGGTGTACGATTCAGAAAGAATTATGGAAAATCGGCTGCTCTAAACCGTGGTTTTTTTCTTGCTAAAGGGGAAGTAGTGATTACTATGGATGCCGATTTACAGGATAGCCCTGACGAAATACCCGATCTTTATAAAATGATAAATGAGAAGGGGTTTGATATTGTTTCGGGCTGGAAAAAAAAGCGTTACGACCCTATTAGCAAACGCTGGCCATCAAAATTTTTCAATTGGACGGTACGTAGAATTTCAAAACTTCCACTACACGATTTTAATTGCGGACTTAAAGCTTATCGAAAAGATGTGATTAAAAGTATCGAGATTTATGGCGAGATGCACCGATATATTCCTGTCATTGCCAAATGGGGTGGTTTCAGAAAAATTACAGAAAAGGTTGTGCAGCATAAACCGCGTAAATATGGGAGCTCAAAGTTCGGCGCCGAAAGGATGATAAAAGGCTTTCTTGATCTAATTTCCCTAACCTTTGTATCGAAATTCGGTAAACGACCGATGCATTTTTTTGGCGTAATCGGCTCACTTTTATTTATCGTAGGATTGATCATTGCTATTTATCTTACCTATGCCAAGTTTTTCCTTCAAGGTTATCGAATGACCGAAAGGCCTTTGTTTTATTTTGGTTTGTTAGCGATGATTATGGGAATGCAAGTTTTTTCTGCCGGTTTTGTTGCTGAAATGATCTCTCGCAATTCACCACGTCGAAATGAGTATGAAATAGAGAAAACTTCCGGAATTACCAATGAGTGAAAAAACACACGTTAAAAATGTGATTATCCTCGGCTCCGCTCATCCATTACGGGGCGGGCTTGCAGCTTATAACCAACGTTTAGCTCAAGCGCTTCTTGAACAAGATTATAATGTAAAAATAATCACATTCTCTTTACAATATCCGAATTTTCTTTTTCCAGGGAAAACACAATATTCCACCGAACCAAAACCGGAAAACTTCGATATTGAGATATCAGTAAATTCTGTCAATCCCCTTAATTGGATAAAAATTGGCAGGAGAATAAAACGATTAAACCCAGATATCCTGATCATCAAATATTGGATCCCTTTTATGGCTCCTTGTTTAGGAACAATTGCACGAATAGCTCGAAAAAATAGGAAAACAAAAGTGATTTCAATATTAGATAACATAATCCCTCACGAAAAGCGGATCGGAGATAAAATGCTTTCAGGATATTTTGTCAGGTCTGTTGATGGTTTTATTGCTATGTCAAAAGAGGTAATGGGCGATCTTGACATTTTTGATAGAAAGAGACCGCGGCTTTTCTGCCCCCATCCGCTTTATGATCATTTCGGCGAGTTACAAAGCAAAACCATAGCAAAAGAGAGATTAGGGCTTGATCAGGAAAGCAGATATTTACTTTTTTTCGGGTTTATCAGAGATTATAAAGGCCTCGATTTACTACTGAAAGCAATGGCTGATGAAAGGATAAGAAAACGAAATCTGAAGCTGATAGTAGCCGGAGAGTTTTATAGTGATCCAAAACCATATTTTCAACTTATTACTGAAAATCAATTGGCTGATCAGGTGATTATGGCAAATGAATTTATACCTGATAACCAGGTTGCCGATTATTTTAACTGTTGCGATATTGTAGTTCAGCCATACAAAGATGCAACCCAGAGCGGAGTAACTCAAATAGCTTATCATTTTGAAAAACCCATGATAACTACTAATGTCGGTGGTTTGGCTGAGATCGTCCCGGACGACAAAGTGGGTTTTGTTGTCAATCCTGATACAGCAGAAATTTCAGAAGCTATCGAGCGGTTTTATCAGGAAAACAAAGAGGAGAGTTTTACTAAGCAGATAAAAGTTGAAAAGTTAAAATATTCGTGGGAACGAATGGTTGAAGTAATTGAACATTTAATTAGAAAAACTGATCAAAATGATATATCGTAGTAAATCACCATTAAGAATAGGACTGGCCGGAGGCGGTACTGATGTTGCCCCCTATTCCGACATTTATGGCGGCGCCATATTAAATGCCACAATCAGCATGTATGCCTATGCCACCATTGAACCTCTTAATGGCAATAAAATCATTATCAACTCGATAGATAATAATGAACTTGTCGAATTCAACAGTACAAATGAGATTTCGTTGGACGGCAAGCTCAGTCTGCACAAAGGCGTTCACAATCGTGTAACAAAAGATTTTGGATTAAAAAATCTTTCATATAAACTTACAACATTCGTTGACGCACCTCCTGGTTCAGGATTGGGAACTTCGTCAACACTTGCAGTAACTATTTTAGGCGCTTTTGCAGAATGGCTCAAACTTCCACTTGGTGAATATGATATTGCGCATCTTGCTTATCAGATTGAGCGCAATGATCTGAAGATGGCTGGCGGAAAACAAGATCAATATGCAGCAACATTTGGAGGAGTAAATTTTATGGAATTTTACAAAGATGAAAAAGTTATAGTCAATCCTTTACGAATTAGAAGTAAATTCCTTAATGAATTATCCCACAACCTAATACTTTATTTTACAGGCACCAGCAGGCTCTCTTCTAAAATTATTGAAACACAACGTCAAAATGTCTTTTCGCAGAACAAACAATCAATAGAAGCTATGCACCAGCTCAAAAAGCAAGCAGTGATGATGAAAGAGGCTGTTCTTAAAGGAGAATTGGAAGAAATTGGTGAAATACTTGATTATGGTTGGAGGTTTAAAAAGCAAATGGCTGAAGGTATTACCAATCCTTTAATTGACAAGATTTATGAATCAGCTATGTTGGCTGGCGCTTCGGGAGGCAAAATATCTGGCGCCGGTGGTGGCGGTTTTATGATTTTTTATTGCCCGGGTAATTCAAGGTCGGAGGTAATAAAAGCCGTAGAGGCCTTTGGCGGTCAAGTGAAACGTTATGAGTTTACTGAACGCGGTCTAACAAGCTGGAGTATCTGACCTAAAAAGACTATAAAAAAACTCTGTGCGAATTAGCTTATAATACGCGACATAGCAAGTAACAGAAAAATTTTACTCTTTTGATTTCAAAACCTCTCTGATTTGACTCTCTAATTCATCTGCTAGCTCGGGATTATCAGCAAGTAGTTTTTTCACAGTATCTCTTCCTTGTCCGAGTTTTGTATCACCGTAACTAAACCATGAGCCGCTTTTTTTGATGATCTCAAAATCCACACCCAAGTCAATGATCTCGCCAAGTTTGGATATTCCTTCACCGTAAATCAGATCAAATTCAGCGCTCTTAAATGGTGGAGCAACTTTATTTTTAACAACTTTGACCCTTACTCTGTTGCCGCTAATATTTTCAGCATCTTTAATCTGTCCGATTTTTCTAATATCCAGCCTTACTGAAGAATAAAATTTCAGTGCATTCCCTCCGGTCGTTGTTTCCGGATTACCAAACATTACCCCAATTTTTTCTCTAAGTTGATTTATGAAGATACATATCGTCCCCGTTTTGCTAATTGTAGAGGTTAATTTCCGTAAGGCCTGCGACATCAGTCTTGCTTGTAAACCCACCTTTGAGTCGCCCATCTCACCCTCTATTTCACTTTTGGGAGTTAAGGCAGCCACCGAGTCAATGACGATGACGTCAATAGCTCCTGAACGAATAAGGTTTTCGGCAATTTCAAGCGCCTGCTCGCCGTTATCTGGTTGCGACACGAGCAGGTTCTGGATATCAACCCCTAACTTCTGAGCATAAAATCTATCGAAAGCATGTTCGGCATCAATAAATGCTGCAATACCTCCGAGCTTTTGTGCTTCTGCAACAGCATGTATTGCAAGGGTTGTTTTCCCTGACGATTCAGGGCCATATATCTCAACGACCCTGCCTTTTGGTAAACCACCAATGCCAAGGGCAGCATCAAGGCCTATAGAACCAGTGGAAATAGAGGGTATATTCTCCACAGGAGCATCTCCAAGTTTCATAATCGTTCCTTTACCAAAATGTTTTTCAATATTACCCAAAGTCCGTTCAAGGGCTTGTAATTTTTCTGCTTTAATCTTATCAATTGATTCTTGATTTTCTTTTGCCATCACTATATATTTTTTGTTATTGTTTCATTGCCTCGAGAATCTGTTCAGAATGCTCTTTTGTTTTTACCTTATTAAAAATTTGCTCTATTATCCCCTTTTCGTCAATCACATAAGTCATACGAATAATCCCCTCGAAAGTTCTTCCATACATCTTTTTTTCTCCCCAAGCGCCATAAAGCTTTAACACTTCTTTTTCGGTATCGGCAATTAGTGGAAAAGGAAGCTGATACTTACTTGCAAAGTTATTCTGCTTTTGTACCGAATCAGCGCTTACGCCGATAATCTTAAATCCTTTTTTTAAAAGATCGTCATAGTTGTCCCGCAGATTACAGGCTTGAGCCGTACACCCTGGTGTATTGGCTTTTGGATAAAAATAAAGAATCACCTTTTTTCCGATAAAATCGGAGAGACTAATAGAGTTATTATTCTGATCAACTCCTTTAAAATCAGGGGCTTTGTCGCCAATTTTTAATTTTGCCATAATAAAATCGAATATTTCATTTTCTGCTAAAATAACAAGATTTCTATAAATGAATTAACCAAATTAGAAACGCTAATTTTTGCTACTCTCTTTCAAATAAACTGTTTTATAATATTTACAGAAGTGTGAGATTTTACATTCCCGGCACTTAGGTCGTCTGGCAATGCAAACATATCTGCCATGTAGGATAAGCCAATGATGTGCGCTTGAAATATATTTTTCAGGTATGTGTTTTACTAATTGTTTTTCAGTTTCCAAAGGTGTTTTTGAGTTGGTTGTCAGTCCAATTCTAGCCGAAACTCTAAAGACATGTGTATCAACAGCCATTGCCGGCTTGCCAAAAGCCACTGAAGCAATTACATTTGCAGTCTTACGACCTACGCCCGGAAGTTTTTGCAATTCTTCCAACTCTACCGGCACCACACCTCCAAAATCACTGATCAGTTTTTGAGCCATCCCAATCAAATGCTTAGTTTTATTGTTTGGATAGGAACAGCTTTTTATCAATTCGTAAACTTCGTTAAATTCAGCTTTAGCAAGGGAATTTACATCTGGAAATTTCTTGTAGAATTCTGTAGTTATAATGTTTACCCGTTTATCCGTACACTGCGCTGAAAGAATAACCGCTACGATAAGCTGATAAGGATTGGTATGCCGAAGTTCGGTTGTAACATCTGGCTGATGAGCTACAAAATATTCAATAAAAAGCCTGTATCTCTCTTTTTTAGTCAAAGGTTCTGTTTTATTTGTGTAAAAACAAAAAGCCACTCATCTTTAAGTGGCTTTTTATTATTTTTTAATTTTTTCAATTAAGCAATAAGTCAAATACACCAATTGTTGTTGAGTTACTCATGGCTAAAGCTCTTGAAAACCCCATAATATTTTTGATTGTTACCTCGCTAGGCCCTATTTGGATATTGTTTAAGTATGCTTTTGCTTTTAAAATTTCTTGATATTTTCTAGCCAAATTCTTATCACCTATTATCAGTTGGTGATATTTCATGGTTTCATGATTACCCGGTGCGTTATATGCGAAGAAAATCAAGTCATTGAGAGTGTCAAAATTTTGCATAGGCTGTTTTGTTTATAAACTAAAATTCTTAACAAAACAACAAACGCTTGAAAGGAAATAATTATTTCGTTTGCGAAAAGAAATGAAAACTTATTTTGTCAGGATCACATTTTTTTCCTTGATAAGTTTTCGCAAATTGATGAGGGCATAACGCATACGACCTAACGCTGTATTAATGCTAACATCGGTTTGCTCGGCAATATCCTTAAAACTCATCTCAGCATAATGGCGCATAAAAAGTACCTCTTTCTGCTCCGCAGGGAGTAACTCAATCAAACTTCTTACATCTTCATGTATCTGATCGGTGATTATCTGTTCTTCAATTGAAGGATCGGTAAATTTTATCGTGTCAAAAATATCAAACTCACTGTTGTCATTATTAATCAGCGGGATACGTTTGGCTTTTCTAAAATAGTCAATAATTAAATTGTGCGCAATCCGCATCACCCACTGAATGAATTTACCCTCTTCTTTGTAAGCGCCTGAACGGATAGTTTTGATAACTTTGATAAAAGTATCTTGAAATATGTCATCAGCCAACTGCTTGTCTTTTACTGACATGAGGATGTAAGCATAAACACGGCTTTGATGACGATGGATGAGCTTTTCGAGGCTATATTGATTACCTTCAAGATATTGATTAATCAACTCCTTGTCACTAAGAATCTGAGCTTTCATAAAAGTTCCTTTTTTTGATTTTTATAAACAAAGAGTAAATTTTTTTTCGATAGCCCGTCCTTTTAATTTTTAATTAGTAATGATATTTAATCTTAAAATCGTTGCAAATGTACATTATAAATTCATACTACCAAATTTTTTTGCAATTTTTTTTCTTTAATAACATTTTTTAAGTTTTTGTTATTTTTGCAAAAATAAGTCTATTCCCTTATAAATCATGTCATTAGTGAAGATTGATGATCTTGACTCAAAAAATTTTATTTTAATTAAAGGTGCGCGTACACACAATCTCAAAAATATAGATATTGCTATTCAGCGCAATCAGCTTGTTGTCATCACGGGGGTGTCGGGTTCAGGGAAATCATCACTTGCCTTCGACACTTTGTATGCCGATGGCCAACGTAGATATGTAGAGAGCCTTAGTTCCTATGCTCGTCAGTTTTTAGGAAGAATGCAAAAGCCCGAAGCAGATTACATTAAAGGTATATCTCCCGCTATTGCCATTGAGCAAAAAGTAAATACCCACAATCCGCGTTCAACGGTTGGCACTTCTTCTGAGATTTATGAATACCTTAAATTACTGTTTGCCAGAATAGGAAAGACTTATTCACCAATATCGGGACAAGAGGTTAAACGACATTCCGTTACTGATGTAGTTGATTTTATCGAAAGTATTCCAGAAGACATACCCGTAATAATTGGGAGTGAAATAGAGCAAAATACCGGTAGGAATCTTTCTGATCAACTACAGATATTAAGGCAACAGGGTTTCACCCGACTTTTTCAAAACGGGAAAATAATAAAACTTGACGATTTATTAAATCAAATTCAGGCTGTTGGAGATTTAACTTGTGAAAAATCAAATTCTAAAACACAAGGTCTACCCCAACTTCAGATAGTTGTTGACCGACTTACTATTGACGCAAATGATAAAGACCAACGATCGCGATTAGCCGATTCGGTACAATCAGCATTTTTTGAAGGACATGGCGAATGCTTTGTGCATATATTTAATGCAGATAAATATGAAACGAAAGTGTTTTCCAACCGTTTCGAAGCAGATGGGATTGAGTTTGAAAAGCCCTCTGAGAACCTCTTTAGCTTTAATAATCCTTATGGAGCCTGTAGAACATGTCAAGGTTTTGGGAATGTAATAGGTATTGATGAAGACCGGGTTATTCCTGACAGAAGTCTTTCGGTTTATCAAGGCGCCATTGCCCCTTGGAAAGGCGAAAAATTAGGGTTATGGAAAGAGCAATTGGTATTAAATGCACACAAATTCGATTTTCCAATTCATAAACCCTTTTATCAACTAACGCAAGAGCAACAACAACTGCTTTGGACTGGAAATGAGTATTTCGAAGGTATCAACGCGTTTTTTCGTTATGTAGAACAGCAAACCAGAAAAATCCAATACAGAATAATTTTAAGTCGTTATCGTGGCAAGAGGATATGCCCCGAATGTCGCGGAAGCCGGTTACGTAAGGATGCAAATTATGTAAAGATAAATGGTCGTTCTATTAGCGACTTGGTAATGATACCTTTGGAGGATTTGTTAAGCTTCGTTCGCCAACTTGAGTTAAGTAAATATGAAAAAGAGGTCGTCCATCGCGTAATGATCGAAATAGAGAACAGGTTAGTATTTCTTTGCGATGTTGGGTTAGGATATCTTACCCTTAACCGTTTATCTTCAAGTTTATCGGGTGGTGAATCTCAGCGTATTAATCTTGCTATTTCGTTAGGGAGCAGCCTTGTTGGCTCAATGTATATCTTAGATGAGCCCAGTATAGGACTTCATCCCAGGGATACTCATCGCCTCATCAGAGTTCTGAAAAAACTGAAAGAACTAGGAAATACCGTAATCGTTGTTGAACATGATGAAGATATCATTCGTGCCTCCGATCAGATAATTGATATCGGACCTCTGGCAGGAAACCTGGGTGGCGAAGTCGTTTTTTCCGGTACCCTAAACGAATTATTGACTGATGACAAGAGTTTAACAGCTAAGTACCTTAGTAAAAAAATGAGTATCAATATACCGGATAAACGGAGGAAATGGAAAGATTTTATTGACTTCATAGGCTGTCGCGAAAATAACCTGAAACATATCAATGTGCGGATCCCATTAAATATACTAACTGTGATAACCGGTGTAAGTGGATCGGGAAAATCATCGTTAGTGAAAGGGATTATTTATCCCGGACTAAACAATTTATTGGGAAATAGTAGCGAAAAAGCCACTAAATATGATAAGATCTTAGGAGAAGTAAATCAAATTAAGGAAGTTAATTTTGTTGACCAGAATCCAATTGGACGATCAAGCCGTTCAAATCCTGCAACCTACGTAAAAGCTTTTGATGAAATAAGGGTACTCTTTAGTGAGCAAAAACTTGCTAAGGTCAGAGGTTATAAACCAGGTTTCTTCTCTTTTAACATCCCCGGTGGACGATGCGATGAGTGTGAAGGCGAGGGTACGGTAAAGATTGAAATGCAATTCATGGCTGATATTTACCTTACATGCGAAGCATGTGGCGGCAAACGTTTTAAAGATGAAGTTCTAAACGTTACCTTTCAGGAAAAAAATATCAGTGAGGTGCTTGACATGACCATAGATGAAGCAATAATGTTTTTTGAGAAAACAAAACAAAACACTATAATCAAAAGGCTGCTCACCAAATTACAACCATTGCAAGATGTTGGATTAGGTTACCTAAAGATGGGACAGCCATCGAACACACTATCTGGAGGTGAAGCACAACGGATAAAACTTGCTTCGTTCCTTACAATTGGAGATAAGAATAACCATAGCTTATTTATCTTCGACGAACCAACCACAGGGCTTCATATGTATGATATCAGCAAACTATTGGATTCGCTTAATGCCCTGATCGAAAACGGACATACTGTTTTGATCATAGAACACAATTCTGAAATCATTAAATCAGCCGACTGGATAATTGATCTAGGACCGGAAGGAGGTGATAAGGGGGGGGAAATTGTTTTTGAAGGAACGCCAGAGGAGTTGATTAACAGCAAAATATCTTATACCGGTAAGTACCTAAAAAGCAAATTTTAGAAACATTATTCACATAGTAATATTTGATCTCTTCGGGCTTTGAATTTGAAATAACTACTAAATGTTTGTAATCAACACAATAAGAATTATAGTTAACAAACACTAAATCAGGATTCTCATCAAAAACAACAGTTATTCTTAAAAGGGCTTTTTTTTGATTTTAGATAAATAACTTCGATTCCTTTTGATTAATTCTTGTTAATTCGTTTATTTGGTGCATTAAAAGTGTACTTAATTACAAAATTTAGCAATGAATTATCAATATCTTCAAAGACAAAAACACTAACATTGCAAAATATGAAAAGAGTTTTTATATATTTGTCGAAATCTTAACTAAAAAATTAATAATGGATTGTGATTTGAATTACGGTGGTTTGGATGCTGATTACAGCGGTTTGGAACATGCCTCAGTGGTTGTACTTCCGGTTCCTTACGACGAGACCAGTACTTGGGGCAAGGGCGCTGATCGAGGGCCTGAAGCGTTATTGAAAGCATCGGCCAACATGGAACTTTACGACATTGAAACAGATAGCGAAGTATATAAAATCGGAATCTTTACCGCGCCACCAGTTCTTGAAAAATCATCCACCGAAATAATGATAAATGCAGTTCATAAAGAAACTTTAAAATATATCCGTCAGGGTAAATTTGTTGTTGGTATTGGTGGCGAACACTCTATTACAACCGGTTTTGTACGTGCTCATGCCGAAGTGTATAACGATTTAACTGTACTGCAATTGGATGCCCACAGCGACCTTCGCCCTGAATATAACGGAAGTCAATACAACCATGCCTGTGTTATGTCGAGAGTTGCCGAAATTTGCCCGTTTGTGCAGGTGGGAATCAGAAGCATGGATAGTATAGAAAAACCTTTTTTGGTAAAAGAGAACCTTTTTTTAGCCGAAGAGATTTGTGGCCGTAATGACTGGTACAACAAAGTGATAGATCAACTTAGCGCCAATGTTTTTATCACCATAGATCTTGACGTTTTCGATCCCTCAATTATGCCCTCCACCGGAACTCCGGAACCTGGCGGGCTATCGTGGTATGAGGTAATCAAACTTTTAAAATTTGTTGCTCTAAAACGAAATATTGTTGGTTTTGATGTGATGGAGCTTGCGCCCAATAGTTCAAACAAGGCGCCGGATTTCGTTGCAGCTAAACTTATTTACAAACTATTATCCTATCGTTTCAAACTTTAGATTAATCAAAATAAATAAGGATATGAATAAAAAAGATTTTTTGAATAGGGTTGTCAAACATATTGACATCAAATCGTTCGATTCTACGCCAATCATTGACTCTATGCGCGATATGTCATTCACTTCACGCGAAATAGCACAGGCTGCCGACATTTTACAGTTAATGATCAAAGATGCTAACTGTACAAATTGGCTCACTCTGGCCGGAAGTACAAGCGCGGGTGGGTGTATGCAAGTGTACGTAGATATGATTAAAAATAACATGATTGACGTTGTAGTAGCAACAGGCGCTTCAATTGTTGATATGGATTTTTTTGAAGCCTTAGGATATAAACACTACATAGGATCCTCATGGGCAGACGATAAGCAACTGCGATCACTTTATATTGATCGAATTTACGACACATACATTGACGAAGAAGAACTTCAGGCTTGCGACGAAACCACCAAGATCATTGCCAACAGCCTTGAGCCACGCCCATACTCGTCAAGAGAGTTTATTAAGGAAATGGGAAGATATTTAACAAAACATGCGGTTAAGAAAGATTCGCTTGTTCAAACTGCCTTCGAACATAATGTGCCTATTTTTTGCCCTGCCTTTTCCGATTCTAGTGCAGGATTCGGACTTGCAAAGCATCAGTTGGAGAAACCTGAAAAGCATGTATCAATTGATTCAGTAAAAGATTTTGTTGAACTTACCAAAATAAAAATGGAAGCTGGCGATAGCGGCTTATTCATGATAGGTGGCGGTGTGCCAAAAAACTTTGCACAGGACACTGTAATATGTGCAGAAATCTTAGGGAAGGATGTGCCAATGCATAAATATGCTGTACAAATCACAGTAGCCGATCCGCGTGATGGAGCATGCTCAAGCTCAACACTGAAAGAGGCTTCATCATGGGGCAAAGTTGATACTGTTTATGAACAAATGGTATATGCAGAAGCTACATCCGTACTACCATTGATAATTAGTTATGCATACCATAAAGGAGACTGGAAAAACCGAAAAAAATGGGAATGGGCAAAACTCTTTGATAAATAACCAAATATGTTTTAAACCAACAACATAGACTAATTGAACTTTCTATTGATTAATTCACTGTAAATGATCTAATTTTGCCAGTCGAATCATAATAAGGATTTAGTATGACAAAGAAATTGCTAATTAATCAAGTTTTGTTAGTTTTTTTATTGGTAGGAATTGGTTTCCAATCATGCAAAAAGGATGACATAAAGAAAAAACAAGCTGAAAAGGATGAACAGATCATAAAAGATTATCTGGCTACTAACCAATTAGAAGCATTGCGCCATGAGTCGGGTTTGTATTATATCATTATCGAAGAGGGTTCTGGCGCTCATCCAACCGTCAACTCAACAGTTAAAGTCCTATATAAAGGATATCTTACTAACGGTGAAATATTTGATCAGACAAATCAGGATGCAAGGGTTTTTAAACTTAAAAATCTGATCGAAGGATGGAGAATTGGGATTCCAATGTTAAAAGAGGGTGGATCGGGTATTTTCTTAATTCCTTCGGCTATGGGTTATGGTAGTAACCAGGTTGGAGCCATACCTCCCAATTCTGTTATTATATTCGAAATTGAGCTACTCTCGATTTTGTAACTCTTAGAAAACTATTTTTCGTACCTATTAAAGAGTTGATAAAATATTGTTGGTTATTTTTTTATAATCCTGATTCATTAACTATTTGCATAACCCACTTATCAATACGCTGGTCGGTAAGTTCAGGTTGCTGATCTTCATCTAATGCCAGTCCAATAAATTTTCCATCTTCGATAGCTTCTGAGTTGGTATGATAATAACCTTCAACTGGCCAGCGGCCAACGAGATTAGCTCCAATAAGATCAAATTCTTTTTTTATAATTTGCATACTGTCAACAAAGTGATCGGGGTAAAGCACCTGATCGCCAAGTCCAAAAATGGCCACCGGCTTGCCATGTAGCTGGGCGTTTTTTAAACGTTCGAAAAAATCAAACCAAAGATTATCTCCCGATCCTTTTTGCCACGTATCAGCTCCAGAGGTCGAACCGCCAACAATAACAAGGTCGTAATATGGCAGGTCGAGGCCTTTTATAGTGTCAAGGCTGTAAATTTGTACTTCGAATTGGTTTTTAAATCTATCAGCAATTCGCTGGGCACAGGATTCAACATTTCCGCCCTTAGGCCAGTAAAAAACTCCAATTTTTTTCATATTTAAAAAGTTTCAAATGTCGCTTTAAGAAAACCTCGTACAAAAATACCTTTATTTACTTTGGCAAACAGAATTGGTTAATTAAAACTATTAATCTGAACTTGGTCTTTTTTGTTTGTTATTCCCTGTTGCACGATTCATAAAGCTGTTATAAAATTCATTACTTAGTCAATCCTTAAAAACTCACTTTCAGTGAGGGTATATAAGACATCAGTATGAGTTTAGAAGCCAAAGAAGGTTTGGGGTTGAGAATTTTCTGAATCTGAAAAAAGAAAAAAATAATCTCCATATTCAGTTTGCGGAGTAATCTGCGGAAATTGAACCCGGCTGCGGCCATCAATGCATTGATTTTGTCTCTAATTTCACCTTTGAGATAGTTTTTTACCATTCGGCAATCATGTTTTACATTTCCGATAATCGGTCCGATGGCAGCTCTGATCCGTCATTTGGCTCGTCATTTTAGTTTTTCATATTCGCTCTTACCTGCTGAACATCAATTAACATTTTGAAAATCAACTCAACACCTTCTTCACCGATCCTTTTGCGAAAGTGTACTAAATCGCTCGGATAACAAGGAAAGTGCCACTGAAACTCAGCCTTTATACAGAAATATTGATAATAAGGGTTTCGGATCCATAGATCTTCAATACTTTCATTGCTAAAATAACTCAAAACCTTGCAATAAGGAACACTTAAAGTAAATATTGTTATTAACAGTATAGTGTTGATAAACAGCACTTAATCATGCTTTTAAGGATTGACTAAATAGTTAAATAACACCTCTACATTAAAAAAAACAGATTTCCAAAAAGAGAATGGAAATCTGTTTAAAAATGTTTAAAAAAAATGCAATTATTTTTTTATGGTAATCTTTTTTGTGTGAGACTTTTTGCCATCATAGATAGTTACGTTATAAATACCGTTTTCCACATTATCAAGTTTAATTGTAGAGCTTTCATTTAAATATGCCGAGAAAACTTTTATTCCGGCAATATTAGTAATAGTTAGCTCATAATTGCCTGACTGGACTAATTCAACTACAAATTCACCTTTTGTCGGATTTGGGTAAATATTGAATATTGGCAATTCTGTACCATTCCAAATACCCGAACAGATAACTACCACAATCACCTCCTCTGCACTATTTGAACATCCTGTTTGCAAGTCAACCCATTGATAAGTTATCAGATGAGATCCTACACCTGCAATCTGTGGATAGAAAATATTGTCAATTACTCCAGTGCCTGAATAGACACCACCTTCAGGGTATCCTCCAACTAAAGGATACTCATCCCATTGATAACATATCGTATCAAATGGCATCAGTGTAACTTCAGGTTGTTGCCAAATATCAATTTCTTTTATTGACTCAACATTCATAGATGCGCATTCTCCACTGCCATTACCAGTAAGTTTAAGTGTAACTGTTGTGCCGGCATCTTCTGGAGCCGGAATATATGTTGGAGATATAGATTGAGAATTCTCTAAGATACCTTGTCCTGCAACTATTTGCCACAAAAGTGTTGAAGTATTTTGAGAACTTGCATCAGTAACTGTAATGTGCTCATTAACACAGGTCTCGCCTTTTAAACCTGCATAAACTTCAGGAGATGGATCCACCTCAATTAGATTAGGTTTAGTAATCGTGTTGCCGGCTATACCATTGGTTATTGTTAATGAAACATCAAATTGACCTGCATTTGGATATTCCACAAGCGGATTTTTTTCGGAAGATGTAGATGGGTTGCCTCCTGGAAAGTCCCATATCCATAACGTCGGATTACCTATTGATTGATCGGTAAACTGAACAAAATTGGTTTCACATATCTGAGTTTGATCAGCAATAAAATCAGCAGCCATAGGCGGACCACAAGCAGCAAAATATGGATCAAAACAAGTTATAGAAGGAGGAAAACAAACATCGAATGTAAAAGAACGATCCGGACAAATTACTACCCATGTAGGATACCCTAAAAAAGGTTGCCCGCTGATAACAATGTTTATGGCTGCTGCTGCACCGCCTTGATATCCAGCACACGGATACGTAATGCCATTCTGTGCTTTGTAATTATTGATTTGTACATTGTCGTCATAAGGAGAAAGGCCCCAGAATTCTACATTTTGCTGACCTTGCCCATAATTGACGTACACAGTTTCAATTATTCCTGCATACGCCTGACAAGTACCTCAAGTGGTAAAAAACAGATCGAGCAGGATAGTCTTACCAGAATCCAACTCGTCATATAGGGTACGGGTAACACCATCACTATCGGTAATGGTAAAATTTCCCATTTCATTACGTCCCTGAAGAATTGTGTTTTGTAAAAGATCCTCAGGCATACACCGCCCATCAGCAGATAATTGCTGCGAATAGACAGAAATGGTGATAAAGAAAAGAAAAACAGAAAAAACTTTTTTCATAGATTGATGAATTTAGTTAATTTTATTAATGCTGCTAAAGTACAAAATTAGATATAAACATATGTTTTGTTAACAATTTAACAAACAAAGAGACAGATTGAAAAAGATCATTTTTTAATGATTCTCTTAAACAACACAGCTTTAATCTTAATTTTGCACTTTTATTTGCAGATGGTTTTATAATTTGGAAGAAAAAAGTAACAAAAAAAGCTCATACCGAATAGTAACTGAGGTTTCTGAAAAAATAGTTTCAGATTGGAATCGGTTTGTCCAGGCACATCCGGAAGGGTCTGTTCTTCAAAGCTGGTACGCATGGCAACTATTTTTCAGAACCAAAAATTTCAATCCTTTTTTCGTGGCTTGTATTGACGAAACCGATCGGATGGTTGGTGTGTTGCTCGCTGTGTTAATCCGGGAAAAAAGCTATATCAAATCTCTGTTTTCAGCGCGGCTTGTAATTTATGGAGGGCCGTTAATTGAATCAGGAAATGTTTATGACAAGGAGATATTTAGAATGATGTTAGCTTCGATGATTGATAAAACAAGCCGCACAGCAATTTTTACTCAATTTAGAGCTTTGCATGATCTGTCGTGTTATACAGAAATTTTTAAAGAAAATGGGTTTCAATGGGTTCCCAGAATTAATCTTTTAATCAATACTCAGAATAAGGAAAAAATATTTTCCGAGATGTCTTCATCTCGAAAGAGACAAATCAGGAAATCCTTAAATAATGGTGCAAAGGTTATTCAACCCAACAATATAGGCCAAGTCCGTCAGTTTTTTGATATTCTTCAAAAACTTTATCGCCAAAAAGTTCGTAAACCATTACCCGATTGGACTTTTTTCGAAGCTTTCTATTTCCTGATTCAGAAATATAATTTTGGTAAATATTTTTTGATCGAATATAAAGAGAAAATAATTGGAGGGATAATGGCGCCATCACTTCCGGCAAAAACAGTTTTTGAATGGTATGTATGTGGATTGGATCCCGAATATAAAAAAGAAGGTATTTATCCTTCAGTATTGGCAACCTGGGCAGCCATCGAATATGCTCATGAGCAGGGAAGTTCTGTTTTTGATTTTATGGGTGTTGGCAAACCCAACGAACCCTATGGAGTTCGGGATTTTAAATTAAGATTTGGCGGTTCGATAGTTAATTACGGACGATTTATTCGAATTAATAATAAACTTAAATATTCTATTGCAGAATTTGGATACAATTTTTTATCATGGCTTAAAAAAGTATAATGATTATTATTCACTAAATTACTAATGAGTATCTTCACCCGCTAATTCAAATTTATGAAAAGACGTTTACATTTTGTATTGTTTGATGTTTTCTTTCTAACGGTTTCATTCTTGTTTGTTGCTTGTTTGAAATCTGCCACTGTTACCGTGGTGTTGCCAACATATTCATTGCCTTTTGTTCTTTTCCTAATTACTTGGCTAATCTTTTCTTTTCATTTCAAAAAATACAATTCCGAAAAATACATAAATCGTCGGGAAATATTATATATCATTCTAAAATCAAATTTTGTCAGCCTTGCTTTAGGCTTGTTAGTTTTATATACATTTACTATTTTTAATGTATCTCGTCTTATCTATTTTGGAACCATTTTAACTGCTACAGTATTAGAAATTTTAGCAGCGCTAATTTATAATCATGTCCATACTTCAAAAGTAATTGATTATGAAAATGATTTTAAAGAATTCCGTTCGAGCGATTTTCCTGAAACCGATACTTTAGTTTCCCCTCCGGTTATAAAAAAAAGGGATGTTTCAGACCGCCAGGTTGAGGTGAAGCTAATTTTAGAAATGATAGAATCAGAGTACGGGAAAGATGTTAAAGATTTTATTTCCGAATATTTAATGACTGTTTCAGGGCCGGTTCAAGTAGTCTCCACAACAACAAGGTTTAACATCTTTGCACTCCCCGAAAAACAGTATGGCTGTATAGTTAATTTTCATAAAATCAATGATTTTAGATGGCTTAATAAGTTTTTTGAAACAGTTAATGATAAAGTTCTTAATGAGGGTTATTTTATTGGCAGGGTAGAGACTTACACTCTTCGTAAAAAAAGAATAATAAGCAAATACCTCTTCCCATTTAATTATGTAGTATATACTTTTGACGTTATTTTTAGACGGGTGTTTCCGAAATTGTCCATTTTAAAACGCTTTTATTTTTGGATTACAAAGGGTAAAAATCGTGCACTCTCACAGGCCGAAACATTTGGGAGGCTTTATTCTTGCGGTTTTACGGTACTTGATGATAAGAATATTAACGGAAAATTATATTTCGTTTCCCAGAAGGTAAAAGAGCCATCTTATCCTTCTGACCCGACTTATGGCCCATTGGTAAGATTAAGGCGAATTGGAAAGGGAGGTAAGTACTTTTATGTATATAAAATGCGAACTATGCACCCCTATTCTGAGTATATCCAACAATTTGTGTATGAGAAAAATAGGTTGGAAAAAGGAGGCAAGTTCAAAGATGATTTTAGGATTACTACATTGGGTAAATTTCTACGTAAATTTTGGCTTGACGAGTTGCCAATGCTTATTAACGTGTTGAAAGGAGATATAAAAATTGTAGGTGTGCGGCCATTGAGTAGCCATTATTATAATTTATATAGCGAAGAGTTGAAACAGTACAGAATAAAATTCAAACCAGGCCTGATACCCCCCTATTATGCCGATATGCCAGAATCTTTCGAAGAGATCATGGAGTCAGAATGGAAATATCTTATGGCTTATGAGAAACATCCTTTCAGAACAGATGTAAAATATTTTTTTGCTGCATTGAAGAATATCATTTTTAAAAATGCACGTAGTAAATGATCATACGATGTGCGCGACAAATAAAGTAGAATCTTCCATATCAAGTAAGCTCAAATCCTTTATGGGAGCTAATTTTTATTTTCTGCTTTTAAATTTATTGATTGTTTTTTTGTTTTTTTTTCCATTCATGGTAAGATCTCAGGCGCTTACCGGCACAACAGGCTATTACAATATACCTACCGCTGAACTCTATCCTGACCGCTCAATGTTTATTGGGACCAACTTGCTAAATCGGGAATATAAAAAGTGGGGAAGACCAACCCATGATGCAATGGACTTTTTTATTACAAACAGTTTCTTACCATTTGCCGAGGTTTCAATTAGATTTACACGTATGATTGGCCTGGATGATTATAGCTCTACTGTAGGAGACAGAATGGCTTCAGTAAGATTAAGAGTGATTGATGAAGGGAGATATAATCCGGCTATATTAATAGGTGTGCATAGTTTTTTTACAACTCTTTCCAGTGGTGCAGCATCACATTTTAATTCCACATATCTTGTTGCTACAAAAAACTTTAAAGTAAATCATGTATTTGAAAATATTGGATTCACGACAGGATATGGTAGTGATGTATTGAAGGCAAGCGACTACCAGTTTATTGGCTTTTTCGGTGGTGTAAAAATTACGCCATATCACCTGAAACCCGTTGAACTGATAGTTGAATATGATGCTGATAAATGGAATGTCGGCGCCAGAATTACTATTTTAAAACATATTGTTCTGCTTGGTGGATTAGAGGGATTTGATGCCTTTTCGGGAGGAGTGAGTTACAAATTTTTATTACCATAAATCACTCCTATAAACATATTGTCTTTCCACTAATAATCAACTTCCGGACAAAGCCTTCATAAAAAGAAAAATCCCTTGTGGCAAGGGATCAACAAAAGATTGTAAATAAGACGTTGCAGCCCGTAGGGGAATCGAACCCCTGTTACCAGGATGAAAACCTGACGTCCTAACCCCTAGACGAACGGGCCAAAATAATTTTGAAAACGGCTGCAAAAATAACTCTTATTCCTATTCTGACAAGCTTTTTATGAAAAAAACACCAAAAAAACTTCTTTTATCCTTATTAAAACTTATCAAAATATTGGTAATAAGATAGTTATGATCTAAGCTTAAAAAAATGATTAAGTGTTTGCAAATCTTTAAAAGATGAAGGTAAATTTAACCATTTACCAATTTATATTGCTCGATCTATTTTAATTATTAATCTGTTTCGGTGTTACACAGCATAGTAACTACCACCGGTGAAACAATTATGTTAGTTGGCCTTGCATGTGATTTAACCGCAAAACATCATCATAGCTTGCCGAAGTTATTGATTGAGAACTTCGGATTGGAACAATCTAAAAACAAACCCCCGTTCATTTCTGGAAAGACGTTTGTCATCTTTCAATTTACCAAAAGAAATGAACAACAAATAACTCTTTTCGGGCAAAGATAAGTTGCCCGTAGCGCTTTAATACAATAAGGGGATTTTGATGAGCCACCCATGGGACTCGAACCCACGACCCGCGCATTACGAATGCGCTGCTCTACCGACTGAGCTAAGGTGGCTTAAAAGGGATGCAAAAATATTATTTTTATTCGAAAATAATCAACTGTAATAAAACCGAAGATATCATGTTTTTTAGAGTTAAATCAACATTATTATTTACCGCTTACAATGTTGAATGGTCGTTGAATTGATGAATTTTGCTAAGTTTGTCCACTTGTTTTCAACTAAAAGAAAATGATCAGACGTACTCCTTTATTTTTCCACCAACCTACTGTTGTTCAATTGGTTGTATTGTTTTTACTCGTACTTTGTTTCTGGATTGTCAGCTTTTTTTTAGGTGTAGTTCTTTCTCGTTTATTTTTTGGCATTCCCGTACTTGAAACTCTTTCAGGTATTGCTATTCCGGAAACAAGAAACGAGATTAATCTCCTGAAATTCATGCAATTAATTAATCAGTTCGGAACTTTTCTTATCCCACCTTTTCTTTTTGCTTTCCTTGTTTCTACGGATATCAGGGAGTATCTTGGTTTACAGAAAAAACCTAATCTACTTCCAGTTTTATCAGCCATTATTCTTATTTATCTGTTGCTTCCCGTTATAAATGAATTGGTTCGGATTAATCAAAACATGTCGCTACCATCGTGTTTAAGCGCGGTTGAAGAGTGGATGCGGGTATCGGAAATGAGAGCAGAAGAGATGACAAAAGCCTTTATGCGAACGACCTCCATTAAAGGGTTGTTGATAAACTTATTAATAATTGGTGTTTTAGCTGCTGTTGGCGAGGAGTTGTTATTCAGAGCTGTGCTGATAAGAGTGTTTAGGTCGTGGTTTAAAAGCTCCAATTGGGCAGTTATTATTTCAGCTTTTATCTTCAGCGCTTTTCATCTTCAATTTTATGGTTTTCTCCCTCGTTTCCTGCTCGGGCTTGTTTTTGGTTATCTCTTCGTATGGTCAGGATCGCTTTTTTTACCAATTATCGCACATTTTATAAATAATGCTTCAGCGGTAATAATCTCTTTTTTGATGAATAGGGGAATTGTTGAGGTTTCTGTTGATGAATTCGGCAAAGTGGACAATCCAATCTTACTCATTATTAGCATTATACTTTCAATAGCGCTTATGTATTTTATATATTGGTACGAAAAAAAAGCAGATGGGGTTTATTTAAAAAAGGATAATACTAAGGTTTGATCTTTACAAAAGTAGTTCTTTTCCCTTTTCCGTAATTAAGAGATAAAAAGTTTGTTTTTCAATAATCCCTTCTTGAACAAATAAGTTGACAAGCGCTTGTATTACCCTTTTAGTACCATCAACCAATAGTCTAAATTCTTTTTCATTTATTCCGCGTGGGTTTTCGGAAAGGTTTTGTAAAAGTTTTAACCTTATTTTCCGAACCAGACTATTGTGAAGGATATCTTCACCATTGAAAAATATTTTATCGTTGGCAGCAAGATATTGCAAGAGTTTTACAAGCTGACCTTTTTTTATATTCCTTGTCAAGGCTATCGCTTCTACCTCATTAATTGTAGCCCTTTGCATACCCGAATCCCTAATAATCTCTTCAAGCCAAATGATTTGTTCTTGTGTTTTACGGTCGAATGACACCTTATGCTCTTTTAACACAAAAGTAGCTCCCACAGTACGAATCACTTTTTCAAAAGTCATCTTTTCGAGGATTTTACCAAGCATATATATGTTGAAATCCCCCATAATTTTTACCTTTCCAGCTATCTCTCTTAATTCTAAACCAGATTCACTTAATGGATTTTGCAAGTGCCATACTTTTAATGTTTCAATAATTCTTTTATTATTTTTTTCGATGAATGCTTTAGGAATAAGATAATTTTTGTTTTCGTAAACAAGTATAGCCGATTGTAATTCGACATCCAAAATGGCATTTTCAACCTCATTAATTGTTTTATTAAGTGTTGAAGCAATAGTTTCGGTTGTTAACGGTAATGCTGACTTATTGAGTTCCAATAAAATTAGCGCCGATAGATTTTCATGGTCAGTTGTAGCTTGTGCAAGTGTTTCAAGATAACGGGATAAAGTTTTGGTGCGCTTTTTATGGTGTAGTGGACGGTTGTCAATAATTATTCCACCGCCGATGGTAAGATCATTGGAAGTATTTCGAATAACAAAACGATCGCGATTGAGCAATATAGCTGGTTTCTCCAAATGGATTTGAGCAAAGGCTGTTTCACTACCATTAATTTCGTTTTTGTTTAGCAAATGAATCCTGGCTTTTGATGAAAAATTTCCGGTATGAAAAATCATCTGGCTCCATATTCCAACCCTTTGATTACCGGGAAATAACTCTAATACTACATCAAGCAGTTTTATTTCTGGCAAGATAATTTTTGTAAGGATCATCCCTTTTTCAAAATCGTTATATTTCAGTCCTGAGAGGTTAATGGCTGCTCTATCGCCGGCAATGATTTTTTCCACTTGCCTGCCATGCCTTTCAAGACCTTTTATCTTTAGCTTGTTATGACTTCCAGGCAACAGAAAAAGCTCCTCCCCTATGCTCGCCTCCCCTCCTAACACCGATCCGGTAACAACGATGCCAATACCCTTAACATTGAAAATTCGATCAACATACATCCTGAACTGGTTAGTAGTCGTTTTTGTGTCAACTTTTTCGGCAACTCTTTTTATTACGGACTTTAAGGCTTCAAGTCCAAAGCCGGTAGTTGCTGAAACAGGAACAATAGGGGCATGCTCTAATGTACTGTTATCCACAAATTCCATAATCTCGAGCTTGGCAAGTTCAATGGTTTCGTCATCAACAAGGTCGGATTTGTTGAGCGCTATTAAGCCATGTTTAATACCGAGCATTTTTATTATATTAAAATGTTCGTGTGTTTGAGGCATTATTCCGCTATCGGCAGCTATTACAAGCAAAACGAAATCAATACCATGCGCTCCGGCTATCATAGTTTTTACAAAATCTTTATGGCCAGGCACGTCAACAATTCCGAGAGATATATTATCGTCAAGATCGAGGTGGGAAAATCCAAGATTTATCGTGATACCCCGTTTTTTTTCTTCTTTATGGGTGTCACCGTCAATTCCTGTAAGCGCCTTAATTAGTGAAGTCTTACCATGATCAACATGGCCGGCCGTTCCCATGATCAAATGTTTAGACACGATTAGCCTCCTGATATGTGTTTGCAATAATTTCCGCTACTATCTTAATCTCCTTATCGGAAAGGGTGAGTACATCAAAAATCAACTCTCCTTTGCGCAGCGCTCCAAGTATTGGTGTGTTTTGACTGAGAAGCTGATGATAGATCCATTTTGCCTTTTCATTTTTTTCCGCTCTTGAATTAGCTTTAATTTGCGGTACAACAGCGCAACTTTCAATGGTTTTATCAGGTAGCGAACCGCCTCCGGCCTGACCAGCGCTTTTTATTATTTTTGATCCAACATCTCTCTTTTTTAAATCATCGGCAAGTAGCAATGCTCTTTTCTCAAGTGTGTCAATGGTTGAATTCATCATAGCAAAAAGAGGGCTCTTATCTATAAGTAACTTTTCATCGAGATACATCATACAAATTGATTCTAATAAGGCAAGCACTGTTTTACCTACTCTCAGAGCACGGGTCATAGGTTCTTTGCGAAGCTTTTCAATAAGGCTTTTTCTTCCTGCAATAATTCCTGCCTGCGGGCCGCCGAGTAGCTTATCTCCTGAAAAAGTAACAAGATCAACTCCGGTGGCAAGCGCTGATCTGACATCTGGTTCATCGTCAAGCATCTTAACTTTTGCTTTTCTCAACAAACCTGATCCCATATCGTAAACTACCATTACTCCGGTTTTTTTGCCTAAATCAACTAATTCGGATAATGGTGGTTCCGTTGTAAATCCTTTTATCACATAGTTCGATTTATGCGCTTTGAGAATTATTGATGTATCTTTTAATATTGCATTTTCAAAATCGGTAATTTTTGTTTTATTGGTAGTTCCCACCTCCACCATCTTACAATCGGATGCCGCCATAATATCCGGCATACGGAAAGAACCTCCTATCTCAATTAGCTCTCCTCTTGAAATAATAGCTTCTTTATCTTTTGCGAAAGTTCTTAAGATAAGCATCACAGCAGCAGCATTATTGTTCACCACCAAAACATCTTCGGCGCCGGTAAGAAATTTCATAAGCTCTGTAACATGTACATATCGCGAACCTCTTTCCCCTTTTTCCAAATCAAACTCCAGATTGCTATATCCGCTTAAAAGATGCTGTACATCAGCAAGAAGCTGGTCGCCAAATGGAGCCCGCCCTAAATTTGTATGAATGATTATCCCAGTGCAGTTAATCACCGGTCGAAGACTTTTACTGCTAAAAGATTCCGTTTTAATTCTGATGTCATTAACTATTTCTTCTTCGTCAGGCACCTTTCCTCCTGAGAGAACTTCCATCCGGATATTTTTCAATAATAATTGGATAATATGACGCACCAGGCTTCTTGGATAGCGATTGAGTAAATCCTTAACCTTAGGCTTGTTTAGCAAAATATCAACACCAGGTATTTTTTTTAGTCTCTCTTCCATCTGATTTTTTGATGATAGAATAGTGTATTAACTAAAAACAAAAGTAATAACCTTTTAAAAACAAACTCTACTTAATCAACTGATAGCTCTTTTGGACAGATCTATTGATTTAATCCTGACTATGTGTTGGCAAATGCTTAATCTGAATAAAAAAAAGGAGGCGCAAGTTTTATTTTGGTATCCTTTTAATGATAACTTTTAGTGACGGTTAACGGTTTAAAACAATCTTTCCCGATTCAATTTTTCCGTCAATATTTATTTGATAAAAATAAACTCCATTTTGCACTACGGTTCCTGCATCGTTACTTCCATTCCAGATAAAGTCATGCTGGCCGGATGGCATTACTTGTTGTTTAAATGCTTTGATATGGCGGCCATTTACATCAAAAATATCAGCCTTTACACTACCCTCAGTCTTAAGTGTAAAACCAATTGTTGTACTGCTACTGGATGGATTTGGGTAAGCTGTAACACTATTGGCAATTTTTTTGTCAAACAGCTCGCGGATGTTTGTTGCGGTTTCTATACCGAGAAAATAATTAACTATTTCGGCTAATAGGTATGGTTTTGTACTAAGGCTGTCCGCATTTTTAAGCGCTCCAATTAGAACAGAGGATGAAATTACTTTATAGCTACTATCAGGGTTGTAGGCAAACATCCTGTGATATCCATCTTCGGAAGTATAAAGCATTTCTGCACCATTACTCAGAAACCGGTCAACGGTATAATGTGGTTCATTTCCACCTGCATAAGTAAAGTCAACGTTATTCATTAACGTTTGGCTATTTGAAATAACCTTTTCTACTTCATATACTTCACCCTCGCTATGGAATTTTATCCCAAAATGTGCGAAAAGATCTGTTACATAATGATCAAATCCCAGCTTTGTACTTTCGATATATAGATTACCATTGTGATTGTTTAGGTAATTAAGGAGTATGGCCTGGTCTGCTTCGTTTACAGTACCAGGTGGGGTCGTGCTTCACCCAAGGCAATGGCTGCCCATTGTGGCTATTACAATATCATATTGGCTGAGATCAACAGGTAGTTTTTCTAAAAGTGAATATTGGAGCCCTGCCTCTTGTAAATTTTGCTCTATTGTAGCGCTAGCTTGTTGATTAACACCAGTTTCAGGATTGATAATGGTCTCTATTCCGTTATCATTGTCCCATACTAAAATATTAACCTCCTGTGGCGGATTGATTCGCAAGAACTTGCTTTGTGATTTATTATTGGCAGAATATTGATCGTTGGTGTGTTCAATTACGGCATAAAGCATTGTGTTGTGCACCAAATTGCTACTCCAGGTAATTGGTGCCAGGCTGGTTTCGCCGGCAGGTATAGATTGATTAAAGATTTCTGTGGCAAGTTCATTATGCTCTTTATAACTAAAAAGCTTTATGGTAATATCGGATATTGGATTAAGCCCCAGATTTTTTATGCTTAATGTCCAGTCCCCGACTTCACCGGGATTAAGACTTGCAGGGCCATTTAATTGCAATGCTTCAACGTCATAATTAAAAAAAGTTGTCAGGCTCATATTAAAGATGAACCAGCCCCAAAGAGCGTTGGATTTTGCACCATAAGATTTAATTTTAACCCTTACCGTTTCTCCTATGAATTCGTCTAATGGGATAAGCATGTCAGTGCCAAAAATACTTCCCCAAGTTCCGTTGCTCAAAGCATATTCCCAAACTACATCTTCTTGATCGTTATGTAAAATTAAGATTTCGCATTTCTCATCAGTAACGTTTGCTTGGTAAACATCAACAAAATGATTAATAATAAGATCGCCGCCCGTTACCGGCACCTGAAACTCAGGGGAGATAGTCCAGAAGTCGTAATTGTAAGTTACAGGGTGATAGTACATAAAAATGTAACCCGGCTCCTGAAACCAATTTCCTTCAAAATTCCATCCGGTCAAATCCGATTCAAAAGATTCATCAAAGATCTTTGTTTGGGAAAAAGCCGGCCATTTAAACATAGCAAGGATAAGTAAAAGATAAAGTATAATCTTTTTCATGATTAATCTCTAAATAATTGAGCAGGCAAATCTATTTTAATAATTAATAGAACTCAAAACATTAACACATATTTAACAATTGCAATATGATTTGCCCAACTACGGATAATGTTTAAAATATTCTTTAAGTTTGCAAATTACTGTTTTTAACAAACCCTTTAAATAAATTACAATGTTAAAAAGAGGTTTTTTGAGAATAGTAATACTCTCAAAAAAACTGAAGTTTAAAACAATCTTAGTCAACAATATGTTTTAGTTTTAATAATTTTATTATAAGTATTAATCCCATAAATTTTCGAAAAGATGCCTAAATTTAAAATTACCTTATTGATCTTCACAGCCTTTATTTTCACCTTTTCGTGGTCAGCATTGATGGCTCAAAAACAATTAGATTATGAGTTACATTTCAAGAACATGAGTTTTACTCCTGATTCTCAGATCGGTAACTTAACTTTACAGAGTATCCCAGCCGATCAGCTTTTTGAAGGCAAATATTTTACGATCATTCAGTTTTATTCAATACCCTCAGAACTTGATCGAAGTAATCTTTCCGATGCAGGCGTGCTGCTCCTTGATTATATCCCTCATTATAGTTATTTTACCTGTTTTGAGCCGGGATTTAATCCGAATGTTTTAACAAATGCAAATGTTAGAGCTATTGTAAGCATTACTGAAGCTGTCAAATTATCGCCTCAATTGTTTGTTGATGAAATCCCTGATCATGCTTTTAAGGAGGATGGCAGGGTTGAGCTTTTAGTAGGTCATTATCCGAATCTCAATAGAGAAAAAGTTGCACAAGCTTTAGTTTCAGCCGGGTTTGAAGTATTATTAAAGGATAGTTTCGGGGAATTTATCCCTGTCCTTTCATCAGTCGAAAATATCAAATATTTAGCTCGTCAGCCCTATGTGGTTTATGTTGAACCCATTTATCCCACACCAGAACCTGATAATTATAGTGGCAGAACCCTTCATCGTTCGAATGGTTTAGCAAGTGATTTTTCCACTGGTCGTCATTATGATGGTACCGGAGTAAATGTTATGTTGCAGGACGATGGTATTATAGGCCCTCACATTGATTACCAAGGTCGAATACTGGATCAGTATTTAGGTAATAATAATGGTAATCATGGTGATCATTGTGCAGGAATCATTATGGGTGGCGGCAATTTGGATCCGAGAGCCCGAGGAAACGCTTTTGGCGCAAATATTTATGTTTATAGCGCTAACAACTATTCGGGTTTCCTTAATATCCCCTCTCATTATTCTTCAAACCAAATACGTGTTACTTCTACTAGTTATAGCAATGGATGTAATGCAGGATACACCTCTTTAACCCGAACAATGGATCAACACATGAGAATGTATAGAAAGCTGTTGCATGTTTTCTCTGCCGGAAATGCTGGAGGAGAAGATTGCGGATATGGCGCAGGCGTCGGATGGGGTAATATTACCGGCGGACATAAAGCAGCAAAAAATGTTTTTACCGTAGCTAATCTGAATGAAACGGATGGTTTGAATAGCTCAAGTAGCCGTGGACCAGCACATGATGGAAGAATTAAACCGGAAATTTCAGCTAAAGGTACCGATGTATATTCAACGATTGATCCTAACTCTTACGATTTCAAAACCGGAACTTCTATGTCATGCCCTGGTGTAGCAGGGGTAGTAACGCAGTTATTTCATGCATTTCGAGAGCTTAACGATGGGAATGATCCAACTGGAGGCCTGATAAAAGCTATCGTTATGAACACGGCAGAAGATCTTGGAAATCCTGGCCCTGATTTTAAATTTGGATTTGGAAGAATAAATGGTAGAAGAGCAGTGGAAGTATTGGAACAAGGGCGTTACGATTCGGCTGTAATCAATACAAATCAAATAATAGAACATCAGTTTGAAGTTCCTCAGAATACCGCAGAAGCCCGTATAATGGTTTATTGGGTTGATTTTGAAGCAACTGTAAACACCAACTGGGCTTTAGTTAATAATCTCGATATAAAAGTTACTGATCCTTCTGGCAATGAATGGCTCCCGTGGGTACTCTCACATTATCCGAAACACGACAGCTTAAATAAACCGGCAGTTAGAGGAATTGACGACAGAAACAATCAGGAACAGGTTACTTTATCGTTTCCCGAACCAGGCCAATATACCCTAACGGTTACCGGAACAACTATTCCCCAAGGCCCTCAGACTTATTATATTATTTATGATTTTGTACCGGATGAGGTAGTTTTAACTTATCCTTTTGGTGGAGAGCTTTGGAGGCCTGGCGCCGATGAATTACTAAGATGGGATGCTTCCGGAAATGAAGGCCTTTTCACTTTAGAATACTCGTTGGATAACGGTAATTCCTGGTATGTGATAAAAAATGATGTTGCCGGAACTGCACGACATTACAACTGGATAGTTCCTTCAACTCTTACAGGGCAAGCATTGGTAAAGATTTCGCGTGAAGGATCAACTTCGCAGTGTAATGTACCTATCACCATCGCACCAATACCAACCGAGCTTAAAGTTGACTGGGCTTGCGCAAATGATATCCATTTGAGTTGGAACGAGGTTTACGGCGCTTCAGGATATGTAATCTATAAACTCGGCGAGAAATATATGGAACCAGTTGGTACCACAAATATTAATTCGTTTATCCTTGAAGACTCCCCTTCAAACCTAACTTACTGGTTTAGTGTTAGTGCGATCACTCCCGATGGGGCTGTAGGCCAACGTGCGAATGCTGTTCAAAAACTACCCGGCACATTAAACTGCCACACTACTGATGCAAAGATGCTTGATGCCCCCTCTGTTGATTGGGGTTTGTTTCAGACGTGTATGGAAATATCAAACCTTGATGTTACAATCCGAATGAAAAATTTTGGTCTTGAGCCAATAATAAATCCTACATTTCATTTTCAACTCAATGATGGTGAAATTGTAAATGAGGTTTACCAGGGAACAATCATGCCCGATTCATTGCTTACTTTTACCTTTTCCCAAGGCATCAGCATTAACAACATTGGCACTTATTCTCTAAAATCATGGGTGGAATATGCGCCGGATACTAATCCACAAAATGACGAAATAATCACAAATTTTGAAGTAATAGAAGGAACTACTATTTTACCCGGCACTATTCAAACAATGGAGTCGTTTCAGCAATGCCTCCCAGTTCCAATTTGTGAGCTTTATTCCTGCAACCTTGACGATGGTTGGATTAATCTTACAAATCAGGTTCAGGATGATATTGACTGGAGAACCTGGAAAGGCTCAACCTACTCCTTCAACACAGGTCCATCATTTGATCATACAATCGGAACTATATCAGGGCAATATCTCTATTTAGAAGCATCAACTATTTGTTTTAATAAAGAGGCTATACTTTCGCTACCTTGCATTGACCTTACCAACCGACTCATGCCAGTATTTAGTGTTTGGTATCATGCTTTTGGCGCTGACATGGGGAGATTACATGTGGATCTATTTGACGGCAGTCAAATTATTCGTGATATTGTACCCCCTGTAATTGGCGACCAAGGTGATGAATGGCGGCAACTCACCGCCGATCTATCGCCATGGACCGGAAAAACAATAGGCATTAGAATAAGAGGTATAACCGGAAGCGGTGATAAAAGTGATCTGGCTATAGACGACATTGCAGTGCTTGATGTAACTTCAGTGAATAGTCTAAAGACTGCAAATGATGAATTAAAAGTATATCCTAACCCGGGAAAAGGCGTGTTCAATATAACTTTGGATACACAGGCTACAGGGAACTTTCAGTTATCGGTTACCGATATTACCGGAAAAGTTCGCCATAAAGAAAATATAGCAATCAGCAATGGCCAGTTTTACAAGGCGTTGGATCTTGGCAAGTTGCCAAACGGCGTTTACTTTTTAGAATTAAAGTCGGATAAAGCTGTTTATCAAACGAAACTTTTGAAAAATTAACCATTTAATTCAAATGGATATCAAATGGCATTCTGGCTTGAATTCCTTTAGCATTACGCCAATAACGCAATTGTTGGTAGAGCTTATAGTCATTTCCAAGTTCGCGTTGGAGTTTAGCCTCAAGTGATGCATTTCCAAACATTTCGTCAAACAGCTCTTTAAAAAAATCTTTTTGTTTAGGTAGCTCTTTGATGGAATAGGTGTCGAGGTTAGCTAATTTTACAGCCGCCTCGACAGCATCGTTAAGACCGCCAATTTCATCAACGAGGCCTATCTTCAGAGCGTCGGTACCAATCCATACCCGACCTTGTCCAATTTCATCAACTTGCTCGTAAGTCATATTGCGGCCTGTAGCAACATGATTGACAAACGTGCTGTAAATATCTTCAATGGCGCTTTGAATATTATCTCGTTGGGTTTGAGTCATTGGCCTGAATACCGACATGTGGTTAGAGTTTTCGTTTGTCATGGCATAGTCAAATGTTATCCCCAACTTATTTTTCATAGTTTTTTCAAGGTTTGGCAACACACCAAGCACCCCTATTGAGCCGGTGATTGTGGAGGACTCGGCGAAAATCTTTGTTGCTCCGGCCGAGATATAATAACCTCCTGAAGCAGCTACACCGCCCATTGATACAACGAAAGGCTTTTCGGCAGCAGCTAACTTCACTTCACGCAAAATGATGTCGGAAGCAAGAGCGCTACCACCAGGTGAGTTGACACGCATAACAATAGCTTTTACTTTTTCATCCTTGCGGGCATCACGAATGGCCTTGGCAATTCTATCAGAACCGATCACATCATCATTACCCTGACCTGTTATGATCTCTCCAACAGCATAAACAATAGCTATTCGATTTTGGAAATCTTTTTTCTCTTTACTATCAGATGGAGCGGTAAAGTATTTTGATAATTTAATCGAATTCAGTTCATCACCCTCTTTTGTACCACAGAGTGATTTCAACTCGGCAATGATCTCATCATAATATTTCAAATCATCAACAAAATTGAATTGTACAGCGTCTTTTGCTGTTCTGATCAATAAATTGTCGGCAATCCTGTTAAGCTCACTGGTGGTAATATTTCTGGATTCGGAGATGCTATTGAGATATGTATTCCATATTCCTGTTACTAATGCCATCATCTGCTCACGGTTTTCAGAACTCATTTTGTCGAGCATAAACGGCTCTACGGCGCTTTTATACTTACCATGTCTGATAATCTGCATTTCTGCATCTATCTTATCAATCATTTCCTTAAAAAAGGTTACTTCAGCCGAAATACCTTTAAAGTCAATACTCCCTTCGGGATTCAGGTAAACCTTATCGGCTACGGATCCAAGATAATAAGCGTTTTGTGAATATGATTCGCCATAAGCAATAATAAATTTCTCTGATTCCTTAAACTTTAAAAGGGCAGTTCTTATTTCTTCCAAAAACTCTCCCCCCGATTTTACTGTACTCAAATCTAAATAGATGCCTTTGATCTTTGGATCGTTTGAGGCCTTTTCCAGACTTTTTAGGATGTCGTTTAATCCTAATGAAGACTTGGGCTGCATAGTGTTATAATCAAAATCCGAAAATGGATCTTTAGATGTTCTGTCGCGTATCTCAGCATCAAATTTCACATGTAAAACGGTATTCTCAGCAACTTTAGCAGTCTCTTTTTCCATAAATTTTGCCAATGAGCTGACCATGCCCAGAAACAGGAAAAAGATAACAATTGACATTAACAAAAAGCCTAACATGGAGGCAAACATGAACTTGAAAAACTGTTTCATAACTTACGTATTTTAAAATGAATAATTAATAATGGCAAAGGTGGCATTAATTTTTAAAAGTTGTCTTATTTTTGACACGATTTCAATCATTTTTTCTCAAAAATGCAAAAAAGTTATCTCTTACTTGGCTCAAACCTTGGTGATAAAAATCATAACTTGTTGAAAGCCCGTACGCTAATTCAATCAAAAGAGATTACTTTAGTTAGGGAATCAGCCATATATAAAACATCGCCATGGGGTTTTGATGCTGATGAGGATTTCCTTAATCAAGTGGTCGAAATAGCTACGGAATTAGATCCGATGAAATTATTAAACAGACTTTTAGAGATAGAAAAACAGGTCGGACGTAAGAGGAAAAAAATAGCAGGATACCAATCCAGAATATTGGATGTTGACATACTTTTTTTTGGCAGTCAAGTAATTAACACCCCAAAAATTATTATTCCTCATCCAAGATTACATTTACGACGATTTACTCTTGTGCCAATGAATGAGCTTGCACCCGACCTTATGCATCCGGTTTTAAATAAGACAATAGCACAGCTTTTAGCCGAATGTGATGACAATATGAAAGTTGTGCGAATCTTTACGTCAACAAAATAATTTTTACAAATAAATTACAGGAATAAAAACAACAAAGAACTATTGACAATGCTTCACATACTACGATTAAAATAAAGTTTTATCCACAATTCATTTGATTGTAATAATGAATCATGAAAAATATAGAGCAAAGAATCGTTGAACATTTTTTATTTAATACTTATGCATGGCGTTACACCAAATAGACTTTTGTCTTACAACTTCGTATCAATAGAAGGAAATATTGGAGCTGGTAAAACATCTCTTGCTACACGGATAGCCCATGATTTTAATGCAAAGCTGATATTAGAACAGTTTGAAGAGAACTCATTTCTACCTAAATTTTATAAAGAACCCGACAAATACGCCTTCCCTCTTGAGCTCTCTTTTCTTGCCGAAAGGTTCGAACAACTAAAACAAGAACTTACCCATCGCGATCTATTTACCAACTTTACTGTTTCCGACTATTTTATTCATAAATCTTTCATCTTTGCCAGAAAAAACCTTCCTGACGACACTTTCGGACTTTACAAAAAGCTTTTTGAGATCATCAGCGAAACCTTACCCAGACCTGACTTGCTCATCTATCTATATCTTGATGTAGATAATCTTTTAAAAAACATAAAAAAACGAGGGCGCGACTACGAAACATATATTAAAGCCGAATATTTAGAAAAGATACAAACCAGTTACCTTGAATTTATCCGTCAGCAGTCGAATATGCGAATTGTAATAGTAGATACAAATAATCTTGATTTTGTTTCGAATGATGAGGACTATTTACTGATGGTCAATGTTTTAAATCGTCATTACGAGGTTGGGGTTCATTTAATTTCTCCAAAATCAGAGCAATAAATGTTTGTTAAATACTCACGCCAAAACCAAAGCTTTATCTTTGTTGATCAATATTGTTATATGAAGTACGTCATTATACTTTCAATATGTTTTTTTGCTTTCACAGGTTTAGCTCATGCACAGGCTGAGGGCGCTGCAAAGAACGAGATAGAGAATGTCATCATGGTATTCCCGGCAGTTAGCTTTCAGCTTCCTGCAGGTGATATGTCCGAGCGCTTCGGTAGCAACTCCACAATCGGTATGGGATATCAACATAAAACCGGTGGTAATTGGCTTTTTATGGCTGATTATAATTACATTTTTGGTAATAAGATCAATCAGGAAGGTCTGATTCAAAATCTGTTAACCGTTGATGGTTTTGTTATTGGAGATAATGGTCAGATAGCTGAGGTGAGTTTTTTCGAACGAGGATTCTATACCACACTCAGAGCCGGAAAATTGATCCCTTTAACCGCTTCTGATCCTAATTCGGGGTTGATGCTGTTAGCGGGTACAGGTTTTATGCAACACAAAATTTTTATTAAAGTTAAAGACAACATGGTTGCAGCTTTGCGTAAAGATTATAATAAAGGATACGACCGAATGACTAATGGTTTTAGCGCTGTACAGTTTATTGGATATATGAGGATGGACAAAAAGCGACTACATAACTTTTTTGCCGGTATCGAAATTGTTGAGGGATGGACGAAGGGGCGGCGCTCTATAAATTTCGATACCATGACTATTGACGATAATCAACGACTTGACATCCTTTATGGAATAAAATTGGGTTGGATTATCCCTTTCAGAAAACGAATGGCAAAAGATTATTATTACTATTAGCCTGTAATTCAAATTTTTATTGGTAATGTTTTTCTTCTATAACCTCTTCATCCAACTCTACAACCTTACAATATGGCTTAGCAAACCATTTAACAACAAAGCCCGAATGTGGATTGCTGGCAGGAAGGACGTTTTTAAAAAAATCATCAAGAGGGTTGAACATGACAAGCCAATAGTATGGTTTCACTGTGCTTCGTTAGGGGAGTTTGAACAGGGGCTCCCGGTAATTGAATCTTTTAAAGAGACATTTCCTGACAAACAGATAATTCTTACTTTCTTTTCTCCATCAGGTTTCGAAATTAGAAAAAATTACCCCGGAGCCGATTATATATTTTACCTGCCTGCCGATACCCGTAGAAATGCCAGGCGTTTTATTGATTTAGTAAAGCCCGAAATTGCCGTTTTTGTAAAGTATGAGTTTTGGTTTAACTACATGCGTGAGCTAAAAAGAAGCTATGTGCCTTATATTTTTATTTCAACAATTTTTCGACCTAAACAACATTTTTTTCGGAAATGGGGAAGATGGCAGATTGAACAACTACGGCAGGCAGATCACTTCTTTGTACAAAACCAATCGTCAGCAGACCTTTTACAAAAACATGGAATAGAGCAGGTTACCTTAAGTGGCGATACACGTTTCGATCGTGTACATAATATAGCCAAACAAAAAAGGGTTTTCCCACCAATTGAAATTTTTAAAGGGGAAAGCAAAATCTTTTTAGCCGGTAGCACATGGCAACCTGATGAGGAATTGATAACCGAATTAATTAAATTGAATTTCGATGGCTTAAAAATAATTATTGCGCCTCACGAAGTGCATGAAGCTCGCATTCAAACTTTGATGCGAAAATTACCCGATTCAGCAATCAGATATTCAATGGCTGATACCAGCAATGTAACGGAAGCACCAGTAATGGTAATTGACACTATCGGAATTTTATCTCATATCTATAAATACGCAACGTTAGCTTATATTGGCGGTGGATTTGGGAGCGGCATACATAATACCCTTGAAGCGGCAACATTTGGAGTCCCTGTAATCTTTGGTCCCAACTTTAACAAATTTCATGAAGCGGTTGATCTAATCGAACGTGGCGGCGCATACAACATAAGTTCGAAAAGCGAATTTATTGAAGTGATAAACACATTGTTAAACAACCAAAAAAAATATGAAGCATCGTCATTTGCTGCACGAAATTATGTTGAACAAAAGCAGGGTGCAACAGGAATAATTGTTAATTATCTGAAGAATATATCTAATAATTTAACCAACTTCGAAAAGTAATTTTAACACGAATACTTCACCTTCGTTCAGCAGCCATACACGAAAATCTGAAAAATTTCATTTTTGGAACTGACTCAAAATTGAATCTATTAAACCTCCTTTAGGTAAAGACTTTCCTCTATTAATAAAACAATCCTTTCAGATAGTCTTTTGTGATCTCTTCTTGAGGGTTTTCAAAAAAATCTTTAGCTGGGCCTTGTTCGATTATTTCGCCTAAATACATAAAAATCACATAATCTGCTATTCGTTTTGCTTGTCGGAGAATGTGGGTAACCATTACAATGGTAAATTGATTTTTTAACTCTTTAAATTTCTCCTCAATAGTCTGGCTCGAAATGGGGTCTAATGCTGAAGTAGGCTCATCGGCAAGAATTATTTCGGGATCAACGGCAAGACCTCTTGCAAGGCACAGACGTTGTTGCTGGCCAATAGAAAGTGTTCCGGCAGGTTCTTTCAGACGGTCTTTCACCTCGTTCCATAGATTTACTTGACGAAGATAGTGTTCTACTCTTTTGTCGAGAAAACGCCTTTTTTTTCTTCCGCTAATACGTAAACCATAAGCGACATTATTGTAAATGCTCATCGGTAATGGATATGGCCTTTGCGCCAGAAGGCCCATCTTTTTTCGGATTTTAGTAATATCTTCGGTAGTATTAAGAATATTTTGCCCATCAATCATTATTTTACCACTAACAGAACAATCAGGAGTGAGATCAGTTAGCCTGTTAAGGCTTTTCATTAAGGTCGTTTTACCACAACCCGAAGGCCCCATGATAACCGTTATTTGACGTTCGGGGATAATGGTATTGATATTTTTAAGAATATGTTGTTTGCCGTAATAAAGATTCAAATCCTGTATATTGATCTTAGGTTTATTCATGGTTAAAAGTTGATTTTATTTTTCTGATATCTTTTACTAAAAAACCTTGACAATATGCTGATTATTAAAATGATGATAAATAAGACAGCGGCTGCAGCATAAGCTCTGTCTCTTACTTGAGGTATCGGTGAGCTTAACTGAAAGAAGATTGCCAGAGGTAATGTGGCGGTTGGCTGGCTGAGAGATGTTGGGATATGATCGGTGTAGCCGGTGGTAAACAGGATAGAAGCTGCATCGCCGATAGCTCGTCCGAAGGATAGCAAAATAGCAGTAACAACACCCGGAACCGACTGTTTTAAAAATACTTTGTAAGCTGTTTCGGCTCTCGTTGACCCCAATGATAGAGATGATTCGTGTAAGCCGCGCGGAACCGACTGTAGTACTTCGTCAATCCCCCTGACCATGATTGGGATGATAAAGAGGGTTACGGTAATAATTCCAGCAAGCAACGAAGCTCTGATCCCAAAAAAAACCATTATCGTAAAGCCAAATGCGCCATAGACGATGGAGGGAACACCCCATAGTAAATCCATCACAAATCTTACTACATTCACTAATTTGCGTCGGTGAGCAATATGTACATTTAGAAAAAGCGCTAACGGCAATCCAAATAAAATTGCGAGTATTGTTGCCCCAAATGATAAATAAAGCGAACCAACAATAGCATTCAGAATACCGCCCTCTTTCCCAAAATAAAATCCGCCCTTAGGCGTCTTGCTAATCATCTCCCATGTTAAATGTGGAAGCCCTTTATAAAACGTGCTGAATATTATAATGATAAGTGATACGGCGATGATGACCGTTGAACAAAACATCAAAATCCTGAAAAATATCTCCTCTATTTTGCGTAAGTCCATGAAATTAATTGTGTATGTTTGATTTGACGATGATTAATCGGGATAAAAAGTTGAAAAAAAGGACAATAACGAAAAGTATAAGTGCAGCCAGCATAAGTGCCGAATCGTAAAGAGGTATCGAAAGCATTTCACCATAATTGTTGGCAATTAATGCAGGCAATGGATAACCAGGTTGAAATATTCCTTTAGGTACATGTACTACATTTCCTACAACCATCAAAACCGCAATTGTTTCTCCAAATGCCCTTGACATCCCCAATCCGAAGGCGGAGACTATTCCGGGAAATATTTTTTTGACAAGTACAAACTTCACAGTTTGCCACTGTGTAGCTCCAAGAGATAAAGAGGTCTCTTTAAGCTCTGTCGGGATATGTCGGAATAGTTCAATTAAAATATTCAAAATGAAAGGGATAATCATTATCGAAAGGACTATTGCACCGGCTAATATTGAATAACCCGAAATGTTTTTTCCAAATAATGGCCCGATATAATTCGAAATTACTGGTACAATTACTAAGATACCCCACATCCCAAAGATCACTGACGGTATGCCTGCCAAAAGATCAATTACCGGATGCATAAGGTTCAACACCCACCGTTTAGCGTACTGTGTGAGATGTATAGCCGTTAAAAGGCAAATAGGAACTGCTATTAACAGCGAAACTACCGATACCCACAAGGAGCTGATGATGAAAGGATAAAAACCAAATTTGCCCGAAAGGGGTTTCCATTGATTTGAAAAAAGGATTTGAAAAAAGGATTGTTCGCTCAGTAAAAATGACGATTTATATATCAAACCGCTCAAAAGAGCTACAGGCACTATCATAGTAATAGCTAATACTAATAGCATCCACGAATAATGTAGCCTATCCCTCAGGTGGCGACCAATATTGAAATTTCTCAACCTCATTTAATCTTTTGCATCTCAGTTTCAATTTTTGATTCCGAAAGACGTACATAGCCGGCATCATTGACGTACTGTTGCCCTTCGGTAAGTATCCATTTTAAAAATTCAATTACGATCGGGTTTTTAGGTTCCCCTTTCGATATTAGATATAGATCACGGGCTGGCGGTGAAGGGTATTGTTCATTTCCAATAGCGGCACAAATGTCATCAAGATTGTCGTAAAAATTCTCATCAGGGTCTATTACCCCGTTATTATTCAGATCAATCGGTATTATTTCTAATCCTTCAAATTTTTTTCGTGTATTTATATCAAAGGCATAGATAACATTGTTGAAGCCGATCCCGAATTTATCATTTTTAACTGCATCGGCTATGCCTGGGTCTCCAAATACTCCTATCCCTTGAAGGCTCTCTTGATTTTTTCCAAAAAAAAGCCCCCACATTTCAGCGGCGCCACAGGCATCGGAACGGGTATAAACATTTATCTTCTGATTGTTGGCTGAGATACCCGGTATCTGATCCCAGTTTTCAATAGTTACATCAATGTAAATTTTTGTGAGTGTCTCTCTCGAAATGCCATACTGCTTAATCTCTTTAACGTATGGATTGGATTCGTTGATCGTTCCTAATACTGCATCCTTACATACCGCCAGATACCAGGCTCCTTTTTCAATTTCCGCAGGCGCTATTTCCCTTGACACCATTGCCAGATCAACCATTTCGGATAATACATCGGCCATTCCTTTACCAGCGCCACCTGCGCTAATGTCAATCCGCACACCAGGATTGAGTTGCATAAACTCCTCAGCCCACTTAACCGTCATTGGATAAAGTGCAAATGCACCCGAAATGGATATAGTACCCTTAAGCTTACCTTTCTTGTGATGCCGATTTTCTGGCTGCGAAGTACAACCATTCAGAATGAAGTAAAAAAAATAAAAAGCCGTAATAATTAGAAGTGTAAATGTTGTTTTTGTTCTCATGATAATAGGTGTTAGACAACTTTTTATTCTATGATAATAATATTTTTCTGCAAAGTTACCCCGTCTAACGCCACCATTAACCCCTTTAAAAACTCAATTTTTGGAAATTTATACCTAATTATCAAATAAGTATTTATACGTATTAGGATAATTGAGTAGTTTTAATAATTTATTCAAAAAAAAGCGTTTTCCGACCGTTACGATGGCTGAATCACGAGGTAGTAAAAGAAAGAGTAGTTAAAAAGTATGTTATTATTTTTGCTGAACATTCAAACAAACTATATTTGTCTGGTTCATTAATCAGCTTTTTATTAACTTTTTAGTAAGATGGATGTTCAAATTGAACTATTAATTTTAATACTGTCAGTTCTTTTTTTCTTTAGCATTCTTGCCGGTAAAGCGAGTTCCAAATACGGTGTTCCTGCATTATTGCTGTTTTTGTCGGTAGGGATGATATTTGGGAGCGATGGATTAGGCATTCATTTTGAGAATATACAGGTTGCACGTAATCTTGGTGCGCTTGCTCTTTGTGTAATACTCTTTTCCGGCGGTCTTGATACAAAAATTGACGAGATACGCCCTGTAATCTTTCAGGGCGTTATTTTGGCAACAATAGGAGTTTTTTTAACGGCGCTTTTCACCGGCATTTTTGTCTGGTGGATTTTAGGAATGACTATCAAATCGGCCAGTATAGGTTTGATAACCTCTTTCCTGTTAGCCTCTACAATGTCATCTACCGATTCTGCATCGGTATTTTCTATTTTACGCTCCAAAGGGCTGCATCTGAAAAACAACCTTAGGCCAATGCTTGAGTTAGAGAGCGGAAGTAACGACCCAATGGCATACCTGTTAGTAATTACACTTATCGAATTAATAAACTTCGAAACAACACCAAACTATTGGATGGTAAGCTTACAGGTAGTAATTCAATTGGTTGTTGGCGCTTTGATTGGCTTGGCTATTGGTAAGCTGAGCATATATCTTATAAATAGAATAAAAATCGGTAACGATTCGCTTTACCCGATATTAGTTTTAACAATCTGTTTATTTATTTTCTCTCTTACTTATTTTGCAAAAGGGAATGGCTATCTGGCTGTTTATGTTGCTGGTCTGACTATTGGAAACGGAAAGTTTGTCCACAAACGTACTTCGCTTAAATTTTTTGATGGTCTGGCCTGGCTTGGTCAGTTAATAATGTTCTTAACCTTGGGGTTATTAGTGAATCCACGCGAGCTAGTACCAATTATGATCCCAGGTTTGATAATCAGCCTTGCAATGATTTTTATTACCCGCCCTCTCACTGTCTTTCTCTGCTTGCTTCCATTCCGAAAAATGCCAATTAGAGATAAAGCCTACGTTTCATGGGTAGGCCTCAGAGGAGCGGTGCCCATTATTTTTGCATTATTTCCACTTACCGAGAATGTACCTCATGCAAGGCTTATCTTCAACATCGTCTTTTTCTGCACAATAATTTCGTTATTAGTTCAGGGTACTTCATTACCTGCTATCGCCAAATGGCTCGGGCTTACAGAAAAACCACCAAAAATTGGAAAAATTGAAAGTTTTGATGTTGATTTTTCTGATGATATTAAATCAATAGTTACCGAAATTGAGATAAATTCTACCACCCTAAGTAAAGGTAACAAAGTGATGGAATTAGAGATACCGGAAGAAACACTTGTGGTGATGATAAACCGCGATAACAATTACTTTATACCCAAAGGGAATACAATACTAATGGAAAAAGACAAACTATTGATTATTACCGTTGATCATAATTCGCTACGCAAAACACTAAAAAATCTGAATATACATGATTCTCAAAGCTAATTACAGTAAAAAAAACTAAGAGACTGAAAGATGAGGATTCAAGTGAAAATGAAGAATTAAATTACCCTAAATTAAGTGTTCGTCAATGATTATACTACTAAGCCTCCGCTTTTTGTTACTATTTTTATCAAAGTTTACAATTTTCAATGCTTTGCAATAAAAATGCTTTTCATATTGTTTAGTGATTCGAATTATAATTGAAATTTTCATCTCCATACATGAGTAACGAATCCGCCACATTGGACCAAACTCGTCAGCCTGAAGGTTCCAATTTCCATAATATGCTTGAAGTATATGGCGCTAGGATGCACAACCTCCGCAATATTGATGTGAAGATACCCCGCAATAGTTTGGTAGTGATTACAGGCCTTAGCGGCAGCGGCAAATCCTCTTTGGCATTTGATACAATTTATGCCGAAGGGCAGAGGCGTTATATGGAGACTTTTTCTGCTTATGCCCGTCAATTTATTGGTAATATGGAGCGTCCGGATGTTGATAAAATTGATGGGTTAAGTCCTGTGATATCTATTGAACAAAAAAGTGTAAACAAAAACCCGCGTTCTACCGTTGGCACTATTACCGAGATTTATGATTTTTTGCGCCTGTTGTATGCCCGAATTGGCGAAGCTTATTCGATAAATACTGGAGAAAAGATGGTGCGTTTTACCGAGAAGGAGATCATTGATCTTATTATGAGGGAGTATGAAGGTAAGCAAATAAACCTTTTAGCGCCCATGGTAAAAGCACGTAAAGGCCACTACAGAGAGCTTTTTGAGCAAATCACAAAGATGGGTTACCCGAAAGTTAGGGTGGATGGCGAGATTAGGGATATCACCTTCGGGATGAAGGTTGACCGTTATAAAACACATGATATTGAAGTTGTGATTGACAGGATACAGCTTGAAGATAGCATGAATGAAAGGATAACAAGATCGGTACAGGCTGCTATGAAAATAGGAAAAGGGGTGATTATGATCCATGATACAAAAGCCGATCAGGTCAGGCATTTTAGCAGTCTGTTAATGTGCCCGACCACCGGTATCTCCTATAGTGAGCCCGAGCCTAACACCTTCTCTTTTAATTCTCCTTATGGAGCCTGTCCGCATTGCAACGGACTTGGTGAGGTGTCGCAGATTGACTTGAAAAAGGTAATCCCCGACGTTAAACGAAATATCAGAAATGGCGGTCTTGCACCTTTAGGTGAGTATAAAAACAATTGGATTTTCAGGCAGATAGAGGCTATCGGTTATAAATATGGATTTACCCTCGATACACCAATCGAAGATATCCCTGAAAAAGGAATGATAACAATATTATACGGCTCTGATGAAATTATTCACGTAAAAAACGAATATCTTGGCGTTACTTCTAACTATTCTCTCAATTTTGAAGGTATCATCAATTTCATCCTCAATCAAGATTATGAGACAAGTAGTAATCAGATAAAAAAATGGATTTCAGGCTTTATGAACCGCATTCCATGTCCGGAATGTAATGGAGCCAGACTTAAAAAAGAGTCGTTGCATTTTAAAATCTTGAATAAAAATATCGCTGAACTGGCCAATATGGATCTGTTTCTTTTGCATGACTGGATTGAAAATTTACCATCTCATGTCTCTGACCGTACTTTTAAAATTGCAAGAGAGATTACTCGTGAGATCAGTACACGTATCCGATTTTTACTCGAAGTAGGCTTAGATTACATCACCTTGAACCGGTCGGCAAGAAGCCTTTCCGGTGGTGAATCGCAGCGTATCAGGTTGGCAACACAAATTGGCTCGCAGCTTACGGGAGTTCTATATATACTTGATGAGCCAAGTATTGGTCTGCACCAACGTGATAACCGACGTCTTATCAATGCCCTGAAACAACTTCGCGACATAGGAAATTCAATTATCGTGGTAGAGCACGACAAGGAGATGATACTCTCGAGCGATTACATTGTAGATATTGGGCCGGGCGCAGGAGTGAAAGGGGGACTTATAGTTGGACAAGGCAAGCCCGATAGCATGAAAGATTGTAATACCATTACTTGCGATTACCTGAGTGGAAAAAAAAGGATATCTGTTCCAAAAATCAGAAGATCAGGCAATGGTAAGTTTTTGAGATTGGAGGGCGCAACAGGGAATAATCTGAAAAATATAACATTGAATCTGCCACTTGGCAAGTTTGTGTGCATTACAGGCGTGTCGGGGAGTGGCAAATCGAGTTTGATCAACGAAACTTTATATCCAATCCTTAGTTCTCATTTTTACCGGTCAGAAAAAAAGCCTTTGCCTTATAAAAAGATATCCGGTATCGAGTTTGTTGATAAGGTTATTGAGATTGATCAGTCGCCTATTGGCCGTACACCACGCTCTAACCCAGCCACTTATACCAAGGTATTTGACGAAATAAGAAAATTGTATGGCTCATTACCCGAATCGAAGATAAGGGGATATCAACCTGGTAGGTTTTCGTTCAATGTTAAGGGCGGACGATGCGAAACATGCCAAGGAGCAGGAATCAGGTTGATAGAGATGAATTTTTTACCCGATGTACGAGTCCTTTGCGAAACGTGTCAGGGAAAAAGATATAACCGTGAAACACTTGAGGTCAGGTTTAAAGGAAAATCCATAAATGATGTGCTAAATATGACAATTGATCAGGCTGTTGAGTTTTTTGAAAATCATCCCTCCATTATTCAAAAAATTAAAACCCTAAGAGATGTTGGATTAGGATACATCACCTTAGGACAACAATCAACAACCCTCTCAGGCGGTGAGGCACAGCGGGTAAAATTGGCCGCCGAACTTTCAAAACGCGATACCGGCCAAACAATTTACATCCTCGACGAACCTACTACCGGCTTGCATTTCGAAGATATTAAAGTGCTGCTCAATGTTTTGGACAGGTTAGTTAATCGAGGCAACACCGTACTGGTGATAGAGCACAATATGGATGTAATAAAAATGGCCGACCACATCATTGATTTGGGGCCGGAAGGCGGAATAAGAGGGGGAGAAATTGTTAGTGAAGGAACACCTGAAAAAGTAGCTGAAGATAAAAATTCCTTTACCGGCCATTTCCTATTAAATGAACTTTACGATAAAAGAGATTATTTTTGCAACTAATTATTTTATAATAAAAAGAATATGGTAAACGACGAAGCGGATTATCCTATCCGAAAAGAAGATTCTGATTCAGAAGAGTTTGTTCAAAAAAGTTGGAACGAGATAAAAATTAATGACTCCTGGATGGTTTTCAAAGTGATGTCGGAGATGGTGGATGGTTTTGAAACATTAGCAAGGATAGGCCCTTGTGTATCTATTTTTGGCTCGGCAAGGATTAAGGATAAACATAAACATTACCGTTTAGCCGAAGAGATAGCCTATCTGCTAACAAAAAAAGGATTTGGGATAATTACCGGCGGAGGACCAGGAATAATGGAGGCAGCCAATAAAGGCGCACACTTTGCCGGAGGTAAATCAGTAGGGCTCAATATAGTATTGCCGCACGAGCAAAAAGCCAACCCCTTTATTGACAACGATAAGTTGATAAATTTCGACTATTTCTTTGTCAGAAAAGTTATGTTTATGAAATATTCTCAAGGATACATTGTTTTGCCAGGCGGCTTTGGCACCCTTGACGAAATGTTCGAAGCATTGACTTTGATTCAAACACATAAGATGATAAAATTCCCAATTATTTTGGTCAACAGGGCATATTGGAATGGCCTGATAGCATGGATTGAAGAACAACTGTTAGATCAAGAGATGATACATCACGACGATTTAAAATTGTTTAGGATTGTGGATACAGCCCAAGATGCTGTAAACCATATCGAAAGGTTTTATGAACAGTATAAAATCAAACCTAACTTTTAATTTTAATATTTTTTTTCAAAAGAGTTTTGTCAGAAAGAAATCTATTATTATTTTTGCAGCCCAAAATTAAAGCGGAAGTAGCTCAGTTGGTAGAGCATAACCTTGCCAAGGTTAGGGTCGCGGGTCCGAGTCCCGTCTTCCGCTCCAAATCCCGATCCCGGGTCAATCGGGTTCGGGGTTTTTAGTTTGAGAAGCTCTTTTAAACTAATGAGTAATCGTGCCCGGGTGGTGGAATAGGTAGACACGAAGGACTTAAAATCCTTTGGCCATTGCGGCCGTGCGGGTTCAATTCCCGCTCCGGGTACATTAAAGGCCCTGTAAGTTCAAGATTTGCAGGGTTTTTTTGTTTTCATAATTTTGTCCAAAAAAAAGTGATAAGCGCTTTGCCATTTATTGATATCCATACCCATCACCAGAAACATGATTCCGAAGTAATAAGCATTTTCAATGTTTTGATAGGGAAAAATGAAAGCTTGCCGATAGGCGATAATCAATATTTCTCCGTAGGCTTACATCCATGGTTTATTGATGAAAAAAAATTTAAAAGCCAACTTGAAAAAGTTGAAAAACTGGCTTATAATCATCATTGTGTTGCCATTGGAGAAACAGGGCTCGACCGTTTAACAAAAGCGCAAATGTCTTTGCAACAAAAAGTTTTTGAACACCACCTGATCATCGCACAAAAAGTATCAAAACCGGTAATAATACATAATGTAAAGGCCCAAAATGAAATTTTAGAAGTTTACAAGAAAACCAAAATAGATATTCCGCTTATTTTTCATGGATTTAACAACAACCAACATATAGCTAATCTAATCCTCAAAAGAGGTTGTTACTTTTCTTTTGGTCATGCGGTTCTTAAAAACGGATCAAATGCTTCTCGGCTTTGTCAAACTATTCCAGCCAGTCGGTTTTTTTTGGAAACAGATGAATCCGAGACAAGCATCAATACTATTTACGAAATAGTAGCCAATCTCAGAAACATTACCATTGAGCAGTTAAAAGAGATTATTGTTGAAAATTTTAAAAATATCTTTACGTCATGGAAATAAATTTCGACCCCTGGATGAGCCGGACTGAATTGCTGTTAGGAACGGAAAAACTAGCTATTTTAAACCGTTCGCATGTGCTGGTAGCAGGGCTTGGCGGAGTAGGCGCTTATGCTGCTGAACAGATTTGCCGGGCAGGCGTCGGTGAAATGACAATAGTGGATGGAGATATTGTAACTGAAACCAACAAAAATCGGCAGTTACTTGCATTAGATAGTACTTTAGGACAATCCAAAACTGAGGTGATAAAGCAGCGATTGCTCGATATTAATCCACAGCTTAAACTAAAAACTATTGATATCTATTTGAAAAATGAAAAGATAGATGACCTCTTATCTCAAAATTATAATTACGTTGTTGATGCCATTGACACCCTTTCGCCGAAATTTTTTTTCATAATGAAATGTCTTGAAAAAAACCTGCCATTGGTCAGTTCAATGGGCGCCGGAGGCAAGTTAGATCCTATGCAGATAAAAGTATCCGATATTTATGAATCACATGGATGCCGGCTTGCATTACATATTCGCAAAAGGCTACGCAAACGTAACATTTTAAGTGGTTTTAAGGTAGTTTTTTCGCCTGAGGCCGTTGATAAGGAGAGCTTAGAACTTATTACTGATGTGGAACATAAAAGATCAAATATTGGAACGATAGCTTATATGCCTGCCCTGTTTGGCTGTTTGTGCGCCTCGGTTGTAATAAGAGATTTGATTTCGGGAAAATAAAAAAAACCGTCCTATTTTTAAGTAAGACGGTCTCTCTTGGCGGTCCGGACGGGACTCGAACCCGCGACCCCGTGCGTGACAGGCACGTATTCTAACCAACTGAACTACCGGACCAATAAAGAACTCTTAAAAGTGCGGCTGCAAAAATACATCAACTTTTGTTTCAAACAACATTTTTTTGCAAAAAAGTAATTTTATTGAATAAATCAGAATTATTTCAATAAGCTAATCAATTGTCAAGTTGATGCTATTTGACGATTACTTGTTTTTTAAATTCAGATAATCAAGGTAATAAAGAAGTTTTATGGAAAGGCTGTTGTCAGAAGGAGAATAGAGTGTGCGGCCCAGGTTTCTGAAATAATTATATTGAAAATCATCCGTGAAATAGGATTGAATAGCATTTTTCCATACAAATGCAAGCTCACTGCCAGGCGAAAATTCCCATCGGATTAATAGATCAATATTAAAGATATCTACTTCAAAATCATTATTTTCATTATGTTCAATTATGCCAAGCCTGCCGTTGTTTTCAAGGTTGAAGTATTGCAGGTAATTTGCTCCAAGCCAATAGTGTCGTAACCTGAAATCCAAGGCTATATGATTGGAAAATATATAAGATGTCTGAAATATGTTTTCAACATTTTCTAAATTTCTACGACCCATTATTATGATCGGCGAGTTGGTAGTGTTAATTGTAGTAACATAACCATAATCATTTGTCTGACGGTTCCAGCTACTTTTAAATCGAACGGTGAATCGGTCATTAATCCTCATCCTTGGGCTTAATGATAATATGACGGAAGAGTTGTCGTGCTGTGGGATTGTAGAATAATTAGCTGAAAAGTCAACGATAAATGGCTTGCGATAATCTGGCGACAAAATGATTTTGAACTGCCATTCGGGGGGGATGATGAAGGGTTTTCCTGATGTGCGCGATTCATAATAATCATACTCATCCACAGGCCGTATGAAGAAGTTAAACCCGACACTGAGATGATTTTTAAAGGTGGCCCATGAGTTTCCCATCAAGGAAAAATCAGTAAATTTTTTAAAATCATAGAGAGTCTGATAGTTAATGTTCAGGCTATTATTCAATCTCAGTAACTTCCAAAACGGATTATAAAAGTTGTAGTTCAATTCGAGCATGTTTGAAGTAGAGTTGTTCGACTGTATAAAGCCTAAATCATTAGGATTGTAAGTGTCACTTTTTGCCTCACTGCTATAGTTGAACCTGAACTGTCCTTTTGTTTTGCTAAATTGAAAGTTGTAGTGTATTCCAAGTTCATCTTTTGCTTCCGTATTGTATTGCTGGCTTAGGTTAAAACGACCAAAGAGGGAATATGTGGAGGGTTTGTTGAAAAGTAAAAACTGAACGCCACTAACATTAGCGGTGTAGTAGTTCGCTCCTTTGTACACATTTGTATTATAAAGACTTATGTAGCTATTGTTTTTAAGATTTTGATCCAATACTATCATATTGAAATTGGAAACCGGCTGAGTAATAATTTTACGTGTATTTCCTGTTGAGTCGGAAAGGGTAGCGTAAGTATTTGCAGAAACTGCATTAAAAACACCAATTCCAAATCCGTTCGCAGTTCGACCTGATAATTTTGTAGCGTTGATAAGGTTAGTTTGCGTGGGATTTATTTTTATGTATTCGTTTTCTTTAAGGCTATCATCAACAGCAAAATAACCTATTGGCAATGCTCCCACCCTTCGCGAGTAAAAGATGTTTCCCTTTTGAAACAGCTCCGTACCCTCAGTAAAAAAGGGACGTTTTTCTTCGTAATAGATTTCAAATGGAGTTAGATTATACACTTGATCATCGGATTGCACTTGTCCAAAGTCGGGAATCAAAGTCATATCGAGTGTGAAGCTCTCCGATAACCCATATTTAAAATCCATCCCATAATGATGGCTATAGAGCCATTTTGGTTCTGAAGCCTTTTTTTGTACATATCCTGAAACATAGGGATGAAACGAAAGTCTTGTTGGTGGCTTTACCTCTTCAAATCCAACTATTATTCCAGTTTGCTTTTGCGCCCCCTCTATCTTTTTATCTACAAAATTCCACGTAAAAGTCTCACGTGTACTACGTCTGATCCTCCAGATGTTTAATCCCCAGCCATTTTTTACCTCTTTGGAGAATCGTAGCGCTGAATAGGGAATCGAAAACTCTGCAGACCATCCGGAATCATTTATAGCTACGTTACTTTTCCAAACGGCATTCCATGATACATCTTCGCCCTCTTCAGTTATTTTTTTATCTACCTGAACACCTGAACTGGAGACCATAAAAATGAATCCATTCAACCCGTCGTCAAAAGGATTAATCTCAATACTAATATAATCGGTATTCAAATTATCAGAATCTCTGAACCCTAATTCCCGAGTTATTTTTTCCGGAAGGCTATCATACATCATTGCACCGATATATAAAGCATTGTTATCATACAGAAAACGCACTTCTGTGTTTAATCCTGCATCACCGCTATTCTTAGGTTCATATTGAAAGAAATCCGATGCCGCTGTAACACCTTCCCATACACGATCGGAAAGATTCCCATCAATCAGGGGAGGAGTATCTGTTTTTACGGCTATTACCTGCTTACGTTCATATTGGCCGTAAGCAACCGCACTGAAGTTGAGAATCAGCAGGAGAAAAAGAAAAAGTTTTGGTAATATCTTCACTTTTTAAATAGAGGCCTGTAAAAGTTTATTGTAAAGGGCAAAGTCGTGATTGTCAAAACAACAGAAGATAACTTTTTTTGGTAAAGGATACTTTTCAATAAAATCTTTTACAGTCTTTATAGCTATCGTAGCAGCTTCATTTTTAGGATAACCGTAAACACCGGTACTGATAGCTGGAAAAGCAATGCTTTCAATATTATGTGCATTTGCCAAAGAGAGACTTTCGGAGTAACATGAGGCCAGAAGTTTTGCTTCGTTTGCATTGCCTCCCCGCCATATCGGCCCTACAGTATGAATAACATATTTTGCCGGCAGGTGATATCCTTTTGTGATCTTTGCTTCCCCTGTCTGACAACCGCCTAATGTCTTACACTCCTCGTAAAGCTGACGCCCTGCTGCCCTATGTATTGCCCCATCCACACCACCACCGCCAAGCAATGTCCGGTTTGCTGCATTTACAATTGCATCTGTTTTTAATTGCGTTATGTCGCCTAAAATAACTTCGATCCTACTATTCATAAAATTTGATTATTGAAAAACAATTTATTTAAAGAGAATGTAACCTTAAATCTGTTTTTTTCCTTTCTGTTCAGAAAAAAAGCAAATGTAGTTAATTCGTTACTATTTATTACAAAATCTGGCATTATCGGAATAATACTTTTAGCCTTTTTGTCTAAAAACAAAGAAGCAAAAATCCTGTTATTTTTTATATAAATTATTTTGAGTTTTATTTTTATGATTAAAAAGATCATCTTTTCACTTGTTATTTTTATTTCGATAGAGTTGGTTGCTCAGCGTCCCGGCGGGTCGGGAGGCGGTATGTTACCAGAAGGAATTGTCAAAGGAGTGATCAGTGATTCGCATTCAGGGAAGCCCATGGAATATGCTAACATAGTGCTTTTCAATGTTCGTGATTCGAGTATGGTAACAGGTGGCGTAACCGCAAACGATGGAAGTTTTGAACTTGAAAAAATTCCTTTCGGCAGGTTTTATTTAGAGATATATTTCATAGGATTTAACAGACTAACCATTGGTGATATTAGAGTTACACCCAATAATAAATTGGTAAATCTTGGATTAATAAAACTTGACCCTGCTATGCAGAGCCTTGAAGCTGTAGAAGTTACTGCCGAGAAACAACATATTGAATTTCAGATTGATAAAAAGGTTGTTAATGTCAGTCAGGATTTGATGGCACAAGGAGGAACGGCTGTAAATGCTTTAGAAAACACACCTTCGGTAACCGTGGATGTGAATGGAGACGTTAGCTTAAGAGGTAGTTCCAATTTTCTCGTTTTAGTTGATGGCCGCCCAAGTGTACTTCAGGGTAGTGATGCCTTGCAACAAATTCCGGCAAGCAACATTGACCGGATAGAAATCATAACAAATCCTTCAGCGAAGTTCGATCCCGATGGATCTGCCGGAATCATAAACGTGATCTTGAAACAAAAAAAGGAATCTGGCGTAAATGGAATTTTTAACCTGTCGGTGGGTACTAAAAAGAAATTTAATACTGATTTTTTACTCAATTACCGTCAGGGTAAGTTTAATTTCTTTGCTGGTGCAGGTTATAGAGATTTCAATTCGGGCGGAAGAAGGAAATCTATTCAGGAGGCTTACCTCAATGATACAACCCGTTATCTCTTTTCGGCTGGCGATAGGAAAATGCATCGTACAGGCTATAACCTTAGAGGGGGTATAGAGTATTTCATGACCGACAAAACCTATTTATCATTTAATGGTGAATATGGCGAATTTGACTTTAGCCACGGCTTTACTTCACATCAAGAAGAATATACATCGCCTGAATCGTTGAAGAGGAACTTGCTCACTCAAAACAACTCAACCCGTGAAAGAGCATATTATCGTCTATCGTTGAATTCGCAACATAAATTTGATGAAAAAGGTCAGCAGATTGAGGTTATGGTCAATTACTCGGATAATACGAATAATTCTTTTGAAGATCAATCGGAATCTTTGACTGATGAAAACTGGCAAATAATTGATCCTAACCCATATAAGATTAAAACATTAGAACCTGGCGAAGGTACAAATTGGCGTTTCAAAGTGGATTATGTAAATCCGCTTAGCGAAAAGGCTAAATTAGAAGCCGGATATCAAGCCCGGATCGAACAGAGTAAAGACGATTATGACTTTATGTTTTGGGATATGCTCATTAATGAATGGATCGAAAACCCTCTCTATTCCAATAAAATGGAGTTTGATAATGATATCCATTCCATTTATGGAATCTATTCAGATCAGACAAAGAAATTCGGTTATCAAGTTGGCCTCCGAACCGAATATAACTACAGACGGATTATAAATCTGAAATCAGAAACTCCAGCCCTTATTGATCGTTGGGATTTCTTTCCAACGCTTCATCTCTCAAAAACTTTTGATAATAATGATCAGATTCAGGCAAGTTATACACGCCGGATCAATCGGCCTCGAGGCTGGTCGCTCGATCCTTTCGTAATGTATATTGATGCTTACAACCGCAGAAGAGGAAACCCTAACCTGAAACCCGAACTTACCGACTCGTATGAGCTTGCGTTTCAAAAAAGAAAATGGGGATCACTTTTCTCCTTCGAAGCCTACTACCGATATACAACCGACAAAATAACACGTATCAGGACTCTGGAATCGGATGGAACTTTTCTATACACTTTTGAAAATGTGAACAACGACTATTCTCTCGGAACTGAGTTGATGATAAACACCTCCCTTTGGAAATGGTTTGAATTGAACGTTACCGGAAATCTTTTTCACTATCGCATTAAAGGAGACCTTGAAGGTAATATGGTGGACAACGAAAGCATGAATTGGAATATACGTACTAATGCGATGTTTAAGCTGCCACACGATTTCCGCCTGCAAATCAATACCAGCTATAACGGCCCCAGTATTACTGCACAAGGGACAATGGAAGGATTTTTCATGTCGAGCATAGCGTTGCGCAAAGAGCTTTTCGATCGTAAATTATCAATATCAGCATCTATGCAGGATATTTTGAAAACCGCAAAATGGGAAAACACCTCGTCAGGCATCGGCTTCTATTCGAAAGATATAATGAAACCCAATTTTCGCTTCTTAATGTTTAATTTAAGCTACAAGATTAATAACTACAAACGTCACCGTTTCAACGATCAGCCTGAAATGCAAAATACGGATATGAACGTTGATGATTTTTAAAAAAAACGGCCTTCTTTACCGTTTTACTTTCAGAAAGTCAACCCCTCATTTTATCAATTTCTGTTATACAAAGAAGAATTAGCTAATTTTGCCGCAAAATCTTAATCAGTCGGCAGTGGCTAAGAAACATTTAACATATCTGTTTATACTCAGTTTCATTATGTTAAATATATCTTGTAAACAACGAAGCCCTTTCGATTTTGATGATTACTCTTCCTATCCCGTATATAACGGTGATGACCTTGAAATGATTTACACTCCTTCTGAAACACAGTTTCGGGTATGGGCGCCAACTGCTGAAGCAGTAAAAGTTAAGATTTATGAAAACGGCATTGATGGCGAGACTGTTATTGAGAAAAAAATGAAGAAAAGCCTTCAAGGTACATGGATTATCAGATTCGAAAAGGATATGAAAGATCTTTTCTATACCTTTCAGATAAAATATAATGATGAGTGGCTGAAAGAGACGCCGGGAATTTATGCCAAAGCGGTTGGAGTTAATGGAAAACGTGCAGCTATTATTGATTTGAAGGAGACAAATCCTGTAGGATGGGACACCATCGAAAGGCCTAAATTGGATAACTATACTGATATCATACTATATGAAGTTCAGATACGCGATATCTCCATTCATCCTCAGTCAGGAATTCGGTATAAAGGAAAATTTTTAGGCCTCGCCGAAGAAGGAACGACTACCCCACTGGGAGAAAAAACTGGAATTGATCATCTTAAAGAATTAGGCATAACACACGTACATCTTTTACCGGCTTTTGACTTTCGGTCAATTGATGAAACAAAACTTGATGAAAACCATTATAATTGGGGATACGACCCACAAAACTACAATGTTCCTGAAGGTTCATTTTCCACCGATCCGTACGATCCGAAAACGCGTATCCGTGAATTTAAAGAGATGGTTGCAGCTCTACATCGCAACGGTCTTAGGGTTATCCTTGATGTTGTTTACAATCATACCGGCGATACAGAGTATTCCAATTTCAACCTTTTAGTCCCAGGTTATTATTACAGACATAATACTGATGGGTCATGGTCGAATGCATCAGGCTGCGGTAACGAAACAGCGTCAGAACGATCAATGATGCGTAAGTTTATGATAGAATCGCTAAAATATTGGGTTGACGAGTATAAAATTGATGGCTTCCGGTTCGACCTGATGGGGATACATGATATTGAGACCATGAATATTATCAGCAATGAACTACATGCCATTGAGCCTACTTTATTTCTTTATGGAGAGGGCTGGAAAGCTGGCGACAGCCCATTTCCTGAAGATAAACTTGCTCTAAAACAGTTTACATATAAACTTGATAAGATTGCAGCCTTTAGCGACGACCTTAGAGATGGCATAAAAGGATCGTGGAGCGACCATAAAGGAAAAGGATTCGTAAATGGTAATTTTGAGATGGCTGAAAGTGTTAAGTTTGGAGTAGTGGGCGCAACTGAGCATCATCAGGTTAATTATTCAAAGGTGAATTATTCGCGCGCGCCATGGGCGGGGGAGCCGTATCAATGCATCAACTATGTCTCGTGTCACGATAATCATACCCTGTTCGATAAACTCTGCATTACCAACCCTGAAGCTACCAACAACGATCTAATTAAAATGCATAAGCTTGCCAATACCATTGTGATGACATCACAAGGTGTCCCTTTTCTGCATGCCGGCGTGGATTTCGTACGTACAAAACAGAGGGTTGAAAATTCATACCAATCTCCTGACTCCATTAATCAGATTGACTGGATAAGAAAATATACATACCGTAAGGTGTTTGATTATTATAGGGATTTGATAACACTTCGAAAGCAGTACCCTGTTTTTAAAATGACTAATACAGAACTTATTAATAAACATCTTAATTTTCTCTACACTAATCATCCCGGAATAGTTGCTTTCAGAATAAACGATTTTACGGAAGCTGAGAAATGGAAATCGTTGATTGTTGTTTACAACGCATCACAACAAAGTCAATCAATAAAACTACCGGTAGCCAAGTGGTTAGAAATATTTAATTCGGACGGACTAAATAGGTCGGGTTATCGGATCATAAATAATAATCTTGTTAATGTTGCGGCAATTTCAGCGATTGTACTAGAAGAAATTAATGAGTAAACCTTAAAACCAATAGATTTAATTACAAAAGCATATCATCAAACATGACAAAAAAAAATAAATCCCAAAAGCGTCTAGCACTCGTCGAAAATGATCCTTGGCTCGAATCGGCAGAGCAAAACTTGATTGACAGATTAAATCGTTATAACTATCGTCTTAAAGAGATTATAAATACCTATGGAAGTCTTTCAAGCTTTGCAGATGCCCACAAATATTTTGGTATTCATTGGGATAAAAATGCTAAAGGTTGGTATTTTAGAGAGTGGGCCCCTGCTGCATTCGATCTGTTTTTGTTTGGTGACTTTAATGATTGGAATCGGACTTCACATCCATTAACAAAAAAAGAGAATGGGGTGTGGGAAATATTTCTTGATGAGAAGAGATATAAAGAAAAATTCGTTCATAAGAGCAAATTTAAAGTGCTCGTTCACGCTGCCAACGGCTGGAAAGAGCGTGTGCCCGTGTGGATAAACAGAGTTGTACAAGATGAAAGCACAAAGGATTTCGCCGGTCAACTTTGGCAGCCTGCTAAATCGTTTTCATGGAAAGATGATAATTTCAAAATTAACGAAATCGGTAATCTGTTCATTTATGAGTGCCATGTAGGTATGGCACAGGAAAAGGAAGGAGTGGGCACCTATGTAGAGTTTGTCGAAAATATCCTACCACGCATAAAAAAGTCGGGATATAACTGCATACAACTGATGGCCATCGCTGAACATCCTTATTATGGATCATTTGGATATCATGTATCCAACTATTTTGCACCTTCAAGCCGTTTTGGGACACCCGAAGAGTTAAAACAACTGATAAAAAAAGCACATAGTATGGGCATTGCAGTAATTATGGATTTAGTGCACTCTCATACAATAAAAAACATAAACGAAGGGCTAAACGAATTTGATGGTACCGATCACCAATATACACATCCGGGAGAGCGCGGAAACCATCCTAACTGGGATTCAAAAGTCTTTGATTATGGCAAAATTGAGGTAATTCAATTTTTACTTTCCAACGTAAAATACTGGCTCGAAGAGTTTCATTTCGATGGATTCCGCTTTGACGGCGTTACCTCAATGATGTATTTTCACCATGGTAACACAACCTTTGGCGAAATAGAAAAATACTTTACCGAAGGGGTCGAATATGATGCTATTACCTATCTTCAACTTGCTAATACGTTGGTACATAAGATAAAAAAGGATGCAATAACTATTGCTGAGGATGTGAGTGGTATGCCAGGGCTTTGCCGACCTATAGAAGAGGGTGGGATAGGCTTTGACTACCGGCTGGCAATGGGAATACCTGATTTCTGGATAAAGACCTTGAAAGAGAAAAGAGACGAAGAGTGGTGGATGGACGACTTTTATCACGTACTAAACGATCGCTTGCCCGATGTCAAAACAGTTGCTTATGCCGAATCGCACGACCAAGCGTTGGTAGGTGATAAAACTATAGCATTTTGGCTAATGGATAAAGAGATGTATTATCACATGCAAATAGACGATAACAATCTGATTATTGAACGCGGAATAGCGCTTCACAAGATGATCAGGCTGATAACGCTCTCGCTTGGCGGACAAGCCTACCTAAACTTTATGGGAAACGAGTTCGGGCATCCCGAGTGGGTTGACTTCCCAAGGCAAGGAAACAACTGGAGCTATCATTATGCTCGCCGCCAATGGTCGCTGTGCGACAACCCAAATTTAAAGTACATCTTCATGTACAGATTTGATGTAGAGATGATAAAAATGGCTAAGGAAAATGAATTGCTTAGCGCCGGATATGGGAGCAAAATTGCTAATGATGAAGAAAATAAAACCTTAGTTTTTGAAAAAGGCGGGTTAATGTTCGTTTTCAACTTCCACCCTCACCGTTCAATATTTGGTTATGAATTCTATATCGTCGAACCGGGGCACTATAAAATAATCCTTAACTCCGACTCACCGGAATTTGGAGGACATAACCGTGTGGACGATAGCAGGGTTTACACCTCAATGTACGATTCGTTATCAAACAAACATTATCTAAAGGTATATATACCTAACCGAACGGCGCTGGTTTTTAAAAAAGAGGGAAAGTAACTTTTTCATCATGATTTTATATGCAATTTTATGCCGGCCATTACTTTCTATCTAACTCCTTAATCAAAATTTCCAACTTTAAATTCTTACCATATTATCGCAATAAGTTATAATCCCGATAAACGTCCGCTGCTTAAGATGTTCACGGATGTACCCCCATCATATGATTTTGTAAATCGCGTGTTAACATGGCGTTTTGATGTTATTTGGAGAAAAAAAGCCGCCTCTGAATCTTTAAAAAACAGCCCCTCTAAAATACTTGATCTCTGTACAGGCACAGGAGATTTAGCTTTGCAAATACGAAAAAAAACTGAATCCGGCGCCAAAGTCTTTGCGCTCGACTACAGCAAACCTATGCTGAAACTGGCAATTACGAAAGCTAACAAAAAGAAATTTGATGATATAACATTCATCCATGCCGATGTTGCCAATATACCGTTCCCCGACTCCCACTTCGATTCTGTAGGTATTGCTTTCGCATTTCGTAACCTTACCTTCAATAATCCTGATCATGACATTTTTTTGAAAGAGATTTATAGAATAATAAAACCAGGTGGGCGTTTTGTGATTGTTGAAACAAGTCAGCCGAAGAATAAGTTGCTACGCTCACTTTTTCATTTTTATATGAAACATATTACATCACCATTAGGCGGATTTTTATCCGGAAATCGAGGTGCTTATCGTTACTTAGCTCACTCAGCCATAAATTACTGGAATGATCAAGAAGCAACCGATTATTTGAAAAGTTACGGATTTTCGCAAGTTACGACTAAGATGATATTAGGTGGCATTTCAGCAATTTATGTTGCAATAAAATAATTTAATTTTGATTATCCATGTATAAAACTACTTGCAAATGAAGAAAAAAAAGTTTGTTATAGATTTTGATGGACATCAGGATTATGCCATTTTTAATATCACCTCATCCCAACCTGATTTTAGGATAGCCTATTTACTCAATAAACATCTTGGGTTACAATTGCAGCGTGATGAAAATATGCTTGTCAAAAAGAGCAGCAACAGCGATCCACAGCAATTCTCATTCTTTTCTTACACCCGCGATATGCGGACAACATATTATCTGATCCACGATTTATCTGACCAGGAGCCTCTGATTAAAAATTTCTTTTTACTAATTCACGGCTTTTTAATTGAGCTTGAACAAAATGAGCTTGTAACAACAATAAATAAGATACCTGAAATCCTCTCTGTCAACCAATTGAATTTAATAGATAAACAAAGTATCAGAAAATCTCAAAACAAATCTACTGAATTGCTTAATCTGATACTCACCGAGCTTGAATATCATATCCTTACTATTGCAAAACAAAAAAACGAAACAAAAATTCAGTTAAAACAGACTGATAGGGAAAGGAACAAAAGATTGCGATCAGAATAAATTCAATCTTGAACGTTAGTTTAGTCGAATAAAATTATAGGTAATAGTACCTGTTTGTTGATCGGCAGCATTAGGGTCGGAATTAAAAACAGCCTTCAAAGCAGCATCTTGAGCTAATTTAATTAATGTCTGATCAGTAATCGTTGTTCCTTGCACTCCTGATACGGCTCTTTCAACTTTCCCCTCCTTATTTACCCAAATCCTAACTACTACCCGTCCTTGCTCTTGTGAATTATAGGCAGGCTTTGGCAAATGTATTGATCCTCGCCCTTCGAGGCTGAAAGATATCCCACTACCAAGGCCTCCTATCCCATCAGGCTTTGTACTTTGGTTTGAACCAGTTGTCTTACCTTGATCGGCGGGATTATTATCATCGCCTTGTCCTCCTGTTTCTTTTGAATCAGTTTGATGTGGTGTATAAAGAGCGCGTGGATTTACAACCGGATCCTCTTTGACAGGTTTTTCTTCCTCAACCGTCTTTTTAACCTCTTTAGGCTTAACATCTTCAATAGCTGGCGCTTCCTCAACTTCCTGAGTCAAAATATCGTTTGTTTGTGTATTAGGCTTCGTGTGTTCAGCTTTTTGTACAGGAGCCAACTCTATTGGCTGTACTAATCCGGAGCCGGTTTCGGCATAACCCAGGCTAACCTCAACACCCTCTTCGCCGGGCAAAGGCAATGGAGTGCGCAATGCTAAAAGAAAAAGGATAAAAATGATAGCAAGATGAAATATCAATGTGCCAACAATTCCTTTGATTCTGTTTTTTTGCTCCTCCATTTTTATTATTAATTAGGCCTTGTGGCTAATATTACCTTGTGTTTTGTGTTGTAACGTTCATTTATCTTATTTACCGCATCAATCACATTTACAATATGCTGTACTGGTACCGACTGATCGGCGCGTAACACTACAGAACCTTCAACCTGACCTGCCATAGCCTCACCGATAAGCTGCTCCATCTGATCAACAGCTATTTGATCTTCACCTATAAAGTATTCAAAACGATCGTTGATATATACAGTTACAGTTTGTTTAGCCATTGTTTTACTACTGCTTTGCGGCAGTAATAGTTTTATTGCGTTGGGCGCAACAAGCGTTGAGGTGAGCATGAAAAAAATCAACAACAAAAATACCAGATCAGACATGGAAGCCATGCTAAACTGTGCACTGCGCTTATTTCGTGTTTGAATTGCCATGTTTATCAAGCTTTATTCGACCGGTTCATGCAAAACATCCATAAACTCGGAAGCACGAGCTTCAAGAATAAATACAAGTTTTTCAACTCTTGCCACAAGAATATTATAACAAATGAAAGCCAAAATCCCTACAATAAGACCGGCAACAGTTGTAACCATAGCTTGGTAAATACCTGTGGACAACAGAGCAATATCTATGTTATTACCTGCCATTGACATGTCGTAAAAGGCTCTAACCATCCCCACTACTGTACCCAAAAAGCCCAACATGGGACCAGCGCCGGCAATAGTAGCCAAACCTGCAATATTTTTTTCAAGCCTCGAAACTTCTAACTTCCCAACATTTTCGATGGCAGCATTGATATCGCTGAGTGGTTTCCCGATACGTAGTAAACCTTTTTCTATCATCCTTGAAATCGGGTTTTGTGTTCGACGGCAAAGAGCTAAAGCAGCATCAATTTTTCCATCGTGAATAAAAGAGCGAATGTGATCCATAAAATTTTGATCCTCCTTTGAAGCTTGTTTGAGGATTAAAAATCGTTCGATAAAAATAAAAATAGCTATCACTGAAAATATTCCGAGAATCAACATTATCCATCCGCCCTTGAGTGTTAAGTCCCACAATGACATCGAAATTTCTCCTACTGATTCATCAATTACCTGACCGGCCTGATTTACTTGCAACAAAATTGCTGAAAACATATTTTATTATTTGTGTTTATGTAAAATGTCTTCTTTTAACGTAATCGCAGCATGTTTATTAGTAATTTGCTCTTTTTTTCCAAAAACCTACCCCCCTTACTATCTATTCCATCATCAGCTTACGAAGCTCAGTATAGATATTACTCCACCTTTCATCATCCATTTTTGCTCCAATTACTTCTATCACTTTACCTGATAGCAGAGATCCAATTTCCCCTGAGGTGTGCATTGACAAACCATTAATCATCCCATAAAGGAATCCAGCTGCATAAAGATCGCCGGCGCCAGTTGTATCAACGGCTTGCACCTTTATTGAATCAACACGTACAACATCTTTCCTATCGCTGATCAAAGACCCTTTCTCTCCGATTTTTATTATTGTTACAGGAACAGTCTGCGAAATTACATTAAGCGCTTTTTCAGGTGTTAAGCCTGTAAAGGCAGTTGCTTCATCCTCATTAGCAAAAAGAATATCAACGTATTTCTCAACGATATTTTTCAGAAAAATAAAGTTCTCTTCAACCACATCAAAGCTTGCAAGATCAAACGAGACTTTTGCACCTGCCTTTTTTGCAAGCCTGACTGCTTTTTCGAGAAGCTCTTTATTCTGAACGAGAAATCCTTCAATATGAAAGATGTTGTACCCTTCAAACATTTCGGCATTAATATCTTCTGGTAAAAGCTCAATGGCGCAGCCAAGATTAACAGCAAAAGTTCTTTCCGAATCAGGTGTTATCAATGTGAGGGCAATACCTGTAGGCGCTTTACCATTAAGCAGATTGGGGTTTACGCCATTTTTCAACATATCCTCCATCATAAATTTGCCAAAATCATCTGATGCCACCTTGCCAATGAAACTGGTTTTTACACCTAATTTAGCCAAACCATGCACTGTATTAGCAGCCGAACCACCTGTTGCTATCTCAACAGGAAATGATTTTAGTCTTTCAAGAACATCTTTAATAAGAGCGGAGTCAACAAGTCGCATACCGCCTTTTAATAATCCAAACTCGCGAAAAATCCTCTCATCATCAATCCTTATCATCATATCCACAAGCGCATTTCCCATTCCAAGTACTTTCATGATTTCAGTTTTAATACAAAATGTAAAAAATTTTGGGCAAAATTATTTTAATTTAGAAAAAGTCTCTATTTTTGCAGCCGTTTTACTTTTGTAAAGCGCTTAAATTTTTCTGATTCCTCCTTAGCTCAGTTGGTTAGAGCATCTGACTGTTAATCAGAGGGTCGCTGGTTCAAGTCCAGCAGGGGGAGCTTGGTAAAGAATAAGGCTGGCAAACAAGGTCAGCCTTTTTTTATTCTCAGGCAATTTGTAATTGTAAGCATAAGCCTGCCCCGAAAAGTAATCTTGGCCACAAGCCCACGAATATAATTTTTTGCCTAATCCTCTAAACATAAAAAGTGTGCTTAATGTTTGTCTTATATTAAATTTGTCATTTTTTAAGTATTAAACCATCAATCTTTTTAAAAAGAACACTTTAAAACCAAAACTCTAAATCAGAATTTTGCAATTGAAAAATTAATTCTTTATGAAATACCACCTGATAACTCTGGGTTGCCAGATGAATATATCAGACAGTGAGCGCGTTCGCACAATCATCGAAAAGGAAATCGGATACGTCTGGACCGACAGTGAACAAGAGGCAAATCTGCTGGGAATCCTTGCATGCTCTGTAAGGCAAAAGGCGATTGATAAAGTTTACACACGAATTCAAAAATGGAACAAATGGAAAAAACAGAAAAACCTGATAACATTTATTTCCGGTTGTATTTTGCCTGATGACATGAAAAGATTTCTCAAACTTTTCGACATCATCTTTCGAATGAGCGATTTTGAAAAATTACCTGAGCTGATCCGGCAATATGGCGTTGTAAGTCCTGCATCGTTAGTAGGCGATCTTTCGGGCATTACCAAAAATGAAAATATCGATGGTTTCTGGAGAGTCAATCCTAAATATAGTTCCAAATTCGAAGCCTTTGTTCCAATTCAAAATGGCTGTAACAAGTTTTGTACTTTTTGCGCTGTTCCATATACGCGTGGGCGCGAAGTTTCGCGCGACTCTAACGAAATATTAGAAGAGGTGAAAAGATTAGTAAGTGAAGATTATAAGTCAATCACCTTGTTAGGTCAAAATGTAAATTCTTATGGATTAGATAAAAAAGGAAAAGAGATTACTTTCCCTGAATTGCTAAAAAAGATTGGGGAGATAGGGAAAGAGTCAGATAAAGAATTTTGGGTCTATTTTACGTCGCCACACCCGCGTGATATGACGGCAGAGGTAATAGAGATAATATCGCAGTACGACTGTCTGGCAAAACAAATTCACTTGCCGATCCAATCTGGTGATAATAAAGTTTTGATAAAAATGAACCGAAAACATCCGGTAGAAAAGTATCGTCAGATAGTTGAGGTAATTCGCAGATTGATCCCTGAAGCTACCCTATTCACCGATATTATTGTAGGATTCACAGGTGAGACTGACGAACAGTTTGAAAATACAAGGAAGATTATGGATGAATTCAGATATAATATGGCTTACATCGCACAGTATTCGCAACGTCCCGGAGCGGTAAGTTCGCGCTGGATAGATGATGTACCGCGAGAAGTGAAAAAAGCCCGTTTTCATCAGTTAAGTAATGATCTGAGAAAATATTCGGCAGCACACAACAGAGATATGATTGGACGCAATTACAAAGTACTCGTTACCGGAAAAGACCGCAAAGAAGGGTTCCTCTCTGCCCTTACCGAAGGAAAAATCGTCTCCCGTTTTCAATCGGATAACGACGAGCTAATAGGAGAGTTTGTTACGATAAAAATCATTTCCTCAACAGATTTATCCGTAGAAGGAGAGTTAGTTAATTGATTTTTGCTCACAACAAATGATCAGCAAAAAGCATTTATGATATTAAAACAGCTTAAAAAGGCAGATCGTCAGTAGGTTCGGGAGGTATCTCTTCGATAGTATGTTGTGGTATTATTTCCTGTGGCGCTGCAACTACTTTTTCAATTTTCCATGCTTCGAGGTTGTTAAAATAGCTTACCTGACCATCTTTCTCCCAACGGCGACCTCTGATATTAAAAGAGACTTTCAGCTCTTCGCCAATGTGAAAATTATCCAAAATATCACATCGCTCCTGGGTAAGTTGAAATTTAATGGTTTCAGCAAAATCGTAAGATGATGCACTCTCACGATATTCAATCACAAATTCGCGTTTTCTAAAACGATCGGTTACCTGCACCGAATCATATTTTTCAATTAGCCTTCCTTTTAATTCAAAACTCATTTCTTTTATTTTGTTTAGTGTTTATTAACTCCAGTTTCCTTTTAATGTTGGATAACTTAAAGCGTTTTTTAGCAGATTTAAAAAGTGATCAATATCTATCAATTCGCCGCCTAAGCTAATCATGTGAGCTGTCTCCTGCTGGGCATCAATAAAATGAAAATGCCAGCCCAACAATTTCTCAACCAAAAAAGCAAGAGCTACTTTAGAAGCATCGCGAACCTTATAAAACATAGACTCGCCAAAAAAGGCCTTACCTATGGAGACTCCATAAAGCCCTCCCGCTAACCTGTTATCGTACCAAGCCTCCACCGAGTGTGCAAATCCGGCTTCGTGCAAACGGTTGTAGGCCTGCTCTATTTCGGGTACAATCCAGGTGCCGTGTTGTTCCAACCGTTTTGTCTCTGCACATCCTTTTATAACGGCAGAAAAATCACAATCGAAAGTAATCTTGAATTTCTGCTTTTTTATTGTCTGTTTCAAAGAATTGGAAATCTTAAATTTTTCAGGAAAAAGAACCATTCGCGGGTTTGGCGACCACCAAAGTATTGGCGAGCTTTTCTCATACCACGGAAAAATACCATTGGCATAAGCTAAAAGAAGTCTTTCAACACTCAAATCCCCTCCAACAGCAAGTAAACCATCAGGTTCAGCTAATTTTGGATGAGGAAAGACCAGATCGTCAGTAAGCTCATACACCGGCATCAAACAAGATTTTTGTTGAAAAATTTATAACAACGTCATTTTAATATCTTTTTCTTAGTACAAAGAAAAGAAAACGATAACAATTAGCTGTTCATTAATCAGATTTTTTAACTTTGTGATGGTTTGTATTTTAGTCTTTCATTTTGTTAAAAATTATACCGATCGGGAATGTGTAAAAGTTTAATTTTGTCATTATTGCGTAAGGCTTTGTGCGTTTAGCCCTACTTATTTAGTGGCAGGGAACGGTATTAACCAAAGACTAAAATATTTTTCTGTGCAGATTTTTATGTTGTAAATGGGATTCAATTAAAAGTGAAACTATGAAATCTTTTTTACCGTTTCTGTTACTTTTATTTTTCTTTCCAAATGTGTTGTCGGCGCATATCAATTTTCCGGAAGGAGGTCGTTCGGCAGCAATGGGAAATGCTTCCGTTGCATTAGCTGACTTCTGGTCTATACATAACAATCAGGCCGGCCTTGCTTTTTACAATAAGACCTCAGCAGGGTTTTACTTCGAAAACAGGTTTTTGGTTAAAGAGATGAGCCTGAAAGCAGGCGGAGCAACATTGCCTGTTGGCAGCGGCGTATTTGGCTTTGAATTAGTTCGCTTCGGCAATGAATTATATAACGAAAGTAAATTTGGCCTTGCCTATTCACGAAAGTTTGGCGACTATTTTGCCGCAGGGTTGCAGTTGGACTATCTGCATAAAAGCTTGGGTAATGATTATGGAAAAAAAGGTGTAGCCACTTTTGAAGCCGGCTTAATGACAAAGATCAAACCTGATATTACCTTGGGTATGCATGTTTTTAATCCTATCCATACCAAACTGACAAAATATGCCGATGAGCGAATACCTGCCGTCATGAGAATTGGCGCAGCATGGAGTTTTGATAAAAGTATAATCCTTTCGGTAGAAGCAGAAAAAGAGACATCTTTCGACCCGTCGTTGAAGCTTGGTTTAGAATATAGGATCATTGACGAGGTATATGTTAGAGGAGGACTCTCTTCTAACCCCGGACAATACACCTTTGGATTTGGAATAAACCTCAACCGGTTTACAATTGATTTCGCATCATCAGTACACAATGTGCTTGGCTTTTCTCCTCAGTTTTCGGCTGTATATAACTTCAAAACAAAGAGATGAAAACCATCCCGCCTCATCATATCATCAAACATAAATCGGTCGCAGACAGGTTTTGTTTAATAATTGCAATGCTAATTATGATGATTGATGTCAGCCTTGCACAGCAGCTCCCGGTATCACCGGAATATATGGAATTACTTAACAGCAAATTGGAAGAAATCGCGGAGCAGACCGAAGAACAAATGGATTATACCGACCTGCTCGAAGATATTTATTATTTTCTTGAAAACCCTCTTAATTTGAATTTTGCATCTTTTACTCAAATGAAAAAGCTGATTTTTTTGAGTGAGCTACAAATTCATAAAATCATCGAATACCGAAATGTTTACGGACCGTTTGTAACACTTTATGAGTTGATGGCTATTGATGGTTTCGATCAGGAGCTAATCTCTTTTCTTGAGCCGTTAGTTTCAGTTGATCCGGAAAAGCCACGCATCTCTTTTAAAATGAAAAATATAGTTAAATACGGTCGGAATGATTTATTCCTTCGCTACAGCAGGGTATTAGAAAAACAAGCCGGCTATGCAAATGTTTCTGATTCGATGAAATATGCTAATCCGGGTAGTTATTTTCTTGGAAATCCTGATAAATATTATCTGCGTTACGGGTTTAATTACTTCAATAAAATTAGGCTTGGCATCACTGCGGAAAAGGATCCAGGCGAGGAGTTTTTTAAAGGATCGCAACCCAATGGGTTTGATTTTTATTCCGGATTTGTTTCCGTTAGTGAGATGAGAGCGCTTGAACAGCTTATAATAGGAGATTATCAACTCGAATTCGGACAGGGATTGACATTGTGGAGCGGCCTGTCGTTCGGCAAATCACCCGATGCTATTGGTGTAATAAAAAATCAACGAAGAGTAAGGCCTAATACATCAGTAAACGAAAACCGTTATATGCGTGGCACGGCTGTTACCTTTTCCTTGCACAACTTTAAAATATCCGGATTTTTTTCCTCCAAAAAAATAGATGGAAATATCGCAACTAAAGATTCTATCAGTCAGGAGGAGCAGTTTGTTACCTCTTTACAAGAGACCGGATATCACCGTACCCCTAACGAGATTGATAAAAAAAACACCGTCCACGAAACACTTTATGGCGCAAATGTCAGATACAGGAAAGGCAAGTTTCAGATTGGAGCCACCTCTTTTAAAACTTTATTTGACAAGCCCTTGCAGCTACCCGATCAGCTTTATCGCAAATATAACTTTCAAGGTAAAGAGAACTTTAATTATGGTGTTGACCTAAATTTTATTGTTAAAAGGTTTAACATTTTTGCCGAAGCTTCCGGCAGTGAGAATGGCGGCAAAGCCTATTTAGCCGGATTTCAGGCATCGCTTCATCCCTCAATAACGTTATCGGCATATTACCGAAATTTTGGAATTAAATACCAAAACCTATACAGCAACGCCATTGCCGAGAATACAAATAATCAAAACGAAAAAGGCATGTTTGCCGGTTTACTGGTCTATTTGCATCGAAACTGGACCTTCAGAGGTTACTCCGATCTGTTTTCATCCCCATGGTTACGTTACAGGATTGACTCACCTTCGCGAGGCGCTGAATACCTTGCACAAATTGATTATCACCCTTACAAAAGAATGGAAATGTATCTCCGGTACCGTTACAAGCAAAAACAACTAAACGAAACCGAAACCCTTATTATGGCCAAAACCGGCGAGACACATAAAGAGAGCATAAGGTTTTTTATTTCATACAAAGCATCCTCAACAGTTACACTTAAAAATAGAATTGAGTTTCTTACTTACGATAAACCTGAAGCTACTACACAAAACGGATTCATCATTTATCAGGATATAAACTACAACCCTGCAGCAAAACCCTATAACGTATCATTACGGTATGCGCTTTTCGATACCGACAGTTACGACGAAAGGATATATGCTTACGAAAATGACTTGCTTTATGTTTTTTCAATCCCTGCCTATTACTATAAGGGAAGCCGGTTTTATGTAATGCTTAAATACGAAATTTCCGAAAATATTGATTTCTGGCTACGGCTCTCGCAAACCTATTATAGTAATAAAACCACCATCAGTAACGGAACTACTAAAATTGACGGAAACACATATAGCGAGATAAAAGCTCAGCTTAAAATCAGATTTTAACCTCTTTTGGATGTTTTTTACCCAATCCACTAAAATTTTACCGCATAGCCAGCATACTCAAACTAAAAATCTGGAGGCTTTTTAATATTCCTGTCCTCACCGTAAATCCTACCAATGTCAATCCTAAACCTCAAACTACAATGGCTGTTGCAGGCAATTCACGGGGTGAGTTTTCCTGGTTACTCCATACCCACTTTGGCTTCTAAACTTATACTGATGACTTACATACCCTTACTGAAAGTGAGTTGTTAAGGATTGACTGGTTTAAAAGCCTGTCCTGCTATTCTTGCTAACTTTTGTTATAAGCATTAAGCCCCTTCTTCATTTAATATTTAATCCATTTCCCCGTTTCAACTGTTTTGTTTTTTTTGTCAATTAGTCTATAGAAGTAAATACCTGATTTTATTGATTCCGCGTTTATAACTGAACAATTATTATCAAGCATTTGCCTAATCACAACTTGTCCATTTATGTTTATTAGTTCAAATTCCATTTCATTGCAGGTTGATTTAATATTCAACAGATTTGTTCCCGGATTTGGATAAACCATTGATTCTTGTTTAGCTAAAGGTATTTGCTGTGTCCAGGTTATCAGACCGTTGCTGTCAACTTTCACAATAAAAATATCTCTTTCCTGATTCTGAGTTTCGTAATCATACCGGTTGCCAACCATTATACAACCACCGTCATTTGTAGCAAGAATGCTATACAGAAAATAATATGCATCTCCACCATACCAATATTCCCAAATTGGACTTATGTCAGGATTTATCTTAATCAAATGAAACCATGAATCGAATGTGCTCCAAAATGGATTGTAATAATCAAGGTTTGAGGTTCCTCCAATGTAAATGTTATTTCCATTTTTGCTCACACCATTATACATTGCTGGATGGTCACGCATATCTTCTTCTTTTTTAAAATAGTTATAATCAATTAATTCTGTCTCCTCATTAATCGTGATAACATTTAAAGCATAAAGTTCCGATTGGTCAGGACTTCCTTTTCCACATAATATAATTTCATTCTCATTTATGTAGGTTGGTGAATAATAGTCTGAAATGCCTAATGGGACAGGCTCCAAACCTAAACTGTCAAATTCTTTTGTAAGAATTAGTTTTTGACCTGCAGAAGAATTTTCAAAGCAGCTCACAAAAGCAAAGTATTTTGTATTGCTAGTATTCTCTAATAAATCATAAGCATAACGCATTTTTATAGGTTCAGAAAGAAAATACGAATTGATGGAATCTCCTTTAATACTCATTTTATAAAATGCAGGGTCGTTATGATAAACTTGAACACTATCAGTTCTGGTGGTATAACCAGCAATTACAAAATTAGTATCGGAATCAATGATAGAGTTCATATATGAAAACCACCTACCAATTGGAATATTAAGTAACTTTTCATCCTCAATTTCCAGATTTGAGTTTAGTTTTAAGTACCATAATTTTGATGTATCAGGATAACTAACCATTTGAGAACCTAAAATATAGAAATGATTGTTAAATAAATGGATATTAAAAAACAGACTTGAAATACTGTCATTTGGGCTAATAGTTTCTTCTTGTAACAAATTTCCTGTAGTGTCAACTTTTATAATATAGCCACTATAAAAAGTTGATTCAGTATCCTTAATTCGTCCTGCCATAATATAATTACCATCATTATCTTCAATAACATTGTTTATTATTTGGTCTTCCGGTCTTGAAAATGTCTTTTCAAATGTATGCTGAGCAAATAGATAATCGGCAAAGACTATCAGGGTAGTTGTTAAAATAAGTTGAAATATTCTCATGACAAATAACATTAAAACTTTCTACAGAATCAATCCTGTAGAAGGTTTGGTTTAAATTATTGATTATAGTTCAGATGGAGGATCATTGCTTATATGCCAGATCGCATATTTTACCTTTGCAAAATGAGCCATATCCCAATAATCATCCCAATTTGGAGTAATGCCAAAGGCTGTATCATCCCATAAAAAGTACCTTATTGTACTTTTACCAGTAGGTTTGTACATATTCCCAATCGTAATAAGAGCATTCTTATAGTATGTTATTTCATTAGTTGACAAACAAGCATGATTTAATGTTACTTCCTGATAATCATGAAATAGAAGATAGTCTCCGTATGGATTGTTGTTAGTGGGAACATCCCAGTAACTTATCCATTCGTAACTAACATCGGTATAATAAGAATTTCCACTTGGTACAGGAATCAACATATTGGCCAAATAGGCAATTTTGTCAGCAGCATCCTTACCAACACCAAGCCCAGAGCCATCACATCTTCCAAGTTCCCAGCCCCAGTACCATGGGTAATCATTTCCAAAACCAGTTGTTCCATCAGTTCCGAAACCTGATGTAACTTCAAATGTTGCTGAATTATCGTTTGATTTTTTTAAAGATATATCTGCAACGACTAATTGCTTTTGGTTTGCAATGATATTGGCATTATGTTCTGACAGAATGTCAATAACCTGGTCGTATGCTGCCTGAACATCAGCCCAAAGTATTTGACCGTTTGTAACAGAAACCTCTATAAATGCAGAATCAACAATGAATTCCTCTGTTTTAAAACTGGCATCACCATAAGTAAGGTTAGATGTTGCTTCAATGTACCAAATGGCACTGTCAACATCCATTGGGTCTGAACCCGACTTTAAGGTTGGGTTTTCACGGATAAGGTCAATTTTGTCTCTAAATGCAATAATCCGTTTTTCAAGTTGTGAATCTTTTAAAGACTGCTCGGTTTGGTTTACAGATTTGTCAATTCCAGAATTTTCTTTTTGGCAGGAATAAATAATCAAACTTGTCGTAATCAAAGTTGCCAAACCAAAATAAGTGAATATATTTTTCCATTTCACTTTTTTAAAATTTTAGTCAATACTTGATTTAATGGGTTTCAATTGATATTTAAGGGTTAATAAATTCTCCATCTGTTTTTAAATTGTCGGAATTTTACAATTTCAATCTTCTTTCATTTTACCTCCTTTCTTTTATTTCTTTATCCATTTTCCTGTTTCAATAGCTTTGTTTTTTTTGTCAATTAGTCTATAGAAGTAAATCCCTGATTTAAGTATTTCTGTATTAATATCACTCTGATTCTCATCAAGTCTTTTGCGAATGACAACTTGTCCGTTCAAGTTAATTAATTCAAAGTCAACGTTATTAATTGAGGTTTTGATATTTAATTGGCCAGTTCCAGGATTAGGGTAAACCATTGTGCTTAGGCTGTTAACCGGTATTTCTTGAGACCATGTAACAAGTCCATTGCTATCAACTTTTACAATGTATATGTCCCTTTCTTGATTTTGTGTTTCGTAATCATACCTGTTGCCTACCATAATACATCCGCCATCATTTGTCGCTAAAATCCCGTATAGAAAATAATAAGCATCACCACCGTACCAGTACTCCCAAATAGAACTAAAATCAGAGTTTAGTTTTACTAAATGATACCATGAATTAAATGTACTCCAGAAAGGATTTACATAATCAAAATTTGATGTGCCAGAAATATAAATACTATTATCAAAAATATCAATATTTTGATAATATCCTGAATAATCTCGTACAGCATCTTCCATCTTAAAGTAATTATAATTTAAAGGAGTATTATTAAAGGTTGTAGATAGCACGTTTAAACTGTATTCTGGAGCTGGCTCTGAACCGCCACTTCCACATAAAACAATAATGGAATCATTTAAAATAGAGGATGATACATAACCATTAATGTTATATGGGACGCTCAATATTTCGATGCTGTCAAATTGTTTGGTCAATTCATATCGTTGACTTCCAGCGGATATGGAACTTGAATATTTAAATCCAAATGAAAAATAACCCGAATTGTCAACCTTTTCTATTATGTCATATGATAGTGAAAGATGATAATCATTTGAAATAAAATTAGAGGATAATGAATCTCCCAATATTGATATTTTAAAAAAAAATGGATCATTATTATATGGAGATGGTGAAACAGTATCAAAACGAGTTGTATAGCCAGTAATAACGATATTAGTATCGGAATCAATGATAGAGTTCATATATGAAAACCACCTACCAATTGGAATATTAAGTAACTTTTCATCCTCAATTTCCATATTTGAGTTTAGTTTTAAGTACCATAATTTTGATGTATCAGGATAACTAACCATTTGAGAACCTAAAATATAGAAATGATTGTTAAATAAATGGATATTAAAAAACAGACTTGAAATACTGTCATTTGGGCTAATAGTTTCTTCTTGTAACAAATTTCCTGTAGTGTCAACTTTTATAATATAGCCACTATAAAAAGTTGATTCAGTATCCTTAATTCGTCCTGCCATAATATAATTACCATCATTATCTTCAATAACATTGTTTATTATTTGGTCTTCCGGTCTTGAAAATGTCTTTTCAAATGTATGCTGAGCAAATAGATAATCGGCAAAGACTATCAGGGTAGTTGTTAAAATAAGTTGAAATATTCTCATGACAAATAACATTAAAACTTTCTACAGAATCAATCCTGTAGAAGGTTTGGTTTAAATTATTGATTATAGTTCAGATGGAGGATCATTGCTTATATGCCAGATCGCATATTTTACCTTTGCAAAATGAGCCATATCCCAATAATCATCCCAATTTGGAGTAATGCCAAAGGCTGTATCATCCCATAAAAAGTACCTTATTGTACTTTTACCAGTAGGTTTGTACATATTCCCAATCGTAATAAGAGCATTCTTATAGTATGTTATTTCATTAGTTGACAAACAAGCATGATTTAATGTTACTTCCTGATAATCATGAAATAGAAGATAGTCTCCGTATGGATTGTTGTTAGTGGGAACATCCCAGTAACTTATCCATTCGTAACTAACATCGGTATAATAAGAATTTCCACTTGGTACAGGAATCAACATATTGGCCAAATAGGCAATTTTGTCAGCAGCATCCTTACCAACACCAAGCCCAGAGCCATCACATCTTCCAAGTTCCCAGCCCCAGTACCATGGGTAATCATTTCCAAAACCAGTTGTTCCATCAGTTCCGAAACCTGATGTAACTTCAAATGTTGCTGAATTATCGTTTGATTTTTTTAAAGATATATCTGCAACGACTAATTGCTTTTGGTTTGCAATGATATTGGCATTATGTTCTGACAGAATGTCAATAACCTGGTCGTATGCTGCCTGAACATCAGCCCAAAGTATTTGACCGTTTGTAACAGAAACCTCTATAAATGCAGAATCAACAATGAATTCCTCTGTTTTAAAACTGGCATCACCATAAGTAAGGTTAGATGTTGCTTCAATGTACCAAATGGCACTGTCAACATCCATTGGGTCTGAACCCGACTTTAAGGTTGGGTTTTCACGGATAAGGTCAATTTTGTCTCTAAATGCAATAATCCGTTTTTCAAGTTGTGAATCTTTTAAAGACTGCTCGGTTTGGTTTACAGATTTGTCAATTCCAGAATTTTCTTTTTGGCAGGAATAAATAATCAAACTTGTCGTAATCAAAGTTGCCAAACCGAAATAAGTAAATATATTTTTCCATTTCATTTTTTTAAAATTTTAGTCAATACTTGATTTAATGGGTTTCAATTGATATTTAAGGGTTAATAAATTCTCCATCTGTTTTTAAATTGTCGGAGTTTTACAATTTCAATCTTCTTTCATTTTACCTCCTTTCTTTTATTTCTTATTGCTTATAACGGGCACGTGTATGAAACGTTTGGCATTTCGAAACAATTTCCTATCAAGTTACAACTACTTTTATACGAGACGAAATGCTTGAATATACCACTGACTGCCAAATGTTTTATACACATTGTTATGCCTTCGTGCTTTGTTTTCACCCAAATATTTTCAATTGTTTTTCTTTCTTTGGTGTCATTTCGTCTATGAAACTTTCCCAATGTAATAAGTTAATATTCAAACTATACTTGTCATTTAAGAAAATTATTTGCTCTTCAATTTCAGTTCGGGAAATTAAATTGGCAAGGTTTAATAAATTTAAACGCATTAAAAGGTCTTTGGTAAAGACTCTCTTTGCATCAGAAAAAGTAATTGATTTTAAAAATGCTTCAGTCGCTTTAGAATTTAATAGAATAATAGCATATACAGCATACTCAATTCTATCAAAACCAATGAAATAACAAGTATCATCCAACATAACAGGTTTGTTGTTTTGTGGCAACACTAATGTAAAATGGTATGTTTTATATAACCCTGAAATTGCAACCTTAAATGGTTTAAATGAATAATCTCCAATTCCAAATATTGAAAATAATGGTTTGCCATTATAAATACGTGATTTTCTTGCTCGAAAATTAGAAATATTCTTTTTTAAATAAGAATATGTTTCAGGGTATAAATGCTGAATATATGAAGTTTCCTGTCCAACTTTTGTTTGTGTAACAATAGTATATTTTCTTGTGTTTTTTATAACTGTATTTTTTAAATCAGAACTTTTTAATAAGCCATAAACCAAGTCTTCTTCGAGTTTAATTTCATCAGATTGATTATTTAAAAAGTACCCGTTTACTCTTTCCAATTCCATGATAGCGGTACAATCGTGTTTTATACCTTGTCTCCACTCAAAAGGACAAAGACCATCAATCTCTTTTGTTGCATTATAATCTGCAATATTAGAGACAAACTTGGTATTAAACCAACCAAAATTTAATCTTTTCTTTAAACTATAAAAATCAAATTCCTTACATTCAAAACTTGGGATTGAATTGAGTTTACAATAAACCAAAGACGCTTCAACTGAAACATTAAATTCCTTTTTACTATCAATGCAATATTTTTCTATTTCTCCTATTCTATATCTTTTCTTTTTTTGGTAGAAAACGATGTTTTTTACAACCGAGTTTTTTACCAATAGTGCCAAATTACCGTCATGCGTTTGGAAAGCATCTAAAAGCATTAAAGTAATATATTCGGCAATATCAAAATTACCTTTGCCTGTCATGGCATCTAAACCGTTTTGATTCTTGAAATTTGATTTTTTAGGAAGATTTGAAGAATTAAGGCTACCTAATTTTGAGTTTGTTACCCAAGGAGGATTTCCAATTATCAGTAGTTTTTCAAAATGATACTGTTTAGAAATACTTTTAAAATCAAAATCGAAAATACTGCAATGAGTGATTGTTATTTCTGGTTTGTTTCTGTCGGGATTTGAAAGAAAAAAATCGATAATACTAAATTTAGTTTCCCAAACATAAGGCTTGTAAATTTCAATTCCAAAAACTTTCTTAATTGCTTTAAAATTAAATAACGAGGCAATAATAAAATTTCCTTTCCCACAAGTAGGCTCAATAATAATTTCAGGAGATATATTTCTGTTTTTCAAATGCTTTACAATACTATTTGCTAAGTTTATATTGGTTTGAAAATCACCATATTCTGCACGATCAGGCTCATCAACTGAACTTATGGCAACAATAGAAACAGATTCTTTCAATGCTTGAAAATCATCATTGTTTTCAAAAAAATGCTTTATGCCGAATGCTTCAAACATTTTTTGATTGGCATTTTCAAAAGACGAAGTATTATTTAAAAACTCTTTTAAAAACGTACAAACTTGCAATGAAATATTTGCTTCAAATATTCTCATTACTTAATTACTTTATCAATTAATTTACTAATTCCTTGTACTGCCTTATCAAGCGTAACAACCCTTTGGTATTGAAGCCGCCATTGTAAAGCATTTGAAATCGTCAAATATCCTTGAACGGGTGGTGTTTTCAGAATTTGTTTTGCTAACCGATTTAGAGTGATTTCATCGGCTGGGATATTTTTATCGTTCAGGTATGCCACAATATCTTCAATATTAGCCTTATCTTTAACCATTTCACGTAAACGATAGGTTGTAGTATAATCAGCCGTTCGCTCTTTTGAAATAAATGAGCAACTAACAAAATCAAGCTTAGATGTTTTGGTTTTGGGGTCATCTACCTTGTCATAAACAAAAACAAGTAAGTTGTATCCAAGTCCAAAAATCTTTTGTTTAACATCTTTAAACGGACAAGATGATTGCGGTTGCTTTATTGAAGTAACCTTAATGTCTGTAAGTATGTCGTCAGATGGTAAATCAATTCCATTTGCAGATGAACCAATTGTTGTTTTGTATTTTGAGTTTAATTGCTCTTGAAATTTATGTTCAATATGTGTTCCGACTGCTTTTCCGTCAGTTACTCCAAAAAGTGATTTGTTTTTATTTTTTGATTCAGCTATGCAAAAGGCTTTGGCTTCAGCTTTTAGTTTGTCTATTGTCAGTTTTTCTTTCATTCTAATTCCTTGTATTTTAGTTTACAAATTTAATCATTTTTCTTGTCATTTGGTACGCTGTCGGTTTTCTTAGCATGAGGCACAACGTATAATTTACGAAACGAAGATACAATATTAGAGAAAAAAAACAAAAAAGAGAATAATGGAAAGAAAAATTTTGCAAAGCTCCCGACTTATATACCCTCACCAAAAGTGAGTTGTTAAAGATTGACTAATTATAGTTGATTAGCTTAATGTTTATTCTTTTTTACCACTTTTCTAACTTTTTCAAAAATCAAATTTGATAATGATGTCTCGTCGCCAAAAACATTTTTGGGGATATTTCCGATCTCTTCAATGTCATTCTCTGTGAGATTTAGTTTTTTCATAACATTATCAAAATTACCTTTTTGCATCATTTCTCTATCATTTAAAATAATTTTAATGGCTTCTTCTTTGGTAATTTCACCGCTTCTTATCATGTTACTTAATTGTGGCAACCGTCTTGAACTGCCAAACCTTTTTTCCCGAATAAAATTGGTAAACGGTTCTGCAATACAATCAAAATGTCTTGTATAATCGGATTCAGAAGGCTCTATCCAATCCATCTCTTTTTTTAAGATTTCTCCAATTTCCTTGTCTGCAGGATTATCCAAATAATACAAAATGTTAACTTTTTTCCCAAAACGCCCCATCTTAGTGTAAAGGTAGCTACTGATAAAATTTAATTTTGGATAAATCAGAAAACGGTTAATCATTGTGTTGCTGATATTCTTATCTTTTTTAAGAATAGCTTTTAATCTATCCTGATCGTAGATGTTTTCTGATGTAAATGAATTTTGTTCTGAAGCAGTGTGGCCTAATAGAATCAAAGGGGTTTTGTATGATTCAGAAATTTTAAGCATACTTCTTTCTATGCCAATACCACAAACACCGCATATTTCTCCTGAAAGTTTAAGAACAGTTCGATAGAGATTATGAATTAATTCTTCGTTGTGTTTTACCCAAATATGGTCAACCTTACATTTTGCAATCAAAGATTTAATATTTTGTTTTGCATAATCACTCATGAAGCCGTTATCATAAGTGTAAGTTAAAACCCTAAGATTGTATTTTTTTACAGCTAAATATAAAACGTAAGTACTATCTTTCCCTCCACTCAACGGGACAAGAGCATCATAAATCCTTTTCTTTTTTCTAGCTTTTTGTAATATCTTCAACAATTGCGACTCGCCGTATGCAACTATTGGTTTGTATTCATTACAATAATTACAGACTCCATTACTGTCTAAGATAACTCCCTCAATGCTATCATCTAATAAACATTTGTTACAAGTTTTTCTTTCTGATTTCATTTTCTGTCTTTTTGCATAAACGCTAAAGGTTTGCTCATATAGCCCGTAGCCGTTTCTTTACTCTGCAGTTCATCAATGTTCGATATTCTCGAATTTACAATTCTTTTTCTTTATCACCCAAAAGCCGAGACTATGGGTTATGACGAGCTGTTAACAACCGCTATTGTTTAATCACGAATTTATTAATCGAATATTGTTTTGTGTCGTTGTTGATTAATTTGTAGAAATAGATTCCATTCGTAAAATCATTTATTTTTATGCAAATTCTATTTTCAGTGATATTGTGTTTTGAAAATACTGTTTGTCCTAATTTATTAATAATCACTAAGTCGAAATCTTTATAATGATTATTTTCAAATTCAATGTTAAAAAAGGTTGAAGCAGGTACTGGATAACAGATTGATTCAAATTGATTATTTGACTTTTCGCTTATTCCTTCCCACCAATCTTCAAAATGTAGATTGTCATAAATTAATCCTTCCATTTCTTCTGATTGTTGATCACTTATAAATGAAAACCGGTAAAGCAATGTATCATAGTCATTTATAGTAAAAACATATCCCAGGCCAGCAATATTTACATAAAAATAAGTCCATTCATGAGTTCTACCAGTAAGTACAGGCTTCTGTGTGTTCCACATAATATATTGATTGTAAATCGTATCGTTGATAAGATCTATCCAGGTTTCACCATTATCAGGAGAAAATTCAATTAATCCATAATCATTTAAGGTGTCAGAATCAATTTTATAATACCCTGAAAGAATTGCCGTATGTGGATATACAAATCCCTGCTGAGCCACATGTTTTATCAGGAAAACTGATGTATCATTGGCAGGGTATGGATTTATTAAATCAGTAACGATAGCATTTGGAGGTGAATAGGCAGAATTAAAAATCGTCTTTTGAGGTTTACCAATTTTCCATGTATTTTCTGGATATTTAAGAGTGTCTATTATAACCCTAAACAATTGACTACTATCTTCAAAATTAATATCGTAGTCATAGTAGTATTGTGAATAGGAATTGAGAGCTAAGATTAATCCAATAAAACTTAATACTTTTTTCATGTTCTTTTTTTTTAATGGTTATTAATATCTAATTTACAAAACGAAGATACAACATTTTAGAAAAAACCAAAAAAAAAGAGAATAATTAAAAAAAAATTGAAGTAAAATCTTGCAAAGCTCTCGACTTATATACCCTCACCAAAAGCGAGTTGTTAAGGATTGACTAATTAAATTTCTTTTCATTATGTGTTTTTATTAAAGTTCAACTTTAGTGCTGTCTTTTAGTTTAAAAGTCTGTGCTTCTATTTTTGCTATCGGTTGGCGGTAAAAAAATGTGGGGGAGTGCGGCGTGAGGAGCTGGGGCTGTCTCAAAACAAATATTTAACTAAAAAACAGCAAGGCGTCTTAGAAATGCCCAAATGCAAGGCGCTGAGATTGAGTGCAAAGGAGCGTACTTGAAGTACGTAACTGAGCCAGTACTTCGACAAGTTCAGCAACCAACGAAAGTAACATGGTTGCTGGGCGAAGTCGAAGCACAGCAGTAGGGTACTTGTGAAACACCGCCAGCGACGGGCAATCCAGCTTCCCCAGCTCCTTTCTACAACTATATTTTTTACTGCGGGTTTGCAAAAGTTTTTTCTTTTTCCAATGAAATATTAAGTTCGCCTGGTGGATTGTTATGTTCTTGACTTTTATATCCTTTTTTGGAAAAAGTTACTTTCAAATATCCATTACATCTACCAGTATTATATGTACATACATTATATTTTCCTGTTGAATCCGTAAGAAATTCCCTAGTTAATTCATCCTTAGTATAGGAAGTTACCAAAACACTATCAAGAGGCTCGTTAGTTGTGGCATCAGTAACAATTCCATTGGCACACTGCCAACAATCACAACTTGAAAACAAAAATAAACATAATGAGAGCAGAAATAATCGTATCACTTTTTATTATTTAGAATTCAACTTTTTTGTAATGAATAATTAAACTCGAATTATTATCAATCTGGTTAAAATGTTTACCAGCATCTAATTTACGAAACGAAGATACAATATTAGAGCAAAAAGCAAAAAAGAGAATAATGGAAAGAAAATTTTTGCAAAACTCTCGACTTATATACCCTCACCGAAAATAAGTTGTAAATGATTGACTATTTAGGATTTAGTGTTCGTTAAAAACTTAATCCGGGATTAAATAACCGGACTCTCTTCTTTTGTGTTCATTTCGATTTCATTAAGCATGTCCAGCCATTCATCTCTTTCGATATTAAACTGTTCCATGTTGGAATCTTTTACTGGATCAGTAGGTGGCGATTCCACTTTAAGAGGATCAACTGCCTTGTTGTTTTTATAAAACCTAAAGTCGAGATGAGGCCCTGTAGAAAGGCCTGTGCTTCCAACATATCCTATTACCTGTCCCTGCTTTACTTTAACGCCACTTTTTATCCCCGGTCCATACTTTTGTAAATGCAGGTAAGCTGTTGAATAGACGGAATTATGCTTTATTCGTACTGTATTGCCACCCCCTTTATTATCCCATCGAGCATACTGAACTACACCATCGCCAATAGCCATCACAGGAGTTCCTGCAGCTGCAGCATAATCAACGCCATGGTGAGGACGTCTTATTTTCAAAACCGGATGCAAGCGGCTATTTGAAAAACGGGAACTGATACGACGATAATTTAACGGCGCCTTCAAAAAGGCACGCCTAAGACTTTTGCCAAGGTTATCAAAATACTCCCCTACACTGTCCTGTACAAAATAAAAAGCATAATTATCTTTACCATAATGATTAAAACTGGCAGCTAACACTCGTCCAATCCCTATACATTTACCCTCTACATACAAATTTTCATACACCACCTTATAATGATCGCCTTTTTGAATCCCAAAAAAATCAATCGTCCAGGCGTAAATATCCGAAAGTGAGAGCGCAAGGTTAGGATCGGTATTGCTTTCAACCATCGAATTCCATAACGAGCTATTAATTATTCCACTTGCCGTTTCAATATGTCTTTCAACCTCTTTCTGCCCACGCCATGCTACAATGGAATCCAGTAAGCTATATACTACATAATCAATTGAAGATATTTCGTAGATAAAATATTTCGCTTTTGGTATTGAATCTTTGGTAGTTATAACCGAGTAGTTGTTTCCTTTCCGTATTTTTCTTACGTCAAAGACATCGCGTGTCTCTCTGGCCAACTTGTCAATTGTACCATAATCAACATTATATCCTTGAAGTATGTTAGCTAAAAACTCATTTGCTTTAACGGTATTATTATGCACGTTGAGCGTATCAACATTAAAACCAAATATTATTTGCGGTTCAACAATTTCTTCATTGTCAACGATTTCTTGCTGATCATCAGATTCGTATTTTATTATTGGTTTGAAGAAAAGTATAGCGATCAAAATCACTATTGCCACTAAAGCAACTATAAAAATGATTTTTTTTAGTTTAGTCATATTTCAGGGTTTTACCCAAAAACTGAAATAAAAAGTGTTATCCTCCCAAAGTTCTAAATTTTGGGACAAATGTGATTGATTATTCAGATTAACGGGAATCTTTCAGTTTTTCTTCAGTAATATTTCTTCCGGCTTTCATAGCAGCCAGGTTGAAATTCACAACATCTTCACCTTTAGTAATAAACAAACGCCGGATACCATTTTCGAGCAGCGAATAATCTATGTTTATAAATGGTGATGCAGCGCCCAGCACTACCATATTAGCCGATTTTGAAGCGCCCACATCTTTAGCTATTGTATCGGCATCAAGAGCAATATGGTTTGGAATTTTTCCTATTTCATCCATTAGCGCCTCTTTATCCGGGTAGTTTGGTATGTTTACAAATGCTGTTGTATTAGTAATTATCCAACCCTTTTTTGATAGCATAGGCAAATGCCTTAACGATTCCATAGGTTCAACGGCAATGATCATATCTGCCTCGCCGTAAGGTATAAGGTCGGAGTGTATCTCTTTGTCGGAAAGCCTTAGGTTTGATTGAACGTCACCGCCTCGTTGGCTCATCCCATGAACTTCGGCTTGTTTCAGGTAAAGGCCGGCTTCAACAGCTGCCAAGCCTATGGTTGCGGCAATAGATAATATTCCCTGACCGCCTACTCCCGCTAAAATTATGTCTATTTTCATGATTTAAAATTCTATCTTAATTATACCTCTTTTTTCGATTTTTCTTTTTCTGCAAACTTAGCACGCATACGTTTGTTAAGCGTCTGGATACACTCGCGTTGCGGAATGATAACCGACACTCCGGGGTGATTCAACTCTCCAAGGATTATCTTTACATTCTCCTCATGATTTTTACGAAGAGGTTTTATTACCTTAATATGCTCCTCCGGCACCCCTACACCGCGGCAGATGTTTACTAATAAATCGCCTGTTGCTGCTGACTTTTGGCCTCCGGTCATTGCAGTAGTATGATTATCTAAAATGATGATCGTAATAGGTGAATTATCGTTTACAGCATCTAACAAACCCGTTATGCCGGAGTGCGTAAAAGTTGAATCCCCAATTACGGCAACGGTTGGTGTAAATCCTACGTTGGCTGCTCCTTTAGCCATTGTAATAGAAGCTCCCATGTCAACACAGGTGTTAATAGCATTATAAGGCGGTAAAGCGCCAAGGGTATAACAGCCAATATCAGAAAAGACACGCCCTTTAGAAAAGTTGCTTAACGCAGTATTTAAAGCGTTGTATGTGTCAATGTGAGGGCATCCGGTACATAATGAAGGCGGACGGCCAACCACGATAGCCGGCATATCAAAAATACGGGTATCGGGTTTCCCTAATGCTAAAGCTACAATATTTGGATTTAATTCTCCATCACGTGGAATAGCGCCATCAAGCCTGCCGGAGATATTCAAATTTTTAGATAGCAACCCTTTTAACGCCTCTTCAATAACCGGAGCGCCCTCTTCCAAAACAAGGATACGTTTACATTCCCTTTCCAGTTTGGCAATCATTCTTACAGGAACTGGATATTGAGTTATTTTTAAAACCGGATACGGAACATTGCCGTCAGGATAATTCTCCTTCAAATAATTAAAGGCAATACCACTGGCAATAATTCCTAAAGACTTGTCATCAGCGTCAATATATTGATTGTAACCTGATTTTTCGGCTTCATCTTCAAAAAGAGCCTGACTCGCCAACAGACCTTTGTACCTTTTGCGTGCTAATGCCGGTAGCAATATAAATTGTTTAAGATCGGACGGTAACCGAATCTCATTTTGTTTGCGTTCGGGCTTTCGTAATACCCCTGCCCTTGAATGAGCCAAACGGGTTGTGATACGAAGCAATACGGGAATGCCAAATTTCTCAGAAATATCGAAACCGTAATGAACCATGTCGTAAGCTTCCTGCTGATTGCTCGGCTCAAGAATCGGGATCATGGCAAATTTTCCATAAAAACGAGAATCCTGTTCATTTTGAGATGAATGCATCGAAGGGTCATCAGCAGAAACTACGATAAGGCCTCCATTTGCCCCTGTTACAGCTGAATTTACAAAGGCATCGGCAGCAACATTTAATCCGACATGTTTCATACAGACCATAGCTCTCTTACCTACATAGGAAACCCCAAGCGCTGTCTCCATTGCAGTCTTTTCATTGGTAGCCCATGTAGCTTTGATGGCCCCGGATCGAGATTGTTTTGAACGCATAACGTATTCGATGATTTCGGTAGAAGGCGTCCCAGGATAGGCAAAAATTCCTGAGATCCCGGAATCTAAAGCCGCCTGCGCAATGGCTTCATCACCTAATAAAAGTAATTTATGCATAAAGTCAATTTTAGCTAATAAAACAATAAATAGAATTTCTACGCTACAAAACTACATTTAAAATTATTCTTAAAAACGAAAACGTCCTGAAACTTTGAATTTGTTAGATCACTAAAAACTAAAAGGATAAAATATGTTTTGGAATTTATTAAGTTCAAAGTGCAGCATTGGAAAACTGAATTAAACACCTCATAACATCTTAGTAATTAATATTATACAGAAAATTCTTTTAACTAAAAAATAAAAAAAATTACTGCTATCCACCTTCTGATAAAATTCCAACAGCTCTTACCGGACAGCCGTCGCCATTTTTTATATTGCAAGGAAATGTCGCAAAATCAAATGTTTTGTTAATCAACTCCTGCAGATTAGTTAAATTTTCAATCAGGATTAGTCCTTTTCTTAGAAAAAGGTTATGATTAGGGTAATTGGTTGCTGTTACGGAATCAACGGAAGGTGTATCCAACCCAATCCCCTTCAGATTGAATTTTAAAAGATAAATGGCGCTATTGGTGGATATCACAGGGTAATCGGCATAATACTTGTTATTACCCCAATACTTATCCCATCCTGTATAAACAAGGACGAAGTCGGCATTTGCAATGTGTTTTTCGTTTTGAATAAAATATTTTAGACCGATTTCACTATTCTGTTCCACTGCAGAGCAATCTAAAACTACCCCCTTGCCATAGAATTTTAAAACAGGCATTTTATCTATTGTCGCACCGTCGGCAATTAAATGTGCAGGTGCGTCAAGATGAGTACCTGAATGAGTTATTGCTTTTATTTTCATTACCTGGTACCCATCTTTTTCATGTGAATTTAACAGCTCAAATGAGGCTGGTTCATCGCCAGGATAGGTAGGCATACCATTTTCCATTGGATGCGAAAGATCAATAATGTTCATGATTCTTCAAAACGTAGAAAAAATTTATTAAAGGTATAGGCTGATACTTTATTTAAATTCGACATAAAGTATGTAATGATTGACAATATTTTTCTTTTAAAAAAAGTTGATCATCTTAGCGCTATGATGCTATGTTTCAAGTTTTAAACTTCTTTTAATGCGATAAAATTACAGCTTTATCCAATTCTGCAAAGATGATTTGAGCAAATGAATCCGAATTAATCAACAGAAAGCCTTTTTAAACTGAAAAATTTTTTGTGATGGCGCTTCTGCTTTAGAGTTTGTTCGCTATTATTTTGATTATGTTTATTACAACCACTTAATCGTTTACGGGTTGGCAAATGCGTAATCCTATCTAACTACTAAAAAGTTAGTTCTCTTTTTGTTTGCGCTGATAAAGTTCTATTTGGGATAAAAAACAAAGCGGGAACGACTTCTTTCGATTTCGTTCCCGCTCACTTGGCATCCACCGTGGTGAATGTTACGCGCCAGGTTACTGTTATTCTGGCCGACCTTTGCATAGCGCCTTTTCAGGCTCCTGCTCCGGTAGTTGTTCAATATTGTTAATCGTTTCCGGTTAACTTTTTTTGAACTACTGCTTTTCATGCAAGCTTCATTACTTTAATGACTCCGTAGAGTCTCATGTAATGTTGCCCGACACCTTCTTTGTTGATACGCATTTGTGTCAACAGATCCGGCATCCTGGTTCTTGCAGCCCTGATTTCCTTCCGATTGGCTCTCAGGAGAGCTTTCCTTTAGGTTATCAGGCTTTCAGATAAAGCTTTTTGCAAAACTGTTGGATTTTCACCTACTGTGTCCACGAATGGACTCACTATCTGAAAAACAAGCTTTTAAAGAACTGGTTTGCTTCGGTTAGGCAACCTAATGCTTTTCACCTTTGCTTACCTCCACCTGATGCTAAATATCGTTGCCGTTATTTTCGCTTTCAGGTTTCCGGCAATCCCGGCCAAGCCTTTTATCTCTCGCCTGGTGCAACAAAGATAATACACGAGACCACCCCAAGTCAAGTAATTTATGGTTTTAATTTCAACGGCTTACCAACAGATTTTATCTACAATTGTTATTAACCCACAAAACTGTTTAGTGATAAGACTTATACATGAAAATTTTAAATATTTACAAGTTCCTATGTTGATAACCATTAAACACCTCCTTCAAAATAATGATATTCAATATGATATAAATTTTTTAACTGCTGAATTTGCTGATAAACAGACAACTTATTAACATTTTGCCTGATTTTAACGTCAATAATCTTTATATTTTTTGGAGTATGATCTTTAGAAATAAACTCAAAAAACTTGTTTTTATAGCCATTAAATTCTAAAAATAATACCCTTAAAATGTCAGTAAGCAATTCTGCCTGGCGTACGAAAAAATTCCCTGTTTTAGTACAAATCTTAAACTTTCTGATTATGCTATACCGATAGATGGTAGGTAATATTTCAATTCTAACACACCAAACAGGCTAATTACACTTCTTTTAATTCCTGTATTAACATAAAACCAACACTTTAAAATTGCTTTTAATTACTTTCAGTCTCATTATCAACCTCTTTAGATACTAGATTGATGCTAATTCCCATTTCGTCGTTGATGAAATTATCCTTCAACTCGGCAAATAACTTTTTAGAACCATAACGAACGTTCCAATCAACACGATCAATGAAAAACTGATTTGTTTGAGCTGAAAAATCCGAACCATTAAGTGATAAATTTGCATGAAAGGTTAAGTTTTTAGTAACGTCTTTCAAAGTTAAATTACCTGATATAGCATGTGTAGGAATTATGTCGCCTTTTTCTTTAGAAAGATCAACCTGAGTGGGCTCAATTTCAACAACTTTTGTAATTTCAAACATGGCTTCTGGATAGGTCTCTGCCTCAAAAAAATCAGATGATAAAAGGTGATTTACAAGCTTTGCATTCATCTCAGGATCAGTCAAATCATCATTAACTATCGAAAGCATGTCAATGGTAAAAGAACCACCTATCAATTTGCCTTCCCAAAACATTAATTCACCGTTTTTAAAAGCAATTGTGCCGACATGAGTTCCGGTAGGTTTAAATCCTTCCCAAGTGATAATACTTAGATCAGTGTTTATTTCATGGATTTGGTCATACTTTATTGACCCCACCTCCTCGGCATCTTTTGTTTCTGTTTTCTTGCCTCCCGAAACACAGGATGCCAAAGCAATAATTATTGCAAAGGCAATAGTTTTCCAAAAAATATTCATACTTCTATTTGTTTAATTTAATTATAGTTCAGCATTAACAACACACCAAATAATTTGTTTGACCTTTTTCTAAATTTATTAAATCCGAGTGTCAGAGAACGTTTTATTGTAATATGGTAAAATGCTTAATCTGAATTTAAAACAAACACCTTCTTTTCGTTAAAAGTAAAACTTTATCTTTGCCCTATTAAAAATTTTAAATGGATCTTTTTAACTTATTATCGGCACTTAGTAATCGTAAGTATCTCAATATTAAGCGTAGAGACGCCTTCCTTTACATATCCCTCTGAGTTTAACCCTTAGTACTCTGTTATTAATGAATTCCTTTCTTTTCTTTTTATTATTAACCTTTAAGTATTTAATATGATAGAATTACCTTTTGCGGAATCTTACAAAATTAAAACCGTAGAAACTATTAGGAAGAGCAGTCGTAAAGAGCGTGAAGAATGGGTTGCTGCTGCGCGATATAATCTTTTTAATCTGAAGAGTGATCAAGTTTTTATTGATTTACTCACCGATTCAGGCACCGGTGCAATGAGTAACAGGCAGTGGTCGGAAATGATGCTTGGCGACGAAAGCTATGCTGGCGCATCCTCCTATTACAAAATGAAAAATGCTATTCGCGAAATAATTGGCTTTGAATATTTCCTGCCAACACATCAGGGGCGTGCTGCCGAAAATGTACTCTTCTCCTCTTTAATTAAAGAGGGAGATATCGTCCCCGGAAATTCACATTTCGACACCACTAAAGGACACATTGAATATCGAAAAGCCATACCTATTGATTGTACTATTGACAAAGCCTTTGATACAACTGCTTTACATCCTTTCAAAGGCAACATTGATCTGGAAAAGCTTGAAAGCGTATTAAAAAAGTATCCTCGCGAGCGTATTCCATTAATCGTTGTTACTGTTACCTGCAACAGCTCCGGTGGACAACCTGTATCAATGCAAAATTTAAAAGAGGTCTATTCTTTAGCGAAGCGATATGGGATTTTGGTATTTTTCGATTCAGCTCGTTTTGCCGAGAATGCTTACTTCATTAAGTTACGCGAGGAGGGTTATGCTGATAAGTCAATCCGTGAAATTGTTAAAGAGATGTTTAGTTATGCCGATGGGATGACAATGAGCAGCAAGAAGGATGCGATTGTAAACATGGGTGGATTTATTGGTTTCAGAGATGAGCAATTGTGGAAAAAAGCACAGACTTTTAACATAATGTTCGAGGGATTTATCACTTATGGCGGTATGTCGGGACGCGATATGAATGCACTTGCACAAGGATTATATGAGGGAACGGAATTCGATTACCTTGACACACGTATCAGGCAAGTTGCTTATTTAGGCCAAAGGATCACCGACTTTGGTATCACAGTACAAAAGCCTTATGGTGGTCATGCCATTTTTGTGGATGCAAAGCGCTTTTTGCCGCAAATCCCAAAAGAGGAGTTCCCCGCACAGACCTTGGCCGTTGAATTGTATCTTGAAGGCGGCGTGCGTGGAGTAGAAATTGGCGCGCTATTAGCCGACCGTGATCCCGTAACACGGGAAAACAGATATCCGGAACTCGAATTACTAAGGCTTACAATACCACGACGAGTATATACTAATAATCACATGAATTATGTGGCTGTCGCACTGGCTAATGTTTGGGAAAAACGCGACAAAATAAAATCGGGTATGAAAATTATTAGCGAAGCGCCTATCATGCGCCATTTCACTGTCGAGTTAACGAGAGTAAATGGTCTCAAATAGCCAATCCTTAAAAACATATTTAAGTCCTGTTTATCAACAAAATACTGTTGATACATAAATTATTTGTGGTGTTCCATATTACAAAGTTTTGAGTGATTTTAGCAACGAAAGCATTGTAGATCAATGGATTCAAAATCCTTATTATCAATATTTCTGTGGATAAGCAGAGTTTCAGTTGCCTTTTCCTTGCATTCAGATTGATTTTGTACACTTTCGCAAAAGAATCGGTGAAGAAGGTGTTGAGTTGATTTTCAAAATGTCAATTGATGTTCAGCAGGTAAGAGCAAATATGTAAAGCGAAAGCGACTGGCCAAATGCCGAAGCAGAGCTGCAATCGAACCGATTATCGGACATGTAAAACATGATTGCCGAATGGTAAGAAACTATCTCAAAGGCCAAATTGGAGACAAAATCAATGCATTGATGGCCGCAGCCGGGTTCAATTTCCGCAGATTACTCCGCAAAATGAAGGCAGAGGTTATTTTTTTTCAGATTCAAAAAATTCTCAACCTCAAACCTTCTTTGGCTCCTAAACTTACACTGATGACTTATATTCCCTCACAGTAAGGTGATTTGTTAAGGATTGACTATAATAGGTTACATTCGCTGCATTTTACTATTTCAAAGGTAATATCTTCGAGAAATTCGATATCTGCATTACCTTAATATGCCACATTCATATATTCTTTTATAAGCTCTTCATTAAAACTGCGATTAAAAATTATTTTCAATGAAGTTGAATTGCAAATAGGACATTTGTCCCTTGAAATAATACCTTTTTTCATAGTCCTGACTTGTCCCCTTTTTCTTATTGAAAAAAATAAACTGTAGATATTCAATTAGTTATGATTTTATTTTAGTATTTTTACCGCACTAAAAGGGACAAGTCAGGAAAATTATTTTCAATGAAGTTGAATTGCAAATAGGACATTTGTCCCTTGAAATAATACCTTTTTTCATAGTTATTTCAATAGTTTCCATTAACGGTTGATGGTATGGTGTCGTGCGGGAGTACGAGGCGATTTCCTATCAGTTTACACCGACTTAATTTATGAGCCACAAACGCTCGCATACCACTGAAACCCGCATGCACTATACCACGTGTTAGCTTGCGTTGTTTATTCCTTTGTCTTTTATGTATTTAATCAATTCGTCTGGTTTTAAAATCTTGTCATATTGACTTTTTACTTTACCTAATTTACAATCTTCTGTTATCAGTTTCAAAAAGTCGCTAAAATCAACATTTTCATTTGCTAATCGGTTTACTGTATCCCAGTCAATCTCCTGATTTATTTTTGAGGGAAAAAGTATTTCACTTTCATAAGCATTGTCTGCATTGAGTTTTATCAATCCAATCCCAAAAGCATTATTTAATCTGCGTATTTCGTCTCTAAATGTTGGGTCGTCATCCAAATTCAAAGTCACTAAATATCCTTCGTTCGCCCAACTTGAATTTGAAACAGCTTGAAAAAATGATTGTCGTAAATTGCTGAAATTTAAATTAATCTTTAGCTCGAACGAGAATAACTTAATTGAACTAATCTTTAAATAGTCTTGTATCTCGCGTGTTTCAGTTGTATAGTCCTTGAATGGAAAATATACTCCAACCAAATCAGGATGCAACCACTCATTTTGTCCCTTTGTTGTTTTATTGGAGTTCTCGTGATAAATTGTCTTTAAGTTTGCCTTAAAATGCGTATCTACCGATGCGTAAGAAACAACAATTGGATGTAAATCTCTTTCATTGAACTTTTTGGGTTCTACTTTCTCTTTTTTTATCTGCTCGGTATCTTTCTGTTTTTGTAGTTTCTCTACATCTGTCTTAGTCGCTAATTTACGAAGGAAAAACTGAGCAGGTCTCTCGCTTGTCTGAATTACAATTGAATCCTCTCCGTTATTATTAATATCAACGTAGCAATATGCTGCAATTGTTGCCCAAGGAGTCTTACCATTGGTTGTAAAATCTCCTATTGTACCAATCTCGTTGGCATTATCCCAAATCTCTTTGGCTGAAAGTGGTGTCCCAACTTTCTCAATCGTTTTTTCAATTACGTCCCAAAATGTTGTTTTTGCCATATCAATTTATGTATATCATTGTCGTAGTGCGGTTTTTTACAATGCAAGCTAACGTATAATTTACGAAACAAAGTTACAACATTCGAGTAAAAAGCAAAAAAAAGAATAATGGAAAGAACATTTTTGAAAAATAAATCTTGTAATGCTCTCCAAACTTAAAACTGCAGTGGATGTTGCAAGCAATTCACGAGGCGAATCTTTCTGTTCACCCCACACCTACTTTTGCTTTTAAACTTACACTGATGACTTATACTCCCTCACAGAAGGTGATTTGTTAAGGATTGACTATAACAGGTTACATTCGCTGCATTTTACTATTTCAAAGGTAATATCTTCGAGAAATTCGATATCTGCATTACCTTGATATGCCACATTCATATATTCTTTTATAAATTCCTCATTAAAACTGCGATTAAAAATTATTTTCGATGAAGTTGAATTGCAAATAGGACATTTGTCCCTTGAAATAATACCTTTTTTCATAGTTATTTCAATAGTTTCCATTAACGGTTTCGGGCTATGCATAGTGCGGATTTTAAAGCACTTCACTTTCAATTTATTGCTAAATTTCATACTGGCACAATCTTTCTATTTATTACTGTCGCCAGCATTACGTATAGCCTTTGTTGTAGCTAGTTCTATTTCTTCAATTGTTGGTAATTCAGTTTTTATTTCTTTCGGAATTGCATTGTTAATTTCATATTCTGCTATTCCAATAGGTTGTGTCATTCCTCTTAGTGCATATTCTGCAATTATTTCAGATTTAGATTTACACAACAGTAATCCAATAGTTGGGTTTTCCGCTTTCGTTTTTAAACTATCATCTATTGCCGACAAATACAAATTCATTTTACCAGCAAATTCCGCTTTAAATTCAATTGCTTTTAATTCAACCACAACATAGCACTTTAACTTAATATGATAAAAAAGTAAGTCAATATAGAAATCTTGATTATCAATTTTCACAGGAACTTGTTGTCCGACAAATGAAAATCCAGTTCCTAATTCAAGTAAAAAAGAAGTTATATGTTTAACTAATTGAATTTCTATATCTTTTTCAAGTGCTTTTTCTTGTAATGTCAAAAAGTCAAATTTGTATGGGTCTTTTAGAGTTTCTGTTGTTAATTCAGAATGTGGGGTGGGTAGTGTTTCTGTGAAATTTGTAATTGCTTTTCCATGTCTTTCGTAAAGATTCAATTCTATTTGATGCAACAAAACTGAACGTGACCAATTGTTTTCAATCGTTTTGTTTGAATAAAAAATAGCCTCTTCAATGTTTTTTGACTTTGAAATTATCACGACATTATGTCCCCATGGAATTTGTCCAACAAGTTGTTGGATTTTTTCGATATCTATCTCTGATTGCGAATAAAACTCAAACCATTTTTTCATTGAAAACAAATTGCTTCTTGAAAAACCTTTTTGATTTGGGAACTCCTCTTTTAAATCTTTTGACAACTCTTCAACAACCGAACTCCCCCAATTTGCAGTATTTACTTTTTCAGAAATCGACTTTCCAATTGTCCAATACAAACTCATTAGTTCCCTATTAACCGAAATAGATGCTTTTATTTGAGTTCTTTGAATTAAGGTTTTTAGTTCATTTACCCAGTTAATGTATTCTGTATGTTTTTTTGTCAAACTCATAATTACAAAAATATATCATTTTCTTCAATTTCTGATTTATTTCTAAAAAATATATGGTTTCAATATTAGGAGTAGGTTTTCTAGAATTGGCTACAACGTATAATTTACGAAATAAAGTTACAAAAGTCGAGCAAAAAGCAAAAAAGAATAATGGAAAGAATATTTTTGAAAAATAAATCTTGTAATGCTCTCCAAACTTAAAACTGCGATAGCTGTTGTAGGCAATTCACGGGGTGAATCTTTCTGTTCACCCCACACCTACTTTTGCTTTTAAACTTACACTGATGACTTATATTCCCTCACAGAAGGTGATTTGCTAAGGATTGACTATAATAGGTTACATTCGCTGCATTTTACTATTTCAAAGGTGATATCTTCGAGAAATTCGATGTCTGCATTACCTTGATATGCCACATTCATATATTCTTTTATAAGTTCCTTATTAAAACTGCGATTAAAAATTATTTTCGATGAAGCTAAATTGCAAATAGGACATTTGTCCCTTGAAATAATACCTTTTTTCATAGTTATTTCAATAGTTTCCATTAACGGTTTCGGGCTTTGCATTCGGCCGGGTTTCGGAGCACAAATCTGTCAACCAGCACTGAACTTGAATAGAAGCACAAAACTCCAAGTTTGAACTTCACCCTGCCTGACGCAAAACCCGTGTTATAAGCCGTTTTTCTATTTGTCATTCGTGTCAATTAGTTCAAAAATTAATTCCGTCAAAGTCTTTACGTCACTTTCAATTGTGCCTTTCATATATTGTTCGTAAACACTTTTATTGTCTGGCGGGTTAAGATTTAGTGTCAAACCTTTTTCTAATGCCAACAGTCTTAAAAACTCTCTTTGTGTTCGTCCGTTTCCTTCTCTAAATGGGTGTAAATAGTTGAGGTTATCTAAAATTTCTGCCAATTTCTCAGCTAATAGTCGGTTGTTGCTTTTCGGAATTTTCTTGAACTCAGCAATTAACTGGTCAATGTATCTGAAAGCGTTGTCAAAGTGTGAGGTAGGGAAGAACTGTTTGCCGTCTTTGCTAATTTCAACTGCACGCTTTTTTCCTGCCCAAACATAAATGTCTTGAAATAAATGCCTATGAATTTCAAAAAGGCTATCAATACCTTTTATTTTTATTGGGCTTTCGCAAAGTTCTTGAAGTCGTTTTGCTACGGCACCACTCTCAACAAAAAGCAATACATCTGGGTCTGTAATGTCTTGTAAGTTCCTTAAAACTCCTGTCTTCGGGTCTGTGTATGTGAAGTCAGGGTCTATGTATTTGTAGGAATTAGACATAGGCTTTTTGTTTGGCAAACGCCACAAGTTCTGTTAGAGATATTTTCCCTGTCACATAGTCCCTTATAATTTCAATACCTTTAGGGGTTGGTTTAAATCCTTCAAACATATTACTCCCTAAGGCGTTTGCAGTACTTTCTAGGGTTTTCAAGTCCGAAAACTTAACTCCCATTATTGTCAGATTGCTTCTGTCTATTTCTATCGTGTTGAACATATTTTTCAGTCTTAAATATTTGCCAAACTTACAAAATATTTAGGTCAAATCGTCTGTTTCTGTCGCTTTAAAATGGCTTATAACGTATAATTTACGTAACAAAGTTACAAAATTCGAGCAAAAAGCAAAAAAAGAATAATGGAAAGAATATTTTTGAAAAATAAATCTTGTAATGCTCTCCAAACTTAAAACTGCAGTGGATGTTGCAAGCAATTCACGAGGCGAATCTTTCTGTTCACCCCACACCTACTTTTACTCTTAAACTTACACTGATGACTTATATTCCCTCACAGAAGGTGATTTGTTAAGGATTGACTCAATAGCGTGGTTTGTCATTTACTTAATCACCACCTTCTCCGTTATCACCCGTTCGATAGTAAATATCTTTATAAAATAGACTCCTGGCCGAAATCCTTTTACTGATATTTCCGTTGAAATTCCATCCACACTTTCCTCATACATCGCTTGGCCTGAGTAATTGATCATTTGAATTTTGCTGATAGCTGTCGGGTAATGAACATAGATCATTTCTGATGCCGGATTGGGCCAGATGATATTAGGTTCTGACAGTTCATTGACTGCGTTTTCTATAATTCCATAACCGGATACAGGAATCTCGAGATAACCGGATACGGGGTCGTTACTTTGAACAGCGATGGTGCCGGTGTACCACTGCTCCAATGTAGGAGCAAAAGTGATGGCTACGGTGGCAGTATCACCTGGTTCAATGGTCAGTTGATTGACATTAGCCGTAAATACGTTGTTGCTGGAATTTAAATTTGTTACTTCCAATACGGCATTGCCCTGATTTACAATGAAAAGAGCAGCCTCGCTCGTGTAATTAACCACCGTGGTATCAAAAACAATTTCTGAAGGATTTATGTGAATCACGGCTATTTGTTGTTTCAGGTAGGCTCTTACGGTAGCTTTTCCATCCTGTAATAAATCTGAATAACCCACATAAGGCGTTTCACCCATTACGTCAAGTACCGGGTAATTTCCGCCGGTTCCGGTAAATCCTCGCGGGCCTATAAACGTCCAGTCATTTCCGTCATAGTTTAGCGCTGAAATATTACCATTATAACTGATATCCGAAAATGCCAAAATTATATTACCATTTACATCCGCTCTCATTTTACAGTGCTCTGTGGCACCTCCGACTAAGTTGCTGCCGGTGTTGATCCAGGAAGTTCCGGTAAACTTAAATGTTTCCAACAATTTGGTGGCGCTTCCGGCTGGGTAGGCTACATAAATATACCCGTTATCATCTATATCGAAAGTTGGATAATAATACACGTTGGCTTCACCAACCGGACCATCACCCACAATAATCCAGTTGCTGCCGTCGTATTTTGACACATAGGCCGGGGTACCACTGTAATCAAAAGCGCCCCACAGGACATAAACAATGTCGTTCTCATCAATTCTCAGCACATTCCAGACACCTGCCAGGCCAACGGTTGAATAAGCTGTGCCACCCAACACTGACCAGTTTATGCCGTCATAAATATAGGCTAATCCTTTGGAGTTGTTGTTAAAATCCTGTAAAACAATGATCGGATGATCTTCGCTGTCGAGAACCAATCCCAGCTGCACGCCTGATGTGGGCGAGCTTCCGATTTGTTCCCAGGTAATCCCGTTGTATCTTTTCACGTAAACATCATTGAAGTCATAAGAATACGCTATGTAAAGAGAGCCGTCGGAAGCAATTTCTATCTGGCCGAACCAACCCTTAAGCTGATGCAAACCGATTGATACCCAGTTACTGCCTTCTTCCTTTTTATAAACCTCCAGATAGTCGTTTTCATTTGTTATTAAATACAGGGTTCCGTCATCGGCAACCGCTAGATCATAGTTTTGCGACTGGCCTGTAGTAAATCCTGCCTCTCCGATGAGATCCCAGGAACCTGACATCTCTTCTTCGACAGTAATGATAAAATTTTGAATGGAGATATTTTCTCCGTCCGAAACGGTTAAAATGACTTCATAATCGCCAGGGCTGTCTGGAATTCCTGATAAAATTGCTTTATCATGAATATGCCCGACTGAAATTGTGGACGACAGACTTAACCATTCCGGCAACTGTGTATCTACAATAGTTAATCCCTGATTGTCAGGATCATGCACAAAAATACCATATGAATAATTAGAATTTACATATGCTTCGGTAATCGGATTGGATAGAAAAACTGGTTTAGCATTGTCGTTTCCGTTCAGGTAAGGACTTTTTATGGCGTTGTCTATCTTACCGTCGGGTTTGATGAGCCAGGCAATTACATAAACCAGGTCTTCGTCCCGGTCTTCGGGCAGTATATATGAAAAAGTATAGTCATGCGTTTCGCCGGCGCTTATGAGTTCGGGCAAGCTTTCAGGCTCTCCGGCATAACCGCCCAGTAACTGTCTTGAAACACAATTGTAGGCAATCATATTGGCTGGTATAAAAAAAGGCAGCGTCTCAAAACCGCCCATTGGCCTATAGGCGCCTCCACTGTAAGAGTTGCTCTGATTGTATTGCGGCTGCGGACCTGTTACACCGTCTTCTACAATTACTGCCCCTAAGCGGTAATCGCCTGAAACATTCTGGCTAAAAGTAGCTGATACGGTAACCGATAATTCTTTTGTAACAGTGTCAAATGTATTAACTACTGTGATACTGGCTACCGGTACCGATTGTAAGGCCTCATTTACGGATGAAAACCACTCACTGATGCCTTTTCCGGTATAGTTCCGGTCTATGTTGGCTGATGGATAAGCGGTCAATCCGGTGCCGTTCATATGCTCCGTGTTTTCCATCATATCAGATCCGTGAACCGATATAACATATACATTTTCATAGCTCTGGGATAAAGAATCCCCATAATAAATACCTCCCGGACACCACTGGCACCAAGTACCTGTACTTTCTTCAAGTACCACGTACTTTTGTAATTTCAAAACGGTATTATCTGAGGCATTAATCGGCAGGTTTTCAAAGCTTTTAAGGACTTGTTGGCCATCCTGCCGGTTATTTAATGTGGCTATAAAAGGCAACTCAGTAATACTTCGTGCGTGCCATGATTTTTGAGTGGTTTGGTGCGGATTACTGCCAGGAAAAAATGGCTGGCTAAAACCGGAAACGGTATATCCGGCTACCAGGAGAATAAGCAAGTATAAATATTTTTTCACCATAAAAGTAAATTTTTAGCAAAAGTAAAATGTTTTTAAAAGTTAGACATATTATTAAGCGTTTTCACAAAAAAAAAGAGATGCTAAAGCTCTAATGATCGTTTAATTGAAAGATTCTGGCTGATTAGAAATCTTATGTTTCTTTTTTTATTACACCACCATCCGACAAAAACATAAAATCAATTTTAACCAGAGTTAATTAATTGATCATCACTAATTGAATTTTGAATTATCAGCAAAAAACACTTACCCGAAAAGTAAGCTTTCGAAACATTAAAACCCCATAATAATCTTCCCCCGAAGGAACGGGGACACCAACTTAAATTGCGCAGCAGCGGGTGGGCATTAATTTTAATTAATCGTTTAATAAATCAATGCATTGATGGCCGCAGCCGGGTTCAATTTTCGCATATTACTCCGCAAAATGAAGGCGGAGGTTATTTTTTTCTTTTTTCAACTTCAAAAAATTTTCCACCCAAAACCCACTTTGGCTTTTAAACTTACACTGATGAACTTAAATTCCTTCACTGAAAATGGGTTGGTTTGATCAATTAGATTTCTTGTTGTGATGTGTTTTTATTAAAGTTCAACTTTATTGCTGTTTTTTAGTTTAAAAGTCTGTCCTGCTATTTTTGCTAACGGACGGCGTTTATGTGTAGTAGCGGATTGCGAGTTTGTAATCATCATTTACTACCGATATTTTTACGAAGTGCAAGCCTTTATGGTTACATTTATCCCGCCATTGCATATAGCCTATGTTGTGGGTTCAGTCGTTTTTATTTTTGTAGTTGTTTTAATATTTTCATAAAACTTTCTGCTATTAATTTCTCATCGGGTATATCAGAAAATGCTAACGGTGTTAATTCATTTTGATAAACCACACTTAAAATTGTCCACAGAGTAGAAAATTCTTTAAATAATGGCGATTCTTTAATCGTTTTTGTTTGCCACCCTTCTGGTATGTCAAATTCTTGCTGGTCGTGGATTAGCAATTCGGATAAATCTTTTTTAAATTCAGAAGACAGCAAATATTCCACACATTCTTTGTCGTTTGCCAAGTAATACAAATCGTAAAAGTGACGTATTTTTGTCGAAAGTGCTTTGACAACATCAGTCTCAAATGAAAAACGAAGTAGCGAAACCATTTTTTCTATAAGAGTGCGTCGTATGTCTAAAACTTTTATTGAAAAAGGGTTCAAATCGTATTGTTCTATCAAATCGTTTCGATTGATCGCTATAAGATAATCGGATAGAAAGGAAGAGATTTCACGATTGATGTATGTATATGGATTGGCATACGTGTTTATTTCTATCAAAAGTTGTCCTGTTTTTACTGCGGATGAAGTTAATCCAACCAAGTTTTGGTATTGATAAATAGCTTTATAGAAACGTGATCCCTTGCTTGTTACATTTGGTATTATGATTTCTTGTAAATCGGAAGCCATATCCTTTGCAAGTCGTTTAATAAGCATTTTGAGCTGATTTTTTGAAAACGAATCTGCATCAACGATTGCAATATCAATGTCTTCCGAAAAACGATTGGTTAAACGATAGGCTTTTGATAGTGAAGTACCGCCTTTGAAAACAACTTTATCGGCATTTTCGTTTTGTGCCATTCGTTGTAACGCATGGGTAATCCAATAGTCCTTTTCAATAAACTCGGGTCTGATTTTTAGTGTGTTTGCCGAAAAATTGAGTAGTTGGATAAACAACTTTTGGTTCTCGTGCAGCTTCATCGTATGTTCCATTTTTTTTGAGTGGACAAAACCTCATGAGGAATAGACAAATCGTAAAATGTTTGAAAATTAAGCGATTTACGTAACATTTCAACATCTTCATTGGGATTCAGTGCTTCAAGCATAGCACCAAGTAAAGCAATTGCCTGAGGTGTATATTTTAATACTAGTTTTTTAATTTTACTTTTTTCGTTTTCATTTAGTTTTGACAATAAATACAGTAATCTTCGGCAACTTTCTGTTGGCGTTGTATCAGGAATTTTTTTGAAGAAACGCAAGCAATCAAGTAGTTGTAATAGCGGAATATTCTCTTTTGTAATTGTATTCCATTGTTTTACAAATTTTATTCTGTAATAGCTTCGTTTCGTGTTTTTTTTGTCTTTGATTGTTCCTATTTGCAAAATAGCAGAAACTTGTGTGGTCAAACCTAACTCATTAAAAATCTGATAACCTGTAATATAACCTATCAGTTTACCGTTTTCTTCGAGCAAATCTTTGACAATTTGGTAGTTGTCTGGCATAAGTTCGCCAAATTCGGTTAGCTTGGTTTTGTAATATTTTCCTTTCGATAATCGGCGAATTTCCCCTGCTTTTGTCAAATTTTCCAACACTTTATTGACCGATTTCTGTTTGGTTACATCAACAGGAAAATCGCTTGCGGAAAAAACATAGCCGTAAGTAAATCGTTCAATATTTTCTGTTACTATATCTGTAATGCTTTTGGTCATTTTCTATCATTGATTTCGTCTTTATTCTGGCAAAAACACGAATTAACTCGTAAGGAAAATTTATTTTCGTTCCCAATATTGATTAACCTTGAATAATTTTGCCTTATCAAATTCCTTTATATTTGAAATTGCTTGTCCTTTTTGAATTTTTGACATGCTTTGAGCTATAGTGTTTGTGTTTTTACTTCGTTTGCTTATTTGATTTTTTTATTTATCGATTTGTAAAATCAACGACACAAAGTTACTCTTTTTTTCGTTTTTATTACCAATAAAACACGAAAATATTTTTGCAAAAACATTATCCTTTTTTTACTTCCAAATTACACTGTGGCTTTTAGCAACTGACGCACAACGTCTAATTTACGAAACGAAGATAAAACACTCTAGCAAAAAGCAAAAAAAGAGAATAATGGAAAAAATTTGAAATAAAAAACTTGCAAAGTTCTCGCTTCTTTTTCGTCTGTTGGTTTGTCGGTCGTTTCTGTCGAGCGTTGGAGCAGACACACTCTTTGCCAAGCTTGGGTTTGAGCGTTGGCTGGTGCGACTTGGCAATGTGTGGGGCTGTTAGCGTGAGCAATCATAGGTTAAAGTTTATTGTTACTTCTCTGTCGTTTGCTATGTCGTCAATGGCTTTGTTTAGTATTTCTTTTAATTGCTTGGCTGTCTTGTCCAACTCGTAAATTCCTGCTGTTTCATTGAAAGCGTTGTCTTTCTTCAAAAAGTTGTCCAACGTGAAAGTGCCTGCTTGGTAGTTACTATTTGAATTGTGATAGAGTGAAGCAATTTCTTTTTGTTTGTCTTCTGAAAAGTTTGGAAAGTTAATATCGTCACTTTGATATGAAGTCAAGCTGTTTGCTCCTGAACCTGTAATGGCAACTTTATAAATATGTCTATTCCAACGAAGCCTGTTTAAGAACATTGCAATAAAAATACTTTGAAACAATGGTGCGTCAGGATTAGAAATAACAAGGCTGTCAATATTTGTAATAACATTCTCTACGTTTTCAGGGTAAATGATAACACGTCCAAATTGTGCACCACGAGCAGAAAAAACAATTTCGCCTTGATTAATCTTAGTTAAATTGTTTGGATTACCAATGTAGGTTAGTTTTTCTACTGTTGAATATTCAGAAAAATTAGAAGAAACTGCAAGTCTATAAAAACCTTTTATGTTCCTATCAGAATAATAGCTTTCACCAATGTTTGAAATTTGTAAATTCTGTCCACGCTTTACAGAATATCCTTTTTCAGAAAGTTTAAATCTTCCGTTTTTGTAGTTAAAAATTAAGTGTTCAAATTCTTTATATTCTTTAGAATATCTTGCTACATCTAATCTTCCGACTGCTTCAATTTCACTAAGCCGAGGTAATTCAAACTTGAATTTTTGTGTATTTTGATTTTCTAAAAGTTCTTTTTCAATTAGTTCGATTATTACACTGTGTCGCTCTTTGATTAGCCTTTCCTTGTTAATTATCGCTTGTGTAATTAACTCAACAAATTTGATTGTATTTTCAGCGTTATGATTTGGCATTGGGATTTTACAGTCCAAAAACATTGTTTTTGCGTGCCGAATAGTTGCACCTTTGGGAACCATAAAATCTAACTGTTCCCGAAAAACATTGTGTTTGATAAATGCCAACAAATAGTATTTCTTTTCTGAAACTGGCAATTTGTATAAAGCACCTGAAAGCATATAGTTTGGATAATTTTTATCCAAAATCACTATTTCGCCAATATTACTATCTTTGGAAATAATCAAATCGCCCTTTTTCAAATTCATTTCGACAAAGCAATTTGGCATTATTGGCAACGCTGTTTCGCTTGTAACTTCTGGCAAAAACGTATGTTGTTGGAGTGCTTTTGTTCTTAAAAAATAATGAGTTGATTTCCCGATATAATTCAATGAACCGACTTCAACGCCTAAATCTTTTCGTTGTAAAGGTCTGCTTAGAAAATCCCTTACAAACAAGAATTTTTCATTGGGCATAACCAAATCCATGTACTGCGAAGAAGAAAGAGTAAAGTCTTTCTCTACAATGTGAGAAAACGAAATTGCTGTTGGTGTCTTAACGTAACTATTGCTCATACCTACTTAGCCTTGATAAAAATGTCTTGTAATTGTTTTTCTTGACTTAAACACCATTTTTTAAAGTCTGCAACGGTTTCTGTAAATTCTTCATCAACCAAGGCTCGTCCGTCTTTGTCAATTTCAATCTCAAAGTTCTCGTAATTGATTTTATAATTTGGTGAGAAGAATTTTACTCTTTTACTGGTTTTTACTTCATAGCCAACCTTTTGAATATCTTTTGCAAAGATTTGATAGTTCTGCTCTTTCAATTTTGCTAATTCTTTTTCGTTTGGCTTGTAGGCAACAATGATTGAAGTGTTTACACCTGTTTCAGCAAACACATTGGCTGGCAAGTCAAAAATTGCAACAATTCGCATTTTGTCCATTAACCATTTACGAGCAATTTTATGTGTATCAACACTGGCAATAGAGTTTGATAAAACAATTCCCATTCTTCCGTTTTCTTTCAAAATGCGGTAGGCATTTTCAAGGAACACTACTCCTAAATCTATTTTGCTCGCTTGCTTTACGGTTTTCTTCTTTTTGCCTGCTGGTTGTTCTTCGCCTTTGTTGCTATACAAGTGCCAAAGTTCGTAGCATTGTATCATTTCCAAATCTTTGTCATCTTTTGGAACAAATGCACGGTCTTCACCAAATGGTGGATTGGTAAGGACTACATCAAATTTTTTGAGTTTGTTGTCATCTGGTCTTTCATCCCAATTCCCTTTTTGGTTCATTGTCGGCACAAGGTCAAGAATTTCGCCTTTGTGGTCAAACTTAGAAAGTAAAGAGCCGTAACCTGCCTTTGCTTTTATCTTGGCGTTTCCATCTCCGTTCAAAAGCATATTCAAGGTTGCAAGCATTACCATTTGATCGTCAATGTCCATTCCGAAAATATTGTTGTCGTCCAACTTGCTATTTGAGTTTACATAAGAAACGGAAAGAAAATCTGCAATTCCCACGGTTGGGTCAATTACAGTTTCGCCATTTCTCGGATTTACAATATTTACCAAAAAGTCAATTAATGGAAGGGGTGTAACAAATTGAGCATTTTGGTCTTTTGAAAATGGTGTTGCAAACTTGTAAAATACTAACTGATAAAGGTCAGTTTTGTGTGAACGGACAAAAGAATAATCTTGAAATTGATAAACCACTTCAATCAATACTTTGATATGGTTTTCGTTTTTTACGTTCAGCGGATTGTCTTTCAGAATACGATAATAAATTCCTGTGGCTTCTTCTCTTAAAGCATTGATACGCTTTATAAACTCTTGAAGTGTTTTATCTGCAAGGTTTTTGAAATTCTTTTCTTCTTCTGTAATGTAAAAATCTAAAAAACGCTTTGGTGTTTTTTCATTTCTTTTTTCATCGTATATTTTTAGCGAAAGAATTTGAATAAGAATTTCAAACCCTTTTTGGTTTACCATTCCAACTTTGTCCATAGTACGCAAAATGCTACTCATAGCATCATTGATTTGCGTTGAATGAACTCCTGAAATTATGTCTAAGTCGGTAATTGCTCTTTTAGAACGATCAACAGCTTTCGTTTCTGTCCATTCCAAAAGGTCATCAAAACTTGGTAAGTTTAAGTATGGGTCTGGAAGATGTAAAGAAAGTTCCTTTGTTTTGCTTTCGTCTCCTTTGGTATTAAACTCATCACTATATCGTAAAAACTTGTTGTTGTGCTTGCGGAACAAATATAGTCTTTCTGTATCATACAAAACTGCCAAACAGAAGGGTCTGCGACTTTCGTTTAGATAGGCTTTGAGTTGTTTGTCCCAAACATCAGCAACATTCTTGTTGTCTTCTTTTTTAAATTCAATTGCAACAATCAAATGTTCACGAAGCCACTCTAAACTCTCGTTGTTTCCGTTTTCATGATAGTCCTTGTATTTGTCAAACCAAGTAATGTCGTCAAAAATTGCTCCGTCAAGTTTGAGTGGTGCAGAAGATTTGTTTCCTTTTGGAAATTGAACTTCTGTCCCGATATAGTCTTTGGTAAAAAGTCCCGATTGCACAATGGAATACAGGAATTGCCATTTGTAATACTGTTCGTTAGGTTGTCCGTTCTTCTTTTTGAAATTGGTTTTTCGTCCAAAAGTCAAATGCTCGGGTAGGAAACAATCGTATTCTGTTGCCGTTCCATATTTATTGTCAAACTCGTGTTTTGTTTCTGTAAAAGTACATGCCATAATCAATTCCTAATTTAAAACCACAAATGTATCAATTTTCGGTGGTGCGTCGACAAGAAAACTGCTCTTTTGCAAGCTGAAGTGTCGGCTTATGTGTCGGGACTTGCAAATGTGCAGTTTTGTGCGTGGGCTGTTCATTTTATCGTTTTATTTTCTGTCTTTAAATAGCAAATTGTTTGCTGTGTCGTTGTTTTTTTACACTAACGGCTAACGGTTGCGCATATGGCCAGTGGCGGTTTGCGGGCGACGTCACTGTCAACCGTTACAAAACTTGGTGCGGGGCAGACACTTTCAAGCTACCACCGCGCCCGACATTGGTTATATTGCGTGTTAGCGTTTCGTTGTTATTTGGTCTAAAGTCTTGCATATTTAGTTAAAGCATCAATAAATGAGTCAATTTCCTTTGTGCAAAATTCAAATTTTTCTTTAATAACTTCACATTTCTTGTTTATTTGAATTTGATTTGCACCTTGTCTTTGTGAATTAATTAACTCTCGTTTTGCTGCAAAGTATTGATTCATACTTTCATTAAAACTATCAATATTTTTTCCTAATTTAGGGTGGTAAACTTTTACAATACATTTAATCTTAATTAATTCAAATAATAATTTCAAACTTCCATTTGGCGGACCAACTCCAAATGTTGTTGCCGCATCTTGTTGTAATCCTTCATTTATTGTACTAATTGAATTAATAATATCTTCAATTTTCTCAAAAACGAATTTTCTCTTTTCTTTCTTGATATTAAGATAAGAATTTATTATTTGAACAATAACCCCTGAAGTAATGGCAATTAGCGCTCCTGCAATTAAACTTGATTCCATATTTATGAGTTTTGATTAATGTTCGGTTTCGGTTCATACAATGAACGCTAACGTCTAATTTACGAAACGAAGATAAAACATTCTAGCAAAAAGCAAAAAAAGAGAATAATGGAAAAAATTTGAAATAAAAAACTTGCAAAGTTCTCGCTTCTTTTTCGTCTGTTGGTTTGTCGGTCGTTTCTGTCGAGCGTTGGAGCAGACACACTCTTTGCCAAGCTTGGGTTTGAGCGTTGGCGTTATTATGGCTTCATTGTGGCGCTATTGGCGTTATTATGGCGTCATTGTCCCTGTCAAATAAAAGTAAGAACCTGCACCTTTTCTTTCTGAACTTTTAAAGATTTGTTTTTCAACCAGTTCAGAGAGTTCTCTCGATGCTGTTCGTTCACTAATTGTATTCAGCGATTGATATTCCTTATTTGTAATTTTCCCTTTCTCTTTAACATACTCAACCGCTTTTAATTGTCGCTCGTTTAAACTCAGTTTGGTAAGTTGTTCCTTTGTCAAGTTGTTTTTAAACATTGTTACCAACAAACCTCCGTCCTGTTCAATTATTTCTGGTTCTGGAAGTCCTGCCTGTTTGCAGGTTTCTATAATTTTTATTGTACCACGTCCCCAAGCGTCAATCAAACCGCCTTTAAAACAAACATCAGCTATCAAAACATTTCTTGGCCGTGATGAGTGCGGTCGTTTTAACGATTCAATAGTTAACGGACTTTGTAAACCACCCTCATTCCAAAAGGAAATTTTATCATCGTAAACACGAATTTGCGTATGAGCACCCATATAATTTCGATGTACTAAAGCGTTTAAAATAATTTCACGCATTGCTTCTTTCGGATATTCAGGCGTTTCAATACGGTGCATTCCCTCAAACGAAATATTTTTGATAATGAATTTGTGATTGATTTGATCTAAAACCGCTTGATACAAATTGAAAATATTTCCTTCTTCACTTTCCTGAAAAATCAAATCCAACTCATCTCTAAAACGACCAATTCTAACATAAATACTCGGATAGAATTTACCCGGGTCTTTGCCAAACAAAACCAAAGCTGCACGTTTTATTTTTCCGTTTTCCGTTAAACGCAGTTTGTCAAAAAGTTGTTCGGTTGTTAATCCATCCACTTCGGGTAAACGTCCCTTTTCTTTTGCCATTACCAAAAATTTGGCAACTGCTGTTTCGTCAATATCATCTAATGTAGCACGTGGTTCAACAACATCGTCCCAAGTTTTGCCCGATTTCTTTAATAAAAATTCATTGAGCGAAGTCCCTGTTAATTCCTGTTTGGTGCTTCCGATACGGTAGTAGTATCTTCCGCGTAATGAAATAGGAACAGAATAAGGAAGTGTAACAATTTCTATGTAATGCATTTCGTTTTCTTCGTGCAGATTTACCTCAACTGTAATTCCCATAGCATTGCGAATTTTGTTTGGAATGTCGTCCATTAACCTTTTGTAATCCTCAATACCTACAACATTTCCGTTATCGTCTTTACCAATGAAAATAGTACCACCTTGTGCGTTTGCAAAACCGCAAACCCATTTCAGGTAGTCATCGTGCCAAGCACTTTTATATTCTATGTTTTGCTGTTCGGGCATAGTTATTATGATTTAATTTCTTTTTAGCCATTCTTATTCAGACTCTTTGTTAATAAATCTCTTGCATCTACTTTCAATAGTTCAGCTATTTTGTATAAATCTTCTATACTTGGCTGTCTTCTGTTTTGGACATAAGATTTTACCATATTGTAACTTTTGCCCAACTGTTCAGCAAGCCAAAGTCGTTCCATCATTTTAATTACTCTGTTGATTTTAATACGCTTTTTTTTGCCTTGCCCATAACGTCTAATTTACGAAACGAAGATAAAACATTCTAGCAAAAAGCAAAAAAAAGAATAATGGAAAGAATATTTTTGAAAAATAAATCTTGTAATGCTCTCCAAACTTAAAACTGCGATAGCTGTTGCAGGCAATTCACGGGATGATTTTTCCAGCTTACACCACCACCATTTTGGCTTTTAAACTTACACTGATGAACTTAAATTCCTTCACTGAAAATGGGTTGGTAAGGATTGATGATAATATATCTTTCGCTAAGGTGTATAAAAACTCCAATGTTATTTGTTAAAAGTAGCTACTTCAACAAATATTAATTTTGCAGGTAAATAAAAACCTGCAAATAATGGATAAGGCCAAAAAAGAGAAAAGGTATTTTCGAATTTATGAACAATTAAAACAAATACTTTCTGCTTCATCCTTCGAAGATGCTAAGATGGCAACTATTTTGGCTGTGTTGCATCATAAAATGGAATATTTTTTCTGGACAGGTTTTTATGTTCTTCATAAGGGCGAACTCACTGTTAAAACGTATCAAGGTCCTTTAGCATGTCAGGTTTTGGAAAAAGATAAAGGTGTTTGCTGGGCAGCAATAAAGAGTAACAAAACCATTATAGTAGAAGATGTTCATCGTTTCGAAGGCCATATTGCTTGCGATTCTCGATCAAAATCCGAAATTGCAGTGCCATTACAAAACTCTTTCGGAAAACCCACCGGTGTATTAGATGTTGATAGTGCAGAATATAATTCCTTTGATGAGGTGGATGCCCATTGGCTTGAGATGATCGTCAAATTGATCTGATAATTTTTAAACCGGTAAGCTGTGGATATCTACATAATAATTATCATTCTTGCTCTGTCAACTGAGGTGTTTGTTTCGATTTTCATCAATGAATTTTTAAAAAATGCACGGTTGAGCCAAATCCTAAAAACAGCATTGATAATAGCTCTTGTAAGTATGATAATGGCCGGATTCGGCATTCTTTTAGGTCATGAAGTCAAGAAATTACTTTATAACATCTACGATATTATTTCAAATGCGATTTTCTTTGTACTCGGATTAAAAATGCTTTTGAAACCCTTCAAAAACAGATTACACTACATGATTCTCGACCTAACCCAAACAAAAACATTATTTATACTTTCACTCACTTTTGGCATAAATGCTTTTTTAGCAGGACTTGCATTGACCGAAAACAGTTTAGCAACGATTAATATTATAATGTTTTTTACTATTTATTTTCTGATTGTCTTAACCGCGGTCAGTGTCAGTAAATTAAAAAGTAATTTTTTGTTTGCCATCAGAGCTGATTTTGTAGGAGGTATTACTTTGATAATAATTGCCTTATTCTCATTTTTTATATAACTAATTGATTTTTAAAATGAAAATCGTTTTTTCTATTTTATTTTCCATTTTCCTTAGCATAAGTATTTTAGCACAAATCCCAAATGGATATTACGATGATGCTTTTGGTTTAAGCGGCGATGATTTAATGGAGGCATTGCACAACATCATCAAAGATCACACTTCTGTTACTTACGGTTCTCTTTGGGATCATTTTGCCATCACCGATAAAAAGCCTAACGGAAAAGTATGGGATATTTATTCCGATATCCCTGGCAGTATGCCGCCATACGAATACACATTTTTTACTGATCAGTGCGGTAATTACAATAGTGAAGGCGACTGTTATAACCGAGAGCATACTTTCCCTAAAAGTTGGTTTGGAGGTAATGCTTACCCAATGCACTCCGATCTTCATCATTTGTATCCAACTGATGGCTATGTTAACTCAAAACGTAGCAACCATCCTTATGGCGAGGTAAGCAGCCCATCGTGGGTTTCGATGAATGGTTCCCGACTTGGAGACAATTCGGCGCCTGGTTATTCAGGAACAGTATTCGAACCGATTGACGGTTATAAGGGCGATCTGGCAAGGATGCATTTTTACATGGCTACCCGTTATCTTGGCGAAGATGGCAACTGGCCGGGTAGCCCAGCGGTAAATGGAGCGCAGTTGAAAGAGTGGACACTAAATATGCTTTACGATTGGCATCTCAACGACCCCGTGAGCGACAAAGAGATTAATAGAAACAATGCCATTTATAACATACAAAACAATAGAAATCCATTTGTTGACCATCCGGAATTTGTTGCTCTTATTTGGTTTTTTACCAATATTGGCGACGAAATAGGGCAAGAGATGAAGGTTTCTATTTTTCCAAATCCGGCAGAAGATGTAATAAATATTACAACCGTTTACCCTTATTACAATGTTCATTATACCATAACTGATTACACCGGACGTCGGTTATTAAAAGGTCGAACTGAAAATAGTAAAGTAACTACTGTTGACATCTCTTTTCTGAATCATGGATATTATTTGGTAACTTTTTTTGAGGATAATGGCTTAATAAATAGGACATTAAAACTTATCAAATAAATTTTTGTATAAAACAGACAGTTTAATAATGGCAAAAATCAGAATAACCAAAGCTTATAAATTCGATATGGCACATGCTCTTCCAGGCCATGACGGATTGTGTAAAAATATTCATGGGCACTCTTACGAGCTTCTTGTAACCCTTATCGGAGAGCCGATCAACGATCAGAATTCACCAAAGAATGGAATGGTGATAGATTTTAAAGATTTAAAAAAGATCATTAAAGACCTTATTGTTGATCAGTTCGATCATTCATTAGTGCTAAGAGACGATACACCGGAAGCGCTTCTTACACAGATGCAAATAGCCTATAGTCGCATAATTCTTGTGAATTATCAGCCAACAAGTGAAAACATGATTATTGACTTTGCTAACCGCATCAAGAATAGACTTCCAGATAATGTTAAACTTCACCATCTGAAACTCTGGGAAACGGTTACCTCTTATACCGAGTGGTACGCTGAGGACAACGAATAAATCAAAATGTTTTACCACGATTGGGATAAAGCCTTAATCAATGGGTGGTGGATTGATTTTATCCTTTATTACAAATGCGTTAGGATAATTTTTACTGATTTTTTGCTGATGTCCTTCAGCATCAAGTCTTGTTCTGAAATCACCAACACGGACGCGATAGTATGGCTCGTTGAAAGAGATATATGCTGTATCTTCAGGATAGAGCATCTGATAACGTTTTGCTGCTTGAGTGGCTCGGCTTAATGATTGATTTCCGGCGTCAAAAAAAATGTGTACCCGGTAACCATCATATCCATCCTGACTCTGATTATAAAGAATGTGCCTGTGTAATATAGTATCAACCCGGCTATCTTGAATAAAAGTTACATATCCTTTATTTTTATCGCCTGTTGGATAATCTTCAGCGTGCTGCCTGTAAAGATGGTCTTGTGCAATAAGGCACTGCACAGAAAAAAAGAAAAAGACAATAGTACTGATTAAGATCGGCTTCATACGAGATAAGGTTTTATAAAGTTAAGCCAACATTAGAGGAATGAAAACTTAGAACCGGAATAGGTGAATGATTTACAATCTGCTGAGCGTTAGGACCGATAATTCCAGTACTTAAGTTATTATCTTGTTCAGTCATTATGGAAATAAGATCAGCATCAATGCTTTTAGCATAGTCAATTACCACCTTAGTTACGTTTTGTGTATAAAAACGCTCATGGATACAAGAAACGTTTTCTTTTTCAAAACGCCTTTTTGCCTTTTGGGCAAAATTATCTACACGTTTATGCATAGTTTTAAGATTGGTGGAGTAAATATTTACAATGTGTACTTCAGCTTCCAAAAGCTTAGCAAGGTGTAAGGTAACTTCAAGTTTGCCAAGAGTCGTTGTAGAATTATCAATTGGCATAACTATTCTTTTAATTTTTTCTTTTATAATAAACATATTTCTGACAGTAATCACAGGGCAGGCAGCATGTGCAACAATCCTGTTGGCATTACTTCCAATCCAGTATTCTTCAAAACCTGATACACCATGAGAACCTGTAATGATTAAATCAGCCTTTTTAGCCTGTGCAAAAGCAACAACTTCGCTGTAAATTTTACCGGTACGAAGTTTATAATCCAATTTGCCTCCTGTAAATTCATCCCTGTATTGCTCAATCAATTCATCAAATCTTCGAACAACCTCTCCACGATAATTCTCCTTCGAGATGGAATATATCGAATCTGACTCAAAAGTTTTATCAACCCAAATCATAAAAATATTTGCGCCAATGCTATTCGCAATTTTTATGGCATATTTAAGGGCATGAATTGACCCTCCTGAAAAATCAACTGCAACTACTATGTTTTTCATGACTCCACTAATTTAAAATGAAATAAGCACAATTATTTAGAGGTGGCGAAATTAGGGAATTTTACGCAATCGGTATTACAGAGCTCTTCTAATTCTAACATGGTGTATTGTGTAAAGGATCACTAACTGAAACATACGGTAATCTTTTTGAAAAATTGTTCAAGAGATGGACATAGGAATAAAACCAAATTTCAATAGGAGCTGATTTTATTTCAATTTTTTACATCATGATCTATTATTGACCAGATTTTTATAATTTTGCCACCCTTTTAAAAATTAACAAATCGTCTTTCTAATTAATTTAAACACTTTAGTTACTGCAAAATGAAAATATATCAAACTGGTGAAATTAGGAACATTGCCCTTGTTGGAGGTGCAAAATCTGGTAAAACGACCCTTTCTGAATGTATGGTTTTTGAAGGGGGATTAATAAACAGGAGAGGTTCGGTAGATGACCAAAACACGGTTTCCGACTATAGGGATATTGAGCACGAACGGCTCAATTCCGTTTCATCAACAGTGATGTATGCCGAATTTGAAGGCAAAAAGATCAATATTATCGACACTCCAGGCTTTGATGATTTTGTCGGTGAAGTTATCTCAGCTCTTAAGGTTGTTGACACCGCTGTTATGGTAATAAATGCGCAAAATGGTGTTGAAGTTGGAGCAGAGATCAGTTGGAGATATACCTCCAGCAATCATACTCCTGTTCTTTTCGTGATGAATCATTTAGAGCATGAGAAATCGAATTTTGAGGAATCAGTTCGTCAGTTGAAAACACAATTTGGCAACCAGGTTACTATCTGCCAATATCCTGTTAATCAAGGCATCGGCTTTGACTCAGTAATTGACCTGATAAAAATGAAAATGCTCAAGTTTACCGAAGATGTCAGCGAGCCAGAAGAACTTGATATTCCAGCATCAGAAAAGGCAAAAGCAGAAGAGCTGCATGCTGAATTGATAGAGGCGGCAGCAGCAGGCGAAGATGCACTGATGGAAGTGTTTTTCGAAAATGGCACACTCACCGAAGAAGAGATGCTTAGAGGTATTAAAATAGGTCTTGTTTCACGAGGTATGTTCCCGGTTTTTTGTATTAATGCCAAGCACAATATGGGTGTACGCAGGGTGATGCGTTTTATTAACGATTCGGTGCCAGCCCCGAATGAGATGCCCCCAATGAAAACTATCAACGGAAAAGAATTAAAATGCGATACCAACGAACCAGTTAACCTATTTATATTTAAAACATTTATTGAATCGCATCTCGGTGAGGTTTCATTCTTTAAAGTTTACAACGGCGTAATCAACGAGGCAACAGAACTCGTCAACGCAAATAATGGAACCAAAGAGAGAATTTCGCAGCTATTTCTTTTTGCCGGCAAAAACCGCGAAAAGGTTACACAAATTAATGCCGGAGACCTGGGAGCTTCAATAAAACTTAAAAATTCTTCTACTAATGAGACTTTAACACTCCCAAAAAACACTGATGATATTGTAGATCCGATTGTATTCCCCGCTCCTAAAATACAGATGGCTGTTAAAGCTAAAAATCAATCCGACGACGAAAAGCTTAACGCTATCCTAAATGATATGCATAAAGTGGATAAAACATTCCATATCAATTATTCAAGGGAGCTGCGTCAGTTGATCTGCGGAGGTATGGGAGAGTTGCATCTGAACCTCATAAAATGGATGGTCGAGAATATTCACAAAATCCCAATGGACTATTTTACCACAAAGATACCTTATCGTGAGACCATAACAAAGAGCGCTAAATCTATTTACCGCCATAAAAAACAATCAGGTGGAGCCGGTCAGTTTGGCGAGGTACACATGATGATTGAGCCTTATACCGAGGGTATGGAATGGACAACAGAATTCCCAATACGCGGTACTGAAGAGGTTATCCTTGATTGGGGCGGCAAACTGATAATGAACAATTGTATCGTTGGTGGCTCTATTGATGCCAGATTTATGCCGGCAATAATGAAAGGATTGATGGAAAGAATGGAAGATGGCCCGCTAACCGGTTCATATGCACGCGATATTGTAGTATATATTTATGATGGTAAAATGCATCCGGTTGACTCCAACGAAATATCATTTAAACTAGCTGCCCGTAATGCTTTTAAAGAGGCTTTTAAAAATGCAGGCCCCAAAATCCTTGAACCTATTTATGATGTGGAAGTGATAGTTCCAGAAGATAAAATGGGCGATGTGATGACCGACCTTCAAGGAAGACGCGCAGTTATTATGGGAATGGATTCCGAAGGAACTTATCAGAAGATAAAAGCAAGAGTGCCGCTGGCAGAAATGAACCGTTACTCCACCGCATTAAGCTCAATAACTAGCGGACGAGCAATGTATTCGCTTAAATTTGCCGAGTATTCCCAGGTACCGAGCGAAGTACAAACCGAGTTACTGAAAGCTTACGAAGCAGAACATGCTGATGATGAATAATGTTTTTTAATATTATTAGATGAATGAAAGCCGGTTTTATTTTAAATCGGCTTTTTTTGTGAAAAATTAATTGGTTAAATCCGAATTAACCAAAAACAAACTCTTTTAGTCTAAACTATGGATTTTATGAGAATAATTCTCGATTTAGCCTTTAATAAACACGATCATTGTATTGATTTTGCGCACCTTAACCCTCAATGCGATATCAAACGTTTAATCTTGGTTAATATATTACTCCTACAAATGCTAAATTTGCAAACTCTTTAGTTTATCATTTCAAAAGTCATATTATGAAAAGAGTAGGAGCTCATGTAAGCGCATCAGGTGGTGTAGAGATGGCGCCGGTAAACGCATTTGAAATCGGAGCAAAAGCTTTTGCATTATTTACGAAGAACCAGCGGCAATGGAAATCGCCCCCTTTAACCAAAAAAAGTATCGAAATTTTTAAAAGTAATTTGATAAAGTATGGTTTTTCACCTAATCATATACTTCCTCACGACAGTTATCTGATCAACTTAGGGCATCCGGAAGAGGAAGGACTGGCAAAATCAAGAGATGCCTTTGAAGATGAAATGAAACGTTGTGAATTGTTGGATATTCCACAACTTAACTTTCATCCGGGGAGTCATCTTGGAAAAATAGATCCCGAAAAGAGTTTGCTTAGAATTGCCGAATCAATTAATATTGCTCTGGATAAAACGAAAGGCGTTACGGCAGTTATCGAAAACACTGCAGGACAAGGAACTAATTTGGGTTATAAATTTGAACATTTGGCATTTATTATTCATCATGTTGAGGATAAAAGCCGTGTCGGGGTTTGCCTTGACACTTGTCATTCGTTTGTTGCAGGATATGATCTCAAATCTAAAAAGGGATACGAAAATACATTTAATGAGTTCGACAGGATTGTTGGGATACAATATCTGAAAGCGTTACACCTAAATGATGCAAAGAAAGAGCTTGGTTCAAAAGTTGACCGTCATGAGAGCATAGGTAAAGGAACTATTGGGCTCGACACCTTCATTTGGATAATGAACGATCCTCGATTTGACGAGTTGCCAATGATCTTAGAAACTCCAAATGAAGAGATATGGGCTGAGGAAATCAAATTGCTTTACAGCCTTGTTGAATAATATTAGTTTGCGATGTATCATCCCCATTATCAAGAGATAATTATTTAAAAATAAAGAAACGCTATTATTGATCTATTATTCCTCTTTTACTTTTGGGGTAAGCGTTTTAAAATCATAACCCATTGGGTTTTGAAATATGCGTAGCTCAAAAAATGGAAGTACTGCAAGAATGTGATCAAAAATGTCAGCTAAAATAGGTTCGTATTCAAGCATGTTCTTTTTATAAACAAAAGCATAAATCTCAAGAGGCAATCCTGTTTCAGTAGGTTGAAGTTGACGAACCGTTAGCGGCATATCCTGATTAATTTTAGGATGGTTTTTTAGATATTCTATAAGATAATTTCTGAATACTCCAATGTTAGTCTGTCGGCGACCATTAACAGGTGTTATTGGATTAATTTGCTTTTCTTTATTGTATTCGCTGATCTCAGCCTCTTTTTCTGCAATATAATTCGATAAATATTCTATCTTGCTAAATTTCTCAAGCATTTTGGGAGTACAGAATTTTATGCTGGACATATCAATATTGACAGATCTTTTAACTCTTCTTCCTCCTGATTCTTCCATTCCACGCCAATTTTTAAAAGACTCGGAATAAAGAGCATAAGCAGGGATAACAGAATAGGTCTTATCCCAATTTTGAACTTTTACCGTTGTTAAAGTTATGTCAATAACAGTTCCATCAGTGTCATATTTCGGCAGCATTATCCAATCTCCTTGTCGAAGAGCATCGTTAGCTGTAAGTTGTATTCCAGCCACTAAACCGAGCAATGAATCTTTGAAAACTAAAAGCAATACCGCTGAAAACGCTCCCAATCCACCAATCATAATCAACGGATTCTGGCCAATAAGAAATGAAATTACGACAACACTCAAAACAAAATAGAGTATGATTTTCACTACCTGAATGTAGCCTTTGATTGGCCGTATTTTGGAAACAGGGTATTGTTGGTATATTTCGTGAACCGAGTTAAAAAAAGCAACAAACACCATCGTAACGATTATGGCGGAATAGATTTTAATAACTACTATAAAGAAATTTATCCATTCAGGATATGACGATAGTATTAAAGGTACCATCAATGCAAGCAAATAAACCGGAACAATGTAAGCCATTCTGCTGAAAACATGATTCTTAAACATGATATCGTCCCACACGGTTTTTGTTTTGCGTGATACACGCTTCATAATAACTACCAGTATCTTTTTAGTAATTCTAAATACTATGTAGCTAATTACGAATGCTATAACCAGCTTAATCAGTGTGATAAAAAGGTCGTGCCATACATACGAAATATTGTATGAACTGAGCAAGTCAATAAGCCATTTATTTATTTTCTGAAGCATTTTTTCTGTTTTAAATTACTTAATAATTTTTTAGTAACGATTTTATTTTTTACTCATCAATGTTTAAATCAATTATTCTTGAGAAATCTGTATCAGTTCAACCTTTATGTTACCCCCTTCAGGTTGTAAACTTACCCAGTTATTATCTTCGCTAAACCATTTATACTGGCTACCTACTTTTACAATATAATCGCGCGTTTGCTCCAAGTTTGGAATATTAATAACAAAACCGCCATTATTAGAACCGTCTTTACCATAATTAAGAAAAAGTTTAAAATCGTTATTGCTAAGATTTTTTGTTTTTAGGATAATGTAACTCTCACGGCGGCCTTGTCGAGGAACAGGATTAAATTCATACCTGACGAGGTTGTTGGATTGAACAACCTCAGCAACTTTTGTAACATCAACAACCACGTTAGCCTCAATGATTTTGGTGATATCGTGAATGCGTTTTAGCGGGTATTCTTCATCGGGTTTTATTCCAGCCGCAATGGTGTATTGATTAATAGCATTATCGTAAGCCTTTTGCATAAAAAAACGATCAGCTTCGGCAATAGCAGCATTATACTCCTTCTGAACACGTTCGATCTCTGCTTTTAATATTCCATCTATCGTAGTAATTCTCTCTTTTGGATAGGTGCTTTCAGGAAAAAGCTCAAGCGCCGAGCGATAAGAGGCTTTGGCGGCATGAAAATTAGCTGCATCATATTGAAAGTCAGCGCTAGATATAAATTGATCATAAAGCTCTTTTTTCTGTTGTAAATCTTTTAACGCTTCATTTATCTCTTCGATTTTTGTTTTCGGGTAAGTCTGATCCGGTTTAAGTTCGACGGCTTTTTTAAAATGATCCAAAGCCTGTTCAAGGTTGTTTTGCGATAATAATTCATCACCGAGTTGTATGGCTGATTGGTATTCCTCATCTAAATTTTTAAACAGAATTAAATTAATAGCATTAATTTTCTCATGAGGATAAGGTTCTTCCGGTTTCAATTCACTTGCTTTGTAATACTGATCTAAGGCTTCATGCCAATTTGTTTTATCAAACAATGAATCAGCATAAGCAACAGCTTTCCGGTAATCATTTTCAGTTTTTTCGGCAGTTTCAAGTATTTTATTTATTTCATTAATTTTTATTTGTGGATAGGGCTCTTCAGATTTCAAACTAAGAGCTTTTTCAAAAAATGCTTTAGCTTGTATAAAATCTTTCTCAACAAAATACTTGTCTCCATTATTTATTGCTTTAACATATGATTCTTCGAGATTAATTTCATCGGTTTGAATTTTTAGGATTATTTCGTTAATCCGGATGATCATATTTTGTGGATATGACTCTTCGGGTTTGATTTTTAAAGCTTCAGAATAGGTGATTTTCGCTGCTTCATAGTCCAAATTCATGTAAAGATCATCAGCTTCACTAATTGTATTGTCGTATAAAATATTAGTGTTCAATATTTTGGAGACCTCTTCCAATTTTCTTTTGGCTTCAGCAGATGCGGGTTTATAAATAAGCGCTGCTTCGAATTCCTCTTTTGCTTTTTCGTGCTGACGGTTATTAATATACTGGTCGCCTCGTTTCATTGCCGATTCGTATGCTGCCGTTTTAATTTGATTTTCGTAAATAAGACGATTTAGCTCAAGTACTCTTTGTGTAACATGATCATCTCCAGGGGATAAATCGTTAGCAGCCATATAAGCGCTTAATGCTGTTTCAAATTCCTGCTGCTGGTAATATTGATCTGCAATTCTTACTTGTTGCTGAAACTCTGAATTATCTTCTACAACAATACCGAGAATTTTGTTTATTTCATTAATCCTTGATATCGGATGTTGCTCTTGCGGCAGAATTTTACGTGCCTCTTCAAAAGCTATTTTGGCTTCCGTATAGTTCTTTTCAAAGAGGAATTTTTCTCCCTGATTTACCTTTTCATCAAAGAGAGCTTTAGCATCATGCGTTTGTCCAAAACCCTTACTCAGCATAACGAAAAGCAAAAATATCGCAACTGTAATTATATTATGTACAAAAGCTTTAGGAATAGACATGCAGATTAAATGGTTTTACTAAGGAATGTTTTACAACGGTTTAGTTTGAAATGACCAGCATATTAACCTATCATATCTTCAAAATATTGTCTGTATTACTCTAAAGCTGTAATGTGTGCATTAGAGTATCTTTCCATCAACGATGGTCAGTTTTCGGTCGGCCATGTTAGCCAATTCAAGGTTGTGAGTAACTATCACGAAAGTTTGATTAAAAGTTTTGCGTAGCTCAAAAAACAGGCTATGTAATTCCTTTGCTGATGCAGAGTCGAGATTGCCTGAAGGCTCGTCGGCAAAAATCACACGCGGATTATTTATGAGCGCCCGGGCTACTGCAAGACGTTGCTGCTCGCCGCCCGACAGCTCGGATGGCTTGTGCTTGATACGATCTTCGAGGTTAAGATATGATAACAACTCTATAGCTTTTTTTTTAGCTTCTCTTTTCGATTTAGAGGCTATGAATGCCGGAATACAAACATTTTCAATAGCTGTGAATTCGGGTAACAGATGATGAAATTGAAATACAAAACCGATATTTTTATTCCTAAAATTCGAAAGCTCTTTTTCATTAAGTTGATTAACCTTTTTGCCTTCGATCCAAACATTGCCCTGATCAGCAACATCAAGCGTTCCAAGTATGTGAAGCAAAGTAGATTTGCCGGCGCCGGATGCTCCCACAATGGAAACAATCTCTCCTTCAGCAATTTGTAAATCAATACCTTTTAATACATGTAAATTCCCGAACGACTTATTAATATTCTCTGCAACAATCATCAATACTAATTTTTGGCAAAAATACTGTTTCAGTTCGATAATAACGGATTATGATTTGTCAGCATATTAGATTAAAGAATTAAAATACTAACTTTTCTTGTATTAAAAGCTAAGTTAATCATTAGTAAGCATTTTAGTTAAGATCATTAATTTTCCTAAGAGCGCTCCCAATGTAGAATTATCAAATGCTTATTTAGGATTAAATCTACTTTTGAAAGCAAATTAATTTTTTAATCCACTCGGAAAACGAAGTTTTTCAGGTAATAGTTTACTTATTATTTAAACATATTGCAGAATATCAATGATTTATAACTTTAATATTAGTATGTTCTTAATAAAAAAATTGTTTCTCGGAGTGGACTCGATTTTTAAAGAATTTCCATTTTTAAATAATTACAAACAGCAAAAGTTTTAGTGTAATTTTCAAACTATTTTTTTTAAACACAATATATCAAAAGTCTTTACATCAGACAGTTATAGCATTAAACATAAAATGTAATTTTTATAAAAATCAGATTAATACTACCAAAAGAAACCTTTTCAAAATTCTTGATTTATCTTTGAATAAAATTTTGACAAAAAAATATGGAAACTGCTAACAAAATATGGGATACGATTTGGAGCAATATTGTCCTAACCTTCGGTATTGCCATTTCGCTATTTGGACTTTTTTTTATTTTAGGATTACTACTCTATCTTTTTGCTCGTTTCAGCCGTACTACTTTTGCCAAATCAATTGGTCCGAAAGCTGAGATTTTTATTACAGCATGGATTGGCACGCCAATACACGAATTAGGTCATGCGTTTTTCTGCCTAATTTTTGGCCATAAGATAAAATCGTTAAAATTATTCACTCCCAATTCAAAAGATGGAACACTTGGTGTGGTTGAGCATAGTTACAACAAGAAAAACCTTTATCATCAAATCGGCAATTTTTTTATTGGCATAGGTCCTATCATTTTTGGCTCGCTCATTATTTATTGCCTGTTATTTTTCCTGTTTCCTGGCGGTAAACAGATTATCGAAATGTTGAAATCCGATAGTTATGCCATTCATAACGCTGAGGCCGGCTTAATTAATTATTTAACTATGATATTCAGTGGTTTATGGACTATTGTGAAGGCTCTTTTTTCTCCTGAAAATCTACATAACTGGCAATTTTGGGTATTTCTCTTTATCACCATGGCCATTGCAACACACATGGAGCTTAGCCCGGCAGATTTAAAGCAGACGGGGATCGGTTTTGTTTTTATTTTTATATTGATGTTTATTATAACATTGATTTACAGCTTGGTATTTAAAGAAGAAAAAAATATTTTACTTTATTCCATGCCTTTGATAGCATCTTTAAATCAGATTTTGTTTTTTACGCTCATGCTTTCAATAATCTATTTTGCAGTAACCTATATAGTAATAGCCTTTTTCTACTTGATTATCAAACAAAAAATCATAAATCCATTCACACGTAAATAATTAAACCATAGGATCATGAAATATAATAGAGTACTACTTAAGCTTAGTGGAGAGGCTTTGATGGGGAGTCAACAATATGGTATTGACCCGCAACGCCTTAATGATTATGCAGAAGAGATAAAAGTAGCAGTAGATAAGGGCGCTGAAATAGCTATTGTTATGGGAGGGGGTAATATTTTTAGGGGATTAAGTGGGATGAGTAAAGGAGTAAACCGCCTTGAAGGGGACTATATGGGCATGCTGGCTACTGTAATAAATAGTATGGCCTTGCATGGAGCGCTTGAAAATATGGGTGTCAAAGCAAAACTTCTTGGCGCACTATCTATTAATCCTATAGTTGAGAGGGTAAGTGGAAAAAGGATAGTAAACTACTTAGCAGATGGCTATGTAGTACTGATTTCGGGAGGGACTGGAAATCCTTATTTTACCACCGATACGGCGGCTGCGCTGAGAGCTATTGAGATGCAAGCCGAAGTAATCCTAAAAGGAACTCGCGTGGACGGTATTTATAATACAGACCCTGAAAAAGACCCAAAAGCGATTAAATATAACACCTTGTCTTTTGAGGAAGCTATTGAAAAAAAACTGAAAATTATGGACCTGACTGCATTTACCCTTTGTCAGGAAAACAATATGCCAATTCACGTTTTTAATATGAATGTAAAAGGGAATCTTGCCAAGATAATGGAGGATGGAAGCATAGGGACAAGGGTAAGTACATACTAAGCAAGTTGATAGAAAAATACAATCCTTAGTTAACAGCGTCAGTTATTGTAATACAATAATTTCGATAGTTGAATAGCTCATTTTACTTTAAAATCCTATTTTTGCAAAATGTTAATATCATAATTTAAAGTATATCCTAATGAAAAGAAATGTAATTATTATTGGTGCTGCAGGTAGGGATTTTCACAATTTCAACATTTATTACCGAGATAATCCCAATTATAATGTCGTAGCTTTCACTGCTGCACAAATTCCAGACATTGACGACAAGATTTATCCAAAAGAATTAGCCGGAACTCTTTATCCCAATGGAATTCCGATCAGACCGGAAAAAGAGTTAATCTCTCTGATCAATAAATACAAAGTTGATGAATGCGTCTTTGCATATAGTGATGTTACCTATCAATATGTAATGGGACTGGCAGCCGAGATCAATGCCGCAGGTGCCTCTTTTGTATTATTAGGGCTAAATGATACAATGCTAAAATCAACAAAACCTGTTATCGCAACCGGAGCTGTCAGAACGGGTGGTGGCAAGAGCGAAGCTTCGAGACGTATTGTTGACGAGCTTCAGGCGTTAGGACTTAGTGTTATTGCTATCCGTCATCCAATGCCTTACGGCGATTTGGCTAGACAGGCAGTTCAGCGTTTCGCTACTATAGAAGACCTTAAAAAACATAAATGTACCATCGAAGAGATGGAAGAGTACGAGCCACATGTTGTGCGTGGAACGATTGTTTATGCCGGAAACGACTATAAAGCTATTTTACAAGAAGTTGAAAAAGAAAATCCGGACGTAATACTTTGGGATGGTGGCAATAACGACTTCCCATTTATTAAACCAGACCTTATGATAACCATGGTTGATGCTCAAAGAGCCGGTCATGAAGTAGGCTACTATCCTGGGGAAACAACACTACGAATAGCTGATGTCGTAGTTTTTAATAAAATTGAGAGTGCAAACCTTGATGATTTACAGTTAGTTAGACAAAATGTTCATAAAGTAAATCCTGGAGCATTAATCATTGACGCCTGTTCTCCTGCTTTTGTTGAAAACCCTCATTTGATTAGAGGCAAACGCGTATTAGTTGTAGAAGAAGGCCCGACAGTTACTCATGGTGATGTAAAATATAATTATGGCGCTTTGACAGCCATCAAGTACGGAGCAGCAGAGCTTGTTGATTGCAGAGCTTATGCAGTCGGAAAAATTAAAGAAACATTCGAAGATTACCCCGAATTGGGGCCAATCCTTCCATCAATGGGTTACAGCGAGCAACAGATTGCTGATTTAGAAAAAACTATTAAAAACACCCCATGCGATCTTGTTTTAATAGCTACACCAATTGATATTAACAGGGTAATAAAAATTGATAAACCGACTGTAAAAATTGGATACGAACTACAAGAAATCGGCTCGCCCACAATTGGCGATGTGATTAAAGATTTTGCAATTAAGTTTAACCTCAAGAAATAGGTTTTTTTCATAATAGTACATGCAGGCTATCTCAAAAACGAGATGGCCTCTTTTTTTATCCCGAATTATTCATTAGAAAACGCATTTGAAACGGTATCAAATCTTTTAAAGCAAAAAAGTGTTTTTCATTTTTTTAGAGTTCCTTTTTTTATTTTGAGTTTAAGTCGGGAGTTTCCATTAAATTTGTCCCCTAAATACAAAAAGCATAATGTTATGACAGAAGAAAGCCAATTTGTAATAGACGAAACTACTGAAGGGATGGAAGGTTCCATTCAGTATTTTGAACGTGAATTACATAAAATCAGAGCAGGAAAAGCCAGCCCTGACATGCTTGAAGATGTTAGGTTTGATTATTATGGTGTTCTTACGCCGCTCAATCAAGCAGCTAATATTAACACTCCTGATGTCAGGCTCATAGTTGTTCAGCCATTTGATAAAAATATGTTGCCAGTAATGGAAAAAGCAATTATGGCGGCTAATTTAGGCTTTAACCCTCAAAATAACGGTGAAGTACTGCGAATACAAGTTCCACCACTTACCGAACAACGCCGCCGCGAGTTAGTAAAACAAGCAAAAAATGAGGCCGAAAATGCTAAAATATCAATACGCAACATACGGCGTAGCTCAAATGAAGATGTTAAACAATTGAAAAAGGATGGACTCCCTGAAGATGAAGCCAAAAAATTGGAAGACGAAATCCAAAAACTTACTGACAAATTTGTCAAAAAAGTAGACGAGCTTTTAGAAGTAAAGGAAAATGAACTGATGTCGGTTTAGTAAAAACCATAGATTTAAACCAAATGATCGAGAGATATCATTTTTGGTTAAGAAACTATTCGATGACTTTTTGTTGCTGATTTTTATTTTAATTCACCGAAAATATCGAAGGTACGTAAGGACGCCGTTAAAGGCTTTAAAAAAATCTTTTTTCATCTACCGTGACTTAATCTTCATTTTCGAAAATGGATCACTGTTAATATCAGGATTTATTAGGTAAAAAGTTGATTTTTCAGTAATATCCATGTATATAATTTGCAAAGTAATAAGATCAACAAGTACTTTCTCTGCCACCTGACGCGAAATACCAGCAATTCTCTGAAACTTTGAGATAGTGATATTATTATTCTGATCAAGGTATTCGAGGAGCACTTTCTCCTTATCGGTATAGCGGATAGTAATTCCTTTTTTTCGCTTTTTCATTTGCCAAACTTTCAGTAATACTGTGTTAGCAAGTAAGTTTTGATCATGTACACGGATATAAACCATCCATTTTCCATCTTTGTCAGGAGCTGAATAGGGGCCGCTATTGCTTTTGGGGATATCAATTTCAAGAACTTTCTTGCCATCCACATCCCATTCGCGAGTTGCAAATTCGATTTGAGGGCGACAATACATCTGAGCGGCAGCTTCAACCATATAATACTCCTCTTCCGACCGCACACCAGCAACAACCCCATTATCTTTTACACCAACAAGCAGTTTTCCGCCTTCGGTATTGGCAAATGCAACAAGAGAACGAGCTATCTTTTTCGAATCTGAAATCTCAAATTTAAAATCAAGCTGCAGATGCTCACCCTGGGCAATTAATTTTTGAATGTAAGCGCTCATCTCCTCAATGTATGCACATACAAAACGTTTTACTGATTGTATAATTATACAATTTGATAATATGTAAAAATATGCTTTTAACCCAAATAGCCACTTTTTAACTGAACTATTTATTCAGAATAAAGTATAGAATGAACTTTAAAAAAAATGGCCAACAATTAATAATCAATGCTAAGAGATAGTACTTCCACTTTTAGGTTATCCACAAAAAAGTCTTCAGTGTTATACTGGTTATAAAAATAAACTTTGAGGTAATCAACATCCTGCAATGTGTCGGGTACTGCAATAGCAACTTCCATGTAAGCCCATCTGTTTTTACGACTATAATCTTTCATAAAAAATGGCTTATAAAAGACCTCTTCATTATCTTTTTCCAATTGAATAACTAATACGCCTGATGATTTCGCTTTATCCGAAAATATCCATGAACTCACTCTAATTCGATTATATTCCGTTGTAAAACAGGAATCTAACGATTGCCACAAACCAATAGAGTAAACACCTGATAACCCTGTTTTAGAAGAAAAATTCCCCTCATAGGCTTTTTCGTCAGTAATTGATTCTTCGTTAGCCCAGCCATATCTTTTTTCAAAATCATTATAAAAAGTATGACGTGAAGTAATATACCCTTCAGGATAATAAACCTTTGGTTTTGGTTTTAAACGGAAAAATGATTCTTTGTAAATACTTGAAGTAATTTCTCCCGGTGGAAAGACGTAGGTATAATGTTGATAAAACTGCAAGCTGTTGAGTACTATAAGTGCTATGCCTAAAATTTTGGCAAAGACGATCAATATTTTGGAATCTCGAATTAGTAGCCACACATAGCCAAGCATCAAGGCAATTAATGCGTATGTATCAATAAAAGTACGTAGTCCAAAATTGGATGTATAAGTCCAGACCCACCAACTTGACGCAACGTAAATAAATAATATCCAGAAAACCGTTAGCCATAAAAAGCGATAGAACTGATTGCGAAAAAACCATATTAAGGCTGTCATTGAAAATAATGCAAGTGGGGTATAAACAAACCAGCCCTTATTAAAACTGAATAATATTTTTAAAAAATTGAATTTCGCAAAGTCAAATCCCTCGTCGCCATACGACCATACAAACCAATAACCCGAATGGAGATACCAGATAATCATTGTAATAATAGGAAAAACAAGTCCGGCAGCAACAACTTTTAAAAGTAATCTTTTTTCAGCGAAAAGGGTGTTAAAAAGTGATTTGACCGAAGCTGATGATCCTAAAACAAATGGGATTAGCAATGCAAACAAGGCATTAGTAGGTCTTACTGATACTATTAATCCATATACTAACGCCACGATAATCAATGAATTTGCTTTATGGTTTTTTGTAAAATCCTTTAGATAGTAAAGAAATGTTGCTAAAAGAAAAAAATTGTAAACGTGCGTCATCAACCCCTCTTTCAGGGTATAATAAATTATATTTGTTGCAAACGCTATTAACACAAGAATAACGGCTGCGACCTTTTGATTAAACCCTGACGCGGTGAGTAACTTTTTTGTATAGCGAAGCCCGGCCCAGAAGTAAAAGAGCGCCGCAAAGCCCATAAAATATTGATAAATCAATGAATAGCCATCAGCCGGTAGGCCAAAAAGTAACGCTATCAAGTGTGCTACAATAAAAAATGGTAAAAGCAAAAAAGCCAATCCGGGAAAGGCTTTGTTTACAATTTGTTCTTTAAACGTATATCGAAACTCTTTAAAAATAGAAGGGTGATCAGGGTAATATTTCGACTCGTAATATTCAACGAAATTGTAATTCAAATCGTGATAAATAAACGCTGTAGTAAGGTAGGCATAATAACTTTTTCCATCGCTGATAATGACCCTGTCGTGTGGATTGGATGGATTTTTTACAACAAAAAACAATAACAGATATATTATTAGAATAAACTCAGGCGCAAACCTGATTAATAATTCTTTGAGATTTAACCATTTACCCCAAATCCTCACCATTACTTTTTTTATTCAATGTCAGTGTAAATAAGATACTTCTTTCTTATCCTTTTATACTCTTTAAGTTCTGGTTGCCATGTCTCTCTTATTTGTTCAGCGCTTAATCCCTGCTCGATCTGTTTTCTTAATTCGGCGGTACCGGCAAGTTTTTCAAAAAAAGAATTAAAAAACTGATTTTTTTCTGAGAGCTCGTTATAAAACAAGATTAACCAGTCAAGATTTATTTGAGCGCTGTTTTCATTCATTTTTTGAGCCCAATCTGTAAGGTTAAATCCGTTGCAAGTGATGTTATCAAATGGTGGCTTTACTGCGCCGATCATAGGCTTTGGCACGAAATAGTAGTTGCCTTTAGTAAACTCAGGGTGTCCTATTACCTGAAATGGCAGCTCGGTGCCTCGTCCAACACTTACTACAGTTCCTTCAAAAAGACATAAAGACGGATAAAGATAGACTGCATTTTTATTAGGTAGATTTGGGGATGGCCTTAAGGGCAGTTCGTAAAAATCGCTGTGCATATAGTTCTTGACGGGGATTATTTTTATTTCACATTTCAACTCATTCTCTAACCATCCTTCACCATTGACCATCTGTGCATATTCGCCTATTGTCATGCCATGTACAATTGGCACTGGATGCAGTCCTACGAAAGATTTAAATTCTGGTTGCAACACCGGTCCATCCACATAAAAGCCGTTTGGGTTAGGGCGGTCGAGGATAATCAGTGGGATACCATGTTCGGCACAAGCTTCCATTACATACGTCATAGTGGAAATATAAGTGTAAAATCGTGCGCCTACATCCTGAATATCAAAGATTATCAAATCAATATCTGACAGATCCTCCTTTCGTGGTTTTTTATTGTTTCCATACAATGATAATACCGGCAACCCTGTTACAAGATCAATAGCATCGTCCACCTTTTGTCCAGCTTCGGCAATACCTCGAAAACCATGCTCGGGGCTAAAGACTTTTTTTACTTCAATCCCTGCCCTGACAAGGCTGTCAACGAGATGCACGTCATCAATTGTTGCTGTGTGATTAGCCACAATAGCAACTCTTTTTCCCTGTAACATAGGAAAGTACGATGAAGTTTGACAGGCGCCGGGTTGTATTTCATGTGTTGACTGGCCGTTAGTACAATTGGTTTGAAGTATTATGAAAACTAAAAGAGAAGAGATTTTCAAAATCGAAAAAAAACTATTCATGATAGGGATAATCAATTAATCGTTTTTATTGGATTTGTCCTGTTTTTCCAAATTTTTTTAAGGCAAAAAAAGATACTCAGTAAAAGAATTATCAGAATACCGGCGCCTGCAGCGATTATGATTGACTCGGAAGATTCATTATGGTCGGCCAGCTTTCGCGATATGATTCCAATAAGCGCCCATATAATTGTAAAACCATAATAAAAGTCTTTTCGAAACAACACAACATACACACCTAATGTTCCGGTTAAGGCAACCATTAATGTTCCCCAAAACTGATCGCTAAGATTAAAACCATACCAATGCGTACTAACCAGAAAAATAGCAACATTTGTTATTGCTAACACCGCCACCCATCCTAAGTATATGCTAAATGGGACATGAACCATATAATATTCAGCCCGACTTATTGATTCTCTGCCAACTCCAAGATAAAAATAAATGGTGCTCAGAGCCGCAAGTACAACACCCACCAAAACCACAGTTACCCATATTAAGTTATGATGCCAGGCAATAATCCATGCAACACTTGCAATGCTTGAGATGAAAAACCAAATGTCAATACGATAAAGAAATCGGTTCCTTTTTAGATTACTATTCGAGAAAAGTCCTTTTGATTGGTAAATAATGAAAAGGAAAAGTAAAAGATAGATCAGCCAACAAATGGAAAAAGTAAAACGTGCCGGAGTGAATAGGGTAGGATAAAGATCAAAAATCTCAAAAGTATGCCTACCACCAATAGGTAGTGAATTGGCCATATAATATGCTACGATCATAATTAATAGGCCAAGGATATTTATTATCTGATATACTTTAAGTTTCATTTGGAATTTTTGTTAATGCAATAAAAAACTATTCAAACTTTTTATCAAAACACTTTTCTTTAAAATGCTATTCTATTAATTGTCAAAAAAGTCTTGTTACCAGAAAAACAACTTTGTTTGATTTTGTACAAAAATAATAAGTAAAATTTACAACGGTATAAGCAACAAATTAATTTGCTTCATTACTTTTGTGAAAAAAAAGTTATGATCGAATTTGATAATACTGAAATAGCCTTCAGGAACAAGAGTAATTACGATCTCAGGAAGTCTTTTCTCCTTTTTAGCGCTCTTTCCAGGAATTGGCTGATGAAATTAGGTGTTGGTCTGACACAATCCTTTATGCGGATAGGGTTACCTGTTAATTGGTTTGTAAAACCGACCATTTACAAACAATTTGTTGGTGGCGAAACTATTACTGATAGTATCCCGGTTGTTGAAATGCTTGGTAAATATAATGTCAAGGCTATACTTGATTATTCCGTTGAAGGAAGTGATTCAAAAGAGGGCATACAAAATGCTTTGGAAGAGACGCTTCGCTCAATCGAAAATGCTGCCAATCATTCCAACATTCCTTTTGCAGTGTTTAAACCGACAGCCTTTACTACAAGTACTGTACTTTTAAAAGTCAGTGCAGGCGATGAACTTACCGCTAATGAAAAGGAGGAGGCTGATAATTTTAGAAAACGAGTTGATAAGCTTTGTAGCGCCGCTTTTGAGAAAGGGATCCCTATCCTGATTGATGCTGAAGATTCGTGGTACCAAAATTTTATTGATGATGTGGTAAATGATATGATGGCAAAATACAATAAGGAACGTACAATCGTCTTCAACACCTTTCAAATGTATCGCCACGATCGTCTTGATTACCTAAAAAAATCCTTTCAGATGGCGCTTGAAGGTAATTATTTTCTAGGGGCAAAATTTGTTCGTGGCGCTTACATGGAGAAAGAGCGCGAACGGGCAGCACAGTTAGGCTATCCCTCACCAATTCAGCCCGATAAAGAGCACACCGATAATGATTACAATGCAGCGCTTAAGTTTTGTATAGAACATATTGATCGAATTACCATTTTCAATGGTACTCATAATGAGTATAGTTCAGGATACCTGACCGAATTGATGGCCGAAGCTAAAATTGCAAAAGATGATCCAAGAGTGTGGTTTTCGCAACTTTACGGAATGAGTGATCATATCAGCTTCAATCTTGCACATAACGGATATAATGTAGTTAAATACCTACCATATGGCCCGGTGAAGTATGTAATTCCATATTTAGTAAGACGTGCGGAAGAAAACACCTCAGTAAAAGGCCAAACAGGGCGAGAATTATCATTGATTAAAAAAGAGATTAAACGTAGAAAAAGATAGTTATAACACCTACTGCTATCTATTCTTAAAAATTAAAGGTGTAGTAAGACGCGGATTCTTTAATGAAACCAACCACACTCCACCAAAAATTAATGATGCAGCAATGATGTGTTGCCACGAAAGAGGATTAGAACTTATAAAATAGGCTATCCCTGTTACTATAATAGGCTGTAAATAAACATAATAGCTCACAACGCCTGCATCTAAATACTTAAGGCCGTAAATAGTAAGGAGGTAAGCCATGAAAGTGGTCAAAACAATCACAAAAAAGAGTGAAAACCATGTATTAATCGTAAAGCCTTCAAAACTTATATCAATTGCTGAGTGGAGTGTTAATGGTAGGGAAAAAATTGTACCATATAAAAAAGCCCATTTCATCACAGTAATTGGCGAATATTTTTTCATGATCGGTTTGATGATTATCAGGTAAAAAGAGTAAGCAAGTGTGTTGAGTAAAGCCATTAAATTTCCTGTAAATGTGTTTGAGCTAAATGAAAGTTCGCCTTGGTAAGTAATTAGCAAAACGGCTCCTGCAGCGCCCATGCCAATACCAATGATCTTTAGGAAAGTAACATTTTCACGCAATAAAAAAGAGGCAATTATCAATACAAAGATAGGATTCGAAACGTGGATAATAGCAACATCTACCGGCGTTGAGAGATTTAAACCAATAAAAAACAAAAGCTGATTTAAAGTTACACCCAACAAAGAGGCAAGTGCAATAGTCTTTTTATCTGCTTTATCCACCTTTTCCGAAGGCAACATAAACGAAATCATAAAAAAAAGGAGGAATGATCCAACAACCCTTAAAAATAATAACTGTTCAGGACTGAGATAATCAGGCATCAGTCCTTTTGATATCCAATAGTTAGCTCCAAAAATCATTGCCGCCAGTAGCAACGATAAATGTGCTTTTAATGATTTTGTTAAATTCATAAGGGCAAAAATAGCAGTAAGTCATCTTGCGGCAAGATATTTTTATCAATAAATTCAGATCTGCTTAATTATTGGTTTATCTGATGTCCCCCTCTTTATTCTCAATAATTTATTTAGTTTTGCAGCCTTATTAATGATATGATTTAATAATTGAAATTTTCGTAAAACCGAAAGAGACTCCGGTTTTAATTTAGCTGATAGACAATTCATTTATTTTAAATCTTTTACAATATGAGAAAAATAATTCTTACGGTAATAGCTACCATATTTTTTGGCGTTGGATTTCACTTTACTGCCAATGCCTGTACTAATTATCTAATCACAAAAGGGGCTTCTGCAGATGGTTCAACAATGATCTCTTACTCTGCTGATTCGCACGTACTCTATGGCGAGTTATATCACTGGCCTGCCGGAATTTGGCCGGAAGGCACAATGATGGATGTTGTAGAATGGGATTCGGGAAAATATTTAGGAAAAATAAAACAAGCACGACAGACATATAATGTAGTTGGCAACATAAACGAATACCAGTTAGCCATTGGCGAAACAACTTTTACAGGTCTGGAAATGCTCGAAAGTCAGGAGGGGGCTCTTATTGATTATGGAAGCCTGATTTATATAACATTGCAACGTGCAAAAACTGCTCGCGAAGCAATTAAAGTTTTTCATGAGCTTACCTCCACATATGGTTATCACAGTACTGGAGAGTCTTTTTCAATTGCAGACCCCAACGAAGTATGGATACTCGAAATGATTGGCAAAGGAAATGGCTATAAAGGAGCCGTGTGGGTTGCAAGAATGGTACCCGATGGCTACGTTTCCGCTCATGCCAATCAGGCAAGGATTACCACATTCCCACTTGCCGATGGCAAAATATCAATTACAGAGAAAGACTTTGACAAGTTTATGAAAAATTCTGCAATCACTACTATTTACTCTAATGACGTGATCACCTTTGCACGCGAAAAAGGCCTATTCAAAGGGGAGGACAAAAACTTCAGCTTTTCTGATACCTATAATCCCGTTGACTTTGGTGGCGCCCGTTTTTGCGAAATGCGTGTATGGACTATGTTCAACAGGGTAACTACTGGCATGGATCAATATTTTGATTATGTGAAAGGGAAAATCAGACACGATGATAAATTGTCAAATGGCGATGTAAATGAAAACCGATATGCCACTAACAGAATGCCTCTTTGGATTAAACCTGATAAGAAGGTTAAGTTAGAAGATATGTTCGAGTTTATGCGTGATCATCTTCAAGGAACCGAACTTGATATGTCTAAAGATTTTGGCGCTGAGCCTTTTGGCCTTCCAATCCGCTGGAGACCATTGACATGGGAAGTTGATGGTGTAACTTATTGCCACGAAAGAGTTACTGTTACTCAACAAACCGGATTTTCTTTCATCGCTCAAATGCGTAGCTGGTTACCCAATCCAATTGGCGGGATTCTTTGGTTTGGTGTTGATGATGCCTCATGTTCAATCTACATGCCTATGTATTGTAGCATTACTAAAGCTCCATACTCAATAGAAAGAGGCCATGGAGCAATGATGACCTGGTCGGATGATGCTGCATTTTGGGTCTTTAATCAAGTAAGCAATTTTGCTTACACAAGATGGAATATTATTTATCCTGAAATTCTCGAAAAAATACATAACTACGAACAAGAATTTATTATAAATACTTCAACCATTGATACAAAGGCGCTTGCATTGTTTAAAGAAAACCCTGAATCGGCTATAAATTACCTTACCGATTATTCAACACGCCTGGGCGACAAAGTAACAGATGATTGGCGCCATTTCTACCGTTACCTCTTTATGAAATATATGGACGGAAACAAAAAAACTCCTATTGATGGAGAGATGAACCCAAAAGTAGAATGGCCGGGTTACCCTGAAAAATGGAGGCGAAAGGTTGTTGAAGAAACCGGTGATCAGTTTAAAGTGATTGAGTAATAATAAAAACACCCTAAATCCTTAGGATAAAGATATTTGTAATATAATAAATAGCCGCTTTTTGTCATTTATTAATAAACAATATTTTATGTTAGAAAAAGAAAAAGACCGGCAAAAATTGATTTACCGCTACGCTGCTATTGTCTTTCTTGTTTTGCTTATCATTATCGGGATTCTCTACATAATTAAGACCGCTAAAATAAGAGAGCTAAATGCCGAAAAGGAACAAATAAGAATTGACCTACAGAGTGAGTTAGATTCGTTGATGTTGCAGCACAATCATATTAAAAAAGAATATGGCATTTTAACTGACAGCCTCGTGGTTAAAGATAGCCTAATACAAGCTAATGCAAAAGAAATTACCGAACTGCTCAACTATAAATGGGAGTATTACCAAATCAAAAAGAAATTAGACAGGCTGAGAGTCGTTGCACAAGGATATGTTTATCAGCTCGATTCTCTTTATACAGTGAATAAAGAGTTACAGGAGGAAAATGAACGTATTCGCGAAAATTACCAAACCGAACGGCAGAAAAATATCGGTCTTACGAAAGAGAAACATGAATTGATAAATAAAGTTACCGAGGCTGCCGTCATGAAAGCCTATAATATAAAATCAACAGGTTTGCGATACAGAGGAGCACGCCAGGAAGAAACCGATCGCGCAAGACGTACCGATGCCGTAAGAATATGCTTTACCATCGGCGAAAACTCACTTATTACCCCTGGTAAAAAAGATATCTATTTACGAATTGCCCGCCCCGATAATTTTATACTAATTTATGACGATACTGACTACTATACCTTTTTTCATGAAGGAAACAAATTGCAGTATTCCCTAAAACATACTATTGACTTTACCGGGAAAGCACAAAACGTTTGTGTAGTCTGGAACAAACATAATCAGGACGAAAAAACAATGGCAGGGATATACCATGTAATGGTGTATGATGAAGAAAACCTGATTGGAGAAACCTCTTTTGAACTAAAATAGCTGAAACTCTTTATTTTAAAATAAAATCAGTTGGCAGCTTTCTTTTCTTTTTTGGGATAAGCGAGTTTTTCAACCCACCAAACCCACATCAAAAAGATGACAACGTAAAAAAACGGTCTGAAAAGATAATCGTGGCTAAAATCCCAATATTCAGGCCATTTGGTTATTACTACTGAAAGGCCGATGATCCGGAAAAGATTAGTAAGATGCACAGCCAATACCCCAAGCGGGATAAACCATAATTTATTCTTTAACGATCCGGTAAAAAACATCATCAGAATAATAAATTGCAAAATTGGCTTAAAACCTGAACAACCGCGATTTACAGAAATGTATCCATTATTTACAAAATACATTGTCTTTGTCTGATCAATACGGGTTATCTCGATGTTTAACACATTTTCCACAAACCAGGCGCTGTGGTAATATACAACTTTCGACATGTTTGATTCAAGGTTATTTATCGTTGTTTTTATTGGCCAATAATGCATCTTTTTAGCCCAAAACCGATATGAAAAATGAACAACAACCGTAATAAGAATAAATAAAGCAACATCTTTAAAAATGTAAAGATGATAACGTTTGATAAAACTTTTTGCCTTTGAAAGGATTTCAGATAGATTTTTCATTTTTTAAATTTAATGAAATAAATTCTCTTTATCAAAACAATTAATTTGATTTACAGGAACTTAACAACCTCATTAAATGATTTTCTGACTTTGTTGCCATGCTTCTTAAAATCCTTCTCAGGATAACCTAATGGCGTTATTGCATATACTACTTCACCCTCTTCAACAATGCCTAACTGATGTAACTTTTCGGTATCGAAAGCAACTATCCAACATGTACTAACTCCAAGCGATTCGGCCTGAAGAATCATGTGATCCATAGCAATAGCAATATCCATTTCTAACGAGTTGAATCCATCACTACTCCTAGTCCATGCTAAATCTTTTTTTCCAGTAACAAGAAGCAGGTGCGGCGCCTTTTTAAACCAAGATTTATGATAACAATCGCGGACCTTATCAAGATATTCCGGTGTTGAAACCAAATAAAAACGCCAAGGTTGCCGATTTGCTGCAGAGGGCGCTAAATGACCGGCTTTTAAAATTTTTTGAATTTTATCAGATTCAACAGGGCGATGAGGATCATAACTCCTTACGCTTTCACGATTTAGTATTAACTCAAAAAAATCCATAAGTGATCAAATTATTTATTGCAAAAATGCATTTTTTATCAGATTTGATAAATCAAAGATTGTAAAAACCTTAAATAAACATTTATTCATGAGTTTTGATTTATTTTGAGCGACTAACTCAATAGTTAACTATTGTTTATCAATGTATTAATGTATTTAAAGTTATTAATCAAAAGCTATTCAATTTACTAAAAATTGGTAAAAAGTTCATCTTAAATGAGATAAAATAAAATAATATATCTTTGCGCCCGTTTTTTTTCACCTAAAACCTTATTATGAAGTATTTGTTTGGATTATTCTTTTTCGTTTTGACAGCTATTATTCCGCCCTCATGCACATTTAATCATGATATAGCCGGAGAGGATATGTTTAACGTAAAAGATCAATCGCTTAACCGAATTCTTGAAAGAGGTACTCTTAGAGCATCCACATTTTATAACTCAATAGATTATTTTATTTATCGCAGCGAGCCTGCCGGTTATCAATACGAACTTTTAAGTTCATATGCAAGATATCTGGGTGTTAATCTTGAAATTGTAACAAATCAAGATGTAAATTCAGCTTTTCAAGACCTTTGGTCGGGACGGGTAGATGTAATAGCACAAGGCCTTTCTGTTACCGGAAATAGAAAAAAACATCTCGATTTCACCTATCCTCTTGCTCAAACTCATCAAGTGCTCATTCAGCGCAAAGAAGGGTATTCAAACAAATTTAGTATTGATGGTGTTGCCGCCGATTTTATTAACTCACCGCTTGATTTGGCCGGGAAAATCATATTTGTTCCGCAAGGTTCATCTGCCGCAAGCCGATTAAGAAACCTTCAAGATGAGATAGGTGGTAAAATATATGTTGTAGAATATCCATACGATACTGAAAGTTTGATCAGCATGGTGGCCACCGGTAAAATTGATTATACCGTATGCGACGATAAAACTGCCTCAGTTAATCAAAAGTTTTATCCACATCTTGACACTTCGGTTCCGGTTAGTTTTTCACAAAATATTGCCTGGGCGGTAAATATTGGTTGCGAGAGTCTTAAAAAAAGCCTGGATGAATGGCTTGAGGGGTATCTTAATTCTGCAAATGGGCGATTTGTGTACAACAAGTATTTTATTTATCCGCGTTCGCATCTTTCCGAATATAGTTTTACGCCTTCAAAAAATGGAAAATTTTCGCCATGGGATGATTTTTTACGTAGTAAAAGCGCCAATTACGATTTCGACTGGCGTTTAGTAGCCTCTTTGATTTATGAAGAATCGCAGTTTCAGCCGGATGCTATTTCTGTAAAAGGAGCATTTGGACTTATGCAATTTATGCCAGAGACGGCCGAAAAGTATAAAATCAATTTCGAGTCTTCACCCGAAGAGCAAATTGAAGCAGGATTGAAATATCTGAGCGAGTTAGATAGACAATTTAAAAAAATGATAAAAAACAAAGAGGAGAGGATTAAATTTGTTTTAGCAGCCTACAATTCCGGTATTGCTCACGTGTTAGATGCCCGACGGCTTGCAAAAAAATATGATCGCAATCCTAATTTGTGGGATGATAATGTTGATTATTTTATGAAAAACAAATCAAACCCAGAGTATTTTACTGATTCAGTAGTACAACATGGTTACTCGAATGGAGTAGTTTCATTTAACTTCGTCAATGATATATTAAATAGATATGAACATTACAAAAATGTAATTGAATAATGGGGAAACACCTTGTATTATAAAGAATTAAGCTACCCTAATTAAGAGTGGCTTTTTTTATTATTATTGAAATATGATCCCGAAAGATTATCGGCAAATTTTTCTTTAATGACTTATCAGACAATACATTTGCAAAATAGAGGATTCCATTTTTTTAAGATTCTCATTTTTTGCATTACAACTGCTTGTAAAAATCGTTTCCTTTATCATCTACAATTATAAATGCCGGGAAATTCACAACCCTTATTTTTCTTACTGCTTCCATCCCAAGTTCTTCAAAATCAACCAGCTCTATTGATTTAATATATTCTTTAGCAATGATAGCAGCCGGTCCGCCGATAGATCCTAAATAGAATCCGCCATATTTTGCACAAGCATCAGTAACCTGCTTGCTTCGATTTCCTTTTGCAAGCATGATCATCGAGCCACCCATACTTTGAAATTTTTCTACATACATATCCATACGGCCGGCAGTTGTAGGCCCAAAACTACCTGAGGGCAAACCCGGTGGAGTTTTTGCCGGACCGGCATAATAAATAGGATGATTTTTAAAATACTCAGGCATAGGCTTTCCCTCTTCTAATATTTTGTTGATCCTGGCGTGGGCAACATCGCGTGCGACTATTAGTGTACCAGATAGGCTCAACCGTGTTTTAACCGGGTATTTACTTAATTCTTCCAATACTTCATTCATTGGGCGGTCAAGATTGATCTCCACAGCAGGTGAAAGCTCCGGAGGTGCTGCAGGCATATAACGCTCCGGATTTTTCTCCAGTTCTTCGATAAAGATCCCCTCTTCGGTAATCTTTGCTTTAATATTTCTATCAGCACTACAACTTACACCGATTCCAACCGGGCATGAAGCAGCATGACGCGGCAGCCTGATAACACGGACATCATGTGCAAAATATTTCCCTCCGAACTGAGCTCCAATACCACTTTCCTGAGTTATTTTCTTAATCCTCTCCTCCCACTCAAGGTCGCGGAAAGCTTGACCGTAAATATTACCCTGTGTTGGTAAGTTGTCATAATATCCGGTGGAAGCTTTTTTGACAACGGCAAGATTGGCTTCAGCGCTCGATCCACCAATAACAATAGCAAGATGATAGGGAGGGCATGCTGCAGAGCCTAATTCACTAATCTTTTCCTTGAAAAATTTAGTAAGGTTTTCTTCGTTCAGTAACGACTTAGTTTGTTGGAATAACAAACTTTTATTAGCTGAACCTCCTCCTTTGGTTACGATAAGGAACTCATAACTATTTCCAGAGCTTGAATAGATATCTATCTGTGCGGGTAAATTGGTAGTGGTGTTTTTCTCTTCGGTCATTGTTAGTGGAGCAAGTATAGAATAGCGCAGATAATTTTGCTGCCATACGTCAAAAATACCTTTAGATAAGTGCATAGCATCGTCAACTCCGGTATAAACATCTTCTCCTTTTTTTGCCATAATGATAGCTGTACCAGTATCTTGGCATGTTGGCAGCTTTCCTTCGGCTGAAACCACTTGGTTTTTGATCATTGTGTATGCAACAAAACGTTCGTTATCGCTAGCCTCGGGGTCTTCGAGGATGGCGGCCAATTGTCGCAAGTGCGAGGAACGAAGGAAGAAAGAGACATCGAAAAAGGCTTCCCGGGCAAGTAATTCAAGCCCTTCTGGTTTTACTTTTAATATTTTACGTCCATTAAACTCTTCGGTTGAAACAAAATCTTTTGTAATCAACCTGTACTTAGTTGTGTCTTCCTTAACAGGAAAAGGATTTTGATAAACAAACTCAGCCATAATTATAATTGTTTAATTTGATAATTTATTGATTTAGCATCACTTATCTAATCCCATAGCCATCTTAATTTTTTTTGGTATATCGGTGATATGATAATAACCGTTGAACATTTCATGACCTTGTCCGATAGCAAAAACGGGTACAGGTGTGCCAGTGTGCGCCCACGTAGTCCATCCTAATCCGGCTTTATGGTTCAAAATCCGGGTAGCTGTAACAGCGATAGGATTTTCATTGCCATAATTAAGTTGTTTTTCCATGTCAGATATTTGGAGTTCACCTTTCCAACATTTCCATGCATCGGATAACAGCTTATTTTCGTAATCGGATAAAGCTAATTCACCCTCGCCGCCCAATCCAAAATATTCATTAATCAATTTAAGAATTAGTTCATAATTTTGATTCTCAGGTATTTTCAATGTAGAATCCAATAAATGAGCAAATTTGCTAAAAGAGACCTTTTGATGTATGAGTAGTAACAAGTCAGTTTCGTAATTTTTCCCTGACCAACCCAAGGTAATGCCTCCTGTTTCATGATCAGCAGTAACAATGATAAGAGTTTCATTCGGATGTTCTTTGTAAAACTCCAATGCACGCTCTACTGCATCCGATAGTCCTATTATGTTCCAAATTGCCGTTGCTCCATCATTGGCATGAGCTGCCCAGTCGTGATTTCCTTCTTCTGCCATAATAAAAAACCCTTTGTCATTATCGAGAAGTTCAATGGCTTTATCAATTAAAAGGCTTAATGGGATATCGTTTCTATTCTGGTCAATAACAAAATCCTGTGATGCTGCTTTTGTTAGAAAATTACTGATAGCAATCACTCTATTATCATTCCGTTTCAGGTTATTTAATTGATCAACTCCTCGTACTATATGATATCCAGCTTGTTTGGCAAGCTGATAAAGGTCGGGCTTATCTTTATCTTTACCTGTTGCTTGATAAAAACCTCCACCGCCAAAAAAATCATAATTACTGCTGATCAAGTCAAGACCAATTTCATAATAATTGTTTCGGCTTGGTTGATGTGCATAAAACACAGAGGGTGTTGCATGGTTAATGCTAACATTTGAAATAATACCCACTTTATATCCTTCTCTTTTAACAATACTGGCAATAGAGTAAAGATTCTGATCTCTCGTACCATTCATGCCGATAGTATTTATGGTGGTTTTTTGCCCGGTAGATAGTGCAGTACCTGCAGCGGCTGAGCAAGTAATTAACCGGTTAAGCGCATTATTATTTGCAAAACCTGTGGTAGGAAACTTAGTAAAAGAGAGTCTTTCAAATCCAATTTCGTTTTTTTGCGAAGCCAAAAATGCCTCCGTTACAGCAACATGCGTCATACCCATACCATCGCTAATAAAATAAAATATATATTTAGCCTGCTGAGCATGTAAAAATCCAGAATAAAAAAAGAAAAAGATAACTGGAAAAATTACAATCTTTAAAATACGATTTGATGTTATCATTAAAAAAGAGTTTATCGGTGTAAAAAAATTCAATTTGTAATTCGTCATTTGAAAGTATTCAAAATTCAATTTATTGTGGCTTTTAAAAGTCTATTTGTATCAGTGAGTAACTATTAATAATTGTAACTGTTAGAGACAAAAATAGTATTCTTTGCATAACGGAAATTTAGATTTGTTTTTCGAACGTTAACTTTTTGACCTGGAACATAACTCATGGTTTCAGTTTGTTACAATTGTATTCTCATTTTTTAGTAGTGAACAAAAGTTTTTGGTCAACATTAACAGATTCAAGTATTTTTTTAATTTTCACTTGATCAATAACAAGTCTTCTACGTAAGAGATCTAAATCTCTGAATCGTTTTTCATCGCGGGTGTGTTCTACCAGGTAGAGTCTCAGATTTTCTCCATATATCTCTTTATTAAAATCGAAAATATTTACTTCGATACTAAGATTATGTTGATTTAATGTCGGTCGGATACCAATATTACTCATTCCTTTATAAATGGTTCCTTTATAATCAACAAGGGTGGCATATACTCCATAATAGGGTATTAATTTCTCCGGGTCATCAAGATGAATATTTGCTGTAGGGAATCCTAATGTTCGTCCAAGTCTATTTCCTTTTACCACAACGCCGCTGATTGAATAATAATATCCTAAAAGGTTAGACACCAATTGCATATCACCTTTTTTAATAGCATCTCGTATTCGGGTACTACTGATAGCAAATCCGGCAAGATCTTCAGCTTCAATTTGCTCAACGGCAAAACCTAATTTTGCGGCCATTTGACCTAAAAAATGAATGTCGCCTCTACGCTCTTTTCCGAACTGATGATCGTATCCTATAATTAGTTTTACCGGCTTAAATACCTCATAAATATACTTTTCAAGAAAATATTCAGAGCTAAATTGTGCAAACTCTTTTGTAAAATGGATAATAAAAAGATGATCAACACCTAATTGACTAAAGATTTGCACTCGTTCATCCATCGAAAGGATCAGTCTGAGATCATATCCTGGTTGAACTACTATTCGGGGGTGTGGTTCGAAAGTGATTAGAACGCTTTCCCCTTCAATTCTTTTGGCCGCTTCAACTAATTTTGCAATTACTAATTGATGGCCAATATGAACGCCATCGAAAGTACCGACGGTAACAACTGCATTTTTTATTTTGCCAATATCAGCAATATCTTTATAAATTCTCACCTTAAAATATCAATGTTCTTATCGGCTGACAAAGTTAATAACCTATTCAATTCTCAACACATAAACGGGATTCTTTTCAGCAAAAACAAAATAACGAAACAAAAGCCCTGTAACCAACAAGTTATAGGGCTTTAGGTTGAGTCTCCCCGGAAGGACTCGAACCTTCGACCCGATGATTAAGAGTCATCTGCTCTGCCACCTGAGCTACGGAGAGAATCGGCCGCAAAAGTATAAAAACTATAAAAAGAGTACTTTTTTGTATAAACAAATAAGCAGGTGCATAAAAAAAGCTAAAAGTTAGTGGTATTAGGATAACCGTGAATTTGAAATATCCAAAAGAATAATTAAATTTGATGGTCGAATAAAATTTCTATTTTTGCCAGCCAAATTTTAACCTGAATAATAATTAAATCACTACATAAATTTTTAGAAATGAAATTTTATCGAAGCAAATTTTTTTATTTGTCAATATTAGTTGTTTTGATAATCCTATTTTCTACTTCTTGTGTACCGATGAAAAAAATTAAATACTTACAAAGCGAAGTAAAAAAAGGAGATGCTGTTCAAACAACTTTTGAACATAAAAAATCAGAGGATTTTAAGATACAGCCTGGCGACAATCTTTACATCAGAGTAAATAACGCACTTTCTACTACTGAAAATATTTTTTCCTTAGATCAAGAATCAAGGTCGTCCAACTATTACAATGATGTAGGTATTTACCTGAACAGTTATCGGGTTTCTGACTCTGGTTACATTGATTTTCCATTTGTCGGTAAAGTGTTTTTGAAAGATCATACGCTTGAACAGGCTCAGGAGCTTTTACAATCTATAGTGGATGATTATTTAAAAGGCACTACAGTTATCGTACGATTGGCCATTTTCAAGGTTACTATGCTTGGCGAATTCAATCGCCCTGGCGAGTATAGCGTTTACGAGAGCAAGTTCAATATTTTTGACGCAATAGCACAAGCTGGCGATCTGACAACATTTGCCAAACGAAACAAGATTTATTTGGTAAGACAAACCGAATCTGGAAGTAAGGTTGTTCATCTTGATTTAAATGATATCGGAATATTAGAATCTGAATATTATACTATTATGCCTAACGATATCATTTATGCTCAACCGGTTAAAGGTAAAAATTTTGCATTTAGAGAATTCCCTTATTCTCTTATTTTTACAACCATCTCCACAACCCTTTTACTTATCAATTTTTTCAAAACAAATTAACATTGTATTAAGTGGAAACAACCCCTAATATACACAACCTGAAGCAAGAAGAGTCAGTTGACCTGAAAATGCTCTTTATTAAGTTTTTCAGATATTGGTACTTTTTTGCGCTTACCATATTTGTTGCATTGGTAATAGCATTTCTCTTCAACAAATACACAAAGCCTGTTTATGAGGTCAAAACCACTGTTTTAGTTAAAGATGACCGTTCAAGCAAAGACCTGATTGGCATTGGGATTTATGACATGCAAAATTTGCAAAATGAAATTGGGATATTGTCATCTTATTCTTTAGCAGAGCGGACTATAAATAATTTAAATTTTGAAATCACCTATCAACTTGAGGAAAATTTCATAACAACAGAGCTTTATGACAAGACTCCTTTTATAGTGGAGATGGATACTAATACTCCTCAGCTTCAAAATGTAAAGTTTACTGTTTTAATACTTTCAAATACACAATATCGGTTGGAATTGCAGGTAGAGGAAGGAATACTGTATCATTTTAGCGAAAGAGAGGAGAAAGGAAATATTACCGGCATTAACTTTACACGTGATTTTAATTTTGGAGACCAGGTGGAAGGCGAGTTTGGGAAATTTCGTATTTACCTTACAGAAGAATTTTCTGGTGATTATTTAAATAAAAACTTGATTTTTATCTTTAATGACTATCAATCGTTGATCTCACAATTCCAAGGCATTAAGGTAGAACCTATAAAACGTGATGCCTCTATTGTCGAAATTTCTATCCGCGGTAGTAATAAATGTAAAATGAAGGACTACCTTAATGAGTTAACTTATCAATATTTGTATAGAGGTATTGAAAAGAAAAACCAGATTGCAGATAATACCATACGTTTTATTGATTCAGAATTGGTTGACATATCTGATTCATTAACTTTTGCTGAAACCCGTTTACAAGATTTCCGTGCTTCGAATGAGGTTATGGATCTGGATTTTAAAGCTAATCAGGTGTTTACAATAATGAGGCAGCTTGAAGATCAAAAGGCACAGCTCATTGTAAAATCCAAATATTATAAAAATCTTCAAGACTATCTGATTAAACATAAAGAGAGCATTGACGATATTGTGGTACCCTCATCAATGGGAATAGATGATCCGCTTCTGACACAACTTATCACGGAATTGGCAAAGCTTTATACCGAACGCGCCCAATTGCTATTAAACTCATCCGAACGTAACCCTTATGTGGTAGCAATAGACCAACGTATTGCAACAACAAAGAACACCATCTCCGAAAACATTCAAAACATAATCAATACATCTTCGATATCAATAAAAGATATTGATGAAAGGATAGGCCGCCTTGAATTGGAAATAGGCCGCCTGCCTCAAACACAAAGACAACTATTCGGTATTGAAAGGACATTTAAATTAAACGATGCCATTTACACCTTCCTGCTGCAAAAACGCTCGGAAGCACAAATTGCAAAAGCCTCGACTTTACCCGATAATGAGATTATTGATGTAGCACGAGGCGGAGACCAAGTATTTCCAAAAAAAGGTCTTAACTACCTCATTGCATTAATTCTTGGAATCGCTATACCAATAATTTACATTATTGGGAAAGATTATATGAACGATAAGATTATTGAACGCCAGGATGTGGAAAAAATAACCAATATCCCAATTATTGGACATCTTATCCACAATAACAAGGAGACGCAGCTTGTAGTACCAGAATCGCCAAAATCATCAATATCAGAGTCGTTCCGATCCGTCAGGACAAACATTCAATACCTTACTAAAGGTAAAAGTAAACAAACCGTATTAGTAACATCTGATATGGTAGGAGCGGGAAAAACCTTTGCAGCTATGAACTTGGCAGCAATCTTTGCTATGTACGAAAAAAAGACTTTACTACTCGGATTCGACCTCAGAAAGCCAAAGATTTATCAAGATTTTGGATTAACCAAAACGGAAGGAATCAGCTCTTATCTGATCAACAAAAGCCCACTTGAAGATATTATACAGGTTTCGCCGGTAAAAAATCTCGATATTATAATGGCCGGGCCAGTGCCACCAAATCCTGCTGAACTGATCTCTTCAGACAAAACTGATGAGCTGTTTGAAAGAATTCAAGAGATGTACGACTACATTATCATTGATACCCCACCCGTTGGCCTTGTTACTGACGCTTTTCTGCTTATGAAATATACTGATGCCAATCTTTTCTTGGTACGCCAGAACTATACTAATAAAAAGGTTTTCGAGTCCATTATAAAAGATATTGAGCTTAGAAAGTTACCAAACATGTACATCCTGATCAACGATGTAAAACTTGGTAAGGGATCGTATGGATATGGTTACGGGTATGGCTACGGTTACGGCTACGGATATGGTTACGGATATGGTTACGGATATTATTCCGACGATGACGAAACTTCTAAAAAATCATTGTTAGGTAAAATATTCGGAAAAGCGTGATATGAAAAACTAATCATTTAGAATTGTTTTTTTCTAAATAGCTATGAAAAGCTATTGTTTCCCCCTATTAAAAACAGGTTAGTTCAATCATGATCGGCATTGTGCAAATAAAGATATTTGCTCAACATAAGATCCTAAAAAATACTGCAGTATTTTTACAAAAACCAAAACTATCCACATTTTCAACAGATCTAATAGTATTACAGAAGAGCTGAATCTTCTTTTTTATTTTCTTTGCAAATTGATGTAACTGTAATTTAAATTTAGGAAGATGGAGCTATCAGTTGCAAAATGCAACAATTTGTTTTAGCACGTTGTTTGTATCTTCCACAAAAATCCAAAGCTTTAAAATGAACAAACTTTATCCTTTAAAATTTAAACCGCTTTTTAAAGAAAAAATATGGGGTGGCACAAGGATAAAAGATATGCTTGGAATAGATTTCGGGAACTTGTCCAATTGCGGCGAAGCTTGGATTTTATCGGGTGTTAAGTACAATGAAACAGTTGTTACAAATGGATTTCTAAAAGGTAATGGAATAAATGAGCTTGTAGAGGTCTATATGGATGATTTAGTTGGTGAAAAGATATTTGAAAAGCATAAAAATGAGTTTCCTATACTTGTCAAGCTCATTGATTCCAACGACTATTTGAGTATTCAAGTACATCCCGATGATAAATTGGCTGCCAAACGGGGTCTTGGAAATGGTAAAACGGAAATGTGGTATATTCTTAGCGCCGATCCGGAAGCTGAGTTAATAAGTGGTTTTAAAGAAAAAATTGACCAACAAACCTACTTACACCATCTTGAATCAAACACTCTAAAACAGTTTCTTAATACTGAAAAAGTGATGGTAGGCAATGTTTTTTTTATCCCTGCCGGTAGAATTCATGCTTTAGGCCCTGGAATTTTGCTTGCTGAGATTCAGCAAACCTCCGACGTTACCTATCGTTTGTATGATTGGGATCGGGTAGATGGTGAAGGCAAAAAGCGGGAGCTACATACTAAGGAAGCTATTGAAGCTATTGATTTTAATGTTTATAAAAACTATAAAACCCAATACTATGAGGTGCTGAATAAAAGTGTCGAACTCGTTAGTCAACCCTTTTTTACAACCAACATAATACACATTAATCAGCCAATAAAACGAGATTACACTATGCTCGATTCGTTTGTTATTTGTACTTGCGTACAAGGAAGCTCAGAAATGATTTATCCTGATGGTAAAGTGAATATTAACATAGGCGAATGTGTGCTAATCCCGAATGAGATAAAAGATATACTGATTAAGCCTTTTAGTGATTGTAAGATTTTGGAAACATTTATTATATGAATTATCTTTTTTGAAAATTATAGTTTTGCAAAAATTGTTTTATTTTTTAATTCTTTCAATATGAAAAAAATAATTCTTTTGGTTTTAGTTGTTGTTCCATTTACCACTTTGTGGGCTCAAGGTGGATCGAAGGCTCTTTTTAAACTTCCTGAAGCCAACCTTCAGACTATGGATGGAAAGCCCTTTAATACAAAAAATCTTCAAAATGATGGAAAGCCTATTTTATTAACTTTTTGGGCAACCTGGTGCAAGCCTTGTATGAAAGAACATGATGCCATTAATGATCTTTACGATGAATGGATAGAAGAAACCGGTGTAAAAATTTATGCCATTTCCATTGACGACACCAGATCGGCAAAAAGGGTAATGCCTACAGTGAACGGAAAAGGCTGGGAATTTGATGTTCTGCTCGATACCAACGGTGATTTCAAGAGATTGATGAATGTTAACATTCCCCCTCATGTATTTGTACTCAACGGCAAAAAAGAGGTCGTATGGCAACATGTCGGCTATTTAGATGGCGATGAGGCTAAATATATTGATGTAATTAGAAACGTGCTTGCAGGCAAGCCGGTTGAATAAATCCTAAAGTTAAACTTTTAAGAGATTAGTTTTGAAATCAATAATACACTTTTCAATTTTCTTACTGTGTATAACGGGTCCGTTTGTTGCCTTATCACAAGGAATAACTGAAGGGGCAAAAGTAACCGGGAACATACAAATTGACGGACAATATTATACCGAAAACGAAACGCTTGGAATCACTGATTCATCGCTTAATTATCGTAAAACAGGGATGAATGGGTTTGCCAATTTGCTTTATACTAACGGAAATTTTTCGGCTGGTATGCGGATGGAAAGCTATCTTAATCCAATGCTTGGATTTGATTCCCGTTACGAAGGCGTAGGCGTGCCATATTGGTTTGCAAGATATAAAACCGGATCCTTCGAGATGACTGCGGGTCATTTCTATGAACAGTTTGGCAGTGGACTGGTATTGCGTAGCTGGGAAAACTGGGCTTTAGGTTACGATAACAACCTTTATGGTTTTAATACCAGTTTTTCACCAATTGACGGTATCACACTTAAAGGATTAATTGGCATTCAACGCTATTTTTGGGAACCTTATGAGATAGGTAACAGAGGAATTGTCAAAGGATTTGATGCTGACTTTGACTTAAATGAAATATTTGAAAAAATGGCCGACTGTCAAACAAGAATTGACATAGGTGGTAGTTTTGTAAGCAAATATGAAAAGGTGCCAAAGGTTACTTATGTAGTTGATTCAAAATATTTTATTGATTCGGTAGAATGGAACAAACAAACGGTTTACGAGCTAAAACTCCCTAACAATGTTGGATCGTGGGCAGCAAGGGTAAACATTTCCAATGGTGGTTTGAATTTTTATTCGGAATATGCCGAAAAGAGTAATGATCCCAACGCCACCAACGGCCAGATTTATAAAAAAGGAACAGCGTTATACTCATCGCTTGCTTATTCCACTAAAGGCCTTGGAGTTTTTCTTTCCACAAAATGGATTGACAACATGAGCTTTAAATCAAAAATCACAGAAACAGGTACCCCCCCAATGCTCGATATAAACTACCTTCCGGCCATCAGCAAAGAGCATCAATATAGTCTGGCAGCGCTTTATCCATACGCCACACAGCCTAACGGAGAGTTTGGATTTCAAGGACAGATAGATTATAAAATCAGAAAAGGCACTGCCCTTGGTGGTAAATATGGAACATCGCTTACGTTGAATTATTCACTGGCCAAATCTATCAAAAAAGATACAGTAGCCATATCGCCAATTACCAACTCATGGGTTGGAACGCAAGGGTACAAAACCAACTTCCTCTCAATAGGAGACCTTAAATATTATACAGACGTGAATTTCCTTATTGACAAAAAGTTCTCAAATAAATGGAAAGGCACCTTTGGTTATTTCAACCAGTCATACAATAAAAATGTAATCGAAGAGGGCATATACAACGAGAACAACATGGTAAAAGCAAACATAGCTGTTGTTGATCTTACCTATAGGTTCACACCGAGTAAGTCGTTTAGGCTTGAAACCCAAGGACTGTGGACTAAAGAAGATAAAGGCGATTGGTTATCAATGTTACTCGAATATAATATCTCACCAACCTGGTTTTTTGCTATTTCTGACGAATACAATTATGGTAACCCTTCGGATGACTTGAAGATTCATTACTATAATGTTGCTATGGGATATACGCAAAATACTACCCGTTTTGCTTTGCGTTACGGGCTTCAACGAGAGGGGCTGCTTTGTGTTGGCGGCGTGTGTAGATATGTACCCGCTTCTACAGGCTTGACCCTAACTATTACAAGTACATTTTAATTAAAATTGAATATAGAATATGAAACCAAAAATAATCTCCACACTCTTTTTTATTCTCATCACTTTCATACTCTGGACAGCCTGCGAGAAAATTGATCAACCCCTCAAGATTGTTGATCAGAAAGATTTTCCTGTTAATCCTGATGACACACTCTATTTTGTTGATTCGATAATTGTTGATCTCAAACAGGTTTTATTAGAGGATTTTACTGGCCAGCGTTGTGTAAACTGTCCAAAAGCATCTAAGTTGTTACATGAAATAAGTGATTTTTATTATCCGCGACTTGTATCTTATACTGTACATGCCGGTATTTTTGCAGAGCCTGTCCCAGGTACTGTATTTGGAACTGACCTTCGCTGCCCGCTAAGTGAAAAACTTTATTTCGATTTTGGGATTTTTGCAACCCCTATGGGACAAATTGATCGGGTACTCTTTAACGGGCTTAGGCAGATATTTACAACAAATTGGCAATCAGTGGTTGATCAACAGATGCAAATTCCAAATGTTGTCAACCTGAAATTAAAGAACACATATTATCCAAAACATAATTCAGTAATAGTAGATGTAGAAGCTGATTTTATTTCCGACCTCGAAGGACAGTACAACCTTGTGGTTTATATTGTTGAGGATGGTATTGTTACAGCTCATCTTAATAACGATCCTACAATTGGCCCCGATACACTTTACAATTTCATACATCATAATGTTCTACGGGGGCCAATAAACTCAGCTTACGGCGATCCAATAAACTCCAGCGGAAATATCACAGCCGGATTGAAATTTGCAAAACAATATACATTTCCGATAAATCCGAATTGGGTAGCCGAAAACTGCAATATCATCGCATACATTGGGAAGAAGGATCCTGTATTAAACCTTGTTGACATTATACAAGCTGCTGAATTGAAGATAAAAACTGAACAATAGATATACCCCCATCGGGTCTATTGTAAAAGTGCATTTTCTGAGAATAAAAAAACAACCTCACCAGCATTATTCTAACTGATGAGGTTGTTTTTTTGGAAAAAATTACTTTATCCTAAAAATAGGATTAATCAAATAAAGTAAACTTAATCCCCTGTGCCAAAGGTAGTTCTTTACCAAAGTTTATGGTATTGGTTTGGCGGCGCATGTATGCTTTCCATGCATCTGATCCGGATTCACGTCCGCCGCCGGTATCTTTTTCACCGCCAAATGCTCCGCCAATTTCAGCTCCGTTAGTGGCGATGTTCACATTAGCAATACCGCAATCAGAACCAGCATGTGAAAGGAACAATTCCGTTTCGTGAATATTGGTACTGAAAATAGCCGATGAGAGACCCTGTGGAACGCTATTATGAAGTTTTATGGCTTCATCAATGGTTTTGTATTTAATCAAATAAAGTATTGGTGCAAATGTCTCTTCCTGAACAATATCCCAGTGGTTTTCCACCTCAGCAATGGCAGGACGCACATAACAGCCAGATTCAAAACCTTTACCGGTCATAACCTCGCCTCCATAAATGATTTTACCACCCGATTTTATCACTTCTTGCTGTGCATGTTGAAATGCCTTTACTGCACTAATGTCTATAAGCGGGCCAACATGTGTTTTGCTATCCAAAGAATGGCCAATATGCAACTGTTTATAAGCTCTTATCAATTTCTCCTTAAAAACATCGTAAACATCTTCATGAATAATGAGTCTGCGTGTTGATGTACAACGTTGACCGGCTGTAGCAGTTGCGCCAAACATACTGGCTATCAACGCCATATCAAGGTTGCCGTTTTGCGAAATAATGATTGCATTATTTCCGCCAAGCTCCAAAATTGTTTTACCTAACCGAGCCCCAACAATCTGATTTACCTTACGACCTACCCTTGTCGAACCTGTAATTGAGATCAATGGTATTCGCCGATCTGCCAAAAAATCATCCCCTACGTATTTAGAACTGGAGGCAACCAGGTTCAGGATCCCATCGGGTAAATTATTATCATGTAAAACTTTCTGTATGATATTATGTGTTGCTATAGCACAAAGCATCGTTTTCGACGAAGGTTTCCAAATAACTACGTCGCCTGCTATTAAGGCTATCATCGCATTCCACGACCATACGGCTACCGGGAAGTTAAAAGCTGAAATAACACCTACAATCCCAAGAGGATGATACTGTTCGTACATTCGGTGCATTTCACGTTCGGAGTGCATGGTAAATCCATACAACTGCCGCGACTGACCTACTGCAAAATCAGCAATGTCAATCATCTCTTGTACCTCGCCGAGGCCTTCTTGATACACTTTCCCCATCTCGTAGGAGACAAGTTTACCCAAAGGCTCCTTGTATTTCCTTAATTCTTGACCAATCTGTCTGACGATCTCACCGCGCTTAGGCGCCGGAACCAATCGCCAATAAAGAAAAGCCTCCTGCGCACGCGATACAAGAGCTTCATAATCATCCCATGTCGCTTGTTTAACCTTAGCAATCAACTTGCCATCAGTGGGCGAATAAGATTCAATAAGTTCACCATTTGTTTCAATCCATTTGACACCCGTATGAAGGCCATTATTAATTGGCCGAATACCAAGCTCTTCAAGCATTTGATTAATGTTGTACTGATCCATTTTTAAGTTGTTAATACTTTTTTTAGTGGGTTCTGATAACTCATTTTGATGATCTAAAGAAAATCGGAGAACCCGTTGACCGATCCCTTTAAATCAGGTGATAAAAGTATCAATAATTTTTTTCATTGTTGTCCGGTAAAAAAACTAACCGGTTCAGATCTTGAATATCTAATCCGGTATGTCTGTCTTTAAACTCAAGCTTCTTACCGGCAAAGGCAACAAACATCACATATCCGGGCTCGTGTTCTAATTTCATCGAACCCCTCTCCATAGCACATTTCCGCCAAAATTCTGCAGCATAAGAATTGACGGTATTGCGTAAAATACCAAGTGTTAACACTGTTCTGCGGCTACTCAGCCCCTCTTTTTGCAGTGTTAGAATTTGTTTTAAATCCATAGGATCAAGTTTGTTTGCCATAACTTATCTCGTTTTTTTCGAGATAATATAAACTGATCTTTGAGGGTGGCACAATTTAAACCGAAATCAATGACACACATCAAACCGGAATATCCAGAAATAATATTTGGACAATTTACCAAAGGTTTAATCCCGATTTATCCCTTTCGATTATCTACTTTTTTGGGATGTGTTTAAGTGTCTCTACAAGGAATTCCCAAAACTTATTTACCGACTCGATATTTACTTTTTCATCCGGAGAGTGTGGATACTTGATGGTTGGGCCAAATGAGATCATGTCCAAATGAGGATATACTCCCCCTAAAAGCCCACACTCCAAGCCAGCATGAACAGCTTTTATCTTGGGGATTTTGCCAAATTTTTTATTGTAAATCTCTTGCATCTCCTTCAGGATAGGCGAATTGGGGTTAGGCTGCCATCCTGGATAATCACCATCGAGTTCTACCTTTGCGCCAATCATTTCAAATACACTTTTAACAACCTCGCCCAAGTCATGTTTTGCAGAATCAACCGAGCTTCTAAGTAAATTTTTTACAATTGCTTCACCATCCTTAATGGTAACAATGGCCATGTTGGTGGAGGTCTCAACCAAATTCTCCATGTCGTTGCTCATACGTACAACACCGTTGGGACAGGCATAAATAGCGTTAATAAAGTCAGTCTGCGACTTATCATCCATAACCTTTGGAGGATTATCCACTATTTCGAAAGCAACTTTTAAATCGGGATCGGCAGTTTTGTATTCGTTTTTCACCGTTTTGGTGAACTCGTCTAACCATCCTTTAATGCCTTCGAGCTTGGCTTTGCTAACAGAAAGTAGCGCCCATGCCTCGCGTGGGATTGCGTTACGTAGGCTGCCGGCTTCCACTTCGGCAATGCGGACTTCATATTCTGAGGAGGCTTTTTTCAGAAACCTAAAAAGTAGTTTGTTGGCATTTGCCCTGTAAAGCGAAATGTCAATACCTGAGTGTCCACCTTTCATCCCGGAGAGCATAACTTTAAAACCAACGTTTTCAGCAAGCGCTGTTACTTCTTCATACTGGTAAGTAACTGTAGCATCTACTCCTCCGGCACAGCCGATATTTAATTCGCTATCATCTTCCGAATCGAGGTTAAGCAGGATATCACCTTTCAAAATACCCGGTTTCAACCCAAAAGCGCCTGTCATTCCGGTCTCTTCATCTATTGTAAAAAGCGCTTCAACGGGGCCATGCACCAAATTAGTAGCCTCGAGAACTGCCATAGCTGCGGCCACACCAATGCCGTTGTCAGCGCCAAGGGTGGTGTCGTTGGCAGTTACCCATTTACCATCAATATATGCTTCGATAGGATCAGTCTCGAAATTGAACTCCTTGTCACTATTAGCCTGTGGCACCATATCGAGATGACCTTGAAGGATAACGCCTTTGCGATCCTCCATGCCTGGAGTGGCAGGTTTACTGATGATGACGTTACCTACTTCATCAACAAAAGTTTTAAGCCCTAATCTCTCACCATATTCCCTCATAAATTGAATGATACGTCCTTCCTTTTTTGAAGGACGAGGAATTTGTGTGAGCTTTTCAAAATTTTTCCATACTGCATTTGGTTTTAAACCGCTAAGATGTTTGTTCATAATAACTCCTTTATTTTAATAATTTGAATACTGGATTTTTGATAAATTTATCTGCAAAAATAGTTAATTGATTTGGTAATATATTTAATAGGCTTCTGCATTTAATCAACATTTCCTTTGTTACAAACTCACAATAAGCCAATATTTTAAAATGAAAGGCTACTAAATGGAAATGCTTAATTTTGTAAAGAGTTTTATGATATTGATCTTTCAAAATCCATCATTACTATGAAAAACTTATTACGCCTCTTTATTTCAATGCTTATTTCTGTGAGCATGTTTATCAATTTTGCCTTTGCTCAAATGGCCTCTTCGGAAAATGAAAAGCCAATTACCTTGAAACATTGGATGACTCCTGAGGAGGCGAAGCATAGCCATCTGATAGGAAAAGATTTTAGAGCAACCGACCCTCCTGTCGGGCCTATTATCAACTTTGCTGAGTTCGACCAGGTAGAGAGCGTACTGATAAGGTATCAGTTTGGAATATCCTATCAGCTTATTGCTGCAATGTCGCAAAAGTGTGGTGTAACAACGATTGTGGCAAGCTCGGCAGAGCAAAATTATGTTACTAATCAATATCAGAATCAAGGGGTCAATTTAGAAAATTGTACTTTCATTATTGCACCGACAAATAGCTATTGGACCCGGGATTACGGCCCCTGGTTTATTGCCGACAAAGATGACCAAATGGGTATTGTGGATTTTATTTATAACCGCCCACGCCCTCAGGATAATATGATACCTGCTAAGGTAGCAGAAGTTCTTGGCATCAACTTGTTTGCAATTGATTTGAAACATTGTGGTGGAAATTATATGACCGATGGAATGGGCATCTCTGCCTCAACAAATTTAGTGTGGAACGAAAATCAATCCTTTTCACATACGCAGATTGATCAGATTTTTTTGGATTATTTTGGAATACATACTTATCACGTTGTTCCTGATCCAAACAATACCTATATTGACCATATTGACTGTTGGGGTAAATATCTTGCTCCCGATAAGATTTTGATACGCGCTGTTCCGCCAAGCCACCAACAATATAATGCTATCGAAGCTACCGCTGCCTATTTTGCCGCCCAAACTTCTTCTTATGGAACGCCGCTACAGGTTATAAGGGTAAATACTCCTAATAATCAGCCCTATAGTAACTCACTTATTCTTAATGATCAGGTTTTTGTTCCTATTATGAATTCAAGTTACGATGCTCAGGCTATAGCTACTTATCAGGAGGCAATGCCTGGATATGAGGTGCTCGGTTTTACCGGAAGTTGGCAATCAACCGATGCATTGCATTGCAGGACAATCGGGATAACTAATCTTAAAAAAGTACATATCCAGCATATACCATTGTTGGGCGAGCAACCTTTACAGCCGGAGTATGTGCTGCAAGCTACTATAAAAGCATTTAGCGGAGAGCCTCTGCAGAGTGATTCCGTTTTGATCTATTACCGTATGAATGGCCAAAACTGGCAAACGGCTTCTATGACTAACATATCGGAACAACTATGGGAAGGATCCATTCCTGCCGGAACACCGGGTAGTCAGGTTGATTATTATTTATTTGCAGCCGATGAGGCTAATCAACGTATCAAGCATCCATTTATTGGAGCGCCCGACCCTCACACATTTATTATGGGTGAAGAGGCTTATCCGCACATCACAGTTTATCCGGAACAAATTACTGCCACCGCAGTGGAAGGTGAATCAACCATAGAATCTTTTACAATTTGTAATCTTGGTGCTGCTGAACTCTATTTTAATATTGAAACTAACACAGTGATGACTGAGTATTTCAATTTCTCGCTTTCTGACAGTCCGGCAACCAACTCTTATGATTATAATACACTGGTCGAAATGGGCTGGACAACATTGCCCGTAGGGATGGAAGGAAAAATTGCAGGGGTGGAGATAAGCTACTCATGGGCAACAGATAATTGGCCTGAGGAAGGAAGTTTCCATATAAAATCGCCAGCCGGAACCACTGCAGAAATCGCTTCGGGATTACCAAGTGGGGATTACACTTTCGACCTGGACGTATTTAACAATGAAGAGATAATTGGCGACTGGGAAGTGTGGATAGAGGATAGTTATGGAGATGGTGGCCATCAGGCAACCAATATTACATTAAAATTCAGCATAGTGATTTGTGAAATTAATTGGCTTTTGCCATATATACAATCGGGTATAATCTCGCCAGGCCAGTGTGTTGACCTTTCCGTATTGATGGATGCTTCACAACTTACACCGCAATTATATCATGGTGAAATTTTAATTGCCTCCAATGACCCGGACAACAGCCTGATACCGCTGCCGGTTGACTTTGAAGTAACTATAAACGCTTTTTACAACACTGCCCTTGAACCGGATACTTTGTGGTTTACCGATCCGAATTCTATCGCTATACCGCAAACTGCAAAATTCATTAATGCTTCAAATGTGCCGATAACGCTTGAAGAGATACAAATGGAGAACTACGGGCACTTTGCTTGGGAGGTTTCTAACATTTCGGTTTCGCTCCCTCACCAGATGCAACCTAACGAATCAGTTTCATTTGATGTAACACTGATGGTGCCTATTCTTAAATCGTTTGCCAATATTCAATATGATTCGGTTCAGATAACTTCATCTGTAGGGATGGATTACCTTATACTCGCTTGTGATATTGATATTATTCCCGGAGTTAATGATTTCTTAGAAAATAGATGCCATATTTATCCAAATCCATTTACCGAAAAGATGACCATTGAATTCTACAATGATATCAATCAGGAAGTTAAGATTGAAGTAATTGACATCCACGGAATAGTGGTTGCTGAATTGTATAATGGACTTTTACCCTCTGGTAATCATTCATTTAAATGGACTGGTATTAATAAATCCGGAGTTAAAGCCAAAGCAGGAATTATGTTTGTCAGAATATTAAGTCCTGAAAAAATTAATATTATTAAAGTATTGAAGCAAAATTAATTGATTAGATATTTCAATTTTGAAAACCCGATAAATTCACTCTTATCGGGTTTTTTTATCTATTTTTTGGGAACAAGGCTCACGTAGGATCAATACATTTCATTTATACTCCATACAAAAGCTCTAATACCAACTTCCCTGTTGATTTCATCTACCTTTTTCACCCTTTCTAATAGGGGTTTCACTTTTTCTTCTTCCACAATAGCAATAAGCGCCGAATTCATTTCGGGCCATGTATGCGTTCCTTGCCGAGGTTCTCCATCCACGCTTCCACGTCCTTTCACTTCGCTCCACCAGCTATAGCCACGTATTCCGAGCTTATCTAAGATATATTCCACCCTTTCAGTATGCGCTTGATTAAAAACGATAAATATTGCTTTCATACTTAGTCCTTTTTTTGTAAAAGTTAATCATCCAAAGCATTAAATTGCTTTCTTAATTTCATGATTTTGTTTCGTTCGCCCGAGCGTCCCATCAACCCGTACATCACCGGTACAATGATCATTGTTATGATTGTTGAAAAAACAAGCCCGCCGATTACTGTAATTCCCATCGGTCGCCATATTTCGGATCCTTCTCCAGTGCTAAAAGCCAACGGTACCATCCCTAAGATTGTGGTTAAGGCAGTCATCAATACAGGGCGAAGCCTTGAGCGTCCTGCAGCCACAATAGCATCATAAAGCCTCATTCCTCTGTCGCGCATCAGGTTGGTAAAGTCAACCAAAATAATTCCATTTTTCACCACAATTCCAATCAACAACACAGCGCCAAGGCCTGCTACTATGTTCAACGTTGAGCCGGTAATAAACAATGCAAGCATTACTCCTGTAAAAGCAAATGGAATGGAGAACATAATGATAAACGGCATAGTGAACGATTCAAACTGTGAAGCCATTACTATAAATACTAGAATCAAACTCATGAGCATCAACAACATCAAATCCTGAAACGACTCCTGCTGATCCTCATAAGACCCACCCACGTTAACAAGTACATCCTGAGGAACAGGTACTTCGTCGGTAAGCTTGATTATTTTTTTTGCCAGTTCACTTAGCGAAATACCGTTCGGTATAGCCGATACGGTTACTATACGTTCTTTTCGTTTATGTTGAATAGAGGGCGGCCCCCAATACTCTTCAATACTTCCGATCTCTTTAAGTTTTATCTTCTTACCTTGTTGGTTCATTATAGTCAGCTCTTCGAGCAGAGTAATTGAATTGCGATATTTTTCGGATAATCTAATCCTGATGTCGTATTCCTCTCCTTCTTCTTTAAACCGCGATGCAATCATTCCGTTTACCCTGTTACGAATCATGGTAGAGACTGTGGCGCTATTCAATCCATGAAGTGCCATCTTTTCCCTATCGAGTACCACTTGAAGCTCAGGTTTGTCATTTTTACGGCTGACTACAATATTTTTGGCTTCGGGCATATTGCTTAATCTCTGGCGGAACTCCTCTGCTATTCTGTTTGTGGTATTGAAATCATATCCAAAAATCTCAATAGCTACATTGCTTTCACCGCCCATGCCCATTCCTGCTCCGGTTGTTGAAATATTGAATGTTACCACTTCTGGAAAAGCTTTTACAATATCTCTCATTTCATCAGCAATATCCCATACTGTTCTTTCGCGTTCGTCCACATGTGTTAAACGCATCATAACATTAATAATGTTAGACCCAGAGCCGATAAACAGCGAAAACATACCACCCTCATCATCCGAACCTGTTGAGACATTAAGCAGTTCTACTTCCGGAAATTTTTCCTGAATAATATTCTCTAATTTACGAGCTGTTTTCATTGTCTCTTCAACGCGTGTTCCTGTTTGAAGCTCCATACTAATTGACAAACGTGATTCGTCAGTCTGCGGCATAAAGTCAGTACCAACAAATTTCAAAGAGAACAATGATGCAATAAAAACAATACTTAGACTTATCAACACAAAAGCTTTATGACGTAAAACCCATGTAAGCGTTTTGGCATAAAAGTCGTCAAGCTTGTTAAGAAGCGGCTCAATAGTTCTTCCATAGCTAAATTTTTTCATTTTGACCTCTTTTTTACGCAATTTCAACACCCTGCTCGACATCATTGGAGTAAGCGAAATTGCAGCAAATGTTGAGGCTACAACAGTAATCGTAACAATCCAACCAAGCTGATTGAACATCATTCCGGTCATCCCTCCTACCAAGGTAAGGGGAAAAAAAACGGCTACAACAACCAGTGTTGTAATAATTACCGCTAACCACACTTCATTAGTAGCATAAATAGCGGCTTCGCGTGGACTACTTCCTCTTTCAATATGGCGGGTTATATTTTCGAGTACTACAATGGCATCGTCCACCACCATTCCTATTGCAATAGAGAGCGAAGTAAGCGAGATTACATTAATAGAGTTATCGGTAATAAAGAGATAAATAAATGCGACAATAAGCGAAACAGGTATTGTTAGCGCTATAATAAATGTAGCTCTCCACCTTCCGAGAAAGACCAGAATTACCAACACTACAAAGATAAAGGCATAGATCAGCGTTTGCGACAAGTTGCTGATTGCTCCTTTAATAAATGAAGAGGTGTCAAGAATCTGGTTTATTTGTATATCGGGAGGTAAAGTTTTTTTTAGCTCGTTGAGGTTTTTATTTACCTCACGCGCTACTTTTACCGTATTTGCGCCCGATTGTTTCATCACGAACATACGCAACCCTGTTTTTCCATTGATCTTTTCATCGAGCGAAAGATCTTTCAGCGAATCGCGTACTACAGCCACATCACGCAAATAAATTGGTATTCCGTTATAATTTCCAACAACAAGATCAGCCAATTGCCTGCTATCAGTAAATTCGCCCTGAATGCGTAGCTGATAATCCATATCACCCATTTTCACATTTCCTGAGGGCATATTCAGGTTTTCAGAAGCAATAATTCCTCCTATTTGTTCTATTGTCAGATTATAAGCATCCAATCGGCGGGGGTCTGCCTCTATATAGATTATTCTTTTTGGCGCACCGATCATCGAAACCGAACCTACCCCATCAATACGGTTTAGAGGATTAATAATTTTCTCTTCAAGAATTTTGTCCAAACCAGGATAGCTTTCATTTGCCGTAACGGCATAAAAAACTATCGGCATCATACTGGTATTAAACTTTAAAATTGTAGGTCTATCAACATCTTCCGGCATGTAATCATACACACGGTCAATCACATCACGCATCTGATTGGTAGCTTCATCAAGATTCGATCCCCAGTTGAACTTCAAAGTTATCACCGATAAGTTGTCCGTTGAGGTTGAAGTAACCTCCTTAACATTATCAACCGTGTTCAATGCATCCTCAAGAATTTTGGTTATATTTGTTTCAATATCAAGAGCGCTTGCGCCCGGGTAGGTAGTCATTACAGAAATATAGGGCGGATCAATCTCAGGATACAGGTCAACCGGCATCTTAATCAATGCATAAATCCCCACCACAATCACAGCGGTAAATATCATGAAAGTAGTGATAGGCCTGTTTATTGCAGATTTATATATACTCATAAAGTTATTTTTTCAGTATTCAGAAATTAATTTACTGTTACACGCATACCGTCAAGCAGACGTGCCTGTCCGCGAATTATCAACTTATCACCCTCTTTCAACTCATCCGAAATCACCTCCACAAATTCATTATAGCGTTTTCCAAGTGTAACAGGGATTCTTTTTGCTATTCCGTTTTCTTCTATAAAAAGATAGCGATCGTTAGAGCCTTGAAGTTTTAATATGGCAATTGATGGCAGCACAATGGCCTCTTCCCTATCGAGATCAAGCCTAACGCGACAAAACATTCCCGGACGTAACAATTCACCGGTATTATCTAACGAAATCTCAATATTAAAACTTCGGCTGGTAGGATCTATGGTAGGATAAATATTAAACACCTTACCTTCAAAGACTTTATCGGGATAAATGTCGGAGATAACGGTAGCGGGCATACCTTTGTTTACCATTGGGAAATATTTTTCCGAAACGGCCAATAAAATCTTAAGACGGTCAATTTGAACTAATGAGAGTATCGCCGATTTTCCTATTGTAGGTATGGGAGCGCCAGAATACATCTCGCCGGCTTCAAAATACTTTCCTGAAACAATGCCGTAAAAGGGAGCCGTTAATTTAGTGTTCTCCTTAAGAAAATTCACATTGCTTTGGGCAATATCTAATTGAGCCTTCAACTGATCGTATTGCTGACGCGGGATACTTCCGGTTTTATTCAGAGTGTCAATACGTGCGAAATCAGTTTTAAGTGTTTGAAGCTGTACTTCTGCCTGATGGAGCTGAGTTTGATCCATTTGAACTAAAAGTTCACCTTCTGCAACCCTCTGTCCTACCTTTACAAAGATATTGTCAATTCTACCGGGCGCTGCCGGCGCATAATGTACCTCTTCCCATGCTAAAACAGTGGAGGTATATTCAACATCGCGGGTAATCTCGCGTGTTGAGATGACAAGCACTTCAACAGGCTCTGCTGCCAGCTCCTCCTTTTCTTTCCCGTCATTTTTTATAGTCTCGCCCGAGCAAGCTGCGAGCATAGTAAAAGCTAAACCAAAATAAATGATATGTTTCATTTTTAAATTCCTTTTATTAATATATTGTTCCGTAAATTTTTTCTAATTGCAAACGTGTACTTAGCACCTGCATCATCGAATTAATGTAATCTGATTCTGCTTTAAGGTAATTATTATCGGCATTTATCAAGTCGAGAGAAGATAACATGCCTTGCCCGTATTTCAACTTTAGGTTTAAATATACCCGGCGCGATACTTCAATATTTTTTTGTTGATTTTCAAATGTTTCAAGTGCATTTTGAAAGTTAAAACGCATCTGTCGTTCCGTAATGCGCAATTGATCTTCTACAAGCGCCTTGTTGTTCTCAACGGTTTTTAAATCTACTTTCGCCTGCTGTGTTTGGGAATAACGCTGCCCACTGGAGAAAATCGGAATATTCAACTGCAAACCAATCATGTTGGGTGGCGACATATCAAAATCAGGCTTTAACAACTTGTGTGTATAACGATAAAATGCAACTAAAGTAGGCAAAGCATTTGCCTTGTTCATATCCACCATTTTACGTGTAAGCGTCTCTTGCTGTTGTATCATTCGAAAATCAATATTCCCTTCGGGATTAAATTCATTGAGCAACACATTTTCCAGAGCCGAATCTTCTATCAATTGCTCTAACGTATCAAGCAAGATAAGTTCTGTATCAATAGAGGCACCTAATTGAAGCCGCAACAGATTTTTGGCAAGCTCTGCCTGCCTCTCCGAGGCCGAACGTACATTTAAAAGCGAAGTCAACTGAACAGAAAGCTGATCAAGATCGGTTTGTTCAATGACCCCGACATGCACCATCGGTTCAGATTTACGGTACAGGTCCTGAAGATTTTCAACATTTTTTTCTAAAATAGAAAGCATCTCCTCAGTGATCAGAACCGCGTAATAGGCATCGCTAACGGCTGTAATAACATCAAGTTCCGTTTTCTCTAACCCAAGATTAGAAAACTCTTTTGACAACTTAGCTAACTGAACGCCGACAATATAATTACCGCTAAAGAGTAACTGATTCACATTCAAGTACAAATTGCTTTGAGGCTTAATGTCAATTTCGGCTGCCGGCATCCCTTCCTGAAAACGAATAGAGATCTTAGCGCCAAGGGCGTTAGAATAGTCGGCCGAAGCATTAATTTGCGGCAAGCCTGCTGAAATTGCCTCGCGAAGTGCGTATTGCGCTTTGTCAATAGCAAAATTTGAGTTTTTCATAGTCTTATTATACTCCAATGCATAAGCACGAGCATCCATAAGACTTAAACGAAGTGACTCCTGCGAATAACTCAGACTTGCCTGAAACAACAAAACCACGATAATAACTAAATATTTAAATTTCATTTTGATATGTTTTTATTCTTCTAATTTTCCAAAAAATTCATCCCACAGCTCAATTCCTTTTGGGGTGGACAAGCCCTTGAAATAGGGGATGAAAATATTTTCCAATATCTCCCTTTCATTAGGTTTTAAAAGTACAATCCGTTGACTTTTATGCATTGTAACCATCAGATCCTGAAGGAAGCTGTCCACTATTTTAATATTGATCCCTTCTTTGAATACCCCCTCTTTAATTCCTCTTTCCAACAGAATATAGGAAAGTGAATAACGCTTTAAGTCATCTGCCCGGGTATAATAAAGTTTGATAATCCTTGGGAGGTAGCGTGCGATATCTTTTTTGAACAAAGGTGAATATGAATCGAGGAGTTCACGTTTATGTTTTATTATTTTGAACATCGCCTCAACAACATGCTTTGATTCATTTACGATTTTCGACAACTCCTCATTCTCATTCTGAATGTAATACAGCATGGTGGAAATAACCAAATCATCTTTATGACTAAAACACTCATAAATTGTTCGCTTTGAAATGCCTAAGTCCGAAGCAAGGGAGTCCATCGTAACATTTTTTATCCCTAATCCCCTAAATAGCTCACCAGCTTTTATCAAAATTCTCTCTTTCGTTTCCATATGGCTAAGCAATTTTTTTCAGGGTGCAAAACTACAAAACTATTTTCGTTTTATAGTTTTCATTTGAAAAAAAATTTTTATCTCTCTTAAGAATAATCCATTAAACACGAATTAAGCATCTAACAAACAATAATGCGGGATAAAAATATTCTCTATCTTCGAGGCAGTTTTAAGTTTACAAGTCATACAGCATAATTACAATTCGTTTCAATAATGAAAAAGTTTTTTCTACCTGTTTTATTCTTCTTATTAATTTTCGTACAGTTCGCTTTTTATAAGGCAAAGAACTTTGCGATAACTGAAATTAATAATACGATATCCGGAATTAAGATTATCGGCCTACAAAATGATTTCAATCCATGTTTTCTTAGTGATTCTCTATTCAACCTAAGTAACCAGATGATGTGCATTGATACGATAATAGAAGTTACCACTAATACACCCGTTGGTAGAGGAAATATTAACGAAGGTATTGTTGCTGCTAATGTAATTACCATTGGAACTGGCAATCCTCTTGAACTTACCTCGCTCACCTTTTCACTTGATGGCACAACCGATATCTCCGATATAAAGCAAATTAACATCAACTTGAGTTTTAATTCCACACGGACGTCTAATAGCCTTTTACTTAAAAGTTTAAAACCACAAAAAAAAGATATCACCATAATTTGTAATCATTCACTACACGAGGGTAATAATTTTATTTGGGTTTCTGCTGATTTACAATCAACCGCTAAAGAGGGTAATTATTTAGCTGGAAAAATAAGCTCTGTTACCATTGATAAAATTGATTATCCAGTAACACCTTCTGCCGAAAAGAGCAACAGGCTGATATTTTTAGAGCACAAATTACTTTTTTCCGGTGGTGATTATGGTTCGGCCAACTTTAGAATACCTGCACTAACCACAGCCAACGATGGGTCGCTGATTGTTGCTGTAGATGCACGGGTTGACAGAACCGGCGATTTACCAAATAATATTGACATCATGTATCGTCGCAGCTTCGATCAGGGCAATAGTTGGTCAGACGCATCTGTCATTTGCGATTTCGGAATGTATGGCGCCAGCGATCCTGCCTTGGTTGTTGATAAAAAATCCGGTGTAATACTTTGTATGTTTGCATCTCATATTGGGCTTTTTCACTCCACATTTGATAATCCAATCAGGTTTCAGGTATGCCGTAGCGAGGATAATGGAGTATCATGGAGTAAACCTGTTGATCATACCAATTCAATTTATGCACCCGGCTGGTATGCTGCCTGGTTAGCATCGGGAAGCGCACACCAGTTGCGTAACGGAAGAATAGTAGGCGCTATCGGCGTAAGACAAGAGGCAGATTATACAATAAGTAACTTTATGATTTATAGCGATGATGTAGGGCTTACATGGAATTACAAATCTGCCCAAGCTTCAGCAATAGGCGATGAGGCTAAAATTATGGAATTAGACAACGGCAACCTGATAATGAACATTAGAAATAAGACACCCAATTGCCGAAAAATTGTTGTTAGTGAAGATGGTGGTGATACCTGGGGAGCGCCCTTTTTTCAGCACGAACTGATTGATCCGGCAGTTAACGCCGATTTTATACGCTACACTTCCGTACTTGACGGTTACGACAAAAGCCGGTTACTCTTTTCTACTGCTTCACATCCAACAACACGAAAAAACCTTACTTTGTTTATGAGCTATGACGAAGGAGTTACATGGCCTGTTTCAAAAGTTATTTACGAAGGATTATCCGGATATTCGTCACTTACAATATTGAACGATGGTACTATTGGCTGTGCTTACGAAAATGGCGAATTTGAAGAGTATCAGATCTATTTTGTCAGGCTCTCACTCGATTGGCTCACCGATGGTAAAGACAGTTATCAACGCCCTAATGATATTTTAAGAAAGTGAGTAAATAAAACCATAGGATCCTCAGATAAAATGATCCCTTCTTATTGAAAATATTCCCTCATCCTACTAAAAAAATTCTTTTGTCCTTTTGAAGGTTTCGGGGTAAAGCTTAACGATTGAGAAAGTTCCTCCATAATTCTCTTTTCTTCCTTTGTAAGGCTCTCTGGTGTCCAAACGTTCAAGGTTATTAACAAATCTCCTTTACCGTAACGATCAATGCTTGGTAACCCTTTTGCTTTCAGACGCAACACTTTACCACTTTGCACACCCGGTTCCAAAGTAATGCGTGCTTTTCCTTCAAGTGTTGGCACTTCTATCTGGCATCCCAATGCTGCTTCAGGGAAAGAAATATATTTTTCAAAAATCAGATTATTTCCATCACGTACTAATTCTTCATGTTCTTTTTCTTCAATAATAATGATCAGGTCGCCATTTATTCCTCCTCTTGCTCCAGCATTTCCTTTGCCACTCACCGAAAGTTGCATTCTATCTGCTACTCCGGCAGGAATGTTAATACTAATTATTTCTTCGTCTTTCACAATCCCGTCGCCGCCACAGGAGGTACATTTTTGTGTTATTAATCGTCCTTCGCCTCCGCAGGTTGGACAAGTGGATGTAGTTTGCATTTGCCCGAGGAATGTATTAGTAACACGAGTTACTTGACCAGTTCCATGACATGTTCCACAAGTGCTGTATGCTGATCCGTTTTGTGCGCCTGAGCCTGTACAAGCTTCACATTTTACGTATTTGTTTACCTTTATCTTTTTCTCAACGCCAACAGCTATCTCTTCAAGAGTAAGTTTAACTTTTACCCGCAGATTGGAGCCACGGTTAACACGACGGCGTGCACCATCGCCAAAACCACTGAAGCCGCCAAACCCGCCACCAAAAGCGCTTCCGAAAATATCACCAAAATGCGAAAAAATATCATCCATTGACATACCGCCGCCCTGCCCCCGAACACCTTCGTGTCCGTAACGGTTATAGCGTTCACGTTTGTCAGGATCACTCAGCACTTCGTAGGCTTCTGCAGCTTCTTTAAACTTTTCCTCAGCCCCCTTATCACCCTGATTTTTATCAGGATGATATTTAAGAGCCATCTTGCGATAAGCCTTCTTGATCTCAGCCTCGCTGGCATTACGCTGAACTTCAAGTATTTCGTAATAATCTCTTTTTGTCATATTTTCAATTGTTTATGACACACAGGTATCCAATTACTGTCCTACTACAACCCTTGCAAACCTAATCACTTTGCCATTTAAAATGTAACCCTTTTGAATTTCGTCAATAACTTTGTTCTTCATATCTTCGGATGGCGCCGGAATAATGGTGAAGGCTTCATGAAAATCAGTATCAAATAACTCTCCCTTGCTATTGATCGGTGAAAGACCCTTTTTTCCTAAGATATTTGTGAGCTTATTATATATTAACTTAATACCCTCGTAATCGGTGTTGTTATTATTTTTTTCAACCACTGCCAGCGCCCGTTCAAAATCATCAATAACTGGAAGTAAACTTAAAATAACCTCTTCTGATGCTATGTTTAAAAGATCGAGCCGCTCTTTAGCCGTCCTTTTACGAAAGTTATCAAAATCAGAAAATAATCTCAGATATTTATCATTGATTTCCTTTAATTTCTCTTCTAACTCTTGTATTTTATCTTCATATTTTTTAACAGCTTTAGCGCCTTTTTTTAATGTATGTTTTTCAGCGTTTTCAGAATCGCCAACAGATTTATCCTGCTTTTTGTTTTCTGAACTTTTATTACCTTTCTCTATGGGAATTTCTCCTTCCGTATGTTCCGGATCAACCCTCTTTTCATCTATCATAATCTTATGACTTAATAATCAATATTTTGCAACGATAATTTTTGAATTAATTCCTGTGCCTATCAAAAGTATTGCCATCAACTGTTTTAACGTCAGAATGTCAGAATAATATCTTTATCTGATTTAAAAAGTTTATTGGCTCCTCTCAGAAAGTATTTGCTGCAACTGTTCGATTTTTGGATTTTTAGCCACTATCTTTCCATTTCCATCTATTAATATGCCGGCGGGTATTGCTCTGATATCAAATGCTATTGCAGCTGGTGAATCCCAACCTTTTAAAACGCTGACGTGTTCCTTCCATGTTAACTCATCTTTTTCGATTGCCGAAAGCCAGTTTTCACGGGTTTTATCCAACGAAACACTATATATCCTGAACCCATTTTCAGATTTCAATCTTTTATCTTTAAATAATTTGTAAAGTTCTGCAAGCTCAACATTTTCATGCCTGCATGGGCGGCACCATGCTGCCCAAAAGTGAATCAATACTATATTCCCCCGAAGATCGTAAAGACTAAGAATTTCACCTTTTGTGTCAGGCATACTGATATTTGGTGCAATGTCGCCGACTTCAAGTCCTATTACCGCACTCTGTGCAAATAAATTTTCGGTTGAAGCAGATAAGAATATCAAAAAAAGAAATGTCAAAATACGCGATGGCATGTAAAAATTAGTTTTGCTGATTATATAAAATCATTTACACTCTGACAATTTCAGCTCCCAATGCCTTTAACCTAATATCAATATCCTGATATCCCCTATCTATTTGATCAATATTATCAATTATACTCTCTCCCGATGCTGATAAAGCCGCGATAAGCAATGCAACGCCTGCCCTTATATCGGGCGAACTCATTCTCAACCCGCGTAATTGATATTTTCGTGCCAGACCAATCACCGTAGCGCGATGTGGATCACAAAGGATAATTTGCGCTCCCATATCTATCAACTTATCAACAAAGTAAAGACGACTTTCAAACATCTTCTGATGTATCAACACACTGCCTTTAGCCTGAATAGCGGTAACCAAAGCGATGCTGATCAAATCAGGTGTAAAACCAGGCCAGGGAGCATCTGCGATAGTCATTATGCTACCATCCATAAAAGTATCAATCTCATACAGGTCCTGTTCAGGGATAATAAGTTTGTTATTATTTTCTTCAATCTTAATTCCCAATCTACGAAACACCGCCGGAATGACTCCTAACTGACTACAGTCCACATCATTAATTGTGATTGCCGATTGCGTCATTGCTGCTAATCCAATAAAACTCCCAATCTCAATCATGTCGGGTAACAATTTATGTTCACACCCGTTAAGCCTTTCCACTCCTTCAATAGTCAAGAGGTTAGAGCCAATTCCTGTAATTTTGGCTCCCATCCTGTTCAACATTTTACTAAGCTGTACTAAATAAGGTTCGCAGGCGGCATTAAAAATGGTGGTAGTACCAGAAGCCAATGTAGCAGCCATTAAAACATTGGCGGTTCCAGTTACAGAGGCTTCATCAAGCAACATATAAGTTCCTGTGAGTTTTGGCGCTTCAGCTTTGAATAAACTTTTTGCACTGTCATGTTCAAATCGGGCGCCTAATTTTTGCAAACCGATGAAATGTGTATCAAGCCGACGACGGCCAATTTTATCACCCCCTGGCTGAGGTATATAGCCCACACCAAATCGTGCAAGTAAAGGACCTAAAATCATTATTGATCCCCTGAGACTTGCCCCTTTTTTCCTAAAAGTATCAGACTTTAGATAATCAAGATTGATGTCAATCGCTTCAAATGTAAATGTATTACGATCAACCTTTCCTACTTTAACACCCATATCACGTATCAGATCAATCAGATTTTTTACGTCTTTTATAAGGGGAATATTCGAAATGGTTACTTTTTCGGGCGTTAACAAAGTAGCACAAATAATTTGTAGAGCTTCATTTTTTGCACCCTGAGGTGTAATGCTCCCATTGAGCTTTTTCCCGCCTTGAATAACAAAAGAACTCATATTTAAAAATATTTAATGATCAGAAAATCGTTTAACTATCACATTGTGAGTAAAATAATGATTATCAAATAAGATCTATAATGATCTTAACATCAGTATTAATAAGCCATTACCTCTGATTCAGTAAAGCGCACTATTTACATCCTCGATGTTTTGTCTATTATTTCCCCTGAGGGTTATATTTTATCCTTTTTCTCTTTTTACCTTGTTGGCCCTGCGAACCGCCCTTTCTTTTATTCATCTGTTGGTGGCCTACCAATTCACTGGATCGTTTCAGCTGAAAGTTTTCCGGCAATTTAATCTTATTATTAGATAATTCGGATAAATGCTGAATAATCAAACTATCTTCTACTGTATCACGATTCCACATCAAATAGGACTTTTTCATTTGGTTAGCAATATTTTTTGCATGAAAATCTTTTTCCTGCCCATTTTCCATCTCTGCTACAACATCAATAATGTTCTGAATTATTCTTCCGTAGTAATTATATTTAAGGTTGTCGTCAGGATATGATAATTGCTCTGGCTGCGTTTTTAGGACCTCTTTATCCGGTAATGGAAACGGCGAATCAATGTCGAGTTTGAAGTCGGACATTATGTGCAGATGATCCCATAATTTATGCCTTAATTCCGGAGAATCTTTTGCCGTTGGGTTAATCTGAATCATAATTTCTATAATTTGATGGGCATACCGAGTTCTCTTTTCGCGGTCTTTCATATTTACCACCTTAGTTACCATTTTCTGAAGATTTCTTCCGTATTCTGGCAAAGGAATAGATTTGCGTTGTGTATTATATTCCAGATCTGTCATTGTTATAAGTTCGTTTTAATTTAGTTAATAAAAGTTATAGGGATTATGCCGCTTCAATTTCAGCTTTAAGTCTTTCGGTATTTTCTGCTAATTGAAGCTGGTCAATGAGTTCCTGTATGTTTCCATCCACGATTGATTGCAGATTGTAAAGCGTAAGTCCTATTCGGTGATCTGTTACACGGCCTTGAGGGTAGTTGTAAGTTCGAATTTTGGCGGAGCGATCGCCAGTAGAAACCATAGTTTTACGTTTCGATGCAATTTCGTTAAGATATTTCTGGTGTTCCAATTCGAACAATCGTGTTCTTAACACCGATAAAGCTTTATTGTAGTTTTTAATTTGCGATTTTTCGTCCTGGCAAGTAGCAACTATTCCGGTTGGAATATGGGTTAACCTTATAGCTGAATAGGTAGTATTCACTGACTGTCCACCAGGGCCTGAGGAGCAAAATGTGTCTCTGCGGATATCAGCAGGGTTTAGTACCACATCAAATTCATCCGCTTCGGGCAAAACCACTACCGATGCCGCTGAAGTGTGTACCCTTCCTTGTGCTTCAGTAACCGGCACACGCTGAACACGATGCACACCTGATTCGTATTTCATCTGGCCATAAACATCTTCACCAATAATATTGAAAATCACCTCTTTAAATCCGCCTACGGTACCATCCGTTGAATCCAAATATTCCACCTTCCAGCCTTTAGATTCTGCAAATTTTACATACATCCTGTAAAGATCGCCTGCAAAAATTGAAGCCTCATCGCCACCAGTACCCGCTCTGATCTCAACGATAGAGTTCTTGCTATCCGTTGGGTCTTTGGGGATCAACATTAATCGCAACTTCTCCTCCAACTCTTCACGCTGAGGAATGAGAACAGATAACTCTTCTTTAGCCAGAGAACGAAATTCTTCATCTTTTTCATTATTCAAAACATCCTTAGCCGATTCAATATTATTTACAATAAGGCTCAATTTGTCATAACCTTCAACAATAGGTTGCAAATCCTTATAATCTTTATTCAGTTTGATAAACAACTTCATATTAGCCATGGCAGATGGCTCATTCATCTTCTGTTCAATCTCTTTCCACTTTTTTTTAATAGCTTCAAGTTTTTCAAGCATAGGTTTTAAAAATATTTTGCAAAATTAGCTTTTTCGAACCGATTGGTTGTTTTTAGATAATTGTAGATTTTCCTTAAAAAAATCACCTATGGCAATTTTCTTACAAAAAGCTGGGCATTAATATAATTTGTTACAATTACCTTATCTCCTTTTTCAATGAAGCCGGTTTCTGCTGTAGCATCGTACGTTTCATTTTCGATTTCAATTTTACCAGATGGGCGCAATATGGTTTTTGCGATTCCTTCTGCTCCTATCATAATTTCGTATGAAGCCATTGCAGATGTATAACCTATTTCTTTATCCTGTGTTGTAGTCAAGGCTAATTCGCCAAAACGGGATGTAGTGAAAAGTTTTCTACTGATCCAAAAAGATATAGCCAAAGAGACGAAAGATGCTATTATAACAGTAAATAATGCGACAATCAGTTCTTTGAAAGGTAAATTCCACATTTCAGGCCCGTTGCTACCTACCATTCCTAACGCTAGTCCAAGTAAAACCATTATAATACCCAATACTCCCGTTACTCCGAATCCTGGCAAAACAAATATTTCTACAGCTATTAAAATGACCCCAACTATAAATATGATAATCTCCCAGTGAGTTGCAATACCTTCGATATAGAGTGGGGCAAAATAGAGCAATGCTGCTGTAATTGCAGCAGCAAGCGGAAAGCCTACGCCAGGTGTTTGTAATTCGAAATAAATCCCTCCAACAATTATCATAATCAGGATTCCGGAAACAATAGGATTGATGAGAAATCGAATAATACGGTCAACAAATGACAGATGGTGTTTTATAATTTTATAATTATTGATACCAGCCACTTTTAGTACATCTTCAAGACTTTCGGCCTGACCTTCAGCAAATTTATGACGTATTGCCTCCGAAGTTGTAAATGTTATTACATGACCAGAATCGGAGACTCCAGGAATTTTTATTCTTGGATCAACCATCCCTTCAGCTATTCTCTGATCACGGCCTTTTGCCTCTGCAGTAGATCGCATCATCGAACGCATATAGGATTGGTATTTATCGGGCACAGCATCACCCATCTGATCAACTACCGTTGCAGCGCCAATATTAGCGCCAGAACGCATATAAATACTGTCGCAGGCAATCGAAATCAAAGCGCCGGCAGATGCTGCATTATTATCAATGAACACCCAAACTGAAATCGGTGAATGAAGAATTGCAGTACGTATTGAATCAGCGGTCTCAAGCATCCCACCATAAGTGTTCATATGGATGAGAATAAGATCTACCTCCTGTTCATTTGCTGTTTTTAGAGCTGTTTTTACAAGATGCCAAACAGGTGGTGCAATATTCTCCTTAATATCAAATGTGTACACCTTATAGGTCTTTTCAGGATCATGAAAAAAACTTTTATCCCCTTTAGCAAAAATACAGCGAGTAATGAATAAAGAAAAAAACAGAATAATGAAAGAGGGGCTTAGTAATTTATTCATAATACTCATTTTTAACCTTTTAATAACATACAAAAGTAATGATTGTTTTTATTTTTGGATAAGAAAAATAAAACATATCCACTAAAAGCCTTTTTAGAACACAAAATCATCACGTAGATTTTTTACAAAATAGACCTACCTTCTTTTACTGAATCTCTTTTTGTTCAATTAAAAGAACTGTGGAGCGAAAATAAATCTTCTTTTAACTGCTAAGGTATTACAGCGCTTGAAACGTTCAGGTTGCGATCTACTTTTTTGAACAGTCCTATCAATACAGTGCCAGGACCTACTTCAACCACTTCCTTTGCGCCGTCAGCTAACATGTTTTTCATTATTTGGGTCCAGCGTACCGGTGATGTCAATTGAGATATCAAGTTGGCTTTAATAATTTCGGGATCGGTAACGGGCTGTGCCGTAACATTTTGATATATCGGACATATACCTTTTACGAATTTTACATTTTCTATGGCTTTTGAAAGTTCTAAACGGGCAGGTTCCATTAGTGGTGAATGAAAAGCGCCACCAACTTTAAGTATCAAGGCACGTTTGGCCCCGGCTTCGATTAGTTTAGCACAAGCAACCTCTACACCTTTTATAGTACCAGAAATTACCAATTGTCCAGGACTATTATAATTGGCCGGAACCACCAGCTCCTCTGTCTCGTTCAACACATTCTCAACAATGGCATCATCAAGTCCTATGATTGCAGCCATAGTAGAAGGCTCACTCTCACACGCCTTTTGCATAGCCAGCGCACGTTTGCTTACAAGCTTTAAACCATCTTCAAAAGTAAGCGATTTATTGGCTACCAAAGCCGAAAACTCACCTAACGAATGACCGGCAACCATATCCGGTTTGAAATCATCTTTTAGTACCCTAGCTAAAATTACGGAATGTAAAAAAATGGCAGGCTGAGTAACCTTAGTTTGCTTCAGATCATCGTCAGTGCCATCGAACATTATTTCGGTAATTTTGAAACCAAGTATTTTATTCGCCTTTTCAAACAACTCCTTGGCCATTGATGACTTTTCGTAAAGGTCCTTTCCCATACCTGCAAACTGTGCACCTTGACCCGGAAAAACGTAAGCTTTCATAATAATTTTGGTTAATCATCTTATTTGCGGGCAAAAATAAAAATTAAATTATTCTAAGGATTTTCATTTAAAAGAGAACTAAACTTAATACCAAATTAAGCACTTGACATTGCTTTAACGACTAAGTATTTATATAACCTACCCAATGAAAATAATACCGAACAAACATTCCGAAATCACTGTAACAAATCAAACCTTGTTATCAAGTTTACAATCATTTTCACCCCCCTCATTATAATGTTACCACAAAAAGAGCTGCAACCCCATATGATTTCATCTTATTATTAGACAACATTTAAGCTTTTAGCTAAAAAAAATCGTTATTAAATATCATCACTCAATTTTATGAATATGAAAAAGTCAATTTTTATTTTAGCACTTATCCTTACCTTTTTCACCTCCTGTAACAGAAAAGAGGTAGAGAGACTAAAGCAGGAAAATCAAAGCCTACAAAATTTAATAAACCAAAAAGAGAATGAAATCAATTCCATAATTTTACTTCTCAACGAAATTGAAGAAAACCTGACCGGCATCAGAATACGAGAAGAGAGAATTATGAAAGCCTCTTCCGGAATAGAAACAAATAACAATCAGATCGAAAACATTAAAAGTGATGTTATGGCCATTGATGATCTGATGAAAAAAAACAGAGAAAACCTTGAGCTACTTAGCCAACGCCTTAAGGCAACGACTGGTGAGAAACAACAACTCGAAAAGATGATAAACAACCTGAACAGCCAGGTGGACAGAAAGGATAAAGAAATTCAGAAGTTAGTAGCAGATCTTTATGACAAGAATTTGCAAATTCACGAATTGTATTCATCAATAACACAATTAGAAACTGAAAAGGCTGAAATAGAAGAAGTTATTGACCAACAAGATAAAGAATTGCACAGAGCCTATTGGATTATCGGCAATTCCAAAGAGCTAAAAAAGAGCGGAATAATAGTAAGCAGCGGTGGTTTCTTAGGTATAGGAAAATCAAATAAACTTGCTGATCAGCTTGACCCCTTTGATTTCAATATTATAGATATCCGTGAACAAAACATCTTCCCGATTGAAGCAAAAAAAGCTAAACTTATCTCATTACATCCATCTGACAGCTATATTATGAGAAAGAGCGATGACGGTAAGAAAGTTATCAGTTTCGAGATCACTCGAGTTGAAGAGTTTTGGAAAAATTCAAAATTCATGGTGCTTTCACTTGATTAAAACCAAGCAATATCCTAGTGAACGTTGATTTGTAGTAGCTTTTACAGCTATGTTATTAATGCAGTTTGGAGCCAATAAGATGAATAAACTCAGCTCTGGTTTTCTCGTTCGCAAACGCCCCTGTGAAATCGGAGGTTGTTGTAACAGAGTTTTGCTTCTGTATTCCACGCATTGACATACACATATGCTGTGCTTCAATTACCACTGCTACACCAAGAGGCTTGAGAGTTTTATGAATACAGTCTTTTATCTCGGTAGTTAACCTTTCCTGCACCTGAAGTCTTCGGGCAAAAGCATCTACAATACGTGGTATTTTACTTAATCCCACGATATACTCATTAGGAATATAGGCTACATGAGCTTTACCAAAAAATGGGATCATATGATGTTCACACATCGAATATATTTCGATGTCTTTTACCAGAACCATTTGCTTGTAATCCTCTTTAAACATGGCGCTCCTAAGTATTTCAGCAGGGTCCAAATCGTATCCATGTGTTAGAAACTGCATTGCCTTTGCAACCCGCTCCGGAGTCTTTAAAAGACCATCCCTTTCAGGATTTTCGCCAATTAACTTTAATATTTCATGATAATGAAAGCTAAGACGGTCTATGATTTCCTGATTGTAAAAAACAATTTTTTCGTAACCATCCATTTTATTTTCATCAGTCATTTCTAAAAGCATATCCTTTTTACTCTTCTGATTTGGTATTATATTATTCATAAAATATAATTTGCGGTAAAAATACAGTTTTCGTCAAATTGATGAGGTGTGATTCAACATGAAATAAAACCATAAAATACAGGTAAATACTTAATTAAAAACGAATTAATAAATAAAAAAACTTTTGAGCTGAACATTGATTTTATGAAGCCAATCCCGATTAAGTGTTTACAATTGACTAATGCGTAATCTGGATTAAAACAGTACTAAGAAACAATCATCTTGCTAATAAGTTTATAATTTTTCGCCCTTACTCTCCAAATGCTATCATGGTTCCATGCCAACTTTTAAAGAAGAAACAAGGTTCTTTCCACTTGTAATGTTTCGTTTATTTTTGCAAAATGATCCTTACCGATACACACACACATTTATATCTCGATCATTTCGACAACGACCGTGATGAAATGATCAAACGTGCATTTAGTGTTGGTGTACGATACATGTTGTTGCCAAACATTAACAGCGATAGCTTACCAGGGCTGTTAAATCTTCATTCAAAATATCCTAAAAACATCTTCCCTATGATAGGGCTTCATCCTACTAATGTTAAAGCCGACTGGGAAGAGGAAATAGGGTATTTAATGAAACAATTTGAAGCAAATAAATTTTATGCCATTGGCGAAACGGGAATTGATCTTTATTGGGACAAAACTTTTATTGAAAAACAAAAAGCCTCTTTACAATTTCAGATAGATCTGGCCAAGACAAGCCAACTGCCTATTGTACTACATATTAGAGATTCTTTCGATGAAGTTTTTGAGGTTCTGAACAAAAATGCTGATCAGCAGCTAACGGGTGTTTTCCACTGTTTTACAGGTAATTTAGAGCAGGCCGAAAGAGCTATTGAGCTGGGATTTATGTTAGGGATTGGTGGAGTTTTAACATATAAAAATTCTGGCCTTGACAAAGTAGTAGCCACCATTGACATGAGCCATCTCCTTCTCGAAACCGACTCGCCCTATCTTGCTCCAAATCCTTACAGAGGCAAACGTAACGAAAGTGCTTATGTACGCTTTATAGCAGCAAGATTGGCAGAAATAAAAGGATTAACAGTAGCAGAAGTTGCTAACATAACAACAGAAAATGCTATTAGGCTTTTTAAATTGCCATTAAGTTGATTTATTAGTTTTTAATTCAAAATAATTATGAAATTATTTTCTAAAAGTTCGGTTTTGGTCATCTATACAGGAGGCACTATTGGTATGATTAAAGATGCGGAAACTGGCCTGTTGATTCCTTTTAATTTTGATAAAGTCCACGAATATCTACCTTCACAAAAATTGTTTGGCTTTAACATTGAAAGTTTCAGTTTTGATCCGGTGATAGACTCTTCCGACATGCACCCGCGCCATTGGATCAATATCGCCCAGTTAATTTATGACCAGTATGAAAATCATAATGGATTTGTGGTTTTGCACGGCACCGATACAATGGCATATACAGCATCTGCACTCAGTTTTATGCTTGAAAACCTAAATAAACCGGTTGTTTTAACTGGGTCGCAGCTCCCACTGGGAATGTTACGTACCGATGGCCGGGAAAATTTTGTTACCGCATTAGAAATTGCCGCAGCTACCATTGATGGAACGGCAATAGTACCTGAAGTAGCAGTTTATTTTGAAAATCAGCTTATGCGGGGCAACCGTACAATAAAATTTAATGCCGAAGACTTTGAAGCTTTCCGCTCACCTAATTATGATCCATTAGCAACGGTAGGGATACATATTAAATATAACCATAGTCAAATCAGAAAGTCAAATTTTAAAAAATTAGTCCTCAACACTAATTTATGTACGGATATTGCCATTTTAAAACTTTTTCCGGGAATAACTAAAAAAACCATCGAAGCAATTTTAAATACCGAGGGGCTGCGTGGCGTTGTTTTGGAAACTTACGGCACTGGCAATGCCCCTACTGAACCATGGATACTAAACACATTTGCAGATGCAATAAAAAGAGGGATTGTTATTTTAAATGTTACACAATGTCATGGTGGAAGAGTAGAGATGGAGAAATATCAAACCGGCTTTGCTCTCAAAAAAATTGGGATACTTAGCGGAAGTGATATCACTACTGAGGCTGCTGTTACTAAACTCATGTACGTATTAGGCAACTATCAAAAATATGATGATGTAGTTATGGCGCTAACAACACCTTTAGCTGGAGAGATGAATAATAAAGGGGCAGTAGATAACGTTGATTTTTATTGATTTTCTAAAGGTTTGATAATCAGTTGTATAAAATTGAAAAAATATTATTTGTTTTTGTATTAAAAAAAATATTTACTTTAGCCGCTCGAATTTCAGAGAGTCGGTTTGAAACCTTAGGTAATTTGGAGAGGTGGCCGAGTGGATGAAGGCGCACGCCTGGAAAGCGTGTGTACGCCGAAAGCGTACCAAGGGTTCGAATCCCTTTCTCTCCGCAAATTAATTTTTTTTGAATTATTAAACCTTAACAAACAAGAAATAATTTATTATCTAATCAACAAAAGTAAATCATGAAAAAACTATTTGCTTTTTTAACCATTGCTGCAATATTTTCTTTCGGAATTGCAGTGTCTGTCTTAGCACAGGATGATACCACCTCAACCGAAATGACCGAAACCGAACTTCAAGATGAAGCCATCGAGGAGGAGGTTGCAGTACCAACATTAGAGGCGGAACCAGAAGAACAAAAAGAGTTCCATCAGGTAATCAAGGAACAATTTATTGAAGGAGGTTGGGAATTTATGGGTGTTATTTTGCTTACACTCATTTTCGGGCTTGCCCTTGCCATTGAAAGAATTATCTATCTTAATCTTTCTACTACCAACACAACCAAGTTGCTTAAAAAAGTTGAATCGGCGCTGGAGACTGGTGGTGTAGAGAAGGCAAAAGAGATATGCAAAGACACTCGCGGGCCTGTTGCTAGCATTTTCTATCAAGGTCTTGAAAGATACGATGAAGGAATTGAGATAGTTGAAAAGTCAATAGTAAGTTATGGAAGCGTACTTATGGGAAGGCTTGAGTCCGGTCTTTCATGGATATCACTCTTTATCGCGCTTGCCCCTATGCTTGGCTTCCTTGGTACTGTTGTCGGGATGATCATCGCTTTCGACAATATTGCTGCTGCCGGCGATATTTCACCTACAATTGTGGCTAGCGGTATTAAAATCGCTCTTCTTACTACCGTTTTCGGACTTATAGTAGCCATCATCCTTCAATTGTTCTATAACTATATCGTGTCGAAAATTGAAAGCTTAGTCAATAGCATGGAAGATAGTACAATTTCTTTTATTGATATTATGACAAAACATAAATCCAAAGAATAAAGAAAGGATCCGATTATGAAAGATAAAATAGCAACAATTCTCAGGGTTATCCTAGGTTTACTGCTTGGCGTATCTCTCATACTCTTTATTGTATTTTATACAAAGGGTGAGGAGTTTACAAATGTAGTACTTATTTGGGCTTATATCCTGTTTGCACTAACAGCTCTGGTAACTATCATTTTTCCGGTAATCAATATTATCTTAAATCCTAAAAGTGGTAAGACCGTGCTTATTGGATTAATTGGATTCGCTGTTTTGTTTATAATAGCATACAGCATGGCTTCAGGATATAACGAAGGAACAGTTTACGAAACATTTAATATTTCTGAAGCAAAATCTAAGTTTATTGGAGGAATGCTTAATTCAACCTACATTTTAGCAGCCTTAGCTGTTTTAGCGATTGTTTATTCAAGTATATCAAGTGTTTTTAAATAAATTTTAAAAATTATGAAAAAGGCAGTTCAAGAGATCAATGCCGGCTCAATGGCAGACATTGCCTTCCTCTTGCTGATTTTCTTCCTTGTTACCACAACAATGGATGTGGATACAGGAATTGGGAGAAGGCTACCACCGCCATTGACTGGTGATGAAAAACCACCCGACATCAAAGAGCGCAATATTTTTACCGTGTTGATCAATAATCAAGACAGGCTGTCTGTAGAAGGGAGACCAAGCGATATCCGATTGCTTAAACAACAAGCTAAGGAATTCCTGTCGAACCCCCACAACAGTGAACATCAGCCTGAAATGGTAATGAAAAATATTCCGGAACTTGGGTTGGTTAGAGTGCCAAAAAGCGCGGTGATCTCCTTAAAAAACGACAGAGGAACCACATATAAAATGTACATAGCAGTACAAAACGAACTAACAGCCGCTGTTGCTGAACTTCGAAATGAGCTTTCGATGACAAAATTTGGAAGAAAATTTACCGAATTAACTAACGAAGCACAGATTGAAGCCATACAAACGGCTATACCTATTCCTATTTCTGAAGCTGAACCCGTTGAAGTTGGAGGACTATAGCCATGGCAAGATTTAAAAAAAGAAAAAAATACGGAGTACCAGCTCTCAGCACAGCATCATTACCTGATGTCATTTTTATGCTGTTGTTTTTCTTCATGGTAACTACCGTAATGCGTGAGGTAACCCTTATCGTCAAAGTGAAACCACCGGAAGCTTCCGAAGTACAACGACTTGAAAAAAAATCATTGGTAAGCTATATATACATCGGCGAACCAATAAAATCAAACCTTTTCGGTACTAAACCACGAATTCAGCTAAACGATCAGTTTGGCCGAGTTGAGGATATACCCGCTTTTATCACCTCCGAACGTCAAAAACGCGATGAGTTTGATAGGAGGTTTTTAACAACTTCACTAAAAGTTGATCAGGATATAAGCATGGGCACCGTAACCGATGTAAAACAGGAGCTTAGAAAATCAGGAGCATTTAGAATCAACTATTCAGTAAGAAAAGTTGAAAAAATGAATTTCGGAAAACTACTTTAATATTTTTAAATAAAATGTTATTAAAAGGTGGCCAATAACTTGACCACCTTTTTTTATTTGCCTTTTTGTACGACAATCAACCCTAACTCATCAAGTTGTTTTTTTGCAATTTGTGAAGGTGCATCAATCATTACATCGCGTCCTGCATTATTTTTTGGGAAAGCAATAAAATCGCGGATTGAATCAGAACCGCCAAAGAGCGATACTAAACGATCAAATCCTAAAGCTATCCCTCCATGTGGTGGCGCTCCATATTCGAAAGCATTCATTAGAAATCCAAATTGATTCTGAGCCTCCTCCTGTGTAAAACCAAGAACTTGAAACATTTTTTGCTGTAACAGTTTATCAAAAATCCTAATAGATCCGCCGCCAATCTCCACTCCATTAATAACCAAATCATAAGCATTAGCATGTACCTTCGAAGGATCTGTATCGAGCAGATCAATATCATTAAATTTTGGAGAAGTAAAGGGATGGTGCATGGCAAAATAACGCATCTCCTCCTCATCCCATTCAAGTAATGGAAAGTCAACAACCCATAATGGCGCAAAAACATCGGGGTTACGTAGTCCGAGCCGGTCTGCCATTTCGAGACGAAGGCTACCTAACGCTTTTCGGGTTAAAAGTGATGCTCCTGCCAAAATAAGAATCAAATCACCTGGTTTCGAATTAAATAGATGAACCCATTTTTTTAGTTGCTCTTCGTTAAAAAACTTATCTACTGATGATTTTACCGTTTCGTCAATATTGTATCGTACATATATCAATCCTGACGCACCAATTTGAGGCTTTTTTACAAATTCGGTAAGTTGGTCAATTTGTTTACGGGTATAATCAGCACATCCATGAACATTAATTCCAACAATAAGCTCAGCCTCATCAAACACCTTGAAACCAAAGCCACGAACCAAATCGTTTAATTCAACGAAAGTCATTCCGAAACGAATATCCGGCTTGTCGCTTCCATAAAATCTCATGGCATCATCAAAGGTCATCCGAGGAAATATTTCGGCAAACTCAATCTGCTTAACCGTTTTAAAGAGGTATTTTATCAGTCCTTCAAAAGTGTTCAGAATATCATCTTGATCAACGAATGACATCTCGCAATCAATTTGTGTAAACTCAGGCTGACGATCGGCTCTCAGGTCTTCGTCGCGAAAACATTTAACAATCTGATAATAGCGGTCGAAACCGGCCACCATGAGCAATTGTTTGAATGTCTGCGGGGACTGTGGAAGGGCATAAAACTCGCCAGGGCTCATTCGTGACGGTACAACAAAATCTCTTGCACCCTCAGGGGTTGATTTCATCAACACAGGTGTCTCTACCTCGATAAAGTTTTGTTTGTCAAGATAGTTACGTGTTTCGATAGCGATCCTGTGGCGCAACATCAGATTATTTTTTACAGGTGTACGACGCAAATCCAGGTATCTATATTTCATCCGAAGCTCATCACCACCATCCGTTTGATCTTCAATAGTAAAAGGTGGAAGTTTTGACTGGTTTACTATTTCTATCGTATCAACAAATATTTCAATATCTCCGGTGGTCATCTTTGGATTTTTTGAGGCACGTTCAATAACATTGCCTGATACTTTAACAACAAATTCGCGCCCAAGTTTTTTTGCCTTATCTATAATCTCCTGATTCGATTTTCCCTCTTCAAGTATCAATTGTGTAATACCATAACGATCGCGTAAATCAATCCATATCAAGCCTCCTTTATCTCTTACACGCTGTACCCATCCGCACAGGGTAACATATTCCCCTACCGAATTCAGAGTTAACTCACCACAGGTATGTGTTCTGTACATAATAAATTGATGTTTTAAAAATTTTGCCGACGAAAGTATAAAAAATGGGCATTGGTTAGTTTATAGTTTTATCACTTTACAATTATTAATTCATAATGTTACGTTTTTGCACACTCTAAATCATAGTATTGTTTTTAACCCCTTACTATTAGCATAATAATTGTGAACTAACAAAAATTAACCCTACTTTTGCACAAAACTTTCAAGTCATGAAAAAAATAATTCTTTGTACCATCTTCATAGTAACGGTAATTTTTGGCTTCTCGCAAAGCGCTGACAAAACCAATCAAAACAATTTCAGTAGTGTAATTGATGTTTTCAACGATATCTATTTAAATGTACCTGACTCTGTAAAAGAACGATTTTTTAATCCCGGGATTAGCTTCTCCGGCTTTTTCGAACACCATTTTAAAAATAGTAATTTTAGCGTTGCTATTGGCGCCGGCATCGGAAGCCATAACTTTTACAGCAATAGTTTTGTAGTTACCGATACTAATGGAATTACCGGTTTAAGACCAATAAAAAACATCTATCCCAACAATTCGTATAAAAAAAATAAGATATCGTACACTTATCTTGATTTTCCAGTAGAAGTAAGGATGAGAGCAAAAAATGATATCCGCGCTGCAATAGGCTTTAAAGTCGGAGTATTATTGGATTCTCATTCTAAATATAAAGGGGATGATTATCTTTCCGGAACCAAAAAATCACTTTTTATTAAAACAAAGGACATCAATGATATAGAAAAACTAAGATATGGTGTTTCAGCAAGATTTGGATGGAAATTTATTAACGTAACAGGGTTTTATTCTTTAAGCAACCTATTTGCCAAAGATTTAGGCCCAGAGCTTTATCCCATTTCGTTTGGAATATCTCTTATGCCTTTTTAGAATAAAAAGTAATGTACAAGCATTATTGCCAATCCTGTTAAATAGCCTCCATAAACCTCTAACGGGCGATGTTTGCCTAACGAAAGCCTCGAATAACCAAGGAGGCCTGAAAAAAGAATTACCATAAAAATTGGAAAAAGGAGATTGATGTTAAAAACCATCGAAACACCTAATAATCCTCCCGATAAAGCGCCTATGGCTACCATATAAATGCTAATATTCCAAAAGAATGAAACGATAAGACAAAGTACTAACAGAGATGTGCAACCAAAAAGAAACAAGCTATAAATCGGCGATAACCTTAGCTGGATTAATAGGTAATAGGTGAGGTAATAAAAGACTGTAACAATAAAAAAGTAGATAATCCTTTTCTCTTTTTGTCCGTATTTGAAAAACCGTTGAATAAAGCTACCGTAGAACTTGATGAATAGACCAGGAATTACATATGTTATAATGATGATTAAGCCGTAAATTATCCATTTAGCTTTTTCGGGCAATGGATTTATTGCCTTAGTATTCAGATTAAGGGTTATTATAAAAAAATAGAAGGTGATGAAAAACGGATTAAGAAAACTTGAGATTATCCTTGGAAACTTCATTTTTAAGTGATTAGAAATCAGGATTTAGTGTTTTTAAATCGTCATAATTCCTTGCGCAGCCTGGAGACGGGTATGTTTAGCTGTTCCCTATATTTAGCAACGGTTCTACGCGCGATGCTGTAACCTTTCTGTTTTAATATTGCTGTAAGTTGATCATCGGTAACCGGTTTTGTTTTATCCTCTTCGTCAATTGTGTCCTGTAATATTTTTTTGATCTCCCTTGTTGATACCTCTTCGCCTGTTTTAGTCTGCATAGATTCCGAAAAAAAAGTCTTTAACAAGAAAGTTCCGAAAGGCGTTTGAACATATTTGCTATTGGCAACTCTCGAGACTGTTGAAATATCAAGATTTACTATTTCGGCAATGTCTTTAAGTATCATAGGTCTTAATTTTGTTTCATCGCCTGTTTGAAAATACTCTTTCTGATACTCCATTATTGCATTCATAGTGAGTAGCAATGTATTCTGGCGTTGCCTAATTGCATCAATAAACCATTTGGCAGACTCTATTTTACTTTTAATAAACTGAAAAGTCTCCCTTTGTTGTCTTGTTTTTTTTGATTTATCAAGCATATATCCCTCAATCATTTCAAGATATTGCCGATTGATTCTCAATTCCGGGGCATTTTTCGAATGTAGCGACAATTCTAATTCACCATTATTAGTTGTGATTATAAAATCAGGGAGTATATATTGGCTTGTGCGTGTTGTTTCACCCAACGAATTTCCAGGTTTGGGATTTAATTTTAATATCTGTTCAATTGCCTCTCTTAACTCATCTTCAGTTACCCGAGCTCTTTTAATGATTTTATCATAATGTTTTTTAGAAAACTCTTCAAAATACTTTTCCAAGATTAAGATACTCAGATCAAAATTCGTTTCAGGCTCTTCTGCCTGCCACCGTCGTAGCTGGATCGATAGACATTCTCTGAGGTCGCGTGCGCCAACTCCTGCCGGTTCGAGCTCATGTATTATTTTAAGCACTTTCAGTATTTCTCCTTCGGTTGTAGTGATATTTTGCGAAAAAGAGAGGTCGTCAACCATTGAGCTAATTTCGCGTCGCAAATAACCGGCATCATCCATATTTCCGATAATGGTTGTAGCTATTGCGAGTTGCTTTTCGTTCAATCGTTTAAGTCCGAGTTGAGATGTCAAATGATCATGAAAACTTTTTCCAACTGAAAAAGGAATCTCTTTTTTATTATCATCATCCCGGCTATAGTTATTTGCCCGAAGCTTATAACCAGGCGTATCGTCATCTCCAATAAAATCTTTTAAATCAAATTCATCACTTTCGCTGTTATCCAATTCATTAATGAATTCATCCTCATCTTTTTCAGCCTCTCCTCCATTATCATCGTAACCTGTCAATTCATCAAGAGCCGGATTTTCTTCAATCTCTTGTTTTATACGTTGTTCAAGTGCAATGGCAGGGATTTGCAACATCTTCATCAAAAGAATCTGTTGCGGGGAAAGCTTTTGCTGTATTGACAACTTCTGATATAATCCCTGTTTACCCATGAATGATTAATTGAAAAATATTAGCAAAGTTAACAAATTCAGTAATTCGAGAAAGGATAAAAGGCGTTTTCAGGTAATTTAAAATTCAGCATTTTGAGGTGTTCTTGGGAAAGGTATCACATCTCGAATATTTTTCATTCCTGTGATAAACAAAACCATCCGCTCAAATCCTAATCCAAATCCGCTATGGGGTACTGTACCGAATTTTCGTGTGTCAATATACCACCAGATGTCCTTTTCGGGGATATTCATTTCCTTACAGCGCTGCACCAACTTATCCAAACTCTCTTCTCTTTGTGATCCCCCAATGATCTCACCTATTTTAGGAAATAATACATCCATAGCACGAACGGTTTTTCCATCATCATTTTGTTTCATGTAAAATGCTTTTATCTCTTTGGGATAATCAGTTAAGATGACGGGTTTTTTAAAGTGCTGTTCAACCAAATATCTCTCGTGCTCAGCCTGAAGATCAACACCCCAATGAACGGGAAATTCAAACTTTTTCCCAGAGGTTTTTAATATTTCAACAGCCTGAGTATAACTGAGGCGTTCGTAATCTACTTCAATAATAGATTTCAACCGTTCTATCAACTCTTTGTCGTACATATTATTGAGGAACTCCAAATCTTCAGAACAGTTTTGCATAACATACTTAACCAAGTATTTCAAGAAATCCTCAGCAAGATCCATATTATCTTTGATTTCATAAAAGGCCATTTCCGGCTCTATCATCCAAAATTCGGCTAAGTGCCTTGGTGTGTTTGAATTTTCGGCTCTGAATGTAGGGCCAAAAGTATAAACAAGTGATAGTGCAAGCGCTCCTAACTCGGCCTCCAACTGCCCTGAAACTGTGAGGTTGGTAGCCTTACCAAAAAAATCTTCTTTAAAATTTACACTACCATCAGGTAACAAAGGTGGATTTTTGGCATCCAACGTAGTAACCCTAAACATTGCACCGGCGCCCTCGGCATCCGAACTTGTGATAATGGGTGAATGAAGATAACAAAACCCACGATCGTTGAAATATTTATGAATTGCATAGGCAAGCGCATGACGTATTCTAAAAATAGCCCCAAAGGTATTGGTACGTGGACGCAAGTGGGCAATTTCGCGTAAAAATTCTAAACTATGTCCTTTCTTTTGCAAAGGGTAAGTCTCCGGATCGGCAGTGCCATATAAAACTATCTCTTTAGCTTGAATCTCTACTGACTGCCCCTTCCCGAGGGATTTTACCAAAGTTCCGGTAACAGATATTCCCGAGCCGGTGGTTGTCTTTTTTATTAGTTCAGCATCAAATTGCTTCATGTCAATAACAATTTGTATATGATGAATGATTGATCCATCATTCAATGCAATGAAAGCAACAGAAGCGCTTTCTCTTTTAGTTCTTACCCAGCCTTTAACATTCACCTCACGGTTATAGTCTTTGCTCTTGAGCAGGTCAACAATTTTCGACTGTTTGATCATTTTTAATAAATTTTTTACGGCTGCAAAAATAACCACTTTCTGACGGTTAAAACACAGAAAATCATTTTTACCTGTAAAAACATCCACCATTTCGATATTCCAAACTCAAAGGAGACAATGATTATAGCATCTTTTATATCCATTAAAGCCAAATTAGACATTCTCAAACACTTAATTTGGTTTTAAATTATTTTTGCCGACGCAGTATCAAAAAAATACCGCTAATGCAAAAGAGAAAAATCAGTAATAGCGAGTTAAACCGATTAACGCCTGAGGAATTTAGAAAGGCTAATAAAAACCCAATTATCATTGTATTGGACAACATGCGTAGCCATAATAATATTGGATCTATTTTCCGCACTGCCGATGCTTTCCTCATTGAGGCTATTTACTTATGTGGGATAACCGCTTGTCCGCCCCACCGCGACATTCACAAAACAGCCCTTGGCGCAACAGAAACAGTTGAATGGAAATATTTTGAAAAAACCGAAACAGCCATTGAAGAATTAAAATCGGCAGGTTATATCATTTATGCCGTTGAGCAAGTAGAAAACGCCACTAATCTGGATAAACTCAACATTAACAAAGAGACAAAAATAGCGCTCGTAGTAGGGCACGAAATAAATGGTGTATCACAACAAATAGTAAATCAATCCGATTTATGCATCGAAATCCCACAATTGGGCACTAAACATTCCCTCAATGTTGCCGTTTCGGTTGGAATTGTTGTTTGGCATTTACTTTTTTTATTAAAATAAGTGTATAAAACAATCACATTCTCAAACAAAATAGTTTGTTAATCACAAGTAATTTATATTTTTGCAGAAAATATCAGGGATAAAATCTCATTAATAAATAAAAAGTAGTCTATTTTATAAATCCTGATTTTTTAGAAACTAATTATTTAAAAATAACTCTATTACTAACTAAAAAAAATTAGAATAATGAGTAAAAAACAGACTTTAGCCAAGTTTGCAGCAATTTTGCTAATCGCTGTAATGATCGTTGGATGTAACAGCCTTAACAAAATGGCCAAGCAATTTAATTCAATCACTTACGAAGTAACTCCGCAAGTTCTTGAATCAAAGGGTGGTATTGTTACTTTTACAGTAAAAGCCAATCTTCCAGCCAAGTTTTTCAACAAAAAAGCCGGTGTTGTAATTCAACCTACAATTGAATATGAAGGCGGGAAAGTGTTATTACGGCCAATAGTTTTAAAAGGTGAAAACGTTTCGGGCGAAGGTACTACCATTACCTATAATAATGGCGGCTCCTTTACCTATACCGAAACTTTCGGCTTTACGGATGAAATGAAAGAAGCAGAACTGGTGATAAATAGCATTGCATTTTTACCAAAAAAACCGATTGAAGCAGGAATTACTCTTGAGGATGCACGCATGATGAGGAAATCTTTCATTTTTGATGAAAAGAAACTTGCCGATGGGATTATCCACACCTCGCATCGTATTAATGTAGAAAATGAAGTACGTGAAATGGTTGAGGTAGGTGATGAAAACCCAATACTCGATGCCAATGGTAATATTGACCTGAAAGCATATCAGGTAAAAGATGGTCAAAAGGTTGAAATGCTCCGTCTTGCCCCTCACGGGTACGAAAAAGTTACCCTCGCCAGCGAAAACGCAACAATCTATTTTGCTAAAAATCTTCACGACTGGAATGCAAACCTTGAATGGAATAAGAAAGAAGATGTAAAAGCACAATTAGATAAGGTTTACAATTTCGTACGTCAAGGGTGGGAAATAAAAGATGTAGTGATCAATGGATGGGCATCGCCAGAAGGTGAAGAGACCTTTAATGATGGATTGTCAGAAAAACGTGCTAAAACCGCTGAGGGTATCCTAAAAAGAAGTTTTGACAATGTTGCTAAAGAAAAAGAAACCAAAGTAAATTTCAAATCTTCGACAGAGATAAACTTTAAAAATATTGGAAATGGACCTGATTGGAATGGTTTTACAAAGAGAGTTGAGGCTTCTGAAGTAAAAGACAAACAGCAGATTCTTAACGTTACAAAATCCTCAAAGCCAGAACAGCGCGAAGAGGAGATCAGGAATATGATTCTCATTTTCCCCGAACTGGAAAAGAGCATCTTACCAGCTCAACGCCGTGCAGAAATCGTGGTTACCTGTTACGAACCAAAGAAAACCGATGAAGAAATTGCACGTCTTGCAACTACTGATCCATCAGAACTTACACAGGCTGAATTACTTTATGCAGGAACACTCACAACAGAATGGGAAACCATTTACAATATTTATAAATCTGCCGCTAATATGTTCTCAAATAGCTGGGAAGCACAAAACAATGCCGGATACATCGCATTGAAAATGGGTAAAGTAGAAGAGGCAAAAGATTTTTTCCAAAAAGCAGAAAAACTAAATGCTAACAATGGAATAATAACCAATAACCTTGGTGTGATATATGCCTATCAGGGTAACTTTAAACAAGCAGAGACATACTTCAACGAAGCTAACAAAATGGGTATTGACAACAACTACAACCTTGGCATTATTGATATTTCAAAAGCTGACTACAAAGGCGCTATCAGTAAATTTGCCGGTGTAAGCTGTAACTATAATGTGGCTTTAGCCAATATGATTGATGGCAACAACGGAGCTGCTACAACCAATCTTGATTGTGCCAGAAAAAATGCTGCAACATATTATTTGATGGCAATTGCAGGAGCACGTACTGATAATCAGGAAATGATGTTGAGCAACCTGAAGAAAGCTATTAAAGCCAATAAAAAGTTTAAAGAGGAAGCCAAAATTGATAGGGAGTTTATCAAATACTTTAATAACGCCGAATTTAAAGATATTGTAAAGTAAAAAAACTTAACCTTTAAGAAAAAAACCCGGGATTTCTCCTGGGTTTTTTTTATCCTACATATCTCACAAATTTAAAGCAAATCCAAAAATAATCAATAATTCGGGTTAAGCCTGAATATTGAAAAAAACCTTAATAAGCACATCTACTTTCCAGTGAACAAAAATGGGTTATCCGATTTTTTGAATGGAATCAATTTGCATTTAAATATATAATCACCGGCCGGTAACAAATACTGAGGATGGGGCATCGCCCCCCAGCTATTGTCGCCACCAACACCCATCTGCATCAGATCAACAGTAACAAAAACTTTGTCTATTGAAATAATATCGTTTGTATGTCTGTAATTCTCTTTCTTTCCTTGATCAAAATCTTCAATAGGGTTGTTTAAAGCCGAGAAAGAAAAAAGAGGTGCGCCACTTATCAATAAGCCATTTCCTGTTTCATCAGTAAGCGTCAACCAGCGGCTATCAGTTTTATAACCGTTTTCCTGCGGGCGTATGTAAGGAAAATATTGATCTTCAACTTTACTTTGATATAGATCAACAAAGGCCGATGAATTACGGTCGCAATAATTTTCGTGAGGGCCTCTGCCAAACCACTTTAAATTTTCATAATTTGCAGGCATCGCAAATCTTATCCCAAAACGCGGCATCTCAGGCCTAACAGATCTTAAATCATTGTAGGTAAGTATCATTTTCTTACCAACTTTGGCTTTAATCTGATTGCCGACCATCTCATTGAAATTGAAATAGAGCAATAACCCATCTTTGATTTCCGAAAGTTCGGATAAATAGCCATTTCTAATCTCCTCTAAAGTAAGTTTACGATTCCAAAGCCGGAATTCGTCCATACGACCATGAAACAATCTTTCACCATAAGGGTTACCTCCTAAGTAACTATCTCCAGATATATTTACAGTCATGGCATGATCCAATTCTATAGACTCAACCGGCTCTCCATTCACATACAAATCAAGTTTTTTGTTGAAACTACTATAGACCAACGAAATCATATACCAATGATGTGTTTTAAAAGGATAGCCGAACGCCTTATTGATATTACCGCCAATAAATGCGTATAGTTTACCATTTTCACGAAATTCATAATGTAGCTTACCTCGGCTCCAGTTTTTATTTGTCCAAATCATATTCATCTCGCTAAATGATGTTGGATAAATAAGGGTTTCAAGGGTAAATTCAGGCAATTCAATAAAACCAGGGTCATTAAGTTGAAGATGCGCAGTCATAGCATTAAAATCTATGGCCTTTTCAAATTCCGTCTTTGAATTAACCAACACTTCCACATCGGGGCGGGGAGGGTTAATCATTGTAAGCGATGTTGAAAGGGCAATCTCTCCTAACCCGTTAATATTATATTCCATTTTAAGTTGTGCATTAACCGAAGGTAGAATGCAGTTCGTCGAAAATATCGCTTCTGATTTATTCAATATTTTGAAGCGTGATGTCATATCTTGCGAAAACTCTGAAGCCTCTTTCCATGGTGCGCATCTTTTATCCATGCCATTTCCAAAGTCATTATCTGTAGGTGCTCGCCAGAAGTTGGCTTTCAGTGGTTCATTAATTACTGCTTTTCCGTCAATAAGCCAATTGGAGAGTTCTCCGCTCTCTCTGTCAAAAGAAATCTGAAAGTTTCTTCCCTCAAACACTAAAAGATTAGATGACTCATTAACTTTAAGTTCGGGTATATTTCTTATCGGACGGTCGAGTGAGGGTTCGTAATTTGGTATCTCAATTTGCTCGGCAGCAACTTCAAAATTGGCTGGAATGATTTCGTCAGAAGCTTTAGTTAAAAAACTAAAATGGATAAAATATTCTTTTTCGGGTTTAAAACTCAAAGAAGAGAAGTCCAGATTTAGAGTAAAACTCTCATGTGCACCTACTGGCAGGCGATCAACCACTCCGTTTAAGATTTGTTTTCCTTCGGATTTAATTTCCCAAATAAGGTAGTAGTGTTTAAGGCTTGTAAAATCGTATTTGTTGATGATATGAAATTTTCCGGCTAACGGATTAATTGTTTTTACATCAATATTTTGATAAACTTTTTTCACCTCAAAAAGGCCTGGGTGCGGTGTACGGTCGGGTGAAACCAATCCGTTAATACAGAAATTGCCATCGCTTGGTGTTCCCTCAGGTCCAAAATCGCCGCCGTATGCATAAAACTGTGAGCCATCTGATGCTTTTGTCAATAACCCCTGATCTACCCAATCCCACACAAATCCGCCTTGTAGTTGATTATATCTATCAATAAGTTCCCAATACTCTTTCAGGTTGCCACTGCTATTTCCCATTGCATGTGCATATTCACACATTATCAACGGCCTGTCCTGATGTTTTCGAACATAATCTTCGATATGTTCAACACTTGCATACATTGGACAATAAATATCAGTATTAGGGCCTAATAATGCCCGTTCGTACTGTACAGGACGTGAGGGATCTCTAAACTTTACCCATTGATAACAAGCAGAAAAATTAACTCCATCACCTGCTTCATTCCCAAGTGACCAAATGATAATTGAGGGATGGTTTTTGTCTCTTTCAACCATTCTTTTCACCCGATCTAAATGTGCTGTTCCCCAGAGAGGATCTTTAGCCAAACTTCGATCACCATAACCCATCCCATGCGATTCTATATTTGCCTCGTCCACAACATAAAGCCCATACCGATCGCATAGGTCATACCATCGTGGATCGTTAGGATAATGAGCGGTACGAACAGCATTAATATTATTTTTCTTCATCAAAAAGATATCCTCTTTCATCATCTCTTCCGAAATAACATGCCCGGTTAGTGGATCATGTTCGTGGCGGTTTACTCCTTTCAGGGTAACCGCTGTGCCGTTTATGAGTAATTGCCCGTTCTTAATTTCCGAAGTTCGAAAACCAACATTTGAAGAGAATGCTTGTAATATGTTACCCTTTTTATCAGAAAGAGTTATGACTAATTTATAAAGTTCAGGGTTTTCGGCGCTCCATTTTCTGGGATTTTGAATAAAAACGTTAAATTTAATTTCGCCGCTCTCTTTTGCGGCAAGTTTAATCGTTTTACTTTCCTGATAAATAACAGCATCGGCTGAGCTACCAAAAAGATGAATAGTGGAATTTAGTTTCGGTGTTTTTTTCTTATTGTCATTATCTATTTTCAACAACACACTTAACTGGCCATCTCGATATTCATTAACCAACCCTGCATTTACCTCAAAATCGCTGATATTAACCAAAGGCACGCTGTAAAGAAAAACATCCCTTTGTATCCCGCTAATCCTCCAAAAGTCCTGACATTCTAAATAGGATCCGTCGCTCCAACGAATAACCTGCGCTGCAAGTTTATTTTTACCTTTACGTATATATGGAGTTATGTCAAATTCAGCCGGTAGCTTGCCATCCTGACTATATCCCACCTCTTCGCCGTTGATCCAAACATATAAAGCCGATTTCGCACCACCAAAATGAAGGATTATCTTACCTCCCAACCAGTTTTCGGGAACTTCGAAAAAAGTGATGTACGACCCGGAAGGATTCTCAATATGAGGTATTGTAGGTGGTTGTGGGTCGTAAGTCCATTCATAAGGTTGATTTACATAAATCGGAATACCGTATCCTTGAATTTCCCAGTTAGAGGGAACAGAAATTTCGTCCCAATCACTGAAGTCATATTCCGTAAGATAAAATCCATCAGGTCGTTGATCGAGCCTGTCAGAATACTTAAACTTCCATTTTCCATTTAACGACATGAAATAAGGCGAACTATCCCAAATATTATCAATTGCCTGATTTACCGAAGAATAAGGAATTGCAAAAGACCTAGCAGGAAGCTTATTCCTGCTAACTACCTCCGGGTTTTCAATATCATTAAATATATTGTTATGTTGAGTAAAGGCCGGAACAGCGAAAAAAAAGAGAAAAGTAAAAAAAAGAGAAGTAGTAAATATTTTCATAGCCTAAGTGAATTAATTTTGTTTTTTATTACTAAAAACTGTGCACAAATTTAATCGGAAATCCCTTCACAAAAAAATTTGTTCAATATTATTTGGATTGGATAATTAATCGGTATCCTACATTGTGGATATTCTCAATTTTTACTTTGGGATCTTCTCTAAGATATTTCCGTAATCTTGAAACAAAAACATCGAGGCTGCGGCTCGCAAAATAATGGTCATCACCCCAAACTTTCATCAGAAGATCATCTCTTTTTACAATCGTATCCCTATTTTCACAAAACATACATAAAAGTTCACTCTCACGCTGGGTAAGCTCTTTTATTTTATTATTAAAAGTAAGACGCTGATTTTTAACACTAAATGTATATTCTCCAATATTATGTACCTCTATAGACTCTAATCGGAGCTGTCCGCTTCTTTTCAGGAATACTTCTATTTTAAGAATTAGCTCTTCAATACTAAAGGGCTTGGTTATATAATCATCGCCACCTAACCTTAATCCGTGTATCTTATCTTCTTTAGTTGATTTGGCAGTAAGAAAAATTATCGGGATATCAACATCTTTCTCCCTTATGCTGGCAGCCACTTCAAAACCGTCCATCTTTGGTAACATTACATCGAGGATACAGAGATCGTAATGATTGGCATTATAAAGTTTCATTGCCTGCTCGCCATCTTCGCAAAAATCTATTGCATAACCATGCGATTCAAGATTGTCGCGGGTTACGAATGACAATGTTTGATCATCCTCAACATATAATATTTTAGCTTTAGTCATAATTAAATCATTTCGATTATAAAATCAGACCCCTTCCCGACTTTACTCTCCAAATAAAGCTTCCATCCGTGCGCTTCACACACTTTAAGCACATAATAAAGCCCCAGACCAAAACCTTTTACATTGTGTACATTACCTGTCGGGATACGGAAAAACTTTTGAAAAATTTTCTTTTGATATTCAGTGTCTATTCCCGGTCCGTTATCTGAAACAATAAGTCGAATTTTATCTCTGTTCATACTTGTTGTAACAGTAACTTGTGGAACAACACCCGAATACTTTACTGCATTATCCAACAGGTTATAAATAATATTTGTAAGATGAAGCTTATCAGCCAAAACCTCTTTTATTTCTGGGCTCAATTGGACAGTGAAAGTAATGGATCTCCCATTTGCACACTGTCTTTGGTGGTTCTCTACTACTTCAGTTATCAAATTATTAAGTTGTATCGCTTCCTTTTTCAATTCATAGCCGCCTTTTTCGATATGCGCAATTTGCAAAACCTTTTCCACAAGATTATTTAACCGTTGATTTTCTTGTTTAATAATAGCGCTGTAACTTTTCAAACGTTGCGGCTGTTCAATAATATTGGGCGAAGCAAGTACATCAGCAGAAATATTTATGCTCGAGATGGGTGTTTTAAATTCATGGGTCATATTATTAATAAAATCTTTCTGAAGTTCCGAATATCTTTTTTGCTGTAAAATGATAAATATAGAATAAACGAAAAAAATGACCGATACGAATAATATTGCCGTAAAGATAAACCAGAGGGTCATATCTGCACCAAGATAATTCCGCATAGAGGGGAAATTAATTCCAAAGTAATAGATGTAATCACTGTACTTGGGCAGGTCAACTGACATGTTGATCGGTTTGTTCTCGCCTTTGGCAGAAACATATTTTCCATACACCATCTTATCGTCATGGCAATCGTAAATGGCATACTCATAATCAGTTATAATATTATGAATTGAAAATTCGGTTTTCAGATAATATTCAAGGATATTTGCATCAATTACACTGTTCAGATTAACCACAAAATAGCTTGCCGACAACTGGTTTACCGGGTTGGTGGCAGGTAAGACGGATTGATTGTACCGGCTCATCTTTTCGGCTACCTCAAACAGCGCAATATGAACCGTTTGGCTAAACTGTTTTTCTTTGATATTCCATGTATTGCGCAACCAGTACACCTGTACTACTATTATACTTGTAATTGCAAATGCTCCTAAAATAACAATGAATCGAATTTTATTGCGTGTCATGTTACAAGTCGGTAATTATTTGGAATTGCTAAAGTAAACGAAATGAAATTGATTAATCATATATTTACATTTCATTAACAAAGTTTTGAGTTTCATTAACATACTGTTCCATTGGTATAATATACTTTTGCTTCATCAATTTATTTTTTTACAAACTTAAAACTAGATTAAAATGAAAAAGTCAATTTTCTTGATGATGCTGACGATAATGTCTGTTACAATCATTTTTGCACAAAGCCCTGTAAAGACGACAAAATCAGAAGAGGCGAAAACTGTTAGTACAGATACTGAGGTTGAAATAGGGCCAAAGGCCGAATGGGCGGCTACAACCATTGATCTTGGAGAGGTACAGTTTATGGTAAAAAAGGATGCCTCTTTTACTCTCACCAATACCGGAAATCAGCCCTTGTTGATAACCAGTGCCAGAGCTTCATGTGGATGTACTAATCTAAAATACTCACAAGAGCCTATTCTTCCAGGGAAATCAACAGAATTATCGGTAACCTTTAATGGCAGTGGCAATGGTGCGTTTAGAAAATCTATCACAGTACAAACTAACGCTTCGGAAAACCCCACCATACTGCAAATTACAGGTAAGGTAGTGAAAAACAATTAATAATATATTTTCATTTTTGACCATAGGCCCTAATAACAAATGCTATTGGGGCTTTTTTTTCCTGAATTAATTCATAAACAGCCCTTTTGGTTAAACTGTTTATTTTATGAAGCCAATGCTGATTTTGTGTCTGTCCAATACACTTGTTATTGTATCAGGGTTTATTTCATTATTTTTGAAAAAAAGATAAATCATGAATTCCATAAAGTCCACTGAAATTTTTAGCAATGGTAAAATTTCCCAAATTATTACCGGTGATAAAATTTCAAACCTCTCAAGATATCTTCCCCCCGAAACCGTAGTTATTACCGATGTCAATGTAAATCATTTATACGGAGGGTACTGGAGCAACTGGCCAAACATTGCAATAGGAGTTGGTGAAAAAATAAAAACTCTTGACACCGTAAATGAGATTTATCGTCGGTTGCTTGAGTATGAAGTTGATCGGAGTGGCTTTATTGTGGGAGTGGGAGGTGGCATTGTATGCGACATTGCAGGTTTTGTAGCATCTACTTATCTCAGAGGTATTCGTTTCGGGTTTGTTCCTACAACACTGCTTGCACAAGTAGATGCAGCAATAGGTGGTAAAAATGGAATAAATTACAACGGCTTTAAAAATCAAATAGGTACTATCAACCAACCCGACTTCGTGCTTTGCGATCCTGTCGTTTTACAAACCCTCCCTAAAGAGTTGCTCGCAGATGGGATTTCTGAAGTTATCAAACATGCTTTAATCGCCGAAGAAAAACTACTTGATTTTATTGAAAACAATTATAACGCAATCCTTTCTCTTGATTTGCAAACAATAGGCGAACTAATCCATCATTCTGTAAAAATTAAAACTGAAATAGTAAACCAAGATGAAAAAGAAAATGGCGAACGTAGAAAGCTTAATTTTGGACACACTTTAGGTCATGCCATCGAAAAAGTTACCGGTATAAACCATGGGAAAGCCGTAAGTATTGGAATGTTAATAGCAGCCGAAATATCAACTAAAAAAGGGTTGATCTGTTCCGATGATCTTGCCAGAATTCAATCATTATTGAAGTTGATGAATCTCCCTATCAACTGTCCATCAAATCGCTTGGAAATTATTGATGCCGTAGCAAAAGATAAAAAGCGGCAAGCAGGTCAGATTTATTTTATACTGCTTGCGAAATTAGGGAAAGCAATAATTCAAGAAATTGGCTTTGCCGATCTGGCTGAATATATTAAAGAGAGTAAATTTTTAGGAAGTTAATCGCCTATTATGGATGCTCTTGTATATCCATCATTTGTCAAAGGTGAAGTTAATGCTCCTCCCTCCAAAAGCTACACCATTAGGGCAATTGCTGCAGCAATGCTAGCGGCGGGAAAATCAACAATAATTAATCCTTCAAGCTGCGACGATGCATTAGCGATGCTTAACATAGCCCATTCTTTCAGAGCTGAAATCAAGTTTAATAATCAAAATCTCGAAATTCAGGGAGGATTAAAATCGAATCCCGAAATAATCTATTGTAATGAGTCAGCGCTTACGGCAAGGCTCATGATTGCTATAGCAGCGCTTTCAGAAAATAAAATTACAATCACTGGATCCGGCACTTTGCTCAAGCGTCATTTAGGAAATGTAAACGACCCTTTGGAAGCTAACGGCGTTAAGTTTACATCTAATAATGGTTTTTTACCCGTATCTGTTCAAGGCCGATTGAAACCGGGCTATTATTTGGTAGATGGATCGGAAAGCTCACAGTTCATCTCCGGCTTACTCATGGCTTTGCCATTATTAAACAATGATTCACAGCTTATTGTTAATAATCTAAAAAGTGCGCCTTATCTAAAAATGACATTAGAGGTATTAAGAGCTTTTAATGTAAATATCGAAACAAAGGGGACGGATGTCTATCTCATCTCCGGTAATCAAGCATACTGCCCTCAAAATTTCATAATCGAAGGCGACTGGAGTGGAGCGGCATTTCCAATTATAGCCGCTTTGCTGAATGGAGAAATTGATATTACCGGACTCCTACCACACTCATTGCAGGCAGATAAGAAATTGAACACTATTTTAGAAGATATCGGCATCAAAACCGTGTGTGCAAATAACAAGCTTCATCTGAAAAAGAGTGAAATACCTGCATTTGTTGCCGATTGTACTCACACACCCGATCTTGTTCCTGCTCTCGTTATTCTTGCCAGCCAATCTGCAGGAAAATGCAGAATTACAGGCGCTTCACGGCTCTTTTATAAAGAGAGTAACCGTGCTTTAGCTCTAAAATTGGAAATGTCAAAACTTGGAATTGAGATTATCATCAATGGAAACGAAATAATTATCTATCCAGGCAAAATACAACCAGGCGAGGTCTCATCGCATAACGACCATCGTATTGCGATGGCAATGATGATCGCAGGACTTATTGCTGAAGGCCCCTTGTTAGTTAAAGATGTTGGCTGTATTTCAAAATCGTATCCTCAATTTATTGATTCTATGCAAAAATGTGGCGCTCAAATCGAAACTATTTTGTCGGATTAGATGTTATCTATTATAAAGTATCACTTATAACAAACACAAACTCTGTTGAAACAATTCTCATCATTCAAAATTATTGGAGGCAATGGCCATAACAAGCTTGTTTTTCCAGTTACCTTCGACATTAAAATAATTATCGAATCCATACATCCCATTGAGCAGTCAAATGCCTATTTGCGAGCCATATTTTCGCAGCTCCGTATTCCCAATTCTAATTGGCGAACGATGCATAGCGCCGAGGGAAAATATGTTAGCTTTACAATCCAGGTTGATTTAAAAGATAATGATCTAATGCAAAAGCTATATTCCGAATTGAAAACAATCCCCGGTATCAAACTCGCTCTTTAAACCCTGATTGAGTGTGAATAATCAAGGAGAGTAAAAATCATACTAAATAAACACTAAATCAGTATCGGCTTTCTAAAATCAATAATCTAACCTAAAAATGTTTTTTAGTGATTTATTCAAATTTAAAGATCAGGCCTTTATCATTTTACCATTGGTAAATTCAAAATTTTAACCCAACGGCATGTTTTAAAAAGTTAAAACAGATGTCAATTACTTTAAAATATCTAATACTTAAATTAAAAAATTACTTTTGCCGAAAATGAAAACCCTATGGTAAATAATCTTGGAAAAGGAAATTCGCTGCTCAACCAGTATATTTCCGAATTAAGGGATGTTGAAATCCAAAAAGATACGATGCGTTTCAGAAAGAATCTCAGTCGTATCGGTTCAATTTTTGCCTATGAAATCAGCAAGAAACTTGAATACAAGTCCCGTGAAATTATTACTCCACTTGGGACTTCTGAGATGAAGGTGTTAAAAAACTATCCGGTAGTAGCCTCAATAATTCGGGCTGGATTACCCGTTCATCAAGGTTTTCTTGATTTTTTTGACAGATCGGAAAATGCATTCATTTCGTCTTATCGTAAGTATTACAAAGATGGCAACTTCGATGTACATGTGCAATACGTTTCCAAGCCTTCAGTTCAAGACAAAGATTTAATCCTGGTTGATTCTATGTTAGCAACTGGTGTTTCTATGGCTTTAACCTATCGTGAGTTAATCAGCGATGAAAAGCCGAGACACTCTCACCTTATTGCTGTCGTTGCGAGTGTTGAAGGAGTAAATTATATAAAACGAAATTTATCGAGCAAAAATGTTACTATTTGGGTTGGCGCCATTGATGATGAACTTACTGCAGAAGCTTATATAGTACCTGGGCTTGGGGATGCCGGCGATCTGGCTTTTGGTGTCAAACCATAGTACTTACCAATAATGAAAATTGTTGGGTTTTATATCGCTCTTGTACTGATATGGCTATTAACCCTACTGCCTCTCAGAATCCTTTATCTTTTTTCCAATCTGTTTTATTTTATCATCTATTATATCATCGGTTATCGGAAAAAGGTTGTAATAGATAATTTGCAACACGCTTTTCCGGAAAAATCGAAAAGTGAAGTTATCACCCTTTCAAAACTTTTTTTTCGTCATTTCTGCGATATCCTTGTCGAGTCAGCTAAAACAATTCACATGAGTCCACAGGAGATAGAACGACGAGTAACATATCCTAATCCGGAAATTTTGCATAAATATTTTGATAGAGGGCAAAGCGTTGTATTAGTATCAGGGCATTACGGTAATTGGGAATGGATGTCAAACACGCCCAGAATACTTAAACATAAAGCCCTTGCTATTTATAAGCCATTACAAAACGAGCAATTTAACAAGTTAATATTAAAGATCAGAAAAAGATATGCTCCTCAAATTGAATTGATAGTGATGAACGAGGTGGTAAGAGTAATTATCCAGCAGCTAAAAAACAAACAGGTGATCCTTACCTGGTTTCTTACTGATCAGACACCACCGCGAAATTATCCTTTCCGGACAGAGTTTTTACATCGCGAAGTTCCATTCTATACCGGATTTGAAAAGATTGCTAAAAAGTTTCGCCATGCTGTAGTATATTCACAAATGACCAAAATAAAAAGAGGTCATTATAAAGTTGAATTCATTCCACTTTTTGATGATCCCGCAGCAACGCAGGAGTATGAAATCACGAAGAAAGTGGTTTCAACGTTGGAAAATACTATCAAGCAACAACCCGAATACTGGTTGTGGTCTCATCGAAGATGGAAACATTCAAAAGAAAAGCCATAGAGCCACCAACAAATAGCGCTTTCTTTCGTTATCAGTTGGTTATAACCGCTTCATAATAAGTGTTAAACAACATGCAATTTCAGATATTCATTGAAAATATCAAGATTTCTTTGGAAGCTATCCGCAGTCATATACTGCGCACTATCCTGACGGTGCTGATCATCGCTTTCGGAATCATGGCACTTGTCGGTATATCAACCGCAATAAACGCCCTTGAAAGTAGCCTTGCTGAAAATCTGCAAATGATGGGATCCAACACTTTTACTATCAGAAACCGATCCATGCAAATACAGGTTGGCGCTAATATCCATAAAGCAAAATATTATGAACCCATCAGGTACCGTCAGGCAATGGATTTCAGCAAATCGTATGAATATCCGGCCACAGTATCGGTATTTACATATGCGACCTGGGGAGCTACTATCCGAAATCGTTCATTAGCCACAAATCCGAATATAGCTGTTATTGGCACAGACGAAAATTATTTCGCCACCTCGGGCCTTGAGTTACAAAAGGGAAGGGCATTTAGCAACCATGAAATGGCGATGGGAACTAACGTAGTAGTAATTGGTTTTGAAGTGGCAAAAAATCTGTTTGTCAATAAGGAGAATCCATTAGATAAGTTCATCACTGTAGGGCCTGGCAGATATCGCGTTATAGGTGTTATAAAAGAAAAAGGAACAGGCATGGGATTTACCCCCGATCGTCAAGCATTTATCCCCATTACAAATGCAAGGCACTTTTTTTCTCGACCTAACATGACTTACAACATAAATGTAATGCCGGCAGAAATAACTAATATTGATGATGCTATAGGCGAAGCTACCGGCCTTTTTAGGATAATAAGACAAAACAAACTTTACGAAGAGAATGACTTTGACATTTCTAAAAGCGATCAGTTACTGCAAATGCTTAATGAGAATACTAAAAACATTAAAGTTGCTGCATTAATCATTGGATTGATAACTCTTTTAGGGGCTGCCATTGGTTTGATGAACATTATGCTGGTTTCTGTTACCGAGCGTACACGCGAAATCGGGATAAGAAAGTCGTTGGGTGCCACACGGTTAAACATTAGAAATCAATTTCTTGTTGAATCTATTTTGATAGGACAAATGGGGGGAATTTTGGGAATCATATTTGGAATCCTTGCCGGCAATTTGGTAACAATATTTACTGAAAGTAGCTTTATTATTCCATGGGCATGGATATTAATTGGTATTTCGCTTTGCTTTGGCGTTGCTTTACTTTCCGGTATCATTCCAGCTATTAAAGCTGCAAACCTCGATCCTATTGAATCACTAAGGTATGAATAAATACTTTTTACTCATACATCAATGACACAGCCACAACATCTGGGCCTGTGTGTACACCTAACACCGGCGAACCATCCTGTATAAAACAAGGTTTTAAACCTATAATTTTTTCTATCTCTCTGGCATACCAATCGGCCGTAGATGGGTTATTTGCATGAGTAATGGAATATCCCCATAGCTTTCTACTCTTAATTTTCTTTTCTATAGTGCGAACAGCCATTTTCCTGCTTGATTTTTCTGTTAATGGTTTCCCAAACAACTCTGGAATACCCTTATTATTAACAGTTACAATAGGCTTAACTCTAAGCAACTTACCTATAAACCCTTTCATAGCATTTAATCTACCACTTTTAACCATATATTTTATGGTTTTGGTAGTAACAAAAATATCAGTTTTATCACACCATTGTTCAATTTGTGCCACCAATTCATCGTGGGTAATAGATTTATCCTGCAAAGCATCAACAGCACGCATAAGTATTAAGCCTAAAGCGCCAGACAACTTTTTGGAATTAATAACGCTAATAGGTTTTTTTGTAAAATTACTTATTGTCTTTGCAGCTTTGCGACTATTGGAATAGGTGCCACTCATAGTTTCGCTGAGATGAATACCTATGATAGAATTAAAATGAGTGCTCAAATAATTATAAGTGTTGCTAAAATCCTTAAAAGAGGGTTGAGCTGTACTTGGATAAACAGGAAATGTATTAAGTAATTCGAAAAACTTTTTCGATTTCATTGTCAATCGGTCAAGATAATAAGTATCTCCCACATGTATAGCTAAAGGAACTATAATGATTTGATGTTTTTCGACAAACTCCTGAGGAAGATCGCAGGTGGAATCAGTTACCAGAGCAATTGGATATTTACGATTTTCAGCTATATCCATTTGCATAATCATATCATCCACTTTTTGAAAAGTGATATTGCCAAAATTGTTAATAATCGAAAAAAGGACGTCCGGCGTATCAGTATGAATATGAATACGCATTTTCTTAGGCGACCCGGCAATGACCAATGAGTCGCCAAGGTTGTCAATTTTGCTACGGAGTATCTCTCGATCAATATCATCTCCCACCAGCATGGCTTCGGTACAATAACGATAAGTGATATTTTCGTGATCATGTGCACCTTCAAGAGCCGTTGTTTTTACTAAATTACGTGCACCGATTATTTTTTTCAATTCGCCATGCCTAAAAAAGTCAATCATCCCTTCAAGAAAAACAACAAAACCCTTTGCTCCTGCATCCACAACTTTAGCTTTAGCAAGTACTTCAAGTTTTTCCTGAGTCTCGATTAATGATTGTTTGGCCTGGTTATAAGATTCGGTGATCAACTGATTGAAGTTGTTGAATTTATCTTTTATCTTTTGAATATATTCTGCCCATTCTCTAATAACTGTTATCATAGTGCCTTCCACAGGGTTTGAAATAGCTTCGTAAGAATGGCGTACACCACGATTGATAGCCGTAGAGAATGCAGTAATGTCAATTGTCTGTTCATCCTTGAATTCGCTGCTGAATCCATAAAGAAACTGGGCAAAAATAATACCTGAGTTCCCTCTTGCACCTACCAAAGCTGCATCAGCTACAGCATTTACTGTAACAGCAAAATTTTCAGAGGGGATAATGGAATCAATGATTGAACGTACGGTAGAAACAAGGTTAGTTCCAGTATCAGCATCTTTAACCGGAAAAACATTGATTTTATTGAGCAAAACCTGATTGTCGAATAACCGCTGCGAACCAGCTAAAAAGCTATAATAAAAACGCTTTCCATCAAGAATGCTATAATCTATATCTTTTTTTATCACCGTTTTACAAATGTTTAATGAAAATTGGAAAACGAACAGTTGACAAAAATAACATTTAGAACAAAACAATTTCTTCGTATTAAAGCTCCCAACAACAAGGCAAAAGATCCACAAAGAGTAAAAAATACACCATAAAACACACATTATTAATTAATTACCAAGGACTATGAAAATAATTTGGTTAAGTGTTTAAAATATTTTATATACTTTTGCAGATTACAATTCAGTTACATTATGATTCCGAAAGCAGAAAAGATAAAAGTTCTCTATGTAATGCAAGAAATTACTCCTTACCTTGACGAAAGCCCCTTAAGCAATATCGGGCGATATTTGCCTCAAGGAACTCAGGAGAGCGGTAAGGAGATCAGAACTTTTATGCCTAAGTATGGCCAGGTAAATGAGCGCCGCAATCAGTTACACGAAGTGATAAGACTATCAGGAATGAACCTGATTATTGACGATGCCGACCACCCACTAATAATAAAAGTAGCATCAATACAACAAGCCAGAATGCAGGTTTATTTCATTGATAACGAAGATTACTTTCAACGCAAAGGAATATTTCATGATAAAAACGGGCAGTTTTTTGAAGATAATGACGAAAGACTGATATTTTATGCCCGAGGTGTTATTGAAACAGTAAGAAAACTCGGCTGGCCACCTGATATTATCCACTGTCATGGTTGGTTTTCCTCGTTAGTGCCACTTTATATAAAAAGAGTATTTAAAGACAACCCGCTTTTTTCCTCCTCAACGGTAATATATTCGTTGTACGACGATTTTTTCGAAGATATGCTTAACCATACTTTAGTAAAAAAACTAAAATTTGATAAAATTAAAGAGGTTGACCTTAAAAATTATAGAAACCCTGATTATATCAAAATTTCAAAAGCAGCTATTAAATATTCTGATGCTTTAATTTTTGGAAGTGAAAAAATAAATCCTGAGCTAGAGGAGTTAGTCAGGAGCACAGAAAAGCCGTTACTCGAATTTCTGGGCGATGATAATTATATTACTGTTTACAACGATTTTTACGAGAAACTTCTTAAACACAAAAGAAATTGATGAATTTTAAATTCAACTCAGGATCAACATCTTATAATCGTAACAACCATTTTTTCCTTTTAGTTTCCATTTTCAGCATTATAGTAATTGTTTTTACAAATTGTAAGAACGACTTCGATAAAGTAGGAATAGGTTTAATTCCGGGGAGCGAAATATTAGAACTCTTTTCAAGTGATACAACTACCGTACTCGTACATTCTGTTTTTGCCGATAGCGTAAAAACTGATAATACTGCTACCAGTATGCTTGGAAGTTATTTGGATCCTATTTTTGGATTAAACACAATAAGCATAGCTACACAAGTAAGGCTTTCGACGGTTAATATGAATTTTGGGGAAAACCCGGAACTCGACTCCATAGTCCTTGTTATGCAGTATTCGTTTTATTCCTTACCTAATTTTCAGCCGGTTTATTACTATGGCGATACAGCTACAACACAAACAATCAAAGTGTTTGAACTTGACGAATCATTGTATTACGATTCAACCTACTATTCTAACTCTCTTGTAGCAACAAAATCCACCGAACTTGCCAGCATGGATATTAATTTTAGCCCACGCGACAGCATAATGATTGACTCCGTAAAAGTTAAGCCTCAGTTGCGTATAAGGTTGAATGACGAATTTGGAAACAACATACTCAATGCACCGGCTTCAGTAAAAGAGTCAAATGAAAATTTTCAGGATTTTATGAAAGGGCTCTATATAAAACCTGAACCGGTAGCCAATGATGGAGCTATTGCCTTTTTCGATCTTCTTGACATTAACTCATGCCTTAACCTCTATTATAAAAATGATGAAGGCGACGCTAAAATGTACTCTTTTTTGATAAATGCTGCTTGTGCCCGTTATATGAACTTTACCCACGATTATTCCATGGGTGATCCTGACTTTGTAGCTCAACTAAACGGAAATCATGATTTAGGCAAAGAGAAAGTGTATCTACAATCGTTGGGGGGAGTGGAGACCCGAATTTCATTTCCCTATATAAAAGATTGGTTCAAAGATCAAAAAATAGTAATCAACGAGGCTAAATTAGTTTTTCATAATGTTGATACCAATAGTATTTACAAGCCTCCTCACGAGTTGGTTTACTATTTCGTAAAAGATGATGGCACCCTTGGTTTTATTGAAGATCAATTTGAGGGGGTAAGTTATTTCGGTGGTCAGTATGATAAGAAAAAAGGAGAATACTTTTTCCGATTATCGCAAAGCCTTCAAAAAATTATGCTCGGCGAAAAGGAGAATACCGTTTTCACTATGGGTATTTCCGGCGCATCATTAAGCCCAACGCGAGTCGCTTTTCATGGCACTTGGCCGAACGATGAAAATTTGATGAACAAACGTATTAAACTTCAAATAAAATACACCAAATTAACCAATTAACATTTTAAGTTATGTGTGGAATTGTTGGATGTGTTTGAAAAAACAAGCCCACCCATTTCTTATTAAATGCCCTAAACAGATAGAATACAGGGGATATGATAGTGCAGGATTAACCATTCTCGAAAAGAAAATTATTGTTTATAAAACAAAAGGCAAAGCTAACGACTTAGAAAATTATATCGCCAACAAAAACACTGAAGTCTTTATTAGCATAATAATTCACACACGATGGACAACTCATGGAGAGCCAAACGAAATATATACACATCCGCACCTCTCCCGAGCCAACAAGCTGACACTAATCCATAATGGAATTCTTGAAAATTTTTAAACCTTAAAACAGAAACTTCAGGATTTTGGCATTCTATTCATTAGCGATACCGATAGCGAGGTGCCTATTCAATTTCGAGTTGATAATAAATAAAGGAAATACGTTACAATTATATCTGATTGGTCGGAGAGTAAGCTTTTTTTGCACAAAGAAAATCAGGAACATAGGCTGAATACGTTAGTTAAATATTCAAAGTTTTAATTAAAATTACTTCAAAATGAAAAAGTTTAATTTTTCAAACCAAGTTAAAGTATCAAAAAACACGATGTTAACATTAAATAACAGTAGAGATCAAATTGTTACGTCGAACAATAAACAAGCATCATTATTTACCAAACTAATAGATTTAAAAAATTGGCATGTTTTCTCTCCAAGGTTTTTATTGATAATCGTAATTGCTCTTTTTGCCTATTCGTGTTCAGAGAATCATTTGTCAATAACCTCTTATGTTGATCCTTTTATTGGGACTGATGCTCATGGGCATGTTTTTCCCGGGGCTACGCTACCTTTTGGGATGGTTCAACTGAGCCCTGATACGCGTAAAGATGATTGGGACGGATGTTCAGGATATCATTACTCTGATAGCACTATAATGGGCTTCAGCCATACACATCTGAGCGGCACAGGTGTTGGTGATTATGGAGATATAAGGTTTATGCCGACAGTGGGAAAAGTAATATTGAACCCCACTAAAGATGAAAATAATGAATCTGGTTATCAATCGAAATTCAGCCATAAAACCGAAACTGCCAGCCCGGGCTATTATCAGGTCTTACTTAATGATTATAACATTAACGTAGAGTTAACCACAACCCAAAGGGCTGGTTTCCACAAATACACCTTCCCAAAAACTGAAAATGCAAACATTATAATTGATCTTTTCGAAGGTGTTACTTCAGATCAAATCCTCGATTTATGGATAAGGTTTGTAAGTGATACTGAAATAGAGGGCTTACGCCGCACTAAGGGCTGGGCTGATAACCAATGGGTCTTTTTTAATGCTGAGTTTTCGAAACCTTTCGCCGGTTACGGTATTTCGGTAGATAACAAAATAGACGAAGGATTACAATATGCCCAAGGGAAAAACATTAAAGCATGGGTAAATTTTCAAACTGAAGACGAAGAGATTGTTTTAATAAAAGTAGGCATTTCGGCAGTAAATACCGAAGGAGCAAAGCTGAATCGAATGCAAGAGATTCCAAGTTGGGATTTTGAACAAACAAAAACAATGGCTTCGCAAAAATGGGAAATGGAACTTAGTAAAATAAAGGCAGAATCCAATGATAAAAATCTAAAGAAAATTTTTTACACATCGCTATACCACAGCATGATAGCGCCTAACATTTTTACCGATACGGATGGGGCATATCGTGGGCATGATATGAAGATACATATTAGTCAGGATAGAGAGATTTATACAGTATTTTCCCTTTGGGATACCTTCAGAGCGCTACATCCGCTATTGACCATCACACATCAACAACTTACCAGCGACTTAATAAACACAATGCTTTTACATCACAAGCAAGGTGGTTTACTACCTGTTTGGGAGCTTGCTGCAAACGAAACCAACTGCATGATTGGATATCACGCAGTGCCTGTCATTGTTGATGCTTATATGAAAAACATCAGGAATTTCGATGTTAATTTAGCGCTACAAGCCTGTGTTAAAAGTGCGACACAAAGCCATTACGGTCTTGATAGTTATAAAACTAAAGGATATATCCCCTCTGATGCTGAACCGGAATCGGTGTCAAAGACTCTCGAGTATGCCTATGATGACTGGTGTATAGCAGTTATGGCAAAAGAAATGGGCGATACTGAAACATACGATGACTTCATCATGCGGGCACAGTACTATAAAAATATTTATGACCCGGAAACCGGCTTCATGCGTGCCAAAAATAACGAAACCCGTTTTACCCCTTTCGACCCTGCAGAGGTTAACTTCAATTATACAGAGGCAAACTCATGGCAGTACAGCTTTTTTGTTCCGCAGGATATTTCAGGTTTAATGGAATTAATGGGAGGGAAAGAGAATTTCGTTCAACGCCTTGACCAGATGTTTACCGAAAGTTCAGTTACCACTGGCAGGCATCAAGCCGACATTACAGGCCTCATCGGGCAATATGCTCACGGCAACGAACCAAGTCATCACATGGCATATCTTTACAGCTATGCCGGTAAAGCCTGGAAAACACAAGAAATTCTTCGGAATATTATGGATAATCTTTATACTCATCATCCCGACGGGTTGTGCGGAAACGAAGATTGTGGCCAAATGTCAGCTTGGTATGTATTTAGTGCAATGGGCTTTTATCCGGTAACGCCAGGATCGCCTTTTTACACAATTGGTACGCCAATGATGGATAAGATTACTATCTCATTAGAAAACGGAAACACTTTTGTAATACTGGCAAAGGGCTTATCGAAAGAGAATAAATACATTCAAAAAGCAACATTAAACGGTAAAATCTGGCCTAACAGTTATATTTCACATCAGCAGATAATGAATGGGGGTCTATTGATATTCGAAATGGGAAATAAGCCCAATAAAAGTTGGGGGACATCAGAAGAACAAATACCAATAACACATATAACCGATAAGCTAATAACCCCTGTTCCTTTCATAAAATCAGGGAACAGCGTCTTTTTTGACACTCAAACCATTGAGCTTGCTTGCGCCGACCCACTGGCTGAAATTAAATATAAGATCATGAATGATGAAAACAACACATTCATCCAATATACTAACCCAATCACTATTGAATCCACTACTATAATTAAGGCGAAAGCAAAGAGAAATGATCAAATTGATAGCTTTATAATTGAGGCTAAATTTGTCAAAATAGAGCCTGGGAGGACTATTACTATAAAATATCCTTTCGCTCCGCAGTATAGCGCAGGGGGAAACATAGCGCTAATTGATCATCAACACGGTGGCAACGATTTCCGTACCGGACGTTGGCAAGGTTATGAAGGTGTAAATCTCGAAGCTGTTGTTGATTTAGGAAAAACTATGAGGATCAGCACTTTAAGTACCGGCTTTTTTCAAGATGTAAATGCATGGATTTTTATGCCGGAGTTTGTGGAATATTCAATTTCGGATGATGGCAAAAAATTCAGATTTATTGGAAATGTTAAAAACCCAATATCTGAGGATGACTGGAACATACAATCGCACGATTTCACTTTAAAATTTGCTCCTATTTCCACAAGATATATAAAAATCATTGGAAAAAACAGAGGGTATTGTCCCGATTGGCATAAAGGAGCCGGTAATAATTCCTGGATTTTTGCTGATGAAATTGTAATAAAATAACTATTGATGGGATAATGATTTCTGAATATTTCAGTATAAAGAAGATAGTGTAAGTTGTTGAACAACTCGTGATTCGATATAAAAAGCCGCCATAATTTTCAAGGCGGCTTTTTTCGTTTACCAAAATTAAAATTACTTTTTTAACAGATCTCTGATCTCTGTTAATAGTGTCTCTTCCTTTGTTGGTTCTAGTGGAGGCGCTGGAGCTTCTTCTTCTTTTTTCTTCGCTAAATTTATTGCTTTTATCATCATGAAAATTGCAAGAGCGATGATTAGAAAGTCCACAACTGCCTGTATAAAATTTCCATATTGTAAAGTTACAGCAGCCACATCGCCTTGAGCTTTTTTTAGGGTAATAACCAAATCAGTAAAATTAACGCCACCCAAAAGCAAGCCAATTGGAGGCATTAACACATCGGCAACAAAAGATGAAACAATTTTTCCAAAAGCCCCGCCAATAACCACAGCTACAGCAAGGTCAATTACATTGCCACGCAAGGCAAACTCTTTAAATTCTTTTATTATACTCATAGTTTTGAATATATAGTTCGATTAAGAAAAGTTAAAAATTATAAGCTATTCCAATTCCAAATGTCTGTTTCAATTGAACCTTGTTATTCGGCGTTACTTTCAATTCATTGCCGCCAATTCCACTTGGTGGAGGTATGGATTCAATACGGATATCGGTAGGCATATATGCCAGATGAATAAAAAAGGTAGTCGAAAACCATTTGCTGATCCGGTAATTAACAAAGTTTTGCCAGTTTATATCCAATGGAATCTTTCCACTTGGTAAGGCATTATCGGGTAAATAGTTATAAAAAAAGTTCAATTTTGATTCGAGATCAAGATCTGTTTTTACATTTTTTTTAAGATAAAACTCAGCAAAGGCGCCAAGTTTAATCTTACTATTTTTCCCGTCAGTAACTTTTGCACCTTGTTCGTTAAATTCTGCCGGATCAACGCCAAAGGCTCCCAGATCAGCCAGTTCTTGGTCGGTAACAAAGATTGCACGTAAAGAGGCAGGTGTAAACAAAATACTGAAATAGTCAACCGGTTTATATAAAATACCGGGTGCGATAGTCAGGTACGCTGGCGCTAAAAATTTGGAAATGACCGTTGAATCATCCGGATAATTGTAACCATTTGCAAATTGTGAGGTAAAATTAATAAGGCCGCTAGCGCTCCATTTTTTCGAAAACTTCTGATTAATTTTAGTGTTCCACTCAATAAGGTCTTCATTTTTTCGTAGAGCATTTTTACCTACACTTTGTAGTCCATATTTTAAGTTAAGGTTGTTGTCAACAGAAAAGTTTTCGTGTGCATAATCAGCGTAATACTTCATTAATGCAAGAAATGCGTATGAGTTCTCACCACCAGCCGACCAGTTATTAAAACTTGCCTGATTGAGCTGGAGACTGGCGATACCGTTTCTTTTCCAACGGCTTGGCGCTTCTTGCTGGCTCGCATCATCTTGTGAATAAACTGTAAGCCCGATAAATAGAAGGATTAACAATGAAATCTTTCTCATAAATAAAAATTATTAATTGTTAAGTTATTGGATTAATAAATTTTTGAAATAAACCTCTTTTTGAAAAAGAAGTTCAAAAGTATTTATATATTTTTTTATTATTCTGTAATAAAGATAGTTAGCAAAAAATTAGTAGGCAAATAATGGGAATTTATTCATCATTTTGTTTACCTCTTTTTTCACTTCACTAATTAATGATTCGTTGTCAATATTGGAGATAACTTTATCAATATAGTCAACAATTGGTTGCATGTGTTCCTCTTTCAGCCCGCGTGTAGTTATTGCTGGCGTACCTAAGCGAAGTCCTGAAGTTTGGAATGGGCTGCGGCTATCAAAGGGAACCATATTTTTATTTACTGTAATATCAGCTTGTACGAGTGTATTTTCCACCTTTCTTCCTGTAATATCAGGGAATTTAGTGCGTAAATCAATAAGCAGCAGATGGTTATCTGTTCCGCCGGAGATTACATGATATCCTTTTTCGATAAAAGCTTTAGCCATTACTGCGGCATTTTTCTTTACTTGTACTATATACTCCATATATTCATCGGATAGCGCTTCACCATAAGCAACAGCTTTTGCTGCAATAACATGCTCAAGCGGCCCTCCTTGTATTCCGGGAAATACAGCTGAATTGATTAGGTCTGACATCATCTTTACCTCTCCTTTTTTCGTTGTAAGCCCCCATGGGTTTTCAAAATCTTTCCCCATAAGTATCATACCTCCGCGTGGTCCGCGTAACGTTTTGTGGGTTGTGGTGGTAATGAAATGGCAATGTGGTAATGGGTCATTCAATACTCCTCGAGCGATGAGTCCGGCTGGATGAGCAATATCAGCCATTAGCAGTGCGCCCACTTCATCGGCAATGGCTCTCATACGAGCAAAATCCCAGTCGCGTGAGTAGGCCGAAGCGCCAGCAACAATCAGTTTAGGTTTATGCTCTTTAGCGGTTTTTTCCATTTGATCATAATCAATAATGCCGGTCTCTTTTGAAACACCATAAGCTATTGGATTGTAGAGAATACCGGAGGAGTTTACTGGAGAGCCATGCGACAGATGCCCACCGTGCGAAAGGTCAAGCCCCATAAAAGTATCTCCCGGTTTCAGACAAGCTAAAAATACTGCCATGTTGGCCTGTGCACCGGAATGTGGCTGCACATTAGCATACTCTGCATTAAAAAGTTCGCAGGCACGATCAATAGCTAACTGCTCAGTCAGATCAACCATTTCGCAACCACCATAATAACGTTTCCCTGGATAACCTTCGGCATATTTATTAGTCATTACCGAACCCATAGCTTCCAGAACCTGATCGCTAACAAAATTCTCTGATGCAATCAACTCAATACCATGCATCTGTCTTTCGCGTTCGCGCTTAATAATATCAAATACCTGAACGTCTCTTTTCATAATTTTTTTACTATTTTCTTTTATTATTAATTTTAAAAAATTGGCGCCAAAATTAAGGAAATATTCTAAATTGCCGATTTTGTTACACTTAACTCTTTCTCATAATAACTTTTTAAATGATGTTGACCAAAATCATAATTCTTGTATTATTTTTTTAATCAGTTTGGTCATAAGTGGCTCGGCAAGACTTGCGGCATCAATTACCTCTTCATGTGTAATTTTTTCTATCTTACCTTCAACGCCAAGGTCTGAAATGACTGATATTGCAAAGCAGGGCAAATTCATATGGCGCGCTACTATAGCTTCGGGTACTGTGGACATACCAACAGCATCGGCGCCAATTTTTCGGATATACCGGTATTCGGCAGGCGTTTCATAATTAGGCCCAGTTACAGCAGCATAAACCCCACATTGCACTGTGATCTTATAATCTGTTGCAATGGATTTAGCTAAAGCAATCAGCTTTTTATCATATACCTCGCTCATGTCGGGAAAACGAGGACCTAAACGATCGTCATTTGGCCCTATCAATGGGTTTTGACCTGTTAAATTGATGTGGTCTTCAATTATCATTATGTCGCCAACTTCGTAGTCGGGATTGGTTCCGCCACTGGCATTAGAAAGGAACAGATATTTGATGCCAAGCCTTGCTATTACACGTATCGGAAAAGTTACCTCTTGCATGGAATAACCCTCATAATAATGAAATCTACCTTGAAGGGCAATACAGATTTTGCCTCCAATTTTACCTAAAATCAATTGTCCCCGATGTCCCTGTACTGTGGAAAGAGGAAAATTTGGAATTGTATTGTAAGGAATAGATTTTATAATTTCCATCTTGTTTGTGAAATTTCCAAGACCAGTTCCTAATACAATACCGATTTCTGGCTTTATGCCAATCATATTCTCAATGAATAGTCGTGTCTTTTCTATTTTTTCGTACATAATCTTTAATTTTATTATTGAATTCTTTGCTGTATTCGTTATGTATTTTTATTTCAATAGGTAAATAAAATAGCGGCACATCAGCAAGTTGAGCCGGTACCTGAGGGCAGATCAACCTAACTATATCTTTTTCGGTAGTTATAATTATTTTATCTTTTCCCAGCAGGTTATCAAATTTTTCTCTTATCAGATTCAGGTCTCTTTCCGAATATAAGTGATGATCGCTGAACTTCAAATACTCCATGTAATTTACCATTCTTGAAACGTGATCGAGCAATGGATAAATATTCTCAATTCCGGCAAAGATCAACACCGAACTGATTTTATGTGCTAACTGATTTTTATCAGTTAAGGTTGTTGGCCGAAGCGGTAAGTAATTGATATAAGAGTAGAATAATTGTTGATGTGATAATGGTTTTATAGTATCGTTTAAATCTCTGGCCAAAATTGGAGAAAGAGGCCTCATTGTTTTAGTAACTATTATAATGTCAGCGCGTGAAGCTCCTGCTCTGAACTCGCGTAATTTCCCAACCGGTAAAATGTAATCTGAAGTATAGAGTTTATGAAAATCGGTTAAAAGAATAGACAAACCAGGCTTAACAGACCTATGCTGATAAGCATCGTCGAGGATGATAACCTCAATGTTAGGATACTGTTTTTTGATTTTACGAATACCATTCACCCTATTTTCATCTACTGCTACCAGAATATTTTTAAACTTTTTGTTGATCTGAAGCGCTTCATCTCCGATATCAGCTACGGTTGAATTGTCATCGGCAATTTTAAAGCCTTTAGTTTTGCGTTTATAACCCCGACTAAGCACTGCTATTTTATACTCATCACTTAACAAACGTATCAGGTACTCAACATGCGGTGTTTTACCTGTTCCACCAACCGAAAGGTTGCCAACCGAAATTATGGGTATGTCAAAACTGGTTGCTTTAAAAATACCCCAATCGTACATCTTGTTGCGAAGCATCAACAAGATGCCGTAAATCAAGCCGAATGGGTAAAGAAGAAACCTTAATATATTCACTATTAATATGTTATGATTGTATTATTAATTCATATCTCAAAATGAAAAACATTTATTTTTAAAGTGGTTGTGCAGATTCTGGGTAAGTAGATTTACAAAATTTGTTACAGGGCGCTCCAACATCATTTTCATAAATGGATTGACCTGAGCTTGCAACTCAAAATAGCCCGTTGATTTGTTTTGTCCATTTTCGTTAAAATGAAATAAAAGAGTAAAGTCCACTTTCGAGTCTGCTGTTGATCTGTATGCATATTCTGAAACAGGAATATCAAAACTCCTTTTCATTTTTAAATTTCCAAGATTTTTTATAAAAAACGAGCATTTATCCCCTTCAGCTTGCCATTGCTCTACTCCGGCGGGCATAATAAGTTTAAGAGCATTTATGTCCTTAAAAAAATTATCAATACTCTCTTTTGAAACATCAAGACTTATATTGTCAGCTATAAAATTCACTTTTGATTTAGTTTTTTATTTCCAAATACCAATTTTCAGGATCTTCCCTCCATTTTTTAAGTATCGGAAGGTCGGTTTTGCGAATATAATCATTTTCCAGAGCAAACTCTAAAAGTGACGGATAATCCGTTAAAGTGAACATTTTACAATCGGCTGCTACAAATTTCTCTTCAGCGCTTTGAAAACCATAAGAAAAAATTGCTAACAATCCTTTTACCATCCCTCCTTTTTCTTTAACTACATTTACTGCATTAAGGCTGCTACCGCCGGTCGAGATAAGGTCTTCGATCATAATCACGCTTTGCCCTGTTTCTATTATCCCTTCAATTTCATTGCCCAGCCCATGATCTTTTTTACTGCTTCTGACGTAAGCAAAAGGTAGTCCTAAATTTTCCGCCACCAATACTCCATGAGGTATCCCTGCGGTTGCCACGCCGGCAATGAGATTAATATTACCAAACTCCTCTTTTATTATTGCGCTGAATTGTTGCCTTATAAAAGTTCGGATTGTATGATAAGAAAGGGTAATCCTATTATCGCAATATATTGGCGATCTGAGTCCGGAAGCCCAGGTAAACGGATTATCTACATTAATCTTTACTGCCTTAATTTTTAAAAGCAGTTCGGCCATTTTAAATGCGATTTCTTCCTTATAAATCATTGATAATCTGATTAAAAACAGGTTTATACTTTAAACTCGTATTTAATATTAGATAGATCGTCATTGGCTTTGATCACTTTATCTTTCAGCTTTTCTTTGTATTCAACCAATCTATTATATAACTCTTTATCGGATATTGATAGAATTTGTGCTGCAAGAATTGCTGCGTTTCCTGCGCCGTTAATTGCTACTGTTGCTACAGGAATCCCCGTTGGCATCTGAACAATAGACAAAAGAGCATCAAGCCCTTCAAGTGATGATTTCACCGGCACGCCAATAACTGGAATGGCCGTCATTGCAGCTATTACACCCGGAAGGTGTGCTGCCATCCCCGCACCGGCAATTATTACTCTAACCCCCCGATCGTATGCCGAACGAGCAAATGATTCAACTTCTTCGGGAGTGCGATGTGCTGATAAAGCATTGATTTCAAAAGGAATTCTAAACTCGTTAAGGAGTTTGGCCGCAGCTTCCATAACAGGAAGGTCGGAAGAGCTGCCCATAATGATACTTACTTTTGGCCTCATTTAAAATGATAATTTAAATATTAAGTCAGTGGACAAATTTAATGTAAATTAATAATCAAGGAGGTTTAAAGAGATAAACAACATTATAAAACACGGATCAAATAGTTGAAAATCCTTCAATGATCAAACATTTATAATCAACACAATAAGAGTTGCAGCAAACAGATGCAAAACCCAAATTGACTTAATAAAAACATTGGTTTAACCTAATAGGCTTTCTAATGATTTAATTCGTGTTTGTCCGCATTACCATTGCTCTACTAAAAAAAGAAGGAGTTACAACCGCTTCAGCATCTGCATCATCAAATGGGATTCCAGAATCTGCAATGTTTATTATCGCTCCATTGTCAAGAAAAGGTTTTCGTAAAACAGTAGTATTTTCATTTTTTGATCTTGATCATAATAAGATTAAAGATAATCTTTACATTTTTTTAAAACCGGCATACATATATCAGAGTATCTTTGCCTAAAAATAGTAAACATGAGCCAGAATTTACCAACAATAAACGTTAATGATAAAAGTTTTGAACTTTTTATCTCATCCGAAACTATTCAAAAAGCTGTTGAAAGACTTGCCGATAGAATTTCCGTTGACCTTGATGGTAAAAATCCACTTTTCCTTGTAGTGTTAAATGGCGCTTTCATTTTTGCTGCCGATCTTTTAAAACGAATTAAAATAGATTGTCAGGTATCGTTTGTTAAGCTTTCGAGTTATTCCGGAACTAAAACAACCAATATCGTCCGTGAACTTATCGGGCTGGATGAAATACTACATGGCCGGACGATCGTTATTGTAGAAGATATCATTGATACTGGATTAACTATGGCCGAAGCCATTAATAAGCTATATAAACTTGAGGCTGCAGAGGTGTATCTTGCAACGCTCCTCTTCAAGCCCAAAGCTTTTCAAAAGGATTTCAAGATTGACTATATAGGCATAGAGATTCCAAATGATTTTATTGTGGGATACGGCTTAGATTATGATGGTTTCGGTCGTAACTATCCGGATATTTACAAAATTATTGATAAATAATGAGTTCATCCAACTTTGTTGATTATGTAAAGATTTTTTGTCGTTCCGGTCATGGTGGCAAGGGCTCAGCTCATTTTCACCGATCGCGTCTGAATCCGCGTGGCGGCCCTGACGGTGGGGATGGAGGACGCGGCGGGCACATCATCCTGAGGGGTAATCAACAATTATGGACATTACTACACCTTAAATACACTAAACATGTAAGAGCCGGACGTGGGGGAGATGGCGGCTCCCAACTAAAGAGCGGCGCATCAGGAAAAGACGTAATCCTTGAAGTGCCATTGGGCACCGTGGCCCGCAATGCCGATACCGGTGAGATTGAATTCGAAATCACTCAGCAGGATGAAGAGAAAGTGCTACTTTACGGGGGTAGAGGCGGATTAGGAAACGATCATTTTAAATCGGCAACCAACCAGGCTCCGCGATATGCCCAACCAGGCGAGGCTGGAAAAGAAGAATGGAAAATTCTCGAATTAAAACTTTTAGCTGATGTTGGCTTAGTAGGATTTCCCAATGCAGGAAAATCTACATTGCTTGCCGCTATTTCAGCAGCCAAACCAGAAATTGCGGATTATCCGTTCACAACCCTTAAGCCAAATCTTGGAATGGTAGGTTACCGCGATCACCAGTCGTTTGTAATGGCCGACATTCCTGGGATAATACAAGGTGCTCACGAAGGAAAAGGGCTTGGCTTAAGGTTTTTACGACATATTGAACGAAACTCAATCCTGCTTTTTGTCATACCAGCCGACTCAAAAAACATAAATGAGGAGTATAAAATATTGCTGAACGAACTAAAGCAATACAACCCTGAGCTGTTAGATAAGTCGCATATCCTCGCCATCTCAAAATCTGACCTGTTAGATGAGGAATTGATAGATGAAATTAAAAAAAACCTACCTCCAATGCCTTACGTCTTCATATCCTCAATCACACAAAAAGGATTAATGAAACTAAAAGACATGATTTGGAAGGAGTTAAATTCTTAATAAACATAAATCATAACTACTTATGGTTGATTGGCTGATTAATGTTGACCGCAACTTATTTCTTATCCTGAACGGACTGAATAATGGTTTTTTTGATCTGATCATGTTTTGGGTTAGCGATAAATTAATCTGGATTCCGCTTTATCTTTTTTTTCTTTTTTTATTTATTAAAAAATACAAAATCAATACCTTATGGATTTTGTTGGCAGTAGCTATCCTTATTACTTGCAGCGATCAGTCAAGTGTTCTAATAAAAAATCTTGTGCAACGATTTCGTCCCTGTCATGATCCTATACTTCAAATGCAGGTGCATACCGTTTACGGAAAATGTGGTGGAAAATATAGTTTCCCCTCCTCGCATGCTACAAATTTTTTTGCTCTTGTATTTTTTATCATACCATTTTTAAAAAGTTATTGGAAATTTTTTCCTGCCGCATTGATACTATGGGTTTCAACGATTTGTTATTCTCGTATCTATCTCGGAGTGCATTATCCTGGTGACGTTTTAGCTGGTAGTTTATTAGGCGCTTTTCTCGGATGGATATTTGCAAAAATATTTCTGAATATTTTGCCAAAAATAAATCAATTCATCAATAAACCAGATTAAGTTTTTGAAGTCAACATGATAAGAATTGTGCTAAACAAACACTAAATCGGGATTAGCCCAATAAAGCCATTTGCTTAACGCAAAAGAACTTTCTGTTAATTAATTTGGTTTTGAAATTCTACTTCGCCGGCCGGTATCCGGAATTATTAAAAATCATCTGGAAATCATCATTATCCAACAATTCATTGAGCGATATCTCCCTGTTTTTATTCATATAACTTCTTACAATTAGCCAGCCTATCCATTCGCCCACCCTTGCAGGAGATTGTTGTCCGAATTGATTAGTAAATGGCCCGTCAGCAAAAAACTTACGTAATGTACCGGCTTCACCACTATAAAGCAATTCATTTTGAATTATAAATGCCCAAATGTTACTTTCGTTAGCTATGCACCATTCAAGTTTTTCGGGCGGATAACCAATCTTAATGTAATCAGGCACATCAGGAAGCATAGCATCAACGAAGTAGAGATGTTTACCATTACTTATCATCTTTTCAAGCATATTACTTCCGGGCTTTTTAAGAAAATGAAGATAATAAAAATCATAAATCCCGTCTCTTACGATATAATCTGAATTCATACGTTCAATTTTATAGAGTGGGAATCGAAAACGCCGGTAATGCTCTACATCATCTCCAAGGTACATGTCGAGTGCAATGACCATCTCATTACCAAAGAATTGAATAGGAAGCTCATATAATAATCCAGAAACATAGGTTGTAATATTGGGAAGTGGTTTATCAGGGTAATAATATTTAAAATATCTGAACGCCAATTGAAAATCGTTTTCTAAAAAATTAAGCTCGGGGTATCTATCCGTAGTAAACTGATAAAGCTCCCTATTCACTGGTTCGGTAATAAACCTATGTAACTGTATTATAATAAGCGTATCATCAAGGTCATAATCAAGAAATACGGGATAAACGGTTGAAATCTTTTTTAATTCCGGTTTGAGAACTTCTGGGGGAATGTTAAATAACGCTTTTTCGTACCTTTTAATTTTTATCGGCTCTATTTCAACACCTTTCAAGTTGACATGCAAATCACGTGTTTTTCTGCCGGTACAAGCCGATATGATTATTACTACAAGTATAAAAACAGAAAACAATAATAGTTTATTAGGATTTCGCATTATCAAAAAAGTAAAATTACAAGCATCTAAAACAAAAGCGATTTACTAATTGCCAATTGTTAATTGCTAATTGCTAATTGTTTTTAAAAAATCTTCCAGCCCAAGGAGACAATAAAAAGATTGGTTTTTGCATGAAAGTCAATATTATCTGCCTGTTCTACAATATCATTGATCCCGAACTGAGCTTTTACATCTATTGTAAACATAAATAAATCTATCCCGCCGCCAACGTTAACTGCCCAAATCAGATCCTCAATATCAGCGGTTTTTATGGGATTGATATACTCTTCTTTTTCTTGTATCGAAACCGTTTTATCAACTACAATCGAGGCATTCGGGCCAAACAAAAATCTAATATTACCAACACCAAAGTTTACAAGGCGAAAACCAAGGTGCAATGGTATGTCAATAGTTTTCAAATTAAATTCCTGATTGATGGCTTTTAAATTGGAATTCTCAGTACGTTCGAGGTGGGCGCCTTTACTTGTCCAGATAATCTCAGGTTGCAGATGAACCTTTCTACCTATACGCATGAAAAGACCAAAATCAAAATCTTCTTTAATACTGGAATGAATATCTTCCAATTCGGTTGAAAGTTTAGAGGTTGTATAACCGATTTTTGGGCCAAGAGTAAATTGACCAAAAGCCAAACTTGCCGACAATGTCAACAATAAAACAAAAAGTATTTTTTTCATGGCTTAGATTTTGACCAGTTTAATTCACTATAAACGACAAATTTGTCGTTTTCAATATAACACCAAAAGCATTTATAAGAAAGTTATCTATTTTTGCTGAAAAAATATTTAATCATGAAAAGAATTTACTTAACAACGTTATTAGTTTTACTAATCTCATCAAGCGCTGTTTTTGCGCAGATGAAGCCTTTTAAATTTGGCCTTAAGATTTCTCCAAATGTTGGTTGGCTCTCAACCAGTTCGAATGGTTATGAAAAAGACGGGGGGGGTATAGGTTACAACTGGGGATTGATTGGCGACTTTACCCTTGCCGACAACTATTTCCTGTCCACAGGATTTGCCGTAAACAATTTACATGGGAAATTAAAATATCAAGATAGCCGCATGGTGGAAGGAGCTTCAGAAAAAGTTACTGGCAGCCTGCATAGAAAGTATAGTATCAGCTATGTGGATATCCCGATAATGCTAAAAATGTGTACAAATAGGTTTGACAATTTTAGATATTTCGGGCAGTTTGGGCCTACCTTAGGTATCAAAATAAAGGCTGATGCTAAAGATGAATTTACTACAACAGCAAAAAAATATTTCACGGAAGAGAACATAAAAAAGGAGATCAACTCAATAAGAGGAGGCCTGATATTGGGCGCCGGAGCCGAATATTATGTTGATCAATCCACCTGCTTCTTTGTTGGTTTAAATTACTCAAACGGATTTACCAATGTTTTAAAAGACAGAAATCCTGTTACCGATATAAAACCTAAAGCCACCTTAAATTATTTTGAAATTACTTTCGGGATGATATTTTAAGTTATTTATGAAAATCGCACTAACACAGCTAAATTACTATGTAGGTGATTTTGAAAAAAATATCTCTAAAATAAAACATTCAATTCAATCTGCCAAGAAGCAAAAGGTTGATTTAATAGTTTTTGCCGAGATGGCTGTTTGTGGTTTTCCACCTTATGATTTACTTCATTACGATTCTTTTGTTGGTAAATGTCAACAAGCGATAGCCGATATTGCTGTTGAGTGCACAGAGATAGCGGCAATAATAGGCGCGCCTTATGTAAATAATGATGAATTTGGAAAAAGGCTCTATAACTCTGCCCTTCTTCTCCAAAATGGCTCAATAAAAGAAGTTCGACACAAAACTCTTTTAGCCTCCAATAATAGCAAGGACGAACATCGCTATTTTGAGCCGAATAAAAAATGGGGAACAATATCATTTAAAGGAGAAAAGATTGCACTTACCATTGGCGAGGATTTATGGAACATTGACAATTACGCCTCAGGCCCGTTAGATATACTTGCCGAAGAAAGCCTCACCATAATTATTAATATTGCAGCTACCCCGTTTCATTATGACCTTTGGAAGGAACGAACGGAAATTTTAACAAACTATGTTTTAAAATATAAACTCCCGCTTATTTATGTGAATCATGTAGGAGGACAAGGTGGATTATTATTCGATGGCGGCTCATTGGCTTTAGACAAAACAGGTAAAAGGTTATATGAATTAAAATTTTTTGAAGAGGATTTTACTATTATTGATACTAAAGTTACCACTACTACCACCTCCCCTAAGCAAATTGACAATTATCCTCCCGAATATCTGAAAATAGGTTTAATCCACGATTCGCTCATAATGGGAATCAAGGATTTTTTTGGTAAACAAGGATTTACAAAAGCCATCCTTGGTCTCTCTGGCGGGCTTGATTCTGCGGTTGTTCTTTTATTAGCTATCAAGGCTTTAGGTAGAGAAAATGTAATGTCGGTTTTAATGCCTTCGCCTTACTCATCCGATCACTCCTTAACAGATGCAATCCACCTGCTTAAAAACACCAAATCGCCGTACAAAATCATTAATATAAGCGAAGCTTATAACTTATTCAGACAAACGCTTGAGCCAGTATTTGGTTACCTACCTACAGGCGCTACCGACGAAAATCTTCAAGCACGAATCAGAGGTGTCTATTTGATGTCAATGGCAAATAACAGTGGTTATCTTCTCCTCAACAATTCTAATAAAAGTGAGGCAGCAGTCGGGTATGGAACACTTTACGGCGATATGAATGGAGGATTATCAGTAATCGGCGATATATATAAAACCGAAGTTTTTGAACTTGCCCGATATATAAATTACTACAAAGAGGTTATTCCTGAAAATATTATCAAAAAGCCTCCATCTGCCGAACTGCGCCCCAATCAAAAAGACTCCGATTCACTCCCGGATTATGATGTTTTGGACAAAATTCTTTATAACCATATTGAAAAACATAAAAGTTATCAGGAATTGATCGAAATGGGGTTTAACAAAGAACTGATCACAAAAACGTTGAGGCTCGTAAGCATTAGCGAATACAAACGCCACCAAACCCCGCCAATACTTCGCGTCTCGCCAAAAGCTTTCAGAACAGACCGCCAGATGCCAGTTGCTGCAAAATACTGGAAATAATAACTTTCGAGATACTACTCAAGAAGTTAAGTTTAGAAAAAACATGTTTAAGGCTTGTTTATCAACACTTAAATGGGTTGATAACGAATAACTATTATGGTTCCTTGACAAAAATGAAATTAAAAGAGAACATTAATAAAACCCCCGATTCTGTCTTACAGCCGACCGGGGGTAAAACATAACTTGTAATCTTCGCTTATATCAGGACTAATTTCCTGTAAATGTGTTGTTCGTTAATTTCGATCCTGATAAAATAAACCCCCGGCTGGTGGCTGCTAAGATCAATGGTTATCAGGTCTGACGGAATGCCGGAATCCGTCAGAAGCATTTGGCCTTTTGCATCAAGTATGTTGATTTTTGCATTAGCATCCAGTCCGATAATATTGATCACTCCGGAAGTCGGATTGGGATAAATGCTAATTCTTATCGTAAAAGTGTCGTCGCTGATCCCTGTAATTGTTTCAAATCCGGTAATTGCCGAAAGGCAATTTTCGTGAATAGAACGTCAGTTTGTAGGAGAGTTTGGTTGAAGTTGGGATTCAAACCTGTCAGGTTTCCGCTACTCTTAATCCTTTGTATAATCCACCACTCCGGGAGCTGTCATCATTACATAATACGCTTTTCCGGGAAGCAAGTTTCCGATGGTATTGATATTGTACTGTGGCCAGAAGACACCGGTTCCGGCAACATCTTTGGCTATAACAAAACCATTGACAAACGTTAATAAATTTGCAGCATCAACGTCATTCGGAGTAACAACAGGCAGCAGGTTCCAACCAGCGTTGAGCGAAACGCTCATGTCGGTTTCAAATGCACCAACAATAGATAGGCTGCATGCCGAATTTGTTTTTATTTTGTACGCCGAATGGCTTACCCAGTTGCCAATAGTATTTATGTTCTGTCCGGGATAAAACATTTCATTCATGGTTTGGGCGATGATCAGCTCATTGGAAATTGGTGCAAAAACATCTTCTATAGCTGGCTGGTTGGGGATTATATAGCTTGAAAGCCCGCTCCAGCCTTGTGGGATAAGCGCTACTTGTGATGGTATTGAAGTGAACTCAAGATCTATCAACAAAGTATTACGTACAGGTGTAAAATTGGTATTTGCCGAACTACCTCCACTAATCATTAATCGTCCATCCTGCAAAAGATTAATATCTGCGCCATCAATGTAATATCCTGGATTAAAAGAGTTTTCAAGCTGTATAAGTATGCCCGTTGATAAATCTACACTAAAAATAGTAATTATAGGGTAAGATGCTCCTGAGCTTGTAGCCATTAAATGGATTCTGTTGCGTTCGGTGTCAACGACAGGATGCCTGTAAAATCTAGTAGAAGCTTCACTTGTGGGCAAAGGTGGTATAGTTTCAAAATGAGAAATAGTTTTTGTTGCTGGATCAAAAACCAATAAACGGTAATGGAATACTGCATCAATGATTTTATAGGCAAGCCAAATGTATCTGCCGTCTTCCATTTTTTGAACACCTGTCGGGCGTAAATCTGATGAAACGACCCAATCCGGATCATCACTAAATAATTCTGTTTGAATGGTAGAAATACTACCTGTTCCCGGGTCATATAATTCCATAATTTGTTGCGTTGAATTACCAGTAGCTGTGCGACCGCCTACAACTACGGCCTTCCCATCACCGGTTGGCATTACAACTACATGAGACCGTGCAGCTTCAAAAGGTCCAACAGCCGAAAAATTGTTTGTATTGGGGCTAAACAATTCTCCATAGGTATGTGCATTATTATGCGTCCACCAGGCGCCTGCAATCAACACTTTGCCGTCGGACATTGCCGTACCGCCCGAATTCATGGAAGAGCGGAATCGCACCATATTACCAACAGCGGTAAAAGAGGTGTTGGAAGGATTAAAAATCTCGCTGGTGGCATATTTAGGAATACCAATATTGGAACAGCCACCGGCAAGCAAATATCTGCCATCATTCAATAATACAAAGGCTGGCCAGCTATGATAGTAATTCATGGTAAGTGTTACAGGAGTTGTATTTCCGGGCGTCCATATTTCGGAAGTATTTAAAGCAACAAAATTTGTTGTATGACCTCCAAAAAATCCTGTACGGCCATCAGGTAAAGTAATTGCAACATGACCCATACGGGGCACATTCATCAACGGACCAGGTTCAAAAGAGGCTGAACCGGCAAATCGGGTTGAAGTACTTACGGCTTTAATATTTACCGTTTGCGCAAAAAGAGCCATACATACTAATAATAAGAGCGTTGTGATCGGTATTATTTTCTTCATGTTGATAAAGTTTTAATAATTTTAATTGAGATAAATATTCCTAATTTTTTTAAGTAAAAGTAAAAACAAATTTTGGTTTACCTCAATAAAAAATGCAATAATGTTTATAAAATAAAATTACGCTAGTTTTAATTTACTGAATATTAAAAGTATAGCTCCTTAACTAAAACGAAATTTAGAGAGATACTAAATTAGAAAACTAATCCTGCTTTCAGGCCGGCCGACTGCGAAAAACCAAGCGTTTGGAGAATTTTTTTGAAAGTTTTAAAAAATCATTTTACAAAACAATGACATCAAATCAGAAAAACTATTTGAAACTTCAAAGGCTAATCACTCATCACAAAACTCAGCATGGCAACTTTCATTAAAACACTGTTGAGGTAAGATACGACTTTCAATTCTTCTTCCGTGAAGCTAAAAATACCCTTTCAGCGTTGCCGCCAGCCTGCTTTTTATCTATTGCTCATAACAAATTTGAGCATTCCCCCTTTGGCCAGATCATGGTGATTTAGTGTGTAACCTTCAATCCTTCTTTCATTTAGCCAAACCTCCCTAACAAATACATTTTCACGATGTTGGTTTTCAATTTTTATGGAGAGAATTTTTCCATTACCTAAATCAACCTCAGCCGAAACCACCTTCGGACTCCCTAATGCATACTCCTCCGATCCCGGGCAAACCGGATAAAATCCCAACGCACTGAAGATATACCACGCCGACATCTGCCCGCAGTCGTCATTGCCGCAGAGACCATCGGGGGCGTTGGCATACATCGTATTCATAATCATTCGCACCCGCTCCTGTGTTTTCCAGGGCTGGCCAGTCCAATTATAAAGGTAAGGGATATGATGACCCGGCTCGTTGCCATGCACATACAATCCGATGATGCCGTCGCGGGTGATGTCTTCGTTGGCTTCGATATGGGCATCATCAAGCTCAAGAACAAACAGTGAGTCGAGTTTGGCTGCAAAAGCTGCCTTGCCACCATTTAGTTTCACTAATTTTTCAGGGTCATGCGGGATGTAAAGTCCGTAATTCCAGGCATTCCCTTCGATGAAGCCCTGCCCGTGCGTGTCAAGTGGATCGAAAGCCTCCCGAAAATTCCCATCAGAAAGCTTCGGACGCATAAAACCACTCACCGGATCAAACACATGCCGGTAGCTCTCCGAGCGTTGCATGAAATTGTCGTAAGCGCTCAAATCGCCAACCCTGAGCGCAATCTGTGCTATTGCCCAGTCATCATAGGCATACTCAAGAGTTTTGCTCACCGAATTGCTGCTTTTGTCCTCCGGCACATAGCCCAACTTTAAGTAATAATTCAGGCCATCGTAAAGAGGGTAAGAGGCAGTAGATTTGCAGGCCTCAAGCGCTTTGGGAAGATTTTCGTTATAGATACCTTTGGCAATGGCATCAGCAATCACCGAAACGCTGTGATAACCAATCATGCACCAGTTTTCGTTAGCATAATGCGACCACACCGGCAGCATCTTATGCACACTCTGATCGTAATGCGCCAGCATGGATTTCACCATATCGCGGTTGCGACAGGGTTGGACAAGGTTGAACAACGGATGCAGCGCCCGGTAGGTGTCCCACAGCGAAAAGACAGTATAATTGGTAAAACCATCCGATTGATGAATATTTTGATCTAATCCGCGGTACTGCCCATCAACATCTTCATAAATAATTGGCGACAGAAAACTATGGTAAAGCGCTGTGTAAAAAACAGTTGAGTCGTCATTGTCCAACATTTCCACTCGGATTTTCGAAAGCTCATTGTTCCATAGCTGCTGCCCTTCACGTTTTGTTTTACCGAAATCCCAGTGAGGGACTTCGGCGGCCAGGTTTTTCGAAGCTCCGGCAGCGCTCACGTTGGAAAGTGCAAATTTGATTTTCAGCTCACATGTTTCGTCCAAGTCAAAATTGAAATAAGCCCTGATGTCGTGTCCGGCCATTTCCGGAAAATTTTCACCTTCGTTGAATTTACGGTAAAACCCGCGATAAACGGTCTTGTCATACTTTTTATGGCCATATTTGGTAATCGGGCGGTCGAAAGTCATGGCAAAATAGACTGTCCGCGTACGCGCCCAGCCGTTGGTCTGACGGTATCCGGTTACTAACGTATCATTTTCAACCCGAACAAACGTCCAGACATTTTTGCCATCATAATTGTAAATGCCGTGCATCAGGTCGAGGATTATGTTGACTTCGGCATTTTCGGGAAAAGTATAGCGGTGAAACCCAACCCGAGCACTGGTGGTCAGTTCGGCAGTGATGCTGTAATCTTCGAGCAGAACGCTGTAATAGTTTGGTTCGGCAAATTCGTTTTCGTGCGAGAACCTCGAACGGTAGCCCGATTCCGGGTTGTTGGCAGTACCGGGATTAAGCTGCAGTTTTTCGGTGGTTGGCATGATCAGGAAATCCCCGAGATCGGAATGGCCTGTTCCGCTGAAATGGGTGTGACTGAAACCGACGATAGTCGGGTCGTCGTACTGATAACCGGCGCAATACTCATACACACGCGGATTGTAGCTGCCATTCAACTCGTAACTGACCGTGTCGGTGTCCGGGCTTAACTGCACCATCCCAAAAGGCACCGTAGCGCCGGGGAAAGTATGCCCCATCCGCTGGGTTCCGATGAACGGGTTGACGTAATGAATTAAGTCATTGCCTGTGTTCTGGCTGGTAACCGGTAATCCGATGATGATTAGCAGAAAGAGAATTAATTTTTTCATTGTTAGGAATTTGGTTCAAAACCTTGTTCATGCTATAAAATCGCAAAATTAACCACAATAGGCACAATAGGCTAGAGTAAGAATTTTTTTTAATTTTCTAATGCGCTTTATTGTGCATAGTGTAGCAAAAAACAGACAAAATCAAAAGTACCCATTTTTTTTGGTGATCGGGTATTCATAAATGGAATCATAGTCTCGATATCATTTTCAGAAATGTACAATGATATAGAATAATATAAAATATGTAGCGCTAAATAACACTACGTAAACACTCTGCCCCCCTAATTTTTTTAAATCAATTTCTCCTTAAAAAATTCTGGTTTTGAAAGGTTTTATTATATTTGACGCCAATATTTTACACACAAAAATTGAATCTAGAAATGAAAAAACTAAATTTTCATTACAGCCTCCACAGGAAAATAATTCCGGACGAAAGACTCAAGTTACTAATAGAAGGGTGCTATGCACTCTATTAAAAACATCTTACGACTATGAGAGAAATGTATATATTATTATTTACAATATTAACTTCATGTTTATCGTGTGGAAAAATGGGCCACTGTAAAGATAAAGAACTCACACTTAAAATAGTTGAATATACTGGGAAAGAGTTAAGAACAGATGGTTTTTATTACGGAAATCCTAATACAGATTATCAAAGTGTAAAAAGGTATGAACTATTTGTTTTTTATAAGAATGGCATTATGATGCTACCCGGTAATGTTGAATTTGAAAATATGGAAGAATATATAGCTTCGATTACAAAAAGTAATCAGAAAGACACAAAGTTTGTATGGGGGCTTTTTAGAATAGACAATAATATCAACATAGAACATTGGGTAGCAGCCCAATGTGGCTACCCTGCTGTTTTAAGAACTGGAGATGTTTTGAATGACACAACATTTGTTTTAAAAAAGATGATAAGAAGGGACAGCCAGGGAACAAAGGAAACGGATATAAATCAGGAGTTTCGTTTTAGGCAATCTGATGTAAAACCAGATAGCACGAACAACTTTATAAAATAAAAATTAGCAAAAAAGGCAGGGCTACTCGGCTTTTTATTTATAGTGTAACTACGTTTTTCTGAAAGAAATCTTTAAATGACACTTTCCCAATAAGTGGGTAAGTTTAAAATGAAGGGTTCAGTTTTATAATAGTACCATTTGTGCAAAGATAGTCAAAAACCGATTTAAAATAAGTCCCCAGTTTCTTATAGGTTGCGTCCATTTCTTGGTTGCTTCACTTACAGCTAGGTAGTCAATCCTTAACAACTCACTTTTAGTGAGAGTATATAAGACATCTGTATAAGTTTAGGAGCCAAAGAAGGTTTGGGGTTGAGAATTTTTTGAATCTGAAAAAAGAAAAAAATAACCTCCGCCTTCATTTTGCGGAGTAATCTTCGGAAATTGAACCCGGCTGCGGCCATCAATGCATTGATTTTGTCTCCAATTTGACCTTTGAGATAATTTCTTACTATTCGGCAATTATGTTTTACATGTCCGATAATCGGTTTAGCAGCTCTGATCCGGCATGTTGAAAATGAAGATGCCAACGTTAAAAAGAAAATTATTACTACTTTAGCAACTGAAAATTAAAATCAGCCTGGATAGTGGGTCAACCGAAAACAGCCATAAATATTGAATACAACAGCCGCCGGAAACGTAGCCTGCTACAAGAATTGAGTTTCGGTGCCTGGGGCGACAGACGCAACTCCGCCACATGGCGTTCATTCACCGGCACACCGCCTGAGCCGCTCTTCGACCGCGGTTTTACCGGACATGAGCATCTGTATGCCTTTGGTCTGATAAACATGAATGGCCGCATGTATGACCCATTAGTCTCCCGCATGCTCTCCCCCGACAACTTCATACAAGCGCCCGATTTCTCTCAAAGTTTTAACAGGTATAGCTATGCCCTGAATAACCCGCTCATTTATACTGACCCTACAGGGGAATTTGTTTGGGTACCTGTAATTATTGGAGCAGTTATTGGGACTTATATGGGTGGAACTCTTGCCAATGAAGGCGAACTTAATCCGACAAAATGGGATTACAATTCCGGTAAAACCTGGGGATACATGTTAGGAGGTGCAGTAGTCGGTGGCTTAAGTGGGTATGTAGGAGGTACCATAGCGACATCAGAAATACCATTTGCCAATACTTTAGGTATTGCAGGTGCATCTTTAACTAACTCAGTTGGGATGTATATTTATACAGGAGGACAAACAGATATCAGTGGAAGTCTAGGTGTTGCTTCTTATAATTTTAGTACCGGAGATTGGGGTTATTTAGGAAAGAAAGGGAATAGTACACTCGCAAATATTGGTTATGGCTTTGGTGCCTTGGCAAATTTAGCTGATGTGGTCTCAGTTTTTGGCGGTGGTACTAATTTAGATGTAAACTCAGCCGATACAAAGAAACCTCATGAATGGTGGGGACATTCTTCTGCTACTGATCAAAGTGGAAATATTGACATTTCGGTTGGTCCTGCAAAAAATGGATGGACAGGTACGAAAATGGATTACCTGGATCCTGACGGAGGTGGTACATACTGGTCTAATTATGCTGGCCAACCCGGAACATGGACAGTTAGGGTCAATAATGTCAATGCAAGTCTATTAAAAAATATGACTTCTAATATTGCTGCGGGCAAAGGACTCTATGGAATTGGACAACTAAAATGGAACATTGCAGGGTTTAGCTGTGTAAACCATGTTTCACGTGCTCTCTGGGCTGTAGGTATTCCGACATTGCCAGTTAATCTACATCCTCTTATCTTAAATACTCAATTATTTATTAGACAAATTGGCATTTATTCAAGCCCTTATCTTTACAATTATTGATTTATGAAAGGAGTGAGTATGAACATTTTATTAATTAACATTTTATGCATGTTTTTTTCTTGTAATGCTGATCAATACGAAAGTTTGGATTTAAAAGAAGGTCTTTACTATGGCCGAAACAAAGGGTTTTTCCCTCAAAGTATAGTTTATGCAACCATTAGCAAAGACACAGCATTTGTAGAAAGTTACTTACCATTAAAAGGGGCATTTTTTCATACCCTTAGTGATACACTAGTTTTGAAGGATAAAGAAACCCCTTTGTTTTTGAGTGAAAAGAGTACGATTTATTCTAAAAAAGGGAAACTGTTTTTTAAAACTATAGCAGGTAAGAGCGAATACAATGTAGAAGAAACACAAATTACGTATCAACCTGAAAAAGGAAATGAGTATATAGAGATAAAAAATCAGGCGAAGCCTTTTAAAGAATAAATTTTTGAGAAGCCCGGAGCAATCCGGCTTTTTATTTATAGTGTAACTACGTTCTTCTGAAAGAAATCTTTAAATGACACTTTCCCAATAAGTGGGTAAGTTTAAAATGAAGGGTTCAGTTTTATAATAGTACCATTTGTGCAAAGATAGTCAAAAACCGATTTAAAATAAGTCCCCAGTTTCTTATAGGTTGCCTCCATTTCTTGGTTGCTTCACTTACAGCTAGGTAGTCAATCCTTAACAACTCACTTTAAGTGAGGGAATATAAGTAATCAGTGTAAGTTTAGGAGCCAAAGAAGGTTTGGGGTTGAGAATTTTTTGAATCTGAAAAAAGAAAAAAAATAACCTACGCCTTCATTTTGCGGAGTAATCTGCGGAAATTGAATCCGGCTGCGGCCATCAATGCATTGATTTTGTCTCTAATTTGACCTTTGAGATAGTTTCTTACTATTCGGCAATTATGTTTTACATGTCCGATAATCGGTTTAGCAACTCTTATCCGGCATGTTGAAAATGAAGATGCCAACGTTAAAAAGAAAATTATTACTACTTTAGCAACTGAAAATTAAAATCAGCCTGGATAGTGGGTCAACCGAAAACAGCCATAAATATTGAATACAACAGCCGCCGGAAACGTAGCCTGCTACAAGAATTGAGTTTCGGTGCCTGGGGCGACAGACGCAACTCCGCCACATGGCGTTCATTCACCGGCACACCGCCTGAGCCGCTCTTCGACCGCGGTTTTACCGGACATGAGCATCTGTATGCCTTTGGTCTGATAAACATGAATGGCCGCATGTATGACCCATTAGTCTCCCGCATGCTCTCCCCCGACAACTTCATACAAGCGCCCGATTTCTCTCAAAGTTTTAACAGGTATAGCTATTGTCTGAATAATCCATTAAAATATACTGATCCTTCGGGAAAACTTTTTATCATTGATGATTGGGTAATTGGGTTTGTTAAAGGTTTTGCACGTTCAATTAGTGGCAAACATGAAGATGGTCATCATACATGGTTTGGTGATGCTTGGGCAAGTGCAAACAGGCACGCAGGAAATTCTGCTAAGATTTGGGGAGGGTTGTTTGCTGCCGATACTGATAGAGGGGGCTGGCAAATAGTATCACGATTTACATGGCAATTACCGCAGACTATATTGGGTTTTGGTGCAGCACATGGAGAGAATATGATAGGTCAAGTAGATAATGTTGGCTATTGCGAAGGTGCGACAGTTGTTACAAAGAAGGGAGAAAGGGCATTTTTTGGTCAAACAACCGCTTATACTTTAGGCAGCTACATTATAGGAGGTAACGATTTACAACCAAATGTTAGAAACCCTCTTTTTCAACATGAATACGGTCATTACTTGCAAAGTCAGGCAGCAGGCTGGGCATACATCCCCCGCTTTGCTATTCCAAGCGCATTAAATCCATCTAGAAATGGCGGCTATACTGATTTAAGCGAGGATACCGAACAAGATGCACAAGCCCGCTCTTTATTATATTTTACCAAGTATGTTGACGGATTTACTTACGATGACTGGGATTATTATGAGCATCCATTCTATGACCGTCCTGATGGAACAATAGTTAACAGGACAAAAATTAATGAATCCTTTTTAAATGGCAAATTGATGATACCAACATATATTCAAGAATTGATTATCAATCATGTCCGAAACAGTACAAGAAATTACTACAGTGGTTATTAAAATGAAATTTATGAAAAAAATGACAATCATATTGAGTTTTCTTACTTGTGTTCTTTTAAGCAGTACATGCGAAAAGGATAAGGATAAACATGATTTAATTATGTTTACAAATAATAGTAGTGAGCTTATATACGTAAGAGGCAGTTGGGAATATCCGGATACAGCTATAAATTTTAGTAATCCTGCCTTAGCTGGTGATTTTTATAAAGTGGCAGCAAATACAAGTGATGACCCATTAAGATTACAAGATACTTACGAGGGTCGTTTTGAACAATTTGAAAAAGTTATGGTATTTGTTTTTGATGCTCAGGTATTAGAAACCACCCCTTGGGATACTGTAAAAGCAAAATACCTTGTTTTAAAACGGTACGATTTGAGTTTACAGGATTTGGAAAGTATGAATTGGACAATTACTTATCCATAACAGAAAAGTCGGAGCAATCCGGCTTTTTATTTATAGTGTAACTACGTTTTTCTGAAAGAAATCTTTAAATGACACTTTCCCAATAAGTGGGTAAGTTTAAAATGAAGGGTTCAGTTTTATAATAGTACCATTTGTGCAAAGATAGTCAAAAACCGATTTAAAATAAGTCCCCAGTTTCTTATAGGTTGCGTCCATTTCTTGGTTGCTTCACTTACAGCTAGGTAGTCAATCCTTAACAACTCACTTTCAGTGAGAGTATATAAGACATCTGTATAAGTTTAGGAGCCAAAGAAGGTTTGGGGTTGAGAATTTTTTGAATCTGAAAAAAGAAAAAAATAACCTCCGCCTTCATTTTGCGGAGTAATCTGCGGAAATTGAACCCGGCTGCGGCCATCAATGCATTGATTTTGTCTCTAATTTAACCTTTGAGATAGTTTCTTCCCATTCGGCAATCATGTTTTACATGTCCGATAATCGGTTTATCAGCTCTGATCCGGCATGTTGAAAATGAAGATGCCAACGTTAAAAATAAAATTATTACTACTTTAGCAACTGAAATTTAAAATCAGCCTGGATAGTGGGTCAACCGCAAACAGCCATAAATATTGAATACAACAGCCGCCGGAAACGTAGCCTGCTACAAGAATTGAGTTTCGGTGCCTGGGGCGACAGACGCAACCCTGCCACATGGCGTTCATTCACCGGCACACCGCCTGAGCCGCTCTTCGACCGCGGTTTTACCGGACATGAGCATCTGTATGCTTTTGGCCTGATAAACATGAATGGCCGCATGTATGACCCATTAGCCTCCCGCATGCTCTCCCCCGACAACTTCATACAAGCGCCCGATTTCTCTCAAAGTTTTAACAGGTATAGCTATTGCCTCAATAACCCGTTGAAATATTCAGATCCAAGCGGGGAATTCTTTATAATAGACTCATGGCTTATAGGTTTATTTAGCGGAGGATTTAAGGAGGCAAATAAATGGGCTTGGAATGATATTAAAATATGGGGTGGATTATTTGCAAGTGATCCTAATAAGGGCCTTTTGGGCCGATTTTGGGAAACCATCTCAAGGTTCACATGGCAGCTACCACAAACCATTGGTGGCTGGGGTACTGCACAGGCGTGTAATACATTAGGCCTTAAAGGTGGCGTTGAATCCGTTAAGTATAAATATGGTGCAACAGTTGTTGCCACACAAAATAGTTGGGATGGGGCGGCGATAACACAAGTAAGCTATATTGTTGGAGGGAGTGAGTTACAAGCTGATCCTAATAATAGTCTTTTTCAACATGAATATGGACACTATATTCAAAGCCAAAGCATTGGCTGGGCCTATTATCAAAGAGTTGGGCTACCGAGTGCTGGAAGTGAACATGGAAAATATAAATTAAATTACCCAAGCCATGATTACCATCCAGTAGAACAAGATGCTAATAGAAGAGCCTTTCTATATTTTAATAAACATGTAACTGGATTCCAGAATGATACCTATTTGAGTGATAATTTAGTATGGAATTTTGTAAAAAATCCTCTAGATGTTTACAAAACAGGACATGGTATTTATATAGATTACAATAATTCTTATGATTTACAGCTCTTAAATAATCTAAAAGTAAGAGCTACTCTTGGTGATTATATTAGCTGGCTTTATGGAGGCCCGATAGGCGCAGCTTTATATGGATGGTATAATTCATACAATTACAATAATTAAATCAGCCCCATGAGAAACTTCATTTTAATCTTAACCGCAATAACCCTCGCTTCAGTTACATGTAATCGTGAAGGGGAAAGTTGTCATCGCAAAATAACGATTATCAATCATTCAACAAATAGCATAGTCCAAGCATTGAATATAAAGAATGCAGCAGGGAAATGTTTTTTGACTGGTTCAATCCTTCTTCCAGAAGAGATTTATGAGTATACTAACAGAAGCTGCTTTGAAGATATCCTTTCAGCTGGCGAAACATTTGAATTTTATTTAATAGATCCTAATCATTACAATACTCCTGGAATTTTTTACGATTGCGACTCAATTGAAATAAAAAACACTATACTCAAGCATTATTTGTTAACGCTTGATGAATTAAAGAGTATAAATTTCACTGTTAATTATCCTTGATATTTAGGCAGTAATTATTTATAACAATGAAGCCGGATTAATCCGGCTTCATTGTTACATTAGTCAATCCTTGACAACTCACTTTAAGTGAGGGAATATAAGACATCTGTATTAGTTTAAAAGCAAAAGTGGGTGTGGAGAATTTTTTGAAGTAGAAAAAAGAAAAGGTGGTATCTCATAATATCAAGTTTTCAAATAGTGCAATGAGAATTTTACTTTATTAATTTTCAACGGGGCACAGTTGGCGTTCCATAAATAGGTAATATATTCTGATGCGAACGAATCGTTGGTAATGGCAAGAATCCCGGTTTTAAAGTCGTCTAAACCTGATTTCCAATTATAGTTGTACCAGTTTAGAGGCACTCGCTCATAAACCAACCGATTACCATCAAAATCTTTAATCTCTACTACAATCCAAACTATAGGGTATTTATGTTTTGATTGAAGATTGACTTCATATTCCGCAAAAAAAAGACTATTGTTTGCCAATTCACTATCTCCCTTGCTGATTAGTATAAATTCGTCAGATGTAAACTCATCGGAAAATTCAGGCTCCCGCTCAATAAGTAATTCTCGTTTTAATTTTTTTTCCCGTTCTAAAATAGAGATACCTGAAACATGGTCACGGTCAATTAATTTATAGCCATTATTTAAATAAGGATAGTTTTCAGGTTGTATTATTTGATAATCGGCAATTGTATCTGGATAGGTGGTACATGAAACCATCGGCATAAAAGTTCTTTCACGGTAATTTAAATACGCCCAACGAAGCTCTCTACCTTTATATCCCTGAATTGTAGGAAGTAAGTTCGACTCTTCCACTCTTTTTTCAATAAATGATAAAAAGCGTTTTGGGATAGTTTCGTTCTCAACAGAAATCTTGTTGAAATTGGAAACTCCTAAAAAATGAATGGGTAAAAGGAAAACAGGTAAAACAGGAATAATAAGAAATGCTTTTTTGGAAATTTCAATATTGTCAAGAATAAAAAATAGAGAACCTGAAAATAAAATTACGAATTGCATCATTGTGCGGCTTTCGGGATAAAGCACGCCAAAGAGATGATGCTCAATAAAAAAGCCAAGCAAGTTGCCAATGAGTAAATAAAAAAACACCCATTGAGGTTTAAACAAAAAAGCAAATGTAAAGCCCTCCGACCATTTTTTGTAAAACAGGTGGATGATTGCTGCTGCCAAAAAAATTAGCAATATGATAATGTAAATATTTACAAAGCTCGCTCCACTGCCAAAAAGCATATTGGTGAGGTCTTTTACAGATGTTGTCCAAAACCCGATGTTTCCACCATAATTTAAACTTCCGGCTTTATTTAGGTCCAACAAAAAGCGAACAGCTAACAAAATAGGTAGCAAGCCTAAAAATAAAATAATTGTAATGGTTTTTGTCCTTTGTCCCTCGCCACGATAAATAATAAGAGCGATAAGCAAAACAAAAATTACAATCAACGAATTGATGTTTATCAAAATGGCGCTAACCGTTAAAACCCCAAGTAGAAGAGCAAAAAATATGTTTTTCGATTTTGGAGTATTGAAAGCCAACATTGTGAACCAGATGCTGCCGACAAGGGAAGTAAATGCCATTCCATAACCTCTTGATAAGCCAAAAAACTCAAAATAGTTATGTACAAATAAAGTCGCTATAAAAAACCCCCAACGTAAAGGCAGATATTTAATGTAACTTCCTGTCTTCCAAATAAAAAATCCGTAAAGCGGAAAAACAATAAGATTTGGAATACGTAAAGCTATCGAACTTAAACCAAAAAGATTAAAACTGATATGGGTTAGCGCCGAGTTGAGCAGATGATTGTTGGTTGACCATTCGCTAAAATATGGAATGAACCGGCCTGACTGAACGAAAAAAAAGAAGGTGGCAATCTCATCATGCATGGGCTGAATAAGTATAGCCCTTAAAACAAGATAAATCCAAAGAATAAAAATAATCAATCCAAAGACAAAAGCTTCATTGTGTGATTGTGTCATTGCAGTTTTCAAAAAATTGGAGCTGCCCTGAAAATTAAGTTTTTTAGTTATTCGTGTATCTAACATTTCAACATGTTATGGAATATCAATGATTTATATAGTTATTATTCGTATGTGATCGCCGAACAAAGTTGAAGTATTCGCTGCTAAAATTACTCCTCGGCGTTGGCTAATCCTTTTTTTTGATAATATCGTTTTGTTTTTTTATGGATTCCTGATGGATAAGATCAAATAATTCTCTTAAAAACTCCTCATCAAGCCCTGATGACCCCCCAAAAGAGATCCGTTCTTCGATTATTTTTTTCCAATGTTTTGGCTGTATTGAGTCAATATTGTTTTCCTTTTTGTAATGTCCAATTTTAATAGCCATTTCCATTCTTTTTGCCAAAATCCCAAGCAGCTCATGATCAATTGAGTCAATTTCATTACGCAAGACATCGAGTGTATTAAAGGATTTTGTTTTTCTTTTTTTTCTGATGATCAGGCTGTCAATTATCCGACTAAGTTCAGCTGGTGTAATTTGTTGGTCAATATCTGTCAGAGCTTTTGACGGGTTAATATGGGATTCTATCATCAGCCCGTCCATTTGGAAGTCAATTGATTTTTGACAAATGTCTTTCAATAGAGCTCTTGAACCGGAAATATGAGACGGATCGGTAATTATTGGCATTTCAGGAAATAATCTTTTCAATTCTAAAGGTATTTCCCACATCGGTTCATTTCGGTATTTAGTCCTTGTAAGTCCTTGAAATCCTCGATGAATGGCAGCTATTTTTTTTATTCCCGCTTTATTAACCCTTTCAATAGCTCCTATCCATAGATTAATATCTGGATTTATTGGATTTTTAACAAAAACCGGCCTCTCTATGCCTTTTAACGATTTGGTAAGCTCCTCTACCGAAAAGGGGTTAACCACTGTGCGGGCGCCAATCCATAATATGTCAATATCATATTTATCAGCCAGCTCAACATGGCGTGGTATTGCCACCTCAACAGCTACGGGCATTTTAAAAGTCTTCTTTACCTTACTCAACCATTTAAGTCCCTCTTCGCCCGCCCCCTGAAAGCCCAGCGGACGTGAACGCGGCTTCCAGATACCGGCTCTGAACACCGACACCTTTCCGCTCTCAAAAAGCGCCCTGGCAGTGTCCATAACTTGCTTAAAACTCTCTGCACTGCAAGGCCCACCGATAACTAATGGAATAGCTACCGGCTTTAGCCACGATTGGATCGGTGAAAGTTCTAATAAATATTGTGAATAACTCATTGGAGCAAAATTATGCTTTTTGATGAATCTGATTCACGATTATCTAATACATTTGCAATCATTTTACAATTATCAAAATGGTATTCAGTAGTAATCTATTTTTACTCTATTTTCTTCCTTCTTTCCTGATAGTTTATTATATTATTCCGCGCAAACTAAAGAATCTCTTCACTCTATTAGCAAGTATCTTTTTTTATGCATGGGGTGCGCCCGACTTCATCTTTATTGTATTAGCAGCAATTATAATTGATTTTTATATTGTTGATATCATGCATAAATCTACCCTGCTTAAAGCAAAAAGGATTTTGTTAGGGATTTCCGTATTAATAAATATCGGGTTGCTTGCCTATTTCAAATACGCAAATTTTCTTGTTGAAAATTTTAATGAGATTCTTTCCTTGTTGGGTTATGAGCCTATTAATTGGGCTTCGGTAGCGCTTCCTATCGGAATATCGTTTTTCACTTTTCAAAAGTTAACCTATTCCGTTGATGTTTATCGCAAAGTGCATACACCGCTAAAACGGGTTACCGATTATGCAATGTATATTCTCATGTTTCCACAACTGATAGCCGGGCCTATCATACGGTTCAACGAAATAGCCGACCAGATAGAGAATCGTAGAGCCTTTGAAACGATTGATGCCAAATTACTTGGTTTTTTCAGGTTTGTTGTTGGATTATCCAAAAAAGTACTAATAGCCAACGTATTGGGTGAGCAGGTGGATAAAATTTTTTCCATGACCCCAATAGATATATCAACACCTTTGGCATGGATAGGAGTTGTGGCTTACTCATTTCAGATCTATTACGATTTTTCAGGTTACTCCGATATGGCAATCGGTATCGGTAAAATGATTGGTTTTAAATTCCCTGAAAATTTTAACAACCCATATATATCGCTTAATATTACAGAGTTCTGGCGGCGCTGGCATATGACTCTCGGGCATTGGATGCGAGATTATCTGTATATTCCGCTTGGCGGCAATAAAGTAAGCAAACCACGGCTCTATTTCAACTTATGGGTAGTCTTTTTAATTTCCGGACTTTGGCATGGCGCAGCGTGGAATTTTGTTGTATGGGGCGCTTTTCACGGGTTTTTCCTGATCGCCGACCGCATGTTCCTAATAAAATTAACCAAACCGCTTGGTAAGTTTACAAACATAATACTTACCTACTTTATCACATTAATAGGCTGGGTACTTTTTAGAGCCGATACACTGGGATACGCTTTTCAGTATATCAAAAGAATGTTTGCTTTCGATGGTGTCAAAACAAGCTTATGGTTGGATGCTAAGTTTAATACAATTTTGGTAATCGGAGCAATATTCGCTTTTATTGCTGCATTTGGAAAGATAGAATCATGGTGGATGAATGTGCTCAATAAGCCCAAAAGCAACACTGTTACAATATTATTGATATTCGTTTCGGTAATATTTACTATGATATGTATTGGCGCAATTACCTCATCTTCGTTTAATCCATTCATCTATTTCAGATTTTGATAATGAAATTTTCAGTTAAACATATTCTCTTATTCGCACTTATCGCACTTTTAACTTTGCCGGTTTTTCAGCACGGAACAAAACTCTTTAATATTCGCCCTTTAGATGGCGATTTCATTCTATCGCTCAGGCCGCAATACACCTGGAAAACATGGATGAATGGTACTTTCCAAAGTCAGTTCAATAACTATTTAGAAGACCATATCGGTTTCAGATCGTTTTTTGTAAGATTAAATAACCAACTCGATTTCTTTTTATTTAAAAAAGCAAATGCCGAAGGTATTGTGGTAGGTAAAAACAACATGCTTTTTGAATATGATTACATAAGAGCCTTAAATGGCCGCGATTTTATCGGTAAATCAACCATTGATAAAAAACTACTACGATTAAAGTTTTTACAAAAACACTTCAAAGAAAATTTCGATATAGATTTCTTGCTAATCCTCGAGCCGAGCAAAGCCCGAACTTACCCGGAATACCTTCCAAAGCATTATCAGGAAATGAAAAAGACCATGTCGAATTATGAATATATTGGAAGTCGGCTTAATGATTTAGAGATAAAACACCTTGATTTGAATAGATTATTTATCAATGCAAAGGACACGGCCTCATATCCGGTTTATCCGTTATACGGTACCCATTGGAGCGAATTTACAATGTCATTTGTTGCCGATACTCTCATCCAGTTTTTTGAAACCATGCGCAATATTAATATGCCAGGATATAAAATAGAAATGGTGATAAGCGACACTTTGCACCCCATGGATTATGATGGAGGAAGAACATTGAACATACTTCTGAAGCTCCCTCATCAACCTATGGCCTATCCTGTTTTTACATTTGACGACAATGGTAATGATAAAATAAGACCCATGGTGCTTGCAGTTGCCGATAGTTATTACTGGAACTTTTTTAATACCAGAATACCATTACATCTCTTTGCAAACGAAGCCTTCTGGTACTTTAACGCTAAAGTTTATCCCGACTTTTATTATAGCGAAAAATGGACTAAAGACCTCAACCTACAAAACGAGGTAGAAAAACAAAACATCATTATACTTAGCATCACCGAACGATTTCTTTATAACATGGGATGGAATTTTATTGATCAGCTTTACGACATTTACACCCCCGAATATACTGGCAATCTTGTTTACAACTACGAAAACGCGATTAGACTAAATGCTGATTGGTTTAATAACGTGCTGCAAAAAGCTGAAAAAGAGAAGATGTCTTTAGAAAAGGCAATTTATAAAGAAGCCTATTATCAAGCATTTGTTAATGACCCGGAGACATTTTTGACATGGTACGGAGACGATCATTTTCGCTCGGTTATTTCGAATGATAAGAATTGGAGTTCAGCAGTAAGAACAAAAGCATCCGAAGCGGGTATTACATTCGAAGAGCAATTGACTAAAGATGCTGAATGGGTATTCGAAAAAGAATATCCTGAGATTTTTAAACTCAACAAACTAATAGCCAATTACAAAACGCAAATAACAAAGGATTCATTATGGTTTGCCGCCGTGTCGGAAAAAGCACAGAAATATTTCATGCCGGTGGAAGAGATGCTAAATTTAGATGCCGAGTATATTGCAAGGCAGGAGGCATCCAAAAGTTTTGACAAGGAGGAAAGGGTCCAGGTGTATATTCAATCCATAAAAGAGGATCCCGAATGGTTGGAGGTTGTTATAAAAAAAGCTGCCGAACAAGGCAAATCCATTGAAGAAATGATTCGTGAAGATGCAATCTTTATGGTTGATCAAGAATTAAAGAAATAGATGCGTTTAGTTACATTTTAATAATTCCCTTATCTTATTAAAAGAAATTAGTTATTTTTAGGAAAATCAATATTTGTATGAAACAAGAGCTAAACCTTGAAAAGATTGTACGGCAGGTCGTCGAAGTTAGCGGCTTGGTAAGTATTTATCTTAAAGAAGAAATTGGATTGTTAAAAAGAGAATCTATTGAAACCAAAGGGGTTCATAACTTTGTTACTTATGTTGACAGGACTTCCGAAGAAAAAATTGTAGCTGCTTTAAATTTAATACTTCCCCAAGCCGGCATAATTGCCGAAGAGATGGGGGATGTAAAACGACAAAAGCGGTATAATTGGGTAATAGATCCGCTTGATGGAACAACAAACTACATTCATGGATTACCACTTTACTCCATCAGCATCGCTTTATTAGATTATGATGAAGTGATATTGGGCGTTGTTCATGAAGTAAACCTGAACGAATGTTTTTACGCATGGAAAGGGAGCCCTGCATTTTTAAACGGAAATAGGATAATGGTCAGTCAATCGCAAAAGCTAAATGATAGCCTTATCGCCACGGGTTTTCCATATCACGATTATTCCATGATGGAATCGTATCTAAAGGCTTTCGGACATCTTATGAGAGTTAGCCATGGGCTTCGCAGGCTTGGTTCTGCCGCCGTGGATCTTGCCTATGTGGCATGCGGACGGTTTGATGGGTTTTACGAATATGGCCTTAACCTCTGGGATGTGGCTGCCGGGCAACTGATTGTGAAACAAGCCGGAGGTGAGATTTCAGATTTTAAAGGCGGTAAAAATTATTTGTTAGGGAAAGAAATGGTAGCAACAAACAAATTAATACACCGAGAACTTGTGAATATTATCAAGGATTATTTCAATGATTAAAATTAAACATTATATTAGCAGCCATTAATTTTAATTTGGCAGCTCTGCATTAATTAAAAAGAAAAGGTTTTCAATGATATATAATCAAAAAACATTCTATTATGAAAAAATTTACTCTACTCTCAAGTTTGCTTTTTGTATTTCTCCTTACTGCCTGCAACACTATTAAAATCAGTGATAAGGAAAAAGAAAAAGCATTAGTTAAAAATGTACTTGACAAATACCGTACGGCCAACGAAAATCAGGACATAAACCTGATTGAAGAGATCTGGTCTCCTGATGAAACTATTATTAGTTTCGGAACCGAAAGAGGTGAACGGCTTGTTGGGTTTTCACAGATCAAAGAGGTAGTTCAGCGGCAGTTCGACACTTTTTCCGAAACTTTTATTACCCCCGCCAATCAGGTAATAGAGATAAGCGATGACGGCAAAACGGCTTGGTTTTCGCAAATGATGAATTACAACTTCATCCTCAACGGAGAGCCATATAGTTTCAGAAACCTACGTTACACCGGAGTATTAGTAAAAAAGGAGGGCAAATGGAAATTGGTTCAAACACACATGTCGGTAGCTTATAATCCGCTTGAAAAATAGGAAGATAATTTTATACCGCTCCTTCAAACAACTTCAAGAAACGGAGGTCGTTTTCGAAAAATAGCCTTAAATCGTCAATCTGATATTTAAGCATAGCTATTCTCTCGATGCCCATTCCAAATGCCAGACCCGTATATTCCTTACTGTCAATGCCGCACAATTTAAGTACGTTAGGATCTACCATCCCGCATCCAAGAATTTCTACCCAGCCACTATATTTACAAATTCTACAACCTTCTTCGTTGCACATCTTACATAAAATATCCATTTCAGCCGACGGCTCGGTAAAAGGGAAATAGGATGGACGAAAACGTACTTGGGTGTCATCACCGAAAAATTCGGTTGCGAAATAATAGAGTGTCTGTTTCAGGTCGGCAAACGAAACATTATGATCAATGTAAAGCCCTTCTACCTGATGAAATATACAATGTGCGCGCGCCGAGATTGCTTCGTTGCGAAAAACACGCCCCGGAGCTACTATCCGAATCGGCGGTTTGGCGCTCTCCATCATCTTCACCTGAACCGTACTTGTATGAGTACGCAATAATATGGGTTTATCGGTATCTGTTAATGGATTAGATACAAAAAAAGTATCCTGCATATCCCTTGCCGGATGATCTTCGGGAAAATTCAAAGCTGAAAAATTATGCCAATCGTCAACAATCTCTGGCCCTTCAGCAACATTGTAGCCTATTCGTGCAAATATTTCAAGAATCATACGGCGAACAACCGAAATAGGATGACGTGCGCCAATATCCTGAAAACCTGTTGGCTTTGTAAGATCAGTGTATTCGCCTTTTTTAGCAATAGTTTTTTCTGAAATTTCAGACTTTAGAAGATTATATTTCTCTTGAGCCTGGGTTTTAAGATTATTCAACGACTGGCCTATCACTTTTCGATCTTGCGGCAAAACATCTTTAAATCTTTCGAAGAGTGAGGGTATTTTACCTTTTCTGCTCAAATACTTAATCCTAAAGGCTTCAAGCTCATCATCACTACCAGCAGTAAATGTATTGATTTCAGCTAATATTTTTTCAATTTCTGTTATCATGTAAAAGTATTTCAACAGGCTATTTAATAACTTTTATAGTCATTTCCACATCATTTACTGGTTTATCTGCCGAACCGGTTTGTACTGCTGCTATTTTGTCAACCACATCCAAACCATCGGTTACTAATCCAAATACGGTATATGCGCCATCGAGGTGAGGAGTTCCTCCAACTGTTGTATAGACTCTTCGTTGTTCTTCGGTATATTTAATTCCAGAGCGCTGTTCCATTGCATCCAACATCTGATCATTGAATGTCTGACCCTGTACGATATAAAATTGTGAGCCTGATGAAGCGCGTTGCGGGTTTACGTTATCGCCCATACGTGCTGCTGCTAACGCACCCTTTTGATGATAATGAGCAGGAACAAACTCAGCAGGAACGGTATAACCAGGATCCTGTTTTCCTGTTGCCCCTTGACCGCCTTGAATCATAAAATTTTTAATAACGCGATGAAAAATTGAGCCATTATACCAGCCCTCTTCAACAAGTTTGATAAAATTATCGCGATGTTGTGGGGTATCGTTATAAAGAACACCTTTAATGTCTCCGTATTCAGTAGTTATAATAAACTTTACCATCTTTTCCTGTGATTTCAAATTCATGCTAAAAATAAAAGCCAAAGTTAAAAATAGGAATACTGATTTTTTCATCATTAAATTATTTATTCGTCAATTAGTTTTACTGTCATTTTCAAATCCTTTACCGGTCGGTTATTAGCTCCTGTTTGTACATTGGCAATTTTATCAATCACCTCAAATCCGTCAATAACTTCGCCAAATACAGTATATTGCTGATCGAGAAAAGGCGTTCCGCCAATACTTTCATAAATTTTAATTTGATCTGGGCTATAGGTAATACCTCCGCGTGCAGCAAAATTACTGAGTTCCGCCTGATTTACCTTTTCTCCCTGAACGATGTAAAACTGCGATCCTGATGATCTCTTCTCGGGATTTGTCTGATCGCCCTTACGAGCTGCTGCGAGAGCGCCTTTTTTATGAATAAATTCAGGGCGAAACTCAGCCTGAAGGGTATAATCAGGGCCTCCAACACCTAAGTGTTGATCAGGTTTTGCATTTCTTGAATCGGGATCGCCACCCTGAACCATAAAATTTTTAATCACCCGATGAAACAATGTACCATCATAATATCCCTCTTTCGCAAGCTTGATAAAGTTATCACGATGAATTGGCGTTTCATTATAAAGAATGGCTGTCATCGAACCCAGAGATGTAGATATTATAACTTTTTGCACTTTTAATACTTCCGGCTCTTCCGTTTGTTGTGGCTGTTCATCAGCCTGCTCAACTACTGCAGAAATGGTTTCGGTCTGGGATTCGGCTTTTTGTTCTTTTTGTGAAGAGCTTTGCTGCCCACAGGATGTCAAGAAAAGGAATGAGATAAACATCAATCCTAAAGAGAATAAAGATTTCATAGTAAAAACTTTTAATTTTAATATTGTCTTAATTTCTTCAAAAACTCATTTCAACAATGAATATTTTATAAAATGCACAAAAACTAATATAAACTGCTTTTGTGGGTTGGTCATTTTTTAGTTCTATTTTCAACAGAACTTTGGTAGCAACTTCGGCAAAGCGGTTCATAGTTTTCTTTTTCGCCTAACTCTACCAACTTGGTTCCTCCGGCTGTTCTGTGCGAATATTGTGCAAGATTGCCACACTTTATGCAAATAGCGTGAACCTTGGTAACATATTCAGCCGTTGCTAACAATGCGGGGATTGGGCCAAAAGGTTTTCCGGTATAATCCATATCAAGACCTGCAACGATAACTCGCACCCCTCTGTTGGCAAGCTGATTACATACAGAAGGCAGTTCGGAATCAAAAAATTGAGCTTCATCAATACCAACTACATCTACATCGGTTGCTAATAATAATATTTGTGTAGAGGCCTCGACAGGAGTTGAAGCAATAAGGTTCAAATCGTGTGAGACGACATTTTCACTATCATATCGAACATCTACAGCAGGTTTGAAAATTTCAACCTTTTGTTTCGAGATCCTTGCACGTTTCAAGCGTCGGATCAATTCCTCTGTTTTACCCGAAAACATTGAACCGCAAATCACTTCGATCCATCCCCGACGAGAACCCGATTCGCTTTTAATCTCAAGAAACATAACACCGACTATTAAACATTCATAGAATCAAAACTCAAATACTTAAATACGCTTTTAAAAATTGATGCGTTTAACATTTGGCAAATTTATGGAAATAGATTTCATAAAATAATTTTTCTTTAAAAATGGAACAAAAATCAACGTCTGTCCAGGAGATTTCTCAAATTTTAAATAAAATCCAAAAACACTGGGAGAAGGTTTTAGAAAACAAAGAGTCTTTTTCAAAAATTGATAAAGACATCTTGATGAATGACTTAAGAAAAGTCTATGAATTAATTTCCGACATTAATAAAATAGAATCATCAAATGAATTTGCGGTAAAGTCTCCATTTTCTTCATCAAAAATTCTTTTTGAAGACGAACCGGTTGCAACAATTCATCATAACGAAAAGTCTAAACTTTCAAATTCCGGTTATTATGAAGATGATTCAATTGACAGGGATAATAAAACAGAGAACAGAAATTTAATGCTTGATTTTGAGAAAGAGAGAACTGAAAAAACATCATTTCCAACCCAAACATCGGGCGAAAAGGGGACTCCCACCTCTGAACAGAATCCGGTAAGCTATACTCAAGGGACGGAACGAGTTGCAAATCAGCAAAAGACTATGATTGATCTTTTTACACCTCAAAAAACCGTTTCGGACATTTTACAGGATAATGTTGCCAATACGGTAGCTGCAAAAATACAAAACAACCATATTGACAACATAAAAACGGTTATTGGAATCAACGATAAATTCACCTTTATCAACGATATTTTTAAAGGTGAAATATCAAAATACAACGAAGCAATTGACCGGTTGAACTCCTTTAAAGATTTTCAAGAAGCTCTCAATTATATCAAAAGTTCGGGCTTTGAAACCGGAACAACAGAAAACCAAATTGCATTAGAAAAATTAATCAAGCTTTTAAAGCGTAAATTTTACGAATGATAAATCTATGTTTAAAAAAATACACCGTTTATGAAAAAAAACTTACTACCACTATTTTTCATTTTGATCGTATTTAGCTTCTCGTCCTGCACAAAGATTAAAAGAGAATATTACCCACTAACTTCAATCAACCTGCAGATGATAGAAAACGTAACTCCCGAGGATAGAAGTATTTATTTTCATTTTTACACTATCGAGCTTTATTCATGTTTAAACTATCTTATTCGTTACGATTTTTCCAGAGACAATGGTAATTTAACCATCAACCTAAGAGATGTTGAAAAAAATGATCTGTGTATCAATGGTCAAGGGCCGGCAACAGCAAGTATGAACCTTGGTAAGTACGACAATGGCACCTATCAAATTAACTTGACCGTTGCGGGAGAAACAAATACTGGCACTTTGGAGGTTTCCGATTTGGGCTATGTTTTACATTTCCAAACATTAAACAAACTAAATTTAATTGCTGATACCATGTTTCGAATACCTGAAAACATCTTTTGGGGATATGTTGCCTATCCGAAGGAGGCATCTGCCGGCATAGCTAACCAAGTACTCGATTCACTTGAAAGCCACGGCGCATCACCACATAATTTACAGCATGGCTATTATGGTTATTTTACCATAGAAGAGAATGGAGAAATAACTTTGTTAGATAAATCTGATGCAAACTTTTCGATCAATTTTATTTACAAACAAGAAGACCCTGATGACAACATAAAAGACGTAATCCGATATTTTAATAATCACCATTTAAACGAAGTTTATATTTTTGTACGCACATCAAAAGGACTGGTCTTTAACTCTCCAATGAATATTTAGTTTTTAAAAAAATAATCTGATACGATTACGATTTCATTTTTAATGTTTCATAAAGGAATCAAAACATTTTACAATTGTCTAATCATTCTAAACATTTGAATTATTTAATTTTTTACTCATGAAAAATGGTTTTACACTGTTCTTGTTAACAGTACTTTTTGCGACAGGGATTAACCTAAATATTTTTTCTGCAAATCCACAACTGATTTCCAACCGTTTGACCGAACAAATAGAAACATCTCGTGATGGTGAATTAATAAAGATAAATATCATCATGCGAGAGAAGTTTGATACTTATAATCTTTTGCGCAATGTGGAAGATATGGAAAAAGAGCAACGGCGCAGTTATGTTATTTCTGTTTTAAAAGAGTTTGCTTCACTTTCGCAAAGAGGCATTCTTGAAGATCTAAACATGTTGCAACTCACTGATCAGGTTTCGGATGTCAACGCACTTTGGATTATCAATATAATAAATTGTTATGCAACTCCCACAGCTATTTACAAATTAGCGGAGCGAGCCGATATTGAGCTGATTGACCATGATTTTTATCAGATAATTTTAGATCCATCAGAAAACAAAGAGGCTTATTTTGAAGAGGGCAACGTTAACAACCGCGAGATCACTTGGAACGTAAATAAGGTAAACGCTCCACAAGTATGGGCTTTAGGTTATGATGGCGAGGGTGTAATTGTTGCTTTAATTGATACCGGTGTTAACTATAATCATAATGATCTTAAAGACCATGTATGGGTTCATCCTGATTTCCCCTATCACGGTTATAATTTTGCAAATAATAATAATAACCCTATGGATGATAATGGTCATGGTACACACTGTGCTGGTACTGTTGCAGGCGATGGTAGTTCTGGGTCTCAAACAGGTGTTGCTCCGGCTGCCACGATCATGTGTCTAAAAGTGTTAGACTCTTCGGGAGGCGGTCAACAGAGCAGTATATGGTCAGCCACTGAGTTTGCTGTTGAGCACGGTGCGCACGTACTTAGTTTGTCGCTTGGATGGCTACACGCTTGGGGGCCTAATCGTCAACTCTTCCGTCAAGCCTTTGACAATGTCCTTGCTGCCGGAGTCGTTTCATCAGTTGCTGCAGGAAATGAAGGTGAGCAACAGGGACTTTATCCCGTACCGGATAACATTAGAACTCCAGGTGATTGCCCTCCCCCTTGGCTTCATCCCGATCAAACTTTAACAGGAGAGCTTTCAAGTGTAATTTGCGTCGGCGCAACGAATAGCGGCGATGGAGTTGCCGGTTTTTCAGGTCGTGGGCCATGCACATGGCAGTCCGTTTCACCTTATAACGATTATCCATATCCTAGCGATATAGGATTAATACGTCCGGATATTTCAGCTCCGGGAGTTAATATAAAATCATTAGCTCATTACAGTAATACCGGTTACGAATCGGGCTGGGAAGGAACATCAATGGCTACTCCGTGTGCAGCCGGAATAATGGCCCTTATGTTACATAAAAACCCTCTCCTGACGCCGGCACAGATAAGCCAGATACTTGAAGAGACAACGGTTGTTTTACAACCCGGCAAAAATAACAATTCAGGCTCTGGACGTGTGAACGCATTAGCAGCAATTGAGGCTACCCCAGGCCCTGGCCCAGCATACTATTCCCACAGTATTAATGATGAAACCGGTAACAACAACGGACAATTAGATCCGGGCGAATCGGTAAAATTAACTGTTGCAATGGCCAATTTCAGCGAAATGGTCGTTGACAGCGTAACCGTAAACATTTCAACGCAATCGCCTTATGTTACTATTACTGATGGAACCGAAGAGTATGGAAATTTTGATTTAAACAGTATCATTGAGATAGAGGATGCTTTTGCGTTCGATGTTGCAAATAATGTTCCGGGTGGGGAAGCTATCAAATTTTTCCTTTTAGCAGAAAATGATTATGATAGTTGGGAGAGTAGTTTTACTATTACAGCCAATGGAGTAACAATTACAAGTAGTAACTTTAGCATCAATGACTTTAGTGGTAACGGAAACGGAAATCTCGATCCCGGTGAAAATGCCGATATTCTTATTCAGATTAACAATCTAGGCCAGATAACCGCACCTAATGTAATTTGTACTCTCACATCCACCTCTTCAGATATCACTATTAACAACGGATCGTTTACAATACCCGTTATTGAACCAGGTCAATCGTCTCAGGCTAATTTCAGCGTATCGGTAAGTCCTACTGCCCAAATTGGTTCTATTGCCGAGTTTAACCTTGAAGTTGTTACAGGATATTACCAATATGATTTCTCATTTTTCCCAAAAATTGGATTAATTGTTGAAGATTTTGAAACAGGTGATTTCACGCAGTTTCCATGGATGTTTGCCGGTAATCAGCCATGGACTGTTACAAATACAGGAGCTTATCAAGGTGTTTACTGCGCTAAATCGGGAACTATTAATAACAACGCATCATCAGAAATGAAAATTACCATAGAGGCTTCTGGCGGCGATTCAATAGTGTTCTATCGTAAAGTATCCTCCGAAGCTAATTATGATCATCTCAGGTTTTACATTGACAACACCAAAGTAGGCGAATGGTCGGGCGAGACGGCATGGGGAAGGGTTGCCTTCCCTGTTACCGCCGGAACTAAGACTTTTAGGTGGGTTTATATAAAAGACATTTTTTTCTCCTCTGGTCAGGATTGTGCCTGGGTTGATTATATTGAATTCCCAAGTGTGGTTGACAATAGTCTTGCAGTAAATGCAGGCGCCGATGCAACGATCTGCGAAGGAACATCGCATCAGCTTGATGCTACCGCACAAAATTATACCAGTCTGTTATGGTCAACCTCGGGTACTGGAACATTCAGCGATTCAACAATCCTTAATCCGATATATACCCCCAGTGAAGCCGACATTAATGCCGGCGCCATTACACTCTCTCTTACCGTGTATAATGAGGGTGGAGAATCGCTGACCGATAACTTGATACTTAATTTCCTTTTGTTGCCTTCTACACCAGAAGCTATCACAGGACTTTCACAGGTTTGTATGGGAGAAAACGAAACATACTCCATTAATCAAGTGGCTAACGCAGAATACTATAACTGGATATTAACACCTGCAAATGCAGGATCATTTGCCGGCAACGGAACGGAAATAGTAATTAGCTTCTCCAACAACTATACCGGCGCTGCATCACTGAAAGTATGCGGAATAAACAATTGTGGTATAGGTAATTTTTCTGAAGAGTTTAATATTTTAGTAGAGGATTGTACAGGAATAAACGAGTTGGATACAAGCGGTAAATTTTTTATAACTCCAAATCCAAATGACGGATCATTCATGATTCATTTGAATGATAATATCTCAAGAACAAATATCTTAAAATTAATGAATACCAAAGGACAAGTGATCTTACAGCTACAATTAGAAGATTCGGATCAAATTCAGATGAATACAAAATCACTTGAAAATGGTATGTACTTCATTATGATAGAAAATGAACAATCGGTTTCAATACAAAAACTGATTATCAATAAATAATTAATCTCTTTTTATGCTATTTCAAAATTTAACAAACTTAAGGTATTGCCTTTCATGATAAGAATCGTTTAAAAGTTAAAATCTTGAAGTAGCTATTTTTTAAAAATAGTTTTTATGAAAAAAGTTCTTCTCACCATCCTAACTTTAATTTTTGCTGTAGGCCTTAATGCTGAAACAGTAAAAAAGAATTACCACTTTTCTAATCCTACGTTTGAAACCATAAAAGGTTATCAACAGATTAGTTTCGATGGACTTTTATTAACCGGACAAGCCGGCGAGCCTACTTTGCCATATCAATCCGTTGTATTGCTTATTCCACCTGGACATACTGCACTTAATATTAAGCTTGATTTTGGTGAAGAGATAGAAATGGAAGGCGTATATAATATCTACCCCATGCAATATGTACAGCCTGTTTCTAAAGGAAAATCGGGAATTTTTGCCTTTAAAGAGGATGTTTATAAAAAGGATGCCTTTTATCCTGAAAAGATGGAAGGGGTAATTTCAACACATTTTATGAATGGCTTTGCTGTTGCTATTTCATCATTTACACCTGTACGATATAATCCTTATAAAGGAAAATTGTCCTACTTTGAAGATGTAACAGTAACTATAGAAACTGCGCCTGACTCCAAAGCTATAAAGGCATTAGAAAATATTAATACTTCAACGGCCGTGCTTCAACGGCTTGCATTATTAGTGGAAAATAGTGAAGCTGCCGTTAATTATCCAAAGCGCGAAGTTCGTAACGACGACTATGACCTGCTGATTATCACAGCAGCGCAGTTCGAAAACGCATTTCAACCTCTTATCTCCTTTTATCAGCCCAGAGGAATACGCACCAAAGTAGTCTCTACTCAAACTATCTACTCAACCACTTCCGGCCAAGATAATCAAGAAAAGATAAGAAATTATGTTATTGATCAATATCAAAACAATGGAATCCAGCATCTGACTCTTGCCGGCGACGTAGAGCATGTGCCTTACCGGGGATTTTACTGTTCCGTACAATCATCATCAGTTTATACTGACAATGATATCCCCTCCGACTTATACTTTTCGGCGCTTGACGGAACCTGGAACAATAATAACAACAACCTTTGGGGCGAAATTGGTGAAGACGATCTCTTACCTGAAATAGGAGTTGGAAGGATGAGTTTCAGCTCTCAGTCAGAACTGAGCGCTATGTTAAATAAGATATATAAGTATGTCGGCGAGCCGGTTTTAGGAGAACTTCGCGATCCTCTTCTCGCCGGTGAGCATCTGTACAACAACCCACTTACTTGGGGATGTGATTATTTGGAGTTGCTTATCGGATATCATGACGATAACGGATATACCACCAACGGAATACCAACCGACCATAACATTATGACGATGTGCGATGAAAACGGCACTTGGTCGGCTAACCAATTAAAACAAAAGATAAATCAAGGAACATCATTTATACATCATTGCGGCCATGCAAACTCAAATTATGCAATGAGGTTTTACAATTCTGATATCACAAATTCAAATTTCTCGCAGGTAAATGGTGAAATCCACAATTTTACCCTTGCCTATTCTCATGGCTGTATCTGTGGTGCATTTGATGATAATGACTGCATTGCCGAACGAATGATCAATATAGATAATCTTGCTGTAGCAGTGGTTATGAACTCTCGTTACGGTTGGTTTAATGAAGGACAGACGGAAGGCCCCTCTGCTCACCTTCACCGTGAATTTGTAGATGCTCTTTACACCACAAAAGAGCCTCATATCGGCATGACTCATACCTTATCAAGAATAAAAACCGCACCATGGGTAAATGCGCCAGGACAGTGGGAAGAGGGCGCTTTGCGCTGGTGTTTTTACGATTGTAACGTATTAGGAGAATCTGCTTTAAGAATATGGACTGATGAACCGGTAGATATTACAGCCTCTTACCAAAATGCTTTGCCTATTGGCGTACCCTCTATCCAAATTTCAATATCAGGAAATGGATCAGTTGAAGGTTTGGCCTGCACATTAATAAAGGAAGGGGTTACGCATGGAACAGCAATAACAAACTCATCGGGCCTGGCCGAGATAATTTTCGACCCGCCAATTACTGAACTTGGCGAAGCAATTATTTACGTTTCAGGATATAATTGCCTATTAAATGAATTTCCACTAATCGTTATCCCAAACGATGGCGCTTATGTAATTTATGAATCATCGCTTGTAAATGATTCTCAGGGTAATGGCAATGGATTACCGGATTATACTGAGTCAATTCTTCTGACAACAACTCTAAAAAATGTTGGTTCTTCACAGGCTGACAACGTTACTGCATCACTAACCTCGGCTAATCCTTACGTTACTATTACTAATAACAGCGCCTATTTTGGAACAATTCCAGGGCAAGGTTCATTAACTATTGAAGATGCTTTTGAATTTGATATAGCAGGAAATGTTCCCGATCAACAAGCGATTCTGTTTAACATTGAAGCTGTAGGGCAGAATAACTGGTCTTCCGGCTTCTCCATTATCGCTAATGCTCCTAATTTAGTAAAAGACGACATAATAATAAACGATGCTTCAAACGGTAACAATAATGGAATATTAGATCCGGGTGAAACGGCTGATATGGTAATAACAATCATTAACTCAGGCCATGCTGAGGCCTACTCAGTAAAAGCCTCACTTACTTCAGCCGATCAATATATAACAGTGAACACAACAACACCCCAGAGCTTAGGTAATATGACTCCGGAGCAGTCTATTCCAGCAACTTTTTCCGTTTTTGCCTCGCCAGATACTCCCGCTGGTTATACCGGGCAGATAACTTTAAACATAACAGCACAGCATGGAGTTTCGACTACCCAAACTATCAATTTAAATTTTACCGATTATTGTTATCCTACAGCCAACTGTTCATTTGGTGATGGTATAACAGGTTTTGGTTTAGCTTCGATTAACAATATGAATAATGGTTGCAGCAATAATGGCTATGGAAATTTTACGGATTTGTCAACAGAACTTGAGCCTGGACAAACTTATCAAGTGTCGTTCAAAACCGGTTATAGCAATCAAAAAGTTTGCCTTTGGATTGATTTTAATAGCAACAAGGAATTTGAACAGTCGGAAAGATTGGTTACAGACTTTTCTTTGAGTAACTCAAATCAAGTTTATACAACCACGATCACAATCCCTGAATCCATAACCGGTGGAATTAAACGCTTGCGTATAAGAGCCAGATGGATGGATAGCGCACAAGATCCTTGCGCCAATTTTACTTATGGCGAAACTGAAGATTATACTGTAATTTTCCCAGCCGGTCAAATGAGTATCAACGCTTGGTGCACTCCCGATGAGATTTGCCTATACGATTCTACTCAACTTATGGTAACAGCCACCGGCGGAACGGGCAACTATACCTATTTATGGACACCGGCTGCCGGCCTTAGCGATCCAACCATTCAAAACCCAACAGCATCACCGTCAGAAACTACTACCTATACAGTGGAAGTTAACGACGGCTCTTCATCAATCAGCGCTGATGTGTTAGTTATAGTCAATCCTTTGCCACCAACACCCACCATCGCCTTAACAGGAAACACACTAACTTCAAGTTCCCCAACAGGCAACCAATGGTATTGTAGCCAAGGGGCCATCGAAGGAGCTACAGGACAATCATATACCTGTACATGGGAAGATGTTTATTTCGTAAAAGTAACCAATGAAAACGGTTGCGTTTCGATGCAATCAAACAGCATACATGTTGTAATTTATTCCATAGATGACTTTGAACATGAAACAGATTTCAACATTTATCCAAATCCTTTTAATGATGAGGTTTTTATTAACTCTAAAAATTCAAGCGACAAAGTACTATATGTTTCGGTATTTAATAACCTCGGACAAGAAGTTTTAAAGACAAAAATCAATTCAAAATCAACCTCTTCCGATGAAATAATTAAAATCTCAACTGCTGAACTGGACAATGGCGTGTACTTTTTCAAAATCTACTCCGAAAACAGAGTAATAATAAAAAAATTGATACGCAACAGATAAAACATTGATTTAAAAGTAATTTTCATTTTTTCTCAAACTATATTTTAATACTTGCATATATTTGTATTTTCTTTTAATGAACTAACAAAACAATTATCACCATGAAAAAACTTATATTTTCCATTCTGGCTATATTGTTATCATTTATCTCTTTTAGTCAGAAAAGCTGGGTACCCCTTACATCTGAGCAGCCCTTGCAAAGTAATATCGCCATATTAAGCTCCGATCGTTCAGGGCTTTTACTCGAAGTTACTATTCCGGGAATGTTCAGCGAAGTGATAACACACGAAGAGATGACTTTTCAACGTATCACGCTCGATGACAACAGGACAACCAAAGAGGTCGGACGGCCTGAGTTACCAATGCTTCACAAGCTGATAGGTATTCCTGGAAATCAAAAAATCAGAGTTTCAGTGTTATCAATGGAGACTAAAAAGCTACAAGGTTATTTTATCTATCCTTTTCAAACGCCCACTACCGACAATCCCGGCGGACATAATAAACCATTTGTGATGGACAAGTCATTTTACCAGAAAAACGCAGTCTATCCTTTAGAGAACTTTATTGTTAGTCAGCCTGGCATTTGGAGGGATGTAAAAGTTGCTGGAGTAGAAGTTACCCCATTTAACTACAACCCGGTTACAAAAGAATTACAAATAGTAACTCGTGCAACCCTAAAAGTTGAGTTTTATGGCACAGATGAGCGCACGACATTTAACCCAAAAATGGAATTAACCCCAAAATTCTATCAGATGTATAGCGCTGCCATTGAAAATTTTGATGATTTAGGTTACACACTCACTTATCGGGATAATTCGAACACCAAATACCTTATTATCACTAACAACGAAGCCGTTTCTACTATCCAGCCGCTTATTGATTGGAAAAATCAGATGGGGCATAAAGTAGAATTAAAGCTTATTGAACCCGGTTTTAATACTCCACAGCACTTTAAAACTTACATTACTGAACTTTACAACAACCAGGGTCTTGAGTATATATTAATGGTTGGTGATGCTTATCCTAATGGAGGAAACAGCGGCGGGCCTAATGTGGTTCCAATGTTTTATTGGGCGCCAGGAGGCGGTGAAGACCCATCATACTCCGACAGTTGGTACACATGTATGGATGGCCCCGATGATCACTACGCTGATCTGGCTATCGGACGTTTTGTGTACAATATAAATCAACTGGCACAACTTCAATTACAGATTCAAAAAACATTGAATCACTATATGAACCCAGATTTGTCAAGCAACTGGGCTGAAAACACAATACTCATAGCACATAAAGAATATTATCCTGGGAAATACACCCAATGCTGTGAAGAGATAAGGACATTCCCTTATGCGTTGCAAACGCCAATTTTCGAAAAAGCTTACGGCGGCCAAGGCTATTCTAATGCCCAAGTAGTAAATTATGTAAATACTACCGGTTGCGGCATTTTCAACTACCGCGGCCACGGCAGTACTACCGAACTATGGCAATGGACAACAGTGAGCCCGTTGAGTTTCACAGCCACCCAGGTTGCACAGTTGACCAATCCAAGCAGATTGTTCGTATTCTTTGATGTTTGCTGCGACAACATGGATATTGTCTCTTATGCCGGTGAATGTCTTTGCGAATCATTTATGAAACACAGCGGCGCGTCAGTTGCCGTAAATGGCGCTATCATTCCATCATATACCATCCCCAACCATGATTATGATAAAGAGATGTACAAAGCAGTCTATCATGAAGGTATTACTAACATAGGATATGTTACAAACTTTGCCAACCTTACGGTTTTAAATGTACATGGTAATATTGGCCGTTCAAATGTAAGAACATATTTATGGTTAGGCGATTCTTCTCTTGAACCCTGGACTAAACTGGCATCTGAAATGACTGTTACACATGACGATCAGCTATTTCTTGGACTTTCGGAATATCCAGTACAGGTGCTTGCAAATGGAATTGCTGTGGAAAATGCGATGGTTTGTGTTTCAAACGAAGAGGGTAGTGTATATGCCGTCGGTTATACTGATGGAACTGGATTTGTCAACGTACAATTTGATTCGCCTGTCGAATTTCCTGGTGAAGCAACTGTTACAATAACAAAATTCAATTGTCTGCCTTATCAAGCTACAATACCTATAATTCCGCAAGACGGACCTTATGTAGTAAAAGATTCCTGGTTGATTAACGATAATGTAGGCGGAAATGGCAACGGACTCATGGATTATGCTGAATCAATTTTGCTGACTTTAAGTGTGAAAAATGTGGGAACAGAGCTTGCACAAAACGTAAATGTAACGCTATCTACCACAGATCCCTACATCATTATTACCAATGCAACTGCTTCTTACGGAAATATCGGACCAAACGCATCCGTATCCCTTACCGATGCCTTTGCCTTTGATGTCGCCGAAAATATTCCGGATAATCATTCGGTTCTTTTTGCTGTAACAGCTACCGATGGCACGAATATATGGAATAGTAATATTGTAATTACCGGGCGTGCACCTGTTCTTGCTTACGATAGCTTTACCATACTTGATCCAAACGGTAATAATAATGGAAAAATTGATCCGGGCGAAGAAGCTACAATAGTAGTTACTGTGAAAAATACCGGATCAGCCGATGCAACCGGCGTTTTAGGATTATTATCAACTAATGATGCCTACCTACAGGTAACACAAATAGGAGCTGTTGCAATTGGAAATTTAACTTCAGGCGATTCAGGTACCGCCTTTTTTAGCGTTTATGCTTCGCAAAATGCCCCAGCAGGACATTCTGCAGAATTATCAATTAATATTACCGCTGACCATAACCTCTCAGAAACAGATAACTTCAATGTAATAATCGGACAAATTCCGGTAGTCATCATCTGCCTTGATCCTAACCACAATTCAGGCCCTAAAATTCAAACAGCATTAAATACACTTGGTATTACCTCCGAATATGTTACTTCAATCCCTACAGATCTTAATCTATTCTCATCTGCATTTGTTTGTCTTGGAGTTTATAGTAGCAATCACGTTTTAACTACACCACAAGGTCAGCAGCTTGCTGATTTCCTTAATGCCGGCGGTTCGCTTTATATGGAAGGAGGCGATACCTGGTATTACAATCCTAAGACTCCTGTACATACAATGTTTAAAATTAATGGGGTGAGCGACGGGAGTGGTGATCTTTCCACTATAAACGGACAGACAGGAACCTTTACTGAAGGTATGTCGTTCACTTACAACGGCGACAATAACTGGATTGATAGAATTGAACCTATTGCGCCAGCCGTTAAGATCTTTCAAAATCAATCGCCTCCATACGGCACTGCTGTTGCATACGATGCCGGCACTTACAAAACTATAGGAGCTTCCCATGAGTTTGGAGGATTAACCGATGGCGCATCAACAAAAGTTGCACTGATGGAAGAATATATGAACTTTTTTGGATTGATACCATCAGGTGTTACAGCAAATTTCGTGGCTGATCAAACCGAAATATGTGTAAATAACCAAGTTCAATTTACCAGTAACTCTATTGGCTCCATAAACGAATGGTTTTGGGAATTCCAGGGTGGTACGCCAGCAACATCTACCGAGGAAAATCCATTAATCACATATTATTTTAACGGAACTTTTAATGTCTCCCTTACGGTAACAGGAGAAAATGGATCAAACACAATGACCAAAAACAATTATATTAATGTTTCACCACCACCAAGCGCCGCTGCTACTCCAACGGGTGTAACTGCGCTTTGTCAAAATGCAGCCAATACTACCTATACAACAACTGGCGCTACCCATGCTACACAATATACCTGGACACTCACGCCTACCAATGCCGGCGTCATTTCAGGAAATGGATTAACAGCTGTTGTTGATTGGGATGATAATTTTTATGGTTCTGCCGAAATAATGGTTTCCGGTTCCAATAATTGTGGTCAAGGTGCAAACTCGCCATCACTTATTATCACTATAGATCCGCTACCATCGCCTGCTGGCGAAATATCGGGTGACACTATTGGTTGTCAGGGAGAAACCGTTTTATATACTGTCGAAACTATTGCTAATTCCGAATCCTACAACTGGGTACTTACTCCGTCATACGCAGGTAGTTTACAAATAAACAACAACGAAGTGAACATAACCTTTAGTGATAAATATCTCGGAGATGCAACATTAAAAGTATGCGGTGTGAATGCTTGTGGAGAAGGAGAATTTTCCAACTTGTTTGATATTTTTATAGAAAACTGCATTGGCATAAATGAATTATATGGTGAAAAAGAGATCACACTCTATCCAAATCCAAGTAACGGTACTTTTACAATTGAATTTGACCTTCGGGATATAGTAGAGATTACCATTATCAATACATTAGGTAAAGAGGTGTACAACTCCGGCCAGCTTACCCTTACCGGCAAAACATATCATAATATTGAAATAAAACTTTCGGATGGGGTTTATTATCTAAAAGCTGAAGGACCAAAAACACATTTAACTAAGAAACTTATGATAGTTAAATAATTATGTTTATATCAAAAACATAACAACTAACAGGCTGACGAATAATTTTTATTGTCAGCCTGTTTCTTTTAAAAATATTTTGAAAAACACTATTTAAAAAAGGATGTAATGGTTAGAGAAACACAAATTTGGATAGCAAAAATTAGTAAGCGCCGGCTTGTAACAATCTTAATTCTTTTATCATTAATGCCACTATGCATGGTCTTTCCCCAAGATATTGCAATAGATTTTGGCAAAGCAAAGACAGGGGTAACTATTAAAGAAGATAGTTTTGATCATTTGAGTATTACCCTTCAGTTCGAAGGGATCACTTCCTTTCATGTATCAACTGTAAAAGGGGATTTTAATGAGATCGGCATTCCCGGACTATACTCAATCGGCCGATTAGGAACACCAAAGTTACCGGCAGTAAAAAAACTGATTGAAATTCCTCATGGCGCTGAATTTTCGGTTGAAATAAAAAATTATTCCGTGAAAGAATACAAACTTTCTGACTATGACATAATATATCCTATAATGCCTGTTCAGCCGTCCATACGAAAGGATCAAAATTCAGAAGATATCCCTTTTGAGTTTGACGAAAATATTTACCAGAGCGATGGTTTTCTTGAACCTCAGCTTGCCACGCTTGAAGAGTTAGGTATTTTGCGAGGAATAAGGCTTGCCAGGCTTACAATAGCGCCCGTTAGTTATAATCCGGTAAAAGGTGTAGTCAAAGTGGTTAATGATGTCGAAGTTGAAATAACATTTCGCAATACCGACCCTGCTTTGCATCAATATATCAAGGCTTCCACCTACTCGCCCTATTTTGACGTCGTACAAAATACAATGTTAAATCGCCTTGAGCATAGCTATCCGGCTCATCCAGATTTAACTAAATATCCTGTTAAATACCTTATTGTCTCTCCTCGAATGTTTGAAAATGACCTTCAGCCATTCATCCAGTGGAAGACCAAAAAAGGGTTTAAAGTTATTACCGGCTATACCGATCAGATCGGCACCTCGTACAGCGCTATCAGAAGTTGGGTTCAATCACAATATAACTCGGGAACGCCTACTGATCCTGCTCCCTCATTTCTTCTTATCGTAGGCGACACTCCACAAATTCCATCAACTACAGGGTCCGCCTCAGGTAAAATGACCGATTTATATTATGGAAGCGTTGATGGAGATTACTTTCCTGATATGTATTACGGCAGGTTTTCGGCAACTAATTCTGCTCAGTTAGTTGCCCAAATCAATAAAACCATCTATTACGAGAAGTATCAATTTGCCGATCCTACCTATCTTAATAACATAACGCTAATTGCCGGAGCAGATTCATACTGGAATCCAAAAATCGGACAGCCATGCATACTTTATGGAACTACCAACTATTTCAATACAGCACACGGATATAATGCTATTAATGTTTACCTGAACTCATATTCAGGATGTTACGATCCTTCCAGAATCGCCGTTAGCCTTATCAACTATACAGCTCACTGCAGCGAAACATCATGGGGAGACCCTATGTTGAGCAAGAGTATGGTTAATAGTTTTGTGAATATTGGTAAATACCCGGTAGCTATTGGTAATTGCTGCCTTTCTGCTAATTTTGGAACATCCGAATGTATTGGCGAAACATGGCAAAGAGCTGCAAACAAAGGATCAGTAGCATACATCGGCTCTTCGCCAAGCAGTTACTGGTTTGAAGATTTTTATTGGTCTGTTGGCGCATTTCCAATACAAGGTTACAATAACGGATATGTACCTACCTATGCAGAAACAACATGGGGAGCCTATGATGCCCCTTTCGTAAGTGATTACGTAACAACAGGATCTATGGTATTTGTTGGAAATCTCGCAGTTACTGAAGTACATATTCAGGGGTATCCTTCACATTCAAGCCCGCTCTACTACTGGCAAGCATATAACGTATTGGGCGATCCGTCGTTAGTACCATTTTACACCCAACCCGATCCTAACACAGTAACTCATACGCCGTTTTTCCCAATCGGTCTCGACACTTATGAAGTAAACGCTTTGCCAGGTTCTTATGTAGCCATTTCCAAAGATAACGTGTTGCACGGCGCTGGATTAGTAGGAGTAAACGGTGTGGCTCAGATTATGATCAATCCGGTTCTATCTGCAGGAATGGTGGATATTGTTGTTACCAAACCTCAACATATCCCATATATAACACAAGTGCCTGCGGCAGCTTTGCAAGGACCTTATATAGTACTTGAGAGTTTTACTATTAATGATGAGAGTGGTAATAACAATGGAAAAGCAGATTATGATGAAGATATCTGGTTGAATTTAACTTTTAAAAATATAGGAGCCGATCCCTCCTCCGATTTAACAGTAACCATTTCCGGCGACGATGATTATACAACTATTACTAGCCTGCCATCGCAGAGCTTTCAATCTATCCCAAACGGAGAAATGTTTACACTTAACAACGCTTTCAGTATTAAGATAAGTTCATATCTACCCGATCAGCATTTAAGTAATTTTCAACTTCAAATCACTGATGGTAATAGTGATTGGAACACATCATTTAAAATAACACTAAATGCTCCACAGCTTGAAATAGTTGATCTTACAATTGACGACCAAACTAACGGTAATGGAAACGGACACCTGGATCCCGGCGAAACAATCAACTTGAACTTTACATTGAGTAACAATGGCGGTGCAGATGCAAAAAATGTCAATGCATTATTAACTTTCGACCCATCAATATTTAATATTGGATCAGAAATTATTATGCCCGGAAATATTGGATCGGGAGAACAGAAAGAGTGGTTTGTAATCATAAATGTTTTGCAAAATGCTCCTACCGGTATTTTTACTCACCTCCATCTTATGCTAACAACAGGTCAATATTCCGAACTTAAAACCTTTGATCTCACCTTAGGAGTTGATAATAACATCGAAGATTTTGAAAGCGGTGATTTCTCAATGTTTCCATGGCAATTTTCCGGAAATGCAAATTGGACTATCACAAATGTTTCTCCCTACGAAGGAAATTTCTGCGCTAAATCAGGAGCTATTTCACATAACAAAACTTCGGTAATGCAAGTAACTGTTACTAACTTACTCCCGGGTGAAATGTCTTTTTGGCACAAAGTTTCATCGGAAACTAATTATGACTTTTTACGGTTTTATATTGATGGTGTACAAAAGGACACCTGGTCGGGAAACACTTCGTGGCAACAGGCTACCTACCCCATAACAGCAGGCCAGCATACATACAAATGGGCTTATACAAAAGATATCTCAGTAAATTCTGGTAGCGACTGCGCATGGGTTGATCTGATTACCTTCCCGATAAATGCCACTGCAGGAGCGTTAGAGGTTAACATACAAGCTAATCAAACCATAATTGAAGCAGGTGATTTTATTCAGTTTTATGACATTTCTTCCGGTTTTCCACTTAATTTCAATTGGAATTTCGAAGGAGGAATACCTGCAACATCAACTAATAAAAATCCAATGATAACCTATGAGCAACCCGGAAATTACAATGTATCGCTAACAATTAGCAATGCAAACGGGCAAGCCTCAAAAACTTTTGAAAACTATATCGTCGTAACGTCGTCAATCATTAGTCAAACCTTTTATATCCCTGCTGGATGGAGCGGCATCTCATCTAACCTTATTCCACAGAATACAATAGTCGGAAATATCCTTCAGCCAATCCTTAACGACCTTATTGTTTTGCAAAATATGAATGGTGTATTTTATCCTGAGATGGGGATTAACACCATAGGTTTGTGGGACTACAAGCAGGGTTACAAAATAAAAACCAATGCGGAAACTCAATTAAACATAACCGGTTGGCAAAATGAACAACAAACTTTAGACTTAATAGCAGGTTGGAACCTGATACCTGTTATGAGTAATTTAAATCAAAATATAGAGTTGCTTTTCAGTGGCCTGCCCCAGAATGGGTTGCTGGTAAAAGAGGTGGCGGGAACTTCACTCTACTGGCCAGAAATGAATATTAATACTTTATTGGAACTTGAACCCGGAAAAGCATATTTTGTAAAAATAGTCAATCCTGCAACAATATATTTTATGAATGATCCTTTGAAATAAATATTAAACATTAATTTATCTAACAATCTGCTAAATCTATAGAAATTAGCATAATACGTTGAATGAATATGAAAAAAATTAGCTTAACCCTTCTTTTAATAATTTACTTTTTAGTAACTGCCAAAGCTGAAGATTTCAATACCACGTTTACCTATCTTTCTGAAACTTCATCAAGAGTTGAATTTAAACTTGATAATTTTTATCTTCAACAAATTAACTTGGGCGGAACCGATTATACCCGGATAGATTTTGCTGGTAGAGTAACCACGATGGACGAAGGTTTTGCCGAGCTTCCTTTTGTCAATGTCAACATAAGTCTAAGTCCTTTAAAAAACCTCTCATACAAAATCGTCTCTACAAAATATACCGACTATCTGCTGGATTTTCCTCTTGTGCCCTCACGCGGGGTTATTTATCGAAACCAAGACCCATCCACTATCCCATATCGAATTGCATCGGAATCATTAATAGATGATTATTATCCTGCACAGCTTATCGAAATGATGGATCCCTACATAATCAAAGATGTAAGAGGAACAACCTTATATTTCTATCCTTTTCGTTATAATGCCGTTCAACGCATTCTGAGGGTATATACAGAGATAATTGTACAACTTGATGAAGATGACACCGATCCTGTAAACCCGCTACTTAACCCTTCAGGAAGGTATTTCACCGAAATGGAAGAACTTTATCGTTCAGTTTTTATCAATTACGAAAGTCCTGTTGACTACCCCAATATTGGCGAAACGGGTGATATTTTAGTCATTACCACCACTCGGGACGAAACGGCAATACAGCCTTATATTAACTGGAAAAAGGAAAAGGGCTACAATGTGTGGAAAGAGGTAGTAACTGCCGGAACTAATGTAAAAAATCTGATCAAGCAAAAATATAATGCCAATCCGGCAATCTTATTTGTACAGCTTGTTGGCGACTGGGCTGATATCAAATGCGACATTGGCGGGGAAGAAAATGCGCCCATGGATCCCATGTTAGGCTGTGTTGTAGGTACAGATAACTTCCCTGATATTGCTATAGGGCGGTTCTCGGCAAATTCGGACACTCATGTTACTATACAGGTTAACAAAAGCATTAATTACGAAAAAAATCCGTCAGGAGTATGGTACGACAAGGCAATTAGCGTGGCCAGCAACGAGGGCGCCGGAATTGGAGATGATGGAGAAATTGATTATCAACATACTAATATAATATACAACTACAAACTAAACCCATTTACTTACAATACCCACTACACTGTTTATGAACCCTCTGGTACAGCGACAATGGTTAAAAATGCTATCGAAAACGGAGCCAGCATTATTAACTATTGTGGACATGGCTCCAAGACATCGTGGGGAACGACCGGCTTCAACAATAACAATGTAAACCAGCTAACAAACGGCAATAAGTTGCCTTTTATATTTTCAGTAGCCTGTCTTAACGGCGCTTTTCATTCCGGCGACTGCTTTGCCGAAGCGTGGCTACGCAAAAATAATGGTGGCGCCGTATGGACTATTATGTCCACTGTGAATCAACCATGGCAGCCTCCAATGAGAGGTCAGGATTATTTTAATGATATCCTTACAGGCGGATATAACTATAACACAAATCCGGGAAATGGAATAAACACCACCGAAGGCAGGACAATACTCGGCTCAATAGCGCTAAACGGGTTAGTACTTATGTACACTGAATCTTCTAACTCCTCCGACCTGAAAACCTTACAAACATGGACAACCTTTGGTGATGTCGCCTTACAAGCAAGAACCATGACTCCTAAAACTCTTACTCTTACAAACACAAACCTACAAGCTGGTTTACCATTCGAAACGATTGTAAAAGCTAATGGCGCTCCTGTTAAAAATGCATTAGTCGCTTTATCGCAAAATGGAACGTACGTAAAAGCATATACCACCCAAAATGGAGCCGTTTCCATTCCAAATAATTTTATTCCCGGCGATGTATTATTAGTGGTTACCGCATTTAACTGCAACACTATATATCAAACTATACAATCGGCGCCTGCAGCCGGTCCGGCAGTTTATTTAGATGAAGTAACCATCAATGATACTTATGGAAATAATAATGGTCAACTCGATTATGGAGAAACGGTAGGATTGAATGTAAGTTTAAAAAATAGCGGTTTAGAATTAGCCAAAAATGTAAATGCCACTCTTTCTTGCAACGATGATTATATAACGATACTGAATGGTAATACCTTCTTTGGAAATATCGGAATCGAAAACACAGTAACCGTTTCCAATGCCTTTACCATAAAGGCTGCTCCTGAAACACCCGACAATCACGAAGTGTTGTTTAGCATTATAGCCACTTCAGAAGGCTCTTCCTGGGAAAGCTTCTTTAGCCTTACTGCCTATTCAGCCGTATTAAATTATGATAGCCATACTATCAGCGATCCGACAGGTAACAACAATGGCAAACTTGATCCGGGGGAAACAGCTACATTCTTCATAGTTGTTAAAAACTTCGGAAACTCTGACGCCTCTAACGTCATAGGAACATTGACAAGCTCAAGTCCTTACATTACCATTAGCCAGGAACAGGCCAATTATGGTAATATTGCCGCCGGAGAAGAAAGCCAAAAGACATTTACAGTTTCAGCAGCAGCCTCCACGCCAGCAGGCCAAATGGTAACTTTTAACTTTAATATTACAGCCGATCTTGGAATTACTGGCACTGGCCAGTTTACCGTAGTTGTCGGGCAAATCCCTGTTTTAATAATTGATATGGACAAAAACCATAATTCAGCGCCAAAAATTGTTGATGCGCTTAATCAAATAGGTATATCACACGAATTGGTTACAACATTTCCTAATAACCTTAGCCTTTATTCATCCATTTTCGTATGTTTAGGAGTTTATTCCAATAACCACATCCTCACCGCCCAGCAAGGTTCTCTATTAGCCGCATACCTTAACGATGGGGGAAGGCTCTACATGGAAGGCGGTGATACTTGGTATTATAATTCACCGACTGCCGTCCATGCTATGTTTGGAATTTTGGGGCAAGGTGACGGTTCAGGCGACCTAAGTACGATAGTGGGAATGGCCGGAACATTCACTGAAGGGATGAGCTTCCCATACAACGGCGATAATAACTATATTGACCGAATAGCTCCAACAGGAGGGGCCACTTTGATTCTGCAAAACAACAGCCCCGTTTATGGCACTGCTGTTGCCTATGATGCCGGAACTTACAAAACTATAGGAGCATCACATGAGTTTGGAGGATTAACCGATGGCGCATCAACAAAGGCTGAACTGATGGAAAAATATCTCGACTTTTTTATGCTGCTTCCTCCATCTTTACTTGAGCAAAACATATTAATCCCAACAGGATGGAGTGGAATTTCATCATTCCTGATACCAGAAAATAATCAAATAGAAGTAGTTCTTCAACCGGTAATTAACAATTTAACAATTCTTGAAAGTCAGGATGGGATCTATTATCCCGGCCAAAATATCAATACGATTGGCGTTTGGAACTATGATCAAGGGTACAAAATAAAAATGGAAAGCGCTGCTCAACTAACAATAAATGGTTGGGAGCCGCCTAACCTACAACTAAACTTAAAGAAGGGTTGGAATATAATACCTGTATTAAGTAATTGTAATGTCAGCGCCGATGAGCTTTTTAACTCGATAGACGAGTTGCAGATCATTACCGAAATAGCCGGAAATAAAGTTTATTGGCCTGAAATGGAGATCTGGACATTAGAGTCGTTAAAAACAGGAAAAGCATATATGGTAAAGGTTACAAACCCTATCTCCATAACCTTTCCAGAATGTTATCGGCAATAGTTTTCCACTACCCTTGCCGCCTTTTCAAAACCTAACGATGCTGCCTTTTGCCAGCTTTGACATGCTTTAAGCGTGTCGCCGGAATAATAATGAGATAGCCCAAGGTTAAAATGTGCTTCAGCATAATTTGGGTTAATCTGTATGGCTTTGGAAAAGTCGCTGATAGCATGCTCCAGATCATTGAGCCTGCCATAAGCGGTACCTCTGTTAAAATAAGCAGTCGAGCTTTTAGGTGCAAGCTTTACATATTCTGTATTTGCCTCAATACACTTCTGAATATTACCAAGATGATAGTAAGCTAACGCCAGATAAAGATAGGCAGTGGAATCTTTATTATCAAGATTTACGGCTTGTTGGAAATCATTAAGTGCATTGGAATACTTCTCCAACCGTAAGTAACCTTTACCTCTATTGACAAATGCTGAAGTAAGCTTTGGTGAAAGAGTTATTGTAGTATCAAACTCTTTAATACCCTCTGCATAATTATTAATACTAAAAAGTACTAAACCTCTTTTGAAATGAAATTCAGCCGTGCCGCGCTGTTTGTTGTAATCTTCAACATCTCTTTCAAAACCACCACTCACTTGTAATGACAATCCGGTATCCGATGTGTCGGACTCTTCGTCATCATTACCATCAAACTGCATCATAAGAGTAGTATCTACCTCTTTGATATCCTGATCTGTTTGTTGATCAGTTTTCATATTGACACACGATATCAAAAAAGAAAAAATTATCGTCCAATAAATCAAGTTTTTCATTTCTTGAACTTTAATAACGAAACAGACATTTTAAAAATAAAGGCCGTTTTAAAAACTATTTAACTGAAAGTTTATTCTTTACAATTTCAAAATGTTTCTAAAACAGCCTCTATTAGTCAGCAAATATTATTCACAATCGGGGAATGTAATGGAAATGGGGCCGGCCACTTTGATATAATATGCCCTTCCGGGTATAAGTTTTTCCAAAGTATTCAATCCTCCCCCAGGCCAATAGACCTCGTTGCTACCCATATCCTTAACAAAGATAACTCCCGGCAAACTACCAAACAGTAAGTTGGCATTCACTTCACACTGGCTCAGTACAGGTAGTCCATTCCAGCCTCCGGTTAAGTTTACGGTTTTACTACTAACATTTGTTCCACTTAGTACATGATATCGAGCATTCTCAATTTTCAACTGATAGCCAACATTATTATCCCAGTTACCTATCGAATTGATCTGATACAGTGGAAAATAAAGATAATTGAAGTTCTGTACAATAGTCAAGTCATTGACAATCAGTTGCATCACATCCTCCATTGAAGGTTGAGCCGGAGTTATATAAGATGAAATGCCACACCAGCCTTTTGGAATAAATATGCCTTGCGCGGTTCCAGGGAAGTTCAATGATCCAGGAGTGCCATATATAGGTTTTCCGGCGCTATTTACGCCAGCCAGGGCCGTTTCTGGCGCCCAGTTTATAGCAAGTGAATTATCAAGTAATGGATCAATCAACGAAAGCGACGGTCCATGATTATTTGCTGCAGCAGGCCACGGGGAGTTAGTTCCATAAGTTACATTATCAACAACATTTCCGAGGTTATCCAACAATTCTATCTGCTCGCCGCTATTGCTCAGCGCACCGCTACTCCATTGTAAAGCAGTTACGCCAAAAGTATTCATCATCGCCGAGGCTTTTATCGCTGTTACTAAATATTCACCTGGATTTATAGTTACCGATGGGAAAATAAAATCCACACCTTTGGAAAATTTCCATCCTTGAAGGTTATGAGCGATATCATCAGCATTGTATAACTCAATGTATTCCAACGTGTCATTTCCTGCCTCCGGCGGGTTATACATTATTTCATTTATCACGATTTTCGGATCCTGGGGCGGTAACTGAATTGTAAATGGAGCATCACTCTGATCGCTGGGAGCGCCTGTTGCTAAATCAGATATGGCTATAATATAGTTATTACCAGGATCTTGTGTTACGTTCCATGCAAAGGTGCCGGCCGTTGATTCTGCCGTTCCTAATTCAATGGCATCGCTATTTTTTGTTGAAGTTAATAATTCAATTAATACTGTGCCTTGGTAATCCACTGTGCTCCAAGTAATATCATAAATAACGCCCTGTGTAATTACTTCGCCGCCATTAGGACTTAACACCTTAATTGTTGGATTACTGGCAGTAGCTATAGCGAAAAACCCATCACTTTCATCCATTGGCTCGCCATCTTCAACATCCGATATTCGAATTTTAAAGGTTGTGCCAACAGACTGATTATCAGCTATTGCCCAAGACCATGATTCATTGACTGCCGGAATATTATTGGCAAGAAGTTGAACTACCGATTCACCATCTAAAAGTTCTATTTTTAAATTTCCTGAGTAGTTAACTCTCGACCATTGAATGTTTGTTGATGTTCCTGTGTAAAACGTTTCGCCGCCATTTGGTGCGATCACGGTAACTTTTTCGTAACCATAAACCGAATTTTGGGCGCCGGGAGTACCTAATTCAGCTATGCTTGCCATCCAGTTTTCTACAAGGCTGTTATCCAAATCAGGGTGAATAAGTTCCAAGGATGGTCCTTGTCCATTGGCAGCGGATGGCCATGGCGATGATGATGAATAGGAAACGACATCCATCAGCGTTTGATCAGACGCTCTCAATTCAATGGTCTCTCCCGTATTATTAAGATCTCCGACATCCCATGTGATTACATTGCTGATCCCATAATAGTTCATTAATGAATCGGCATTTTTTGCTAATACAAGATATTCACCAGGCGTAAGTATGGTACCGGAAGTAAAGGTGTGGCTAATAGCGTTGGTTACTTTCCAGCCCGTAAGGTCAACAGTGAATGTACTATTATTATATAATTCAAGATACTCGTAACGATTGTCGGGGAGGACTGGATTGCTGTTTGACGGATTATACATTATTTCATTTATCACGATTTTCGGTACCGGTAGTTCCGCCACTATTGAAAAGAAATTATTGCTTTCGTCCATCGGGTCGCCAGGTATTACACCCTGAACCCTGATTTTATAATTATTTGCCACTTGTTGGTCAGCCGGAATAGACCATTCAAAGAAACCGGTATTCTCTAAGTTGTCAGCAATAACAACAGTATATAACGGAGGCCGCAATAAAACTATTTTTACATTACCAGTAAAATCTTGCGATGTCCAAGTTATGTTTTGTATTGTTCCTCTTTCCCACATTTCATATCCGTTTGGAGAGGTTACTGTAATAGTAGGCTGCAACGAAATGATATCGCTGGCAAAACGGCTGGTAACATAATTGGCATTACTAACAGTATTGGGAATAACAATAAGATCCACTGCGGCGGTAGGGATTTGAGTGTACAGATAATCGGCATCGTAAAACTCTGTTCTGAATACCCCAGAGGCATCGGAAGAGGCATCGGAGATGGGATAGTTATTTCCTTCAATGAAGGTACTGCCGCCATTTGCAAAAGTTACACCATTTATCCTTACCAATTTAGATTGATAAAGCCCAAAATTGGCGTTCAACTGTGCCAGAGTAACAACTTCAGGATCAACCACATTATTTGTAGAGGTAGGCAATCCCGGATCAGCATTTACTTCTAAACGCAACATCCCGTTATGGTTTCTTAAAATACCGGATATGCCTGTAATACCATCACCTATGTTATATTCTGTTGTAATAATACCAGCTAAATCGTCAAGCAAAATAGCTGCGGTTTCATCCTGAACAAATTTCTGGTTTCGCCATTGTTGCTTATATGTTAAAATAGCTTCGCAATTAATAGTATATTCCTGGTTTAGTGCAGATGCCCTAAGTTGTGCAATAGAAAAGCAAGGATTAAAAACCAAATCATCAGAGGAGCGGCTTGTGATAAATTCGCCGGCTGACGTGGAGTTAAGGATTCCAATTATATCGCCGCTACCCGATGGTATGGCTGTGCCTATATAATTAGCGCTATAAAAAGTTGTTCTAAACTGAGCTGTATTACTGTTACTATCGGTAAAAGAATAAGCTTTACCTGTAGCAAAATTAACGCCTGGCGTATCAAACGAAACATTATTGATTTTTACAACTCTTGATTCGTAAGTTTCAAAGTTGTTGATCATATCATCTATAGAAATCTCAATAGGTATTATTTCATTCCCTGTTGAAGAAGGCGCTCCCGGATCCATATAAGGAACAAACTCTACCATACCTCCAAACTCCATAGTTGTACCATAAATACCCGTTATTCCATCGCCAATTTCATAATCGGTATCAATAACTCCCGATGGGTCATCAATCAGTACGCCGGCAGTGGCATCCTGAATAAATTTCTGATTTCTGTATGATTGTGTAAATGTCGTTATCACCTCTCCCTGAAGAAAATAAAAGCCATAAGGTGAAGTGCGCAGTTCTTGAATGTTATTCACAGTTATCGGAAGTATATATTCAGCGTTCCCTACTGAGCTTGGAATATGATCAGGGGCATAGGCTCTGGCTTTTATTGTAACTGACTGGTTTACAGGTATCGGACCGGCATATAAAATAGAAGATTGGTTAGGTTCTGTACCGTCAGTGGTGTAATAGATTGTAGCGCCCTGTGTGGTAGTAGAAATAGTAACCGTTTGCGGAGTAAGATAATTTCCTCCTGGTGGAGTAAAACTTGGAGTAACGACCACCGGAGTACCGCCAGTATAGTCTGTTATCAAGATATCATCAATATTAAGGCGTTTATTTGATGTTCCTGTTTCTGTAGCTCGTTTTATTCTAACACGAATATCTCCCGCTACATTTACATCTTCATTGAACACCTGTACATCATTTGAAGCAAGTGGAGTAAAATTATCACCTATCTGTATCCATGATGATCCGTCATCAACGCTATATTCCACTTTCCAGTCAACTTGTGAATCGGTACCATAACGCCGATAATAAAAGCTAACATTACCAATTCCATTTCCTTTATTCTGTAGCATCGTCATCGCTGAGGTGCCATATCCCCGAAGTCGAGCCGAGCGTTCTCCATTTTTCCAGTCAGCATCCAATGTGCCGATTAGCGCCTCAGTCATATTCCAGTCCAACCCGCTAAGGTTAACCGTACCGGAGGCATACCCAGTTTTAGTTTCACCTGGTCCTTCAAAATCAATGAAATATTGTGCTTCTACTTTTTGTGCAAAAATTGATATTAAAAAAATAAAAAACACACCATTGAGTAAAAACTTTACATGTTTCATAACTTATTAATTTTTAATTGTTTATAATTTTATTGATTAAATATTTTTCTAAATAATTTACCGGACAACTAATTTTTTTGTTCCAAATTCACCGCTTTTGTCATTTGTAAGTTTGACTAAATAAATGCCTTTATTAATGTATGAGAGATTCAATGAAAAAACCTGATCCTGAATCGTTTTGTAATAAACCAACTTACCATCGGGGGAGAATATCTCAATCCGGTTTACTTGCTCGCTTACATCAAAATAGAACATTCCATTTCCAGGATTAGGATAGATGTTAAAATTCAATGGATCGGCAATTTTTGAAATCGCATTTCCCTTTTCTCCAAAAACTGTTATGTCGTCCACCTCCCATGTTTTTGCCGATTGATTATCAGAAAAATAGACAAAAGCTACTCTAATGATCTCCTTCTCAAAACTACTTAGGTCTATTTCGCCTGAGCCTGTCCATTCAAAATAAGGCTCTCCCGAAGGCCATATTACCTCTCCCGTCAAATCAGTCCACTCAGCATCATTTGGGTTTGACTGGTTGTTATAATCAGTTGAAATCATTAGCTTCAAGGCAGGGCCACTATAGCCAAATGCGGAAAAAAACTTGATTTTAGGATTTATTACAGGGTTCATATCTATAGTCGGCGAAATAAGCCAATCTTCATTAACATAAAACTGTGAACTCTCATATCCGCTAATCCGTGCACATGGAGTGCCTCCAACACCGTAAGTATTGTTTCTGCTCCATACCTGGGTGCCGCTCACACTAACGGGAGTCCAGCTTTCCCACGATTCGTCAAATGTCGTAACCAAGAGATCTATTATCTGCGGCGCTTGTGTTGTTGCCGAAGTTAAAGGCGGCTCGCCATCAGTTTTATAATCAATATATTGGGCTTCGTTAGTATAAGAGAATATTATGAAATAGTAAGTGGTTTCGGTTTCGAGTCCGGTAAAGGTAAATTGTTGAACGCCCTGTTCAACATTTTTTGCTCCCACGCCATCGCTCAAATCAATGTCATCTTCTATCGGAATGCCATCATAGGGGTATTGAAACATATTTTGAACACTTGCCAATATAAGGTAAGCTGTTGGCAATACGTCACCTGTGGCATCATTCCAGGTAAGTTTAATGGAAGAGGAGCCGGCTGTAGCAGCAAATTCGGTCGGATAATTTGACGGCTCAGGATAAAAAGTAAAAATTACAGTGGCTTCGGCAGCCGGTGGAGCGCCATCAGTTTTATAATCAATCGTACTACCGGAACCAGTATAGGGATAAATTCTAAAATAGTAAGTTACATTTTCTTCCAAATTGGTAAAGGTATATTTTTCAACTCCATAAGCGATATTCATAGCTGCTTCGCCATCAGCAAGCACAGGATCATTGATAACGGATACGCCGTCAACAGGGGCGGTAAAGTCATCTTCATCACTGGCTAATATCAAATAGCCGCTTGGCAATATTTCTCCTGTAGCATCTTCCCAAGTCAAAGTAATTGATAACCCGGATGATGTCGCTTCAAACATTGTCGGATAATTAGAAGGCTCGCCAAAATACCATTCCAGATCGGATAACGAACGACTGGTAATAAAATCACCTTCGTTTCTCGAGTTAAGTATGCCAACAACATTTCCTACTCCTGATGGAATAGTGGTTCCAATATAGTCCACATCATAAAATGTCGTTCTGAAATTGGCGGTTGCCTTACTGTTATCACTTATGGGATATACTACGCCATTAGCAAATTCTTCACCGGCATCCGAAAAAGTTACTCCATTAATCTTCACCAATTCCGATTCGTACTCTTCAAAATTTGCGAGCATCTCCTCAATGGTTATTACCTGTGGCAAAATAGCATTTCCTGTTGAGGTGGGAGCCCCCGGATCAAATGCCGGATTAAATTGAAGCATATTGCCGAAAGCAGTTATGGAGCCAACTATACCGGTTATTCCATCACCAATATTGTATTCGGTAACGATCGTTCCTGAAAGGTCATCTATCAAAATGGCTGCTGTTGCATCTTCAATATATTTTTGATTGCGGAAGGGTTGAGTAAAAGTAACTATCACTTCGCTTGTAACTTTAAAATATTCGGTTCCACCCGAATAAAGGTCTCTGAGTTCGCCGAGATTTGCCACTTCGATAACCTCTGCAATGTTATAAGTGCCTTGTGTTATGCTACTTGGATCAAGATTTTCGGCATAAGCTCTTGCTTTAAGGGTTGTGGTTGAAGAGATATTAACCGGGGCTGTATAGTAGTTTGATGATTGCGTAGGGTCGCTGCCATCGGTGGTATAATAAATATCAGCTCCAGGTGTATCGCATGTTATTATAACCTCAACAGGACCAAAATACTGACCCGCCGATGGTGTAAAAACAGGCTTCGCTACCGAGGGATTTCCTCCGGTAAAATCGGTAACAAGAATGTCATCAATATTAAGGCGTTTATTTGATGTTCCTGTTTCTGTTGCTCGTTTTATTCTGATACGAACCGGACCATCAATGTTCACCTCCTCATCAAAATGCTGAACAACATCCGAAGCAGGAGCAGTGAAGGCGCTACCTACCTGTGTCCAGGTTGATCCGTTATTGGTACTATATTCCACTTTCCAATCAACCTGTTGATCAGTACCATAGCGACGATAATAAAAGCTAATGTTTCCAATTCCATTTTCTTTATCCTGCAACATCGTCATCACTGAGGTGCCATATCCCCGAAGTCGAGCCGAGCGTTCTCCATTTTTCCAGTCAGCATCCAATGTGCCGATAAGTATTTCGGTCATATTCCAGTCCAAACCGCTGAGGGTAACCGTGCCTGAAGCGTATGCTGTTTTAACTTCGCCCTCACCTTCAAAGTCAACAAAGTACTGAGCCTTAAGCATAAAGGAGAAAAAAAACAACGCTGTTATTAAAAGAGCGGACTTTAAATAGTTGTAGATGTTTTTCATAATTTAAAAGTATATGTTTAATAGTTATTATCGAAGCATTTAAAATAAACCACTGATAATTAAGTAGATCTTATACATTCTTAGTTGATTTTTATCTTAAAACCAAGGCCTAAAAATAATCAATTGTGAGCGATCAGCGCCAACCTGTTAAAAAGTTTTTGTCTTAATATCTTAAATAAAATCATATTTTCTTGAACATCAACAACCAACAAAAAATCCCGATGAAATTAATCACCGGGATTATTTAATATAAATTTAATTGTCCTTGTTTTCTTCTTCAAAAAGAATGAAAACTGTCTTCCGTTCTATCTAACTTTTTGGCAAGCTCCCTTCTTGTTATTTCAGGTTGTATTTTTCAAAGCGTCATACCCTATTTTTCTTAAAATTCTCCGCTTGTTCAAAGATTTCTACATAAACTTCATCTTGTTCAACGGGTGGATAATTGTATTCATCAAGCAGTAAAATTAATCCCACTTTCAATGCCGATTTTATATCTTCACGCTTATTCCAATCGGGATAACGGGATTGGCTATCCACTAACTCTTTTACCTTTTTAGACAATAATATCATTTTGTCGTCCGGATATGTGAAATCGTATTTCACGCACAGCTCTTTTAGTATATCATAAAAGGCTTTTTCTTCAAAGTCAATTCCCAATTCTTCTCCGGCAGTAAACTCTTTGTGAACATCCCAAATCAAGTTGGTAAGTTGTTCAGCCATTTCTTCATATACCTCGCTTCGCAAAATATCATTCGCCGAACGGTTGTTGTATTGCTCTACCAATTGTTGCATCCTGCGGCTGAAATCAATTCCTTTCAGGCGGTTTACTGTTCGTAATTGCCCAATAGCTTTTGTCAATAGTTTTTGCAAAAGTTTGATTTTCGTATTGGGTAGCTTTATCCTATTGATTTTAGCCAAATAGGCTCCGTCAAACAAATCCTGTTCACTTTTGGCATCTTCACCGATTTTCAGGATTTCCTCCACTCCGTCGCTTCGCAAAGCTTCTTCAATCATTTCACGCACACGGTTGTTCATTTGTACCACATCGGGAGTATCACCTTTAGTCAACTTGAAAATAATAGAGCGAACGGCCATATAAAAATGCACATGGTCTCGCTCCTCCTGCGTTATTTGCTCGCTTCCCACGCAAATATCATAAGCTGCTTTCAATCGTCTTGTTAATCCCATAAATCGAGTTTCCGTCTCTTTGGTTTGCTGTGCAAATTCGGCTGCCATATTCAGCGTATTCAGCTGTTCCAAAGCAAAACCTTTGAAATATTTTGTATCATCAAACTTGTGCATCAGGCGTTTTAGCAAATCCAAATGGTCGCGCATAATTACGAGCGATTGAGAAATATCCTCAAAATTTTTGCCGTCCATTTTATCGTATTGTGCAAGCGCTAAATTCATTTTGTTTTTTATTCCAATATAATCTACCACAAGACCTTTGTGTTTACCTTCCACTTTCCGATTGACCCGCGAAATAGTTTGTATTAAACTATGCTGTTGAATTGGCTTGTCAATGTAAATAGTGTCTAAAGAAGGCACATCGAAGCCTGTGAGCCACATATCCACCACGATAGCGATTTTAAAGTTAGATTTCTCATTTTTGAATTGTCTGTCGAGCTCTTTTCTGTCTTCCTTTGTTCCTAACAAATCCCAAAGTTCTTTCTCGTCGTCTTTTGAGCGGGTCATTACCATTTTTATACGCTCAATCGGTTTCAACTCCTTTTTATCCTTGTCGGAAAGTTCTGCATCTTCATCTGCTTCACGTATTTCGTTCCATTCGGGTCTAAGAGCTATAATTCGCTTAAATAATTCGTAAGCGATTTCTCTGCTGCTGCAAACAAACATTGCTTTGCCTTTCAACGATGCTTTTTCCAAAACACGTTTTTCGTAATGAGCAACAAAATCTTCGGCAACATTCTGTAAACGTTTCGTGTCGCCAAGGATGGTATTCATCTTGGCAGTCTCTTTTTTACTTTGTTCAATTTGGTATTTATTGGCTCCCGCTTCCGCAGCTGCTTCATAGTAACGTTCAATCTCTTCTAATTTACTATTATCTAACGCCACTTTAGCAGCTCTGCCTTCGTAAACGATGCGCACAGTGATTTCATCACGAACCGATTCAGTCATGGTGTAGGCATCCACCACCGGACCGAAAACATCCAAAGTAGCATCTATGGGTGTTCCTGTAAAACCTACGTAAGTGGCATTGGGCAATGAATCGTGCAGATATTTGGCAAAGCCATACGATTTAATAACACCCTGTTCGGTAATAGTGATTTTTTGCTCAAGATTGGTTTGTGTACGGTGTGCTTCGTCCGAAATGCAAATCACATTACTACGTTTGGTAAGTAGTTCCGTATCTTCGGTAAATTTCTGGATGGTGGTAAGGAAAACGCCTCCGCTTTGTCTGCCTTGTAGTTTTTCACGTAAATCAGTACGGCTTTCGACGCTTTGTACCGTGTCGTCGCCGATGAATTTCTTGGCATTGATAAATTGTGCCACAAGTTGGTCGTCTAAATCGGTGCGGTCTGTAATCAGTACTATCGTAGGACTTGCAAAATGTTCGCTTTTCATCAGCAAGCGGGTCAGGTAAAGCATCGTGAAACTTTTGCCGCTGCCGGTAGCGCCGAAATAGGTTCCGCCTTTACTGTTACCGTGCGGTTTTTGCTCATGCTTGATATTTTCAAACAAAGCCCGAGCAGCGTAATATTGCGGATAGCGACAAACAATTTTCGTTTCTTTATCTCCCGTGTCGGGAAAAAAGATAAAGTTGCGAAGGATATCCCGAAAACGGTTTTTATTAAACATTCCTTTAATTAATGTAAACATACTGCTGATGCCTTCAGCATCTTTTGCCGAACCTGCCACTCTTCGCCATGCATAATAAAATTCGTAAGGGGCAAAAAACGAACCCGCCTTGTTGTTTATACCGTCGCTGATAACGCAAAAAGCATTGTACTTAAAAAGCACGGGAATATCACGACGATAACGTACCGTAAGTTGTTTGTAAGCATCATGAATAGTGGTATTTTCCTCAATGGTTGTCTTAAATTCAAAAACCACTAAAGGCAAACCATTTACGTAAATAATTCCGTCGGGAATACGTTTTTCGGTACCCACGATTTCCATTTGGTTTACAAATCTGTAAATATTCTTATCGGGTGAGTAGTCTTCTTCATCTTTATCCGCAGCCAGGATAATAGCCATTTCAGGGCCAAGTTGTAGCTGTTTTTCCAATCCTCTGTAATCAATAAGCTCAATATAGATATCTTTCTGCGTGCGGTCTTCCCTTTTCAGAATAAAACCGTCCGAAAGCATCTGCATAAACCGCCTGTTGCTTTCGTACAAATCACTTGCAGGAAGGGATTTTAGTTGTAAAATAATGGAATTTACCTCATTTCCCGTCAAGTTTTCTGCCTGATACCGTGACAACAAAAACCGCCGCAAATCATCTTCTATCAGCGCCTCATCCACCGAAGCACGTGGCACCGATACACCCGTGCTGTGCATATAGCCCTTTTCCGATAGCAGTTGGATAAAGGTGGTTTCGAGTTTATGTTCGGTGAATTTCATGACTTTGATTTTTTTAGTTTGAGAATGTCTTCTTCTAATTCTTTCAAACTCGTTGCTTTTTCAATCGCTTTTTGTCGGTTCTTGAATTTTTCATACTCTTCTCCCGATTTTTTCAATGCCAACTGATGAGATATTTTACCTGCATGAGTAAGTAATTCTCTGCCGTTTAGTTTCAAAATAATATCCAACCGAGCAATCCAATCCTTCATATACATGGGTATATGTTGTTGTGCCATTGTTTCGGCAAAAGCCAAATATTGCTCTACCAAAAGCCCAAGTAACTTCATCTCGTCTTCATTCAGGTAGTTTTTGGCAATACTTACTTCCGATTTTTTGATAGAAGTAGCCTGCTCTTTGTCGTAAGAAAGCATTCCCATCATAGGCAAACTTGCATCTGCACGCCGATACACCAATTCGGCTGCCGTTTGCTCGCTGATTGCCCAAAGTAGTTTATTTTGGACTACCTTAAAAAACTCAATGGTTTTTTCATCTTTGGGATCGTAGTCGATGCTCGTAGTGTAAATGTCTTTGATTTTTTGGTAGAAAAATTTCTCCGAAAGGCGAATTGCGCGGATGCGTTCCTGCAGTTCGTTGAAATAATTCATCGAAGTTCCTGTTTTGAAACGCTCATCATTCAGTGCATAACCCTTGATGATGTATTCTTTCAGTTTTTGGGTTGCCCAAATACGAAACTGCGTACCTTGTGGCGATTTTACCCGATAACCAACAGAAATAATTACGTCGAGATTGTAAAAATTGGTATCGTAGTTTTTACCATCCGAAGCAGTTGTTCGGAAATTCCGAACAACTGAATTCTCATTCAACTCTCCCTCTTCAAATATATTTTTAATATGTTCACTTACAGTAGCTTTTGATTTTTGAAACAATTCGCAAATCTGCGCTTGCGTAAGCCAAACGGTTTCATCTTCGAGCCGAACATCTATTTTAATATTACCTTCCGAGTTTTTATAAAGAATTATTTCGCTGTTGGTCATTGATTTTTATGTTTTTTTTATTACGCTTTTTAATATTAAGATTTGCTTTTTTACTTTCACGAATTTCAGCTTGTTTTACTTTATATTCGCTTATACAATCTTGCAAAAAACTTTCTTTTTGCATCATCCTTTCTAGAATATCAACCAAATTTTCTGAGTATTTATGAACTTGTGTTTGTTTGCCACTTCTTATAGCAGTATGATATTTAGGCTTATTCTTTATATCAAGTTTTGAAATAACTGCTTGAATTTCATATTGATTTAAATTTAATTTTCTTTGTAAATCAGCTGTGGTTAATGGATAAATGACATCTGGTTTAATTGTGATTGAAGTATCTACAACACCATCAATATCGCCAACAAGTCTTAATGTAGGTAAACCTTCGCCTTCTTTTTCCGTAAAACTCCCTTCTTTAACAAATTTCAGTTTGTCTAATAACTCTTCATTTAAAAGAATTTTCCCATTTCCCACAAATAGTTCGCCTGTATAGCTATCTAATAAATGCACATTTTTCGGTCCTATATGTGATATTTTTTCAATATGTTTAATCCATAGATTTCTTTCTTTTTCTTTTTCATGGTCAAGAATTTTTTTTAATTCAGGGTATTCAATTTCTTTTGTTTCCGCTCTATATCTGTAATAAATAGCACCTTCTCTTAACACATCACTTCCATTCTTTTTACAAATAACAGGTTTCTCATCACTTTCATTTACAATCAATATCCCAAACTCCTTATCTTCTTCTTTATGAATAAATGAACTCCATTTTAATTCTTGAGAAAAATATTCCCTAATATTTCTATCTATTTTTGCCGGATCAGTTTCTGTGAAACGATTATTAGTCATGCCTATTGGAATATGTGGACTATTTTGAATACCAAATAGAATAATACCACCTTTATTATTAGCCATGCCGGCTAATGTTTTGATATATTTCAACAAGTTGTCCCCTAATTGAAAATTCTGTTTAAATTCAAGGTTATGGCTTTCTCTTTTTATCAAATAACCTTTTCCATCTTTTTTAAACAAGTCTCTTATTCTATTTTGTAGTTTCATTTATCAAGAAGTAAGATTATAATATTAAACATCAATGTAATAATCAAAGATAATATCGCAACAATCAGTGCCCACTTACTCCTATTATTACTTTTTATTGTTGAAATTTGAACTTCTTCAAACAATTTCTCTTTTTCTTGTAATTTCCTATATCCCCCTTTTTGTACAAACTCAATTCCTTTTTGAGTGATGTTTGGAATTGAAATGCCTTTAACAATATCAAAAGATAAAAAACCATCGCTCATTAAACGATTTTGCAAAAACTGCTTTTCCCAATCCTCAATTCCTTCATCTTTCAACAAGACATCACAAAGAAAATCAAATGTTAGTTTGGGATTTTCAGAATTTCCTGACATTTGATGTTTTACTCTTGACATTAAACCCATTAATAATTTATCAAGTTTCTCAAAATGTGTCATAACTAATCCTCCTTTCTCCCCATCTTTGCCAACAGCAAAGATAGTGTTTTTTTTAATATTCTAATTTCTAGATCATTATATTTATATAACCTGTCAATAGATGAAACTTTTCCTTCAAATAATTCAACAGTTTCTTCATCTGGAATTATTACATCAATGTTTAAAAGTGTATTTCTATCAATACTTCCAAAAATTGTACCTTCTCCATCAGCTACATTAAATATTTCATCTAGATTCTTTGTCAAATAAAATATGTAGGATTTATGTTTTTTCTTATTCCTTATACTTGCCAGTCCTCTACCGATACAACAGTTATGTGGTGCAATATTAATATCTCCAACTGGGGCTCTTACACTTAATAAAACATCATCTTTCTTTGCCATTTTGGTTGACTCATTTGTATACATTCTAATTGTTGGAAATCGCATTCCAAAATCACTTCTACCTTGATAAAATATTTCTCCTATTCCATCAATATTATAACTTTCTCCCATAGGCGATTGTCCCATTGTAATTGTAGCAATTTCCTCCAACTTCCCCCATCTCCACCCCTCCGGCAAATCTTCCGTATCGATATCTTCTACAAAGTATTTTCGGTAGAGAGCTTGTGCTGTTTCTTCTAATTTTTGGCAGAGTTGTTCGTTTATTTGTATTCGTCGCTCTATGGTTTGGTATTCATCTACAAGTGCTTGTTGTTGGGTAATATTGGGAATGGGAACCATTACATCACACATTTCTTCCCAAGAAAAAATCTCTCTTACACTTCCATGGCTTTTATATCTGGCATACCTATCAAATTCAGGACGACTAAACCACATCATTAAATATTCCGGGATAAGTTTTTTGGTATCTGTAATCTCGAAAGTTGTATATGCTTGTGAGATTAAAGCCTTCTCATAGTCTTTAAAAAGAGCAACTGCAATTTTATCACCACGTCGTGAAGTGTCAGCAATATAAGCAAATTGATCTTTGTAGATTGTTTTGTAGTTTGCCATATTTGAGCCAATCGTATTAGCTATGGACGGAATAAACATTTTTTGAACACTTAGCCCCATTAAAGGCAAATCTTCCAAATTGGAATTTCTTTCGTCCACCTGTTGTATGTATTCGCCTAATCGCTTATAGTTTTTCTGCATATTCTTCTGTGGTTTTATAGGCTTGTTCGGGATGATTAAGCGTAAACGGGTATTTTTTCTCTAATTTTCCATCTTTTAGCATTCTCGGTAAAATTTTATTTCTGATATAATTTTCCGAACGGTTTAATAGTTCTGCAAGCTCTTCTTTTTTAACGTAATTATCCTTACAAATTCGCATAATTATATTTTCCATTTTCTTTACGCTCATTCTTTGGGGAAGTTCAGCTAAGGTTGCAACCTTGCTATCTTGTAAGGTTGCAACCTTTCTTTCAGAGGTTGCAACCTTCTCTCCGCCATCTCCTTGATTATCAGCACGTTTTTTAGAGGTTGCAACCTTTCTGCCAGAGGTAGCAAGGTTTCTATCACGTAAGCTTGCAACCTTGCTACTTGAGGTGTCAACCTTTCTATCAAAGCTTGCGACCTTGCCACCTGAGGTGTCAACCTTTCTACCTGAGGTTGCAAGGTTTGTGTCTAAGCTTGCAAGCTTAGGTTTTATTTTATACGTAGTCCAACGACCGTAATTTTCAGCTTCCAAATAACCGTCCACACATATTTTTTTCAGCATTTTTGTAATATCTGAACTATGCATATTTAATGCGTACTGTAAACGGTGATTGGAAGTAGAGCCTTCTATCAAGCTAAAAGAGAGTGCAACTAATTCTTCGGGAGTAAAATGGCTTAAATCACCAAAAATAGTGTTCAGTTCATTGTGTACCTGTTCAGGCAATACATTAAACATAGGCAAAGTAAGCTTTACTCTATCCGGCTGATTTTCAATTTCAAGGTAGGGTCTTCGCCAGTGAGAAGCTTGCCAGCCGCTTATAATTTTATCTGCTCCGCTACCTGCTTTTTCGGCACGCCCAATCAGCATAAACATTTTTTGTAGTGCAGGGTTACGACATTCACTTACTCCTCCCGCGTAATACTGTTCCAATGAAACAAGAAGGGTCCCCGGATTGGAAAATACAAACTTTTCCGTATCAAGTTCTATGATAATATTTCCACTTAACGAATAATCTGTATGTACCAATGAATTTACAAAAGCTTCACGCAGAGCAACATGGGCAGGCGTTTCATCAATACGTTCATCTTTTTCTAAATGGAATGGTTTGGGTAGTGTGGATGATAATTTGGGCCACACTTTTAAATAAAACTGAAGTAGGTTACATTCCCAAGTTCCGTCCGGATAAATACGGTCTGTCCATCGTACCTTTTCATCCATAGACAAACGTTCTCTAAAATCAGGAAAATAATCGGGTAAGGCTTCCTGCTCGCGAATACTGTCTTCTTTGCCGAACATCAACAATCCGGCAAGCGTAATACCTTCTTGCTTGGTTTTTCGGTTAATACGATAAGCACCGATTTTTTTCAATAGTTCTTTATCTTCCAAACTGAGCCAAGCATGCCCCGGCTTAGTAGATGAAAACAGTTGACGGAACTGACGAATGCTAACGGGGTCTAAATCCTCTATCGTAAAATTCTCCAATAGCAGATTATCTCTTTTAAGTTCAGCAACTGCATCAGCCAACATTCTTTTCACTTCGTCATCGGTACATCGGTAGTCACCTTCATGGTTGCGTTTGTAAGTATTTCCTAATGGATTTCGTGTAAGAAAAACAGGTCTTTGAGTACGGTGAGCGAAAGGAACCCTGATAGCCAGCAGTTTTTTAGATTTAATCTCAACAACTTTTATATCTTCATTGCTCAAAAGATTAACACTGACAGTATTCGGGTTATTGCAGTTATCCCAAAAATGCTTTTTATATTTTGAAATTTGCTCGTCTGTTAATCCCTCAATCGAAAAAACTCCTCTCTTCTCTTTTACCCCTATAACAATAATTCCGGAATTGGTGTTGGCAAAGGCAGAATATGTTTTCCAAAATTCTTTCGGGAAACCGTCTTTGCCGGATTTATATTCAATTTCGTGGTACTCTTCCGGCAAAAACTCATCGTTGATAAGTGAGTAGATATCATACTCACCACCCAACTCAAAAAGGTTTAGTTGTTTTTCTTTCATTTTAACTCAATTTTAAAACCTAAGTCTTCAAAAACACGTAGCAACTCATTGCGAGATTTTTTTTCTTCTTGTAACAATTCTCCTATTTCCCGCTGCAAACTTTTCATTTTCTCATCAAAATCAATCTCTTCATCCCGATTAACAAACTCAATATATCTGCTCGGCACAAGCGAATAATCCTTCTCTCTTATTTCTTCGATACTTGCGGAATAACAGAATTCGGGAATATCTTTATAAGTAGATTTCCAATCAATTTGCTGCCAACTATGATACGTTTCGGTAATTTTTTGAATATCTGCATCTGAGAATTGGATATATTTTTTCTCGAAAGGCTTGCCCATTTCCCGTAAATCCATAAAAAGAATTTCCTTTTGTCGGTCTCGGTAATTTCTTGTTTCGTCTCCAATTTTCCGAACGGTCTCTTTTTTGTTTTTGTTTAATATCCAAAGTGTTACACTTATATCTGTGGTATAAAACATGTTTCGCGGTAAAATCAGGATAGCTTCCACCAAATTATTTTCAATTAGTTGCTTGCGAATTTTGTATTCGTCACCGCCACCACTTAAGGCGCCATTTGCCAAAAGAAATCCGGCTACGCCATGGTCAGAGAGTTTGGAGGCCATGTGGAGTATCCAACCGTAATTGGCGTTGCTTGTGGGTGGTATTTCGTATCCTTTCCAACGGGGATCATCCAAAAGTTCATTTTCTGCTCGCCAATCTTTTTGATTAAAAGGCGGATTTGCCATAATAAAGTCAGCTTTCAGGTCTTTGTGCAGGTCGTTGCTGAATGTGTTAGCGGCTCTTTCACCAAGATTGGCAGAGATTCCCCGAATGGCAAGGTTCATTTTCGCCAGCTTGTAGGTGGTATTGGTATATTCCTGTCCGTAAATGGCAACCTCTTTTTTATTGCCGTGATGCGCCTCGATAAACTTGATGGATTGCACAAACATTCCGCCTGAACCGCAACAAGGGTCGTAAATTACTCCTTTGTACGGTTCAATCATCTCAGCAATCAGATTCACAATGCTTTTGGGTGTGTAAAACTCACCTTTTCCTTTCCCTTCGGCAATTGCAAATTTACCCAAGAAATACTCGTAAATACGCCCGATAACGTCTTGCTCCTTGTCTTTCAGTGTATCTATGCTGTCAATTTCGCTGATAAGAGCGGCTAATTTGGATGTGTCAAGTCCGAGACGGGAAAAATAGTTGTCCGGCAAAGCACCTTTCAAAGCTTTGTTATCTTTTTCAATGGTGTGCAAAGCGGTGTCGATTATCAGCGCGATGTCGTTTTGACGGGATTTGCTCACAATGTATGACCAACGAGTTTCTTCTTTCAGAAAAAAGACATTGTTCATATTGTAAAATTCCGGTCTTTCTATATATTTCTCTTTTCCGCCTTCGATTAGTTTTTTTCGTTGCTCTTCAAATTTGTCACTCACAAATTTCAAAAAAATCAATGCTAGCACTACGTGTTTGTATTCCGAAGGTTCTACACTTCCACGTAGTTTATTCGCCGATTCCCACAACGCAACCTCTATCGCCTTCTCTTTTACTTGTTTTTTTGCCATTTATTAATATTCAGTTTTACTTTATCCTACAAAAATAGAGGTTTTCTCATCCTTTTGATAAACAAATTGATATAATTATAAATCAGCACTATATTTTGGAGTGTTCTTTGAAATTCCAAAAAGTACAGTTTCTTCTGACACGGAAATGTAGTTGCAAAAAGCGGACTTCTGCAATTTTATTTGCAGTTAAATCTAGTAAAGTTTCTTTACGTTTTTCCTCTACTGCTTTCTATCTTCTTTCCTTTTCGGATCTATTTACACAGGAATAATTACAAAAGCAAATAGTCCACGTTTTAGCCTCGAAAGTATTGCCACAGTACTCAAATATTTTCAGTTTACTAAATTAAGCTTTAGTAAGAACAAGAAATAACAAAAATAGCGGTAAGAAAATGTTTTACCGCTATTTACTCGTAAGTTGAATATTTTTGATTGTCTTTACTTCACTTCTTCAAAGTCAACGTCTGTTACATCTTGATCTGTGCTTCCGGAATGATCACCGCCTGCCGCTCCTTCACTTTGTTGACCTGCCTGCTCTCCGCCTTGCTGCTGCGTGGCATTATATATATCCTGGCTTGCAGCCTGAAAAGCGTCGTTCAATGCTTTGCTTGCTCTGTCAATTGCATCCAGGTCCTCACGTTTATGGGCATCTTTAAGCTCGGTAATAGCATCTTCAATAACCTTTTTCTTGTCAGCGGGGATTTTATCTCCATACTCTTTCAACTGTTTTTCGGTTTGAAAAATTAAGGAGTCGGCATGATTCAATTTATCCACACGTTCTTTTGCTTTCTTATCAGCTTCGGCGTTGGCCTGAGCTTCGGCTTTCATCCTTTTAATCTCTTCATCCGTCAGGCCTGAGGAGGCTTCTATTCTGATACTTTGCGATTTTCCTGTACCCTGATCTTTAGCCGACACATTAAGTATTCCGTTAGCATCAATATCAAAAGTAACTTCAATTTTAGGTATTCCTCTCATTGCCGGTGGTATCCCGTCGAGATGAAACCTTCCAATTGTTTTGTTATCTCTTGCCATTGACCTCTCTCCTTGCAATACATGTATTTCAACCGATGGCTGATTGTCAGAAGCTGTGGAGAAGACTTCTGATTTTCGGGTAGGGATAGTTGTGTTGGCATCAATTAGTTTTGTCATCACACCGCCTAAGGTTTCAATACCTAACGTCAACGGGGTTACGTCGAGCAACAGCACATCTTTTACATCACCGGAAAGTACCCCTCCCTGAATAGCTGCTCCAATAGCTACTACTTCGTCCGGATTTACTCCTTTGGAGGGTTCTTTACCAAAAAATTCCTTTACAACCCGCTGGATAGCAGGTATTCGTGTTGATCCGCCAACCAAGATTACCTCATCAATGTCGGAGGCCTTTATTCCTGCATCAGCCAATGCCTTACGACAAGGCTCTATGGTTGCTTTGGTAAGCTTCTCAGTGATTTGCTCAAACTTTGCACGTGTGAGTTTTTTCACAAGATGCTGCGGAATACCGTCAACCGGCATAATATAAGGCAGATTAATCTCCGTTTCGCTTGAGCTTGACAACTCTATTTTTGCTTTTTCAGCAGCTTCTTTTAAGCGCTGCATAGCCATTGGGTCTTTTTTAAGGTCAATATTAAAATCGGCCTTAAACTCAGAGGCTAACCAATCAATTATCTCATGATCAAAATCATCTCCGCCAAGGTGTGTGTCGCCATTTGTTGCTTTCACTTCAAAGACGCCATCGCCCAACTCAAGAATAGAAATATCAAATGTGCCGCCACCGAGATCGAATACTGCTACTTTGAGGTCATCTTTTTTCTTATCCAAACCATAGGCTAACGAAGCTGCCGTAGGCTCATTTATGATCCTCCGCACCTTAAGACCTGCGATCTCGCCTGCCTCTTTGGTAGCCTGACGCTGCGAGTCACTAAAATAGGCAGGAACAGTAATAACAGCTTCATTAACAGTAGTACCAAGATAATCCTCTGCGGTTTTCTTCATCTTCTGAAGAACCATTGCCGATATCTCTTGAGGGGTATATTGTCTATCCATTATCTTTACCCTTGGGGTATTATTTTCACCCTTTACAACATCATAAGTTACACGACCGGTCTCTTTCTGCACCCTATCAAATGTTTCGCCCATGAAACGCTTGATGGAATAAACAGTGTTTTTTGGATTTGTGATTGCCTGACGCTTGGCCGGATCGCCAACTTTTCGTTCGCCATTTTCGGTAAATGCCACAATGGAAGGGGTAGTTCTACGTCCTTCCGAATTGGGGATAATAACAGGCTCGTTACCTTCCATTACCGAAACACACGAATTAGATGTACCTAAATCAATTCCGATTATTTTTCCCATTAGTTTATTACTTTAATTATAATTTTTAATTTCTATTTGATTTGCGCACTGCTCCGTCAATCATTATGCCACAGACTGTTAGGAAGCTGTTTAACCACCAAGCTCTTTTAATGATAATTTTTTAAATTTCCTTTTTTTAAAATTATATCATTGATTATAAACACGTTAACTTTAATCATAATCAAAAAATCTGTATTTCAAACCCTGACATTTTCACCTGTCAAAACGACAGAAACAAGTATAAATCCATATTAAAAGTTAGTAATTACTACAAAAAAATTGTACGAAAAAGACACTTAATCGGAATTGACCTCATAAATAATCAGATGAGCCAACAAGGATTTTCTATTGAATAATCTGGTTTTAACTTACTTTACTTTACCAACTTGAGTATAATTAGCTTTTCATCCATGATTTGTCGTAACTTTGCACACCTTATTATAAAAACTTGTCATATTGAATAATTCATTAATAATAAATAACTTAACCAGATAAAAATGATTGACATTAATGCATCAGAAGAACAGAAAAAACTGTTTGATGAATTTCCTTCTATTTCTACCCAAGAATGGGAACAAATGATTTATAAGGATTTAAAAGGAGCTGATTATGTGCGAAGACTAATTTGGAAAACCATTGAAGGTTTTGATGTCAGGCCATATTATCGTGCAGAAGACCTTGAAAAGATCAATTATTTGAACATTTTCCCTGGGGATTTTCCTTTTGTAAGAAGTGGACGTAAAAAAGAAAACAACTGGCTTATCCGGCAGGATATCTCAGTAAAAAACATAAAAGATGCCAACAAAAAAGCTCTCGACATCCTGATGAAAGGGGTAGATTCTGTTGGCTGGATGCTTGAACAAGAAAAAGAGCCGAGCATTGAGGAGATAGAAAAATTAATGGAAAATATTTATGCCCAGAGTGTTGAAGTAAATTTTATTTGTGGTAAACACGCTCCTAAAGTTCTTGATATTTATATCGAATTAGTAAAGAAGTATAATCGTGATCTTCAAAAAATAAATGGCTCAGTCAATTTTGATCCGATCAGTAAATTGCTTCGTACCGGCGCTTTTTATCAATCGGAAAATGATGACTTTGCTTCATGTTCAGATATCATTAAGGCTTCGCATTATCTACCTCATTTCAGGGTACTGTCAGTAGATGCTGTTTTATTCAAAAATGCCGGTTCATCCACAGTCGAAGAGTTGGCTTTCGGTCTTGCCTATGGTAATGAATACTTACAAAGAATAACAGATCTCGGTGTTTCAATTGATAATGTAGCGCCAAAGATTAAATTTAACTTTGGCGTAGGCTCCAATTATTTTATGGAAATTGCAAAGATTAGAGCTGCCAGGCTGCTTTGGGCTAAAATAGTAAATGCTTATGGCCCTTCCGATGCTGAGCTTACTCGTACCTATATCCATACTATTACAAGCGATTGGAATAAAACCATATACGATCCTTATGTTAATATGCTAAGAACGACAACCGAAGCTATGTCGGCTATTATCGGAGGAACAAACTCGCTTTTTATAAAACCTTTTGATTCAACATTCGCAGAGCAAAACGACTTTTCGGAACGTATTGCCCGAAATCAACAATTGCTTTTAAAAGAGGAGTCGTATCTCGATAAAATTATTGATCCCGCAGCCGGTTCTTATTATATCGAAACACTCACAGACTCGATTGTTGAAAATGCATGGAAACTCTTTTTAGAAATTATGGAGAGGGGAGGATTTGTAGCATCATTAAAAGATGGATTTATTCAGGAACGAATTTCCCAAACTGCACAAAAACGTAATTTAGCTATTGCTAACCGAAAGGAGATATTCGTCGGAACCAACCAATATCCAAATTTTTCCGAGCATCTTGATCCGGAAATTATTACAGAAATATTGAAAAACAAAGAGGAAGATAGTGGCAAAAAGACTATTGAGCCATTGAAAATTTACCGTGGTTCTGAAGAGTTTGAAAAATTGAGGGCAGCCACCGATCGTTGGGCTTTAAGTCATAAGCGCCCGACTGCTTTTATGCTCACCTACGGCAACCTTGCCATGCGGCGGGCACGTTCGCAGTTTTCAGCTAATTTCTTTGGCTGTGCAGGTTATAAAATTATTGATAACAACGGGTTCGATACAATACAACAAGGAGTTGATGCAGCATTAAAAAGTGATGCCGAGATCATCGTCATTTGTTCTGCAGATGAAGATTACCCCGTAATTGCTCCCGAAATCCTCGATAAAACCAAACATAAAGCAATTGTTGTGGTTGCAGGATATCCTAAAGATAGTATCGAAGAGTTAAAATCAAAAGGATTAAAGCATTTCATTCATATTAAATCCAATGTCCTTGATACGTTGCTTGAATATAACAAAATGCTGGGTATCAATTCATAATATAATTTTATTAAAGATTTAACATTTTATACAATGAAACCAAATTTCAAAAATATCAATATAAAACACTCTGTAAAGTCGCAGCTTAGCAGCGCCGATTGGGATAAAGAAAATCATATAGAAAAAAATTGGTTGACACCCGAACAGATAAAACTCAAACCAGTCTATACCGAAGCAGATCTCACCAAAATGGAGCATTTGCAATATGCTGCAGGTATTCCTCCATTTCTTAGAGGGCCATATTCTACCATGTATGTTTTACGTCCATGGACTGTTCGGCAGTATGCTGGTTTTTCTACGGCTGAAGAGTCGAACGCTTTTTATCGCCGTAACTTGGCTTCAGGGCAGATGGGCCTCTCTATAGCCTTCGACTTAGCCACCCACCGCGGATACGATTCGGATCACGAAAGGGTTGTGGGCGATGTTGGCAAAGCTGGCGTTGCCGTTGATTCAATACTTGACATGAAAATCCTTTTCGATCAAATCCCTTTGGATAAAATGTCGGTCTCAATGACGATGAATGGAGCTGTATTACCAATAATGGCCTTTTACATAGTAGCAGGCCTGGAGCAAGGCGTTCGCCTTGAACAGCTTACAGGAACTATCCAAAATGATATCCTCAAGGAATTTATGGTGCGCAACACCTATATTTACCCACCATTGCCCTCAATGCGTATCATTGCCGATATCTTCAAATATACTTCTAAGAATATGCCTAAATTCAACTCTATCAGCATCAGCGGTTATCACATGCAAGAAGCAGGAGCCACCGCCGATATCGAATTAGCCTATACTTTAGCTGATGGACTTGAATATCTTCGCACCGGCATACAGTCAGGATTAGATATTGATGCTTTTGCTCCGCGTCTCTCCTTTTTCTGGGGTATTGGAATGAATCATTTTATGGAGATTGCCAAAATGAGGGCAGCGCGTATGCTTTGGGCAAAAATTGTTAAACAATTTAATCCAAAAAATCCAAAATCCATGGCATTACGTACTCATTCCCAAACGTCGGGATGGAGCCTTACCGAACAAGACCCATTTAACAATGTAGCCCGTACCTGTATCGAGGCTATGGGAGCAGTACTTGGACACACACAATCGCTACATACAAATGCCTTGGATGAAGCTATTGCCCTGCCAACTGACTTTTCGGCACGTATAGCTCGTAACACACAAATTTACATTCAAGAAGAGACTAACGTTTGTCGAGTGGTAGATCCATGGGCAGGCTCCTATTATGTCGAAACATTGACTCATGAAATTGCACACCGTGCATGGAAACTGATAGAGGAGATCGAAGAGTTGGGCGGTATGGCAAAGGCAATAGAAACCGGAGTTCCAAAAATGCGTATTGAAGAGGCTGCAGCACGCAAACAAGCACGAATTGACTCTTTTAAAGATACAATTGTGGGTGTAAATAAATACCGACTCGAAAAAGAGGATCCAATTGAAACTCTTGAAGTAGATAATTCAGCGGTTAGAAATGCTCAATTAAAAAGGCTTGAACAATTGCGTGCTGAACGAAATCAGGAAGAGATGGATGCGGCGCTATCTAAAATTACCAAAGCCTGTGAAACCGGCGAAGGCAACTTGTTGGAACTTGCTATTGAAGCTGCCAAACAGAGAGCTACACTCGGAGAGATTTCAATGGCCTGCGAAAAGGTTTTTGGTAGATATAAAGCTGTGATACGTTCGATATCTGGTATCTATTCTTCAGAATCGAAAGGTGATGATAAGTTTAAAAAGGCTTGCAGTTTAGCTGACGAATTTGCCGAAATTGAAGGGCGGCGTCCAAGGATCATGGTTGCTAAGATGGGACAGGATGGCCACGATCGAGGAGCCAAAGTAGTCTCAACAGGATATGCCGATATTGGCTTTGACGTAGATATAGGGCCTTTGTTCCAAACACCTGCTGAAGCTGCTAAACAAGCTGTGGAAAATGATGTGCATATCCTTGGAATATCAAGCCTTGCCGCAGGTCATAAAACATTAGTCCCACAAGTAATCAACGAATTAAAAAAGGCCGGACGGGAAGATATTATGGTTATCGTTGGAGGCGTAATCCCTCCTCAAGATTATCAATATCTTTATGATGCCGGGGTTGTCGCAGTTTTTGGTCCTGGAACAGTAATTTCAGAAGCGGGCATTAAAATCCTTGAGATTTTGATAGAATCGAGAAAGTAAACCCAAATTAAATGGTTGTGAACAACACTTTAAAAATTGTTCCAAACAAACACCATACTACGATTAGACTTATAAAATAAATGGTTTAGCCTGAAATAGCCACCTCTTGATTAATTGAGATAAAATATTAATGACAGTTGGAAAGCAGCGCTTCTAAAAATACTGGATTGTGGTCGGAAAAAGAGAATGCAAAGTTTATAGTTTCCACATTAAGACATTGAATATTAGGTGAAAGAAGAAAGAAATCAATAATAGTTGTTGGGGTTTCTCCTTTAGTATAGCTTGTAACCACAGAACGGTTTGTAGGCCTCTTTTCATCATAAATCCATTTCCATCCTTTAGGTAAAAAATCATTTGGAATTTTTTCTGTTTCAACGGTAAAAGTCTCATCGCCGGTGGTAATCTTATCCGGATCAAATCCCGGTGGATTCATATTCCAATCACCTCCAATAATTACCCAATTTCCCTTACCATACTCCTTTAATGCTACTTGACGAAGGGTTTCTATTTGAATTTTACGCAAATCACCTTTATCAAAGGCAGAATTATGAATATTTATCAGAATCAACTCTTTACCACTTTGAGTATTAAAACGTTGCAATATAAAACACCTCTTCAGATTAAAAAGCCTTACCGGCCAAGGGTAATTTCCCGCGAAAGCGATTCTAAAAGATGATTTAGGCTCTATGTCAGAAAACGAGATCATGCCGGCAATAACTTTTCCCATAGGATTAAATAGTGGCACAGGAACAAAAAAGACATTGTAATTCACAGCAAAAACAGAAGAATAATCTATCAGTCTTCGTTGCAAGGCCTCTTTTTCATTTGAAAAATATGATCTCTTTGCCTCATAATCAACCTCTTGCAATAAAATAAAATTTGGTGCCTTTTCGGGTTGAAAAAAATTAACAATGCTATCAAGATATTTTTCATGGAGTTCTCTATTTGGCCTGACCATTTTTCCGCCATCATAAAAAAAATCGGTCTCGCTGCCCATCGAAGCATAGCCAATATTCCACGTCATCAAGCTAATGATGCTATCGCTTAAGGTTTTGCTAAAAGAAAATGTCTCTGGATGTAAAATCTCTTTGTTGGATGGCTTGTACTCATCTAAAGTAGAGAAAAGCAGAAAGATGAGTAATATGAAAACAAGTATTATGGTAAATACAATAATACTACGTATGATCAATTTCAACTTTTCTATAAATCAGTATTTTAAATATCAATTTTAGCGTATCTGGCATTTTTTTCAATAAACTCACGGCGTGGCGGTACTTCGTCGCCCATCAGCATTGAAAAAATACGATCGGCCTCCGTTCCATTTTCAATAGTAACTTGTCTTAGTATTCTATTTTGAGGATTCATAGTTGTATCCCACAACTGCTCAGCGTTCATTTCGCCCAAGCCTTTATACCGTTGAATATGTATTCCTTTAGCATCGCCATTTACCGACCATTCTGTTACAATTTTATTTCGCTCTTCCTCTGTCCAACAATAGCGCTCGTCTTTTCCTTTTTTTATCAGATAAAGTGGCGGTGTGGCAATATAAATATTACCCATCTCAATAAGCTCCTTCATATATCTAAAGAAAAAAGTAAGTATGAGCGTGGCAATATGGCTTCCATCCACATCAGCATCTGTCATGATTATGACTTTATTATAGCGTAGTTTCTCAATATTCAACGCTTTACTGTCTTCATCTGTTCCGATTGTTACCCCTAACGCGGTGAATATATTTTTTATCTCTTCGCTTTCGAAGATCTTGTGCTGCATGGCTTTTTCAACGTTTAAGATTTTGCCTCGCAACGGTAAAATTGCCTGATAACGGCGGTCGCGTCCAGCTTTTGCTGTTCCACCTGCAGAATCGCCCTCAACTAAATAAATCTCACAAAGCTCAGGATCACGTTCGGAACAATCAGCAAGTTTTCCGGGAAGTCCCGATCCTGTAAGGACATTTTTACGTTGAACTAATTCACGCGCTTTTCTTGCTGCATGACGTGCTGTAGCAGCTAAAATAACTTTGTTGACAATGGTTTTGGCTTCGCGCGGATTTTCTTCAAGATAATTTGTCAACAGTTCGCTAACCATCTGATCAACAGAACCCATCACGTCGGAATTACCTAATTTGGTTTTTGTTTGACCCTCGAATTGGGGTTCTGCCACTTTTACAGAAATAATTGCTGTCAGACCTTCGCGAAAATCATCTCCATTGATATCAAATTTCAGCTTTGCCAATAAACCCGACTTCTCGGCATAAGCTTTAAGTGTACGGGTAAGCCCTCTTCTGAATCCTGTCAAATGAGTTCCCCCTTCATGAGTATTGATATTGTTGACGTAAGAGTGAAGATTTTCAGAAAAAGAGGTGTTGTATTGCATTGCAATTTCAATAGGTGTATTGTTTTTTTCACCTTCGATATAAATCGCCTCAGGAATAAGCTTCTCGCGGGTTTCATCCAGATAATTGATAAAATCTAGCAATCCATTTTCAGAGTAAAATTCTTCGCTTACAAAATTTCCATCTTCATCTGTCAAACGTTCATCCGTTAAAGAGAGGCTAATGGTTTTATTAAGAAAAGAAAGCTCACGTAAGCGTGTAGCAAGGATATTATAATCGAACTTGATTTCCGGAAAAATTGTTGGGTCGGGGCTAAAGGTAATTTCCGTTCCTGTATCTTTGGTTTCGGCAATTGCTTTTACCGGTTCTAATGGTTTTCCATAATTGTATTCCTGATAAAATAACTTCCCTTCGCGATAGATAGACGCTTTCAATACTTTAGATAAAGCATTGACAACCGAAACACCAACGCCATGCAACCCTCCCGAAACTTTATAAGATCCTTTGTCAAACTTACCGCCGGCATGTAAAACAGTAAGTACTACTTCAAGCGCCGAGCGGTTCTCTTTTTCATGCATGCCAACCGGAATACCACGCCCATTATCTTTTACGGTTATTGATTCATCCTCATGAATAACAACTTCAATCTTGTCACAATATCCAGCTAAAGCCTCATCAATAGAGTTATCTACCACTTCATAAACAAGATGATGAAGGCCTCGTGCTCCGGTATCTCCAATATACATTGATGGTCTTTTCCTAACAGCCTCAAGCCCTTCAAGCACTTGTATGTTTTCAGCTGAATATTCTTTAGTTGCTATTAAGTTTTTCTCTTCTGCGGTCATAATCAAACAATTGATAATAAAATCATTAAAGCGCTGCAAAGATACAAAAAAGCCAACAAATAGCCCAAAATTGCAAAGGCTCAATTTAGATTTTTTTTTCTTTTCTTATTATCATCCTTTCATCAGAACTATTAAAAACTGCCTGTTTTAATGAAATTCATAGATTATTTATTTTTGTGGGCTAAATTCATCTAACATTTTTCATGAAAATTTCCTACAACTGGCTTAAAGAATATATAAACATTGATTTAACCCCTGAAGAAATCGCTCCAATTTTAACTAACACAGGTCTTGAAGTAGAGAGTATCGAAAAATTCGAAAGCATAAAAGGAGGCCTGAAAGGGGTAGTGATTGGCGAAGTAAAAACCTGTGAAAAACATCCAGGCGCCGACAAGTTGAGTATAACTACAGTAGAGGTTGGACAGGGCAATATTTTGCCAATTGTTTGCGGAGCTCCCAATGTTGCCGCAGGACAAAAAGTGTTAGTGGCTACTGTTGGCACAATGATTCACATGAAAGATAAGTTATTTGAAATAAAAAAAACAACTATTCGCGGCGAAGTTTCAGAAGGTATGATCTGTGCCGAAGATGAACTTGGACTTGGCAACTCCCATGAGGGAATAGTTGTTTTACCCGATGATGCCGAAGTTGGTTTACCCGCTAATGAATATTTTTCGGTTGAAGAGGATTACGTTTTTGAAATAGGGCTTACACCCAACAGGTCGGATGCCATGTCCCATATCGGTGTAGCTCGTGATTTGGCAGCAGCGCTCAACCTTCAAAAGAAATGTGACCCGATAAAACTTATCAAACCCAACGATAGCGCCTTCAGACCCGATAACAACGATTATCCGATTTCAGTAATCATCGAAGATGCCAAAGCGTGTCCAAGATATTCAGGTGTTACCATTACGGGTGTTGAGGTAAAAGAATCACCCGAATGGTTAAAAAATCGCCTTAAAGCTATTGGACTGCGGCCAATTAACAATCTTGTTGACATTAGTAATTTTATCCTTCACGAAACAGGTCATCCAAACCATTTTTTTGATGCTGATAAGATAACCGGAAAAAAAATCATAGTAAAAAAAGAGCCTAAAGGAACAAAGTTTACCACCCTGGATGAAGTAAAACGGGAACTTTCGGGAGAAGACCTTATGATTTGTGATGAAGAAAAGGGAATGTGTATGGCTGGTGTTTTTGGTGGTTTATATGCAGGTGTGTCGGAATCAACGAAGAATATTTTTATTGAAAGCGCCCATTTTGATTCAAAAACTATCCGTAAAACTGCACGATATCACGGATTAAATACCGATTCATCCTTTCGTTTTGAGCGTGGCACCGATCCTAATGCCACAATTTATGCTTTAAAACTTGCTGCATTAATGGTAAAACGAATAGCCGGCGGAACAATCAGTTCCGATATTGTTGACGTTTATCCAAACCCTATTGAAAAGAAAATAGTTGAACTAAAATATGAAAACGTTGATTGTTTAATTGGCCAGTTTATACCACGAGAGACAATTAAAGATATTTTAATTTGGCTCGAAATGGAAATAATTGATGAAACAGATAATTCACTTATGGTTGAAGTACCTACATTTAAAGCCGATGTAGATAGAGAAGCAGATATTATTGAAGACATTCTGAGAATATACGGTTACAACAACATTGCCATCCCGTCTCAAATACGTTCATCTATTTCTTATACTAAAAAACCTGATCGCGAATATTTGCAAAACATTATTTCGGATTTCCTTTCGGGAAATGGTTATTATGAGATAATGTGTAACTCGCTTACTAAAAGCGAATATGCTGATAAATTACTGATTTACGAAACAGAAAATAACGTAAAAATTCAAAACCCGCTTAGCTCCGACCTCAACGTTATGAGGCAAAGCCTTGTTACATCCGGATTTGAAGTAATAAGCCATAATTTGAAACACAAAAATCTCGATTTAAAACTATTCGAATTCGGAAATGTTTATTCACTCATAAAAACTAAACCGGGAGCGCACCCTCTTAAAAAATATAAAGAAAACACTCATCTCACCATTTTTATAACCGGTAAAACAAATAACGAAAGCTGGTATCAACAACAGAATGAAGCCGATTTTTTCTTTCTAAAAAACACAGTTTTTAATATCTTAAAGAGGCTGAATCTTAATGAAAAAAGATTTAAAAACGAAAATATTTCAAACGAACTGTTTGAAAGCGGAATAAGAATGTTTTTGAATGATAAATCAACAATCGAGTTCGGAGTTGTCAACAGACGTATTTTAAATTATTTTGAAATAAAGCAATCGGTGATAATGGCCGACTTGCATTGGGATAATATCATTCACGAAATGAGAAATCATAAAATAACATACAAGCCAATTCCTAAATTTCCGGAGGTCAGGCGAGATCTTGCTTTAGTGGTTGATCAAAATATTGAATTTGAAACATTAAAAACTCTGGCTTTCGAAGCTGAAAAAGACCTGCTTAAAGAGGTAATTCTTTTTGATGTTTATGAGGGTGAGAAAATAGTAAAGGGGAAAAAATCATATGCCATTGGGTTTTTTTTACAGGATGATCATAAAACACTTACCGACAAGACTATTGAAAAAACTATGGCAAAAATTTTTGCATTGATTCAAAAACAAACTAATGCTCTATTACGATAACATTTATTAATTTAATATAATAATTTAACTTTCAAATAATCAGATACATGGAAAATTATTTCTCAATCAGTCCTCATGGTCAACAATTCCCACTACCCGAAAAAAATGAATATCCTGCCGAATTTAATCGGATAAAAGTACTTGCTGATAAAGCTCGTAGCGAAGGTAAAGAAATAGTAGTTGTAATGGGGGTTGGTTTTGTTGGGGCTGTTATGGCAGCTATCATTGCCGATACCAAAGATGAAAATGGCAACGACTCAAAATTTGTAATAGGTTGTCAGCGGCCAAGTGTTAGAAGTTATTGGAAAATACCGATACTCAATCAAGGTATTTCACCGGTAAAAGCAGAAGATCCGGAAGTGGATATTTTAATTTCCCGTTGTGTCAAAGAGAAAAAAACACTAATAGCTACCTATAATAGCGAAGTATTAAAATTGGCTGATGTGGTAGTGGTTGATGTACAATGCGATTACGAAAAACGTGAACTTGGCAACATGCGTAATGGTGAAGCCGACATGGCCGCCCTTGAAGCAACTATGCGTACAATAGGTGAAACGATAATGCCACATTGTCTTGTATTAATCGAAACAACTGTAGCCCCCGGCACAACAGAATTTGTGGCATGGCCTATTCTTAAAAAGGCATTTGCTAAAAGAGGTTTAAAAGAAACACCTTTGTTATCTCACAGTTTTGAGCGTGTAATGCCAGGAAAGGAATACGTCTCGAGCATCCGTGATTTTTGGCGTGTGTGTAGTGGCTGTGATATCGAAGCGCGCAAAAGAGTAGAAAAATTTTTGCATGAAGTTATCAACACCAAAGATTTCCCGCTTACCGTTATGGATCGTCCGATAGAATCAGAAACCACCAAAATAATCGAAAACTCATACCGCGCAACTATTCTCGCTTATCTGCACGAATGGAGCATCTTTGCCGAGCGTAATGGCGTTGATCTGATTAAAGTAATTAATGCTATTAAAATGAGACCTACTCATAGCAATATGATTTTCCCAGGTCCTGGAATTGGTGGTTACTGTTTGCCAAAAGATGGAGGATTAGGCTATTGGTCTTATCGTCATATTCTTGGCTTTGAAGATGGTGAATCACTTTTCAAAATTACACCTACTGCCATAGATATCAACGATACTCGTGGGTTGCATGTAGCGCAACTTGTTCGTGATGCCCTTAGAAATATGGCAAGATATATTGCAGGATCGCAGGTGTTGATCTGTGGAGCAAGTTATCGTCAGGATGTGGGCGATACTCGATATAGCGGCAGCGAAATGGTAGTAAGAAAACTTACCGAAATGGGCGCCGAGATTCGTGTACACGATCCTTACGTTGACCATTGGTATGAACTTGAAAACCAAGATACTTATCCATCACCAAAATCATCATGGAAACGGTTTTTCCGCAATCAAGAACATTTAAAAGATATTAGAGTTGGAAAAGATCTTAAAAAATCAATAAATGGGGTGGAAGCTTTAATTTTTGCAGTTCCTCATTCGGAATACCTTGACCTAAATCCTGATGATATTGTATCTTGGGCTGGAGCGCCGATAGCAGTAATTGATGCTTTCGGTATGTTATCGGATGAAAAAATCAAACGATATTTTGAATTAGGCTGCGAAGTAAAAGCCCTTGGACGAGGTCATGTACAAAGAATAAAACAAGAGATAAGAGGATAATACCGATCGAAAAAACAATCATCCTTTCGGTATTATCCCAGATCATCCAATTGACAATACTTTAACAATTTTACTTTTTTCTAATCATCAAGTGATGCGAGGAAATTGTCAATATGGAATTTGCCCATTTTTGAATCGCCGGCCAACTTGATTTTAGCCAATATGTTATTTACTAAACTTTCTTCTTCAACCTGTTCAGAGACAAACCATTGCAAGAAGTTGAAAGTGGCATGATCCTTTTCTTCGAGGCTCATATCAACTAAGTCGTTAATCTTCTTACTTACAAGCTGTTCGTGTTTTAAAACTTGTGTAAACAGCTCTTCAATATCTTTACACTTTATCTCGGGTTTTGGCAACGCTTGCAACTCAGCATATCCTTCCCTATCGTTAAGATAACGAATAAGTTTCAGTTGATGCATCCGCTCTTCATCACTATGTTTATATAAAAAATTAGCAACACCCTGCAAACCTTGAACCTCACACCAAGAGGCCATTGCAAGATATACTCTCGAAGATAATTCTTCAAGTAAAATTTGATCATTGATCGCTGATTCTATCTTCTTCGATATCATAATATTATGTTTTAATGATTTAGTTGTGAATAGAAACAAAAATTCGTTATTATTGTTTGCATGCAAAAATCAATTACTAATTTGGCCAATTTTTAATTGTTCACTCTAATTGTTTTATCCGATGTTTAATTTTAATACTCACGAATATTATATGAAAGAGGCTTTAAAGGAGGCATATGAAGCCTTTACAAAAGATGAAGTACCGGTAGGGGCTGTAATTGTTTGCAACAACCGTATTATTGCCCGTGCACATAACCTAACTGAACAGCTTACCGACGTTACAGCTCATGCAGAAATGCAAGCTTTTACTGCAGCATCCAATTATACCGGCAATAAATATCTTGACGAATGTACTCTTTACGTTACACTTGAACCATGTGTAATGTGCGCCGGAGCAGCTTATTGGACACAAATAAGTAAAATTGTTTTTGGCGCTTTCGATCACAAAAAAGGATTTACTCTAATAAATAAAAATATTTTACATCCTAAAACAGAATTGATTACAGGGATTTTGCAAAATGAATGCGGGGAATTATTAAAAAGATATTTCAAAGAAAAACGAACCTAAGTAAACATACTTGTCCCATTTATTGATTCGCGTCTCTTCATTTGTGAAAAAGTATGTATCTGTCTTTATAAAATCAAATCCATTTATCTTTGCTTATCATTAAAAAAATTTAATCATGCCCTATTTAGTCCTTGATCTTGAAATGACTGGCCCAGAGCCGGATTACAACGAGATAATACAGATTGGCGCCGAAATCTATGATGACAAATGGAAATTTATGGGAGAGTTCATCAGCAACGTTTACCCTGAAAATGAAGATGCTTTCTCAAGTCACTCTGAGGAGATACATGGTATTTCAATTGATGAGTTGGAAGATGCGCCAATGATTTATGAAGTACTTGCCGATTTTGAAAAATGGATCCGCAAATGCCTTTTTTATCGCGAACAAGACTCACTAAAAGGAGTTGTTATCTGTGGTCAAAGTATAATCAATGATATCAACTTTTTAAGTTTTGCTTATAAAAAAGAAAAATTAGCATGGCCATTTTCCTTTCGTATGCTTGAGCTACATAGTGTTTCACAATACGCATTTATGATTCTCGAAAATAATGGTAAAAAGATTCCCCGATCGCTCAGCCTAGAAAACGTAGCGTCTTATTTCGGTTTTTCGCGTGATGGCGATACGCACAATGCTTTGGAAGATGCAAGACTAACTGCAAAATGCTTTATAGCCTTAAATGATTTGGCTAAAAACGTGATCTTGAAATAATTCGAACAAAAACTGTTTTTTTTACCTTAATGTTTTATTTATGGAATCAATCCAATTCAACATTTTCATTCCGTATAAACCAATAAGAATAGCCTCAGCAGTGTTTTCATTTAAAGAGGTCAATCCGCTTTCCGATAGCTTTTCAATAACTTTCGTAGCATAATATTTTGCATTTTCTTTAGCATCTTTTCGGTTTCTGTACTCGCGTTGATAAAAGATTTCCTGTCTCCACTGGTCAGCCATTATTCTTAAAACCGTCAAATTTCTTTTATTAAACTCTGCATCCCAAATTTTCAACAAAGGGCCGCCGCCTTCAATTATTACTGTAGTTATATCTTCTTCCTGATTTAACAGCCAAGGTATCGCGCGTCGAAGCCTTGAAGCAGAACCAAAATTTTTTGAACGAAACCAATAAAGCCTCCCGTCAGAACCAAAAAGCGCCAATCCAGTATTTATTCCCAGGTCAACAGCAAGCAGAAATTCCATATTACACATTCACCCGTTTTGCACGCTTAAATGGCAAAGATCTGTCAAACAAATAGCGGTAAGTTATATGAGTTTTAAGAATGGTAGCGCCAATTTGTTCGCAGACCTTCATCATAATTGGATTAAAATCGCCTATCCAATTCATTTCCAAATCTTTATAATGAAACTTTGGCTTTATAACAATTTTTTCAAACGTTTTAATAAGTCCAGCTTCGACCCCACGACCTTGGTGTTCGGGAACAACACCAAAAATCCTTCCGATAACTTTATCGGTAGCCGAAGTATATTTAATCTTAAAAAACAATTTCAACTTATTGATCATATTAAGTTTACCATCAAACTCCCTGATAATCTGATTGATATCAGGCATCATAATAAAAAAAGCAACAGGTTCATTTTTATAATAACCGTATAGTATTAATCGGGGATCCATAATTGGTTTCAGTGATTTAAAAAGTGCGGCAGCATGAGCTTTTGAAAGTTTCTTTATTCCCGGAAACCGCGCCCATGCTTTGTTATATATAATCATGAAATCTTCAATAAATTTATCAGTATTTTTTGTGTCTATAGTTTTAAAATGATAATCTTTATTATTCAGAATTTTCATAGCTTTCTCTTCTACCACTGGGGTTAACTTGCCTGGCACAAGCAAACGATGATAAGTGTACTGATTAAAATAGTTTTGAAAGCCATAACTTTCGAACAAATCTTTATAATAAGGAAAATTATATGGCATATTGAAAATTGGAGGATAAAAACCATCAACCAAACAGCCCCAAAAGCTGTCGCGTTCACCAAAATTTATTGGCCCATCCATAGCCTCCATACCTTTTCCCACCAACCACTCACGAGAAGCATCAAATAATATCTTAGACGCTTCAACATCGTTTATTGAATCAAAAAAACCAAGTCCACCAGTAGGCTGATCATTAGCTTTTGAAAGAGCTTCATTATAAAAGGAAGCTATCCGGCCAACAGTTTTGTTATTGTCATCTTTCAAGAGCCAACGCTTTGCATCTCCATTTCTAAATAACTTGTTTTTTGCCGGATCAAAAATTGCTTTTACCTCTTCATCAAGAGGTCTTATATAGTTTGGATCACTTTTATACAACCTTGATGGGAAATCTAAAAACTCGCTTTCACTTGATGGATCAGAAACTACTATAAGCGTATAATTTTTCATTAAAAAGATATTTTAAATTTTACTCACAAAAAAATGTATTTAAATATTATTACAAATAAAACAGTAATCAAATTTTAAAATGCCTTCGCATTTTTTTTTGTTTAATATCATTAATTCCTTCGACATTATAGCCAGCATTTTTGTAAATGAAAAAAATAAATGCTGATTTTTCCAATACATCAATAAGATCGAATGCTTTTTCAGGAGACTTTCCTATTGCTATACAACCATGTTTTTCCCACAATGCTACCCTATGTTTTTCAAGAGCTTTTGTAGTTTCAATTGCAAGTTTTTCGGATCCGGTAAGCTGATAAGGTATAAAAGCAATTCCTTCATTTGCTAATACTACTGTTTCGGGTTGAATGCTCCATAACAAATTGTTAATAGCATCTTGATTGCAAAACTTTTGAATATGAGATAGGGCGATTAAATTAGCAGGGTGTGTATGAACAATACTTCTTTCCTCTCTTTTATTGGCCAAAAGCATATTATGAATGTACAAATGGCTGATTAATTCAGAAGTAGGTTTTAGGTTCTTATTGGTTTTGTTACTAATAATTTGTTGAAACATATTACCGGCTTCGTTAATTTTTAAGATAAAAAGATATCTTTCCGGTTTCCTCTTTACATCCCTCATTCGTGTTCCAGCGCCGGTAACTATAATCACCTGATTAGAAAGATGGGTAAAAGTTTTTTGGAAATTTTTTAATTCACCTAATTGATATTTTTTGTAATAATTATTTGAAATATTTCCAATCCTTAATGAGATATTTCCAGCATTTGCTTCTGCCCACCCTCTTTTATCTAAAAGAGCAGAAGTTTTGGAAATTTTATTCAAATGCTTTTTCATATCCTATCTAAGATATTTTCAACAACCTTCCAAATATCTTCAGCTATTAATTCAACAGGACGATTTCCATCAGTAACAAATATTTTTTCTTGGAATTTTAGTTTTTCCATTATCTCAAAATATTTATCCCTTACTTTTTTTTGATTTTCAAGTGTTTCAAACATTTCTAAACTGTTTCTTCCTTTTTTCAAACGTTTCATTCCGAGTTCCGGATCAATATCAATAAATATGTTTAAATCCGGTCGGATTAATTCAGCGCTAAGCATATTACATTGTATCACCCAATCAACCGGCACATGAACACCATGATAAGCATAAGATGATAAATAAAACCGATCAGTAATAACAGTAAACCCCTCTTTCAACATTTTAATAATGCCATTCTCTTTATCCAATATATGTTCAAGACGGTCTGCCGCAAAAAGTGCTGCAATTGTACGTTGGTCGGCATTCGACCTATGATTAAAAATGTCTCTGATAAGCTTACCTATTGGTTTATCAGTAGGTTCGAAGGTAGTATAAACATTATGTCCAGCATTTTCAAAATTTTTTTTCAATAGGTTGATCTGTGTACTTTTACCACTACCATCAATACCCTCAAAGGCTATAAATAAATTTTTTGCCATTTACTTTTTATTAATCAATCTTCAAAAGTAGCCTTTATTACCAAATGATTTTTATAAAAATTAAGCATTTAAAAAAGGTTAAATGCTTAAAGTATTTATAATCAATGTAATTGAAAAGAACAGTGCTTTAAAAGAATACGCACTTAAATTAATCCTAATGATCTTGAAATTTCGAACATCCTTTCGATTGGTTTACGAGCTTTTATTATTATTTCGTTGTTCAAATGTATTTGAGGATATTCATTTTTCATACATAGATAAAGTTTTTGTAATGAATTCATTTTCATATAGGAACAATCATTACAATTACTTTTGTCATCTTTGGCTACAATATAAAATTCTTTTTGTGGTGACTCTTTTCTCATTTGATGCAAAATTCCACTTTCGGTAGCTACGATAAATTTTTTAGCTTTATCTTTTTTAGTAAAATTCAATAATGCTGTTGTTGATCCAACAAAATCGGCTAACTCTAAAATTTGTTCTTTACACTCAGGATGCGCAATTACCTTAGCATCAGGATATTTATTTTTCATTTTTATTATTGACTCTGTTTTTAAATTGTCATGAACCTCGCAAGCGCCATTCCAAAATATCATTTTTCTTCCTGTAACACGATTGATATATCCTCCGAAGTTTTTATCAGGTGCAAAAAGTATTTTCTGATTTTTTGGAAACGATTCTACTATTTGAACAGCATTTCCTGATGTACAAATAATATCAGACATTGTTTTGATTAACGCAGAGCAATTGATGTAAGAAATTACGATATGATCAGGATATTTTTCTTTAAACAAGCCAAATTCTTGAGGCGGACATGAATTGGCTAATGAACAACCAGCATCAAAATCAGGGATTAATACTTTTTTATCAGGGCTTAATATTTTTGCAGTTTCTGCCATAAAATGAACACCGGCAAAAACTATCATATCAGCATTTGTTTTGACAGCTTTTTGTGAAAGTCCTAAGCTATCTCCTACATAATCAGCAATATCTTGTATCTTTTCATCAACATAAAAATGAGCCAATAAGATTGCGTTCTTTTCTTTTTTAAGTTGTTCAATTTTATCAATTAATTCAGTATCGTCAAAGTTCGTTTTAATCTTTTCTTGTAGGATCATATTAATATCATATTTAAAAAAAATGTTTTTATTAATATTAGTCTGTTAAGATCATTAATAAATAAACGATTAAATATTTGGTTTTATCATTTATTAATTGTTATTAAAAAAAATCAATCTATTTGTGAATTTTATAGTTTTGAAATTCATTGCTTTAAATAAAGTAATTGACAAATTAACAAAGATTTTTTGAATGTGGTATGATGATAAAATTATTGCTATTTTGACATTTTTTTGTGAATATTAATCTTGAAATATAGTGATAAAATTTAGTGGATTATTAAAAATTGATAATTTCAAGGTCAATTGTTAGTATCTCAAATTCTTATTAATTTTAGTTGTCAATCTATTAACAAGTTCAAGCAGTAATTTGTTGAAAAATCTAATTGATTGATTATTCTTACAAATGAGAAATTTTGTGTTTTTATTAAAAAAAATGGCATCAATAAGTTAGCTTTTATTTTTAATCTGTAAGATATTAAAGATGAGCTTTTTGAAAAAATTTAGATTAAATTTCCATTTTAAAAATAAAATTTCATATTGGGATATTATTTTATTTTTGAAAAAAAATTTTCAACAAAACTATAAATGACACAAGAACAACAACTTATACCAATCGGTAGTGATCATGCAGGTTTTAAGCTGAAGGAATTTTTGATAGAATCTTTAATAACTAAGGGGTTTAGTTTTGAAGATTTTGGAACATTTTACGAAGAGAGCGTTGATTATCCTGATTTTATACATCCTGTAGCAGCATGGATTAACAAACATCCTGATAAAAAAGGAATTGTTATCTGTGGTAGCGGGCAAGGAGCCAATATGACTGCAAACAAATATTTGAAAGTTAGAGCTGCGTTGTGTTGGAATGTCGAACAAGCAAAGCTTTCGAGGTTACACAATGACGCAAATATAATAACTTTACCAGGACGGTTTATTGATTTTGAAGAGGCAGTAGAGTGTGTAAAAGTCTTCTTTTTAACACCTTTTGAAGGTGGAAGGCATATAAAAAGAGTAGAGAAAATTTCAGCGATAATTCATTAAAAGGAAATTAAATGTCGGAATATTACAAAAAATTTCTAAAAGATTCGGAACAAGTTGCATTTGACACTTTTCATCGGGAAAAGATAAATAATACTATTGAAAAGTACAATATAGCTGTACGTAGCGGAAAACGACAGTATGAAAATCTTGATTTGGCAAAAAATCGTGCTGCAGGCATTAAGCATAAGGTTTTAGAGAATTTGGATAAATACCTTTATGAATTCGAATTGAATTTTGAAAATAATGGCGGTCGTATTATTTGGGCGCCAAGCGCTAGCGACGCTTTAAAAGCTATAGTTGCTATACTGAAAAGGAATAAAGCAAAATTGGTTGTTAAATCAAAATCAATGATTACTGAAGAACTTGAGCTTAACAAAGTTTTGGAAAATGAATCTATTGAAACGTTAGAGACTGATTTAGGAGAGTTTATAGTTCAGGTTGCCAATGAGAAACCTTATCATATTGTTACACCTGCTATGCATAAGTCGAAAGAGGAAGTTGCAGAATTATTCAGTGAGAAATTCGGCATTGATAAGAGTAGTACACCGGAACAGATTTCAGCTTTTGTAAGAGAAAAGCTTAGAGATAAATTTATTAATGCTGATGTTGGTATTACAGGTGTAAATTTTTTGATTGCCGAAACAGGTTCGCTCGTTTTAACTGAAAATGAAGGAAATGGTGTTTTAACCTCTTCAATACCAAAAATTCATATTGCTATTTCCGGAATAGAAAAAATAATTCCTACTTTACGTGATCTTGATCTTTTTCTGCCTTTATTAGCAGTTCATGGTACAGGTCAAAATATAACGGCCTATAATTCAATAATATCAGGTCCTAAACAGAACGATGAAACTGATGGGCCTGAGGAACTATATCTTGTTTTGTTAGATAATCGCCGAACAGAAATTTTGAAACACAAGGAATTGCGAAGATCTTTGTCTTGTATTCGTTGTGGCGCCTGCTTAAATGCTTGTCCTGTTTACAAAAATGTTGGTGGATATACCTATAATTCTACTTACACTGGCCCAATTGGCGCTATTATTACTCCTCATTTGCGAGGAATGAATGAATTTGGTCATTTAAGTTTTGCATCTACTCTTTGTGGAAAATGTACGGAGGTGTGTCCGGTAAATATCAATTTGCATGAATTATTGTTGATAAACAGACAAGAGTTGGTGAAGTTTGGTATTGTTAGTAAAAAAGAAAGACAAGCTCAAAAATGGACTTATCGGGTATTAAAAAAAAGAAAAAGAATGGAGATAGCTAATGCAACGCTAAAAAACAGAGCAATCAACTTGTTATTTAAAAAGACCTGGGGACCTCGACGGACTCTTCCTGTTTTTGCTGAAAAATCCTTTAATAAGATTTGGGAAGAAAAAAACAAAGAAAAGAATAAAAGATAACTATATAATTACTAATTAGATACCTAATTGGCGTTAATAATCGCAAATTATTAAGTAATAATTTTTCTTACCTCGTTGAGCAAGGATATACCTATTTTGTAAAAGATCGTTTTCACCGATCATATAATCTTCTCCAACTCTCTCTTTGTTTATTGAAATAGCACCATTTCTCAAAAACTCTCTTGCTTCACGCTTTGATGAGGAAATTTTTGTAAAATCGGTAAGAAAATCAACAATTGGAATTGATTTATAAATATCATTTGAACTTACATTGCTTTGAGGCACTCCTTCAAAAATATTTAATAGCACATCTTCTTTAAGTCTTTTAAGTGTATCGGTTGTACCTTTACCAAAAAGAATTTCACTGGCATCAACGGCCAATTCGTACTCCTCTTTTGAATGAATCATTATGGTAATTTCACGTGCTAAAACTTTTTGTAATTCACGTTGGTGTGGCGCTTTTCTATGATTTTCTATTAATTGATCAATTTCTTCTTTTTGTAAAAGTGTAAATATTTTTATATAGCTTATTGCATCTTCATCGGATGTGTTAAGCCAGAATTGGTAAAATGAATAAGGAGAAGTTTTCGCAGGATCAAGCCATATATTACCCTCTTCTGTCTTTCCGAATTTACCCCCGTCAGCTTTAGTAATCAATGGGCATGTTAGTGCAAATGCTTTGGCATCATGGCCGAGTTTTCGTCTAATTAATTCCGTTCCCGTGATTATATTTCCCCATTGATCCGACCCACCCATCTGTAATTTACAGTTGTGTTGCTGAAATAAAACCAGAAAATCCGTTCCTTGTACTAATTGGTAAGAAAATTCTGTGAACGACATACCTTCTTTTGATTCAGCGCTAAGTCTGGTTTTAACTGAATCTTTTGCCATCATGTAATTAACAGTGATATGTTTCCCAATGTCTCTAATAAACTGTAGAAAGCTATACTCTTTCATCCAGTCATAATTATTTACCATCAAAGCTCCATTAGGTTTATTTTGGTTGAAATCGAGGAATTTAGAAAGTTGATTTTTAATTGATTCCTGATTCTGCTGCAAAGTTTGTTCATCCAACAGATTACGTTCTTTGGATTTACCCGATGGATCGCCAATCATACCGGTTGCTCCACCAATTAATACGATAGGCCGATGTCCACAAACTTGAAAATGCTTCAGCATCATTACCGAAACAAGATGGCCTATGTGTAATGAGTCTGCTGTTGGATCAATACCTACGTAGGCTGTTGTCATCTCGTTTTCCAGTTGTTCTGTCAAGCCGGGAGTCATATCGTGGATCATTCCACGCCATTGGAGTTCTTCAATAAAATTCATAAATCAAATTTTTTGCAAAGATAGATTTATGGAAAAGTTTGGCAGGATTATCTGTTAATTTATCTAATAAAAGGCTTAATATTCGAAAAACACGTCGCAGAGATAACTGGATAGAATGATTATTTTTGCAAACAATTAATATTTAATAATTGAAATTATGGCAGAAAAGATATTTGATTTTGTAAAGCCTGGCGTACTTACAGGTAATGATGTACAAAAAGTCTTTGCAGTAGCAAAAAAAAATCAGTTTGCATTACCTGCAGTTAATGTAGTTGGCACTGATTCAATAAATGCAGTACTTGAAGCAGCGCGTAAAGTTAATTCACCGGTGATCATCCAATTTTCTAATGGCGGAGCATCATTTTTTGCTGGTAAAGGATTATCGAATGAAAATGAAAAGGCTGCAATTGTAGGAGCCATTTCTGGTGCGCTGCATGTCCATAGAGTTGCTGAAATGTACGGAGTTCCTGTTATTTTACATACCGATCATGCTGCTAAGAAGCTTTTACCCTGGATTGACGGCTTACTTGATTTTGGAGAAAACTTTTTTGAAACCCACGGTAAACCTCTTTATAGCTCACATATGCTCGATCTTTCGGAAGAACCATTAAAGGAGAATGTTGAGTTATGTAAAAAGTATCTTGAACGTATGAAAAAAATTGGAATGACACTCGAGATAGAATTAGGAATTACCGGTGGTGAAGAGGATGGCGTTGACAATACCGATGTTGATAGCTCAAGGCTTTATACCCAGCCTGAAGAAGTGGCTTATGCTTATGAAGAGTTGATTAAGGTAAGCAACCGTTTTACAATTGCAGCAGCCTTTGGGAATGTACATGGAGTTTACAAACCAGGAAATGTTAAGCTAAGACCAATAATTCTGAAAAACTCTCAGGATTATATTCAAAAGAAGTTTAACACCGAAGTTAATCCAATAAATTTCGTTTTTCATGGAGGATCAGGTTCCTCAAGAGAAGAGATTAGGGAAGCTATTAGCTACGGTGTTATAAAAATGAATATTGATACCGATACACAATGGGCAACCTGGGAAGGTGTAATGAATTTTTATAAAAAGTATCAAGGTTATTTACAGGGTCAAATCGGAAATCCGGAAGGTGAAGACAAACCCAATAAAAAGTATTACGATCCGCGTAAGTGGTTACGCGAAGGACAATCATCAATGGTTAAAAGACTAGAGCTTGCTTTCGAAGATTTAAACAATATCAATAGAAATTAAAAGCAAGATTAAAAGTCTGTTTTTTATATAAAAATATAAACCTGACAGGATTAATCTAGCGTGTTAGGTTTTTGGAAGATAGAGCTTCATTAGGTTTACACTAAATTTATAAATCAGTAATATTAAATCTTATGAAAGAGATTCGAATGGTTGACCTAAAGGGTCAGTATAAAAGGATAAAATCTGAAATTGATACAGCAATTCAGGAGGTGATAGAAAGTACTGCTTTTATTAATGGTCCTGTTGTGAAGGAATTTCAGAATGATTTAGAAAATTATCTGGGGGTAAAGCATGTAATTCCATGTGGAAATGGTACTGATGCTTTGCAAGTAGCCATGATGGGGCTTGAACTAAAGCCGGGTGACGAAATAATCACTACCACTTTTACTTTTATTGCAACCGCCGAGGTTATTGCTTTGCTAAAACTCACACCAGTACTTGTAGATGTTGATCCGGATACATTTAATATTAACCCCGATGAAATTCGTAAAGCCATTACTCACAAGACAAAAGCTATTGTTCCTGTGCATCTTTTTGGACAATGTGCCGATATGGATGAAATTATGAAAATTGCTAAGGAGCATGGTTTGTATGTGATCGAAGATGCCTGTCAGGCTATTGGTTCTGAATTTATTTTCGAAAATGGAGAAAGAAAAAAGGCCGGTACAATTGGCGATGCGGCTGGAGTCTCTTTTTTCCCCTCAAAAAATCTTGGGTGTTTTGGTGATGGCGGTGCAATATTTACTAATAATGACAATTTTGCTAAACTGATGCGTAGCATTGTAAACCATGGAATGACAATACGTTACCATCACGAAAATATCGGAGTAAATTCGAGGCTTGATAGCATTCAAGCGGCAATTTTAAATGTAAAACTCAAATATTTAGACAAATACATTAAAGCACGACAGGAAGCAGCTAATTATTATGATAAAAAATTTGCAGGTCATCAAAAGCTTAAAATACCATTCAGGGTTAAAAATTCAACACATGTTTTTCATCAATATACTTTAGTGGTAGATGATGTAGATAGAGACGAACTGCAAAAATTCTTAGCCTCGAAAAATATCCCGGCAATGGTTTATTATCCCATTCCATTGCATTTACAACAAGCATATAAAGATCCGCGATACAAAGAGGGTAATTTTCCTGTTTCAGAATATTTATCAAAACATGTAATCTCTTTGCCAATGCACACCGAATTAGATGAAGAACAATTGGGGTATATTACAAACACTTTGCTTGAATTTATTAAATAAAAAGTTATGGAGAAATCCTATTTTGCACACGAAACTGCAGTTATTGACGATGGATGCACAATTGGAAATGGCGTTAAAATTTGGCATTTCTCGCATATTATGAAAGATTGTGTCATTGGCGAGAATTCAAATATTGGACAAAATGTGGTTGTATCGCCACACGTAATTCTCGGTAAGAATGTCAAAGTACAAAACAATGTTTCCATTTATACCGGTGTAATTTGTGAGGATGATGTTTTTCTTGGGCCGTCAATGGTATTTACTAATATTAGTAATCCACGTAGCACTGTTGTCCGTCGTGATAAATATGAAAAGACAGTTGTAAGGCAAGGAGCTACCATAGGAGCAAACTCAACTATTGTATGCGGAAATAATATTGGTGAGTACGCATTTATCGGAGCCGGGGCTGTTGTAACAAAGGAAGTACTTCCTTATGCTCTTGTTGTTGGTAATCCAGCACGGCAAATCGGTTGGATGAGCGAATATGGCCACAGGCTTCATTTTGATGAAAACGGATACGCAACATGCCCCGAAAGCAATGAAAGATACGAATTGTATGAGGGTAAGGTAAGAAAAGTAAAAGAGTGATAATATCCATAAATAGTACGTAAAACAGATTTATTTATGAATTTGTATCAAAGACTAATAAAAAAAGAGGCTAAAATCTCGGTAATTGGTTTGGGTTATGTCGGATTACCTGTTGCACTTGAATTTGCAAAAAGAGTTCCGGTAATTGGATTCGATATAAAATCGGATCGAATAGAAATGATGAAAAACGGGATAGACCCAAGCAATGAGTTATCAAAAGAGGCCTTCGATGGTTGCGATATTTTTTTTACAGATAATCCAAAGGATCTTCAAAATGCTGATTTTCATATTATAGCAGTACCAACGCCAATTGATGATAGTAATATACCCGATTTAAGCCCCCTGTTGTCGGCAACAAAAACAGTGGCTGGAATATTAAAAAAAGGAGATTATGTAGTTTATGAATCTACTGTGTATCCTGGCGCTACTGAAGAAGAAGCCATTCCTCTGTTAGAAGAAATTTCAGGCTTAAAATATAAAAGAGATTTTAAGGTTGGTTATTCACCCGAAAGGATCAACCCGGGAGATAAACTTCATACTTTAGCTACTGTTGTAAAGGTGGTTTCTGGATGCGATGACGAATCTTTAGAAACGATTGCAAAAATTTATGAAATGGTTGTTACGGTTGGCGTTCATAAAGCCCACTCTATCAAGGTTGCCGAAGCGGCAAAGATTATCGAAAATACTCAGCGTGATGTTAACATTGCGCTTATGAATGAACTTTCGATCATCTTTAACCGTATGGGTATAAATACTTATGATGTGCTGGAGGCCGCAGGAACAAAATGGAATTTCTTAAACTTTTACCCAGGACTTGTAGGAGGACATTGTATTGGTGTTGACCCATATTACCTTGCCTATAAGGCAAAAAAATATAGATACCATCCACAGGTGATAAATTCAGGGCGTTTTGTAAATGATTCGATGGGGTTTTACGTAGCAAAGCAAGCGGTAAAAAAAATGATAAACGCTAAAAAAAATATTTCCGACTGTAAAGTATTAGTCATGGGATTAACATTTAAAGAAGATGTTAGCGATATACGAAACTCTCGGGTGCCCGATATTATCACCGAACTGAAATCATACGCTGTTAATGTTGACGTAATGGATCCTCTTGCTGATAATGAAGAGGTAAAAAAGGAATATGGGTTTGAATTGATTAGTTCGATAACTAACAAGTATGATGCTGTTATTGTTGCTGTTAATCATTTAAAATACAAAAATTTGAATGAAGATTTTTTTAAATCAATAACTACGCAAAATGCAATTTTAATTGATGTGAAAGGAATTTACAGGAATAAAATCAAACATTTAAACTATTGGAGTTTATAGTTTCATTTGATTTTTAAAGAAAACACAAAATGGGTCTGCTCTGTAATTTTCGTCAAAAATTTGATTAACTTTGGGCACAATTTTAATTTTATGGTTATCAGATATTAGTTCTTTATGAAAAAAGTGCTTGTTACAGGGGGTACAGGATACATTGGATCGCATACTGTTGTTGAGCTTCAGCAAGTTGGGTATGATGTAATTATTGTTGATAACCTCTCCAATTCTCAGCCTGACGTTTTGGAAAACATAACTAACATAACCGGTATAAAGATAGACTTTGAAAAGTTTGACCTGGCAGATCGAAAGAAGACGCTTGATTTTTTTAAACGCCATAAAAATATAGATGCAATTATTCATTTTGCAGCATTAAAAGCTGTAGGGGAATCTGTCGTTCAGCCTCTAAATTATTATTATAACAATCTTTTTTCGCTGATGAATATTTTGCAAGGGATGTTGGATAATAATATTGAAAACTTAGTTTTTTCATCATCCTGTACTGTTTACGGACAACCTGCTAACTTACCGGTTGATGAAAGCGCACCGGTTCAGATTGCATTATCTCCTTATGGCAATACAAAACAGATATCCGAAGAAATAATTTCAGATACCGTTAGGACATCAAAACTTAAAGCAATTTCATTGCGTTATTTTAACCCCATTGGCGCTCATGAATCTGCTAAAATTGGAGAATTACCCATTGGAGTCCCGAATAATTTAGTCCCATTTATAACCCAAACAGCAATTGGTTTACGCGATCAGCTAAAAGTGTTTGGAAATGATTATCCGACACCTGATGGCACACCGATCCGTGATTATATACACGTCGTTGATCTTGCCAAAGCTCATGTAATAGCGGTAGAAAGGATGGTAAAGAAAAATTCAAAATATCCTTATGAAGTATTTAATCTCGGGACAGGAAAAGGTTATTCAGTGTTGGAAGTAATCAAAAGTTTTGAAAAAGTGTCGGGGATAAAATTGAATTATGCTATAGTGGAACGACGCCCTGGCGATATTACTGAAGTTTGGGCCGACACCTCTTTCGCTAATCTGGAACTTGGCTGGAAAGCTGAAAAAGATATTGATGAAATGACCGAGTCAGCCTGGAAATGGGAATTGGCGCTTTATAATAATAGAAAGAAAACTACTAAATAAAATTTTTATGGAAACGTATGAAAAAACAATTATGGTTACCGGAGGCGCGGGATTTATTGGCTCTCATGTTGTCAGATTCATGGTTAATAAATACCCGAAATATAGAATTATCAATGTTGATAAACTTACTTATGCCGGAAACTTAGAAAACCTCAGAGATGTTGAGGATAAATTAAACTACAAATTTGTCAAGGCGGATATTGTTGAAGATGAAGAGATGCAAAAGTTGTTTGACGTCTATAAATTTGATGGTGTGATTCATCTTGCCGCAGAATCGCATGTTGATCGTTCTATTGCAAGTCCAACAGAATTTATTATGACCAATTTTGTAGGAACAGCCAATTTGCTTAATGCCGCCAAATTTCATTGGCAGGATGACTACAAGGGAAAGTTGTTTTATCACGTTTCCACTGATGAAGTGTATGGATCGTTAGGTGAAACCGGCCTTTTTACCGAAAACACTCCCTACGATCCGCGTAGCCCTTATTCCGCTTCAAAAGCCGGTTCCGATCATTTAGTCAGGGCATATTATCACACCTTCGGTTTACCCGTTAAAATATCGAATTGCTCAAATAATTATGGTGGTTACCAATTTCCCGAAAAGCTAATTCCACTCTTTATTCATAACATTAAAAATAAAAAGAAGTTACCTGTTTATGGTAAAGGCCTAAATGTGCGCGATTGGCTTTATGTGGAAGATCATGCCTCAGCAATTGATATTATTTTTCATAAAGGAAAGGTTGGAGAGACGTACAACATTGGTGGTAATAATGAATGGAAAAACATTGACCTGATCAGGCTGCTATGCAAAATAATGGATAGAAAACTTGGTCGTGAATTAGGCGAATCAGAAAAATTGATTAGCTACGTTAAAGATCGTGCCGGCCACGATTTACGTTATGCCATTGATTCCTCAAAACTGAAAAATGAATTAGGATGGTCGCCATCATTAGTATTTGAAGAGGGGTTGGAAAAAACTGTAGATTGGTATTTGAATAACCCTGAATGGCTCGAAAATGTTACTTCGGGCGACTATTTAAAATATTACGAAGAACAATATTTAAATCGTTAAGGATAGTTTTTTGAAACAGTCGGCCCCTTAACAACTCACCTTCAGCGAGGGAATATGAGTCCAGAGTTTTGCTCGGAGTTTCACAGAGTAAGGCGATTCGATTTTGATTGCATCCACTTTTACCCCTTTATTTACTATAAAGTTGTATTTAGATCAAACGCTCATCCGAAAGCCCGTTCCATATACTTATAAGTAGCATTTTGAAGAGAACTAAGCCGCTATATGTTTTTCTCGCTACGAAGATTGTAAGCTTTATTGTAGTAGCGATTAATAAATGTTTCTCCCGATTTCCAATTGACTATAATATTCAAACCATTTATAGTGCAAAGATCTCGTTCTATCTCTCGGGTGATCAGGCCGGCAATGGTCTTTAATCTTCGTTTCGCTGTACTGGCTTCTTTGCGACATTTGGGGTTGTGGGCGAACCTGAGCTTGGTCTTTAATCGTTTTGTGGTTCGACGGTAACTATGGCGTAATGTAGTGAATAAAGAACGATCAACAATATCATCATAGGTGCATTGACTCAAACCAAGGAAAAATGGGAATATTTCGCTTTAAAACTAAGAATTTTTCTTTAGCGGCAATGTGATAGTAAAGGTGGTTCCGACACCTGCATCCGAAACATAAGTGATCTGCCCCCCCATATCAATAATAATGCTTTTAACGATAGCTAATCCTAACCCTAAACCACTACTTTTAGTGGTAAAATAGGGCTTAAAGATTTTATCAGTAAGCTCCGGCGATATACCTAAACCATTATCCCGAATTTTGATAATACAGTTCTCAGTATTGGCTAATAACTCAATTATAATTTTACCATCATCACGCAAACCAATTGCCTGATAGGCGTTTTTTATCAAATTATTAAATGCTCTAATTATTTGTGTCTTGTCAGCTTCAATCCAAAGTTCTTCAAAATTTGTTTTTAATACGATGGAAATATTTTCGGCAGAGCTAAAAAGATTTATAGATGATTGGATGACTTCCAAGAGGTTGATATCTTCTTTTTTATCGTGAGAAATTTTGGCAAAACTTGAAAACTCTGAAGCGATGATAGAAAGGGTATCAATTTGTTCGATCATCGTTTTAGTGAATTTTTGAAGCCTTTTATCCCAATCTGGAGCCTGACTATTCCAAGCATGTTGCAGGTGTTGTATTGTTAGCTTCATTGGAGTTAATGGATTTTTTATCTCGTGTGCTATCTGGCGGGCCATCTCGCGCCATGCCGATTCACGCTCCGATTGTGCCAACAATTCGGCGCTAATAGCAAGTTGATCAATCATACTATTATACGAAGCAATAAGTTGACCTAACTCATCATCGCGCTTCCATTCAATCTTTTCGTTATTTCCCGAAAGCTTAATATCTGATATTTTTTTCATAATAAGCTTGATCGGCTGCGAAATATAGTTGGAAATCAATACTGCAAGGAGAATAGAAAAGACAATTAAAAGAATATAAATGTTGATATAAGTAACAATGAAGCTTGAAATTTCGCGCTGCAGATCCTTCTCTTTAGCAAAATAGGGAAGATTGAGATATGCTATTACCCTGTTTTGATAATTTATAAAAGGGATATAGGCAGAAAGAAAATGTTGATTACCAATATGTTCGTTTTGAATGTAGAATGAATAATTTTCTAAAGATAGCTTCATAAAAGCCTGTGGATTCATTTTTTTACTTATCAATTTTTCTTTAAAAATTTGCTGACGCGATGAGGCAAGAAGAGTTCCATCAAGGCTAAAAAGATTTATATCGGTATAAAAAATATTTGAATAAGTTACTAACAAATCTCCTAAATAGTATTCATCAGATTCAGTAAGAAAATCTTTGTCAATAATTTTATTTTGTAATTCATTTAATATGGAATGAGTTTTTTCATTTAAGATATCATCATTTTTTTTGCTGTTCAAATTACTAATATATTGTAAAGTAAAAATGCCCATTACTACGAATGTTAGGAGTAATACAAGCGTCATTGAAAATTGTAATCTGTGTCGAAAATTATAATGATACTTAAAACTCCCGCCAAGCAATCTGATAGTAATAATAACTGTAAATATCAGAAGTGAATAAAAAATAAAAAAGTAGGAAAATGGAGCGATTATGTCAAAAAATGATTTGTTCTTTTTGCTGATAATCAAAATTCGAGAATCATCAGCCTTGTAAACGAGATGGTTATAATTATTTTTATTGAAAAAACTGATTTTAGTAACAGGATTTGAATAATGATTGATATCAAAATTGTAAAAATATTTCCCTACTCGTTGTATTAGAATACCATTATTAAATATAGCGTAAGAATACTCTCCTAAAGCAGGCTCTTTCAATACATCCCTATCAATTAAAAGATCGGGTAAGCCGAGATCTTTTGTAAAAAATTTGGGTGTTAGTTCTACAAAAACTTTTATTGTATCATGTGTATTACGCTTTTCAATATTTAGTATAGCCAAATAACCACTATCTCCAGGGCCATAGTTGAGGAAACATAAATTATCGTCATGCGAAACTTTGCAATAACTCTCAATTAAATTATTAAAAAATGACCAACAATTGGTTTCAACCTCAGCGGAACTGATAAAAAGAAAATCATTTTTATCGCAAATGGTAACCTGTTGATTATATGATCTTGAGAAGTCGTAGAAATATTTTTGAGAAATGTATTGTGAGATACTATCTTCGGTGATATGATTAAGAAAATAATCATTTACTAAATTTTTCAAATAGTTGTCTTGTTCAATTTCCTGATTCTTTTTCTGAAATAAAAACTCTGCAACAGGATCGCGTTTTTCAAGTGAAAGATTGATAGCTAAAAATTTTCTGTTTTCTTGCTCTTTTGACTCATTATATATTTGTAAAATATAAGCGCTAAAAATTGAAAAGAGAGTTGCATAGAATAAAATATTGATAAAATTTAATTTGAAAATCTTTTGATGAAAAAATAGGCCAAAGGATAATATGTAAATTAAAAGAAATAAAATTAGCCATAAATTGCCTGTGTCCGTATTAAACAAAAGAAAAGAGTAAATAATTAAAGCGGGTAAAAACGATAGTAAAAATCCTTTAAAACTACCTACTAACTTGTAGATAAAAAAGATAATTTTTGAAGAAATCAGAAAAAATGAAAGTTGAGAAATAAATAAAATGAAAAAGGATATTAAGCTCAACCAATTCAAATTGAATATATTATATAAATCAAGAGAGATAATTGAATCATTGATAAGGCTGTAAAAGACAATGTGAAGACCGGCAAAAAACAGAATAACAATGAGAAAAAGTAAAAGAGAGTATATATACCTGCGAAACAATTTTATTTTGGTAATTTTAATATCAAATTTCAAATTAGAAAAAATGAACAATGAGATAATAAATATAAAAACTATGTTAACTATCAAATCTCCAAAGGAAGGTATCCATTCTGAAAAGGCATAATAGTGAGGGCTGAACAGTTTTGATTCGTAAAGAATTCTGGGTAATTTGAAATAAAATATTAAATAACGAATAATTATTAAATCTACGATGAACCCAATAATAAGCAGCCATTGTTTTTTAAATTTTTTGAAAAAATATTTATATAGGGCGCTTAAAAAAACCAGAAAAAAAACTAATGAAATTAAATAGAACAATGTAAGAATCAGTTCATTAGAAAGAGTTAACGTAGATGTTTGATTAATTTTTATGGAGAATAAATAATTACCGGAATTATTAAAGATTGCATTTTTGTTGTTTTCGTCAATAACGAAATCAGTATTTGTAGGTAAAGAGAGTGAAGGATGAAACTTGTTTTCTAGAAATTCATTTTGATAACTATATTGATGCTTGACTGTAAATAAAACAATATATCTGAAGTCGTTGTTACTCTTTTCTACTTTGAGATTCCATGAATTACCACTATTTATAATGGTTGTTTGACTGTCGGAAATTAAATCGCTTAATGGAACTGAGTTATCTGACCAATAAATTAAACTGTCACCTTCGAATATTAAATAGATAATTCCGGAATTGTTGCTCTCTTGATTTTCTTCAACGAAAAAGTAAAAAGCCAATTTTTTATTGTTTTGGTGAAAATTGATAAGCTTTTCGAGTTCGTGATATAATTCATTTTCTTTTTGATGAATTTTATTTTGAACTTTGTCAACAATTGCCTGAGTGTGTTCTTTTTTAGCGAGCTGTTTACTTATCAAAATTGCTAAAAACAAAAAACATATTGAAATGACCAATAAAATCTGGCTTTTTTCTTTAAACTTTATTTTTTGAGATTTAAACATTTGTAAATCAGCTTACTAAAAAGGACTTAAAATAAATCGTTATTTTGAATGATCTTTTTTATTTTGAACAAAAGTATGAAAGAGATTGAAATAGGTTTAAAGACGATTTAAATGCTTTTTTTCTTTTTTGATAGATAAATAAGGCTTGAATAGTTATTTTCACTCTTTTTAGCATCTCTATTTGACAAAAAGCCTTTTATTATTGTTTTGAAAAAAGATGATGAACCCGATTTATATTTTTGACTAAGAAAACTGATGTAATACGAATCCATTTTTAGTGGAACAGTAGAAATAAGATCGAAATTGTATTTTTTTAGTAAGAGGTGAAAAGTAGTTTGGGAAAAATGATAAAGATGCCTGGGAACATCCCAGGCTGCCCAAAAAGTTCCAAACTTTTTTGCATCCCATGATTCATGATTTGGTAGAGCAATTACTAACAGCCCATCATTTTTTAATAACTTACTAATTTTCTGCATGTATAAGTTTAAGTCCTCAACATGTTCTAATACATGCCATAATGTAATTACGTCAAAAGTTGTGTCGTTTTTATTATCAAAATCGAAATCGGGGTAAATATCAAGAGAATATTTTTGCTTTGCAAATTCTCTTGGGTATTCTAAAGGTTCAATTCCAACGGCTTCCCATCCCCTTTTTTTCATATATGAAAGAAATTCGCTTGTTCCACTTCCGATATCAAGAATGGAACCTGTTGTTTTTTGTTTCGTAATAATTGAATGTTTTTTCGACAATGAATAATTGCGAGCAAAATAATAAACTGTTGATAAAATATTTAGCTTTTTAAGCTTATGAGATAAGTAATCCTCAGATTGATAGTATTTTGGAATGTCTGTCTTTAATGGTTTTGGGTTAGTAAATAAAAATCCGCACTGTAAACATTTCGATATTGAGAATATTTCGTTTGTTAGAAAGTGATCAGGTATTTGCATAACACTTTCTAAATTAGTTGAAGAACATATTGGACATTTTAAGAGTGTTTCCATTTTATTTAATGTTTCACGTGAAACAAAAATTTATCTACCAAGATAAACTATTAGTATTGATATATCGGCAGGCGAAACACCGCTAATTCTTGATGCTTGCCCAATGGTCCTAGGTTTTATTTTTGTAAGTTTTTCACTCGCTTCCCACGACAAGGCTTTAAGGCTACGATAATCAAAATTATCACTTAACTTGATCTGGTCGAGTTTCGACATTTTTTGAGCTACCTCTTTCTCTTTTCTTATGTAGTTGTCGTATTTCAACAATATTTCTGTCTCTTCAATAATTTCAGGCAGGTGGTTTTTATCAAGAGAATGAACGAAATTATTCAAAGAGGTAATTCTATTGATCAAATCATTTAAGGTAACTTCAGGCCGAAGAATTAAACTCTCTATTTTTACTTTTTGCATTAATGTTTTCGAATTGATTTTTTCAAGATAAGTATTAATTTCCTCTGGTGATACGCTCTCTTTTTTTACAAAACTTTTGATTTGTTCAATTAGCTTAATCTTATGATTTACTAAATCTAATCGTTCATCGGATGCAAGTCCGATTTTGTGGCTTAAGGCTGTAAGCCTTATATCTGCATTGTCTTGCCTTAAAAGTACGCGGTATTCTGCCCGTGAGGTGAACATACGATAAGGTTCATCAACACCTTTTGTTATCAGATCATCAATCAACACACCAATATAAGCATCAGAGCGTGTAAGGATAAATTCGGGCTTTTCGTTTATTTTCAAGTGGGCATTTATTCCGGCTATGATGCCTTGTGCAGCGGCTTCTTCATAACCTGTAGTACCGTTAATTTGGCCTGCAAAATATAGATTTTGGATCAGTTTTGTTTCGAGAGTATAATTTAACTGAATAGGAGGAAAATAATCATATTCAATGGCGTATCCAGGACGAAAAATTTTTGCATTTTCGAAACCTGGAATTTTTCGCAAAGCATTAAATTGAACATAATCGGGAAGTGACGATGAAAAGCCACTTAAGTAATATTCGGTGGTATTCCAGCCTTCAGGTTCTGCAAAAAGTTGATGACTCGATTTATTTGCAAATCTGTTTATTTTGTCTTCAACGGATGGGCAATAACGAGGTCCTATTCCCTCTATTCTTCCCGAAAACATTGGCGAATCAGCAAATCCGACTCGCAGAGCATCATGTACCTTTTTATTGGTGTAAGCTATATAACAACTTCTCTGTTTCTTAAGGATTGGTGTATCGGTGAATGAAAATTTCTGAGGATTTTCATCTCCTTTTTGCTCTTCAAGTTTTGAAAAATCAATGGTTCTTCCATCTACTCTCACAGGGGTACCTGTTTTCATTCTGGCAGATTCAAAGCCTATAGCATTAAGTGATTCGGTAAGACCCTTTGATGCTTTTTCACCAATCCTTCCGCCACCAAATTGCTTTTTACCTATGTGAATGATCCCATTAAGAAATGTACCATTGGCAAGAATAACGGCTTTTGCTTTAATTTCCAGTCCCATACCTGTTTTAATGCCCGTTACTCTATCTCCATCGGTAAGGACAGCTACAACCATATCTTGCCAAAAGTCAAGATTTGCTGTGTTTTCAAGTATCTCTCTCCATTTTATCGAAAAGAGCATTCTATCATTTTGTGCTCGTGGACTCCACATCGCCGGCCCTTTTGATTTGTTGAGCATCCTGAACTGTATTGTGGTGTGGTCAGTTACAATTCCTGAATACCCACCCATAGCATCAATTTCGCGAATTATTTGCCCTTTTGCAATGCCACCAATTGCCGGATTGCATGACATTTGGGCTATATTACTCATGTTCATGGTTATGAGTAATACTTTTGAACCAAGTTTGGCCGCTGCTGCTGCTGCTTCACTTCCAGCATGACCGGCGCCTACAACTATTATATCGTATTCTTCAAACATTTTTAAAATGTTTCATGTGAAACAGTGTGCTTATTGTGTGAGATTAACCGGTCGCTGCGACAAATAAAAACTTTCAGCTGCACGCATTTTAGCAGACTCATTTTCAGATTTATCATCATAACCACAAAGATGCAAAATTCCATGAATAATTACCCGGTGTAATTCATCAACGGTGTTTTGCAAGTAGGTTAATGCGTTTTCCTTAACCCGCTGGATGCTAATGTACAGATCGCCTGAAACAATCTCCTTATCGGAATTATCAAAAGTGATTATATCAGTAAAAGTATCATGTTTTAAGTATTTTTCGTTGAGCTTTACAAGGTATTCGTCAGAACAGAGTATGATATTGATGCTGCCGGGCGTCTTTCCCTCTTTCAAAATCGTTTTTTGTATCCAGTCCTTGATCAACCGCTTATGTCTGATGCGGTAATTTACATCTTCGTTGAAGAAATAGATGGCAAAATTCATGAAAGGTTATTCAAATCTTATAAAATATTCTGAAACTTTATTACGGTAAAAGGGTGTTAAGTTTGGAGGCAATGTTTTTAGCAATTCAACCTCGTGATTTTTCTTTTTGAAATACTCTAAAATTTCTTCAGGATTGCTCAATTTATAATTTCGGGCTTCTCGCGATTCTCTTTTCTCTTCTTCCTCCCTTTGCATTTCAGCTTTTTCGGATTTTAACATTCGAGTTAAGATATCTTTTTGCCGCTCAATGGTTTGTTGTGTTATTTGACGGTTAACAATATCTTTTTCGGTTTTTTCCATATCTTCAATAATCTTCGAAACATTACCATCCGTTTTACCCGTTTCTTCTCTTAATTGATCTCTAAATTCTTCCATTTGTTTTCTGATTGCGGCTTGCTGAGCTGCCATTCGAGCTAATTGTTCACTCATTTGTTGTCCTTGTTTACTATCCAACTGCCCAGGCTTTTGCCCCTCTCTAAGTTGCTGTAGCTGTTCGTTTAATTGTTGTTGTAATTGTTGCATTGATTTCATTTGTTGTGAGCCACCTTGCTTTCCAGAACTGCTACATGTCGAACTACTACTTGATTGCATACTCATCATCTGCTGTTGCATTTGTTCAAAAGCCTCAAATAAAAGCAATGCAAGATCGTTAATAGAGGTCATAGCGAGTTGTTGATTTTCCTGTGCCCTCCTACTTTGTCTATCATTCATTGATTGGATTGAATGCTCGAAATTACGATCAATAGCATTTAATTCTTTAGTTACGAACGACTGTATGGCCATCTGGCGTTTGCTGAGCGCTTTTAATGAATCAGCTACCATTATCATGTTTTCCTTAATATCGAATTGATCTTTTATTAATTCAATATATTTCGGATCGTTGAAATTTACATTGCTATATGATAACAAAAGATCTTCCTGATCGAACGAAAGTGTTATCAGATTATCAAGAATTTGCCTTAGGGCATCCAGGTCCTCACCCATTTGATCCATCATCATGTTATCCATCATTTCTTGCAACGAATCAGAAAGCTCTTCCATTTGCTGGGAAGCATCTTTTTGCTTTTGGCTGGCATTTTTATTTTGATTTTTATTGAGTTGTTCTGAACTTTCTCTCATTGTATCTTCTATTTCTTGTTCCTGTTCACTTGTATCACTCATCTGATTAGGATTTTCAAGCTCGGCATTTTTTTGTCTTAAGTCTTCAATATCTTTTCTTATTTTATCAAAATCTTTATTAAGCTCTTCCTGTTTTTGTTTTAGGTCTTCATTTGATGTTGAGTTATCACTCTCTTTTGTTTCTTCAGCGAGTTTATCTTGTTTTTCTGATAGATTTTTTAACTTTTCAATAGTTTCTTGAAGCTTTTGTTCAAATTCGAGCTGTTTAAAAAGTTCAAGACTTCTATCAAGTTGGTCTTCAAGATCTTTATTTGTCATTTTCATCTCCTCAAGCATTTGGTTTACCTTGTCCTTATCCAATTCATCAAGAAGCTTTTGAATTTCTTCAATCATTTGTTTCATTTCATCAGTAAGCAATTCTTCCATCATTTTTCTCAATTCTTCTTGTTTTTGCAACAACTCTTCGTCCATCTCTTTAAAACGACTCTCTTCCCTAAGTTTTTCTTCATTTATCTGTTGCAAGTTTTCAATTCTCTTTTGTATTGACAGATGCATATTGAGCATGTTTTCCAATTTTTGACGGTCTTGCCAGTTTAATGCATTTTTTTCAAGCATTTGCCTGCTCATTTCGTCAATATCTTTTTGTAAAAGATTGAGGTCTTTGATTGCACGCTCCATATCATCCTTTACCTGTTGATTTGTATTTTCAACCTTTTCGGTGAGTTCGTCAAGTGTTGGAGTTTTATAAATCATTTTTTGTGTGCGTGATGATTTACTGCCATTAACACCGTCATTATCCCAAATTTCGAAATAATAGGATAATTCGTCTCCAGGCTGAAGATCAAGATCATAAAGGTTAATAAAATGAAAAAACCGTTGCTGATTTGTATTTTCGTTTAGGGGTAGGATTTCTGTAAATTGCTCTGGTTCATCACCAAAAGGCTCAATATGCTCCCAATTGAAGGTTAACTTTTTAAATCCATAGTCATCTTTAATAAGACCTCTGAAATAAATCCTTTCATCAAAAATTGAATCCATTAATTCTTCCACAGTGATGGTTGGATAAATATCAGGGATAACGTTAATGGAAAAGACCAACGAATCAGGATTTTTCATGTGATTATTTAGCGTATTTATGGAATAAGTTTTACTATTTCTAAAACATTGCTTATGTGTAAATTGGTTCGCTTTTTCTGAATGTACCGTTTGCGAACTATCTTTGAAAGCAATAGTTACTTTATCAGTATCGCGTGTAAAAATATTCCACGTAACACATGTCCCTTCAGGTATTATAAGATCTCCGGTATTGTTAAGTGTTTCATCTTTACGTCCTGTATATGCCGGATAATCAATTTCGGTATTGAAATTAAGAACGATTGGTTTTGGTAAAACCTGAATTGCATATGCTTTGGATTTAACTCCATCAGCCTCAAATGCAAATTGTTGACTTTTTTGAATGTTTTTGAAAACATAATTAAAAGTTGCAATACTCTTTTTACGCATTCGCAGTGACCCGAATTCAGTATTAATAAAGACGTTAAGTGGGACATTATCACCCTCAATACTTACTTCTACTTCAAAATCTTCTTGTTGTATTGCTATCAAATTATCGGTTAGAAGAACAAAATGGAACGGGGCTTCTTTTTCAAAATATTCGTTATGCTTAATGATCCTGTTGGTGGGTTCAGTAATTACACCTGGAGCAGCTAATAAAAAGCCCAACAAAATGGCAAGTGGAGGAATGGCAAACTTTAGATATTTCTTGTTCTTTTTAAAATCTATAGCGCTGTTAAATGGTACTGGCCGAAGTTTGAATATTCTTTGATCAATACTCGCTCTAATCAAATCAATGTTTTCTGTAGAGGTATTACTTAATTCTTTTAATTGTAAAGTATTTAGAAGTTTATCTTGTACATCTGAAAAATATTTACCTATAATATCTGCTGCTTGCCAGTGCGAAATAATTTTTCCAATTCTAAATAGTTTAAACAATGGTAAAAAGATTAGCTTGATAAGAATAAAGATACTGATAATGAGATAGCTATAAAATAAAAATGTTCTTATTCTGGTATTTGTCCAAGCAAAATATTCAAGGAGGGTAATAGCCAGATAAAAAATTAAAAGAGTAGCAATACTATAGATTAGCCCCTTGATTATTAGGTTTTTATAGTATTTCCTGATAAAACTATCAAGCTTTTCTATCAGTAAATTATAACTGTCATTCATAGAATATTCCTCGTTCTATTTGTTTTAAAGGGATAAAAGTTATGGAAAAACGAACCACTACTTTCAAATATTACAGTTTTTGGCTTTTATGATAAAATTAACATTAGTTTTAGGTTGCACTAATATAATAAACTAAAGAGAAAAAAGATGGTTTTCAATTTTTAAGAGTGTGAATAAGTTGCAATCGTACTTATTCACGTTTTTTTGTGTCAATCACAATAGTTACAGGACCGTCATTTATTAATGAAATCAGCATGTATGCTCCAAACTTACCTGTCTGTACCTTTTTGTTCATATCGTTTTCGAGTTGTTTGATAAATTTTTCGTAAAGAGGTATAGCTATTTCAGGGCGAGCAGCTTTTATGTAGGACGGCCTATTACCTTTTTTGGTAGATGCATGAAGTGTGAATTGGCTGATTACCAAAGCTTCGCCACCTATCTCGCAAACTGAGCAATTCATTACCCCATTTGCATCATCGAATATTCTTAGCCTTGTTATTTTTCCGCTTAACCATTCAATATCCGTTTCATTATCAGTTTCTTCAATTCCAAGTAAAACGAGCAGACCTTGGTGAATAGAGCCGGTTATTTCGTCATTAATAGAAACAGATGCTTTTTTTACACGTTGGATTACTGCTCTCATAATCTGTCTTTAGAGGAGTTTGAGATGGCAAACTTAGTAATTATTAATTTTGCACTAAAAACAAGCTATGACAAGATTAAGTGTTAATATTAACAAAATCGCCACGTTACGTAATGCCCGTGGTGGTAATTTACCTGATGTAACAAAAGCTGCATTGGATTGCGAACGTTTTGGTGCTCAGGGAATAACAGTACATCCTCGCCCTGATGAACGCCATATCAGAAGGCAAGATGTTTTAGACCTTAAGCCTTTACTAAAGACCGAATTTAATATAGAAGGCTATCCATCAAAAGAGTTTATTGAATTAGTTACTAAAGTAAAACCAGCGCAGGTTACTCTGGTGCCCGACCCACCGCATGTGTTAACCTCAAACGCCGGTTGGAATACCATTGAAAACGAGAAATTTTTAGTGGAAATCATTAACGAGTTGCATCGTTTTAATATTCGAACTTCTATCTTTATCGAAACAGATGCTAAAATGATAGAATATGCTGCCCGAACGGGTACCGACAGGGTAGAGCTTTACACAGAAAGTTATGCTGTAAATTATAAAAAAAATCGTGAAGAGGCAGTTAAACCTTTTGTAAGCGCTGCAAAGGTTGCAGATAAGTTAAAGTTAGGCTTGAATGCAGGGCACGACTTGAATCTGGATAACCTACGATTTTTTGCTCAAAATATTCCTAATCTGCTTGAGGTTTCAATAGGCCATGCACTTATTAGTGATGCTATTTATTTTGGACTTGAGAATACTATCAGGTTATATCTGAATCAGTTACGATAGCTTTTTTAATATTGATAGAATTTGATTATGATAATTATTATTAGATGTCAATTTTGCTAATAAACAGACAAACATTAATCCTTGCAACTTGTTGATAAGATATAATTTTTAGTAAAAAAAATATGGATATCAATAGTTGGCGCGATATTGCTTACAACAGGAAATTTGAAACTACCGTAAAGTTTATTAAGGGTATGAGGCTAAACAATCCCGATTTTACTATAAAGGATCTTGAAGCGATGCTGCAGTGTGAGTATGAGAGAGAAGGACAAGGTTGGGATGGTCGGGGAGAGGTGGTTGAAATAGGTATTCAAGCTAATATTGCTGCAATACAAAAAGAACTATTGGCATGGAAAAAAGAGTTGGAACAGAATAATAAACAACCTTGATAATAATATTGGATAAGATTTTGGTTTGAAAGATCAAAAAAAACAATACTAATCTTCTTTGAAAAGTTTGGGGAAATATGAGATAAAAAATTGTTGAAATGGGAATTGAAAAAGTTGTTTTAGTAGATACGCAGGATAACCCTATTGGGGAGATGGAAAAAATGGAGGCACACGAAAAGGCTTTACTTCACCGAGCGTTTTCTGTTTTTATTTTCAATGATAACAATGAGTTGATGCTTCAGCAGCGTGCTTTTAGCAAATATCATTCGCCCGGGCTATGGACCAATACATGCTGTAGTCATCCTCGGATGAATGAAAATATGGAAGAGGCCGGACGTCGTCGGCTTATCGAAGAGATGGGTTTTGATACTGAGATTATTAAAATCTTTGATTTTATTTATAAAGCTCAAATGAATGATGGGCTTACCGAACACGAATTGGATCACGTTTTATTTGGTAGGTTCAATGGTGAACCGGTGATAAATCCTGAAGAAGTGGCAATGTGGAAATGGGCTGATATGGTTGAAATAGAAAAGGATATAGCCCAAAAGCCAGAAAAATATACTATTTGGTTTAAAATAGCTTTTGATAGGGTAAATACTTTTTTAAAATCGAAAAAAGAGTAATTAGATTAATCTTTGGTTTTAAATCTCCTGATTGAAAGTAGTTTTTGTATTTTTGACAAAAAACAAGAGGCCATGAAAAATTACTTTAGCTTTATTCTTTTATTAATTGGTTTTACAATTTGCAAACCTCAGTTAGTTAGATCACAATCAACTGAAAACCTCCAATCACAGATTGAATCTCTTCAGAAGGAGATAAGTGAGCTCTCTTTTCAATTTGATGCAATAATGAAAAAAACTGATGATGTTTTATGGTACAACAAGGTGGGGGATGTAGCACATATAGATAAAGTATACATGTATGGACCACCAAAATGGAAAGAATCAAACCCTACTGCACAGGGGGCTGGTAATCCGCTTAATATCTGGTCATATATTTTTATCTCACGCAAAGCTGATCCGTCATCTAAATATCCGTTGATTGTTTTACCACATGGAGGAGTTCATGGAGATTTTTCTACTTATCATACTCATATAATTCGAGAGTTTATTGCTCAGGGCTATATTGTTGTAGCTCCCGAATATAGGGGTAGTACTGGATATGGTAAAAGTTTTCAACAGAGTATAGATTATGGCGGACTGGAAGTGGAAGATGTAAAAGCGTGTAGGGATTATATGATTGAAAATTTTGATATTGTTGACAAAAACAGAGTCGGTATTGTTGGGTGGAGTCATGGTGGTCTTATAGCGTTGATGAATATTTTTGATCATCCCGACGATTATCAGGCTTGCTTTGCAGGAGTGCCTGTAAGTGATGTTATTGCAAGAATGGGTTATAAAACTCAGGATTATCGGGATCTTTTTTCCGCCGAATATCACATTGGGCAAACTGCTTACGAAAATGTAAACGAATATCGTCGTCGTTCACCGGCTTGGAATGCATATAAAATGAAAAATACGCCATTGCTGATTCATACTAATACCAACGACGCTGACGTAAATGTACTGGAGGTTGAACATCTTATCAAGGCGCTTAAAGCTGAAAATAAAAAGTTTGAATATGAAATTTTTGAAAATGTGCCCGGTGGACATTCTTTTGACAGAATGGACACCAAATCAGCAAGTGAAATAAGATTTAAGATTTATGGTTTTTTGGCTAAAAGCCTCAAACCACCGACACCTTTTAAAAGTGTAAAGGAGCTCCGAAAGGCCGCATATTCCTATTAATCCTTGACTTATAACGTAGTTGTCGTCAAACAACATTTGGATTTAGTTAAAATTAGGAATTAAATACTTAATTTCTCAATTTCGATGCTATCTTTGTCCAATAAACCAAAATTTGATTTTTTTTAACTGTACAATTTAATGTCGAAAATATTTACTCTTTCCGAAGCTGGGTCAATTGCAATTCATAGTATGGTATTGATTGCCAGATCAAATGACAGCCTTAACGTTATCAAAATTGCTGAACTCACAGGGTCATCAAAACATCATGTAGCTAAAGTATTACAACGTTTGGCAAAAGAAGATTTCTTAGACTCCAACCGAGGTCCGCATGGAGGTTTTCGATTAAAACGATCACCTGATCAGATATCGTTACTTGAAATTTATGAAGCTATTGAAGGAAAGATAATTGTAACAGATTGTCCGATGGATAATTCGAAATGTCCATTTGATAAATGCATTATGGAAAACACCATCTCCACGATGGCTACAGAATTTAAAAATTATCTCGATACTCAAAAGTTGTCGGATTGCCTTGAATAAACCTTATTAGATAATTGGTTGATAAATTGTTTTTTTAATTGAAAGAATGTTGATTAAAGTAAAAGAAATAACTTTTCAAGAACAAGGGAGAAAGATTTGATTCGCACGTCCTTCATTACCGGTGGTAAACTTATTATTCCAAAGGCTTTTTAATAATTGTTGTTAAGTTTTTTTTCTTATTTGATTTTTGATCTCAATTCATTTTTTAATCCCGAGTAGTTGGTTAGTTCCATTTTAACAGAACCGATTATCACTGCTGATTTTGCTAAAACGGGCAATTTGTTTTCGTCGTCGGTAACCCATAGTGTCATAGGATAGGGGTTGCTGAACACCTCGCCGGTGGCTACCATAGGTTTGAAAGCAAGACAATTAAATATCCCAAGTTCGGTTTCAATCGTCTCTCTACCCTGAAACTGTACTGCTGAAACGTACAGAGAATCATCGAGATAAAAATTAACATAGATATAATCGCCATTTTTCAGTGTATCAGCGCTTAATGTACGTGCATAATATACTGCCGAAATTATATCTTGGATGTTGGGTGATATTGTTTTAGTTTTTTTACGGCTTGTTGCTGTAACTTTTCTATGGTTAAAGGTGATATCGTCGTCTCTTACATATCCGCCTTCTTTTGTCCGGCGTATGAAGTGGTGTGATATAAGCGCCTTTTTGTCCATGTATGTTTCAAAACGATCGCGAACTTTAAAAAACAAGTCGAAAGCACGGTTGGACTTTCCGGTACCCACGATATGAAAAACCTCCCGATTATCAAATTTGCGATTAGTTTTTTTAACTTCAATCTGAGCTGTTCCAGCATTTAATTTGCCTGTGAGCAATGATTCGTAGTAGATCTTAAATTTTAGATGTTCACCTTCAACCCATGCATTGTTAGGTATGTTTCGATATACAGAATCTTCACAAAGTTGAGCATGAGAAAATGAAATGTTAATAAGAAGCGCCAAAAGCAACAAAAAACAGTTCGGCCTCATAACTATAAGGTTATTAGGAAACATCTCAATAACCGTAGTAAATTCGGAAAATTGTTTTTTATAGTTAAGATGCTTTGGCATGGTTGAAGTAGTTTGTGTCGTAACTACAATTTTCAAACCAGACCGAAAAAAATAAAATTAGAAAGAGAAATATAGTTTGAAAACACTTTTAAGCCGATCAATCAATAAAAAGGCGTTTTTAGGCAATACTATTGATTTTACGAGAGCAATCCCGAACTAGTGTTTATTCAAGGCAATTATTCTTTTATTGATTACAAGCGCTTGGTTTGAATTTAATGATCTTTATCCTACTACTACATTGATTATCCTTTGGGGCACAACGATAACTTTTTTTATCTTTTTTCCCTCAATCCATTTTAGAGTATGTTCCGACTCTAATATCTTTTTCTCAATTTCCGATATAGTAGCATCTGTGGGAAATATCATTTTAAAGCGTAATTTGCCATTGAACGAAACCGGATACTCAAAAGTGTTTTGTATCAGGTATTCATCTTTGTATTCAGGAAATGATGTATTTGCGCTGCTTTCATTATACCCTAACAACTGCCAAAGTTCTTCGGCAATATGTGGAGCGTATGGCGAAACGATTTTTACTAATGGTTCGAGTACTTGCCGTTTATGACATTTGAGTTCGTGTAACTCATTAACGCATATCATAAAGTTGCTGACTCCGGTATTAAACGAAAACTGCTCTATATCTTCTTTAACTTTTTTAATAGTTCCATGGATAACTCTAAGTTCTTCAGATGTTGGTGGTTCATCGGTAACCCTGAAGTTATTGTGTTCATCATGAAAAAGCCTCCATAGTTTTCGAATAAACCTGAAGACACCTTCAATTCCGTTGGTATCCCATGGTTTTGACTGTTCTATTGGTCCGAGGAACATTTCGTAGAGCCGTAGGGTATCAGCTCCATATTTCTCTATCAGATCATCGGGATTTTGAACGTTATATTTTGATTTTGACATCTTTTCCACTTCCCATCCACAAATATATTTACCATCTTCGAGGATGAACTTAGCATTGGCAAGATGTGGCTGCCATTTACGAAAGGCCTCAATGTCGAGTATGTCATTATTTACCAGATTAATATCTACATGGATGGCATCAGAAAAGTGTTCCCTGCCCGGATAATTTTTTGATACAAAAACAGGAAAAACACCAAGAGGTTCCTTATCAACAAAGGCGCTTGTTTCTTCTCCGCGAATTGTCTTTTTAATTCTTTCGATCACTTTGTCTTTATTAAGAAAATCACTAACGGGAATTAAAAGGAGTTTAAACCCTTTCTTATTAGTATATTCTTCGTAAGGATCGGCAATCTTTTCTAAAGATTGTTGTCTTTTTACTTCAATGATAATCTTTGCTTCTTCACTATAGAAGTCAAACCTACGACGTCCATCTTTGTAATCACGTAAAAAAGTAACCCCAAGTTTTTTATCTTTTAACTCTTCCCAAAGTTCGTACTCTGCCATTTTTTCTAGGTTTACTCTATATACAAAGCTCGATCTGCCTTGTATCATTCCCTGATTGATCAGTTTCGCAAAAGGTTCGTCTTTACAAGCATATCCAAGGTCGAAAAGGAATTTATTCCAAAAGCGTGAATAGATCAAATGTCCGGTACCGTGTTCTGCACCGCCTATGTATAGGTCAACATTTTGCCAATAGTCATTCGCTTCTTTGGAAAAATATTCGTTATCGTTGTGTGGGTCCATAAAGCGAAGGTAATAGCCATTGGATCCGGCAAATCCTGGCATTGTATTGGTTTCGAGAGGATATCCCTCTTTGGTTTTCCAGTTTTTAGCCCTTGCCAAAGGCGGTTCACCCGTTTCGGTCGGAAGGAATTTATCAACTACCGGTAACATAAGCGGTAATTCGCTTTCGGGTAGTGTGTAAGGAATACCATTTTTGTAATATATCGGAAAAGGCTCGCCCCAGTAACGCTGACGGCTAAAGATTGCATCTCTGAGTTTGTAGTTTGTTTTTCTTTTACCGACACCCAATTTTTGAATGTAATTGGTAATTCGATCAATAGCCTCTTTTACTTCCAGTCCCGATATTATGCCGGAGTTGATCATTATACCCTCTTTCGAGTCGTAAGAGTCATCCCAATCTTGTGGGTTTGTCATTTCTTCGTCCGGACGTTTTACTACTTGAATAATTGGAAGTAAAAAGTGTTTGGCAAATAAAAAATCGCGGCTATCGTGAGCGGGAACGGCCATTATGGCCCCTGTACCATAGCCTGCAAGGACATAGTCGGAGATGTAAATTTTCATTCGCTCTTGGTTGAGAGGATTAATAGCAAACGAACCCGTAAACACTCCTGTTACTTTTTTCACCTCCGTTATACGTTCACGTTCCGACCGCATTTTTACCTTTTCGATGTACTCTTTAACCGGCCCACGGTTTTGAGGTGTTGTAATTTCTAAAGCTAATTCATGTTCTGGCGCTAAAACCATAAAGGTAGCGCCATAGATGGTATCGGGGCGTGTTGTAAAAACTTCGATCTTCTCTTTATGATCCTCAATTCTAAATTGCAAGGTTGCCCCTTCTGATTTTCCAATCCAGTTGCGCTGTATATCTTTTAATGATTCCGACCAATCCAACTTTTCGAGGTCATTGAGCAATCGTTCGGCATAAGCTGTAATTCTTAGCGACCATTGCTTCATCAGTTTTCGTTCAATTTTATGCCCTCCCCTTATTGAAAGGCCTTCACTCACCTCATCATTAGCAAGCACAGTACATAATTCCTGACACCAATTTACCATTGCGTCAGAAAGATATGCAAGTCGGTAGTTCATCAATATGTGATTCTTTTTTTCTTCACTCATTTCTTTCCATTCTTCACTACTGAAAGGAGGATGTTCATCACATATTGCTTCTATTGAAGAGCTGCCATGTTCTTCAAAATGTTTAATCAATATGCTGATAGGTTGGGCTTTGTCGGTTTTAATGTCATACCAATGATTAAAAAGCTGTATAAAAGTCCATTGTGTCCATTTGTAATATTTTGGATCACAGGTTTGCACTTCTCGATCCCAGTCATACGAAAATCCTATTTTATTCAATTGCGCCCGATAACGATCTATGTTTTGGTTTGTCGTTATTTGCGGATGAGTACCCGTTTGAATGGCATACTGTTCGGCGGGAAGTCCGAAAGCATCGAAACCCATCGGGTGTAATACATTGTATCCTTGCAAACGCTTATAACGTGTATAAATATCTGATGCGATATAACCGAGTGGATGGCCTACATGCAATCCTGCTCCGGAAGGATAAGGAAACATATCGAGCACATAGTACTTTGGCTTATCAGACTGATTTTCAACTTTGAAAGTCTTGTTATCTGCCCAATATTTCTGCCATTTTTTTTCAATATATCTAAAATTGTAATCCATTTCAATTGATCATTATCCTATTATCAGCGTGCGAAATTAAAAAAAACTCTTAAGAGAGAGTATTTAACATAATGCTTGTTGTTTTTATCTTTAATGATTTGATGATTTTTTACAAAGGTAAATCTACGAATCCAAGAAAAAACCCATCACTTATTTGTAATGTATCACCTTTAGGATTGTAAACGTAACAATCAAATTTTACAAGTATTTTCAATCGCTGCATTGGTTCAATTTCGAAATGAGGTATTTTTTGAATTTCGATGATGTTAAAATAACTTCCTTGTTGACTTTTGCTTCCCCAGGCTGACGACCACTCTCTCAAGTATAGCTGAGGGTCGAAAAATATGTGTTCTACACCACCTTTATCCATTGGAGCATATTGCTTATGTCCGGGAACAAAAAATGATGCAACCTCTTCAACAGTGTTAAATATTCCGGCTTTAAACAGAAAAACGTCTCTTTTGATATTCATTCCTTTTTCAATCCTTATCCCAGTCTCGATTATTATGACTGTATCTGTTTGTATGACTCTGGAAATTGGGAAAAGGTCATTAATTACCTGATTATATTCCCATGTTGTATCTCGTGCTGTAAATCGGGCTCTTGATAGTGAGTGTATAGTAACGGAGCTATCGGCATGAGTAACATCAAAATAAAGCTCTTTATAGTTTTCGTCTGAAAGAACTTTGATTTTTCCGGAGAGATGGTTTTGGTTATGAAAGGTTCCAATAATGTATCCATGATCGGGGAGTTCGACAAAAATAGTTTCTCTTTTTATTCGACACAAACCTTGTTCGCCTGTCAAAATGCGGTATTTGAGTGTTGTATCTTCCCAAAAGTTAAAGGTAGCCTTATAAAGCATTTGCTTAAAATTGATCTGTCTGATATCAAGCTCTATGTAGGTCATTTGGGATGTGTTACCAGTCCATTTACCAGCATAAGGGGTAGCGTCTGGAGTAATTTCAATAGGGTCAGGTTCCTGACACCCAAACAATAAGGAGGTAAAAAATAAAACTAAAGAAAAATGAAAAAAATGACTTTTCATCTCGTCCCGCTTAATTGGAAAGAGGGTATTCGTTTGTTTTGTAAGGAGATATTTTTAGTATTTGAATCATTTTACTCAGATCGTCTTCATCAATTTTTTGTGGCATATTTTTGAATACTTCAATAGCGCCATCTTCATCATCAACAATTGTTGCAGTTATCATTGTTTAAATAACTTTTGGTGAGTAAATCTGTACAAATCTAATTTTTTTATTGGAAGCTTTTATTAATTCGTAACAATACTAACAAATAACGCCGCTTCCTAAACAAATTGTTTCATCAGTATTGTAAATAACGCCGTACTGCCCTGGCGCAACACCTGCAATAGGTACTTTCGAATGTATTACAAATGAATTACCTCTATTTATTAAGGTTCCGTCTTCAAAGGTTGGCTGGTGTCTTATTTTGAATTTTATAGGTTGTGCCTTCAAATAATTGCGATCGGGCTTTTCGTTTAAAAAGTGAAAATCAGCAAGTTCAATAATCTCTTTATATTGAGTAATTGGATCGTAGCCGTTTGAAACCCAAATAATATTATTTTCGATATCCTTTTTTACAACAAACCACGGTCCTTGACCAAGTCCCAATCCTTTGCGTTGGCCAATGGTATGAAACCACAGCCCTTTATGGGTTCCAAGGACTTTTTTTGTTTCCAATTCAATAATTTTACCTGGCTTTTCGCCAACATAACGCTCAATGAAATCGGAATAATTAATTTTTCCTAAAAAACAAATCCCCTGGCTATCCTTGCGATAGGCTGACGGCAGTTTTTCGGCAATTGCTTTTTGCCGTACCTCCTCTTTAAGCAAATGGCCAATAGGGAACATTAGCTTATCAAGTTGTTTTTTTGTAATTTGTCCCAGAAAGTAGGTTTGATCTTTAAAAGTATCTTTTGCTGTGCCGAGATACTTTTCGTGGTCAATGGTAAGTATAGTGGCATAATGTCCTGTTGTAATGAGATCAAAACTGTTACCGTATTTTTCGTTAAAAGCCCCGAATTTGATTAGTTTATTACACATAATATCGGGGTTCGGGGTCAATCCTTGTTTTACAGCGTTTATAGTGTAAGAGATTACCTTTTCCCAGTAATCTTCTTGTAAAGAGACGATCTCCATCTTGCAGCCATATTTCTTAGCGATGTAAGTTACGATTTCGATATCTTCTTCTGCCGGGCAATCAATCCAGTTAGGATCGTCTTTCATACCTATTTCGATATAAAAGAGATGAGGATCATAACCCATTTCTTTAATCAGAGGAATGGTTACTGAACTATCAACACCACCGGAAACTAATGATGCTATTTTCATTTATTCTCTGTTCGAAGATTTATGATATGACATCTTGTTGTTACATTAACTTTTGATAGGCTTTCCACCACCGGTCAGGCACTTCTGATTTTACTGCTTTCAGATAGTCGTTGTAACTACATGGTATCATCACGTGTCGGCTTAATGTGTCGGCTTTGTCGTTACTAACAGGCAATTGCATCCACCAACGATCGGTAAGCTTACTTTTATAAAAAATCATATCATTATTTAAACCGGGTTGTGTTGCAGTATATTTAATAAAGCCTTCGGATTTTTCGGTTGGGAAATCATTGGAGCGTAGAGTGAAACCTTCGAGGAAATACCAGATCAGTTGTGCTACCAAATGTACCGTTTGTCCGTTATGATCTAAAAGAGGATTTGTTTCGAAAAATCCGATACAGGATAACCTTTCTGCTAATCCTGCATATCTCATTAATTGACAGGCTTCATCACCAAAAAAACCGTTGGGCGAGGCATTACCATTTCCAGGCGCATCCGATTGCCTTATAGCTGAAATGTCGAAAGTGAGCATGTCAGCATTACGAAGGATCGGTTCGGCCTCGGGAAGATCGCTTCGTACAGAGCCAAGCCTGTAAGCATCAAAAAAGAGATTATCCAATAGCTTCAAATCATCTTGATTAACAAAATGTGTTTGATATCCAATGTTAGCATAGTTAAATAAAAAACTTGGATTCCGCATTATTATATGTGATAGATAAGATTGAGAATCCGGTTCTTCCGTGTTTAATACTTGATTAAAACGAGAATCAATGGCTACCAAATTGATTATTCTTTCAAGAGACTCGAAAGCAAGATATATAGGATAGGTGAGATCCTGCCCTCCACCAATGACAATAGGAATAACATCTTCTAATAATAATTCAGCAACTACGGCTTTTAATGCAAAATATGTGTCGCTCAAATGTGCGCCTTGTTTAATGTTACCCAGATCAACAATTTTAAGGTTTTTGTGGACAGGTGTCAAGTTGTAAAGGTATTTTCTTATCTGATTTGGCGCCATTTCGCAGCCCTCATTATTTAGGGCGTGTCGCGCTTCATTTACACCAATAAGCGCAATATCAGCGCTCCTTAGCTCATCATCCATACTGTAGGGTTGTAGCTGTACAATATGGTTACCAAGCAATTTATTATCTTCTACTCCAGAAATAAAGCCAAGCTTTTCGGCATCAAATTTTTCAAGAAAAACAGAAGCTTTCATGATCGGGCATGATTATTTTTTTTTCGGTTTAGCAGTTTTAGTGGATTTGGTGTCTGCTTTTTTAATTATTTCTTTACACTCTTCCAATGTTAAGGATTTTGCATCTCTGTTTTTGGGTATTTTATAGTTTTTCTTGTTAAAACTGATATATGGCCCCCAGCGGCCATTTAGTACTTGTATTAAAGGTTCTTCAGGAAAAACGTTGATTATTTTTTCTCTCTCTTGTTTTCTCTTTTTCTCTATGATATCTATTGCTGTATTAGCTTCTATCGAAAAGGGATCAAGCGTTTTGCCTATTGAATAAAACTTTGATTTATGACGGATGTAAGGCCCGAATCGGCCTATGGAAACTATCATCTCTTCTTCTTCGTAATTACCTAAGGAGCGAGGGAGTTTAAAAAGATCAAGCGCCTCTTCAAGGGAAATAGTTTCTAAAGATTGTCCTTTTTTAAGTGCAGCGAAACGTGGTTTTTCTTCACTTTCAGTACTGCCAATCTGAATAATTGGACCAAAACGACCAATTTTAGCAAATACATTTTTCCCCGATTCAGGATCTATTCCAATTAATCGTTCACCACTGAATTTTTCACCTTTTTCAATTGTAGTCGTAACATGATCATGAAATGGCTGATAAAAACTATCTATCATTTTATTCCATACTTTCTGCCCCATTGCTATTTCATCAAACTCTTTCTCAACTCGGGCAGTAAATTGGTAGTCCATGATGTTGTTAAAATGTTTGAGAAGGAATTTTGTTGTTACTGTTCCAATGTCGGTTGGGATAAGTTTTCCTTTTGTTAGTCCTATTTTTTCACTTTTAAACGACTCTTTGATTTTTTGAGATTTCAGTGTCAATAATTTATAATTGCGTGATTCGCCGTTACCTTCATCTCTTATAATGTAATCTCTTTTTTGAATGGTTGAGATTATTGGTGCGTATGTTGACGGCCTACCGATGCCAAGCTCTTCTAATTTTTTAACTAATGTAGCTTCGCTATAACGGTGTGGCGGCTGGGTGAAACGTTCGGTGGCGTCCATCTGAATCAAATCAAGTATCTGATTTGCTTTGAGTGGTGGTAACATTCCTTTTTTACCTTCCGAGTCTTCGTCGTCGGAGGTGTCAAGATAGACTTTAAGGAACCCATCAAAAAGTACCACTTCACCTTTGGCTACAAAATATTCTGGTGTGGTGGAAATAGCAATATTAACAGTGGTACGTTCGAGTTTGGCATCGCTCATTTGTGATGCGACGGCTCTTTTCCAAATCAGGCTATATAGTTTTTGTTCATCCGGCGTTCCTTCGATAGTGTGACGTTCGAAATAGGAGGGTCTGATAGCTTCGTGTGCCTCTTGGGCGCCTTTTGTTTTTGTAGAATATTTGCGCGAGCGGTGGTAATTATCACCATAATGTTCAACGATTTCTTTTTTCGCCATGCTAAGCGCCAGATCAGATAGGTTTACCGAGTCGGTTCTCATGTAAGTTATCCACCCTGATTCATAAAGGTTTTGAGCTATTTGCATCGTTTTAGTAACTCTAAAGCCTAAAATCCGGCTTGCCTCCTGTTGGAGGGTAGAGGTGGTAAACGGCGGCGCCGGCGATTTTGAAAAAGGCTTAGTCTCTATATCGCTAACAGTAAATTCAGCGCCAATACATTTCTCAAGAAACCTTCTTGCTTCGGTTTCATTTTTAAAGCGCTGTGGTATTTCTGCACGAAGGATTGAATTTTTTTTGGAATCTTGAACATCAAATTCCGCTGTAATGCGATAATACGGAGTAATATTGAATGTTTTTATCTCTTCTTCCCGTTCTACAATTAGTCTTACGGCAACCGATTGAACGCGTCCTGCTGAAAGTGCCGGTTTTACTTTGCGCCACAGCAAGGGCGAAAGCTCAAACCCAACTAAACGGTCGAGGACCCTACGGGCTTGTTGGGCATTCACTAAATCAATATCAATAGAGCGGGGATTTTTAAGAGCCTTATCAATAGCGGTCTTAGTGATTTCGTGGAAAGCAATTCTTTTTGTTTTGTTTTCATCAAGTTTCAACGTTTCGAAGAGGTGCCATGAGATTGCTTCCCCCTCACGGTCTTCGTCAGTGGCAAGCCATACATAATCTGCTTTGTTGGCAAGCTTTTTCAGTTCGGCGATGATGTTTTTTTTATCTTCAGCTATTTCATAATTGGGTTTAAATCCGTTTGCTACATCAACGCCAAGTTGTTTTTTTGAGAGGTCGCGAATATGTCCGAAGCTTGATTTTACAATATAATCCTTGCCGAGAAATCGTTCAATAGTTTTTGCCTTTGCTGGTGACTCGACAATTACAAGATTTTTTGCCATAATGAAAAATTCAATTTTGGTTTTAATTTAATAAAAATAATTTTAAGTCAGTGTTTAGATATCTGGTTTAAACATTGGAAAGCATCGTACGGAGCCTGTCAAATTTCTGTTGATAATCGCTCATTGAATGTTTTATTACTTCATGTGCTTCTTCAATATCGTAAGTATGTGTTATTTCGGCGTCTCGTGAGCTGCCAGGGAGAACTTTGTATGTCAGAAAATAGTGTTTTAACCTATCAATAATTATTATCGAACAGTCGGACATACTTTTATAATTGCCGTAAACAGCATCATTAGCAAGTACCGCTACAATTTTATCGTCTGCCTGATTGCCGTCAATCATTCTAAATCCGCCAATAGGCCGTGCTTTTACAAGGATATCGCCATGTGCGATAGTTTTTTCTGTTAGGATGCAAATATCTAAAGGGTCGAAATCTCCAACAATATTTTTTTTACCGCTTTTTTCCATACAATAGTTGGCTACTTTGTCGGCACAAAATGTTTGTGGTATAAAACCATAAAGCGCCGGTATTACATTGGAGAATTTTTGAGGTCTGTCAATTTTAAGGTAGCCCGTTTCTTTGTCAATTTCATATTTTACTGTGTCGGTAGGTACCATCTCTACAAAGCATGTTATCGTTTCGGGTGCATCAGGCCCTATGTCAACACCATGCCAAGGATGCGATTTATATCGTAGTCCCATCAATTTTCCGATAGGGTCCATAAGTTTGTTGCTCATAAGTCGTGAGATTTGAAAAAGGCTGCGAAAATAATCAATAAATTCTGCTCATACCGAAAATGGACGTAGATGATCATAGGACAAATTGATTGGTAATAAAAAAAATTAACCCCAAATTAATTGAAAAAATGTCCTATGAGCTGATCTTTTGATTTTAAAAAATCTCAGACAATAAATTCAGAAGATTTATATTAACTACTTTTACAGCCAGATTTTGAATAAAAATAAATAATTAACAGGATGAATAAAATTGAAACAGGAGTAGCAAAAAAATCTGTTAAAGCGGAAGATACCACTAAGCAACAAACTAATGTTGATGTCAATAAAGATTTTCTTTTTCAAAAAGAAAATTACCGGCTTCTCTTCATTAGTCTTGGATTCATAGTGGTTGGTTTTATTTTGATGGTAGGTGGTCGTAGCGACAGCACCGATTTTTTTAATTACGAAATGTTTAATTTTCAAAGGTTAACGCTCTCACCTATTTTGCTTATCATTGGTTATGCGCTTGGCATCTTTGCTATTATGAAGAAGCCAAAGAAATCTGATAATCAGAAATAGACTACTTTACAAAATGAATTGGCTTGAAGCGTTGATATTAGGTATAATACAGGGATTAACTGAGTTTCTTCCTGTTAGTAGTAGTGGTCACCTTGAGATTGGTAAAGTGATCTTAGGTGTAGAAGCTGAACGAAGTCTCATTTTTACTGTGTTAGTACACGGTGCAACAGTGATGAGCACAATAGTAATTTTTTGGCGCGACATTTTACTGCTGATCAGAGGATTGTTTTCTTTTCGGTGGAATGAAGAGACGAAATTTATTTTTAAGATCATCATTTCGATGATCCCCGTAGCTATTGTAGGTCTGTTTTTTAAAGAAGAGGTCGAGCTTTTTTTTACCGGTAATCTTATTTTGGTTGGCTCAATGTTATTACTAACCGCTACACTTTTGCTTTTTACTCGTTTTAAAAAGTCTAACGAACGTTCTATTGGTTTTCTTGATTCATTTGTTATTGGATTAGCTCAGGCCGTGGCGGTAATACCTGGGATATCAAGATCGGGCAGTACGATTTCTGCAGGATTGATGTTGGGTAACAAACGTGCCGAAGTAGCAAAGTTTTCGTTCCTAATGGTTTTAATCCCAATTATTGGCGCTAACTTAAAAGATTTGTTGGATGGTGAATTTGTGTCCGAAGGTTCAATTGGCATCATTCCCTTGATTGTAGGGTTTGTGGCTGCATTTGTTACCGGCTTGCTGGCGTGCAAATGGATGATTGGTATTGTAAAAAAGGGTAAGTTGATTTACTTTTCCATATATTGTTATATTGTTGGCTCAATAGCTATTTTATCAGGTATCTTCACATGATTTCAAAACTCTCATTGACTATTATTCCAAATTTTGAAGAGGGTGAAGTTTTATTAATAAATAAAGAACTAGACTGGACCTCTTTTGATGTGGTTAATAGTATCAAAGCATTTTTGAAATATGAGCTTGGAATTAAAAAAATAAAAATTGGTCATGCCGGCACACTCGATCCGAAAGCCACAGGGCTTATGATTATTTGTACCGGCAAACAGACAAAGTCCATCGAAAAATATCAATCTCTTGATAAAGAATATACCGGCTCTTTTACTTTAGGCCAAACGACGCCATCGTGGGATACAGAGACCACTCCTAACCAAAATTTTCCAATTGACCATATCACCGAAAAGATGATCTATGACATCACTAATAGGTTTATCGGAACAATTTTGCAGCGACCGCCATCATATTCAGCTATTTGGATTGATGGTAGAAGGGCATACAAAATAGCACGGAAAGACAATAAGTTTAAATTAGAACCCCGACAAGTCGAAATTTCGGAATTTGAAATAGTTTCGGTTAAGATACCTCAAGTAAATTTTCGTATTCGTTGTAGTAAAGGAACCTATATCCGTGCACTTGCCAATGATTTTGGAAAAGCTCTCAATAGCGGCGCATATTTGTCTTCGTTGTGCCGTAGCGCCATAGGCCATTTTAAACTTGAAGAGGCGCTGTCAATAAACGAGTTTAAAGAGAGATATAAAAATCCTGAAGAGGAGTGGTAGGTTAGTATTGAGTATGTTAATAGAAGGCTCTTTTCGAGTTGAACTAATAATTTTAAAAATTCAATTTTGATTTAAAGCATGTTAGGATTTTTAAGTTTTACTCTGTATTTAGGTATTTGTATTCAAAAAAGTAAAAGAAATTTGTTGTATCTCCTTAAAAGAGTTTATATTTGCGCGGATTGTAATATTTTTGTTTTTTAGTATTGGTTTTAAGGGGTAGTTTGGGAGTTTAACCAAAAACAGGGGGATATATTCAACACCTCCACTTTTTTCATTTCTATTCATATCCCCCGCTCCCAAACTTAAAACCCTATGAAAATCCAAAGTACCATCGCCCCAAAAGCATTTTTCTCATTTTTTTATTGGCGCTGATTACAAATCATATTAATAGGCGCTTAAGTAAAGTCGGCATCTAATTGCAAAAGGAAATATTATTGAAGTAAAGGAGATGAAAAAATCAGTATCATCAATAGATTTCGTTTTGTATAGCAAAAATTAGATTGATAGATTATCCTGGTCAATCATAAACAGAGCTCAATATTTCACTAAATACTTTAACATCGGTTGCTCTAACGCTTACGTTTACTTATGTACTTACATGTCATAGAACACTAAGTGGGCAATAGAATAGAGTTTTTATTGAACAACCCATGTTAAAAGAGAATAAAATGGATGTAGAAATCATGTGCTGGCTTTATACAGCAATAACCAGATCATTCAACAAGGTTTTTCTGATTGATTTCAATAATGAATGTTTTTAAAACATCTTGTTCTGCTGGCAACTGATTTCAGCAGAGCTTTCGTTTTTGCTTTTTATATGTGTATCACTTCGTCGTAAGCTGCTGCAGTAGCCTCCATAATAGCTTCTGACATTGTCGGGTGCGGATGAATAGTTTTGATTATCTCCTCTCCGGTAGTTTGAAGTTTACGTGCAACTACAGCCTCTGCTATCATTTCGGTAACATTATCGCCAATCATGTGTGCACCAAGCCATTTGTCATTTTTTGCATCGAATATTACCTTTACAAAACCCTCTTTGTTGCCAGCGGCGCTTGCCTTACCTGATGCTGAGAAAGGAAATTTTCCAACCTTTATCTCATAACCAGCCTCTATGGCTTGCTTTTCCGTCATACCTACCGAAGCCACCTCTGGAATTGTATAAGTGCAGGCCGGAACATTGCCGTAATCAATTGGTTGTACATCTTTGCCGGCAATCTTTTCAACACAGGTTATAGCTTCATGCGAAGCAAGATGCGCAAGGGCGGGTCCACTAACAACATCGCCAATAGCATAATAACCATCTACGTTGGTACGATAAAATTGATCAACAATGATCTTACCTTTTTCATAATTTATACCCACCTCTTCCAAGCCTATTCCTTCGAGATTAGTTGTAATACCTACGGCCGACAAAACAATATCAGTCTCAACAATTTCCTCACCTTTCTTGGTTTTGATCGTAACCTTACATCTTTCGCCCTTTGTGTCAACTGATTCAACAGTAGAATTGGTCATGACTTTGATACCGGCTTTTTTAAATGAACGAGCAAGTTGTTTAGAAACCTCTTCATCTTCAAGTGGAACGACATTAGGCATAAATTCAACCAAAGTAACCTGGGTGCCAATCGAATTGTAGAAATAGGCAAACTCAGAACCGATAGCCCCAGAACCAACAACTACCATGCTTTCAGGCTTTTTATCAAGAGTTATTGCCTGACGGTAACCAATAATTTTTTTTCCATCCTGTTTAAGGTTAGGCAGTTCCCGGGAACGTGCGCCCGTTGCAATGATGATATGATTTGCTGAATACTCTTGCTTTTTACCTTCGTTATCGGTTACTTCCACTATTTTGCCTGGTTTTACCTTACCCGATCCGGAGAGGATATCAATTTTGTTTTTTTTAAAGAGATAGGCTATGCCATTACTCATCCCAGCAGCAACATCTCTGCTTCGTTTTACAATACTACTAAAATCAACTTCGGGTGTGTGGTCAAGTTTTATTCCATATTCCGCAGCCTTTTTCATATAATTGAATACCTGCGCACTTTTAAGAAGAGCTTTGGTTGGAATACATCCCCAGTTGAGGCAAATACCGCCTAATGATTCTTTCTCTACTACAGCTACCTTCATTCCAAGCTGTGAGGCTCTTATTGCAGCTACATATCCACCAGGACCGCTACCAATGACTATTAAATCGTAATTCATATCTTTATCTCTATTTAATTTGCCGCAAAAGTACGTATTATAAATTATGAGTTTTTCTTAGAGTAGATTTTTGAGTTGTTGAAAATTGAGCTGCACTTAAAAAGTGGATAGAAAAATCATTAATTATAAGTTTTTGTGCCGTGAAAAACAATTTTTGTTGTTTGAAATATTGTTCAATGGGATTACACCATCTTATTTAATCACATTTTTCAATCAGTTTTGAAGTTTGTAGGAATAGATTATTTTTGTTATGGAAATAAAATTATTAACTAACTAGTAAAATCTGTTATGAAAACAAAAATTCTCTTTCTTATCATTGCTTTCTCCGGTATGCTTTTCCTTTCAGGATGCGAAGATACGCTTGACGTTACTGAAAACTTTATCTATGAATTAGAGGTGAAAGTCTTTTCTGAAGATCACACTTTTTCTCATGCTGTATTAGTGGATATGAAAAATGAACAAGATTTAATTAAAAAATATGGCGACAAAATCAAAGACATCCAGATTGAAGAGGTAAAATATTGGTTAACAGAATTTGATGGTTCGGAAACACAACAGATTGTTCAAGCTACTTTAAGTGTACTTAATGAAAATGACGATGTTACTGTGATTACTACTGTAAAAGATCAATTGCTGCAGCCATTGGTTAATACACCAACCAAACTTGATATTAATCAAGAAGGAATTGATAAAATGGCTTCTCTTATAGAAAACTCACCCCACCAGTTTAAGCTCTCTTTTACCAGCACAGTCAACGAAACCCCTTTGAATTTCACTCTAAAATTCAGCTTTAATATTAAAATGACTGCCAATCCGCTATAAACGGAGTCTTTTTTAAATTTCTTACCATAAAAAAGCTGAATTGCTTTCAGGGCGATAATTCAATTGCTATCTCATGTTTATAAGTTATAGCATTTTAATTTAGATACCAAATAGAGCATTATTATCGCCAACAATAAAGAGCTAACTTTAAGCAGTTAGATAAGATTATGCTTTGGTAATAATGCTTAGTAATAAATTGCTCTGATAACGCTTGAGTTTTGTTTGCTTACTTTGCAAAAAATTTACTCATCGTTGATATTAGATGAATTTACTGACTGTTGAAAATCTTACAAAATCATTTGGCGAAAAACTTCTTTTTGAAAACATCTCTTTTGGTATTGAGGTTGGGCAAAAAGTAGCTTTAATTGCCCGCAATGGCGCAGGTAAGAGCACCTTAATACGGATATTAGCCGGCGAAGAAATAGCCGATGAGGGTAAAATAACTATGGGTAACGACATTACTATTTCGTACCTTCCTCAAAACCCCGAAATGGATGAAGATCAGTCTGTTCTCGATTATCTTTTCGATTCCGACAACGCTCTTGTTACACTAATTAAACAGTACGAGGAGCTAATTGCTCAAAAAACTGTAAACCAGCAATTGTTAGGACAGGTGATCAATCGGATAGATGAGTTGCATGCATGGGATTTCGAAGCAAAAATCAAAGAGATTTTAGGTAAATTTGATATCAACGATTTAAATCAAAAAATTGGAGCTCTATCTGGTGGGATGCGCAAAAAAGTAGCTCTTTCAAAAGCCCTCATCGAAGAGGCAAACTTTATTATACTTGACGAGCCTACCAACCATCTTGATATTACCATGATAGAATGGTTGGAAAATTATTTAGACCGGCAGAATCTGAGCCTTTTCATTGTTACTCACGATCGTTATTTCCTCGATAAAGTTTGCAATGTAATCATTGAGCTCGATGGTGGAAACATCTATCGTTACAAAGGTAATTATGCATATTTTTTAGAAAAAAAAGCTGAACGGCTTGCGGTGGAAATGGCTGGATTGGAAAAAGCCCGTTCGCTCTATAATACTGAATTAGAATGGATGCGCCGGCAGCCGCAAGCGCGAGCCACAAAACCAAAAGCAAGAGAAGATGCCTTTTATGATTTAGAGGAAAAAGCAAAACAAAAGAGTAAAGTCGAAACCAGAGAGTTTAATGTAAATATGCAACGCCTCGGCGGGAAAATACTGGAACTTAATTATATAAGCAAAAAATATGGCGGGCAGAAGATACTCGAAGATTTTACCTATACATTTAACCGTGGCGATAGGATCGGGATAGTTGGTAAAAATGGCTGCGGTAAGTCCACCTTGTTACGAATCATCATGGGCGAAATAAAGCCAGATAAAGGAAAAATCGTTCGTGGGCAAACAGTTGAGTTTGGATACTTCCAGCAGGAGGGGCTACCCATTAATGAAGACAAACGAATTATTGATATTGTTAAAGAAATTGGCGAACAGATTGAGATAAAAAAGGGCAGCATGTCGCCGGTGCAATTTCTCAGCTATTTTAACTTCCATCCTGATGTACATTATAACTATTTCTCAAAACTTAGCGGAGGCGAAAAACGAAAGTTATACCTTCTGACCGTCCTTTTACGAAATCCAAATTTTCTAATTTTAGACGAACCTACCAATGATCTCGATATCGAAACACTTAACAAACTCGAAGAATTTCTACTAAATTACGAAGGCTGCTTGCTCATTGTATCGCACGATCGTTATTTCATGGATCATATTGTAGATCATGTATTTGTTTTTCAAGGAGATGGTAAGGTAAAGGATTACTATGGAAACTATTCTGAATTTTATCGCCAGTGGAAGATTGAAGAAAATAAACAGAGAAAGAAAAATACAAAAGATAAACCTATAAAAAAACCTGATAATAGGGGTAAAAAACTTACAAATAAGCCAACCTATAAACAAGTGAAGGAATATGAAACACTTGAAGATGAAATTGCGCAGTTGGAATTAAGAAAATCCAATCTGATTGACAAAATGAATCAGGGCGAAGGTACTCATGAAGATTATAGAATATGGTCGGAAGAGGTTGGGGAAATTGTCCGTATTATTGATCAAAAAACTGACCGCTGGTTAGAGTTAAGTGAGATAATTGAAAGGGTAGAGTGAATGTCCGTTGAACTTTAACGATACAGTTAAATCCAGATTTATTGAGAATATCGTACTTGGTGTTTTTTAAGAAAAATCAAAAAGATGAGATGTTTTCTTTAAACCGATACAAAACTTTTAACTGTATTCTTTCTTAGGTAGGATATATTTCCAATTGTTATTCAAATTAATTTTCCCACATTTTGCTGATACACATAGCAATGGCGTTTATATCCTGTTTCATCATGCAATTAAAATGTTTTTTAGGGCATTTATCGAAACCGATTTTTGAGCATGGTCGGCAGTCAAGGCCATTCACCTCAAAAATCCTGTAAAGATCTTTATTAGATGGTATATAAGGGTACATCCCAAATTCCTGTATCGTATTGCCCCAAATGCTGATTATTTGTTTTTTAAATGCTGCTGCAATGTGCATCAGACCGGTGTCGTTGGTTATCACTACTTTAGCTTGCTTAATAAGCATTGCCGATTGATTGATACTTAGCTTGCCACATGCCGACCAAACTTGGTTTCCTGCTTCACTTTCGATAATAGAGCCTTCGGTTGAATCATCAGGCCCGCCAAGGATGATTACCGGATAAGAGATTTCTTTTACAAGCCTTACCGATAGTTCAACCGGCATTTGTTTGGTTTTATGTTTTCCACCGATAACCATCGCCACATAACCGCTGCGATGTGATTCAGGAATCAGATCAAAAGCAGAAGGTTCCATTTCAGGTATAAAATAATCGAGACCACTATTATCATTTTTTACGCCCATACTTTCAATCGCCTCAAAATAGCGATCAACAATATGAATATTGGGGAGCAGATTGATTTTAAAATTAACAAGTAACCATTTTTTAAAATTCAGCTTAGGAAAAGAAGAGCTTTTTCCACCAAGAGCTAAACGTACACCAATTGACCTAAAATTTTTATGAAGATCAACAACGAAATCGTATTTTTCAGCCCTCAGGATTGGAAGAGCTTCATTTATTCTTTTATCAATGGTAATTATTTTTGTAATGTAGGGATTGGCTTTAAGTATGGGTTTGAATGCCTGTTTAGTAAGGTAATGTATCTCGCATTCGGGAAAATACTTTTTAAGGCAGCGTACTATTGGAGTTGTCAATATAATGTCTCCTATTGAACTGAATCTTATGACAAGGAGTTTTTTCAACCGAAAAATTTTTGTTAAACAATTAAAATCACAACTTTGATCATTTTAATATGATACGGTTAACGTATGGTTATGGTTTACATTATTTGTCCTGGCGTTATTTGGATACTATTGTTTTACGCATCACTTTTTTCAAAGTACACATTATTATTGTACACACGATTTCCCATCAGATAAGTAGCTTTTATAATACGTTCATCGCCGAGAATCATTAGCGCAAAAAGTAAATCTTCTATTGAGTCGGCATTTTTAATTCGATAAGTAAGCACTTCGTTAAGCAAAGGATCAATGACAATAAAATCAGCCTCTTTACCGGGGTCAAAATTACCGATCATATCATTTAGTGAAAGCGTTTTGGCGCCGCCGAGCGTAATCAGATAAAAGGCATCTAAAGCGGCAAGTGTATCGAAACTATGAGGATTATCATCACATGTATTGTTTTTTAATGCAGAGATTCGGTATGCGTCATTTAGATTTTGAAGCATTGAGAAACTTGTACCTCCGCCTACATCGCTACCTATTGCCAGGTTTATGCCGTATTTAAGAATTTTATGATAATCAAATAAGCCGCTACCAAGGAAAAGGTTTGAGGATGGGCAGTGTACAATTCTGGCTTTTGTTTCGGCAATTTTTTCAAACTCAATATCAGTAAGATAAATCCCATGTCCTAAAAGTGTACGTGGGGTTAATAGGCCAAAACTATCGTATACATCTAAATAGCCTTTATAGTTGTAATAATGATGATTGACCACTTTGACTTCCTGTCTGTTTTCTGATACGTGAGTTTGAAGATACAAACGAGGATAGTCTTTTAATAGTGAAGCCGCTAACTCAAATGATCTGGGAGATGAAGTAATAGCGTAGCGGGGTGTAATAGCATAATGTAATCGTCCTTTTTCGTGCCACTTTTCAATTTGTTTTTGAGTTGATTCGTAAGATTGAACCGGGTCTTCCAGCAAAAAATCCGGGGCATTACAATCCATCCATGTCTTTCCGGTAATAACTCGCATGTTAAGCTCACTTGCAATATCAAACACGACTTCTACAGATACATCATGTATTGAAGGATATATTGCAGCAGTAGTAGTGCCGTTTTTCAGCAATTGCCTGAAAAAAAAGCGGGTGTGTTCCAAAGCAAATTCAGGTTGTTCAAATTGGCGCTCGTTTGGAAAGATATAGCCCTCAAGCCAATCGAGCAACTGATTACCATAAGACGCAATAGCTTGCGTTTGAGCCGAATGAACATGAGCGTCAATAAAACCTGGAAGGATAAAACACTCTCCAAAGGACTCAATATCTATTTCCTGATTTAGGTTATTAATTACTTGGCTATAATCACCCGAAGCGACAATTTTTCCCTCTTCTATTACCAGCAATCCATCATCAAAAAAACGATACTTCTCTTTCAGGCACGAAACATCAGAATCTGATTTAAAATCGAAAAGCCTACCCCGATAACCTTTTAGCATGATCAAAAATTTGAATCCAAAATTAGGTTATTTCTCCAATAGAGTTTAGTTTTTTAATATCTCCACAATTCGGGCAATCATTTTTCCATCAGTTAACAAGTTCATGTATTCATCACTTTCGGGAGTACCCATAAAGAGATCCGGTTGTCGAAAAGTCATTTTGGAGTTCGTATATCCTTTGGCTGAAAGATGAACTTCCTTTACGCCACTATTTTTTATTATCTCGCTAACGTTGTAATCCTTTATCCCGCAGCCTGCCATTATTTTTATTCTGCCGGCTGCTTGTTCGTTTATTTTCGCAATCAAACCGGCGCCTTGTATGGCATCAGGCTTTTGACCAGAGGTAAGGATTCGTGTTGTGCCAGTTGAAATAATTGTTTCTAATGCTTTATAAGGATTGTTGGTCATGTCATATGCACGATGAAAAGTTACCCTCATCGGATGTGCAATTTCAACAAGCATTCTTGTTCTTTTCTCGTCAACGTTTCCATCGGCAAGTAATAGACCTGTAACTATTCCATCAGCGCCGGCATTTTTTGCAAAAACGACGTCCTCTATCATGGTTTCAAACTCATGATCGGTATAAAGAAAGTCGCCCTCACGCGGTCGGATCATTATATAAAGTTCTATTGAAAGCAGCTTACGGGCAAGATTTATCATCCCAGGCCCCGGTGTTAAACCCCCTTCGGCAAAGCCAGAACATAACTCAACCCTGTCGGCGCCATAGCGTTGAGCAATCAATGCCGATTCGATGTTGTAAGCGCCAATTTCAATAACAATCTTCTTCAAATTAATTTTTTTAAGCAAAAATAATAAATTACCGGCTTGAAAGTAACAACTAAAAAATAGAAGTCGGACAAATCGTTTTTTAAAATTTTACTTTGACGACTCTTTCATCGAAAATTTATAGGTTTGCCGCCTAAACAATTATAATCGTTCTGATATGACTTTTAACCGTCCATTTTTAGTTTTTATAATTTTAATTTTTGCATCAGCAACACTTTATCCATGCACAAGTTATTTGGTAACTCCCGGAGCTTCTTTTGATGGTTCCTCGATGATCAGTTATGCTGCCGATTCTCATATTCGTTATGGCGAGCTTTATTATTTCGAAGGAGGCGCCAAGCCCGAGGGCTCTTATTTTGAAATGTATTGCCGCGGTACACACAAGCCGTTAGCCAAAATTCCACATCCACCTTTTACCTATTCAGTTGTTGGCTTTATTAACGAAAAACAGGTAGCAATTGGCGAAACGACATTCGGAGGCAGACCAGAACTGCGTGATACAACAGGACTGATGGATTACGGCGGATTGATGTTTTTGGCGCTTCAGAGGGCAGCCACAGCACGCGAAGCAATAATGGTAATTGGTAAGCTTGTGGAAGAATATGGATATTACAGCTCCGGCGAATCTTTCTCAATTTCTGATCCTTATGAAGTATGGATAATGGAGATTGTTGGTAAAGGAACTGACTTACAATATGATAAGAAAAACAAGAAATATGTAAATTCTAACAAGGGAGCTGTTTGGGTAGCTGTTAAAATTCCGGATGGGTACATATCGGCTCATGCCAATCATGCTCGTATTATGAATTTTCCTTTAGAAGACGGCGTTTCTTCGATCAGCTCAAAAAGCTGGGATAAAATAGAGCTCCCCGATGTCGGGGTGATATATGCTCACGATGTTATCACATTTGCACGTAAGATGGGTTATTTTAATGGTGATGATAAAGATTTTAGTTTTTCAGATGTTTATGCTCCGATTGACTTTGGCGCTGCCCGTTTTTGCGAAGCCCGTGTGTGGTCAATGTTTCGTAAAGTAAACAGCAGTATGGATATTTATGAGAATTATGCAATGGGATATGATTTGAGTAATCGTATGCCACTATATATCAAGCCAGAACGAAAACTTTCGGTTAAGGATTTGATAGAATTTAAACGCGATTATTTACAAGGGACAAAATATGATATGACTCAAGATATTGGCGCAGGGCCTTGGGGATTGCCATATCGCTGGCGTCCGCTCACATGGGAAGTGGATGGGAAAACATATATTCACGAGCGTGTTACTGTAACACAGCAAACAGCTTTTTCGTTCATAACACAGTCGCGACGCAACTATCCCGATCACATCGGGGGTATTATATGGTTTGGAGTGGACGATGCGAACTCAACGGTTTATGTCCCAATGTATGCCGGTATCAGACGAGCGCCCGAAGCCTACGCCGAAGGTAATGGAAGCATACTCGAATATTCTGAAAGTTCCGCATTCTGGACTTTCAACAAAGTATCGAACTTTGCCTATTTACGATATAATTTGATGTTGCCCGATATTAAGAAAGTACAGTCGGAGCTTCAGGAACAATTTATTGCTTATGTGCCTGCTATTGATAAAGCTGCTGCCGACCTTTATCAAAAAGACCCGGAAAAGGGTAGAGATTTTATAACGGATTTTTCAGTAAAAATGGGTAATTACACCGTTGAACGGTGGGAGGAGCTTTTTCGATTTCTAATGGTAAAATTTTTGGATGGAAATATTAAAAAAGAAGAAAATGGCCAGTTTCTTACAAGAAAATATGGTAAATATCCTATTGTCATCCATCCTGAATATCCTGAATGGTGGCTTAAGTTAATAGTAGAAACCACTGGAGATAAACTCTTATATCAGAATGATAATAAGGAATAGCCAGTAAAGCAAAGCCCCAGGACTTTTTAGGATAAAATAGCTCAATTAAGCCAAGTTTATTTACCTCGGCAAATCCCGGTTTTCTGCTTTCAATAACTGAAGCACATGTTTATCTATAGGGAAAGTAAGATCTTTCTCATTAATTCTTTCCAAGCTTACCCATCTGAAGCTCTGAGCGCCCTCTTTATCTTTAAAATCAAATGGTTTATCAGATACCTTTAACGTATTAGGGTTTAGTAATTTAACACAATAGTAAATACTAATCAGTTGTTGAGTTGTTTTAAGGTGCATGGTAGGCTGAAAATAGTCAGTTGTATAAAAATGACACACTATTTCTATATCCTGCCCTATCTCCTCCATGATTTCACGTTTGAGGCAGTCAATTGTCCCTTCTCCAAATTTTAAACCTCCGCCCGGAAATTTGGTCATCCGTATCCCAAGCCTAAATTCATCAGTAAGCAACAACTCCTTTTTCTCATTAAAAATTAAACCATAAACCCGGATGTTGAAATGAGTGATTTGATCTATCAATTGATTATTCGTTTTTTTAAATAAGTATTGTTTTATTTTAGGATAGACTACTCCTTCCAATAGCCTTCACGTGGTAATAAGTGATCAAGGTTTGCAACACCATAAGTAACAATAGCTGTAACAATAGAAGTGTGTTCCTGATATTCGGGTATTATCATATTGTATAGATCGCGTTCGGTATGCCATACCTCATTGTAGTCGAAGTCATAACCTTTGGGATCGGTAGTTCCAAAGGACACTACCGGTATTCCGGCTACGGCAAAAGGACCGCTGTCGGTACTCCAGGGTTCGGTAGGGCGTCTCATTGGTTCTCCTTGGCGCAGGGTAAAAGGAAAATCAGGATTAATATCATTCAGGGGTTCACATATTTTTTCAAAATCCTCCATCAATATTGGTGGCACGCTAATGCTATTGGCAACAGTTGGAGCGCCATCACGGTTGAACATATTTGATATTTTGTCGTGTTTATCAGCATTACGCTCAAGCCAGCTTGTCGAACCATATAATCCAAACTCCTCTGCTGCCCAAAGGATAACAAGGATTGTCCGTTTCGGCTTTCCACCGGCCTCCATAATCAGGCGTGCAGCCTCCATTGTTGGGCCAACGCCCGAACTATTATCAACAGCTCCCGTGGCTACATCGTAAGAATCAAGATGAGCGCTGAGGATGACATACTCGTCAGGATATTCCGTTCCGGGTATTATACCGATAACATTATGATATTTCACAGGCCCCATGCTGAAATGATTCCGTATATCAAACTCCAATTCAAAGCGTTGTCGCTCTTTTGCCATTTGCTCAATAACAGCAAATTGATGCTCATTAAGTTTGATGTCAGCAACTGTTGGCAAGGTTTCAAATTCCATATCATGTAAGTTCTCACGGTCGTATAAAGCTGTTATTGGAATAGGAGCTGATTGAATAATACCCAATATTCCAGCCTCTACCATTTCCTTGTAAAACAGACCAGGTTCTTCATTATATGGTAATTGCTCTTTCTCAGGCACTCCTTTATCTCTGTTTTGCCAGTTCTCATACCGGATTTTCCTGTTTTTCACTTCAATTTCCTCATTCAGGTTTATTATCGAATCCCGTTTTTGTGCAGCTTTATCAGAATAACTTATAGGCCATCCTTTGCTTTTACCTGTTACCAAAACCCAAGCCCCTTTCAGCTTCCCTTTCATACGGTCAAATTGGGCTCTGGTCTTTGGCTCAAGTACAACATGCCCTTTCAGCACGCCTTTAGTACCCGCCGTATAGGAAGGAGTAGCAAAATGAAGTGTCATAGGATTGTCGCCCAACAAACGACCGAACCACGGCCCGCGATTAAAGCCAACCGGTACTTCGCCGGCCTCGTCCATAATAACCTCCATACCCCATTCTTTAAACTTATGAGCTGCCCAGTTAGCAGCATCAGTAAAAGCAGCAGAGCCAACCAACCGGCCACCAAAACGATTGCAAAGCACATCCTGATGATGCATAGTCTGATTGTCAGAATTACCAATATCTATAATACGTCTGACTATACTATCAGTCTGAGAGTAAAGAGCAATAGAAAACAACAAAAAAAATGAAGAGAAAAAAAGTCTGATAGATTTTTGCATAGTTTAATGTTTTTCAATGAGATCTCTTCGAAAGAAGAACGCTGACAATGGGCAAAGGTAAATAAACTCCAACTAATCAACAGAAAGGTCTTTTTGGGTTGAATATTTTAAAGGTTACTTTTTTTCTAAACCTGTGATAAAATTATCAAAACACATGTCAAGGTATTTTTGAGGTTGAAGAAAAGTAAGAATGGTAAATTTTTGTAAATGCAAAACGTTTTTCATGGTACAAAATATTAAAAGTAACAATTTTTCTGTCCGGTTATTTTCTGACTAATTCAGCTTGATCTATTATTATTCATAAAAAAAGAAAAAGGGCTGTTTAGATTGTATATTTTTGTGTTTCTTTGATGTTTTAAAATTTGAGCCCGCTCTAAAAATGATTTTTTTCAGATATTCGTGCATTGTTACCGAACAAAGTTGGAGTATTCGTGGCTAAAATTACTTTTAGGAGCAAACTCATATTTCAAATTTAAACTATTCTTTAATAAAAATCTAAAATTGTATGTCACTTATCATTACCGGATCTAATCTAACCATTGATGATGTTGTAAAAGTAGCTCGTCATCATGAAAAAGTTGAACTTCATCCTGATGCCATTGAGCGTATCAAAAGATGTCGTGCAATGCTGGAAAAGAAAATTGTCGCCCGCGAAATAATGTATGGTGTAAACACTGGTATTGGCGAATTTTCGGAGGTTGTACTTACTGACGATCAAGTAAAAGATTTTCAGAAGTATCTCATTTACAATCATGCTGCTGGTATTGGCGAGCCTATGGCAGAGGAGTATGTAAGGGGTGCCATGTTAGGCCGAATAAACGTACATGCTCACGGCAACTCAGGTATCAGGCCCGAAATTACATTGACCCTTGTAGAGATGCTCAATAAAGGCGTTACCCCATGGGTCTGCAAAAAAGGTTCTGTTGGCGCTTGTGGAGATTTGGCTCCAATGTCGCAAATTGCTTTGTTGATGATGGGCGAGGGTAAGGCTTATTATCAGGGCGAGTTGTTAAGTGGAAAAGAGGTATTAGAGAGGGCAGGTATCGAGATACCAGGGCTTAAGGCCCGTGATGGGTTAGGTACTATCAACGGATCAAACGTGCTTACAGCAATGAGCGCTATTTTCCTATATGATGCCAATCGCTGGTTGAAACAGGCTGAGATAGGCGCTGCTATGTCGTTGGAAGCTCTTAAAGCCAATATGCGGCCTTACGCAGCCAAGTTGCACGAGGTGAGAGGTTTTAAAGGGGCAATTAGGAGCGCTGAAGCGATCAGAAAAATCGTTGCAGGTGGCGATCTTGCCGAAGGTCGTGTAAAATGTAAAGTACAGGATGCTTACTCGATGCGTTCAACGCCACAGGTAATTGGTGCAGCACATGACGCATTGGCTTACGCTCGCTCGCAAGTGGAGATAGAGCTAAATGGAGTAGGCGATAATCCAATCTTTTTCCCTGATGAAAATATTCAGCTCTCAGGCGCTAATTTTCAAGGGACGCCCGTTTCGTTGCCTATGGATATGGCTGGGATAGCGGTTACTATGGTAAGTGTAATGTCGGAGCGGAGAATGAACAGACTGAATAATCCGGCATTAAGTGTGGGGCTTCCGGCATTTCTAACTAAAGGTGCAGGCATGTTTTCAGGGTTAATGTTAAGCCAGTACACCGCCGACATGCAAATTGTAGAACAACGAATACTTAGTGCGCCAGCCTCCATACAATCCATCCCAGCAGCCGCTGATCAGGAAGACTTTGTTTCGATGGGAATGAATACAGCAATAAAAAATTTCCAAATTCTCGACAATGCTTATGGTGTTTTGGGAATTGAGATAATGGCTGCAGCTCAGGCTCTCGACTTTAGAGAATATAAGTTCGGGCAGGGAACTTCTAAGGCTAAAGAGATCGTAAGAAAGTATGTTGAATTTCTTGATGTGGATCGCCCGCTGTACGATGATCATAACGCAATGAAAAAACTTGTTAAATCTTGCGAAATATTAGAAGAGGTTGAAAAGATAATCGGTTGCCTTGATTAATTCCCCTTTTTCTTTTTAAAAAATTAAACACCTTATTTTCAGTTATTTATGAAAGATCATGAAAAAGATGAACTCTTAAGACTTATCGTTGCTCCATACATTCAAAAAGCAACTGCATTAATAGGAAAAGCACGAAAAGTAGGAGGAAATCAATTTAGGCATATGATGGCTACATTTACTATACTTATTGACTATCATTATACTAATCATATATTGCTAAAAGCTGCACTAATACACGATCTTTTTGAAGAAATCCCCGAAACTGATAAAAATGAAATCAGAGCTTTAGACGATGGAGATCAAGTTGTAAGGTTAGTTGAAGAGATTACTTGTATTCACGGGCAAGATAAAGAAGAGTATCTAATGAAAATCCTTTTGCATGGATCAGAAAATGCCAAGATTTTGAAAGTAGCCGATCGAATAAGTAACCTCACCGATTTGCATCTTGATGTTATTATCAAAGAAAAAATGGAAAAGTATATTGACCAGACAATGAAATATATCTATCCAATGGCACAGCAGGTAAATGAAAATATGGCAATTGAGGTTAAAGACCTGGTAGAGCGAAGAAGGTTATACCTCGATACTTACCGAAAAGAAAAAGAGCTTCAATGATTAATAAAGAGGATAGCAAAAATTTAATAAACAAGCCAAAAAGGCCAGTACTTTTATCAGTATTATGTATTTTGACCTTTATTGGTAGCGGTCTGGGGAGTTTGTCTTTTTTAGTAACCTACCTTTCCTTTGATATTGCTCAAGAGTTGTTCCAAGAGATGAAAGATATTGTTCCTGGGATTGAGTATGTAGCTAAAGCCGGTAAAAATCTGTTTCTAACCGGTAGTATTCTCTATTTCTTTTCGCTTTTGGGCGCATCTTTGATGTGGCAATTACGTAAAGCCGGATTTCACTTTTATGTCGCTTCGCAAATTTTATTAGTGATATTGCCGCTTGTGTACATTAGTGGATATGGAATTTCTTTTCTTGACGTATTACTTTCGTTGGTTTTCATTTTTTTATATGCCAAATTTTTGAAAATAATGAAATAGGCACCTTTGTTTAGTCATTATGGAAGAAATAACTCAATCATTAAATTCAGAACAGCAAGAATCACGGAAGCCCAGACCATTAGGGCTATCAATACTTTTGATCTTTGTGTTTACTATCAATATTTTTCTTCTTGTGATTTTGACATATAGTTTCTTCTCTGCTGATCTGCTTCAGGAAACAATACAGACATATCTTCGACATAACGTTATTTCTCTCAAAACAGTAATGATAACCACCGGTATCGGCGCTATGATAGCCGCTGTATCTTTAATCGGAATTATATTGATGTGGTTTATGCGTAGATTGGGATTTTACTTATTCGTTTTTGGCCAGATCATTTTTATTGTAGCATTACTTTTTGGATTTCGATCGTTTGACATTTTGAATATAATAGTATTACTTTTTATCATTACGTTGATTGGAATGTATTTAAAAATAATGAAATAAATTTAAAACTATTGATTGATAAGTATTTCCATAAATTTATCTTGAAGCCCTATTATTTTGATAATCTTAGTATGATTCACGGTTTCAATCATACTTTCAGGGTAATGGTTAATGTGCTCACGATTGGAAATGCTATTGGTTTAAATAATGAAGTTAAAGAGGCCTTTTGTGCTGCTTTTGTTCATGATATGAGCCGAAAAAATGATGGCTATTGTACTGAGCATGGGCTTTGGGCAGCTCAGAATAAAATTCCTCTATTCATTGATCTTTTTCGCGAAGTGGGTATAGACAAAACCGGTATGGAGAATATAAAACTTGCAGTAACCCTACACAGTAGTTGTGAGGAATTGGATTTGACACATCCTGCCGGAAAAACTATTGCGCTCTTAAAAGATGCTGATGCTCTCGACAGAATAAGAATAAGCGAAATTGATCTTAAAGAAGATCTATTACGGTTTCCCGAAAGTTGTGATAAGATTGAATTTGCCAAGAAGCTGTTTTATGCCAGCCACGCTATTGAAACTTCACATTTTAACGATATTTACCAAATATCGCTTCAACTCAAATAGTCAACAATTACTTTTATGGTTGGGATAAGAAATGTTTTTATAAACATTGCGTTATTACCCACTAAAATAAACCATTGAGTTTTGACACATCCAACTTTTAAAATTTATCTGCTTCTTCTGTTTACTTTGCTTCTTCAAAGTTGTATTGATATTGTTGAAAGAATTGATTTGAACAAAAATCGTTCGGGAAGTTTCAGCCTCTCTGTTTCAATAACGGGTAAAAAATTTTTATTTGATTTGCTAAATATCGGTATTGATACCGAAGTTTTGGACGATATAGTAATTATGGCAAATGATGCCGCCGATTTATTGCAGCAATGCGAAGGCATTAGCAATGTGAAGGTTGTTACTGGTTCAAATAAAATGACTGTTGCCCTTGCATTTGATTTTGATAATCAACACAATTTGAATAGGGCTTTATATTACATGGCCGGTGAGGAAAAAACAATTTTCAAACCTGCAATTTACAAATTCAAAAGAACCAGATTTGAAAGGAAAAATATTACCAAATTCATCAAACAGGCAGCAAATGGTCAGAAATTTGAATTAAAGCCTTCGTTGATCAACTATATCACTGAGGTGAATTTACCTCGTCCGGCAAAAATGGTTGTTCCCGCCAATGCATCACTTCATCATAGTGGATTTATGGTAAGAGTGTCGGGTAACTTAGCCGAAATATTAGAAAATAATACAAATACCGGTATAAAAGTGAGGTACTGACACTAATTAATCATTAAAGCGCCAATCGAGGCCGAATTTTACTCCCAGATCCTGCAAAGGGTAATGAGGCACAGTGTAATAATTATAGTGCCTGACAAAAGCTGATAATATATTTTGAGTTTTTAGGAAGAAACGGGTACGTTTTACCTGAAAATTAATAAAAAAATCGGCATGGACGAAATTGCCTATTTGTTTTTCATTTTGCAAATAAAAACTTCTTAATGCCGGCATATATGCATCGGCATAATAGGTGGAATTATACCAAAGATCGAAGCCGGATCGTGTGTTTAGCGCACCTTTCATAAAACGCATGTTAAATGTAAATGTAAGGTATGCCAGAAATTCGGGCACTCTAAGCACCTGATCATTTGAAGATTTTTGATAAAAGAGCTTACCTGAAAAATCAAATTTGCCAAGACGAAAATCATTTTCAAGATATGCTTTAATCAGTTGGAAGGATGCTTTATGTTGGGCTGGCAAAGTATCTGCTGCAATATAAAAATAGTTGTCCAATGTGGTAAAATCAATACCAAGCTTGATTTGTTTTTGTGTAATGAAAGCTGAAAGTTGATTCGAAAAAGTTTTACTGAAATTATTATCCCATTTAAAGTGGTTGGAGAAGAAATGCTTATAGAAAAATGGCGGAGCGAGATTTTGAGTTTTAATAGCGAAGTTAAAGGTTGTGTTGTATGGCTGGTTTCGGAGAATGGCAAGTTGTGCAAGGCCATAAATTTTAAAATCGCCCCGATATTCATTATCGGATAAAACAGTCAAGGCCTCTCCTTCAATATTAAGAAGCGGATGAGGTGTAAATCTGATTTCGCCGTAAGGGATAAGTTGGTTATAGCTATAGCTATTTAAAATATCATTAACCTGCGATACTTGATGTTTTATCCCAAAAAGCAGAACTAATGGTTGAGGTTTCAGCCTGTCAACATAGTCAGCATTCGACCATGAAAAAGAGTTTTCTAACGTTTGAAAAAAGACAGAATCGAAAGTGGCAATTGAATCAACATAAATATTATGATAAAAGCCTGAGGTGGGATTCTCATCTTTATATATCAATGCGTTACGGTCGTAAAGAAAAGTATGCGACAATCTGCCAAATCTGATCTGTAATTTTTTGTCGTGGAGATATGCCGAGTCGCTGTCGTTTTTTTTGCGTGGCGAGAGTTGATAGTACTGTTGAAATCCTATTTGAGCCTTTCGCACGTTTGTTTCGGCATTCCACAATTTTATCCCTATGATCGAACGATCAGGTTCGAGGTTGTGTTCGTAAATCGAATCGTTGGCAAGGCCTCCGTTTTCCTGAACAACAACTTTGCTATGAGAATAATTTGCGATAAAGCCATATTTCAAATTATCAGTAAAATACTCTGACTTAAAAGCAATTTTGCGATTATTGGATTTTTGATGTTGATAAGTTCCAAGGGAGTTAATCAACTCGAAATCAACCCCGAAGGCTAGTTTTTTAAAAAAACGTTGTTGATGTCTGGCATGAAAAAGTTGCTCTTTACTTGCACCGGTTACATAACCAATTTCTGAGAAAGGCTTGTGATTAAGATAATACTTTAGCTCTTCCTGTTGAAAAAGATAAGCATCAAAGGTGTTGATTCCATAATTGAATCCAACAGGCCTTTGAATATTAAAAACAAGATTTTTATATGCCAATCCGCTGTTCCCTAACGATGCGATGAATGGATATTTGCGGTCGGGCCAGTTATAAATTTCAAAATCCTTTAGCGTAGTATCAATAGGTTGAAGATTTAGCGGGCTTTCAATATCGAGTCTGTTATGAAATGATTCTACCGCCAGTGAATCTTCAGGATAAAAACCAGAACGATACACTTGACCTGATACTATACCGTGAATCAGTAATATTGCCAAGACCAAAATATGATGATAGATATTTTTTAACCGCACTTCAATTTTGTTTTCAGCGCCCAAAATTAGAGAAAATAGAACTGTAAGAGTATTCGTATCATGACAATGTGTTTTTTCAATCCGGATAAAGTATTTTCAATTGTTAATTTTGGTTTAAAAATCATTTTTTCTAAAAACCTAATTTTAGAAATCACAAAGGCTAATTGTCAAATAATTATCGGTTTTTCAGCTTTTAAGATATGTCGTTTGCCGTAGGCCCCTTTGAGTCTTTCTACTAAAAAGCCGGCCTGACGTAAATTTTGTTTTACAATCCCTTTTGATGAATAGGTAACTAAGATACCTCCTGGGATCAATGATTGGAAAATTTTAAGGAATATTGTTTCTGTCCACAGTTCGGGCTGTATTTCTGGAGCAAAGGCATCAAAATAGACAAGGTGGAAATGGTTCTCGGGTAGATTAAGCGATTGGATTTCCGAATCTATTTTATATAGATAGAACCCTTGAATAATTTCTGTAATTTGATTCCAATTAGCGTTATGCAGTTGGGAAAATATTTCTTTATCTAATGAATTGTTGGTTATTTCTGGGTAGTTTAATTTTGAAATTAATGATTCATCAAGGGGATAAGCTTCTATAGCCCAATAGGTTATCTCTTTTTCATTTTTATTTAAAATTGTCAGTAATGCATTAAGACCTGTGCCAAAACCTATTTCAAGCAGATTTATTTTCTCTCTCTTTTTGCTTACTTCTCTGTATCCGGTGTTAATAAATACATGCATAGATTCCTGCAAAGCGCCAAAAACAGAATGATAGTGTTCGTTTAATGATGGAACAAAAAGAGTGTGTGAGCCATCCGCAGTGATTTTTAATATCTGGCTTTTTGTTTTTTGACAATCTATTGTTGCCCTCACTTTTGTCATTTTATTTATATTTACAACAAATTTAAAAAATTAAAATTATGTTGAAGAATCTGAATCTTGAAAATGTTCTATTTCTCGATATTGAGACTGTTCCGCAATATTCTTGTTATGAAGCGTTGCCCGAAAAGATGAAAAAGTTGTGGGATGAAAAAGCATCAAGATTAAAATATCCTGACAAATCAGATACACCCGAAGAGCTATATCTAAGAGCGGGGATTTATGCAGAATTTGGCAGAATAATATGTATTTCGGCAGGTTATATCTCCGGTACCCAGTTTCGGATTAAATCTTTTTACCAAACTGAAGAAAAAGAGTTGCTCAGCAATTTTGCCAATTTGCTCAATAGACATTACGATACTCCAAATCATTTACTATGCGCTCATAATGGCAAAGAGTTCGATTTTCCATATATTGCCCGTCGTTTACTCATCAATGGACTTTCCATTCCTGAAATCTTGAATCTTGCAGGTAAAAAACCGTGGGAAGTACAGCATCTTGATACTATGGACCTTTGGCGGTTTGGTGATTATAAAAGTTATACTTCACTAAATCTGCTGACGGCAATATTCAATATCCCAAGTCCCAAGGATGATATTGATGGAAGTATGGTTTACGAAATCTACTGGTTGAAAAATGATATAGATAGAATTGTAGCTTATTGCCAAAGAGATACGCTTGCTGTAGCACAACTATTACTAAGATATTTAGGCAAACCTATCATCGAAGATTCTCAGGTAATAATAACGTAGGCCAATTTTTCAACACTATATTAAAAGCTATTCGCAACCGTTGTAACCGCAGCCGGTACAAGTAATACATCCTTCACGATAGATTAGGCTTCCTTCATTGTTACAGTTTGGGCATTTTCCTTTTTTCGCTATAGTGCCATCTGGAATATATTTCTTTAGGGCACGTACAACACCATTTTTCCATGTATTGATGGTATCACTGTCGAGAAGAAGATTGTCAACAATATCCACAACGTAGGGTAGAGGCATACCATGTCGTAAAATCCCGGAAATCAGTTTTGCATAATTCCAATATTCCTTGTTGAATTGTCGGGAGAGCCCTTCCATAGTAATGTTGAATCCTTCTTTATCTTGAAACTGAAAGTCGTATCGTGATATTTCGTTTTCTTTATTTTTTATCACACAGCCTTTTGTAACCCATTCTGGCACAAAGAATCCTTTTGCCTTTCCGGTAAATATTTCGTAAGGTCTATCATTATATAGTCCTATAACTGCCACCCACTTTTCATCATTATTTGTAAACCACATAACCTCAGCTTTTAGCTTTTGTGGGCGTGGTGGGGCTTGTGTCTCTCTGAACTCGCACTCTCGTTTGTCCTTATTTTCAATTAAAACTCCGTCGCGTGATCCTTCACGATAGATTGTCATCCCTTTACAACCACTCTCCCATGCTGTCATATACACTTCACTTACTAAATTCTCGGTGGTGTCAGCAGGTAAATTAACTGTTACGCTGATGGAGTGATCAACCCATTTCTGAACAGCCCCCTGCATTTTTACTTTCGAAACCCAATCAATATCTTGTGAGGTGGCCTTGTGATAAGGTGATTTACTAACAAGGCTTTCTATTTCATCCCCACTCATCTTTTCCACAAGATCGGGTTTATAACCGTTTACCTCAAGCCACACTTTAAATTTAGGGTGGAGTATATTAAACTCTTCCCAGGAATCTCCTACTTCGTCAACAAAAGTAACAGTTACATTCTTATCGTTCGGGTTAACTTTACGACGACGACTATAGGTGGGCCTGAATACCGGTTCGATACCTGAAGTTGTTTGAGTGCAGATGCTAACACTTCCGGTAGGGGCAATAGTAAGCAGGGCAATATTACGGCGACCGTATTTTTTCATATCCTCAATTATGGTAGGATCAGCATTACCAATACGCTGAATCATTGGATTATCTTTTTCCTTTTCATAATCAAAAATGGGGAAACCTCCACGTTCTTTTGCAAGATTTACAGACGCACGGTACAATTCTGTTGCAAGTGTTTTATGGATTTTTACAGCAAATTCAGTGGCCTCTTCCGATCCGTAACGCAATCCAAGCGCTGCCAACATGTCTCCTTCTGCAGTTATTCCGATACCGGTGCGTCGGCCAAGCAAGGTCTTTGCCTTTATTTTCTCCCACATGTTTTTCTCGATCATTTTGGTATCGTCGCACTCAGGGTCAGATTTGATTTTTAATAATATTCTATCAACCTTTTCTGCTTCCAGATCAATAATGTTATCCATCATTCGTTGAGCGATGTGTACATGTTTTATGAAAAGAGAAAAATCAAATGTGGCATTCTCCTGAAACGGGTTCTCGACGTAACTATATAGGTTAATTGCCAACAAACGACAACTGTCGTAAGGGCACAAAGGTATTTCTCCGCAAGGGTTGGTAGAAACTGTTGTAAATCCTTGATCAGCATAGCAATCTGGAACAGATTCTGCTAATATAGTATCCCAGAAAAGTACACCTGGCTCAGCAGATTTCCATGCATTATGGATTATCTTGTTCCATAATTGGCGGGCGTTAATAGTTTTGGTTATGATGGGGTTGTCGGAATTAACAGGAAATTGTTGAGTGTATGGTAGATCTTCCTTAACACAACGCATAAATTCGTTGTCAATTTTCACTGAAACATTAGCTCCGGTTACTTTGCCCGATTCCATTTTGGCATCTATAAAAGCTTCAGCATCAGGATGCTTTATGGATAGGGTGAGCATAAGTGCGCCGCGTCTTCCATCCTGTGCTACTTCGCGTGTGGAGTTAGAATATCGTTGCATGAAAGGCACAATTCCGGTTGATGTAAGTGCGCTATTTTTTACCGGGCTACCCGCAGGGCGGATGTGAGAAAGATCATGACCAACACCTCCACGACGCTTCATCAATTGCACCTGTTCCTGATCAATTTTCATAATTCCTCCATAAGAGTCAGATGGTGTATCATCTCCTATGACAAAGCAGTTGGAGAGTGAAGACACTTGGAAATTGTTCCCTATTCCAGCCATAGGGCTTCCTTGTGGAATAATATATTCAAAATCTTTGAGAACTTCATAAAAAACGGGTTCGTTCAATGGGTTTGGGTATTTAAGATCAATGCGGGCAATCTCGGCGGCTATGCGATGATGCATGTCATCAGGAGTAAGTTCAAAGATATCTCCATTACTATTTTTTAGGGCATATTTGGTCATCCATACTTTGGCAGCCAGCTCGTCACCTTTAAAATAAGATATGGTTTCTTTCATTACCTCTTCGATGGGAAATGCTTTCAATTTAGCCTTTGAGGCAGTTTTTGCAGGCTCAGGTTTTACTATTGGGCCAAATAGTGTTTGTTCGATCGCTTTCGGCCTTTCACGTTTTGTAATTACCTTGTCATAAGCATTTTTATTTCCTTTTTTAACATGCGAGCTTTTTACATCCGTCGTAGGTTCCGTTTCCAAATCTGCAAAAAGATCAAGTGTCATAATATTTTGATTAATAATAAGTTATTAATTATTAGTTTTTCATGAAGGCTAATCTTCAACAAATTAAATTCTAAAAAATTTAGAGAAAAAGCTGTGCAAGATACAACCAAAACAGACATCTTACCAAATCAATTTATCCACAATTCGATTGTTAATAAAATTAACTACCTGATATAAAATGTTATATATTGTAAAATGGAAAAATTTATTTTTGGATAAAAAGTTTGGCACGTGTTATTTCAAAAATATCAAAACTATAGATTTATTAATCTACATTCGACTTAAGAAAAACAGTAAAATTTCATCATTTTTGATTTCAGTTATTGGTAACGAAAAACCTCTAATGTGTAACTTCACACCTCTTGATTTCATATAATAGCATAAATAGATACATCGAAAAGTTTGTTCCATGCTATTTTATACCTTTGCGGCACTTTTTTTTATTTATTATGGTAAAAGTCAACAAAATACAAATTATTAAAGCCTTAGAAGAGGTTATTTTTTTTCCTAAAGGAAATAATATCGTTGCACTCAAAATGGTTAACGATATCGTTATTGACAAAAATCAAATTACTATTGAAATAGTTTTTGAAGATCCAAAAGCTAAAACGGCTGAAATAGTTGAAAATAGCAGCATTAATGCAATTAAAAAACACTTTCATGACCTTACACAGACTATAAAAATTATTCGTAAAGCTAAAGCTTTAAGTTACACAGATGGCATTAACACTATTATAGCTGTGGCATCGGGTAAGGGCGGAGTGGGTAAATCAACTATCGCCGTCAATTTGGCAATTACACTTTCCCAATTGGGCCATCGTGTGGGAATTCTTGATGCAGATATTTATGGGCCTTCAATTCCAATGATGTTTGATATGATGGATGAAAGACCGATGGCAGAAAAACGAAATGGTAGCGAGGTAATTATTCCTATTATAAAATACGGTCTTAAAGTCATGTCTATCGGATTTTTTGTAGATCCGTCACAGGCATTACTCTGGCGCGGGCCAATAGCTTCTAATGCATTGAATCAATTATTTAACACCACCGATTGGGGTGAACTTGATTATTTGATTTTGGATATGCCTCCCGGCACTGGTGATATCCACCTCACAATGGTTCAGGATATTCCTGTGGATGGTGTTGCTATTGTCAGTACGCCACAAGAGATAGCTCTTGCTGATGCCCGCAAGGCTTTTAGCATGTACAACACCGACAAAATCCAAGTTCCGATATTAGGTCTTATTGAAAACATGTCGTGGTTTACACCTGCCGAACTCCCCCAAAATAAATATTATATTTTTGGAAAAGAGGGAGGTAAACAACTTGCTAATGAACTTGGGTTGGTATTATTAGGACAAATACCATTGGTTCAAAGTATTTGCGAATCAGCAGATCAGGGAAAACCAATAACATACACAAATGAGCCAGATATCTTAACAAACTCCTTTGTTAGTCTGGCCGAAAATATTATTAAACGATTGAAATTAATCAAATAAACTTTTATAAAGATGAAAAACAATGAAGAACTCATACGTAAAGTAAAAAATGTTATTGATCAAATTCGTCCATACTTACAAAGTGATGGTGGAGATATTGAATTTGTTGAGCTTACTTCTGATAATATCGTTAATGTAAAGCTTTTAGGGGCTTGTGGGTCATGCCCTTACAGTACCATGACACTAAAAAACGGTGTGGAAAATGCAATGAAGCGCGCTATCCCAGAAATAAAATCAGTTGAAGCTATAAATCTGGATTTCTAACAACTAAATTGTTAACATTTTTATTCAAAAGTGGCTTTTTATCAGTATAAATATTAACTATCTAAATGATTAAGCCATAGTTGTAAAAATTGTTTAATTTAGTTCTCAACGAATAAAATATCTTTTTTAACTTTGCCTAGTTTTAGCAAAAAATAATGAATAATCAATTAATTAATTTAAATCTACCTTTATGAAAAAATTTCTATTAATAGTTCTTATCGGATTGTCTGTTACTCTTTTTGGCCAGACAACAGATAGGCCATGGTTGATCGGCATTAGCTCCAATTATGCCGATTTTAATGCGGTTGAGATGTCGGTAAGAAGGCAACTAAGAGATGCCAATTGGATGGGTAAAACACTCCCCTCTCAATTAAAAGTTGCCAGATCACTTAGCAAATCCTTTGTTTTCGGTGCTGAATTTTCGTTTGTTACCTTGGAATCGGAAAAGCTAAATCTAATACCTACCATTAAATCCAATGTTAGTACTGACAAATTTTGGCGTATGGGAGGTCAAATTGAATACAAATTTGCCAACGGATACCTGCTGAAAGAAGATGCTATCTTTGATCCATATATCTTTTTAGGACTAAACGGATCGAATATTAGCGAAAAAACATACTTGGCTCAATCCACTGGCGCAGGAACCAACATCTGGTTTAATAAATGGCTCGGTCTTAATTTTGAAGGATCATATGACTATTTATTTGATTTCAACGATTATTTTCATTACTCATTTGGGGTAACTTTCAGGTTAGGCAAAGCTAAAGATAGTGATGGAGATGGTGTTCCCGATCATCTTGATGAATGCCCTGATGTACCGGGGTTGAAAATTCTCAATGGATGTCCTGATCGCGATGGTGACGGTATTCCCGATCATCTTGACGAATGCCCTGATGTACCGGGACTTGCTGAGTTTAAAGGATGTCCTGATCGTGATGGTGACGGTATTCCCGATCATCTTGACGAATGTCCTGATGTACCGGGACTTGCTCAATTTAAAGGATGCCCTGACCGCGATGGTGACGGTATTCCCGATCATCTTGATGAATGCCCTGATGTGCCGGGACTTGCTGAGTTTAAAGGATGTCCTGATCGCGATGGTGACGGTATCCCCGATCATCTTGATGAATGTCCGGATGTACCGGGACTTGCTCGATTTAAAGGATGCCCTGACCGCGATGGTGATGGTATCCCCGATCATCTTGACGAATGCCCGGATGAATTTGGCACAATTACAAATAAAGGATGCCCAGAAATAATTCAAGAGGTTGAAAAAATTGATTTCCATGCAAAGCATATCCTCTTCGAAATTAGTAGTTCAAAAATTAAACAGGAATCATTTAGCGATCTTGATGAAATTATAGCTATTATGAAGAAATTCCCTGATTCAAGGTTTACCATTCATGGGCATACTGATAATACTGGTTCAGATGCATTAAATATGAACCTTTCGAAAAATCGTGCGAAATCAGTTAAAGATTATTTTATCAGTAAAGGAATAAATGCCAGCAGGTTAGAATCCGATGGGTTTGGGAAAAACAAACCGATTGACGTAAATGATACTCCTGAAGGCAGAGCAAATAATAGACGTGTTGAAATCAAGGTTATTAAATAACCAATAAAACACATAATTAATTTTTGCCCCGGAAAGGTAAAATCTATAGCCAATCCGGGGCATTTTTTTATAGAATAAGCAACCCAATGGTATTATTGATTTAATGTTTGTTCAGTATAATTCTTATCTTATTGATCACATACAATTAATCACTTAATTAATGTAATTGCCTAATCTGATTTAATTTAGCATTAAAAGATCGTTATTTCGTTTTTGCTAAAAAAGTATGTAGTACTGATTAGTTTTGAAGCCGCTATTAAGAAATATACTTTCCTAAAAACAGGAAATAAGTTTGTTATTCCGTCAAATAGCAGGTGTTATTTCTTAACCCGCCTGATTTCCTAAAAAAATATCTATCAATTGAAAACGTTTGATAATTAATTTTTGAAAAATAACCAAGATGAATGGTGGCATCTATTTCAGGATTGGTATAATCCATCTTTTGTTTTTTTTATATTTATTTTCTCACGCCCAGCAGACAAAGACTTACGATGATCCTCAAGCCAGCTATCGTCAAGCGGTTGATTTGGTCGAAAAAAAACAATATGGCGCAGCTCAGCATCTCTTTGGCCGACTGATTTCTACACTACCAGCCGGCGAGTCAGTAATGAGGCTCGAAGCAGGATTTTATGATGGATTGTGCGATTATTACTTAAATCATCCTCAGGCAAAGGATAAATTTGAGGATTTTGTGAGGTATTATTCCGATCATTCCAAGACCAACCTTGCCTTTGTATATCTTGGATTTATTGAGTATGCAGCCCGTAAATATAGGTATGCTCAGGAATATTTTGAAAAAGTTGATCCATACAGACTCAATCCGGAATTGATGCCGGAATATCTTTACAAATTAGGATATTGTTATTTGCAGCGTGAAGACCTATTCAAAGCCAAAGATGCTTTTTTTCCTATCTTAAACACAGCATCGGATTACCGCGATGGAGCTAACTACTATTACGCCTATATTGCCTATCAGGAAAAAGATTATCAAACTGCGCTGTTTCATTTTGAAAAAATTGATTTAAAATCGGATTTTTATGAAGAAGTACCATTTTATCAACTTCAGATATATTTTATAAAAAATGATTTTGAACAGATATTAACCAAAGGGCCAGCGTTAGTTGAATATTACACTAAAGACAAGAAGAAAAACAGTGAGCTTGCGCGTATCGTGGCAGAGGCTTATTATCAAAACAAAGATTATTCAAAAGCTATTGATTACTTTGAAAAATATCTGGCGGGAACACAAAAAGTCAATTCTCGTGACGAAAACTATCAACTTGGCTATGCTTACTATAAAACAGCCATGTATCAAAAGGCCATCGGGTATTTTGAAAAGGCCATTAAAAATAAGGATGAAATGTCACAAAATGCATATTACCATCTGGCCGATTGTTATCTTCAGACTGGTCAGACGAAGTTTGCACAAAATGCCTTTTATACAGCTTATCAGATTTCAGGAAATGAGGATTTGCGCGAAGATGCCCTTTTTAATTACGCCAAACTTACTTTTGAGCTGGCATACGATCCTTACAACACATCAATGGCAGCCCTTAACCAATATATCAACGACTACCCAAATTCAGAAAGAATTGATGAAGCTTATCAGTATTTGATAAATTTATTTTTATCATCAAAAGATTATCAGGCTTCAATTAATGCTATTGAGAAATTAAAAAAGAAAAATAGGGATATGCAATCGGCCTATCAACGAATAACATATCTGTTTGGAGTTCAACTTTTTAATAGTGGACATTATCAACCGGCAATAGAAAATTTCAGAAAAGCTTTAAATAATAACATTAATCAGGAATACACGGCACGTTCACGTTTTTGGATTGCAGAATCTTACTTTCAAACGGGGGAATATACCCGTGCTATTGACCATTACGATTCTTTTGAGTCATCGAGCGGCTCGTCGAAGTTAGATATATTTCCGCTGGCTTCGTACAATCTTGGTTATGCTTATTTCAAGCTTAAGTATTACGAAAATGCGGTAGAGAAATTTAAAAAGTTCGTTTCGCGTCCCGGTATATTAGGCGAGCCCCTCTTAGCTGATGCATATATTAGATTAGGCGATTGCTATTTTATTACTAAAAACTTTTCGCAAGCTGTAAGCTACTATGATCAGGCCATAAGTCGGAGCCCAAGAGAGAGTGATTATGCACTTTACCAAAAAGCTATTTCAGAAGGAGCACGTGGGCGCACTGACCAAAAAATAAGCCAGCTGCAAAACCTGGTAAATCTTTATCCACAGTCATCCTATGTTGATGATGCTACCTACGAAATTGCTGAAACATATCTGCTACGCAATGATAATCAAAATGCTTTTAAATGGTTTGATGAGGTGATAAAACAATATCCAAACAGTAGCTATTTTAACCGTTCGCTGCAAAAAATAGGGTTGATCTATTACAATCAAAATAACTTTGATAATGCGCTTGAAATACTAAAACAACTGGTAATAAAGCACCCTAATTCAATTGAAGCGCGAGATGCGTTGCTCACTATCAGAAACATTTATATGGACAAAAATCAAGTGCATAAATATTATGAATTTGCCGAAAGTGTTCCATCTGCAAAAATATCTGCTAGCGAAAAAGATTCGATAACTTATATTGCAGCCGAAAATTTTTATTTAACTAACGATTGCATTTCTGCCATTGAAGCATTTGATGAATATATAAATAAGTTCGAAAATGGAGCTTTCGTATTAAATGCCTACTATTACAAAGCTGAATGTGAGTTTAATTTAGGAAAAACAAATGAAGCGCTTCAAGGATACGAATTTGTTAATCGTTTCTCAAAGTCACGGTTTAGTGAAAATTCAGCATTGCGGGCAGCAGAAATATACCTTTCAAATGAAAATTATCATAAAGCTTTAGAAAATTTCAGTAATCTCGAATTGATTGCTGATCATTCTACTAACATCATAACTGCAATATATGGCCAGATGGAGTGCCATTACAAGTTAAATGAACATCCTGAGGCTATTGAATCATCACGAAAATTACGGTCTCTCGATCGAATAAGCAATGAGCAGTTGATAAAATCATACTATATAGCTGGTAAATCGGAGCTGGAAATGGAAAACTTAACTAAAGCTAAACAAGAATTGGAAAGTACTGTTGAACTGTCGCAAGGTGCTTTCGGCGCTGAAGCAAAGTATTTGTTGGCAACAATAGCTTTTAAGCAGGGCGAATTGAAAAAGGTAGAGGATGTAGTAGTAGAGCTTGCTGGGCAGTATCCATCCTATGAATACTGGAAAGCCAAAGGTTTTTTACTCCTTTCGGATGTTTATGTAAGTCTTGGAAATATTTTTCAGGCAAAAGAGACATTACAGAGCATTATTCAATATTATCCTGACAAGGACTTGAAAGAGATCGCAATAGAAAAGCTCAATAATATCGAGAAAAAGGAATAATTTATTGTTAGAAAGATAGCGTTAATGAAATTATCAGAAAATCAATATAAGCACATAATGAGATTAAAAAAATCAGCCATCGGATTGAGTCTTTTTTTGTTTATAATGTTGTGGATTACTGATTTAACATTCGGACAAGGTAGAAATCAGGAAGTAACTATCATTGCTCCTTATCAGCCATCCATTTCTGATGTTACAAAAATACCATTCAAACCCGAATTCAAAGATACACTTGTGAAAGCTCCAGAAATGAGCTATAGCATAAATTCGCAACGTATCCCCACCCTATTTGAAGCACAACCATTAAAACCTGCTTTTATACAAATTGACCCTGAAAAATTACTTCACCGCAATTATCTTAAAGCAGGATTTGGCAACTACAAAATGCCTTATGCTGAGTTCTATTCCAACAGCCTTTATTCAAATAAGTATTCACTCGGATTTTATGTTCGTCATCTATCCTCACAAGGTGGCATAAAAGACTACCCAACAAGCGCTTTTAGTAAAAACAATATATCAGTTTATGGAAAAAGATACCTAACCGATAAAGTAGTTTCAGGGAATCTATTGTACGACCGTGATGTTGTGCATTATTACGGCGTGAAGCAAAATGCAGATAATGTTACCTTAACAGATAATGATTTAATACAAAGATTTTCACTGTTTGGCGCTGATGTTTCACTTGCAAGTAACAGTCGCAGTAAGAATAATTATTTAATAGCTCTAAATTTTTGGGGCTTAAATGACATTTTTAAAACCAAAGAATCGCAAATAGGACTTAAAGGAGCTTATAGTTCAGGCAATAAGATAATAAATGTAGCCAAAGAAGAAAATTTAGGCGCTAATCTTCACTTTGATCTCTATGCAAACAACGACAGTTTAAATCATTTAGTTACTGTTAAAACAGCCCTTAATCCTTACTTCCGTCTTAATTTTGATTATCTTGACCTCACGCTTGGTTTTGAAACCGTATTAGCCGCCGACACAAACAGTAAGACATATATCTATCCGCAGGCAAAACTCTTTTTCAAAATCATTCCCGACTATTTACGACTTTACCTGTCAGTTACTGGTGGTTTACAACGGAACACATTAAAAAGTACAAGCCGGGAAAATCCTTGGATCAATACTCTTTTTTCATTCAATTTTACTAATACAAAATATAATTTCAAAGGTGGAGTTACCGGAAAAATCAATCAATTGATTGATTTCAACTTTAGCGCATCATATGCCGATATAGATAATATGCTGTTTTTTGTTAATGATAACATCTCTCCATTTAATCCTAATATAAAAGAAAATTTTGGCAACAAATTCATTAGCGTTTATGATGATGTTAAGGTAACTACCATAAATTTTGAGGGTAATTATGATGCACCAAATAGATTGAAAACAACATTAGTAGCTACTTACCGCGACTACAAGCTAAACAATTTAGATCGGCCATGGCACAAGCCAGCCATCGAAACCAGTATTATTTCGAGATATTTTCTAAAACCGGAAATTGCCTTAACGGGAGAGCTTTTTTATGTTGGAAAATCTTATGCACGACTTCAGGATGCTGATCAAAACATCACCGAGAAAAAGATTAATGGGTATGTTGATCTGAATTTCGGCGCTGAGTATTTTTTCAATGATAAAATATCGGCATTTGCTCAAGTAAGCAATGTAACCGGCACACGCTATTATCGCTGGTATCAATACCCATCGCAGCGTATCAATGTTATGGCTGGCGCTGTCTTTGCGTTTTAAAGCAAAGGAAGGATTATTATTTGTTTAGTATTATAAGTTGGAAAAATCTTACTGACAACTTCCCGAAATTTGTTGAAAGTTCTACATCACTCTCCGATTAAGCAATTTCATAATCAATCTGCTTTTTTCTTATATCAATATTTTTAACCCTTATCCTAATTGGATCGCCAAGTTTAAATTCGCGCTGATAACGATGGCCGATAACTTTGTAATTCTCTTCGTCAAGGTAATAAAAATCATCGTCAAGATCTTGAAGGCGTATCATCCCTTCGCATTTATTCTCTTTTATCTCAACAAATATTCCGTATTTTGAAACTCCTGAAATCAATCCGTCAAATTCTTGCCCAATCTTATCCGACATGTATTCAGCCTGTTTATATTTTATTGAGGCACGTTCAGCTTCCTGTGCTTTACGCTCCATATCGGAGGCATGTGTACAATAACCTTCGTATTCATCGGCATTCACCGATGGTTTTCTATCAAGGTAACGTTGCAAAAGGCGATGTACCATCAGGTCGGGATAACGACGAATAGGTGAAGTAAAATGGGTGTAATACGCAAAAGCCAATCCGTAATGACCGATATTTTTAGTTGAATATTCGGCTTTAGCCATGGTGCGTACAGCAAGTGTTTCCACAAGATTTTCCTCTCCCTTCCCCTTTATTTTTTCAAATAATTCATTAAAAGACTTAGCAAGGTTACGTTCCGTACTAATACGCATTTTGTAACCAAGTTTAGCGACAAATTGAATAAACTGATTAAGCTTTTCAGGCGAAGGCTGATCGTGAATACGATAGACAAATGTTTTTGGTTCAACAGCGCCTCGCTTGCGTCCAATACGTTCGGCCACACGTCGGTTTGCCAATAACATTAAATCTTCGATAAGAAAATTTGACTCTTTTTGTTCGCTGATTATTACCTCAATAGGCTTTCCTTTTTCATCAAGTTTAAAGTTTACCTCCTGAGTATGAAAGCTAATGGCTCCTTTTTTAAAACGCTCTTCTTTGAGTTGAGAGGCAAGTTTCCAAACCTCGTTTATCACCTCTGCCAAATCGCCCTTTCCGGTTTCGATAATGTGCTGAACCTCTTCGTAGTCGAACCGGCGGTCGCTATTTATTATTGTTTTACCAAACCATTCAGCTTTTACCTTTGCGTTGTCATCCAGCTCAAAAACAGCGGAGTAACATAGTTTATCTTCTTTTGGTCTAAGTGAACAAACGTGGTTCGACAGTTTTTCAGGCAACATAGGGATTACTCTGTCAACTAAATAAACGGATGTGCCTCTTTGAAACGCCTCTTTATCAATTTTTCCGTTAGGTTTCACGTAATATGAAACATCCGCTATGTGTACTCCTATTTCGTGATTTCCATTTTCGAGTCGGCGGTAGCTAATGGCATCATCAAAATCCTTTGCATCGAATGGATCAATGGTAAATGTAGTTATTTGCCGAAAATCCCTGCGTTTTTTAATCTCTTCGGCAGGTATAACATCCGATATTTTGGATGCTTCTGCTTCCACCTCTTTTGAAAAAGCCAATGGAAAATCATTTTCAACCAGGATTGCTTGCATTTCCACTTCATTATCTCCCGGCTTACCAAGTATTTTTATCACCTCACCAAATGGATTATTCGCATGTTCAGGCCATTCAGTCATTTTCACCACCACCTTTTCGCCATGTTTAGCTTTATTTAAGCTATTTAATGGGATAAGGATGTCAATCGGCATATTTTGGCTATCAGAAATCATAAAAGCTACTTTGGCTGATTTTGCTATCGTGCCAACAAAAAAGGTCTTAGCCCTTTTTATTATTTCAACAATCTCGCCTTCGGGTTTGTGTCCTTTACGTCGGGGGAACAAACGCACTTTTACTATATCGCCATGTAGGGCATGTCCTGTATGATTAGCGCCGATAAATATATCTTCACCCATTTCTGGAGAGGTAACATAAGCTTTACCCGTTTGCTTCATATCCACCTTGCCTTCATGAGTAACTTTAAATGCCTTTTCAGAAGTTAGTTTTTCAGGTTTTATCTTGAATTTACCCCGGCGCAATTGCTCCAACTCTCCTTTTATTGCAAGTTCTTCAAGTGTATCTTTGATAAGATTCTTGGAGGTGCGATCGTTAACACCCATAATGTGAGCCACTTGTTTATAATTGAAACTTCCAAACGGATTTTCAATAAAATGACTTCGCACACCGGCAATAATTGCCTTTTTGCCCAACTTAGCCTTGTTAGCTTTATTTTTTTTTGGTGATTTGTTTTTTCGAGACATATTTTTTACATTTAAGTATCGCTAAATTAGTAAAACTATCAAGAACGATTTTCGAAAATGTTTTCAATAGCAATTCGTTTTATCAAAACATTATTTTAGATAACGTATGAATAAAAATGAAAATACTAATCTTGAAAAAACTTACAATTAATTCATCTTTTAATTCTTGTAAATTCATTTTTATGAAATCGTGGCAGAAACAACAAGTTAAAAGATTTAAAATCATAGCATTTTGACAAATATTTAGCCTTTGCATCAATTTTGATAAAAGGACATTTCTTAAATACGCAAAAATGGATTACAAAGATTATTATAATATTTTAGGGGTAGATAAGAAGGCTACAAAGGAAGAAATCAAAAAACAATATCGCAAATTAGCTAAGAAATATCACCCTGACCGCAATCCTAATAATAAAGAGGCGGAAGAAAATTTTAAAAATATTCAGGAGGCCTATGAAGTATTGGGCGATGATGCCAAACGATCGAAGTATGATCAGTTAGGGGCAAACTGGAAACAGTTTCAGGAGGGTGGAGCCGGTTTTGATTTTTCTCAATGGGCACAACAGGGAGGAGGTCGGAGTTACAGAGTGTCGTTTGACAATATTTTTGAAGGTGGTAGCGGCTTCTCTGATTTTTTTAATAGCTTTTTTGGTGGCGGAGATAGTTTTATCCATCAAGAATTTGGAACACAATCCAAACGCAGAAAGTCGGCAAATATCAAAGGGCGGGATTATCAAGCTAACCTCACTATATCCTTACATGAAGCCTATCATGGCACCTCTACAATTTTAAATGTTAATGACAAAAAGATAAGAGTTCCGATAAGACCAGGGGTTAAAGATGGACAGGTATTACGCGTCCGGGGCAAGGGAGAGGTCTCATATTCGGGTGGTGAGCCCGGCGACTTGCTAATAAAAATTAATGTAACAAAAAGCGCTTCAACTAAAGTAAAGGGCAACGATCTTTATTCCGATGTAAAGGTTGATCTTTATACGGCAATTCTTGGAGGTAAAATTACCATTCAAACTATTAGCAAACCCGTTAGTATAAATATACCGCCCGAAACACAAAATGGGAAAGAGTTGCGCTTGAAAGGACTTGGGATGCCGGTATTTGGAAGAAAAAATGAATTCGGCGACCTCTACCTGAAAATCGTAGTCCATTTACCCGAAAATCTTAATGATCAGGAAAAGGCTCTTTTCAATCAATTGAAAACTATAAGATCCTAACCCCTTTTTATTTGTAACTCTTATTAATTCATGTTTTGATAATAACCAAAGGTTAGCGCCGTTAGTAAGATTTATTGTTACTAACTATAGAAAAATATTACTTTTATCTCATGTTTCAAAAACTTCTGATTCCTGCTAAGTTGCTTTTAATCATGTTGGTTTTAGCAGGAAATCTGCTCTATTCCCAATCTGCTACAATAAGAGGATTTATTTATGAAAAGGAGAGCGGTGAGCCGGTCATTTTTACCAATGCTTATCTTCTTGGAACATCTTATGGTTCAACAACCGACATCAATGGCTACTTTGCCATCACGCAAATACCACCGGGCAGTTATACTCTCATAGTTACCTATTTAGGATACGACACACTTACAGAGGATGTGTCTTTAAAGGCTAATGACCTGATACAAAAAAATTTATATCTCGAAAAATCAACTGTTCTTTTAGATGCCGTCAATGTTTCGGCCGAGCGTCAGGCGGTTCGTACCGAAACCCGCACCTCAGTTGTCAAAGTAACACCATTAGATATTAAACAAATACCAAGTGTTGGTGGAAAGGCCGATTTGGCACAATACCTACAGGTACTGCCAGGTGTTATTTTCACCGGCGACCAAGGAGGGCAATTATACATACGTGGCGGATCACCCATTCAAAACAAAGTTTTTCTGGATGGAATGGTAATTTACAACCCGTTTCATTCTATTGGTCTCTTTTCTGTTTTTGATACCGAAACCATCAGGTTAGCTGACATTTATACAGGAGGGTTCAATGCGGAGCATGGTGGGAGAATCTCTTCGGTGATGGATATAACAACTCGCGACGGAAACAAAAAACGACATACCGGAAAACTTGGATTATCAACATTTGGAGCAAATGCTTTAATAGAGGGACCGATCAAAAAGCAATTAGAAGATGGTAGAGGAAGTTCATCGTTTCTTATTTCGGCTAAAAATTCATACCTTGAACAGAGTTCAAAGCTGTTTTATGATTATGTGAATGAGGATGGCCTTCCATTCAATTTTTTAGACCTTTATGGGAAAGTTACTATAAGTGCTGCAAATGGCAGTAAAGTGAATCTTTTTGGATTTAACTTTACTGACAAAGTAAATTATAAGGCGATATCAGAGTATTCGTGGGATGCGTTAGGTGGTGGTGTTAATTTTGTTGTCATACCGGGACGTACACCCGTATTAATGGAAGGGATCTTTGCTTACTCCTCATACGATATGCAATTAGATGAAGAGGAAAAAAATCCTCGTAACAGTTCAATCAATGGATTTAATGCAGGATTAGATTTTACATATTTTCAGGGTAAAAATGAGATAAAATATGGGATTGAAATGAATGGTTTTACAACCAACTTTGCCTTTTTTAATGATATAGGGCAAAGCATTTCACAAGAGCAAAATACTACTGAGCTTGGCGGATTTTTTAAATACAAAATAGCTATCAATAAATTTCTTATCGAACCCGGAATCAGAGCACAGTGGTACGCCTCACTTTCCAACTTTTCATTAGAGCCCAGGTTGGCCTTTAAGTATAACTATTCTGACCGTACCCGTTTTAAAATTGCCGGAGGTTTTTATTCGCAAAATCTTATTAGCGCACGCTCCGATAGAGACGTTGTTGATCTTTTCTACGGCTTTCTCTCCGGCCCCGACCAAACTCTAATTGATTTCAAAGGCGAAGAAACCAATCATAAACTCCAAAAATCAAAACATTTAATTCTGGGAATTGAACATGATCTTTTTCGTGGCTTTACCATAAACCTTGAGGGCTACTATAAAGTATTTCCACAGCTAACAAACCTGAATCGTTACAAAATTTATGATGCCAGCAATGTACCTCCAGGAACCCCACACCTTGAGTATAGTGACTATATCGTGGAAAAGGGAGAGGCAATGGGGGCTGACCTTTCTTTAAAATACAGCAAAAATAGATTGTACTTCTGGACAGCATACTCCTATGCTTTTGTGAACCGATATGATGGAATGCAATGGTATTATCCGCATTTTGATCGCAGACATAATCTAAATATGCTTACGGCATATACACACGGCCACCTGCGACAATGGGAATTTAGTGTAAGATGGAATTTTGGTACAGGATTCCCGTTCACTCAATCACAAGGATATTACGAAAAACTCTTGTTCCCCGGGGGAATTAACTCCGACTATATGACTGAAAATGGAATCTTAGGTATTGAATATGGCGAGTTAAATCTTGGACGCTTACCTACTTACCACCGGTTTGATGTCAATATAAAACGTACCTTTTTCTTTACCGAAAAAAGTAACTTGCAGCTCGATTTTAGTGTTACTAACGTTTATGACCGTCCAAACGTCTTCTACGTTAACAGAATAAGCGGTGAGACTGTTCGCCAATTGCCAATTATGCCAAGCATTGGCGCCACTTTCACTTTTTAAAAAAAAAGAAAAGCAGCTTGCCCTTTTGTTAGAATAAAGCTATTGGAAAATAGAGGCTGAATAAAAAATTATAAGATATTATTGTAAAAGCTTTTGAAATTAAAACAGCTTCGTTAAATAATTGTTAGTTTTACTAAAAATAACAATCTTTCACAAAAAGACATGCATGAGATAGAACCATATTACTACTGGCGTCATCTTTATATAGCCTCTGATGATGAGCGTTCTCCTTTTTACAAAAGGCAATATAGTGAATTTGAGTTTACTAATGCTATTTATAATTTCCTTATACATCCACAATGGGACGAAATGGGCTCAGCAACTCTTTATTTAAAGGTATTATACGCCGACTATAACAGAGGGTTTTCCATAATCGAGCTGCTGGGCGAATGGAATGACTGTCTATATAACGACATCATGTATCTCAAGCGCAACATAATTGAACCAATGATTAAAGAAGGGATAAACAAATTTATTCTCATTGGCGAAAACATCCTGAATTTTCATGCATCCGAAGATGATTACTATCAAGAATGGTTTGACGAAGTAGAGGAGGGCTGGATTTCTGGGATAAACTTCAGGAAACATGTTATTGAGGAGTTTGTACACTGCAACATTGATTATTACATAGCCTTTGGAGGTCCTTTCAATTGCGTTGACTGGAGAACAATAGATCCGGTTCAGCTTTTTGAAGAAATTGATAAGTTAATGGTTAAACGATTATCAATGTGATCATGAAAAAGTCTGTTATCCTAAATATTTATGGGAAAGTTCAAAATGTAGGATTTCGCTATCAAACTAAAAAAAAGGCAGACTTGCTTCAAATAACAGGATTTGTTAAGAATATGCACGATGGTTCTGTTTATGTGGAAGCCGAAGGTGAAGAAAATGATCTAATTCTTTTCATTCAATGGTGTTATAGCGGACCTTTTTGGGCAAAAGTAGAAAAAGTAAAACAGCAATCCGCACCCATACAGAACTTTGAGTCTTTTATAGTAAAATGAAATATTACTAAAAAAACCCCCCACCTTTAAAAAAGTGGAGGGCTTCTCCTGATAATAAATTGAATATTTCTATTTTACCAAACCAATGATGAAATCATTATTTGACCACTATTTTATAATGCTTGAGAAGACATTATCGGAAAAAGGATGGGAGGGAACTTCCGTTTAATAGGTCAACATAAATATTCAATTAATATCATCAAAGAACAGAATAAAAACAGAATAAGTAAACGCATTAAAAATTAATGCGGCGCTAAAATAATGCAAAAAAAGTAACCAAATAAGAAAAATGAATTCTTTTTTAAGTTTACTAAGTTATTTCGTATAACTTTTGGATGATATTAGAAAACTGATAGACTTAAGATTTAAGTAAATGACCGGCGCTGGCAGTTATTTTTTATAATTACTAATTTACAATCATTTTGAATAACTTTTTCAGAGCGGATCCAATCTTCATTTTATTTTTAATACAAAATCCTGTAAAACTAAACGTCAATTATATCAATTGAACATAAAATTCTGACTTTTGTATCTATAACAAATGGTTAATTAATTTTCCAGATCCTATTAGTTCTTTAAGGCTTCTTTCGAAACGGGCATGTTTAATTGCTTCAAGATAATTTAAATTGTGCAAATCGCTCCCGAGTAGCTCCACCATGTTTTGTTCGATCATTTTTTCAGCAATTCTTTTTATTTCATTTGAATAATGACCCGAGAGCGAACTTATATTGATCTGAAAAAGCACTCCTCTATCTTTAAGCTCTTCATATTTGCTCCAATTTCCAAAAAAGTATGAATAGCGCTCCGGGTGAGCAAGGACTATTTTGTATCCGGCTATTTGCAAATCAAAGAAATAATCTCTCCAATGTGGGTATTCATTAAAAAATGACATTTCGACAAGTAGATGATTTTTTCCGAAAGTTAGAAGATCGCCTTTTTCAATTTTCTCCTTAAATTTTTCATCAATCAGATATTCGGCAGCCGCTTGAAGCTCTATATCAACGTTTTGTTTTTTAAGCTCACGCTTTACTCTTTCCAACTCTGACAATATTGTCCCAGAAGAATTTTGATAAAACTCACCCTGAATATGTGGCGTAGTAATAAGCTTTGAGTACCCAAGCTTTTTCATCTCTTTAATAAGAATCATAGATTTTTCAAGCGAATCGACTCCATCATCTAAACCGGGAATAAGATGAGAATGCATATCAGTTTTCAATAGAGATAAATCAACGGGTTTCGTTAACCTGGAGGAAGAAAATATGTTTTTTAAAACTGACATTACTATAAAATTGAGGGCGCAAAAATAAGATTTTGTAAAAGGTGGTTCATTTCAAAGAGGTATCTGTTGATTTTGCCAGTAAACATTTTAAAATTTCTGGGATGTTGTTTTATAAAAATGAAACAGTGTAAAACTATTGATGGATTAGAATCTGTAAACAAAAATAGCCTTTCCGTCGTCAGTTTCGTAAAAATCAGATATAATAGCTTCGCATTTGAAATTGTTTTTCTCATAAAACTTTCTTGAAGGTAGATATTGATCTTTAGTTGACGTTTCAGCAACAAGCAGGCGCCCATTATCTTCTCTAATAAGCCTTATTGTTTCATTAAGGAGATGCACACCAATTCCTTTTCCACGAAAGTCGTTATGTGTAACGATCCAATACAAATCATAGGTTCCCTTAGTACATGGTGTAGGTCCGTAACAAGCATACGATACAACAATGTCTTTATATTCTGCAAATATGAAGAAGTACCCACTATCAAATCCTTTTATAAGGCGTTCTTTAGCAAGTTCGTTTGCAACAATAATTTCATGCTCGTAAAAAAAACCCGTTGATCTGACAATTTCTTCAATAGTTTTTGGATCATCCGGCAGAACATTGTACCGAAAAGATACATTTAAATTATCCATAATTATTTCAACACCTCTTTAATAATTTTATCAACGACTTGAGTAAAGCTGTATCCAGCATATTCGCATGCAGCATAGAAACCGCTCCCAGGGGTTATGCATGGATTAGCGTTAACTTCAAGGATAAAAGGATTGCCTGAATTATCCATTCTAAAATCTACCCTTGCATAGCCTTTTAAACCTAATGTTTTCCAGCATTTTAAAGAAATATCTGATAAAAGTTTATGAATTTGATTTCCGTTTTTGCCTAAATCATAGGTTCGTACGGTATTTTTAAATTCGAAACTTTCTTCATTCCATTTAGCTCTATAACCCAGCACTTTAGGCTTGTCAGACGGATAATCCACAAAAAGAATTTCTGCAACTGCTAAGACTACAGGTTCAGAATTTATGGCGAGTAATGAAACATTGAATTCTCTTCCATCAATATAAGGCTCAATGAAATAAAGGTCATTTGCAAAACTATTCAAGTTGATATTATCTAATCCGGTTATTTCAAAAACAGAGGCTTCGTCTAATCCAAGTGATCCTTCTTCCCATAAAGGTTTTAAAATGTATTTTCCGTTAGGTAAATCAGCAACTTCTGAAGGCTTATAGCTTGCAGTAACTGGTAACCCAGCATTGAAAAGAGCTTGTTTAGTTATGGTTTTACCGGCTGTAAAGAACATTGGAACGGTTGGATTTCCTGTGTATGGAATTTGAAGAATATCAAAAAGTGCTGGAGGAAAAAAAACTATGGCTCCATAATTTTGTAAAGACTCTACCAAATTAAATATCAAATCAGGTTTTTCATTTTTCAAAAACAAAAATGCTTTTTCGAGGTTCAGCGTCATTGGAAGCTTTATTACTTCATGTCCTAACTCTTTTAAGCAGGCTGATACTAACGCTACCTCGTCTAAAATATCCAATTCATCTTCCAGAGCGTTTTTGCCAGGTTTATTGTAAGTAATGACAATTTTCATTCGATACTATAATATTTTAAAATCTCTGAATTGCTGAACGTATTATTTCATCAATAAGCTGAATGTAATTCCAGCCCTGTTTATACAGCATAATGGGCAAATCAGAGTGAAAATGATTAATTCCGGGTAATGGATTCACCTCAATAAAGTTAAGTGTTCTATTTTCATCCATTTTAAGGTCAATACGTCCGGCATCACGACAACCAAGAACTCTCCATACTTTAAGGCTAATCTCGGCACAAATCGCATATATTTCATTTTTAATCAATTGGTACTCTACTCTATTAATATAATTTTCCTTTATAAAACGTGAATAGGTAGAGTCTTCAGCGTCATGACGGATTATCACTTCCATTACTCCCACTACTCTTGCTTCTTTACCCGTTCCAAGTATCCCTACTGTAAACTCTCTACCAGTAAGTAATTTCTCCACCAACACAGGTTGATGATATTCCTCTATCAATCTTGTTACTTCGAGTTTAAAGCTTTCCTGAGAGTGCACAATTGACTTTGCACTTACACCTTTGCCGGAACCTTCCGCAACAGGTTTAATAAATACTGGAAATGGCAGCTTGCAAATCTCTGCCTCCTTATCATTTTCGACGAGAAAAAATTGAGCTGTAGGAATTCCCGCATCCCGAATCACTCTTTTTGTTAATCCTTTATGTAAAGTAAGGGAAAGCGTAAGCGGATCGGAAAAAGTGTAAGGTATTTTATAGGCATCGAGTAGTGCAGGTACCTGTGCCTCACGCCCCATCCCATAATAACCTTCACAAATATTAAATACGAGTTCCCATCTTTTATCATTAACAAGGGCATCGGCAAGTTGCAATATATTACCTATTCTTTCAGTTTTATGTCCTAATTTGTGAAGAGCAGATTCAATACCTTCAATGGTCTCTTCCGAATCAAATTCAGCTACTTCATCAGGCAAGAAACCTTTTTTGAGATATTCACTTTTTAAGTCATAAGTAAGGCCAATAAACATATTATTCTATTTGATTGTCCGGATAATAATAGATCATGCCTTGATAATTTTCCAATACCGCTCTACCTTGATCGTCGTGCCCTTTATAATACTCAGGCAGCAAAGGTATTTTTCCTCCTCCGCCCGGAGCATCAATTACATACTGTGGAACGGCATAACCAGATGTATGACCGCGCAAACCTTTTATAATTTCAATACCTTTATTGATCGAAGTTCTAAAATGAGCTGAACCAGGAATAGGATCACATTGATAGATATAATAAGGCTTTACTCTTATTTTTAGCAACCCTTGCATTAATTTGGTCATTGTTGCCACATCGTCATTAATGCCTTTCAAAAGAACTGTTTGACTTCCAAGCGGAATTCCTGCATCTGCAAGTCTTTTGCATGCTTGCGAGGCCTCTTTAGTAAGTTCAGAAGGATGAGTAAAATGTATGCTCATATAAAGCGGATGAAATCTTCTTAACATCGAAACAAGTGATTTGGTTATCCTCATTGGTAACACGACAGGTACCTTTGTTCCAATACGTATTATTTCAATATGATTAATTGCTCGCAACCGCATGAGCAAGTATTTAATATGAGAATCGGACATAGTGAGCGGATCGCCACCAGATATAACAACATCTCTTATTTCGGGATGAGCAGCAATATAGGCTAAACCAGGCTCCCATGCCTTCACTCCTGTATGACATTTGTCTTTTTTAGAGACAATATGAGTCCGTGTACAATAACGACAATATGCCGAGCAAAATCCAGTTGAAAGAAAAAGAACGCGGTCGGGATAACGATGAATAACATTTGCAACAGGGCTATCATTTTCTTCATTTAGTGGATCTATAGATTCTCCTTTACTCAACATCAATTCAAAAGCAGAAGGGATTATTGATTTCCTTAATGGATCATCAGGAGCGGCTCCATGTAACAGGCTGGCATAATATGGAGTTATCCTTAACGGAAGCATACTTTTGTTTGAATGGTCTAATCCAACATCATTAAAATCTTTCAACAAAAATGAAAGTTGCTCCGGTTTAGTAAAACTGTTTTTTAATTGCCACCGCCAATCATTCCAGTTATTTATTGAAGCGGAAGGAAACCAGGTTCTTAGAAATTTAAAGGTAGATTCTTGAATAATTTCGTCAGGAGTAGATGTAGAGAATTGAATATCCTTGTTTTCAATGACATTATAGTTCGAAGTACTTTGACTACTCGGAGGTTTATCTTCATTGGAACATTCAACTGCGCTTGTTTCAATAGAGTTTAAATCATTTAAAGGGCTCATGATTTATATTTAATTAACTGATTTTTAATGTTTTTAAATTACTGTCATTTTTCAAAAAAAACGTACAATATTAATTCAAAGTATGATTAGTTTTTCATTTTTCAAAAAAAACTTTTATAAATGATAAAAATATGAGTGTCAAAAGGTTGCTGTTAAGTTAGAATGAGAATATCATAATGCTTATATAAAGAGGTATTTGTAATTGCTACAAGAAGAGTTTTATTGATCAATGTGTAGGTTTTAATAATGTACAACTTATAAATGTTAATATGTTGAACTAAGGTCTGCTAATTCTTTTAAAAGAGTGGGATTTGGTTTCATTGTCAGAATCTGTATTAGATATGCGTAAGATTGATTTGAACGGTGTTAAAAACAGAAGATTTGCATTAGAACCTGTTCTATGCCAAAGGCTGGCGTCTAACAAATATTTCACGTCCTGAAGTTAAAAGGGGACTTGTGAGATCGGAAACAACATGTGTTATCTTTTATAAAAAACAGACCTTAGTGAAACGCTGTCATTCAGCATGTTCGATTTATTATTCCTCAGTTTAGGTTAAAAGATACGGGCTTTAAGCAAAGCTATTAGTTAAATAAGTATTTTTTTGAGTTATCTTATTAGATCAAAATTGATAGAAATTTCCTCGTTTTTATCAAAGTCAAACATGGTTAGCTTTCGTATTTGGAAATAGTTGATCCAATAGTTTTGTAGGCTTCTTATATAGTTAATCTTCGAATTGTCGCTATTAATTTGCGAAGTGGTGAGGTCGGTAATGCTTACTTTATCAACAAGGTATCGTTGTCGTGCGATATCATAGCTTTTCCATGCTACTGTATCTGATTTTCCGGCAATTTGTAGTCTGCGTTGTTGCATTTTAAAATCCATCACCTGTAAAAAAACACTTTGGTCAAAATCCACCCTTTCCTGTTCTATAGAAGTGCGTACTATCTCTCTATCTGATTCGGCTACTTTTATCCTTCCTTTGGCCAAGCCCCAATCGAGAATTGGGATTTTAATTCCAAAGACAAGCAGTTGTTGATCCTGAGTGTTGTGATAAACCTCGCTAAGTGAGTTAGCGCTTTGTGTAAGTCCGTATTGAGCGAACATGTTAGCGCTAAAGCGATCGGTAGTTTTTGCTATGTTTACCTGGCGATCGGCTTCCAACAGGCGGCGATCGAACGAAAGCGCTTGTGAGTTATTTTTATTTGCCAGTTCAACGGCTTTGTCGGCCGGGATCTCGAAAAAACTAACCTCTTGAATCGGGGGTGTAGGCTCGATAGGTATATCATCTTGAAGCCTCAGATAGGACTTTAACTTAAACATCCTGTCTTCAAGTTCTAAGGCGGACGTTTCGTAATTAGCCTGAGCATTAAGAAAGCCTAATTCAAGCTGGAGCAGTTCATTCTCTCCAATTTTGCCGAGGTTAAACCTGCCTAATCCAATTTTGTAGAGTGTATCGTAGTATGCGATATTCTGTTCTGCAACATTTTTTTGAATTTGCGATACGAGCAAATTAAAAAAGAGGTTGGTAGTATTGATCGAAATCTGTTCTATCTCTTCCAGGTATTTACGTTTAGCTTCATTATATCGCATTGGGTCAATTTTTTTTGACCATTTGTAAGTGTTAAACCCGAAGATATTTTGGGAATAACCTATTACTAAGGGTGTTGAGAGCCATGCTGTAGGTGGTCGTCCTGCGGCATCGCCGATATTGAGATAATCAATCCTTTGCAAGCCCGATTGTAAATAGACCTGACCACCAGTCAGTGCTATATTTTTGCTTAATGAAAGATCTGCTGATGTGTTGGCTAAGCTTCGTTCTCTGAAGGCCTCGCTGCCGTCGGGCTGAACGATCTTTTCTATGGCTCTGGTATATCGAGGAACAGTAGCGTCAAGGCTGAGTTTTGGGAGTAATGTAGCTTCCGATGTTCGCATTTCCCAAAAGCTTTTTAAAAAACGATTTTTGGCCGACAGTGCATCAGGCGATTGGCGTTGAGCAATAACGATTGCATCAGAAAGGGTCATCTTTTTCTTAACCTGTTGACTTATCAACGGACTGGCGATCAATAAAAAGATGGTTAGGTTGATAAAATGTTTAAAAAGTGATCTCATAGCTATTCGTGTCTGAGTGAGGTAACCGGGTCTTGGCTTGCAGCTTTTCGAGCCGGCATCAGGCCGAAAATAATTCCTACCGTAGCCGCCACACCGAACGAGATTATGATTGATAGCATGGAAACAATAGTGAGAATACCAGTCGTTGAAGTGATAATGGCAGCAAGTATAACTCCTAACAGGATTCCAATAAACCCGCCGGTAATACTGATTATTGTTGCTTCGGCAACAAACTGAAAGATGATGTCATTTTTGCGCGCGCCGATTGCTTTGCGTAATCCAATCTCGCTAATACGTTCCATAACAGAGGCAAGCATTATATTCATTATCCCTATGCCGCCAACAATAAGTGAGATACTGGCAATAGCGCCAAGTACAATATTAAAAATATCTTTAGTACGTTGTTGTTGGCGAAGAAGCAGCTCTGGAATGATGATCTCAAAATCTTCCTCGCCGTTGTGTCTTCGTTGCAACATACGTTGAATTACCTTAGCTGTGGTTGTCATTTTTTCGCTGTCATGGATTTGAACGATGAGCTTATCCAATTGATTTGGGTTATCGGATGTTTGTTCATCATTATTTCGGCTCATCATAGTAGCTCTTGTGATAAGAGAACGATCGCGATAGCGTAATAAAACCGTTTTAATGGGCGAAAAGATGGAATTATTAAATTCGCTGACGCCCATACTTTTTGTAGCTGTTTCGCTTACAGTACGAGATTTGGTAATACCAATTACTTCGAGCCAGATACCCCCACATTTTATTTTCTTTCCAATGGGGTTTTCCTGTTTAAAATATCTGGCCCGTATGTCAGGGCCAATGATACATACTGGCGCCGCATTTTCGAGTTGCCAATTCGAAAACATCTTGCCCTCAAATAATTCGAGGTTATATACTTCAAAGAAATCGGGTTCTATGCCTGAGAAACGAGCATTTCCACGTACCCCTGATTTAACGACAAAGGTGTTGTACACTACTTCGGGGCTGACCTTTTGTACACCAGGCACTATTTCTCTAATGCTTGTGGCATCGGCAAGAGTAAGCCCTGGTGAAGATTTTTTATGAATCTGTGATGCTACTTCTGTGTCATCAGACTGCTGTTGTTTTTCTTTATCTTCTATTTTTGGAGTGATAACGATATTATTAACCCCCACCATTTTGATCTGTTCCAATATCTCCTGACGTGCTCCGTTGCCTATAGCCATCATAGCTATCACGGCTGCCACGCCAAATATTATCCCGAGTGCAGTGAGTACCGAACGGAATTTATTGTTAAAAACAGCTTCTACAGCCGAATTAAGATTGTACAAATAACGTTTCACAAATTATTTGTTTAATGGCGTTAATTGCAGATCAGCGTGGTTTTCAGGAAAGTTAAGCAGCACTTCATCTCCCTGTTTCAACCCTTCAAGGATAATTATCTCATTGTTATTGGACTGGCCTACTCTTACCTGTTTTTTTATCGTCCGCATGCCTGTTTCCTGAAACACGTAGTTAATTGTATCATTGCTATGAAGCGCCTCGATAGGGATATAAAGCACGCTATCAACCTGTTCGGTGATGATCACATTTTTTGTGGTCATGGCTGGTCGCATAATGGTGTCGGTTTCATCAACACTTATCACGACTTCAAAAACTTTGGCATCAGAACCGGGTCTTTGTTCGCCAATATTGGCAACTTCGGTAACAATACCGTTATATTCTCTATCCGGAAAAGCATCAATAGAGATTTTAACAGGTTGCCCTACCCGAATTTTTGAAATATCAATCTCATTCACATAGGTTTTAGTGATCATCTTTGAAAGGTCTGGCAAGAGCGCCACCACATTTTCCCATTGGTTTATTGTTGATCCTGTCTCTGTTTTCCTTCCTCGCCAATCACGCTTGTAAATCACCATTCCAGATTGAGGAGCATATATGGTAAATTTTTTGAGGATTTCGAGCATGTTCTGGCGTTTTCGTCTCGCTTGTTCTAATGTTGCACTAACCTCTTGCATTTCAGCTTTTGATTTTTCTAACCTAAGTAAATAATTTTCTACAGCCTGATCGTAAGCACGATTAGCTTTATCGAGGTTGATCTCTTCCTGTCGCTGTACTGCAGGTGGCTCGAAAATGGATTGTTCGACGCGAATCTGTTGCTCTTCAAGGCCAAATTTAAGATTTATCAGATCGTTGCGTGCTGCTCTTAGTGTGAGCGAAGTGTCGAGCATTGTCTTTGTGTACTGCGATTCGAGCTTTTCAAGCTCTGTTTCAATATCTTTGAGCTTGCTCATCACTTCGGTTTGATCAATAGAGGCAACATAATCACCTGAATCTACAAGAGTTCCCTCAGGGATAAGTTTATTGATTTTAAGATCGCCCCATATCTCAAGTGAAAGAAGATTTCCGGGGCCAAATATATTTTCAGAACTTTTGGCTCCAAGTTCACCTGTTGTGCTCACATCAACAATGAACATCCCGAACTTAACAGGTACTTTAATATGTTCGACCGACTTGGTGTTTTTTTTAGTAAAATACCATACTGCAAAAATGAGCACCAAAGCAGATATAGTTAATATAAGCAGCTTTTTATTCATTGTTTTTTTTAATCTTTCAAAAATTCATTGATAATTTTTTCGATGGTTATTCCTTCGGCTTCCGCTTTGTAGTTACGTACAATTCTATGGCGAAGGATAGAGGTGGCAACTCTCTTTACATCTTCAATGTCTGGTGAGTATTTACCATTGAAAGCCGCATGACATTTTGCACCAATGATAAGATATTGCGAAGCTCGTGGCCCAGCTCCCCATGTTAGGTACTCGTTAGCCCAGGGATGTGAATTTTTTCTATTCGCTCTCGTTTTGGTAGCCAGCCTGACGGCATATTCATAAACATTGTCAGCTACCGGTATTTTTCGTATCAGATCCTGAAAAAAGAGTATCTCTTCACCACTGATTATTACTTCCGGCTTGCCTTCGTATGTTGTAGTAGTAGTTTTAACAACATTTATCTCTTCTTCGAAAGATGGATAATCGAGCCAAATATTAAACATGAAACGGTCGAGTTGTGCTTCAGGTAGTGGGTATGTTCCCTCTTGTTCAATAGGATTTTGGGTTGCTAATACGAAAAATGGCTCAGCAAGCTGATAATGCTTTCCGGCGACTGTAATAGCTTTTTCCTGCATAGCTTCCAGCAGCGCTGATTGTGTTTTGGGTGGTGTGCGGTTTATCTCATCGGCAAGTATAATATTGGCAAAGACAGGGCCTTTTATAAACTTAAAATTACGCGACTGGTCTAAAATTTCAGTGCCAATGATATCGGACGGCATAAGATCAGGGGTAAACTGTATGCGGCTGTATGATAACCCAAGCACCTTTGATATGGTGTTAACCAAAAGGGTTTTAGCTAAGCCGGGGACTCCAACCAAAAGAACATGCCCCTTGGAGAATATGGAGATGAGCACATCTTTTACAACCTCATCTTGCCCTATAATTACCTTGGCAATCTCTTTGCGGAGGAGCTCAATTTTTTTACCGAAAACATCAATCGCTTCAACATCAGATAGGTAATGCATAAAATTCGCTTTTTAATAATTAGTAAAGTATTTTTTTAGGGCTATTGATCAGCGCCAATGATTTTGAAAATCGCAGTTGCTATATTTTTCATCAATTCGGATATAGGCTTTGCGGGCATTGTTATTTATCCATTTTTGTACCATCTCACCTTTTGCTTTGTTCAATGCCCAGTTTTGTATTTGGTCGTAATCTTCTTCAAGATTAGCGCGGTGTGGTTGTGTTCTTTTTCTCAGATAGAGCAGCCGGTATGCTTCGACTCCCTGTTCATCCTGCATTATTACTGGTACGGAAACAACTCCGACATCTAATTTGTCAATAACAAAGAACACTTTAGGGTCGAGTTCTTCCGGCGACCACTGAATACTGCCGGTATTTGGGTTGATGAGATTACCTGCGTTATTACGTGATGGGTCGGTTGAGAATTTTATAACCGCATCGTCATAACTTATTGAATCATGTTTTATTAATTGGGCGACACTGTCGAGGTATATTCTTGCCTTTTCCATCTCAAATGGCGACACCTTGGGTTTTAGCAGTATATGCCGAACTCTCACGAAATCGCCTCGCCGTTCGATTCCTTGAATGATATGATAACCGGCTTCTGATTCTACAATATCCGATATTTCATCAGGTTCGAGTTTAAAAGCAACGGCTTCAAATTCGGGGTAAAGTTCGCCGCGTCCCCTCAGGCCGATATCACCTCCTTGTCGAGCTGAGCCAGGGTCTTCGGAATAAAGTCTGGCTAATGCCTCAAAACTCTCACCATTTATAATTCTTTTGCGATAACCTAAAAGCCGCTCTTTGACTTCAAATTTTTCCTCAGGCGTAATCACAGGCTTTTTTACGATTTGCGAAATTTCAACTATTGAAGGTATGAGGGGGATGCTGTCGCGTGGTATGCTTTTGAAGTATTTTCGAACGTCTGCTGGCGACACAGCAGCATTTTCAGTTATGGATTGCTGTACCTTCTCTATTTTTATCTGTTTGGTAATTACCTCCCGAAGGTCGTTTTTGAAATCATTAACCGTTTTGTCATAAAACTGCTCCATTTTCTCTTGTGTGCCAAATTGACTGATAAAATAACGCATCCTCCTGTCAAGCTCCGATTCAACTTGCTCGGGAGTGGTTTCTACGCTGTCAATTTCGGCTTGATGCAACAACAGTTTTTCGAAAAGCATGCTTTCCAATATCATACATCTGGTAAACTCTTCGCTGTTATGTACCTGGCTTTGTAGTTTCATTTGCAGATACTGCTGTTCAATATCCGAAAACAGTATGTACTCTTTTCCTACGACAGCCACTACTTCATCAATAACCGTCCCGGTAAGAGGCTGCCCGGCAGCTTCGAATAACTGAAACAACAACAGAGGTATAATTATTAAAATGGCTTTTCTCATAGATGGATTTTAAAAATATTCGAAGTCATTTCTATTTCGTGCCTGTTCATATATCTTTTGATGCATCTCTCGGATAAGTAGTTTCTTGCGTTTATTAAGTATTATCAGCTTGATGTTGGCTAACTCATATTCAAACGGAGCTTGAGCGCCTTTTAATTTGTAATCGATGAAATATATAAGATGATGAAAGGAGTCCTCTTTGACTTCAACAAAACGGTTGTTTTCAAGAAAATATTTAGAGTTATCAACGTTAAACGGCATTTTCGATAAAAAACGATTGAAAGGCACCCAATCTTCAGTAACCAATGAATAGTCTTCGCTGAAATTGATGGCATAATAAACCAATGAGTCTAAGTTACGAACAAAATTTGTTTTAAAAAGCTTAACTATTTGTTTTAAAGCCGGCGCATCGTCTTTGATCTTGATATAAAGAAACTTAACAATATCCTCGCCCAGAACAAAGTTTTCAGTATTTTCATTGTAATATCTTTCCATTTCCCACATGCTAACTACTGTGTCCAAATTTTGACGCACCAGCTCACTCTCATAGGTGTATAGGATTAACGAATTGCGATACTCTTCCAGTTGTTTGGAAAAATCTTTTTGTTGTTTGGTCAGATTCTCCTCAGCCTGCGTAAGCAAAAGTTGTTTTTTGATCCAATTATTGATGTAGCTGCTGATGATAGCCATGCTGTCCTCTTGTGAAGCGCCAAAAGGAACCAGTCCTAAGAGTTCAGATTCATAGAGATAATTATTATAAACTTTGGCAACAGGCTTTGCGTCAGTTACCGGTTGATCATTAATGCATGAACTGAAAATAAGTAGGAAAAGAAAAAAAGTAAGAATAGGAAATTTCAAGACCAGCGCTATTTTATTTGCGAAAGAACGTCTTGATTAACGTTTACAGTATATTTTTTTCGCAATTGTTTTAGCCATTCCTGTTCGAGAAAGTTTTGATAGTCGGCTGTTATAATACCTCTGGCCTCACTCAGGCTTTTAGGTTCGGGATCAACGATGGATCTAATTATAGCAAAACTAAAATCCTTTTCCGGCTCATGAATTATTGGAGAAGTCCCCTCTATCCATTCTATTTTATCAATTATATCATTATCCCATTTTGAAAATTTTTTCTCTGTAATCTTAATAGTGTTGACGGTATCATGGACAAAAGACTCTTTGATCTGATCAACGCTCATACGTTGTTGTGTCATCAATAATGCTTTTTCGGCTCCTACTTTAGTATTGGAAACGAACAAAATAGCATTGGCACGCTTATCCCACATATAATTATTTTGATGTTTTTCGTAAAACTCTTTTAGGCCTGTGGTGTCTTTAATAGCTTTGCTCCATACCTTTTCGTCGGTAAGTTCAAAAAGTAAAATACCATCGCGATACTCTTTTATTAAATCTCTGAACTCAGGATATTTACTTTCGAGGCGGGCATCTTCATATTCAATCACTTTTTCATCAATAAATTTATCGAATAGGCGGTCAATAAATTGACTAACAGTCTCCTTTGGGTTGATTGATTGATTTTTAGCAATATAGGTTGCAAATTCCTGCTGGTTATATTCTTCATCTCCTAAGCTAGCCATTACTTTAGTCAGATGAGCTGCTTTTTCAGTTTCCCATTTGCGGATAAATATACTTGAGTCCATCAGAGGATAGAACTCTATTATTGCTTGATCATATTTTTTAAAACCGGCCTCTTTTTTTACTTTATTTATAACTGCCTCTTTGCTTAGGTCGGCACGCGAATCTTTTGTAAGACTTTGCTTAAGGTTTGTCTTTTCGTCTTCAAATGTGCCGATTGGCTTTGTGTCAAGCAATTTGATGATATGCCAGCCGTAGGAGGTGAGTACTGGTTGAGAAATCTGGCCGGAATCCTTAATTGATCTTATACCGTCAATAAACTGTGGTACCATGCGGTTCGAGTTAAACCATGGCAATATGCCGCCGTTCATTGATGAGCTTTTATCATCCGACAGCTTACGAACTAATGTATCCCAATTGGCTCCGGCTTTTAGGGCATTGTAAATTGAATCAACCCTTATTTTGAGCTTAGCATTGTTTTCTTCAGTAGGATCTTGAGGAACTTGCAAGTAGAGATGAGCTACCTGTACTTTGCCAAGTGCGGGCTTTTTTGCGGTCAGCTTAACTAAATGATATCCAAATTGTGTTCGTAGTGGTTTTGAAACTTCGTTCAATTTAAGGTTATATGCCATTTCCTCAAAGGGATATACCATATCAAAAACTGAGAAATAGCCAATATCTCCTTTATTTCCCTTACGTGCAGGCTGATACCCGCGGGCTGGCATGTCCCTTGCCGATGGATCATCAGAAACCTCAGAAGCCACATCATTAAAATCTTCTTTGTTGTCAACAATTCTTTTTCTTATCTCCATTATCTTGTTGTAGGCTTCAAGTGTGTCTTTCGGTGGAGCATACTGGTCAAGCGTTATCAAGATATGACTAGCTCTAAGGTCTGTTTTTTTACGTTCATAGGCCTCTTTAAGTAGTTGCTCATTGAGTTTCTCGTCCACAAAATAGGGTTTAGCAAGCTGATCACGATATCCTTCCAACTCATTAATAAACGACTGAACGGTATCCATACCAAGCTCCTCTGCCTCCCTTACTTTAAGTTTGAAATTGATGTAAAGTTCAAGATACTCCTCCAATGATTTTCTATCGAGAACCTCACCTTCAAGGTTGTTTTTCTTATATACCGACAAAAATTCAGATAAGGTAATATCTTGCTTATCAATACTGAGTAATACGGGGTCGGCAGTCTCCTTTTGAGCAAAAAGTGATGTTGAAAACAGCAAAATGCCGATAGTCAATAATTTTAGTGTAGTTGATAATGAACTTCTCATAACTTTGTTTTTATTTTTATTTTTAAAATATTTATTGCAGAATTTTTAAACAGTTAGTATCAGATTTTCAAATACGATAAATTATGTTGATTATTATATTTTTGATACACTATGTACTTAAGTTTTGCTGTAATTTGGGGCTTCACGTGTAATAGTAATATCATGCGGATGGCTTTCTTTAACACCTGCTGCAGTTATTTTGATAAACCTTGCTTTTTGTAATTCGCTGATATTATGCGATCCGGTATATCCCATTCCAGCGCGTAATCCACCAACAAGCTGATATATTACCTCGCTCAATGTACCTTTGTAGGGCACTCTTCCTACTATTCCTTCAGGTACAAGTTTATTGATGTCCTCTTCTACATCCTGAAAATAGCGATCTTTGGATCCTGATTGCATAGCCTCTATTGATCCCATACCTCGATAGGTTTTATACTTCCTACCTTCAAATATTACTGTATCGCCTGGTGATTCATCTACTCCGGCAAATAACGATCCGGCCATGATAGAGTGTGCTCCGGCAGCAATGGCTTTGGCAATATCTCCGGTATAACGAATTCCTCCATCAGCTATCACCGGGACACCTGAATCCTTAATAGCGCATGAAACCTTGTAAATAGCGCTCAATTGTGGTATGCCTACACCGGCAATAATTCGTGTAGTACAAATAGAGCCAGGGCCAATACCTACTTTTACTGCGTTAACACCAATCTTTACTAAATCGCGGGCGGCTTCAGCAGTGCCGATATTTCCTACTACTAATTGTAAATCAGGATATTTACGGCGTATTAGCTTTGTGGTTTCAATAACGCCGCGTGTATGGCCATGGGCGGTATCTACTACAATAGTATCTACTTGGTTTGCAACCAATACATCCACCCTGTCTATTGTATCGCTGGTTATTCCTACGGCAGCGGCAACACGCAGGCGGCCGCGTTCATCCTTGCAAGCATTCGGACGTGCCTTTATCTTAATAATATCCTTGTAGGTAATAAGCCCTACTAACTTGAAATCCTTATCCACCACCGGCAGTTTTTCAATTCGATGCTCCTGAAGTATGTCACCGGCTTTTTCGAAATCTGTAAACTCAGTTGTTGTTACAAGATTTTCTTTAGTCATTATTTCATCAACAGGCCTTTGCAGATTACGTTCAAAACGTAAATCGCGATTAGTGATTATCCCTACTAATTTATGATCGTTATCTACAACCGGAATCCCACCAATACTATACTCCCTCATAATATGCAAAGCATCCTCAACTTTGGCGTCTTTCATAAGGGTAATAGGGTCGAGAATCATACCATTTTCGGCTCGTTTTACCTTTTTTACTTCAATTCCCTGCTTTTCAATATCCATATTTTTATGTAAAACTCCAATACCCCCCTCCTGCGCAATAGCTATAGCCAGTTTGTGTTCGGTAACTGTATCCATTGCAGCAGAAACAATAGGGATGTTCATACGAATACCTGTGGAAAAAAAGGTAGATAGATCAACTTCGCGAGGAAGAATGTCGCTGTAAGCGGGTAATAAAAGGACATCATCGTAAGTAAAACCTTCGCCAACGAATTTATCTTGATGCTGCATCATGATGAAATTTAGCTAAAATTTGCACAAAGGTACGTTTTTTCCAAAAGTTAGATATCAATAAATACGATATACTGTTTGAAAGATAAACACTAGGAGTGAGCGTTTGATCAGCTTTTAAAAATTATTCTGCCCGAAAGAGCTTTGTGTTGATTAATTCAGGTTAAAACTTCTTATTATATTTTTGGATAATACAACTTTTAGGGACTTGGTGATGGCCGGGAATTCTAATACTGATGCTTATCCTCGGAACAAAAGTTGAATTTAGCATCCTGATAGCTGTCAGGATTGATACGATGCCGCTCAGATCCGCCTGTATAATAACCTTTAAAAATTTTCATTACACTTTAAAAACATAAACTTACGCTGATTTTATACCTTAATAAAATTTTTCTTTAGCAAAATATTGCAATAATCTTAAATATTAAACGCTTTCAAAACATAATAAACCTTTTTACTACTAATGAAGCGGCTAAAAATAATAATGCAAGTTATTTTTAATTCAGGCAGATTCTTTGTCGGTATTATGCTTCTTACAACAATGTTTTTTTTCTTGTTTGCAACTTGCTCCAAAAATAAAACCGATCAGCTATTCAACCCAACTCCCTATGAAATTGAAATCCCCTATGGATTCCCTACGCTACTAAATATACCTGTTGATAATCCTATGACAGTTGAGGGGGTGGAATTGGGTCGTTATCTTTTTTATGATGGTCGTCTTTCGGGGCGGACGCATCCAGACTCGATGATGAGTTGCGCTACTTGCCATATTCAGAATAGAGCCTTTGAGTGTGGCGCTGATCATCACCATTTCAGTGGGGGATTTACGTTTGGACTAACAGGAAAATATACTCATCACGTTATGTTATCCCTGATAAACTTAGTGTGGAATAGTAATGGATACCTTTGGAATGGAGGCATATCAAAATATAATCCAGATATACATGCACGTAACCTTGAGGATATAGTCTGGATGGCTGTGATAGCAGAAGATGAAATTGCAGGAGATACTACGAGGACAAAACAATTGATCAGCAGTATTACCGGTTATCCTGATCTTTTTTTTAAAGCTTTTGGAAGTAAGGAAATTACAATGGAACGTATTTCGAAGGCAATTGCTCAATTTGTACGCACATTAGTTTCGGCCAATTCCAAATTTGACCATTATCTGCGTGGTGAATACCAACTGACAGCGGAGGAGTTGCGTGGGTTTGTACTGTTTACGACTGAGGAGGGAGCCGACTGCTTCCATTGTCATGGTGGCGGAGGTAATCCTCTTTTCACAACCAATCTTTTCTATAATAATGGTAAAGATGATGAATTTGATGATCTTTATGATCGTTATAGCATTACCAATAATCCTGTTGACATAGGCGCTTACAAAGCTCCAACTCTACGTAACGTTGAACTGACAGGGCCGTATATGCACGACGGGCGTTTTTCTTCATTAGAAGAGGTTATTGAGTTTTATTCCCATCAAGTAAAAAACTCCCCTTACATCAATCCCTTGATGCACCATGTTGCTAATGGTGGAACACAGCTTACACCATCTGAAAAGACCGACCTGATGGCTTTTATAAAAACACTTAGAGACGATGATTTTTTAAATAATCCTAATTTCTCAAGACCCTCAAAATTTCCTGACGAACAATAGAATATGATAATGATTATCCAAATTCATTGTCGTTAATTCTATAGTTTTATCCCGAATTTATCAATAGATAAGTACTTCTAATCTAGAATTATTGTAACATATTGAAAGAAAAAACCCGATGAAGTGGTAATCTTCATCGGGTTTTAAAGTAGAGGTACCAAGCGGAGTCGAACCGCTGTACACGGTTTTGCAGACCGTTGCCTAACCACTCGGCCATGGTACCGTATCAAAATATAAATATGGGCGGCAAATATAACCATTTTGTCCTCACAGAAACATTTTTTTAAATTTTTCATACATTACATTGAAAAGGATCATAAACTTTTAAAAAGGTTGTAACAAATCCTAAAAACTAAAACTAACAGATGTGTAGATTAAAAATGTCGCCGTTTTGTTAGTCAAGTTATCTGCTGTGAACATCTTTAATGCCAATACTAATAGGCATTTGTTTAAAACAATATTATACTATCAGGAAATAAAAGTGAGCGTGATGAAATTAATTACTGAATATTGGAAATAAGTTTAAACCCAACCCCGTGAACATTAATTAGCTCAACATTTTCATCTTGCTGTAGGAATTTTCTGAGTCTTGTAATATACACGTCCATACTGCGCGCATTGAAATAACTATCGTCGTTCCAGATTTCTTTTAAAGCATAACTTCTTTCAAGTACATGGTTAAGATTTAGTGAAAGCAGTCGCAGTAAAGAAGACTCTTTCGATGTCAGCTTAAAATCTGTATCCTTGTAAGTTAGCATCTGTCTATTAAAATCAAAAATATATTCTCCGATTTTAAAAATATTATTTCCTATTTCTCCGCCTCTCCGTTCCCTTGCACGTCGCAAGATAGCAGTCATTCTAGCTAAAAGTTCTTCCATGCTAAAGGGTTTGATTAGGTAGTCGTCAGCTCCTACAGAAAATCCTTTAAGCTTGTCTTCTTGCATAGATTTGGCCGTTAAAAAAAGAATTGGGATTGTTTTATCTATCTCTCTAATTTCCTTTGCTAATGTAAATCCATCTTTTATAGGCATCATTACGTCAATGATGCAGAATCCGAAATATCCTTTTTTGAAGGTAATTAATGCCTCCTCTCCATTTGCGCAAAGGGTTGTTTCATATCCTTTTATATTTAAATATGATTTTAAAACGCTACCAAGGTTTTTGTTATCTTCAGCTAATAGCACCTTTACTTTTTGTGATGCATTGTTCATGAAAATCAAAGTTTTGGATTAATATTTCAGGTGGCAAAAGTAACTGCTTTTTCCTAATTGAAAATAAACTGCTTAATTATTTGTTTTTTGATTTTCCGTGGAATGGTAGAAAAATGGTGAATTTAGAGCCTTTTGTTGGCTTACTCTCAACAGTTTAAATACACACCATGTTCTATCTACAATTGTTATTACAAAACTTAACCTTAAGCTAACTCCCTTTACATTATGGATTACGAATAGAATATTGCCTAAAAAAAAAGCTGTTTCAAAAACAATGAAACAGCCTCTATTACTGTCGGGATGGCGAGATTCGAACTCGCGGCCTCCACGTCCCGAACGTGGCGCGCTAGCCGGGCTGCGCTACATCCCGCAAAGAATTATGTGGCAAAATTAGAAAATATTACTTACCTATCCGGCTAAAAAGCATTTTATAACAACATTTTTTTGTGATTTTATTACTCAATATCTTTATAAATTTAATGTTTTAAGAGTTGGTTATCAAAAGACAGATATTTTAATAGTATTATTTTTGCTGTTTAACATTAATCATATTTTTTATGAAAAAAAGTTATTTACATCTGGTCCTCTTCTTCTTCTTCTTTAGCATTAATGCTATTGCTCAACACCAAAACATCAAAATAGTTGATACTAATTCTCCTAATGAACCGACCATTGCTATTGATCCTAACAATACTCAACGTATTATTGGGGGGTCGAATTTGAATATTTATTTTTATAGCAACGATGGAGGATATACTTGGCAAAATGGCATATTGACATCGGTTAACCATGGCGTGTGGGGCGACCCGGTAACTTTGGTGGATAACGAAGGGAATTATTATTTTTTCCATTTATCTAATCCAGCGTCGGGAAACTGGATTGATCGTATCGTTTGCCAGAAATCAACTAACGGCGGAGTAACTTGGAACGATGGTACATACATGGGGCTTAATGGAACAAAAGCACAAGATAAAGAGTGGGGTACTATTGATCGAAACAATGGGAATATTTACGTAACCTGGACGCAGTTTGACGATTATGGAAGTTCCAACCCTAATCATCGTACTAACATAATGTTTTCTAAATCAACGGATAGCGGTGCGACATGGTCGCCGGCAAAAAGAATTAACGAAGTTGATGGTGATTGTATTGACAGTGGCAATACCGTAGAGGGTGCCGTACCAACTGTAGGGCCTAACGGAGAGATTTATGTATCTTGGGCAGGTCCGCTTGGTATTGTTTTCGATAAATCGTATGATGAGGGTGAGACATGGTTGGATAATGACATCTTTGTATCTGATTTTCCGGGAGGTTGGGCTTTTGACATTCCTGGAATATACCGTTGTAATGGAATGCCGGTTACTGTGTGCGATGTAAGTGGCGGCCCAAATCACGGAACGATCTATATTAATTGGTCGGATCAGCGTAATGGCATAGACGACACCGACGTTTGGCTTGTAAAATCAACCGATGGGGGTGAAACATGGTCTGAGAGAAAACGTGTAAATGATGATCCGCCCGGCAAACAACAATTTTTTACATGGATGACTGTAGATCAAATAACCGGCGATCTGCATTTTGTGTTTTACGACCGTCGAAATCATAACGATAATCATACTGATGTTTATGGCGCAATATCGAGAGACGGCGGAGAGACATTTTTTAATTACAAGATTAGTGAAGAGCCATTTCTACCCAGCTCATGGATATTTTTTGGTGACTATAATAATATTTCTGCTCATGATAATGTAATCAGACCAATTTGGACAAGGATGCATAATAATCAATTAAGCATTTGGACTGCTATTATTGATGATGTTTTTTTGGGTGAAGAAGAGTATGATTTACCTGCTTTTCCATTTGCCCTCGAACAGAATTCACCTAATCCTTTTTATGGCAATACAAGCTTTTCATTTACATTAAAACAATCATCGGAAATTACACTTAAAATATCCGACCTTTATAGTAGAGAAATTGTTAAACTTATTGATAATGAATATCGTTTACCTGGAAAATATACTGTTCATTTCGATTCACGTAAATATTTGCTAAGTCCGGGAATCTATTATTTTTCTTTGTCAGGAAATATGGTAAACCAGGTAAGGAAAATGATAATTGAACGATAAATAATTGATAATAAAACTGTTACTAATAAATACTTTTTGCCCCTATTTGTGTGAAATTATAAATCGGTTTTATTCAGATAAAAAAATATGAACGAACGTTTACGATTCATCCTATCTGACATTCGTAAAATTGCCGTAGAAGAGGGGGTTGAAAATATTTCTTTAAAGAGTATCAGTAATCGTCTTTCGATAAATAGCGAGGAGCTTATGATTTATATTAAAGACGAAAAAGACCTTGTATCGAAAGTTTTAGAGTTTGAGCGAAACAGTTTTATCGCCATCTTTGATGAATACAATTTTGATGAGATGAATGCGATAGATATTTTAATGATTGTTAGTCATGAAATTGCAAGCCGCTATTACGATGTTACGCCAGCAGTCTCCAGATCATTAAAACAACGTTTTGCTGATATTTATCAAGATCATTTTCAAAAAAGGCTCGATTTTATTTTCGAAAAAATAAAAATTAACCTTCAAAAAGGTATCAAACAAAACATGTACCGACAAGATTTAAGCATCGAATTGGTTGCACGGCTTTACCTCAGCAGATTGATAGATATCCACAACGAAACTATCTTTCCACCTAATCAGTTTAGCTTTGCAGTATTATTCGAAGTAATGTTCGATAATTTTGTAAGAAGCGTTGCAACTATCGAGGGGCTAAATTATTATGAAACAAAGGTTAAAAATTTTGATTGGCAAAAATAACTGGATGTGTACTCTTTATTCAACTACCTCTTTCTTGAATATTTTTTTCCTAAAGATTGGTTTATGAATTAGAACCTGATAGACATTGGAGTATAAGCAGGTTAGCGCCTTAATCTCAGCTTTGGTGTTTATAATCAGCATTATAAAAGTTACCCGGAAAATTTATTAAGCCGGGATTGGTTTTGTTAAATCCGATATTCAGCTTAAAAGGGCTTGATATTGATTAATTCGAGTTATTTTTGACTAATATTTTAATATCTATGACAGCAAAAGAGATTGAAATTATGGCGCCGGTCGGTTCGTACGAATCGTTAATGGCGGCTATTCAGGGGGGAGCCAACTCTGTATATTTTGGAATAGGAAAGCTCAACATGAGATCACGGTCGTCACAAAATTTTACTCTTGACGATCTGGCAAAAATTTCTTCTATATGTCATCAAAATGGTCTAAAAAGCTACATTACTCTAAATACAATCGTATATGATAAAGAGCTCGCCGAAATAAAACAAATAATAAACTCGGCTAAGGAGAATAACATATCAGCCATTATTGCCTCCGATCCGTCAGTTATACTATATGCACACTCACAGGGTGTTGAGGTTCACATGTCCACACAAACCAATATTACTAACATAGAAGCAGTAAAATTCTGGGCAAATTATGCCGACGTTATTGTAACTGCTCGAGAATTAACTTTGAAGGATGTTGCAGCAATAACTAAAAGAATCCGTGAAGAACAGATTACAGGCCCCTCTCGTAATTTAGTTCAGATTGAGATTTTTGTTCATGGAGCCCTTTGTATGGCGGTATCAGGTAAGTGTTATCTCAGCCTCGATACTTTAAATTCATCGGCAAATCGTGGCGCTTGCCTACAGCCATGCAGACGCAGATATAAAGTTGCCGACTACGACAATGAGGTGGAGCTTGAAATTGATAATGAGTACATAATGTCTCCTAAAGATCTGAAAACAATACACTTTCTTGATCATATCATAAAAGCAGGAGTAAGAGTTTTTAAAATTGAAGGTCGCGGTCGTTCAGCAGATTACGTGAAAGTGGTAAGCAGGTGTTATCGCGAAGCTGTAAATGCATACTTTAATGGAACTTATAATGCCGAAAATATTGCAAAATGGGAAGAGCAACTGGAAACTGTTTACAATCGCGGTTTTTGGGATGGATATTATCTCGGTAAAAAATTAGGTGAATGGACGCACGGCTATGGCTCGTTGGCTACAAAAAGAAAGATTTATATTGGAAAGGTGATGAATTATTTCAGTAAAATAGGAGTTGCAGAGATAAAGTTAGAAACCCATGATTTGCAGATAGATGATGAAATTCAGATTGAAGGACCAACAACAGGGGTGTTGGAAGATACAGTAACTGAAATAAGAGTAGATGATCAATCAGTTTTAAAAGCAAATAAAGGAGAGTCTTGTTCATTAGCAACAAAAAGTATTGTCCGCCGGATGGATAAAGTTTACAAAGTAGTTAATGTTAAACCGTCAAATGATTGATAAATGGCTCTTTTTAATTTTCATACCCATAACCATTATTGCGATGGCTATTTTGCTCCAGTAATTTATGTTGAGGAGGCAATCCGACAAGGATTTACTGACTTGGGCTTTTCTAGTCATTCTCCCTTGCCATTCGAAAACTCTTTTGCAATTAAAAATGATGAAGAGCTTGTGGTGTATGCCGATGAGATTCGAGCATTAAAATTAGCATATCAGGATAAGATCAATATTCATCTTGGCCTTGAAATAGATTTTATTCCTGGAGTTACAAAGCCTTTTAATCATTTTAAAACTATTGCCGGACTTGAATATGTCATCGGTGGTGTGCATCTTATAAATATAAAAGATCATGATGATATCTGGTTCATTGATGGGCCGAGGCAAGAGACTTATGACAAGGGACTGAAACTTCTGTTTGGTAAAGATTTTCAAAAGGCAATCACAACATATTGGATACAGGTAAGAGAAATGATTTCTTCGCAGAAACCTGATATTGTTGCACATCTTGATAAAATAAAAATGCATAACAAAAACAGGTATTTTCACGAAGATGAATCGTGGTATGAAGCCCAGCTTGATGATACTTTGCAGCTTATCAAAGAGACAGAAACAATAGTTGAAGTAAATACACGCGGTATTTATAAAGGACGTTCTGATGAGTTGTTCCCAGGCATTAAGGCATTAATAAAAATACATAAATTGAAAATCCCGATTACCATAAGTTCTGATGCACATAGGCCAGAGGAATTATCTGGATTTTATCCTCAGACTCTTGAAATTTTGAAAGAAATCGGATTTACAGAACTGATGATCTATTCCAAGAGTTGCTGGAGTGAACTTCCAATTAAAACGATAAAGAGGCGAGGTATTAGCGGCTAATAAAAAACGATCTCTACTTCTGGACGTAAAGCTTTAAATTTCGCCACAGCCCTTGCAGAAAGGTTTGAATTATAACATCTTATCAGTCGGAGTTTGGATAGATTCTGTAGCGGCTTTAGGTTTTTTACTTTTGTATTAAAACAGTCAATTTGTTCAAGATTTTCGAGAAACTCAACGCCTTTCAAATTTTTAATCTGTGTGCCTGAACAATTGAGCTTTTTTAAATTGCGCAGAGGTCCTATTAGCGCTAATTGCTTGACAAGTGTATTTTGAATATCGAGAAATTCAAGACTTAATAAATTACTTAACGGCTGAAGCGATTCTACAGGGTTATTAGTGCAAACTAAAGATTTAAGCCTGCTCATTCCACTTAGTGGGCTTAATGAGGTTACCCTTGTGTTTGAAAAGATCAGGCTTTCTAATAAAATCATATTTTTCAAAGGATCAAGGTTTGTGATTTCAAGCAGGCGATTGGAAATATCCTTGTTTGCATCAAGATCGAGCTTCCTAAGGTTAGTTAATTCATGAAGCTGTTCACGGTTGGGTTGAGTGCTGTAAGTAATATGATCCGCAGCAATAAGTTTCCATATTTCAGGCAAACCATCCCACCATGATAATAACTCTTCAGTTCGGTAGATAACCTGACAATCAGGATGCTTTAAAAGGAATTCAACAATTTCATCCTCAATTACCGGCGAATTGTCACAATATAAAGTTCGTAGTTCAGTAAGCTCCATCAATGGTAAAACCGATGATACATCAGTGTTGTCAAATAATAAACGGTTTAATTTTTTACTGTTTTTAAGCGGTGTAAGGTCGGCGACTTTTGTAGATGATAAATTCAAATCTTTTAGTTCAGTAAGTTGCATTAACGGTCTTAAATCATTAATACCGCTGCCCTGACAATAAAGCTGATCGAGCATTGTAAGGTTGGTCAACGGTTGTAGCGAAGTGATATCTTTGTTGTTGGCAATATTGAGAATTTTCAACCTTGTTACATCATGTAATTCATCTTTTGTAGGGTTTGTAACATTGGCAACTTTATCAGAAAAAATCTTTTTCCATTCTGCCGGCAAATCATTCCACCACTTGATCAATTCATAAGTTTCGTAAACGACTAATACTCCAGGATTCTGTTCCATGAAGTTCACTGCTTCAATACGTGTGATTTGAGTTTGATCACAATAGACTTTGGTGAGATTTGGCAATGCATTCAATGGTGTTAAATCTGACACCGGTGTATGATCTATAAATAGTAGATTTAAATCCTTGAGATAACCCAATGGCGAAAGATCACTTACCGAAGTGTTTTCGAATTTTAAAAAAACAATACTCTTCAAGTCCTTTAATAGGCTGATATCCGTAACTTTTGTCGCTGAAAAATCAAGCCTATCCAATGATGTTAAGGATGATATGCTTTGTAATGAACTGATTTTAGTTCCCGAAAAGTTAAGATCGGTCAAATTATTTAACAGTGCAATCGGTTGCAGATCAAAAACCTGAGTGTTTGCAATATTAAGTCTTTGCAAACTTGCAAAATTTGACAATGGCTCCAAATTTTTAATTTTTGTGTTGGCCAGATTTAATTCCTTTAGTTTGTTAAGATAACGTATTACATCCAGATCATCAACCAAAGTATTCGCCCCATCCATTGTTTCGAGATAAGATAGATTACGTACCGGCATAAGGTTAATAATGGCGGTATTACTGAAATTTAAATACTTGATCTGTGTTAATTTGGTCAAAGGCTCAAGCGAATAGATCTTTTTATTGCTTGCAATATTGATGGTATCAAACTCTATTATTTTCTGAATTTGTTTGTCAAGCAAGCCCGCAGATATTATACCGTTATCTGAAAGTGCAATTTTTAAGGTATCGAAAGTGTTTAAAGTAAATGATCCTTGGTTAATACGCCGTTGAATAAGCATGTTCACACCTGCTACGCTATCGTTGTACCAGAGTATATGCTTCATTTTCAAAGTATCTTTTACAACTAAATGCTCACCAAGAACAATTCGCCAACTAACAGGCAGTTCACTCCACCAACGACGCAGCTCCTCTTTTTCGTTGAGTTTAGTAGTATAGATACTTACTATTTTCAAATCCTTATTGCTGTCGTCGAGGTTTATCTCAGCAAATCTCAATTTGTTTGAATCTATTTTATTTCCATTTAGCAATGTTCCCTTTAAGTTACGATTAAAAGTAACTAGAAAATAATGCTGACCAGATTCATTGATAAAATGTTCAATACTTTGGATAGTGAATGTGAAGGCAACTTCATTGAAAAAGAAATCAATATCTTTCAGATAGGCTTGAACATCTTTGTTAATTGGCGTTTCCCGATTTTCATCTAAATCGTCCTCTATTTGTACTCTTTGGTTTTTAAACATCTTATCCCAACTCTGATTTATTATGATGTCTTTTTCTTTTACGGGAACGTCAGCATCTCCTAAAGTATTAAAGGTAAATTGCAGAAACGAAATCATCCGTGCAACATCTTCCTTATATCGTTCAAGGGCTTCTGCCGAAAGGGATTGCTCGCTAATCTCCCTCTGTGCCATTGTTGGTAAAATGGACCAAAGAAAAATCAAAAGTAAAAGTGAGGGTTTGAATTTTGTGATCATTTTTCAAATTAACTCTTATTGATCTGATTAAAAAATTTTAAAAAAATTACTCGCGATGATGGATAAAATCTATGATTCTATCTTTTTGTCCATCCTCCAGCCTTATCAAATTGGAAATAAGCCATCCTTTGTTTAACCCAGGGCGATTAAACTCACTGATTTCCATGTACCAATTTTTCAATTGAAAAAAATGAAATTTGACGTTAGTAACTTGTTTAAAACGCAACTTATTGGTTCTGATTTCATAAAGAAATATTGAGAGTTTATCAACTTGGAACCCTTGAAAGAAATAATCTCCAATGTACTCTTGGGAATCGAATACCTTATCCAGATTCATGAAATCCAACTCGTGGCTTAAGGGGTGTAAAAAACGTGAAGTCGATGTCCCATTAGGTTTATAAAGATTTTCGTAAGGCGGGGAATAAACATCATTTATTATCCATTTCGACCCAAGGTTCTCTTTAACAAGTTTCATAAACAGGGTGAATATTACCATTTCGTTTCCTCTCTGAAAAAGCACTTCTATTTCACTAAACCAGTCGCCCCCATGAAAATCCAGAAATTTTGGATCTCTGTCAACAACCATATCATTTACAAAAGCATTTTTCAACAACTCAGGAATATCGCTATTTGAATGGTCGAATAACATGTTGAGGTATTTTTTGCGTAAATCGGATGAATGATATGTAGGATCGTTTGTTGCTAACTTAACTCCTCTTACATCTTCCTCTCCGTTAAAGCGTCGGATAAATTGATTTACCTGCTTGGTTTCAGCATAAAATGAAACTTCATCGGCGGCAGAAATACCACTTCTTGATAAAAGAACACCAGGCTCCTGGCCATATACCTGTATTACCACAAAAGCCAATAGAAAAAAAACGACTTTTACTTTTCGCATTTTTGAATTGATTTAATGATTAAAGTGATAGTAAACAGGTTGTTATATTCACAATTTAATTTTAAAGCTATGTTGATTAATAAAATCGCCGCAAAACGAAGTTGATTTATCAGAAACGAATTGCGGCGATAAATAATTATTCGACTTTTTTTAAGGCATAGTTTCTGAGACTCTGATGTCGCCTAAAAGAACATCCCAGAAGCCTATTAGGCGTCCGCGAATCTGGGTTTCTTTACGCTCGACATAGACAGTAATGTCTTTTTTCGTGGTATCTACATATACCAGATTGTCGCCTACTCTTCCTTCAAATCGCTGATAAATGGTTATCACGCCTACATAGCGGCCATCGGGTTGCTTTTCAAGGTCGCTGATATATTCAATATTGTACCACTCAATAGTTACTTTATCATAATTAAGAGCCATAAGTCTTTCAAGATAGGTACGTATCCCCCAGTATTTAATCTCTTTACTGTTAAGGGTAGATACCCCCATCATTGCGCCATCGGCAAAAAGTTCGAGCGCTCTATCAATAACCCTGTTTGCCTCCGACCACGGTGTTTTTTTATCGCCAATAATGCTGATATATTTTCCTAAATCCCTTACTTTTTCCAAAGCAAGGCTGTCAATAGCATTTTTTCGTTGAGGACTGACGTTATCCTGGGCAAAAGCCGGAATACTGATAACCAAAAAAAATAGTATGATTAATGCTTTATTTTTCATCTCTTTTTACTTTTTAATGAGTTCCAATTCAACAATTTTTCCTTTAGTGTCGTACTCAATATTATGAACTCTGTTTATATTTTTTTTCTGATCTTTAAGATGTTCTAAATATTGTTTTATAGTAGTTGGACGATCATAATCTGTTATTTCATTATCCTGATAAACAATAATTAATACGGGGACCTCTGGCGATGCAAAGAATTTTAAAGCATCGTTGATCCGCATATTAGCAATATCAATAGTAGAGGCACTGGCGATAGCATCAAAATAATCCTCCATTTTATCAAATTTTTGTTCCTCTATCTTTCTTTGTTCTGCTGCTTCTCGTTCTTTGCGTAATCTCTCTTCTTCAAGTCGTTGTGCTTCAAGTTTTTTATGACGCTCAATAGCTTTTTCTGCTTCGATAATTAAAGCATCTACCTCTTCATTATTAAGGTTTAATGCTTTAACATCATCCACAATTTTTTCTTTTTGCGAAATGCTCATTGCGCCTTGATCATTGATTACCATTAAAAGGTCTTTTTTGGCTTTTTCAATTTTCTCAGCAAGCTCTTTTGCGGCTTGCTGTCTGGCAAGCTTCTTTTTACTTTGACAACCGGTAAAACCAACGGTTATCATAGCTGCAATCAACAAAAAAACCAGCCGGATGCTAATTAGGTTTTTAATTTTTAAAAGCATAAAAGTAAATAATTAATGTGTTGATTTTTAATTTATTAAAAGTTAATAAAAGTTTAAAAAGATATAATCATTGTTAAATCTGAGTAAGTATTTAAAGCTTACATGTATGATGGATGCCCTGTAAACGGTAATTCAGCTTAAAATATTTCAAACAACAAGCATAATTAGTCAAAAATAAAAAAAGCTTTGAAAAAAAACATTGACACAATTGATTTTGAAATACCAGATCTTACCATAATTAACAGAAGGTATGCAATTGGTTTAACTTCTTACAGTTTTAACAGGTCTGCAATTTTTGATGGAATGCTGTTTTTATTCACCATTACATAAATTGTCTTGTAACGAAGGTATGATTCTGATGCATAAAAGAACCCATCATAGATATGGCCATCGGTTCCCCATGAATTTTTGATAATGTAAAAAGTGTTCCCGTTCTGATCTTTTGCTCGACCAATTATTTCCATAAGATGGTCATCTGTTGTGGTGTAATTATCAAATCCTAATTGTCTGGTTTGTTGAGTTATCAATTTTTCTTTAATCGGTTCATTGAACGAAAACAACATCTTATCACGCTCTTCTTTAGTTAGCGCTTCCCATCGTTCTTTTTCTGTTCCTGTTAAGTCAGGCTTTGTTTCATCAGGAATAATAGCTAATCCGTTTTTCCACGAAAACCCCCTTTCGCTAACATCTGCCGACCAGGCAAGGGTATGGCCTTTATCAAGCGAAGTATTGATTATTTCCAAAAGCTCATCAAGTTTTACGTTGTAAATCTCGCCTAATAACCAATTGTCAGGAATTTCGATGATAAATTTCTGATAGTAGGGATGATGAGTATATGAACCGACCTCAATAAAATCATCGAGTTTTAATCCTAAAGCATCAGCAAAAGAGCGTGGAGAATACTCTTTGCCTTTATATGTAAATTTTTCCGGATAGCTGCCCAGATATGTATCAAGTAAGCTTTCAAATCCTTTTTGCCAGACAGGAGTAAGCTTACGGTTTTTATTCTGTATAACAGCGTCAACATAATTTTTAAAAATCAAATCCATTTCGGAATGGACAAACATTTCGTCATCAGTTACAAGGCCTGTATAAACCTCTTCAGGAACTATTCCATATTTGCTGATAATATGAAGCACATCATGAGAGGCGCCACCTGCCGCGAAATTTTTTTCACCATGCCAACGAACATATTGAATGGCTTTTTCAAGATACGACTGACGGACAATAAATGCTTCGGAAAGGTTGAATTCGCCCTTTCCACTTTTCAATAACTCCGACTCAATAAACGATATGCCAGCATAGCTCCAGCATGTCCCGGAACGATATTGATTTTTTACAGGAGTACAATTTAACCGGATTTCATCAGTGAAAACATAGCCCTTTTTTTCAGTTTCTATTTGGGCATCTATGGACTGAAAAAAGAGTGTAAAACACAAAAGAAGTGTTACATAGAAAGAATTAATTTTCATTTTGCTATTAATTTGAAGTGAAAAACAAATGCAAAACTAATAAAACAGAGCTATTCATAAAAAAAAGGCCGCTAAACAAGTTAGCAGCCTCTTTTTCTTATCGGGAAAACAGATATTACCAATTTTGGTATTAAAATTTCATCATTCTGTTCGAATGATTTAATTTTAAACAAAACCACCGAAAAACAACATATGAAATAATTACTCGCAAGTTAAAAAAAGTCAATGTCTTTTATTCGGCAGTAAATTTCCCGATGCATTTTAACCTAAAAACCCTGTTCATTATGAAAACCAATTACTCTCTTAAAACTCGGAAAACGTTACATTTTTAAATAAAAAAATGAACTGTTATGATTATGAAATGTGAAATACAAAATCAATGATGCAAAGATAGAGTTGCTTTCCAAAATGAATTACAGTTAAAAAACGTATTTTTCAATTTAGGTATTTTTACCTATGCATCCTTGATTTGTTAATATCATTAATTAATCTCGCTGGAGATTTAAGTTGTTCCTTTCTTAATTTCATGAAAAGTGGTTTTTAATTCTGCTGAAGTTGTATTTACCAATAGATAGGCCGAAGCGCCCGCATAAATTATTTCATTTATTAAAGTTTTGTCAGTAAAAAATGTTGGTGATTGCAATAAAATCAAAGAGTTTGTTATATAAAAAGCTTATTCATTTTTCAAGAGATTATTTTTTATGGCAAATTTTACTAAACCGGCTGTATTTCTTGATCCTGTTTTTTCAAGAAGATTGCGCCTATGTGCATCTACAGTGCGGATGCTAATAAAGAGCTTTTCTGCTATTTCTTGATTTGTATGCTCATCAATAATATACCGAAGTACATCTAATTCTCTTGGTGTCAAAGGGATAATTTCGCCGGATATCTTTCCTTGATTAGTTTTTTTTCTAATTAATTCCTTTATAATGACGTTTTTCACTTCATCGCTGAAATAGTTTTCGCCATTCATTAATGTGTTGATAGCTGTGATTAGCTCTTTGCGGCCTGAATTTTTTAAAATGTATCCACATACGCCGCTCGCCAACATGTTTTTTATATGCTCATGCTCGCTTAGCATAGTGAGCACTAAAATTTTCACTTTGGGGAATTTTTTGCCGATTTGTTGGGAACACTCAATACCATTCAGTATTGGCATGTTAATATCGAGTAGAACAAGGTCGGGTGAAAGCTTACCGATTTTATCAATAGCTTCTAACCCATTTTCGGCTTGTCCGACAATTTGAATGTTTTCCTCTCCTTGAAGTAATGAAATAATACCGTCACGAACAATTTTATGATCGTCAACTAAAAGTACTTTAATGGCTTTTATGTTTTTATTCATAATTTACAATGGTATTTGAATTGTTATTGCTGTTCCTTTTTTAGGTGTACTGTCAATCTCTAAACTACCTGATAATGCTTTCACTCGATTACTAATACTAACTAATCCCATCCCTTTAAACTCTTTTGTCGGGCTTTTAATATTAAATCCCTTCCCATCATCTTCAAAGGTGTATATTATCTCATTCTTGTGAAGTAACAGTTGAATAAAAATAGTATTTGCCTTAGCATGTTTTAAAACATTGTTCAGTACTTCCTGTGTGATTCGGTATAGGTTTAGTTCAATATTTCTGGGTAGGCGATAGTCAGTTTTGAAATTTTCAAAAAAGGTAATTTTAATATCTCCTGACATTTCCACTTTGTTGAAAAGCGATTTTAGTGAAAGAATTAAGCCGTAATCCTCTATAGCTTTTGGCATAAGGTTCAAGGCTATATTACGGCTCTCTTCAATAGCCATGTTTAAAAACGAAAAACCCAAATTATATTTTTCTTTTTCTTTATCATTAAGGTTTTCAACAAGATGTTTTACAGCATTGAAGTTAAGGCTTGCCGCCGTCAGGTTTTGCCCAAGGCTATCATGTATTTCTTTGGCCACTCTTGTTCGTTCGCGATCCTCGCCTTCAATAAGTGAGCTAATAACCATTTTTTCGGTTTCTCGTAAGAGTGTAATATCGTTTATGGCGGCAATAACATAATTCTTATCCTGAACATCTATTATTTCTGTGGTAACTTCAGTTATCATTTTCATTTTTGTTTTTTTTACTAAAGTCATTTCTGTGATCTTGGATAGCTCAGCTTTTACTTTTTGTAGCAACTCTTTATTAGTATAATCAGCGATTTCTGGTCTTAGTTCCTTGATGTCGGTATTTAGTAGTTCGTGATGTGTATAACCAAAAAGTTTCTCGGCAGAGTTGTTGGCATCAATCAGTTTAAAGTCATCAAGGCTGAAAATTATAAGCGGAACGGGATTTGTTTTAAATAAAAGCCGATAACGAAGTTCAGATTTTTCAAGTTCTTTTTGTGCAAGGATTTGGTCAGTATTGTTAAACTGGCTTCCCCAAATTCTGACAAGTTCACCATTAACAATAATGCCTACAATGTTATTAGATATGTAAAGTGGGTTTCCCGACCTGTCTTTATCAATTGAAATCTCGTTGCTTACCCGGTAATTGGAATTGATGAGCTTCTTAAGAAAATTTTTGTTGTAAAAAAAATTATCTCCACCTTGCAACCGGCTAAGGGTAAATCCTTCCATTTCGGACGAGTGTTCGTAGCCATACATATTTGCGAAAGAATCGTTGCAAGTTTTGATATATCCATGGTTAAAAATAATATCTATTTGTTCTTCAACAGGCATAGTTGGAACTACTGGTTTTTCAAGCTCATATAAAAAAATACCTTCGTTTGCGTATTTTATGAAGCTGCGATGAACTTCTAACCAATAATTGAGATCAAGCTCGAGTTGTTTTTTGGTTGTAATATTCTGTATGGTGCCAATAATTCTGCAGGGCTGGTTATTTTCATTTCGCTTAGCAACTATTCCAATTAAATGCAACCATATCCAATCCTTATTTTGATACAAAAAGCGATGTTCTACATCAAATGTTTCAATATTGCTCTGGAGCATCTCTTCGAAAGAGGCCATTACTTTAGACGTATCATCAGGGTAAATATTATTTGTATATTTTATAAAGTCTATTATTTTTTCGGGTTCAACAATTCCTGTGATCTTTTCCCAAGTGTTGTTCACTAAAATTTTCCTGGTTTGAAGATCGTAATCCCACAAACCCAAATTATCGCCTAACAAAGCTATTTCAAGTCGTTGATTTGTTTCTATTAGTTTTTTTTCCGATAATTTTATGCTGGTAATGTCTTTTGAAGACCCTATTATTTTACTGACGTTGCCATGTTCATCCAATAAAGTGTGAACATTATCCTGAAGATAAATGGTTTTACCGACTGGATTAGTAAATTGTGTTTCAAGCTTTATTGAAGTAATTCCTTGCTTCAGATAATCGAAATAAAGCTTTTTATTCTTTTCATTTGAATCTTGATTTGTAAAAGAGTTTATTTTTTTTCCAATCATCTCTTCGGGATAAAATCCGTAAACTCTCTTACTTGCTTGATTTATGAAAGTGATAACACCATTTTTGTCCAAAGTCCAAATTACATCATGTGTAAGACCAACAATCTGTTTATAAAGATAATCACTCTCATTAAGCTGATTCTTCAGCTTGACCACCATTTTTATCTGTGTCCTGACGATGAAATAAATTACCAACGCTGTAATAACAATAAAAAACCATCCTTTGAAAGTTTGCATTTGTTCCCTTACATTGTAATCACTAACGAGATAGTTCAATACTTTATCGGAAAGAAGAATCCAAAAAAATCCAAAAATTAGAAAGTAAAAGGCTACTTTTACTGCAGGGCGATTGTATTCATTCAATTTTCGCATAACAGGGTTTTTACTGGGGAGCTACTCTGAAAAAAACCAGAGCAATTACTTTTTGATGAGCATATTTTTTATATGGTTAAGCTTCATAAGGGCCTCTACCGGAGTAAGTGTTTCAATGTTTATGTTGATAATTTCATCTTTTATTTGCAGCAGTAAAGGATCGTCGAGCTGTATGAAACTAAGTTGATAATCATTGTCAGTATGTGGCAAGTTTAACTTTTTGTTAAGTTCATCTTGACTGTGGCTTTTTTCAAGAACTTTCAACATTTTTTCTGCATGTTCAATCACCTCAGTCGGCATGCCGGCAATTTTTGCAACATGAATACCAAAACTATGTTCGGTGCCACCAGGAGAAAGCTTACGTAAAAAAATAACCTTATTGTTAATTTCTTTAACCGAAACATGATAGTTTTTAATACGTTTCATGGTGGTTGCCATCTCGTTAAGCTCATGATAATGTGTTGCAAACATTACTTTTGGCCGAAAGGCAGGATGATTATGAAGGTAGGCTGTAATAGCCCATGCTATTGAAATACCGTCATAAGTGGAAGTGCCTCTCCCTATTTCATCAAGAAGGATAAGACTACGATTGGATATATTATTTAAAATACTTGCAGTTTCGTTCATCTCCACCATAAAAGTTGACTCGCCTGAAGATATATTGTCAGAAGCGCCTACTCTGGTAAAAACTTTATCCACCAAGCCAATAGATGCCGATGATGCCGGTACAAAACAGCCCATCTGCGACATAAGAACTATTAATGCTGTTTGCCTTAGCAGTGCAGACTTACCGGACATATTAGGACCGGTGATAATAACGATCTGCTGTTTTTTATTATCCAAATAGACATTGTTAGGAATATATGCTTCGCCAGGCGGCATTTGGTTTTCGATAACAGGATGCCGACCGTTTTTTATATCTATAATGAAAGAATCATTGATTTGTGGTTTTATATAGTTATTCTTGATTGCTACCGTTGCAAAGGAGAGAAGACAATCGAGCCTGGCAATTAACAATGAGTTGAGCTGAATAGGTTCCGTGTAGTCTGCTAAGGATAAAACAAGGTTGTTGAAGAGCTGTGTTTCAATTTCAAGTATTTTCTCTTCGGCGCCGAGTATTTTCTCTTCATACTCTTTCAACTCCTGAGTGATATAGCGTTCGGAATTAACAAGCGTTTGTCTTCTTTCCCACTCTTGAGGTACTTTGTCTTTATGAGCATTGGTTACTTCAAGGTAATAGCCAAAGACATTGTTAAAGCCAATTTTTAAAGAGACTATTCCTGTTCGTTCGGCTTCTGTTTTCCTGATTTTTTCCAGATATTCCTTGCCCGAATAAAGCAAATCACGTAATTCGTCCAGCTCCTCTGATACTCCCTGGCGAAACACATGTCCTTTATTAATAGATACTGGCGGATCAGCTTCCAACTCGGCTTCGGTTTTGTTTCGGATAACATGGCACGGGTTGAGCTGGTCAGCTATCTTTTTCAATGGATCATTATTAGTTACCGCGCATCCATCTTTTATTTTTTCAATAGCGTGCAACCCCCGTACAAGTTGTATTACTTCTCTTGGGTTTACCCTTCCAACAGCCACTTTTGAAATTAAACGTTCGATATCGCCAATCAGCTTAATGTTTTCTCTAAAAATCTCGGATAGCTCTGGATTGTCAATGAGATATTCTACAACATTCAGTCGTTCTTCAATACTCATTTTTATTTTTAGCGGCATGGTAATCCATTTTCTCATCATCCTTGATCCCATGGGTGAGATTGTTTTATCAATCACCTGAATAAGTGTAGCTGCATTTTCGTTAGGCGAATGGAGAAGTTCAAGGTTGCGGATAGTAAATTTATCTAACCATACATATTTGTCTTCTTCAATTCTTGATATTTTTCGGATATTGGCCGACTGGTGATGTTGCGTTTCGGCAAGGTAGTGCAAAGATGCTCCGGCAGCAATTATCCCCATATTAAAATCCTCAACCCCAAAACCTTTTAAAGTATTTGTTTGGAAATGCTTCAGAAGCAGGTCTCTGGCATAATCTTCAGTAAATACCCAGTCATCAAAACTTGTCAAATAATAGTTTTCCCCAAACTCTTCGATAAATTGATTTCGTTTATTTTTTTGAATAATTATTTCGCTGGGTTTAAAGCTTTGTATCAATTTATCCAAGTATTCATTTGTCCCTTGGGTGAGGTAAAATTCACCGGTTGATATGTCGAGAAATGAAATACCTGATTCTTTAAATGAAAGATGGATGCTGGCCAGGAAGTTATTTTCTTTATGGTTTAATACCTTATCGTTGAACGAAACGCCTGGAGTAACAAGCTCGGTAACGCCACGTTTTACAATTTTTTTAGCTAATTTCGGATCCTCCAATTGATCGCAAATAGCAACTCGGAGTCCGGCTCTTACTAATTTCGGGAGATAGGTATCTATTGAATGATGTGGGAATCCGGCTAATTCGACAAACGATGCTGCTCCATTGGCGCGTCTGGTAAGAACAATACCCAAAATGTTTGAAGCTTTAATAGCATCATCGCCAAATGTTTCATAAAAATCACCAACCCTGAACAACAGCAATGCATCAGGATATTTGGCCTTAATGGCCGAATATTGTTTCATCAATGGGGTCTCCATTGCCCCTTTTAAACTCTTTTTGGTCAAGTGATTAATTTTTTAACAAAAATAACTTAATAATCCTATTATTTTAGACGATAAAAAAGCAAATTTACAAATAAAGTTGTGGAAAATGTACCTAAGAATCTAAAATCGTATATTACAAAGAATTCGACGGGGCAGAAGTATGTATTACTAAAAATGTAATATGAATTAATTTGGTCAAGCAGAAACAAGAATTAACCGATCTAAATTTTTTTTGAGAATGATACTTTTAAGTTGATTTTTGGCAACAGAAAGTTTTGCTCTTGTTATTAATAAAATTGTATTTTTGCAATGACTTATTGAAAAGTGTCCGGGGTGTGGCGCAGTTGGTTAGCGTGCTAGACTGGGGGTCTAGAGGTCGCGAGTTCGAGTCTCGCCACTCCGACAACAAAAGAGGCTGAATCAGAAGACCAGCCTCTTTTGTTTTATAATGCAGTTGGGTTAATGCAGGAAAAAGTTCATATCATCCAGCACTTTTACCATGTTACGAAAATGCTCAGCTGAGTCGTGCATAAACAGGGAAAATGCGTTTTTGATTATCAACAATGCATGTATCTCTTTAGGTGAAATGTCGAGCGCTTCAGCTAAAAAAGCGGTATAGCGGTCGGTATCTAAAATACCTGCCATACCAAGGACTTTATGACTGGGCTTATTGGATGTTTTTCATACTATATATGTAATTACGTCAAGGGGATTGGAAACGATAATGATTATGGTATTGGATCGAACCAAATCATCACGGTTCATTCCGGGCTTTTGTAGAACTCCTGAAGTGATCACCACTATACGCGAGCCTTTAGTGTGTAAATAGTTATTGGTAACTCCAGCGACACGGGTATCTAAGTTGTTGATAACAGAAGTCTGCCAAATATCAAGAGCTTTACCTTCGGCTAATCCCTCTTTAATATCAACTAAAACAACTTCACGAGCAAGATCTTTATGGACGATCACATTTGCACAAGTTGCGCCAACATTGCCTGCGCCAACTAAAGTGATTCTTTCCTTAAATTAAAATTTAAAACAATTTTTCAAAATGACTAATAAGCAAATTTAAGTACAAAAATACCATTATTAACCTTGTCTATTTTGAAAAAAACAGTTATAAATTTTGGAATATTAATGGTTAAATCCAATAAAAAAATTGGATTTAGAGCAATGCGTTGGTTTTTGAATTAAGCGATTTAGCAGCAAGTAGAAAAGCGATAAGAATAACTCCTCCACCGATTAAGCTAAGCAAAAGGTAATCTCCTGATAATAAACAAAAGCTATAAAAACCGAATAAAATCACGGCAGCAGAAAAACCTGTCAGGGAATCAAAATTATTACTCCTGAACTTGGATAAACCAATAAAAAAACCCATGATAATGGAAATAAAAAATACTGCTACAGGCAAAGTATAAAGTACGATTCTAATGCCATCAGTATATCTCCATTCGTAAAAAAAATAGACATTGGCAGCAGTTGCATATCCCATTGCAATCATTACCGAAAATAAAATACCATCAAAAGGTTTGGTAAAGGACTTTTTGGGTAGATAATAAAAACGAAGTAATAAAAACTTGAATAATTCCGACAAAAATCCAATCAGTACAAAAGAGTAAAAGACAATGCGCCTAAGGCTCTGAACATGTGTAAGCCAATATGAATAAACAAAATATAGAACTAAAATCATTGGTATGGCAGTAAGTAACCCAAGAAAATAGGCGCTTGCAAAAAGATTCAGAACTTTTTTTTCCATAATCTTTCTTGCAAAAAAAATAAGAATCAGGAAAATAAGGGGAGCAATAAGCAATGGCAAGTACTTTAAAAAATTCATAATTTTGGAGGCTTTATTATGTTACATATAAACTTTTCGCAAATATAAATCTTTAAATAACTTAACTGTACAGAAATGAAAAATATCACAATAAAAAAGCTGACAGATGAAGAAATAGATAAAAATGCCATAAAGAGCTGGCCTATTTGGGAAAAAGAAGTATCAAAGTTTCCATGGTTTTATGAAGCTACTGAAGATTGTTTAATCATTGAAGGAATAATTGAGGTAGAGGCCAATGGGAAAATATATCAATTAAAGCCTGGAGATTTTGTAACTTTTCAAAAAGGGCTGAAATGCACATGGGATATAAAAAAGCCTGTAAGGAAATACTATAACTTCAGATGATTCATGGATAATTTATTATTAAATCTTTAATTGAGAGGGGTGAAAGGAGTCGTTATAAAATCTACGGGTAGCTGGTTTACTGTTTTGGATGAAAATGGCCGGCAAATTAATTGCAAGTTAAAGGGTAGATTCAGAATAAAAGGTATTAAAACCACCAATCCCATAGCTGTTGGCGACAAGGTTGAGTTTGACATTGCCGAGGATGAAAAGATTGGTCTTATTACAAAGATTTTACCGCGGCACAATCATATTATTCGTAAATCAACAAAACTCTCTAAAGTATCGCATATCATTGCCGCCAATATTGATCTTGCGTTGCTGATTGTAACTATCAAAGAGCCGGAAATCAGTCCGGGGCTTATAGATCGTTTTTTAGTAACTGCAGAAGCTTATCATATAACTTCGGCCATCGTGTTTAACAAAATTGATATTTATGGCGATGTTGATTTTGACAAACTTCAGAAATATGAAGCTATTTATAGAGCTGCCGGTTATCAAACTTTCAGAGTGTCGGCATTAACCGGAGAAAATATTGACATGCTAAAAGAGGTAATACGAGATAAAATATGTCTGTTTTCTGGAGCCTCTGGAACAGGAAAATCGGCGCTTATCAATGTAATTGAGCCCGGACTAAAACTGAAAGTCGGCGATATTTCAACATACCATCTCAAAGGTCGGCACACTACTACCTTTCCGGAAATGCATAAACTCACAGGCGGAGGGTTTATTATTGACACTCCCGGTATTAGAGAGTTTGGCCTTGTAGAGTTCCGTAAAGAGGAGATTGCCGAGCGCTTTCCTGAGATGCGGGCATTTATGCACGATTGTCAGTTTAATAATTGTACACACATACACGAGCCGCGATGCGCCGTAAAAGCAGCTGTTGAAAATGGGAAAATAGCCGCTTCACGATATGAAAGTTACTTACGAATTTATAATGATGATTATCTTGATAAAGAACTATGGGAATGGGAATAACTTTTATCGTTTACCTCATTTAACAGCAAAATATTGAAATTTAGACTTTTTTTAAACGTTGTGTAATTTACCAATTCTAAGATTTTTAAAATGATAATTCGTAACCTCACTTATGATTTTTTCCAACCGCTAAAAAAATCTGATAAAGTATCGTCAGCGCTCCGATTAATGTACGAATATAAAATATCACATGCACCTGTTGTTGAAGAGAGCACCTATCTTGGAATTATTTCAGAAAACGACTTATTGGTAATGCCAAACAAATCAGAAAAAATTGAATCACTTTGTAAAGCTTTACCTAAGCCATTTATTAAAGAAAACGAACATATACTCAATGCGCTAAATATCATTAGTAACCTGCAGATTGAAGTATTACCCGTGTTAGACAATGATCATCAATATAAAGGTCTGATTACTGCTGAGCAGGTATTGAAAGAGATTGCCGGAATATTTTCACTTGAAAATCCTGGTGGAATTATTATCCTTGAAGTAAATCTAAACGATTACTCCATGAGCGAAATAGCAAGAATTATTGAAGCTAACGACACCAAAATTCTTAGCTCAGGAGTGAAAATAATACCTGATTCAACAAAAATTGAAATTACCCTAAAGTTGAATGTAATGAATATTGAACCGGTAATTCAAACTTTTATGCGATACAATTACAACATCATTTTTTATTTTGGAGATAATGAAAAAAATGAAGAGGTTTTGAAAGAGAGGTATGAACTATTAATGAGATATTTGAACACATAAAGAACTTATTCGCCTCACAAAAACAGCTTATCGGATGAAATATCTTTTACTGTTTTTAATAATAATATTTCCTTTTGCCCAAAGTGCAACACCGAAGCAGCTTAGCTCGATTAAGTCGGAAATACCAATTGATAGTATTATTGAGGCGGAGAATAAAACTATCTCTGAATCATCATTCGTCATTGATTCAATAATATTAACGGGCAATAAAAAAACCAAAGATTTCCTGATTTTTCGTGAATTAACTTTCAAAGTTGGCGATACGCTTAATCATAACCAACTTCAGGAAAACTATCAGAAATCAAGAAATAACCTGATCAAGCTTTCACTTTTTAATTTTGTTGACTTTACTGATTCACTTGTAGCTGCTGGGCAATATGCTCATCTTCTTGTTCAAATTTCATTTATAGAAAGATGGTATTTGTGGCCATTTCCTATTTTCGAAATTTCTGATCGTAATCTGAATGTTTGGCTAAAAGAGAAAAACTTTAATCGTATCAGTTACGGTATTTATCTTATCAAGCATAATAACCGTGGGCGAGGAGAGCTTCTTAGGCTTTACCTTCGTAGTGGGTATGATGAGCGATATGAATTAAGTTATCAGGTTCCTTATTTTAATCACAAGCAAACGCTTGGAGCTACGCTTGGAGCGGGATGGCTGCAAAAACATGAAGTCCCGTATAGAACCATTGCAAACAAACAGGAGTTTATCAAAGATGATGATCATTACCTTTTCAAGCAGTTTTATAATTTTATAAATTTTACATATCGCCCAGATATTCATCAGTTTCACAACTTTCAGATTAGATATAACTTTTTCTATTTCGATGACACTTTACTTAAGCTAAATCCTAAATACTCCTTCAAGGGATTAAAAACCAATGAATATATGACCTTTGCCTACAAGTTTATTAGCGATCACCGCGACTCAAAGATCAATCCGCTGACGGGCCATTATTTTGAAGGACAGATATCTAAAAGCGGCTTTGGCTTACTGAAGGATGGATACATTGAAATGATGGATTTAACAGGATCGTACAGGAAGTATTGGGAATTTCCAAAACGCTTTTACTTCTCCACCGATTGGACGGGAAAGCTCTCTACCAATCGTGAACAACCCTATTTCTACCAACGCGGGTTTGGTTACGAACGCAATTTTGTGCGCGGATACGAACTTTATGTAATTGACGGTCAAAGTTTTATTTTAGGAAAAAACACTTTAAGATACGCCCTTGTTCCCGAACGAAAAACAACCATCGGTTTTTTAAAATCCGAGAAGTTCAGTAAAATCCATTACGCTCTTTTTACAAATCTTTTTTTAGATGCCGGATATGTTGATTCATTTCGATTTTACGATCCCAATGATCTTTCCAACCATCTTATTTATGGCGTAGGTTTAGGAATTGATTTGGTAACCTATTATGATATGATTTTCAGAATGGAACTATCGGTTAATAAACAAGGTGAACCCGGTTTTTATATCCATTTTAAAGATACATTATGATTAAGCAAGATGTATTTTAAAAACCTAAATAACAAAAGTCTTTGTAGATACACCTAACAAGCAATCTGCAAGCCCTATGCTCCAACAAATATTTTATATGGTTAAAGAAAACCAAATACCTTTGCTAAAAGTTAAATAAAGGATAATGCTGAAAAAGATAGCCATTTTTGGAAAATCAATAGAAAAGGAGGGTATTGAATATTTACAAAACCTATTAAATAGGTTGGAGTTTTTCAATTGCACTCTTTCTATTTATGAACCGTTTTATAAAAAAATTGAAAATCAAGTACGGTTCCCATCAAATTTAAAATTTTTCAACACACACGAGGAGCTTAAAGATAATGCAGAAATTCTTTTATCTATTGGCGGGGATGGTACGTTGCTCGACACCATTACATTGATTCGTAACTCAGGAATCAATGTTCTTGGTATTAATCTTGGCCGATTAGGTTTTTTATCAAGTATTTCAAAAGATGAAATTCTTCCGGCCATTGACAAAGTTCTCAGCGGAAATTTTGTTCTCGAACAACGAACATTACTTGAGCTATCGAAACCTGAAGCAATTTTTGGGGATTTTAATTTTGCCTTGAACGAACTTTCGATTACAAAATCAAGCCCTCATGCACTTGCCGTTATTAATGTATTTGTAAATGGTAGTTTTTTGAACAAATATTGGGCTGATGGTCTATTGGTAGCTACTCCTACAGGCTCAACGGCCTATTCGTTAAGCTGTTCGGGGCCGATAATCACTCCGGAATCAGAAAACTTTGTCATTACGCCCATAGCCACTCACAACCTCACTGTTAGACCTATTGTTATACCCGACAAGTGTACTATTCGAATTACCGTTGAAGGACGAAATCAAAATTATCAGGTCGGGCTCGATTCACGTTTTCAATCATTGAGAATGACAGATGAAATAATAATTAAAAAAGCCAATTATAAAATCAACCTGATACAACTACACGAAAAAGATTTCTTCAATACAATACGCGAAAAACTCCTTTGGGGAAAAGATCAACGCAATTAAACCTCAAGTGATTGATAAAATTGTCGGCCAAGATAAAGCTTACATACTAAATCAAAATAAGTTGAGTTTAAAAAGCTGAATATCGTTGATTTATTCATTTATGAAGCATTTCCTAAAGCTTTTCATATACATGGCGGCTCTCTCTTTGGTGTTCTTATCCTGTAACAAAATATATGAGGACAAAATACCGCCAACAATTATTTTGCAAGGACCTAATCCCTACAGGCTTTTTACAAGTTGTAGTTATTCAGAGCCGGGATATATTATTAAAGATGACCTTACACCAAACTCTCAAATTAAAGTTGATATTTATGATTCAACTTTAAACACTACCATCCCGGGAGATTATTATATTGATTATTATTCAACCGATTTAGATGGTAATACATCTTACGTGAGGCGTAAGATTGAAACCCGAAAGATGACTTTAGATTATTTCAACTCCGGTTTTATAGCTTATGATACCCTAAAGCCGATGAATATTAAAACTCAATATTCAATAAAAAGCGTGCTTTATTCACAGGAATTCAAATGGATACGAATTGAAAACTTCAATAATTTCGGCAAGCAATTTAAGGTGATCATGATTCCCGACACACTTGGCAACCTTACGTTAAATTACAATTTTAACGATACAATTGTTTTCGGTACGGGTAATGTTTATTGCAACATGACAGGATTCAGGCTTGAGTATCAGATTGATGTGCCCGAAAATGACATCGAAATGCATTATGTTACCTACAGGTTTTTAAATTAAGAATATTACCAGATTTTATGAAAATCATTAAACATTGTTTAATCATTTTACTGGCCTTTTTAGTAAAAATAATTTATCCTCAAGATATTGACATAGGTATATTTGGAGGTGGTTCATATTATTTGGGAGAGCTTAATCCGGGCAGGCAATTTTTAATGACCAATCCCGCCTATGGTGGGCTGATCCGTTTTAATTTGAATGACAGAATGGCGTTCAGAGGAGAGTTAATTCATGGAGTTGTTAGCGGCGACGATGCAGTGAGTAAAGAAAATGAACTCAGAAATCTACGTTTCACATCAACTATAAATGAATTATCGATACTTTTTGAATTCAATTACCTCGAATATTTTACCGGAAGTCAAATCCATTATTTCTCTCCATTTCTTTATTGTGGACCCGCCTTGTTCACTTTTAATCCAAAGGCTAAATTCCGCAATGAATGGATCTTGCTTCGGGATATTGGAACCGAAGGGCAAATGATTAACGAAAATGATAATCGCTACAACCTGATAAGTTTTGCATTTGCTTTTGGTATTGGTTTTAGGTATAGCTTTTCTCACCGCTTAGGATTTACTGCAGAATGGGGGATGAGGAAAACATTTACCGATTACTTGGACGACATAAGTAAAAATTATTACGTTGACTTTAATAATTTAAACCCTGACGATATTAGTCTTGAGAAGATGCTTTCCGACCCATCTCCTATAAAACACCAACCTGGAATGCAGCGTGGCAACCCACAAAACAACGATTGGTATTCATTTGTAGGAATTACGCTGACTTATCGCTTCACAATTGGTGAAAAAACTACCTGCGTTGAATTTCAGAATAGATGAAATAGTAATACTTTTGCAACCTTATTGTCATAATATTTTCTAGTCATAAAATTTTAAATTCAATAGGATCAAAGGATTATAAATGGGATTTAAAGATAAAATAGACATGAAACGGCTCCCAAGGCATATTGCCATCATTATGGATGGCAATGGTCGCTGGGCTAAACAACGTGGCTTGGTCCGCACCGTTGGCCATGAAAATGGTATAGTAGCCGTGAGAGAAGTTGCTGAAGCTGCCGCTGAACTTGGCATTGAATATCTTACCCTTTATGCTTTTTCTGTCGAAAACTGGAAAAGGCCACAACGCGAAGTGGAAATTTTGATGAAGCTGCTGCTAAAAACTATTGATTCGGAAATGAAGACCTTGAAAGAAAATGACATAAGATTACTGGCAATCGGAAATTTAATATCGTTGCAAAAGAAAACCTATGAACGTTTATTGTGGGCAATAGAAGAGACAAAAAACCACAAACGCATGAATCTTGTTCTTGCGTTAAGCTATAGCTCGCATTACGAGATTGTGGAAGCTGTAAAAGAAATTGCCAGAAAAGCAAAACAAAATGAATTATCCCCTGAAGACATCAATGAGTCAGTGATTTCCAATCATCTTTTTACTAAAGGTTTTCCCGATCCCGAACTGTTAATTCGCACAAGCGGCGAATTCAGGATCAGTAATTTCTTACTTTGGCAATTAGCATATTCCGAAATATACATAACTCCTATCTTATGGCCGGACTTTAGAAAGGAAAACTTTTATGAAGCTATTGTCAATTTTCAGAAAAGAGAAAGACGTTTTGGAAAAACAAGTGAACAGGTAAGTGAGAATGCAAACAAAATGAAATGAGGAAAATAGCCAGCCTGATTCGTAATAACTATATCTTACCGGCAAACTATTTGTTGTTGCTGGTATTTCTTCTCAACGTTCCCCATTTTAGCTTTACTCAAATTAATATCGGTCCCCCAGAACTGGATATTGATTACATGAACCCAGTGGAGTATGAGATTGGCGGTATAACGGTTACGGGAATCGAATTTCTGGATCGTAACGTGCTAATTATGATCTCAGGTCTAAACGTTGGTCAAAAGGTAAAAATCCCAAGCGACAAATTTTCTGACGCCATAGAAAACCTTTGGAAACAAGGCCTTTTTGAACATGTAAGCATTACAGCTACCGATGTTCAAGATAAAATGGTTTTTTTAAATATTGATTTACGCGAAAAGCCAAGGCTGTCAAAATACACATTCGAAGGGGTGAAAAAATCGGAAGGCGATAACCTTAAAGATGAAATCAAAATCAGTTCGGGCGATGTAGTAACTGAAAACCTTATTACCAATTCTCGCAACAGGATCGTAAATTATTATGCAAAAAAAGGATTTTTCGATGCCGAAGTGGATATCAGACAAATTTCCGATACAACACGGCTGAACAGTGTAATTTTAGTTTTTGATATTAAGAAGAATAATAGAATAAGGATTTATGACATCGAAATTACCGGTAACAAAAAATTGAGCGATCAGCAAGTATTACGCGCTTTAAAAAACACAAAGGAAAAAGGTGCGTTTCGACCCTTCGACGAAATCGAAACATTGATTTGGGATGTAACCAGGCACGCTCTCTTGCTTCAGTTTGACACTCTATATGCCAAAGCCGGTGAATATCTTAACAATAACATGAAATTAAGGATATTCAAAACGTCAAAATATATTGAAAGCGAATACGAAAATGATAAACAGAATCTTATTGAGAAATATAACTCTTTAGGGTATCGGGATGCAAAAATCGTCCGTGACTCTATTTACCGTAACGACGATATGACGATGAATATCCTGATTGAAGTGGATGAAGGCCCTCAATACTTTTTTGGCAATATAAGCTGGGTGGGGAACACCATATACACCGATGAATTTTTATCTGATGTGCTTAAAATCCAAAGAGGAGATGTTTACAATAAAGAAATGCTTACCACTAATCTTTCTTTCAATCCTTCAGGTGTTGATGTTAGTTCATTGTATCTTGATGACGGCTATCTCTTTTTTCAGGCTATTCCTGTCGAGATAAGGGTTGAGAATGATACCATTGATTTAGAAATCAGAATTCGGGAAGGTAAACAGGCAAGGATAAGTAAAGTAAACGTAAAAGGGAATACTAAGACCAACGATCAGGTTGTTGTAAGGGAGTTGCGTTCCCGTCCAGGGCAACTATTTAACCGTTCCAACATAATCAGGACGACTCGCGAATTAGCACAATTACGATATTTTGATGCAGAAACCATCAAACCGGATATCCAACCTAACCCCGCTGACGGCACCGTAGATATAATCTATGAGGTTGAGGAGACATCTGCCGATCAGATTGAGCTTTCGGGAGGATGGGGATATGGTAGGATATTGGGCACCTTAGGGCTTTCATTCAATAATTTTTCGTTACAAAACCTCTTCAAAAAAGAGGCATGGCGACCAATTCCATCAGGAGACGGACAAAAACTTTCTATCAGACTACAATCGTATGGCAGAGGATACATAAGTTACAATTTTTCGTTCACAGAACCTTGGTTTGGCGGTAAAAAACCAAATTCATTCAGCGTTTCTTATTTTCACTCCCTTTACTCCAATGGTCTATCAAAAAAAGACCCTTCACGATCAGCGTTTCTTACTGACGGGGTAGTATTAGGTTTAGGTAAAAGGCTACAATGGCCCGACGACTACTTTACACTTTATCAAGCTGCAAGTTTTCAGATTTATAAACTTGATAATTATGCAAGGATTTTTTCGTTTGGCACAGGTAACGGTAATTACAACAATTTTAACTACAACTTCATTTTTGCCCGAAACTCCATTGATGCCCCTATTTATCCGAGAAGTGGCTCAGAGGTATCGTTGTCAGTTGCTGCAACACCGCCATATTCGGCATTTAACAACAAGGATTATAAAAATATGCCCGTAGAGGAAAAATACAAATGGATTGAATACCATAAATGGAAGATCAGGACAAATTTTTACATGAATATAATTCAAAACCTTGTATTAAGCACCAGGGTACAATTTGGCTTTTTGGGTACCTATAATCACGATATAGGAGTTACACCCTTTGAACGATTTTTTCTTGGTGGCGATGGATTGTCGGGGTACAACAACCTGGATGGTCGTGAGCTGATAGGTATGCGTGGCTATAGTAATGAATCCATCACGCCAAACTATTATCTGAAAGATAACGTAGGAGGAGTTATCTACAGCAAATATACTTTTGAGGTCAGATATCCTTTTTCGCTTAACCCCAATGCAACCATCTATGCGCTTAGCTTTCTTGAGGCAGGAAACTCGTGGGAAAGTTTTGCTGCTTTTAACCCATACACTGTTTTTCGTTCAGCCGGATTTGGCTTAAGGGTCTTTTTACCAATGTTTGGAATCCTTGGCCTCGACTGGGGCTATGGCTTCGACAAAGTACCCGGAATACCCGATGCTAACAGAGGACATTTCCACTTTTCAATCAACCAATCAATTGATTAATGACTGACCATTAAATTTCTTTTTGGAATATTATTTGATAAAACTCGTGCTAATAATTAAAACTTTAAATTAAAAGCCATGAAAACATTAAAAATCACTATTCGAGTATTGATTATCACAATCACACTTTCGCTTACAGGCTTTACAAATACATTTGCACAAAAGTTTGCCTATGTTGATAGCGATTACATTTTAAAAAGTATTCCCGAATATCAAAATGCTCAAAACGAAATAGATGAGTTATCAAAAACGTGGCAGGCCGAAATAGAAGCGATGTTCACACAAGTTGAACAAATGTACAAAGCCTATCAGGCTGATGCTGTATTGCTCCCTGAAGACCTTAAAAAGAAACGTGAAGATGAGATCATTAAAACCGAACGCGAAGCTAAGGAGCTACAACGCAAACGTTTTGGGCAAGACGGCGACCTGTTCAAAAAAAGACAAGAGTTAATAAAACCCATTCAAGAAAAAATTTTTAATGCTATTGAAGAGATCGCCACTAAGCAAAATTATGCTTTCATTTTTGATAAAGCCAGCGGCCCTACAATCATGTACATTAATGCCCGATATAATATCAGCGATGAAGTCCTCGATCAGATAGGGAGTATTATGGGTGTAAGGAAACAATAAAGGCTTTTTTTAAACAAATTTTATTTTTTTAAATAATCAGAACTTCAACTGAATAGACTACTTTTGCGCCAAACAAAAATTAACTTGAAATAATAAAGTAATAAGATGAACAAAACAGTAAAATTAATTGCATTGGTGGCATTTATAGTATTTGCCTCCATTAACTCTGTACAAGCCCAACAAAAATTTGGTCATGTGAATTTCGCTCAGGTTTACGGGTTAATGCCTGGTCAGGATTCAATAAAAAAGGTGTATGAAACCTATGCCAAAGGACTTCAGAACCAGCTTGCTACGATGCAGGCAGAATTGGAGAGTAAATACACTGATTATCAAGCAAATCAGGCTACGTGGTCAAACATAATCCGTCAGACAAAAGAAAAAGAAATCCAGGATATGCAAATAAGATTAGAAGATTTCAATTCCCAAGCGCAAATTGACCTTAGAAACAAAGAAGACGAATTGACAGCCCCACTTATTGAGAGGGCTCGTAAAGCTGTAGAAGATGTAGCTAAAGAGAATGGTTACACTTATGTATTCAACAGTACTGAAGGCTTGTTGCTTTATGCCACACCAAGCGATGATATAATGTCATTAGTTAAGAAAAAATTGGGATTGAAATAAAAAAAGCCTTCACAAAACGGTTTTTTTTAACTTTATTCATTAAAAACCTTCGATGCAAAAGAGTGAATCATTCTTAAAGTTTCACCTGGCGCTTCTAAAAACCCCATATGCCCTACATCAGCCAATACCAACACTTCCGAGTGCCTTGGTAGTATAGCCTGAGCAAGCACATTTTGAACGGGAATCCTTGAATCTTCTTTACCTGCAATAAAAAGTACAGGAATATTTATGTTGAGCAATAAATCCAACTTACCGGTACGCTCTTTCATTCCGTAAAGCGCAGCAACAATTCCTTGAGCGCTGGTTTTGTCGGCAATATTCCAAAGCATTTCAATTTCATCATGTAACTTTACTACATTGATCTCGGCAAATAAATCGGGGATAAATTGTTTAACAAACCCTTTTTTATTTAACTTGACAATAGCAATATTCCGGCGGCGGTTTTCTTTCGACTCTTCGGTATCGGCAGCGGCATGGGAATGAAAAAGCACTATACCTTTGAGCATTTCAGGATATTGCTTGGCATATTCAAGGGTAACGTATCCACCCATCGAATGGCCTATCATAAGGCATTTCTTTACATTAAGATGATCAAGTACTGTTTTTACAGCTTCTGCCATCAACTCCATCGTATGTACTTTGTCTATTGTGGGCGTTTTACCATGCCCCGGTAGATCAACACGAATTACTTTAAACGTTTCCTTTAGCTGGCTGGCAAAGTAATTCCATGCCATGGACGATCCCATAAATCCATGTAAAATTACCAGTGGATATCCATCGCCATCTAATTTGTAATAAATAGCTTTGTTTTTAAAAGCAATTTTCTTCATTTTTTTATTAATTTTCTTTATCTCTTGACATCAAGGATTCAATTATTTCGGGTTTTATTGGAATATCTGCTGAAAGGTTAACTGGGCCATTTTCAGTTATTAAAATATTATTTTCAAGCCTGATTCCAATCGCTTCACTCCTTATATAAATTCCCGGTTCACATGTTAATATCATTCCCGGTTTAAAAGGTTCGTACTTACATATCACATCATGTACATCCAGTCCTAAATGATGAGCTGTGCCATGCATAAAATATTTTTTAAACAAAGGATTGTCCGGGTCTTGTTTTTTTACCTCCTCCTCATTCAAAAGGCCAATTTTTATTATCTCTCTTTCCATTTCATTATTTACAAAGGTATTATATTTTTCCATAGTGTTTCCAACTATCATTTGTTTGATAGCACGTTGTTGTACCTTTAATACCAAGTCGTATAACTGTCGTTGGCGCGGTTTAAATTTCCCATTTACAGGTATTGTTCTCGTAATATCGGCAGCATAGTTAGCATATTCAGCGCCAAAATCAATAAGTAATAACTGGCCATCGTCAATAATATCATTATTATCATTATAGTGAAGTACGCATGCATTTTTTCCGGCTGCAATAATTGGGGGGAATGCACTTCCAGTAGAACGGTTTATAAGAAACTCATGCTCCATTTCGGCTTGAATTTCAAATTCATGCACTCCCGGTCCGACAAATTTTAAAATTCTATAAAAAGACTTATTGGTTATCTCAATAGCTTTTCGAATTAAGTTAATCTCTGTTTCAGATTTAACCATCCTAAGCTTTGTTAAGAGCGGGGCGGCTCGTTCGTAATTATGAGCCGGATATTGATATTGTAATTGGCGGGCAAACCTATGATCGCGTGAATCAATTTCTGTAGAGAATTTGGGATACTCATAGATATTTAGATAAACATGGTCGCTCCAGATGATCAGGTCGCGCAGAGTAAGTTCCAAATCGGATAACCATTTCACATTAGCAATCCCGGAAATTTGCATTGCTTTTTCTCTTGTAAGCCTGTCACCATCTCTGATAGCGGTTTGTTTGTCAGTTTCAACAAGAAATAGTATTTGTCTTAGTTTAATATCAGGATGGTTGGGTGCGATTACTAAAACCGACTTCTCCTGATTAATTCCAGTGAGATAAAAAAAATCGGAATTTTGCCGATAAACATATGCTTGATCTCCGGAACGTATGAACTCATCATTTGAATTAAAAATAGCTACCGATGATGGCTTCATCAATTTGCCAAACCTTTCACGATTGGCTTCAAAAAATGATTTATCAATGGGTTGGTACCTCATATCTTACTTATTATAATTTAAAAGAATTATAAATTACTAATGAAAAACATTTTGTTTGAAAAAGTAAAAGCTTTTAGGTATAAATTTGTCCAATTACACTTACAAAAAAGCCTTTTTCTATAAATATTTAAAAACCAAAAATAATAAACTTATGGGTAATTCTACATTTCATTTAGCCTCAATCACCAAAAAAGTCATAATGGCTCTTGTGGGATTGTTTTTGGTTATGTTTCTGCTCGTGCATTTAGGTTTAAATTTTACAGTTTTAATTTTGGAAGGTGATCGTGAGATTTTTAATAAAGCTGCCCACTTTATGGGTACTAACCTAATTGTTAAAATAGTCGAGGTGGGTCTTTTCGGATTTTTAATTGTTCATATAATAGTTGGTATAGTGCTTCAACTGCAAAACTGGGGCGCTAGGCCAAAAAGATACAAGAAAAGAGCCACTACACAACTATCGTTTTTTTCGCGATACATGATTCATACCGGAGCATTGATTTTCATTTTCCTGATAATCCATTTCAGTGATTTTTATTTTAAAGCAAAATTTACCGATTTAGTGCCATTAATTACTTATGATGGAAAAGAATATCATGATTTGGGCCTGTTAACCCTTCAAAAATTCAAAATGGGAGGCTTTGTCATTGGTTATATCATTGCATTTATTTTATTGGGATTTCATCTCAACCACGCTTTCCAATCCGCATTTCAATCAATGGGTTGGAATCATTCCCGATATATGCCATTTATCAAAAAAGTAGGGCTTGTGATCTCTATCCTTATCCCTCTTGGATTTACCATTATTCCTTTGGTAATTTATTTTTCTGAAGCTTATTCTGTTTAAAATGAAAATATTAATAATATTATGATAAAATTTGACGCAAAAATTCCTGAAGGTCCATTAACTGAAAAGTGGAGTATCCACAAAAGAAGTGTAAAGTTAGTGAACCCGGCTAATAAGACAAAATTAGATATTATCCTTGTAGGTACTGGATTGGCAGGTGCGGCGGCAGCATCTTCGCTTGGCGAGTTAGGTTATAATGTGAAAGCTTTTTGTTTTCAAGATACTCCCCGACGTGCACATTCAGTAGCAGCTCAAGGCGGTATCAATGCTGCTAAGAACTATCGTAATGATGGCGACAGTGTTTACAGGCTATTTTATGATGTTATCAAAGGTGGCGACTTTCGTGCCCGTGAAGCCAATGTATATCGAGCTGCTGAGGTTAGCAACCAAACCATTGATCAGTTGGTAGCAGCCGGCGTACCATTTGCTCGTGAATACAGTGGATATTTAGATAATCGTTCGTTTGGCGGAGTACAGGTATCACGCACCTTTTATGCTAAAGGGCAAACCGGCCAACAGTGTTTGCTTGGCGCATATTCAGGAATGATGAGGCAAGTTGCAAAAGGTAAAGTAACCATGTATTCGCGCCGCGACATGCTCGATCTTGTAGTTATTGACGGGAAAGCACGTGGTATTATCACTCGCAATCTTGTTACCGGAGAAATAGAGCGACATGCAGGTCACTGTGTAGTGTTGGCAACAGGCGGTTACGGCACTATATACTATCTGTCAACTCTTGCGGTAGGATCAAACGTCTCGGCAGCATGGGCAGCACATAAAAAAGGAGCGCTCTTTGCCAATCCTAGTTTTATACAAATACATCCCACCAGCATTCCGCAGTTGAACGACTATCAGGCTAAGCTTACACTTATGTCCGAATCATTGAGAAACGACGGCCGTATATGGGTTCCAAAGAAAAAAGGCGACGCCAGGGCTGCCAATGATATTCCCGAAGACGAACGCGACTATTATCTTGAACGTCGTTATCCGGCATTCGGAAACCTCGTTCCGCGCGATGTTGCTTCGCGGGCAGCAAAAGAGCGCTGCGATGCAGGATACGGAGTTGGGAAAACCGGCTTATCAGTATATCTCGATTTTAAAGACGCAATAAAAAAGCAAGGAAAAAAAGCTATTGAAAACAAATATGGGAATCTCTTTGAGTTGTATTATAAAATAACTGGCGACAATCCGTATGAGGTACCTATGCGTATTTATCCTGCCGGGCATTACACAATGGGCGGCCTTTGGGTTGACTATAACTTGATGACCACCATCGAAGGGTTATATGCAATAGGCGAAGCCAACTTCTCCGATCATGGAGCCAACAGATTGGGGGCTGGCTCACTGATGCAATGCTCCGGCGAGGGCTATTTTATCCTGCCGGTTACCATTGGTGATTATCTTGCTGATGAGATTAAAACCCCGCGAATATCAACCGACCATCCCGAATTTGAAAAGGCGGAAAAAGAAGTTAAAGAGAAGATAGATAAGTTAATGGCTATCAATGGAAAGCAGACGCCTACTACTTTTCACAAAAGGCTTGGTAAAATCATGTGGGACTATTGCGGAATGGCTAGAAATGAAAAAGGTTTGCAGAAAGCAATGATCATGGTACAAGAGCTTGAAGAAGAATTTTGGAAAGACCTCAAAGTGTCAGATAGTGCAAAAGAATTGAATCAGGAATTAGAAAAAGCAGGTCATGTAGTTGATTTCTTCGGTATAGCTAAACTTATGATTCAAGATGCGTTAAACCGCAAGGAATCGTGCGGCGCTCATTTTCGCGAAGAGAGCCAAACTCCTGATGGCGAAGCAAAACGTATTGACTCCGAATATAGTTATGTAGCAATTTGGGAATATTTAGGCGAAGATAAGCCTCACACTCTACACAAAGAACCTTTAGTTTTCGAAAATGTGGAGTTAAAAGAGAGAAGTTATAAATAATCACGCATTTAACACCCTAATGATATGAATATTACACTTGAAATATGGCGGCAAAAAGATGCCAAAAGCAAAGGAAAATTTGTCATTTATAAACTTAACGATGTTTCTGAAGAGATGTCGTTCTTAGAAATGCTCGATTTTCTAAATAATACCCTTATTTCAAAAGGAGAGAGCCCTGTAGCTTTTGATCACGATTGTCGGGAGGGTATTTGTGGAAGTTGCGGTCTTTATATTAATGGCTGGGCACATGGGCCGGCGCACCTGACTACCACTTGTGAATTGCGTATGACCAAGTTTAAAGATGGTGATAAAATAACCATAGAACCTTGGCGATCAAAAGCATTTCCAGTAATTAAAGACCTTATCGTTGACCGTTCAGTTTTTGATAAGATAATGCAGGCAGGTGGTTTTATCTCTGCTAACTCAGGCGCTGCCCCCGAGGCTAACTCTATCCCAATACCTAAAGATAATGCCGATGCTGCATTCGATGCTGCGGTATGTATAGGATGTGGCGCTTGTGTAGCTGCTTGTAAAAATTCCTCTGCAATGCTCTTTGTTTCAGCAAAAATTTCACAGTTCGCCTTATTGCCGCAAGGTAAAACGGAAGCCAAAGAGCGCGCCCGTAAAATGGTTGCCAAGATGGATGAAGTGGGTTTTGGAAATTGTACCAATACCGGCTCTTGTGAAACACGTTGCCCAAAAGGCCTTAAATTGACGCATATTGCAAAAATGAACCGTGAGTTTATTACAGCAAAGATCGTTGCGGAAAAATCAACCTAACAAACGCTACATTTTTTAGCTTTTATAATTTTCAAAATCTATAAGTCTAAAAGGCCAAGGGGATTTTTATAAATAGTTTTTGAGAAAAACCCAATTAACTTGAACATTGAACTTTTTATAGCGCAAGGCATATTATCAAAGGATAAAAGTAATTTCTCTTTTCCTGTAATAAAACTTTCTATTGTCAGTGTAGCGCTTGGGCTAGCTATTATGATTATAGCGGTAGCTGTTACTTCGGGTTTTAAAAATACAATAGCAGACAAAGTCATTGGTTTTGGCTCACATTTACAAATAACCAGTTTCAACTTAAATCGTTCTTACGAAACCGAACCAGTGTTAATAAATCAGCCTTTTTATCCTGGTTTAAAAGATAGCGCAGGTATTCGTCATATACAAGTTTTTGCAGCAAAATCAGGGTTAATAAAAACTGAAAATCAAATACACGGTGTTGTATTAAAGGGTATTTGGACAGATTTTGACTGGTCATTTTTTCAAGATAAAATTATCGAAGGTAATCGCCTTAACATTGATGAAAAGCAACAAACTGACGATGTGTTGATTTCAAAAAAGATAATGAATACTCTACAACTTAACCTTGGGGATGCTATAAGAGTTTATTTTGTCAATCCTGAAGAAATGACTCCTCGTGGTCGTAAATTTAATATTGCAGGTGTTTACGAAACAGGGCTTGAAGAATTCGACGATCTTTATCTTATCGGCGATATTCGTCATGTACAACGTCTTAACAATTGGGGAAATGACGAAGTCAGCGGGTTTGAAGTCTTTGTAAGCAATTTTCGCGATATTGACCGCCTCACCGATATGGTTTATCATTCAATAGGGTATGACCTTAATGCTACCTCCATCAAGGATATCTATCCTCAAATATTCGAATGGCTCGACCTACAGGATATGAATGTAATAATCATCCTAACGCTTATGATAGTTGTGGCAGCTATCAATATGATATCTACATTGCTTATTCTTATTTTGGAAAAAACCAACATGATTGGAGTGCTAAAAGCTTTAGGCGCAAACAACCGGTCGGTAAGAAAAATATTTCTTTACAATGCGGCTTTCATCATTGTTCGTGGGCTTTTTATCGGCAATTTGTTGGGTATTTCCATCGCACTATTACAAAAACATTTTCACTTGATAAAGTTAAATCAGGAATCGTATTATGTATCTTCAGTGCCAATTCAGTTGGATTTTCTTCCTATTGTACTGCTCAATGTTGGCACGTTAGTTATCTGTCTTTTATTTATGCTGATACCTTCGCATGTTATTGCCCGCATCAGTCCAGTGAAAGCAATAAGGTGGGATTAACCAATTTGTTCTATTTGCTTTTTCTCCAAATTTGCGGCAAAAAGTGTTTTTTGTTGATTAATGAATTTTCGCGCCTGATTATCCCATGTTTTACAGATTTTACCTCTTCCACTGTATAAAACATATTGGGATTAAATGTATTAATGATTTTTACCAGCTCTTTTAGTTGTTTTCGGGGAATGATGAGAAATATTATTTTCACTGCTCCTCTACTCCCATCAGCATCAATAAGGGTTAAACCAAAATTGTTTTCTCTCAGATTGTTAATAAGATCGGTACTATCAATGTTAGGTACAAGGCGAACAATTACGGTTCCTAACGAAAGTTTTTCTTCAAGTATTATTCCAATATAATTTCCAGCAGCGAAACCGGCGCCGTAAGCAACGTAATAAAGGGCATTGTCCATTCGCTTTAATATTTGACTTACTGCAACCAACCAAATGATCACCTCAAAAAAGCCAAGTACTGGCGCATAAAATTTGTACCCTTTCGAGAGAAAAATTAATCTTAACGTGCCAATACTCTGATCAGCAATACGTGAGAGAAAAATTAGTAGCGGTAAAATGATCCAGGCAAAAACCCATGAATCAACATGTAAAATATCTAAGCTCATACTTTCAGTCAATTTTAATGTGGTTAATAAAATATTTGAAGCTGAATGCTTTGTAAAAAGACATTGTAATTATTAATTGATTTTGTTTTTATTTTTTCAAATGTAACCCGCACTCTTTCATCTCTGGATTTTCCCACCACCACCTTCCTGCACGTACATCTTCGCTTGGTTTAATAGCTTTGGTACATGGCTGGCAACCAATACTGGCAAATCCTTTATCATGAAGGGCGTTGTATGGTATATTCTTCTTACGTATATAATTCCAAACCTTATCTTCATCCCATTCAACTAATGGGTTGAGTTTTAATAAATTATTTAATTTATCCCATTCTAACATCTGCATGTTAGTACGTGTTACGGATTGACTTCGTCTTAGGCCGGTGATCCAGATTTCTAAGCCTTGCAATGCTCTTTTGAGGGGAATGGTTTTTCGTATTTGACAACAAAGGAGACGATTCTCAATGCTTTCATAAAATAGATTAATCCCCTTTTCGACAACCATTTTTTCAACCTGATCCCGTTCAGGAAAATAGACCTCTATATTAATTTTATAACGTGTGTTGGTTTTTTCGATAAGATCGTAAGTTTCGGGGAATATCCGGCCAGTATCTAATGTGAAAATACGTGCTGAAGGATCAATACCAACGATCATCTCTGTTAATATCTGATCCTCAGCCCCCATGCTTGAAGCAAATCCGATTTTTCCTTTATAAGTCTTCAAGAAGTATTTCAAAACTTCTATCGGTTCGGAATCTGCAAATTGCCGGTTTATTTTTTCAATAAAATCACTTTCCATATTCGTTCTCAGGTTTTAAGTTTAAAGATATCCGCAAATTTATTGCAATAATTTGAACCATCTCTCCATCTCTTAAAAGAGATATAGCTAAAAATAGTCAAAAGAGTTTGAGAATATTATTTTTGAAATGCTTCAGCTCCTCCAATGATTTCAATAAGTTCATTGGTAATAGCCGATTGTCGAGCTTTGTTGTAGGAGAGTTTAAGTTCGCTGAGCAGTTCAGTGGCATTATCGGTAGCCTTGTGCATTGCAATCATTCGGGCGCCATGCTCAGAGGCTGACGAGTCGGCAAGTATTTCATAAATTTTTAGATTTAACCATTTAGGGATCAGCGCTTCGAGTACCTTATCGAGGGAAGGCTCATAAATGTAATCAAAATCATCCTGAGGTTTCACAGGTTTATCATCAGCAGGATTTTCAAACGGTAAAAGCTGAAAAATAGTTATCACCTGTACGGCGGCATTTTTAAAATGATGATAGATCACTTCAACACGATCGTACTTTTTTGTATTAAAGTCCGTCATCAATGTTGCGGCTAAATTATTAACAGTTGAAGAATCAAATTTATCAATAAGTTCGTCATAGCGTTTGGCAACTTTAATCTTTCTGGCAACGAGATATTCATATACCTTTTTGCCGATGGTAAATATTTCAATATTACCATTTTGATATTGACTTTCGTAATGTTCGCTTGCCCGTTGTATAACAACTCTAGCAATATTAGCATTAAAAGGCCCGCACAGTCCTCTGTTTGATGATACAGCAATCAGTAATATTTTATGTGGCTCCCTGTACTCGTTTAATGGAGATATTATCTGGTTCTCTCCCGGCTGAAACACTCTTTGTAAAAGGGTTTCCATTTTTTTTGCATAAGGCTGCATACCATGAATGACGGTTTGTGCTTTTCGCAATTTGGAAGCAGAAACCATTTTCATGGCGCTAGTAATCTGTTGGGTAGATTTTACCGATTCTATTCTTGTTCTGACTTCCTTAAGGCTTGCCATAATAAACTAATTATTTTGTTGTGTTGTTAATCTTGTTGACTATTTCGACAGTAACGCTTCTCATAATTTTTTCATCTTCTTCGAGCAGTTTTCCTTCCTTGAGGTTTTTCAACAGCTCGGGGTGTTGAGTTTTTAATTTGTTTATATATAGTTCTTCAAAATTCTTTACTTTAATTACGGGTATATCCTTCAATAGTCCATTAGTTCCGCAATAAATAATTGCAATCTGATGTTCAACGGGCATGGGTACATATTGATCCTGTTTTAAAATCTCCACGTTACGCCTTCCTTTTTCCAAGACGGATAGGGTTGCTGTATCAAGGTCGGAGCTAAATTTTGCAAAAGCTTCCAATTCCCGAAACTGAGCTTGGTCAATTTTTAAGGTTCCAGATATCTTTTTCATGGATCTGATCTGAGCATTACCACCAACACGGGATACAGAAATACCGACATTAATAGCAGGTCTGACTCCGGCATTAAATAAGCTTGTTTCAAGAAATATCTGGCCATCCGTGATGGAGATAACGTTGGTCGGAATATATGCCGATACGTCGCCAGCTTGTGTTTCGATAATGGGTAAAGCTGTAAGTGAACCGCCGCCTTTAGCTATTGAGCGTATGCTTTCGGGCAGATCGTTCATATTTTTAGCAATTTCATCTGACTCGATGATCTTAGCAGCACGTTCCAACAATCGGGAGTGAAGATAAAAGACATCGCCCGGATATGCTTCTCTTCCAGGTGGACGACGGAGTAGGAGGGAAACTTCGCGATATGAAACAGCCTGTTTTGATAGATCATCATAGATAACAAGGGCGGGTTTGCCTGTGTCTCTGAAAAACTCACCGATAGCAGCACCGGCAAAAGGAGCATAAAACTGCATGGCTGCAGGATCGGAAGCTGTTGCTATTACAATTATTGTATATGCCATAGCTCCATGATCTTCGAGAGTTTTTACAATGTTGGCTACCGTTGATCCTTTTTGACCTGTAGCTACATAGATACAATACACCGGCTCGCCCTTTTCATAAAACTCACGTTGATTAATAATTGTATCAATAGCTATTGCCGTTTTACCGGTCTGTCGGTCGCCGATGATAAGCTCGCGCTGACCGCGTCCGATGGGTATCATTGCGTCAATAGCTTTAATACCCGTTTGTAAAGGCTCATTTACAGGCTGTCTGAAAATTACTCCTGGCGCTTTACGTTCAAGAGGCATTTCCCATACCTCTCCTTTTATCTCACCTTTACCATCAATCGGCTTTCCAAGTGTATTAACTACTCTGCCAAGCATCCCGTAACCAACATTGATAGAGGCAATACGTCTTGTGCGTTTAACAATATTACCCTCATTGATGCCGCGACTATCACCAAGCAATACGATACCTACGTTGTCCTGCTCAAGGTTAAGGGTTATTCCCATCAAATCACTTTTTTCAAATTCTACCAGTTCACCGGATTCAACACTGGAAAGGCCAAAAACCCTAGCAATGCCATCTCCGATTTGAAGCACTGTGCCAATTTCTTCAAGCTCAGATTCAGTTTTGAACCCAGCAAGTTCCTGCCGCAGAATCTCGGTAACTTCAGCCGGTTTTATTTGTGACATAGTATTTTAATTTATCAGATAACAATTTTTAATTATTTAACGTATGGATTTTTTTCAAACTCCTTGCTAAGGAGCTGAATTTTATGACGTAGGCTGGCGTCATATTTTCGGTCATCATATCGAAAAATAAAACCACCGATAAGTTTAGGATTTACTTTTTCTACAAGATCAATTGTCTTTTTAGTAAGTTCAGTGAGTTGTCGAATTATCTCTTTCCTTGTCATTTCATCTATAGAGGCGGCGGTTTCTAACTCTACTGTAAGGATATTCATAAACTCTTTATATATTTCTATGTAACTATCAGCGATATAACCAATTATTAAAGCTCTGTCCTTTCTTAGTACCAGCTCGATAAACCTAAAGATAAAACTGCTGATATGTTTTGAAAATAGAGCTTTTAGAAGGCTTAACTTTTTTGCTGGGGTGTAAATTGGACTGCTGAGGATTCGCTGAAGGTTTTTATTTTTTGAAAAAACATCCGATACAATCAGCATATCCTGATAGACCTGATCTATCAGATTTTTCTCCTGAGCCAAGATAAACAAGGCCTTAGCATACCGGTTAGCAATAATTGTTATGTTCACTTTTAGAATGTTGCCTTTTAATTGAGTTTAATATCTTTTATCAGCTCATCAAGGTAATCTTTCTGAGCGCTTTTATCCTTTAATTCTCTATTGAGTAATTTTTCAGCGATTTCGATGCTCAACTGGCCAATTTGATTTTTCAGATCTATCATTGCTGCCTGTTTTTCCAACTCGAGTTGTTTTCTGGTTTTTTCAATAATCACTTCGGCTTCGGCAGATGCTTTTTCCTTAGCATCCTGGATCATCTTTTCCTTGATACGTGCTGTAGCTTTAACCACCTCATCCTGTTCAATTTTAGTCTGCCGAATCATCTCTTCGCTATTGGCTTGTAGATTTCTCATCTCTTGCCTTGCCTCCTCAGCTTGTTCAAGAGCATTGTCAATGGATTTTTCACGTTCGTGAATTGACTTCATAATAGGTTTCCATGCAAATTTTGCCAGAATCCACAATACCACTCCAAAGGCAAGTGTCATCCAAAAAATCAGACCTAAACCTGGACTTACTAATTCCATAACTTAATGTTTGATGATATTTTAATTACAATTAGAACGAAAAAATGATAGTATTTCCATATTCGTAAGATAACCGAAAGTGTTGCAGATATAATAAGTTTTTAAGATAAGCAAATTGATTTCTGCTCAACTTTGATTATAGCCGGCGCTAATTGCCGGCATACTCCTATTGAAATACAATCAACAAACAAACAACAATGGCAAAAAACGCAAGTCCTTCAATAAGAGCTGCAGAGACGATCATGTTTGCTCTAATATCTCCGGCTGCTTCTGGTTGACGTGCGATTGACTCAATTGCACTTGTACCTATCCGACCAATACTAAATCCAGCTGCGGCAGCTGCTATGGTTGCAGAAAGTCCAGCGCCTACTTTTGCGAATAACGAAAGATCAGCGCCTGCTTGTAATAAAATCATTAAAAATTCCATAATTTAAACATTTTAATTGAAGATTATTAATTAATTTATAAAAAATTTCTTTATCAATGATGTGCTTCTTCCACAGCCAAACCAATGTAAAGCGCCGAAAGAAGTGTAAATACATAAGCCTGAATAAAGGCTACTAAAAGTTCAATAAATTTTATAAAAATTGAAAATACTACCGATACCGGTGAAATAGCAAAACCTAAAAAAGTGTCAGTATTACCAAAAATAAAAATCAGACTTACGAATGCCAGCCCGATAATATGTCCGGCAGTGATATTAGCAAAAAGACGAATCATCAGAACGATCGGTTTGATGATAAGTCCTAACAGTTCGATAACAGGCATTAATGGAATAGGTATTTTTAGTATCCATGGTACTCCGGGGGTGTTAAATATATGTTTCCAATAGTCTTTATTTGCTGATAAAATTATAGTTATCAAAGTAAAGGCAGCCAGAACGAGGGTTACAGCAATATTTCCTGTAACATTAGCCCCGCCCGGAAAAATCGGGATCAACCCCATGACGTTATTTAAAAAGATGAAGAAAAATATTGTAAGCAGAAAGGGCATAAAATATTTGTATTTCTTTTCGCCAATAGAAGGCTTTGCAATATCATCCCTGACAAATAAAATAACAGGTTCTAAAAATGATTGTAAACCTCCAGGCGCTACCATGCCGCGTTTGCGATAAGCATTGGCAACAGAAATAAAGACCCAAAGCATGATTGCAGAACTAACAAAAATGGCAACTACATTTTTTGTTATGGAAAAATCCAATGGAGCAGCATGTTTTAAATCCTGAATAATTTGATGATTTTCATTAAATTGATCAATATCGGCATATACTATTTTACTGGTACTTGCTTCGGTTGCTAATCCAAATCCCTTGTATAATGCATGCCCATGTTTTAATTTATTAGACATAAAAACATGCAATTTCCCTTCGTGCCAAAGAATAATAGGTAAAGGAATAGAAAAATGGAAATCGCCAATATCCATAACATGCCAATCGTGAGCATCAGCAATATGATGAAAAATCATTTTGCTCGGATCGAATGCCTTTTTATTATAAGATGTGTCTTCCTGCTGTTCAATCTCAGTTTGCTGTTTTGAGCTATCTGCCGAAAAAACATTTCCTAAAAACAGGATAAGGACGATCCCTATAGGTATTATTACTCTTTTAAACTTCTTACTCATGTTTTAAAATAACTGTTTATCAGCCAATGTTAATTGCATCAATCCGCTAAAACGATAATTTCATTATTGAATACTTCTAACAAACCCCCTTCTATTTCGATGATCTTCTCTGTATCATTCATCTCTTTAACCTTAATATTTCCTTTTTTTAATACATAAACCATCGGAGCGTGATTTTGCATAATCCCGAACAGGCCGTCAACACCGGGAAACTGAGCAATTTTAACGGTTTCGGAATAAATAGTTTTAGATTTGCTGATCACTCTGATAGTCATATTGTACGAATCTCCTTAATTAATTCTTTGTTTGGTCAAGCATTTGCTTCCCTTTTTCGATTGCCTCGTCTATAGTACCAACCAGCATGAAAGCAGCTTCGGGGTACTCATCCACCTCGCCGTCAATAATCATGTTAAATCCTTTTATTGTGTCGTTTATATCTACGATTTTACCAGAGATTCCGGTAAATTGTTCGGCAACATGGAATGGCTGTGAAAGGAAACGTTGAACTTTACGTGCACGGCGTACCAACTGTTTATCTTCTTCTGAAAGCTCATCCATACCAAGGATGGCAATAATATCTTGCAACTCCTTGTGACGTTGTAGGATATTTTTTACGCGCTGTGATGTGTTATAATGACGTTCGCCTATAATATGAGGTGACAATATTCTTGATGTGGAGTCGAGCGGGTCAACAGCTGGATAAATTCCTAATTCGGCAATCTTTCTGCTCAATACTGTAGTGGCGTCGAGGTGGGCAAATGTGGTGGCCGGCGCTGGGTCGGTAAGGTCGTCGGCAGGTACATATACTGCCTGAACCGAGGTGATTGATCCTCGTTTTGTAGATGTGATTCGTTCCTGCATTATACCCATTTCGGTGGCAAGCGTCGGTTGATAACCAACGGCGGAAGGCATACGTCCTAATAGGGCGGATACTTCGGACCCGGCTTGCGTAAAGCGGAAAATATTATCAATAAAAAACAGAATATCTCTTCCTTCTGCTTTTTCGCCACCATCCCTAAAATATTCGGCGACACTAAGACCTGAAAGAGCAACACGGGTACGGGCGCCAGGCGGTTCGTTCATCTGCCCGAACACTAACGTCGCCTGAGATTTAGAAAGTTCATCATAATCAACCTTTGACAAATCCCAACCACCGCTTTCCATACTCTTCAAAAAATCCTCTCCATACCTGATAACTTTTGATTCGATCATTTCGCGTAATAGATCATTCCCTTCACGTGTACGCTCACCAACACCAGCAAAAACTGATAAACCTGAATATACTTTTGCTATGTTGTTGATCAACTCCATAATGATCACAGTTTTTCCAACACCAGCTCCACCAAACAAACCAATTTTCCCGCCTTTTGGGTAAGGTTCGATGAGGTCGATAACTTTAATACCTGTATAAAGAATTTCGGAGGTGGTGCTGAGTTGTTCAAACTTGGGAGGATCGCGGTGAATCGGATAACCCCTCTCTTTTTCAATTGCCCGTAAGCCGTCAATTGGCTCGCCAATTACATTGAAAAGCCGTCCACGAATTTGCTCACCGATTGGCATTTCAATAGGATGACCAATATTTATTACTTTCATCCCTCTGCTTAAACCGTCAGTGGAGTCCATGGCAATAGACCGTATGGTATTTTCTCCGATGTCCTGTTGTACTTCAAGCATCACAAAACTACCATCTTCTTTAACAACTTTAAGCGCATCATGAATGTTGGGCAAAGCCTGATTATGCTCAAAGGAAACATCAACCACCGGACCGATAATCTGGGAAATGAAACCCTCGCTCGTTTTATTCATTTAAAGTACCTTAAATAAAATTTATCTAAAAATTTGTGTGCAAATATGCAATTTAACTTTTAGCTCAATTGTTTTATTGCCAATTTTTTTAAAAGAAAATGTAAATATCGTTCAAATAAATTTCTGGAAACCACAGAATAAAAATCTTACAATGCCAAGTACTCAAAGAGTTTTATGAGGATACTACCTTTTTAATCTTGAATAATTTGGAGAAAGATCTTTTGGGGCGAATTATTTACTATACCATATTTATATGTCTGTAATAGTCCAATTTCTATTTTATCTTATTGCAATAAACAGCAATTTTAACGGTATTACCATCCAATAATTGGGATTATGCTATCAATCCCGATTTTGTGTTTGTTCAGATCCATTTCTATTGTGCTGATTATAAACATCAGATCAGGATGGAATTAGGCCTTTATTTTAGGTAAAACCTGCTGAATTAGGATTCCGGTTACAATTAAGATCAATCCTAAAAAAGTGGACAGAAAAATTTGCTCTCCTACAATAAAGTGTATAATAATCAACGAGATAAATGGGGAAAGATAGATAAGGTTTGAGACTTTTGCAGTGGTTCCCGAAAGCTGGAGCGCTTTAAGCCAGATGATGTAAGTGATACTCATCTCCACAATCCCAACATAAACAGAACCGACTATTCCTTGATAATTTGGCAAGTGAAAGCCCGACGAAGCGATTACATAGATTAAGATAAACAGAGAACCGAAGCAGAAATTGATAAAAAGCTTTACTACTTCATCATTTTTGTCTTTTACATTAAAGATCCAAAACAGCGCCCAAAAAATAGCGCTTGAAACCGCAAGAAAAACACCAAGTGGATTTTTAAACTCTAACGTTAATATGTTTCCACGAGTACCTATAACTAACGTGCCGAAAAAGCTTATCAGGATGGCGCCAACGCTTAACCAGCTAATTTTTTGCTTTAGCAATGGAATTGATAATAGAACAAGAACGACAGGCCATATATAATTTAATGTTCCTGCTTCTTGTGCAAGCAGCAAATCATAAGCTTTAAGTAAAACGAGATAATAAAGAAAAGGATTTAACACTCCTAAAAAAGCCCCTCTTAACCAATCTACAAGCATTAGATCTTTAAGTAATTTGACTTTCCCTGTAATTACCATTACAAGAAAAAGGATAAAAGTAGAGACCAATGTTGAGAATAATAAAAGATCAGCAAAGGCAATATACCTCAATGAAAGTTTAAATGCAGTGCCAATTGTTGACCATAGAAAGGTAGCCGCTATGGCGTAAAGATATGCTTTGCTTTGATTTTTCATCTTAGCAAAAGTAATTTATCTATAGAAAAACTTTTAGGCTGAACTATTGATTTTATAAAGTCAATCCCGACTTATTGTTTGTTCAGAAAATTGTTTGTACTGATCGGAAATACTTAAATTATTGCTTGAAAATATCTATTGAACAACAAATTTTGTATTAAAGAAAGTTGTGCCTTGCGAAACAGTAACAATGTATGCTCCAGCTTTAAGGTAGTGTGTAAACTGATAATCATAGCTTCCCGAGAAGCTTTTGTTTATCATTGTTTGACCAAGTAAATTGATGATTTTAACATTAATAGGTTGATCCATTGTTACATGCAGCATCAATTGATCATTTACTGAATAAACCTTAATTAGGTTTTCATTATTTGGTTCCGATACACTTTGTATAATGTCAATTATCAAAATATCATCAATTCCACCTGTAGGATTAACAGTGTTTGTGTTGTGCCAAATACCTGTTTCTGAAATAAGTAATGAATCAATAGTGCCGTCGCTTAGTTTTCGATTTTCGATTCGACATATTCCGTTAGGTAGTATGTTTGGCACTATTCCACCCCATGTTCCATTAATTCCAGAAACATGATTTTTGTAAAATTCCGGATATTGCGCTATTTGAGTAAAATCTATTCCTGTTGTTTCTACACTTGTTCCATAAATGGGTTGCCCAGCGCCTGTTGTATTATCATAAATAAAAGCAAAGTTCTTTGGTTGAAAGTTTGTTAAAGCTCTTATCCCCGTTCCCATTTCTGCTGATGCGGTTGTGCCAAAATTTATTACCTGCACACTGTCGGCGGTAGTCAGATAATGAATGGGGATAGTTCCATTCATGCCATCATTGATACGGATACGCATTTTTAGGTAGTTGCCGGGTGTAAATCTTGCATTCGCTGTTGGCTCGGTCATAAACCACCCTGTATATGTTCCGCTGGAATTAGCAGTAAATTCTCCATAGTGTCCTGCATTTTCCATACTTGGATTATTTGTGCGAACAAATGATTCTGATTGTTTCACAAAAATCACATTGCCCGCTCCATTGGTTGTGGGAGAATCAGCATAGTTAACAACCTGATTTATGTATCTGTAAGTTTTGTTTGGCTGAAGGTTTGAAATAGTAACTCGATATGCATATGGCAACCGGGTAACATTAGTTCCATTCATCCCCTGAATATATTTTGGTAGAAGAACGGTGGCAATGTTGGGTATTACAATTGGTTCGGTAACTGAACCACTACATGTTACGACTACCGGATTTGTAATGGTGGAGGTATGCGTTATTTGTTCCTGATTGTATTCTCCGACACTCAATCCTGCTTTGAGCCTAACCTCAACTGTTACAGGCTGATTTAATATTTGACCGTTTAAATATTCAAGTTGAAATGTGTTTGTAAAATTATTTCCATCTAACGATACTTCGTAGTTTGCTGGTGCAGTAACAGTTATAAAGCCCTGGCCGATAAGATTTTGCCCGGATACTTTGTAGGTTTGCGATTCGGATGGACCCTCTCCAAATTCATAAGTGAATCCACTAAGTGATGAAGGATTTACAATAACAACAGGATCTTCTATAAGGTTAATAACAAGGATGTTTTCAAGGCCTCCTGTTGGGTTTATAGTATTAGCATCACCCCAGATTCCGTTGTTTGAAACATGACTTGCGGCAATCTCACCATCAGCAAGGTTTCGCTCTTCTATTAGTTGAACACCGTTTGCATTGACATTGGGTATAATGCCACCCCATGCGCCGTCAACGCCAGAGACGTTTTCTTTGTAAAACTCCGTGTATTGTGGTATTGAATTATAATCTATACCTGTTGTTTCAATGCTTGTTCCGTATAATGGGCGTCCTGTTCCGGTTGCGTTATCATAAAGAAAAGCAAAGTTTTTGGATGCAGCCATAGATTCTGCTCTTATGCCTGTGCCATAGTTGGGATCGGTATCGGCAGAAAAGCCTATTACCTTTATTGAGTCAGTAACTGTAAGATAATTAGCTACGTTGGTACCGCCGGCGCCATCGTTTATTCTGATCCGCATGAAGATATGATTTCCAGGAGTAAATCTGGCATTGTTAGTTGTCTCGAGCATAAACCAGCCAGTATAGGATCCGTTTTGATTGGTGGTGAACTCGCCGTAAGCATTAGGGGTTGTAAAACTGGGCGAGGATGTTCGTGTAAAAGTGCCATCGGGCGAAACGAAAATAACATTGCCGGCGCCATTGGTTGTTGGTGAATCGCCGGTAATTACAGCCTGATTAATAAATCTGTATGTCGAATTAGGGAAAAGGTTTTTTAATGTAACGCGGTAGGCAAAGGGCAAGCGATTGTCAACGGGATCGGCGCCACTTACAAATTGAGGAATTATTATAGAAATGATCTCGGGAGCGTCAATAATAACAATTTCGGGACTAATATCTGATGTGAGGCCTGTAGCGTTAGCTGATAATGTATAATTACCGGTAGCGCTGAAGGCGATATCATCAAAAGTAGCTATACCGGCATCGGCAGCCTTTGTAGTCGTTCCTGAAATATTCCCAGGTCCGCTTTGTTTTGTAACTGTTATTTCGCCATTGTAAGTTGGGTCAATTGAATTATCCGGTCGGCGAGCTTCAACCATAAAAGCCGCTATCGGTTGGTTTATCATTCCATTAGGAGGTACGTTTACAAATTTCAACTGGGTGGCCGCTTCAAGTACTGAAAACTGAGCGCTGATTCCTGATGTCAATGTCATTCCAGAGGTTGCTGAAGCCTTTATACTTACACCGGTTTCTACAACATTGTATGTTACATTATTAAAAGTAAGTAAATACGTTCCGGCTGACATAGTGAGTACGAGGTCTCCTCCTAATGAGCCTGTCCCTGTCTCTTTTGTAAGAGTTATTTGAGTGTCAGTGTTTAGGTTTGCAGGTAAACCGTCATCATCTTGCGCCTGAACAACAACTTCGAAAGGAATATTTACAGTAGGGGATGCGCCGTTATTAACTGAGCTAATAACTAATTTAACAGCATTTCCACCGGTGATAGGGATTCCTGAAAATGTAATATTGTCAAATCGCCATGTTCCGTTAGGGGAATAATTGCTTGTGGGATTTGCTGCTCCATAATTGCTGCCATCTACAAACTCGGATACTAATCTTATTGCAAAAAGTGCATTACCGGTAGCGCCTGATATACTGCTAAGGTCGGCGCTTCGGACATACCATAATTCACCTGATTCGGCTATATAGCGCCCGTTATCGAATCCCACATCATTTCCACCCTGCGTATTCACTGCATTGCTGTTGTCTGCCTCGAAGTTTATCCAATCGTTGCCATCCAAAGTATATTGTAACCTGAGACGGTTGGCAGCGGTGTTGCTATGACGCATATCCCAGTAAACTGATATATTCTGATATCCATCGGTGCTAACATCAAGCTGCACTCCTGCAGTAGCTTCATTTGTACCCTGAGCAGGATATGCGGCAGTATTCCAAGCCCTACCACCTCCTAAACCGCTTGCAAAGGCTGTAGAAGTCCCCCCTACATTATCGGCAACACCTTCGCCAATAGAGGGTATTAAAGTTTCATTGTCAAAATCCCATTTAGTAATGATTTCCTGACTAAATATTTGCTGATTTGATACTAAGCTAAATGCTAGTATTGTAAAAATCATAAATACAAAAGATTGTAAAAAACTCTTCCTTTTCATAAAATTTAATTATTTGTAGTGATGTAAATATCTTTTAGTTAATTTTTTCATAAGGTGAAGAAAGTGCAAAGTTTGTTAAAATAATTGTTTCGGTATAATTGTGTTAATAACTTGATAGCTAAATCATTGTTTCACTAGTCTGGTAATAAATAATTTATTGTTGTTTGATAAACGGATAAAATAAATTCCAGGTTTTAAATGTTGCAAATTTATCATGCTATCGGTTTTTTCCGTTACCTCCATCATTCTACCTTTAATATCCCAGATATCCACTTGCAAAGGTTCATTTATCTCTTTTTCGATGATAAGATTTCCGGTAACCGGATTAGGATAAATATTGACCCCTTTAAGTAAATATTCATCTACAGTGCTTGTGCCTGGCCATCGCACCTCATAAAGGTTTCCGGCGCTTCTTTTGCTATTCTCTTCGGTAATATATAATCGTTGGTTGTCAACAAATTGCACTCCCTCCAACTGTCCTTGCGGGCTCGAAAAATAGTATTCGTTTTTTTCTCCTCTGAAAAAATCATTATTTGGATATTTTGTAAAAGAGACAATCTTTGTAACAGTGAGCAGAATCACCTCTCCTGTGTTGGGATTGATATCGGCTGAGCAAACTCTTGCTTCTTCGTTTACGCTCCCAAGGTAAATTGAGCCGGCAAGCTGCGCTATGAAGGTTCCCGGATTGGCAGGCAGTTTATACATTTTACAAAAACCATTTTGAGGACTGCTTCTGTTTTTTGTAAAAAGAAATATTGAGTCATTTTTCCAAAGTATGCTTTCGATGTCGAAGTTCTTGTTAGTAGCGGGCGGCGGAAATTGGTATTGATCCTCAAGTGCAAATTTGATCGTTTCAGCCTCAATAATATTTCCTGCAATATTATCAGGGTTGGGAATTCGGTATATTTTCAGATCAGTACGGTCATTATCATTGTTTCCTGCATCGGCAATGTATAGTCTGCCTAAGTTATCCATAGTGAGGTCCTCCCAGTCAACGTTGGTGGCATTTATTACGGTAAGGGTTCGTAGTAGCGTTCCTGTAGTGTCGAAACAAAAAAGTTGATTGGTATTATTTGCATCATTGTGCGACCAAATAGTATTAGGATTAGTTACTGCGATGCCCGAGCTCTCTTTCAGGATGGGAGGAATTTTAGTGATTACTCTTGTATCAATGGTTTTAAGTGGGCTGTTTAGGTGGATATTCGATTCAGTTTGAGCCGAAAGAGAAACACTAAAAATTGTAAGCGAAAAGATGAGAAGAGGTAAGAAAAATCGTGTCATAACCGAAAGCTTTTTAAAATGTCAAGTTGGCTTATTAACTCCGTGAAAGTAAGGATTATTTTTTTAAAAGAAGTTTTAGAAGTTTTTTGTTTCACAATACTTTTTATCCCTCAATATACGTCTAACAGTGGGTTTTAATGTAGTGTTTTACCAGGTAGAATAAGGATTTTTTATCAAATAAACGTTGTAATAACGTTGGTCGCCGGTTACCTCTTTGCCGAGCCAGGCAGGTTTATCAAACTCTTCATCTTCCGAATTTAATTCTATCTCAGCAATTACTAATCCTTGATTTGCTCCATAAAACTCATCTACTTCAATAATGTGATCGCCCGATTTGATTAAAAAACGGTTTTTATCAATAATCCCTGGCTCGCATAGTTTTAATAGCTCTTCAGCTTCGCTGAGAGGCATTTCCCGTTCCCATTCATATCGTGTTGTGCCTTGTGCATTGCCAATACCTTTTATAGTGATAAATCCCTTATTGTCTTTTACACGTATTCTTACCGAACGTTGTGGTAATGAATTGAGATAACCTTGCGTTATTCTGAAGCTATTAAAAGCTAAATGCTTGAAATTGCCTTGTACCAGAAATTTTCGTTCTATCTCTTTGCCCATTTATCAGGATATTTATTTTTTTATTCTAAAATTATGATACTTTTTTTTAATGATTGATTTACATACCTACTCCTGTTTTTCAGTCTTTTTTGCCTCTTCCCAAAAAGTATCCATTTCAGGCAAGCTCATCCCCTGAAGACTTTTACCCTTTTTTTTAGCCTGCTCTTCGATATATTTAAATCGTTTGATGAATTTTTTATTTGTTCGCTCTAATGCATCTTCGGGGTTTATACCTATTAATCGGGAATAATTAACAAGTGAAAACAACAGATCGCCAAGCTCCATTTCAATTTTTGCAGAATCTCTTTTTCTTACCTCATTTTGAAGCTCTTCCATCTCCTCTTTTACTTTTTCCCAAACTTGTTCAGCATTTTCCCAATCAAATCCCACTCCGCTTACCTTTTCCTGCATACGAAAAGCTTTTACGATAGCGGGGAGGGAATTAGGTACGCCACTTAAAACCGACTTTCTATCTTTCTCTTTTAGTTTGATTTTTTCCCAGTTGTTTTTAACATCATCAGCGCTTGTTACCTTCACATTACCAAAGATATGCGGATGGCGCTGAATAAGCTTTTCACTTATGTCGTTCAAAACATCTTTAATATCAAAATCTCCTGTTTCGGAACCTATCTTTGCATAAAACACCAAATGAAGCATCAGGTCGCCAAGTTCTTTTTTGATTGCAGAAATATCTTTTTCGAGTATAGCATCCGACAGCTCGTAGGTCTCTTCTATGGTAAGGTATCTAAGGCTTTCGAAAGTCTGCTTTTTATCCCACGGGCATCCGTTGCGCAAGTCATCCATGATGTTGAGCAAACGTTCAAAGGCGGCTAATTTCTCTTTCATAAATCTCCTGTATGTTAAGATGATACAAAAATAGTAATTTACATCTAGGGAAGTGGCAGTGTCAACGTGGTTAATATCCCTTGTAAATGATTAACAGAATGTAAATAATATAAGCTATTAGCAGAATCATAGCCTCCCAGCGGTCAAGTGTTTTTCTTTTTCCGGTGAACATAGCTAGAAAAAGAAATAACGTGCCGCCAGCAAGTACGTATAAGTCATTGTTAAAGGAGATGTCATATGTTGTAGGTCTGATTATAAAACTTACAGAGAGAATGAAAAAAATGTTAAAAATGTTAGAGCCTATGACGTTGCCAACAGCTATGTCGCAGTTTTTTTTCACTGTAGCCACAACAGAGGTTGCCAATTCGGGTAATGAAGTGCCGGCAGCAACAATAGTAAGCCCTATAATCTTTTCACTAACACCAAGCGCTTTTGCTATATCCACCGCACTGTTAATAACTAACTTGCCTCCCACAACAAGACCTACTAACCCGAAAACAATGAGCAAAGTAATTCTTAAAACCGATAGTTGTTTAACTTGAGTATCAGCAATGTCGGATTTGTTTTTTATCTGTTTGTAAATGTAAAAAAGAAAAAGGCAAAAACAGATTAATAGAATAATGCCATCAAACCTGCTCATTACATTTGTAGAGTTATAAAACAGATTATCGTTTGCTAAGATAAATATTACGATTATTGCCAGAAAAGAGATGGGTATCTCTTTTTTTACGGTGTTGTTTTGAACCGTTAATGGGAATATTATACCTGAGATTCCAAGTATGGCAAAAAGGTTGAACAGATTACTTCCGATAATATTTCCAAATACGATATCCTGATGGTTTTGAGCTGATGCAAAAACGTTTACTACCAACTCTGGGGCCGATGTTCCAAAAGCGACAACAGTTAACCCGATTACCAAATCGGATACATTGTATTTTTTTGCGAGCGCTGATGCTCCATTTACAAGCCAATCAGCGCCTTTGATTAATAGGGCAAGGCCGACTGTAAGTACCAACAAAGAAATAATCATGGAAGAAGTTTTATAATTTGATAATTTTAAAAACAACGATTATTAAGCGATTAATCGGCTTCATAAAACAGTGATTGATCTGGCAAAAGTATAATAACTTATGTTAAAGCTCTTCAGCAATACGATTTAAGTTTGAGTGTAAACTACCTGTATTATTTTCCGACTGTGTTGCTCCAGCAGTATTTTTTTCTGACTTGTATCTTTTTTTATTCCAAAAAATAAACCATAGGTTTTCAATTAGTTATGATTATATTTTAGTGCATTTGCCGCACTAAAAGGTGCAAATCAGGAAATGTCGGTGTCAATGAGGTTAATATCCCTTGTAAATGATTAACAGAATGTAAATAATATAAGCTATTAGCAGGATCATAGCCTCCCAGCGGTCAAGTGTTTTTCTTTTTCCAGTGAACATAGCTATAAAAAGAAATAACGTGCCACCAGCAAGTACATAAAGGTCGTTGTTAAAGGAGATGTCATATTTTATTGGTCTTACTAAGCTACTTACTGAGAGAATAAGAAAAATGTTAAAAATGTTAGAACCTATGATGTTGCCAACAGCTATGTCGCAGTTTTTTTTCACTGTAGCCACAACAGAGGTTGCCAATTCGGGTAATGAAGTGCCGGCAGCAACAATAGTAAGCCCTATAATCTTTTTACTAACCCCAAGCGCTTTTGCTATATCCACCGCACTGTTAATAACTAACTTACCTCCCACAACAAGACCTCCTAACCCGAAAATAATGAGCAAAGTAATTTTTAATACCGATAGTTGTTTAACTTGAGTATCAGTAATATCGGATTTGTTTTTTATCTGCTTGTAAATGTAAAAGAGAAAAAAGCAAAAAAAGATAAACAGAATAATGCCATCAGACCTGCTCATAACATTTGTAGAGTTATAAAACAGATGATCGTTTGCTAAGATAAATATTGCAATTATTGCCAGAAAAGAGATTGGTATCTCTTTTTTTATAGTATTGTTTTGAACCGTTAATGGGAATATTATACCTGAGATTCCAAGTATGGCAAAAAGGTTGAATAGATTGCTTCCGATAACATTTCCAAATACGATATCCTGATGGTTTTGAGCTGATGCAAAAACGTTTATTACCATCTCTGGGGCCGACGTTCCAAAAGCGACAACTGTTAGCCCGATTACCAAATCGGAGACATTGTATTTTTTTGCAAGCGCTGATGCTCCGTTTACAAGCCAATCAGCGCCTTTGATTAATAAGACAAGGCCGCCTGTAAGTATCAACAAGGAAATAATCACGGAAAAAGTTTTACAATTTGTTGATTTTTTAAAACAGCGTTTATTAAGCGATTAATCGGTTTCATAAAACAATGATTGATCTGGCAAAAGTATAATAACATATTTTTAAGCTCTTCGGCAATATGATTTTAAGTTTGAGTGTAAGCTACCTGTATTGTTTTCCGACTGCGTTGTTCCAGCAGTATTTCTTTGTCTGTCAGATATTGTTTTATGAGTTGATCAGTAAAGTTGCGGATAGTGAGCAGTTCCAATCCACGATTATAAAGAATATCAAAATCATTAGCCAGACTATTGGAGAGTGATTTTAGCTTTTTGCCGGGGTCGTTTACTACAATTGAAAAACTGATAGCTGAGTTTTGCATTAGGTTAATCTTGATATTGAGTTGGTTTAATCTCCAGAAAATCTTTGATAGTTTATCTTCTGCGATAAATGAAAAATCTTTTGAGAAAAAGGATATCAATGCTTGATCATTTTTTTTAATCAGAAATGGAATTGATAGGTCTGAAGAGGCTTGATCACTAACTAATGTTCCATTCGCTGTTGGATTAAAAAAAGATTTTACCCTCAACGGAATTGATTTGTTTTGAAGTGGCTTAATGGTTTTTGGATGAAGGATTTTGGCGCCAAAAAAGGTTAACTCGACAACTTCATGATACGATATGTGGTCAATTTTGAGAGGATTAGCAAAATGATCGGGATCACAATTTAGCAGACCATCTACATCTTTCCAAACAATTACTTCATCGGCATCGAGGCAATAAGCAATAACGGATGCGGTAAAATCCGACCCTTCGCGATCAAGTGTTGTTGGTTTTCCATCAATCGTAGAACCAATAAAGCCTTGTGTGATTATTTTATTACAATTTTGATCATGGAAAACATCTAAAACTCTTTTTTTGATAAGTTTTTCAGTCATTGCCCAATCCAGCGCTGCATCCCTGAAGCGGTCTCCGGTAATAATCATCTCTTGCGCAGGAATAATTACATTCATTATTCCCCTCTCGTTAAGAAACCGACTGATAATTGTCGTCGAAAGGATTTCGCCAAAGGATACAATGCGGTCATAAAACTCGTCGTAGGCGTATTCAGGTTTACTTGCAACCTGTTTAAGACTATCAAAAATATTTTTTAGCTCATTATTTATTTGTAAATGGTCACTGTCAAATAGGGCATCTGCAATATTGAAATGGAAATTTTCAACCTCATCTATTCTCTCCGTCAGTTCAGGTAAGTTATAAAAAGCGGCATGTGTTACCTTTTCCAGCGCATTGGTGGTTTTTCCCATTGCCGAAAAAACTAAAACTAACTCTTCGTTACTGAACCGAGTGATAATATCAGCTACATTTTTTACTGCATCAGCGTTGTTTACCGAAGCTCCGCCAAATTTAAATACTCTCATTTGATTAAATAAAAGGCAAAAATAAATGAATAGGATAATTTCAATTGATTTATTACTGATTTAATCGGATTAAATTTTTATGAGCTTGTTGATATGAATGACTGGTAATTCATTTTTTACATTTTAAAATAATTATTTTTGTTGACCTTAATGATTGTCGATCCGACTTTATGAGGGTTGTTTTTTGTTTAAAAATAATGAACGATTATTAAGCTGTTGGTTTTGCTGGGAAATGCTGAAATAATTGATTATTATTTACTCTAAAAGTCGGATTATTAAGATAGTTGGTTAAAATGATTCTGTAACTGACGGGGCTGTGCTGTAATATTTAAAGCTAAAGATAGGTAAGTCCAAGTAAAATCAAAATTCAAAAATATTAGCAATAAGTGAAATTGATAACAGTTTGAAATAAAAGGCAAATCTTTGAATTTTTAAATTTGCACTAAAAGAAAGTGAATAAATAATGAAAAGTTTTATTCCTGTTGAATATCAAAAGCTTAGAAAGCTGTTTTCGCGTTCAGATAAGTTTAAGATTGTTGCAATTTTTGTGATGATGTTAGGCTCAATTTTCCTTGAAGTTATTGGTGTTGGTATTATACCTGCTTTTATAGCAATAGTTGCCAACCCAAGTATGGTATTGGAAAATAAACGTTTTGGATGGATTTTTTACCAATTAGGGATTACAGATGCACGTTCAATGTTGATTTTTGGTGCAATAGCGCTTATCGGGATTTTCTTAGTAAAAAGCACCTATCTTTTACTTTTTAAATTCATTGAATCCAGATTTACCTACAATCGTAGATACACTTTAAGTTTAAGGATTATGACAGCCTATATGCAGGCTCCATACACATTTTATCTTACGCGCAATAGTTCCGAACTTTTACGGAACACAACAGGTGAGGTAGATAATCTGATTAATCAGGTGCTTAATCCTACGCTAATAATATTGAAAGAGTCTATGCTGGCTCTTTCTTTAGTAATATTTCTTTTCATTATAGAGCCATTGATCACCTTTTTTGTAATTCTTATTCTTGGAGGCTCCTCTTTAATTTTTCTTGCTGCAACACAAAAGCGTGTTAAATATTTTGGAAATCAAGCGTTAAAGTACAGGGAGGAAATGATAAAAACAGCCCGCCAGGCTTTTGGTGGTATTAAAGATGCTCGTGTGCTCAATCGTGAGAAAAACTTTATCGAAGCTTACCGGGTAGTGGCATATGAATCCAGTTTGCTGCAGCGAAAAAGAGCTATTATAGTACAAATGCCTAAACCTATTGTCGAAACGTTCGCTGTTATAGGCATTTTGTTAATAGCGTTAGTAATGCATATTCAGGGGAGGCCAATAGCAGATATTATTCCCATTATTGCGCTGTTTGGCGCCGCTATAGTGAAACTAATGCCCGCACTTTTTCTTATTACACAGCAAAGCACTGAAGTTCGTTATAATATTGCATCTGTAAATCCTGTTCATGATGATCTTATGGCTTTACAAAGCGCTCAGAAAAAGTTTCATAAAGACCGTAGCCAAACAAAAATCATTGAACTGCAAGATTCCATACAAATTAGTAATTTGCATTATCAATACCCTAACAGTACCGAGCAGGCTTTACGTGGAGTAACACTCGAAATACCTAAAGGGAAAGCTGTTGCTTTTGTTGGCCCTTCCGGCGCTGGAAAAACCACTATTGCTGATGTCTTATTGGGATTATTAGAGCCACAGCAAGGAAAAATTGAAGTTGATGGTAAGGATGTTTTTGAAAACATATCAGCCTGGCAATATAATATTGGTTATATCCCACAATTCATATATCTTTCAGATGATACGATGCGCCGTAATATTGGATTTGGACTTTCTGATAAAGAGATAGATGAAGAAAAAATTCAAAAGGCAGTTGATCTTTCGCAGCTACGTGAGCTTGTTGAGTCTTTGCCAAAAGGATTGGATGCTATCGTAGGCGAACGAGGGACAAGGCTTTCAGGAGGTCAACGTCAGCGTGTAGGTATTGCCCGTGCCCTCTATCACAATCCACAGGTGTTGGTTATGGATGAAGCTACTTCAGCGCTCGATAATATCACCGAACAACTTATCATAAAAGCTATTGAAGATCTGAAAGGTGAAAGAACTGTAATAATGATAGCGCACAGGCTCACAACCGTTATGAATTGTGATATCATTTTCTATATGGAAGAAGGAAAAATAGTTGATCAGGGTACTTACAATGAACTGATAAAGAGAAACAAAAAGTTTAGAGAGATGGCATTGGAAAATACAAAAGAAAAATAATTGACAATAAGATGCTTTATCATTGTTTACAAGTCTTTTTGATTTTTTAAAAATTAAATTCAAGGTGTGCATTAGACTTTTACAGAACGGCATAATTATTTTTAGAACTAATATGGATTTGTATCTTTTTTTTAAAAGATCTTACGAGGGTATTCAAAACAGTAAGCGAATAATTGTTTTATAGTTATATATGGGTTCCATTACTCACATTAATTCCTATTTTATCGCCAGCTCGCTTCACAGCGAATTAGTTGTAGCATTGGATAAGAAGGGGATTGCCCAACAGGTGTTCGTTCCGGTGGAGAAAGCCTGTCATATTAATAAAAATGAACCGGCTAAACTGCAATTCGGGAAAATTTATTACTCACATTGCTTTAATACTTTATTCAGGTATTTATGGCCGGTTAAAATGTACCTGATTTGGAAAGCTTTTAAAAAACATTTTTTAGCTCACCCAACCAAACTAATCCATGCTCATACTTTAATTGTAAATGGCTTGATAGCTTATTTTGCTCACCGAAAATGGAATGTGCCCTATATTGTTAGCGTACGTCATACTGATATGAACATCTTCATGGGGAATTTTTATTTTTTTAGAATAATTGGATATCGTATATTGAAAAATTCAAAAGCTATTATTTTTCTATCACCTGCATACAGAGAAACTCAATTGAAAGCTATACTTGGAGACTTAGCTTATGAAAAACTCAAACAAAAATCTTATGTTTTACCAAATGGAATTAATGAATTTTGGATAAACAACCGTAATAAAAAAAAGGAACTAACGGAACAGCACACCATCATTTTTGTTGGTAGTGTTGTTAAAAGAAAAAATCTGAAAGCTCTTATAAATGCTTGTGAAATTCTTAAAAATGAGGATTTTAAGATAAGGTTATTAGTTGTTGGTGATGGAGATCAACTTTCATATTTTAAGAGTCAAACTTACAAAACGGAGATAATCTTTTATGGTTTTATCTCAAAACGCGAACAATTAAGAAATATTTACAAAGATGCTGACCTATTGGTATTGCCAAGTTTGTTGGAAACATTTGGCCTTGTTTATCCGGAAGCTATGTCGCAGGGTTTGCCGGTAATATACACCCGTGGGCAGGGGTTTGATGGACATTACCCTGATGGTCATGTTGGCTATGCCATCAATCCTAATGATCCAAGGGATATTGCTGAAAAGATCAAGGTGATTTTTTCTGATTACTTACGTTTCTCAACCAACGCTTTTAATGCATCGCTTGACTTTTCCTGGGATAAAATCGTAGATAAATTACTTGAGGTTTATTCTAAACATTAATTTTTAGGTTTTGAAAATCATTTTTCTTTCCAATTTTGCCGGCTCACCTTATCATGGTATGGTTTACGGACAGTATTACCTTGCCCGGGAATGGATGAAAAAAGGCCACGAAGTTTGCATTGTGTCAGCTTCATTTGCACACACCCGTTTCAAACAACCGGAACAAACGGGGAAAATTCAAGAAGAGTATATTGATGGAATTAGGTATATTTGGTTGCCAACACCTGAATATAATCCAAAATCGTCAATAGGCAGGATCAAAAGTATTATCATTTATACTTTACGTTGCCGTTTTATGAAACTCCCTGTTTCAAATGCTGATGTTGTAATTTGCTCTTCTCATCATCCATTTCCCATTTATACTGCACATAGATTAGCCAGAAAATTCAAAGCAAAGCTTGTGTTTGAAGTTCGTGATCTATGGCCTTTAACTCTTATCGAACTTGGCAATGTGTCAAAACAAAATCCTTTCATAGTACTTATGCAGCGCGCTGAAGATTATGCTTATAAACATGCTGAAAAAGTGATTTCTGTTTTACCGTCCGCCAAAGACTATATGGTGGGCAGGGGCATGGAACCTGAAAAGTTTTTGTATATCCCAAATGGTGCAGACCTATCGACTGAACTCAATGCAAAAGGATTACCACAAAATTATGTTGAAACTCTTGAATTGATTAAAGCAAACGGTAAGTTTATTATAGGGTATGTTGGAAAAATCGGTCTTTCAAATGCTCTTCATACTTTGGTTGAAGCATTAGCGCTGATAAACGACAATGATATAGTAGTTGTAATTATCGGTTCTGGCGCTTTTATCACCGATCTTAAAATCTTAATAAAGAAATTAGAAGTTTCGGAAAAATTTTATTTTTTAGATCAAATTGAAAAAGATCAGGTATTTAGTTTTTTACAATATATTGATGTTGCTTATGTTGGCGCTTTAAAAAGCCCATTATATCGCTTTGGAATGAGTTTGACAAAACTGAATGACTATATGCTTGCAAGTAAGCCTATTATATATGCTGTCGAAGCTCCAAATAATATTATAGAATTAAGTAGATCCGGCATAATCTGTGAAGCTGAAAATCCTGAAGCATTAAGTCAAGCCATACAGAAATTAAAGAATTTGAGTGCCGAAGATCGAAAAAAAATGGGAACTCTTGGGCGTGAATGGATTATAAAAAATCACGATTATAAGATACTTGCCGATCGTTTTTTAGATAATGTTATTAAGACAAATGATCAATAATCTATTGAATAAATAGTTAGATCGTGACTAAATCCCAATAATACTTTCAAACCTCCTATTTCTGTTTTGCAAAATGTTTCAGAAATATGGAGTTTTGGATTGAACCTGAATTAATCAGGGTTAAAAAATAAATAATATGACTAAAATCCTTCTTACTGGCTCATCCGGCTTTGTTGGATCGAATCTGTTTGATGCTTTACATCAGGATTTTGAACTGTTTGGATTAGATATTACAAAGAATGGTAAACTACCTGAGAACAGAGTGTATGGATGGGACGTTCTTAGCGATCTTCCTGCTGTAGATGTTATTATACATTTGGCCGGAAAGGCCCACGACACTACGAATACGGCTGAAGAAAAAGAGTATTTCGAAGTAAACCTGAATTTGACACAAAAAATCTTTGATTATTTCTTGCAGTCAAAGGCTAAGAAATTTATTTTTTTTAGTACTGTAAAAGCTGTTGCCGACAGTGTTGAGGGCATATTAAATGAAGAAACAACACCAAATCCAAAAACTGCATACGGAAAATCGAAATTGGCTGCCGAGCAATATATAAACCGACAACCAATTCCTGATGACAAGCTGGTTTATATCCTTAGGCCTTGTATGATTCACGGGCCTGGTAATAAAGGAAACTTAAATCTTTTATATAGTATCGTAAAAAAAGGCATTCCTTGGCCGCTCGGAGCCTTTCAAAATTTACGCTCGTTTACATCGGTCGAAAATTTGAGTTATATAGTCGTGAAGTTGATAAAAGAGCAGATAGCTTCGGGAGTATATCAAATTGGTGATGATGAGCCTATATCAACCAATGAATTGATCAATCTTATCGCAAAAGCATTGGATAGGAAACCAAAAGTATGGAGTATGCCAAAATGGATAATCCTTAGTTTAACTAAGATCGGTGATATTTTAAAACTCCCATTAAATTCGGAAAGATTGAAAAAACTAACCGAGTCGTATATAGTATCAAATCAAAAGATTAAACAAGCTCTTCAAATCAAGAACCTTCCTATTTCTGCAAAAGATGGGCTATTGCTAACGTTGCGAAGCTTTTCTAAAGATTTTCAGAAATAATGTTTTAAAGATTCTTTCTTGCTAAATAAATAGGAATAATCAATGTAAATTTCCCAATTGTGTCTTTTCTACTCTATTTTTTCATCTCGCTGATACTTATTGCTGTAATCTTATTTTATTTTCAGATTGCAACCCATTTTGATATTACGGACAAGCCAAATGTGCGTAGCTCACACCGCAATATAACTATTCGCGGTGGAGGAATTATCTTTCCTGTTGCAGCTTTAATTTGGTTTTTTCTCTATGGATTTGCATTTAAATGGACAATTGCAGGCTTGTCATTAATTGCAATAATCAGCTTTATGGATGATCTCAAGCCTCTTTCGGGTAAGGTAAGGATAATTGTACACTTTGTAGCAATTAGCTTAATGTTTTATGATATAGGTATTTATAATTTGTCATGGTATTGGCTGTTGTTGGTATATCTTTTAACAATTTACTGGATCAACGCCTTTAACTTTATGGATGGTATTAATGCAATCACTCCATTTTACAGCCTATCGGCACTCTTATTTTTTGAAATATTAAATATAAAGTTAAAGTTTTTCCCTAAAGAGCTTATTATAATTCTCATGCTTTCCGTATTGATTTTCAGTTATTTCAATGCTCGCAAGCGCGCTAAAGCTTTTGCCGGAGATGTGGGTAGTGTGAGTATGGCTTTTTTACTTGTCTGGATGTTAATTTCACTGATCTTAAAAACAGGTAACATTGAGTACATACTCTTTTTTTCAATATACATTCTTGATACTTTATTTACCCTCTTCTTCCGTATCCTACGTCGCGAAAATATTTTTCAGGCACATCGCCTGCATCTTTACCAGTTACTCTCTAATGAATTAAAAAGGCCTCACATCCAGGTATCTCTATTATATGCTATTTCTCAGACGATTGTTAATCTTATAGTCGTTTTATTAATACGGTACGAACTAATGAACTTCATAGTGTTTCTATTCATATTAACCGTTCTATCAATTGTTTATTTAGCAGTATATCGTGTTGTAACAATAAAGATTAAGAATATTTGAGTTTTGTTATCCTTAATTATTAGAAAGTACTTTTGAGCTGAACTATTGTTTTATGAAGGTGATTTCGACTTGGTATTTATTCAGTAGAATTCTTATGATGTTGATTACAACCGCTTAATTCGAAATTAATGAGATAAAAAGAAAGAGGGCTTTGGTCCTCTTTTTTTTTGTAAAAATTGTCCTTACATCTTCTATTGATTATCCATAAGGGATATTTTATTCTCTATTTTTGTCAAAATAAATGTTTGTTTGCTATGGCTATACATAAAATTAGTTCTGCACTATTGAATTTTGAAGATATCCTTCGTATTTTGCGAGAATCATATCAGCTTGAATTGTCTGATGAAGCGATAACTAAAATTCAGAAATGCCGTGATTATCTCGATCGCAGGATTACTGACAGCGATGATCCTATTTATGGTATTAATACAGGTTTTGGCGCCTTGCATAATGTGCGTATTTCAAAAGATGATTTGGGTAAATTGCAGCAAAATCTGGTTATGTCTCATGCTTGTGGTACGGGAGAGGAGGTTCCACAGGAAATAGTAAAGTTAATGTTGCTTCTCAAGGCACATGCTCTTTCCTATGGTCACTCGGGAGTTCAGGTTGCCACAGTTCAGCGGTTGATTGATTTTTTTAACCACGATGTGTTGCCGGTAGTATATCAGCAAGGTTCTCTTGGCGCTTCAGGCGATCTTGCTCCTTTGGCTCATCTCAGTCTGCCACTGATAGGAATGGGCGAGGTTTATTTTAAGGGTCAAAAGATGCCCGCTTCCTATGTAAACAATGTAATGGGATGGGAACCTATCAGTCTGCAATCGAAAGAGGGACTAGCGTTGCTTAATGGCACGCAGTTTATGAGCGCTTATGGTATTTATCTCTGTTTGCGTGTATTCAAGCTGTCGCGCCTGGCAGATATTATTGGAGCTTTGTCTTTAGATGCATTTGATGGCAGAATAGAACCCTTTCATCATTTGATTCAGCAAATAAGGCATCATAAAGGTCAGATAAAAACGGCACAGCGCATTCGTAATATTTTGAAAGACAGCAAACTTATTAAGCGCCAAAAAGCTCATATCCAAGACCCATACTCCTTTCGTTGTATACCTCAGGTACATGGTGCATCTAAAGATTCAATAGACTATGTGGCTTATGTTTTCCGGATGGAGATTAATGCAGTTACCGACAACCCTACAGTTTTCCCTGATGAGGATCTAATTATATCTGCAGGTAATTTTCATGGTCAGCCATTAGCTTTAGCGCTCGATAATTTGTGTATTGCTATGGCTGAGCTTGGTAATATTTCTGAGAGACGTACTTATCAATTACTTGAAGGCAAACGTGGGCTACCACATTTTTTGGTTGCAAATTCGGGACTTAATTCAGGCTTTATGATCCCACAATACACAGCAGCTTCTATTGTTAACCAAAACAAACAGTTATGTACCCCTGCTTCGGTGGATACTATTGAGTCGTCGCAAGGTCAAGAGGATCACGTGAGTATGGGCGCTAATGCAGCTACCAAAGCCTACAGAGTACTTGAAAATTTAGAACGGATACTTGCTATTGAATTGCTAAATGCAGCGCAGGCGCTCGATTTTAGAAGACCAGAAACTACATCGCCATATCTTGAAGAATTTGTTGCGAAATATCGCGAAAAAGTACAATTTATTGAAAACGACAAAGTTATGTATAACGATATTAATACTTCTGTTAAGTTCCTTCAGGATGTTGTTTTTGAACTGCCTGATGAAGATGTAAGTGTTTTTAAGTTGTAGATAAAATTGATTTTGCCTTGTCAGGAATATAAAGAGGTGAAATAAATCCTAAGTTTCATCTGTCTTTTTGAGCTTTCTTTTAAAATTCGAGTAAATAATATTTTAATTTTTTTGAAACAGATTTTCCGATTTATCGTCTTTTAAATTAAATGACGGCTAAAGAATTTTGCAAACAGGTATTGCCACTACAGGATAAAATTTTTAGGTTGGCAAAAAAGTTCTTTAACAGTGTTGACGATGCCGATGATGCTGTTCAGGAAGTTTTTCATAAACTATGGACACGAAAGGAAGATATTGACTCATTCAAAAGTTTGGAGGCTTTTGCATTGATTGTTACCAGGAATCATTGTCTTGATACAATTAAGGCAAAAAAACATCATGTTACACAATTAAATTTAGAGCATGACATCGCTGATTCAACCTCTCAACAAAAGAATTTTGAAAACAAGGATGAACTTGTTACAGTCTTTAAGCTCCTAAACGAACTCCCTGAATTACAACGAACTATTTTTCATTTGAGGGATGTTGAAGGTCTGGAGTTTGATGATATTGCAGAAATCCTTTCAATGAATCCGGTTACTGTAAGAGTGAATTTATCAAGAGCACGCAAGTTTATTAGAGAAAAAATGATTGCCATTCAAAACTATGAATACAAAAGAGATTGAAATTTTATTGGATAAATATTTCGAAGCCTTAACAACGGTTGACGAAGAAAATATTCTGAGAAGTTATTTTCAGAGAGAAGATATTGCAGATCATCTGAAATCCGTTCAATCACTTTTTTGGCTAATAGAAAGACAAAAAGCTGAAAAAACTGAAATTGACCACGAAGAGCGATTGATGGAAAAAATTTCCCTAAAAAAGGAAAAAGGCTTACACCAGAAACGTTTGTTTTATTTCGCATCATCTATAGCGGCGATAGTATTACTGTTTTTATCAATTATCTATTTCAATACTAATGAAAAACCCGTACCCCCAGCTAAATACTCACCTGAGGAAATCCAACTGGCGATGATTCAAACTACCAATGCTCTAAATTATATTTCGTTAAAGCTAAATAAAGGCACATCGCAGCTTTATCATCTGCAAAAATTTGAACCTGCTTTACATACGCTGGCAAAAAATCTATCAAAGTTAGATCGGGAGATTGAAAAAGTCAATAATCAACATAATCCATAATCCTAACAGTGAATAAATGTCAAATCAATTAATCAATAATTATAATTTTTTTGAAATGAAAAAGATCAAATTTGTTATTCCGTTTTTTGCATTTATGTGCTTGTCACTATTGGCTGTGGGACAATTACCCACAAAGAGTTTATATCAAAAATACTCATCGGTAAAAGGTTTTTCGTTAGTTACCATAAACAAGGACCTTTTCAACGTCCTTTCCGAAATAAATGATGAAACAAAATCGGAGAGTGGTAAAGAGATTAACCAAATAATTAACAACTTGGATTACATAAACATATTAATGTTTGATGCTCGGAAGAGTGATGATCCAAAATTTTTGGAGAAATTTAAAGAAGAGATAAATTTACTTAATTTAGCTAATTATAGTGAGCTGATGATGGTAAAAGAAGAGGAAGAGGAGGTGAAAATTTTTACACTTAAGGAAAAAGAGGAGATAAAGGAGCTTGTTTTGTTAATTTCTGAACCACAACAAGCTGGCTTTATAAGTATTGCAGGTAACATTAATTTGAAATCAATAGGGAAAATTGCCAGAGCATTAAATATACAAGGCTTGGAAAATCTTGAAAAGATAAATACTCAAGAGGAAAAGTAAAATTAATCTTCTGGCGAAAAAAGCCTGCTTCAAGGATTGATTTGCAAGGTTTTAAACCGAAAGAATCGGTCAGTAATTTATGCATTTCAATAATAGTTGAACCAGGCTTTTTTTATTTAACACTTTATGCCTTTCTAAGCTAAAAAAGCCACAGTATCATTAGTTCCGAGAATAAGGGGTGATTTTAAATATTTTGAATGGCTTATCTATGTTTAACAATAGTAAGCTCGTCAATAATATTCTTGGCTCCTGCGAATTTATCAATTATAAAAAGGACGTAACGTATGTCAACAGAGATTGTTCTTTGTAAATCAGGTTCGAAGATTATATCGCCGCTCATGGCTTCCCAGTTACCGTCGAAGGCGAGTCCGATCAACTCTCCTCTTGCATTCATTACCGGACTACCGCTATTTCCGCCCGTGATGTCGTTATTGGAAATAAAACCGACAATCATCTCTCCATTTTTACCATAAGGCCCGTAATCTCTTTTATTATATAGCTCTTTAAGTTTTTCGGGTACATAAAACTCCCAATTTGAAGGGTCTTCTTTTTCCATAACCCCGGCTAATGTTGAGTAGAAATCGTAATGTACAGCATCTGCCGGATAATAGTCGCCAACAGAACCGTAAGTTAGACGCATTGTGAAGTTTGCGTCTGGATAAAATGTTTTACTCTCTTTTTTCATCTCACGCAAACCTCTGATGTATAACCTTTCGCCTTTTGCAGACAGTTCGTTAATTTCGCTATACCTCTTCCGAATAGTCTGCTGAATATCTAAAAAGGCATTTCCCAGGAGTGTTGCCGGATCTTTTTCTAAGACTTTAGCCGTGGGCTTGTTGAGAAGTTTGCTTACCTTTTCCTGACTTGTAAAAACAGATTTTGAAAAAACATAATTTGCATAAGCCGAAAAGTTACCTTTGAATTTCTTGTATAATGTGTTGATAAATGCCGGTTGTTGATTTTGAGGTACGTTTTTATAATAGATAGTAAGCATTGTGCCAAGTAATTCTTCATCAAGCTTGGCATTATAATTTTTGAAATGATTGATTGATATTTCTTTTAATTTTTTGATTTCATTATCCAAGGCGGTGTTATCAGGTGTTTTTTCATTAATGATTTTAAGCAAATTATTAAATCTGCGTGAAAAAAGGACTATTTCACTTCCTCGTGTGATGGCTTCATTCAGATAAATTTGCGCAATATTTATTTCACGTTGTTTGCCTACTGCTTCTTTTCGCATTGCAAGCGCCTCGCCATATATTGGTTTTCTTGCCGGATCGCCATTTATCCATGACGTAAAATCCGCCTCTTCAAGGCGTTTCTTCTCAACTACTTTTAACCTTTTCAGCCCTCTTGTTTGCCCAATACAATATTTCCAATAGTTAGAAGTTCCGGCATATTTTGAAGCGTATTGGATTCTTACAGCATCTGAAGCATCCATGTATTTACGCATGATATTCAGTTTTTGTTCTCTAATAAAAACAACCGTCGGATTGCTCTCTTCAATAGCCAGTTCGACGTCCCAAGATGAAAAATAACGGCTTGTGCTTCCCGGATATCCCATGATCATGGTAAAGTCTTCGTTTTCCACACCATCAATTGAGATAGGAAGAAAATGCTTTGGTTTGTATGGTATATTTTCTTTTGAATAATCGGCAGGTTTGCCATCGGGACCGGAATATATTCTAAAAATCGAGAAATCTCCTGTATGACGTGGCCACATCCAGTTATCGGAATCTGCTCCATATTTGCCTATTGATGAAGGGGGAGTTCCGACTAATCTAACGTCTTTAAAAACTTCGTAAACGAACAAATAGAATTCATCGCCGGCAAAGAAACTTCTTACGCTTGCTTCGTAATGTGTCTCTTTAGTAGCTTCGTCCGTTATTTTTTTACCTATTTTACTTATTTCGCTGTTTCTTTCCTTTTCTGACATCTGGTCGTTTAGCATAGCCTTAACTTTTTCGGTTACATCTTCAATGCGTATAAGAAAAGTTGCAGTAAGTCCGGGATTTGGCAACTCCTCTTCTAAATTCATAGCCCAGAAACCATCGGTAAGATAATCGTGTTCTATGGAGCTATGGGCCTGTATCTGTCCATAACCACAGTGGTGATTAGTGAAAATCAGGCCATTTGGCGAAACAACTTCGCCTGTACATCCACGGCCGAAAATGATAATAGCATCTTTTAAACTTGAATTATTAATACTATATATTTCTTCCGCCGTAAGCTGCAGGCCTTTTTGTTGCATGTCGGTGTAATTAAGCCTGTCAATAAACAATGGCAGCCACATTCCTTCGTCAGCATAACTAACAAAGCTTGATGCGAGGAATAAAGTCAATAGAAATCCATAAATTTTTTTCATTCCGAAATAGAGTTGAAGTTGTTGAATTAAATAAAATTTTCTCCTTTTTTGTTTTTGATATCGCTCACAAATCTTCGTATTTCCTGCTCATCCGATTTCCGGCAAATGAGCAGTGCATTGCTGTCTTCCACGATAATATAATCGTCTAATCCTTGAAGCACCACCAATTTTCCGGCGGGCATATTAATTATACAGTTAGTGGTGTCGTACAGCAACACATCATTTCCTACCACCGCATTGTTATTTTCATCTTTTTTGCGCGTGTCGTAAAGCGATCCCCATGTGCCGAGGTCTGACCATTTGAAATCGGCTGATAAAACGTACACATTTGTAGCTTTTTCCATGATGCCGTAATCAATTGATATTTTTCGGCAACTTGTATAAATATCGTTGATAAATGATTTTTCTTTTTCGGTATTATAAAGGCCAATTCCCTCTTTGAACAGATCATTAATGTCGTCAAGATATGTTTCAAATGCTTTTGTAATAGTTTTTAGCGACCAAATGAAGATTCCGGAGTTCCACAAAAAATCCCCACTTGCAAGGAATTTTTCAGCTAATTCTAAATTTGGCTTTTCCGTAAATGTTTTCACTTTACGCATATTTTGATTGTTGGGGTCTCTAATTGCGTCATTGTATTGTATGTATCCATATCCTGTGTCGGGACGTGTTGGTATGATCCCAAGTGTAATCAGCCATTCGTTTTGCGATGCTGCTGTGAGAGCGGTATTAATGTTATTTGTAAATTCCTCTTCATCAATAATGATGTGATCGGAGGGAGCTACTACGATATTAGCATTGGGGTTTATGGCTGCAATTTTATAGTTGGCGTAGGCTATGCAAGGGGCGGTATTTCGCATAGCCGGTTCAAGTAAAATGTTGTTCGAAGCCATTTGAGGCAGTTGGTGTTTTACTTGATTTTCATATATCTCATTGGTAACGATAAAGATGTTCTCTTTAGGGCAAATTCGTTCAAGGCGTTTGAATGTGCTTTGAATTAAAGTCTCGCCATTACCAAGGATGTCAATAAATTGTTTCGGGCGGGTTGTCCGGCTCATCGGCCAAAACCTTGCTCCTATTCCGCCTGCCATGATTACGCAGTAGTTGTCTTTATTCATATTAGCTATTTTATGTTTAGATAAAGATGAAATTTTATTTGATGTGGTTGTTAGTAAAAGGTCAATAAATTTAGAAAAATGCCTTTTTAAAAATCAATTTAAAGGATAAACTTCAAGTAACGGGCTAAAAACATAGAGTCGCTGATTGTCTAAGGAGAGGCAAAAATAGTTTTTGCGTCGCTTCTTTAATTTCTTAAATCTCCTTCCTTCAGCGGTTTTAAAGATTGTATTCTCAGGTATGGATTCTATTGATATTCCATTCAAGTCTTTGTCATATTTTTTTAGCGTGCGTGCCATTTTTATGTCGGCATGGGTTGAAGCATAGATACGCCGGTTTTCATCTTTCAAATAATTGAGTATATCATCGGGGAATATTTCATCAGAAGCCAGCTCTGCATGTAATTTTTTCAATTCCTTTTTCCACTCTTTACCGTGAGGTGCAACACTGCGTTTATATTTCGTCCATGTTATATGATGAGCTAATTCGTGTAAAAAAACCAATAAAAACCCATAAGGATTAAGTGAACCATTAATGGAGATTCGGGCCGGTTTTCCGCTAACCGCTGGGCGGTAATCTCCTGCTTTGCTTTTACGTGTGGGAGTAATAGTTAGTTGAATATTATTTTTTACGATTTGATCATATACCAGATCTATTGCATTTTTAGGAAGATGATTGCGCAACGTTTCGATTAGTTTATACACTATAATACAGAGTTTTAAATGTGCTTTTCAAAATGATTAAACAAATCGGTTTGATTAATATTGGCTTTATCCTCAATATGATAACTCCATTTAGGACAGTCGCATTTTTTTCGTTTCGATCCTCTTTTGGTTGAACTACACGAAAGCGCCGTCAAAACAATGAATAGTAAAGCTAAGTATAAAAAATTGCGAGCTATTTTGTTAATCATTTTAAAAAATTTAGGTTAACACCTCGCTAAGTATAGCGGGTGATTTTAGTTCGCCAAACCCTGGAATATGAAATCTGAAGTAATTCATCAGATTGAAAAGGATTTCGTTACGTGCTGCTGCATTAGTAAATAAAAGAGGGGTTGTTTCTGGTTGTTTTATCATTTGAAAAAGCTTCTGGCTTAAGGTTTCGTTCAGCCAGTTAGCATGCAGTGGTGGCTCGCTGATGAAGATTCCTTCCTGAAGGTCGAAAAACTGATTTGTCGCGCTATAATTATTTCTAGGTGCAATGCCAAGGTATTTGGCGAGGTTAATTAAAAACTGAAGATGAAGGTTCTCATACTTATCTTTAATTTCATCAAGGTTAATCAGGGTATTATAGAGAAATTTAAAGAGTTCGATGTCAGCTATTTCGTTACGTATTGAATGATACATCACTTCGTTGATAAACAGCGCTATGCAGCTTTTGCGCACATCGAAGGGCAACGACCGGTAAGGATAAGCGCTCTCTATCTCTTTAATTGTTTGAAGACCTCCTTTTCCATTTTCGTAAACTAGGATATTAACAATAGAAAGCGGTTGGAGATTGCTTTTGTTTATACTGATTTTCTTTTTGTTTAATCCGCGAGTAATGTAAGAGCGCAGTCCAAAAAGTTCGGTATATACTTTTACTATCAGGCTATTATCCGAATATTTTATTGTTTTAAAAATGATTCCTCGCGTTTTTGAGATCATTTTTTGAAATAAAAAGTTATTTGATGAACAAAATTTTTGTAACCATTTTTTCAACCCCTTGATCATCGCTTACAAATACCAAATATACTCCGCTACTGGCACGTTTTCCACTCATGTTGGTCCCATACCATATTACCTGCCCTCCTTCTACTTTGGTTGTGTACACTAAATTACCATTGATATCGGTAATTTTAACATTGGCTTTGTTTACCAATCCGTTGATGGCAATAGCTCCGGTATAGCTTTCTCTTACAGGGTTTGGAAAAACCACAACATCAGAATGTGTGGGGTTCGGGTTTGTAGCAGTTCCTCGATATGAAATAATGCCTCTACTGGTTGCAAAAAAGATTTCTCCGCTTTTGTGGTTGATAGCAATATCAACGATTAGATTGGAAAATAAAGGGCTGTTTTCCTCAGTAAAATGATGAATTTGCTCTGTGCCATTGGCCGATAACAGAAAAACTCCAGCACGTTCTGTTCCTATCCATTTCTGGTTGTCGCCATCTATGGCAATAGAAGTAACAACTTCTGACTCAAGTAAATATTGAACATAACCACCAACCTCAACAAGAATACGCTGCACGTCATAGTTCCCATCACCGAAGACGTTTTGTGGCGAATAGATCACACCAACCCCCTGATCAGTACCAATCCATATTCTGCCGTCTTGATCTTCAGCAATACTATATATTTTGTTGCCGGGCAAATTACCATTCCCAGGTGCGTTGGTAAGTATTTTAACTTTATCGTCTGAGGTGTTATCAAATGTATTGTTTTCGCTGAATACCACCAATTTATGATCGGCTCTAACCAATATCCATTTTTGATTGTAACTGTCAACCATCACCTTTGAAGCATCAATGCTACTTGCATTTGAACCGAGATAGAAACCTTTCCACGTGCCGTCAGGTTTTTTTGCTGATAGTAAATTTGTTGCTCCTGAATTGACAACCCACAAGTTGTTATGGCTATCAAAATCCATCCCGCTCACTGCTACATATGTTGCTGTAGGCCAAATCTGTAACGAGCTGTTGTGGGTGCTATAAACGTTGACTACCTGTTCATCAAAAAATTCAATAACTCCGCTTACCCAATTTCCAACGAAGACTTGCCGGTTATCTTTTGGATTGATAGCAATACAGGTCATGTCGTTTATGGTATCAAAAGTTTTGTATCCAGTGCTACCGTTATAATTTTTCCAGGATTCGTTAATGAACGAATAGACACCATCGGCGATATACATTTTGCCCCAGCTCAACGTTCTGCCACCAGATGCAACCCACAGTTTCTGATCTTCAATGGCCATATCGAAAACCTTATGTGAATGCGGTCCGTTGGGGGTAATAAAAAAGGCGCTTTTATCATTTTCCACTGATACTAAACCATAACGATTGTCGGCAATCCATTTGGTATTGTTTTTATCAATAATGACATCGCGCGATTGTAAATTTATCCCACCCGGATTGTCAAATGTAGCTACTTTTGAAAAACTCTGATCGTAGATTTGAATGCCCAATTCTGTAACTTCAATAAGTTGTTCGTTAGAAACGTTTAACCTAAACTTTTGTAAAAAACTGCTGCCGGGTAATATACTCCAGGTGTGTGAGTAATAGTCGTACATAAATAATGTGTCAGAAGTGTTACCTTCAATATGACTATTGGTAAACAGCCGGCCATTATAAAAAGTGATGGCGTTGAAGCTTTTGTTAGGGTATAGTCGTTGATCTTTTGTCCATTCATTGAAATTGGCAAGATTGGTGCTGTTTAAGGATGCTTTGTAAATACCGCTTTCAGTGGCTGCATACACCGAATCGGCGCCAAAAGTGATATCCAACACATTTAACTGACTGCCTTCAGGTCCAATAAAATATGTCGGTTCAGGAAATTCTTCATTTTTAATATCCAAAACGACAATGCCAAAACCGCAAGAAAAATAAGTAAGACTATCGTTGAAAGTGATGTTATTGATTGTTTTATTACCCAATATCTGCCGCCGTTTGATGTCGGAAAAATTGATAACTTTCCCCTCTTTAATCAAATCAATATTTGTGTTGGTATAGGTAATCACAAGGGTTTTGTATTCTTTGTTATACATCATGGCGCTAATACCCACATCCGAAAGCCCGTTTACTTTTGATTTGCGCAAAACGCTTTGGTCATCTTTATCATAAACAAAAATGCTATATTGAGTTGCGCAGTAGATCATGTTTTCTACTTCAGCCACTCTTACGGTTCGCGAGTATGGCAAATGATCGCGCCATTCGCCTATTGCTATTTGAGCATGTATAGAAGGGATTAGCAATAATAAAAAAAACAGTGCGGAAAGATTAAAAATTGACTTCATTGTTGTTCGTAAAGGATAAATTTTAAACTGATTTTGCTGTCAAAAATTGCTTTTAAACTCAATGAGTTATGAAAAATAAATATTATTGATTATCAGAATTGAATTCGATTTCAAGATCTTTTAACTTTTGACTGTTGACCCATGCCACAACCAAGATAACAAACAGGATAGCCAGAGTATAATATACAAACTTTGGTATCGGAACAGCATCGCCGGCAGCATAGGAATGAAGCCCTGATAAATAATAGTTCACCCCAAAATAGGTCATTAACACCGATGCGAAACCAATAACCGATAATGCATTGAACAGATACCTCCCTTTAATTCCGGGGATATATCCAATATGTAAAATTACGGTGTAAACAAGAATAGTAACAAGCGCCCAGCTCTCTTTTGGATCCCATCCCCAATAGCGTCCCCATGATTCATTAGCCCATATACCACCCAGAAATGAGCCAATGGTAATCAGAAAAAGGCCAATGGTCATAGCCATTTCGCTTGTCATTGATATCTCTTTAATAGTTATCTGAAAGTTTTTGTAATTTTTTTTGTTCTGAAAAATCATTAGTAACAGGTTAAAAAGCCCCATAATCATCACCAAACCAAGAAACCCATAACTTGCTGTAATTACCCCTACATGAATCGTAAGCCAGATTGATTTAAGTACCGGTACAAGGTTTGTAACTTCAGGATTCATCCAGTTTAGATGTGCAACAAAAAGAGTAAGAGACGAAAGTATTGATGTGGCTGCTAAAGAAATAGGTGATTTTCTGACGAATATAAAACCCGCCAGCATCGCTGCCCAAGAGATATATATCATGGATTCGTAACCGTTACTCATAGGCGCATGACCCGAAATGTACCAACGAGCTATAAAACCGGCAGTTTGAAAAACAAAAAGAAGCATCAATAGGCCTATTATGGCTTTTTTTGCAAATCCTATTTTAAATCTATGATTAACAAGGTTGACAAACAACAAAACAAGGAAAACCAATCCGAGCATACCGTAATATTTGTACAACCGTTCAAAAATCTCAACTCGATTATACAAGATCTCAACTTTCCGGTGATTTAACGATGGTATCAGTTCTCCAGCATATTTTTGCTGGAAAATCTTAATAGCTTCAACAAATTCATCGGCCTGGTCGTAGTTTCCAGTTTGTGTGGCTTCCGATAGTGAACTAATATAAACAGGGATAATGTTTTTAACGAAGTTACTGTCAGCCTCAGGGAAATTATTAATCTCCGAACCAGTGTGATACCATTTGGCAACGGGAGCATTTATATCAGGGAATACTTTTAAAAAACCACCCATCATCATGGTGTAAAACACATTTATCTTCTCGTCAATCGAAATGATATCCTTGTCGAGTTTGCTCTGGTCAAATGGATTTTTCCTAAATGCTTCATTAATAAATGAGCTCAGTTTGTAATTTTGATTTATTTCGAAAAAATCGATAAAACAGGCATAGTTAGTTGATATATTGAGAATCCTACGCAATTCCTTGTTTTTTATCTTAAAAACAGGAACATGCTGCCATTGTTGCGGCTCAAGCATCATGCCCAACGCTACCTGATCGGGAGTAAGCCCGTGAAATTTACTTTTTCCCGATATCTTTCTCAACAGTTCACTATTCAAAGTACTTATCGGCTCTAAACGATCCCCGGGCCCAAGTACGATGATATGTGAAAATTTATCAGCGTGAGCTTTGGATACGACGGTAATTTGTGCGTTACCAATAGTTTTTATTTCTTGGGCGTATGATTGCGAAATTGGGATAAAAAGGAAAAGGATAATTGCCGGGAGCAGTTTACTCTTTTGATCCCTTAATTTACTTATGGATTTCATTAGATTATGGAATCGAGTCCTACGGTCAACTAACATAAAAATCATACTGAATGCCATCATTGCATAGCCAATATAGGTAACGGTTGTGCCGGGCGCATCATGATTAACTGAAAGTATTGTGCCTTTTTCATCCTGATCGTAAGAGGATTGGTAAAAACGATATCCGCGATGCGTTAAAATATTATTCATAAAAATTCGAAAGTCATAATTGATATTTCTTTCGGTGTCGTTTAAAGTAACTTCGCTGGCATAAGAGGAGGGGCTGTCAGAGCCTGGATAACGATCAAGAATAAACTTGTTAAGATGTAAACTAAAAGGTATTTCCAATAAGCGTGAACCATAGGATAAAGTCAGATTTTCAAATCCATAACCTTCAACATGCGTCTCTTTTCCAACAATACCGCGCTTACCCCACACAATAATGTTTTTTTCGGTGGTTTTGTTTGAAGTTTTAAGCACAACAGCGTTCAGTCCTGACCCTTCGTCGTGAATATCGGCATGAGCAGCAACAACTTCTCCACTCATCTCAAAAGCTCTCAATACAAAACGGACTTTTTCAAATTCAAACAATTTCATCGGAGCAAAATGAGTAAGAACATTTGCTGGTATCGTATCTACATTATGCCCTCCCATCGAAAATTGAAAAACAGAATCAGAAGATTTGAAAAATAGACTATCATTAATAACTATGAGCTGCAACCCTTTTTCTCCTGATAGCTCGCCAAACGTGAGCGAAAAATCTGAAAACTCCTCTGACTCACCCTGTTTGAGAATGATTGATTTTCTATCGGTATTAGTAAGAACAAAAAGCGAAACAAGTACCTCTCCATTAACGGCAGCCTTTACCACCGGAACGGCATTGGGCACAAAAGCGATAGTTTTAAAATGTAATGCCTCATCTCCGTTTTTTATGGTAAATGGCGATGCTTGCCAACCAAAACCGGACATTAAAACCTTTTTGTGAACAATGGTCTCTTTTCCATCGGCGCCCCATTTTGCAGTTATATAGGTATTGTCCGACAGCATCTGATTGGACGATTTACCCTCCCTTATATGCATCATGCCTTCGTAGCCAACAAACCTTGTGAGGGCTGCGCCAATAAGAATAACCACAAATGATAAATGCATGATGAATGTGGTGTATTTTTTCCGCTTCCATAATTTGTGTGTAAAAAGGCTTCCAATAAGGTTTATCGCTAATACTAATAGTAATATCTCAAACCAGGTGGCATTATAAATTGCAATTTTCGAGGCTTCAGATCCATAATCGTTTTCGATAAAAGTAGCTATGCCGATTGACATCGCAAACATTAACAATAAAACTATCGTTAATTGCATCGAAAAGAAGGATTTAAAAAAATTTTTCATTATCAAAATTTCTGTTTTAATCAATGATTGATATGAAGTAGTGGAGTCTGATCTTTTTAAAACCTTGTGAGGTAAATCATCACAAGGAAAAACTATTACAGAGCGGGCAAAAATACTTTATTTTGGAAATGTAATACTTGAATTGACTTACAGCTAAAACACACCAAATTAACATAATATCAGTGGCTTGAGCCATGAAGCTTTTCTATTAATTAGTTTTAGGTAATTTTTTTCAGAATTTTCCGACCTCTTTATAACTAAAGGAGTGAAACAATAAAACTAACCTTTTATCGCTTTATTCCAGATGGTTAACAATGTTTTTTTATCGGAAAAATGTACAGGCGAATAGTTTTGTTAATGATTTTGATCTGCCCATTATTCACATGGATTAATGGACAGTCTTTAAAGGTATTTACTCATGATCCTACCGTGTTTTTGGTAGAACTAAATTCACTTTTTCAAACTATTCAGAATAAAGAAAACAAAGCCAAAGCCTTATCAACCTTCAATGAGTTTTCCGGATTATGGAATTACGGGAATTATGATAATAATCATCGGGAAACAATATACAGAAGCGCAGACCTGATGTTGCAAAGGAAATTAAGGGCATATCCCGATTTCGAACGATATATTTCGGCTCTGGTTGCATTTAAAACGATGGATGTAAGTTTTGAGAATTTTGATCTTTGGCTAAAAATCACCTGTAATTTGTTGGAAAATACAAATTCAATAAAGTCATATCATGAATTATTATTGTTTACCGAAGATTTCCTTGAATCAGGTATTTTAAACAAGTCAAAGATCTTTTCGTGGGTAGCGGGCAAAACTCCTTTTCGCTTTATTATCGCTGATTCTGTTTTTTTAGTGCAGATCGAACGGTTTCATCTTTCATGTAAAACACGAAATGATTCTTCAACGATTTTCAGAACGTCGGGTTACTATTCCCCTGTATCAAAAGAATGGAAAGGTAAGGGTGGGACGGTTACCTGGCGTCGGGCAAACCTTCCTGAAAATGAAGTTTATGCCGATCTGGATGATTACGCAATTGACATGAAAACAGCTGCTTTTCAGGCAAACAATGTTGCATTTCATTACGAAAAATATTTCAAAGGCTCAATGAATGGGCATTTGGTAGAACGTGTATCAGCAGATATTGTAAATCCTGAAAATGCACTTTATCCGCGGTTTGAATCGGATATGCAAAGTGTGTTTATTGAAGGAATTTTTCAGGATATTGATTATGAAGGAGGTTTTATGCTCCGCGGAACAAAAATGATAGGAAGTGGTTTTAATGATCGGCCGGCAAAATTGATTTTTAAAAGGCTTTATCGGGATAAGAAAGGGGATTACGATTTGATAACTGCCCGTTCCGATGAGTTTATAATCACCAATGAAAAAATTGGATCGGAGAATATCGCTGTTACAATTATTCATCAGGACGATTCAATAGTTCATACTGGATTGCAGCTCAGATATACTCATCAAAATCGTCAACTTGTTTTATACCGACAAGGACCTGGAGTAGAACAAAGTCCATTTTTTGATAGTTTCCATAAAGTTGAATTCGACTCCGAAGCTCTTTATTGGCAGATGGACGATGACGTTATTTATCTTGGAGCTATGCCTGGGTTAAAAAATCAAAGTAAAGCCTATTTTGTTTCAGATAATTTTTTTTCTGAAGCACACTTCGACAGGGTGATGGGGCTCGACCGAAAACATCCTTTGCTTTGGTTAGACCAATACAGCAAAACCTTTAACACAAGAGAATTTAAAATTGAACAACTGGCAGATTTTATAAGGATGCCGGAAAGTCAGGTGGAAGTACAAGTTATCAGGCTTGCAATACAAGGCTTTGTGCATTACGACATAGCCCAACGCAAGGCTTTTATTACCGACAAGGTAAGTCATTATATCAAAGCTAAAAGTAAACTTGTTGATTATGATGTTATTGAATTTCAATCGGAAGTAGATTCAAGAATCAATGCGGAAATAAAACTCGAAAATTTCGATCTCTCTATAAAAGGTGTTCCTCATATTTCACTTAGCAACGCAAAAAAGGTTGCAATAAATCCAACTGAACAGGAAATCACTTTACGAAAAAACCGTGATTTTATCTTTTCAGGGCAAATAAAAGCAGGCCTATTCGATTTTCAAGCTACCGAATGTTATTTTAATTACGACACATTCAGACTTAATATGCCGACTATTGATACCATGCGTTTTAAAGTCAACTCTTTTGAAACCGATGATTATGGCAAAAGAAAATTCGTAGAAATTAAAACTCCGATTACTAATATCAGCGGGCAAATGCTAATTGACCATCCGGCTAATAAAAGCGGATTGGTTTTGCAGCCTCGTTATCCGATATTTACAAGTAACAAGGAGTCTTTTGTCTATTTTGATCAAAAACCTGAATTTAAAGAGGCTTATAACCGCGATTTGGTCAATTATTATATTGAACCCTTTACCTTCGAAAATCTTGAAGAATTTGAAACAGAATCAATCAGATTTAGAGGTTTTTTTAATTCAGGTGGGATTTTTCCTGACAATATTGACCAACCCCTTGAAATAATGCCAGATTATTCGTTGGGATTTAAAAAACAAACACCACCCGAAGGATATCCTGTTTATCAGGGAAAAGGAAAGTTTTTTAATGAAATTACAGTTAATTTATCCGGATTAAAAGGAGATGGGAAACTTGAATATCTTAATTCTACATCTGTTAGCAAGGATTTTATCTTTTATCTCGATTCCGTTTCATCATCAAATACCGAATTTAATATTACACCTTTGACCAAAGGAAAAACTGAATTTCCACCTGTTAAAGGATTAAACCTAAACCAACTCTGGAGGCCGTATTCAGATTCTATGGTTTTGCAAACCACGGATTTACCCATTTCTATGTTTGATGAAAGAGCGTCATTAAAGGGTTCGATGATATTAACATCTGACGCTTTAACCGGCGCGGGAGAGCTTGATTTCTTAAACGCAACAGCCCTGTCGGACAAATTTGCATTTACAGCTAATGCATTTTATTCAGATACCACAAAGCTCAAATTAAGAAGTTTGCCCCAATCCGATGTGGTTTTTAATACAGAAAACTATAGCGCTTTTGTGGATTTTAACACAAAAATCGGTAATTTTAAAACAAATAGTATTAACTCAAAAATTTATCTGCCCGCAATCCGGTATGAATCTTTTCTGAATGAATTTGATTGGTATTTCGATAGCAATGAAGTGGAGCTATATAGTTATGCCAAGGTTGACGAATCCGGCTACGATACTTTAACGAAGGCCGAATTAATAGGAAAACCATTATCGGGAGCGAAATTTGTATCTACACACTCAAAGCAGAATTCATTAGAATTTTACTCAAGCAGAGCCAATTACGATTTGACGAATAATATTTTGAAAGCTACCGACGTAAAACTTATTAAAATTGCAGATGTAGCCATTTACCCTGATGATGGTTTGTTGGAGATACATGAAAATGCTGTTGTTCAGCCTTTAAATAACGCAATAATAATTGCTGATACTATAAACCGAAATCATACAATAACCGATGCGGAAGTTGAAATACAATCGGGTTCTGTTTACAAAGCAAAAGGTAATTACGCATTTAGCAATTTTATTGGAGAGGTGCAAAATGTAACTTTCGATCAGATTAGCGTAGATGCCGATAGCCAAACGGTTGCTACTGGTACAGTTGGCGAGGGGGATCATTTTGAATTAAGCCCCCGGTTTGCCTTTAAAGGAGAAATAAGCCTGAATGCTCGTAACCCATTATTAAATTTTAAAGGAGGCTATCGTATTATTCAAAACTGCGATTCTACCTTGTCGAGATGGGTAAACTTTGAACAGCGTATTGACCCTGAGGATATAACGTTACCAGTGCCGGAACAACTACTTGAACATGGTTATAAAAAACTTTATGCTGGTTTTTTTTATTCAAACGAAGAAAACAAAATTTATCCTGCTTTTCTATCCAGGAAAAATTATTATAGCGACTCACTGCTTTTTTCCGTCAATGGATTTTTAAAAAACCGTAAAAACGGCGCAGAGTTGCTAATTATCCCATCAAGTCAGATTGGTTTGGAGGATGATGAAGCGCCTAACCCTCCCTTCCTAAGCTGGAATATTGACCATTGCAGTATTTCCGGAAGAGGTACGCTAAATTTCGGGCAGGATTTTGGGCGATTAAAGATGGACCTTTATGGGGAAATAGAACACAATATTTTTAACGATACCTCGTGGTTCAATGTCATGATGACAGTCAATTTTCATTTTGCCGAAAATGCATTTTTAATTATGGCCGAAGACCTTGCATCTACCCAAAAACCAGAGATTAATATTGAAAATAAACTATTTAAAGAGGGACTCACTTCTTTGGCTGGATCATCAGAGGTAGAAAAAATTTATAACGATCTGACACTTTACGGACAAATTCGTAAAATCCCTGATGCCTTGTTAAAGAGTTTTATTTTTACCGATTTAAAGATGACTTATCACACCGATTCACGTTCTTTTATCTCAAAAGGTCCGATCGGGGTGGCAATGGTTTATGGGAATCCGGTGTTTAAATATTTTGACGGTTATGTTCAAATCGTGCGCAGACGTAGTGGGGATGAATTGAATATTTATATTGAACTTGAACGAGGTCATTGGTATTTTTTCAACTATAAAACGTATCAGATGCTTGCAAGTTCTTCACGAACCGACTTTAACTCCGCAATGAAAGATATGAAACCGTCGGCTCGAAAAGAGGACGAGAGAAAAGGCGAGCCCTCTTATCGTTTTAATATTTCTCCTGATACACAAGCGAAAAACAGATTTTTACGTTTTATTCAACAACTTGAATCTAAAGAAGAAGAGTATGAATAGTGAGTTGTTATATATAATAATTGGTATTGTGGTAGCTTATCTTATTGGCTCAATACCATCGGCAGTTTGGATCGGCAGGATGTTTTGGGGTGTTGATGTACGAAATGAAGGCAGCGGCAATGCCGGCGCCACTAATACTATCAGAGTGCTTGGGATTAAAGCAGGAATACCCGTTTTGCTATTCGATGTGTTTAAAGGTTGGTTGGCGGTTTGGCTTTTTCGATTTCTTCCCTTTGAAATGTTGACAGACTATCAGTCAGATCTTTATCGGATTTTAATATCAATATCTGCTGTATTAGGGCATATTTTTCCCGTCTATATTGGCTTTAGGGGAGGTAAAGGAATAGCTACCTTACTTGGTGTAGGTATCGCACTTTATCCACAGGCCGTTTTGGTTGCAGTGGCAATATTTATCGTTATGCTGATCCTTACAGGATATGTATCCCTATCATCTATTACTGCTTCCGTTACATTCCCGTTTTTAGTGTTTTTTTTCTTTAATAACGTATCATTTCCAATGCTTGTCTTATCAGTATTAGTTGGAATTTTTGTACCGATAACACATCGAAACAACATACGACGCTTATTACATAATGAAGAGGCGAAATTTCGAATTAAAAAAAATAAATAATTCAAGTAGGTTAATAATCAATGTTTTTAATAAATAATATTTTGTTTATTGACTTTTTTTCGGTGGCAGGTTTTATCTTTGCAGAGATTTTAAAAAATTGACCTATTTTTGACTTTTCAGAAAATTGATAAATAATTTTTTAAACGCGATATCATTAATAAATCTTAAACCATTATTTTTAAAGTAATTAACCATTAAATAAACACGAAGATGAAATTTATTGTCTCCAGCACATTCTTACTAAAAAATCTTCAGGCTGTAAGTGGCGTCTTGATTTCAAACAGCTCATTACCTATTCTGAATGATTTTCTTTTTGATCTTTCGGGTGATAACCTGAAAATTACCACTTCCGACATTGAAACAACCATGACAATAAGCCTTCAAGTGTCAATGGCTGCTGAATCCGGAATAGTTGCTGTACCGGCCAAAATATTAATAGAAACTTTAAAGACATTGCCAGATGTGCCTGTTACCTTTACTGTGGATCCTATCACACTTGGTATTGAGATAGTTGCCGGCGAAGGAAAGTATAAAATGAATGGACACAATGGCGAAGATTTTCCTGAAACACCGGTAATTGACGAAGGTAATGAATTTACTATTAATTCTATAGCGCTCTCTGAGGCCATTTCGAAAACAGTTTTTGCTGTTGGTATTGATGAAATGCGACCTGTAATGACAGGTGTTTTGATGGAAATAAATCCGGAGTTTGTCTCTTTCGTTGCCACCGATGCACATAAATTGGTTCGTTACCAGCGATTTAATATAGGAGTTGACTTAGAGGATTCTATTATCCTGCCCACCAAACCACTTAATCAAATCAAAAATCTTCTTGGTGTTGAAGATCAGGATGTTAAAATAATATATGATCAGAAAAATATAGCATTTGAGTTTGGCCGTGTACGATTGATTAGTAAGCTGATCGAAGGAAAATATCCTAATTATGCTGCAGTAATACCAAGTGATAATCCCAATAAAATGCAGATAGAGCGTATGCCATTGCTCAATGCTATTCGTAGGGTAAGTATTTTTGGTAACCAATCAACCCATCAACTCCGCCTTTCAATATCTAATCGGACACTACAGCTTTCGGCCGAAGATATAGATTATGCTAATGAAGCACGTGAAGACCTTAACTGTAACTACAACGGTGAAGATATGGATATAGGGTTTAATTCGAAATTTCTGCTCGAAATGCTTGCAAACTTAGATACAGAAGAGGTGCTTTTCGAATTTTCACAACCTAACAGAGCAGGATTGATTAAACAGATAGTTGACGAAGAAGTTGTTGATAAAGATATTTTGATGCTCATAATGCCGCTGATGTTAAATGATTGATGATTTGGTGTTTTAATAACATCTTTTTTAGGTAGAAACTGAAAATTTTCAGTATTTGCCCCATAATCTGATACCCGATTATGTCTATTGAAGTAAGTAATATTACAAAAATCTTTGGTGAACAGAAGGCGCTTGACGACCTCTCTTTTTCAATAGAGCCGGGTCAAATAGTGGGATTTCTTGGTCCCAATGGCGCTGGAAAATCTACAATGATGAAAATCCTGACCTGTTTTATCCCTCCAACTTCCGGTCAGGCCCGGGTAAATGGGTATGATGTGATGGAAAACTCAATAGATGTACGCAGGGTAATAGGTTATTTGCCGGAAAATAATCCGCTTTATACCGAAATGTATGTAAAGGAATATCTGGAATTTGTAGCTGGGATTTTTAAGATTTCCAATAAGTCGAAAAGAGTGGAAGAAATGATTGAGATGACAGGCTTGCAAATTGAACGCAGGAAAAAAATTACCATGCTTTCCAAAGGTTATCGTCAACGCGTTGGACTTGCACAGGCGCTTATCCATAATCCCGATGTACTTATCCTCGATGAACCTACTTCCGGCCTCGATCCTAATCAGATAGTAGAAATAAGAAACTTAATAAAAACGATAGGCTACAAAAAAACTGTAATGTTGTCAACACATATAATGCAAGAAGTAGAGGCAATTTGCGACAGAGTGATAATTATTGATAAAGGAAAAGTTGTCGCTGACGAAAGCATATCAAAACTTCAGCAAATTAATGAAGGAAAAGAAATGTTGATAGTGGAGTTTGGCCATTTAATTGATTCGCAAAAACTTAAGGACTTGCCACAAGTTGTGTCAGTTGAAAAAATAAGCGACAATACCTGGAAAATTGAAAGTGCCGGAAAATCTGATATACGACCGGCAATTTTTAAACTGGCTGTGGATCAAAATACTACTGTGCTCACACTTCAAAAACAGACTTCTTCACTTGAACAGATTTTCAGAACACTAACTAGCTAATTAAAAGGTTATTACTACCATACGATTTCTACTGTCGTTTGAGGAGAATGGATTTTATTACTTTTGCCCCAACATTAAAATACCTTTTTTTAATAAAATATGGAGATAGTAGTAAGTGGAATACGACCTACCGGATATTTGCATTTGGGCAATTATTTTGGTGCGATTCAGAATTTTTTAAAAATGCAGGATGAGAATAACTGTTTTTTCTTTATTGCTGATTATCATTCATTAACTACTCATCCAACGCCTGCTGACTTGCACGGAAACGTGAAACAGGTATTGGTAGAATATTTGGCCTCCGGGATTGATCCTGAAAAAGTTACACTCTATATCCAAAGTGATTTGCCTGAAACTGCTGAATTATATCTTTTGCTTAACATGAATGCCTATATGGGCGAGTTGGAACGTGTAACAACGTTTAAGGAAAAGGCTCGTAAGCAGCCCGATAACATCAATGCCGGCCTACTAACCTATCCATGCCTTATGGCAGCAGACATTATTATTCATAAAGCGCATAAGGTACCTGTAGGGAAAGATCAGGAACAACATCTTGAGATGACAAGGACTTTTGCCCGACGCTTTAACAGGATGTATAATGTAGAATTGTTCCCTGAGCCCCAAGCATTTAATTTTGGTCAGGAGTTGATTAAAATACCAGGACTGGATGGTAGCGGAAAAATGGGAAAATCTGAAGGCGAAGGAAATGCTATTTTCTTAGCCGAAGAGCCTAAATCTATTCGTAAAAAAGTGATGAGAGCTGTTACTGATACCGGCCCCACATCTCCCAATTCTCCAAAATCAGAACCGGTGGAAAATCTTTTTTCTTTGCTTAGGATAGTTTCAACGCCTGATACAGTACAATATTTTGAAGATCAGTACAACTCAATGCAAATACGATATGGTGATTTAAAAAAACAACTTGCTGAAGATATTATCTCTTTTACCGCACCGCTTCGAGAAAGGATTATTGAAATTTCGGCAGATGACGCTTATCTGAGTAAAGTGGTAAAAATAGGAGCTGATAAAGCGAGAGAAAGTGCTGCTAAAACAGTAAAAGATGCTAGAGAGATAATCGGATTTCGAAAATTTTAAATCTTGGCATATTGTGATTATCTAAAAAAAATCAGTTTCAAAATATTATGCTTCAGAACACCGAAATTAATGATAACACCGAAAAGGTAGTTCTGGTAGGTATAATTACGGGAAAAGAATCTGAAAGTCGTATTAATGAATATCTTGACGAGTTGGAATTTCTGGTCGAAACCGCCGGTGGACAAACCATTGCTCGATTCACGCAAAAGCTTGAAAAACCTGAGCCATCTACTTTTATTGGTTCAGGCAAATTACAAGAGGTAGCCGAATTTGTTAAAGCGGCCAAAATAGATATTGTAATATTTGATGATGAACTCAATGCTTCTCAAATACGTAATATTGAACGGGGATTGGATTGCAGAATTCTTGATCGGACTAACCTTATACTCGATATTTTTGCGCGTCGTGCCCGAACGTCGTATGCCAAAACACAAGTAGAGTTGGCTCAGTATGAATATATGCTTCCACGCCTTACCCGTATGTGGACACACCTTGGACGCCAAAGAGGAGGAATTGGTTTACGTGGGCCAGGCGAAACGGAAATAGAGACTGACCGTCGGATTATTCGAGATAGAATAAGCGTGCTGAAAAAAAAATTAGAACAGATTGATAAACAGATGGCAACGCAGCGCAAAACTCGTGGAAAAATAGTTAGAGTAGCGCTCGTAGGATATACCAATGTTGGTAAATCTACAATTATGAATCAACTTAGCAAGTCTGACCTTTTTGCCGAGAACAAACTTTTTGCCACCTTGGATACCACAGTAAGAAAAGTTGTTATTTACGATCTACCATTTTTACTCTCTGATACTGTGGGTTTTATCAGAAAGTTACCTCATAGCCTTATTGAATCTTTTAAGTCAACTCTGGATGAAGTAAGAGAAGCAGACCTAATAATCCATGTCGTTGATATTTCACACCCTAATTTTGAAGAGCAAATAAGCACTGTAAATCAAACTCTTGCTGAAATTGGCGCCTTTGATAAGCCTGTAATAATGGTGTTTAATAAAACTGATGCATACCGTTGGATTGAAAAAGAAGAAGATGACCTTACACCAATTGTCAAAGAGAATATTGCTTTAGAAGATTTGAAAAAGACATGGATGGCCAATTTCTCCCAGCCAACGCTGTTTGTATCAGCATTAAAAAAAGAAAACTGGGAAGAATTAAAAAATGTGTTGTACCAAAAAGTTAAAGAAATTCATATTTCACGATACCCTTATACGGAAAGTCCGTTTTATGAAGGTATCTGACTTTTAATCATAAAATAAATCAGGAGTGAAACAAAAATACCTTTATCTTTTAGCTCTATTGTCAGGATTGATTCTTAGCCTGGCTTGGCCAATGCATGGCTTTCCGTTTTTGCTTCTTTTTGGATTCGTTCCCTTGTTTTTTATCGAAGATTATTTTCATAATAACAAGGGTCAAATTAATAAATATGCCATCTTTAAATATTTGTACATCGCTTTTTTTACGTGGAATATTCTGACAACCTGGTGGATATTGAATTCAACTATTTTTGGAGCAATAATGGCCATCTTGCTCAACTCCTTTTTTATGGCTATTGTTTTTTTTATATTTCATCTTTCGAAAAGAACCTATTCCAATCCTAATCATTCGATATTTCTTATTGTATTTTACTGGATTGCTTTCGAGTATCTGCATCTCGACTGGGATCTTTCCTGGCCCTGGTTAAATCTTGGGAATGGTTTTGCAATGTACACCCGTTGGATACAATGGTATGAATATACTGGAATTTTTGGAGGAACATTGTGGATTTTAATAAGTAACATACTGTTTTTTAAAGTATTGAAGTCATTTTTAATTGAAAAAAGGATAAATAAAACAGTTGCATTTAAATTAGCTTTCTCGATACTTGTTGTGATTGTTCCAATGGCTTTTTCCTTGTGGATATACAATCATCAGATTGAGCAAGGAGAAAAGTGCGAAGTAATTGTAAGTCAGCCAAATATAGATCCTTATTCCGAGCAATACACAATTTCCATCCGGGAGGCTATAGAGAAAAACCTTGTAGCGGTGGAGCCATACATTTCCGATAGCACTGTTTTTATTATTTGCCCCGAGTCGGCACTGCAAGAAAACATATGGCACAACTCTGTTGAGGATAGCCGAAGTGTTGTATTGACACGACGCTTTTTGGAAAAATACTCACACCTTAATATAATAATTGGAGCCTCTACTTTTCGTCTGTTTGATGATGATGAGCCATTGACCCGCACGGCAAGAAAGTTTACTGATGTAGATAAGTATTACGAAGCATATAATACAGCGCTTTTTATAAACCAAGACTCTCCCGTTAAGCTTTATCATAAATCAAAACTTGTTCCCGGCCCTGAGAAAATGCCGTTTCAACGTTTATTAAGCCCACTTCAGAATATCGCTTTTGACCTTGGTGGAACTGTAGGTAGTCTTGGGTTATCACCTGAGAGAGAAATATTTACATCATTAGATGACAGATTTAAAGTTCCGGGAATAATTTGCTATGAGTCAGTATATGGCTCTTTTGTATCGGGATTTGTTCTCAATGGCGCTAATTTATTGTTCATTATCACCAACGACGGCTGGTGGGGTAATACCGCTGGACATCGTCAGCACTTTTCATTTGCAAAATTACGAGCAGTGGAAACCCGTCGTAATATTGCCCGATCTGCAAATACTGGTATTTCTGCAATCATCAATTCGAGAGGAGAAACTCTTCAATCTTCCGATTATTGGGTGTCGGATGTTTTGAAAGCTGAATTAATTACCAATGATAAAATTACATTTTACGTAAAATATGGTGATTATATTGGACGTGTATGCACTTTTATTGCTCTTTTTTCAATTTTGATAGCTTTTGCTGTGTCGAAATTAAATTGGAAAAATTAAACTCTGCGTAAATATTGTCAAGTGCTTGATCTGCGATTTTGATGTTTATAAAAAAAAGCGCCAACCATTGATAGTTAGCGCTTTATGATAGTAGCGAGAGAGGGGCTCGAACCCTCGACCTCAGCATTATGAGTGCTGCGCTCTGACCACCTGAGCTATCTCGCCATTTTATAAAATGGGCTGCAAAAATAGAAAACTATTTAAAGGTGCGTTGAAAAAAATAGTGGAAAATTTGGGCAATGTTCATAATATAATGTAAATCAGACAATTAATAATCGTTTTTAAGTATAAAGTAAATCTTCATTAAAAAGAATGTGAGATTCACCCGTTATTTATTATTTTTACCACAAATTTTAAAAATGTCTAAACTTAAAATTTTTGAAAGATGAAAAAATATATCTCTTTGGGGGTAAATTGCCCTCACTGTTTAGAGTCGCTAATGGATATGAATTACCTTATTCATGGATATCCGAGTATCAAGGTGGATATTGAAACCGCGAGAGCTAAAGGCAGAATTTGGCTATGTTCAATTTACGATTGTTATGATCATGAAAACGATATTGAATTGCGTGAAGTTGAGGAGGTTAAATTTTATTGTCCTCATTGCCACCAAAGCCTTATGCTTGATAAAGATTGTTCGTTGTGTAAAGCAAAAATGGTTGGTTTTATTATAAAAGCTGGAGGCCGTATTGATTTTTGCTCTCGTAAAGGGTGTAAAAATCATTATGTGATTTTTGAAAATCTTGCCGACGAAATCAAAAACTTTTATAATGAATACGGAAAGGGCGAATAAGAGCTTTGCATCCGTAATTAACTTTTAAAATCTTAAAAATAAATCAATAATCAAAAATTTAGTTTTTTAGTATGAACACTAATATTGCAAAGATTGAACCAGTTGAAGTATGGAGTTATTTTAGTGAAATTCTTCGAATACCTCGTCCATCAAAAAAGGAAGAACGTATTGTCAATTTCCTTGTAGAATTTGCTAACAAACACAATCTACCTCATCAGATAGATGAAACCGGTAATGTTTTAATTACGAAGCCTGCCACCAAAGGGATGGAAAATCATAAGACTGTGTGTTTACAGAGCCATATGGATATGGTTTGTGAAAAAAATAAAGATAAAGAATTTGATTTTGAAAAGGATGTGATCAAGGCTTACATTGATGGCGATTGGGTCAAGGCTGACGGAACTACCCTTGGAGCTGACGATGGAATAGGCATAGCTACTCAACTTGCTATTTTGGCTTCAAACACTATTGAGCATGGCCCTATTGAGTGTTTATTTACCGTTGACGAAGAGACGGGGTTATCCGGCGCATTTGGATTAAAGCCTGGATTTTTAAAATCAACAATACTGCTTAATCTTGACTCAGAAGATGATGGCCAGATTTTTATTGGCTGTGCCGGCGGACGGGATACGGTTGTAAAGTTTCATTTTGAAAAATGTACAATACCGGAAGACTTTAAACCTGTTAAGATAATCGTAAAAGGACTTAAAGGAGGGCATTCCGGCGATGATATTAATAAAGGTTTAGGAAATGCCAACAAAATCTTAGTTCGTATTTTACATCGGGCAACTTCAAGTTATAGCATAAAGCTCGCTACTATTAATGGAGGCAACTTGCGTAATGCCATTGCACGTGAAGCTGAAGCTGTGGTTTTAGTAAAAAAGAATTTTATTAATGATTTTTTAAAACAAATAGATGAATTTGGTTTAGCAATTAAAAATGAATTGAAAACCACCGAACCCGATTTACAGATAAGATCAGAAAATACTGAAATGCCGGAATTTATTATTGATGATGTGTCACAAAACAAATTAATTAATGCACTCTATGCTGCACCTCATGGAGTAATGCAAATGTCGAGAGACATTCCAAATTTTGTAGAAACCTCCACTAATCTGGCATCAGTGAAACTTATCGAAAATTATTTTCTTATCACCACAAGCCAAAGGAGTTCAGTGGCATCTGCCCTTGACGATATAGTAAATATGGTTGCAGCAGTTTTTCATTTGATAGATGCCGAAGTTGCTCATAATGACGGCTATCCGGGATGGACCCCAAACACTAACTCTGAAATACTTGATATTGCAAAAAATACCTATCAAAAACTGTTTGCTGAGGAGCCAAAAGTTCTGGCTGTACATGCTGGTTTAGAGTGCGGTTTAATTGGAGAAAAATATCCTGGAATGGATATGATATCGTATGGTCCGGATATTAAAGGTGCACACTCACCTGATGAAAGAATTTCTATTAGCTCAACAGCGAGATTTTGGGATTGGACTTTGGAGATCCTTAAAAATATTCCCAAAAAAAGCTAACCATTTACCTTAGTATTTATTAAAGACCGTATCCAAGCCCAATTCTGACAACCGGATTTCTGTAAGGGGTATTATTGGTTTCATTCAAATTGTAAAGAAATAAAATACTTGCATAAGTTCTGATACCAATGTTTTGTTTTATCCCAGCACCAACAAGTAATCCCGGTATAATTATAGTTTCATTTCCTGTTGAATAGGGAATACCAAATACATCAACAAATTTTCCGTTTGAATCAACTTTGTAATTTTGTTTATACGCAAGATGTTCATATTCAGCGTGTAAAAAAAGCTTGTTTAGTAAGCTTGACTCCGAAAAGCTATTAAAAAAATAATACCGCGCAAAAAATCTACTACCGATAATATTTACCTTGCGATCATATAAAGATCCATTTTCAATATTCATGTAAAAATTTCGATACTTGTTGTATTGATACGTTAGTCCGGCTCCGATAATAAAAGGCTCTGAAATTTTAAAACCAATTAATGGCGAAATTTCAATGGCTGTGATAGTTCCAAATTGAACACCGAGAGTAGTTTCATAAATTAGCTTGTCCACAAAACGACTACCTTTTGATGGACTTTGGGCCGTAACATGAAAAGATATCAATGTACCTATTAATATAAGGTGTAACTTTTTTTTATTAATACTTGTAATCATTATTTTTATGCTGAAGTTAAGGAATAACGTAAAAATTACTTTAAAGCTATTTTTCTGATGACAAAATTTTAGAATAATTATATAAGAGATTAAAACTCCATGTTAATCAACCACTATTTTAAAAGAGTCAAAAACATTAATTGAATAAAATAAATGTATCTTTGCAGCCCATTTTCAGTATGGTAGTTCATTTTTAGTATGATAGTTATTTTTTTCGTTTTATTAACTATTTTAGAATCAGTTGTTTATTTGGGTTACTAAAAAAAAATAAATTTTTTTTAAAAAAAAGCTTGTCAGATTAAAAATCTGATATAACTTTGCAGCCCTTTTCGAGACAGAAAAGTAGTTCATAAAAATTTTATATTTTTTTCAAAAAAGTGTTGCATATTAAAAAATTGTATTATCTTTGCAGCCCTTTTTGGATAAAAAAATTAGGATAAAGTTCTTTGAAGATATTGAAGTAAAGTTTTTAAGCAGCAAATATCCACAGTCAGTTCATAATGATTGCGAAAGTAAATCCGAAAGATACAAATAAGATTTACAATTACAATGAAGAGTTTGATCCTGGCTCAGGATGAACGCTAGCGGCAGGCCTAACACATGCAAGTCGAGGGGCAGCACAGGTAGCAATACTGGGTGGCGACCGGCGGATGGGTGCGTAACGCGTATGCAACCTACCATTGATTGGGGCATAGCCCGAAGAAATTCGGATTAATACTCCATAATATTCATCAAAGGCATCTTTTATGAATTAAAGCTTTTGCGATCAATGATGGGCATGCGTGACATTAGTTAGTTGGTGAGGTAACGGCTCACCAAAACGATGATGTCTAGGGGTTCTGAGAGGATTATCCCCCACACTGGTACTGAGACACGGACCAGACTCCTACGGGAGGCAGCAGTGAGGAATATTGGTCAATGGACGCAAGTCTGAACCAGCCATGCCGCGTGCAGGATGACGGCCCTATGGGTTGTAAACTGCTTTTCCACGGGAAGAACCCTCCGACGTGTCGGAGACTGACGGTACCGTGGGAATAAGCATCGGCTAACTCCGTGCCAGCAGCCGCGGTAATACGGAGGATGCAAGCGTTATCCGGATTTATTGGGTTTAAAGGGTGCGTAGGTGGGCTTATAAGTCAGCGGTGAAATCCCCCGGCTCAACCAGGGAATTGCCGTTGATACTGTTAGCCTTGAGTACAGTTGAAGTGGGCGGAATGTAGCATGTAGCGGTGAAATGCATAGATATGCTACAGAACACCAATAGCGAAGGCAGCTCACTAAGTTGTAACTGACACTAATGCACGAAAGCGTGGGGATCAAACAGGATTAGATACCCTGGTAGTCCACGCTGTAAACGATGATCACTCGTTGTTGGCGATATACAGTCAGCGACTGAACGAAAGTATTAAGTGATCCACCTGGGGAGTACGATCGCAAGGTTGAAACTCAAAGGAATTGACGGGGGCCCGCACAAGCGGTGGAGCATGTGGTTTAATTCGATGATACGCGAGGAACCTTACCTGGGCTTGAACGTATTATGACAGTCCCCGAAAGGGGATCTTCCTTTAGGACATTTTACGAGGTGCTGCATGGTTGTCGTCAGCTCGTGCCGTGAGGTGTCGGGTTAAGTCCCATAACGAGCGCAACCCCTATTCTTAGTTGCCAACAGGTAATGCTGGGAACTCTAAGAAAACTGCCTACGCAAGTAGTGAGGAAGGTGGGGATGACGTCAAATCAGCACGGCCCTTATGTCCAGGGCTACACACGTGCTACAATGGCCGGCACAGAGGGTTGCTACCTGGTGACAGGATGCTAATCTCAAAAACCGGTCTCAGTTCGGATCGGAGTCTGCAACTCGACTCCGTGAAGCTGGAATCGCTAGTAATCGCGCATCAGCCACGGCGCGGTGAATACGTTCCCGGGCCTTGTACACACCGCCCGTCAAGCCATGGAAGCCGGGGGTACCTGAAGTCCATAACCGAAAGGAGTGGCCTAGGGTAAGACTGGTGACTGGGGCTAAGTCGTAACAAGGTAGCCGTACCGGAAGGTGTGGCTGGAATACCTCCTTTCTGGAGAGATTTACTTTTCCCATCTTATGGGAGATATTTGCTGCTAAACTTACTTCTTTATTGTTGAAAGACTCCCCGACGAGCAGCATACTGCTCCTTCCTTCCGAGCTAAGGAAGATAGATTTACAGGCAGTAAATTATATAGTCCCGTAGCTCAGTTGGTTAGAGCACTACACTGATAATGTAGGGGTCGGCAGTTCAACTCTGCCCGGGACTACATTATTTCGTTTTGGGGAATTAGCTCAGTTGGCTAGAGCGCTAGATTTGCATTCTAGAGGTCAAGGGTTCGACTCCCTTATTCTCCACACTCTGTCTTTTGACAGTGCCATTTTTGGCATAAGTTCTTTGACATATTGAAAGAAAATACATTAATGATTAGTCAGATATGATTGATCACTATACAATTAGTTAAGATTGTAAGAAAGTACAAAAGAGCGTATGGCGGATGCCTTGGCTCTCAGAGGCGATGAAGGACGTGATAGGCTGCGATAAGCTTCGGGGAGGTGCGTATAACCTTCGATCCGGAGATCTCCGAATGGGACAACCCATCATGCTGAAGGCATGATATCCCGACTTGTCGGGAGGCAAACCCGGTGAACTGAAACATCTAAGTAGCCGGAGGAAAAGAAAACAATAGTGATTCCCTAAGTAGTGGCGAGCGAACAGGGAACAGCCCAAACCAACTTTGTTACGGCAAAGTTGGGGTTGTAGGACTGTATCATGGACTGTAAATTTATAGCAGAAAACTTCTGGAAAGTTGAACCATAGAAGGTGATAGTCCTGTATGCGAAATAGATTTACTACCTAACAGTATCCTGAGTACCACGGGACCGGGGAAATCCTGTGGGAATCTGCCAGCACCATCTGGTAAGGCTAAATACTACTGAGAGACCGATAGTGTACAAGTACCGTGAGGGAAAGGTGAAAAGTACCCCGAACAGGGGAGTGAAATAGAACCTGAAACCATGCGCTTACAACCTGTCGGAGTCCCGACATGTCGGGATGACGGCGTGCCTTTTGCATAATGAGCCTACGAGTTACTCTTCTCTAGCAAGGTTAACCCTGGTTACGGGGGCAGCCGAAGCGAAAGCAAGTCTGAATAGGGCGCTTAGTTAGGGGAGGTAGACGCGAAACTTTGTGATCTACCCATGGTCAGGGTGAAGTTCTGGTAACACAGAATGGAGGCCCGAACCAGTAAACGTTGAAAAGTTTTTGGATGAACTGTGGGTAGGGGTGAAAGGCTAATCAAACTGAGAAATAGCTCGTACTCCCCGAAATGCCTTTTGGGGCAGCCTTGGAGTTGAGTGTTATAGAGGTAGAGCTACTGATTGGACTAGGGGGCTTCACCGCCTACCAAATCCTGATAAACTCCGAATGCTATAACATATATCCAGGAGTGAGCGTATGGGTGCTAAGGTCCGTACGCGAGAGGGAAACAACCCAGACCATCAGCTAAGGTCCCCAAATATATACTAAGTTGATCAAACGAGGTCTGATTGCTTTGACAGCTAGGATGTTGGCTTGGAAGCAGCCATTCATTTAAAGAGTGCGTAACAGCTCACTAGTCGAGCGATCGGGCGTGGATAATACTCGGGCATTAAGTATATTACCGAAGCTATGGATTACCGCAAATGCGGTACTGGTAGGGGAGCATTCCAGTGGCATCGAAGGTGTGTCGTGAGGCATGCTGGAGCGGCTGGAAAAGAAAATGTAGGCATAAGTAACGATAATGCGGGTGAGAAACCCGCACACCGAAAGACTAAGGTTTCCTGATCAACGCTAATCGGATCAGGGTTAGTCGGGGCCTAAGACAAACCCGAAAGGGGTAGTCGATGGACAACTGTTTAATATTACAGTACCAGCTTTCATTAAAAAGGGGACGGAACATTATAAGATTCGCGTACTGACGGAATAGTACGTTAAATCCTGCTAGGCAGGAGATAGTACACCAAGCCTTCGGGTGAGGTGATAGTAATCGGATCGTGTTTCCAAGAAAAGCCGAAGAAAGCTGCCCGTACCGCAAACCGACACAGGTAGTCGAGGAGAGAATCCAAAGGTGCTCGAGTGAATCATGGCTAAGGAACTAGGCAAATTAACCCTGTAACTTCGGGAGAAAGGGTCCCTACAGCAATGTAGGGCGCAGTGAAACGGCCCAGGCGACTGTTTATCAAAAACACATGGCTCTGCTAAATCGAAAGATGACGTATAGGGCCTGACACCTGCCCGGTGCTGGAAGGTTAAGAGGAGAGGTTAGGAGTAATCCGAAGCTTTGAATTGAAGCCCCAGTAAACGGCGGCCGTAACTATAACGGTCCTAAGGTAGCGAAATTCCTTGTCGGGTAAGTTCCGACCTGCACGAATGGTGTAACGATCTGGGCACTGTCTCAGCCATGAACTCGGTGAAATTGTAGATCCGGTGAAGATGCCGGATACCCGCAACGGGACGAAAAGACCCCGTGAACCTTCACTACAGCTTAACATTGACATTGGATAAACAATGTGTAGGATAGGTGGGAGGCTGCGAAGCGGTTTCGCCAGGAATCGTGGAGCCACCGTTGAAATACCACCCTTTGTTTATTCGATGCCTAATCCCGGTTATTCGGGAGACAGTGTTTGGTGGGTAGTTTGACTGGGGTGGTCGCCTCCAAAAGCGTATCGGAGGCTTCCAAAGGTACCCTCAGCATGCTTGGTAACCATGCGTAGAGTGCAATAGCATAAGGGTGCTTGACTGTGAGACTTACAAGTCGAGCAGGAACGAAAGTTGGGTATAGTGATCCGGCGGTTCCGTATGGAAGGGCCGTCGCTCAAAGGATAAAAGGTACTCCGGGGATAACAGGCTGATCACTCCCAAGAGCTCACATCGACGGAGTGGTTTGGCACCTCGATGTCGGCTCGTCACATCCTGGGGCTGAAGAAGGTCCCAAGGGTTCGGCTGTTCGCCGATTAAAGTGGCACGCGAGCTGGGTTCAGAACGTCGCGAGACAGTTCGGTCTCTATCTGTTGTGGGCGTTGGAAACTTGAGAGGACCTGACCTTAGTACGAGAGGACCGGGTTGGACAAACCTCTGGTGTATCTGTTGTAGCGCCAGCTGCATCGCAGAGTAGCTATGTTTGGATGAGATAAGTGCTGAAAGCATCTAAGCACGAAACTCACCTCAAGATGAGGTTTCCTTTAAGGGCCGTTCAAGACTAGGACGTTGATAGGCTGCAGGTGTAAAGATGGTAACATCTGAGCCGAGCAGTACTAATTGCCCGAAAGCTTTCTACAGTCGTGATCTTCAGGTCAGACCTAAATTAATGTATTTTCTTTCTAATATATGTCTAAAATATTGAAAATCTTATGGTGACTTTAGCGGTGGTGTTCACCTCTTCCCATTCCGAACAGAGAAGTTAAGCCCGCCAGCGTCGATGATACTGCCAATAGGTGGGAAAGTAGATAGTTGCCAACCTCTTTAAAAACCTCGACCTTTGGTCGGGGTTTTTTTATACACATGAAGAAACAAAAAGTAGATTGAATACACACAAGAACTGTGTTTAGTGGTATTTGATTGGGAAAATTAACATATGAGTATCTTCTTACTAAAAAAAATCAAAGAGATACCAGATAAAATTTTAATTATTGCACTTTAGTGCTTGCCCAGCACAAATTTGTTTATGCTGATTATAACCATTAAATCTGAATAGTCCTTATAATTCAACAGTTCGCCCAAATTGGCATTTTACTGGATAATACGGTTTGAAAACAATAATGATCAATGTTGATCAGCATCACGCTTGCAGCATCAGGTAAATTTTGATAAGCTTTTTCAACTGCTTTAAGATCATTAGAATTGTAACCGGATTTTGGTAATTGCTGTTTTAATTTTATTGACGTTAGTTTTTTCAGACAATAATCATCAGTAATAAGATTTTCTGAGATATTGACCTGAATATTGGATATTACTTTTTCAAAAAAAAAGTTCTCTTTTTAATTGTCTTTTTAAATGTGCCGCACACTACCTAAGAGTGAATCTGAACGGTTTCAGTTTTCTTTTTCTCTTGAGATTTGACTGTATTTGGGTGAATAAATACAAAAGCAAGAGCTAATATTGTTATTTAAACAAGACCTGTTTTTTTATGATTGATAAGTTTTTAAAAATTCGAATTTTGATTTTACTCAATAGCAAAACGTAATCCAATATGTATTTTTGCACCCATGATTGGTCCCCATACCATTGATGCGTCAAAATAGTTACCAAAAGGATCATTGGCGGCAACTATTGGGTGCCGTTGACGATAACCTAAAAGGTTTTCACCTCCAAGATATATGCTCCATTTTTTTAAATATCTGGTGATTTGTGCATTGAGTATCGTATAGGCAGGGAATGTTTCCTCGAGTTGGTATTCGGGCGGGTTTCCTATGGTTTTTGGTAGTCTTCCGCCACCATTAAACTGGCTGGTAAAATCAAATTGCCAAAGATTTCTGTATGTTGCATAAGATAAAGTAACCAGTCCTTTATATTTGCTTATCAGGGGTTTACGTAAAAGATCGCCTTCATAGGTAGTTTTTACGTCTGTTAGCCTAAAAGCAGCAACCATATCAAGTCTTTTTAATAATTCATAATTTATTTCTAACTGAGCGCTATTTGAATATGATTTGCCATCGAGGTTATAAAGCCTGATCTGGCTTACATCACTATCAATATCAAAAATTACTTGATTTACAAAATTAGTTCGATAAAAATCAGCGCTTATAGTCATCTGTTTTCCTAAAAGATTAACATATTGTGTCAAGTGCATCCCGTAGTTCCAGGCCTCTTCTTGTTGTAATTTTTCAAGAGGTTTAATATCTCTTGAACTGGCGAGAAACGAAATGTTTTCAGCAATTACATTAGGTGTACGATAGCCTTTTCCGGCAGCTACTCTGATAATGGTATTGGGATTCAAGGTATATCTTACATGCATTCGAGGCGTAAAAAAAGCGCCAAACTCATTATGAAAATCTGCACGTATTCCTGTAATCACTGTCAGTTTATCGGGCATGCTGTAAGTATATTGAAAATATACACCCGGAACACTTTCCTTCATTGAGAAAGAGCTGTCAGTTATCATTTCATCGTAGTTGTTGTAGATGTAGGTCAGGCCGGTTGTATAACTGTGTTTTGTATTACCTAAATATGATTGAAAAATCAGATTGTTGTACGAGCTGTTCTGTCTTGCTGTGTAATCTCTAAGGCCAAAAAAAGAATTTTGATCCTGCAAGGTGAATGAATTAATCAATGCCATACTAGTGGCTGGCCGATGAAAGATAATCCCATTTTTTGCAAATGCTTGTAAACGTTTATTATGGATATTTATACCGTATGGTTTGTCGGTTGATCGCTTTTCATCAATATCGAAATCCATTTGTCCGCTAATCCTGTTTTCATCAATATAATGTATGCCAAATTGAGCTTCGTAATGTTCGTCGCTATATTTCCATCGATTAAAGAGATTATACTGGGTATAGAGTGGATTATCCATAAATCCATCGTTGTTAAAGTCTTTTCGGAAATTATTATGACTTACATGTCCGTAAATCATTGTACTCCAATTTTTATCAAGCTTTGTAGAAGTGTTGATATTGGTTTCAATACGTCCTTCATTATCAGCAAAGAGGTTTATAAAAAGTTTTTCACTGTTATCTGGTTTTTTATACTCAATATTGATTTGGCCGGTTATAGATTCATATCCATTAATTACGGCAGCGGTACCTTTAGATATCTGAATACTTTCCATCCATGTCCCCGGCACCCACATGAGGCCATAGCTATTGGCAAGACCATAAAAATTTGGAATATTCTCCGTCATTAACTGGCTGTAAAGGCCGCTTAATCCTAATAGTTGAATTTGCTTTGCACCGGTAACGGCATCGCTATAGTTAACATCTACCGAAGCATTAGTCTCAAAACTTTCGGATAGATTACAACAAGCTGCCTTGTGCAACTCGGCACGATTGATCTGTTGAGTTACAATAGGATCTTTCCTTGAAATGAATGATCCAGATTGTCTTGCGCTCACTTCAACGCCTTCCAGTTCGGTAATAGTTGCAAGTATAATTTCTATATTTCTTTGATCTTGATGGACATGGATCGTGTCATTAAGATAACCAACAAAACTAAAAACTAAAAGGTGCTCACTATGATCGTCTTCATGCTCGTGATCGTAACGCGCATAATCACTTTCCTGTTTACTTATATTGAAATATCCTTTTGAGTCTGTTGTTGTACCCTGAAGACTATGTGCCCAGTAAACATTGACTCCCGTTAAAGGCTTTTTTTTGTTGTTCTCATCCAGTTCAAACACTCTTCCTGAAGCTTTTTGGGCAGAAGCATTCAATTGAATCAGAATAAAAATGCTGATAAAAAACAATATTTTTTTCATTTGAATTTTCATGTTATTAATAAATCAAACTTTGAAGAATTAGTTTTTATCCACAAAAACCTAAAGAGTAACGAAGTTTTTGTGGTAAAAAAAATGGAAATACTATGCATGCCGAAAATCAGGCTGCAAAGTATTCGGAGGTATGAAAATCAAATGAAGGAGCCAGTTTTAATGCGTGTATGTAGATAATCCGATCCTTTCCGGCAATTAGTGGCGGCGGATGCGAGTATTTAGGATTTATTACCCGATGGGTTTCAGGTAAAACAAATGGAATCTGAAAATTAAAATCAATTATCGAAAGTGATAAGATATTTTGTTTAAGTGAAATCTGTTCCGAATAGTTGAAGCTATCGGCAATTTTGAAAAAACTATGTTTGTACAGGCAACAACCATCATTTTTATAAAATTGATAATCGCTCTTGCATAAAGGCTTCCCACTATTGTTACAATATGATTTTGAAACAATGGGTGAAATTTTGCAAGCAACACTTTCATTATGGTCACAGCATTCAGTAAAGTCAGTAAGTGAGACATCAAAACTCTGACAATACCCACAAATATGAGTGTAAAAATTTAATCCGCTTGTGGTAATGAAAAACACAAGTGCGATAATTAAAGCCAGTATTTGACGAAAAACTTTCATAAATAGAAGTAATAATGATGTAAACGAAAAAATATTTAATTTGGTTTAATGAGTTTTATTAAGTTTGACAAAAATTATCTTAAACAATACATTTATGAATTTTGAAATTTTACAACTTTCTGTAGAGCAAAATGTTGCGTTAGTTACCATTAGTCGTCCATCTGCCTTAAATGCTCTAAATACTCAGTTTTTTAATGAGATGGATGCTATGATTGAAAAAATAAATAGTATGTCCGAGATCAAAGTAATGGTAATAACCGGTGTGGGCAAAGCTTTTGTTGCTGGCGCTGACATTGCTGAAATGGTTAATAAAAATCAAGAAGAGGGCACTGCGTTTTCGAAGCTTGGACAAAATATTTTTCGTACTTTAGAAGAAATGGAAATACCAGTCATTGCTGCTATTAATGGTTTTGCACTTGGTGGTGGCCTTGAACTTGCTATGGGGTGTGACTTTAGAATTGCAAGTAATCTTGCAAAATTCGGGCAGCCAGAAGTAAACCTTGGGTTAATACCAGGCTACGCTGCTACGCAAAGGTTACCAAGGCTTGTAGGTATGGCTGATGCACTTTATCTTTTGATGACGGCTGAGATGATTGGAGCTGACGATGCTTTGCGTATTGGCTTGGTCCAAAAAGTTGTTGAGCCTGAATTGCTTATTGAGGAGACTATGAAACTTGCGAAGCTTATTTGCTCAAAGGGCCCAAAGGCTGTAAAGCTTATTAAAAAGGTGGTTAGAGAGGGTATGGAGGGTAACTTTAAAGATGGTTGTGAACTTGAGGCAATAAACTTTGGATCGCTATTTGGCAAAGGAAATGAAGGAGAAAAAGGTATGAGAGCTTTCCTGGATAAAGTGAAGCCAAAATGGGAATAATTTTTTTAATTGTATTTCTAATATTATTATGTACAACTGTGAATTCAGTTAACTTGGGATTAAAAAGCAGCCATTTTGTAAATGATTTGAATACAATTATCGTAAAATAATAGGAAAAAAATCATTTTTATATTTACATCGTAAATAATCAAGCAGTTAAATTTAAACTTAAAGAATAAAAAAATGACATACGACGAAAGAATGCAAAAGGTTAGTGTGCTGGGGGCTGCTGGAAAGATGGGTAGCGGAATCTTGCTGCTCACTGCAGTGGAAATGTGCAACCTCAGCCTAAAGCCCGAAAATAGAGGGAAATCATTTGTATTATATGCAATTGACATCTCTGAAGAGGGATTGAACGGGCTTATGAAATACTTGAAAGTTCAGATCAGAAGAATTGCCGAAAAGAAAATGGTATGGTTGCGCGAGGTTTATGCTCATAGGGCTGATCTTATAGAAAACGGCCAAATTATTGAAGAATACATTTTTGATGTAATGAATTTAGTAAGGCCTATTACCGCTATAGAGGCAGCTTTTAATTCAAATCTTATTTTTGAAGCTATTGCCGAAAATCAGGACTTTAAAGTAAAAATCTTTAAAAAGATTGATCAAAACAATCAGGGGAAACCATGGATTTTTACTAATACATCTTCAATTCCGATCAGTGTTTTAAATAAAGAAGCAGGGCTTGATGGTCGTATTCTTGGGTTTCACTTTTACAATCCTCCCGCAGTACAACACCTTGTTGAACTGATTACGATAAAGGAAAACACACGGCAAATGAAGGAATTTGCAATCGCTTATGCGAAAAGCCTTAAAAAGGTGGTGGTGCCTTCCAACGATTTTGCAGGATTTATTGGCAATGGTCATTTTATGCGCGATGCATTGCATTGTATTGCTGAAGCAGAAAATCTTATGAAAGAATTTTCATTTGCCGAATCAATTTACATAATTAATAAAATTTCTCAAGACTATCTGGTTCGCCCCATGGGAATTTTCCAGTTAATTGATTATGTTGGAATTGATGTGGTTCGTTTCATTTTGGCAGTAATGAATCCTTACAATCCGTCTGAAAATTTACATAGTCCTCTGCTCGATAGTCTTTTTGACTTAAATGTTAAAGGAGGTCAGAATTCTGACGGCTCGCAAAAAGATGGTCTTCTTAAATATGAAAAAGGTAAGCCAGTAGCCGTTTTTGATCTACAAAAAAGAGATTACATATCAATTTCTGAGTTTTCAGCAAAATGTGATGAATATCTTGGCGCTTTGCCCGAAAAGTGGCAGCCATGGAAATCGGTAAACTTCTCTAAAAATAAAGAAGAGCTTCTCAAGGCATATTTTGCCGCTATTAAAGGAATGGATACTGTTGGAGCACAATTGGCTAAAGTCTGTCATAATCGCTCGGCACAAATTGGTAAGCAGCTGGTTAATAGTGGAGTTGCTAATAGCGATGAGGATGTCAATACAGTTTTGCTAACTGGCTTTTACCATGCTTATGGTCCGATAAACAATTATTTACAATAAAAAAGACAATCATGAAAAAAATGCAGAAAAAAATATACATGGCTGCTGGTTATAATACTATTTCTATGGGTACCGGCCGTAAGGAGTTCAATCCCAAAAAGGAAAGGCCTGGTTTGGAGTATTATATTACTGAAGCCGGACGCGGGACATTAGCTCAGATTAACGGTGCGGTAAATGTTGACGAGAGTGTGATTGGCAATTTCATGGCTTCGCGTTTTAATAATCAAGGACATCTTGCAGGGTTTATTCCGATGATTGATGAAGGCTTAAAGTTCAAACCAAGCATCAGGGTCGAAGCTGCTTGTGCATCGGGTGGCATGGCGCTTATTACCGGAATAAAAAATGTGCTTGCCGGCGCCGATACTGTTTTGACAATAGGTGTTGAAGTACAAAACACCATGAAAGCTATTTATGGCGCTGATGTTCTGGCTGGCGCCGGATGGTATAAAAAACGTAAAGAGGGACACGCCTATTTTTTTCCTGACCAATTCGGTAAACGTGCTGGTGCTTATTTCGATAAATATGGAAAAGATTATACTCGCAAAGGGCTTTCGCGCTGGTATGCTAATGCAATAGAAAATGCAAGACTTTGTCCTACCGCGCAAGAGTATCATAATACTAATCCTGATCCTGAAAGTACCTGTTTCAAAATGGAACCAAACGGTAAATCTTTTGTAGATTATTTGAATGTCCTTGATTGTTCAAAGGTGTCCGATGCAGCCTCAGCTATTGCTATTCTTTCGGAAACCGGATTAATAAAATGTGGTATTGATAGAAAAGATGCTGTAGAAGTTGTTGGCTTTGCTACTTCCGAACGTAATATAACTTTGGAACCGAGTGATCTAACTGTGATGGAGACTATTAAGGATGCAGCGCACAAAGCACTTGCTAACGCTGGGGTCTCTATTCACGATTTGGCAACTATCGAAACGCATGACTGTTTTACTATTGCCGGCATACTTTCAGTGGAGGCTCTTGGTTTTGCTAAACCTGGCGAAGGCGCTGATTTTGTTTTTAAAGGTAATACAGCTCGTAACGGGCTAATACCGATAAATACAACCGGTGGGTTGATAGGATGGGGACATCCTACTGGAGGAACCGGTGTTCATCAGGCAGTAACAATTTGGGAACAACTTACAGGAAGAACCGGTGAAGCTCAAATAGAAATATCAGAAAAAAAACCTTATGGACTTTCTATTAATATGGGTGGTGACGATGTGAGTGTGGTTACAATTGTTTATAAAAAAGAGTTGTAACATCCGATTTTAATAGTCATTGATCGTTATAAAAAAGTAGAAATAACTTTTCTTAATATTTCATTTGAGAGACTTGTTTAAAAGAGGTAATTTTGGTTTTTAAACAATAAAGCTTTTAAAAAATGGTAACTGTTAATATTTCTAATATTTTCGATTTTGTTGATAAACAAAGAGTATTATCGTTTCAAAAGATAATTTCTAAAAATCATCAAGCGCTTTTGGAAAAGATTGGAGCAGGAAATAATTTTTTAGGATGGTTAACGCTTCCAAGCGATATTGATGATGCGTTATTACGTGATATTGATTCTACTGCGGTAAGAATAAGAGAACTAGCCGATGTGTTTGTTGTTGTTGGTATTGGAGGTTCATATCTTGGCGCCAGAGCCATAATAGAAGCATTAAAACACAATTTCAATCAGTTGCTCCAAACAAAAGGTGCAAAAAATCCTATTATTCTTTACGCAGGTCAAAATCTGTCGGAAGATTATCTGGCTGATCTATTTGATGTGCTTGATAGGTATGATTATGCCATCAATGTTATTTCTAAATCGGGTACTACTACCGAACCGGCTGTTGCTTTTCGCATTTTAAAAAATCATATTGAAAAAAAATATGGAAATGGAGCGAGAGAGAGAATAATAGTAACTACCGATAGTTCAAAGGGTGCTTTGCGGAAAATGGCGAATGACCTTGGATATAAAAGTTACATTGTTCCTGATGATATAGGAGGGCGGTATTCTGTTTTAACATCGGTTGGCTTATTACCCATTGCTGTTGGCGGATTTGATATAAAAGCATTGGTAAACGGGGCGAAAAAAATGCAACAACAATTGGCAGAAACGACAGATATTGAACGCAATCCAGCTGCACTCTATGCCGCAAGCCGAAATGCCCTCTATATGCAAGGTAAGTTTATTGAGATAATGGTAAACTATCAACCGAACTTATCATTTTTTGCTGAATGGTGGAAACAGTTGTACGGGGAGAGTGAAGGAAAAGAAGGGAAAGGAATTTTTCCTGCATCTGTAATTAATACTACCGACCTGCATTCGATGGGGCAATATATTCAGGATGGGGAGCGCAAAATTTTTGAAACTGTTTTATCTGTTGGTAAATCAAAACGTAAACTGTTAATCCCTGCTGAAAAAGAAGACTTGGATCAATTGAATTACATAGCTGGGAAAAATATTCATTATGTTAATCAGATGGCCGAACGAGGAACCACCCTTGCCCATCTTGATGGAGGAGTTCCTTGCATAGAGATCTCCATTGACAAGGTAGATGAATACCATCTTGGCGGTTTGATTTACTTTTTTGAGTTCGCCTGCGCATTAAGTGGTTATACCTTAGGAGTAAATCCTTTTGATCAGCCTGGAGTAGAGGCCTACAAACGCAATATGTTTGCTCTATTAGGGAAGCCCGGTTTTGAAAAAGAGAGTATGGAAATACAGAAGAGGTTAAAAAAGTAAAAAAAAGCAGTTAGTTTTCGGAAGTCTTATCAAGTTGTAATTGAATAAATGTTTTTTCAGCAGCATTTTTTTCAGCTCCTTTTATGGAGAAATCACAGCCGGTGGCATAAAGTTTTTCGTCTATTGTAATTTCAACAAAATATTGTTTTCTATTACCTGACCCCACTTCAGCCACTACATTGAATTTTATTTCTTTATGTTCTTTTTGAGCCCATTCGATCAGTTTACTTTTAAAATTGTTTTCTAATTTCTCCAGGTCGTCAATATCAAAATGAACATTGATGATTCTGTTTATTACCATTTTACGGGTAAAAATATATCCTTTATCAAGGTATATTGCTCCGATAAGTGCCTCAAAGGCATCTCCCGGCATTGATCTAAAATAGGTCTTTGAATCTTGAGTTGATATGATAAAATGATCAATTCCCAATTTTAAAGCAAGCTTATTAAGTTGTTCGCGGCTTACGATTTTGGAACGCATTTCGGTAAGAAACCCCTCTTCGCGATACGGAAACTTTTTAAAAAGATAATCGGCAACGATAGAGCTTAAAACAGCATCTCCAAGATATTCGAGTCTTTCATTAGAAATTTTATGACCACTTTGCTCTGTAGCAGCCGAGCGGTGAATAAGGGCTAATTTATATAAAGCAATATTTTCTGGCCAGAATCCAAAAATATTCTTAAGCGAAATAATCAGATTTTTATCAGAAGAGAATTGCGCTTTAATTCTGTTGTACAAAATCAAATTAAAACCTATTTGTCCTGAAATTTTTTAAGAGCTATACAAGTGTTATGTCCTCCAAAACCAAATGAGTTTGAAAGTGCAAAATTTACTTCTCTTTTTACAGCGTTACCAAATGTAAAATTGAGGTTATTATCAATATCCGGATCGTCGGTAAAATGATTGATAGTAGGAGGAATAATACTGTTTTTTATTGCGAGTATTGTAGCAATTAACTCAACAGCCGCTGCTGATCCAAGTAAATGACCGTGCATTGACTTGGTTGCATTGAGGTTTATTTTATAGGCATGTTGCCCAAACAAATTAACCACTGCCTTTTGTTCAGCAATGTCGCCAACTGGTGTGGAGGTGCCATGTGTATTTATATGGTCAACATCTTCGGGCTTAATCCCTGCTTCTTCAACAGCAAGTTTCATTGCCATGTATGCTCCAAGTCCGTCAGGATGAGGTGATGTTATATGATGAGCATCGGCAGTACTCCCTTCACCAGCAATTTCAACATAAATTTTTGCTCCACGTTTTATAGCATGTTCGTATTCTTCAAGAATAATTACGCCGCCGCCCTCCCCAAGTACAAAGCCATCCCGGTCTTTATCAAAAGGCCGTGATGCAGTTTTTGGATCATCGTTACGGGTAGAAATTGCATGCATGGCATTAAAACCCCCAATTCCTGCGGGGTTAATACCTGCTTCAGCGCCGCCTACTACAAAAACACTGGATTTTCCTAATTTGATTTGGTTGAATGCATCAATAATTGCATGACCTGAAGAGGCGCAAGCTGATGTAGTAGCATAATTAGGTCCACGAAAACCATATTTAATAGAAATATGCCCTGCGGCAATATCTCCAATAATTTTTGGAATAAAAAATGGATTAAAACGGGGTGTTCCGTCTCCTTTTGCAAATTCAATAACTTCTTGAAGGAATGAGGTGAATCCTCCAATTCCTGTGGCTATTATTACCCCTACCCGATCTTTGTCGAGAGTATCCATGTTAAAGTTTGCATCAGCGATTGCCTGATCGGCTGCAATCATAGCATACTGGGTGTAAGGATCTATTTTTCTCGACTCTTTTCGATCGAAGTAGTTGGCGGGGTCATAACCCTTTATCTCACACGCAATCTGGGTTTTAAACTTTGAAGCATCGAAGCGTGTAATACCAGCAGCGCCGCTTACCCCATTAATAAGACTGTTCCAGAGTTCTTCAACAGTGTTGCCTAATGGGGTAATTGCGCCTAATCCTGTAACGACAACTCGTTTTAGATTCATTGCAGCTGGATTGTTTATTTTGCATTGTTTTCGATGTAGGCTATTGCATCACCAACGGTGCCAATTTTTTCAGCCTGATCATCAGGAATTGCAATATTGAATTCCTTTTCAAATTCCATGATTAGCTCAACGGTGTCGAGTGAATCAGCACCGAGATCATTTGTGAAATTGGCTTGAAGTGTTACTTCGTTTTCGTCAACACCTAATTTGTCAACGATAATAGCTTTAACTCTTGTTGCAATGTCAGACATATTTTATAGTTTTTAATTAGAACTGAGGACAAAGGAAATACTTTTACACTATATGACCAAAATTTTTATACTAATAAAATCGAATAAACTTTGTTAAAACGTTGATATATCGAGCTTTAAGCTGTTTTTATTCTTTTAAACTAAAATAGGTATTTATTCTAAAAAACAATTTTTTTCATTTTTTTCTAGTGTTTGGAAAAATTTCTTTACTTTGATTTTTTTCTTTTAAAAAATAGACATTTACAATGAATAGAATTGCAATTTTTGCGTCAGGTAATGGTTCAAATGCTCAAAAAATAGCTGAGTATTTTTCAAATATCAATTTAGCAAAAGTAACCATGATATTATCCAATAACCCAGACGCTTTCGTATTGCATCGTGCTCGTCAATTTGGCGTTGCTACTAAAGTTTTCGATAGAAAACAATTCTATCATTCCGAAGAGGTTTTGCGTTGTCTTAAAGAAAATAAGATTGATTTAATAGTTCTTGCCGGTTTTTTATGGTTAATACCTGATTATCTTATTAGATCGTATCCAAAAAAAATAATAAATATTCATCCTGCTTTATTACCAAAATATGGCGGTAAAGGCATGTATGGCGATGCTGTGCATAAGGCAGTTATTTCCGCAGGTGAATCGGAAAGCGGTATCACTATTCATTACGTAAACAAGGATTATGATAAGGGAGAGGTGATTTTTCAGGCCAGATGTAAAATTCAAGAAAATGACACGGCGGAAGTATTAGCTGAAAGAATTCATAATTTGGAATACCAACATTATCCTAAAGTGATAGAGGCGATTTTAACAGATGTCCCTTATCCAACAAAAACTGGATAAAACTCTACTTGTTTGAAATTTTACTTTCAAAATCCCGATATTTTAATTAAAGAGTCAATTAGCCGCCATGTATCTATTACACATTTGGCTTGATGAGTATAAACAAATTGTTATGGCCTGTGTTTTCAATATCATGAACTACCAATGGGATTGAATAGTTATTAAATATTACTCAACCTGAATTTAGAGGAAATAAATATTAATGATGTGTTGATTATTCTTTTTATATTTTTGTTGGAAAAGTATTCTCTAAATCAATGAACCTTAAATGAAATGGTATTAACTAGAAAATACGAATTATTGAAACCTGTCAATTGGAGGCACAGGACTATTCTTATTGTTGACGATGTTATTCCAAATTTCAAGATATTAGAAAAGGCTTTGTTGCCCACCCAAGCAAAGATTGAACATGCGAAAATAGGATTTGAGGGGATACGAAAATGCCTGGAAAATCAAAAAATTGATGTGGTACTGATAGAGATTAATTTATCAGAGCTAAGTGAATTGGAATTAGTCAATCAATATAGAGTATTTCGACCTGATCTTGTAATTATCGGGCATTCTGCATTTGTTACAACTGTTACACGTCAGAAGTGTTTGGAAGCTGGCATGGATGATTTTTTTAATAAACCGATAGATTCAAAAGAGCTAATTGTAATAATCGGGATGGCTTTAAAAAAAAGAGACAAAAAATTATAATACCTGACTCTTTGTATTATGTTGTCAAACTGTAACAAACTCATCCTTTTGTTTGTATCTAGAACTTTTGAAAAGCACTTGAATTTTCTAATTTCCATACCTTTATCATACAATAGACTAAAACAGCAAATGATTTAAAAGAATTACTTGTTATTATAAAACACCACTAAAGACTTTAAAATATAAAATCCACCGGTTCGTTTTTGTGCTTATAAGTAAAACGTATGATGAAACGTCTCACTATCATTTCTTTGGTTTTATTTTTTTTCTTCAATATTTTATCAGCTCAAGCTCAAAATCAGGTTGATCCTGATGGATTTAATAGGTTTTATTATCCTAATGGTCAGGTGTCAAGCGAGGGTTATTTGCGTAACGGACAACCGGATGGCTATTGGAAGACTTATTTCGAAAATGGCTCTTTGAAATCCGAAGGAAATCGTATTGACTTTTTGCTTGATAGCACATGGACTTTTTATGATGAAAATGGAAACAAAACCCTGGAAGTTAATTATAAAGCAGGAATGAAAGAGGGCAAAAGGTTTACCTATCGTGAAAATGAAACTATTGAGGAGAATTTCAGCAATGATATAAAACAGGGGCAAACGATTTATTACTATCTCGATAATCGGATTTTTAGGATCATCAATTTTGAGAATGGGCTTGAAGAAGGGATGGCCAAAGAATATGCTGACGATGGCCGTGTAATACTTATCACCACTTACCGAAAGGGTTTTCTTATTAGTCGTGAAAGGATAAATAGGTTGGATAGTGAAGGCAGGAAGCAGGGACATTGGAAATTCTTTCATAAAAACGGATTGGTAAAGCTCGAGGGTTTTTATCTGAATGATTTGAAAAACGGCTTTTTTAAAGAATATGACTCTGCAGGGAAACTTGTTGAAGCTACTAAATGGCTTAAAGGAGAGATACAGGAACAGGCCGAGGAACTAACTAAGCTTGAGGTTTCAAAAGAATATTATCCTGATGGTAAAATTGCAGTGTTTCAAACCTTTAAAAATGGTATTCCTCATGGAGTAAAACGTGATTATTCAAAAGAGGGAACTATAGTTTCAGGTAGCCTCTATAAAGAGGGAAAACTTATTGCAAGCGGAATTACACGAGAAGACGGCGTGAGAAATGGAGCCTGGAAAGATTATTATTCTGATGGGAAGCTCAAAGCAGAAGGAAACTACAAGGATGGGAAGATGATCGGGAAATGGAACTTTTACCATGTTAATGGAAAGATTGAGCAAATCGGCGAATTTGATAAACAAGGCCGTCCGGTCGGCAAATGGTTGTGGTATTATCCATCGGGAAATTTGCTTCGTGAAGAGCATTATATTGGTGGGAAGGCCGATGGTATGATGAGCGAATATTCCGAAACCGGCGATCTAATTGCCGAAGGCGATTATATTGATGGTGAAGAAGAGGGGCAATGGAAGTATAACATTGGTAATTTCAAAGAAGAGGGTGGGTATTCATATGGCTTACGTCACGGATTATGGAAGCATTATTATAACGATGGGACGCTGATGTTCCAGGGTGAATTTATTAATGGAAAGCCTCATGGAAAACATACTGTATTTTGGGATAACGAGAAAATAAAAGATGAAACAACTTACGAAATGGGTATTAAACAAGGTAACTCATACAGTTATAACTACAGCGGAGAGTTGATTCTTGTAATCACGTATCAAGATGGAGCCGAAGTCTCTTATGATGGAATAAAAGTTGACCCTCTGATTTTGGGTGAAGATGAGTAGTGTCTCTGTGTTTGTTTATCCAATAAATTTATAGATTTTTCCCGGCAGAGCTTTTACAATTCCATTAAACTCAAGGTTGAGCAATGCAGCAGCTACTTTGCTCATATTTAATCTGCTTTGTAAAGTAATTTCATCAATTCCCATTTCCCCATTTCCACGCATAAGACTAATTATTTTTTTTTCATCGGGGGTTAGGTTAACAAACAATAGATGTTGTTTAACATTTTGTTTTTTCTTTTCCCATCCCATCATCTTTGCAATATCAGTAGCACTCTGTATTAAAGCGGCTTTATTATCCCTGATGAGCAGGTTACACCCTTCTGACCATGTATCACCGATCCTACCTGGAATTGTGAATACCTCTCGGTTGTATGAATTGGCCATATCGGCAGTTATTAATGCTCCGCCAGATTTTGCAGCTTCAATAACCACCGTTGCATCAGCCATTCCTGCGATGATTCGATTGCGCTGAGGAAAGTTCTCACGATCAGGTAATGTACCGCTCATGAACTCAGATAATAATCCGCCATGATCAATTATTTTAGTGGCCAGATTTCGGTTTAAATGAGGGTAAATCCTATCAAGACCATGGCCTAACACTGCTATTGTATTTAAATGATTATCCAGAGCGCTACGATGAGCACAAGTATCAATACCATATGCTAAGCCGCTTATAACCAACACATTGTATTCAGCCAAATCCTTAACCAGCTTTTCGCAAATCATTTTACCATAATCAGTAGCTTTGCGTGTGCCAACAATACTTATTATCCTCGAAACATTGAGCGAAGCCGTTCCTTTATAATAAAGTAAAATTGGTCCATCGTCGCAATTTTTCAGGAGCTCAGGATAATTTTTATCAAGGTAAAACAACGGTGTTATGTTGTTTTTTTCAATGAAGGCAATTTCTTTTTCAGCCTGCCGAAAAACAAAGTGATTTAATATGCTATTGATAAGTTTTTCGCCGATACCGGGAATTTTTTCTAATGCTTCTCTTTTTTGCTTAAAAACGGCCTCTACACCTCCGCAATAGGCAATAAGTTTTTTGCCTGTTACATTACCAACGCCGGGTAATAAAGTTAATGCAATCTGTTGGAGTAGCATAGAGCTTTTAGTAAAAAAATTAATTGGGTAAAAGTAGCTAAAATCTGTAATTAGCATCTAATGCATTATTGTAATAATCGTGTCATTATCTTTTTATAAAATATATCTTTGCCAAAAAAAAAATATGCTTAGCTACATCACTTGGAGTGTAAATCCGGAAATTTTCCCCAACCTATTACCAGTGCGATGGTATGGTTTATTATTTGCCGCCGCTTTCTTTTTTGGTTACTTGGTTTTGATCAAAATTTTTAAACATGAAAAACTGCCTGTTGCACTTCTTGATCAGTTAGCATTATACGTATTTATTGCTACTATAATAGGAGCTCGTTTAGGTCATGTATTATTTTATGAACCCGATTATTTTTTATCCAATCCACTTCTGATACTTAAAATATGGCAAGGCGGGCTTGCATCTCACGGCGCTGCTATTGGGATTTTGATAGCAATCTGGCTTTTTTCCCGAAAAAACAAAATACACTATCTGTGGGTACTCGATCGCCTGGTTATCGTGGTTGCGTTAGGCGGTTTTTTTATACGAATGGGTAATTTGATGAATTCAGAAATTTATGGTCGTGCTACTTTATTGCCATGGGGATTTATCTTTACCTCGCAGGATAATATACCCCGACATCCTACACAAATTTATGAAGGGTTAAGCTATCTGGCTATTTTTGGATATCTGCTTTGGCACTATTGGCGTAAAAACGGAAAACCACGGCAAGGTTATCTTTTTGGAATGTTTTTAATACTTCTTTTTACAGTACGTTTTCTTATTGAATTTGTAAAAGAACCGCAGGTTGACTTTGAAACAGACATGTTGCTTAATATGGGACAGCTTTTGAGTATCCCTTTTATTATTGCCGGTGTAATTGTTGTTTTTAGAAAGGAGAGGAAACCTACAAAAAATAATTGATAGCTCGAAAAAGTTTTATCTTTGCCGACGTTATTGATTGACAAAATGGGGCGTTAGCTCAGTTGGCTAGAGCGTTAGACTGGCAGTCTAAAGGTCATGGGTTCGATTCCCATACGCTCCACTTCTAAATATTTAATAGCTTGTATTTAAAAATGTTACAAGCTTTTTTGTTTTGCCAAATCACTTTTTCGAAACCAGAACAATTTCTAATGTACTGATAAAATATACCTACGAGTGTGGGATATGGTTATTCATAGTTCTCTTGAATGTTTGCTGACAATAGCCATTCAGCCTGATTGTTTAAAATTCAATACTTTTGCCTTGAAAATTCTTTTAATATGGAACATAAAATTCAGCTCTACAATACATTAAGCCGCCGTAAAGAGATTTTTGAGCCATTAAATCCGCCACATGTAGGCTTATATGTTTGTGGGCCAACAGTCTATGGAGATGCTCATCTGGGGCATGCCAGACCTGCAATAACATTTGATCTTGTTTTCAGATATATGAAGTATTTGGGTTACAAGGTCAGATATGTTCGTAACATAACTGATGTCGGACACCTTGAAAATGATAGTGACCAAGGTGAGGATAAAGTTGCTAAAAAGGCGAGATTAGAGCAACTGGAACCTATGGAGGTGGTGCAATATTACACACTGAGGTATCATAAAAATATGGAGCAGCTCAATGTTTTACCACCAAGCATTGAGCCTCATGCATCAGGCCATATCATTGAACAAATAGAACTTGTGAAGAGAATCTTAGAATCGGGCTTTGCGTATGAGGTCAATGGATCAGTATATTTCGATGTTGTAAAGTATGATGCTGAGTACAATTATGGGAAGTTATCTGGTAGGTCTATTGAGGAGACTTTGGAAAACACTCGTGAGTTGGCCGGACAGGAGGAGAAACGAAATTCCGTAGATTTTGCAATATGGAAAAAGGCTTCGCCGGAACATATCATGCGTTGGCCGTCGCCATGGAGTGATGGGTTCCCGGGCTGGCATGTTGAATGTTCGGCGATGGGTTGTAAATATCTTGGCGACACCTTCGATATACATGGAGGAGGGATGGATCTTATATTTCCGCATCATGAGTCTGAGATAGCTCAATCAGTAGCTGCTAATGGGCAAGATCATGTACGCTATTGGATGCATAACAATATGATAACCATTGACGGGCAAAAAATGGGAAAATCACTGAACAACTTCATCACATTAAATCAGTTTTTCAGCGGTGAGCATGAATTGCTTGATCAACCTTACGATCCTATTACTATTCGGTTTTTCATTTTACAGGCACATTATCGCAGTACACTCGATTTTTCAAACGAGGCGCTCAAAGCAGCTGAAAAAGGATTGAAGCGTTTGCTGAAGGCTGCCGATACCCTTAAAACTATTAAGCTGTCAAAAAGTTCTACAATTGAGATTAAAACATGGCGAAACCTTTGCTATCAGGCAATGAATGATGATTTTAACAGCCCAATAGCAATTGCGCATCTTTTTGACGCAGTTAGAATGATCAACTCTATTAATGATGGAAAAGAGACTATAAATGCTGACGACCTTGCACTGCTTCAAACAACATATTTCGATTTTGTGTTTACAATACTTGGGCTAAAAACCGATGATAAGAGCCAAACAGACGATCATCATTTAGTTGAAGGGCTAATGCAAACCATACTCGATATCCGAAAAGAGGCAAAGCTTAAAAAGGACTGGGCTACCGCAGATAAAATAAGAGATGATTTGGGTAAACTTAATATTGAGGTAAAAGATACCAAAGAAGGGGCTTCGTGGAGTAAAATTGAGTAATGTTTGTTTGAAAAGGTGTGATTCCAATTGATGTTAAATTATTAAAAAACTGAAGATATTAACTCTTGCTAAATCAAATAATAAACACTTGACTGCCGGTTAGGTAAAACGATAAGTCCAATTATTTGTAATTAAAAAAGTGATAGAAGATAATTTGTTTCGAATAATTTGAAAGTAATTTGTATAAAAGAACAGAGATGGAAAAAATTGTTGTGCTCACAGGTGCAGGTATTAGTGCTGAAAGCGGAATCAGAACCTTTAGAGATGGAGATGGGTTATGGAAAACTCACCATTTTGCCGATCTGGCTACACCAGACGCATGGAGGAGAAATCCTGAATTAGTACTTGAGTTTTATAATGATCGGCGTAAACAACTGCTTGAAGTTGAACCTAATGCTGCACATTTCGCATTAACAAAGTTGGAGAAAAAATATGATCTGCACATAGTAACGCAAAATGTTGATGATCTTCACGAAAGAGCTGGTTCTTCAAAGGTTTTACATTTACATGGTGAGCTTCGCAAAGCCCGAAGCACCATAAATCCTGATTTGATTTATAATATAGATGGCTGGGAGCTTAAGCTGGGTGATAAATGCGAAAAGGGTAGTCAGTTGCGCCCGCACATTGTATGGTTTGGCGAGCCTGTGGATGACTTCGAAAAAGCTGTGGAAATAGTTAGCTGCGCTGATCTCCTTTTAGTAATCGGAACTTCTTTAGTGGTTTATCCGGCAGCAGGACTATTATACCACACCAAAGCTAATATTCCTATTTATTTGATAGACCCTGGAGAACCGAAATTTAGTCAAACATCAAATCTCACTTTTATACAGGACAAAGCAGCATCGGCCGTTCCTAAGTTAGTTGAACAATTGTTGGATAAAGGATTTTAATTTGCTTGAAATGCATGATCCGGAATTAAAAAAAATAGTATTAAAGGCCGAAAAGTACTGTGCCGCCGAAGAACGCTGTAAAAATGATTTGTTGGTGAAACTTGCTAATTGGGGAGTAGAACCGGAAAAGGCACAAACGATATTGGAACATTTAGAAGATGAAAATTTTCTTTCCGAAAAGAGATTCGCAAAAATGTACACCACCAGTAAAGTGAATCAGAATAAATGGGGTAAAGTGAGGATCGAACTTGAGCTTATGAAAAGAAACATTCCTGAAAAGTATATTAGCGAAGCAATTAATGAGATTGATGAAGAAAAGTATTTGAAAAATTTCAACGTTTTGGTTTCATTTAAAAGTAAAGAATCACTTGATTTAAATCCATTGATAAGAAAACAAAAGATAATTGCGTTTTTAATTTCCAAAGGTTACGAGGAGGATTATATCCAACAAAATTTTCATATTTAACTAAACATTAACAATAGATAATAAAATGACTTTATCTGAAAACATCAAAGAGTTAGAAAAACGGGTTGCTGCTCTTAGGAGGTATCTTTGACATTGACACCAAGTATGAAGTAATTAGTCAGAAAGAGGAGGTTACTCACCAGGATAATTTTTGGGATGATTCTAAAAAGGCTGAAGCCATACTGAAAGAATTAAGCGAGATTCGCTCGTGGACTGAAGCTTATGAAGAGGTAAAAAATGCTTGTGAAGATCTTTCGGTGATTTTAGAATTTTTCAACCAATCGGAAGCTACTGAAGAGGAACTTAACAAGGCTTATACTACTACGCTTGGGCTGGTTGAAGATCTTGAATTTCGAAATATGTTAAGCGATGAAGAAGACCGGCTTAGTGCTGTGCTAAATATTAATTCTGGAGCTGGTGGCACCGAAAGTCAAGATTGGGCTGAAATGCTGATGAGGATGTATATCCGCTGGGCAGAGTTAAACAAATACAATGTTAAAGAGTTGGATTTTCAATCAGGTGATACTGCCGGCATAAAGTCGGTAACACTAGAGATAGAAGGAGATTTTGCATATGGCTATTTAAAAAGTGAAAATGGCGTCCATCGGTTGGTTAGGTTATCGCCTTATGATGCTGCAAACAAACGTCATACTTCCTTTGCCTCAGTTTATGCATATCCTTTAATTGACGAATCAATTGAAATTGTCATCAATCCGGCAGATATTAGTTGGGATACTTTCAGATCGAGCGGGCCTGGCGGCCAAAATGTAAATAAGGTGGAGACAGCAGTTCGATTGCGTCATGCACCAACTGGGATAATTGTAGAATGTCAGGAAACACGCTCACAAGGGCTAAACCGCGAGAAAGCCTTGCGTATGTTAAAATCGCAATTGTATGAATTGGAATTGCGTAAGCGACAGGAAATACAAGACGAAATAGAGGGTAATAAAACGAGAATCAACTTTGGGTCTCAAATACGTTCGTATGTGATGCACCCATATAAAATGGTGAAAGACCTGCGTACCGGTTTTGAAACAAGCAATGTGCAAGCTGTTATGGATGGTGAATTAGAGGGCTTCATAAAGGCTTATCTTATGGAGTTCGGACAAAAAAATAAATAAAATGAAAACTATTGGTATAATTCCGGCAAGATATGCATCTACAAGGTTCCCTGGTAAACCGCTTGTTGACATTTTTGGAAAATCAATGATACAAAGGGTTTATGAACAGGCTTTAAAAGCTGAAACACTTGACCATGTTATCGTTGCAACAGATAATCAACAAATCTTTGATCATGTAAACCAGTTTGGAGGAGAAGTAACAATGACTTCTAACTCTCATAATAGTGGAACATCGCGATGCCTGGAAGTGGTAGAGAAACAATTTAACTATAATTTTGATCTGGTTATTAATATTCAGGGTGATGAGCCATTTATTGACCCGCAGCAAATAAATAAGGTAGTAAAACTATTTGAAGATGAGAAAACTGAAATAGCTACCCTTGTAAAAAAGATTTCTAAAACCGAAGAAATCTTTAATCCCAACGTTGTAAAAGCGATTATTGCAAAGGGTAATAAGGTCATCTATTTCAGCCGATCGCCGGTTCCATTTTTTCGGGGTGTGCCTCAAGACAAATGGATACAGAAAGGGATTTTTTATAAACATATCGGAATTTATGGTTACAGAACAGAGATTTTGAAAAAAATAAACTCACTTTCTGAATCTTATCTTGAAAAAGCTGAATCTCTTGAACAACTCAGGTGGCTCGAAAATGGATTTTCAATTTTCTCAACAGTAAGTGATTTTGAGGGAATTAGTATTGACACACCTGAAGATTTGCAAAAAGTTATCAAAACATTTCGCAATAAATAGTATTTTTTTTATACCTTAGCCCATCAAAAAAAAGCATTTCAAGCAATGGAAATTCATAAATACATCAGCGAGTTGTTATACGATCACGATTGTGTTATCATACCCGGCTTCGGAGGTTTTGTTGCAAATTACCACTCTGCCCGGATAAACACATTGCAAAATTCGTTTCATCCTCCATATAAAAAGATACTTTTTAATAAAGAGCTTAAAACTAATGACGGCCTTCTGGCAAGTCATATTGCAATCTCTGAAAAGATACCTTACGAACTGGTTTTGAAGCTTATTGAAGATTTTTCTTTGGAAATTACAAACAAATTAGAAGCTGGTGAAAAGATAGTTTTGGAAAATATAGGGGAACTTTATCTTGATGATGAAATCAATATTCAGTTTAAACAGGATTATAAAATAAACTATCTGAACGACTCATTTGGGCTTGGCGTTTTCATTTCACCGCCTGTTCAGGGAAATATAAAAAGCTCGATTACGATATCTGAAAAACACCAGTTGCCACGCAAACAACCTGTTGGTGTAAATAAAGCATTACAATCAGCCGCCTATTGGTCGTCAGGTATTGCGGCAGCCATACTATTTATTGGCTTGATAATGCTTAACTTCAACAGCTTTGAAGATTTTGCAAGTAGTCAAACAAGCCTTATCCCACATTTCAGAATAATTAATAAACAGAATCCCAGCGCTGAAAAATCAAAAGAGAGCGCTTCTTTAAAAGATCAATCTATTCCTAATTCTCAAATAGATGAAAACATTACAGATGCTGTAATAGAAGATGAATCTTTAGAATCAAATTTGACTTATGAAGCCCCGAAAACCACATCCGAAAATTTATCTTGGCAACCTGAAGCTCAACCATTGGCTGAAACTGAGAAAGAACCTTTAGTTGTTAATACTGAAGTAGCCACTCAACGGATGTATTATCTCATTGCAGGATCATTTGAAAAAACCGAAAATGCTGATAATCTGATCAATATGTTTGCAAAAGAGGGTTATACTCCTAAAATCATCGGGCAAGCCGATAATGGTTTTTATAGAGTGAGTATTGCTGCTTTTTTCCGAAAAGAGGATGCAATAGAAGAATTGGCTAAAGTGCGCGAAAAATACAACCCAAGTATTTGGTTATTACGCCTTTAGTGATCCATTGTCATTTATCCGGAATTATTTTGTAGATGTGACCAAGCGAAAATTGCAACACTTTGCCGAAAATGCAACATTCCCGCATTTTTTTCAGCCTGATTATAAAACTTTAAAAACCGCTTTTTTTCTAAAAGGAAGATGGAATAAAGATTTTTTTAAGAACAATGCTCCAATTGTTCTTGAGTTAGGGTGTGGAAAAGGGGAGTTTACTACCGGATTAGCTTCTCGTTATCCTGATAAAAATTTTATCGGCATTGACATAAAGGGCGCCCGAATGTGGAGAGGAGCAAAGACATCTTTTGAAGCTTCGATGACCAATGTAGCTTATGTGCGTACACAAATTGAGTTGATTGAATTTGTCTTCGGCAAGCAAGAGGTTAGCGAAATATGGATTACTTTTCCTGATCCCTTCCCACAGAAACCAAAATCGAAAAAACGACTTACCTCACCTCAATTCCTAAATCGTTACAGGCAGATAGCCAAAAAAAATACGATAGTCCATTTAAAAACTGACAATACTTCTTTTTTTGATTATACCCTTAGCACTATTGTCGAACAAAACCTTAAACTACTCTCTCATACTTATAATTTAGACAACAATCCTGTTGATAGTAACGCCGCTTCCATTTATACCTTTTACGAAGAAAAATTTAGGGAAAAGGGGGAGAGCATTAAATATTTAAAGTTTAGACTTTTTCCGGAGAAGTAGATTATTTTTGGTTAAAACAAGATTTTAAAAAGTAAAAATCGTTGACCAAGGAGGTAATTCTTAATATTGTTCTTGATTATTTTATGTTTTCATCAGGTTTTAGCCTTTGTACTAAGTTTACATTTATATTAATTTTGCTTTTTAAAACATGAAAAACCAAATATAATGGGACTTAAGTGTGGCATTATTGGTATTACCAATGTTGGTAAAACGGTAATTTTTAATTGCATATCTAAGACTAAAGCTGAGACTTCAAATTTTGCTTTTAGTACCAGTAAATCCAATATCGGTGTAATTGATGTGCCTGATGAACGGCTCGAAAAGATTAATTCCTTGATTAAATCAGCGCGTATTGTGCCGGCAACCTTTGAAATTGTTGATATACCAGGCCTTGCAAAAGGCGCTAGTCAGGGTGAAGGTATTGGAAATAAATTCCTGGCCGATATACAACAGACTGATGCCATAATTCATGTATTACGCTGTTTTGATGATCCGGAGCTGCCTCATATCGAAGGTTCAATTGATCCGGTGAGGGATATGGAAATTGTTGATCTGGAATTGCAGGTTCGCGATCTTGACCTTGTTCAGCGTAAAATCCAAAGATTGGAAAAGATGGCAAAATCGGGAGATAAAGAGCCTAAAAGGCAGGTAGGTATTCTTGAAAAGTTGGTTGAGCACATCGAAAATTTTCAAAATGTTCGTGATTTTGAACTTCCTGAACCCGACAGATCACTAATAATTGGCGACATGTATTTGCTTACTGATAAACCGATAATGTATGTGTGTAATGTTGACGAAGCTTATGCAACTACAGGTAATAAGTATTCTAATAATGTTATTAAAGCCCTTGAAGGCTCAAATGCCCACTTGTTAGTGATTGCCGGAAAGTTGGAGTCGGAAATTGCCGAATTTGACGATCAGGCCGAACGAATGGAGTTTCTTACTGATGCCGGATTAACTGAGCCGGGAGTAAATAAAATGATCCGAAATGCTTTTGATATGCTTGATTTGCAATATTTTTTTACTGCCGGGCCAAAAGAGGTTCGAGCCTGGACAATTCGCAAAGGCTCTACAGCTCATCAATCGGCGGGCGCTATTCATAGCGATATGGAACGCGGTTTTATTCGTGCTGAGGTTATTAAATATGAAGATCTGATCCATTACGGTTCGGAACATGCCGTTAAAGAGGCAGGAAAATTTCGCGTTGAAGGTAAAAACTACATCGTACAGGATGGAGATATTTTACATATACGGTTTAATGTGTAAAAAGATGCAGAATTGTATTTTAAAAAATTACAAGCCTGTTTTTGTTTTGCATTAACCTTTCCTTACTATATATTGCTGCATTACACCAATATCAATAGGTTATTGTAAACGGTTGGATAACTTTTACAAAGTAAGCTTTGCCTGGGCTTAGGGTTGTTAAAGTAAAAATATCGAATTGAGGATAAAATAGACTTGTACCTGCCACCTCTTTAATCATTATCAGATTTTCGGAAAATGGCGCAAAAAGATCATTGATAGCCACTTCGGTATTACTAAATACCGGGAGTAAGTTCCAACCCTCATTAAGCTGAAATGTTGGGTTCTCAATATCGGTCCCGCACAAACTGATCTCCGCATTCTCATTTACCTTTATTACATATCCCGAATAGGGATCCCATGCATTGAGTGTGTTAATATTTAATAATGGGCTAAAAATTTCATTTTCAAAATTATAAATGATTACAAGCGCTTCAAGAGCTTGTGTCATCACAAGTTCGATATTGTTATTAAAGGGTTCGATATATCCTGAAATTCCACTCCATCCAGAAAGCAGGCTAATAGACTGAGATTTTCCAATGTTTATCATAATGCAATCAGTAACAGTATTTGTGCAGGGCTGGCATCCGGTTACTGTGAGACATAGCTCTACATACCCATTTGAAATATCATTTTGATCAGGGAAATATTGGACATTCATTTCCGATGGATTATCAAAATAGCCATCGCCGGAGGTTTCCCAAGAAAAGCTACAACCCCATTGCGTATTTGGTGTAAGTATTATATCGTCTTCCTGACAGAGCGACATATCACTACCTAAAGATACTTCGGGAGAGGGCTGGAAACATAAAGAAAAATTATCGGTACTGGTGATAGTACAAGGACCAATTGGTTCTACTTTCACCCAAATCTCAATACATTCTTGTGGATAGTCAACAGTAGGGCTTGGAACATAAACCGGCTCTAAAATATTGTCAAATATAAAATATCCTCCGCCATTTATAGTCCCCCAAATTATTTCATTGTAATTTTCAGCATCCACTAATCCTTCGAAACTAAAATTTTCGTTATAGCATACCATGGATTGATCTGGAATAATGTTTACTGATGGTAAATTTATAAAGGTTACAGTAAGGCAGTCATAGGCTGTATCGGTACATGGTGCGCAAGGTAGTGCGAAATAGCATAATTCTACCATACCATTTAAAAGATCTATTTCGCCCGGAATATAAACATAGTTGAGGCTATCAGTTGTCAGAAAAGTACCATCGCCAGATGTTTCCCAGTAACTGCCGCAATTGTTAAAGGCTTCAGGAATTAACAAAACCTGATCAGTTGAGCAAACTGTCGTATTCATGCCAGCATAAACTTCAGGAAATTGCTGAAAGCATAATAAAAATTGATTTTGTACAGGGTTTGTGCAAGGTTCAATAGGATAAGCAATTACCGAAAGTTCAACACATCCATTTTCCAGATCATCAGCCCCTGGTTGATAAATAGGATCAACAATATTTGCAGAAGGAATAAAAACTCCGTCACCATTAGTACTCCAAAGCAACGAATCGAAATTTGATATCTCCGAATATTCAAATAGGTTCAGGAACTGATCTTTGCAAATTGTTATCTGATCGGGTATAACAATACTTGGAGTGCTTTGAATTGTAATATACATGCAATTTGAAACCTGACTTGTACAAGGAGAAATTGAATTGGCGACTAAACAGATTTCCACTTCACCTATCAAAGCATCTTCAACTCCCGGCGTGTAAGTTCCATTAATATCATTTATGTCGCTGAAAACACCATCGCCACTCGTAGTCCATTGAAAGTTGGAATAATTGGCAATAGTAGCGTCGAGCATCAATACATCATCAAAACAGATAGTGGTATCATCTGGTAAACTCACTGTAGGCAGTTCTTGAAAACATAGTGTAACTTCGTCCTGATCGCTTAATACACAAGGACTTATGGGTTGTACAACTACGTTGAAATGAATACAACCTTGAGGATAGTCAATTTCAGGATCGGGAATATACAAAGGTTGTGATACATTTGGGCTGGGGAAAAAGCTTCCGCCTCCATCGGGTGTTGACCACGTAATAGAGGAGTAATTAGTGGCCTGAACAAGTCCATTAAAACTTTGATTTTTACCATGACAAGCAGTTAGCTGATCGGGAATGATGTTGACTTGTGCATGGTTTATTATAGTTATTGTAATGCAAGCATTAGCCGGTTGTGAACAAGGCGTACAGGGCAGTGCAGACAGGCAAATCTCTACTGAGCCATTGAGGATATCCTGCATGCCGGGTGTATATTCCGGATCAAAAATTTCAAGGTTAGTAAAACTACCATCTCCATTGGTTATCCACTGAAACCCACAATTTAAATCTACTGATCCTGTCAGTTGAACTTGTTCTCCGGCACAGATTGTAATATCTGACTCCAAATAAGCTACCGGCTTTTGCACCACCTGAACTGTAACTGAGCTGGTATCCTGATTTGATCCATCAGACACTATTACAGTGTAAATAGTTTCCTGAATGGGATATGCTAACGGATTTTTCTGATTCGAATTAAAACCTGCCGGATTAGAAGACCATTGATAAGAATAGTCGCCTAATCCTCCACTGACATCTACATCAAGTTGAACAGGAGAGCCATTACAAACCGGGGATGGCGATGCTGTGGCTACAACGTTTAATGGAGCCGAGGTCTTAAAACTTACCGATGTAAGTGAAGATAAACCGTTGTTAGCAAATAATCCGTTATTTTGTGGTAACGCAGTGTTATATTCAACAGTTGCGGTGCAAATTTCGTTTTTGGCGGCGCTCCATACTTTCCATAATAAAGTATCACCTGCAGCAAAGCCATCTTTGGTTTGGGTTGTAATATCATCGCCATAAGCAATCACTGCCTTACTGTTGGTTTCATCCCATACTGCTGCGCCACCACATTGTTCAACACTTTCATCATCTAAATAAAAGACTCCGATAAAATCTCCATATACCATGCTAGTATCAGGGAAGTTAACACTAACGGGAACTGAAATAAGATGTGATAAATTAGTTTTTGTAAATGACCAACCGGCTGGATAATTCTTTACATCAATAAAATTGGTTTTTGTCTCTGAAACAATAACATTATCGGGATACGTAACAGTAAGGATTACATCATACGCTCCTACGGTATTGTAAGTTATTGGAGGGGGAATTTTTCCAGTATAGGAATTAGGTATCCCCCCCGGAAATGACCAACTCCACGATAACGGCTCTCCGGTGGATTGGTCGGTAAAAGTTACATTGTTGCCAACGGGTATAATGGTGGCGGTTGCAGTGAAATTTACAATCTGATTTGATATTTCCGTGATGAAAATATCTTTGTTGTTAAAACCTGCCTGCAAATGTGTATTAATAGCCAACATGCTGAAAAATAAGTAGATCAGCGTAAATAAATAGAATTTAGACTTCATTATTAATGGTTGTTTTAGAAATTGCAAATTTAGCTTTTGAAAAATTAAGGCTAAAATATGTTTTTTTTTGGATTATTTGATTTTTAAAGCGCTCTTTTTTATTTGTTCCTGTAATTGTGTGAATCAAAAGTTTATATTTATATTTGTAGTAAATTTAAAAACCAAAAAATATGCGAAACGTTTACTTTTTTTTAGTAATTGCTGCTTTGATTGTTTTTCCATTTATCAGCAGCGCTCAATACATCACCCCAGGTAATAACTTGAATCTCACTCTTGATGAATTAGTGAATACCTCAAGTGGTGTAGTAACCTTTGTTGACGGCGCCTATCAGATCAATAGTGCATTTACACTATCTGCAACGGATACATTGCGCATTGATCAGGAGGCTATCGTACGAATTGCTTCAGGAATCAGACCTCAAATTTATGGAACCATTATCTCAGATCCTGAAAGTGGTTATGTTCATTTTACAGCCATTGATACCACTTCGTCTTCCAAAAATTATAAAGGCTTCCGCTTTGACGATTCTCCTTCCAATGTATTTCGCAATACCATTTTTACTTATGGCGGTGGAATACAACTCATCGGTACAGAAGCGCTTTTTGAGTACTGTACTTTTCGAAAAAATGGCTCTTCCAATGTTTCTGCTGTGATTACCTATAGTTCGTGCAGCCCGATTATTCGCTATTGCAGTTTTATAGAAAATGCTCGTGCTGCTATAGGTTCAGGCGCTAATGTTAACGGCTCGCCTCGTATTATGTATAATGTTTTTATTCATAATACCACCGACAACAGTAACCGTCCTCAAATCAATTTAGGGCCGGGCGCTGCCGATAGCATCTATATAGTTGGAAATTACATCGAAGGATTCTACACCAGGGCAGGCGGAATAGGTATTAGCAATTTGATGGCTATCGGTAGCACGAAAGTCGTGGTACGTGATAATTATGTCATTAACAACCGTTTTGGCTATACACAGATAGGTGTTAATATTTTCGGACATATTGTAGATAATTATTTTATTGATAACAATATTGAAAATTCACCCGCTTTGGGTGGCAGCGGTGTAAACTTTCTGACAAGCGGAGAGGGTAATACTGCTATTGTTAAACGAAATGTTATTAAGGGTAACTTATGGGGCGCTACTATTCAGGGGAATGCCAATCCCCAATTTGGAACAGAAGATGATCCGGGTGAAAACGTATTTTATGAAAATGGAAATAGCGGTATTACTTATGCATTATATAACAATACCCCGTTGAATGTTACTGCAATAGGTAATTACTGGGGAACGAATGATCCCAATGTGGCTGAAGATTATATCTTTCATAAACCTGATGATGCTACCCTCGGACTTGTAACTTATATGCCGATAAAAACCCTTGAACCTAAAATATTGACATTTTTGTTTTCAGCTTCGGAAAATCCACAATTGACTTTGGATGTTTATGCCGATATTAACCATGACACCCATACTATTAATGCCACTTTACCTCCCGGTACGGATGTTACTGTACTCGTGCCGGAAATTGTGGTTGAATTAGGAATAATAACCGATCCTACAGGCGGCCAACCTACTGATTTTCGTTTACCGGTAGAGTATAATGTTACCACTCCACATGGCGATGTTGCAGTTTATACAGTTACGGTTGATGTTCAACCATGGGACTTAAAAGTAACTTTCATAGTATTGGATGAGGAAAATAATCCCATTGGGGATGCTGTAATAACTTTTAATGGGGTAACCAACGTAGCGGGAGATTATCAGTTTGCCGGTCTTTCGCCGGGAGATTATGATTACACTGTTGAACTTGATGGCTTTATCACACAAACCGGACAAGTGGAAATTATTGATCAAGACGTAACTGTAACAGTGGTTTTGGAGGAGATCGGACAATTGGTCGAACTTAAAGTAGGCTGGTCAATGATATCTTCATACTTGGTTCCGGAGGATAACGATCTTACAGTCATTTTCGCAAAACAGACACTTGCAGGAAATATGGTAATAATGCTTAATAATGCCGGTATTTTTTGGCCAGGTCAAAATATTAATACATTAAAAACATGGAATCCTTACATTGGATATAAGTTGAAAATGACGGAGAATGATTTTGTAAATTTCAAAGGATTAGAGGTTGTTGACAAAACCATAAATCTTAATAAGGGTATTAATTATCTTCCGGTTCTTACTAACGCAGCTATTGAATCGGCTGTGATTTTTGAACAATTAGACGGGCAACTAATTTTAGCCTTTGATATTAATAATAACCTGATCTATTGGCCCGAAGGCGGTATTAACACGCTATTAACCCTTGAGCCTGGTTCGGCTTATCTTTTAAATTTAGCTGGACCGGCAAGTTTGACTTACCCTGATGTAATAGATGGTAAAATTAAAACCACGAAACTGCCTGCGATTACTACTGCTAATCCGTGGTCAATTGTTAAAACTGGCGCTTATCATATCATTTCAATTTATGAAACTGCACTGACGGGTTTTGCTGCAGAAGACATCATCGGTGCCTTTAGCAGTAAGGGACAATGTGTAGGAATGGTTCAAAAATATGATCAAACCGGTAATCTTGGGTTGGTTGTGTATGGCAACGACTTTACTACCGATGAGGTGGATGGGCTTATGCAAAACGAAGAGATACATTTTAAAGTCTATCGTGCAGCTACTGGTGAAATTGAAGAGATAGTCCCTGTTTGGGATAACACAAAGCCAAATGAAGGCTTATTTGTTGAGTATGGACTTTCGGCCATTAGCCAGTTTAAAGCTGAAATGACAAGTGTAACTATTACTGATAAATATAACTTCAGTCTTTACCCAAATCCTGCTGCTGAGTCGGTAAATATTGTTGGATCGTTTCCTAAATCTGTTAGAGCGTTCATTGTTGAACCAACAGGTAGGATTGTTAATCAGATCGAACTAAATGGAAATTTTACCAAAGTAGATATTTCTCAATTGAAATCAGGTATTTACCTTATTCAATTATTTGACGGGGATCAGCTATTATTCACAGAAAAAATGTTAGTTCCTTAACATTACAAATTAGGTATAACTAAAAAGAGGCTGTCCATTTTTTTTAGACAGCCTCTTTTTTTAGAAGATTAACTATTCAATTTATTATTCATTACTTGCTTCAGTTTCTTTAGTTGTTTCTTCAGCAAAGTCTTGTATTTCTTCTTCAATTATTTTATCTTTTTCGGAATAGTTATTTAAGATATTAAGGTTTGTAATAAATAAATCAGTGACTTTTTCTATTTCATCTTTTTTACTTTCAATAGCTTTTTTATATTTTTCTTCGTAGCCATTTGATTTTTTTCCTTTATTAACATTTTCTTTATCTTCTTTGATATTAGAGTTGATGCGATTAATCAATTCATAATATTCTTCAGCTAATTTTTTAAGCTGATTATATTCTGAGTTTGCATCTTTCTTTTCACCTTTTTTGAGGTTAATTCCTTCTATAACACCGTCTTTATAAAAATTCTCGAATGTAGAATTAAATTGATTGAGTTTAGCAATACTTAGTTCAACATCTTCTACAGCATTTTGTTTCGAGCATGCTATTGTCAAAAGTGATAAAACTGCAATAGCTAAAAAATATCTTATCTTGTTCATTTCTGTAAAATTTAAATTAATTATTCAGTAATTTTTTCTAACCATTTTAACATTGCTAACATTGTGATCATTGACAATAGACAAGCTACAACGAAAACTGTCCATGTTAGCCACAGTGGTGTGTTTTCATATAAGATAGCGCCTATAAATAGCAACTGATTTCCTAATGCTGTTGCACCAAGCCAGCCTCCTTGCATTAGTCCTTGCAAATGAGGTGGGGCAACTTTTGAGACAAAAGAAATTCCGAGCGGACTAATGAAAAGTTCAGCAACTGTTAAGATAAAATATGTTCCTATTAGTAATAAAGGAGTAACCTTAAGCGAATTATCTAATGGACTACTTTGTATGTCTTTATATAATGGTAAGTCGTAAGAGCCGATTACCATAACAACGTAAGCAGCCGCTGCGATTCCCATTCCAATTGCAATTTTCTTTGGTGTTGAAGGCTCTTTGCCTCTTGCTCGTAGCCATCCAAATAAGGCCATTATAATAGGAGTAAGAAAGACAATGAAAAATGGATTAATGGATTGGAAAATTTCAGCTCCTTGTATTGTTACAAAGCCTAAATTAATTTTAATTCCTGATAAATCTGTATAATCACGGGCAAACATTGTCAGTGTTAAGCCGTTTTGGTGGAAAGAGAACCAGAAGAAAATTACAACGCCAAAAACAGCTAATAATGCATATAAACGTTGTTTAATTTCTTTAGCATCCATTTTAATTTCTGTATCTTGGCTTGCTGCTGTAGCTGCAACTTTTTTATCAACATTAGGGAAGTGCTTTTTATTGAATAAAAAGATAGCTAAAGAGACAATCATAGCTCCGATAGCTGCAATAAAAGCATAATGAAAGCCTGAAGTAAACACATTTAGATAATCGTTTGCAAAGCTTGTTAAGTTTTCGGTTTGTCCACCAACTTCTGTGGCTAAATTTTGAAATTTGCTTACAGGGTCTAAACCAAATACTTTTTCAGCAAGTCCTTGAGCTTGGTCTAAAACTCCTGTGCCAAAAACTTTAGTTGATTCTAATGTGTTTTCTACATGCTGATGACAAAGTGCTGGAAGATTTGCATCGTATTCGTACGAGTGTCTTGCTAACCACCAATTTCTAATTCCAATTGCAGTAAAAGGGGCAAAAAGAGCGCCAACGTTTATAAACATGTAAAACAGCGAGAATCCGGCATCTCTTTTATGTGAGTACTCGTTATTGTCGTACATCTGCCCTACTAATGCTTGCAAATTCCCCTTAAAAAGTCCGTTACCAAAAGCAATGGTTAGAAGACCGAAACATGAAATTATGAGGAAAAGAATCTTATTAGGTGTTGGTGTCGGGGTAGGGAAACCAAGCATGACATATCCGATAGCCATAATAATAAGGCCAACCAGAATAGTTGATTTGTACTTCCTGGATTTATCGGCAATTAGACCGCCAACAAAAGCCAGAGCGTAAATTGAGAAATAAAACACAGAGTAGATAATTCCGGCATGAGTACCGCTTAAGCCAAATTTAGCCTGTAGAAACAACACCAGAATTGCCATCATTGTGTAAAAACCGAAGCGCTCGCCCATATTGGACAGAGCAGCTCCTAATAGTCCTTTTGGATGTTCTTTTAGCATAGATGTAAAAATTAACTATTAATATAGATTTGATTAAAACATTACATGTTAAAAATGTGCGCAAAAATATTCAAATTACTGTAATAAACAATAATAACGCCGCCCCGTTGATTATTCAATAATTGCCTTTAGGCTGATTAACATATTTTTCGTTTGATATTGACAACAACATCATCTTAAAAATCAGGTGTATAACTTTATTGATTTTGGCTGGTTTAGTTAAATGGTTAATAAAGAAAAGGTTTTTCCTGTTGTTATTTTAAAAGAGAAAAAGACAAATAACACTGTCAATTTTTTTTCTGAAAAAAATCATAGACCTGTTTCCCTTTAACTTTTCCTATAGCTTGCTGAAGCTCTTCAAGGCTTGCTTCACCGATTCGTTTTACCGATTTGAATTTGTAAAGCAATTTTTTAGCATACCCCTCGCCGATACCATCAATTTCGGTTAAAGTACTTTTTATTACTCCCTTCTCATGTTTTTTGCGGTAATGGGTGATGCCAAAGCGATGAGCCTCATCGCGCATGTATTGTATAAGACGTAATGTCTCTGATTTTTTATCAATGTGTAGTGGAACAGGATCGTTAGGGAAGTATAGTTCTTCAAGTTTTTCTGCGATGGCTATAATACTGATTTTGCCGCGTAGCCCTATCTTCTCAAGAATTCCAACGGCTGATGATAATTGCCCTTTTCCACCATCAATAATTATTAATTGTGGCAGGGTTTGTTGTTCTTCGACAATTCTTTTGTATCGGCGAAGGATAACCTCTTCCATTGAAGCGTAATCATTGGGGCCAGCAACTGTATTGATGTTAAAATGACGGTAATCAGCTTTGCTTGGTTTGGCATTTTTAAAACAGACCATAGCGGCAACCGGATAGTCGCCCTGAATGTTTGAATTGTCGAAACACTCTATGTGTATCGGAAGTTCAGGAAGCCGCAGGTCTTTCATCATTGTACTGAGGATACGCTTTGTATGCCGTTCAGGGTCAACCAACTCCATCTGTTTGCGCTTTTCCAATTTATAATACTTCGCATTACGTTCTGAAAGATCAAGAAGTTGCTTTTTGTCACCTATTTTAGGAATTGTAACTATTATGGCCGGAAATTTAAAATCAAGGTTAAATGGCAAAATCAGCTCTTGCGAGTCGCTTTCAAAACGTTGACGTAGATCGGCAACTGCAAGGGTGAGGAGTTCCGAATCGGTTTCATCTAATTTCTTTTTCATCTCTATAGTATGTGCCTGAACTATCGCGCCGTTGATGATCCGTAAATAATTTACATAGGCTGATTCCTGATCCGAAATAATAGAAAAGACATCTACATTATTTATTCTTGGATTTACCACAAGCGATTTGCTTTGATATCTTTCAAGCATGTTCAATTTTTCTTTTACCACTTGTGCTTTTTCAAAAGCAAGTAGGTCGGCATATTGCTTCATAAGTTTCCGTAAATTTGAAACTACATTGCTGATGTTACCCTTTATTATTTCCCTGATTTCAGCGATAGCTTCATTGTAATCTTCTTCTGCCTGAAGTTCTTCGCAGGGGCCTTTGCAATTTCCAAGATGATATTCAAGGCATACTTTAAATTTTTTGGCTCTAATATTTTTCTCTGATAAACTGAACTTGCAGGTTCGTAGAGGATAAAGCTGATGAATAAGGTCGAGCAGGGTATTCATCAATTTAACTGAGGCATAAGGGCCATAATATTCGGAACCGTCATGGATTACATGGCGTGTAGAAAAAATACGTGGGAAGCGTTCGTTTTTAATACATAACCAAGGGAATGATTTATCGTCTTTAAGATTGATGTTGTAGCGGGGTTGATATTTTTTGATAAGATTATTTTCTAAAAGAAGTGCATCCAACTCTGTATCAACAACTACATGTTGAATTCCGGCAATCTTTTTCACCATTACAGTTGTCTTTCCGCTCTGACCGGTATCTTTACTAAAATAAGAGGAAACTCTCTTTTTTAACGATTTAGCCTTACCAATATATATGACTTTATCTTTCTCATCCAAAAACTGATATACTCCGGGCTTGTCGGGCAATGTCCGGATAATTGTTTTAATCTTCCTGATATTTTGTTGTCTCTCTTTTACTTTTTCAGATGATCCCATCCTTGTGCCTTTATTTTTACCAGACTTCCAGATTTTGTGATCAGATTGATACCTGAATCATTATCGTTCATATGGCCTATTACAGAGATTTCCGCTATGTTTTTAATTTTATCATAATCCTCTTGCCTGATGGTGAAAAGCAATTCGTAGTCTTCTCCACCGTTGAGCGCAAATACGGTTGGATCCATTTTAAATGAATGAGCAATTTCGTAGGTTTGTTTAGCGATTGGGATTTTATCTTCAAAAATCGCACATCCGAGATCTGAATAATTACAGAGGTGTTTTATTTCAGAAGCAAGTCCGTCAGAAATATCAATCATCGCTGTTGGTTTAATCTTAAGATCTTTGAAGATTTTTATTATATCTTGTCGTGGCTCAGGTTTTAAAAAACGTTCCAATACATATTCATTACCTGTTAAATCAGGTTGCATATCAGGATTTGCAGTAAACTCAGCCTTCTCCCGTTCTAAGATTAACAGGCCGGCATAGGCGCCGCCAAGATCGCCGGAAACACATAACAATTCATTGGGAAGTGAAACACCACGGTAAACTACCTTGTCCTTATCCACACTCCCTAACACAGTAACAGATATTATTAACCCTTGAACGCTACTTGATGTATCGCCTCCAATAAAATCTACTTTGTATCTTTTACAAGCCAATTTTATTCCTTTATAAATCTCTTGCACAGCCTCGAGTGTGTAACGACTTGAAATGCCAATGCCTACTAAAATATGAGTAGGCGTCCCGTTCATGGCATAGATATCTGAAAGATTTATTGCAACAGCTTTATATCCCAAATGTGTTAAAGGTTGATAGACCATGTCGAAATGAATTCCCTCCAGAAGAATATCCTTGCTTATAAGAAGGTATTTGTCGCCATTTTCTAATACAGCAGCATCATCACCAATACCTCTTACAGTCGAAGGCTGGGTTAGTTCAATGTTTTTTGTTAGTAAATCAATCAAACCAAATTCGCCCAACTCAGCAATGGTTTTAGGGGTTTTATCTTTTTCTTCTGTCATCCCGATTCAATTAAAGGTAATGAATTGTAAAAGTAAAACTTTCGGTTTTATTGTAACCACGAATCAGTGTTTTTTTAGTACTAAGATGCATGGGATAATGTTAGGTGCAGCTCATCTTATCTTTTGTAAAGAATTATTTATTTGTAAAACTGAACCTATTGAATTGTGATATGTTTAAATTCAAAACTAAAATACTGAAAGGTGCTATTTTTGTACCTCAAGTGTAATTTTAATATGGAAAATAATCAAATCATCGAACAAGTTACTTCGGGAGAATACAAATACGGTTTTTATACTGATATTGAGATGGATATGGCGCCCAAAGGGCTGAACGAGGATATTATCCGATTTATATCTCAAAAAAAGAGTGAACCGGATTGGCTGCTCGAATGGCGTTTAAAAGCCTATCGTCACTGGCTAACAATGAAGCAACCAAATTGGGGGCACCTCAATATTCCGCCGATTGATTATAACGACATCATCTATTATGCTGCTCCCAAAAGTAAAAAAGAGCTGCAAAGTCTTGATGAGGTTGATCCTGAGCTGCTTGCAACTTTTAATAAATTAGGGATTTCCCTCGAGGAGCAAAAGAGGTTAAGTGGTGTTGCCGTTGATGCTGTGATGGATAGTGTTTCAGTTAAGACTACTTTTTCAAAAACCCTTGAAAAGCATGGTATTATCTTTTGTTCTTTCAGTGAGGCAGTGCAAAAGCACCCCGATTTAGTAAGAAAGTATATGGGATCGGTTGTGCCATATACCGATAATTATTTTGCAGCCCTCAACTCGGCTGTATTTACCGATGGCTCGTTTTGTTATATCCCAAAGGGCGTCAGGTGTCCTTTAGAACTATCCACTTACTTCAGGATTAATGCAGCTAATACGGGTCAGTTCGAACGTACCCTCATTATAGGCGATGAAGAGAGTTACGTAAGCTACATGGAGGGCTGCACTGCGCCGCAACGTGATGAGAATCAGCTTCATGCTGCCGTTGTGGAGATTGTTGCTATGAAAGATGCTTATGTTAAATACTCAACTGTTCAAAACTGGTACCCAGGTAATAAACAGGGAGAAGGCGGGATTTACAATTTGGTTACCAAGCGTGGTATCTGCCGTGGCGCTAATTCTAAAATATCCTGGACTCAGGTAGAAACAGGTTCTGCAATCACATGGAAGTATCCAAGTTGTATTTTGATGGGCGATAATTCTGTCGGTGAATTTTATTCGGTAGCTGTTACCAATAATTATCAACAGGCCGATACAGGTACTAAAATGATTCATCTTGGGAAAAATACAAGCAGTACTATTATTTCAAAAGGAATTTCGGCAGGATTTAGTAATAATAGCTATCGTGGCCTCGTGAAAATTGTGCGTAAAGCTGAAAATTCAAGGAACTTTACACAGTGCGACTCATTGTTGCTTGGCGACAAATGCGGAGCTCACACTTTTCCGTACATACATGATGAAAATAAATCCTCAATAGTGGAACATGAAGCAACAACTTCAAAAATATCAGAAGATCAGTTGTTTTATTTACAACAACGTGGTATTAGCGAAGAGAGCGCTATCGGACTAATAGTAAATGGATATGCTAGGGAGGTATTAAAACAGTTGCCAATGGAATTTGCTGTCGAAGCTCAAAAGCTCCTTTCGATAAGCCTCGAAGGTAGTGTGGGTTAATAAAAATAAAATTATTTGTAAATATTTATCCAGAAAAGGAAAAAAACAATTTAAAATGCTGTCAATAAAGAATTTGCACGTTTCTATAGAGGGAAGAGAAATTATTAAAGGATTAAACCTCGAAGTAAAAGCTGGTGAAGTACATGCCATAATGGGGCCAAACGGAACAGGTAAATCAACCCTTGCAGCAGTGGTCGCTGGTAAAGAGGGTATTTATGAAATTACAAAAGGAGAGATTACCTATAAAGGAAAAAGACTTGATGATTTGTCGGTAGAAGAGCGGGCACGGGAAGGAATATTCCTCGGATTTCAATATCCTGTAGAAATCCCAGGTGTAACCATCGTTAATTTCATGCGGACTGCCATTAATGAAATTCGTAACTATAAGGGGCAAGAACCAATCGGAGCTGCTGAGTTTCTTAAGATGATGGAAGAGGCCAAAAATCTTGTCGGTATTCATTCAAAACTTACAAATCGCTCTGTAAATGAAGGCTTTTCAGGAGGTGAAAAAAAGAAAAATGAGATTTTTCAAATGGCCATGCTTAAACCTGACCTTGCCATTCTCGACGAAACCGATTCGGGATTGGACATTGATGCATTGAAAGTGGTAGCCAATGGAGTTAATACCCTTAAGCGACCCGATAATGCAACAATTGTAATTACCCATTACCAGCGTTTACTCGATTTTATTGTGCCCGATTTTGTTCATGTATTATATGATGGACGTATAGTTAAGTCAGGTGGTAAAGAACTGGCTATTGAACTTGAAGCAAAGGGTTACGAATGGATAAAAGCAGAAAACCTTTAATTATGGAAGTCAATACAAATCAATTGAGTTTAAAGGCGGATTTAATTCGATTGTTCGAAGATAACAGTGATGTTCTCCTTGCCGGCGAGACAACTGAAATGATCATGCATCGCAAAAAAGCTTTTGAGCTTTTCCGGCAAAACGGATTTCCAAATACAAAAATGGAGAAGTGGCGTAATACCGATCTCTCGGCAGCGATTAAAGAGAATTATCACATCTATTTCGATCCGGCATTTCTTGAAGGTATTGATCTTAAAACAATTTTTCAATGTAATATTCCAAGTTTAGTTACCGATGTTATTTCACAGCTCAATGGCTGGTTTGTTTCAGAAAACGGATCGTTAAAAAAAACTCAAGATGGAGTAATAATAGGAAGCCTACAAGCTGCTAAAAAACACCATGCCGATATTGTAAACCAATATTTACATTCAATAGCTAACATTGAAAAAAATAGTCTGATAGCGTTAAACACTGCTTTTGCCATAGATGGCACGTTCATTTATGTTCCGGATAATGTTCATGTGGAGATTCCGATGCAGATGGTTAACATAATACGGCATTATAGGAATATTTTTATTCAAAACCATAACTTGATCATTCTTGGCCGTAATGCTCGTTTGCAACTTTTGCAATGTGATGATTCAGTTGATCAGCAACGTAGTGTTACTAACACTGTTACCGAAGTTTTTATTGGTGAAAATTCATCCTTAGACCATTATAAGCTTCAAAACAAAAACAATAATTCCACCTTCATCAATTCAGCTTTTTTCAATCTGGAAAAAAATGCCAGACTTCTTACTAATGGCATCACGCTAAATGGTGGAATGATTCGAAACGATATCCATGTTACTTTGAACGGTGAACATGCTGAGGCCAATATAATGGGTGTTTACCTGATGGATGGTTCGCAACATGTGGATAATCAGGTTTTTGTTGATCATGCTTACCCGAATTGTTTTAGCAACGAGTTATTTAAAGGTATTTTAGATGATAGCGCCAGCGCAGTATTCAACGGGCATATCCTTGTAAGGCGAGATGCTCAGAAGACAAATGCATACCAAAACAATAAGAATATTCTTCTTACCGATAAAGCTACTGTTAACACGATGCCTTTTCTCGAAATTTATGCTGATGATGTTAAATGCAGCCATGGCACCACTATAGGCCAGTTGGATCAGAATGCACTATTTTATTTAAAATCAAGAGGCATCGGCGACGACAACGCTCGACTGCTACTTATGTATGCTTTTGCCGCAGAAGTGATTAACTATATAGGGATTGAACCGCTAAGAATCAGGGTAGATGATATGGTGAAAAAACGCCTCCGTGGCGAACTGTCCATTTGTGATCAATGTGTTTTGCATTGTAGTTCAAAGGAAAAACCAGTCCATTTTGAAATTGATATGAGTAAGATTTGATTTGAAATAAGACACAAACCTATTGTACACCGATCATTTTTTCAACGTGAATTTGAGAATTAACAAATGTTAGAGTCAATAACCGACCTATTTTATTTTAATTTCGCTAACAAAGAGCCATGCAGGATTCCCTTCTCCCGAGTGGCCGGGCGGGCAAACTCCAAAATTTTTAGCAGTAACTCGTATATACCTTATGTCATCAACTGATTTGTCAGTTGAATAGCATAGTATGTTTTTATCCGCTTTTCCAATGTTTTTTGGTTTTTGCACTGTTTCTTGTAAAACAAAGTTTTGCCCATCTTTTGAAGTTTCAAAGCTTACCCATTGAGGAGGAAAAATCCAAGATGCTTCCGTTTGTAAAGCATAAAGTTCAGTAGAGGTAATCTTTGTTGTTTTATATAAATCTATGATAGCTATCATATCATCTCCGGAAAAGCCCAACCAGAGCCCATCTGTAAAGCTGGTCGTGCCAATTTTCCCATCCACTAAGGTATATTTTCCGCTGCCGGGATATCGTGGACTAGGTTCTTTTTGTAGGGTTAGGTTAGCCATAAAAGCATTATGTAGATCGTAGAACTCAGTGAGGACTTGTTTCATTGATACTCCATTTTTAAAAACCGTTGCTTTAAGTTGGGTAGTAGTAGAAATGGGAAACGGTTCGGTGTATAGGGTAGAATTAATATCAGGCTCACTACCGTTAAATGTATAACGTATTTCTGGTTCGTAAGCCTCAGAGTTTAGTGTAATCAACAACTGCCTGTTTACCGGATCGGGTTCAGCATGTGCTTTTACTTGAAAAGCGCTTAAGGAATAGTTGATATCTCGTCTTTCATATCTTTGATATTGCTCTTCCATTCTTTTTGAAAAACTACCCCAGTCTCTTTTATCCTTTGGTGACCAGAGGACTTCTGAAAGTGCAGACAGGCGGGGGAAAAGCATATATTCAGCATGGTGATAATCAAGTATATACTCCGACCATAAATTTGCCTGGGCGCCTAAAATAAATTTCCCCTCTTCTATAGTTAGCTCCGAAGGAATAGGCTCGAAGTTGTAAACTTGTTTTAGCGTTGTATAACCCCCAATAGCCGTTGGTTCAATAGAAGGATCGCCTTGATAATAATCAAAATAACAATAGCCTCCAGGGGTCATTATTGCATGATGCCCCATCTTGGCTGCCTCAATGCCTCCTTGTACACCGCGCCACGACATTACCGTTGCATTTGGTGAAATCCCTCCTTCAAGGATTTCATCCCACCCTATTATTTGACGACCATGAGCGTTAAGAAATTTCTCAATTCTTTTAGTGAAATAGCTTTGAAGCTCTTCTTCGTTTTTCAAACCCTCTCTTTTAATTCTTTCCTGACAAAACTTGCAAGTCTTCCAATTAGCTTTGTCGGCTTCATCACCGCCAATATGAATATAGGTTGAGGGAAAGAGTTCCATAACTTCAGTAAGCACATCTTCTAAAAAATGAAAGGTCTCTTCTTTGCCCGCACAATAGATATGTGTAATGGGCCAAACATTCCCCGTAGGGATACCGGCATTTTTTCCGGTGCATGAATATTCAGGATAAGCTTCCAAAGCAGCCATAGCATGTGCTGGCATTTCAATTTCCGGGATAATGGTAATGTTTCTTTCAGCGGCGTAGGAAACCACTTTTTTTACTTCATCTTGTGTATAAAATCCACCGTAAGTAGCTTTGGAGTGATCGGTAGTGTAAGGACGCAATCTCCATGTTATATCGTTGGTGTTTTCGCGCCAGGCTCCTATTTCAGTAAGCTTTGGGTATTTTTTTATCTCTAATCTCCAACCTTGATCATCGTTTAAATGCCAATGAAAAGTATTCATTTTATGCATTACAAGAAAATCAATCGCTTTGTAAATAAATTCAAGAGGATGGAAATGACGTGAAACATCTAAATGCAACCCGCGATACGTAAACCGTGGATAGTCTATTATGTCGGCACATGGTAGTATTGTCTCTTTATCAGTTTCAAGTAATTGGCCAATGGTCTCTAACCCATAACGTACTCCAGCCGCGGTATTTGACGAAAGATTAACAGAGGTAGAACTGATAAACAATCTATACCCTTCATTGCCGATAATAGAATCGTACTTTTCAATCAATGAAATAAAGATATTACCCGTTTTATTTGCAGTACTATCATTTACGATTTTCAACCTAATTCCCATCAATTTACCCCATTTGTTCATCGTTTCTTCCAAAATCGGATAAACAATAGAGTTACTATATATTATCATGGTCTCTTCGCCAAGGTTAAAATATCCTGGTTTTATTTCAACTTGTGCAGGATGCGGTATTACAGATAGTTGGCAGAATAAAGTTTTTGCTGAAATAAGAAGTAATAAAGTTAGTAGGAGTGATTTTTTCGGATTTTTCATATCAAAATATTTTTTAGTTAATCAAAATCAATGCATTGAAAGCCAAAATACAATTATTTAGCAAAATTAGGATTTTGTTATTGTTGAGCATGGTTCTTTTTTAAACTTAAAAAAGAAATAGTCAAAAGGTATTGAATCCCTTTAAACATCTTAATTTTGTGCTCATAAAAAATTATTTCGTTGCAACCAAGAGTTAAGGGATATTCATTTGCACTACTGGCCACTGTTGCTGTATCTACTGTTTATATTTTCAGTAAGGCAGCATTGAATGAGGTAAGCCTTGCGCAGTTTGGTGTTTATTGGTTTTCCATGGCATTGTTGTGGAATGGGCTTTTTGCTATGCGCTCAAAGGAGCATCGTCAGTTTAGGCCAATCCCGGCAAAATCCTTAAAAATATTACTATTCCTTGGTGTGCTTGAAATTTTTGCCACAGGAGCTTTATACAGCGCTATTGCCATTACTCCAAACCCTACTATTCCTTCATTTTTACGAAATATGGAATATATTTTTATTACTTTATTTGGCATTTTCATGTTAAAAGAGAGTTTTAGCAGAGTTGAAATATTAGGTGTTGTACTTACATTTGCCGGAGCTTTTGTGGTAAGTTATCAAAAGGGGGCGACTTTAACAGATTATATTTCTGGAACATCAGGTTTAATGTTTGTTTCAACATCATTGTACGGCATTAGAACGATCCTTGCAAAAAGAAACATTCATACAATTACACCAACGATGCTTGCAATAAACAGAGCAATTTTCCTGCTTTTCTCTTCTTTTGTCTTTCTGAAAATTACCGGCATGAGTTTGATGATTCCAACTTCTGCATTAATTAATATTGCCATTGGTTCTTTTATGGGGCCATTTATAACTTCTTATAGTCAATACAGCGCTCTTAAATACATTGAGGCTTCGCGTGCCTCGTTTATCCAGAGTACAACGGCTCTTTTTGTTCTTTTAGGAGCCTATCTCTTTTTTGGAAAACTCCCTGCAGGCTATCAGATTGTTGGCGGAACCTTCACAATAATTGGGGTCTTACTGTTAATAGTAAAAGATAATAGCAATAAGCAGTAATGAAATTTGACTTTTTCTGACTTGTACCCTTTTAGTGCGGTGATAAAATTCTTTATAAAGTTTTGATCATCTTAGTAGTTGGTTTTGCTTCACCAATCACAATTTTATTTGTTAATAATATTGTCCAAAGGGATTAGACCATCTCATGATATTCTATTTTAATTTTGCAAAATAGATACTTTTACACACTCAAGAGCTATTTGAGGTGTAAAGTGTAAAAGCTTAACAGCGCAAAATCAATATAAAAAGTATCCTTTTATTTAAAAAAAACAGTAATGAAAAAGTTGCCTTACCTTTTTTTCTTGTTTTTAATATCATGTTTTAGATCGGAAACGCCTTTAGAAACAATAATCCTTTTGAATGACGGCTGGGAATTTAAAAAGTTGGAGGCTGATGATGCTGATTGGCGTCCGGCAAATGTACCCGGTACAGTACACACTGATTTATTGTTAAATGGTGAGATTGAAGACCCATTTTATGCATGCAATGAAAAAGAGCTTCAGTGGATTGGTACTAACGATTGGATTTATCGAAAATCCTTCTATATTGATGATGAAATCCTTATAAACCAACATATTACCCTTGTTTTTGACGGCCTCGACACCTATGCTCATGTTAAACTCAACGGGGAGATAATCCTTGAGGCTAATAATATGTTTCGCCAGTGGGAAATTGATTGTAAAAAGTACCTTGTTAAAGGTGAAAATAATATTGAGATCATGTTCCTATCCGCCGAAAATCGTTTTCTGTCCGACTCGGCTTCTTATGGTTATCCGATACCAGGAGGCAGATGGGTATTTGCACGTAAAGCAGCTTATCATTTTGGATGGGATTGGGGGCCAAAATTTGTAACTGCAGGTATCTGGAAACCAGTTTATCTGAAAATTTGGAGAAATCATAAAATCAATAACCTTCATATTATTACAAATTCATTGAACGATAAAAAAGCAGAACTATCGGTACAATTTAAGGTAATATCTGATTTGGATGAAAAAGCAACTTTGACAATTAGTAATGAAAAAACTGGAGAAAAGTATTATTATGATTACTTTCATCTCAATACTATTACTAAAGACCATCAAATGCTTTTTTCAATCAAAAACCCAAAACTATGGTGGTGTAATGGGTTGGGTGAAGCTTACCTATACCCATTGAGATTCGAAATAAAGACTGAATCGGGGTTTGTATATTCAGCCCAATTAGATTATGGCATCCGCACTGTTGAGGTGGTGAGAGGTAAAGATGAATTTGGCGAATCGTTTTACATCCGACTTAATGGTAAGCCGGTATTCATAAAGGGGGCCAACATTATTCCATTACATAGTTTTGCATTCAAGATAAAACCAGATGATTACGAAAACATAGTAAATTTAGCCGTAGAATCCAACATGAATATGTTGAGAGTATGGGGTGGAGGCATATATAATGATGACTCTTTTTATCAGTTATGCGATGAAAAAGGTATTTTGGTATGGCAGGATTTTATGTTTGCTTGCGCTATGTATCCTTTTGATGAGTTGTTTAAAGAAAATGTTTGGCAAGAGGCTGTGCAACAGATTTGTAGGCTTCGTAACCATCCCAGCTTAGCGCTTTGGTGTGGAAATAACGAATCGGATGAGGGATGGCATAATTGGGGATGGCAAAAACAATATAACATCTCAAAAGAAGATTCCATTGCAATATGGGCAGGGTACAATCAGATTTTTCATCAACTTTTGCCAAAAGCGGTTCAAGAATATGACGGTCAAAGGTATTATTTACCTTCATCACCCGTTCATGGGTGGGGACGTAAGGAGAGTCTTTTTGAAGGTGATGCACACTACTGGGGTGTGTGGTGGGGAAAACAACCTTTTGATATCTACTACGAAAAAGTTCCGCGATTTATGAGTGAATATGGCTTTCAAGCTGCACCGGCGCTTTCCACCATAAGAAGCTTCCAGCCTGGTTCAGCGGACACGCTTTATTCACAGGAATTAAAATGTCACCAGAAGCATCCTACCGGATTCGAAACAATTAACGAATATCTTGAAATAGAAGCCCTATACCCAAAAACACTTGAGCAATTTATCTTTTTCAGTCAGCTCATACAGGCAAAAGGAATCAGAATGGCAATTGATGCACATCGAAGCGCCAAACCTCGTTGTATGGGAACCTTATATTGGCAGCTCAACGATTGCTGGCCGGTAACAAGTTGGGCAGGGACCGATTTTTATAACAATCGTAAGGCAATGCAATATGCTGTAAAAGAGGGATTTAAAAATATCATAGTGTCAGTAATAATGAAACAAGACTCCGGATCGGTGTATCTAGTATCAGATAGAATAGAAACTACAACCGGAAAATTTGAGCTTACATTGAAAGATTTTTCCGGGAATCAGTTATGGAATTACGAAAAGATGATCACCTTATCAGCCGACATTAGCTTTCATGTTTTATCATTCAGCAAAACTACTATCCCTGGAGATATTAACCCGAAAGAGTGCTATTTGAGTGCGCTATTTACAGATTCATCCCAAAGCTATCAGAGTTATTATTTCTTTACTAATTATGGCGAACTAAATCTTCCTGACACTGATATTGAAACCACTATTGTTTCTAATGAAAATAGATTTGAAATAGAATTAAAAACAGATCACTTTGCAGCTTTTGTCCACCTTTGGTTACCTGATGATCATGCTGTTTTTAGTGATAACTTTTTACATCTTGAGCCAGGAAAAACAGCTAAAACATACTGTCAGTACAAGCTGACCTTAGATGAGTTTAAAAAGCAATTAAAGGTTATGCATCTAAAAGATTACCTTAATTAATAAAACCATTATTAATCCAATTGATCAGCCCGGAGTAACTTTGAATAATTGGTGTAACCTTCTAAAGGAACTTTAATGTAATAAGTCTTTTTTGAATTGTTAGGTAAAGACTCTTTCCGTAACCAAGGGTTGAAATATTTCAAAACTTTGTATGTGATTTTATTCTCCTGAGCAAAGTTAACTAAACTTGGAATCGTTTGATTTACCTCAATATTTCGGGTTGGGATTGGTGGAAAAAGCTCTCTATTTTCAAAATAAAATCCATATTGTTTCGGATTTTCAAAAATAGTTTTAATGGCTAATATTCTGAAGATGTAACGTTCGGTTTCCTGATTTAGCAGCAGATCGTAATAATTATCCACAAGCTGCTCCGATAATGATTTTGTAATTTTAGTATTTCCTGCATTATATGCAGCGGCTGCAAGAGTCCAGCTCCCATAATTGTCGAAAGACTTCTGTAAATATTTGCAGGCAACTTCAGTGGCTTTTTCAAGGTGATAACGTTCATCAATACCATTGTTCACTTCAAGCCCATATTCACGTGCAGTAGTAGGCAATATTTGCCAAAATCCGGCTGCACCGGCCGGCGAAACAGAATTTTCAAGATTGCTCTCAATAACAGCCAGATATTTAAAATCAAGAGGTATATTGTTTTTTTCTAAAATCGTTTCAATTATTGGGAACCAACGATTGGTACGCTTAAAAAGCATGAGCGTTGAAGAATGAAAATAGCTATTTGAAGTAAGCTCCCGTTCAAGAAATTCACGAACAAGAAACATATCCATTGGAACAGGTTCGCCACAAAAATTAAGCTTTTTAGGAATTAGAACATTATAAACAGGTGGAATTTGCCTTCTATCGGGCCTCTTTATATCATTATCTCCCCCAACTTCTTTTAAGCCAAAAGCCTGAAAAATAAATACAATTGCCAAAATAGATAAAATTACCACTAATATCAAGCATATAAATTTATTCTTACTCATTTCTTACAGCAAAAAGGGAAACGTTAAAACTTTAAAATGACAATTGTTAAAAGGCTAAAAGGGGGAAACAAAATCAGAAAAGAGTGGAGCCACTTTATCTTTTTCTGACAAAATAGGGTATCCAGTAATTCCCCAGTCAATATTTAATGTAGGATCATTCCACCTTAAGGACAGTTCCGATTCAGGATTGTAAACATTAGTACATTTGTAAAAAAAGATGGTATTATCTTCAAGAGTAAGAAAGCCATGGGCAAAGCCTTCAGGGATCCAATACATTAATTTGTTTTTATCAGAAAGCACTACGGAAGCCCATTTACCGTATGTTGACGATTTTTTTCGTAGATCAACCGCAACATCTAATACCGAACCACGAATAACTCTCACTAACTTGCCTTGACTAAAAGGTGGTTTTTGAAAATGTAATCCACGCAGCACGTTTTTCATTGAACAGGATTCATTGTCCTGTACAAAGACAGCATTAAGACCTATTTCACGAAAGTTTTTGAAGTTGTAGGATTCAAAAAAATAACCCCTATCATCTTTAAAAATACGAGGTTTAATGGTCAGTAAATCTTGAATTTCTGTTTTTATAATCTCCATAAAGCAAGCTAAATCAAACTTCAAAAATATAAATTAAAACCCAGATTAAATATTCGACAACACATGATTGAGATTAGCATAATAAAACCAATCTATTATTTGTTCTATTTGGTATTAATCATATGAAGAAACAGGTAGCGTAAATTAGTTTGGGTAGTAATATGTTTTATTTCAATTGTTCCCATTTCAAAGATTTTTCAATGGATTATTTCCTGATTTTTCTTAATGATTTTATCATGTACTTTTAAAAAATGAGGTAAGACTAAAAGAAAAAGTGCTGTGGATAGAATGTAAATTGTTTTCATTTCAGATGTTTTTGTTGGTTTAATTTCTAACTTTTTTCAAATAATATGCTAAAAATGAGAAGAGAGGAGACCAAAAAGAACAACTAAATTTATTTTTTATGTAAGTTTGCAAAAACAATCAAACTAAAGACATTTTGGCAATAATAGGGTCAATTATTAAACACGCTATCGAACTTAAAAGTTTGAGTGTTAAGGAAAACAAGAAGAGCTTCGATGGCTGGAAAGCGCAGCAGGCAGTTCTTAAAAGACTGGTTAGCAAAGCGCAGTTTACTCATTTTGGTGAAGCTTATCATTTTTCGGAAATCATTCGTTCACCAGATATAGTTAAGTCGTTCCAACAACAGGTTCCGATTCATGATTATGATTCAATATTTCGCAAATGGTGGTATCGTTCGCTTAACGGCGAGGCGTATGTTACGTGGCCTGGAAAAGTAAAATATTTTGCATTAAGTTCGGGCACATCCGAAGCATCCAGTAAATACATTCCTATTACCGCTGATATTTTAAGGTCTATAAAACGCACAAGTGTCAGGCAATTACTCTCATTGGCTCAGTACAACTTTCCTCCCGAATTTTTTGAAAAAGGAAAAGGGATTCTCATGTTGGGAGGCAGCACACATTTACAATATAACGGGACTTATTATGCGGGTGATTTATCAGGGATAACCACCGGTAACATACCATTTTGGTTTCAATTTTTTTACAAACCCGGTCGCCGGATTTCAAAAGAGCGTGAATGGCCTGTGAAACTTGATGAGATTGTACGCAAAGCAAAAGATTGGGATATTGGAGTAATTGTTGGCGTACCTGCCTGGTTGCAGATCCTGCTCGAAAAGATTATTGAGAGGTATCAACTGAAAAATATTCATGAAATCTGGCCTAACCTTAGTATTTATGTACATGGCGGTGTTTCATTTACCCCTTATATCAAAGGTTTTATGCGTTTATTAGGCAAGCCGTTAATCTACATGGAAACCTATCTTGCCTCCGAAGGATTTATTGCATATCAAAAAAGGCCCTATGTTGACGCCATGCAAATTTCGTTAGATACTGGGTTGTTTTACGAGTTTGTTCCTTTTAATAGTCATAACTTTGATGATGACGGTCATCTGAAAAGCAACCCTGAAACCTTGACTCTTAACCAGATCGAAGAAGAAAAAGAATACGCATTGCTCATAAGTTCCAATGCCGGAGCATGGCGCTATCTTATTGGCGATACTATTAAATTTACCTCAAAAAAACATAATGAGATACGTATTACCGGGCGCACAAGGCATTATTTAAGCCTTTGTGGTGAGCATCTTTCGGTTGACAATATGAATCGTGCAGTAGAGATGATGTGTAACAAACTGAATATTACCGTAAAAGAGTTTACGGTAAGCGGCATAAAGCATGGTTCCATGTTCGCCCATAAATGGTTTTTAGGCACTGATGATGAATTAGATTCCGAAGTAGCTAAAGAATTAATAGATAGCAATTTAAAAATTCTCAATGACGATTATCGTGTTGAGCGTATTGAAGCCATAAAAAATGTGTTTGTAGAAGTATTACCTACAAAAATCTTTTATCAATGGATGCGCGAACATGGCAAAGAGGGGGCGCAAAATAAATTTCCGAGAGTTATAAGAGGCAAACAATTAGAAGACTGGGAAGACTACATCAAAAATTTTCCAGTTAAAAATGAGTAAAGAATGAATCCTTTTATTCAAGGTGTTATAGTTGGTCTTGCATTAGCGGTGTTACTAGGGCCCGCTTTGTTTGCTTTAATTCAAACAAGTATTCATCGTGGTTTCAGATCAGGAACAATGCTTGCGCTTGGCATCTTTTTAAGCGATTTATCATTAGTATTTTTGGCTTTTGTGGGCGCTATTCAGTTAATAAATACTGACCGGCATCGAATGTTATTTGGCTACATCAGCGGTATGATACTTATCAGTTACGGTATTGTTGCTTTAACTCGAAAAGTAAAAACAAATGAAAACGGCGATTTAATTGATATTATTGAAAATAACCGTTTCAAATATTTGATCAAAGGTTTCTTTTTAAATATAACGAACCCCTTTGTATGGATTTTCTGGATGACACTTACTGTGGGGGTAACCTCAAATTATGGCGAAAATACTGCATACGCTAGCGCATTTTTTGCTGGTACATTGTTTACAATTTTGACTACAGATATTATTAAAGTTTCCATTGCCAAAATCCTTAAAGGACGTATTAAGCCTTTGATCATTCGGCGATTAAATCAGGTGGTGGGAATCTTGTTGATAGGATTTGGCGTTATTATGTTTGTCAGGACATTAACAAATTTCTATTTCCTCTACTGATCAGGCTTCCGCTCTATCCCAATCGGGTGTCATTGGCTTGATATCTTTGATGTTGAGTTGTAGGGAAATATGTCCGTTCCACTCATTTTCTTCAATATGATAACATATTGAAAATGGTTGGCCATTTTGAACGATCTGTAATTTATCGCCCTGTTGAAACGCAATAGCAGCTAATGGAAAACCAGAAATATCGGGATGTATCACGCTTAGTTTCAGATGATTTTTACCTACCACACAAGCATATCCAGTATCTACAACGCCTTCGGTCATAAAAATAGGCGACATGTTCTCCGGGCCAAAAGGAGCAAATTGCTTTAAAATTTTATAGAATTTACCTGAAATACTTGTCAGTCTTATCTTAGCGTCAATTTCTATTTCCGGTATTGTCATTCTTTTTTCAATTGTTTCCGCAACGATTTTATCAAATCTTTCCATAAAGGCCTCTAAATTCTCAGGTTTTAAAGACATACCTGCTGCAAATTTATGCCCTCCAAAATGTTCAAGTAAATCATAACATTTATCAATAGCGTTGTAAATGTCAAAGTCTTTAACTGATCTGGCCGATCCGGTAATTAGTCCATTAGCTTTGGTAAGTATAATTGTTGGTTTGTAAAAGTGTTCTGTAAGTCGTGATGCGACAATACCCAATACACCTTTATGCCAATCCGGATTATAAACAATATTGGTATGCTTTTTATGAAAGTCGGGGTCATTGGCAATGATCTCTATTGCTTGCTGGGTGATCGTTGTATCTAAGCTTCGACGTTCGGTATTGAACTGATTTATTTGTTCCGCTCTTTCGATAGCGGTTTCTATATTATTACTTATGAGCAGTTCAACGGAGTTGTGACCGCTTTCCATTCGTCCGGCTGCATTTATCCGTGGCCCGATAAGAAAAACAAGATCGCTGATAGTTAGTTTTCGGTTAAAGGCAAATTCCTCTTCAATGTATTGAAATTCATTTTTCTTCTTTATATTACTATAATGTAAAAGTGCGGTAAAAGCCGGCCGTGGATTTGAGTTCATAAGTTTGAGGCCATAGTATGCCAGAATTCTGTTTTCGCCTGTAATAGGAACGATGTCGGCAGCAATACTCACTACTACTAAGTCGAGATATTTTTCCAACCTTTTAAACGGCAGATGGTTTTTTTGGGAAAAAGCCTGAATTAGTTTAAAACCAAGGCCACACCCCGAAAGTTCGTCAAATGGGTAATTACAATCTGTGCGCTTAGGATCAATGATAGCTACTGCAGGAGGTAGTTTGTCACCTGGCAGGTGGTGGTCGCAAATAATAAAATCTATCCCTAATTCGGACGCGTACTCAACATTATCTACAGCCTTGATACCGCAATCTAATGCTATTACAAGGCTATAGCTATTTTCGTGGGCAAAATCTACACCTATTCTCGAAATCCCATATCCTTCTGAATAACGATCGGGGATATAAAAATCAACCTCCTTATGTATTGATTTCAAAAAAGTATAAACTAAAGCAACAGCAGTAGTTCCATCAACATCGTAATCTCCATAAATAAGGATTTTTTCCTGCCTTCGTATTGCATTTTCTATCCTTTCAATAGCTTTATCCATATCCTTCAGTAGGAAAGGATCGTGTAGATGTAAAAGTTTCGGCCTGAAAAACGAACGCGCTTCATTAAAAGTTTTAATACCCCTCTGAACCAAAAGGTTCGTGAGTAATGTATTGATGTTCAATTCGTGAGAAAGCCGCTGTACTATTTCAGGATCACCTCTTTCTTTGATTACCCATCTTTTGTTCATTAAGAATTTTTTGTAAAAATAAGAATTTTCCTTCAAACTTTTTAATAAAGTTTAATGAAAACAGAAAGATTTTATCTATAAAAGATATAATCTCCTTTTAATCAAATGCTTGCTGTTGATTAAAAAATAAAAGGCACGGAATTTATTTTTTCTGGTCAAACACCATAACGGATTGCTTCCACAGGATCGAGTCTGGCAGCAACATAAGCCGGTACAAAGCCTGAAACAAGGCCTATTATCGTAGAAACTACCAGACCGATGATAATATTTTCTATTGATAAAATCAGCGGAAACGACATGCTTGATTGAAAGCTCAATATCCCAATATAAATAAGCAATAGCCCAATGATACCACCAAGCAAAGAAAGAAAAACAGCTTCGAATAAAAATTGTAAGAGGATAAAATAATTTTTTGCGCCTATCGCCTTTTGAATTCCAATAATGTGGGTTCGTTCTCGTACCGAAACAAACATAATATTAGCAATACCAAAACCGCCGACGAGAAGTGAAAAACCTCCAATGATCCAACCAATAACAGCCAATCCGTTGAAGAAGACTTGCAGCCCTTGATTTAACACACTCACTTCGTTTAATGCAAAATCGTTGTCTTCACCGGGTTTTAATTTACGAAGTGAACGCATAATACCTGTAAGTTCATCAATAAGCTCTTCGATTGTAACATTACTTTTTGCTTTAGCCATGATGGTTGTTCCAATGTTTCGTAAATTGACAAAAGAGCGGGCGAAATTTATCGGAACTATTACCTGTTCATCGTTTGAGCCTCCAAAAGCTCCCGAACCTTGAGTTTTCAATATACCAATGACGACAGCTTTATGCCCCGAGATTTTGACTGTTTGCCCGATAGGATCAAAGCCGCTAAAAAGTTCTTCGGCAATCTTTGAACCTATTATGATAACATTTTTGCCACTTGCCGATTCTACTTTTGTGAAATATCTTCCTTCTTGAATATCAAGGGGCATTACTTGATTATAATCATGAGATACCGTTAGGATAATTACATTTTCATAGGTATTATTTTGAAAATTCAAGTTACGGCTAATATCCGACATTATAGCTACCTCTTCGCAAGCATGGCTTCGTCGCTTTAACTCTTCCATCTCTTTTATTGTAGCTTCAGGCCGATTCACATATTTCCACCAAGGAAAATCACTGCCGCCCATCACCCATGGCCATTTCTGAATAAAAACTATATTTGAACCCAACTGATCAAGACTGCTACGAATACTGCGTTCCAATGAATCGAAAACCGATAAAACCGAAATAACCGAAAAAATGCCGATAGTAATACCGAGAAGCGAGAGAAGTGTTCTTACTTTGTTTGTCATAATAGCTCCAAAAGCAAAAAACAAACTCTCTTTGATCAGTTTTAGTAATAAAAACATTGAATGGCTTGGTTTGGTTTTTTGGTCGTTTTTAATTTTTACAATGCTGTTTCAAACGTACACTTTTTAACAGAATTGCTGATATTGTTTTTTTTTGTTATCAAAAATTCATAACGCTATCAGTCATAAAAGGTAGCTTTTTCCTTTCCGTGAGATATTTGTTAACCTCCACTTTCTAGTTCTTTCTAATGTTTTCTATTATAACGGCTATTATGCTAAAATGGAATTGTCCTTGTTGGTTATTTTAATGATAAAATCTTCAATTTTTATTTGCATTTGCTCTCCTGTTTTCATTTTTTTTAAGGTTAATACTTTATTATTGATTTCATCTTTTCCCATAAGGATTACATAGGGTATTTTCTTTTTATTAGCATAAGCCATTTGTTTTTTCATTTTTGCCGGTTCGGGATAAAGCTCAGCGCTATACCCCAATTTTCTAAGTGTTTTAACCAATTTCAAACCAGATTTTTGCTCCTCTTCACCAAAATTTACAAACAAGACTTTAGATGTAGCTATATTATCTTCTGGAAAAAGCTTTAATTCGTTCATCACATCAAAAATACGATCGGCGCCAAAAGATATGCCTACTCCTGAAATTCCAGCCATTCCAAAAATTCCAGTCAGATCATCATAACGTCCTCCACCACAAATGCTACCGATATTTACCTCTTTTGCCTTAACCTCGATTATTGCGCCAGTGTAATAATCAAGGCCTCGGGCAAGAGTAAGATCAAGTTCGATATTGGTTTCGGGTAAAAGCTCAGCAGCCAGCCCAAAAACAGTTTCCATTTCATGGATCCCTAAAAGGCCAATTTGATTATGTTTCAATAGTTGTTTTAGCGCTGTCATTTTTTCGTTATTTGTGCCTGAAAGCGTCAGAACAGGTTGTAATTTTTCAATAGCCTCTTGCGAGATCCCTTTCTCAGCAAGTTCATCATTCACTTTTTGTAGTCCTATTTTTTCTATTTTGTCAATAGCTGCGGTAATATCAAAAAGCCTGTCAGATTCTCCAATGATTTCAGCAACACCGGCAAGTATCTTTCTGTTATTTAATTTAATAACAATTTCAATTCTAAGTCTTTCAAAAATATCAACAATTACTTCGAGTAATTCAACTTCGTTAAACAAAGCATCACTGCCAATCACATCTATATCACACTGATAAAATTCGCGATAGCGGCCTTTCTGTGGGCGGTCGGCACGCCACACTGGTTGAATTTGATAGCGTTTAAATGGAAAAGTAATATCGTTTTGATATTGAACAACATAACGGGCAAAAGGGACTGTCAGATCATACCGAAGGCCTTTTTCTGAAATCTTTGTAGCAAGTTTTGCAATGTTGCGTTCTTTTAGCTCTTCATCATCAATGTTTCCAAGGAAATCTCCTGAGTTTAAAATTCTGAAAAGCAGTTTATCACCCTCTTCTCCATATTTTCCGAGAAGGGTAGAGAGATTTTCCATTGCTGGTGTTTCGATGGGCTGGTAACCGTACAGCATAAATACACGTTTAATGGTTTCGAAAATAAGGTTTCGCTTCATCATTTCGCTTGGAGAAAAATCCCGTGTTCCTTTTGGTATTGATGGTTTTTGAGTTGACATAATAATCAGATTAACAGCTTTTAAAGGTCTATTTTGTTTAATAATGATTGCATGAAGTTTTCCACTTCCGGGTTGCCTTCGGCAGGAGCCCAGGGGGCAAAATCTTTGGCAGTTAGAGGTGTATAGGGGCCTGCTTTTATTTCGTAGGCTACCGACCCCGTTTCAAGTGAGATAAGAGTATGATAAGTCCTTTCAGGTATCTCAACACCATAAATGCCCTGTTTTGGATCGAGAATGCAATAATGCAAAATGTTACCAGCATCATCAAATGTAAACACTGCAAAACGTCCTCGAAGCGCTAAAAAAATCTCAAATTTATCAGGGCTTTCATGCTTATGAGGCTGAATGTAAGTTCCGGGTTCCATAGCGTTTAACATACGGTTTATCGGTTCGGAGTATGAAGTGTGAAAGTTGAAATTTTTTCTCAACCTCGTTGTCTCTTTTGCTTGTAAAGTAATACTGTCCAATAAAATTTTATCAATGGTTTTCATTTATGAAATAATTACGTTGGGCAAAAATATCCAAAATAGGAACATGAATAACGTATTTCATCTTTGCTTAGACGGGCTTAACGGTTTTTCTTAAAAGGACTAACAAATTCAGTCTTCTTGCATAATGGCTTATGGATTAAGAGTTATATACTCGGTCAGTAGTGTTGCTTTACATTAACGAAGCAAAATATCTGATTGGTTACATTTGCCAAAAAATTTGTTATGAACTGGATTTTACTGATCATTGCCGGCCTGTGCGAAGTAGGATTTGCATATTGTTTGGGAAGGGCCAAAATGTCATCTGGCGTAGCAGTATCATGGTGGTATGCCGGTTTTGTTTTTTTTCTGGCGATAAGTATGTATTTATTGGTAAAAGTTATTCGTGAAATACCATTAGGTACCGCTTATTCTGTATGGACAGGAATAGGAGCTGTAGGTACAGTCATCATTGGAATATTGATTTTTAAAGAACCGGTTGATTTTTGGAGGCTTTTTTTTATAACAACCCTTATAGCCTCTATCATTGGGTTAAAGTTAGTTACAAATTAAACAAAGTGAAAAACGCAATTTATACTTTTTAGGGTTTCAATTTTTTAATTACTCTCAACTTTTAAGTAAGTTTGTTGCGTTACTTTTATTAACTAAAATTGTTATTCAAAATCATATGACAATAAAAGATGCTCAACAAATTGTAGATAGATGGATCAGGTCAACCGGCGTGCGCTATTTCAATGAATTGACCAACATGGCTATTTTAACCGAAGAGGTAGGTGAAGTGGCTAAAATCATTGCCCGGAAATATGGAGAACAGTCTTTCAAAAGTGATGAGGAGAAGTATGATTTGGCAGATGAATTTGCTGATGTACTTTTTGTGCTGATCTGTCTGGCCAACCAAACAGGAGTTGATCTGAGTGATGCTTTTACAAAAAACCTTGAGAAAAAATCTACAAGAGATAAAACACGTCATCAAAATAATAAAAAGCTGGTTCAGTAAACTATGCTGATAGCCAACCATAAAACCAGAAATCCTTTTTACAAACCTGGTAATTGGATTGTTATTTTAACTTTTTTTATTTTTTCTCATATATCCTATGCCCAGCAGTATCATTGTTTAGGTAAGGTTTACGATGAGGAAACCGGCCGTTCTATGGCATTTGTAAATATTGTGGCAAACAATAGTAATATTGGCACCGCAACAGATATTGACGGTAAGTTTCTTGTCGTCTCCGAAACACCGATCAACCTGCTTAGGTTTTCTTATGTCGGTTACGAACCTTTGGTTATTGAAATTTTGGGCGAGGCAAATAATTTGGTAATACATCTTCGGCGTTCTGCAACGGAATTGAGAGAAATAGTGATTTTGGCTGGCGAAAATCCGGCTCATCGTATTATCCAAAAAGTAATCGAAAACCGTGATAAAAATGATCCGGAACAGCTAAAGTCATTTTCTTATACCTCATACGATAAAATGATATTTACAATTGACACTCTCGAAATTCCGGAAGAGGCGAATGAGGTTGGTGACTCAAGCAGTTATAAAATAAAGAAATTTTTGAAAGACAAAGATTTCTTCCTGATGGAAACTGTCTCCGAACGTAAGTACCTGGCGCCCGATCGGAATCATGAAAAGATTATTGCAACACGAATTTCAGGCTTTAAAGATCCGCTATTGTTATTTTTAAGCTCGCAATTGCAATCCACCTCGTTTTATAAAGAACTGATTAAAATCGGCGATAAAAACTATATTAACCCACTTTTAAAAGGAAGTTTTAAGAAATACTTCTTCATGATCGAAGATACTACTTATACTCCAAATTTTGATACTCTTTTCATCATTTCGTTCAAGCAACGTGATAACACAAATTTTGAAGGTCTTAAAGGTGTGCTTACGATCAATTCTAACGGTTGGGCTATTCAAAATGTCATTGCAGAGCCTTCTGCCACTAATGATGGTATTTCAATGGTCATACAGCAGAAATATGAGTTTATTGACGATAAATATTGGTTTCCTGTACAGTTGAATACCGATATAATTTTCAACAATGTTTCAATTGAAGGTTTTTCTCCGAAAGGGCAGGGAAAGAGTTATTTAAAAGATATCGTACTTAACCCTGACATGGTGAAAAGGGATTTCAAACGGGAGACTATTGGGTTTGATCTATTGGCGGGAGAGAGGGATGAAGTGTTCTGGAATATTTATCGTAACGATTCTCTTTCGGAGCGCGACCAAAAAACCTATTCATTTATTGATAGCATAGGTGAAAAAGCTAATCTTGATCGGAAAGTGAAAACTTTAAAAGCGCTGATTGATAACAGACTTCCTGTAGGTTTTATGGATATTAACCTATCTAAGTTAATACACTACAATCAACATGAAGGATTATATCTTGGATTAGGACTTCTTACAAATCAGAAATTTTCAGAAACTATATCCATTGGAGGTTTTTGGGGTTATGGTTTGCATGATAAAAGAGCAAAGTACGGAGGCGATGTAACCTTGCTGTTAAACCGTTACAAGGACACAAAACTAAAAATAGGTTATTATGATTTTGCGACTGAAACCGGCGGTACGACATTTTTTGATGATAGCGAAAACGCATTTAATCCAGCCATGTACCGGCAATTTTACATCAAGCGGATGGATCAAACAACCCGAATGGAAGCAGCTTTTAGCTTTAAACCACATCGTTATGCAAACCTGAATTTTGGTTTTCATCGTGATAAAAAAATACCCACTTACGAATATCTATTCCAAAAGTCTGATACTTACATAGAAGATAACGTTGTTCAAAATAATTTTCATTTTACAGGATTTTCATCGGGATTTAGATTGGCCATAAAAGAAAAGTTTCTGCAAATGCCCGATACACGGATATCGTTAGGAACAAATTGGCCGGTCATCTGGTTTAATTATACACTCGGCGTCGGTGGTCTGTTGGAAAGCGAATTTAGTTACAACAAGTTTGATGTAAAGGTAGAGTACAAAAAATTCTTTAGATATTTTGGTGAGTCGAAAATAATAATACGTGGAGGATTTATTGATAAACCTATTCCATGTGCCAACCTATACAATGGTATGGGAGCCTACAGCAAATTTGCAATTTATGCTACGGAAGCCTTTGTAACAATGGATGCCACAGAATTCCTCGCCGATCAATATCTGTTTGCTTTTTATAGTCATAGTTTTGGCAAGCTTTTATTTGGAAACAGACGATTTGCTCCGGAATTATCTATTGCTTCTAATTTTGGGATCGGTGATTTAAATCAAAGTCAATATCATCAAGGTATTGATTTTAAAGTGATGAACCAGCTTTATTGCGAATCGGGACTGCTACTCAATAATCTGTTGAAATTTCAGGGATTTTATTCACTCGGCGCCAGTGTCTTTTACCGCTATGGTTATTATCATCATCCTATTATTAGCAATAACTTCACTTATCGCATAGTTTTAAATTATTTTTTCTGATATCGCATGTAAAATCAGAAATGTAGATAAATTTGTATGAAAATTAAAATAAATTTTACCGAACATAATGAATAGATCAATAAGAGTAATCAGCATAATTGTAATAAGTGGTATCATTATCCTGCTGCTATGGCGTTTTTCCAATATTGTTTTTTACTTGATTGCAGCCTTGGTGCTTTCGCTGATTGGACGGCCTATAGTTAACTTTTTTAATTCCATAAAAATTAAAAATTACCGTTTTCCCAATTTGATAAGTACAATCATAACAATTTTATTGATAATTCTGTTTTTCATTATTGCTGTCTGGATTTTTATTCCGCTTGTAGCAAATCAAGCTGAAATTATATCGAGAATTGATTTTAACTCATTGAGCAACTCTCTTGAATCTACACTGAGAAATTTTGAAAATACTCTTGTAGAGTATAAATTGATCGGTAAAGATGAAAGTATTAAACAGATGATTCAACAACAGCTAATCTCATTTGTAAACTTCTCGTCTTTTTCCAAATTATTTTCATCATTTATTGGCGCTACAGGTTCTATTTTTTTAGCAATATTCTCGATTTTTTTTATCACTTTCTTCTTTATTAAAGATGCTAACATAGTAAATAACATGATAGATGCAATAATTCCCATAAAACATGAACAAGAATTCAGGAATGTAATAAAGCAAACCAAGCATCTTTTGAGTCGTTATTTTATTGGTATTTCTATCGAAGTAATCACTATGATTATCCTTCTTTCTCTTGGGTTAACCATTTTTGGTGTACAGAATGCACTGCTTATCGGTTTTCTTGGTGGTTTGCTAAATATCATTCCATATCTTGGTCCTATCATTGGAGCTATCATAGGTTCGTTAATTGCAGTTTCTAACATATTAAGCTATGGGCAATATCATGAAATTGTTGGCATTATACTTCTTGTATGTGGAGTTTTTGCAGGCGCTAATCTGATAGATAACATTGTGCTTCAACCTCTTATTTATTCGAGCAGCGTTAAAGCACACCCTATCGAAATTTATGTTGTCCTGCTTATTGCAGGAAGTTTGGCCGGAGTTCCGGGTATGATACTTGCAATACCATCTTACACCGTACTTAGAATTATTGCTAAAGAGTTTTTTAGTCAGTACAAGATAATAAGGCATCTGACAAGAAACATTTAACAACTTTTAGTTTTAAAACATTGAGAAAACATTTTTTTTGAATATATTTGCCTAATCTTTTAAAAACACATAATCATGAAATCATCAACAAGTTTTCTTATTGGTTTGTTAAGTGGCGCTGCTATTGGCGCCGCACTTGGAATTCTTTATGCACCTGATAAAGGTAAAGTTACAAGAAAAAAAATTGCCCAAAAGACTGAAGACCTGAAAGATGACATCTTGGACAAGATGGACGAAATGAAACAATCTTTTGGCGAATCAATAAACAAAGTGAAAGAAAAAGTAGAAGAGGTGAAAGGAAAAATGCAGAAAAAAGAAGCCTGATTTGTTTATTGTTAACAATGATTTTAATCTTTACAGGATGAAATAATATTTTTCATTGTCGTTTCATCTTTCTTGATCATTCTTATACCACAAAATAAATAACGCCTTTATGGATAAGAAAAAAATTGACAAAGAACTCAATAAAACATTTGCAAACATCAAGGATTATTTAACCCTAAAAAAGGACTATTATTCACTTATTTTAACTGAACGGTTATCTAAAATACTTACTCGTTTCATTGTAATTATTGTATCAACAATGTTGCTTTTGTTTTTCATTTTGTTTATCTCCTTTGCTATTGTAAGTTGGCTCAATCGTATAACTGATAGTGAAATCCTTGGATATGTTATTATTGCTTTTTTTTATCTTGCACTAGTAATCCTTATGTTGGTATTTCAAAAACAACTTTTTCTTAATCCCCTCATCAAAGGGATCAATAGCATGATCCTTGAAGATGAAGAGATAAATGATATTTTGGATAATATTGAAAATCACGATGATGATGAAGAAGAAAAAGCTCAATAACCTTAATGACATCCGATATCATAAGCTGCTGCTAAAAACACAGATGCGGCATAAAGAAGAGAAGATAAAAAAGAGCCTTAAAAAAATAAACAACGAAATACATACTATTAATTTCAAAAACGATATTCTTGCAGGCATAGTAAATAATCCCTCACTGATTATCAATACTGCACGAATTACTTACGACTTGGTTTCAAGATTTCGGCGTTGGCGTAAAAACAGAAAAAAGAGTAGATAGAGTAATAATTATTCCGCTCTTTTAAATTCGATACCTAAGGTTTTAACACCTTGCGTGTAGTATTTATGATTGTAGTTTTCTATTTCAAATTTGCAAATACCCTTTTCATTGAAACGAATCCCTTGAAATGACAATGTTTTAACGACATAATAATCCTCTTTCGCTTCCCCTAAATAGTTACCATCTTTTGTGCTCCTTAAATATGCCTCCAAATCGAGAATCCGCGAATCGCCAGATGGAGTAATCATTTCGATACTTAATGGTAATGATCGGCCTTCAAAGGCTGGTGTATGTTCAACTATAATCCACACATCCCATTCTGTTTCAGTATCTTTAATGTTAAAGCTAAACTGAACAAAATCAAATCTCTTCCAAATATCCTTATCGAAATAATGAAAAGATATTAAATTCTCAGTTTTCCGACAACCGACAATCAAAAAAGTAAAAAGAGAGACAAGGATTAAGAATTTTTTCATAGTTAACTTTTAAAAAATCTGTGAAAAATAATCAATGCTATTACTACCCAGGCTAATGCTCCGAAAAATGAAATAATAAGGGAGTTGGATGACTTTATTTTAAGAAATGGAAATAACAATGCCTTACTTAGTATCCCACGTTTTTGAATTAGATAACTGGCTTCAACACATAGGTTATTGGTCTTTCCCGACATTCTCAACTTTTTAAAAAGCAACTCGGCATAAAGCCCGTAAATTCCAAAAACTAAAAGAAAAAAAGCTGCTAATAACCTAATTGCAATTTGAAACTCATTTATTTCATCATGGCGAAAAAATAAAACTATCATGGCGATAATAATTGCAAGCAAAATTGCCATAATGTAAAGAATTTGTTTCATTTTTGAAGAAATTAGATTTTTGCAAAATTAACGTAAATAAAAAATGGCATCAAAGTCAAAGAAGTTTTATGTTGTTTGGGTTGGTCATAATCCGGGTGTTTACAATAGTTGGGATGAATGTCAGGCACAGGTTAAGGGCTTTGAAGGTGCACGGTATAAGGCTTTTTCTAACGAATCGCAAGCCATTTCTGCTTTCAGAGGCAATATGTGGGATTATTTAAAAAAGCCATCGAAACAACCCCAATTAACCTCTGACCAATCAGCTTTTGAGGAAAAAAAATCAGAACAACGCCATCAATATATAGCAGAAAGTGTTTCTGTAGATGCTGCTTGCGGTGGAAACCCAGGCATAATGGAATATCAGGGTGTTTATACAAAAAATGGGAGAAGGATTTTTTATGCAGGTCCTTTTCCTGATGGAACAAACAACGTAGGTGAGTTTTTGGCGATTGTTCATGCACTGGCATTGCTGAAAAGCAAAAAGAAAACGTTACCTATTTATAGCGATTCTGAAACAGCCATTGTATGGGTAAGAAATAAACATGCAAATACAAAATTGAAACCTACTAATGCTAACGCTCAATTATTTGAACTTATTCAAAGAGCAGAAAAATGGCTAAAAACCAATACTTGGAATATTCCTGTTTTAAAATGGGAGACTGAGTGGTGGGGAGAGATACCGGCAGATTTTGGGCGTAAATAAATTTTTTTTAAAAAAAAAGGTAAAATGCTATTTCATCCTGATATTTATCAATTCAATGATCTGCGCAAAAAATTTCCGGTTCTGGATGTCAGGTCGCCGGGTGAATATACAAAGGGTCATATCCCCGGAGCTGTAAATCTTCCATTGTTTGATGATAGAGAAAGGATGATAATTGGCACCACTTATCAGCAGATAGGTATGGATTCAGCTCTGCTACAAGGTTTAGATTTTGCAGGCAAAAAGCTTTCATCTTATCTTCAACAGGCTTTGGCAATCGTACCCGACAGGGTGTCGCTTATGCACTGCTGGCGTGGAGGTAAACGTAGCGAAAGCTTAGGAGGGCTACTATCATTGGCCGGTTTTGAAATATATCTGTTGACAGGAGGGTACAAAGCATACAGAAAATCAGTTAGGGAATCATTTGAAAAAGATCAAAAAATAATTATCCTGGCAGGAAAAACAGGTTCCGGCAAAACCGAGATACTTCAACAGTTGAAAAAAAATAATCAGCAAATCGTTGATCTTGAGTATATAGCCCATCATAAAGGATCGGTTTTTGGGGCGTTTGGCGAAATGCCACAACCTACTAACGAACAATTTGAAAATGACCTAGCTGAAGCATGGAATAGTTTAGATGTTGAAAATCTTGTTTGGGTTGAAGATGAAAGCAAGGCCATCGGAGGAGTTTTTCTTCCGGAAAATCTGTTGAAGAAGATGAACGAGGCATTAGTGATTTATATAGATGTTCCGAAAAAAATCAGAATTGAGCGTTTAATCCGCGATTATTCTACATACCCAAAAGAGTTGATTACAAAGGCAATTTTAAAAATTAGCCGAAGACTTGGCGGACAAAATGTGAAGCTTGCCATAAGTGCAATTGATCAAAACGACTTTGCTAAAGGGATTGAAATCATTCTTAACTATTATGATAAAGTGTACGATTATGACCTTTCATTAAAACCGGCAGATAAACTCCTAAGGCTTAGCATCAATACTTTGGATGCTAATTTTGGCGCTGAAGAATTATTAAATTTTTCCAAACGACTTAACATTATTTAAAATGAAGCTAGAGTATAATATTTACCTTGATTATAATGCCACCACTCCTATTGGGGATGAAGTTGCTGAAGCTATGCGCCCATATTTGAAAGATTATTTTGGTAATCCCTCAAGTAGTCATTCTTTTGGCGCTGCAGCCAGAAATGCTGTTGAAAATGCTCGCCGACAGCTCTCAGAATTGTTAAACTGCCATACGGATGAAATTATCTTTACAAGTGGCGGCACCGAAGCAAACAATTATGCTATCAAAGGCGTTGCATTTCAATATCGTAATAAAGGAAACCACATAATTACTACCACTATTGAACATCCAGCCGTGAGCGAAGTGTGTCGTTTTTTAGAGTCTAATGGATTCAAAGTTAGTTATATACCTGTTGATGACTTTGGCATAGTAGATCCTCAAAATATCGAAAAAGCGATATTGCCATCTACTATTTTGGTTACAGTAATGCATGCTAACAACGAAACTGGAGTTATTCAGCCTATAGAGAAAATTGCAGAGATTACCAAGAAGCATGGTGTTCTCTTTCATTCGGATGCAGCACAATCAATTGGTAAAATTGAAACGGATATACAAAAACTTGGTGTTGATCTTTTGTCGGTTGCCGGTCATAAGTTCTATGCGCCTAAAGGTGTTGGTGCGCTGTTTATTAGTCGTGGTGTGAAGCTGCAAAAGCTGATTCATGGAGCTAATCATGAACATAACTTACGTGCTGGAACCGAAAATGTACTTGAAATTGTAGGCCTTGGTAAAGCAGCGGAAGTTGCTAAACGTGATTTTCAGACTAATATAAAGCAAATGATGCTTACCCGTGATAAACTTGCGTCTCTGCTTTTTACAGCCTTACCCAACATCAGACTTAATGGACATCCCGATTTAAGACTCCCTAATACCTTAAGTATCAGTTTTCCGAATATAGAAGCCAATACTTTACTTAGCGAATTGAAAGGAATAGCTGCCTCTGCCGGAGCAGCCTGCCATGCCGATCAGATTGATGTATCAAAGGTTCTTACTGCAATGCGCGTTCCAGTTGATTTTGCTATGGGAACAATACGTTTTTCGACAGGTAAAAATAGCGCCATTGAGGATATGGAAAAGGCAGCTGAGCTTATAATTGCCGCAGTAAAGCGGCTGTCGCCCGATGAAGTAATTCAGGATAAAACCAAAATGGAAACTAATGAAATAAAACTGACTGATTTCACTCATGGTTTGGGCTGTGCATGCAAAATAAGACCACAATATCTCGAACAAATTCTAAAAGACCTTCCTTTGTCAATAGATGAGAATGTAATTGTAGGTACCGGAACTTCGGATGATGCTGCCGTTTACCGTATCAACAAATCAACTGCTATTGTACAGACTGTAGATTTTTTTACACCTATCGTTGACGATCCCTATTATTTTGGCGCTATTGCTGCTGCAAACTCGCTGAGCGACATTTATGCAATGGGCGCTAAGCCGCTCTTTGCACTCAATATTGTTGGATTTCCGGATAATCGCTTACCGATATATGTTTTAAAAGAAATTTTAAAAGGCGCTTCAGATAAAGCTGCCGAAGCTGGAATATCCATTTTGGGAGGACACACTGTTGAAGACATTGAGCCTAAGTTTGGAATGGCTATAACCGGGATGGTTCATCCTGACAAAGTGCTTACCAATGCTACAGCAAAGCCGGGAGATGCTTTGATATTGACAAAACCAATCGGAACCGGAATCATCTCAACAGCCGTAAAACGAGGTATTGTCAAGAAAAATATTTCACTCATAGCCCGTAATGTGATGTTAGAGTTAAACGCTGATGCTGCAAACTTAATGAGTCTTTTTCCGGTAAATGCCTGCACGGATATTACCGGTTTTGGACTTCTTGGGCATCTTAAAGAGATGATGGAAGCTTCTGGTGTAGGTTCAATAATTTATTCCTCAAAAGTGCCAATAATAGAAGGAGTTTATGAACTTGCTACAGCAGGAGCCATACCAGGGGGTACAAGAAACAACCTCGATTATGTGTCGGCAAATGTTAAATGGGACGAAAATATTCCGGAGATTACAAAACTAATTTTATGCGATGCACAAACCTCCGGAGGTCTATTGATTGCTATACCGGAGGCATTTGGAGTTGAGTTTATCCGAAAACTAAATGAAAATCATAACAAACAGGCCGAAATTATTGGAAAAATAATTGAAACTGACGAAACATCAACAGGAATAATTCAAATAATAAATTTAAAGTAAGCATTTAACAACAGTAACCCTGGATTAGCTTCATAAAATCAATAGTTTAGCCCAAATTGTTTTTTTATTGATTAACGTCAAATTCGGTATTAGAAAAATAATAAACTTCCATCATATTGAATTAAAGTTATTTGTGCCTAAAAATCTCTAATGCGAAACAATAAACAAACTTCCCTGTTTAACTGCAATACTCTAATACAAGACCTATTTATATTTTGAGATGAACTGCCGGATCCCAAAAGAGTTCTTTAAAGTTTTCTACTTTATCGTTTTCAATCTTTATTCCTTCTGATTCAAGTAGTTGTTGCATCAGGTGTGGAGAACCAAAATGATTTTTTCCGGTTAACATCCCATTTCGGTTTACCACCCTATGTGCCGGTATATTTTCTATATAGTTATGTGAGGCATTCATTGCCCAGCCAACCATCCTTGCTGAACCTTTGGTTCCTAAAAAAGCTGCTATTGCGCCGTAGGAGGTTACCCTGCCAAAAGGAATTTGTTTTACAACAAGATAAACTTTATCAAAAAATGTAAGATCGTCATTCATAAATCAAAATAAAAAAAGTCCCGAAAATGATTCCGAGACTTTTTTTTAAAAAGAAAATTTAATTAATTTATTTAATAACCAATTTGCTTGTTGTCCATCCTTCGGTTGTTTCAATCTGAATGAGGTACATTCCTGCTGATAGATCGGCAATTTTGATTATGATATGATTGTTGTTAGGCTGTGACTGATATACAACTTGACCGGTATAGTTTATAATTTTCAGTTGTTTCATATCTGTCGGGCTGCTTATATTTACTTCTCCATTTGCAGGATTAGGATAAATACTTAAAGTGTTTATGTTTTCGGTAGGCTCAGAAATTGATACTCCTATTGAAGCCGGATCTGACCATGCAGTACATTCGGTATAGTGAGCGCCAACTTTATAAGTGTGCGCACCTAATGGTACATTATTATCGGTATAGGTAGTAACTGTTGACCCAACGGAACCGATTATCTGGCCATCTCTCATAATATCGTAACCTTCTAAAGCTCTTGAGTTATTAACCCACTGTGCATTATTGGTTTTTCCTAAGTTTCCTGCTATAGGTAAGCCATAAGAAGCGCCAGGTTTTGGTGTGATAACTATTGGCTCGGCAGGTGTAGCATTATCTGAACCGACACCGATAATACCGGCGATGTTCCAATTATAGTTTAGGCCAAATTGTATTGACATTGATGCCCATGCGCCACCAGTACTGATTAAATCGCCAAAGTTAGCTACTGCAGGGCCTGCATCTGCACCGGCCGGGAATTCACCTGCTCCATGAGTTGTTTCATAACCAATGTATAGGTACATTCCTGCATTAATTTTAACTGGATTGGTAATTGTAACCGTATTCCATTGTTCAGAAATTAGTGTGGCTGTTTGGCTAACTAATTGTTGATTTCCGGCAGTACCGGTCCATACTTTCACCACGTAAGTAGCAGTTGCAGATCTTGGGAAAAGATCAACCTGTTTAAGGTATAGTCCAATATATTCTGTTAATTGGCCTGGTTCCCATTTAGCTGCAACGGAGAAAGTACCGCCATTTGTCAATCCGATACCGTCATAGTTTATTCCATCATCCCAACGTATTGTGCCGCCTGGCTCTTCTGGAGCAACCCAGTTGAGTACAACATTATAGGGGTTAGTACCTGTTTGTTGTAATGTAAGGTTGGTGGGGGGTGGAAGCGGGCATCCTCCGCCTTGAACATTTAAAGTTACAGGAACTGACACTAAAGGTGTTACCGGATCATTACTTGCAATGTTAATATTAGCCTGATAAGTACCTTCGGGTAAGCTACCTGCATTAAAGTTAACGGTAATTGATTCGGACATATTAGGCTCGATTGAACCAAAACTTGGATCAACGGAAAGCCATGCTTGCATAGGATCACCAACAAGTTTTGCACGGATATTCCAATTTTGGTTTATATTAGGATTTATTACTGATAATTTTGCCCATGTAGAGCCTGTTTTAATCCAGTCGCCATCGGCATGTGCCGGGCCTGCATCAGTTCCAGCAGGATATACTCCAGCAACGTTTTGAACGATTTCGTATGCTACCCACATATCGCCTCCGGTGTTGAGGAGTGGGGTGTAAAGATTAACTTCATTCCAGGCGCCTGCATTTGCTGAGAAAAGTTGCTCATAAAGTAATTCACCTGGTTTGTCAGGATGACTCTGACCATAAATTTTTATTTTATAACCATTTGCTGGATCATTGATATACACCCGAACCTGTGTTAGTTCCATTCCTATATACTGACCTGTTAAGGCTGCAGGAAATCTTGCTGCAATTTCAAAAGTTCCTCCGTTTGTTAGCCCAACAGCTGAACTGTAGTCGCCATCATAATGTAATAATACCTCATCATCAGTAACTGAAGGTCCTGGTTGACTCTTTTCAGCTTTTATAACGTCAATGTCATTTCCGGTAATTGTTGTTTCAGGCTCTATAACAACTTCTTGCGTGTATTCAGTTTCGGCATCTCCATCGTCAACATCAAAGTTTACAATGATGTTATAGTTAAGTTTTACAACGCCGGTATTGGAAATTGTGAGTGTTTTTTGGCTGGTTTGGCCGTTTTGGAGAGTTTCGGTAAATGAAGTTGGGCTTACATTAATTTCAGGATCACCGCCTGGAGGAGCTGTTTGTGTAAGGCTGATATCATCAAAATATGCTTTTGGCGTTCCATTTTCATTCCACGCGTACATAGAAAATGCATCAAGTTTATTTAAAGAGCCTTGACCGAAAACCCCTCCGCTCCAAACCCAGGTAACAACAGAATTACCATTGACAAACAGTTCAGCAAAGTCGTTATTTAAATCCACATCAATTTTAATAGGTATCCATGTGTTATAGGCGTAGGTGAATACCCCGGCTCCTTGACCGCCTGCATCAACGGTTCCTAAACCACCTTGATCGAAAAAAGTTTGCATTCCCCACTCGCTACTTGGACCGTTAAAGTCTTGCAGGATGTTAAAATAGCCATAAAATCCTTGTGGTATATAAGCGTTAAACTCGATTGCATAGGCGCCTGTAACAAGATCATTAAAAAGAAGAACAACATCGTTAGTACCTTCAATTAAAACTGATTTTGATCCACTTACTGAGTGATCGGAAGAGACCATTGGGTCTTCAGCGCTTCCCGGGGAGTTGTTCCATGTTGTCCAATAATCTTTTCCCTGAGCAATGGCTTGTTGAACGAGATGCTGACCTGCATTATAAGATTCGAAATCTTCAACAATCAGGCTTTCAGTTACCATTTCGTAATATACATCATCTACGTAGAAAAGAGGAGTTCCGCCATCATCCCATCCATAAAAATCCATTCCATCAAGCTTAAGCATACCTGTGCCAAACGTTCCCTTACTCCATTGATATTCATGTATTTGCGAATTATTTAAGAAAACTTTGCACCAGTCGTTATCAAGATCAACAAATACCTTAAGATTAAGCCATTGATCATATCCAAAAACGAAACTGGCTGCACCTGCGCCATCACCATCAATTGAACCTGCGCCACCAAGGTCAAAATATACTTGTAACCCCCATGTGCTACCTGACCCGGCGAAATCTTGTAAAACATTAAAATATCCAAGATTCCCGGCTGGGATATACATTTTGAATCCTAAGTTATATTTTCCGACAGTCTTCCCGCCAAGAAGCAGAACAACGTCATTGTCAGTTGTAATCTTTACTGAGTTGGGGTTAGTGAACGAATAATCTGTAGAGATTACAGGGTCTTCCGGACCACCTGGTGCATTGCTCCATGTTGTCCAGTTTTCAGGATTTTCGATGGTCAGCTTTTCACCAGCTGTATAGGAATCGAAATTGTCCTCATAAATGGTAACCTGACCTACTGCAATGAATCCCATTAAAAACATTGCAATGATTGATAGTAAGTACTTTTTCATGATTTTTACTTTTTAGTTAAAAAAATTATTTTCAGTGCAAATTTATATTTTTTATCTTAAACATAACAAATAAAATAATTTCAATTTTTTTTTTAGAAAGATTGTATCTCCTGGTAAAGCCTTCCTTGCCAAGTGTTTTTTTCAAGTAAACGCTTTTCGATTTTTTGTAAAATTACATCGTAACGTATTGGCCCCCAGTGAGGGCCAGCAATAAACCGAGGAGGCATCTCGCCTGCAAATCTTTCTAAAACAATAGTTGGATTAAGTCTTTCTAAAAAAGCAATAACAAGTTCGATGTATTCATTTATTTCGAAAAATCTGAAATTATTAGGATTTTTCCTGTATTGAATTTCCATTATTGTGTTCTTTGCAATTTGTAATTGATGTAGTTTGAGGGTTGTTATTGGTAGTTTGGATAGTATATCAGCCTGATTTATGATTTCGTCATCTGTTTCGTTTGGGAGTCCTATAATAATATGTGCACCGGTTTTAATCCCTTTCTTGGATGTTTTAGTTAAAGCTTCAATGGAATCGGCAAAGGTATGGCCGCGATTTATATTTTGTAGCGAACGATCGTAGCACGATTCTAAACCATATTCAATGATGATATAATTTTTTTTAGCCAGATCGGCAAAATATTGAAGTTTCTCATCATCTATACAATCGGGGCGCGTACCGATAACCAATCCGACAACTTTATCTTGTTGCAGCGCTTGTTCATAAATTGTTTTAAGATGATTTAGAGGTGCATAAGTGTTGGAAAAAGCCTGAAAATAGACCAGGAATTTATCAGCCCTTCGGTATCTTTTTCTGTGAAACTCAATGCCCTCTTCTATTTGTTGTTTGATGGTTTTTGTCGGGTTACAATAAGAGGGGTTAAATGCGGCGTTGTTACAATAAGTACACCCTCCTGTTCCTTTTAAGCTATCCCGATTCGGACACGTAAATCCGGCATCAACCGAAACTTTTTGAACCCTCGTTCCAAAGTGGCTTTTAAAATACTCTGCATATGAGTTAAATCTGCGTTGATGTCCCCAGTGATATTGCATTAGGATAAAGTTTCATCAGAATGGATAACCGATACCGAAATTCCAGATAATGTCTTTTGGTTTAAGGGTTTTTATTCGCCATTGTTCTCCGATAGGATAGCCAGGAGCCCTCATTGGAGCAGCTAAATCAATACGGAAGATGAAATACGAAAAATCAAACCTCAACCCGGCACCCGAACTAAATGCAATCTGGTTGGGTAAATCTTTCCATTTAAAAAGACCTCCCGGATAATTTTCTGAAAAGGTAAGTAGCCATATGTTTCCTAAATCCCCGAAAATAGCGCCTTTGAGGAATCCATAAATTGGAAAACGATATTCCAGGTTTAGCTCTAAAATAAGGTCTCCCATTTTTTCAAAATATCTTTTGGTGGTGTCTCGGTACGCTCCCGGCCCTAGTGAGCGATATTTCCAACCGCGCATATCATTTGCGCCACCGGCGTAAAAGCCTTTTTCAAAAGGCAACACTAATGAGTTTTTGTAAGGTATCCCTATACCGGCCAGCCCTCTGATTACTATGGTATTATCTTCATCAAGTGTTAAATATCGTCGGATATCAATATCTGTTCTGATGTATTGTGAAATAGGAATATTCCATAGTATTGTTTCCCCTTTGTTATTTATCTTAGGCTCGGTAATCAAATTTAGAATGTAAATAAAGTTACCTGCCGACTCGATTCCCCATCGGAAATAGGTAAAGTTTTTAACTAAGTTTCGCTCTTGATTATTAAAAATGAAACTGTATTTGGACAATAAGATTAAATGATCAGTGTATTGGTTGGTGAGGCGCGGATCGTTTATATCTTTCAATAGTCTGACAAAGCTCGAATCAGGAAAAATAGATACCGAATTTAATTCAACCGGTACAAAGCTGTGATAAACATATTTTCCCATTTTCCAGTTGTAGCCAAATGAGGCGTTGGTAATGTACCGTGTGTAGTTAGGCCTTTTTTGATAATTGATACCCATCATTAATGAAGTTCTCGGCCTGGAAGATTTCGAAACTTGTCCACTATAAAATGGAATCAAAAATTTCGGAAAATCAATACGGGCTTCGGCTCCTGCTTGAATGGTATTTATAAATGAAAAAACATCTAAAGTTTCGGGCCCGCCTTGTTGCCACTCAAGGCCTCCTGTAGCTTTCAAAGTTAACAGTTCCGCACCTTTAAATATATTAAGATTTTGATACACAACGTTTCCTGCAATTCCTAATGTGCTGCCGGAGGTGGTTCCTTCTGCCTCAACAGAAAACGAATGCACTGGTTTTCGTGATAAGTTGATAAGTGCATCAAGCTTGTACCCAGCTAAGTTATTTGAAAAATCATTGACTGCCGTAGGTGTAAAACTAAAATTTGTGTATCCGTAAAGTGGCAGGCCTGATAATTGGCGATAAGTGTTTTCTTGATCTTTTTCGGTATAAAGCTCATCTGGTTTAAAACTTATTTGATTGCGCAAGGCTTTTGGGAATACCTTTAATTTATCTCTGTAATAATAGATATACCTGTTTCTATTGTCTTTCGAAGTGGTGTCGCGGTAAGCCATCAGTTGCGTTGTATCTCTTCTTAGCGGACTGAATTCTGTATTAATAGCAATCCGATTGATGAAATATTTCTTGTGAAGGCTTTCAGAAATGCTATCAGGATAATCTTTTATCGGGATTTTGGGATTGCTGATGTTTGTATAAATATTTAATGAATGATTATTGAATGCACTATCAACTTCAAAAAAAACATAATCGGGGGTAAAATAAAAATAGCCATGATTACGAAGTAGGGTAGTTATATGATAACGCTCGTCATTCAATAGGTTTACATTATAAATAGCGCCTGGTTTAACTAATGATTTACTCTTATTATTTATAATGATCGAAGAAATTGCCGTATCAGGGATTTGATATTCAATTTGATTTATCTGGTAGGGTTGCGCTATTTTTATAGCGTAAATAGCCTGTGCCTTATGCTTTTTAAAAGAGACCTCATTTTCGATTTGAGAATTAAAATAACCTTGGTTGTTTAGAAACAATTGCAATTGGCTCACCGAACGCTCGGCCGCAAGCTCGTCATAAAATACCGGTTCTTTACCAAAATTTTTTGATAGCCAATATTTGAATGAAGGTTTTTTTGCTTTTTGATAGTTTTTGATGTGAATATATTCTCTAAATCTGAAAACTCCGAGAAATCGTTTGTTAGGTTTTTGATTTAGAATCGAATAAAGGTCGTTCGGGTCAAAATTCAGTTTTTTAGGTTCTATTTTAGTTTCGTCAATATTTATAACATTTCTTACAAGGATTTTTTCATCATCCTTCAGTTCATGTGTTATCCTGCAACTACTTATCAACAGGAGTAAAACTGGCAGCAAAAAGAATTTTCCTTTCAAGCAAAAATTTTTGGAAGTTGAAACACAAAATTAATGTAAAAAGTATGCTATAGAGGATTTTTCATTTTTTATTTAAGATCAGTTTTAGTTGGCTGGGAATAAAAAAACCGGTTCAAAACAGTGTTCGAACCGGTCTTATCATTTTGCCAAATTTATTATGCGATTTTTATCTCTTTAGTTATTCTGGTTTCTTCTTTTTTAGGCAGAATTACTTTTAAAATACCATCTTTCAAATCAGCCTTAATTTTATCAACGTTAATTGTTTCGGGTAAAGTAAATGAACGGCAGAAGGTGCCGTAGAGAAATTCGCGTCTGCTATATTTACCCTCTACTTCTTCGGTTTTTTCGGCTTTCTTCTCTGAAGAAATGCTTAGGACATTCTTCTCAAGGTCAATTTTCACATCTTCTTTTTTAACGCCGGGTACCGCCATGTGTAGCTCGAAACTATCGTCTTTTTCGAGGATATTGGTTGATGGTGAACAATCGTAATGCTTTCTTTCCATGCGTTCGTTGGAATGGCTTCTGAAAAAATTCTCGAACAAATCGCTCAAAGGCGTGTCTGGATTCCATCTCATCATTGTCATAATTTTATTCCTTTCTATTATAGTTAAACTTTTGTTATTTTTAATTGTGAAAGCGGTTTGTCAATTTTTATACCAACCCAAAACATTGCTTTTTAGTAAATATCGCCGCGACAATATGTCAGATTAATTTACAAAATCAGACAATATGACCTAATCATGTTGATTTTTTTAGAAACCACAATTTTTTGAAATAAGCACCTATCAACTAATACAAAGTATTTTTGCGCTGAAAGGGAAATTTTAAGACCAATCCTAAATAATTGTTTGCTCATTAAAATTTTTATTGCTTCGAACTAACAAACTTTGATGAAATTAAAAATTTTCATTCTTGTGATACAGCTTGTTGGAAATCTTTATCATTTTTGCGAAAGAATATATCTGAATAATATCGAATGCAGTCGGAACAAAATAAAGTTTTAAAAATTTTCAGGTTTGAGCGGGTGATTATTCCAGTAATCATTGGTTTAGGAGTAGTTGGTTATTTTTCATTTAAGGATTTTGATCCAAAGCCCTTTTTTGAGATTCAGCCTAGTTTTCAATTATGGTTTTGGCTTTTCATGGCTTTTACGATGGTTGTCATGCGTGATGTAGCCTATATGTATCGTATTCGTTTGCTCACCGATAAACAGCTTAGCTGGCGAAACTCGTTTCATGTTATTATGCTTTGGGAATTTGCTTCGTCTGTAACCCCAAGTGTTGTTGGAGGTTCAGCAGTAGCGCTGTTTATTGTTACTAAGGAGGGAATAAAACCTGGTCGTGCCACAGCCATTGTTATGATAACAGCTTTATTGGATGAGCTTTTTTATATCATCATGGTTCCACTGATTTTACTTTTTGCTGGCACATCTTTACTTTTTAAAAGTGAATCGAGTTTTCTATTCATCAATTCGAAACTTGGGATACAAGGGGTTTTTGTTATTGGTTATTTTTTTATATTATTCTTGACATTGATAATTTCTTATGGTGTTTTTTTTAAACCACGGGGTTTTAAATGGATTCTACTAAGAATTTTTAAGATTCCTTTTCTTCGGAAATGGCGTTTTCAGGCTGCACAGGCTGGTGATGACATTATTATAACTTCAGCCGAAATGCGGCATAAATCTTTTAGTTTTTGGGCAAGGGCTTCTCTTTCTACTTGGATTTCGTGGACATCAAGGTTTTTGATGGTCAATTTTTTAATCTACGCCATCACTGCAGGGGGAGATCATTTTTTGATCTTTGCCCGTCAACTTGTTATGTGGGTCATTATGCTCATAAGCCCTACGCCGGGAAGCAGCGGTGTGGCTGAGTTTCTGTTTTCAGATTTCCTCGGCGATTTTATTCCGGCCGGTCTTAATATGGCCGTTGCACTACTTTGGCGGTTGATGAGTTATTATCCATATATCATTATTGGCGCACTGGTACTCCCAATTTGGATAAAACGGGTTTACAAATTCAATTAGAGACTATAATCATTGTAAAACAATCTTCCGGCTTATTTTTTTCTCTGTCGAGAAAATGCTGATCAGATAATTACCTTTTGGAAATCCGGTCAAATCAAGTGTGTGAAACTTGCCCTCCGGAAGTTTCTTCGCCAATACCACCTTTCCTGAAACATTAATCAATTTAAGATTTATTGATTTCTGATCCATACTTCCAAAGTCTATATTGATTAAGCCGTTTGTAGGATTTGGGAAAATATTAATCGTTTCGTTGTTGTTTTTATTTATTGCAACGCCTGTGATTAGTTTAAATTCAGTGGTGTAAAAGCCTCTTCCATGTGTTGCTGCCAGCACGGTATTATCGGAGTTGCGCAATGTAAGCATATCAACTCTTACGTTAGCCATACCTTGTGCATCTTGTTTCCAGATTACTTCCGGTGAATTTATTGTGTTGGTTGTCCATATTCCAAGTTCTGTAGCTAACATAACCTGATTGTCATTTTCAGGATGATATAATGCCCAACGAACCGGAATATCGGGGAGGTCGCCCTGTACATTTTGCCAGGTTTCGCCTCCATCAATCGTTTGCCATAATGACTCAACGCCATAATTTGAAAAAGTAACCAGTAGTATATCTTCACTTGAACCTATTGCTATGCACGAAACGTAAGCAGTCGGGAAATTCGTGCCTGTAATTTCAACAGTTTGTGGTACAGCTTCAGCATTTATAACTTTGTAAACTCTGCCCGATTGTGTGCCGACAAAGATTGTAGATTTCCCTGCTTCGGCATAAGGCGATGCTTTAATATGTGAATAATAGACATTTGTGTTGGTATTTAAACCGGTGAAACTTGCTGTTGCATTGTAAGGAATATTAATTATCCGAAGTATAGTGTTAGGGTTTCCGCCGGAAAAACTAACTGCATTAGCAAAAAGCGTGTTGGTTTTTACATCAAAATCTGCAGGGTTGATGAATATTCCACTTTCATAGTCGTAGTAGGTATACATGTTGTAATTCATAAAAACATAATACCTATTATAATACACAGAGGTGATAAGCAGTGGATCGTTATCATCAAAAAAACAGGCAGCGCCATCGCCGCCACTTACCATATCATTTATAGTTAATGGTTGTCCGTTGTACAGCAGAGAGCCGTTGTCCTGCAATCCTCCTGCATATATCGTTGATCCTGCTGATGGATGTATTGCTCCTGTATAAAACTGTAACGTGTTGTAACCCTGATTTTTTTCTTGAAAAACAGGGAAAGAGGACGTGGCTGTCTCTGTATAAAATACTCCTCCGTCGTTGCATGTTATAAAAGTAGTGGAGCTGCCAGGTTTAAATTGAATATCGTGGTGGTCGGCATGTAAATATTGATCTCCACCGCCATAATACATTAGTGCCCAATCGGATATTCTTGTCCATGAAGACCCACCGTTGTTTGATTTCCACATATCCAAACCACCTGTAAAGATATTATTGGCATTATTAGGATCCACTCTTAGCGTAAAGGCGTGCCACGCCAATGTTGACCAAGTTGATTCCGGAATCATTACTGATGACCAAGTTTGTCCCTTGTTTGTTGATTTAAGTATATAACGGCCTCGATAATAATTAAAATAACTATTGTATCCGGCAGCGATCTGTGCGTACACAATGTTAGGATCGGATGGGGCAGGGGCCACCATTACTCTACCGGGGATTTTATATTGAGGGTTGTTTTCGATTATTTGAACATAATTATCGTAAACCCACCAACTTCCGCTGAGGCCTTCATCTGAGTATAGTATTACAGCACCGCCTTCAATATCTACATTTGGCATTGTGCCAACGTATATTCTTCCATCTGCACCCATATCAATATCCGAAACAGCATAAGGCTCCCCGTACTCAGGAATATCGGGCAATACCTGTTGCCAGGTTTGCCCATTATCTTCTGACCTGAAAAGACCATCCGATGGTTCACTGTAATGAATGCTTCCTTTATAATTACCTGATGCTACGCCTGCATAAATGACGCTCTGCCCCCCTTCATCTCTTACCAAAAGATCAGTAACGTATTCAAATGCGATAGTTGATTCCATCAACGACCACGTTTGTCCGCCATCAGTTGAACGCCAGATCCCATCTCCGACACCTGAGGATTCTCTATAAATAATTAAAGCTGTCTCAGCTTCACCGGTACCAACGTAAAAAATCATCGGATCGTTTGGATCATAAGTGATACAACTAATATTTAAAGAGCTCCAGAAGTCGTCAACCGGTTGCCATTCATTATTATTATTGGTAATATCATTGCGATACCATAATCCTCCAGTAACACCCCCAGCCCATACTTTTTTCCCTTGCGGATCATTTGGATCCCACATTATTGCCCGTGTACGACCTCCCATATTGGCTGATGTACCTGACCATTCGAGTGGGTTGATTCTGTTTTTTTTAGGATTAGATTTTAAATCATTATAAACTTGCATTAGTTTCTCTTTGGGTACAACTCCTGTTTTTGGGTCCAAAGTCATAAAATAGTTTTGAATAGCTGCCCGGTCAGGTTGAGCAGGTTTAGGGATTTTTTTTGACTCGGTAGCGTCAGCTAAAGGTATTTTATCCATTTTTTCACGAAGGAAAACCTCGTAAGCCTCCCTGTCAACGGTTGTGTTAGTCTTTGTAAATTTGATTGTGAGAGCAATAATAACTGTTGATAAAAAAACAAACAGAAGAATTGTGTTCAAGATAGAGGTACGGAAAGGATTCATGATTAATAAGATTAATTGTTTTTGCAAATATAATAAAACAACCAAAAATCAAAAACTATTGATTTTCAGTTTATTTAAAAGCCTTTTCGAGCAATCCATCACCTTTTAATGTAAGTCTGTCAAAATAAGTAGGCACAGGATTTCCGATAATTTTATCCACATACATTTTGGCTAAATATTGCCCGAGCATAAAACCCTGTCCTCTTAATCCTAAGAATAACCCGTTTTCAGGATCAAGTATCATTCGTGGTTCGACATAATAACCAGCCCATACTGCCTGAAAACCCACTGATGATAATTCCGGGATCCAATCAACAAACATCTCTGAAACAATTTCCAGAAAATCTTTTGAATTGATTTTAAGGTTTTTGTCAGTTTCATAAGGCTCGATGTGAGGTGATGCACAACCTATTATTTGGCCGGTTTCTCCTAACTGTTGTCCATAAACTGCTATAAAACCTTTGTATTGTCTTCGGTCAATTATCATTGGCAAAGGTATTCCGTTGATACCCATCATTGGTAGGCGTCGTGTGATGAATGCCTGATGTTTTACAGGATAGACACCCGTTTCTATTCCTATTTTTTTCGCAAAATGATCACCTTGAAACCCCATTGCATTGATAAAGCGAGTTGTTTGGTATTCGACATACTCTTTTTCATGATTTCTTACCAAAACAGTATAAGTATTACCGGTTTTACCAATATCAATAACTTCACAATCTTCGCAAATTACACCGCCATGTTTTAGCCCTATTTGCCGGATAAGATCTACAACTTTTCCGGGAGTAGCTTGCCAGCAATTTTTGGTTACCATTGCTGCCTTATAAGTTTTAAGGTTAGGGTTGAAATGGGGAGAGATATGTTTTACAAAATCTTTAGGTTCGATTATGTATGCATCAGACCATGCCATAGAAGCTTCTAATGCGCTGAGTAACTGGTTGTCGTGTGCAAAGGTTACATAATCAATTGTACGGAAATCAATGTTACTTATGGTTTGCAGTTCTTTAAATATTTCGAAGTTTTGTGAGGCGATGTCGGATAATTCGGGCAGACTGAAATTTGGGCGACCTCCTGCTATATTTCGCCATGAAGAGCCGCGTCCATGATTTGCCAAAACTGGTTTCAGACCTGCTTCGGCAAGGTAACGGAAAAGAGCACTACCGCCAATCCCACCACCGGCAACAAGCGCTTCAACCTTTATTTTGCTTGTTTTTCGGCTATTAAGGGGTATTATAATTTGTTCTTTGACTTTTTTGGGATAAATATCACCTAAAGAAACCTGATTGGAAAGAGGGGCGCGTGGGGTTGGATCGCCAATTATTGAAATTCCACTACTTTTTAAAACCAATTTTAATCTTTTAATACACCGTTTCCCTCTGCACGCTCCCATTCCAAGGCGAGTAGTATGTTTTACCTCATCTACCGAAATAAATTTTCGATTGCCAATTACTTCCAGTATTTCATCCAGCCGTACATCATCGCAATGACAGATGTATTGTTCGGTTTGAATTTCATTTGTAAAAGGCTGCAAATTTAATGGTTCGGGATAGTTTGATTTTACAATAAAACCTCTGACGTTAAGTAAATCCCGGCCATGAATATCTTTAGATTTTACTCTTGCAACATTTGTTTTATTGGGTTTCTTCAATATTTTTTCAAGAACACCTTCGCCTAATACTGATCCGTTATTGTCAACTAAAAAAACGTCAGAGCCTTCATCAACATCATATTCTATTGGAAGGAATATCCAATCTTTATTAATGTTGTAACCAAAAATTGCCAGTCCGGGACATTGATAGACACACTCCATACAACCTATACATTTTTCAAAGTCAATTGTAGGTACCGTACTGGTAGAGGTTTTTCGGATAGCTCCTTGAGGGCAAGAAAACTCGCATGGATTACAGGCAAATCCATATAGGCAGTCAATAATCACAAAAGGCTTTTGCCAAATTCTTTCTTCTGTCGGATCAAAGGCTCTTTCGATCACTCTAACAGGATGTTGCTGAGAATCAATATATTCCTTTGAGATTGCCAAATATTCATTATAGTCGAAATGTTCCGCTAAATCATCTAAGATTTCAAAAGCCACTTGTTTTCCTTTCAATACAGCACTTGTTCCTTCACCAATTCGTATTGCATCTCCGGAGCCATAAACATTACGGCCAAAAATCTCCCTTCCTTTAATTAACAATTGATCATCAGATTCAAGACCAGTACAGATGTTAATTGCATCAATACCATCAATTAATTTTTCAGTTCCAGGTATGGGTTCAAAGTTTTTACAATCGGCAATAACAGCGCCGGTTATCCCTGTGTTTTCTTTATTTGGTATGGCTTTAAGAAGTATTTTAGAAGTCATAATTGGTATCCCAAGTCTTCTTATCCGGTTTGCTTGAACCGGAAAGCCTCCCTCATTGGGTTGTGCTTCGATAATTGCTTTTACACACCCGCCTGCCTGCATCAATTGATAGGAAGTCAGGTATCCAATGTTTCCGGCGCCAACTGTTAGGATGTTTTTCCCAAGTAAAGTGAACTCATTGTTCATCATTTTTTGCATTACTGCTGCAGTGAAAACCCCGGGTAAATCATCATTTTTAAATGCGGGCAAAAAGGGTACAGCTCCAGTAGCGACAACAAGATATTCACTATCAACATAATACACATCATCAGTCAAAATATTCTTTACAGCTAATCTTTTACCTTCTAAAATGTCCCAAACCGTTGAGTTGAGAAATATTCCGGTATGATTGTTACCTGCCAGTGTATTTGCAATGTCAAAACCTCGCATTCCTCCAAACTTTTTTTCCTTTTCAAAAAAGAAAAACTGATGGGTTTGCATTAAAAATTGTCCACCAATTTTATCATTATTATCTATTACTATGTTGAAGATGTTGTGTTGGTTGAGTATTTCGCGACAAGCTAAACCTGCCGGCCCTGCCCCAACAATTGCCACAGTAGTTTTGTAAACTTTAACGGGTTCGGTTTCATTAATATATTCTATGGTAGGTGTGTATTCCTTGGGTATTTCTGTTACCTCTTTTATTCCATCAACTTTTGTTATGCAAATTCTTTTAACTTTGCCATCTACTAACATTTCGCAAGCTCCGCATTTACCAATACCACACTCCAACGAACGATTTCGATCCTGTAAACTATGACTGTGTACCGGAAATCCGGCCTGATGTAACGCTGCCGCAATGGTAAACCCTTTTTCCCCTTCAATCTCTTGACCGTTGAAGGTAAAGGTTGTTTTTTTCCTTAACGGAACTTCAAGGATGGGATGAGTACTGATCTTTTGCATAATATATTGATATCGTTTACTTTTATATTAAATCATAAGTAGGATGAAATGATACTTGTGAAAGTATTTAACAGCAAAAATATTCCATTTTCGTGTTTACAATATATCGAAATCCCTATTTTGGTCCATTTAAAGCTAATTGTTTGAAAATGTAAAATTCAATCACAAAATCTAAAAATGACTATGATTAAATTAAAGAGTTATGGTAATTTAATACATAAAATGAATAAATAAAACTTATTTCTAAGAATAATACTATTTTTACTGACTAATTAACTTAATCAATTTGCCTATGAAGCATGACCTTTACCTTTTATTAATACCTATTTTTTTATTTGTACCAACATTATTATGTGCTCAGGAATTTAACGGAGGGTTGATTGCGGGGCTTTCTGCCAGTGAAATTTCAGCCGATCGTATTGAGAGACCAAACAAAGCAGGTATATATATTGGCGGATTTGTCAATAGATATATAACTCCGAAATCGTCGCTGCAAATGGAGTTGAATTTTATACAAAAAGGAAGTCGTATGAATCCAGATTCTGCAAATAATTTTTCTTCATACTTGCTAAGGATCAATTATGTGGAGTTGTTTTTACACTATAAATGGGATTTTCATCATCTATTTACATTAGAAGCCGGTCCTTCGTTAGGTGTCTTAGTAAGTCAACATGAGGAAGCTGATTATCAGTTGCTGGACAATCCATTTCATCTATTCGATTTATCAATGAATATTGGTTTATTCTATAATATTAATCAACGATGGAGATTTAACTTAAGATATTCCAATTCGGTTATTCCAGTAAGGCCACACTCAGGAGGCCAGACATACAGACTTAACAGAGGGCAATATAATGAGGTGCTAAGTTTTACTTTTCACTATTTATTATAAGCAATTAAATGCTTATTTTTGCTTTAAGATAAAAATATGATAATCAAAGAAGTGGAATGAAAAAAAAATTAAAATTTTTTAATTTTCTTGTTCAATAAATGAAAATGTATTAATTTGGCCGCGTTTTTTGAAATAAAGGATAATGACAATGTGAGTAAATGAGATTTTTAGTTTTTAACTATCTAATTATTAATAAATTAATTAACCAAAGCAATTATTATGAGAAGATTTACACTTTTGTTTGCACTTATGATATTTATCGGAGTGCAATGGGCACAGGCGCAAACCAGGACCCTATCGGGTAGTGTGACAAATGCCGATGACGGAAGTACAATCCCCGGTGTATCAGTAGTGGTTAAAGGAACAACTGTAGGAACAACTACAGATTTAGATGGAAGATACAGCTTGTTGGTCCCTGCTGATGCCAAGATTCTACAATTCTCTTTTGTTGGTATGAAAACAATAGAGATTCTGATTGGCGCCGAAAATGTTATCAACGTAACTATGCAACCTGAAGTAACCGCTATCGAGGGTGTTGTTGTTACAGCTTTAGGTATTTCCCGCGAGAAGAAGTCTCTCGGATATGCAGTTCAATCTGTTGCCGATGAGGATCTTATTCGTACTGGTAACGTAAATTTGCTAGGCGCTTTGCAAGGGAAAGTATCGGGAGTGGATATCAAACCTTCAAGCGGGATGCCGGGAGCATCGTCTCAGCTACAAATCAGAGGGGCACGTTCTTTTACAGGAAATAATACACCTTTGTATGTAGTTGACGGAATGCCAATTTCTTCAACCCCGGCATACTCTACCGGAAACAGCGTTACTGGTTCCGATATTTCGAACCGTGCTATTGATATTAACCCTGCTGATATCGAAAGCATTGAAGTGCTTAAAGGACAGGCTGCTGCAGCGCTTTATGGTATTCGTGCTTCCAATGGTGTGGTAATTATTACCACAAAGAGCGGGAAATATAACCAAATTGGAAAACCCGTCGTTTCCATCGGACACAATAGCAGTTTTGATGTTGTTTCCAGGACCCCTGATTATCAAACAACATACGCACAAGGATCAGGTGGCAAATATGTTAACAATTCATCATATTCATGGGGACCTAAAATTGTTGACCTGCCTGACGACCCAACCTATGGCGGAAATAATCATGGTCATCCCGGCATGTACAGAGTTATGCAGCTTGAACAGGCAGGCCTTGATCCATGGGTATATCCTAAAGTTTATAACAACTGGAATGATTATTTCAGAACTGGTTATACAATGACTAATAATTTTAGTATTTCACAGGCAGTAAAAGGAGGTAATTTTTCGTTAGGTTATAGCAACACTGATCAAACAGGTATTGCTTTAAATACCGGTTTGACCCGACACAATGTAAAAGCCAATGCCGAAAGAATACTTAACAATTATTTCAAAGTTGGATTTTCATCAAATTATTCCAATGTAGGTATTGATAAGTTGACCGGAGCTAATGACGGATCGTTGGCAGGAGTTTTAGCAGCGCCTTCAAGCTATAACTTAGCTGGAATACCATACCATAGGCCAGGAGAACCAACCAGACAAATTTATTACCGCGGTGGTTCGTTTGATAACCCATATTGGGTTGAGCATAACAACACTTTTAATGAGAAAACAGGTCGTTTCTTCGGGAATGCATATATTGACTTTAATACCAATGTGAGTGAAGGCATGGATTTAAAGGTACGTTATCAGGCCGGAGTAGATACCTATACTACGCATTTGCAAGATATTTTTGGTTATGGCGCTAGAGGAAACAAAAAAGGTGTTATTAACAATTATGGAACTTCCAACACCACATTTAATTCATTGTTAACAGCAGCTTTAAATTGGAAAATTAATGAAGACTTTGACTTCAACCTTTTGGTAGGAAATGAGTTGAATGATGTTAATTTGAAAAGTTATACCGAAACCGGACAGGATTTTAACTTCCCGGGATGGAATCACATAGGTAATGCTAGTGTAGTAACTGCTAATGAATCACAATGGGCTAATAGAACAGTAGGTATCTTTGGCAACCTTTCACTCTCCTGGAGGTCAATGTTGTACTTTAATGCTACAGGTAGAAATGATGTTGTTTCTACGATGCCGAGAGATAACAGAACATTTTTCTATCCCTCAGTTTCATTATCTTTTGTAGCAAGCGAATTGGAACCATTAAAGAATGTTGATTGGCTATCTTTTGCAAAACTAAGGGTCTCCTATGCTGAAGTTGGACAAGCCGGTAATTATTATGATAACTACTTTGTGGCGCCCACTTATAGCGGTGGTTTTTGGGTAGGAGCGCCAATACAGTACCCAGTTGATGGAATTAGCGCATATATTCCAAGCTATTCACTCTATGACCCCAATTTGAGACCTCAGAACACCAAATCATATGAGTTTGGAGTTGATTTGAAATTTTTGCAGAATAGATTAGGAATTGATTACACTTATTCAAAACAAAATATTAAGGACCAGATATTCCCGGTACCTTTGGCTGGATCTACCGGAGCTGGCCAGCTGGTTATGAATGCTGGGGGAGTTACTACCGATGTACATGAGATTATGCTCTATACAACACCTGTAAAAACAAGTGACTTCCAGTGGGATTTGAACTTTAATTATACAAAAGTAACCAATATGGTTGATGAGCTTGCAGAGGGTGTAGAGAGTATCTTTTTGGGCGGCTTTGTAACACCGCAAGTTCGTGCTGGTATTGGAAATACATTCCCGGTGATCTACGGCTCTACCTTTGTTCGTGATAAAAGTGGAAACATTGTTGTTGTTGATAATCCAGGCGCATGGAATCACGGCTTCCCACAAATGGGCGAACCCGGCGTGATTGGAGAAGCCTCACCAGATTTCATACTTAATGGTACAACAGCGTTTACATACAAATCAGTATCCTTAAGCGCTGTCTTTGAATGGAAACAAGGCGGACACATGTATTCTGGATCAAATGGATTGCTCGACTTGTACGGCATGTCTGCTGTTACTGAAGACAGAGAGTCAACCTTTATCTACGACGGAGTAAAACCTGATGGCACACCTAATGATATAGTAAGAGGTGGCCCCAACGATCCTTTTGCAGTCCAGGATCTTTATACTAATGTACTATCTGATATTGATGAATACTACATCCACGAAAATTCATTCGTTAAGTTGCGTGAAGTTGCTTTAAGATATCAACTTCCAAAGAATATCTATAAAACAGCTAATATAGGCATTTCATTATTTGCCCGTAATATTCTGTTCTGGACAGCGCTTCGTAACCTTGACCCAGAGACTTCGCAAGGTAATACCAACATGGGGGGATCTTTTGAAAGATTCTCACTCCCACAAGTTACCAGCTATGGATTTAGTTTAGATATTACATTTTAACTCTTTAAATAATAAAATACAATTTTAAAAATAATAATTATGAGAAAATTAATAAATATCTTATTATCAGGGTTGCTGGTCTTTGCTCTTTGGGCATGTTCAGAAGATAAAATGGATGAAATCAATAAAAACATAAATGACCCAACCGACGTTGCATCAAGGTTGATAATTACTGATGTTATAACCAAATCCGCTTTTACAATAACTGGAAGTGATCTCGCTTTTTATGCATCCATATATCTTGAGCATAATGTTGGCATCTGGGGGCAGAGTTACAGCGCAGAAATCAGAACGAATGAGCCAATTAGCTCTACGACATATAATAACTCATGGAACTCTATGTATAGAACACTTTCCGATGTGAAAACAATTATAAAAAAATGTTCCGAAGGTGGCGACGAAGAGGGTAATTATCATACGCTTGGTATTGCTCAAACATTAAATGCGTACAACCTTGCAATACTTACCGACCTTATGGGCGATGTGCCATGGTCAGAAGCTTTGCAACCCGGAGTTATCTACGCTCCAAAATTGGATAAGCAAGAAGACCTATATGTTATAATTAATCAATTGCTTGATGATGCTATTGTGAATCTTCAGAAAGAGACCGTATTTCCTTCGTTAGGAGCACAGGATTTTATTTATGGTGGAGATGCAGCCAAATGGTTGAAGTTTGCTTATGGATTAAAAGCACGTTATGCTATGCGCTTATCACACAGATCGCCGGCTTACAATAAAGTTGTGGAATATGCTGATAAATCCTTTACATCTGCAGCCGAACAGTGTATTTTTAGTTATAATGGTTCAACAACCTATAGTCCTTTCTACCGCTTCTTTACTGACCGCGATTATTTTGGAGCAAGCCAAAGTTTGGCTAATAAACTTGATGAAAGAAATGACCCGAGAGCTAATATTTTTTGGAAAAAGCATCCTGCTGCCGATGGTTTTGAATTTGCACCAAACGGCGGACCAGTTCAGGTACAAGGGCGATATGGAATTTCGGCTATCTCGAATCCTACAGCTCCTACTTACATGTTGAGTTATCATGAAATTGAATTTTTGAAAGCAGAAGCTTACGTACGTCAAGGTGATAATGAATCGGCAAAAGGAGCGCTCAAGAAAGCGATAACCGCTGCTTTTGAAAAAGTAAATATTGGCCTGACTGCCGATGATGCAGAGGCTTATTTTGATAGCGAAGTACTGCCTAAGTTTAATGCTGATCCTTTGAAGGAAGTTATGAATCAAAAATACATTGCTTTCTTTGAGGAAGAAGCTATTGAAGCTTACAACGATTATCGTCGTCTGAAAGCTATGGGCGATAATGTAATAACACTTGAGAACCCGTTGAATGCAGGCAATAAGTTTCCATTGCGATATACCTATGGAGCAAGTGACGTTACTACTAATGAAAATGTAAGTAATGCATACGGTGACGGTACTTACGTCTATTCAGAAAATGTATGGTGGGCCGGAGGCACACGCTAAGTTTTAATTTTAAAATAATATAAATCAGTAAAATATGAAAACATTTAAGATTCTGGCTTTCTTAGCAATAGTTACTTTTTTCTTTTCAGCTTGCGAAACAGATGTTATTGATCCGGCAGGCTCAAGAGGCGAAGGGATAATACCTTCGATCGAAAATTTTAATCCCGCCGTTTTTGACGTCAATGATAAAGAAAACACTTTCATTCAATTTGATATAAATGTTAGTGGAGTAGATGAAGTAAGTGTTATTGTTTCTTTTAAAGGAGACATGAGCAGAAAAGAGATTGAAAAACTGACTACATTTCCTGCAACAGTAAAAATATTCCTGAAGGATGCTGCTAACTTATTAGGTGTAAATCTTGATGATATAACCCCCGGTGATGCTTTTAACTTTGAATTATTGACAGTTCAAGGATCAAAGACGTTCAGGTCAAGTGCATCATTTAATGCAGCAGCAGTGTGTGTTTATGATCCGGATTTAGTTACCGGCGCTTATCATGCCGTTAGCGAAGGTTGGGGAGTGGATGGAAATGTTACAATCACGGTAGATCCTGATGATCCTTATATTGTGTATGTAGCTGGATTAATCGAATTGGATGGATTACCCGAAGATAAAGGACCATTGAAGATGGTTGTTAATCCATTAAATTTTGAAGTTACTGCCGTGAAAACCGTCCTTGCAACAAACTTTTTTGGCTATGATAATGTTGCCTATGCTGGATTTGGTGAACTTAATACATGTGATGGAACATACACAATGAACTATACAATTACTGTTGATCAAGGTTCATTTGGACAATACCAATTTATACTTACTAAGTTGTAGAGAGATACTTAATTAAAAATAAAAAGAGGCTGTCTTATAAAAAGATGGCCTCTTTTTTTGGCGATTATCTTCTGAATTGTTGCATAATAAAAGACAAATCCTCATTTTATGAGTATCCTCCCAATTGAGTATTTCTTTAATACAATTTTGATTCTGTTGATTACAAACGATTACTTTTTTAATCATTGTCAAATGTTTATTTTGGGATGATAATGGTAACTGTCGAATTTATAAATAAAGTCATCAGATAAAAATGCAGATACTATTCATCCACTATCTTTGCCTGCAAAATTTTTATTATGACTGATCAAAAATCGGTGAGAGTACGTTTTGCTCCAAGCCCAACCGGTCCGCTTCATATTGGTGGAGTCAGGACAGCGCTTTACAATTATCTGTTTGCCAAACGGAATAACGGTACTTTTATCCTTAGGATTGAAGATACCGATCAACTGAGGTATGTACCAGGCGCTGAAGAGTATATAATAGAATCGTTAAAATGGTGTGGTATTCGTTATGATGAAGGGCCTGGCATAGGCGGAGATTATGGCCCGTATCGGCAATCGGAACGTCAAAACCTGTATCGTGATTTTGCAAACCAGCTTATAAACAATGGCTATGCCTACTATGCTTTTGATACACCACAAGAGCTTGAGGAAATGCGAGAACGCCTGAAAGCTGAAAAATCTGATAGCCAGCAGTACGATGTAAAAACCAGAGGAGGTATGACTAACTCATTAACATTAAGTCAGGACGAAACCCAACGCCGCATTTCCTCGGGCGAGCCGTATGTGATCAGAATCAAAATACCGGAAAACGAAATTATAGTAGTAAATGATCTGATTCGTGGAAAAGTTGAAGTTAGGTCAGAGCTGCTTGATGATAAGGTTTTATTTAAATCCGATGGTATGCCTACCTATCATCTTGCTAATATCGTTGATGATCATTTGATGGATATCAGTCACGTAATAAGAGGTGAAGAATGGCTGCCTTCGGCGCCGCTACACGTATTTCTATATCGCTGTTTTAAATGGGAAGCCCCACAATTTGCCCACTTACCTTTACTTCTTAAACCCGATGGAAATGGTAAACTTAGCAAACGTGATGGCGACAGGTTAGGATTTCCGGTCTTTCCGCTGAAATGGGAAGACCCAATCTCAAGAGATGTTTCAAGTGGGTATCGCGAATCTGGATATTTCCCTGAAGCATTCATTAACATGCTTGCTTTATTGGGTTGGAATCCCGGAACAGAACAAGAGATTTTTTCACTTGAAGAGTTAACAAAAGAGTTTTCATTAGAAAGGGTAGGGAAGTCGGGATCGAAATTTGACCCTGATAAGGCTAAATGGTTTAACCATAAATATTTGGTTGAGATTAGCAATACCAAACTCGCCGAACAATTTGCCCCATATATTGCCGAAAGAGGAATCACAGTAGATTTGGGATTTGTCGAAAAAGTTGTAGAGATAATAAAAGAAAGAGCCAATTTTGTTAGCGACTTTTGGGAGCAGTCATCGTTTTTCTTTACAGCTCCGCAAGATTATGATGAACAGGTTGTGAAAAAGCGTTGGAAAACCGATTCCGCACTTTTAATGATTGATTTAAAAAAACAATTCTTGTTAATTGATGATTTTTCAGCCGAAAATATCAAAGATCGGATACATTTTTTCGCACAAGAAAGAAATGTTGGTCTGGGTGCGATAATGAATGCGCTGCGATTATTGCTTGTAGGTGGCAGTTTTGGGCCCGACTTGGCCGTTATTGCTGAAATGATAGGCAAAGATGAAGTGTTAAAAAGAATAGATACCGGAATTTTAAAATTGGGATAGATCATGGCGCAGATCGCATTGGAAAACATGGAGTTTTATGCTTATCACGGCTGCTTTAGTGAGGAGCAGATAATAGGAACACATTTTATCATTGATCTTTTTATTGAATACGATACAACGGAGGCGGAAGTAACTGATCGTCTCGCGCATACTTTAAATTATCAAGATGTTTTTCTTTTAGTAAAAGAACAAATGGCAATTAAATCGAATTTGTTGGAACATGTTGGCAGGAGGATACTTGTAAGTTTGAAAGAACATTTTCCCGAAATAATTTCAGCAAAAGTGAAAGTGTCTAAAATGAATCCTCCACTTGGTGGTAAGATTGGGAGTGTAAGTCTGCTTCTTGAAATTTAACAAATATGAAGAGATCACAAAAGCAACAAATATCAGTTTGTCCGAGATGCGGCGGAATTTTTTTATGCAACCCTGCCGGTGTTTGTTGGTGCAGTAAAGCAACAGTTAAATTAGAAACGCTCAATTATTTAAAAGTACAATACTCCTCCTGCCTTTGCCCCGATTGCCTAAATGATGTTGATAAAAAACAGACTAATAGAGAAGAAACCATAATTAGTTAATCCTAACAACTCACTTTCCACGAAGGAGTATAAGCCATAAGTGTAAGTTTAAAAGCCAAAGCGGGTGTGGAGTAAGCCGGAAAATTAATAACAAAGTCAAAGTATGGCTTAAAGCCATGCTATGCCTGAAAACTATCTTAATCAGGTTAAGCGATAGGATTTCCTCATTTGGTAAAGGTAACGGGGGTAACGTTACTATCGCTGAAATTGGCTACAAACAACCTTTTTGCTTTTAAAACAACAATCACCAAGCGCAAATCCGACTTTTTTTTTGAACTTGCCTAAAATATTTGGATGTTTTTTTACGAAAAATATCATTCGTTTTAAAACATTTTACTATATTTGGCATCATTATTTTAATACAAAAATCTAAGCGGAGGCGCTTATGAAACACGCTAATTACTTTTTAAACCGGCTTTTTGCAGAATGTTGTTTCTTCTTTAAGCGAATATTTCTTCTTTTTACCCGGCTTACCTACAACAGCATCTCCGGGGATTACGATCTTGATTCCGAAATGATGATTGGACTCTGCCCTGTGTCAAATACCGCTCAGGTGCAAAATGT